>Ga0213920_1000001_pt1 | contig 957653 bp, 896 predicted proteins | sample McNCre1117MG_FD_161054 | JGI IMG/M metagenome (GOLD analysis project Ga0213920, IMG submission 161054) | Freshwater microbial communities from McNutts Creek, Athens, Georgia, United States - 11-17 MG | ecosystem: Environmental > Aquatic > Freshwater > Creek | place: USA: Georgia | collected...
GCGGGATTGATGGCCGCGTGAGGCGGTGCGAAGGCTGATTTGCCGCCGAAGATGGCGTCTGCATCCTCAAAAAAGATCAGCAACGCCAACTTGTTCAACGCTTCGGCACGAGTTTTTCAACAGAATTAGCCTTAAGCCGACACCCAACTCAGCGAAAGCGCTGAATGAGTCCAAGCTCACACCCACTGCACACCCATCCCCACCACCACACAAACGGCCAGCACCCGCATCACCGGCCACTGCCGTGCAATCAGCAGCCACGCAGCCAGTGCCGTGAGCGCCAATGCGGGCCAGTCAGCTTGGGTCCATTGCCCTGTGGGCCAGACCGTGTGCCATGCGAAGGTGCCGGCCAGTTGCAGCATCACGCCAATCACTGCCGCGCTGATGGCTTGCAGTGGTCCGGTCAGGGTGGGCACATGCCGACTCGATTCGACCAGCGGCCCCCCTGCGAGGATGAAGATGAAAGAGGGCAAGAAGGTGAACCAGGTGACCACGCACGCGGCCGCGATGCCGCCCAGCAGCGGATCGCCCAGCAGGGCCTGACCGTGGCCCCCCAGAAAGCCGACAAAGGCCACCACGATGATGAGCGGTCCGGGCGTGGTCTCGCCCAAGGCCAGGCCGTCCATCATTTGTGTGGCGCTGAGCCAGCCGAACTGTGACACCGCCGCCTGTGTCACATAGGGCAGCACCGCGTAGGCGCCGCCAAAGGTCAGCAGCGCCGCTTCGGTGAAAAAGCCGCCCATGCGCACCAGCGTGTGACCCGCGCCCAGCCAGAGGGCCAAGCCGCCCAGCGTGAACGCCCACAGGGCCAGGCCCATGCCCGATGTGCGCAGCAATCGGCCGGTGGTGTAGCGTGCATGTTCGGGTGTGGGGGTGTGGTCGTCGATCAAGGCCGTTGTGGCTTCTGGCGCTGCACCGGCGTGGCCGTGTGCAGTGCTTTGCATGTGGCCCTGCACGGGACGTTGTCGCGCCATGGCCCAGCCCACCAGCGCAGCGGCGGCCACCAGCCACGGGAAACCCACACCGGCCAGCGTACCCACCAAAGAGACCGCAGCCAGCGCCCACAGCCTGCGGCCTTTGAGCGTGCGCTTGGCCATGCGGTGCACGGCTTGCAGCACCAGCGCAGTCACAGCGGGCTTGAGTCCCCACAGCAGCGCCTGCCCCCAAGGGTGTTGGCCCCACACGGTGTAGGCCCAGCTCAGCACGATCAACAGCACCAAAGAGGGCAGCACAAACAGCGCACCCGCCGCAATGCCGCCGCGTGTGCCGTGCATGAGCCATCCGGTGTAGGTGGCCAGTTGCTGGGCTTCGGGGCCAGGCAGCACCATGCAGTAGTGCAGCGCGTGCAGGTAGCGCTTTTCCGAAATCCAGCGGCGGCGCACCACCAGCTCTTCGTGCATCAGCGCGATCTGCCCCGCTGGCCCGCCAAAGCTGACGCAGCCCAGCCAGAACCAGAACTTCAGGGCCTGCGCAAAGCTGACCGGGGCAGGGCGCCCGGTGGTGTCGGGGGTGGTGTTCATGGGGCGTTCCAGTGGTCGCGAAAGGCTTGGGCAAATGCGGGCGTGCCGCTGATGCTCAGGCTCAGGGTGATCTCGTCATGGTCCTTGGGGGTGGGCGACAGTGCCAGCGTTTGGCTGGCGTTGTTCCAGTGGGCCTGCAGTAGGGCATTGCCACTGCGGATGTGCAGGTCAAAGTCCCAATCGGCGCCGTCTTCCAGCGGGCCGGGGGCTTGCGGGCCAAAGCGGTGCGCCCAGGCCAGCAGCTGCGTCACTTCGTGCAGCAGGGCAGGGGTGTGGCGTGCGGCGGGTTGGGCCAGGGCGTCCCAGCAGACCACGCCCTCGCTGTCTTCGCTGCAGTCGAATTCAAGAAATTGCAAATCCATGGGGGTGTGTTTCATCCAATGGCTTGATTATCGCTGCGGGGCTCGGCCTGTCTCGTTGGATACATTGAATAGAGTTTTTGCTTAAAACTTGAGCAAAAAACGAGGTTTCAAGGGTTTTCTGTATACATCGATGGCCCGGGTGGTGGTTTAATCCCATTTTTATCGATTGACCCATGTCCGCATCCACCGTTCGACTTGTTGACTCTGACGCCGAAGGCGGCTCCCAAGCCGTCAAGGCTCAGCAGCGCCTGCGCGAGTTGATCTTGGCCGGTGACTTGCCCGCAGGCGCGCGCATTGCCGAGTTGGCCTTGGTGGAGCGCCTGGGCATGTCGCGCACCCCCATCCGCGCAGCGCTGATGCACCTCAAGCAAGAAGGCTTGCTGGCGCCCTTGCCCGGTGGTGGCTATGCGGTGCGCACTTTTTCTGAACGCGAAGTGGCCGATGCGATCGAGCTGCGCGGCACGCTCGAAGGCTTGGCCGCCCGCCTGGCCGCCGAGCGCGGTGTGCGGCCCGGCTTGCTGGCGCAAGCGCGCGAATGCCTGGCCCAGATTGACTTGGTGCTGCGCGATTCGGCGCTGGACGACGAAACTTTTTCGGCCTACGTTGAACTCAATGGCCAGTTCCACAAGCAGTTGTCCGAGATGGCCGACAGCGCGGTGCTGGCACGCGAAATTGAACGCGCGGCCAGCCTGCCTTTTGCGTCGGCCTCGGGCTTTGTGGGGGTGGAGATCCACAACGCCCAAGCCCGCGACAACCTGGTGGTGGCGCAGCACCAGCACCGCCAGGTGCTGGACGCCATCGAGCGGCGTGAAGCCGGTCGGGCCGAGGCCATCATGCGAGAGCATTCGCGCATTGCGCGGCAAAACATGCAGGTCGCCTTGCGCGACCCGGCGGCATCGGGCACGCCCGGTGTGCAATTGATCAGGCCTTCCTGAACCCATTTTTTAACGAGGAGATAGAGCATGCAAAAACGTCAATTTTTGAGCGCCATCGCTTGCGCGACCCTGGCCATGACCGCATCGACGGCCATGGCGCAAGACAAATTCAAGATCGGCCTGATCTTGCCCATGACGGGGCCTTTTGCCTCCACCGGCAAGCAGATTGAGGCCGCAGCCCGCCTGTACATCGCGCAAAACGGCGACACTGTGGCGGGCAAGAAGGTGGAGCTGATCGTCAAGGACGACACCAGCGCACCCGACGTGACCAAGCGCATCGCGCAAGAGCTGGTCGTGAATGAAAAAGTCAGCGTGCTGGCCGGTTTTGGCCTGACCCCGCTGGCCCTGGCCACTGCGCCCATTGCGACCCAATCCAAAACCCCTTTGGTGGTGATGGCGGCTGCCACATCGAGCATCACCGAGGCATCGCCTTTCATTGTCCGCACCAGCTTCACGCTGCCGCAAGCGGCTGTGGCCATTGCCGACTGGGCGCCCAACAATGGCATCAAGAAAGTCGTGACCCTGGTGTCTGACTACGGCCCCGGCATCGATGCGGAAAAGTATTTCAAGGACCGCCTGACCTTCAACGGCGGCCATGTGCTCGACAGCTTGCGCGTGCCCATGCGCAACCCTGACTTCGCGCCTTTCCTGCAAAAAGTGCGTGACCTGAAGCCCGACGCGGTTTATGTGTTCGTGCCCTCGGGCGCAGGCGCTGCGCTGATGAAGCAGTTTGCCGAGCGCGGCATGGACAAGGCGGGCATCAAGCTGATCGGCACCGGTGACATCACCGACGACGATATCTTGAACAGCATGGGCGATGTGGCCAATGGCGTGGTGACTTCGCACCACTACTCGGCATCGCACAACTCGGCACTCAACAAGAAGTTCGTCGCAGCCTTTGAGAAGGCCAACAACGGCCTGCGCCCCAACTTCATGGCCGTGGGCGGTTATGACGGCATGCGCGTGATCTACGAAGCGGCCAAAGCCAGCAAGGGCGCGGGCGGTCAGGCCTTGCTGGACGCCATGAAGGGCCAAGTGTTTGAAAGCCCCCGTGGCCCGATGTTCATCGACGCGCAAACCCGCGACGTGGTGCACAACATCTACATCCGCAAAGTGGAGAAGGTCAATGGCCAGCTCTACAACCAGGAATTCGCGACCCTCAAGGACGTGAAAGACCCGGGCAAGACCAAGTAAGGCCTTCCCCTTGTAGGAGCGCACCCTGTGCGCGATGTGCGGTGTAGGTCCGTCATCGTTGGCAGCACCACCATCGCGCACGGGGTGCGCTCCTACAAAAAACCAATCTGTAGCCATCACATGTTGACCATCCTCTTCGACGGCATCGCCTACGGCATGCTGCTATTCATATTGGCCGTGGGCCTGTCCGTGACCATGGGCTTGATGAACTTCATCAACCTGGCGCACGGCGCTTTTGCCATGGTGGGCGGCTACCTCACGGTGGTGCTCATGCAGCGCTTTGAAGTGCCTTTCCTGCTGTGCCTGCCCATCGCTTTTGCAGGCACGGCCTTGCTGGGCGCGGTGCTCGAGCGCACGCTGTACCGGCACATGTACAAGAAGCCCCACCTGGACCAGGTGCTGTTCTCGATTGGCTTGGCTTTCATGTCGGTGGCCAGCATGGATTACTTCATGGGCTCGCAGCAGCAGATCATGCAGTTGCCCGATTGGCTGCGTGGCCGCACCGAGCTGTGGGATGGGGCGCTTGGCATGGGCCACTACCGCCTGTTCATCATCGCGGTGTGCGCGGCGCTCACCGTGGGCTTGCAATACGTGCTGGCCAAAACCCGCTTTGGCAGCCGCTTGCGCGCCAGCGTGGACGATGCCCGCGTGGCCGCAGGCCTGGGCATCCGCGTGAATTTGATCTTTGCCGCCACCTTTGCCGTGGGCTCGGGCCTGGCCGGTTTGGGCGGGGCGCTGGGTGCCGAAGTGCTGGGCCTGGACCCGACCTTTCCACTCAAGTTCATGGTGTACTTTTTGATCGTGGTGGCCGTGGGCGGCACCTCGTCGATCACCGGGCCGCTGTGGGCCGCGCTGCTCTTGGGCATTGCCGATGTGGCGGGCAAGTACTACATGCCCAAGCTCGGTTCTTTCATCGTGTATTCGCTGATGATCGCGATTTTGATCTGGCGTCCGCAAGGGCTGTTTGTGCGCAAGGGAGGCCGTTGAAATGGATGCTCATATGGATGCACGTACCCAACTTTTATCGTCAGCCCGCATGCGCGGCTGGGAGCCTTTGGTCTGGCTGGTGGCCTTTGCCATGCCTTTCGCATTTCCGGGCCATGCCCTCATCGTCAACGAGGTGGCCATCGTCGCCTTGTTTGCCGTGTCGCTCGACTTGGTGCTGGGCTACACCGGCATCGTGTCGTTGGGTCATGCGGCGTTTTTGGGGCTGGGCGCTTACGCCTCGGCTTTGTTCGCCAAGCATGTGATGCCCGACCCGCTGGTGGGCCTGCTGTTTGGCATGGGTTGTGCCACGCTGTTGGGCGCGGCCTGTTCGCTCACCATCTTGCGCGGCACCGACCTGACGCGCCTGATGGTCACGCTGGGCATGGCGCTGATTTTGATGGAGCTGGCCAACAAGCTGGATTGGCTCACGGGCGGCTCGGACGGCTTGCAAGGCGTGATGATGGGCCCGGTGCTGGGCCGTTTTGAGTTTGATCTGTATGGGCAGACGGCCGCCTGGTATTCGCTCACCGTGCTGCTGATCCTGTTTGTGCTGGCGCGGCGCTGGGTGCATTCGCCCTGGGGCGCCACGCTCATGGCGGTGCGCGACAACCCGCTGCGCGCCATGGCGATTGGCATTCCGGTGCACAACCGTCTGGCGGTGGTCTACACCGTGGCCGCAGCCCTGGCTGGCGCTGCGGGGGCCTTGATGGCGCAGACCACTGGCTTTGCCTCGCTCGATGTGTTTGCGCTGGAGCGTTCGGCCGACGTGATGCTGATGCTGGTCATCGGCGGCGTGGGCTGGCTGTATGGCGGCGTGGTGGGCGCGGTGGTGTTCAAGCTCATGCACGACGTGATCTCGGGCATCACGCCGCAGTACTGGACCTTCTGGATTGGTTTGTTTTTGGTGGTGCTGGTCATGGTCGGGCGCGAGCGTTTGATTCGCCCTTGGCTGTGGTTTGGCCGCGCTGCGGATGAGAAAGGCGGTGCGCAATGAGCCAAGCTGTCATGAATGCGCCCGTTGTGCTGAAGGCCCAGGGCCTCGTCAAACAATTCGGCGGCATCACCGCCACCGACAACGTGAATCTTGAATTGCGCTTGGGCGCGCGCCATGCGCTGATCGGCCCCAACGGCGCGGGCAAGACCACGCTCATCAATTTGTTCACCGGCGTCTTGCCGCCCACATCGGGCCGCATTGAACTGCTGGGCGAAGACATCAGCCAGCTCGCGCCGCACCAGCGGGTGCGCCGGGGCCTGGTGCGCACCTTCCAGATCAACCAGCTGTTTGCCAGCATGACGCCTTTGCAGACGCTGGCCATGGTGGTCTCGCAGCAGCGCGGCCTGGGCGGGCGTTGGTGGTCGGTGTTGGGTCAAGACCAAGCTGTGGTCGAGCGCTGCGAAGCCCTGCTGGAGTTGTTCCGCCTGACCGAAGTGATGCACCAGCGTACTGAGCATTTGGCCTACGGTAAACGCCGTTTGCTGGAGATGGCGATTGCGCTGGCTTGCGAGCCCAAGGTGCTGCTGCTGGACGAGCCGGTGGCGGGCGTGCCTGCGGGCGAGCGCGAAGAACTTTTGCAAACCGTGGCGGCGCTGCCCGCCGAAGTGTCGGTCTTGCTGATCGAGCACGACATGGACCTGGTGTTTGAATTTGCCGACCGCATCACGGTGCTGGTCAATGGCGCGGTGCTGACCGAAGGCACACCCGAAGCGATCGCGGCCGACCCGCAGGTCAAGGCGGTGTACCTGGGTCATGGCGAGGAGGTGGCCCATGGCTGAATTGTTGAAGCTTGAAAACCTGAGCGCCGGTTACGGCGAAGCCGTGGTGCTGAACGACATCAGCTTCACGCTGGGTGAGGGAGAAACCCTGGCGCTGCTGGGCCGCAACGGCACTGGCAAGACCACGCTCATGGACACCTTGGCTGGTGCCACGCGCCAGCACGGCGGTCAAATCTTTTTGGGCGGGCAGCCGCTGCACACCTTGCCTTCGCACGAGAGGGCAGCCGTAGGCATTGGCTGGGTGCCGCAAGAGCGCAACATTTTCAAATCGCTCACGGTGCACGAAAACCTGACCGCCGTGGCGCGGCCCGGACGTGCAGGTCACACCAGCCGCCCCTGGACGCCAGAGCGTGTGTACGAGATGTTCCCGCGTCTGGCCGAGCGCAAGACCAACTTGGGCACGCAGCTGTCGGGTGGCGAGCAGCAGATGCTGGCCGTGGGTCGGGCGCTGGTGCTCAACCCGCGCTTGCTCTTGCTGGACGAACCGCTCGAAGGCCTGGCGCCCATCATTGTGGAAGAGCTGTTGCGCGCCATTGCCCGGATCACCCGCGAAGAGGGCCTGTCGGCCATCATCGTGGAGCAGCACCCGCAAGCGATTTTGAAGATCAGCCACCGTGCGGTGGTGCTGGACCACGGCAACGTGGTGCACGCCAGCGATGCCCAGACGCTGCGCGACAACCCCGAATTGCTGGACAGCCTCTTGGGCGTGGCCCGCAAGCTTTGATTTGGAGAGAGAGGACATCATGTTCATCAAAAACACTTGGTACGTGGCCTGCTCGCAGGGCGAACTGAATGCCCTGGGCGACAAGCCCCTGGGCCGCACGATTTGCAACGAGCAAATGGCGTTTTTCAAAGGCCCGGACGGCAAGGTCGCGGCAGTGGAAGACTTCTGCCCGCACCGTGGCGCACCCTTGTCGCTGGGCAAGGTCTGCAACGGCAAGCTGGTCTGCGGCTACCACGGCCTGGAGATGGGCTGTGAAGGCAAGACGGTGCACATGCCCGGTCAGCGCGTGCGCGGCTTTCCGGCCGTCAAGGCGTTTGCCGTGGTCGAGCGCTATGGCTTTGTCTGGGTCTGGCCCGGCGACCAGGCCAAGGTCGATGAGTCGCAGATGCCGGTGTTTGAATTTTTTGACAACCCGGCCTGGGCGTATGGCGGCGGCCTGTACCACGTCAAAGCCGACTACCGATTGATGATCGACAACCTGATGGACCTGACGCACGAGACCTATGTGCACTCGACCAGCATCGGCCAGCCCGAGATTGACGAAACGCCGTGTGAAACCAAGGTGGATGGCGACAAGGTGATTACCCAGCGTTTCATGGACGGCATCCAGGCGCCGCCGTTCTGGCAAATGGCCATGAGCGCCAACGGCCTGGACCCGCAGGCCAAGGTGGACCGCTGGCAGATCTGCCGCTTTTCGCCGCCCAGCCACATCATGATCGACGTGGGCGTGGCCCTGGCGGGCAAGGGCGGCTTTGACGCCGCGCCCGAGCACAAGGCCTACAGCGTGGTGGTGGACTTCATCACGCCCGAGACCGAGACCTCGCACTGGTACCACTGGGGCATGGCGCGCCAGTTCAAACCCGACGATGCCGCGTTGACCGACAAGATCCGCACAGGCCAGGGTGGTATTTTTGGTGAAGACATGGAGATGCTTCAATTGCAGCAAGCCAACATCACCAAATGGCCAGAGCGCAAACTGCTGATGCTCAACATCGACGCGGGTGGCGTGCAGTCGCGCCGCATCATCGACCGCTTGCTGGCCGAAGAACACAACAAGGAAGTCAACGCATGAGCTCGACCGATCTCACCCAAACCCCCATCTCTGCCGACGGCAGCTTTGAAGTGCAGCTGCAAAAAAGCGGCCAGACGCTCAAGGTCAGCAAAGACGAATCCATCCTCAAAGTTTTGCAAGACGCTGGGCACGACGTGCCGTTTTCTTGTTCGGAAGGCATTTGCGGCACCTGCCTGACCACAGTCGTTGCGGGCAAGCCCGATCACTGGGACATGTACCTGACCCCCGAGGAGCAGGAAAAGGGCGATTGCATGATGGTTTGCTGCTCGCGCAGCCAGACAGCGCGCCTCGTGCTGGATTTGTAAGCCGCCCGCCAGCGGCTATTGCAAAACGCTCTATCTGCTGGTGGCCTGCCGGGCCAGGCAAGCCCTGGCTTTGCGGGACAATGCAGGGCGACACCCGCAGGGTGATCGCCTTCTAGCTCCATCACGATGAATTCCACTTTGCATATCCTGGGCATCACCGGCCCGATTTACCTGGCCATTGCGTTGGGTTATGTGTTCACCCGCCGCGGCATGTTCGTCAAAGCCGAAATGCAGGTCTTCGGGAAATTTGCCATCAACCTGGCTTTGCCCGCCTTGTTGTTCAACTCGCTGGCACAACGGCGCATTGGTGAAATCCTCAACGCCCATTACCTGCTGGCCTATGCCTTGGGTTCATTGGCGGTGGCCCTGGGCGGCTTGTTCTGGGCCCGCAAAGTCAAGGGTCACAGCCTGAGCTACAGCAGCATGATGGCCATGGGCATGTCCTGCCCCAACAGCGGCTTTGTGGGTTACCCGATCATGCTCTTGACCTTGGGCCCGGTGGCCGGCGTGGCCTTGGCGCTCAACATGGTGGTCGAGAACTTGCTGATGATTCCCCTGATGTTGGCCGTGGCCGACGCAGAAGGCGGCGCCTCTGGGCAATGGAAGCAAGTGGTTTGGCAAACCCTCAAGAATCTGGTCAAAAACCCCATGATCTGGGGCATCGTTGTGGGCTTTTTGTTTTCGTGGTTCGATCTGGCGCTGTCTGCGCCCTTGGCCCGCACCGTCAATTTGTTTGCACAGGCCAGCGCGGTCTTGTCGCTGTTTGTCATCGGGGGCTCGCTGGTGGGCCTGAAGGTCGAGGGCCTCAAAGGCACGGTCTCGCAGATCACCGTTGGCAAATTGTTCTTGCACCCATTTGCCATGTTCCTGGTGCTGACCTGGGTCGTGCCTGTGGCCGATCCGGCTTTGCGTTCAGCGGCCTTGTTGTCGGGCGCATTGCCCATGCTGGGCATTTTCACCATCCTGAACCAACGCCACGGCCACGGCGCCATCAGTGCCGCCAGCTTGCTGGTGACCACGGTGGTGTCTTTCTTCACCCTGAGCGCCTTGCTGTGGGTCTTGCAGCATTACCCTTTGTGATCGTGCCCTGATCGTTGGCTGACCGCGCTTCATCAAGATGGGGTCAACCATTCCTTGACCACCTCGGTGATCAGTGCCAGCGTGGCTTGCTGGGTGAGGGTGGTGGGGCGCAATGAACTGACGGCGGTGGTCAGCTGGATGGTCAGTGCGGGCTCGGACACTTGCCGCACCGCAAAAGCCGAGGGCCGCACCGAGCGCATGACCGCGTTTCGCGACAAGATGGCATAGCCCGCGCCATCGGCCACCAGGTCCAGGATGGCGCTCACACCGTCGATCTCCAGCGCAATCTGCGGGCGGCAGCCAATCGCGGCCATTTCGGACTCCACATGCATGCGGATTGCATTGGGCCGGGTCGGTATGACCAGGGGCAGGGCGGCCACTTCTTGCAGCGTGATGGGCGGCGGCGGGGGGTCTTCTTGCAAGCCTGGCGGGCGCGGTTGCACCAGCAGCAGTTCTTCTTTCACCAGCGCGGTGTGCTCGATGCCAGGCACCTGGCTGGGGTTGTAGAGCACGGCGATGTCCAGGCGGCCGTTTTGCAGGTTTTCCTGCATGGCCGTCGACAGGCCTTCGCTGATGGACAGCTGGGCTTCGGGCATCTTGAGGCGAAATGCGCGGGTCAAGGGCACCGTGAGCACCCGCGCCACGCTGGGCGGCAGGCCCAGCGCCACACGGCCCGACAAGCCGCTGCGCACCCGGCCCAGTTCTTCTCGTGCGCGCTCGACCTGGTGCAGGATGCCCCGGCCATGTTCGAGCAGCAGTTGGCCAGCCTGGGTGGGGGTGGCGCCGCGCCCGTTGCGCACCAACAGGTTTTGCCGCAGCTCGACTTCGAGCAGGCGCACCTGGCGGCTGAGCGCGGGTTGGGCGATGTTCAGGGCCTGGGCGGCGCGGGTGAAGCTGCCCAGTTCGGCCACGCGCACAAAGTATTCCAGCTGTTTGAGGTCCATGGGAACCCTTTTTGTTGGTGTGATTTTGTCATATCCATGACTTGGTTATGCGAATTTGTTCTAGCTGGTAGATGTTGAGGGGGCTGGGCCATCCAGGGCCTAGCCTGCACAATCGCTGGCAGACATTCGTCCCACCAAGGAAATCCGACATGAGCCAAAACCAGCCTTTGATCATTGACGTGCACGGTCACTACACCACCGCCCCCAAGGCGCTGGAAGATTGGCGCAACCGCCAGATCGCCGGCATCAAGGACCCCGCGTCCATGCCCAAAGTGTCCGAGCTGAAAATCAGCGACGACGAACTCCGCGAGACCATCGAGACCAACCAGCTGGCCAAGATGAAAGAGCGTGGCTCGGACATCACCATCTTCAGCCCCCGTGCCAGCTTCATGGCCCACCACATCGGCGACTTCAACGTGTCGTCCACCTGGGCGGCGATCTGCAACGAGCTGTGCTACCGCGTGGCGCAACTCTTCCCCGACAACTTCGTGCCAGCGGCCATGCTGCCCCAGTCGCCTGGTGTGGACCCTGCGACTTGCATCCCCGAGCTGGTCAAGTGCGTGGAGCAATACGGCAACGTCGGCATCAACCTGAACCCCGATCCATCGGGCGGCCACTGGACTTCGCCCCCGCTGTCCGACAAGGCCTGGTACCCCATTTACGAAAAGATGGTCGAGTACGACATCCCCGCGATGATCCACGTCTCGACCAGTTGCAACAGCTGCTTTCACACCACCGGCGCGCACTACCTGAACGCCGACACCACAGCCCTCATGCAGTGCTTGACCAGCGACCTGTTCAAGGACTTCCCCACATTGAAGTTTTTGATCCCGCACGGCGGCGGCGCGGTGCCTTACCACTGGGGCCGTTTCCGCGGTCTGGCGCAAGAGCTGAAGAAGCCTTTGTTGTCCGAGCACCTGCTGAACAACATCTTCTTTGACACCTGTGTGTACCACCAGCCTGGCATCGACCTGCTGACCAAAGTGATCCCGGTGAAGAACATCTTGTTTGCGTCTGAAATGATCGGTGCGGTGCGCGGCATCGACCCCGAAACTGGCCACTACTACGACGACACCAAGCGCTATGTGCAAGCCACGGCCAACCTGAACGAGCAAGAGCGTTACATGGTCTTTGAAGGCAACGCCCGCCGCGTGTTCAAGCGCCTGGACGACCAGCTCAAAGCCAAAGGCCAATGACCTTCTTGTAGGAGCCCACCCTGTGGGCGATGTGTGGTTTGAGGCTTGTGCGTTGAACAAGCGGCAAGCGTGAACAAACCATCGCCCACAGGGGTGGGCTCCTACAAAGACCACAACTGTTTCCCACAGGGTGATGCAAAGAGCAGACCCCTTGCCCATCTTCAGGAGAAAACCATGTACGAACTCGGCGTTGTTTACCGCAACATCACCCGCGCAGACCGCGCAGCCACCGACGGCCTGGCCGCTTTGGGCTCGGCCACCGTGCACGAAGCCATGGGCCGTGTCGGTCTCATGAAGCCTTACATGCGCCCGATTTATGCAGGCGCTCAGGTGTCCGGCACCGCCGTCACCGTGCTGCTGCACCCTGGCGACAACTGGATGATGCATGTGGCCGCAGAGCAAATTCAGCCCGGCGACATCGTGGTCGCGGCCATCACCGCCGAATGCACCGATGGTTATTTTGGCGACCTGTTGGCCACGTCCTTCATGGCCCGTGGTGCCCGCGCCCTGATCATCGACGCCGGTGTGCGCGATGTGAAAGAGCTGACCAAGATGGGCTTCCCCGTCTGGAGCAAAGCCATCAGCAGCAAGGGCACGATCAAGGCCACCGTGGGCTCGGTCAACATCCCCGTGGTGTGCGCCGGCATGATCGTCAACCCCGGCGACGTGATCGTGGCCGATGACGACGGCGTGGTTTGCGTGCCCAAGGCCCTGGCCGCCAAGACGCTCGCCACCGCGCAAGCGCGTGAAGCCAATGAAGGCGAAAAACGCGCCAAGCTCGCCTCGGGCGTGCTGGGCCTGGACATGTACAAGATGCGCGAGCCATTGGCGGCTGCGGGTCTGAAGTACATCGACTGATTCACGCGAGCGCACACACATGAGCTGGGCAATGCGCGGTCTGGGCTGGCTGCTGGCACTGGGTCTGTCGGCCTGCACAGGCTTGTCGCAGGCGCCGAACGCGCCGAGCTTGCCGCCGGTTGCAAGCCTTGCCGTCACAGACCAGGCGCGGCAAGCCCTGGCGCCCACGGGCAGCTTGCGCGTGGGGGTCTACCCCGGCAGCCCCACCTCGCTGGTGCAAAACGCATCTGGCCAGCGTGCGGGTGTGGCGCTGGAGCTGGGTCAGTTCATGGGGCAGCAACTGGGTGTGCCAGTGCAGGTGGTGGAGTTTGCGCGCGTGGCTGAAATCATCGACGCCATCCAGCGCGGGCAGGTGGACATGACCTTCACCAACGCATCGCCCGCACGTGCGCGCCTGGTGACGTTCACGCGTCCTTTGGTTCAGCTGGAGCTGGGCTTGTTGTTACCCGCCAATTCGGCGGTGACCCGCTTTGCCCAGATTGACCGTGCTGGCGTGCGTGTGGGCGTGAGCCAGGGCAGCTCCTCGCAAGCGGCACTGGGGCAACAGCTCAAGTTGGCGCAGGTGGTGCCTGTGGCATCGCTCGATGTGGCGCAGCAGATGCTGCGCGATGGTCGGCTGGACGCTTTTGCCACCAACAAGGGCATCTTGTTCGAGATGCTTGAAAAGCTGCCAGACTTCAAAGTGTCCGACGACCGCTGGGGGCTGGAAAACCTGGCCATCGCGGTGCCCCAGGGCCGCGAAGCCGGGCAAGCCTTTTTGGCCGCCTTGGCCGACGAGGTGACTCGGTCAGGCCGCTTGGCTGCGATGGCTGAACGTGCAGGTTTGCGCGGTCTGGCCAAGCCCGAGTGAATTTTGAGAACACACAGGAGACTTCGATGAATTTTTGCAAATGGGTCCTGGCGATCGTTGCGGCTGCGGGACTGACTTCGGGCGCGTTGGCTCAAAATGCCGCCTACCCCAGCAAGCCCGTCAAGATCGTGGTGGGCTATGCCGCCGGTGGCGCGGTGGACGTGGTGGCTCGCACCATAGGTCAGAGTCTGCAGACCAGCCTGGGGCAGGCCTTCATCGTCGAGAACAAGCCTGGTGCAGGCACCAACATCGCCGTCAAATCGGTGATCACGGCGGAACCCGATGGCTACACCATGTTGATGGCGGCCAATGCCTTGGCGGCCAACATGTCGCTGTACCAGCCTCAGCCCTTTGATGCCGAGAAGGACCTGGTGGCCGTTTCGCTGATCGGTCGTGTGCCGGTGGTCATCGCGGCCAATGCCAATGCGCCGTTTGCCAACGTCAAGCAACTGATTGAAGCGGCCAAGGGCAAGCCCAACAGCATCGCCTACGGCACGCCGGGCAATGGCTCAACGCCGCATATGGCCATCGAGCTGTTTGCCCGCGCCGCTGGTATCGATTTGCAGCACATCCCGTACCGGGGTGGCTCGCCAGCGATCACCGACACCATTGGCGGTCAACTGCCGCTGGTGGCGGTCAATGCGCTGGAAGTGCTGCCCCATGTGCGCAGCGGCAAGCTCAAGGTGCTGGGCGTGCTCAGCCCCAACCGCAGTGCCAACTTCCCGGATGTGCCGACCATTGCCGAATCGGGTTTTCCCGGTTTTGAAGCGTCGGTCTGGTATGGCCTGGTGGCGCCCGCTGCCACGCCCAAGCCCATTGTGGCCAAGCTGCATGCCGAAGTGCAAAAAGCCTTGCAGACCAAGGAAGTGCGTGAGCGCATGAGCGCGGTGGGCGGCGAAGTCGTGCCCGGCAGCGCCGAGATGTTCACGCAACTCATTCGCTCCGAACGTGTGCGCTATGACAAGCTGGTGCGCGACGCCAACATCAAACCCGATTGAACCTAGAGAATCAAAAGAGAGAGAAGACCATGCAATTTGAAAAAACCGCTGGCTGGATGGACTGGTATACCGGCCCCAGCAAACCCAAGTTTCAAGTGCCTGCTGGAGCTGTCGATGCGCACTGCCACGTGTTTGGCCCTGGCGCAGAGTTTCCTTATGCACCCGAGCGCAAGTACACGCCCTGCGATGCGTCCAAGCACCAGCTGTACGCGCTGCGTGACCACCTGGGCTTTGCCCGCAATGTGGTGGTGCAGGCCACTTGCCACGGCGCTGACAACCGCGCCATGGTCGATGCCCTGGTCAGCCCAGGCGGCAAGGCGCGTGGCGTGGCCACGGTCAAGCGCAGCGTGACGGACCAGGAAATCCAGGCCATGCACGACGCCGGTGTGCGCGGTGTGCGTTTCAACTTCGTCAAGCGTCTGGTGGACTTCACGCCCAAGGACGAGCTGATGGAAATCGCCAGTCGCATCGCCAAGTGGGGCTGGCATGTGGTCATTTACTTTGAAGCCGTGGATTTGCCCGAGCTGTGGGATTTCTTCACCGCGCTGCCCACCACCGTGGTGGTGGACCACATGGGCCGCCCCGACGTGTCGCTGCCCGTGGACGGGCCGCAGTTTGCGCTGTTCCAGAAGTTCATGCGCGAGCACCAAAACGTGTGGAGCAAGGTGTCTTGCCCAGAGCGTTTGTCGGTGACTGGCCCCAAGGCTTTGAACGGTGAGCAAAACGCCTACCAAGACGTGATCCCCTTTGCCAAGCGCATCGTGGAAGAGTTCCCCGACCGCGTGCTGTGGGGCACCGACTGGCCACACCCCAACCTGAAGGACCACATGCCCGATGACGGCCTGTTGGTGGACTTCATCCCGCACATCGCGCCGACCGCTGAGCTGCAACGCAAGCTGCTGGTGGACAATCCGATGCGCCTGTACTGGCCCGAAGAGCAGGTCTGAAGATCTCTGTAGGAGCCCACCCCGTGGGCGATGCTGCGCAGACCGCAAACCATCGCCCACGGGGTGGGCTCCTACACAACACAATTCAAAGGAAGCTCAACATGGCATTAGACAAACCCTACACCGACGTGCCCGGCACGATCATCTTTGACGCCGAGCAATCGCGCAGAGGTTACTGGCTCAACCAGTTCTGCATGTCGCTCATGAAAGCCGAGAACCGTGAGCGGTTCAAGGCCAATGAGCGCGCCTACTTGGATGAGTGGCAGATGACCGAAGAGCAAAAGCAGGCCGTGCTGGCCCGCGACCTCAACTGGTGCATGCGCACTGGCGGCAACATCTACTTCCTGGCCAAGATCGGTGCCACCGATGGCAAGAGCTTCCAGCAGATGGCGGGCTCCATGACCGGCATGACCGAAGAGGAATACCGCAACATGATGATCGGTGGCGGCCGCAGCGCCGATGGCAACCGTTACATTGGCGAAAACGGCGACGCGCAAGCGCAGAACCAGCCCCAAGGCGCAGCCGGTCAACAGTCCAGCGCTGCAGGAAAGAAAGCATAAACATGGCCAAAATCACCGCATCCGTTTTCACCTCGCATGTGCCCGCCATCGGCGCGGCCATGGACCTGGGCAAGACGAAAGAAGACTACTGGAAACCACTGTTCGCAGGTTACGACTTCTCCAAGCAATGGATGAAGGACAACAAGCCTGACGTGATCTTCCTGGTCTACAACGACCACGCCACGGCCTTCAGCCTGGACATGATCCCGACCTTTGCCATTGGCACCGCCGCCGAGTACAAGCCCGCCGATGAAGGCTGGGGCCCACGCCCTGTGCCGGTCGTCAAAGGCCATCCCGAGCTGGCCAGCCACATCGCGCAAAGCGTGATCCAGCAAGACTTTGACCTGACCATCGTCAACAAGATGGACGTGGACCACGGCCTGACGGTGCCGCTGTCGCTGATGTGCGGCGAGTTGGACCCCGTGAAAGACGCCTGGCCTTGCCCGGTGATCCCGTTTGCCGTCAACGTGGTGCAGTACCCCGTGCCCAGCGGCCAGCGCTGCTTCAACCTGGGCCAGGCCATCCGCAAGGCGGTCGAGAGCTACGACGAAGACATCAACGTACACATCTGGGGCACAGGCGGCATGAGCCACCAGCTGCAGGGCGCACGTGCGGGCCTGATCAACCGCGAGTGGGACAACAACTGGTTGGACCTGATGATCAACGACCCTGTGGCCTGCGCCGCTGTGCCGCACATCGACTATGTGCGCGAAGCGGGCAGCGAAGGCATCGAGCTGGTCATGTGGCTGATCGCCCGTGGCGCCATGAGCGACATCAACGATGGCAAAGCCACAGGCCCTGCGCCCACACTGCGCCACCGCTTCTACCATGTGCCCGCATCCAACACCGCTGTGGGCCACGCCATCCTCGAGAACAATTGATGCGCCTGACGGGTACGGCACCGCAGTTTTCTGGCTACGGGCCGGGCGTGCGGTCAATCGCCCGCAGGGGTGGGCTCCTACAAAGATGGCGCAATGCACGCTATCGCCCACAGGGGTGGGCTCCTGCAAATACAGGGCGGCGCCCTGTAGGAGCCCACCCCGTGGGCGATGGCTGGTGTACCGACGCCACTTGTCCAACGTCCCGCAGTGACATCACAATCCATTCAACCTTTTGGAGAAAATCATGAGCAAAACCATCAAAGTTGCCCTGGCGGGCGCAGGTGCCTTCGGCATCAAACATCTGGACGGCATCAAGAACATCGACGGCGTGGAAGTCGTCTCGCTGATCAGCCGTGACATCGAAAAAACCAAAGAGGTCGCCGCCCAATACGGCATCGCCCACGCCACGACCGAGTTGGACGAAGCGCTGGCTTTGAAAGAAGTCGATGCCGTCATCCTGTGCACACCCACGCAAATGCACGCCAGCCAGACCCTGGCTTGCCTCAAGGCCGGCAAGCATGTGCAGGTCGAGATCCCGCTGTGCGATGTGTACAAAGAAGGCCAGGAAGTCCTGCGCGTTCAAAAGGAAAGCGGCCTGGTGGCCATGGTGGGCCACACCCGCCGCTTCAACCCCAGCCACCAGTGGGTGAACAACAAGATCAAGGCCGGTGAATTCAACATCCAGCAGATGGATGTGCAGACCTACTTCTTCCGCCGCACCAACATGAATGCGCTGGGCCAGGCCCGCAGCTGGACCGACCACCTGCTGTGGCACCACGCTGCCCACACGGTCGATCTGTTCGCCTACCAGTGCGGCAGCCCCATCGTCAAAGCCAATGCGGTGCAAGGCCCGATCCACCCCACGCTGGGCATCGCCATGGACATGAGCATCCAGCTCAAGGCCGCCAACGGCGCGATCTGCACTTTGTCGCTCAGCTTCAACAACGATGGCCCTCTGGGCACCTACTTCCGCTACATCGGCGACACCGGCACTTATCTGGCCCGTTACGACGACCTGTACACCGGCAAGGAAGAAAAGATCGACGTGTCGCAAGTGGCCGTGTCCATGAACGGCATCGAGCTGCAAGACCGCGAGTTCTTCGCCGCGATCAAGGAAGGCCGCGAGCCCAACAGCTCGATTGCCCAAGTGCTGCCTTGCTACCAGGTCCTGCACGATCTGGAACAGCAGCTGAACGGCTGATATTCCTTCACTCGAACAAAGGCCGCAGCACCCGAGTGCTGCGGCCTTTTGCACATTTTGAGCCGATGAAAGGCTCTGGCGTGCTATCGGGAAAGTAACGTTAACGAGCGAAACGCCAGGAAGAATCCCAAGGGCATCTCTCACAAAGTACTTCCACTCGGCAATGGTTAGATTATTCGCTATTCGCGAATAGCGAATAATCAGCTAAACTGGCTTTATGAGCCGTTCAAAATCCAACCCCCAAATGGTGCTGCGCCCACAAGACGTGGTGGTGCTGCTGCGTTTGTCTTTGGGCACAGAAAGCGCTCCTACGTATGCCGCGTTGGCTGAAGAGCTCAAGCTCACGGCCTCCGAAATTCACGCGGGCATGGACCGCGCTGTGGCCGCGCAGCTGGCGCGTAAAGACGAATCAGGCAAACCCATGGTGTTGCTGGAGGCTTTGCGTTTGTTTGTGCAGCATGGTGTGCGCTATTGCTTTCCGGCCACGCATGGCCCCATGGGGCGGGGCATGCCCACCGCGCATGCGGCAGCCCCGTTGAATAAACTGATTGTGCAAAGCAACGAGCCCGTGCCCGTGTGGCCGCACAAAGACGGCACGGTACGCGGGGTGGCGTTTTATCCGCTTTACCCCACGGTGCCCGATGCTGCCAAAAACAACCCCGCCTTGTACGAGTTGCTGGCTTTGGTGGATGCTGTGCGTGGGGGCAGCATGCGCGAGCGTGCTTTGGCCATTGCCGAACTCGATAAACGCTGGGCCAGCTGATGCAGGTGTTCAACCCCAATGACCCGAATGTGGCCATGCTGGAGCATGTGGCCCGTTGCCTGGGGCCTGAGCTGTGCAGTCAATTGGTGTTTGTGGGGGGCGCAGCGGCGGGCTTGTTGATCACCGATTTGGCAATGCCTGCCATTCGCCGCACGGACGATGTGGACATCGTCACCAACGCCGAAGCCTTGGCCGACTATTACCGCTTTGAAGATCAGTTTCGAGGCATGGGCTTTGTGCAAGACCCAAGCCCCGATGCGCCTGTGTGCCGCTGGCGGGTGGATGGTGTGGCGGTCGATCTGATGCCCACGCAAGAAGAGATTTTGGGCTTCACGAACCAGTGGTATCGCATGGGTGTGTCCACCGCCCAAACACTCACACTGCCCAGTGGCGTCCCCATTCGAGTGCTTCGTGCGCCTGAGTTCATTGCCACCAAGCTGGAGGCGTTTTATGGCCGAGGCGGTGGCGATTATTTGTTCAGCCACGACATGGGCGACATCATCAGCGTGATCGATGGCCGTGCGTCCTTGCAAAGCGAATGCCAGGACAGCCTGGTACCTTTGCGTGCATATTTGGCTGCGCAATTTCAACACCTGCTGACTGACCGCAGTTTTGTCGATGCCTTGCCAGGGCATTTGCCACCCGATGGCGCGAGCCAGGCGCGTCTGCCAGACCTGCTGATCAAGATTCAACACATTTCTGAGTTATCCACCGCATGAGTACCCAGACCTCAGTCCAGAAGCGCTGGAACTATTGCAGCGTGCTTCGCGACGATGGCGACATGGGGGCAGAGGTTGCAGCCTTAGACTGAGCGATATGGCGCACCGCGCTGACGCGATCTGAAAATCTCATCAAAAAACAAATGAAGTACCAATGACCTCTGCAACACAAACTGAGCGCAACAGCTTGCTGGTCATGGCGCTGGCTGGCTTTGCCAGCATGGTGTCCATGCGCATGTGCGACCCGATGCTGGTGGTGCTGGGGCAGGAGTTCCAGGTTTCCACAGGTGAAGCGTCGCGCGTGGTCTCGGCTTTTGCTGTGGCCTATGGGGTGCTGCAATTGTTTTACGGTCCTTTGGGAGACCGTTTTGGCAAGCTGCGTGTCATTTCTCTGGCCGCGTTGGCCTGTGCCATTTTCAGCGCCATCACCAGCATGGCGCCGAGCCTGACCCTGTTGGTGGTCATGCGCGCCTTCATGGGCGCGGCGGCTGCAGGCATCATTCCGCTCACCTTGGCCTGGATCGGCGACCAAGTCGCTTACGACCGTCGCCAGGAAACCTTGGCCAGGCTGATGGGGGCCACTGTCAGCGGCATGATGGTGGGCTTGTGGTTTGGCGGTTTCGCCGCCGAAAACCTGGGCTGGCGCACGGCGTTTGTGGTGGTTTCGGTGTTGTTTGCGGCAGCGGCTTTCATGCTCTTGCGCAAGCTGCGCAGCTTGCCCGCATCCAAGGCCGCGCCTGTGGCCAATGGCTTTCTGGGCGCTTTTGCCAACACCTTCCAGTTGTTTGGCAACCAGCGTGTGCGTCAGGTGTTGGCTGCCACGGCCGTTGAAGGGGCTTTGGTGTTTGGGGCGATGGCGTTCATCCCCACGCACTTGCACCAGCAGTTTGACATGAGTGTGGTTTTTGCTGGCGCGGTCATGATGCTTTACGGTGTGGGCGGTTTGCTCTACAGCCAGCTGGCCCGCCGCTGGTTGGGTTGGCTGGGCGGTGAGCGGGGCTTGGTGCGCACCGGCGCCAGTCTGATCGCGCTCGGTTTGCTGACCTTGGCCTGGACGCAGCAGCAGGCCTTGGGCATGCTGGGCTGTTTCATGACCGGCTTCGGGTTTTACATGATGCACAACACCTTGCAGACCCAGGCGACCCAGATGGCACCCCACGCCCGTGGCACGGCCGTGACCTTGTTTGCCTGCATGCTGTTTTTTGGCCAGTCCGCTGGCGTGCTGGGCATGTCTTTTGGTGTGGACCAAGGTTGGCTGCCCTATGCCTTCAGCCTGTGCGCGTTGGGGGTGGCGTTTTTGGGGGGCTTTGTGTACCGGCTGGTGGGTCAGCACTGAGGTGAGGGCGGTGGTGGCTTGAATACCCCTATAACCCGAGCGTTTTGATCGGGATTGCGGTATACTTGACTCGTTTAGTCGGGAACCCGCATGGGTCGGTGCCAGACTGAACCCATCCACACTCCAGGAGCCTGCCATGCGTCTCACCACCAAAGGCCGTTTTGCCGTCACCGCCATGATCGATCTGGCCCTGCGCCAAGATGCCGGGCCTGTGACTTTGGCTGCGATCAGCCAACGCCAGCAGATTTCCCTGTCCTATCTGGAGCAGCTCTTTGGCAAGTTGCGCCGCCACAATCTGGTCGAGTCGACCCGTGGCCCTGGCGGTGGTTACACCCTGGGCCGCAAAGCCACCGACATCACTGTGGCCGACATCATTTTGTCGGTCGACGAGCCCATTGACGCCACGCATTGCGGTGGCAAGGAAAACTGCCACGGCGGCGATGCCCGTTGCATGACGCACGACCTGTGGGCTTCGCTGAACGCCAAAATGGTCGAGTTCCTCGACTCTGTTTCCCTGCAAAAGCTGGTGGACGACCAGCTGGCCAAAGGCCTGGTGGTGGAATCCAAACCCAACATCAAACGCGCCATTTCGCCCATGCCGGTGGTCAAGCCCATCCGCGTGACAGGCCCCAATTCAGTTTTTGAATTGGGCACCGTGTTTGCCAAATCCTGATTTTTGAAAAGAAGTACAGCCATGGACACGACCCCACACCTGCCGATCTACCTGGACTACGGCGCGACCACCCCTTGCGACCCCCGCGTGGTGGACGCCATGATCCCCTGGTTGCGTGAGCATTTTGGCAACCCCGCATCCCGCAGCCACGCCTGGGGCTGGGAAGCTGAAGCCGCTGTCGAAAAAGCCCGTGAAGACGTGGCGGCCCTGATCGGTGCCGACCCCCGCGAAATCGTCTGGACCAGCGGCGCGACCGAATCCAACAACCTGGCCATCAAGGGCGCAGCGCACTTTTACAAGTCGCGCGGCAAGCACCTGATCACCGTCAAGACCGAGCACAAAGCCGTGCTGGACACCATGCGCGAGCTGGAGCGCCAAGGCTTTGAAGTCACTTACCTCGATGTGCAGGAAGACGGCATGCTCAGCATGGACGCGCTCAAGGCCGCCATCCGCCCTGACACCATCCTGATCAGCGTGATGTTCGTGAACAACGAAATCGGCGTGATCCAGGACATTCCCGGTATCGGCGCACTGTGCCGAGAAAAAGGCATCATCTTCCATGTGGATGCCGCACAGGCCACCGGCAAAGTGGCCATCGACATGGCCACGCTGCCGGTCGACCTGATGAGCCTGGCCTCGCACAAAACCTATGGCCCCAAAGGCATTGGCGCTTTGTATGTGCGCCGCAAGCCCCGCATTCGCCTGGAAGCGCAGATGCACGGCGGCGGCCACGAGCGCGGCATGCGCTCGGGTACTTTGCCCACCCACCAGTGCGTGGGCATGGGTGAGGCCTTCCGTCTGGCCAAGCTGGAGATGGGCCAGGACAACGCCAAGGCCCGCGCCTTGCACGACCGCCTGATCAATGGCTTGAAAGACATGGAGCAGGTGTTCCTGAACGGCCACGCCACCCAGCGCGTGCCGCAAAACATCAACATGAGCTTCAACTTCGTCGAAGGCGAATCGCTCATCATGGGCATCAAGGGCCTGGCGGTCTCGTCCGGCTCGGCCTGTACCTCGGCCAGCCTGGAGCCCAGCTATGTGTTGCGCGCGCTTGGCCGCAGCGACGAGCTGGCCCACAGCAGCTTGCGCATGACCATTGGCCGCTGGACCACCGAAGCCGAAATCGACGAAGCGATCGCCACCATCCGCCTGAATGTGGGCAAGCTGCGCGAACTCAGCCCCCTGTGGGAAATGTACAAAGACGGCATCGACCTGAGCACCATCCAGTGGGCTGCCCACTGATTACGGAGAAACACCATGGCTTATTCTGAAAAAGTGGTTGACCACTACGAAAACCCCCGCAACGTTGGCTCGTTCGACAAGGGCGACGACGACGTGGGCACCGGCATGGTCGGCGCGCCTGCTTGCGGCGATGTGATGAAGTTGCAGATCAAGGTCAACCCGACAACCGGCGTGATCGAAGACGCGCGCTTCAAGACTTACGGCTGCGGCTCGGCCATCGCGTCCAGCTCGCTCGTGACCGAATGGGTCAAAGGCAAGACGCTCGACGAGGCGGCGGCTTTGAAAAACAGCCAAATCGCCGAAGAGTTGGCGCTGCCACCTGTGAAGATCCACTGCTCCATCCTGGCCGAAGACGCCATCAAGGCGGCTGTGGACGACTACAAGAAAAAACACCTGAACTGACATGGCCATCACACTGTCTGAAGCCGCTGCCCGGCATGTGACCCGGTACCTCGCCAAGCGTGGCTCGGGGGTGGGCGTGCGTCTGGGCGTCAAGACCACCGGCTGCTCGGGCCTGGCCTACAAGCTCGAATACGTGGACGACATCGCTCCGGAAGACGTGGTGTTTGAAGGCCATGGCGTGAAGGTGTTGGTGGACCCCAAAAGCCTGGCCTACATCGACGGCACCGAACTCGATTTCGTGCGCGAAGGCCTGAACGAGGGTTTTCGCTTCAACAACCCCAACGAGCGTGACCGCTGCGGTTGCGGTGAATCGTTCCGCGTGTGAGTTTTGACGCGTGATTTCGCTTCAGGCCAACGACTTCGAGCTGTTTGATGTGCCCGTGCAGTACGCACAGGACCGCGCACAGCTGGATGCCCGCTGGAAAGCCCTGCAACGCGAAGCCCACCCCGACCGCTTTGCCGCCGAAGGTGCGGCCGCCCAGCGCGTGGCCATGCAGTGGTCGGTGCGCATCAACGAGGCCTACCAGCGCCTGAAAGACCCGCTCAAGCGTGCCGCCTACTTGTGCGAACTCCAAGGTGCACCCGTGCAGGCCGAGAACAACACGGCCATGCCCGCCTCGTTCCTGATGCAGCAGATGGAATGGCGCGAAAGCCTGGATGAGACCGACAGCGCTCAGGGCCTCGAAGCCCTGGCAGGTGTTGTGAGCGCCGAGCAACGCCGCGTGCAGCAAGAGCTGGCCCGTTTACTCGACGAAGCCAAAGACCCCGCGCAGGCCGTGGGGCAGGTGAGGGCGCTGATGTTCATTGAACGCTTCACGCAAGAAGTGAACGCTAAACTCGACCGATTGTCCTGATTTTTTTGGGTCGCAACGCCTCATGCAGGTGGGCGACTTGAACACCACCTTTGATTGAACATGGCCTTACTGCAGATTTCCGAACCGGGCCAGTCGCCCGACCCGCACCAGCGCCGCATCGCGGTGGGCATCGACCTGGGCACCACGCATTCGCTGGTGGCTTCGGTGCGCAACGGCGTGGCCGAGTGTCTGCCCGATGACGATGGCCGTGTGATCCTGCCCTCGGTCGTGCGCTTCATGCCTGGCCAGGGTCGCCAGATCGGCTTTGACGCGGTGCAGTCTGCGTCCACCGATCCGGTTAATACCATCGCCTCGGTCAAGCGTTTCATGGGGCGTGGCCTGAACGACATTGCGGACCGCAGCAAGCTGCCTTACGAATTCACGGCCAGTGACAAAGGCATGCTCAGTATTCAGACCGTGCAAGGCCCCAAGTCACCGGTTGAGGTGAGCGCCGAGATTTTGGCCACCCTGCGTTACCGCGCCGAAGACACCTTCAACGACGACCTGTACGGCGCGGTCATCACCGTGCCCGCTTACTTTGACGACGCCCAGCGCCAGGCCACCAAAGACGCGGCCCAGTTGGCCGGTCTGAACGTGCTGCGCTTGATCAACGAACCCACCGCCGCCGCCATTGCCTACGGCTTGGACAACGCCAGCGAAGGCGTTTACGCCGTGTTCGATCTGGGTGGGGGCACCTTCGACATTTCCATCCTGCGTCTGACGCAAGGCGTGTTTGAAGTGCTGTCCACCGGCGGCGACTCGGCTTTGGGCGGCGACGATTACGACCAGGCCCTGGCCGATGCCGCGATGGCCCACCAGCCCGCATTGCAGGTGGCCACCGCCGAAGACAAAACCGTGCTCAAGGCGGCAGCCCGTGCGGCCAAAGAAGCGCTCACTAACGCAGATGCGGTCACTTTGAACGCCTCTTTGTCCACCGGCAGCTTGTCGGTGCAAATCAGCCGTGCCGATTTCGAGCAAGCCACCCAGGCTCTGACGGCCCGCTGCATCACGGCCGTGCGCAAGGCGCTGCGCGATGCAAAACTGTCCAAAGAAGACGTGCAAGGCGTGGTCATGGTGGGCGGCTCCACCCGCATGCCGCAAATCCAGCAGGCGGTGGCCGACTTTTTTGGGCAGGCACCACTCAACAACCTCAACCCCGACGAAGTCGTGGCTTTGGGCGCGGCCATTCAGGCCAACCAGCTGGCGGGCAACAACGCCGCAGGCGAATTGCTGCTGCTGGATGTGATCCCGCTGTCGCTGGGCATCGAGACCATGGGCGGCCTGGTGGAGCGCATCATCCCGCGCAACCAGACCATTCCCACCGCCATGGCGCAGGACTTCACCACCTACCAGGACGGTCAAACCGCGCTGGCGCTGCATGTGGTGCAGGGCGAGCGCGATCTGGTGCAAGACTGCCGCAGCCTGGCCCGTTTTGAGTTGCGCGGCATCCCGCCCATGGCCGCAGGTGCGGCCCGGATCCGCGTCACCTTCACGGTCGATGCCGATGGCTTGCTGAGCGTGGGCGCCAAAGAACAAATCAGTGGTGCGGAAGCGCGCATTGACGTCAAACCGTCTTACGGCCTGAGCGACGAGCAAATCGCCACCATGTTGCAAGAAAGCTTCACCACCGCCCAGGCCGATATGCAAGCCCGTGCTTTGGTTGAGGCGAGGGTGGATGCCGACCGCATGCTGTTGGCCACGCGCAGTGCTTTGCAAGCCGATGGCGATTTGCTCAGCCCTGCAGAGCGTGCTGCCATTGATGCCCAAATGGCCACTTTGCAAGCGGCCATCCAGACCGAGCAAGATGCCAAAGCGCTGGAAGACTGCACCCAGGCGCTGGCCAAGGGCACCGAAGCCTTTGCCGCCGAGCGCATGAACCACAGCATCCAGAAAGCCCTGGCTGGACAGAACATCCAGTCGATGTGAATCACAATACCGTCATGCCCGTCATCAAAATCCTGCCCCATCCCGAGTATTGCCCCAGCGGTGCGCAAATCACCGCGCCAGCGGGCACCAGCATCTGCGAAGCGCTGCTGGACAACAAAATCAACATTGAACACGCCTGCGACATGAGTGCGGCTTGCACCACCTGCCATGTGGTCGTGCGCGAAGGCTTCAACAGCCTCAATGAAATGGAAGAAACCGAGGAAGACCTGCTGGACCGCGCCTGGGGCCTGGAGCCCAACTCTCGCCTGAGCTGCCAGGCCTTTGTGGCCAAGCAGGACCTGGTGATCGAGATCCCGCGCTACTCCGTCAACCACGCCAAAGAAAACCATTGAACAGACGGAGCGAAAAGACATGCGCCAAATCGTTCTGGACACCGAAACCACGGGCCTCTCAGCCGAAGGCGGCGACCGCATCATCGAGCTGGGCTGTGTGGAGTTGTATGCCCGAAAGCTCACGGGCAACAACCTGCATTTCTATTTCAACCCTGAGCGCGACAGCCATGAAGACGCGCTCAAGGTGCACGGCATCAGCAACGAGTTCTTGCGCGACAAGCCCAAGTTCGCCGAGCTGAGCGAAGAGATCCTCGACTACCTGAGCGACGCCGAACTCATCATCCACAACGCGGCGTTCGACATCGGCTTTTTGAACAAAGAGCTGGAGCGTGTGGGCAAGAAGCCGCTCAAGGCTTATGTCAGCAACGTGATCGACACCTTGGCCATGGCCAAGGAAATGTTTCCTGGCAAGCGCAACAGCCTCGATGCCTTGTGCGACCGCCTGGAAGTGGACAACTCTGGCCGCACCTTGCACGGCGCCTTGCTGGATGCCGAGCTGCTGGCCGATGTCTACATCAACATGACGCGCGGCCAGGAGGCCTTGCTCATCGATGCAGGCCAAGAATCGTCCACCGATGCGTCCGGGGTTTCCGTGCAGGTGGACTTGACCGGTTTTGTCTTGCCTGTGTTGGTCGCCAACGAGCAAGAGCTTGCAGCGCATGAAGAAGTGCTGGTCCAGATGGACAAGTCCAGTGGCGGTAAAACCACCTGGCGCCAGGTGGCACAAGCCCACTGAGTTCAAAATTTGTTCAGACCAAGTCAAATAGGCTGAATTTTTATGCCATAATCGCGGTCTACGCTGCAAAGCGATAGGGCGATTAGCTCAGCGGTAGAGCACTGCATTCACACTGCAGGGGTCACATGTTCGATCCATGTATCGCCCACCAGATTCAAGCCCCGTAAATCACCGATTTACGGGGCTTTTTCTATTTCAGAACGGTTTAAATACCTCTGATGCATTCATAACTTGTTATGGCAATTTTCCAATTTTCAGAAATTTTGCCCGGCATGATTTATGATTAGGTTTTCCCCCTCACCTTTTAAGGAGATAACTCGTGAACAAAGCAGAACTGATCGAAGCCCTGGCTAAAGAAACCGAATTGTCAAAAGCCGCCGCTGGCCGTGCTGTGTCGGCATTGGTGGACATCATCACCAAGACCGTGGCCAAGAAGCAAGACGTGCAATTGATCGGTTTTGGCACTTTCAAGGCCGCCAAGCGCGCTGCCCGTGCTGGTAAGAACCCACGCACTGGTGAAAAGCTGAAAATTGCAGCTGCAACCGTTCCCAAATTCACTGCCGGCGCCGCCTTCAAGGCTGCCGTGAATAAGAAGAAGTAATCTTCATTCTTGTTGAACAGAAAAAGCGGCACAGGTCCAAGACCTGTGCCGCTTTTTTAATGTCTAAACGCAAAAAGAGAGTTCCGATGCGCTGTGTGAGAATTTTGATCCGCTGGATTGGCTTGGCCTTGTGTGTTTCGGTGCTGGCCAATACTTCTGTGGCGATCGGCGCATCGCCCGATTTCAAAGTCACGGTGGATGTGGACGAACAAGAGGGTATTTACAAAACCAGTGCCAGTTTTGTTTTGCCGATCCGGCTTTGTCAGGCCTATCGCTATTTGACCGATTACGACGCGGCGAAAAATATCCCAGGCGTTGTGTCTTCAGCAACCACCCGTCTGGACCACAACAAAGTCCGGGTCGACCGCACCCTGCAAGATCGCATTTTGTTTTTCCCCGTTAACTTCAAGATGGTGCTTGAGGTGACCGAGTGGCCCAACAAAGGCACCGACTTCACGCAAATTTCAGGTGCGTCCAAATCGCACAAAGGCTCATGGCGTCTTGAAGAGGTAGCCGATGCCACGGTCTTTCATTACCGTACCGAGTCCGAACCAGACTCGGTGTGGCCCAAAGCGGTGGTTCAGTACTTCATCAGGAACCGCTTGGCCAAAAGTTTTGAAGCGATGGCCAATGCCGGGGTGGATTACCGCTTGAAAAGCTGCTGAATTTTTTTCGGCTGGCAGGTTTCAAAAATGCCATCCTAAGCTCACGCGCTTTTGGTCGTGGTCGGAAAAGTTCACTTTCTGATCTGATGCAAAGCGCACAAAATATTTTGGCCAGTCCCATGTCACGCTCAGGCTGTTGCCTTTGACAACTTCACTGGCCGGGTCGTTGCGGCCCTTTTTCATGGCTGCATCCATGGTCAGTCGTTCGCCGCTAGGCAAGTGGTAGCGCCACATCAGGTGGGTGACTTGCTGGCCTGTTTGCAAACGGTCGTCTTGAGTGCGCCACAACGCCCATTGGTGCTCCGGGGTCAACCATGTGCCCAGACCCAGCGTGATGGCATCGTTCGGGTCAAAGTTGAGGTTGTAGTACGGCCGCACATTGGTGCGGCCAAGCCCCGCAATGAGGTAAGTGCCTTGACCCCATTGGACATTGAGTGAGCCGCCCCAGAAACCACCCGTGGCGCTCTGAATGGACGGAACGACCTGGCCCCAGCCGGTGTTGAGGGTGTATTCGTAGCCTGCACGCGTTTGATGAAACGCATGGGACTGGTCGTACTGTCCAATCCAGAGTGCATGCATGTCTTTGTTGGCCCGCAGATTCACATCGGTGGCACGGGTTTCTTGTGTGGTCTGGTAGTAAGACGGGGTGAGCTTGAAGTGCCAAGCTTCTTGCGCATCCGCTTCGGTTGAAGCGTGTGCCTGCGCGAAACACAGAGTCATGGGTGTGAGCCATACCGCCCATAGTCTTGCGGGTGAGAGTCGATGTGCCGGCTTGGCCATGTTGAATCCTTAGTCTGTCGTCTATTCATCGTGTGCATGCATCTTGTATTCTGAATCATTTAGGGGGTATTCCAACAATGCGCCGCATCTGGCGATTCCAGAGAATTTGAACTCTTGCAAGAAGGGCTGGACCAGAGTCTATGAGTTGCAGTAAGCTACAAGGTTTTCCACGTAACTTGTTGTCGTTCATGGACAGTTCGCTCCCCCCCATTCCTGCCAAACGCTACTTCACCATTGGTGAAGTGGGCGAACTGTGCGGCGTCAAGCCCCATGTGTTGCGCTATTGGGAGCAAGAATTCACCCAGTTGCGGCCGGTCAAGCGCCGCGGCAATCGCCGCTATTACCAGCACCATGAGGTGTTGATGATCCGCCGCATTCGCGATCTGCTGTATGACCAGGGCTTCACCATCAGTGGTGCGCGCAACAAGTTGCAAGAGCTGGTCCAGGCAGACCGCCAAGGCCGTCGCGGCCTGCCGGAGGCGGACGATGCCGATTTCGGACCGGATGTGATGCCGCAAGAGAGCTCGGATACGCCATCATTCGATTTGGGCGTGTCCGCAGCCGATGGTCCCGCATTGCACCGCGAGCTTTTGGAAATTCGTGCGCTGCTGACCGTGTGAGGCCAATTTCTCAGGCTATAATTGATGTCTAGTCGGCGTGTAGCGCAGCCTGGTAGCGCACTTGCATGGGGTGCAAGGGGTCGCGAGTTCGAATCCCGCCACGCCGACCAATAGATTGAACAAAGGCCTCCAACTGGAAACAGTTGGGGGCTTTTTTCATTGGGGAAGCGCCTTCGAAGTTGCTAAGGAAAGCCAGATTGATCCATTGACAGACAATTCAAAGTGGGGGAACAATGAAGCGCCTGTTCCCCCAAATGCGCCTTTTTCCTGATTTTGTTCCCCCAAATCAGGTTCTCACGCAAGGAAAACTGATCAATGCTGACCGATTTACATTGCAAAAATGCTGTCTGTCCCCTGGGCAAAGCACGGCTGCGCTTTACCGACTCTGGAGGTTTGTACCTGGAGGTTGCGGTTAATGGCTCCAAGCGGTGGTTCTGGAAGTACCGATTGGAAGGGAAAGAGAAAAGGTTGGCGCTGGGATGCTATCCAGAAGTTAGCCTGAAAGATGCTCGCACGGCACGAGATATTGCGCGCCTGAGTCAACGCGCTGGTAAAGACCCGGTACAGGAGCGTGCTGCGGCAAGGGCCTTGGTTCGAGTTTCTAACGCCAATAATTTTGCCGCCATTGCCAATGAGTGGTTTGACAACAAAGCCGGTGGCTGGAGTGAGCACCACAAAGTCAGGGAGCGCCGCAACCTGGACAAAGACCTGATCCCTTGGATTGGCAAACGTCCATGCAATGAAATTACACCGCCGGAACTGTTGGCTGCCATTCGCCGTGTTGAGGCCAGGGGCTCGTTGGATGTGGCCCATCGTGTCTTGACCACTGCCAAGGGAGTTTTCGCATTTGCGGTGGCCACAGGTCGTGCAACGCAGAATCCTTCGATTCATCTCAAAGGCGCATTGACACCTCACAAAGGTAAAAACTTCGCCGCCGTCACCGATCCGAAAAAACTTGGTGCAGTTATCCGGGCCATCCGCGGGTGCCGCAGTGGGTTGATTGTTTCCACTGCGCTGAAACTGGCACCGCTTGTTTTTCAACGGCCAAATGAATTGACTGGTGCCGAGTGGTCGGAAATAGATTTGGATGCTGGTTTGTGGTCTATTGCGAGTGCTCGGATGAAGCGCCGTGTTTCGGACAAACTGAATGGAGACCCCCATTTGGTTCCGTTGTCAGCTCAGGCCGTCGCGTTACTGCGCGAACTCCAACCTTTTACAGGGGAAGGGCGGTTTGTTTTCCCAAGCACGCGCAGTAAATCTCGATCACTCAGCACGGCGGGATTGTTAGCTGCGCTTGCTTCTGTTGGTATCGACAGCAAGACTCAAACTGTCCATGGATTTAGGGCTTGTGCCCGAACCATATTGGATGAGGTGTTGGAGTTTTCTGTGCCCATCATTGAAGCGCAATTGGCCCACAGTGTGCGCGATGCGAACGGCACCTCATACAACCGAACCAGCTTTATTCGTCAACGCGCAGAAATGATGCAGAAATGGGCGGACTACTTGGACAAGTTGGCGGTCGGCGCAGATGTGGTCGAGTTGAAACGAGCTTGATGGTTTGACGCCACGCCCAACCTTTAGCTGTTCCACGATGGTGAAAACAGGAGCATCATTAGGAATGCAAACGGTCGAGCCTACAACAGAACGACATACCTGAAACAGCGTACTGCAATGATGCAACGTTGGGCAGATTACCTCGATAAACTGACCGCTGGAGCAGAAGTGCTCCAGTTAAACAAGCATAGAGGATTGATGCCACGCCTCGCCCTAGGGTGATCCTTGAGGGAGAAAACCGGCCCCAGACATAGGGCAATGGTCATTTTCGAGGCGTATCAGTGAACGCATGGAAAACTACGATTCAAACAGTTGCAATACCTTAGAAAGGCTGTACTACCGACCCATCGAAGCCGCGCTGAGATGGTGCAATCTGATCAGCCATGAGACGCAGATACTGGACACCATGGGAGCCGAGCTTCTGCCTCCTACCGGCGCGTTTCCCCAGTGGCCTTGTCTGCGGCTGAATACGGAAAAGATTTGGTCTGCGATTCACGATGGAGAATTGGCATACGGTAGAGATGGCAAGACGGTTACACAGGGTGAAACGGTCCGAAAAGACCGCATGACCGTGAAGCACACCGATTTACGAGTCTGGATGCAAAAGACATATCCAGATCAGAAGCCCAAATTTCTGTTCGATGAGATTGAGCGCAGCACGCATCCTGCAATCAATGTAGATGCATTTCGTGCGCTGCAGGCCGACCGTGATGCACTGAAGGTCAGAATTGACAAAGCAGAAGAGTGGGCCAAAGCAACCGTTGCCGAGAAAAACGCTCTTCGTGCCGAGCGCGATTCATTGCGTGCCATGGTTGGGAGGCAGGAGTCACCTGGTCCAAGGTCTGAAACCACCTACCTGAACATGATTGGCGCAATGCTGGCAATGCTTCTAAACCCCCGGCCAGGACGAGACAGCAGTGCGGCAATCATCCGCGAGCTGGTCAGCAACTACGGTGACAAGCCAGGCATCTCCAAGGCATCCTTGGAAAACAAGTTTGCCGAAGCAGTCAGGAGCCTTCAAGCTGACGTGGGCGCATACCCTAGCTAGGGCGAGCGACACCCTAAGTAGGGTGAATTTATCAGCTGAAAATTAGACAGTTGACCCATCGAAACAACGGCAGGTAAAGCCGGTTAAGGATGGGTTGATATGGCAATTTGGCGAATTGAGAACTGCAAAGCTGAAGCGGGCTACCGCTCCAATGCTTCCATCTACAACCTGATTCGGGATGGGCTTTGGACCCAACCTGTTTCCATCGGGAAGCGCTCCGTTGGCTGGCCAGACGATGAGGTCCGCGCCATTTGCATGGCGCGCATTGCGGGCAAGTCCGATGGCGAAATCCGAGAACTGGTAGTTCGTCTGCAGGCCAAGCGTGCAGAAATGCTGCCCTCTATCTGAAATGGGGGTAGCTTTGATCAATCCAATTGATGGGTTCCGTGAAGCAATCCTTGCAGCGGGCTTGAATCCTCCAGACGATTTGGTCGGGGATGGCCAGGTCCGGCGCTTTTCAAGCAGTGGTCGCCGTGGTGATGATGCGGGTTGGTATGTGTTGCATCTGGACAGCGTGCCAGCGGGGGCTTTTGGTTGCTGGCGTTCAGGTCAAACCAGCCAGTGGTGCAGTAGGTCTCTGCACAGCCTGTCACCCAGTGAGTCCGAAATCTATCGGCGGCAGCTTGAGGACATGCGTCAACAGCGGGAAGCGGACAAACACGCTCGGCAGCAGCAGGCTCGGGAGGTCGCCATGTCTCGGTGGCAAAACGCTGCCACTGTCTTATCGCACCCCTACCTGGAGGCCAAAGACGTGCAGACGCATGACCTCAGGGTTGACGGTGAGGAGCTTCTGATTCCGATGCGAGATGCCTCAGGTGTCTTGCAAAGCCTGCAAGCGATCAACGCTGGCGGTGTGAAGCGCTTTCAGTATGGTGGGCAAGTTAAGGGCGCATTTCACCTGATTGGGCAACCCTCTGAGGTGCTGGTCTTGTGTGAAGGCTATGCAACGGGCGCCTCTATTCATCAGGCCACTGGATACGCTGTGGCGGTGGCCTTTAATGCTGGAAATCTGCAAGCTGTGGCCAAAGTGTTGCACCACAAGTATCCGAATCTCCGGTTGGTTGTGGCTGCTGACGATGATTGGAAAACAGAGGGGAATCCGGGTTTGACGAAAGCGACGGAGGTCGCCAGTGAGCTAAAGGTGTGGCTGGCTGTTCCGCAATTTCCCAATGAAAGGCCAATCCCAGCGACGGATTTCAATGACTTACATCGCTTGGTTGGACTCGATGCTGTTCGGTTAGGCATCGATGCTGCTGTCCAGGTCAAGTCAGATGCGCAAGCAGGCAGCAAGATCAACATCGGCGCTGCAAGGCCGCGCTCTGAAGTGATGCTCATCAACGGGGCAGAGCTGAAACCAGAGCCTGTGCATTGGCTTTGGAACGAATGGTTGGCGTTGGGGAAGTTGCACATCCTCGCGGGAGCGCCTGGTCAGGGGAAAACGACCATAGCTTTGGCATGTGCGGCCACCGTGACACAAGGTGGATGTTGGCCTGACGGGAGCCAATGTGATGTAGGTAATGTTCTGATTTGGAGCGGGGAAGACGATCCTGCAGATACGTTGCTCCCTCGGTTGCTGGCGGCAGGAGCAGACAAAAGGCGCTGCTACTTTGTCGGAGGTACGCGCATAGGCGATGCGGTAGAGCCGTTTGATCCTGCGCGTGATCTGGCAGCGTTGGAAGCACAGGCCGAACGCATTGGTGACATCAAGCTCTTGATCGTTGATCCCGTTGTGTCTGCGGTTACGGGTGACAGTCACAAAAATACCGAAGTCCGACGCGCACTGCAGCCACTGGTTGATCTGGCGAGTCGCTTGAATATTGCGGTACTCGGGATTTCTCACTTCAGCAAGGGCGGTGCTGGTGGTGACCCGGCATCGCGAGTGGTGGGCAGTATTGCCTTCACTGCTGTCGCACGCGTGGTTCTTGTGGCAGCAAAGGTCAAAGGTGAAAACGAGATGCCCGACCGCCGCATCCTTGCGCGTGGGAAATCCAACATCGGGCCTGATGAAGGTGGCTTTGAGTATTCCATCGAGCAAGGAGAGCCAATTCCTGGGATTTGTGCCAGCTACATCGTTTGGGGAAATTCAGTCAATGGCACGGCCCGAGATTTATTTGCTGAGCATGAAGCGACTCATGAGTCCAAAGAGAATGTTTCAGCGCTGAGGGGTGCTGAGGATTTTCTGATTGAAATTCTGAATGAAGGTCCTTCACCGACGAAATACCTTGAAGAGCGAGCCAAGGAAGCAGGCGTTTCTTGGCGAACTGTGCGGCGAGCTTCAGAGACACTGGGTGTGAGGAAGAGCAAGGTTGAAGATGCTTGGTATTGGCGGAAACCTTGAGCGAATCAGCAACTTGGCCAAGTTGTCCAAGATTGAAATGTTGGCCAAGTTGGACAAGTTGATGGGTTGCTTCGCCGGTGAGTCAATGCAAAGCGAATGGATAGTAGAGGGCACGGCTGCTACTGAACTGTGCCGTCACTCCAACCCGCTGGGTTATTTTTAGAAACCCACTGGGTTATTTCTGGGTTTCAGTGAAGCTGTTCTTTGCATGGTGTCCTTAGGGGTAGGGGGGTTAAATCTCTAGGACCTTTTGTCTCCAGACCGTTGTCGGTCCTTAGTTTTATCGTTAACCCACATCCCTAGGGTCTCAAATGAGAATCGTTCTTATATAAAATCTCTCGTGCGCGCGCGAAGCGTTTTGAGTGACCGGCCGTTGCCGACCCCAAGCAGTCGGTGAGCAGCGTTTGCTGCATGTCCGCCTTTCAATTCATCGATTCGGCAGTTGTGTAACGGTAGGCTTCTAATTCTTTTTACGATGGACAGCAACCATCACCTTCGCAATCGCTTCGAACTCGGCCGAGTGGGCGGATGTGGCGCGAGTCACCAATGCAATTATCCGCTCGGGGGCAGGGTTTGCCAGAGGCATTGCTTTGAGCGATAGATTTTGAAGAAGGCCGCTCTTGATCGCCATCTCCGGCAGTAAGGCCACGCCCATGCCTGAGGCGACCATCTGAACCAGCGTCAGCAGACTGGTGGCTTCCATTCCGTCCACACTGGCAACCTCTGCCGTCCGACAGGCCTGCAGAGCGTGGTCGCGCAGGCAATGCCCTTCCTCGAGCAGCAGCAGTCGCTCCATCCATGCGCTGCTGAGCTGGATCGCTTTGCCGGTGATGGCGGGATCTTGCTCTCGCCCCACCAGCCAGAACTTGTCCTTGTAGAGCGATTGCACGCGCAGGTCATCCGTGTCGTAGGGCAGTGCGATCAGTGCGAAGTCCAGCTGGCGGTCGCGCAGCCGCTCCAGCAGATGGGCGGTCAGGTCTTCGCGCAAGGCCAACTGCAGTTGCGGGAATTTCTCGCGCAGGGCGGGCATGACCGTCGGCAGCACAAATGGGGCAATGGTGGGGATCACACCCAGGCGCAGCTGCCCTTGCATGGGTCGTGACGCGTCCGATGCAAAGTCGCTCAGGTCTTCGGCAGCAGCCAGCACCTGCCGCGCACGGGCCACCACCTCTTTGCCTACCGCCGTCAGTGCCACGGTCTGTTTGTCCCTCTCCACCAGTTGCACACCCAGGATGGATTCGAGTTCCTTGAGCCCCGTGCTCAGGGTGGACTGGCTCACAAAACTCGCTTCGGCTGCGCGGGTGAAGTTCAGGTGCTCAGCCAGGGCCAGCAGGTAGCGCAGTTGTCTCAGAGAGGGCAGGGCGGCCATGGTCGGGTTCCTTGGGGCTTTGTTATCTGAATTTTAGATTGATTCAATTGAAATTATGCGTTGGACCGATTGATCGCCGAAATCCACAATTCATCCCATCGCAACACATCTTCACCACCAAGGAGCTTAAAAATGGCACGTCCCGAAATCAAAACCTGGCAGAACCTCGAAGCCGCATTCGCAGGCGAATCGATGGCCCACATCAAGTACCGTTACTTCGCCAAGCTGGCCCGCGCCGCAGGCGACGAAGACACTGCCCGCATCTTCGAGCAGACCGCTGATCAGGAAGTGATGCACGCCTTTGGTCACCTCGACCTGCTCTACCCCGCGGCCGACATCACCCCCGCCAAGGCATTGCAGATCGCCATCGAGGGCGAGACCTACGAGTACAGCGAGATGTACCCCGGTTTCCGCCAGACGGCGGTCGAAGAAGGCAACGCTGCGGCCGTGGCCGAGATCGACGAGCAGATCAGCGAGTCGAAAGAACACGCCGGCCAGTTTAAGGCCGTGCTCGAGAAAGCCGCCAAGCGCTTTGCCGCACTGGCCAAGGTGGAAGAGCGCCATGCCAACCACTACCAGAAGGCCCTCGATGCCATCCAGGCCTGAGCCTTTATCCACCTTTTTCAAATTTTTAAATTCTGGAGAACACCATGAAAGTCTGGCAATGCATTGTGTGCGGTTTCATCTACGACGAAGCCCAAGGTATCCCTGAAGACGGCATCGCCGCCGGCACCCGTTTTGAAGACATTCCCGAAGACTGGGAATGCCCCGATTGCGGCGTGGCCAAGGCCGACTTCGAAATGGTCGAGATCGGCTGATCGAGCAGGAGCACCGGATGATTGCACCCGCTCAAAGCCTGGTGATCGTGGGTTCGGGCCTGGCCGCCTGGACTGTGGTGCGTGAGCTGCGCAAGCTCGATGCCCACACCCCCATCACCCTAGTGACCCGCGACAACGGCGACTTCTACAGCAAGCCCATGTTGTCCAATGCCCTGAGCAGCGGCAAAACCGCCGCCCAGCTGGTCAGCACCACGAGTGCTGCCATGGCAGAGCAACACGGGGTCAAGTTGATGGCGCACACCGAGGTGACGGCGATTGATCCGGTGGCCTGCACCATCAGTACAAGTCAGGGTACGGTGGCTTACAGCCGCCTGGTGCTGACCCTGGGGGCGGACGCGGTGCGCCTGCCTTTGCAGGGTGACGCCGCAGATCAGGTGCTCTCGGTCAACGATTTGCAGGATTACGCCGCATTCCGAGAGCGGCTCCAAGGTGCTCGCCGCGTCACAGTCATCGGCGCTGGCCTCATTGGCTGTGAATTCGCCAATGACCTTGTCGCGACTGGCTACGAAGTGGACGTGGTCGACCCGGGCACCCAGCCCCTGGGGCGCTTACTGCCACCCGAAGCTGGCGACCTGCTGCAGCGTGCACTGAGCGACGCAGGTGTCCGCTTTCACTGGGGCACGTCAGTGCAGGCCGTTCATGCGCAGCCCGGGGGCTTGCAGCTTGAACTGGCCAACGGCCAGCGCTTGGACACCGACTTGGTGTTGTCGGCGGTGGGATTGCGTCCACGTCTTGTTTTGGCGCAGGCAGCGGGTCTGCACACGGCACGAGGCATCGTCGTCAACCGCCAGTTGCAGACCAGCCAGCCAGACATTTACGCCCTGGGCGATGTGGCTGAAGTCGAGGGGCACTGTCTGCCCTACGTTATGCCGCTCATGCAAGCGGCACGTACGCTGGCCGCGTACCTGGCGGGGCAGGCTGCAAGCCTGCGCTACCCGGCCATGCCGGTGGTCGTCAAAACTCCGGCACTGCCGGTGGTGGTGTCGCCACCGGCCTCGGGTGTGGCAGGCCAGTGGCAGATCGAGACGAGCACCGATGGGGTGGATGCCCGCTTTGTGGGCCACGATGGCACTCTGCTGGGATTCGCCCTGGTAGGCCAGGCTACAACGAACAAAACTGCTTTGCAGAAAAGCTTGCCAGCGCTGCTGGCGTGAATTGATTTTTTAACCCCTGAAATGGAGAAATGACATGACCATGAAACTCGACAAAGTCCTCTACACCGCCAAGGCACGTACGACCGGAGGCCGCGATGGCCGAGCCGTGTCCGACGACGGCTTGCTTGATGTGAAACTCGCTCCGCCAAAGGAACTGGGTGGCATGGGCGGCGCGACCAACCCCGAGCAGCTGTTTGCGGCGGGCTACTCGGCCTGCTTCATGGGCGCACTCAAGCATGTGGCCGGCATGAAGAAGGTAGCCGTGCCTGCTGATGCCAGCATTGAAGCCAGTGTGGACATCGGCCCGATCTCCCAGGGCTTCGGCATTGCCGTGCAGATGACCATCAACCTGCCGGGGCTGGACCGTGCGGTGGCGCAGGACTTGGTGGATACAGCGCACCAGGTGTGCCCGTATTCGAACGCGACGCGCGGCAACATCGTGGTCGATCTGACCTTAGGGTGATCTGCCGAACCTCAGGCGTGCACTGAGCAAAGAGTACCGTGCCTTGAGTCGCTGTTCGCCCCAGAACGGACCTCCAGGAGGAGCATGCCGGCGACCGCTTCTGGCCGAAATGAGTCGATGGTCCTTGACCGTCGCTGATCGACCCATAGCGGTCATCTGAAACCCATCCAGCCGCTTTGATCTTGCAGCCAGTCCTTCAGGCGGACAGCCCTACTGCTCTGTCGGGAATTCAATAAATTTGTAGATAACTATTCATTGCGTAGAATTATCTACATCATGAATTGGCTTTGCTTCATCACCAGCCTGCCCACAGAAAACGCCACCCTGCGTCAACGTGCTTGGCGGGCACTCAAGTCATCCGGTGCTTCCGTGCTGCGCGATGGTGTCTATTTGCTGCCCGACCTGGTCGGCAATCGTGCTCTTCTGGATGGCATTGCTCAGGATGTGCTGTCGGGTGGCGGAACTGCCATGGTGCTGGACACCGTAGAGCCATCTGGGGCTGATTTCAAAAGCCTGTTCAACCGGTCCGAAGAGTACGCAGCCTTGTTGGTTGAGCTTGGCAAGGCCGCAGGCGATCTGACGCCGGTCTCGGTACAAGACGTTCTCAAGCAAATCAGAAAGCTGCGCAAGTCCTTTGACCAACTCAGCGAAATCGACTTCTTCCCCGGGCAGGAAAGAGCTCAGGCTGAAACTGCACTGGTCGAGTTGGAGGTGGACTGTGCCCGCCTGATGTCACCCGATGAACCGCATGCCGCCGTCAGTGCCATTTCCTCTTTGAGCCTGGCCGACTACCGAGGCCGCACTTGGGCTACTCGTGCCAAGCCTTGGGTGGACCGGTTGGCCACGGCCTGGCTGATCCGCCGTTTCATTGACCCTAAGGCCCGCATTCTCTGGCTCAAAAGCCCCAAAGACTGCCCCAAGGATGCCTTGGGATTCGATTTTGACGGTGCCAGTTTTTCTCATGTTGGAGCCAAGGTCACCTTTGAGGTGGTCGCTGCCAGCTTTGGTCTGATGGAGCCCGCACTTCAACGTCTGGGCCTGCTGGTTCACTACCTGGATGTCGGCGGTGTGCAGCCCCCAGAAGCCATAGGCGTAGAAGCGGCTCTTGAGGGCCTGCGCCACACGATTGCGGACGACGATCAATTGCTCACATTGGTCAGCGCCATCTTTGATGGTCTGCTGACCACATTCCAGAAACCTGCTGACAAGGGAGCCAAGCCATGACTGAAACCAGGAATCTGACCTCTTATTCTCTCTTGCAGCTGACGCTCTACTTCCTGAGGTTGGGTACCCTCGGCTTTGGTGGCCCGGTGGCATTGGTGGGCTTCATGCACCGTGACCTGGTGGAAGATCGCGGTTGGATTTCCGAAGCCGACTACAAGGAAGGGCTGGCTTTGGCACAGATCGCACCGGGACCGCTGGCTGCACAACTGGCCATCTACCTGGGCTATGTGCATCACCGCATCCTGGGCGCTACGGTGGCAGGTTTGGCCTTTGTGCTCCCATCTTTTGCCATGGTGGTGGCCTTGGGTATGGCCTATGTGTCTTACGGCGGTCTGCCCTGGATGCAAGCTGTGTTTTATGGTGTGGGCGCTGCGGTGCTGGGAATCATGGCCATTGGCGCACACAAACTCTCGACCAAGAGCATCGGCAAGGACAAGTTGCTGTGGGGCATCTTTGGCGTGCTGGCGGCTGTCACCATCATCACCCAATCTGAAATCGCCTGGCTGTTCATCGCGGCAGGGCTTCTGGTCTGGGTCATCCGCTGCAAGCCCACCTTTGGCAACAAGGCCATGGGCCTGGGTTTGGTGCCCCCTGTTGATGCTGCCCTGCTTGCACCGATGGTGTTCGATCCGGCATTGCTGACACAGATCGGCTTGTTCTTTGCCAAGGCCGGAACATTCGTCTTTGGTTCGGGCCTGGCGATCGTGCCGTTCCTCTACGCTGGCACTGTGACAGAGCACCACTGGCTGACGGATCGCCAGTTTGTCGATGCCGTGGCCGTGGCCATGATCACGCCGGGGCCGGTGGTCATCACGACTGCCTTCATTGGTTATCTGGTCGCTGGATTGCCTGGAGCCGCCATGGCGGCAGTGGCGACGTTCCTGCCGTGTTACCTGATCACCATCGTTTCAGCACCGCATTTCAAGAAGTGGGGCAAGAACCCCTCGGTGATCGCGTTTGTGGATGGCATCACGGCAGCGGCCATCGGGGCCATTGCGGGCTCGGTGGTGGTCATTGCGCAACGCTCTATCAGTGACATTCCGACCGCCTTGCTTGCTGTCGGTGCCACAGCACTGTTGTGGAAGTTCAAGAAAATTCCCGAACCGGTGCTGGTGATTGGCGCAGCGCTGATCGGATTGGCGGTTTATCCGCTGGTGGGGCACTGAGCGCAAAACTCTTCAAGGTGAAAAGTGACGCGCCCATAATGTGAACCATGCTGAATCAGAGCGTTGTATCCGCTGTCTTTGCTGCCATTTTGTTCGGCGCCAGCACACCACTGGCCAAACTGTTGGTCGGCAATGTTTCGCCTGTTCTACTGAGTGGTCTGCTTTACCTTGGCAGCGGTATTGGACTGGGGCTCTACCGAGTCTTGCGAGACACGGGTTGGAAGCCCTCAGGTATTCAGGTCGCTGAGTGGCCGTGGCTTTTGGGCGCGATTTTCTTTGGCGGCATCATAGGCCCCGTAGCATTGATGTATGGGTTGACGACTGCATCGGGATCGGCGGCCTCTTTGATGCTCAACTTGGAGTCGGTACTGACCGCAGTGTTGGCTTGGGTGGTGTTCAAAGAGTACGCTGACAAGCGCATCATTCTGGGCATGGCCGCGATAGTGGCTGGAGGGGCAGTGCTTTCCTGGCAACCCGAAGGCGCTGGCAGCTCTTCTCTGGCAGGGCTTGCCGCCATTGTCATCGCATGCCTGTGCTGGGCCATTGACAATAACCTCACCCGCAAAGTGTCTGCATCCGACGCGGTGTTCATAGCCAGCACCAAAGGTTTGTTGGCCGGGTTGGCCAATTGCACAGTAGCTCTTTGGATGGGCATCAACTTGCCCGCAGCTCAAATCTCGCTGATGGCGATGGCCGTTGGCTTGCTGGGCTATGGCATCAGTCTGGTGTTTTTCGTATTGGCCTTGAGAGGGTTGGGAACAGCTCGCACAGGGGCTTACTTCTCAACTGCACCGTTCATTGGGGCCGCCACTTCATTGCTGCTTTTCGGGGAGACTGCAAGCACCGCGTTTTGGATTGCCTCAGCGCTCATGGGGTTGGGGGTGTGGTTGCACTTGACCGAGACCCACGAGCATGAACATACCCACGAACTCCTTGAGCACTCTCATGTCCACACGCATGATGAGCACCACCAGCATCAACATGAAGCAGGGGTTAATCAAACAGGACCGCATGCGCATTGGCATCGACATACGCCAATGCACCACAAGCATCCACACTTCCCGGATATTCACCATCAACACTCGCATTGAGGGATGGTGTTCTCAGTTCTAGGGTGCAGTCGGTTAATGACCGGTAATGGCCGACTCATGTCGGCTGTGCCTTTGAACGACCCATTGCCGAGACCAACACCTGCACTCCCTTGCTGGTTCAGAGTGCAAAGCTGCTTAAAAATGGCTGTAGCGGAAGTGATACCTGTCAGGTAAAGTTACCCTAGGGTCATGGCCTGCACTCACTCGTTTTCCAGCTCGGAATTGGCGGGGGAACAGATGGGGGAACAAATATTTTGAAAAGTAGAAAACGGCCGTATATGTAGGGTTTCAAGAGCATTTTCGAATCCCGCCACGATACCGAATCAACGGGTTACATCTCACGAGATGTAACCCGTTTTTCTTTGTAATTCTATTGAGTGGATTACCGTCCGCTCAAGCACCGTTGGGGCGTTTCTGTGGCCAATATTTCCAAAGGTGCTGATTTGATCGGGTGGGACACGATCAATTGTTCATAGGCCACTTGTTCCAATGCTTTGATTTGGGGCACGGACAGCCCCAGCTCAAACCCGGAGCACTCATGGCCACCCAATGAGCGCGGGTCTTTCAGAGTCAAGGTACCGAACACGACCAAAGCTTTGAGGTAATAACCGGCTGCGCTGGCATGGTAGTTGTCGTAGGTCCACAGGTTCAACTTGCCAGCGTCAATGCCGTCGAGTGAGTTGTTGTCGGCGATACCGGCATCCATGGCGCGAACCCATGCTTCGCCAACGGGAATCACGCCTTTGATCACGGGACTGGACTTGGCGGCCAGGTCATAACCTGCGCGCACGTCCTTGGCCATGTCCGCGATGGATTTTCCGAACCACGCCCCTTTGGGGCTGTAGGTTTCATCGGCTCTTGGGAAGGTCGCCTCCAATCGCAAATCTGCCTTGGGGTTTTTAGCCTGCAGGGCTTGTGCCAGTTGCATCGCCGTTTGCACCAACTGTTCGGGATTGCCGGGTTTTTTGGCGTCTAGGGTGCTGAAGCCATGCGCCACCACAATGTCCCAGGGCTGCTGGGTGATCACACCCAGGCGGTTGTTGATATGCCAATCAATGCCGGTGCCACCTCTGGTCTCAATGGCGACGTCATAGTCGAGCCCCACTTGCTGTGTGAATGATTTGAACAAAGCAGGGACGCCGCCTTGGCCTTCCCGGTTCAAGTCGCGAACCGTGTCGGCGCGGTAATAACGCACAGCTGAGCCATGGCCATAGGTGAAACTGTTGCCGATGAACAGCACACTGGTGGCGGCTTGAGCGCAGGTGGCGCTCCATGCGAGGGTGGCGCACAAAAATGCGTTGACAAGGGGTTTCATGAGGGCGTCTCCTGTTTGTTGCGGGCAAAACTCAAAGTGATTTCAAAAATTCAACCACGCTCTTGACCGTTTTGGCTGTGGAGTCCGGGTTGTGGCCAACATGGGCACCCACGGCAACGCATGGGTCTGTGTAGCTGAAGGGGGCGCCGCTTTGGGCATTGAACAGCTCACCCTTGGATTTTTCGATGAATTGGCAATGGCGCGTGCTTTGTGCGGTCGGTACAGCCAGCTTTTCAGGGGCCAAGGGGCTGTCGTAGCCGTGCTGTGTGTTGGGGAATTCGGTCAAAGAGATGTCTACGCCCTTGCTCTGGAGTTCTTGCACAAAGGCTCTGCAAGGCCCTACGCTGACGTAGTCGTCAGAGATGCCATGAAACAAGCGCATGGGGGCGCCGGTTACGGAGGTGTCACCCATGAATCGGGTGTTGCAAGGGGTATAGAGGCCGATGTGCGATGCAAATTTGGCGGAGCTGCCGTACAAGTCTTTGAAGCGGGTGGATGCTGAAAAGATGGAGGCGACAGCGCCCTTGGAAAAGCCCATCACTGAAATTTTGGAGGCGTCGATGCGGGGGTGTTTGGCCAACAAATCGAGCGCGCGGTAACTGTCCACCATCATCGCCAGGCTGTGCAAAAGGGTTTGATCTTGTACGGTGCTGGTGATGCCCCGGCCAGAGAAGGTGTCCAGCACCAGTGTGGCAATGCCCGCTTGGTTCAATGCATGCACCCACAGGTCCATGCTGCCGCTGACGCCGCCGCTGCCGTGCACCAAAACAATGGCCGGGAACTTGGCTTTTTGTCCTTGCGGAATCCGCAACTCGGCAGCAATGACATGCGCACGGCCTTTTTCAGTGCCTTTCAAGAATTCATCACCCCCCAGTGTTTGCGTGGGCAAGGCGTGGACTTCAATGCGCGCAGGCACGGATGGGCTGAGTGTGAGCTGCGCCTGTGCCGTCAGGCACGTCAGGCTCAAGAGGCCTGTCCACAGCAATGATTTCGCTGTCAAGAATTTCATGGTTGTCTCCGGTTGATGGGGGCGTGGATATCACTCACGCGGGACGAGAAAATTTCCCGCCGTGAATTTGACGGGTGCGCAGTTCGGATCAAAGCTCACACCTGCAGGATCTTGTCCCTCCTGGATGCGTTGCAGTTGTTGTTGCAACAAGCGGCGCAACTTCACGATGCCAATGTCGGATTTGGCCAGGTGTTCTTCGGAGTGGTAGGCGATGACGCCTTGGCTGACCATGGCTTCGTAGTCGCCGGGAAACTGTTGGTGTTCCTCTTCGGTCAGTTCTTCCCACAATTTGCCGTTCAGGCGTGAGCGCATTTTGACGAGCTCGCCTTCTTCCTTGACGCGCCCCACCACATAAATCCGGAATGAGTGGTCGTCGATGGGCAAGACCCAGCCCAATGACTCCACCATGCCATACCGCCCAATGCGGGGACTGGGGATGACACGCAGTGTGGGCAGACCGGCTTCACTGATGCGGCGAAGCGTTTGGCCGTCGGGCAGTTCGCGCAGCGATACGGTGCGCACACTGTGCTCCTGGGTTTCCCAGGTGACTTGGGGCATCAGCGCCATTTGCTCGACAAACTGTGTGCCGCTGAACGAGGAATGCAAGATCACCACGTGGAATGGATCGACCAGGTTTTCGTAGTGTTGCAACCAGTTGCACGGGATGATTTGCGGGCCACCGCCACCGATGCTGTTGTCGCTGACTTCCAGGAACTCGCCTTCTTCCAGGGTTTCCAGGCATTCGTAGCGCGGCAGCACAGGTTTTTTTTCGGGCGGCCCCATGTAGGCCCAAATCAGTCCGTAGCGCTCCTGCACCGGGTACCAGGGCTGGCGGACTTTGTGACGGTGCTCGTCGTTGGCGGGCTCGCAAGGTCGTTGCTTGCAGTGGCCCTGGGCATCGAACAGCCAGCCGTGGTAGCAGCACCGGATGCCTTCTTCCTCGACCTTGCCGTAAAACAAGGAGGTGCCGCGGTGCGCGCAGTGTGGGTAGAGCAGGCCGGCTCGCCCTTTTTTGTCTCGGAACAAGATCAGGTCTTCGCCCAGGATGCGCACTTTGCGTGGCGTGGTGTTGGCATCGCTGCACACACCGATGGGGTGCCAATAGCGGCGCAGCAATTCGCCCATGGGCGTGCCACGGCCAACCTGGGTCATCTCCAGATTGGAGGTGGCTGCGCGCTTGTTGTAAGCGGTGCCGGTGTCAACGTGGATCGGTATGGTGCGCTGAGGTGTCTCGCTCATGTCGGTGCCTTCGTGGGGTTCAAACGCCTGCGGCTTTGATCAGTTCCGAGACGCGTGGAAAGTCGGCCTTGAAGACTTCCATGAATTGCTGCGGTGTGTTGCCCAGGGGTTCAAAGCCAAAGCTGATCAGCTTGGCCTGCACATCGGGCATGGCGGTGATGTCGCGCAGGGCCGTGACCCAGGTGTTTTGAAGGTCCCCCGGCAGATTGGCCGGTGCGTACATGCCGATCCAGCTGTCCAGATCGAAGCCCTTGAAGCCTTGCTCGGAAAAAGTGGCGATCTGCGGCATGGTCGAGACCCGGCGTGTGCCCGCAACGCCCAGCACTTTCATTTTGCCGCCTTGTGTTTGGGCGCGTGCTGTAGAAGGGTTGGCCCAGGCAAAGTCGAGCAACTCGCCAAACAAATCGTTGTGCGCGGCCGCTTCGGACTTGTAGGCCGCGTGGACCAGTCGGGTGCCTGATTGCTGTGCCAGCAGTTCACCAAACAGGTGTGCCGAAGAGCCATTGCCCCAAGTGCCATAGCTCAGGCTGCCTTTTTTGCGGGCGTAGTCGACAAGGTCTTTGAGGGTGTTGAAGGGCGCGTTGGCACGCACCACCAGCATGGGGCCGCCCACAGCCAGCATGCTCAAGGGGCTGAAACTTTTGACGGGGTCGTAGGGCAGCTTGGCTTGCAAGATGGCATTGTTCACATGCGTCAAGGGCAGCGTCATCATGACCGTGTAGCCGTCAGGGGGTGCTTTGGCCACGTAGTCCGCTGCGATGATGCCGCTGGCACCCGGTTTGGTTTCGACCACGATGGCTTGTCCCCAGCGTTGCTGCAGTTTGTCGCCATAAATGCGGGCCAGGGTATCGATGGGGCCGCCGGCCGTGCCAAAAGGCACGATCTTGATCGGGCGGTTGGGAAAACCCGTTGTCTGGGCCCTGCTGGGTGCAGCAACCATGGCGCCCAAGGTGCAAAGAAGCGTTCGGCGTGAAAGCGGCATGGCGGGTCTCCAAAATGAAAGTCGGGACGATGGATCAGTGCGGCACAACCTGCTGAACAGGTGATGGTGCGTCTTCACGCAGTGCCAGAAACAGCGCCACACGCAAGGCGTGCCAGGCATGGGCGCCCATGCGCATCAATTCGCGCAGGTCGCGGCTTGCGGCTTGCGCGGCGCGTGTTGCCAAAGCGGTGTCGACGCCGGGTGAACCCAGCCAGCTGCGGGCATGCGCGTCGTGGGTCAGGTTCAAGCTGAGCGGGGCCATGGTTGCCAGCTTTTCAGGACGAAGCCATCAAAGCATCGTCAAAAATGGCCACGGCGCGGGTCCAGCCGGCCGATGCACCGCGGATCTTGTGCGGGAAGCAGCTGATGTAAAAACCTGTGGGCGGCAAGATTTCCAGGTTGTGCAGTTTTTCGATGTGGCAATAACCAATGTCGCGCCCGGCCTTGTGGCCTTCCCAAATCAAGGAGGCGTCTTTGGTTTCGCCGTATTTCTGTGCGGTGTGCACAAAGGGGGCGTCCCAACTCCAGGCGTCGGTACCGGTCAGGCGCACGCCGCGCTCGAGCAAATACATGGTGGCCTCATAGCCCATGCCGCAGCCGCTGGCCACGTAGTTGGGGTGACCGTAGCGCTGGCCAGCGGCGGTGTTGACGATCACGATTTCCAGCGGCTTGAGCGTGTGCCCAATGCGTTGGAGTTCGGCTTCGACATCGGCCGCGGTCACCACATAGCCATCGGCGAAGTGACGGAAGTCGAGTTTCACGCCGGGTTGAAAGCACCACTCGAGTGGCACATCGTGGATGGCGATGGCGGGCTTTTTCTCGCCAAGCGCTTTGTCCATGGTGGAGTGAAAGTGGTAGGGCGCATCCAGGTGCGTGCCATTGTGGGTGGACAGTTGCACCATTTCTACGGCCCAGCCTTCACCATCGGGCAGGTCTTCCTTCTTGAGACCGGGAAAGAAGGGTTCGATCTGCTCGTAGGTGTTTTCGTGCGTGAAGTATTCGATCTTGGGCGCGAATGCGGGGGGATCGCTCATCACATCGTTTTCGAGAAAAATCGACAGGTCCACGAATTTGCGGGTCATAAAGATCTCCTGGGTTGAGGGTGAAATCAAGGGCGCTGCCAACGCAGCAATCGGTGCTCAAGACCTGCCAGCAAGGCGTTGCTGACAAAGCCCAGCGCACCCAACAGCACGATGCCCGCGAACAGCTCACTGGCACGGAATGAACGGGCGGCCAGCAAGATGGCTTGTCCCAGGCCGGCTTGTGAGGCGATCATCTCGCCGACGACGGCCACGATGAGGGACACCGTCATGGACAGGCGCATGCCCGCCAGAATGTCGGGCAAGGTGGCGGGCAGGCCGATCTTCCAGGCGAAAGCGGTGCGCGACATTTGCAAACCGGCGGCCACTTCGCGCAGTCGGGGTTCTACATTCGCCAGGCCTTGTACGGTGGCCAGCAGCACCGGCCACATCGCGCCAAACGAGACCACAAAGAGCACCATGCCCGAGCTCAGTCCAAAGATCGAAATGGCCAAAGGCAGCACAGCCGATGCGGGCAGGGGACGCAAGAATTCCAGCGTTGGGGCGATCCATTGGCGTGCGACCACGGACATGCCGATCAAGGCGCCCAAAGCCACCCCAATGAGAGAGGCCAGGCCCCAACCCAGCAGCATGCGCACAAAGGTTTGCCAACTGGCCACACGCAGGTCTGCGGCGTCCGCGCCCACTTCGTTTGAAAAACCTTTGAGCAGGCTTTCCCAGGTGGCTTCAGGCGTGGGCATGAAAACGCGGCTGACCCATTCGCCATGGCTGGCGAACCACCACAGGGCCAGCCATGCCATGAGCACCGCCACAGGTTCGAGCCCTCTGATCCAGACGGTGTGTGGCGTGTGTTTCATGGGCTGGCCTGCGAGGTTTGAAGCGCTGCGCCGCCCATGCGCACATGCACCCAATGCTGGGCGCGCAGAGTCAGCACATTGATGAGCATGCCCACCACGCCGATCCAGAACAGCCACGCCAGCATGCGGGCAGGCTCCATGCTTTGCTGCGCGATCATCATGGCGTAACCCATGCCATGGGGGTTGGCTGCGATCTCGACCGTGACGGCCACCACCAGCGCCACGGCCACGCCCAGTCGCAAAGCCACAAACAGGCGCGGGATCATGGCAGGCAAAACAATCCATTGGGTGCGTTGCCAGGCACTCAAGCCCAGCGCGTCTGAGACCTCCAGCAGCCGCGGTTCGACTTGCCGCGCTGCGGCTTGTGTCAAGATGAGCATGGGCCAGAAAGTGGCAAACGCCACGACGCTCAGCTCCATGCGCATGCCGAAGCCAAACACCAGCATGGCCAGTGGGATCAAGGCCACCGAGGGAATGGGGCGCAACACTTCGATTGTCAAAAAGCTCATGTGGCCTGCGCGCTGGGACAGTCCCAAAATCAGGCCCAGCACCAAGCCGAGGAAAGCGCCCAGCAAAAGCCCCAGGGCGGCTGTGCCCAGGGTGAAGCCGGTGACCCGCCACAGCCCTTCATCGGTGGTGAGCCACAGCAACTCCCACCAAGCCTTGAGCGCTTGAGAGGGGGTGGCCAGGGCATCGCTGCTGTCTGCCACGCGGCGCACATACAGCTCCAGCGCGGTCAGCAAGAGCAGTGGAAACACCCAGGGGCGAAAGCGTGTCCACATTTCAGGTGTGCCCCAGGTAGTGGTAAAGCTCGCGGCGCAGACGCAAGAACTCCGGGTGCTCTTTCACGCTGAGTTGGTCGCGCGGATGCTCGATTGGCACATCGATCATGGCCGCCAAACTGGGTTGTTCGGGTTTGGGGTTGGTGCGCAAGGCCACCACCCGGTCGCCCAGGTAGATCGCCTCTTCTAGGTCATGTGTCACAAACAGCACCGTCAGGCCTTGTTCGCGCACCAGGCGAGACAGCTCGTCTTGCAGCGCTTCGCGGGTCATGGCGTCCAGCGCGCCAAAGGGCTCGTCCATCATCAGCACATCGGGCGACTGCGCTAGGCAGCGGGCAATTTGCAGGCGTTGCTGCATGCCGCCCGACAACTGCGCCGGGAACTTGTGGATGTGCGTTTGCAGGTTGACGGTCTCCAGCACCCGCTGGACACGCGCAGCCCTCTCGGCCACGGGCACCTTGGCCGCTTCGAGTGCCAGCATGACGTTGCCTTCAACCGTGCGCCAGGGCAGCAAGGCCCGGGTGTAGTCCTGAAAGACGAATGCCACCTCGCGCGAGGGCCGCTGCACAAGCTGCCCGCTTCTGCGGATTTGTCCCACGCTGGGCTGCACAAATCCAGCGGCCGCACGCAGCAAGGTGGTTTTGCCACAACCCGAGGGGCCAATGATGCAGACAAATTCGCCCCGCGCCACTTCGAAAGAAGTGGGCGAGAGGATTTCCCTGCCGCCCAGATGAATCCCCAGGCCTTCAAACGACAACAAGGTCATCGGCGTTCATTTCACGATGAGTGAAGGCACTTTGGGTGAGGCCTTGAGCATCTTCTGGTCGTTCATCATGTCCACCCAATAGTTGAGCTGTTTTTCACTGATCACCGGTGTGGGCGGACTTAGTTGCATGCTGGCCAGCACTTCAGGCGGCAGCTTGATGTATTTGCCGATGTGTCCACGCACGGCGGCATCGTTGGCGGGTTTCTTGATGAAGTTGGCCGCCTCGATGATGGCGTCCTGGAAGGCTTTGACGGCAGCCGTGTTTTTGGCCACCCAGTCGCGCCGAGCGGTGTAGACAATGCTGGGCATGCCATCGGGCTGGAAGGTGGTGTAGTAAGACGCCACATAGCCCGTGCCGCTGGCCAGGATACGTGCCATGAACGGGTCGCCGGTCACCACGCCATCGAGCGAGCCCGAGCGCAGCAAGTCGCTGTGTTGGGGAAAGGATGCTTCGATGAAGTTGACCTTGGTGGGGTCCACGCCGTTGAGCTTGAGCCAGGCGCGAAAGGTGACGTGCAAATAGGCGCCCAGACCGGGCACACCGATCTTGCGACCCACGCAGTCTTGGGCCGTTCTGATGCCGCTGCCTGCACGTGCAACAAAGCCGACGCCCGTGATGCTTTTGCTGGTCATGCCGCCACCGCCGACCACCACATGGTCCAGCCCGCCATCGACAGCCTGCAGATAAACCGAAGGTGTGGGCCCACCCATTTGCAGGGAATCGGATTGAATCGCTGCGGGAATCGAGGGGTTCAGCGGGATGAACTTGGGCTCGACATCCAGGCCGCGCTTGCTGAAGTAGCCTTCTTCCTTGGCCACAAAGACCGATGCGAAATCATTGACTGCTGTGAATCCAAAAACGATTTTGGTGTTGGCTTGCGCATGAGAAGGCCATGCGGATGTGCCCACCACCGCCGCTGTCAGGCTGAGAACTTGGCGGCGGGAAAAACCTGGAGTCGTGGTCATGAAAGTCTCCTTTTTGTAGGGCGGGGATGAAAAGATTGCACGGCTCCCCGTATGCCATGCACGATGAACTGAACGAGGTGGGCCTGAACGTCTGGATCGTTGGGTGTGCATTCACCGTGCGACAGCCGTGCCACACGGGTGTCGCTCAAGTGATGCAGCAAAGCGCCCAGGCTCAATTGGTAGCTCCAGGCGGCTGTGCCGCGTGTGACCGCTGCATCTGGAAATTCAGCGGCCAATGTGTCGTGTAAGGCCGTGATGAATGCTTCAGCCATGGGGTCGAAAAAATCCCTCAGCACCCTATCGGCTTCATCGCTTTGTGGGCTCAAGCCTTTGGTCATGAGCATGGCGTATGACTCGCCCTCTGGGCTGGAGCGCAAACGGATCACGGGGGAGATGAAGGCCTCCACAATGCGTTGCAATTTTTGCCGTGAATGTGCCTGTCTTTGCACCTCTTGGAGGCCTTGCAAGCGCTCTTCGATCGTGCCGGACCAATGTTCAAAGATCGCGTGGAACAGGTCTTGTTTTTGCCCGTAGTGGTAACCCACCAAGGCCAAGGGCACTTGAGCCTCTTGGGCAATCTGGCGAATCGAGACGGCATGGAATCCGTATTTCGCAAACAGACGCTCTGCAGCCAACAAAATTTGCCCCTTGCGATCAGGGCGCAGCGCTGCGGCACTGTGGCGTACCGTTGATCGTGGCAAGGGGGTGACTGCCGTGTTCATGGATTCATTGAACGCTTGTCCAATTTAATTGAACATTCGTACAAACCCGATCTATGAGGCGTGCCTGCAGCTTGGACGCTTTGCATGAACGGGCGGATTGGCCGTTTGTGCTCCCAAGCGCGTCAAGTCTCGATCTGCGCGATGCACAGTTGGGTGCTGGCTGTTTGAGGTGTTTCTGAAGTGCGGTTACCGCTTGTGACAACTGTACCTGGAATATTAATTTTGTATAAAATATAATAATAAAAACAACAAAATAATGGGCTTTCTCAAGTGGCGAAAGTCTGTTGTGATGTTGGAACACCTCTCTCAATTTGGGTCACTGTCTGATGTTCTTGAAGATTTTTACGGCTTATGCGACCCTTGGCGTGTTGGGTGGTCATGTCCTTGCCGGAGGCGTTGGTGGATTTTGGAGTGCTTTTGGTGATAACGATGTCAGACGCAGTGTGACCAAAGTCGTCGCCACTTCCAACGACAAGAACATTGACAAGATGCTCACGAAAATCAATATGAGCATGCCATCCAAGATTGACGGGATGACGACTTTGCAAGGACTCCGACGTGCCGAGAACACCATCATTTACGATTACGTCTTCCATGTGAATTACGCCAAATTGACGATTGAAGCGCGCAAGGATCTGCGTCAAAAAGTGATCGAATGGACATGCGGTGACAGTGACAACCTCAATTATTTGCGCAGTGGCAAAGCGTTTGAGTACAAGTACCGCAGTTTGCAAGGTGATCTGTTGCTGGGCCAGAAAGTCTCGATGCGCTATTGCGAAGGTTGATGCGTCAATATCTGTAAATTAATCAAAATTCAGTGTCATTGGAAAAATCAGGTTCAAATTCAAATCAAATTTACTGTATTAACGGTATTTTTAGAACTCAATTTTAAATATTGATATGCCCAAAAGTTTTCATATGGTCTTAAAATTGAACGCAGTGTCAAAATTGTCACTGCTTTCAACATGCGACCACTATGCCCCCCTTTGTTTCTGATCAATCTGCCCTGACACTTCACAAAAGCCCGACCAGCGCGGCCTTTCACAGTTTTGTCCGTCGTTTGCATTTGGCCAGTCAATCGGACGATCCGGTTTTACTGGCCGGTGAAGTGGGGACAGGCAAGCGCCAATCGGCTTCCACAGTTCACAATGTGGGTGGGCGCAGCGGTGGTAATTTTGTACAGATCGATTGCTTGGGCATCAAGGAAAACAAGTTTGAACTGGAGATGTTGGGTGTTTTGAATCCCTACAACCACCAGCTGCGCCAAGGTGCCGTTGCTTTGGCCGAAGGTGGCACCTTGTATTTGCATGAGGTCGGTGAGTTGCCTGCCGCTTGCCAGACCTTGCTCTTGCGCCTGGTGGAGAGTAACACCTATTCACCTGTCAATTCGAGTGACGCATACAACAGCGATTTCCGCTTGATCACTTCATCAAGCCAGGATCTGATGGCGATGGTGGAGCATGGCAAGTTTCGCAATGACTTGTTGCATCACATCAACACCCTCACGATTCGCACGCCTTCGCTCAATGAGCGCCGGGATGACATTGCCGATCTGGTGCGCTCGATCTTGCTCGAAATGCCCACCGCATCAGGCAAGCAAATCACGCCAGAGGCGATGGATGTTCTGAGTCATCATAAGTACACGGCCAATATTCTGGAGTTGCGCAACATCATCCACCGTTTGGTGGGTACGTTTGAGACGGATGTTTATTCAGAGCACCATGTCATCCAGTCCATCCATGCGGGCACGCCCTCGAGCAAGTCAGAACGTGTGATCGAGAAAAGCTCTCAGCGATCGATGCTGCCTGACTTCAAGGGCTATGTGGCCAATGCGAGTGGTTCGCGTCGCCAGCCGGATACTGAAAATAAGCAGGAGCAGCCCAGCTTCATTTCGACAAGCCGTGCACAGGATGCGAGCGCCTCGCACGACGCACAGCCAAATGCCGAGGTGAGCGACGATGATCTGGATCATTTGTCTGCTCAAGATGTGGCAGATGACGAATTCCTGGCGGCTCAAATCGCCGGCCAAAAGCACGGTCAAGCCTACATGGCTCGCCATTTCAATGCGGCTTCACCCAGTGTGATGTGGGGTGCGGACAATCAGACGACCGGGGTGCCGGAAGTGGATGGCGTCAATGCATTCACAGCGCTCAAAGCGCAAGAGCGTGACTACATCATGAAGTTGATTGACTTTTGTGACGGTGACAAAAAGAAGGCCGCTGAGATCGCGGGGGTGACCTTGCGGACCCTGTACCGCAAGATCAAGCAATGAATCGCGATGGCTGAGCCGGTTCAAGGCTCAGACGATCCCCCGGAGCAATTGCTCGGCCGCGGCCTTTTCGATGTCGGTGCCTTGTTCCATCACTTGCCGCAACACCATTTGTGCCGTGCTGGGGTCGCCCATGCTGAGGTAAATTTTGGCCAAGTCGATGTTGGCGCTGCCCGCAGATTTGGCTGTGCCCGTTTTCCTGCCTCGTGGTTGCCCCGTTGCAAGTCCGGGCGTAGGCAATGCTGCGGCCGATACGCGAGACACAGCCGAAACCATGGCCGATGAGGTCGTCATGAACATGGGGTCATGTTCTTCATGCGTGCTCGGCGCAACAAAATTGTCGCCTTTTGAATGTGCGAAAGCAGAAGGGGGCATCCTGCTGCTGGTTTGACTGGCAGACAAAGATGGCGTCAAGGCTGTGGATGGCGCTGCCGCAAGAAACCCTGTGCTTGCTGGCTGTGCTTGAGGTCGTTGTGCTGCCGTCCTGGGCGTAGTGCTGGGCTGGCGGGATTCGCGTGGGACAGCATGAAGCACTGGTTCGTCTTTTTCAATGGGCGGTGCGAGCGGTTTGTCTGAGGTGGGGGCTTTGTTGTTGCGCAGCTTGCCCAATAAAAAGCCCAGCAAAAACAAGACCAAGGAGAACACCAGGAGTGAGCCCCCTGTACTGAAGCCGCCATCTGAAGGTTCTGACGCAGAAGCCGCTGATGTGACCGTGGCATTGGCGGTGGATACGGCGTGATGGTCGTTGGACGCGCCATTGACTGCTGTTGCAATGAAGGTCGGATGGGTTGGCTCAACGGCCATTTCTGCTGCAGCTGGGGCGTCTTGCGCGGTCGCGTTGCTGGCGGGTGCGGGCTCTGTTTCTCGTGTTTTCGAGGTGTCCGCATGCGCGGGGTCAGTAGGGGCTGTTGTCTTGTTGCGAGTGGCTGTTTTTTTGGTTTTTTCAGATGCCGTTGTTGCAGCAGCCGGTGAAGGGATGGGGGTCAGCACCTGTGTCGAACTCAACGCTTTGCCTTTAATCAGCGATGGCACCTCGTTCAAACCCACCCTGTAATGGGTCATGGTCGTTTGCCCTGCATAGGTCGACCAGACCAGCAAGTCGAAATTGTTTTGTGACAAAGGTGTCGGTGAATAGAGCTCGACATAGCCCACGGTCTCGGACGCCGGGACAACCCGCACACGCAGTTCACGCAACACCGAGGGCACGGGATAGCCCCACCGTGCGTATTCCCCACGTGTGGCCACCCGGGCTTGCATTTCAGCCAAGCGAACCGGGCGGTCATCCGAAAATGGAAAGCTCGCTGAAAAGCTGGGCGCAGCGCTGGAGGAAACAGCCAGATCACCCAAAGTCAAGGCATGACTGGGCATGCCCAGCAGGCAAAGCCACAGCAGGCAGGCGTTCAAACGGTGCCCACGATGTTGGGTGATGTGCATTGCCTTGGCGTTCATCTTCAAAAAATCAGGGCCATCATCGATCGGGTCGAAGGTAGATGGTGGTGAAGCGGTGATTTTGACATGAATTACAATTTACACCACTTTTGACCTGTCATAGATATAAGGGGTTCATTTAAGCGTTTTTGTTACGGCATCTGCGTCAATGATGAATTCAGTTCCCCTGACGCCAAGCGTGACTGTGCTGGTGCGAAAGACCACCTGGTCTGGGTTGGCCTTGGCGATTTGACCGGAGACCACCGCCATCGTGCCGCGCTGGACTGTGGTGTCCATGCGTCCAACACGGGTGCTGCGGTCAAAGGCGTATTGGTTCAACTCGATGGTCGAGTTGGGACCCGCAGTCAAAAGGGTGCTGTCACTCAAGGTGATGCCGACATGACTGTCAGGCCCGCTGACCACTCGATCCTGGGCGTGCAGGCGTGTGCCCACAGCCACGTTGATGCGTGCACTTGCCCGTTCGATGTGCGCTTGACCTTTGACGGATTTGACAGTGCCGGCCACATCGGCGGCTTGGCTGGTCAAGGCCAAAAAGCCAACACAGATTAAAAGAGTGCTTTTTTTCATGTTCGGACCTCGTCCTCGAATGGCATTGAAAAGTCGGGTGCAGCGCCCGCTTTGTCGTGTCGGACCAGTGCAGTGCGTTCTCCTGCATAGCGTGCTTCTTGCAGAGCCACGTCATGTCGGATGTCTTCTTGCGATTTTTTGAGATTGTCAATTTCAGCCAAGACGGTGGAGACCAGACTGCCCATGACCGCACTGATGATCAAGAAGAACGATGCGGCATCAAACAACAAACCTGTTTTGGCGAAAATTCTGAAACCAATCCAAATGATCAAGCCGTTGGTGGCCAGTGTTAACCACAGGCTGGACTTCGGGACCTTACGCAGATAAACCGACAGCAAGGAGTTGGGGCGCGGCACATACCAAATCAAAATACCCCCCACCACCAGCAAGGCCAGTGTCTCGGCCCATTTGAACCAATAGGGTCTTTGTAAAACCCGACCATCGAACAAAGACTCAATGAGTTGAGCCTGAATCTCGATCCCGGGGACCGTCTCTCCAATGGCGGTGGTGCGCATGTCGCTCAGGCCAGATCCGGTCAAGCCAACCAGGATCAATTTGCCGGACAGCATTTGGGGCGAAACGCTGCCCTGAATCACATCACTGGCCGACACATAACGCGTCGCCATGGTGTTGTGCTGGGCAAAGTGCAAGGGAATATCGCCTTTGGCCAGGGTCTGGACATTCAAATCGGCCACGCCAACGGATTCAATGCCACGAGGATTGACCTTCACCTGCACAGCCGCAGAACCCGTGGCGACACGAAACATTTCAAGCGCCAAACTGGGCACAGCCTGATCGGCCAGATTCATGACCAGGGGGACATGACGAACCAGACCATTTTCCAGATCCACGCTCACCAAAGCTTGGCCGCGCGCGGCCGCTTGCAATTCCGGCAAGCTGGCCAGGACTTGGTCAAAGTGCCGAGTAAAAACCGGCAGTTTGTCTCCACCCTGGAATTGCACGGGCCACGTTCGCATGCCTGCTGTGGTCGTGTAGGCTGGCTGATCGAATCCTGCTGCGCTGAGCACAATGGGTGTTTTCCTGAAGGATTGGGCCAGCACCTGTTCGTTCGAAGGCAGGGTGCGCAATTGTTCAGCCAGGGCTTGGTGCTCTGGTTTCAGGCCTTTGGCCACCTGTGCCGGCGATGTTTGATCAAACTCGGGCATGTAAAGATCCAGTCCCACTGCAGCCGGCTTGTGCTTGGCGATGGCCTCGATCAATTCGGCCAATCTGTAACGTGGCCAAGGCCACTGGCCAAAAGCCTGCAAGCTTTTTTCATCGATGGCCACGATGGTGACGGGTTGTGACTGAGGTTGTCGCGGGTATTCTTTTTGATAGCCGTCAAACAGCAAATGACGCCCCGACGCAAAAGGTGTCCCGAAATAGGAGGTGACCAGACTCCAAGGTTTGTGCAATGGTGGCCATGACGGCGGCAGCTCCGTCAGGATGTTCATCGTCAGTGCCCACAATAAGATGAACAACGCGGCTGGGCGTCCTCTGCCCGTGAGCAATATTTGTTTGATCCATTTCATGACTTGTCCCTGAACCGCTGCTCAGCGCACATGAATTTCGACGCGGCGATTCAAGCTGTCTTGCTCGCTGAAGGCCAGGGGTTCTCTGGAGCCACGACCCAAGGCCGGCATGTTGTCCGTTGCAATGCCCGATTGGCGAATCAGCTCACGCACACTTTGTGCTCTTTTCAAGGACAAAGCATCGTTGATGCTCGCACTGCCTGTACGGTCGGTGTGACCGATCACGGTGACTTCGGGCGATGGCCGTGACTGCAGATAAGACTGCAAACCCGCGAGCACTTTGGCAGATTCCGGGGTCAGTTGACTGTCTGAGCCGCTTGCAAAGTAGAGCTGAAAACTCTGCGGCCTAGGCGGTTGTGCTTCCAGCAATTGGGCATACCGCGCACGCACATCCGATTCGGACAGCATCACTTCTTGGGTGGATCCGCTGGGCATGATGTCCAGACTGGCGTAGGGCTTGTTCAGCAGATGTTCGCCATCTGCACCGTTGACCACCACGGCGCTGGTTGAACCATTGGCAGATGGCAGCAAGATGATCCGTTGATGGGCCATCTCGGCTTGAGGCCATGCCAGTGCTGCGGCAGTCGCGATCGAGATGAGTGTGATCAATTCCATAAAAAATCCATGCGTCGGCATCAAAGTGACGTAGGAATGGAATTTTAACTTTTAATAAAATTTTTTACTTATAAGGTCGAATAAAATTTAAAAATACCATTTATTTGTTAATATTATTTTTATTGTTTTGTGAGATGTGCGTCGGATGACAGACTTGACCTTCGCCGGATCCAGCGCCGGGCACGCAGGCCAGGACCGTTGGCTAAGAATTCAAAGGGTGTTCATGGTGCAATGCTTGCACCTTCAATGTGGTGCCGACGCAGGCTCTGTGCGATGAACCCGTTGGCTTTCATCCGCGCTACAAAAGCGGCCAGGTATTCACGCGCATGGGCAGGTGTGTGGCTTGGCTGCCCCATGGCCTGTTCAATCACCATGAAGCGCCCTGGCAGCAAGCGCAGACCTGCAAATTGATGGGCATCCGAGGCCAGTTGCTGTTTCACGCCTGCGGCCACCTCACAGGTGCTATTCAAAAAGAAGGGAACCACTTGGGGTGATGTCGGCGCTTTGACCAGCTGTGCGTGTTGGAGTGCACGCGTCAAGAAAAGGTCGTAGGCGCTGCCTTGGCCGACCACCACGCGATGCGACGATTGGTCCACCTGCGCGTTGTCTGTGAGCGGTGAATCTGTTCTGACCAGATAACTGCCTTCGATCAACACATAAGGCGGCGTGAATGCGATGCCCTGACCACGAACCGGATCGATCGCAAAAAACCCAATGTCGGCGTTGCCTTGGGTGACCGCTTGCACAGATTGGGCTGCCGAGTCCACGGGCATCAGCATCAGTGGCAGCGCCAACTCATCGGCCAAGGCCCGGGCCAGATCGACCGAGACACCCAACAGCTCACCGCTTGCCTTGTCCTGGCGGGCCAGTATCGGGTTGCCCAGGTTGATCACGGCACGCAATGTGCCCGCAGGTGCCATGGACTTCATGTCAAATCGATCACCACATTGCCAATCAGTTGTCCTTGCTCAACCGCTTCATGGGCCAAAGCAATGTCTTTGAGCTTGAACTTGGCGGCAATGGTGTGTTGCAGGGTATTGGCGTTGAGCAATTCATGCAATGCGTTGATGCACCCATGGCGGTCTTCTGAGCTGAGGTCATAAACCAAAAAGAACTTCAGCGTGATGGAGCCCCACAGCAGGGGCCGGAAGTGGATGGAAATATCACCAGGGTTGTTGGACCCGTAGCACACCACTGCGCCGTGGGGCTTGAGCACACCGGTGGAAATCCATTGGCTGGTTGTGGAGAAATCCATGTCAATGATCAGGTCGACTCCGGCGCCTTGCGTGATCTCCTGGAGGCGCTGGGGCACAGATTCTGTTTTGTAAAAAATGATGTCTTGGCAACCGGCCGCCCGTGCATGCGCTGCTTTGGATTCTGATCCCACGGTGCCCACCACATGCGCGCCTTGCAAGGTGAGCAGCTGGGCAATGTAGTGGCCCACGGCCGAAGAGGCGCCCGTCACCAGAACCGTTTTTTGGTGGACATCACCGGCCAAATGGACGGCTTGCACAGCCGTCAGGGCCGGGATGCCGAAACAGGCCGCTGCATCATCGTCAATGTGCGAGGGCAATGGCACGGCCTGTTCGGCAGGCAAGGTGATGTACTCGCAGGCTGTGCCCATGGGGCGCTGCCATTGGCCATTCCAGACCCACACACGTTCACCTACTCGGGTGTCAGGGACGCCATCACCGACTGCATCGATCACGCCTGCGCCATCGCTGTGCGGAATGATGAGTGGATCTGAAAGGGGTCTGGCTTTGCGAGATTTGACGTCAGACGGATTGACCCCGGATGTATGCAGTTTGACGCGAACTTCTCCGGCCTGCGGTGTCGGTGTGGTTTGTTCACCAACGATCAGGACGGCTCGGGCTTCTCCGTTTTGGCTGTACCAAGCGGCTTGCATGGTGAATCCTTTGTGTTGCTTGGGCGGGGCCTGAATGATTTTTTGCACTCATCAGGCCGTCAAGCCGACAAGGCCCATGTTTGTTGCATGGACTCGCGCTTGAGCAGAGGCTCAGCCGCTTTGGCCAATTGGGGGTAGTTCTGGCGCCAGTTCAGGTCCGGGTAACGCAGATCCAGGTACCAAAGCGCGCAGCCGATGGTCAGCAAGCCGAGGTTGAAATCACGGTCAAACCATTCGGGATGCTGATTTAATTGCGTCAAGGAAGTGTGGATGGCGTCCAGTTTCCCCTTGACCCAATCGGCCCACCGCAGTGCTTCAGGTCGGACATGGTTTTCATAACGCACCAGCAGCGCTGCATCCAAAATGCCATCCCCCAAGGATTGCAACGTCAAGGCCTCCCAGCGCAGTGGCCCCTCTTTGGCCAGCAAATGGCCTCTGCCCAGTTCATTGAGGTACTCACAAATGACCCGGCTGTCGTAAAGGGTGTGTCCTTGATCGTTGACGAGGGTGGGCACTTTGCCCAAGGGGTTGCTGGCAAGGATGTTCTGATCGCGTGTGACGGGGTGCGCGCTGGCGGGGAGCAACGTCAGTTGATCGACCAAACCGACTTCATGCGCAGTGACCATGCATTTGCGAACGTAGGGCGAGGTGGGTGAGAAGAAGATTTTCATCCGGGCAGTATTGGCCAATCACCCGGCCTGGGGTGTCACGCAGTGGACGTACTACAGGGGGGAACATGGGGCGTTTTGAGTGGATACCCCTTGCTGACTGTCGCCCAAACGCGCGTGTCAGAATGATCTGACTGTTTCACCGAAGGAGATGACCTGTGCGTATACCGATGTCTGCTGTGTTCAAGAAAGCGATTTGGCGCTTTCCGATGCTTCTTGCCGCCAGCCTGTCCTGTCAGGCGCAGGGGTTGCTTGTCTGGAGCGCGGGTGCGGTCAAGCCGCCATTGGAAGAGCTTGTCCCGACCTTTCAAAAGAGCTCGGGCATCGCGATCGAGGTGCAGTATGCGCCGGTGGGCGTCTTGATGCGCCGACTGGCAGAGGGCGCACATCCGGACGTTTTGATTCTTTCGGCCGACGTGGTGAATGAGGTCCAAAACAAGGGCTGGAGCCCTGCAGGTTCGGCCAGCCCTTTGGGCAGTGTTGGGGTCGGTCTGGCGGTCAAGCAAGGCGCGGCCATGCCCGATGTGTCTTCACCCGAAGCCTTGCGTCAGACCTTGTTGGCTGCGAAAAGCATCACCTACATGGATCCGCAAAAGGGCACCAGTGGCAAGCACTTTGCCGGGGTGCTGGAACAATTGGGCATTGCAGATCAAGTTCGCGCCAAGACCACGCTGGGCGATGTGGGTTATGTGCTGGAGCCCGTTGCGCGAGGCGAGATTGAACTGGGTGTCCAGCAGATCACGGAAATATTGCCGGTCAAGGGCGCTGCCTTGGTGGGACCCTTGCCGCCAGGGCTTCAGAAAATCACCACCTACTCGATCATGCAAACGGTCAAAGCTGCAGACTTGAAATCGGCCATCGCTTTTCGCCATTTCTTGCAAACACCCGAAGCCACGACCGTTTTCAAGCTCAAGGGCTTCATTGTTGAAGCGGTGAATTGAGCAAAGAAAAAGCCCCTGCACATGGATGCAGGGGCTTGACTTTTTTGGCTCCTCAACCTGGGCTCGAACCAGGGACCTACGGATTAACAGTCCGGCGCTCTACCGACTGAGCTATTGAGGAACAATACATGAATTATAGCGTCATTTTTGGCGTACTTTTGAGAGACGGGCGCAGATTTTTAAAAAAATGAATGCGCCTCATCCACGAGGCTGTTTTTATGCCTTTGCATTGCCCATCAAGCGTTGCAAAGTGTGCGCTGCAACTTCAGGATGCGTTGTGTCAGTGATCGCCCGCACCACGGCAATTGAGCCCACGCCGCTTTGCATGACGACTGGGATGCGCGCCTCGTCAATGCCGCCAATCGCCACCAAAGGGCTGTGCTGCATGAGCTTGGCGTAGGCGTACAAGCGGCCTGTGCCTTGTGGCGCGGTTTGCATGCGTTTGAGGGTGGTGGGGAACACCGCGCCCAAAGCGATGTAGCTGGGGCTGACCGCATCGGCGCGCAGCATTTCGGCGTAGCCGTGTGTGCTCAGGCCCAGGCGCAAGCCTGCTGCGCGAATCTTGTCGATGGGGGCATCGTCCATGTCTTCCTGGCCCAGGTGCACGCCGTAAGCGCCTTCATCGATGGCGATTTGCCAGTGGTCGTTGATGAACAGCAGGGCGTCCGTGCCTTGCACTGCTTGCACCGCCGCACGCACTTCCTGGCGAATGGCGCTTGCATCGTCTGATTTGAAACGCAGCTGGACCGTGGGCACACCTGCGCGCGCCATGCGACCCACCCATTGCGCGTCGGGCAGCACGGCGTACAGGCCCAGGGCGTGAGGGCAAGCGGGGAAAGCGTTGGCACGGGGGATGGGGGCGATCCCGAAGTCTTGTGGGTGGCATGGCCAATCGCCAAGCGAAAACTGCCCGGTGCGCTGCGTTTGTGCGGCCCAGGCCTGCGCCACACACTGTGCGTCATGCTCTAAAAATCCGAGCATGCGGCAGCCTTGCAACACGCCCGCCATTTCAGCGCTGAGTGATGCATCGCTGGCGTGAACGGCTTGTGCATGGGGGCATGCCTCCCCCGCCAGCATGGCCGCATGTTGCGTGGCCAGTGCGTGGGCTATGTCGTGTGCGGTGTTGGATGTGTGGCTCATGATTGGTGCCAAAAAGGTGTACCGAGCACAGGTGTGCTGGGCTGGGCGCTGTCTTGCGCTTGCATGGCACCTGAGCGGTAGGCGGCACGCCCTGCGTTGACCGCGTCGGCAAAGGCTTTGGCCATGCTGACGGGGTCTTGCGCCAAAGCCACGGCGGTGTTGAGCAGCACGGCATCAAAGCCCCATTCCATCACCTGGCAGGCGTGTGAAGGCAGGCCCAAACCCGCATCCACGATCATGGGCACATCCAGGCGTTCGCGCAAGGTGCGTAAAGCGTGCGGGTTGATAGGGCCTTTGCCTGTGCCAATGGGTGCCGCCCACGGCATGACCGCCTGGCAGCCCACATCGACCAGGCGCTGACACAGCACCAAATCGTCGGTGGTGTAGGGCAGCACTTTGAAGCCCGCCTGGATCAAGCGGCTGGCCGCCTCGGGCAGGTTCAGCGTGTCGGGTTGCAAGGTGTAGTCGTCGCCAATGAGTTCGAGCTTGATCCAGTCGGTCTCAAACACCTCACGCGCCATCTCGGCGGTGGTGATGGCTTCTTGCACGCTGTGGCAACCGGCGGTGTTGGGCAACACCGGCACCTTGGCTTGGCGCAGCAGGTTCCAAAAGCTTTGCGAGGCTTCACCGCCGCTGCCGGTTTGGCGGCGCAGCGAGGCCGTCAGCATGGCCGGTTGCGAGCGTTCGATGGCTTGCAGCAATACGCTGGGTGAGGGGTAACGCGAGGTGCCCAGCAGCAAACGGCTGTGGAAGGTTTCGCCGTACAGCGTGAGGGGATCAGCAGGAAGTGTGTGTGTCGTCATGGAGTGCTCATGGGGTGATCAGCCGCCAGTGATGGGGGAAATCAGTTCGATCTGGTCGTGGTGGGCCAGTGCGTGCCCCGCATATTGGCCGCGTGGCACAAATTGCAAATTCACGGCAGCGGCAAAAGGCGGCTGAACACCTGCGACTGCCACCGCATCGGCCAGCGTGGCGCCTTGCGGCAGAGTGTGGGGTGCCTGGTTGATCAGCACTTCAATGGTCGTGTCAGACATGTTCAAACTTCAGTTGGAATTGCTTGGCCAAGGTGGTGGTCCGGTGTTGCACCCATTCAACCACCACGTCGAGCATGGCAGGCGAGATCAAAAAACCGTGGCGGTACAGGCCGTTGATCTGCACGGTGCGCTCGCCCAAACAGCGGATGGCAGGCAAATTGTCGGTCAAAGTGGGGCGGGCCTGGGTGCTGACCTCCAGGATGCGCGCCTCGGCAAAGCCGCTGTGCACCGTGTAGGCGGCGCTGAGCAACTCCAGCGTTGAGCGCACGCTGGCGGGCGACAGGTCTTCCGTCTCAATCTCCGTCGCGCCGATCACGAACACATGGTCTTCTTTGGGGGCGATGTAGATCGGGTAGCGCGGGTGGATCAAACGGGTGGGGCGCTGCAGCGTGACCTCGGGGGTGTGCAAGCGAATCACTTCGCCGCGCACACCGCGCAGTTGCGGCCACTCGGTGCGTGCACCCAAGCCTCGGCAGTCGAACACCCAATCGGGCTGACCTGTCTGGCCCGGCTGAAAGTCTTCGGCTTGGCGTGGGCTGTTCCAGTGCAAGGCGACGTTTTGCTGCTCCAAGCTTTTGAGCAACGCGGCCAGCAGTTGGCGGTTGTCGAGTTGACCTTCGCCCGGCAAGTACAGGGCTTGTGCAAAGCGGTTTTCCAATGCGGGCTCGTGCTGCTGCAAACCTTGCACATTCAGCGTTTGCGCCGCGGGCAGGCTAGGCAATTGTTGCTGCGTGCGGTGCATCAACTGCTCAAAGCGTTTGGCCTCGGCCGCATCTTGGCGGTGCCACAGCACCAGCGTGCCGTTTTGTTGAAAAAACACGGGTTCAGACAAGGGGGCGATCAACTCGGGCCAGCGCTGGAGCGCGTGCTGGCCCATTTGCACCACGGGCAGTTCGGTGATGGCCGATTCGGCCAAGGGGGCCAGCATGGCAGCGGCCACACGCGCTGCCGCACCTTGTGCATCGGGGCCTTGGGCTTCGTACACCGTCACCTGGTGGCCCAGTTGCGCCAAGGTGTGGGCCAGCAAGCGGCCCATCAGGCCCGCGCCCAGCACCACGCTTGAAAGTTGTGCACTCATGAAACGAGGTCCTTTGTGATTTGCGGATAATGCCGCCCATGAACCATTCTGACCACTACGCACGCGTCCTCACCATTGCTGGCTCTGACAGTGGCGGTGGCGCCGGCATCCAGGCCGACTTGAAAACCTTTGCGGCCCTGGGCTGCTACGGCATGAGCGCCATCACCGCCTTGACCGCGCAAAACACCGTGGGTGTGCAAGGCATTCATGCCGTGCCCGCCGAGTTTTTGAAAGCGCAAATTCAGGCCGTGGTCGAAGACATCGGCGTCGACGCGGTCAAGATCGGCATGCTGCATGCGCCCGGCATTGTGGAGGTGGTGGCCTGGGCCATCGACCATTACAAACTGAGCAATGTGGTGCTCGACCCCGTGATGGTGGCCACCAGCGGCGACCGTTTGATTGCCAATGACACCGTGCAAGTCTTGGTGCGCGAGTTGTTCCCGCGTGTGAGCGTGATCACCCCCAACCTGGACGAAGCCGCTTTGCTCTTGGGCCGCGACATTCCCAATGCCCAAGCCTTGGACACCGCTGCGCAAGATTTGCTCGCCATGGGCGCCAAAGCTGTCTTGCTCAAAGGCGGGCACTTGGCGGGCGATGAGGTGGTCGATCTGCTGGTGCAGACCAACGGTCCTTCCCAACGCTTGGCGTCCGCGCGCATTGCCAGCCGCAATGTGCATGGCACCGGCTGTACCTTGTCGTCGGCCATTGCGGCGCATTTGGCTTTGGGGCATGGCCTGAGCGATGCTGTGCGCTTGGCGCGCACCTTCATCCTGAGCGCCATTGCGCAAGGCGCAGACATCACCACGGGCCATGGTCATGGCCCCTTGAATCATGGTTTCGCGCCCGTGCCGCTTCATCGCATCACCAAGCCGCCATCGACCGTCAAGACCTGACCGGTCACAAAGCGGCTCCATTCAGACGCCAGAAACAGCACAGGCCCCGCCACATCGTCGGGTGTGGCCAAGCGGCCCAGTGGGGTTTGTGCAATCAACAGGTCTTTGACCGCCTCTTTGGTGGCGCGGCTGGAATCGGTGGGGCTGACCAAGCCGGGGGCCACGCAATTCACACGGATGCCCAATGGCCCCAACTCGGCAGCCAGGTTGCGGCTGAAGCCCACCAAAGCCGATTTCGCTGTGGTGTAGTCGTGGTAGGCGATGCTGGGCCGGTCCACCAAATCGCTGGTCAAGTTGACGATGCTGCCTTGCCCGCGCTGCTTGAAATGCGGCAGCACGGCCTGGCACACGTTGTAGGCCGCATGCACTGCGCCATCAAACTGCGTTTGGTAAGCCTGCCAGGGCACATCCCCAAAGCGTTGGCGGTGGTCGGGGTCGAAGGTGTAAGGGCAGAAGGCGTTGTTCACCACCGCATCGATGCGGCCTGTTTCGCGCAAGGCTTGGGCCAACATGTCGTTCACGGCTTCGGGCGAACGCACATCGGCTGACATTGCCCATGCATCGCCGCCGAGTTGCTGGCACCGGGTCACCACGTCTTGGGCGGCGGTGTGCTTGCTGAGGTAGTTCACCAGCACCATCGCACCTTCACGGGCAAACGCTTGGGCAATGGCCGCGCCAATGCCTCGGCTGGCACCTGTGACCAGGATCACCTGGCCTGCAAAGTTGCGTGGGGAGGTGTTCATTTCTTGGTGGTGGTTTTGACGCGGGCTGTGGCTGGGGGCAACAAGTCCTGGCTGACCACATCGCTGATTTGGATGTCGCGCTGAATCACACCAAAGGCTTTGTAGGCCTTGGCACCTTTTTGCAGGCCTGCCATGTCGAAAGCGCCCAGGCCACGTTTGTCGGTGATGGCAGACACGCTGGACTCGTTGCGCAGCCGGATGATGTCCAGGTTCATGCTGGCGTTTTGGCCGTCGATGGCATATTTCACGGCGAGCTTGGCCGCTTCTTCGGGCGACTGCATCATCCATTTGGCGCTGTCCTGGTAGGCGTGCAAGAAGCGCTTGAGCACGTCTTTTTTGTGCTGGTAGGTGTCTTCGCGCACCACAAAGACATCGCTGGAAATGTTGAGGTGGTTTTTGACTTCCATCACATTCACGCCACCCAGGCCTTTTTGGCGACCCACCAGCAAGCCCGTGTCGGTGGCGGCTGTGGCGTCCACTTGCCCTTGCATGAGCGGGGCAAAGTTCAGCAGGCCCGTGACCACCACGGTCACATCCGCCTCGGTCAAACCTGCTTGATGCAACAGCACCTGCAAGTTTTGGCGGGTGCCGCTGGCCAGGCTGTACACACCAATGCGTTTGCCTTTGAGGTCTGCGGGTTTAAGGATATTTTGTGATTTCAGAGACACCACGTTGAACACGTTTTGCGGGTAGATGTCGTAGATGGCGCGCAGCTTCTCGCCCTTGTCCAAGGCAGTGAAAAACGAGCCAGGGTCGGTGAAGGCCACATCGGCCTGACCGCTGAGCAAATTGCGCAAGGCATCGCCGCCGCCTGCGCCGGGCACATAGCCCAGTTCAATGCCACGGGCTTTGAAGAAACCCTTGTCTTCTTCCACCAGCAAGTTGGTGATTTCGGTGATGGGCTTGCTCCAGCCTGCCACCACCACTTTGTCAAGTTTCGGAGCAGTTTGTGCCCAGCTCAGGACGGGGGCAGCGAATGCGATGGCACCACTGATGGCGAGGCTGGAGATTCGGCGCATCCAGGCGCTGGAGTTTGGGCGTGTCATGACGTCGTCCTTGTTGAAAAATCAGAAGAGGGTCCGAGCCAGCGGCGTTCCAGCCATTCGCAAGCTTTGTAAAACGTGAGCCCGAGCACCGTGATGACGGTGAGCACCGCAAACATCAGCGGTGTGTCCATGGAGCCCTGAGCCGCAATGATCAAGGCACCCAGACCATGGCTGGCGCCAATGAACTCGCCCACCACCGCGCCCACCCAGGCCAGCACCACGGCCACGCGCAAGCCCGCCATGATGCTGGGCAAACCGGCGGGCAGTTTCAAGCGCCACAAGGTTTGCCATGCGCTGGCGCGCAGCATGCGAAACAGCTCCAGCTTGTGGGCATCGACTTGTTGCATGCAGGTGGCGGTGTTTTCGAGCAGTGGGAAAAAACAGATCAAGGCGGTCATGATGACCGTCGGCAAAGTGCCAAAGCCAAACCACACGATGAACAGCGGGGCCAGTGCGAGCTTGGGCACCACTTGGCTGGTCACCACATAAGGCATCAGCATGCCACGCCAACGCGCCGACTCACCCAGCAGCACGCCGCCCACAAAACCCATGGAAGCACCCAGCAGCAAGCCCAACACCACCTCGGTCAGTGTGCGCGCGATGTGGGGCCACAGGTAGCCGCTGTTCAAGCCTTGCCACAGCGATTGCGCCACCACAGACGGTGCTGGCAGCACCAAGGGCGAGGTGTGGCCCACGCGCACCGCTGCTTCCCATGCGGCCAAGCCAGCCAGGCCCAGAAGTGTTGAGAGGATGGCATCGCGTTTCATCACAGCGTGGCGTCCATGGCGTGTCGCAGCTGTTCGCACAGCGCGTTGAAGGCGGGGGTGTAGCGCATGGCACTTTGGCGTGGGCGCGGCAAGTCGATCTGCAAGGGCGCTTGCATGCGGCCTTGGTGCATGAGGCTGACGCGGTCGGCCAAGTACACCGCCTCTGACATGTCGTGCGTGACAAACAGCACGGCGGTGCCGTGGGCTTGGCACAGCGCCAAAAAGTCGCGCTGCAATTCGTCGCGTGTGATGGCATCGAGCGCGGCAAATGGTTCGTCCATGAACAGCACGGCTGGGCGTGTGATCAAGGCGCGGGCAATCGCCACGCGGCTTTGTTGACCGCCTGAGAGTTGGTGAGGTTTGTCGTGACACAGCGCGGTCAATCCCATTTGCGCCAGCAGTTGTTCACCGTAGACGCGGTGCTCGTGGGTGACGGTGCTGTGCAGGCTGATGGGCAGCAGCACGTTGTCGAGCACGCTGAGCCAAGGCAGCAGGGTGGGGGACTGAAACACAAAGCCCATGTCCGATGTGGGCTGCTGTACGGTCTGGCCCATGAGCTGGACGTGGCCTTGTTGGGGCGTCAGCAAACCCGCTGCGAGCTTGAGCACCGTGGTTTTGCCACAGCCGCTGCGACCAATCAGGCAATGGATCTCGCCCGGTGCGAGTTGTAAACACACGTCACGCACCACCTCGCCCCGGTCGGGGTAGGCAAAGTGCAGGGCGTCGAGTTGCAAAAAGGGCATGGCCAAAGCGTTCACCGTCTCAGACCTCGTAAGACGTGAAGCGCTCGGCTTCACGTTCGGTGGAGGCTTCGATGTCCACCATGCGCACCAGGTCGAGCAAGCTGAAACGCCCGTCGTGGTGCCAACCCGCTTCGGGGGAGGTCATGGCGCCCAAGGCGCAAATGCGTGTCACGCCCGCTTGGCCCAAACATTCGCCCAGATGCAGCAACTCTTCGGGGGCAGCAGCCAAGCCCACGGTTTGCAAGTCGTCGCGTTGCGGAGCGATCAAGGGCAGCACCTCATCCAGGGTGTCTACGGCCACCACCCACACATTTCGGTTCAGTGGGCCCGCCGTGAGTGGCTGGGGCCGGTCGCTGTAAACCACTGTGCTGGTGTTGTGGCCGGTGCCGCTCAGTTGGGTGCTGTCGTCATGAAGCGAGGCGAACTCATGGGCTTCACGCCAAGCGCCCATTTGCGCGGCTTCTTCGAGCGAGAGCGCGCGGCGCGGTAGCTTGTGTTGCAAGCCTGCCAACTCCTGGGCCAGATGTTGTGCGAAGTCTTGCGGGCTGACAGGCGCACCGCGTTGCACGTAAAACACATGGGGTGAGTAGCAGCCTTGTTGGTCGTAGCGCACGACATCCAGTGCAGCCTGTCGTGCCACGCCTGGCCCTTTGCGCACCGACAGCGCCGCTGCCGACACCATGCCAAAACTCAGTTTGTGGCCATGTGGCAAAAAGCGGGTGGTCACCGGCACATTGGCTTGCATGGCCTGCAAAGCCGCGTTGCCGCCATAGGCCAGGACCACATCGGCCAAGGCGAAGGCGGTGCGCTCGTGGGCTGCGCCACTGGGCCACCACACCACGGCAAAACAATCGGCCCAGCGTGGCTCGACCTCGGCCAGCAACCGGGCAAACAGCGTGGTAAACACCGGCTCGGCGCTGGCCACTTTGCCAATCGATCCCGCCTTGACCAAGAGGCCCGAGACAAAGCTCCACATGGGCAAGGCAGGCACATTGCCCGCCCACACATGCACCAGCAACTCGGGCCCCAAGGCGCGGGTCCAGCCGCCTTGTGTGCGGGGTTGAAACTCGTCCAGCACTTTGGTGTTGGCGAAGTCTTCCGCCACAAAGCGTTGCAGCTGCAAACCCCGAAAGGTTTGCAAATAGGCGTGCAAGTTCAAGCGCACCATCTCGGCGTCAAAGCCAGTGGCCTGGGGCAGCAGACGTTCAAGTTGTTGCCGATAGACATCGTGTGGATCGAGCAAGCGGGCCGTGGCCCTGTCGAGCACGCGCACGATGTCAGAGACGGGCATGGTTTTCAAATGCGTGCGGCTGGCCTGTTGCACGCGCTGCGCCAGTGCTGTCATTTGCACGGTGCTGAGTTGGGGCACGTCCACCTGCCATGGTGCATCGGCTGTGCCCAGGCTCAAGCGATGCCATGCCACATCGGCATGGTTCAAACCGGGCAGGTAACCCGCTTTGAACACCGGGGCGCTCATGCCTGCGCCGCTTTCAAAAAGTTGTCCACCGCCATCGAGCAGCCTTTGGCCTGCGCACCTTCGGCCCGACCCAGCAAGACAAAGCCATCATCGGTGGCCAGCCCCACGTCTTCCGTCAGGATGGTGACCACCGAGTTGAAGTTGGCCAAGTCGGTGTGGGCCAGGATGCCGCGCTCACCGGCAGCCACGTCTTGCCCTGTCAGCGGGTCCACCAGGCGCGAGCGAATCCAGTGCGGACCGCGTTTGACCGAGGGCACGCTGCGGTTGCCTGCGTCGTAAAACTGGGTGCTCAGCTCGGTCATGCCGTACATGTTCAGGCACTGGTCGCGTCCCACGCCGAAGGTGGTGCTGAGTTGCTCGTAAAACGCATCCATGGGCACTTCGCGCGATTGGCCTTTGAAGCCACCGGTGTCGAGCAAACGGCTGCCTGGAGGCAGCTGGAAGGTTTGCCCGCGCACTTGCAAGGCGTCCATCAGGTGCACAAAGCTGTAGCTGGCGCCCAGCAGTGCAAAGGGCTCTCCCGAGTTTTGGGCGTGTTGCAGTGCCTCGCACAGGGCGTCGGTGCGCAGGCCGTTCTCGTCCAGGTAGTAGGCGCTGCCCGGCGTGCCAAAGTGGTCGATGGCCAGCGCCAGGTAATGGGCCAGTGAAGAGTTGGGCATCAGCACCTCGTTGGGGAACAGGATGCCCATGCGCAGCTTGGCGTCGCTTGGCATGACGTTTTGCGCGAAGTTGCGCAGCATGGAGGCGTCGTACACCGCCATCGTGGGGTGAAAGTGGCGACCCTTCACATCGCCGCGTGTGGTGCCGCTGGTCATGAAGGTGCGCGCGCAGGTCTCGGGCGGCACGCAGCTGAGCGTCAAGTCCTTGAAGGCGTTGATGGGCACAGCCGGAATGTCTTGCCAGCTTTTGACCATGCGCGGGGTTTTGCCGCGCCCTTGGCAAAACTTTTGAAAAGAGCGGTTGTGTTCAAACTGGTGGGCAAAGAGTTTCAGCGCGAGCGCGTTGAAGTCCTCGTCGCTCACTGCGGGGCGTGCGATGAACGCCAGCAATTCCGAGACGAGGGCGTTCATGCGCAAACCTTGGGGGCGTGTCGAGTTTGGGGCATCACTGCGCGCTGCCGCGTGTCAGGCGGGCGAGGGTGAAGGTCAGCAAGAGGCTGGGCAAGGCCGAGCCGTATTGCGGTGCCCAGGTGGCTGCCGCATGGAACACCGCCACGCCCAGCAGCCACAGTGCGGCAGCGATCAGGTCAATTTGGGGGGGGCGTGCATCGTCCGGCGTGCGCATGACTATGGCCCAGCGGCCCAGGATCACGCCATAAAGCGGCACAAACACCGAGCTGAGCATCAGCAGGAAAGGCTCCAGGCTGTGCATGGGCAGCACCAAGGCCAAGGCCGTGCACAAGACCGCCAAGGCCAGGCCCCAGCGGCGAATCGACCAGGTGGGCTTGAGGCTGTTGGCTGACACCGCGCCCGAGTACACATCGCCATAGGCGTTGTCGAGTTCGTCGAGCAAGATCAAGCCCAGTGCCAGCAAGCCGCCTTGGGCCAACAACAAAGCCATCACCAAATCGGTGCCAGGCTCGGACACACTGGCGACCAAAAAGCCCAGGGCATAGCACCAGGCATTGGCGATGGCATAGCCCACCCAGGTGCCTGCCCAGGTGCTGCGACCGCTGCGCCCATGGCGCGCGTAATCGGCCACCAGCGGCAACCAGGATACGGGCATGGCCATGACCAAATCGATGGCCGAGAGCATGCTCATGCTGCCGTCGCCAGGCCGTGCCATGAAGTGGCTCAAGCCCTGGGTGCTGGCCACACTTATGAAATGCCAGCTCAACCAAAGCAGCGAGCCGATGACCAAGGGCAAGCCAACACGGCTGACAAACTGGCGCACCAGCGTGAGCATGGACCCGGTCATCAGCAAAGTCAGCACGCCGCCCCACAGCAAGGTCGGCCAGAGGCTGTTCAGTGGAGCGCCAAGGGCGCGCTCGCCAATGGCCGCCGTGCCATCGCGCATGACCACCAGCTCAAAGGTGGTCCAGCCGATCAACTGCACGATGTTGAGCAGCACAGGCAGGCGCGCGAAGGCGCTGCCGTACACGCGGTGCATCAGGCCTGCACTGGACAGGCCGCTGTCGCAACCGAGCTTGGCGGCGGATGCCAACAAGGCCGAGCCCAGTATGGAGCCGATCACGATGGCGATGAGCGCATCGCGCGTGCCCATGGCGGGCACCAGATAAGCGCCCACCTGCATGACCAGCAGGCCTACCCCAAGGCTGAACCACAGCGCGGCGTGAGAAAACCCGGTGAAGACGCGCGCGTCTTGTCCCACGGGGGAGAGTGATGTGTTGTGTGTATTTGCCATTGCTTGTCTCAAGTAAATGGCAGTTCGGCGAGGCCTGAGCAAGCCCATTGACCGTGCTTGCTTTGTGTAGACCAGCTTCCCTGCGCGAGGATTACCTCAATCAGGTTCAAAGGGACTTTCTCAGTCGAAGCCGGTGACGGCTTCAACACCCCTAGCGAATGCACCGCAAACTTGCGGCGCGGGTTGATTTTATGCGATGCCCAAACGCTTGTGCAGCAGCGTGGATGTGGTGGTGTACTGCAGCAGGGTTTTTTCGGCCGGTCGCAGCAAGGCCAAGGCCCCAAAGGCGGCCAGGGTGGCTTCGTGGAAGCCGCACAGGATCAGCTTCTTCTTGCCCGGATAGGTGTTGATGTCGCCCACGGCAAAAATGCCCGGCTCGGAAGTGCCAAAGTTTTCGGTGTTGACCGCCAGCTGCTTGCGCTCCATGACCAGGCCCCATTGCGCCACAGGCCCCAGCTTGGGCGACAGGCCCAGGCAGGTTTGCAATACATCGAGGCTCAGCCACTCGGTCTCGCCTTGCGGGTTGAGCAGTTCCAGCGCCTGCAGGCGGCCACCTTCGGCGCGCAAGCCGGTGGGTTGCCCCGCCACAAAGCGCATGCGGCCCTCCGTGCAGGCTTCGCGCATTTGCGCCACCCGTTCGGGCTGGGCGCTGAACTGGTCACGGCGATGCAAGAGTGTGACGCTGGCGGCCGCCTCGGCGCCTTCGCAGGCCTGCAGGCAGGTTTGCAATGCCGAATCGCCATCGCCCGCCACCACCAGATGCTGGCCCGCCCAGCGCGAGGGCTGCGCGTCCTCGGCAAACACTTGCGTGCCGTGGAAAGCATCCAGCCCATCGAGCATCAGGTGGCGCGGCACAAAAGCGCCCACGCCTGCAGCGATGAACACGGTGGGCGCCAGGAAGTGCTTGCCCGCTGTGGTGTCCACCTGCAGGCGCCCGTCCGACTGGCGTTCGATGCGCTTGACTTGCTGGCCCAGATGAAACAAGGTTGGGAAGGGCGCGATTTGCTGCTGCAAACGCGCCACCAATTCACGACCGGTGCACACCGGGATGCCGGGGATGTCGTAAATCGGTTTGTCCGCGTACAACTCGGCGCATTGGCCGCCCACATGGGGCAGGGCATCGACGACCTGGCATGCAATGCCTTGCAGGCCGAGCTGGAACACCTGGAACAAACCCACAGGGCCTGCGCCAATGACCAGGGCTTCGGTTTCAATGCGTGTCGTCATGGGGGGCGATTCGAAAAAAATGGCCGAAAGATTCGGCCATGGTGCATCGGTGCTGGCGATCAGCGGACCAGCTCGGCCAATTTGCCGGTCTTGTCTTTCCACTCTTCGGCGGTGGCCAGAGGGGCTTTGCGCTTGGTGATGCTCTTCCAGGTGGGCAAGAGGGCCAACTCGGCGTTGATTTGGGTCATGTGCTGCTGGTCGGCGGGCAGGTCTTCTTCGGCGTAGATCGCGTTGACCGGGCACTCGGGGATGCACACGGCGCAGTCGATGCACTCATCGGGATCGATGGTCAGGAAGTTGGGGCCTTCGCGGAAGCAGTCCACAGGGCAAACGTCCACACAGTCGGTGTATTTGCACTGGATACAGGATTCGGAAACAACGTGGGTCATGATGGACTCGGAAAAAAGGATGGGCGCCGCACGTGCAGCGCCAAACCCATGATTTTAAAGGAGATCAGTTCACCAGCACGGCGCCTGAGGTTTTGTGCGTGGCGGTGTCCACCAACACCAGGGCACCCAGAATGCGCGACTGGGCAAAGGGCAAGGTGACCAGCGGCTCTTGCAGGGCCAGGGTGACGTGGCCAATCGCGTTGGGGGCCAGCTCGGTAGCTTCTTCTTCGGCCAGGGTGTTCACGTCCAGGCGGTGCACCACGCGCTGCACTTTGACCTTGACCCAGCGGTGGCCATGCAGCGCCCAGTACAAGCGGCCTGCAAGCAGGGGCTCATCGTCCATCCAGGCGATGGTGGTGTTGAGCTGGCGCTGGCCTTCGGGGGCCCCAACGGCTGCCAAGAGCCAGTCGCCGCGCGACACATCCACCTCGCGGTCGAGCACGATGCCTGCGCTGTGACCGGCAGCTTTGTTTTGCGGCTGGCGGGTGGCCGACAGCACTTGCGAGACCACAGCGGTCTGGCCGCTGGGGAAGACCTTGATGGTCTGGCCCGGCTCGATGCTGCCCGTGGCCACGCGGCCCCAGAACACCCGGCGGCCTTGGGTGGTCACACCCGAGTCGTGGAACTTCTCGACCCACTGCACCGGGAAGCTGAAAGCCACATCGGTTTCGGCAGGCGTGACCGGCAGGTCTTCGAGGATGCTCAAAAGGCTGGGGCCGGTGTAGCCGCACCAGTCGGGTTGGCTGTCCACCACGTTCCAGCCTTTGAGGGCCGACACGGGCACCATGGCCGTGACGGTGATACCAGCTTCCTTAGCAAATTTTTCCAGAGCGCCCGCGATGTTCTGGTACGCCACAGTGGCATCGGCCACGGCGTCGAGCTTATTGATGGCGAACACGATGGACGGCACGCGCAGCAGGTTCACCAGCAGCGAGTGGCGGCGGGTTTGCGGCAGCAGTTGCAGATCGGGGTTGGCCCAGTCGAGCTTGATGGCGTCCACCAGCACCACGGCGGCGTCGGCGCTGGACGCGGCCGTGACCATGTTGCGGGTGTACTGCTCGTGGCCGGGCGCGTCACCGATGATGAACTTGCGCGCTTCGGTGTTGAAGTAGCGGTAGGCCACGTCGATCGTGATGCCTTGCTCGCGCTCTGCCGACAGGCCGTCGGTCAGCAGGGCCAGATCGGTCTCGCCCGAGCGCTGCACACCGGCCAGGTGGTCTTGCAGCACGGCCTTGGTGTCCACCAGCAGGCGGCCAATCAGCGTGCTTTTGCCGTCGTCGACCGAACCGCAGGTGATGAATTTGAGGGCGGAGAAGTGTTGTTCGTTGTGCATGTCTTGTTCTCCCTGATTTCAGAAATAGCCGTCTTTTTTGCGCTTCTCCATCGAAGCCTCGGACGTCTTGTCGTCCATGCGGGTCGCGCCGCGCTCGCTCACTTCGGCGGCCAGTGTTTCGATCACGATCTGCTCGGGCGTGGCCGCATCGCTTTCCACCGGGCAGGTGCAGGTGATGTCACCCACGGTGCGAAAACGCACATCGCGCACCACCACTTCTTCGCCGTCTTTCGGCGGGGTCAGCTCAGTCACCGGCACTAAGAGACCACGGCGGTCCACCACCTCGCGCTTGTGGGTGTAATAGATCGAGGGCAGGGCGATGTTTTCGCGGGCGATGTACTGCCACACGTCGAGTTCGGTCCAGTTGCTGATCGGGAACACGCGGAAGTGCTCGCCCGGTTGCAGTCGGGTGTTGAACAGCGTCCACAGTTCGGGGCGCTGGGCCTTGGGCTGCCACTGGCCAAAGCTGTCGCGGTGGCTGAAGATGCGTTCCTTGGCACGGGCTTTTTCCTCGTCGCGGCGGGCACCGCCGATCAGCGCGTCAAAGCGGAACTCCTCGATCGCTTCGAGCAGTGTCACCGACTGGTGCACGTTGCGGCTCTCGCCCGGATGCGCCAGACGCACCGTACCGCGCTTCATCGAGTCTTCAACATTGCGCACGATCAACTCGGCGCCCAACTCCTTGGCGCGAGAGTCGCGGAAGTCGGTCACTTCCTTGAAATTGTGGCCCGTGTCGATCATGAGCAGAGGGTAAGGAATGCGGCCAGCGCCAAAGGCTTTTTCGGCGCACTTGAGCATGACCAGCGAGTCCTTGCCGCCCGAAAACAGCAGTGTAGGGCGCTCGAAAGCGGCGGCGACTTCACGCAGGATGAAGATCGTTTCTTCTTCCAGCGCATCCAGATGGCTGTTGCTCAGGGTGTGCAACTCGGTTTGTGTGATGGCATTCATGCTTTTTCTCTCATCTCAATCAGGGCAAGGTGTGCCCAGGAATATCCAAAGACGTCTGAAGTGATGTGTGACGGGCTCGGGGGTGCAGGGGGCGACGATGTGTGGCGCGCAGCGACTTCTGAGGAGCCCACTGTGCCCCCGAGCCCGTCACACATCACACCCCTCAAGTCTTGACGTGCAACCCACACTCCTTGGCCGCCTCGTCCTCCCACCACCAGCGTCCGGCGCGGAACTCCTCGCCCAGGCTGATGGCGCGGGTGCACGGCGCGCAGCCGATGCTCGGGAAAAACTGGTCGTGCAGCGGGTTGTAGTCCACCTGGTTTGTGGCGATGTAGTGCCACACATCACCCCAAGTCCATTTGGCCAGGGGGTTGAACTTGTACAGCGACTTGGTGGCCACTTCGCTGTCGTCTTGCAGCGGCACTTCGGCGCGGGCGCTGGACTGCTCCTGGCGCAAGCCAGTGATCCAGGCTTTCTGGCCCTTCAGGGCGCGGGCCAGCGGCTCCATCTTGCGGATGCCGCAGCACTCCTTGCGCAGCCCGATGGTTTTGTAGATCGCGTCCTGGCCTTTGTCACGCACGAACTGGATCACCGATTCCTGCACCGGACGGAACACGTGGATGGGTGCACGCGAATGCGCCTGGGTGCGCTCCAGTAGGGCCATAGTCTCGGTGTGCAGCGCGCCGGTTTCCAGCACAAAGACCGGGATGTCCAATTGCAAACTGTTGATGAGGTGGGTGATCACCACGTCTTCGGCGCCCAGGCTGGATGCCTGGGTCACAGGGGCGAACTCGGCCGCAGCGCGTCGCAGCAGCGCCTGGGTCTCGGCCAGCTTGGCGGCAAAGTCGGCGCTGGCTTTGGCGTGCAGCTCGGTGGCTTTGGCCGGGGCCTTGCGCGAAGAAATCAGGGAAGAGGTCATCAGGCAACCTGCGCGAAATGAGGTTTCGTCTCCACAGCCGAGCCCTGGTAGAAACCGGCATAGCGGTCCAGCTGGCGCTGGGCGGCGCTGGCATCCACGCCTTCGGCCAGCACGGCCACGTCAAAACCGGTGCGTTTCATCTGCACCAGCTGGTCGATCAGCACATCGCCGGTGGCGCGCAGCTCACCTGCAAAGTGCAGGCGGCGGCGCAGCAAAAAGGCCTGGCTGTAGGCGCGGCCATCGGTGAAAGCCGGGAACTGCAGGTCGATGCGGGTGATGCCCGACAGATCCAGCGTGCGCGGGTCCACGTCGTTGGCCAGTTCCAAGACGCCGGTTTTGCTGGCAGCTTGGTGTTCTTGTGAGGTGATGATGTTCATGGTCGTTTTTTTCTGCTGTAGGAGCGGCGCCCTCGCCGCGATTGGCTATTCATCGCCGCGAGGGCGCGGCTCCTACAAGGGACTTCAGGCGGAGGTTTCTTCGGCTGGGTGGCGCGCCGCGTTGGCTGCAGCCTTGAACGGGTCGTGGCCGACACGGTGCAGGGTCTCGATGAAGGCTTCCTGCTTGCCGTTGGCCGTCGCTGTGCGCAGCTGCTTGTAGGTGTCCAGGATGGCTTCGATCACGTCGGGCACCTCGAAAGAGGAGAACGACGGGCCGACCACCTTGCCGGGTGTGGCCGGGCCGGACAGGTCTTTGCCGTCCGAGCCGCCCAGCGTGACCTGGTACCACTCCTTGCCGTCTTTATCGACACCCAAAATGCCGATGTGGCCCGAGTGGTGGTGACCGCAGGAGTTGATGCAGCCGCTGATGTGGAAGTCGATGTGACCCAGGTCTTCCTGCTCGTCCAGGTCCTGGTAGCGCTCGGTGATGGCGCTGGCCGTGGGGATGGAGCGGGCATTGGCCAGCGCGCAGTAGTCGCCGCCGGGGCAAGCGATCATGTCGGTCAGCAGGCCAATGTTGGGCTGGGCCACGCCCAGCGCCTTGGCTTCGAGCCACAGGGCGTGCAGCTGGTCCAGGCGCACCCAAGGCAGCAGCAGGTTTTGGGTGTGCGAGACACGGGCTTCACCCGCCGAGTATTTCTCGACCAGGGCCGCAGCGGCGTCGAGCTGCTCGGCCGTGGCGTCACCGGGGGCGTAGCCTGGGCGCTTGAAGGACAGCGACACAGCGCGCAGCTGCGGGTTGCGGTGTGGCTTGACGTTGCGCGCCAGCCAGCGGGCAAAGGCAGGCGTCTTGGCCGCTTCGATGCTGAGCGCCGCTTCGGCCTGGGCCAACCACTCATCTGTGTTTTCAGGCAGATTCAGGGCGGGGTCCACAAAACCGGCTTTCACGCGGTCGAGTTCGGCTTGCGGCAGGGTGTGCGGCGCGCCGTCGCGTTCGATGATTTCACGGAACTCGGTCTCGACTTCGTCAAAGTAGCGCTGGCCTTCGGCCTTGACCAAAATTTTGATGCGGGCCTTGTACTTGTTGTCGCGGCGACCCCAGCGGTTGTAGACGCGCACCACGGCTTCGAGGTAGTTCATGATGTCCTGCCAGGGCAGGAACTCGCGGATCACCACGCCATTGATCGGGGTGCGGCCCATGCCGCCACCGACCAGCACCTTGAAGCCCACTTCGCCTGCGGCGTTCTGGATGACCTGCAGGCCCACGTCGTGCCAGCCAATGGCGGCGCGGTCTTCGGTGGCGCCGGTGATGGCGATCTTGAACTTGCGCGGCAGGTGCGCAAACTCGGGGTGCAGCGTGCTCCACTGGCGGATCAGCTCGGCATACGGCCGTGGGTCCACGACCTCGTCTACGGCCACACCGGCCAGTTCGTCGGTGGTGGTGTTGCGGATGCAGTTGCCGCTGGTCTGAATGCCGTGCATGTTCACGGTGGCCAGCAGCTCCATCACGTCGGCCGACTTGGCCAGAGGAATCCAGTTGAACTGAACGTTTTGGCGGGTGGTGAAGTGGCCATAGTTAGTCGTCAGCTTGGGGGCCAGACCGGGAATCTTGTCTTGTGCGGCTTGCGCTTCGGCCAGCAGGGCGGCATCGGGCGTGTCGTATTCGCGTGCGATTTTGGCCAGCACCTTGATCTGGGCGGCGTTGATCTCGCCGTAAGGCACGGCCACGCGCAGCATGGGCGCGTAGCGCTGCACATACCAGCCGTTTTGCAGCCGCAGTGGGCGGAACTGCTCGTCGCTCAGTTGGCCGACCTGCCAGCGCTCGAGCTGGTCGCGGTGCTCTGCAGCGCGGGCGCGCACAAAGGCTTTGTCGAATTCGGTGTACTGGTACATATCAACAGCAATAGAAAAAGATTAAATCAGGACCAGCTTGGTGCCCGCCCATGCGAGCAGCACGGACAGCAACGAGCGGATCACGCGGTCAGGCGTGTGGTGAGTCAGGCGCGAGCCCAGCCAGATGCCGGGGAGCGACCCCGCCAGCAACTTGGCCAGCAGCGGCCAGTCCACCGAGCCGAGTGACGCATGGCCCAAACCGGCCACCAAAGTCAGTGGCACGGCGTAAGCAATGTCGGCCGCCACGATGCGCGGCAAAGGCAGCAGAGGATACAGCACCATCAGCACCGTCACGCCGATGGCGCCTGCACCCACCGAGGTGAGTGTGACCAGGGTGCCGATCAGAGCGCCAAACAACAATGGCAGGCTCCAGTGGCGGGGTGTGGTGGCGCGGGCTTCATCCTGAGCGGCCAGCTGGCGGGGCACTTGTTTGCCGCGCACCGCTTTGTAAAGCATGGCCGCAGCGGTCAGCAGCAAGGCCACACCCAAGGTGGTGGTCATCAAGGCCTGCACCTTGGGGTCGGCCGGGCCCACCCAGCGCAAGATGCCCAAGGTCACCAGGCAGGCAGGAATGCTGCCCGCACTGAGCAAGCCCACCACGCGCCAAGGCACGATGCGCTGGCGTGCAAAGCTCACGGTGCCGCCCAACTTGGTGAAGGCTGCAAACAGCAAGTCGGTGCCCACGGCCATGTAGGGCTTCACGCCAAAGAAAAAGATCAGCAGCGGCGTCATCAAGGAGCCGCCACCCACCCCCGTCAGGCCCACAATGGTGCCGACGAAAAAACCTGCAAAGACATAGCCCAAATCAATCATGGGCGTGACTGTAAAGGCCCTTTATGCCAAAACAAACGATTTTTTAGTTGTGCATATATTCTGGCTGCGTATAAAGAATCCATCGCCCTCATATCTGAATCAATTGGGGTCAGAACCCGATTGAGAGACCCCAATTGAGCGTTCATGGGATTCGAGAGCAGACAACATGCTGTGTGCTTTGTCGAACGCGGTTCATTTTTGGATGAATGGCCTTCCAGGTACAGCGCTTTTTCTCGCTGGTAAAGTCTCGGTTTTTTAACGCTAACCCTTAGGACCTTATGAACCGTTTTATGACCGCGGGCTTGCTGGCCGTCGCCTCTGCCACCACAGCCCTTGCCCAGACCCCGATCAAGATTGGGGAGATCAACAGTTACTCCGCCATTCCGCAGTTCACCCAGCCCTACAAGCAAGGCTGGCAGTTGGCTGTGGAGGAAATCAATGCCCAGGGCGGCTTGCTCGGCCGCAAGGTCGAGGTCATTGCCCGCGACGACGCGGGCAAGCCCGAAGAGGCCCTGCGCCACGCCATCGAGTTGACGTCCAAAGAGAAGGTCGACGTTTTGGCCGGGGGCTTTTTGTCCAATGTGGGTCTGGCCCTGGCTGACCACGCGGCCAAGAACAAGCGCCTGTTTGTGGCGAGCGAGCCATTGACCGACGCCATCGTCTGGGACAAGGGCAACCGCTACACCTTCCGTCTGCGCCCCAGCACCTACATGCAAGCGGCCATGCTGGTTGAAGAAGCGGCCAAACTGCCCGCCAAGCGCTGGGCCACGATTGCCCCCAACTACGAGTACGGCCAGAGCGCCGTCGCCAGCTTCAAGGAGCTGCTCAAAGCCAAGCGCCCCGATGTGGAGTTCGTGAGCGAGCAGTGGCCGGCCCAGGGCAAGATCGACGCGGGCAGCACGCTGACCGCCACCATGGCGAGCAAACCCGACGCCATCTTCAACGTGACCTTTGGCGCTGACCTCGCCAAGCTGGTGCGCGAAGGCAATCAGCGCAACGTCTTCCCCAAGACCCCGGTGGTGTCGCTGCTGTCGGGCGAGCCCGAGTACCTGGAAGTGCTGAAAGACGAAACGCCCAAGGGCTGGATCGTGACCGGCTATCCCTGGGACCAGCTCGACAACAAAGAGCACGCCAGCTTTGCCGCCAACTACTACAAGAAGTTCAACGAGAACCCCAAGGTGGGCTCGGTCGTGGGTTACGCGACGATGCAGGCCATCTTTGCGGGCATCAAAAAAGCCAACTCGACCGATAACGAAAAGCTGGTTACCGCCATGCGTGGCCTCAAGTTCATCACACCCTTTGGCCCGGCCGAATTCCGCGCCATTGACCAGCAGTCCACCATGGGCGCGTATGTTGGCAAGCTGGATCAGCGTGGCGGCAAAGGCACCATGGTGCAGTGGCGCTATGCCGATGGCAAAAGCTACCAGCCCACCGATGCGTATGTGAAAGCGCGTCGCCCGGCTGATGCGATGAAGTGATGAACTTCATGCTTCAACAGATTCACATGTCATCCCGGGCTTGACCCGGGATCCATCTTTTGCGCAGGCATGGACCCCGCATCGAGTGCGGGGTGACATGGGGAGGGGAGCTGGCATCGAGTGCGGGGTGACGTGTCACATCAGCAAGATGCAGCCGGTCATGGTTTCTTGTAGCGCTCCGCCGCCAAGTGCTTGGCCAGTGAGGGCGCCAACGGCAGGACTTCGTTTTCGAGCCAAGCCGCAGTCAACTCGCCGCAGAGCACCGCCAAGCTGATGCCCCGTGCGCCCATGCCGGCGCTCAGCCACAGGCCAGGCAGCCGTTCGCTGTCGATGGGGCCAACCGCAGGCAAGCGGTTGGGCAGGGTGCAGCGCAAGCCGGCCCAGCCATGCACCTGCTCAGGGCCAAACTGCTGTTGCATGGCCGCGCCCAACTCGGGCAGCAAGGTGGCCAGGCGCAGCTGGTTGGCGGCGTGGTCTTCTTCGCGCACCGGCGCTTGTTCGCAGTTGCGCTCGAAGGTCGAGCCAATGAACCAGCCCATCGGACCCTCTGGGGTGGGCACGTTGCTGATGAAGCTGCCATGGCCGTTGACCGGAAACGGCGGTAATTGCTGGCGCTGTGCATCGTTCAGCTTGTCCAGGTGGTCATAGCTGATCTGCCCGCGCAAGGGGTTCAGCGGCACGGCAAAGCCGGGCAGAGGCTGCAGCAAAGCCAGGCTGTCAAAGGCACTGGCCACCACGAGCAATGGCGCTTGGCCCAAGGTCTCACCTTGAGCATCGGTCACAAGCCACAGCCCATCGCGCCGCTCCATGGTGTGTGCCTTGCGCCCCCAGAGCACCTGCACGCCCGGTGTTTGCAGCTGTGCTGCCACCAGTTGCCGGGGCCTGATCCAGCCTGCCTGAGCGTGCCAGAGCGCCGGTGTTTCGGGGGGCAGGCCGGCTGCAGCGATTTGTTCTGCGCTGGCTGGTGTGCTGCATTGGTGGGCGCTGTCCTGGGGGGCATCAGGGCCGGTATCCCCCGTGGGCAGTCTGCGTTTGCCCGCCAGGTTGTGTTCCAGAACGCCGCTCAGGGCCCAGTCGGTGCCGCTTTGCAGCAGCGCTTCGGCGCGTTGCAATGTGGCCCTGACACCCGCACGCGTGATGCGAGAGAGCACATTGTCGTCGGGCGAGACATGGGGCGCGGCCAAACCCGCAGGCAAACCCGATGCACCTGCGCCGACCCCTTCGGCCTGGTCGAGCACGGTGACGGCCCAGCCCCGCGAAGCCAAACTGTGCGCCACAGCCGAGCCCGACAAACCCGCGCCGATGACCAGCGCCTGGCGTGCGTGGGGGTCAGCAGACAGAGATGACGGTCTCAAGCTCAGTTGGCGGGTGGGGGCACGTAGCCTTGCGCTGCGTCAGCGCCTTCGCCAAAGAAATGCTTTTCCATCTGGCGGGCCAGGTACTGGCGGGCGCGCAGATCGGCCAGGTTCAGGCGGTTTTCATTGACCAGCATGGTCTGGTGCTTGAGCCAATCGGCCCAGGCCTGCTTGCTCACGCTCTCCCAGATGCGTTTGCCCAAATCGCCGGGGTAGGGTGGAAAGTCCAGACCTTCAGCTTCGGTGCCGAGTTTGATGCATTGAACGGTGCGTGCCATGGTGTGTGTTGCCTTGATGTGTCTTAAGAATCACTGGTTATACGGGTATAAAATTTCAGTATTTCCAGTTGTAAGCCGTTCGGGGGAAAATACGCCCTGTTTTTCGACAGGATCGACTTCCCTCGCGGTCTTTCAAAACGCAACTGTAGCAAGCTTTCAGCTCCCCTCAGTGGCCACGGGACTCTTGCCCCGGCCCCAAACCAAAAAAGATTTCATGAGTGCATTTCTCGAAGAACGCGTTCTGAGCGTTCACCACTGGACCGACCGACTGTTCAGCTTCACCACCACGCGTGACCAGGCCCTGCGCTTTTCGAACGGCCACTTCACCATGATCGGCCTGCGCCAGGAAAGCGGCAAACCGCTGCTGCGCGCCTACTCGATCGCCAGTGCCAACTACGAAGAACACCTCGAATTTTTGAGCATCAAGGTGCCCGATGGTCCGCTGACCTCGAAGCTGCAACACATCCAGGTGGGTGACACCATCGTCGTGGGCCGCAAGCCCACCGGCACCTTGCTGTGCGACTACCTGCTGCCTGGCAAAAACCTGTACCTGATGTCCACCGGCACGGGCCTGGCCCCCTTCATGAGCATCATCCGTGACCCTGAAACCTATGAGCGTTTCGAAAAAGTCATCCTGGTGCACGGCGTGCGCCAGGTCAACGAGCTGGCTTATCACGACTACATCACCCAGGATTTGCCCGCCCATGAGTTCCTCGGCGAGATGGTGAGCAAGCAGTTGCTGTACTACCCCACCGTGACCCGCGAGCCCTACAAAAACCAGGGTCGCGTGACCGAGCTGATTGAAAACGGCAAGCTGTTCGCAGACCTGGGCCTGCCCAAGCTCAACCCCGAAACCGACCGCATCATGATCTGCGGCTCGCCTGAAATGCTCAAGGACCTCAAGCGCATTTGCGAAGAAAACGGTCTCAAAGAAGGCAACACCAGCACCCCTGGCGCCTTCGTGATCGAACGGGCTTTTGCTGACGCCTGAATTTCAGGACTTGCGTGATGGCCATGTGATCTGCGTCACGCCATCTTCATGACAAGGGGAGCACAATGCTCCTCTTGTCTTTTGGAAATTCGCATCCCATGAAACTGTTTTCCATCACCCTCAACCGCTGGATGGCGCTGATCGCGCTGGCGTGCATTGGCATGCTGGCGTTTGGCTTGTACCTGCAACATGTGGTGGGCCTGAACCCTTGCCCCATGTGCATCGTGCAGCGTTATGCCCTGATTGGGGTGATGCTCATCGCCTTGGGCGGCTCGCGCTTGCGCAAGCCGGGTGCGGTGGCGGTGTTTGGCGTGTTGCTGGCGCTCAAGGCCGGCTTTGGCGCCTTTGTGGCCGCCCGCCAAAGCTGGCTGCAGTGGTACCCGCCCGAGATCGTCACCTGTGGTCGTGACTTTTACGGCATGGTCGAAAACTTTCCGATCAACCGCGCCATTCCCATGATCTTCAAAGGCAGCGGCGACTGCACCAAGGTCGACTGGACATTCCTGGGCGGCTCGATTGCCAACTGGTCGTTTGTGTGGTTTGTGGTGTTTGCGCTGATGGGCTTGCTGATCGCTGTTCGGGCCTGGCGCAGCCGCTGACCACAGTCCATCGCGTGCAGGGCGCTGCTCCTACAGGTGGCAGCGCGGCATTTGTAGGAGCTGCACCCCGTGCGCGATGCTCCGCTTGAATTGGCTCAGAGTTTCTTGACCAGCACTTGGCTCTTGCGGTCCCAGTTGTATTTGCGTTTGCGGGCTTCGGGTAGCCAGTCCGGGTCGACTTGCACGAAGCCGCGTTTGATGAACCAGTGCATGGTGCGCGTGGTCAGCACGAAGATGCTTTTCAGACCCATGGCGCGGGCGCGTTGTTCGATGCGCTTCAAGATCTTTTCACCATCGCCCTGGCCTTGTGACTGGGGTGACACGGTGACGGCCGCCATCTCGGCCGTCTTGGCTTCGGGGTAGGGATAGAGCGCCGCGCAGGCAAAGATCACGCCGTCATGCTCCACGATCGTGTAGTGGTCGATGTCACGCTCGATCTCGGTGCGGTCGCGCTTGACCAGGGTGCCGTCTTTTTCAAAGGGCTCGATCAGCTGAAGGATGCCGCCCACATCGTCGGCGGTGGCTTCGCGCAGTTCCTCGAGCTTTTCGTCCACGATCATGGTGCCGATGCCGTCGTGCACATAAATCTCCAGCAGCAAAGCGCCGTCCACCGCAAAAGGCAGGATGTGGCTGCGCTCCACGCCTTCTTCGCAGGCCTTCACGCAGTGCTGCAGGTAAAACGCCAAGTCGGTCGGTTGTGTCGGGTTGGGTGACGCGGCCAGCAGCTGCTTGGCTGTGGCCAAGGGCAGTTCGGTGTCGATCGGGTTGTCTTCGCTGGCCGGCTCGTTCGGGTGGATGCGGATGCCCGGGATCTCGGTCACAAAAATCAGCTTGTCGGCCTGCAGCTCGGCGGCCACGCTGGTGGCCACTTCTTCCATGGTCAGGTTGAAAGCCTCACCGGTGGGTGAGAAGCCAAAGGGCGAGAGCAGCACCATCGCGCCCATGTCCAGCGTGCGCATGATGCCGTCCACATCGACCTTGCGCACCAGACCCGAGTGCCGAAAATCCACACCGTCCACAATGCCCACCGGGCGCGCCGTGATGAAGTTGCCCGAAATCACCCGCACCGTGGAGCCCGCCATCGGCGTGTTGGGCAGGCCCTGGCTGAAGGCCGCTTCGATCTCGTAACGCAGCTGGCCCGCGGCCTCTTGCGCGCAGTCCAGCGCCACCTCGTCGGTGATGCGCATGCCGTGCGAATATTTGGGCACATGGCCCTTGGCCGCCAGCTGCTCGTTCACCTGCGGGCGAAAGCCGTGCACCAGCACGATCTTGACGCCCATGCTCTGGATCAGCGCCAGATCCTGTGCAATCAGGCCCAGCTTCCCCGCCGCAATGGCTTCGCCCGCAATGCCCACCACAAAGGTCTTGCCCCGGTGCATGTGGATGTAGGGCGCCACCGACCGGAACCAGGGCACGAAGGTGAAATTGAAAACAGTGGACATGGGAAATGAAGCGTTTCGGGCAGTGTGGGCGTGGGGCTGGGATAATCCCGAGCTGTTCTTGCATTGATTTTCACAGAAGTTTCCGCTTTGTCCGACACCCCCCTCCAAATCGACTTTCCCGAAGGCCTGCCGGTCTCGGCCCGCCGTGACGAAATCATGGCCGCCATGGACCAGCACCAGGTCATCATCGTGTGCGGTGAAACCGGCTCGGGCAAGACCACGCAGCTGCCCAAGATCGCGCTGATGCTGGGACGTGGGCGCTTGAATGCCAAGCCCGGAGACAAAGGCCGCCTGATCGGCCACACCCAGCCGCGCCGCATTGCGGCCAGCTCGGTGGCCAAGCGCATTGCCGAAGAACTCAAGACCCCGCTGGGCGAGGTGGTGGGCTTCAAGGTGCGCTTCCAGGACCGGTTGAGCAAAAACGCCTCGGTCAAGCTCATGACCGACGGCATCTTGCTGGCCGAAACCCAGACCGACCCGCTGCTGCAGGCCTATGACACCATCATCATCGACGAGGCGCACGAACGCAGCCTGAACATCGACTTTTTGCTGGGCTACCTGCGCCAAATCCTGCCGCGCAGGCCTGACCTGAAGATCGTGGTCACCTCGGCCACCATCGATGCCGACCGCTTTGCCAAGCACTTTGCATCGCGCCAGGGCCCGGCCCCGGTCATCATGGTCTCGGGCCGCACTTTCCCGGTGGAGCAGCGCTACCGCCCGTTTGAAGAGTCGCGCGACTACGGCCTGAACGAGGCCATGGCCGATGCCGTGGACGAACTCTGGCAGGGCGGGGCAGGGGGCGACATCCTGATCTTCTTGCCCGGCGAGCGCGAGATCCGCGAAGCCGCTGACCACCTGCGCAAGCACCTGGCGCACCAGCCGCTCACGCGCAACGCCGAAGTGCTGCCGCTGTTTGCCCGCCTGTCGCAGGCCGAACAAGACCAGATTTTTGAAGCTTCCAACGGCCGCCGTATCGTGCTGGCCACCAACGTGGCCGAAACCTCGCTCACGGTGCCCGGCATCCGTTATGTGATCGATGCCGGCACTGCCCGCGTCAAGCGCTACAGCCTGCGCAGCAAGGTCGAGCAGCTCATGGTCGAGCCGATCAGCCAGGCGGCTGCCAACCAGCGTGCGGGCCGTTGCGGCCGTGTGGCCAACGGCATCTGCATCCGCCTGTACGACGAGAAAGACTTTGCGGGCCGCCCGCGCTTCACCGACCCGGAAATTTTGCGTTCGTCTCTGGCGGGCGTGATTTTGCGCATGAAGTCGCTGCACCTGGGTGTGGTGGAAGACTTTCCGTTCATCGAAGCACCGTCCAAGCGCGCGATCACCGACGGCTACCAATTGCTGGCCGAGCTGGGCGCAGTCGATGACGACAACGAGCTCACCCCCATTGGCAAAGAGCTGGCCCGCCTGCCGCTGGACCCGCGTGTGGGCCGCATGATTTTGGAAGCGCGTCACCGCAACGCGCTGGAAGAAGTGCTGGTGATTGCCAGCGCCATGAGCGTACAAGACGTGCGCGACCGCCCCATGGACGCCCAGGCCCAGGCCGATCAGCAACACGCCAAGTTTGACGACGACAAGAGTGAATTCACGGGCTACCTCAAGCTGTGGAAATGGATTCACGACGCCCGGGGTGGCCCCACCAAATCAATTGGGGTCAGATCCCCATTGAATGCGCCCACGCCAGAAGCGCCGCAGCACAAGCTGAGCAACCGCCAATACGAGCAGCTGCTGCGCCAGAACTTCATCAACATCCGCCGCGTGCGAGAGTGGCGCGACACGCACACCCAGCTGCTCACGGTGGTGGCTGAGCACAAGTGGCGCATCAACACGCAGCCCGCAAGCTATGAGCAACTGCACCTGTCCATGCTGGCAGGTCTGCTGGGCAACGTGGGCTACAAACTCGAAGACGAAGAGGCCTATCTGGGCGCACGCAGCATCAAGTTCCACAAACACCCCGGCGCGCACCTGAGTAAGAAGCCGGGCCGCTGGATCGTGGTGGCCGAACTGGTGGAGACCACGCGCCTGTTTGGCCGGGGCATTGCGGCGATTGAGCCGCAGTGGCTGGAACAAGTCGGCGCGCATTTGCTGCGCAAGCAAGTGCTTGACCCGCATTGGGAAAAGAAGTCCGCCGAAGTGGTGGCGCTGGAGCGGGCCACGCTCTATGGCCTGGTGGTCTACAGCGGGCGGCGCACGGCCTACAGCCGGGTCGACCTGCACGGTGCACGCGAGATCTTCATCCGCGAAGCCCTGGTTGGCGACCAGTGGGAGACCAAGCTGCCTTTCCTGGCGGCCAACCACAAGATGATCGCCAAGGTCGAAGAGTTGGAGCACAAGTCACGCCGGCAAGACGTGCTGGTGGACGACGAGCTGATCTACGCTTTTTATGACCAGCAGATTCCGCCTGAAGTCTGCAGTGGCCGCCTGCTCGAAGACTGGTACCGCGCCGAGAGCACCAAACAGCCACGCCTCTTGCTGCTGACCCGCGAAGAGCTGATGCGCCATGAAGCCGCAGGCATCACCACGCAAGCCTTCCCCAAACACATCCGCTTGGGCGGTACCGACTGCCAGGCTACGTATTTGCACGAGCCGGGTGATGCTCGCGACGGCGTGACCGTGACGGTGCCGCTGTTTGTGCTCAACCAAGTCAGCGAAGACCGTTGCGAATGGCTGGTGCCCGGCTTGCTCAAAGACAAGATCCAGGCCCTGCTCAAAAGCCTGCCGCAGCGCCCGCGCAGCCGCTTTGTGCCGCTGCCCGAGTCGGCCACGCGGCTTGCTTCTGAGTTGTCGGTGCCCGAGCTGTTTGGTGCCGGATCGCTGACCGACGTGCTGCTCAAAAAAGTGCGCGACGAAACCAGCCTGGACGTGAAGCGCACCGACTTCAAACACGAGATGCTCAGCCCGCATTTGTTCATGAACCTGCTGGTGGTCGACGAGCACGGCCGCCAGTTGGGCATGGGCCGTAATCTGGGCGCGCTCAAGGGCGAGCTGGGTGCCAAAGCGCGTGGCGCGTTCCAGGCGCTGGCGCAACTGAAAGTCGCCGCCAGTCCGTCACCTGCGAACGCCCCACAAAACAACGCGAGCACTTCTCCTGTCATGCCGAGCGAAGCGCGGCAATCCAGCCAACGAGCGCCCGCCTCGGCCAAAGCCGCTGCAGCCCCCAAGCCCCTGGCCCCGCAACGCTACACCACTTGGACCTTTGGCGAACTGCCCGAGCTGATGGAAATCAGCAAAGGCGGCCAGACCCTGATTGGCTTCCCGGCGTTGGTGGACGTGCAAGACGCCGTGACCATCGAAGTGTTTGACGAGCCCGAAGTGGCCGCCAGCAAAAACCGCGCTGGCCTGCGCCGCCTGTTTGCGTTGCAGATCAAAGACGCGCTCAAGTACCTTGAGAAAAACATCCCCGATCTGCAAAAAATGGCCGTGGCCTACATGCCGCTGGGCACCGCCGACGAGCTGAAAACACAGATCATCGATGTGGCGCTAGACCGCGCCTTTTTGCTCGACCCGCTGCCCAACGACGAGACCACCTTCAAGCGCCGCATCGAAGAGGGCCGGGGACGGCTCACGCTGATTGCCAACGAAGTGGCCCGGCTGGCGGGCACCATCTTGCTGGAGTTTGGCGCGGCCACCCGCAAGATCAAAGACACCAAAAACGCCCCCGACGCGACGGCAGACTGCACGCAGCAACTGCAACGCCTGATGCCCAAAAACTTCATGGCCGCCACCCCGTGGCCGCAGCTGCAGCATTACGCCCGCTACCTCAAGGCCATCACCCTGCGCCTGGACAAATACCGCGCCGACCCCGCCCGCGACGCCCAGCGCCTGACCGAGCTGAAACCGCAAGAACAACGCTACTGGCGCCTGGTGGCCGAACGCAAAGGCGCCCAAGACGCCCGCATGCTGGAGTTCCGCTGGCTACTGGAAGAGCTGCGCGTGAGCTTCTTCGCGCAAGAGTTGCGCACCCCGCAGCCTGTCAGCATCAAGCGGCTGGAGAAGGCTTGGGGGCAGTTGAATCATTGAGCTTAGCGTTTGGATCAATGCCGCTCAGACACCCCGCTCAATAATCCACACATGCTTTGATCTTGGGCAGCCGGTGCCGCTCGGGCAGCATCACGGCATAGACCGGGATGTCACACACATCCAAGTGGTCGCGCAGCAAGGGCACCAGTTCGCCGGTTTGCACCCAAGGGCGGGCCACGATGTCGAGCAGGCGTGCCATGCCCACGCCGTGTCGCACCAGTGTGAGCATGACGGCTGAGTTGTCGGTCAGGGTTTGGCCTTTCACGGCCCAGGGTGCTTTGGTGTCCTGCCTTTGCCACTGGTTCATGCTGGGGGCTTTGCTGTTGCTAATCAGGTGGTGCTGCGTCAGCTCGTCGGGTGTTTGGGGTGTGCCGTGCCGGGCCAGATAGGCGGGGCTGGCATACAGGGTGCGACTGGCATGGCCGATGGTGCGGGCCACCAAGTTGTCGCTATGCACATCGGCTGTGCGGATGGCGATGTCGATGCCGTCGCGGGCCATGTCGGCCAGGCGATCGTCCACCACGATGTCAATGCGCAGTTGCGGGTAAAGCGCATACAAGCCCGGAAGACTGGGGGCGATCACGGCTTCGGCTACCGAGGCGCTCACGCCCACGCGCACCCAGCCGCTGGGCTGGCCCTGGCGCAGTTGCAGTTCAGCCCCGAGCACCTCGGCGGTGTTCAGCATGTCTTGTCCATGGGCCAGCAGTGTGTCGCCTTCGTCGGTCAGGCTCAGTCCGTGGGTGCTGCGGTGCATGAGGCGTGCGCCGCAAGCGCTCTCTAAGCGTGTGAGCGCGCGGGTGACCTGGCTGACCGGGATGTCGCGCTCACGGGCAGCGGCGGACAAGGAGCCCAGTGCTGCAATGCGGGCAAAAAGCGCGAGGTCGTCCAGATGAAAAGGCATGGGCATTCCGGTTTGATTTTGCAAATAACGGTGAACCGTTGTGCATTTTGCGCTGTTTCGGTGGATTGGTTGTTTCTTTAAAGTGGTGTTTCACATTCACAGGAGAAAACACATGCCCATCTTGAACGTCTTGCTGAGCGGCCCGGCCCATTCGCAAACCACCCGCGAAGTGGCCGCGTTGTTGTCTGATTTGACTGCCCGGTTGCTGCACAAAAAACCGGAGATCACCTCCATCGCCGTGCGCTATGTTGAGCCCGAACATTGGGTGGTGGGTGGCCGCACGCTGGCAGAGCAGGGGTGCTCCAGCGCCCATGTCGAGATCAAGATCACGGACGAGACCAACACGCGGGCCGAAAAGGCGGCGTACATCCGGGCGGTGTTTGAGGGCTTGTCAGCCTTGATGCCGAACCTGCACCACGAAAGCTACATCCATGTGCATGATGTGCGGGCCGGGGCATATGGCTATGGCGGGCTGACGCAGGAATACCGGGCGCAGCACGGGTGAATGTGTGGACAAGTCACGCTTGCATCGGCTGCGCCACCAGCTTCACCCCCAGCGCCGTGCAGACGCGGGCAATCGTGTCAAAGCGCGGATGCGATGTCGGGCGCAGGGCTTTGTAGAGGGCTTCGCGGGTCAGGCCCGAAGCACGGGCCACTTCGGTCATGCCGCGTGCGCGGGCGATGGTGCCCAGCGCGTGGGTCAGCTCGGCGGGGTCGTTTTCTTCCAGCACCAGCGTCAGGTAGTTGGCCACGTCCTCGTCGGTCTTGAGGTATTCGGCCATGTCGAAGTCGGGCAGGTCAGCGGCTTTGATTTTTTGGGTCATGCTCAATCACTCCGTGATGGTTCGGCTCAGTGCAATGGCGCGGACGATGTCGTCTGACTGTGTGGACTTGCCGCCACCGCCCAGCATCACGATCAGCATGCCGTCCCGCTCGACGAAATACATGCGCCAGCCGGGGCCAAAGAATTCCCGCATTTCGCTGACGCCTTCTCCCACCGGGGCCACATCGCCCAGCAAACCGCGCTGGACTTTTTCGAGCCGTCGAGTCAGTCGGATGCGTGTCATGCCATCCCTCAGGCTGGCCAGCCACTCATCAAACTCGGGCATGCGTTTGATCGTGTACATGTGATTGTAATCGATTGTTCACACTTTGCAATTCTGGCGGATTCGATAGTGGCTAAAGAGTAGCCGCTTATCGATATAAAAATAGATTATTTAGTAATAAATTTTGATTTATTTTGGTGGGTTGAATTTCAGTGAAAACCGCTCGTGTGCCACGCTCAGGCAAACTACCCACCTTTATTCACCTTCCCTGCCGCTGATCGACGGATTGTCGGCCGCTGGGATGCCTCAATTGCCCGGGACCACAGCATGGAAATCAAAGTCAATTTTCTCGACAAACTGCGCCTGGAGGCCAAGTTTGACGACTTCACCGTGCTGGCCGATCAGCCCATTCGTTACAAGGGCGATGGCTCGGCGCCGGGGCCGTTTGATTATTTTTTGGCGTCTTCGGCTTTGTGCGCGGCGTATTTTGTGAAGCTGTATTGCCAGACGCGCGGCATTGCCACCGAGCACATTCGCTTGTCGCAAAACAACATCGTTGACCCTGACAACCGCTACCTGCAGACCATCAAGATTCAGGTGGAGTTGCCGGCTGACATGTCCGACAAGGACCGCCTGGGCATTTTGCGGTCGATTGACCGTTGCACGGTCAAAAAGGCGATTCAAGCGGGCCCCACTTTCATCGTTGAGGCGGTGGACAACCTCGACGCTGACGCGCAGGCCTTGCTCTCGCTTAAGGCCGATGCGCAGTCGCAGACCCGCATTGCGGGCAAGGACCTGCCGCTGGAGCAGACCATCGCCAACATGACGGCGGTGTTGGCCAACCTGGGCATCAAGATCGAGATCGCGTCTTGGCGCAACCTGGTGCCCAATGTCTGGTCGCTGCACATCCGCGACGCGCATTCACCGATGTGCTTCACCAACGGCAAGGGCTCCAGCAAAGAAAGCGCTTTGGCCTCGGCGCTGGGCGAATACATCGAGCGGCTGAACAACAACCACTTTTACGCGGGCGTGTTTTTTGGCGAAGACATTGCGCAGGCCGATTTTGTGCACGACCCGCAAGAGCGTTGGTTCAAGCCGGGTAAAGGCGACGCGCTGCCCAAAGGCTTGTTGGACGCGCACTGCTTGAGCGTCTACAACCCCGACGGTGAGCTGCGCGCCTCGCACCTGTTCGACACCAACTCGGGCAACACCCAGCGCGGCATTTGTGCGCTGCCCTATGTGCGCCAGTCCGACGGTGAGGTGGTGTACTTCCCGTCCAACCTGGTAGAAAACCTGTTCGTGAGCAACGGCATGAGCGCGGGCAACACCTTGGTTGAAGCGCAGGTGCAGTGCCTGTCGGAAATTTTTGAGCGTGCCGTCAAGCGCGAGATCCTGGAAGGCGAAATGGCTTTGCCTGACGTGCCGCCAGCCGTGTTGGCCAAGTACCCTGGCATCGTGGCGGGCATCGAGGCCTTGGAAGCGCAGGGTTTCCCGGTCTTGGTCAAGGACGCTTCGCTGGGCGGGGTGTATCCGGTGATGTGCGTGACCCTGATGAACCCGCGCACGGGCGGTGTGTTTGCGTCCTTTGGCGCACACCCCCGTCTGGAGGTGGCGCTGGAGCGCAGCCTGACCGAGCTGCTGCAGGGTCGCAGTTTTGAAGGCCTGAATGACCTGCCCGCGCCCACGTTCATCAGCAACGCCGTGACCGAGCCCAACAACTTTGTGGAGCACTTCATCGACTCCAGCGGCATCGTGTCGTGGCGGTTTTTCAGCGCCCAAGCCGACCATGATTTTGTGGAGTGGGACTTTGCCGGGCAGGGCGAAGACGCCACCGCGCAAGAGGCCGCCACGCTGTTTGGCATCTTGCAGGCCATGGGCAAAGAAGCCTATGTGGCGGTGCACGACCAACTGGGCGCCACCGCCTGCCGCATCTTGGTGCCGGGTTATTCCGAGGTGTACCCGTTCGACGACCTGATTTGGGACAACACCAACAAAGCGTTGTTGTTCCGTGCCGATGTGCTCAACTTGCACCGTTTGGACGACGAGGCGCTAGAGGCATTGCAGGGCCGCTTGGAGAACAACGAGCTGGACGATTACCTCGACATCGCCACGTTGATCGGCATCGAGTTCGACGACAACACGGTGTGGGGTCAGCTCACGGTGATGGAGCTCAAGCTCTTGATCCACCTGGCCTTGCAGCAGCTGGAAGAGGCCCACGAACTGGTGGGTGCGTTCTTGCAATACAACGACAACACGGTGGAGCGCCGCTTGTTTTACCAAGCGTTGAACGTGGTGCTGGAGGTAACGCTGGGCGAGGACTTGGACTTGGCGGATTACGCCGTCAACTTTCGGCGCATGTTCGGTGACGAGCGCATGGATGCAGCCATCGGCTCGGTGGACGGCAGCGTGCGCTTTCATGGCCTCACGCCCACCAGCCTCAAACTGGAAACCCTGGACCGGCATCAGCGCTTGCTCGACAGCTACAAGAAACTGCACGCGGCGCGGGCGAGTGTGGCCGCGAAGCGGGCCTTGGTTTAAACCTGCCAAGCGGTCAGTCATGGGTGGCTGAAGATGCCTGCCCGTGAAAAAGGCACCCGCAGGTGCCTTGGTGTTGGCGGTGATGCGCTGCCCAAGCCAATGGCACCACTGGCCATCAGCGGGGTCAGCCGCGGCGCTGGCTTGTCGGCGTTTACTTCCCGAACAACTTGGTCACATGCTGCCAGCCGCGCAGCAGAAAGCCCGAGCGTTCCACCTCGGCTTGCGCCACCAGTGGGGCTTCGCCCACGGGCTTGCCGTTCGATGTGGCAACCACCTTGCCAATGACGGCGCCTTTGGCCACGGGGGCTTCCAGGCCGGGCTTGAGTTCCATGGCGGTCTGCACTTGCGTGCCGCGTGGCACGGTCAAGAGCCATGGTGTGCCCAGGCCTGCAGCCACGGTGTCGGCCTTGCCGAAACTGACTTTGGCGCTGCTGACCACGGCGCCTGGCTGAATCGGGGTGGCTTTTTCGAAGCTGCCAAAGCCCCAGCCCAGCAGGGTCCGCGATTGGTCAGCACGCGCCTGAGGGCTGTTGGTGTTGAGGATGACCGAGATCAGGCGCATGTCGTTGCGCTTGGAGGAGGTGACCAGGCAGTAACCTGCTTCAGCGGTGTGGCCTGTTTTCAGACCGTCCACGGTGGGGTCAGTGTAGAGCAGGGCGTTGCGGTTGCCTTGTTTGATGCCGTTGTATTTGAACTCGCGTTCGGCGTAGATGGGGTAGTACTCGGCGCCGTCTTTGATGATGGCGCGCGCCAGGATGGCCAGGTCACGCGCAGACGATTTGTGCGCTGGATCGGGCAGGCCGGTGGGGTTCACAAATTGCGTTTTGGTCATGCCCAGGCGCTGGGCTTCGGCGTTCATCAGCTTGGCAAAGCCCGCTTCGGAGCCGGCCATGTGCTCGGCAATGGCCTTCGATGCGTCGTTGCCCGACTGGATGATGATGCCGCGCAGTATGTCGATGACCGTGGCTTGGCTGTTCAGCGGCAGGTACATGCAGGACTCGGCGCTGGTGCCCCGGCACCAGGCGTTCTCACTGACCGAGACCAGGTCGGTGGGCTTGAGTTTGCCCGCGCGCAGCGCTTGCTCGACGATGTAGCTGGTCATCATCTTGGTGAGCGATGCGGGTGGTAAAGCTTCGTCGGCGTTGGCCGAGGCAAGCACCTGGCCCGAGTCGTAGTCCATCAGCAGCCAGGCTTTGGCAGGCAGCGCGGGGGCGTTCTCTGCCAAGGCGGTCTCCGCAGCCAGGGGCGGCAGTGCGTTGGCAGCAGCGGCGGCCTTCTTGCTGGCGGTCGCCTTTTGGTGCGCAGCAGGTTTGGTGGCTTTGTGGCTGGCGGCGAAGGCGGCCGAGTGGGGGATCAACGCGCCAGCGGCGATGGCGAAGACGACGGGGAGGATGGAGGAGGTATGGGTTTTCATGGCAATGACGATCAAGAGTCTTGATTGTCGCCGATTGGTGTTGATTTTCCGCCGTGTCCTGCAGCCAGATCGACCGGAAATGGCCCGCCGGGGTGGGGGCCGTGTGACGAACACGGCGGTCACCGCCGCCAATCAGTGCGGTTCAGTCGCCTCGGCGCGCAGCGCCATATCCTTTTGCAGTTGATGGTCTGGCCCGATCAAGACCAGTTCTTGGCCGCTGCCGGTTTTGGACAGCAGCAAACGAATTTGCATCGGGTCTTCTGCCCAGGGGTTGAGGACGTAGACCACGGCGTCGTCGTTTTTCTCGAAGCCTTTTTCGGTGTTCATTTCGCCTTCGATGCGCAGGCCGTCCTCGACCATGCGGTAGGTCTGAGCGTCGTCCCGAATTTGCAGCTGGATTTTCTGGCCATCGAGCACGCCGCTGTAGACCGGGCCGGTGTAGATCGTGAAGTTCGTTCTGGGGTTTTCGGCGCCGGTTTTACTGCAGGTCTGCCAGAGCGCTTCATAGCGGCCACCGTCGTCCAGGCAGCGGTCGATGGCGATGAATTCCTGGGCCCACGAAACATACAGCCCCACACACGCTGCGCCGATGCAAAGGGCGATCAGCAGCCACTTCGGCATGTGCACGGTCATGGCAAGACCTTCAGCAGGGTGTAGCGGGTGTTGGGCGCGTCCGCTGGCGGGTTGTCGATTTTGTCCACGCGCACGCGCAGTTGGGCGCGCTTGCCGGGCATGTGCTGGAAGCCGCCGATCTCGCCAAACAGGGGCTCCCATTTTTTGGGGGGCTGGCCGGGCACGCGTTCGCGCACCATGAGGCATGACATCTCGATTACGCCGGTGCAGGTGCGACGCTCAGGTGCCACTTCCAGCGTGATGGCGCGGCTCAGCCAGGGGCGCACGCATTGCTTCAGTTCCTCGCTCCATTGGTAGCCCGCAGAGCCTTTGCAGCCGTGGGCATCGACATCGCTGCCGACCATGGGCGTAGGCATGGGTTTGGCGTTGCATTCACCTGGGGCCAAGGCGGTGGCTTGGGCTGCGTCCAGCAGGCATCGGTTGGCAAATGTGCGGGGTGCTGGCTCACTGGTCACTTGACCGCACACGGGGGCGTATTCGCGGGTGCAGATTTGCGCCAGGGCGCAGCTGCTGGCGAACAGGCCCATGAGTGCGAACAGGCTGGCACACAGCGCTGGGTGGGTTGGATGTTTTTTCATGGAGTGTAGTTTTGCAGCTTGAGTTGTCGTGAGTCGATGCCAGGCCGTGATGGTGCGCGTTCAAGTTGCGTGCAATGTGGTGCAGCAGACTGACGCCGCCCGGTGGCAGACGCAGCATTGTCTTGGGTGCGGTGTCTGGTTGTCAGGTGTCACCCCACCCAAAACGTGACCAATTGCAACACGGAAGAGGCGCCATTGAGCACCACATCGGGTCAAGCCCAGAGCACGGTTGATGCGGCCAAGGCGCAGCAGGCGGTGTTTCACCTGGATCACATCGCCAAGGTCTACCGCATGGGCGAGACGGAAATCCATGCGCTGCGCGATGTGGATCTGGATTTGCAAGCGGGCGAGTTTGTGGTTTTGCTGGGCGCATCGGGCAGTGGCAAGTCCACGCTGCTCAATATTCTGGGTGGGCTGGACCGGCCCACCTCGGGCCAGGTGCGTTACCGCGACCACGAACTGAGCACCGCCACGGCGGCCGAGCTGACGCGGTTTCGGCGTGAGCATGTGGGTTTTGTCTTCCAGTTTTACAACCTGATCCCCAGCCTGACCGCTTATGAAAACGTGGCCTTGGTGACCGAGATCGCCACCCACCCCATGGACCCCGACGAGGCGCTGGCCCTGGTGGACATGCAGGCACGGCGCAACCATTTCCCCTCGCAGTTGTCGGGCGGCGAGCAGCAGCGTGTGGCGATTGCCCGCGCCATCGTCAAGCGCCCGGATGTGTTGCTGTGCGACGAGCCCACCGGCGCGCTGGACTACCCCACGGGCAAGCTGGTGCTGTCGGTGTTGCAGCACGTCAACCAAGCGCTGGGCACGATCACCGTGGTGATCACGCACAACGCGGCCATTGCGGCCATGGCCGATCGGGTGATCCGCATCAGCAGCGGCCGCATTGTGGCGATCCAGCGCAACGCCACCAAGGCTTCGCCCGAGGAGATTTCGTGGTGAGCATGCTCGGCCGCATGCTGTGGCGAGACCTGTGGCACTTGCGGGGGCCATTGATGGCGGCGGCTTTGGTGGTGGCCTGTGGCATTGCGGTGCTGGTGGCGCTTCAGGGCACGCATCAGTCGCTGCTGCTGGCGCAAAGTGATTATTACCAGAGCCACCGCTTTGCCGATGTGTTTGCGCACCTTCGGCGTGCGCCGGATTCGCTGGCCGAACAAATCCGACAATGGCCCGGTGTGGTCCAGGTGCAGACGCGTCTGGTGGTCGAGGTGACGGTCGATGTGCCGGGGCTGGCCGAACCGGCCATGGCCAAGCTGGTCTCGGTGCCCGGCACGCACAGGCCTGTGCTCAACGATGTGCAATTGGTGCGCGGCCGCTACCTCGATGCGGGGGCCTCTGACCAGGTGCTGGTCAGCGAGGCCTTTGCCCTGGCCAATGGCTTGCAGGTGGGCGATACGCTGGGCGCGGTGCTGCATGGCCGCCAAAAGACGCTGGTGATCGTGGGCATCGCCTTGTCGCCCGAGTTCGTTTACGAGGTGGGCAGCGGCATGATTTTTCCGGACAACCGGCGTTATGGCGTGATGTGGATCGCGCACGAAACGCTGGCCCCGGCCTTTGATATGCAAGGGGCTTTCAACGATGTGAGTGTGTCCTTGGGGCGGGGTGCGAGCGAGTCAGAGGTGATCGCGGCACTCGATGGTTTGCTGCTGCGCTATGGGGGCCTGAGTGCCCATGGCCGTGACCTGCAGCTGTCGCACCGCTTTCTGAGTGACGAATTGGGCGAGCTGGGTGTCATGACCACCGCTTTGCCGAGTTTGTTTCTGGTGGTCTCGGCGTTTTTGCTTTGCTTGGTCTTGTCGCGCCTGGTGACCACGCAGCGACCCCAGATCGGTCTGCTCAAGGCCTTTGGCTTCACGGACTGGCGTGTGGGGCTGCATTACTTCGGGTTTGCCGGGGTCACGGTGCTGATCGGGCTGTGGGTGGGCGTGCCAGTGGGGCTGGTGCTGGGGCAGATGTTTGTGGACATCTACCGCGATTTTTTCCATTTCCCATCCTTGCACTTTGTGGCCGATCCCGCCTTGATCGGCCTGTGTGTGGGCGTGAGCCTGTTGTCTGCGGGGGCCGGGGCTTTGCTTTCGGTGCGCCGGGCGATGGGGCTGGCCCCGGCCGAGGCGATGCGGCCGGAATCGCCCGTCAGCTATCGGGCAGGCACATGGTTGCAGCAGGGCTGGAGCGCGGGCTTGCCCGCATCGGTGCGCATGATCGGGCGCAATCTGTTGCGGCGTCCCTGGCGTGCTGTGGGTTCGGTGCTGGGCATCGCGTGCGCCATGGGCTTGCTGCTGCTGGGCCGCTTTGCCATGGATGCGCCGCAGCACATGCTGTCGGTGCAGTTCAATCAAGTGCAGCGCGACGATGTGATGGTCACTTACAACGAGGCCCGAGGTCCTCGGGCTTTGCTGGAGATGGCGGCGATGGATGGCGTCATCCAGGTCGAGCCTTTTCGTGCGCTGCCCGCCTGGCTGCAGCATGGCCACCGGCGCAAACGCATCGATGTGATGGGTCTGATGCCGGGCAATGGGCTGCATCAGTTGCTCGATGCGCGTTTGCAGCCAGTGGATCTGCCGCAGCAAGGTCTGGTGTTGTCGGCCAAGCTGGCCGACATTCTGGGCGTCGCGCCCGGTGACCGGGTGAGCCTGGAGGCGCTGGAAGGACGCAGGCCTGTGCTGGACATGCCCGTGGTGGCGGTGGTCGACGAGATGCTGGGGCTGGGGGCCTACATGGATGCGGCTGCACTGGCGCGTTTGCTGGGTGAGGACCACACCAGCTCGGGGGCTTACCTGCGCATCGAGGCCGACAAGGCGCTGCAGGTCTACGAGCGCCTCAAGCGCATGCCTGCGGTGGCAGGTGTGGCCGTGGCGCAGGCGACACAGCAAAGCGTGCGCGAGACCATGGCGCGGGCTTTCTTTTTCTTCAGCGGCATCTTGCTGGTCTTTGCCTGCGTGATCATCGCGGGCATGGTCTACAACAGCGCACGCATTGCCCTGTCCGAGCGGGGCAACGAGTTGGCCAGCCTGGCTGTGTTGGGCTTCACGCAGCGTGAGGTGGCGTTTCTTTTGCTGGGTGAGCAAGTGGCGCTGCTGGCGCTGGCCGTGCCTGTGGGTTTGGGCGTGGGGTATGGCCTGTGTGCCTTGCTGGTGCCGCTGTTTGACCGGGACCTGTTTCGGGTGCCCCTGGTGCTCACGCCGTGGTCTTATGCCTATGCGGTGTTGGCGGCGTGTGGGGCCTCGGTGTTGTCGGGCCTGCTGGTGGCGCGGCGCATTCGGCGGCTGGACCTGATCGCGGTCCTCAAAACAAGAGAGTGAACAGGCCATGCACATGAACTGGAAACGCTGGGGGTGGCCTTGGGGTTGGGCTTTTGCAGGCGCAAGCCTGGTGGCAGCGGTGGCGTGGATGCTCTGGCCTGCGCCCCTGGTGGTAGAGGCCATGGCCGTGCAGACCGGGCCCATGCAGGTCACGGTGGACGATCTGGGCGAGACCCGCAGCCATGACCGGTTCACGCTGTCGGCCCCGGTGTCCGGGCGTCTGGAGCGCATGGCCCTGCGCGATGGCGATGCGGTTCAGGACCAACAGTTGCTGGCACGCATCGCCCCCTTGCCGCTGTCCGAGCGCGAGCGCAAGGAATTGACGGCGCGTGTGGCCGCGGCCCAAGCCCTGCAGCAGGAAGCACAGCAGCGCGTGCGGCAGTCGGCCGACGATCTGGGTCAGGCGCAGCGTGAACTGCAGCGCATGCGCCAGCTGGCGCGCGATGGTTTCATCGCGCCGCAAGGCCTGGAGCAGGTCATCCAGAAAGAGACCGTGGCTACATCGGCGCTGGAGGCCGCGCGCTTTCGTGCGCGGGCGGCTGCTGCCGATGTGCAGGTCGCGCAAGCGGCCATGGACGCCATCCGTGCAGCCCAATCGGGCGCGCAAGGTTGGCTGGAGGTGCGTGCGCCCATGGCGGGGCGTGTGCTGCGCATCAACGACCCCAGCGAACGGGTGGTCGCCATTGGCACCCCCTTGATGAGCCTGGGCGACGTGCGTTATCTGGAGGTGGTGATCGAGCTGCTGTCCACCGAGGCAGTGAAAGTCGCGCCCGGCATGCCGGTGCTGATCGACGGCTGGGGCGGCCAGCAGGTGCTGCGCGCCCGGGTCCGTCAGGTGGAAAGCTATGCCTTCACCAAGGTGTCGGCCTTGGGAATCGAGGAAAAGCGCGTCAACGTGATCGCTGATTTCGATGAACCGTCACCCGCCTTGGGCGATGGTTTTCGCTTGACGGCACGCATCGTGGTCTGGCAAGCCGAGCAGGTGCTCAAGGTGCCTGCCAGTGCCTTGTACCGCTGTGGGCAGGCCTGGTGTGTCTTTGTGGTCGAAGGGGGGCGAGCGCGCCAGCGCACCCTCGCGCTGGGCCACCGCAATTTGCAAGAGGCGCAAGTGGCCGATGGATTGCGTGCAGGCGAGCAGGTGGTGCGTTACCCCGGCAACGCCTTGCAGGACGGCGCACGGGTCCGTTGGCGCTGAGCGTGCTGGGGCTGGATTAGCCCTTAGGCATGCATCATGCAGGGCTCAAGCGCTCAGCGCGGCATGCCGGTGGCAGCTCAGCAGGTGGTCGTTGACCATGCCTGAGGCTTGCATGAAGGCGTAGCAGATGGTCGAGCCCACGAACTTGAAGCCCGCCTTGCGCAAGGCTTGGCTCATGGCGTCCGATTGCGCGGTCTGGGCGGGCACCTCGCTCATGCTGCGGCGCTGGTGTTGCAGGGGTTGGCCATCCACAAATTGCCAGACGAAGTGGCCAAAGCTTTGGCCGCTGGCTTGCAGCGCCAAATAAGCCTGGGCGTTGCTGATGGTCGCGGCCACCTTCAGGCGGTTGCGCACGATGCCGGGGTTGGCCAGCAGCTCGGCCACTTTGCGTTCGTCGTAGCGGGCGATTTTTTCGGGATCGAACTGGTCAAAGGCCAGGCGGTAGGTCTCGCGCTTTTTCAGCACAGTGGACCAGGACAGCCCGGCCTGTGCGCCTTCGAGGTTGATCAGCTCGAACAAGGCCCGATCGTCGCGCAGAGGCACGCCCCATTCGGTGTCGTGGTAGTGGCGGTAAAGCTCAAAGCCTTCGCACCAGGGGCAGCGCTGCATACATGTCCTTTGAGAGTTGAGCGAGGTGTTTTAAAAAAGTGGCGAGGGCCTTGCCGCTTGCGTTTCACAGCTGAAAGGCCAGCCAGCGCACAATGCCTTCCAGCAATTCGCGCAGCAGGCTGGGCGCTTGGGCTTCGTAGGGCTGAGCGCTTTGACGGTGGCGCACCATCCATTGGGCGAATTGTTCAATGTCTGTGGGTTTGTAGAAAGCCACCATCACTTCGTAGTTGAGGAAGAGGCTTCTTTCGTCCAGGTTGGCTGAGCCTGCCAAGGCCATGTCATCGTCAATCACCACGGCTTTGGCGTGGATCATTTCGGGCACCAGCCAGACACGGGCGCCCGATGACGTCAGCTCTCTGAGCGCAGCGTGGCGGGCCATGTCGGCCAGCCGGTGATTCGATTGTCGGGGCAGCAACAGATCGACCCGCACGCCTCGCCGTGCGGCCAAGGTGAGTGCCATTTGCAGCGTGGCGTCTGGCACGAAATAAGGCGAGACCGCCATGATCCGGTTTTGTGCTGAAAAGCAGCTGGAAATCAACAAGGTGTAGAGCGTGTCTTCGACCTGGTCCGGGCCGCTGGGCAGCCATTGCACGCAGGGCGATGTCTCGGTCACCTCTGCCGGTGGTGTGGGTTCGGCACGGTGCGCCTGTGTGGCCAATGTCCAGTCTCGATGAAATTGGTTTTGTGCCTGCACAGCGATCGCCCCGCTCAACACGAAACTCAGATCGATCCATGGCGTCTTGGCGTGGCGCAGGCTGGGGTCGCCTTCAAAATATTCGGCGGCCAGATTGCGTCCCCCCATCCAGACGTGCTGGCCGTCTGCGATGACCATTTTCCTGTGGTTGCGAAGGTTGGTTCGTCCAGGCAATGGCGAGAGGAAAGGGGAGACAAACTGGGCGACATGCACGCCCGCCTTGGTCAATGCACGCCAATCAAAGCGGCCGCCCAGGTAAACCCCCACGCCATCCACCAGCAGTCTGACCTGAACGCCTTTTTGCGCGCTTTGAATGAGGTGCAGAGCCACTTCCTGACCCAGCACGTCATGGCCCATCACAAACACACAGATGTCCAGCGTGGTGGTGGCGCTGTCGATCGTGGCCATCAGGGACTGCCTTGCCTGGCCGCCGTCTTCGTGCAGTTCAAAGTGGTCGTAAGTGGAGGCAGGGGGCAGGCCCAGCGTGCTGGCCAGGACCTGTGTGCGCGACAGGCCTGAAGTGTGCACCGCCGCAGCCTTGGCCTGGTTGATCGGCCCGGCAAGACCGCGCGGCACTTTTCGGTTGCCCAGCAGCAGGTAAAGCGGCAGTGCCAGGTAGGGCATCAGTGCCAAGGACACGAACCAGGCCATGGCGGCTGATGGGTGCCTGCGCTGTTTGCGGGCGTGCGATGTGGCCAGGTAAATGCCCAAGGCCAGTGTGGTCACCAAGCCGTGCAGTGAAATCCAGTGCCGTGCGAAAAGCTCACTCCACATGCGGTGGCTCGCGGTGTGTGGGCTGCTTGGGGATGTCTTCCAAATCGACTTGGTCCAGCCGCACAAAGACCAATCCGCGCCGCAGCAGCTCGATCAGGCCTGCGGACAGACCTTCTGCCGTTTGCGATTGGGGTTTGTTCATGTGGGCAATGATGACATCGCCGCCACGGACATGGCGAAGCCGGTCCTCGATTTGGCCTTGGTTCAAGGTGGCACCTGCATCGGCATTGACCGAAAAGCCGGCGATCTTGTAGCCCATGCGGCGGATTTCGTCGGAGGCTTGCTGGTCGTATTCGGCGGTGGCACCTCGGTACCAGTGGGGCGGCACACCGGTGGCGCGTTCAATGGCACGGGCGCCTTCCAGCACTTCCTGGCGCAAATGCAGGATATCGGGCTCGCCCGGGATGCCATAGACCTTGCGCCCAGCGCCGATGACGGCGGGGATGTGGTTTTCGCCGTGGTCTTCGATGTCGAACAGGTCCAGGTGCGCTTTCAGCATCGCCAGTCCTTGCGGATTCTTCAGCAGCCATTTTTTCGTGGCAAAGATCGTGGCGGGAATCCGGTTGCGTACCAGAAACACGATCAGGTCTTCGTCAAACTGGCCGGAGCAGGCATCCAGCGTTAGGGCGACACGGTTGTTGTGGATGTTGCTGCTGGGGCTGATGCGGTCGTGGATTTCGGTGGGGCGGCTGGGCGCAGGCGATTGCGCGGGGCAGGCCAGCCCCGCGCAGGTGATCAGCAGAGCGATCATGAGGCGGGATGAAGGTGCTGAAAATGTGGGCATGATCGTTGTGGATTGTCCTCCGATTGCGGCGTTCGTTCAGCGCGTAGCCACAGAAAAAAAACAGCTTGCGAATGACCTTGTCGGTGACTCGCTACACCTGGGGCGGTTAGCATCAATGGGTCGCCCAAGGTCAGGGAATGCTTGAGCCGAAGTTCAGCCCAGTTCCCGGTCTTTTCCATTTTGAAAATGAGTTGCCTCATGAAATTCCCCTCCGCATTTTCTGCGGGTCGCGCCATCGCTTTGACCTTGGGCTTGACCGCAGGGCTGGTCGCGTGTTCGACCCCCGATACGGGGCCAACTTCTTCGACACTGTTGCAAGCACCGGCTCTGGGTTTGCCGGAGGTCCGCACATCGCTGGTGACGGATGCGTGGTGGCAAAGCTGGCGCGATCCACAGCTGGATGCGCTGATCGGGCAAAGCCTGAAAGACAACCCGTCGATGGCCGTGGCGCAGGCACGGGTGCGGCGCATGCAGGCGCTCGCTGGCGTGGTCGATGCGGCCAGCTTGCCGCAGGCCAGTCTGGGGGCTGATTTCAGCCGCCAGCGCTACAGCGCCAATGGCCTCTTCCCCAAACCGATTGCAGGCAATATTTGGAGCAATGACACGGCGCAGCTGGGCTTGGGCTGGTCGCCCGATGTGTGGGGCCAACATGCGGCCGAGCTGGCTTCGGCAATTGGTCAAACCCGCGCGGCCCAGGCGGACGGGGCGGTGGCTGCCAACGCACTGGCCAGTCAGGTGGCCCAGACTTATGTGGTGCTGGCCCGCTGGCTGGCGCAGCTGGCTGTGGCCGAGCGCATGCAGCAGCAGCGCCTGGATATTCAGCAGATGGTTTTGCAGCGCCGCGAAGCGGGTCTGGACACGCAGCTGGATCAGGCCCAGTCGGACAGCAGCCTGGCCGATGCCCAAGCCCAAGTGGAGGGCCTGAAAGAACAAGTGGCATTGACGCGGCACCAGCTGGCGGTGCTTTGCGGTCAGCAGCCTCGTGCCCTGGATGGACTGAGCCCGCAGTTGACAGCACTCCACCTGGAGGCTTTGCCTGCCACGGTGGGCGCTGATTTGCTGGGGCGCCGCCCTGATGTGGTGGCCGCACTTTGGCGGGTGGAGGCTGCCCAGCAGGACGTGAAGCAGGCCCGCACACAGTTTTATCCCAACATTAACCTCAGTGCTTTTGTCGGCTTCAACGCCCTTGGACTGAACCAGTTGTGGGACTCGGGCAGTCGGCAGTATGGCGTGACCCCCGCTTTGCGCTTGCCGCTGTTTGATGGCGGGCGCTTGCGTGCGCAGCTGTCGGGTCGTCAGGCCGAGCGCGATATGGCCATTGCCCAGTACAACAGCACGGTGCTGGAGGCCGTCAAGGAAACCACCGATGCGATCAGCTCCAGCCAGTCGGTAGATCGCCAGTACGCCCAGCAATCGTTGGCGCTGGCCAGTGCCGAGCGCGCTCATGCCCTGGCGCAACAGCGTTACCAGGCTGGTTTGGGCAATCAGTTGGCCGTGTTGTCGGCAGAGTCCTTGGTGCTGTCGCAGCGCCGTGCCGCGATTGATCTGAAAGCCCGCCAGCTCGGCACCCGGGTGAACCTGATGCGGGCCTTGGGCGGTGGCTGGCATGACACGTCTGCCCCGACGACTCCCATCGCACGAACTGGCCTGTGAGCCGGGCTTTAAACACAAGACACATTTTCAAAGCATCACCATGACTTCATTGACGCCGACCGAATCGAGTACCGCCCGCCGCAGAGGCTTGACCATCATTGCCGCCACCGTAGGGGTCTGTGGCTTGATTTGGGGGGGCTGGCACTGGCTCACCGGGCGGCATTATCAAAACACCGACAACGCTTACGTGGCGGGCAATGTGGTGCAAATCACGCCACAAATGGGCGGTACGGTGGTGGCCATCGGTGCGGACGACACCGACTTTGTCAAAGCCGGTCAGGTGTTGGTCAAGCTGGATGCTGCCGATGCGCAAGTGGCATTGGCCCAGGCCGAAGCCCAGCTGGCACAGACGGTGCGCGAGGTGCGCACGCTGTTTGCCAACACCAGTACCTTGCAGGCCCAGGTGCAAGCCCGCGAAGCAGATCTGCGCCGCATCCAGACCGACTTGGCACGGGCCGAGGCAGATGCCCAGCGCCGTGCGCCTTTGGTGGCCAGCGGGGCCATTGGCAAAGAAGAGTTCCAACACGCCACCGCGCAGGTGACGGCAGCCCAAAGTGCTGTGACGGCGGCCCAATCGGCCGTGTTGGCAGCCAAGGAGCAGCTGGCCGCCAGCACGGCCCAGACCGATGGCACCAGTGTGGCCGAGCACCCGGGTGTGCAGCGGGCCGCTGCCAAAGTGCAGGAAGCCTATCTGGCACGCCAGCGTGTAGAGCTGCTGGCCCCCACCGATGGTCACATCGCCAAACGGGGTGTGCAGTTGGGGCAGCGCGTGCAGGCCGGTGCACCGTTGATGACCTTGGTCGCTTTGGACCAGTTGTGGGTCGATGCCAATTTCAAGGAAAGCCAGTTGCAAAGCTTGCGCATTGGCCAGCCCGCCGAGATGGAAGCCGATGTGTATGGACACAAAGTGGTCTACCACGGCAAGGTGTTGGGCTTGGGGGCTGGCACGGGCGCGGCCTTTGCCTTGTTGCCAGCGCAAAACGCCACAGGCAACTGGATCAAGGTGGTGCAGCGCGTGCCGGTGCGCATCGCCATTGAACCCAAAGACCTGAACGAACATCCTTTGCGCGTGGGTTTGTCGATGGATGTGACTGTGGACACGAAAGACAGCAGCGGCAAGTCGCTGGCCGATGTGCCGCGCGGTGTGGCGGCAGCCAGCACCGCCGTGTTTGATGCGCAGCAAAAGGGCGCAGGGCAACGGGTGCAGCAGATCATCGCCGCCAACCTGGGCCATCCAGTGGGCCGCGCGCATTGAGCGGGCACAAGTTCGCATGAGATCGACCGATACGGCCCCCCCCGCCACGCCTGCGGCACCGGCAGCTTTGGCTCCGCTGCAAGGCCCGACCTTGTTGTTGGGCACCTTGGCCTTGTCATTGGCCACCTTCATGAACGTGCTGGATTCGTCGATTGCCAACGTGTCCATTCCCGCCATTGCGGGGGACTTGGGTGTGAGTCCGGGGCAAGGCACTTGGGTGATCACCAGCTTTGGTGTGGCCAATGCGATTTCTGTGCCCTTGACCGGCTGGTTGACGCAGCGCTTTGGCGCGGTGCGTTTGTTTTGCATGAGCATTCTGTTCTTTGTGCTGGCCAGCTGGTTGTGCGGTTTTGCGCCCTCGTTGGAGATGCTGGTCTTTTTCCGGGTGATCCAGGGCTTGGTGGCGGGGCCGATGATTCCTCTGTCCCAAACCCTGTTGCTCAGCAGCTACCCTGCGGCCAAAGCCGGCATGGCCTTGGCGGTATGGGGCATGACCACATTGGTGGCGCCCGTTGTCGGGCCGCTTTTGGGCGGCTGGATCACCGACAACATTTCATGGCCGTGGATCTTTTACATCAACGTGCCGGTTGGTTTGTTGGCTGCGGGCATGGCCTGGAGCATTTACAAACACCGCGAGACGCCTACCCGAAAACTGCCCATCGACAGCGTTGGCTTGACTTTGTTGGTGCTGTGGGTGGGGTCTTTGCAGCTCATGCTCGACAAGGGCAAAGAGCTGGACTGGTTTGCATCTGATCAGATCGTCATCCTGGGGCTGGTGGCGTTGATTTCGTTTGCGGTTTTCGTGGTGTGGGAGTTGACGGACCAGCATCCCGTGGTGGATTTGCGCCTGTTCAAGCGGCGCAATTTTTCATTCGGTGCGCTGTCGCTGTCGGTCGCGTACGCCTTGTTTTTTGGCAACGTGGTGCTCTTGCCTTTGTGGTTGCAGCAGTGGATGGGCTACACCGCCACATCGGCAGGCATGGCACTGGCACCGGTGGGTTTGCTGGCGATTTTGTTGACGCCGGTGGTGGGCAAAAAGATCGCTGTCTGGGACCCCAGGCGCATCGCGACGGTGGCTTTCATCGGTTTTGCCGTGGTGTTGTGGATGCGTTCGCAATTCACCACGCAAACCGACATGGTGCACATCCTGATACCGACTGTGCTGCAAGGCGCGGCCATGGCGGCGTTTTTCATCCCGCTGACCACGCTGACGCTGGCAGGCATTGAGCCTGCGCGGATTCCTTCGGCTGCGGGTTTGAGCAATTTCACCCGCATCACGGCCGGTGCCATGGGCACATCCATCGTGACCACCTTGTGGGACAGCCGCGCTGCAATGCACCATGCCCACCTGACCGAGACTTTGGTGCAAGGCCAAGGGGTGTTTGGTGTGACCCTGTCATCGTTGCAGGCATCAGGCCTGAGCGCTGAACAGGCCTTGCTGCAAATCAACCGGCTGATTGACCAGCAGGCCTACACCCGTGCTGCCGATGACATCTTCATGGCTTCAGCCTGGATATTTCTGGGCCTGATCAGCATGATCTGGTTGACCCGCAGACCGGCTGCACGTGGTGCAGCTTCGGGCGCTGCCGATGCGGGTGGGGCACATTGAGCCGGTGCGCGAGTGCGCTCACCATTTGCCGGATGCCCCGCCGCCGCCAAATCCGCCGCCGCCACCTTTGAAGCCGCCGCCGGGCCCGCCCCGGCCGCCAAAGCGGGCCCTGAGCAGCGCGGCCAAGCCGATCCAGGTGGTCATCAAGGTGATGCCTGCCGCAATCAAGGCAGTGACCCACACACCCAGTAGCAGCCAGGTGACGGTGCCAACGATGGCCGCCGTCATGAGCGATCCGGGAAAGCGCCCCAGGATGGCGCGCAAGACAAAGCCCAGCATCGCACCGGCCACGATGATCCAGGTGATGTCTCGGTAGGGGGCGGCGGTGTTGTCCATGCTGGGGGCGGGCAGGGGCTCGCCATCGATCACGCGCACCATGCGCTGCACCCCTTCCGAAATGCCGCCCGCAAAGTCTTGCTGGCGAAAGCGGGGGGTGATGACTTCTTCGATGATGCGTTTGCTGGTGGCATCGTTCAAGGCGCCTTCCAGGCCATAGCCCACCTCAATGCGCACACTGCGGTCGTTTGGGGCCACCAGCAAAATGGCGCCATCGTCAATTTTGGGGCGGCCCAGTTTCCATTGCTCGGCCACGCGCAGCGCATATTGCTCGATGGTTTCGGGTTGCGTGGTTGGCACCAGCAGCACAGCGAGCTGGCTGCCTTTGCGCGCTTCAAAGGCGCTCAGGGTTTGCTCGATCGCTTGTTTTTGCTCGACCGTGAGTGTGCGGGTCTGGTCGACCACATGACCGGTCAAGGGCTGCACCGGCACCTGGGCGAGCAGCGTCCCGCACAGCAAGGCTCCGAGCGTCAAAAACCGGCTGATCGCGTGCCGCCACATGGTCACTTCGCAGCAGGATTGCCGGGTCCGAAATTGACCGAAGGCGGTTTGGCAATCGCCGCTTCGTTGTCCACCGTGAAGTTGGGTTTTTCCTTGTAGCCCAGGGCCATGGCCGTCAGGTTGGAGGGGAAAGAATGCACCGTGACGTTGTAGTCCTGCACGGCCTTGATGTAGCGGTTGCGTGCCACGGCGATGCGGTTTTCGGTGCCTTCGAGCTGGGCTTGCAGGTCGATGAAGCCCTGGTTGGCCCGCAAGGTGGGGTAGTTTTCCGAGACCACCAGCAGCCGAGACAGGGAGCCCGACAAGTCCTTTTGTGCCTGCTGGAATTTTTGAAAGGCTTGCGGGTCGTTCACCAGTTCGGGCGAGGCTTGGATGGATGTGGCTTTGGCCCGGGCCTCCACCACGGCTTGCAAGGTGCTTTGCTCGAAGTCGGCCTGGCCCTTGACCACATTGACCAGGTTGGGAATCAGGTCGGCGCGGCGCTGGTACTGGCTGAGCACCTCGGACCAGCTGGCCTTGACTTGCTCGTTGCCGATTTGGAACTGGTTGTAGCCACAAGCGCTCAGGCTCAAGCTGGCCAGCAGCAAGGCCAAGGTGAGCCATCGGTGAAATGCGGGTTTCATGGTGGACCTCGTTGGTTGGTGGATGGGGCGTTGCTGCATGCAACAGGGCTGTTGACCTTAAGCGCAGGCGGGCGACTTCACTGTGCGGCAGCAGACGTTTCAGCCGTCGAGTGTGCGTGCGGTTTGCACCAAGTCGATTTGCAAGCGCGTTTCATAGGGTGGCACGTGGCATTCGATGATGTCGGGCGGGGCGATGGCCAGTTTCAGGCCCACCACATCGGCATGCACAGGCAAGCGGACGGTGCAGCGGTCCACCAGGCACCCCACGTGGATGGCTGCGGGGTTTTTGCGCAGCAGGTAGGGCAAGACTTTCAGGATCGAGTGGCCGGTGTAGAGCACATCATCGACCAGCAGCAGTCGGTGGTTTGTCCAATCCAGCCGGGCGTGTTGCACATCTTCGGTCAACAAGGTGTCGGGGTGCAGCAAGGTCAGGTCGTCGGCGTAACGCTTGACCTGCAGGTCCAGCCGAAGCGGAGGCTGCAGGCCGTGTGCACGCACCATGCGTTCGGTCAACAGCTCGGCCAGCGGCGCCCCCCGGCGCAGGATGCCGATCACCGCCACCGGCTGCGGGCCTTGCAAGCAGGCGGCCGCCTGGCTGGCCATGCGGTCCAGCACGGCGTTCAATTCAGCGCTGGTGTACAGGCAGGTGCGTGTGGGGGCGGTGCGCATGGGGGCGGTTCTCATGGCGCTTATGCCTGAGGCAAGGTGTGGTTCCAGGCCAGGGTCCATGTGCCATCGGGCTGAACCTGCAGCCGCGTCTTGTACGGCGCGCACTGTGCGTTGAACTGCGCCAAAAACGCTTGTTGCTGATGTACATCGGCTCGGGTCAGGCGGAACTTTTTCAGCTGCCAGGGCTGTATGTCCAGCCGCAGCAGCTGGCCTGTGTGGGGCGAGAGCTGTGCGAAATAAAGCGGCGAAATGCCCGGGTCATCGAGCCCGTGTCGGCCAATGCCTTCGTAGTCGTTGATCAGATCGCCGCAGCCGTACAAGATCAGCTTGCCTTGGTACACCTCGATGGGGCGTGGGTGGTGCGAGGAATGGCCGTGCACCAGATCGGCCACATTCCAGGCGATCAGGCGGTGTGCAAATTGCTGTTGTTCGGCCGGCACTTCCCAGCCCCAGTTGCTGCCCCAATGCAGTGACACGATCACCCGGTCGCCGGGTTGGCGGTAGCGGGCCACGGTGTCTGCCAGCTGCAGTGCGCTGTGTTCGTCCAGGGTGTTCAGGGTCTGAATGCCTGGTGCCTGGGGCGTGGCTTGCCAAGGCTTGGGCACGCCGCTGTCGGTGCAGGCCCAGGCAAAGACCAGCCAGCGCTCACCCGATGGAGCATGCCACACGGCAGGTGTCTGGGCCGCAGCCAGATCGGTGCCTGCACCTGCCGTGCGAAGCCCCGCGTCCTGCAGCACGTGCAGTGTTTCCCGCAGACCGTCGGTGCCCCAGTCCATGGCATGGTTGTTGGCCAGGCTGCACACATCGATGCGCGCCGCCTGCAGCGCGTTCACATGCTGCGGGTGCATGCGGTAGTGGATGCCTTTGGCGGGCCAGGGGTGGCCGTGCGTGGTGATGGCGGTCTCCAGGTTCACCAGACGCAGATCAGGCTGTTGCTCTGCGATGGCGGCCAGGGCTTCGCCCCAGATGTGTTCGGGCGGCACCGGCACTGGGATGTGGCCGTGGACTTTTTCAGCCAGCTTCAGATACTCGCGGGCATCGCGCACCCAGCCCTCGTACAGCTCGGGGCTGCACGGGTGGGCCATGGCCTGGTCGATGCCGCGTCCGGTCATCACGTCACCAGCCAGCCACAGGGTGGTGTGTGCTTGCATGCAAGCGATTGTGGTTGGGGGTCAGATGGCCGGTCTGTGTGGGGCCGCACAACGTGTGGCCCAGCATTGCGATTGAATCTGGCGCACCCTTTGAGAAAGACCTCGTCATGAACATCCTGATGGAAGAATTGCAACGCATCGAGATCAACGGCTTGATGCTGGAGGGGCTGTTGGCCATGCCGCCCGGGGCACGGGGCCTGGTCTTGTTTGCCCACGGCAGCGGCAGCAGCCGGCACAGTCCGCGCAACAACTTTGTGGCCCAGGTGCTGTGTGACCACGGCATGGGCAGCTTGCTGATGGATTTGCTCAGGCCCGAAGAAGACATGGACCTTGAGGCTCGCTTTGACATCGCCTTGTTGACCGAGCGCCTGGTGGCCGCCACGCGTTGGGTGCGCAAGCAGCCTTTGACCCGCCACTTGCCGCTGGGCTATTTTGGTGCCAGCACCGGGGCGGCTGCGGCATTGCGCGCCGCCGCGCAATTGGGGCCACTGGTGCATGCGGTGGTGTCGCGCGGTGGCAGGCCCGATCTGGCGGGCACGGCGGCCTTGGCCAAGGTGGCATGTCCGACCTTGTTGCTGGTGGGCAGTCTGGACGCCGAGGTGCTGGCGCTCAACCGCCAGGCCGCGCGGCAGATGCAGGCCCAGGTGCAATTGACCGTGGTGCCTGGGGCCACGCATTTGTTTGAAGAGCCGGGCACGCTGGAAGCGGTGGCCCGCCATGCAGCCCTGTGGTTTGAGGCGCATTGCATGCGCACGCCCTGAAGGCCGATCAATGGATTGGCGTTTCTTTTTGTAGATCGGCCGTCAGTGTCTGGAGCGCTTCGGTGTCCAGCGTTTCTTGCTGCAGCAGGGCTTGCGCACAGCGCTCCAGCAAGTCGCGGTGGGCCTCCAAAATCCGGGCGGCCCGTTGCAGGTTGTGGGCCAGCAGTGCGGCAATGGCCGCATCCAATTTTTGCTGGGTCGCCTCCGACACCGGCTCGGGCTGTGGGGCCCACAGCGGCTCGTTCAGGCCAAAGCTCGGCGTACGCTGGCTGTCATGGCTGACGCAGCCCAACGTTTCGTCCATGCCGTAGCGCATCACCATTTCGCGGGCAATGTGGGTGGCCTTGGCCAGGTCATCGGCGGCGCCGGTCGACAGGCGACCAAGCATCAGCTTTTCTGCGGCGCGGCCTCCCAGCAGCACACAAATCTTGCGTTCCAGCTCGGCTTGCGTCATCAGATAGCGGTCTTCGGTGGGGCGCTGGATGGTGTAGCCCAGTGAGCCAATGCCGCGCGCCACGATGGAGACTTTGTGCACGGTGTCGCTGTCGGGCAAGGCCAGTGCGATCAGCACATGGCCCATTTCGTGGTACGCCACGGCCAGGCGTTCGCGAGGGTTGAGCACGCGGTTGTGTTTTTCCAGGCCGGCCACGATGCGTTCCACGGCGGCCGTGAAGTCGGCCAGCGTCACGTCCTGGCCCTGGCGCCGGGTGGCCACGATGGCGGCTTCGTTCACCAGGTTGGCCAGATCGGCGCCCGTGAAGCCCGCCGTGATGGCAGCCACCTCTTCCAAAGACAGTTGCGGGCTCAGAGTCACTTTGCGTGCATGCACCTGCAGGATGTCCAAGCGGCCCTTTTTGTCGGGCTTGTCGACCAGCACCTGTCGGTCAAACCGGCCAGCGCGCAGCAGGGCAGGGTCAAGGATTTCGGGGCGGTTGGTGGCCGCCAGAATGATCACGCCCGAGGCGGTGTCAAAGCCGTCCATCTCGGCGAGCAGCTGGTTGAGGGTTTGTTCTTTCTCGTCGTGCCCACCCAGCCCCGGAAAAGCCCCACGGGCGCGGCCCAGGGCGTCGAGTTCATCGATGAAGATGATGGCCGGTGCGGTGCGTCGGGCTTGCTCGAACAGGTCACGCACACGCGCTGCGCCCACGCCCACAAACAACTCGACGAACTCGCTGCCTGACATGGAGAAAAATGCCACACCGGCTTCACCGGCCACCGCTTTGGCCAGCAAGGTTTTGCCGGTGCCCGGTGGCCCCACGAGCAAGACCCCCTTGGGGATGTGTGCGCCCAGGCGCTGGTAGCTCTCGGGGTGTTTCAGGAAATCGACGACTTCCATCAGCTCTTGCTTGGCTTCGTCCACCCCGGCCACATCGGCAAATGTGACGCCCGTGTCGTGCATCACATAGACCTTGGCCTGACTTTTGCCGATGCTCAGAAAACTGCCTGCGCCCTGGTGGTTGACCATGCGGCGGATCAGGAAAAACCACAGACCAAAAAACACCAGCGAGGGCAGCACCCAGGACATCACATCGCGCAGCCAGGTGGTCTCCAGCACCCGGGTGTAGGGCACTTGGAAACTGTCAAGGCGGCTGGCCAGATCGGCTTCAACGCGCACGGTCATCCAGCGCGTCTTGTTGCCTACCGGTTCCTTGAGCAGGCCAGTCAGTGTGCGGTCCGCGACGAGGACCTCCTGAATGCGTCCGTCGCGCAAAGCTTGTTCAAACTGGCTGTAGGGCACGATGGCGGTCGATGCCGACCCCTGAAAAATGCTTTGCAGCCAGATCAAGGCCAGGGCCGCTAGCAGCACATAAGCCAGGGTCCAGGTTTGCTTTCGGGTCATCGGCGCTTGGGGGGCGGGCAGGCGGCTCATGGCGGTGCGGCGCTTTCAAAACAGGTCCATGGTGACTTTCACCGCTTCGACCTGAGCGTCTACTTTGCGGCGGATTTTGTCGCGGGCTTCGTCGTGAAAAATCAGATGATTGGCTTGCATGCGGGCCTTTCGATGCGCCATGCGCAAAAATAAAAAGCCATCCTGAAGAGGTGAGCCCGCTTGGCCTTTGCGCCAACGCAAGGATGAGGTTTTCGGTCAAGCTGTTACCTGGTTTCCCGTAATGCCATGCGTCGGGGCTTGCGATGCAATGCTTCACCATGGACGAACCCTTGATCGAAACCCCCACTGGGCTCAGCCCACAGGCCGTGAGCCTGGCGGTGTTGCACAGCAAATACCTGCGGCCCGCAGAGCACACAGCCGGTGATGTGTTCGATCGTGTGGCCAAGGCTTTGGCTCAGGCAGAAGCCCTCGAGCGCCGTGCGCATTTCGCGGCGGTGTTTCGGCACCAGATGGCGTCGGGCGTGATCGGTGCCGGTCGCATCATGGCCGGTGCGGGCAGTGGCTTGCCGGTCACCTTGGCCAATTGTTTTGTGCAGCCTGTGGGCGATTGCTTGCGTGGGCGCGATGCCGCGGGATATCCCGGTATCCGTGATGCTTTGGCGCAGGCAGCCGAAACGCTGCGCCGGGGCGGTGGTGTGGGCTACGATTTTTCACGCATCCGGCCGCAAGGTGCGCGGGTCAATGGTTCGGGCTTGGGGGCGATCGGGCCGTGCCGGTTCATCGATGAGTTTGATCAGCTGTGCGCCAGTGTGCAAAGTCTGGGCGCTCGGCGAAGCGCACAGATGGCGGTGCTGCGCTGTGACCACCCCGATGTGGTGGACTTCATTCACACCAAGAAAACCCCAGGCCGCTGGTCTTGTTTCAATGTCTCGGTGGGCATCACCGATGCTTTCATGCATGCGCTGGAGCACGGGCAGATGTGGGATCTGGTGCACACGGTCTCGCCCCGGCTGGTGCAGGCTTTGGGCGATGCAGGGCCTTACCGCCGTGGCGATGGTTTGTGGGTTTACCAAAGTCTGCCGGCTCGCCAGCTGTGGTCGGCACTCATGCAGGCCGCCTACCAGGCGGCCGAGCCCGGGGTCTTGTTTCTGGACACGATCGAGCGGGACAACAACCTGCGGGCCATCGAGACGGTGGAGGCGACCAACCCCTGTGGCGAACAACCCTTGCCCGCCTACGGCTGCTGTGTGTTGGGCCCTTTGATCTTGCCGAAATTCGTGCGCCATGCCTTTCAGAAAAATGCCCAGCTGGACATGGTGGCCCTGGCGCAGGGCGTGCGTTGGCAAGTGCGGGCTTTGGACAATGCGTTGGAGATCAGTCATTGGCCTTTGCCCGAGCAGGCGCAAGAGGCCATGTCCAAGCGGCGCATTGGCATTGGATTCACAGGTCTGGCGGATGCGCTGGTGATGCTGGGCTTGCGCTATGACAGTGCATCGGGCCGAGCCATGGCGCGGCGGATTGCCCAAACCATGCGCGACAACGCCTATGCCGCATCGGTGGCATTGGCCAAGGAGCGCGGGGCTTACCCGCTGTTTGATGCCGATGTGTGCCTGGCGCCCGGCACGTTTGCCAGCCGACTGCCGCCGTCCTTGCGGGCCGCGATTCGCAAGCATGGCTTGCGCCACAGCCATTTGCTGTCGGTGGCACCGACGGGCAGCGTCAGCCTGGCGTTCGCAGACAACGTCTCGACCGGGATTGAGCCGGTCTTTGAATGGGTGTACACCCGGCGGCTGCATGTTGCAGATGGCAGTTTGCAGACGATGGAGGTGGAGGACCACGCCTGGCGCCTATTCAAGGCGCTGGGCGGCGATGCGCAGCATCTGCCTGCGGCATTCGTGACGGCTTTGCAGATCCGTCCTGAGGACCACATCGCCATGGTGGCCGCTGTGCAGCCCTGGGTGGATGGCGGCATTTCCAAGACCGTGCAGGTGCCCGGCCATGTGCCTCTGGAGGCGTTCTCGGCGCTGTTCACGCAGGCCTGGCGCGAAGGGCTCAAGGGCTTGACGACCTTCAGGCCCCACACGTTCAGAGGGGCCGTGCTGCGTCCTTTGTCACAGACCCAGCCGCCCGCATCGGCGGCTTGAGAACTGTACGCGCTGTTCAGACCAGGATGTGGTGCTTGCCCACCGGGTAAACGCTGCTGGCCTGCGGGCCATCGTCGCCCATCTCTTCGACGTAGTGCACCGGGGTGCCGATGGCCAGTGCATCCAGTTCTGCACCGATCAGGCTGTTGCGGTGAAAGTACAGCCAGCGGCCGTCGGCCGATTCAATCCGGCCATAGGTCTTGTCCGGGGCAATCTCGGTGATGTGGCCATGCGGTTTTTCTTCGTGGTGTTTGACATGGTCTTGCTGGTGCTGCACCAGGGCCTGCAGTTGCTTGCGCATGGCGCTGAAGGCATCGCGCAGCGCGACATACACATCGGTGTAGGCGGGGTTTTTCTCGGGTTCACGGTTGGCCACCAGTTCGTGGCCAGGCAGTTTCACGCTGATGCCCACATGAAATTGATGGCCTTGATGCTGGTGGCGGTGCTGTTGTTCCACCGTGACGCTGCAGCTTTGAATGCCAGGGTGAACGTTGCCCAGTTTCTGGGCTTTGTCGCGGATGCGGTTTTCAACAGCCTCGGACGGGTCGAGGTGGCGAAAGGTGATCTGGACGGGGATGGGTGGGGTGTGCATGGGCCTTGCTCCGGAAATTCGGTGGCTGCATGTTCCTGTTTGGCAGGCCCGAGGTCTGTTCGCTGGCCGACGCAGTGGCAAAGCCAGGTGTGTTTGTGCACTGAGTCAAAACGCCAGCCTTTGCATGATGCCCATGACTTTGAAGGAGCAGTGCCATGGGTGAACGTTTGACAACAGGTGAGATTTGCACGCGCGAGGTCAGCATCGCTTTCAAACACACCAGCTTGGTGGAGGCGGCGCAGCTGATGCGTCAAAACCATGTGGGTTGTCTGGTGGTGGTGGACGATGAAAATGGCAGCCGTTTTGTGCGTGGCCTGATCACCGACCGCGACATGGTGATGTCGGTGATCGCCACCGGGCTGGATCCGGAGCCTTTGTGTGTGGAAGACGTGATGACGGAACGTCTGGTGACCGCGTTGGAGGGCGATTCATTGATCGACCTGATGCGGTCGATGCGCGCCCACGGCGTGCGCCGTGTGCCCGTGGTGGGTTTGCAAGACGAATTGATTGGCCTGGTCACGATGGACGATGTGCTCAAAATCCTGGCGCAGGAGTTGAGCTTGTTGGTTGGCGCTGTCGATACAGGGCTCAAGCGCGAGAAAAAACGCAGGCAGTAGCTTGGGCATGTGCATTGGGAAACAGACGCCTTGATCTGCAAGCCCGACAGTGTGAATGGGGCGTTGACACGCGATGCGATGAGCCCTGTGGGCGGTACTTCAAGTCAACGCCCGAGCACGGTGCAACCTGCGGGTTGCAGATGTTTTTCAACCAATGGAGAAATGACCATGAGCAACCTCACACGTTTTAACCCTTTCAGTGAATTGAGAGACCCATTTGGGGATGATTTTTTCAAGGGCTTTGCCATGCGCCCGGTGTACCGCATGCTCGAAGGCGAGCCACAGATGCGGCTCGATTTGTCAGAAGACGACAAGAACTTTTTTGTCAAAGCCGAGATCCCCGGCGTGAACAAGGACGACATCAAGGTGTCGGTGGATGGCAACCAGGTCTCGCTCAGTGCCGAAGTGAAAAAAGAAAAGGAAGAAAAAGAAGGCACCAAAGTCATCCGCAGCGAGCGTTATTACGGCAGCGTCTCGCGCAGCTTCACGCTCGATGAGAACGTGGACCAGGCCGCAGCGCAGGCCAAGTACGAAGACGGTGTGTTGCAGCTGACCTTGCCCAAAAAGCCCAATGGGCAAGCCCGTTTGCTCAAAATCGCCTGATGGTGCTGCGGCCTTGGTGGCCGCGGATCGCAAAGCCCTGCAAGGCCTGTGCTTTGCGGGGCTTTTTGTTGACTGTTCGCAGCGCCTTTTTAAAACTGGACTGATAGTGAAAATGCAGGCACACTGAACGCCTGCTGTTCAAACCATTCCATGAGCATTCAAGTCTTGATCGTCGGTATCCACCTCGCGCGCAGCACGCGGGGCAAGTCCTGCGCGCCACCAGCCATGCGCTAAGCGGCTTTTGCAGTTCGACGGTTTCATCTTCGCGCTGCAGGCCATCTCCTTTTCTCATTTGTTTTCACGGGCTCTGTGCGCACTCGCGCATGGCCCTTTCATCTATTGGAGTTAGACATGGCTGATTTGTTTGAGAACCCCATGGGTTTGTGCGGTTTTGAGTTTGTGGAGTTCGCCTCGCCGGTGGCGGGCTTGCTCGAGCCCTTGTTTGAAAAAATGGGCTTTTCGCTGGTGGCCAAACACCGCTCCAAAGACGTGGTGCTGTACCGTCAGGGTGACATCAACTTCATCGTGAACCGCGAGCCCAAAAGCCTGGCCGGTTACTTTGCCGCCGAGCATGGCCCCTGTGCCTGCGCGCTGGCCTTCCGTGTGAAGGATTCGCACAAAGCGTATGAACGTGCACTCGCGATGGGTGCGCAGCCCGTGGATGTGCCCACGGGGCCCATGGAGTTGCGCCTGCCCGCCATCAAGGGCATTGGCGGTGCGCCGTTGTATTTGATCGACCGTTACGAAGACGGCAAGAGCATCTACGACATCGACTTTGAATTCATTGAGGGCGTGGACCGCCACCCGCCCGGTCATGGCTTCAAGATCATCGACCACCTCACGCACAACGTCTACAAAGGCCGGATGGCGTTTTGGGGCGGTTTCTACGAGAAGATTTTCAACTTCCGCGAGATCCGTTACTTCGACATCAAGGGCGAGTACACGGGCCTGACCAGCCGCGCCATGACCGCGCCCGATGGCCTGATCCGCATCCCGCTGAACGAAGAATCGGGCAAGACCGGTGGGCAGATTGAAGAGTTCCTGATGCAGTTCAACGGCGAGGGCATCCAGCACATTGCGCTCTTGACCGACGACATCCTCAAAAGCGTGGACGCCTTGCAGATGGCGGGGATTCCGCTGATGACCGCACCCAACGAGATCTATTACGAGATGCTCGAAGAGCGCCTCAAGGGCCATGGCGAGCCGGTGCCCGAGTTGCAAGCGCGGGGCATTTTGATGGACGGCTCTACGGCCAATGGCGAGAAGCGCTTGCTGCTGCAGATCTTCAGCCAAACGCTGCTGGGCCCGGTGTTCTTTGAGTTCATCCAGCGCAAGGCCGACGAGGGCTTTGGCGAGGGCAACTTCAAGGCGCTGTTCGAGAGTCTGGAGCGCGACCAGATTCGCCGTGGTGCGATTGAAGTGGAGCAGGGCTGAAAAACGGAGGGCCCACAAGAACCCATCTGTGGGCCCGCAGGTTCAGCAAAAAATCAGGGCCAGCATGGCCGGGTCATCGATCAGGTTGGTTGTGGCGTAGCTGGCCAAGCGATAAGCCAGCAATGTCCATTGTTCCAACAGGTTTTCTGAATTCATGGGCCGTATTGTCGCAAATGGCGACATCACGGCTTCAGGTGGCCCCTGTTCGGTGGTCACTCGGCCTTGATGTTGGCGGCCTTGATGACTTTGCCCCAGCGCTCGTATTCGGCCCGGATGTAGGCCGAGAACTCGGCAGGCGATTTGTTGGGGTGTACCGATGCGCCGATGGCCGCAAAGCGTTCTTGTACGTCTTTGCTGGCCAGGCCTTTGGCGATGGCGGCGTGCATTTTCTGAACGATGTCAGCGGGTGTGCCCGCAGGCGCGCCCAGCCCGAACCAGGGCGACACCACCAGGCCCGGGTAGCCCGACTCTTTGGCCGTGGGCACGTTGGGCAGTTGGGGGGAGCGTTTGTCAGACAGCACGGCCAAGGCCTTGATGCGCTCGGCCTTGATTTGCGGCATGGCCACCACCAGCGAGCTTTGGAAGTCGAGCTGGGTTGAGCCGCCAATCAGATCCTGGATTTGTTGCGTCGCACCTTTGTAGGGGATGTGGTTGAGCTGCGTGCCCGACTGCATCTGGAAGAGCTCGGCCGCCAGGTGCGGCACGGTGGCCACGCCAGGTGTGCCATAGGCCAGCTTGTCAGGGTTGGCTTTGGCGTAGCTGGTCAGCTCAGCCAGGGTGTTGAAGGGCGCGCTGGTGTTGGCCACCATGATGGGCGTCATGGCCACCATGTTGCTGATGGGCGCAAAGTCCTTGAAGGTGTCGAACGGGGCATTGCCCAGGTGCGGCGCAATCGCCACCGTGATCACCAGAAGGCCAATGGTGTAACCATCGGCGGGTGACTTGGCCAGCACGCTGTGACCCAGCGTACCGTTGCCGCCGGGCTTGTTGTCCACGATGACGGTTTGCTTGAACTCCTCGCGCAGGATGTTGGCCGCTTCACGGGCGACCATGTCGGTGGGTCCTCCCGCCGGGAACGGCACGATGAGGCGGATGGGCTTGTTGGGCCAGTCTGTGCTTTGGGTCTGAGCCAGGGCCGGCACCATGCACAGTGCGGCAGCCAGACAGAAGATGCGTTTGTTCATGATCGGGTTTCAGTTGGGGTGGGTCAGCGCAGCACGGCGCTTTTTTGCGCTGCTTCAATCAGGCCTTGCGCATCTTCGGGCAAGAGGAAGCCTTCTTTCATGGCGCGTTCGGTGGCTTTCTGAACAGCCTGCACATAGCCGTCGTGGGAGCCGTAGCGCTCTTGCAATGACAGGCGGGTGTCGTTGTTGGCCTGACGCTCGGCAGCCGTTTTGGCAAAGGGCACCATGCCGCCCACGTAGTTGCAGATCTCGCCCTGATGGAAGGGTTTGTCACCGCCTGCCGTCACGTTCCAGCCGAGGTAGGTGCCCAGCGGGGCATCGAGCAGCACCACGGGCACGCCGCCCACTTCGTTGCCATCGGCGTCGACCTTGGGGGCGTACATCTTCAGCACCTGTTTGATCTTGGGCGGTGCGTTGCTGGGCACACCCGAGCCGTCCACCGCCTTGAAGCCGGGGCCCCAGTCGTAGTCGTGCACGGGCATGATGAAGTCGCGCTCAGGCACAGTGTGGCGCAGGCCCGGCAGGTTGGGGTAGCCCAGTGCGGTTTTCTCGGCGATGGCCAGTTGGTTTTTGGCCATCAGCGGGAACCGGCTGGCGGGCGGCTCGGTGCCTTTCATGACCCAATGGCGAAAGTGCAGGCGCAAGGCGTTGACGGTCTCCTTGTGGGGCACCGGGTTGGCGGGCAGCAGGCCCTGGCCGAAGTTGTTGCCGGGGCACATGGGGCCTGCTTTGGGCAAGGCCGCTCCGGGCACGCTGGTGTCAAAGCCGCCTGCGCCACCGCCGTGGTTGCTGCTGGCGATGTAGTAGCGGCGCACGTTGGCGGGCAGTGGCAGGTCCTGCTTGGCATCGGTGCCGATCCATTCGGGCGTGAGCTTCAAGGCCCAGACTTCGGCCGAGCCAAAGTGCTCCACGATCTTGGGGCAGGTGCGGGTCTGGGTGCAGCGGTCCAGGATGCCGGCTGCGGGTGTGCCGCGCACCGGGTCAGGGTGGGGCAGCCACCACTGCGGGCCTTCGCTGCCCGCCTGGTACAGCTCCAGCACGCCGTCGGGCTGCGCCCAGCGGAAATTCAGCGCAATGCGGCGGCCCGCGATGATGGGCCACAGGCCTTCATGCACTTGTTGGCCCGCTTCGTCCTGGTTGAAGCCCAGGTGCAGCCAGCCGCGCAGGTAATTGCCCGACTGCGACACACCCCGCGCAATGCTGTGCGTGACGGCGTTGGCCACCGGGTTGGGCGTGCCCGCGTCGTCGGCCTTGGCATGCTTGAAGAACACGGCCACATCGCGCCAGGCGGCAAAGCCGACGCCCAGCACGTAGGGGTCTTGTGCTTCAAAGACGACCTGGTACAGGCGCTTGGCGTCAAAGCCGTTTTTCAAGCAGATCTGCGTGGGGTCGGGCGTGCCCGGAAAAGGGTTTTGTGCATCGCACCTGGCCCAGGCCCAGTCGGTGGAGGCGATGGGCTGTTCGTCAAAGACTTCGCCGTTCATGTTCTCGCGCCCGCGAGAGACCAGGGTGGCTTTGGCAGTGTCAAGGCTGGCAGGTTTGTAGGGCACGGGGTTGGTCTGCACCATCAGCGGCTGCGAGGCAGGGCCTGCGCGGTTGACGATGCGGGCGAACACCTGGCCCTGGACGGGGCTGCCGTCGGCGTTGCGGGCCACGGGCACCTGCAAAAACTGCAGGCCGTCGATGCTGGCCTTGGGCTTGACGGTGGTGGCGCCCGCGTTGTCGCCCTGCCAGGCGCTGGCCAGACCGATGTCGCCTGCGGCGAACTCTTGCTCGGCATACGGGAACACGCGGCCCCGGTTGGGCACGTCATGCCACATCAGGCCGCTGGCGTCCTTGAGATTGACGGGTTTATAGATCACAAAGGACGCCATATAGCGCACCTTGCCGTCGGCATCCTTGGCCAGTTCGATGTCCTGGATGATCGCGTTTTGTGCCAGCTTGGGGTCCAGCTCGCCAAAGGCGCGGCCGGCCACTTGTTCATAAGCGATGCCTGCGGGCTTGCCGGGCGCGGCCGAGGATGTAGTCACGGGCCGGGTGTCGTCGATCACGATGCGGGTGACGCGGGCTTGGGTGGTGGTGCTCACCAGGCCAAGCAGTGCGCTGGCCAAGAGCCAAGAGGAGGGTGCGTTCATGAAAGCTCCAGGAGGATCTGCCGGATAGCAGTGGGCTTCAATTCAACCGGAATCGTCCAGTGGCTTCAAGGGTGCAGACCCGCAGTGGCGGGGGCGCCAAGGCTTGAACAGCCGCCTTGGTGACAGCGCTGGACCGGTGCGCGGCTGAAGCATGCGTGACTGCCGACCCCGCTGGCAGGCCCTAGCATGGGCCAGATTGAAAGGCTTTTGATGTCTCCACCTTTTTCCGCTTCATTCAAACGCTTGGCCTTGTCCAACCTCCTGGCCCAATCGGCCGAGCAGTTGAGCTTGGCGGCTGTGCCCATTGTGGCCGTGCTGATGCTCAAGGCAGGGCCTGGCGAAATCGGCTTGCTCGCGTCCATCCAGTCCTTGCCGTTTTTGCTGATGTCCATGCCTTTGGGTTTGCTGGCCGACCGCACCTCGCGCACGCGCCTGATGGCCTTGGCCGAGGCCTTGCGGGCACTGGCGCTGTTGCTCTTGTTGGTCTTGATCCTCACGGGTCACGTGTCGATCATGGCGCTGGCGGTGATCGGCTTCATGGCCGCCGTGGGGACGGTGGCATTCAGCGTGGCTGCGCCTTCGCTGGTGCCCGCGCTGGTACAGGTGGAGGGGCTGGCAGGGGCCAATGGCCGACTGGAATTGGCCCGCAGCGCCGCTTTTGCTGCGGGGCCAGCCTTGGCCGGTGCGCTGATCGCATGGACGGGGGCACCTGCGGCCTTTGTGCTGTCGGGCATGTTGTCGGTGGCGGCGGTCTTGTGCCTGCGCGGCATTGCCGAACCGGCGCGGGCGGCCATGCCTGCACGGCATCCTTTGTTGGAGTTGCAAGACGGCGCCAAGTGGGTTTGGCAGAGTGATTTGCTGCGGCCCATGGTGTTTTGTTCGGTCGCCTGGAACATCTCGTGGTTCATGCTGCAGGCCGCTTATGTGCCCTATGCCATCCATGACCTGGGGCTGGACGCCAGCGGCGTGGGGGTGACGCTGGCCTGCTATGGCGTGGGCATGATCGTGGGGTCTTTGCTGGCACCCCGCGTGGTGGCGGCGTTGCCCTTTGGCCGAGCGATTTTGGTTGGCCCTTATTTTTCGGTCCTGTCGGCGCTGACGATGGCCTTGACCTTGTTCTGGCCCTACGGTTGGCTGGCGGCTTTGTCTTATTTCTTGTACGGCGCGGGCCCGATTCTTTGGGTCATCACCTCGACCACCTTGCGCCAGACGGTCACGCCACGCGCCATGATCGGGCGGGTCACGTCCATCATCATTGTCGCCAGCACGGGCGCCCGGCCGCTGGGCGCGGCGCTGGGCGGTGTGTTGGGGGTGTATTTCCCGGCCTCGGTCAGCCTGTGGTGCGTGGTGTTGGGTTTTGGCCTGCAGGCCGTGATCATCACCGCGTCCAAGGTGCGCACATTGAAGCGCTTGCCCGATCCGCTGCCCGATTGAATCTGGCCTGGCCGCTCAGCGCGGCAGCGTCAGCAGCGGAATGTCTTTGGCTGTGGCCAGTTTGTCCAGCTGGGCACGGGTCTGACTCGCCAAGAAGGCTTCGACGGCCTGGCGCGTGGCGGGCTTGAACAGGTCTTTCACCGGATGGCTCAGTTGCACGCCAGCGGCCTCGCACAGGCGGATGGCAAAGTGCGGCTCCAGCGCGGCCACGGCCACGCGGCCGTTTTTGCAGGCATAGACGCGGTAGCCCGCATGGGCACCGCCCACGGCGCCATCCGGTGTGGTCATGCGCAGCTGGCGGGGCAGGGCCAGCCATTCGGCGGCGCTGGACAGGGCCACTTCATGGCGCGAGCCTTTGCCGGTGGTCTTGAGGCTGATCAGAGCTTTGAGTGTGGCTTCGCTGGCCATGAGCGCACCGCCCATGTCGGCAAACAGGCTGGGCGGCAAGTCCATGCCATTGACCAGGCCCACTTCGGCTTGGTAGGTCAAATCGTGGCCAGGGATCTCGGCCAGCGGGCCAGGCGCGCCGACCACTTCGATCAGGCTGAGCGTGGGGTATTGCTTGTGCAGGGTCTTCCAGCCGAGGCCCAGTTTGGTCAGGGCCGAGGGACGAAACGAGGTGAGCAGCACATCGGTCTGAGGCAGCAGCTTGTGCAGTGCGGCTTGGCCAGCGGCAGTCTTGAGGTCGAGTGTTTTATGCTTGACGCCTTTGTGCAGCAACTCGTAGCCCTCGGGCGTGTAGTGCTGCATCGGGTCGCCTGCGGGTGGGTTGACCTTGGTGCAACGGGCGCCCATTTGGGCCAGGCGCATCAGCGCGGCAGGGCCAGGCAGGTTCAAGGCAAGGCTGAGGACGCGCACACCGCGCAGGGGTTTGAGAGATGACATGCGTGGACCTTTTCGTCTGGAGGGCGCCGCGCAGTGCGGCACCGGTTGCCACGCATTATCGGCAAGGGGCTGACGGGGTACTGTCGCCTGTGTGGACAGAGATACCCGCTCAGGTCGAGACCCTGAGCCCAGACGTGTTTTTCAGGCGTACTGATTGTTCAAGCGTCAGGTTGCGCCATCGGCGCGGCGTTCTTGAACGCATCCAGTTCGTTGCAGGCTTTTTCGATGGCGCAGATCAAGGGCCAGTGCGACAGGTCCACTTTGAAGCGGCGTGAGCTTTCCACTTGCGGGATCAAATACACATCGGCCAGTGTCGGTGTGTCGCCATAACTGAAACGACCACGCTGGGTGTCCGCGGCCAGCAGGGCCTCATAAGCGTCAAAGCCCGCGCTGATCCAGGTGGCGCACCAGGTGTTGATGACGTCTTCGTTGGCACCAAACTGCTTGCGCAGGGTTTCCAGAATGCGGCGGTTGTTGAGGGGGTGGATGTCGCAACCCACGATGGCCGCCAGCGCGCGCACATGGGCACGCGCGTCTGCGCCTGCGGGCAGCAGGGCGGGCGTTGGGTATTTTTCTTCGAGCCATTCGATGATGGCGGGCGACTGGATCAGCACTTGCTCGCCGGTGTCGAGTGCGGGCACAAATTGCTGGGGGTTGACCGACTTGAAAGCGTCTTTCAGGTGTTCTTCCACACGCAGGTCCACCGCCACGTAGTCGGTCGCGATGCCTTTGAGGTTGAGCGCAATGCGCAGGCGGTGCGAGGTGCCGCTTCTGAAAAAGTTGTAAAGCTTCATGGTGGTGTCCTTCTGTGTGGATGAGGGATCAGGCTTTCGATGCAGGCTGTGCCAGCGCGCTGCGCGACATGGGCACCAGCAGCGTGAGTGCCACACCCAGCAGGCCCAGCCCGGCCAGGATATAGAAAATGTAGTCGAGTTCCAGGCCCGCACCGATCAGGAAACTCCCCAGCATGGGGCCGCCGATGCCGCCGATGCGGCCAAAACCCGCGCACCAGGCCACGCCAGCGGCGCGGACATTGGTGCGGTAATAGTTGGCCACAAAGCCATAAATCAGGGTTTGTGTGCCGCTGGTGCCCAGGCCCACCACCGCCACGATGGCCAGCAGCGCCGCCAGCTGGAAGTTGAAGGTCAGCACCACCAGCGCGGCCGCGCCCGTGGCGAAGCTGGCGGCCACGACCGGCTTGGGGCCAAAGCGGTCTGCCGCGCGGGACGCGGCCAGTGCGCCAAACAGCGAGCCGCCGTTGAGCACCGCCAGAAAGGACAGCGACCCCTTGGCGTTGTAGCCTGCGCGCAGCATGAGTTCGGGCAGCCAGGTGTTGAGCGAATACACCAGCAGCAAGCCGGTGGCGCTCATACAGCCCAGCACCAGTGTGGGCAGCAGGTAGTCGCGGCTGAACAGGCCTGCGAAGCCGGTTTTTCCTTGGCTTGGGTCTGCGCTGGTTTTTGCGCTTGAGGCTTGCGGCACATCGACACCGATGCGCGCCGACAGCGCACGCGCCTCGTCTATCCGGCCACGCGCGGCCAGCCAGGCGACCGATTCGGGCATCTTGAAATAGGCCAAGGGCAGCAAGGTGACCATGGGTACGGCACCGATCCAGAACATGCCGCGCCAACCGATGTGCGCCATCAGCACGATGGCCAGCACTGCCGACAGCATGCTGCCCAGCGGGATGCCGCCGTTGCTGATGGCGATGTACAGGTTCTTTTTGTCTTTGGGGGCGTACTCGGCCACCAGCGCGGCAGTTGTGGCCACCAGCGAGCCGATGCCCACGCCAGTGACAAAACGCATCCAGCCAAATTCACGTGTGGTGCCGGACAAGGCCGTCAGCGCCATGCCGATGGAGAACCAGGCATACGAGGCCAGCATGACTTTGCGTCGGCCGATGATGTCGCCGACCGAACCGGCCAGCAGCGCACCGAGGGCCACGCCGAACAGCGCATAGCTGCCCAAGGCGCCAGCCATGGCGGGCGTGACGGTGCCGATCTGGCTGGCGTCGCGCAGGAAGGTGGAGACGACCGCGCCATAGACCACCAGGTCATAGCCATCAAATATCAGGCCCACGGTGGCCAGAACCAGTACCCAGCGCACGGTGCTCAGGCGTCGGGCCGTCTGCCCGGAATCGTTCATTGTTGTCATGGTGTGTTGCTCAAGAGGGACGCCTGTCGGTATTCGGGCGTAAGGAAGGCCATCTCCGCCATCGCAAGCGACGGCGGGATCAGCATCGAACAGAGAAAAAAAGGGGCTTACTCGGCCTGGCCGATGGTCAGCGCGACTTCGGCCACACCCGCCACGCGGCCGGTGATCTTGTCGCCGGGCAGCACCGCACCCACGCCTTCGGGCGTGCCGGTGTAGATCAGGTCGCCGGGCTGCAGGTGGTAGTAGGTGGACAGGTCGGCGATGATTTCGCGGATGTTCCAGATCAGCTTGTCCACATCGGACGACTGCTTGGTGACGCCGTTGACTTCCAGCGCAATGGAACCGTTCTCGATCACCACGCCAGGCATGGGCACGATCTCGGTGCAGACCGAGCCTTGCTCGATGTCCTTGCCCGTGTCCCAGGGACGGCCCTTGTCGCGCGCCACCAGCTGCAGGTCGCGGCGGGTCATGTCCAGGCCTGCGGCGTAGCCGTAGACCAGCTCATGCGCGTTGGCTTCGCTCACGCGAAAGCCTGCTTTGCCAATGGCCAACACCAGTTCCATTTCGAAGTGGTAATTGCTGGTGCGGGGTGGGTAGGCGACCACAGCAACATGGTCCACGCCGCTTTCCACCAGGGTCTGGGGCGACTTGGTGAAGTAGAAGGCCTGCTCCACGCTCTTGTCGACGGGGCGGCCCATCTCGACGGCATGGGCGTGGTAGTTGCGGCCCACGCAGAAGATACGGTTGATCGGAAAGCGCTCGGTTTTTCCGCGGATGGGCAGGGACTGGATGGCAGGGGGATTGAAGATGTAGGCGGTCATAGGGCAGCAGCTTGAATCAAGGAAATTGGTGGATGGGACGGGTGTTGGGGGCGGTGCTCATGCTTTGATGGAGTTCACAAGCCCATCGCCCACGGGGTGGGCTCCTACAGGGCGATGGCGCCTGCTTTTGTAGGAGCCCACCCCTGTGGGCAATCTCGGCTTGAGGCGTAGAAAACCATTGATGGGCAGGGGCGTTTGTGAGTTGAGGTTTCAGCCCCGGTTTTCGTAAACCCCCAACTTGCGGTGCAATGGCGATTCATCGGCGATGAACACGAACGCCGGCTGGTCTGCGTTCAGGTTGATCAGTGTCACGGCTTCGTAACCCGGCGCGCAGCAGGTGTCGGCTTCGGCCAGCGTGAAGGTGCTGTTCACGATCTGCGCTTGCACCGCGCCTTCGATGACGTGGAACACCTGGGCAGGTGAGCGGGCAGGCAGTCGCAAGGTCTGGCCGGGGCGCAGCATCAGGGCATAAAAGCCCAGGATGTTTTCAGCATCGCCACCGGTTTCGGGGTTGGTGTAGGTGACCTGCACATGCTCCAGCGCGGCATTGTCTGCGGCCAATGATTCCAGCGCCGCTTTGGCGTCTGTCCAGGCGTAGCGCAGCATGGGGTAGGCTTTTTTGCTGCGTTCGAACACATGCGATGGCACCACGCCGCCACGGGCGTACTGCTGGTCGCCTTGGCCGGGCACCACGGTCTGGCGCTCGCCGTTGATGTGGTAGCTGGCCTCCATGTAATAGACCAGCGGCAGGTCCAGCACATCGAGCCAGATCACGGGGTCGGTGCCGTCATGGCCATGCTCGTGCCACAGGCCCGTGGGGGTCAGGATCAAATCGCCTCGGTTCATGGGGCATTTTTCGCCGTCCACCGTGGTCCAGGCACCAACGCCCTCCACCACCATGCGCACCGCGTTGGGCGTGTGGCGGTGGCTGGGGGCCCATTCGCCGGGCATGAGCAGCTGCATGCCCAAATACATGGCGGCAGAGGCCTGCATTTTTTCAAGGCCGTGGCCGGGGTTTGCCAGTACCAGCACGCGGCGCTCGGCTTTTTCGATGGGGGTCAGCTCGCCCGCCTTCAGCAAGAGCGGCTTGATGTCACGGTAGGCCCAGCAAGTGGGCTGGGTCTGGCGGCTGGGCACCTTGGGGGGCAGCACGCCGCGCAGGCTGGGCCACAGGGGCACCAGGTTCAGCTCGCGCAGGTCCTGCACATAGTCTTGGGGCAGGTCTTCGAGTCTTCCGAGTTCTTGCATGTTCTTGTCCTTTTCAAGGGGGAGTCATGGCGTGCAAAGTGTGACATTTTAAAGAATGCGTACATATATTATGCGTGCTTATTAAAAGTCAGGGCATTTTGTCGCTTGCATCCAAGGAAAGCCCTAGGGTTTTGGGTTGGCCAGAGGTTGGGCCAAGGCCTGCATCTGCTGGCGCAGCCATTGGTGGGCAGGGTCTTGCTGGTGGCGCAGGTGCCAGATCATGTACATCGGCATTTCGGGGCAGGCCACAGGCACTTTGGCATTGGCCAGGCCGCGCATCAAGTGGTGTTGCAGCAAGCCAGGCACGGTGGCCAGCAAAGGCGTGCCCTGCATGAAAGAGGGCAGTCCGGCAAAGCCGGGCACCTGCACCGTGAAGCGCCGCTCGATGCCCTCGCGCAGCAAATGCGTGTCCAGGTCCAGCGCTCGGTTGGGGGTGTAGAGCACCGTGATGTGTTCCGACGCCAGGTAGTCCTTCTTGCTCGCCGGGGCGCTGCGCACGGCGGGGTCATAGAACACGCGGTAGCGGTCAGCAAACAGGCGCTTTTGCACCATGTCGGCGCCGTCAGGCGGGCGCGGGCTGATGATCAGCTGGCAGTGTTCCTGGCGCAGCATCTCGGGCGTGGGCACATCGGAGGGGATCACGCGCAGTTGCACACCCGGGGCCTGCTCGCGCAGGCGCTGCATGAGCGAGGGCAGCAGCGCATCGCGCTGAAAGTCGTTGGCCGCGATGGTGAAGGTGGTGCGCCACTGGCCGGGGTCAAAGTTTTCCGAATAGGCAAAGCGCTCAAGATCGCCCAGCAGGGCGCGGGCCCGCTCGGCCAGCGCCTCGGCCCGTGCGGTGGCCACGATGCCGCGCCCCGACTTGGCAAACAACACATCGCCCGTGATGCCGCGCAGCTTGTCCAGCAAATGGCTCACGGCCGATTGCGTCACGCCCAGGCGTTGGGCTGCGCCGGTGATCGAGCCCGTGTCCACCACCGTCACCAGCAGCCGCAGCAGCTTGGCATCCAAATCCAACCAATCGAAATTGCTCATGAGTAATATGATGATTCATCTGTTTATTTTTGGCAATGGTCTCGCGATACTTCAGCCCATCAACCCACCCGATGGAGCCCCCAGATGACCCCAACTACCCTCAAGATTGAAGGCACCACCCCGTTTGACGGTGACATGGCCCGCAAAGGCTATGCGCTGAACAAGATGTGTTTTTCGTTCAACTCGGCCGAGAACCGCGCCGAGTTCAAGGCCGACGAAGAGGCCTATATGGCCAAGTACAAGCTGACCGAGACCCAGAAGGCCGCGATCCGTTCGCGCCAGGTGCTGGAACTGATCGCTGCGGGGGGCAACGCCTATTACCTGGCCAAGTTCGCGGGCATCTTTGGCCTGGACATGCAAGACATCGGCGCCCAGCAAACCGGCATGAGCAAAGACGCCTTCAAAGCTAAATTGCAGGCTTACGCCTGATTTGAAACAAGAAACCCCAAGGACATCACCATGGCCCAACTCATCGGCGGACTCGCCACATCCCACATTCCCGCCATCGGCAATGCGATCCACAAAGGCCTGCAAAACGAGCCGTATTGGGCCCCGTTCTTTGCCGGTTACCCACCCGTGCAAAAGTGGTTGGGCGCGCAAAAGCCCGACGTGGTGGTCATGTTCTACAACGACCATGGCCTGAATTTCTTCCTCGACAAGATGCCGACCTTTGCCGTGGGCGCAGCGGCCCAGTACAACAACGCCGACGAAGGCTGGGGAATCCCTACGCTGCCGCCGTTCAAGGGCGAGGTCGATCTGTCCTGGCAAATCATCAACACGCTGATCGGTAAGGACTTCGACATCGTGACCTGCCAGGACATGCTGGTGGACCACGCCTGCACCTTGCCGCTCAAACTGTTCTGGCCTGAGGGCGAAGCGCCTGTGACCATCGTGCCGATCAACATCAACACCGTGCAGTTTCCGCTGCCGTCGGCCAAGCGTGTGTACGCCCTGGGCAAGGCGGTGGGTGAGGCGATTGCCGCCTGGGACAGCAGCAAAAAGGTCGTGGTCTGTGCCTCGGGCGGCCTGAGCCACCAGCTGGACGGTGAGCGCGCAGGCTTCATCAACAAAGAATTCGACCTGCAGTTCATGGACAGCCTGGTGAGCAACCCCGAGTGGGCCACCCAGTTCAGCACGCTGGAGCTGGTGGAAAAAACCGGCACGCAAGGCGTGGAACTCCTGATGTGGCTGGCCATGCGCGCCGCCTTGTCGACCGCAGGCCCAAGCGTCAAGGAAGTGCATCGCAACTACCACATCCCGATCTCCAACACGGCCACGGGCCTGATGGCGTTCGAGGTGGTTTGATCCCGCCTGTAGGAGCGGCGCCCCCGCCGCGATGAGGCCCTCGCAGACCACAAGCATCGCCCCGGGGGCGGGGCTCCTACAAAAAACCAACTTTGGGGATGTGGGCAAATGCGACTAAAATTTCCCGACCACTCGGTCGGTTAATTCTGGCAGGCCGGGCTTTGACCTTTCTCGAAAGCATTTCCCATGTCCCAAGTCCTGCAAAGTTTCATCGGTGGCCAATGGATTGGCCAGCAAGGCGCACAAAACCTGCGCAGCGCCATCAACGGTGCCACCGTGGCCCAGACCCATGCCGAGGCCATCGATTTTGGCGATGCGGTGCACTACGCTCGCACCCTGGGCCTGCCCAACTTGCTCAAGCTGGACTTTCAGGAGCGTGCCCAGCGCCTCAAAGCCCTGGCCAAGTACCTGGGCGAGCACAAGGAACAGCTTTACGCCATCTCCGCCCACACTGGCGCCACGCGTGCCGACAGCTGGGTCGACATCGAAGGCGGTGCAGGCACGCTGTTCGCGTATGCGGGCATGGGCAGCAACGAGCTGCCCAGCGGCAACCTGATCCACGAAGGCCCGGCCTTTCCTCTGGGCAAGAAGGGTGGCTTTGCGGGTACGCACATCCTGGTGCCGCGTGGCGGCATCGCGGTGCACATCAACGCCTTCAACTTCCCTATCTGGGGCCTGCTCGAAAAGTTCGCCCCCAGCTTCCTGGCGGGCATGCCTTGTATCGGCAAACCCGCTTCGTCCACCAGCTACCTGACCGAGGCCATGGTGCGCTTGGTCGAAGCTTCGGGCATCCTGCCCGCAGGTGCTTTGCAGCTGGTGATCGGCTCCACCGGTGACCTGCTCGACCGCCTGAACGGTCAGGACGTGGTGACTTTCACCGGTTCGGCCGACACCGCCGCCATGCTGCGTGTGCACCCCAATGTGGTCAAGCACAGCATCCCGTTCAACGCCGAAGCCGACTCGCTCAACTGCGCCATCCTCGCGCCCGATGTGACACCCGACGACGAAGAGTTCGACCTGTTCGTCAAAGAAGTCGCCCGCGAGATGACCGTCAAGGCCGGCCAGAAGTGCACCGCGATCCGCCGCGCCATCGTGCCGCGTCAGCATCTGGACGCTGTGGCCGAAAAGCTCAAAGCCCGTCTGGCCAAAGTTGTGGTCGGCGATCCGTCGGTCGATGGCGTGAAGATGGGGGCATTGGCCTCGCACGCCCAGCAGGCCGATGTGGCCGAGCGCGTGGCGCTGCTGCGCCAGAGTGCCGAGCTGGTGTTTGGCGGTGGCAAGGACTTTGCGCCGGTGGGCGAGGGCGTGGGCAACGGCGCTTTCTTCCAGCCCACGCTGCTGCTGTGCCAAAAGCCCCTGCAAACCGACAGCGTGCACGATGTCGAGGCCTTCGGCCCGGTCAGCACGCTCATGCCTTACGACGGCATCGACGAAGCCCTGCAACTGGCCGCGCGCGGTCAGGGCAGCTTGGTCGGCACGTTGGTCACCAAAGACCCGCAGATTGCCGCACGCGTGATCCCGGTGGCGGCTGCCTTGCATGGCCGCCTGCACATCCTGGACCGCGAAGCCGCCGTCGAATCCACTGGCCACGGCTCGCCACTGCCTCCGCTCAAGCACGGTGGCCCTGGCCGCGCAGGCGGTGGTGAAGAGCTCGGCGGCATCCGCGCCGTCAAGCACCTGATGCAGCGCACCGCGCTGCAAGGCTCGCCCACCATGATCGCCGCCGTCACGGGCGAGTACATGCGCGGAGCCAAGTTGATCGAGACCGAAGTCCATCCTTTCCGTCGTTACTTTGAAGACCTGCAGATCGGTGAAAGCCTGCTGACCCACCGCCGCACGGTGGGCGAGGCCGACATCGTGGCTTTTGGCGGCCTGTCGGGCGACTATTTCTACATGCACTTCGATGAGATCGCCGCCAAGGATTCGCCGTTTGGCAAGCGCATCGCGCACGGCTACTTCGTGCTGTCGGCGGCCGCTGGCCTGTTCGTCTCACCCGCGCCCGGCCCGGTGCTGGCCAACTACGGCCTCGACACGTTGCGCTTCGTCAAGCCCGTGGGCATTGGCGACACCATCCAGGCGCGCCTGACGGCCAAGCGCAAGATCGACCGCAACAAGAAAGACGCCAACGGCGTTGGTCAAGGCGTGGTGGCCTGGGACGTGGAAGTGACGAACCAGCTGGGCGAAGTGGTGGCCAGCTACGACATCCTGACGCTGGTGGCCAAAAAATTTTGAGATCCATAACAACTTACAGCTGTTGAGAAATCACACGGGCTTCTGGCGTTAATTTCTCCTTTATCCGGTGCGCTGTGTTCAGCAGCGTCAATCCTCAATGATTCAGGAGTAAGCCATGGGCAACGCCATCGCATCAGCGGCTTTGATGAAGCCATCCACGGTGATCAAACGGGTAGCTGAAACCAAGGTGCGGCCATTTCTGAGCACTTCAGGTGCAGCACAGATGCTGGGTTTGTCCACCACCATGGTGCAAACCCTGGTGGATCAAGGCGATCTTAAAGGATGGAAAACACGAGGCGGTCACCGGCGCATAGCGCGGGAGTCTGTTCATGGTTATCAGAACATCTCTGACCTTGCCATAGGAGCACAGGCCCAGCCCTGGGTTAAACCCAGTGTCATGGTGGTGGTGGAATCCGAGCACTTGCGTCAGCAGTTGACGGGTATCACGCTTGAGTGGTCCCGGGCGGTCGATGTGGTGTTTTTCGATTCGATCACCGAGGCTTTTCTCGAAATGGCCAGCAAGCGCCCCCAAATGCTGCTGCTGGAAATGTGTGCACCCAGTGCACAACAGAAAAAGACCCTCCAGGCGCTGGAAAACTTCAACGCCAAAGGCAGTATGCCTTTGGCCGTGGCGGTTGTGACCGAGCACAAAGATCGACTGTTGTCATTGACTGGAAGTGGTCTTTCTTCAATTCAGGTGGTGCCTGGTCCTTTGTCAGCCCTCTGGATACACGCGTACCTCACGGGTGTGATGGCCTTGAGTCTTACTTCAGAAGACAGGGGGCGCAGCATGGATAATTCGTCTTTTCCTTCTGCCCGGGCCTTGCTGTGAAGTCTCCTCTTTCTGTTGTCGACGTTGACCGTTGCGAAACCTGGACCCGTTACAAAAACGGTTTGTGCGACACCTGCGCGGCCAATTGCTGCACCATGCCAGTGGAAGTCAAGCTGGCCGATCTGGTGCGCCTGGAGCTGGTGGACCCGTTTGAAGCCGAGCACGAAGACCCCAAGCAAATCGCCAAGCGCTTGTCCAAGGCCGGGCTGATCGATCACTTCAATTTCAAGAACAGCATCTTCAGCCTGGCGCGCCGTGCCAGTGGGGACTGCCAGTTTCTGGACGCCAAGACGCGGCGCTGTACCGTGTACGACAAGCGCCCCAACACCTGCCGCCTGCACCCGCAAGTGGGGCCACGCCCCAACCACTGCCCTTACGGCAACAAAGCCCAGTCACGCTGAATGAAAAAAAGCCTCCCGACTTCGCAGTCGCGAGGCTTTTCGCTTTTGAAGGCCGTGTCGCTTACATCGAATCGATGAAGCTGCGCAGCTTGTCTGAGCGGCTGGGGTGCTTGAGCTTGCGCAGCGCCTTGGCTTCGATCTGGCGGATGCGTTCGCGGGTCACGTCGAACTGCTTGCCCACTTCTTCCAGCGTGTGGTCGGTGGACATCTCGATACCGAAACGCATGCGCAGCACTTTGGCTTCGCGGGGCGTGAGGCTGTCCAGAATGTCTTTGACCACATCGCGCAGACCCGCTTGCAGGGCCGCGTCGATGGGCGCGGTGTGCGTGCTGTCTTCGATGAAGTCGCCCAAGTGGCTGTCGTCGTCGTCACCGATCGGCGTTTCCATGGAGATCGGCTCTTTGGCGATCTTCATGATCTTGCGGATCTTGTCTTCCGGGATTTCCATCTTCTCGGCCAGGATGGAGGCATCGGGCTCGAAGCCAAATTCCTGCAAGTGCTGACGCGAGATGCGGTTCATCTTGTTGATCGTCTCGATCATGTGCACCGGGATGCGGATCGTGCGGGCCTGGTCCGCAATGGAGCGGGTGATGGCCTGACGGATCCACCAGGTGGCGTAGGTCGAGAACTTGTAGCCACGGCGGTATTCGAACTTGTCCACGGCCTTCATCAAGCCGATGTTGCCTTCCTGGATCAAGTCCAGGAATTGCAGACCGCGGTTGGTGTACTTCTTGGCGATCGAGATCACCAGGCGCAAGTTGGCCTCGATCATCTCTTTCTTGGCATCGCGGCTGGCGCGTTCACCGGCGTTCATGCGCTTGTTGATGTCTTTCAACTCATCGAGCGGCACCACCACCTGTGACTGCAGGTCCATCAGCTTTTGCTGCAGGTCTTGCACGGGCGGGATGTTGCGGCCCATGACGGCGCTCCAGCTCTTGCCTGCTGCGGCTTGCTTTTCAATCCACTTGAGGTTGAGCAGCTGCGATTCGACGCGCTTGCCGTTCTTGTCACGGCCACTGAATTCGGCGATGAACTGCTCTTGTGGGTAGCCGCACTTGTCCACGATGATGCGGCGCAGTTCGCGCTCTTTCTTGCGAACGTCGTCCACCTGGCCACGCACCATGTCGCACAGCTTTTCAATGGTCTTGGCGGTGAAGCGGATGGTCATCAGCTCTTCCGACAAGGCGGTTTGCACCTTGACGTAGGCGGGCGTGCCCCAGCCTTCCTTGTCGTACACCTTGTGTACTTTTTCAAAGTATTCGGTGATGCGGTCAAAGCGCTCCAGGGCCTGGTTTTTCAGCTCTTCGAGCTTCTTGGTTAGGGCTTTGGAGCCGCCTTTGCCGTCGTCGTCATCGGCTTCGTCGAATTCGTCGAAGTCTTCTTCGGCCACGTAGTCGTCGGCTTCGTTCAGGTTGGCGAAACCGTCCACCACGGTGGAGATGACGACCTTGCCTTCACGGATTTCGTTGGCCATGCGCAGGATTTCGGCGATGGTGGCGGGCGATGCGCTGATCGCGGCCATCATGTCCATCAAGCCGCCTTCGATGCGCTTGGCGATTTCGATTTCGCCTTCGCGGGTCAGCAGTTCTACAGTGCCCATCTCGCGCATGTACATGCGCACCGGGTCGGTGGTGCGGCCGAATTCGCTGTCCACGGTGGACAGGGCAGCTTCGGCGGCTTCTTCGGCTTCTTCTTCGGTCGAGCCCGTGGGCGCGTTGTCGGTGATGATCAGGCTCTCGGCGTCGGGCGTTTGCTCGTACACCGCCACACCCAGGTCGTTCAGGGTGGCGATCACCACTTCCAGGGTTTCGGCATCGACCAGTTTGTCAGGCAAGTGGTCGCTGATTTCGCCGTTGGTGAGGTAGCCACGCGTCTTGCCCAGCTTGATCAGGGCTTTCAGGCGGTCACGGCGCTGCTTCATTTCGGCTTCGGTCAGGACGGTTTCGTCCAAGCCGAATTCCTTCATCAAGGCGCGTTCTTTCGCCTTGCTGATCTTCATGCGCAGGGGTTTGACTTTCTCGGCGGTGTCCGAGACCGGTTCGGCTTCGATCTCTTCTTCGACATCGATGATTTCATCGTCGAACGAAGGCTCAGCGATGCTGCCTTTTTTCTTGGGGCCGCGTTTGGCGCCGGTCACGGCTTTCTTGGCGGCTGGCTTTTTGGCCGGCTCAGCCACATCAGCGGCTTTGGCCGCTTTGCTTTTCTTCACGACCACTTCGGCTTCGGCGGCTTTGGCCTTGGCAGTGGTTTTTTTGTCGGTCACTTCGGATTTCTTGGCAGGCACGGAGGCGGCTTTCTTGGCAGGAGTCGCCGGGGCTTTGGTGGTTTTGGCCGCAGGGGCGGCTGCTTTGGCGACCGGCTTGGCCGGTGCTTTGGCAGTCACTTTGTCACTTGCCTTGGCCTTGGCGACGGGCGCTGGGGCTTTTTTGGCAGGGGCGGGTTTGGCCACGGTTTTGGATTTAGCGGGGGCCTGGGCAGGCTTCTTCGGCTTTTGAGCGGGCATGAACAACCTCAAGACTTCAAAACAGACAAGGAAACAGACACAGTCAGCGCCAAATACATCCCGGCGCGGGCTTGTTAAGACACAGGGTCAACGTCCTATATGGGCGTCAAAACTGCAATGGCAAGATGGAGGGGCGAACATTTGGAGTGCAGTCCTTGCGGAACGGTGACCGGCCCGTAGGGGGCTTCGCGCTGATGGCGGTGGTCTAGCCGGAGGTGATGCTGTCGCTCTTGCCGAGAAAAATGGATTATACCCAAGGATGGACGGGCAGCGTTTGGGCATGTCCCGCGGCTTGGGGCCGCTTCAGCGGGCCGGGCGGATGGCTGTTTTGGGCCGGAAGGCCTTACAGACTGCGTCGTTGGTTTCCATGTACGGCCCGCCGATCAAGTCCACGCAATAGGGCACGGCCGCAAAAATGCCGTGCACCACCGATTTGCCGTCAGCGTCTTTCAGACCTTCCAGCGTCTCGGCAATCGATTTGGGTTGGCCGGGCAGGTTGATGATCAGGCTCTGACCCCGGATCACCGCCACCTGGCGCGACAGGATGGCCGTGGGCACGAACTTCAGGCTGATCTGGCGCATCTGCTCGCCAAAGCCAGGCATTTCCTTGTCGGCCACGGCCAAGGTGGCTTCGGGCGTCACATCGCGCAGGGCCGGGCCTGTGCCGCCGGTGGTCAGCACCAGGCTGCAGCCGGCATCGACCAGTTCGATCAAGGTGGCGCTGATGCGGTCTTTCTCGTCGGGGATCAGGCGCGGCTCGAACGTGATGGGGTTGAGCAGGGCGCGGCCAAGCCATTCCTGCAGGGCAGGCAGGCCTTTGTCTTCATAAACACCGGTGCTGGCGCGGTCGCTGATCGAGACGATGCCGATCTTCACCGGGTCATGGCGGGCTTCACTCATCGTCAGCTTCCTCTGTGCTCTCGTCACTTTGGCCGCCACTCAGAATGCTGCGGACCAACTTGAACATTTCGCGGTAGGCACGGCTTTGTCGTGGCGCCAGGCCTTGCGAGACGGCCGCGTTGCTGACCGGTACCGCGTCTTTGCGGGCCTGGCGCACCAAGGCTCGCAACTGCTGGGTGTCGGTTTGCGGGTATTGCGCGATCCACTCGCCCACGGCGGTGTCGTCGGCAATCAGGCGGTCGCGCCAGGCTTCGGCCAGGTGCAGGGCTTGCGTGTCCTTGGCGCTGCCCAGGCGCTGGATTTCCAGCGCTTCGCGCACGGCCTGCAGCACTTCGGGTTCTTGCAATCGCATTTGCTTGCCGATGAATTGCATCTGGCGGCGCTTGCCTTCGAAGTTGGTGATGCGTTTGGCTTCGGCCAGGCCATCCTTGAGCTTGTCGGTCAGTTTCAGGTCCGCCATCAGGTCGGCGCGCAGGGTCAGCAGCTGGGTTCCCAGTTCCTGCAGTTCGGTGCTTTCGCGCTTGAGTTCCGTGCGGCTGGGGCCTTCCAGACCGAACTTGAGTTCGCGTTTGAATTCCAGGTCGAGTTCGCTGCCTTCGGCAACAAATTGACCACGGACGAAATAGCCTTTTTTGGGTTTACGGGACATGACTGGGGGAACTCGTTCTCAAGGGCAGCGCGCAGGCTGGGTGGCAAGTATCATAGCGGCCACTGTGGGCCTGGCGCCCACCATCTGCTTCGAGAGCCCTTCCGTGAACAAAACCGCACCCGCCAAAGCTTCCACTGCCGAGCCACACGATGGCTTCAGCTACTCGCGCGACCACTTTGAGGAACTGGTGGACGCCGCCTTGAGCCACGCCAAAAAGCTGGGCGCAAGCAACGCAGGTGCCGAGGCGTCGGAAGGCTGCGGCCTGTCGGTCAGCGTGCGCAAGGGTGAGCTGGAAAACGTTGAACGCAACCGGGACAAGTCGCTCGGAGTGACGGTGTACCTGGGCCACCGCCGCGGCAACGCCAGCACCTCGGATTTTTCCAAAGCCGCCATTGAGCGCACCGTGCAGGCGGCCTACGACATCGCCCGATTCACCGCAGAAGATCCCACCGCAGGCTTGCCCGATGAGGCGGACATCGAAACCCATCAGCGCGAACTGGACCTGTTCCACCCCTGGTCGATCCACAGCGAAGAAGCGGCCCGATTGGCCCTGCAATGCGAAGCGGCAGCGCTCAAGACCAGCCGCCGCATCACCAACAGTGACGGTGCAGCCGTGTCGGCCCAGCAAAGCCATTTCTTCAGCGCCCACACCCACGGCTTTCGAGGGGGCTATGCCAGCTCGCGCCACAGCATCTCGGTGGCCCCGATTGCCAAGTTGCCGGGCCGCAACGCCGAAATGCAGCGCGATGCCTGGTACAGCTCGATGCGCTGCGCCGATGAGATGGCTTCGCCCGAAGCGGTGGGCCGCTACGCGGCCGAGCGGGCCTTGTCCCGTTTGGGCGCGCGCAAGATCGCCACGACCGAATGCCCGGTCTTGTTCGAGTCGCCTGCGGCGGCGGGCCTGCTGGGCGGTTTTGTGCAGGCCGTCAGTGGCGGTGCGCTTTACCGCAAGAGCAGCTTCTTGCTCGACTCGCTGGGCAAGAAGGTGTTTCCCAAGCACATCGACATCGAAGAAGACCCGCACCTGTTGCGTGGCAAAGGCAGCTCGCCTTTTGACGACGAAGGCGTGCGCTCGGTACGCCGCCAGGTGGTCAAGGGGGGCCGTGTCGAGGGGTATTTCCTGTCGAGTTACTCGGCTCGCAAGCTGGGCATGAAGACCACGGGCAATGCCGGGGGATCGCACAACCTGACGATGACTTCGCGCCTGACGCAAGCAGGCGATGATCTGGACGAAATGATCCGCAAGCTGGGCACAGGCCTGTTCGTCACCGAGTTGATGGGGCAGGGCGTGAACTACGTCACCGGCGACTATTCACGCGGTGCCAGTGGCTTTTGGGTGGAAAACGGCCAGATCGCTTACCCGGTGCAGGAGATCACGATTGCCGGCAACCTGAAAGACATGTTCATGGGCATCGAAGCCATCGGCGCTGACGCCTACAACATGGGGGCCAAGACCACGGGTTCGATCCTGGTGAACCGGATGAAGGTGGCAGGCAGTTAAAGCCGAAGATGCACCACAGCGCAGCCCGGATGGCGGGGCGCGCCGTGCGGCGATGCGCGCGCGCAGCGGCTTTTGAGGAGCCCGTTGCGCCCCGTGATCAGGGCGAAATGGGTGGCGATAATCAGCCTGCCAGCGCGGCCTTCACCGCAGCAGACACTTGGCCCATGTCGGCCTTGCCTGCCAGTTGGGTTTTCACAGCACCCATGACTTTGCCCATGTCGCCAGGGCCTTTGGCGCCCAGATCGGCCACGATGGCTTGCACGGCCGCGGTCACTTCTTCGGCCGACATGCGCTCAGGCAGATAAGCCAGCAACACTGCCATTTCGGCCTTTTCCTTGTCGGCCAGATCCTGGCGTGCTGCTTGTTCAAAAGCGGCGATCGAATCCTTGCGCTGCTTGATCAGCTTGTCCACGATGGCCACCACGGCCACATCGTCGAGCACCACGCGCTCGTCCACTTCTTTTTGCTTCATGGCCGACAGCAGCAAGCGGATGGTGCCCAGACGTTCGCTGTCCTTGGCGCGCATCGCGGTTTTCATGTCTTCGGTGATCTGGTCTTTCAGGCTCATGAGAGGCTCCTGGTGTATGGCAAAAAAGGGGAGTGTAGAAACAACAAAGCCCGCCTGAGCGTCCTCCAGCGGGCTTGTTTGCAGACCCTTGCGGGTCATACAAAAAGAAGTGCTCAGTACAGCTTCTTGGGCAATTGCATGCTGCGCACGCGCTTGTAGTGGCGCTTGACGGCAGCAGATTTCTTGCGCTTGCGCTCTGTGGTGGGCTTTTCGTAGAACTCGCGGGCACGCAGGTCTGTCAGCAGGCCGAGTTTTTCGATGGTGCGCTTGAAGCGACGCAGGGCAACGTCAAACGGCTCGTTTTCTTTCACGCGGATGGTGGTCATTGAATCAAATTTCCAAAATGTGTGCCGGTCGCTGTTGCAAGGAAGATCGCGCCTTGTAACCCGATACCAGCGGTTCCCCGTCACGAACTAGTATTTGGCAGACGGGGGTTTGCCAGCAAAGCCTCGGATTATAGCGTCAAGCAATGGGTGCTTTACCCACTTCGCTTGACTTTGCATCGAGCTTGTTACCAAAGAACGCAATTTACATGGCTTTGGCCGGTTTGAAATCTGAAAAAATTAATAAAATGCATCCAAAATACTCAATTTAATTGTTATCAAGCCACCCTATGGTCATTCAAAAACTGATTTCTGTCTTGTTCCTGGGGCTGACCTGCGGCCTTGTGTGGGGCCAAACACCTGTGCCAGCGGCAGTCAAGCCACCATCGGTGGTGGTGGTCCTGGCGGGCGGCGGCGCCAAGGGCTTTGCCCACCTGGCTGTTTTGCGCCAACTGGAGCAAGACCGCATTCCCATTGCCCGCATTGTGGGCACCAGCATGGGGGCGGTGATTGGAGGGCTGTATGCCAGTGGCTTGTCCACCGATGAGATTGAGCGCGTGGTCGGTGGCTTGGACCCTTCCAAAGTGGCCCTGGATCAACTCAACCGTCTGGAACTGCCATCGCGCACTCGGGAGTACCAGCAAAAATACCCGGTGGATCTGGAGTTCGGCATCAAGAATGGCGGTCCCAGTTTTGCGCGGGGCGTCAGCGATGGCCAGCGGTTTTTGGCGCTCCTTCAGAATTTGACGGCGCATGTTCCGCCGCAGGTGAATTTCAAAGATTTGAAAATCCCATTCAGGGCGGTAGCAACCCGTTACCGCGATGGTGAGATGAAAGTCTTTGACCAAGGGGCTTTGCATTTGGCCATCCGCGCCAGCATGGCAGCGCCTGCTGTGTTTGCGCCCGTCGAGATCGACGATGAAACCTATGTGGATGGCGGCCTGGTGGCCAATTTGCCGATCGAGGTGGCCTTGCAAGAAGGCGCAGATGTCATCGTGGCTTCTTTTTTGGCGGGAGGCACCGAAGATGGAAAAACCCAGCAAGCCAACCATGCCTTGGCGGTGGCCAACCGCATGGTGGACATCCTGATCCGCCAAAACGAAAAACGCAACCTGGCTTTGCTGCGCAAGCAGGATATTCTGGTGAAGCCACAATTGGCCGACATCGGCTTTGCGGACTTCAACCGGGCCGCAGAAATTGCGCAACGCGGGCAAGTGGCTGTGGCCAGTGTGCAAGATCGTTGGGCTGTGTTGAAAGCGGCAGCAATGCAGGCGCCAGACACGCCAGAGCACAAGCGCCTGTCGTTTGACCAGCGCGAAAAGCACATTGTGGCGATCGAGGCGCAGGGTCAAAAAGATGTGTCCGCCAGCTACATCCAATCGGTCTTGTCACCGCTGTTGAACCACGAGTTCACGCCGATCGAAACGGAGCGTTACATCGATGAGCTGTACACCAGCGGCTTTTTTGATCTGGTCAGCTACAGCCTGCAACAGCAACAAGGTCACCAGTACAAGTTGCTGGTCCATGTGCGCGAAAAGCCTTACAGCCCGCATTTCCTCAAAACAACTTTGGGTTTTTCGTCCGAGGTGGGGGGCATGACCCAATTCACCACAGGCTTTGGCTACCGTCGGCCATGGCTGACGCCTTCTGGTCTGGAGTTCTCGCTCGATGCCCGATTGGGGACGCAGTCTGAATTGGCCGCCCGTTTGTACCAACCCCTGACTGGGCGATGGAGCGCAGAAACCGGCGTTTCATGGGATCGGAACAATTTGCCGCTTTACCGCTCCTCCTATTTCAACGACGACCGCAGCAACATCAAACTGGCTTATTACAGCCAGACCACGCAAAGCTGGGATGCCAAGCTGGTCTATGACTTTGAGCGCAAGGCGAGCTTCAAGTTCGGTTTGACATCCAGCAGCATTCGACGAGCGTTGGACACCACCTCCGAGCTGGCGGCCACGAGCAGCAGCACGGAGACTTTGCGTTACAACGGTCTGAAGGCTCAGCTGCAGATCGATCAACTGGACTCGTTGACTTTTCCGACGCGAGGATATTTTCTAAATGCCAGTGTGGAGCAGGGTATTTCTGGTGCGGTTTATTCCGGAGCCCGCTTGAACGCGAAGTGGGCCAGTTCAGTGGGGCCGCATATTTTCAATGTGGGGCTCAATCTGGCACAAGACCGTGTGAATCTGGATTGCGACACTTGCCGGGCACCCAGCCAGTTGTTCCTTGGTGGCTTTCAGGCGATGGGAGCGTACCGCATGGGGCAGTTGGTCGGCGATCAATTGGCCCATGTGCAGGGTACTTACATGTACCGCATGACCGATGGCGGCTTGTTCAACCAGAGAACTTACATTGGCACGGTGCTTGAAACAGGGGATGCCTGGTTTTCAGCTTCGTCGATGCAGCGGCGGTACAGCGGCACCTTGTTTGTGGCGGTGGACAGCAAGATCGGCGACATCTACCTGGGCACTGCCAAAGGCACAGGAGGCGTGTACAACGTCTTTGTGCAATTGGGTCGCCGCTTCAATTACTGAGCCAGGAGTTGAGGCATGAGCATGAACTTTATGCGCATTGACGAGGTCGTCATGAGTGGCGATGGTTTTTACCAGTCCATGGCGTACCACGCTTACCTGTCGCTGAAGCTGGGGGCCTTCACTTTTCAATGTGCCTTGTGTTTGTTGAGCATTGCGCTGGGGTACCTCATTCGAGGGGTCGTCATGAAACGCTTGCCTGTACAAGTGGTTTGGGCGAGGCTTTTGCACGCAGGGGTGCAGACGATGGGGCCCGCACTGGTGGCGGTCCTGTGCATGGCCGCCTGCTTTGGCGTGGGTCGAATGCTGGGTTTGAGTGCCTATGAGTTGATGGTGCTTGGTAAAGTCTTGTCTTTGACGTTGTGGGTTCTGACGGTGCGTGCAGCAGGCTGGGTTTTCCGGCACGTGTTGCACCCGCACGAGGTCTTGCGGATTTTTCTTTACCTCATGGAGTGGTCAGTCGTTCTCGTTTCAGTGCTGACGTTTTTTGGCCTGTTTGAGCCGCTGGTAGAAGAGGTCAATGCGATTGAATTTGCCATTGGGGCGCAAGTCTTCAAGGGGGCCAACATCGTCAAGGGCTTGCTCATGGGCGCGGTGGCCTTGACGGTGGCCGGACAAATTGCCGACATAGTCGGTCAGCTCCTCAGCCGCTATGCGCGCCGTGAAACGATCCAGTCCAACGATGCCTTGATTCTGACGCGTTTGTTCAGCATGGGTATTTTCACGTTCACCCTGGTGGGGGTGTTGGTCAGCTCCGGGGTGGACTTGACGACACTGGCTGCTTTTGCCGGGGCCATGGGCATTGGCCTGGGTTTCGGCTTGCAGGAGTTTGTGGTCAATTTTGTGAGCGGTCTGTATGTTTTGCTGGAACGCGCCTTGAAGGTCGGTGACCATGTGACCATCAACCAGATCACTGGGCGTGTGGTGCAGTTGAGCAGCCGGGCTGTGGTGGTGCGTGACTCGGTGGGCACAGAAAGTCTGATTCCCAACAGCAGCGTGATCAAAGGGGTGTTGCAAAACCACACCTTGAGCAACGACGATTTCCGTGTCTCATTCCCTTTGAGAATCGCTGACATGGCCGACTACCCCCGCGCTCGGACCTTGATCTTGGCATCGCTCAAGACATCGCACCGGGTTTTGGCCGAACCCACTGCCAATGTGTTGATCAGCTCGGTTTCAGCGACCGAGGTGCTGCTGGAGATCAGCTTCTGGATCAATGATTTGCAAAACGGTCAGAAGGGGCTGGTGTCCGATTTGTTCTTTGACATTGGCATGCGCTTTCGCAAAGAGGGCGTAGCGCTGGCGGCAGAAGATGCAGTGAACGTCAAACCTGCACCGGGCAAGCCTTTCATCGCTTGATGGCGCGGGTTCACTGGCTGGTGCTCAGAGCCTGCGCGCAGGCGTGTGCACTGGCCCAGGCCCACTGGAAGTTGTAGCCGCCCAGCCAGCCGGTCACGTCCATCACCTCTCCAATGAAGTACAGCCCGGGCTGTTTGGACTCCATCGTTTGTGAGGAGACATCGCGGGTGTCCACACCGCCCAATGTGACTTCGGCTTTTTTGTAACCCTCGCTGCCCGTGGGCGTCAGGCTCCAGTTGGACAGGGCCTCGGCCAATTTGTTCAAGGCCTTGTCGGGCACTTCCGAGCAGCTGCGTTGCAAGGCCGGGTCCTGGCCAACCCAAGCCTCGGCCAAGCGACTGGGCACCAGGCTGGCCAGTTCGTTGCCCAACAGTTTTTTGGAGCGCAGCTTGGCTTCTTGCAAACGCTCGGGCAGGTTCACTTCCGGGGCCAGGTTCAGGCGGATCGGTGTGCCGTCTTGCCAGTAGCTCGAAATTTGCAGCACCGCCGGACCCGACAGGCCCCGGTGGGTGAACAGCAAATCTTCGTCAAAGTGCATGCGGTTTTTCTTCTCGCCGGTTTCAATGCCCACCGGCAAAGCCAGTCCGGCCAGTTGGGCATAGGGTGCCCAGGCGCCGCCATCAAAGGTCAGCGGCACCAGGCCCGGGCGGCGCTCGACCAGTCGCAGGCCAAACTGCGTGGCCAATTCGTAGCCCCAGCCGGTGGCGCCGATCTTGGGGATGGACAGGCCGCCTGTGGCCACCACCAATGAGCGCGTCTGCAGCAGGCTCTGGTGCGTGTCGAGTTCATAGCCACCGCCATCCAGGTGGCGCACGGTCTTCACGCTGCAGCTGGTGCGCAGCGTCACGCCACCGGCATCGCACTCGGCCAGCAGCATGCGGATGATGTCTTCGGCCGAATGGTCGCAAAACAGCTGGCCCTTGTGCTTTTCGTGAAAGGCAATGCCGTGCTTTTGCACCAGATCAATGAAGTCCTGCGGTGTGTAGCGCGACAGGGCCGAGCGGCAAAAATGCGGGTTCTGGCTGATGAAGTGTTTTTGCGGGGCTGATGCATCAAGCAAGCGGTTGGTGAAGTTGCAGCACCCGCCACCTGAGATGCGCACCTTTTCGGCGATTTTGTCGCTGTGGTCGATCACCAGCACCTTCAGGCCGCGCTGGCCGGCCACGCCGGCACAAAACAAACCGGCAGCCCCGGCACCCACGATCACGACATCCCATGTATTCATGGGCTAGGAGTGTAGGGCCAAGGGCACAACGCCTCTGGGGCGTTGTGGGCGGTTTTAGCCTTTGGCGTTCATGAAGCCTTGCAGCAGACCCAAGCCTTGTGACATCAGATCACCTTCAGGCAGCTTGCCGTGAGGCGTGAGTTGGTCCACCAAGCCGGGCAGGTGTTCCGACAAAGTCGATGCCATCTGGTCGGCCGACACGCCGGTTTTTTCGGCCAGGGCTTGCAAAGGGCCATGGCCCAGGGCGGATTGGATTTGCGCCATGGAAATGGGCAAATTGCTGCCTGTGCCAATCCAGGAGGCCACGATGTCACCCAGGCCTTTGCTTTGGAATGCGCTCATCAAACCTGACAAGCCACCGAACTGAGGGTTGCTGATGAGTTGGCTGAGCGCGCCGATCAAATGGCCGCCTTCTGATGTGCCTTGCGTGTTGGACAAAGCGCCCGCCACTTGGCCTGCGATTGAATCAAAAATTCCCATGGTTTTCTCCCTGTTGTGCCAGCCCGGCGGGCCATGCAGGCAGAAGTCTAGGGGGGAAGGCTGGTGCTGCCAGGGCTTGCCTTCAGCAAGGTGTTTTCTTTTGTAAGGTGCCGTCTGAACGGGCTGAGCATCACGCCGTGCGTTGGCTCGGCGCTGGGGCTTCTTGGGGTTGGTGCAGCGCCCGTGCGCCTTGCACCACATCGCCCACCACAATGATGCTGGGGCTTTGCAGTTGCTGGGTGTGCACGGTGCTCACCAGCTGGCCCAGCGTGGTCAGCGCCTGGCGTTGTGTGGGCAAGCTGGCGTTTTGCACCACGGCCACGGGCGTGTGGTTGGGCAGTCCCGACAGCAGACCCTCGGTGATGTGCTCCAGGCTGCTCACGCCCATGTAGATCACCAGCGTCAGTTTGGCTTGCTGCGCGGTGGCAGCCAGCTGCGCCCAATCGGTGCCGCTGTCGCCGGGTTTGGCATGGCCCGTCACAAACACCACGCCATGCGCGTGTTCGCGGTGGGTCAGCGGTGCGCCCAGGCTGCTCATGCCTGCCAGGCCTGAAGTGATCCCATTGACCACCTCCACATCGATGCCCGCTGCGCGCAAATGCTCGACCTCTTCGCCGCCACGACCAAAGATGAAGGGGTCACCGCCTTTGAGGCGAACTACATGTTCGCCTTCCTGCACGGCGGTGATCATCAGCTTGTCGATGAAGGCCTGCGGCGTGCTCTTGCAGCCGCCGCGTTTGCCCACGTGCACGATACGGGCCGAGGGCGATGCGTGTTCGAGCACCGCGTCGTTCACCAGATCGTCCACCAGCAGCACGGTGGCGCTGGCAATGGCTCTGACGGCTTTGAGGGTCAGCAGCTCCGGATCGCCCGGGCCTGCACCGACCAGGGTGCAGCGGCCTTGAAGGGGTGTGTTCATGCTTTCACCTCGCGCAGGATGTGTTGGACTTGCAGTGCAATCGGCGCAGGCACCGGCAGCAGGTTTTGCAAAACGTGTTCGATGTAGACCGCTGTGGCCGCAGCATCGGTACCGGGCAGCTCGGGCATTTTGGCGAGTGAGCCTTCTTGCTGTTCCTGCACGCGCAGGGTCTGGCCGTCTTTGAAAACGTCCATCGCCGGGGTGCGCCGGGCATCGGCCACAGGCTCGCCTTCGGTGCCGCGCAGCAGCAGGGCGTGTTGACCGGTCAGGGCGAAGGTGGCCGACATCGACTGCAGGTATTCGGGGTGCGTGTAGCTGCTCACCACCAAAGCGGCGCCATCGCAGGGGTTCATCAGCTTGACCAGGCTGTGGCCCGGGTTGCGCAGGCCAACCACCCGACGCACGGCCAGCAACCTGTCCATTCCGGCGTGCAGCACGCGCGTGGGGATGAACTGCACCTGGCCTGCTGCAGCGGGTGCGACGTGGGTGAGCGCTTCAATGCCCAGGTGTGAGAACACCGCCTGGCTGCTCACGCGCTTGTCTTCGGTGGCGCTGCCGTGCACCACCACGGCCACGCCCTCGCGGGCCAACAGCAAGGCCAAGAGGGGCGTGAGCACCGGCAGTTTCCGGGCACCGTTGTAGCTGGGCAGCACCACCGTGGGCGCCTGGCCCGTGTGGACCTTGTTCAGGCGCGCATGCGTGGCGTCCAGAAAACCGGCCATCTCTTCGGGCGTCTCGCCCTTGATGCGCATGGCGATGCAAAACGCGCCCAGTTCCAGGTCGCTGATCTGTTGGTCGAGCACCTGGCCCATCAGGTCGGCGGCTTGCGCACGGCCGAGTGCACGCGCGCCGTCTTTGCCGCGTCCGATGTCTTTGATGTAGTGACCGATGCCCATGCGCCTGATTGTGAAGGAAGTCGAATAACTGTTCGTTATATGGGTATGCGCTTCAGGCGGGCACCGCTACCTGCCGGATGATCTTGCGCAGCTCGGGCACGCACGAGCCGCACTGGGTGCCGCAGCGCAGCTGGCCTTGCAGCCCGGCCAGGCGCTGGTCTTCGCTGCCCGCTTGGGTTTGCAGGCAGGAGGTGATCGCGTCTTCGCGCACATTCAGGCAGCTGCACACCTGGCGGCTGACCGGTGCTGCGCCTTCGGGCGGTGCGTCAGACGCCATCAGCCACTGGCGGCCGGGCCAGTTGAGCGGTGTGGCCTCTTGCAGCAAGGTTTTGAGCCAGCGGGCCGAGCGGCTGTCGCCTGCGACCAGAAAGCCTTGCAGCTTGCGCTGGCTTTCCGTGTTGGGTGTGCTCAGCTTCACCGAGCGGCGCTGCACGCGCACCGCGTCCTGATAGTGCAGGGTGTCCGGGCTGTTCAGCCCCAAGCCTTCGGCCACGGTGTGCAGCAGCGCCGCATCGGCGGGCTGGCTGCAGGCCGCGCGCAGCAGCAAGCCGGTGCGTGGGGTCTGATCGGCCAAGGCTTCGCCGGGGTCGGTGAAGGGCACCAGGTAGGCAAAGTCGAATTGTGGCAACAGCTTTTGCAACTGCTGGCGCACCGTCCAAACCGCATCGCTGGGCAGCCAGGCCATGGCCGCGACTTGCCAGGTGGCATTGGCCGACAGGGCGGCACGTGTGATCTGCACCGCCGCGTGTTTCAACTCAGGTTGTTTGGAGGTGGCGCAGTAGCTCGATGTGGTGAGCACATTCACGCCCAGCCCGGCTTCTCCTTGGGCATCGCGGCCACTGAGCACCTCGGGGCCCCAATGCATGGCGATGAAGGCTTGCGAAGCCGCCACTTGTACGCTGGCCTGCACGGGCAGCACCAGGCTGCCGCGTTTGCTGCGCACCTGCATCAGCTCGCCATCTTGCAGGCCCAGGCGCTGCGCGTCTTGCGGGTTCATCTGCACGCAAGGCTCGGGGCTGTGCGCAAACAGGCGGCCTGCAGTGCCGGTGCGCGTCATGCCGTGCCATTGGTCGCGCAGGCGGCCAGTGGTCAGCGAAAAAGGGAACTGCGACACGCGCTCTTCGGACACCGGCTGCCAGCTCACGGCGGCAAAGCGAGCGCGGCCATCGGCGGTCGGGAATTGACCATCGGCATACAGGCGTGCAGGCCCGGTGCTAGCGCCTTCGGGCAGTGGCCATTGGACGGGGCCTGCGGTTTCCAGTTGGGCGTAGCTCAGACCCGTGATGTCCAGATCGCGCCCCCGGGTGCTTTCGCGGTGTTCGTTCCAGACCGACTCGGGCGTGGGGTAATTCATAAGGTGGGCGTCTTCGGGCCGGTCCAGTGCCACAGCCAGGCGCTGGCCCAGGTCTGCTGCAATGGCCCAGTCGGCGCGGGCCTGCCCAGGTGCCGTCACGGCGGCGCGCACGCGGCTGATGCGGCGCTCGCTGTTGGTCACCGTGCCTTCTTTTTCGCCCCAGGTGGTGGCGGGCAAGAGCAGGTCGGCGTATTCACAGGTGGCGGCGGTGGCAAAGGCCTCTTGCACTACCACGAACTCGGCGCGTTGCAGGGCGCGGCGCACGGTTTTCTGGTCAGGCATGGACTGCGCGGGGTTGGTGCAGGCGATCCAGAGGGCTTTGATTTGCCCATCGGCGGCTGCCTCGAACATCTCCACCGCCGTCAGGCCCGGCTTGGCGGGCACATCGGCCACGCCCCAGAGCGCGGCCACTTCGGCGCGGTGCTGCGGGTTGGCCAGGTCGCGGTGGGCCGACATCAGGTTGGCCATGCCACCCACTTCGCGCCCACCCATGGCGTTGGGCTGGCCAGTCAGTGACAGGGGGCCTGCGCCGGGGCGGCCGATTTGCTGCGTGGCCAGGTGCAGGTTGATGAGCGCCGCGTTTTTGGCGGTGCCGTTGCTCGACTGGTTCAGGCCCTGGCAATACAGGCTGAGGGTGGGGGTGCGGTCAGAGCTTCCCTCTTGCACGCCTGCAAACCAGCGGGCGGCGGTGTAGAGGTCGGCTTCGGGCACACCGCAAATCTGCGCCACATGCTGCGGCGTGTACTCGGCCACCAGGGCCTGCAGGGCTTCAAAGCCGTGGGTGTGGGTGGCGATGTAGTGGGCTTGCGTCCAGCCCTGGGCCAGCATGATGTGCAGCAGGCCGTGGAACAGCATCACATCGGTGCCGGGCTGGATGGCCAGGTGCAGGTCGGCCATGTCGGCGGTGTCTGTGCGGCGCGGGTCGACCACGACCATCTTGAGCGCTGGGTTGGCGCGTTTGGCGTCTTCGATGCGGCGAAACAAAATCGGGTGCGCCCAGGCCGCGTTGCTGCCCGCAATGAACAGGCACTGCGCGTGCGCGATGTCCTCGTAGCAGGCAGGCGGGGCGTCGGCCCCCAAGGTCATCTTGTAGCCCGCCACGGCGCTGCTCATGCACAGGCGTGAGTTGCTGTCGATGTTGTTGGTGCCCAAAAGGCCTTTGGCCAGTTTGTTGAAGACGTAATAGTCTTCGGTGAGCAGTTGGCCCGAGATGTAAAAGCCCAGGGCATCGGGGCCGTGGTCGCGCACGATGGCGGCCAGGCGGCCGCTGGCCATGTCCATGGCGTCGTTCCAGTCCATCGCCTGCGTGGCTTCGCCCCGCACAGGCCGCCACTGGGGTGTGAGCAGGCGGGTTTGTGCGGTGACCTGGGGCGCGGCTGTCAAGTGCAGCGACTGGCCCTTGGTGCACAAACGACCGAAGTTGGCTGGGTGATCCGGGTCGCCGCGCACGCCGGTGATCTGTGTGCCCTGCGATGTGATGACCACGCCGCAGCCCACGCCGCAATAAGGGCAGGTGGATTTGGTTTCTTGCAGGATGGGGATCATGGACGTGGGTTCAGGTTCAGGTCGTTTTGCGTGAAACAGGTCCTGCAATGGGCCGTGTCAGCTCTGTCGCATGCCCCACCAACTCGTCGGCTTTCAAAAACACCATGCCCGCTTCCACCTTGACTTCAAAGCGTGGCGTGCAGCCTTCGTCGGGGGCTTGTGCCTGGCCGTCGCACAGTCCGATGGTCCAGTTGTGCAGCGGGCAGGCCACGCTGGTGCCAAACACGATGCCTTGCGACAGCGGGCCGCCCTTGTGCGGGCAGCGGTCGAGCAGGGCGAACACTTCGTCGGCGTCGTTGCGGAACACGGCCACATCGAGGCCTTGGTCCCGCGCCACCCGGCGCGAGCCCAGCACCGGGATGTCTTCCACCCGGCAGATTTCTTTCCATGCGGTCATTTTCAATCCTTGGTTAGCATTTGTAGGAGCCCACCCCGTGGGCGATGGGCTCGTGGGCAATCGCCCACGGGGTGGGCTCCTACAACAGAGTTCAGGTGGTGGTCAGGGGCGCAAACTGGCGGGTGTCCACCTTGGCTTCTTGCAGCTCAAACCACGGATCGGGCTCGCCGTCGAGCGCGGCTTGCAGCTTGGCCCACAGGGCCTGGCGCAGCGAGGCGTCTTCCAGGATCTTTTTCTTCACGTAGTCCAGGCCCACCCGGTTGATGTAGTGCACCGTGCGCTCCAGGTACCAGCCTTCTTCGCGGTACAGCTGCATGAAGGCACCCGTGTACTCCAGCACCTCTTCGGCAGTCTTGAGTTTGGTGAAAAAGTGCGCCACCTCGGTTTTGATGCCGCCGTTGCCGCCGACATACATCTCCCAGCCGCTGTCCACGCCGATGATGCCCACGTCTTTGATGCCGGCTTCGGCGCAGTTGCGCGGGCAGCCCGACACGGCGAACTTGACCTTGTGCGGCGCGTACATGCGCCACATGGCTTTCTCCAGGTCCTTGCCCATTTGCGTGCTGTCTTGCGTGCCCATGCGGCACCACTCGCTGCCCACGCAGGTTTTGACGGTGCGCAGCGCTTTGGCATAGGCGTGGCCGCAGGGCATGCCGATGTCTTTCCACACATCCACCAGGTCTTCTTTTTTGACGCCCAGCAGGTCGATGCGCTGACCACCCGTGACCTTGACGGTCGGGATCTGGTACTTGTCCACCACATCGGCGATGCGGCGCAGCTCGGCGGCGGTGGTCTCGCCCGCCCACATGCGCGGAATCACGCTGTAGGTGCCGTCTTTCTGGATGTTGGCGTGGCTGCGTTCGTTGATGAAGCGGCTTTGCGGATCGTCTTGTGCCTCTTTCGGCCAGGTGCTGATCAGGTAATAGTTGACGGCCGGGCGGCAGCTGGCGCAGCCGTTGGGCGTGCGCCAGTCCATGAACTTGAACACGCCACCCACCGTGAGCAGTTTGTGTTCGCGAATGGCATCACGCACCGCTTGGTGGCCGTGCTCGGTGCAGCCGCACATGGGCTTGAGCTTGGGCGTGGCCGAATAGTCGCCCCCGGCGGTGAACATGAGGATTTGTTCAACCAGCCCGGTGCACGAGCCGCAGCTGGCGCTGGCCTTGGTTTGCTTGCGCACTTCGTCGAGTGTGAACAGACCTTTGTCCTTGATGGCCTTGCAGATCGCGCCCTTGGTCACGCCGTTGCAGCCGCAGACCTCGTCGGTGTCGGCCATGGCGGCGGCTTTGCTCTGGCCCTGGTGGCCCACGTCGCCGATGTTGGATTCGCCAAACATCAGTTTGTCGCGGATGTCGGCCACGCTGCGGCCGTCGCGCAGCAGCTTGAAGTACCAGCTGCCGTCCACCGTGTCGCCATACAGGCAGGCACCCACCAGCTGGTCGCCCTTGAGCACCAGCTTTTTGTAGACGCCACCTGCAGGGTCGCTCATGACGATTTCTTCGCACTCTGGGCTGCCCATGAAGTCGCCCGCGCTGAACAGGTCGATGCCGGTGACCTTGAGCTTGGTCGAGGTCTGCGAGCCCAGATAGCGGCCAATGCCGAATTCGGCCAGGTGGTTGGCCAGCACTTTGCCTTGTTCAAACAGCGGGGCCACCAGGCCATAGGCAATGCCCCGGTGCGCCGCACACTCGCCCACCGCCCAGATGCGCGGGTCGGTCACGGTTTGCAGCGTGTCGCTGACCACGATGCCGCGGTTCACATGCAGGCCCATGCTCTCGGCCAGCGCCGTGTTGGGGCGGATGCCCACGGCCATGACCACCAGGTCGGCGGGCACATGGGTGCCGTCCTTGAATTCGACCTTGTTCACCCGGCCTGTGTCGTCGCCCACCAGCGCGGCGGTTTGTGCGCTCATGCGGAATTGCATGCCGCGTGCTTCGAGTGAGGCTTGCAGCATCTGCGCCGCCACCTTGTCTAGCTGACGCTCCATCAGCCAGTCGCTCACATGCACCACCGTCACTTGCATGCCGCGCTTCATCAGGCCATTGGCCGCCTCCAGGCCCAGCAGGCCGCCACCGATGACGACCGCATGCTTGTACTGCGCAGCCGCGTCGATCATGGCCTGCGTGTCGGCGATGTCGCGGTAGGCCAGCACGCCTTGCAGATCTTTGCCAGGCAGCGGCAGGATGAAGGGGTTGGAGCCGGTGGCGATCACCAGGCGGTCATAAGGCGTGGTCAGGGTTTCGCCCGCGTTGTTTTGCGCGGTGACCACGCGCTTGACGCGGTCCACCTGTGTGACCTTGAAGCCCGCGTGCAGCGTGATGCCGTTGTCGGTGTACCAGGCCCAGTCGTTGAGCACGATCTCTTCCAGCGTCTGCTCACCGGCCAGCACGGGCGACAGCAGGATGCGGTTGTAGTTGGGGTGCGGCTCGGCGCCGAACACGGTGATGTCGTACAGGTCCGGTGCGAGCTTGAGCAGCTCTTCGATGGCCCGAACCCCGGCCATGCCGTTGCCGACCATGACCAGTTTCATTTTCTCTTTGGCATTGACACGCATGTCCATGGTCTTCTCCTTAAGCGGTTTTTTCCACATGCGCCTGGCGTGTGTAGAGGAAGTCGATCACCGCTTTGCGGTAACGCTGGTAGTCGGCGCTTTCGGCCAACTCCACGCGCTGGCGCGGGCGGGGCAGATCCACACTCAGCACCTCGCCAATCGTGGCAGCGGGGCCGTTGGTCATCATCACGATCTTGTCGGACAGCAGCACCGCCTCGTCCACGTCGTGCGTGACCATGACCACGGTGCTTTGGGTGCGGGCCACGATCTCCAGCAGTTCGTCTTGCAGCTTGGCGCGGGTCAGCGCGTCCAGCGCACCAAAGGGCTCGTCCATCAAAAGCACCTTGGGTTCCATGGCCAGGGCGCGGGCAATGCCCACGCGCTGCTTCATACCGCCCGAGATTTCGCCGGGGCGCTTTTGCGCGGCGTGACTCAGGCCCACCATGGCCAGCGCCGCGTCGGTGCGTGCACGCAATTGGGCTTTGGTCTCTGTCGCGCCAAACACGCGCTCGATGCCCAGGTGCACGTTGTCAAAGCAGGTGAGCCACGGCAGCAGCGAATGGTTCTGGAACACCACCGCACGCTCGGGGCCGGGGCCTGCGATCTCGCGGTTGGCGCACAGCAGCACGCCAGCAGTGGGTGTGGTCAGCCCGGCGATCAGGTTGAGCAAGGTGGACTTGCCGCAACCCGAGTGGCCGATCAAGGCCACGAACTCGCCCTTGGCGATGTCCAGGTGGATGTCACGCAGTGCCGGGAACAAACCTTTGTTGGTTTTGAAGGTCTGCTCGACGCTTTGAATCTGGATGTACTTGTGGTCCTTGCTCATGATTTGACATCCTCAAAGGTGAAGGCGGTGGCGATGCGGATCAGGGCGTATTCGAGGATCAGGCCCACGCCGCCGATCACAAAAATCGCGATGATGATGTTCTTGACGTTGAGGTTGTTCCACTCGTCCCAGACCCAGAAACCAATGCCCACGCCGCCGGTCAGCATTTCAGCCGCCACAATCACCAGCCACGCGGTGCCCACGGCCAGGCGCACACCGGTCAGCATGTAAGGCAGCACCGCAGGAAAGAGGATGGTGGTGGCGATCTTCCATTCCGACAGGTTGAGCACACGGGCCACGTTCAGGTAGTCCTGCGGCACGCGCTGCACGCCCACGGCGGTGTTGATGACCATGGGCCAGATCGAGCAGATGAAAATCGTCCAGATGGCGGCCGGGTTGGCCCCTTTGAACACCAGCAAACCAATCGGCAACCACGCCAGTGGCGACACTGGACGCAGCAAGCTGATGAGTGGGTTGAACATGCGCGAGAGGAATGTGAAGCGCCCGATCACAAAGCCCGCCGGGATGCCGACGAGCGCCGCCAGGCCAAAGCCCACGGCCACGCGTTCGAGCGACATCAGCACGTTCCAGCCCACGCCTTGGTCATTGGGGCCTTTGCGGTAGAACGGATCGCTGAAGATGTCGATGGCCTGCACGCCGGTGTCGTAGGGGCTGGGGATGCTGCCCTTGGTGGTGATAGACACCAGCGCCCACAAACCGATCAAGAGGCCCAGACCCATGAGCGGCGGCAAGACCGCCATCCAGAAGTTGTGCCACTGGCGGGCGCGTTGCATTTGCGCAGCGGCTGCAGCTGTGGCAACAGCGACTTCTGCAGGGGTTGGCGGCACAAGCTTCACAGGAGCCGTTTTGCCCCCGGTGGGTGAATGGAAAACAGCACTGACCATGGTGTTCTCCTTCACGCCTTGACTTTGAAGCCGTCGGCGTATTTCTGGGGATCTTTGCCATCCCAGACCACACCGTCGATGCCTTTGTGGCTGCGCATCTCGCTCTTGGGCACTGGAGCCTTGACGGAGGTGGCCGCATCCTTGTAGAGCGCGATCTGGTTGATCTGTTTGGCCACGCCCAGGTAGTCGGGGTGGTCCTTGAGCAAGCCCCAGCGTTTGTGCTGCGTCATGAACCACATGCCGTCCGACAGGTAGGGGAAGTTCACCGCGCCGTCGTTGTAGAACTTCATGTGGTTGGGGTCGTCCCAGGTCTTGCCCATGCCATTTTGGTAGCGGCCCAGAATGCGCTGGTTGATCGCGTCGACACCGGTGTTGACATAGGACTTGTCGGCCACGGTCTCGGCCATCTTGAGCTTGTTTTGCAAGCTGGCGTCGATCCACTGACCGGCTTCGATGATGGCGGCCGTCACAGCGCGGGCGGTGTTGGGGTATTTCTTCGTGAACTCGGCCGTGGTGCCCAGCACTTTTTCAGGATGGTCTTTCCAGATGTCCTGGGTGGTGGCGGCTGTCACCCCGATGCCGTCCATGATGGCGCGGTGGTTCCAGGGCTCGCCCACACAGAACCCATCCATATTGCCCACACGCATGTTGGCGACCATTTGCGGTGGCGGCACGGTGATGACTTTGGCATCTTTCATCGGGTTGATGCCGTAGGTCGCCAGCCAGTAGTACAGCCACATGGCGTGGGTGCCGGTGGGGAAAGTCTGCGCAAAGGTGTATTCGCGCTTGTCGCTGGCCATGAGCTTGGCCAGACCTGCGCCATCGACGGCGCCCTTGTCAGCCAGCTTTTTGGACAGGGTGATGGCCTGACCGTTGTGGTTGAGCGTCATCAGCACGGCCATGTCTTTTTTGGGGCCTGACAGGCCCAGGTGCACGCCATAGACCAGGCCGTAGAGCACATGGGCAAAGTCGAGTTCGCCGTTGACCAGCTTGTCGCGCACACCGGCCCAGCTCGCTTCCTTGCTCAGCACGAACTTCACGCCGTGCTTCACATCCAGGCCCAGCACCGAGGCCATGACGACACTCGCGCAATCGGTCAGCGGGATGAAGCCGATCTTGACTTCCTTTTTCTCGGGGGCGTCCGAGCCTGCGGCATAGACCATGGAGCGCAGCGCGGGCGACACGCCTGCTGCGCCCACGGCGGCGGCCTGCAACACAGTGCGGCGGTTGAAGCTGGTTTTCAGAATGTCGGTCATGGCGAAACTCCTGGTGCGGTTTTGGAAAACAAAAAAGGCGTCCTCATGTCAACCGCGCCTGCAGTGCAGGGCGCGAACGCATGGGGACGCCTTTGTCCGGTGTGGGTTCACCCGCCATTGGGTGATCTCACGTTTGACCTTCGTTGGTCTTGGTTCATGTATTGCAAGCCGCGTGCCAGGGTTTTCCTGGGTATAAAAGCTCGAATGCCTCGGCTTTGGTGCTCTGCGTTGCACCCGGATGGTGCCAAGCACCTTGTTGGTGCTTGATGGGCTTCTGTGAGGGCAGTCAGCCCAACAACTCGGCCATGTCCAGCATCTGCTGCGCGATGTCGGCCAGCTTCACGCCCTTGTTCATGGCCGCCTTGCGCAAGCGGGCATAGGCCTCTGGCTCGCTCAGACCCTGGCGCTGCATCAGCAGGCCCTTGGCCCGGTCGATCAGCTTGCGGTCCTGCAATTCGCCCCGGGCGTTGTCCAGCTCGGCCAGCAAGGCCTGCTCGTGCTTGAAGCGGGCCATCGCCACCGTCAGGATCGGGTGGATGCGCTCAGGCGCCAGCCCGGCCACGATGTAGGCCGTCACGCCTGCGGCCACGGCCTCGTTCATGGGTCGGGTGTCGCTGTCGTTGGTGAACATCACGATGGGGCGGCGTTCATCGCGCGTGGCCATGACCACGTGTTCGAGCGCATCACGGGCATCGCTCTCGGCGTCCACGATGACCATGTCGGCCTGCAGCTGGGCCAGGCGCTCGGTCAAAAACACATCGGCGGGCAGCGTGGCCACCAGGTTGTAGCCCGCTTCCAGCAAACCAATGCGCAAGAGGCGCGAGCGCTCTTCGATGGCTTGCGCCTGCTCATCCCCCTCGGCCACCAGGGCGGGGTCTGAAGTGATGACAACGATTCTCAAGGCTTCCTGCATGACTTGGTGGCATGCAAGAAACGCGCCGATGTGCTCAACGGCAGTGCGCCGTCACGCCATGCCAGGGGGCATGCGCTGACCGCTTCAGGCCGCCACCATCCCGTGACGCACCTTGGTTTCGGCCGTGGCGGCTGAGGCCCAGAAAGTCAGCATGGCGCGCACTGCATCGGCATGGCTGGAGGTGCTGGCCACGCCGCCCGAGAAGGTGGTGGTGATTTGCACCGCATCGGGCAGGGGGCCGAGCACCGTGATGCCGGGCACGCCCATCATCTCGCTCAGCTGCTGAAAGCCCAGCGCCACTTCGCCTTGCGCGATCAGCACGCCCACTGGCACGCCCGGCTTGGCTTGGACGATGCGGTCTTTGATCTGGTCGGTGATGCCCCAGCGGTCGAACTGTTGGGCCAGCTGCACGCCGCTCGGGCCGGTGGAGTAACCCAGCGTGCGGGCGCTCAGGATGGCCGCTTTGAGGGCGGGTTCGGTAGAGATGTCGGGTGGCTCGACCCCCGCAGGCACGGCCACGGCCACACCCGAGTGGACCAGGTCGACTCGGCTGCCCGTGACCAGCTTGCCGTCCGCCAGCAGCTTGTCGATGGCATTGCTGGCCAGCACCACGCAGTCAAAGGCTTCACCGGCTTGCACGCGCTTGGCGGCATCCACGCCGCCGACCGATTCCACCAGCACCTCGTATTGCGGCGCATGGGCCTTGAACATCTGGATGAGGTCGGCCAGCAAAGGCTTGGTGGCCATGGAAGAGATGACGCGCAGGGTGGTGGTGGACATGGTGAGGGCAGATCAAAAACAGCAGATGAAGAATTAAACCAAAGCCCGGGGCCTGGGTGCATACGCATCTAAACTACCTGTTATGCGAATTTTGGGTATTGAATCTTCTTGCGATGAGACCGGTGTGGCCTTGGTGGAGACCACGGGCGATGCTTTGCCGCGCCTCTTGTCGCACGCGCTGTACAGCCAAATCGAGATGCACCAAGCCTATGGTGGCGTGGTGCCCGAGCTGGCCAGCCGCGACCACATCCGCCGCGTGCTGCCGCTCACGCGTCAGGTCATGACCGAGGCGGGGGCGCAGTTGGCCGATGTCGATGTGGTGGCCTACACCCGTGGGCCGGGCTTGGCCGGGGCGCTGCTGGTGGGCTCGGGCGTGGCCTGTGCGCTGGCTGCGGCCTTGGGCAAACCGGTGCTGGGTGTGCACCACCTGGAGGGTCATTTGCTCTCGCCATTCTTGAGCGCTGATCCGCCCGATTTCCCGTTCATTGCATTGCTGGTGTCGGGTGGCCACACACAGCTGATGCGGGTGGACGGTGTGGGCCGTTACGAATTGCTGGGTGAAACCATCGACGACGCTGCAGGTGAGGCCTTTGACAAGTCGGCCAAGCTGATGGGCCTGCCTTACCCCGGTGGCCCGGGCCTGTCGCGCCTGGCCGAGCAGGGCAATCCTGCGGCCTACAAGTTGCCGCGCCCCTTGCTGCACAGCGGAGATTTTGATTTTTCCTTCGCGGGCCTCAAGACCGCCGTGCTCACGCAGAGCCAGAAAATCGGCCCCGCCGCCCACACCGAGGGCGCACCCGAGCGCGCCGATCTGGCCGCATCGACCCAGGCGGCGATTGTGGAAGTGCTGCTTAAAAAATCGATGAACGCACTCAAAGCCACCGGCATGAAACGCCTGGTGGTGGCCGGGGGTGTGGGTGCCAACCGCGAGCTGCGCGCGCAGCTCAACGCCGCCTGCGCCAAAGCCAAGGTGCGCGTGCATTACCCCGAGCTGCACCTGTGCACCGACAACGGCGCCATGATCGCCATGGCGGCGGCCATGCGCTTGCAGTCGGGCGCGCAAGCGGCCGAGGCGCGTTACAGCTTCGACGTCAAGCCGCGCTGGCCCTTGCACGAGTTGGCCTGAACGTGACGGCCAAGGCCCAAAGCCTTGGGCGATGCAGGGCAAGTCCGATGCGCTGGTTCTGACCCGTTACACTGCGCCCCTTTCAAGTATTCACCCGCCTTGGCGCGGGTTCTATTTTTCATATGCGTTTGTCTTCCCTATCCCGTCGCGCGCTCTTGTCTTTCAGCATCGCACTGGCGTTCTCACCCGCATGGGCCCAATCGCCAGCACCCATCAAGCTGGCCCTGATCGAAGGCCTGAGCGGGCCCTTTGCCAACACGGGCGAAGCCGTGGTGCGCAACATCGCCTGGGCGGTGGACCGCGTCAATGCGCGCGGTGGCGTCAAGACCGCACAGGGCCTGCGGCCCATGGCGCTGGAGCGCTATGACAGCAAAGGCCAGAACGAAGAAGCCTTGTCGGCGCTCAAGTCGGCCATCGACGATGGCGCGCAAGTGGTCTTGCAGGGCAATTCGTCGGCCAACGCGGCAGCGCTGATCGATGCGATCAACAAACACAACGAGCGCGAGCCCGCCAAGCGCGTGCTGTTTTTGAATTACTCGGCCGTCGATCCGGCGCTGACCAACGAGAAGTGCAGCTTCTGGCATTTTCGTTTTGATGCCCATGCCGACATGCGCATGACCGCCTTGATGCAGGTCTTGCAGCATGACAAGAAAGTCAAATCGGCGTACCTGATCGGTCAGGACTACAGCTTTGGCCAGGCCGTGCTGCGCGAAGCCAAACGCCAGCTGGCCGACAAGCGCCCTGATGTGCAAGTCGTGGGCGACGAGCTGCACCCCATGGGCCGCGTGAAAGACTTTTTGCCCTATGCGGCCAAGATCAAGGCCAGTGGTGCGCAGGCCGTCATCACCGGCAACTGGGGCAACGACCTGACGCTCTTGGTCAAGGCCGCCCGTGAAGCCGGTTACGAGGGCAAGTTCTACACCTTCTATGGCAATGCCCTGGGCGCGCCTGCGGCCATTGGCGATGCCGGTGTGGGCCGCGTGATCGCGGTGGCCGACTGGCTGCCCAATGTCCCGGGCCAGGCCAGCGAAACGTTTTACCGGTCGTTTCGCCAGCGCTTTGCCAAACCGTCTGAAGACTATGTGCATGTGCGCATGCAGCTGATGGTCGAGGCCTTGGCCCAAGCGGTCGAAAAAGCGGGCAGCACCGATCCGGTGGCGGTGGCAATGGCGCTGGAGAAAGCCCGCGTCAGCATGGCCGGTCAAACCGGGACCATGCGCGCGCAGGACCACCAGTTCCAGCAGCCGCTGGTGGTGGGCGTCATGGAGCGCCAGGGCGCTGCGGGCGTGCCGTTTGACGTGGAAGGCTCTGGCTACGGCTTCAAGGTGATCCGCCAAATCAAGCCCGAGCAGGCCAGCATGCCCAGCACCTGCAGCATGGTGCGGCCGGGCTGATGCCTGGCCACCCGGCTGGGTGGCGGTTCGTGGATGGAAAAAGGCGGTCACACCGCCTTTTTTTTCGTCGGCTTTGTCCTACGGCTTGATCGTGGGCGTGGCCATTCGCCTTCACCCCCTTGAGTTGTTTCCTGTTTCATGGCTTTGAAACAAGTTGTAAAACATATCTAGGTTTTGTTTTGTTTTTCAAAATGAATATTAAGATAAACAAAAATTAGAAAAGCACCAATCCTGATGTGTGAGCAATCAAGATTGAGAAAGCTGGGTGTTGAAACGTGGTTTCGGCACCCCTCAGGGAGTTTGATAGACCTCTTCCAAACGGATTGCGATCCTGAAAGGCAGCCCCGATGACACTCAAGCGTTACTTCAGCAAGGATTTTCAACAAGACCTGGGCACATTGAAGCTCATGAACGTTCCGCAGGTTTTGAAAGACATTTTTCACGACAAGGACCTGCTCTGCTTCGGTGGCAAGGACTGGCAGCATGTGGCACAGGATCTGGAACCGATCGCGGTGCACCACCGCCCGCGCTTTGTGCTCAGCTTGCTGGCGGTGGTGCTGACAGACCAGTGCATGCAGACCTATTTCAAGTCGTCCTATGCCCAGTGGCGTGCGCAGACGAATTACCCCAAATTCGCGTGGATGCGTTTTGGGCTCTACAACGAAAATCCACTCAAGTTGTTGTCCGTGCCCGAGCGTTCGGGTCTGTTGCCGGTGGCGCAAACCTTGGCGTTGATGCCGGAGTTTGTGGATTTTTATGTGGCGCTGATGTCGGACTACTTGGCAAAGAACATGCCCCACACCACGCCTGAGCAGTTTTTCCAATCGGTGTTCAAAGACAGCATCATGCAACTGGAGGGTGGGCTGGTGCTGGCCGCTTTCAAACAGTCACTGCGCGAAGCCTTGCACCCCCAGGCCAGTGCACCGCGCCAGACGACAGATTGGGCCTTCGCCTGAGCGCTGGCGGGTGCCATCAGCCCGCCGACCAAGGGCTGGCTTTGAGGCTCTGCGTCCACATCCTGCGCGAAATTGGCCTCGCGCAGCGGGTTCTGATGGGCCATCCAGCGGCCATAGACCGTTTGAAAATTCGCCACGATGCGCGCCAAGGTGATGGCACTGGGCAAGGGGTTCGTGGCTTTCACTGTAGCCTGCGTGGCAGCGCCAGTGTGTCGCGCTGGCTATAGTGCATCGCACACACCCCATGTCTCCCGCCACCCAAGGATGCCCCCGCATGAGCCCCGAACAACTGTTGCAGCACCACGACCAGGCCCGTTTGTGGGACCAAGCCCCCGGCGCCGTGGGTGGCCCCGACACCGCGGCTGCCTACCAAACCGCCTTGGCGGTACGCCGCTTGCGTCAGCAGCGCGGCGAAGTGCCCAAGGGCTACAAGATCGGTTTCACCAACCGCACGCTGTGGCAGCGCTACGAGGTGTTTGGCCCCATGTGGGGCACGGTCTGGGACACCGGTTTGACCCAGACGGAACCCACAGGCCAAGGTTCGGCTCAAGGCAACATTGACCTCACCGACACCTGCCAGCCTCGGCTGGAGCCTGAGATCGTGTTCGGCATGAAGGCCACGCCTGCGGCCAACGCCAGCTTGCAGGAGCTGTTTGAAGCCATCGACTGGTTGGCTCCTGGCTTTGAAGTGGTGCAGTCGCACTGTCTGGACTGGAAATTCAGCGCCACCGACACCATGACCGACGGCGGCTTGCACGCGCGTTTGCTGGTGGGCCAGCGCTTGCCGGTGCACACCCTGACCGCCGATGCGCAGGCGCTGCACACCCTGCTGGCGCAGGCCCAGGTCACGCTGTTCAAAAACGGCCAAGCGGTGGAGCAGGGCCGCGGTGCCAACGTGCTCGACAGCCCGCTGAACGCTTTGCAGCACTTTTTGAACGAAATGCGTCAATGCCCTGGCGCAGTCGATCTGCAAGCCGGTGATGTGGTCACCACCGGCACCTGGACCGATGCCTGGCCCCTGCAGGCGGGCGAGCATTGGCGGGCCGAGTTTTCGGCGCCATTGGGCAGCCTGAGCGCCCAGATGCGCTGAACCGCAGGTATAACGCAAGGCATAAAAAAACGCCCCGAGCCGCAAGGCCTGGGGCGTGAATCAACCAACATGTCAGGCAACTGCGAGAAGCTTGACCTGTTCAGTATACTGTAAATAAAAACAGTGTCTGTATGCCTTGTGCCTCATACCCGATCCATTTCGCCCACTACCATGCCCTTGCCCCGCCGCCGCCGAGACGACTTTGAAGAAAGCCGGATCTACGAATACCCGCAGCACTTGCGCGCAGCCATCGAAGACGCGCCCACCGGGCCCGGTGTCTACACCTTCCACGGCCAAGAGGGCGATTTGCCGCTGTACATCGGCAAAAGCATCAACATCCGTGCCCGGCTGCTGTCGCACCTGCGCACGCCCGACGAAGCCCGCATGCTGCGCCAGACCCAGCGCATCAGCCACATCCGCACGGCAGGTGAAATCGGCGCCTTGCTGCTCGAGGCACAGATGATCAAGGCCCAGCACCCGCTGTTCAACCAGAAGCTGCGCCGCAACAAACAGCTGTGCAGCCTGCGCTTGACCGATGGGGTGCCCGAGGTGGTGTATTCCAAAGACATCGACTTCGCCACCCAGCCCGACCTGTATGGCCTGTTTGCCAGCCGCCATGCGGCACTCGATGCATTGCGTGCCATCGCCGACCAGAACAAGCTGTGCTACGGCCCGCTGGGTCTGGAAAAGTTGCCGCCCGGCAAAGCCTGCTTTCGGGCGGCCATTCGCCAATGCGCAGGCGTGTGTCGGGGCGACGAAAGCCCCCAAGCGCACCGCGAGCGCCTGTTCACCAGTCTGCTGGCGCTGCACGTGCAATGCTGGCCACACCCCGGCGCGGTGGGTCTGGTCGAGCGCGATGAGCATCTGACGCAAATCCATGTCGTCAAGCATTGGTGCTATCTGGGCAGTGCCAGCACCCTCGCACAAGCCCGGCAACTGAGCCAAGAGGCAAGCCAGGTGGCCGAAGGCTTTGACGCCGATGGCTACAAGATCCTGTGCAAGCCGGTGCTCACAGGGGGTGTGGAGATCGTGGCCTTGTAGGGGGCAGGTTGCACAGCGAGAACGCAGCTTTCAGTTTTTCAGACGTCGGCTTTTGCGGCTTTTTTCAAAAAAATCGTCGGGTTTGGTTTGAACCCATCTGATAAAGCGTGCCATTTCTGTTTGTGCTTTCAAGGCGTTGACGCTCGGGTAGTGGCGAGCCAGTTCGGCCTCGGTCAAGAGCGCATGGATCTGGCGGTGGCAAATGCGGTGCAACACCACGGTCTCTGCCCCACCGTGTGATTTAGGAACCAGGTGGTGCGCGTCTTGTTGCCGCACAGGAATCGGACGCTCGCAAAGTGGGCAGATCGCGTCACCGCTGCGGGGCGTGGGCAGGGCCTCCAGCCGGGCTTGAATTTGTTTTTTCCGTATGCGTCCTGTCACAGCGCTGACCTCATGTTCACCTTTTCTCAAGACTACAGCAGTCTGCATGCGGCGTTGGCTGCTGTGGGCGATTGGGCCTGATCGGTGTGGGTGATCGCTGATCTCGCTTGAACAGTGGCCCTTGGCGCAGGGCGGTTATTGCCTGCGCCTGTGTGGCGTCCGCTGCTAGACTTCCGAGCTTGAAAAAATCCAACGCCCACATGCCCCACGGTTCACCGATCGACATCGTCTATCTGTGGGTTGACGGCAACGATTTGACTTGGCGTGCCAAGCGCCAGGCCGCGCTGCAAAAGCTGCCCCACGACTCCAGCGCTGCCATGGCCCGCTACAGCAATGTGGAGGGCCGTTTTCGGGACAATCACGAGCTGCGCTACAGCCTGCGCGCACTGGAGAAGTTTTTCCCCGATCACGGCCATGTGTACATCGTCACCGATGCCCAGGCGCCCGACTGGCTGCGCCCTTCGGATCGCTTGACGCTGGTGGACCACCGCGAGCTGATGCCCGAGGCATCCTTGCCCACCTTTGACTCGGGCCACATCGAGTCCTGGATTCACCACATTCCGGGCTTGTCCGAGCGTTATTTCTACTTCAACGACGACGTGTTTTTTGGCGCACCGGTCCAGCTGAGCGATTGGTTCACCGACACGGGTTTTCATGTGACATGGTCCGACGATCCGGTGGTCTCTGGCGAAGCCATGCGCATGGACGCCACCTCGCTGGAAAACGCTTGCCGCCTGTCCATTCAGTGGCTGAGCGACGCCGCCCGATCGGGCCAAGCCGCTTGGCGCGAACAAGACCCGCTTTACCAAAACACCTTCCGCACCTTTGCGCATTCGCCCCGGCCCATGCTCAAGTCGCTGCTGCTGGAGTTGGAAGAAACAGCCCCCGAGTTGTTTGCCGCTGTCCGGTCGACGGTGTTTCGCAGCTGGGACAAGCCCACCATCGTGTCGGACTTTGTGTTGCGCTGGGCCTTGGCGCACGGCATGGCCAGCATCCGGCCCTATCGCCACCGGTATGTCTCGACGGGTGAAGGGGATCAAAACACGCAGCTGCAGGTATTGGCCGCTGAGTTTGGTGCGCTTGAATTTTTCTGCATCAACGACACCACCGACGATGCGCAGGCCAACGATCCGCGTTTGCAGAACGTGCTGACGGTCTTGGAGTCGATCTTGCCCAGCCCTTCAGCGTTTGAAAATCCTGCCGCCTTGCCGTCCAGTGTGCCGCGTTCAGAAGGCATCAGCGCAGAGATTCACGCGTCAGAGCCGATGGTGGTAAAGGAAACGCCTCCTGCGCTTCGCTCAAAGCTTGCTTGAGCAGGGCGCCTGAACCCATCTTGTGCTGATCGCGCTGTGCGCTGATTTGCCGGGTTTGGTGTTTGGCCGTGCGACCGCGAACCCGGATGCGCCAGACCCTGAATGAGCGGGTTTTGAGGGCGCCGCGCATCAAGTCAATCACCGCGCGCTCGTCCAGACCAAACTGCGTGGCAATGGCCTCAAACGGCGTGTCGTCTTGCCAAGCCATCGCGATGATGGTGGACACGTCGGCTGGTGCCAAGCCGTCGACTGGCGTTTGTTCTGGGGTCATAGGCGTGCGTGGCTGGAAAGCATGGCTTGTGCGCTCAAGGGATGGGCTGCGCGACTTCAAGGCAACAAAGCCGTGGTCTCTTGCCGCAGCATGCGCACCATCTTTTGCGCGGCCGGTGACAGGCTGCGGTGGCGGCGCGTGACCACGCCCAGGGGGCGCTGGATGTCCGGGCCCGTCAGGCGGCGGCTCACCACACCCTCTTGCTGCACAAAGGCGGCGGCCAGCTCGGGCAGGGCGGCCACGCCCAAACCGGCTTTGACCATGGCATGGATGGTGGCGATGTGCTCGACCTCGTAGCGCGGCTGGAAGGCGATGCGGTGTTCAATGAAGGCCGCATTGGCGTACTGGCGCACGCTGGCGGGCAGCGGCATCGAGATGTGGGTCAGCTCGGCCACCTGCAGCCAGTTCAAGGGGGTCTTGCCTTTGGCCAGGCGGTGGTTCAGCGGGATCAGCAAAACAAAGCCATCGGCCGACAGCGGTGTGTAGTCCAGATCCGCGTAGTCGGGGTTGGCCGCGGTGAGCGCAAAGTCCACCGTGCCTGCGCGCACCAGGTCAAAGGCGGGACCAGACAGGGTGTCGTGCAGTTGCAGCGCAATGTCCGGGTGCTGCTCGGCATAGCGGGCCATCACGCGAGGCACCACCGTGGCCGCCAGCGAGGGCAGGGCTGCCAGGCTCACTTTGCCCGACTGGATCTGCGTGATGTGCTGCACGCGTTGCACCGCCTCCTGGGTCTGGGCGTTGAGCAAGCGGGCTTGCTCCACAAAGACCTGGCCTGCGGCCGTCAGGTGCACGCTGCGCGTAGTGCGGTCAAACAGGCGTGTGCCCAAAGCTTCTTCCAGGCGGGCGACCACGCCCGAGACCGCCGATTGCGACAAATGGACCTGCGCAGCCGTGCGCCTGAAACTGCCGGTTTCGGCCAGCACCAGAAAGATGTCCAGATCGCGGGGTGTCCAATTGATATGCATAACAGATCAGTTTATAGAAAAAAACGGCTGGACGAAGCAATCGGGCCTTCCTAGACTCGGCTCATTCTTTTGAACATCGGCTGGATTCATGATTTCTTCACACCCTTCTCAAGCGCGCAGCGTGGTCGTCGGCGGCGGCACCATGGGCATGGACGTGGCCATCGTGTTGGCCCGTGGCGGCAGCCAGGTCACCGTGGTCGAGCCCGATGCCGCCAAGCGCCAGGCGCTGACCACCCATGTGCGCCACAACCTCGAACCTCTGGGCATGGCCCACCGCACCGAGCGTGTGCAGGCCGTGGCCGATTTGGCCGATGTGGCCTGGCCCGGTGTGAGCGTGCTCATCGAGTGCATCCCGGAAAAACTCCCCCTCAAGCAGGCCCTGTTTGCGCGACTGGCGCAGATGGCCGCACCCGAAACGCTGCTATGCAGCAACAGCTCCAGCTTCCCGATCAGCGCCATCGCCGAGGGCCTGCCCACGGCTGAGCGCATGCTGGGCCTGCACTTTTTCATGCCTGCGCATTTGGTGCCGCTGGTCGAGGTGGTCTTGGGGCCAAAGTCCAATGTGCAAGAAGCCGAGCAGCTGTGCGACTTCATGCGCGGCTGTGGCAGCGTGCCGGTGCTGGTGCGTAAGGACAAGCCCGGCTTTTTGGCCAACCGCATGCAGCACGCCTTGGCGCGTGAGGCCTTTGCCCTGATCGACGAAGGCGTAGCCACGCCCGAAGACGTGGACGCGGCCGTGCGCTTTGGTTTTGGTTTCCGCTTTCTGGCCGCTGGCCCGGTCATGCAGCGCGACCATGCGGGCCTGGAGGTGCACACGGCTGCTGCTGCCAGCATGTACCCCAGCCTGGCCGTGAACGCCGAGCCCGCCCGCGTGCTGCAAGAGCGCGTGGCCCGGGGCGACTTGGGCATGAAGACCGGGCAGGGCTTTTTCAAATGGACACCCGAGACCCAAAAGGCCGAGCGCGAACGCTATGACCGCTTGCTGCGCCAAGGGCTGGATTTGCTGGCGTCTGAGTTGCCGCCCCTTAACCCTCTCGATTGATTCCCCCACGATTGATTTTTAAAAGGCACCCCATGGCTGTTTTTTCGCATCCCCTGTTGATCACCGTGGCGCCCAACGGCGCCTACAAGCAGCGGCCTGACCATCCGGCCTTGCCCATCACCACCGCAGAGCTGGGGCAGACCGCCAAGCTGTGCCTGGACGCCGGTGCGGCCATGATTCACATGCACATCCGCGATGCTGAGGGGCGTCATAGCCTGGACGTGCAGGGCTACCGCGATGCGCAGCAGGCGGTCAAGGCGGCGGTGGGTGATGAACTCATCATCCAGGTCACCAGCGAAGCCGCGCGTGTGTACAAAGCGCCCGAGCAAATCGCCATGGTCACCGCGCTCAAGCCCGAAGCCGTCTCGGTGGGCCTGCGCGAAGTGGACCAGCCCGAGATCGGCGAAGCCGGTTTGGCCCAGTTCTTTGGCTGGCTGGCCAAAGAGCACGTTATGACCCAGGTCATCGTGTACGACGTGGCCGACCTGCAGCGCTGGCAAGCCCTGCGTGCACAAGGGGTGATCCCGGATGCGCCCTGGTCGCTCTTGTTTGTGCTGGGCCGTTATTCGGTGGGGCAAACGTCGGAAGCCAAAGACCTGCTGCCTTTTGTCATGGCCCACACCGGCCAAGAGCCGTGGTCCATGTGCGCTTTTGGCGCGGGCGAACACGCTTGCGCCACCACCGCCGTGGCCTTGGGCGGCCATGCGCGGGTGGGTTTTGAAAACAACCTCTTGCTCAACAACGGACAAGTGGCGCCCGACAACGCCGCACTGGTGCGCCAGATTGCCGACTCGGCCCGCGTGCTGGGCCGCAGCCTCTACACCGCGCAGCAGGCGCGTGAAGCTTTCTTTGCCGTATAACGATCACAGACCCTCAGGAGACACACCATGAAACGCAGCACCTTCCTCGCCACCATGTCAGCCGCACTGTCCGCAGCCCTGTTCAGCGCCGCTTTGCCCGCACTGGCCCAGGACAACTACCCCAGCAAAACCATCCGTTTTGTGGTGCCTTATCCACCGGGCGGCCCGACCGATTTGATGGCCCGCATGCTGCAAAGCGAATTGAGCACCCGCCTGGGCGTCACGGTGATCGTGGACAACAAAGGCGGCGCAGGCGGTAACCTGGGCAGCGCCGAAGTGGCCAAGCAAGCCCCAGCGGATGGCTACACCTTGCTGCTGGCCGCCAGCGGCCCCATGGCCGTGAACCCCACGCTGTACCGCAGCATGCCTTTTGTGCCCATGACCGACCTGGCCCCGGTGATCCAGATTTCTTCATTCCCTCTGGTGCTCGAGGTGCACCCGAGCGTGCCGGTCAACAACGTCAAGGAATTGGTTGCCTTGGCGCAAAAGCCCGACAGCAAATTGGCCTTTGCATCAGCAGGCAATGGCACGCCTCAGCATTTGGCGGGTGAGATTTTCAACACCCAGGTCAACACCAACATCTCGCACATCCCTTACCGTGGCGCAGGCCCTGCGCTCAACGATTTGATCGGTGGTCAGGTGCAGGTGATGTTCGACATCCTGGGCAGCTCTTTGCCGCACATCCAGGGCGGCAAGTTGAAAGCCCTGGCCGTGACGTCGGCCAAGCGCCACCCCTCATTGCCCAATGTGCCGACCATGATGGAAGCGGGCATTGCCGGTTATGAAATCACCGGCTGGCACGGCATCGCGGTGCGTGCAGGAACGCCTGCGCCCATCATCAACAAACTCAACACCACCTTGAACGCCATCTTCAGCGAGCCGGAATTCAAGAAAAAATGGGAAGCCATCGGCACGCCGGTGGTCGGCGGCACGGCCGCTCAGTTTGGCGAGTTGATCCGCAAAGAGTCCATCCGCCTGGGCCAGGTCGTCAAGAAAGCGGGCGTGACGCTGGACTGATCCTCGGCTGAGAAGAACACCCGGTCGCCCTGGCCGGGTGTTGGGGTCAAACGCCGCCTTGCGGGTGCGTGGGGTCAATCCAGAGCACGGTCTCGGGTTTTTCCGCGGGCTCGATGTCCATGTTGACCGCCACCGCCTGGCCGTCGCTTCGGCACAGCACGCATTCGAGCGTTTCGTCCGCGCTGGCATTGATTTCCTGGTGCGGCACATAGGGCGGCACGTAAATGAAATCGCCTGGGCCCGCTTCGGCGGTGAACTCCAGCGCATTGCCCCAGCGCATGCGGGCACGGCCTTTGACCACATAGATCACGCTCTCCAAAGGCCCATGGTGGTGGGCTCCGGTTTTGGCATTGGGGTGGATGTGCACCGTCCCTGCCCACAGCTTTTGCGCACCGACGCGGGCAAAGTTGATCGCCGCTTTGCGGTCCATGCCGGGGGTGGAGGGCACGTTGCCATCCAGTTGGTCGCCGGGCACCACGCGCACGCCATCGTGCTTCCAGTCGGTGTGGGCGTGGTCGTGTGCTGGGGGCGTGTCGTGGGGAGGGGTCATGGTTGTGGCCTCGACGAATAAGGAATGAATTCACTTTAGCACGCAGGGCCATGCGTGCCTGTCGCCTGGCCCACTACACTGGCTTGCCGTGGCCAAACTGCTCTTGCAGTGGGGCGCTGCGATGAAACCCACTTGTGCCGATCATGAAATTCAAAATGTCTGAAAACTCGCTGTTCGCTACCTTGCTGCGCGCCCCTTGGTGGGTGAGCTTTGTGGTGATGTTGGCGGTGGCCTTGGCGGCCGGCGCTTTGTTGCCGCATGACTACAAAACAGCGGGCATGTTGGGCGCTTTTCCGTTTTTGGTGATCGGCGTTGTGGCCGCATGGCGCCAAAGAAATGCGCTGTCGCCCGCGCGCATCGACGAACTCACTGCGCAAGCGCGTGCCATGGGCTGGCGCGAGTTTTCTGCGGTGGTCGAAACTGCTTTGCGTCGGCAAGGTTTTGAGGTTCGTCAGCCGAGCAGCGGCCTCGCTGATTTCGAGATCGAAAAAAACGGCCGCATCACCTTGGTCAGCGCCAAGCGCTGGAAAGCGGCCAGCACGGGCGCCGAGACCTTGCGCGAACTCTGGGCCACAGTGGAAAGCCAAGAGGCCTTTTCGTGCAGCTGCATGAGCTTGGGGACCTTCAGCCCAGCCGCTGTGGCCTTGGCCCGGCAGCACCCCATTCAATTGCTCGGCGCGGTCGAGATTGCGCAGCTCGTGCACGAGGCCGGGCCAGTGGCCAAGGCCTGAGCGGCTGAACCTTCAGGGTTTGGCTTGCCAGCTCTCGGGGCGGTAGAGCTTGAACAACTGCTCAGGGCCGATCGTGAAATAGTCTGCCGGGCCGCCGGCACGCAAAACGTGCTGGGCGTTGGCGGTGTCGTAAATGCCGTCCTTGAGCAGGCGCTCGTCGATGTGCACGCCCACCACCTGGCCAAAGATCATCCAGGTGTTGACCTTGTTCCCCTCGATGTCCTGCATCTGCAGGATCTGCGTGCACTTGCACTCGAAGCTGACCGGGCTCTCGGCCACGCGGGGCACGCTGACGATGCGCGAGGCTTGTGGCGTGAGGCCGGCCACATCGAACTCGCTCACATCGGGCGGCACCGCGTCGCAGGTCTTGTTCATGGCTTCGGTCAGTGGGCGCGTCACCAGGTTCCAGACAAACTCGCCCGTGGCCTCGATGTTGTTGAGCGTGTCCTTGCGGCCAATGCTGGAAAAGCCGATCAGCGGCGGCACGTAATTGAAGGCACTGAAAAAACTGTAGGGCGCCAGATTGAGCCCCCCGCTGGCGTTGCGGCTTGATACCCAGCCAATCGGGCGCGGGCCCACGATCGAATTGAAGGGGTCGTGTTTCAGGCCGTGGCCCAAGCGGGGTTCGTAGAAATGCGTCATGGCCCTACTGTAAAAGCAGCCGAGAGGCCTTTCTATCCCGGTGGAGACTTTCCCCACAGACCGTGCCCAAAGCTGTGGATAAGTCCATGAACAACCGTGGCAAGCCGCATCCTGTCTGGTGCCGCGCGGCGTGCTTAAAAATTAGGCACTCCGGGGCTCGCCGCAAGAGCCCGAAGCCGTGCAAGATTGCGGCTATTCTTGTTGTTTTCCCCGTCTGATCGCCTGACCCCTCCGCATGCCTGTTTCTGCCATCCCGCCCGGCTTCATTGCCCTGCACAGCCACCGCTCCGAGGTGCTGGCCGAGACCTTGTCGGCCTGGCTGGCGCGCCAGCCCCTGGCACCGCTGGAGCCCGAGGTGGTGCTGGTGCAAAGCAACGGCATGGCCGAGTGGATCAAGATGGCGCTGGCCCAGCAAGGCGGCGTGTGCGCGGCCACCCGGGTGGAGCTGCCCTCGCGCTTTTTGTGGCGCACCTACCGGCAGGTGCTGGGCGCGCAAAATGTGCCGCCCGACTCGCCGCTCGACAAGCTGCCCATGACCTGGCGCTTGATGGCCTTGCTGCCCCAGTGCGTGGGTGAGGCCGTGTTCCAACCGGTGGCCGGTTTTTTGCGGGGGGACGAGCCCGACCGCTTGCTGCAACTGGCCAGCCGCCTGGCCGATTTGTTTGACCAATACCAGATTTACCGCCCCGATTGGCTCGAAGACTGGGCTGCTGGGCGCGATGTGCTGCGCCAGGCCGCAGGCCAGAGCGTTCAACCGAACGAGGTGCCCGCCGACCAGCTGTGGCAAGCCGAGCTGTGGCGCCGTGTGCTGGCCACCCTGACCGAATCCGAGCGGCACGCCACGCGGCCGGCCTTGCATGTGCGGGCTTTGGCCCGCCTGAAGTCGGGCGAGGCCCTGGCCAGCCCGGTGGCGCGGCGCGTGTCGGTGTTTGGCATGAGCCACATGCCCGGCCAGCTGCTGGAGATGTTGGCCGCCTTGGCCGCGCACAGCCAGGTGTTGCTGGCCGTGCCCAACCCCTGCCAATACCACTGGGGCGACATCATCGATGGCCGCGAAGCCCTCAAGGCCGAGCGCAAGCGGCATGCCTACCGCGATGGCCAGGTGCTGTCGGACACCCCTTACGCGCAGATGCATCTGCACGCCCCCGCCTTGCTGGCCGCTTGGGGGCGGCAAGGGCGCGACTTCATCCGCCAGCTGGACGCGTTTGACGATGTGCAGGCGGCACTCGCGCAGACGCAGTGGCCCCGTCTGGACTTCTTTGACGATGCGCCGGGCAGCGATGCCACGCGCTTGCTCTCGCAGTTGCAAAACCGCATCCGCGACCTGCAGTCCGCCCAAGAGCCGGTCGCGTCGCCTGTGCTGGCCGATGACGCGTCGGTGGTGTTCAAGGTGGCGCACAGCCCGGTGCGCGAGTTGGAAGTGCTGCACGACCAGTTGCTGCAATGGTTCCACCAAATGCCCGAGGTCTCGCCGCGTGATGTGGTGGTCATGGTGCCCGACATCGAGGTGATGGCCCCGGCGATCCGCGCCGTGTTTGGCCAATACAAGCGCGGCGATGCGCGCTTCATTCCGTTCGACATTGCCGACCTGGGTGCACAGGCCAGCAGCCCGCTCATCCATGCGGTGGAGTGGTTGCTGGCTTTGCCGCAACAGCGTGGCCGCATGAGCGAGCTGGTCGAGCTGCTCGAAGTGCCCGCGCTGGCGGCTCGCTTTGGCGTCAAGCCCGAACAACTGCCCACGCTGATCCGCTGGATGGCGGGCTCGGGCATCCGCTGGGGCTTGTCGGCCACACACCGCGCGGGCTTGGGCCTGGTCGCCTGCGGTGAAGACAACTCGGCTCTGTTTGGCGTGCAGCGCATGCTGATGGGCTATGCCTGCGGCGCAGACCCCATGCCCTCAGGTGCTGCGGGCATGGACCCTTACCCGGAGGTGGGCGGGCTCGACGCCGAGCTGGCCGGTGCCTTGGCGCATTTGCTGCAAGCATTGATGGACTGGTGGCAAGCCTGCGCCACGCCCGCCAGCCCCGAGCAATGGGCCGAGCGCGCACGGGCCATGCTGGCGGCATTGTTCAAGCCGCAGGACGATGCCGACCGCAACGCCTTGTCGGCGCTGGACCAGGCTTTGAACGACTGGGTGCAGGCCGCCGAGCAAGCAGGGTTTGCCCAAGTGGTGCCCCTGGCCGTGGCCCGATCTGCCTGGCTGGAGGCCTTGAAAGTGCCCAAGCTGGAGCAGCGCTTTCGGGCCGGGGGCGTGACCTTTTGCACGCTCATGCCCATGCGGGCGATCCCGTTTCAGATGGTTTGCCTGCTGGGCATGAACGACGGCGACTATCCGCGCCGCAGCCCACGCACCGATTTCGATTTGCTGGGCCTGCCTGGCATGGCCCGCCCTGGTGACCGCTCGCGCCGCGACGATGACCGCCAACTCATGCTCGAAGCGCTGCTGTCGGCCCGGCGTGTGCTGTATGTGAGCTGGAGCGGCCGCAGCGTGCGCGACAACAGCGAACAACCGCCCTCGGTGCTGGTCTCGCAATTGCGCGACGAGATCGATGCGCTGTGGGGCGCGGGCACCGCTGAGCGTCTGACCACGGTGCACCCGCTGCAGCCGTTCAGCCGGGCTTATTTTGAAGAGGGCAGCGGCTTGCAGACTTATGCCAAAGAGTGGCTGGCGGCGCAGACTGGATCGCCACGCTACGCTCGCGATGACGGAATTTCCAACCCGTCATCGCGAGGAGCGCAGCCACAGGAAGATCCCAACCCGTCATCGCGAGGAGCGCAGCGAGGTGGCGATCCAGTCTTGCTGCAGCCCCTGCAGTCCGCCACCGGCACCCCCGTCATCACGCTGGCCCAGCTGGCCCGCTTTCTGCGCCGCCCTGTGGGGGCGTTTTTCCGCGAGCGCTTGCAGGTGCATCTGGAAGACGAGCGCAGCGAACTGCACGACGAAGAGCTGTTCGGGCTGGCCGGGCTGGACCTGTACCAGCTGCTGGAGCACGAGCTGGCGCATGTGCCGGTGGATCTGGCCAGCGAACAATTGCCCGGGCATGTGCAGCGGGTGGTGCAAGGCTTGCGAAAAGCCGGTGCCTTGCCCCTGGCGGGCGTGGGCCTGCTCGAAGCGCAAAAACTCTCGCACAGCCTGGAGACTCTACTGACCGCCGCCCTGAATGAGCGCGCAGGCTACCCCCATGCGGCACAGCGCGTGCTGGTTGATTTGCCGCACGCGCATGTGCACCTGCAAGACGCGCTGGGTGGTTTGCTGGCAGCTGAGCGCGGACAAGCAGGCGGACCAGATTGCGGACAACTGGCGCTGACCCTGCGTGCCAACAGCATCGCCCGCATCCAGGTCAGCGGTGAAGCGCTAGCCTTGCCCGACAAATTGATCGATGTGTGGCTCACTTCGTTGGCCGCTGCCGCCATGGGGCAGCCGCTGCCCTGTGTGGTGGTGGGCCGCAACGCCGTGGTGCGCGTGCCGCCGCAAGACCCCGAAGCCGCCCGCGCCCAATTGCAGGTGCTGCTGGACACTTGGGTCGAAGGCATGCGCTGGCCGCTGCCCTTGCCACCGGCGCTGGCTCTGAAGTGGCTGGAGAAAAAAGACAAGGCCAACGCGCTGCTCGATCTGTACGAAGGCAGCAGCCACCAGCGGGCCGAAGTCCGCCAGGACCCGGCGCTGGCGCGGACCTATCCCACGCTCGATACCTTGCTGGCCACCGGCGCGTTTGAACGCTTGGCCGAGGCGGTCTATGCCCCCCTGAAAGCCTGGGCCGCGCACACCGAGGTGGAGGCTTTGCCCGATGCGCCTGCCGACACCGATGCCCAGGAGGTGCTGGCATGAGCAGCGCACACGCCTTGAACGCGCACCGCTTTCCGTTGCGAGGCAGCCATTTGATTGAGGCGAGCGCGGGTACCGGCAAGACCTGGACGATTGCCGCGCTCTATGTGCGCCTGGTGCTGGGCCATGGCACACAGGACAGAGAAGGTGGTACCGCGCCCGTGCGCCCCATGCTGCCGCAAGACGTGCTGGTGATGACCTTCACCCGCGCCGCCACGCGTGAGCTGTCCGACCGCATCCGCGCCCGCCTGACCGAGGCGGCGCAGGTGTTTCGCGGCACCGCCCAGACGGACGATGCTTTCCTGAGGGAACTGAAAGACGAATACCCCGAGGGGCCGAAGCGCGAGCAGGCCGCTTACCGCCTGGCGCTGGCCGCGCAGGCCATGGACGATGCGGCGGTGTACACCATCGACGCCTGGTGCCAGCGCATGTTGCGCGAGCACGCCTTTGACAGCGGCAACCTGTTTGAAGAAAACCTGGTGGGTGACGAAGCCGCCTTGCGCATGGAAGCCGTGCAGGACTACTGGCGTCAGCAGCTCTACCCCATGCCCACCGCCATGGTGGCGCAGGTGAAGGGCATCTGGCGTGATGTGGACACGCTCGAAGCCGACATGCGCGCCCTGATGGGCGTGCCGCTGGCCGAGGCCGGGCCCGGCACGCTGGGCCAGGTGCTGTCGGCCGTGCTCGATGCCCGCCACACGCAGCTGCAGGCGCTCAAGCAAGGCTGGGCCGATCGGGCCGACAACTTGCTGGGCTGGATTGAGGCGCAGCTGGAACAGCACAAGTCCAGCTGGGACGGCCGCAAGCTCACGTACAAAAAATGCGCCGAATGGCTGGGCGTGCTCAAGGCCTGGTCGCAAGGCCCGGCCGATGCGCAGGCCCTGCAAACCGACATGAAAACCGGCTGGGACCGCTTCACGCCCGAAGGGCTGCTGGCTTGTCGCAAGCCTGGCGAAGACCCCGTGGCGTTGCCGCCCGAAAGCCAGGCCTATGCCGACTTGCAGGCGGCCTTGCTGGCCTTGCCCGACCCGGCGCAGGCCGCCCGCCTGCACGCCCGCCAGCATGTGCTGCAGCGCATGGCCGAGCTCAAGCGCCGCAGCGGCTTGTTTGGTTTTGCCGACATGCTGCAGCGCCTCGATGTGGCGCTGGCCGACCCGCAAGCGGGCGAGCGCCTGGCCCAGCGCCTGCGCGAGCAGTTTCCGGTGGCCCTGATCGACGAGTTCCAGGACACCTCGCCGCTGCAGTTCCGCATCTTTGACCGCATTTACCGCACGGCGGACAACCGGCAAGACACCGCGCTGCTGCTGATCGGTGACCCCAAGCAGTCGATTTATGGTTTCCGGGGCGCCGACATCCAGAGCTACCTGGCCGCGCGCCGCGCCACGGCGGGCCGCCACCATGTGCTGGGCACCAACTTCCGGTCCACCCAAGCGGTGGTCGATGTGGTCAACCGCTGGTTCGAGATCCCGCAAGACGCCTTTGGTTATCGCCGTGGCGATGAGGACCCCTTGCCCTTCCAGAGTGTGAAAGCCAAGGGCCGCGCCGAAGTGCTGACCGGCAGCAGCGGCCCCATCCCGGCCATGACGCTGGTGCACGACGACACGCTGCGCAGCCAGCGCGATGCGCGTGCGCATTTGTCGGCCTTGTGCGCCGAGCAGATCGTGGCTTGGCTGAGTGACCCGCAGGCGCGCTTTGTCGATCCGCAAAAAGGCGATACCGCGCTCAAGCCCAAAGACATCGCGGTGCTGGTGCGCACCGGTGTGGAAGCCGCCGCCGTGCGCGATGCACTGCGTTGGCGCGGCGTGGCCTCGGTGTATTTGTCGGACCGCGACTCGGTGTTTGCCAGCGACGAAGCGCAGGACCTGTGCCTGTGGCTGCGCGGCGTGGCCGAGCCGCAGGACATGCGCCGCGTGCGCGCCGCCTTGGGCACACGCACCGTGGGCTTGTCCTTGCCTGAGCTTTACGAGCTGGCCACCCAAGACGAATTGCTGGACCAGCGTGCCGAGCAGATGCGCGAGCTGCACCAGACCTGGCAAAACCAGGGGGTGCTGGCCATGCTGCGCCAGTCGCTGCATGTGCTGCAGCTGGCCGGGCGCTGGCGCGGCGAGCCCGATGGCGAGCGCCGCCTGACCAATGTCTTGCACCTGGCTGAACTGCTGCAAACCGCCAGCCATCAGCTCGACGGTGAGCAGGCCCTGATCCGATGGTTGAGCCAGCAGATCGACGAAGCGCTGGACGGCAGCGCAGGTGAGAACGAAGAGCAGACCGTGCGCCTGGAAAGCGATGAAGACCTGGTCAAAGTCATCACCATCCACAAGAGCAAGGGCCTGGAGTACCCGGTGGTGTGCCTGCCCTTTGCGCACAGCCACCGCGTGGTCACGGCTGACAAGGCGGCCGTGCTGCAAGTCAGTGACGCGCAGGGCGAACGCCACTGGACACTGGCCTTTGACAAGCAGGACGCGAAAGGCGCGGACCTGGACCGCCTGCGCGAAGACCTGCGCCTGTGGTACGTGGCCTTGACCCGTGCGCGGCACGCCCTGTGGGTGGGCTGGAGCCCGGTCAAGCGCGGCAGCGGCAAGGCCTGTGTCAACCACGACAGCGCCCCCGGCCATTTGCTGGGCGGCGGCCAGCCGCTGGAGGCCGCGCAATGGCTGCCGCCACTGCAGGCCTTGCAGACGACGGCACTTGGCGAGGCGCTGCCTGTGCAGTTGACGCTGGCCCCAAGCGTCGTGCCCTTGACCCGCTGGCAGAGGCCTGCGCAGCACGCGGCCTTGCAAGACGCGTTGCAATGCACCGCCCGCATCGACAAGAGCTGGACGATTGCCAGCTTTTCGCGTTTGACGCGAGACCTGTCTTCGCAGCCAGTCTTGCAGTCGGCTTTGCACATGGCCACCCCACGCCCGGCTGACGACGAGCCGGTGGTGGACGAGGTGGCCTTGCCTGCTTTAGCAGTGCTTGCACCCTGGCACAGCTTCGCCCGAGGCCCTAGCGCAGGCAACTTCTTGCACGACCAGCTGGAGTGGCTGGCGGCGGACCACTTTGCCTTGCAGCCGGGCACGCCGCAGGCCGAACGCCTGGCCAAGCGCTGCGAGCGGGCTGGCTACAAGGCGCAGGCCGCCGATGTGGTGCAGTGGCTCGCGCGTGTGGTGGCCCAGCCTTTGCTCGGCCCCGATGCGCCTTTGAATGCCCTGGGCACCTTGCTGCCCGAGATGGAGTTTTGGTTGCCCGCCGCGCGTTTGCACGCCAAAGAAGTGGACGCTTTGTGCCGCCAGCATTTGCTGCCCGGCGTGAGCCGCCCGCAGCTGCCCGATGCGCAATTGCACGGCATGCTGATGGGTTTTGCCGATCTGGTGTTCGAGCATGAAGGCCGCTACTGGGTGCTGGACTACAAGTCCAACCACCTGGGCGAGGGCGATGCCGCCTACACCGCGCCCGCACTGGATGCGGCCATGGCGCACCACCGCTACGAGGTGCAAGCTGCGCTGTACATGTTGGCACTGCACCGCTTGCTGCGGACCCGTCTGGGCGATGCTTATGACCCGGCAGCGCAGTTGGGCGGCGCGGTGTATTTGTTTTTGCGCGGCATCGACGGGCCTGCCGGGGGCTGCTGCACCTTGCCCGCGCCGGTGGCCTTGCTGGAGGCGCTTGACGCCATGATGACCCCCGAGGAGGCCGCATGAGTGTGCGCAAAAATCCCCGTGCCCTGGTGGTGCCTGCGGCGCAGATGGACTGGCTGCACGAGCTGCCTGCGCCCACGCTGAGCGCCGAGCAAGCCTTGCAGTGGCTGCACGCCTGGGCCGATCAGGGCTTGCTGCGCCGCATCGACAGCGCGCTGGCCGAACAATTGCACCGTCTCGACCCGCAAGCGCCTGCTGCCTTGCTGGTGGCCGCCGCCGTGCTGGCGCAGATGGAAGGGCGGGGCCACACCTGCCTGCCTGTGGCGGCCTTGTGCGATGCGCCTGTGGCCTTGCTGGGCTGGCCACAGGCCTGGCTGGACGGGCCTCTGGGCCTGAACGCTTTGTGGGCCACCATGCCCCGCGATGTGCCGGGCTGGCGTCTACAGCTGCAGGCCAGCTGCCTGCGTGCCGCCGATGCCCCCGACGCGGGACAGCCCTTGGTGCTGGGCGGCACCGGCGATGCGCCGCTCTTGTACCTGCGCCGTTATGCGGGTTACGAGCAGCGGGTGGGGCAGGGCCTGCTGCAGCGTGCCGGTGAACCGCTGCCGGTGCCGCAAGCGGCAGCGCGTGTGTGGTTAGACCGGTTTTTCGCGCCCCGTGCGGATTTGGACTGGCAGAAGATGGCCTGCGCCGTGGCCCTGCGTGCCCGTTTGTCGGTCATCACCGGTGGGCCGGGCACGGGCAAGACCTACACCGCAGCCCGCTTGCTGGCCTTGTTGCTGGCGCTGCACGAGACGGGCAACCCCTTGCGCGTGGCCTTGGCCGCACCCACCGGCAAAGCCGCAGCGCGGTTGAAGCAATCCATCGACAAAGCCTTGCAGGACTTGCCCGTGCCCGCCGATGCCGGGCTGGACCTCAAAGCGCTGGTCGAGCGCATGGGGCCTGCGCGCACCTTGCATTCGCTCTTGGGTGCGCGGCCCGATTCGCGCCAGTTCCGCCACCATGCGGCCCACCCGCTGGATGTGGATGTGCTCATCGTGGACGAGGCCTCGATGGTGCATCTGGAGATGATGGACGCCTTGCTGCAAGCCTTGCCGCCCCATGCGCGGCTGGTGCTGCTGGGCGACAAGGACCAGCTGGCCTCGGTGGAGGCCGGTGCCGTGCTGGGCGATCTGTGCCGCGACGCTGCGCAAGGCCACTACAGCGCCGAGACTGTGCAGTTTGTTCAGGCCGTGGCCGGGCAGACGCTGGATGCGGCGTATCTGGCCGCTGACAATTGCGCGCCACCTTTGGCCCAGCAAACCGTCATGCTGCGCGAGAGCCGCCGCTTTGGCGGACCCATCGGGCAACTGGCTTGGGCCGTGAACGGTGGCGATCCCCCAGCGGCGATGGCCGCGCTGCAGTCCGCCGATGCCGGGCCGCTTGCACAGCCGTTGTGGGCGCAGCAGGCCAGCAGCCCGCAGGCCGTTTGTGATCTCGCGCGTGGCGCATCGGGCAAGCCTTCTTATGCCGATTACCTGGCCTGCATCGCCGCCGGTCCCGTGGCCGGTGCGCACGAAGCCTGGGTCCAATCGGTCTTGCTGGCCTTTGACCGCTTTCGCATTTTGTGCGCGGTGCGGCAGGGCGAGTGGGGCACCGAAGGCCTGAATGCGGCGGTGCAAAAAGCGCTGGCCGATCAAGGTGGGCTTAAAGCCCAGGGCGAGTGGTTTGCCGGGCGGCCAGTGATGGTCACGCGCAACGACGCGCAGCTGGGGGTGTTCAACGGCGATGTGGGCGTGGCCTTGCCCAACGCGCAAGGGGCGCTCAAAGTCTGGTTCCTCGATGGCGATCAGCTGCGTTCGGTCAGCGTGACGCGCCTGGCCCATGTGGAAACCGCTTTTGCCATGACGGTGCACAAAAGCCAGGGCTCGGAGTTCTTGCACACGGCGCTGGTCCTGCCGCCTGGCGGCGCTGACGTGTTGTCACGCGAGTTGGTCTACACCGGCATCACCCGCGCCCGCGAACAGTTCAGCCTGATCGAAGCCCAGGCGGGCTTGCTGGAGGCGGCCATCGCAAGGCCCAGCGTGCGCGCCAGTGGCTTGCGCCAGTGGTGGGTGCCTCAGCTGCCGTAACCTTCGCAAGCCCCCGCATTGGGGCGGCCTTTGCATTCACGCGCCAGGCGCTTGTCGCGCTCGGCCCGGGTTTCGGCAGGACCTCGGTCGATGGCTTGCCTGGGCGCTTTTTTGCGGGACACGCCGGTAGATGCGGCGGACGCCGTGGACGGTGCCCAACTTGAGGCGAGGAGGGCGGACAGCAATCCGATGAGCAGCGCTGTGCGGGGGTGTTTCATGGGGTCTCCCTGTCGTGTTGTTGTGCTGCCCATGATAGGCAGCCGCTCAAATTTCGCAAGCCAGACGGGGCGGTGGCTCTGGCAGAAGTTAGGATGAAGGCATGAACAACATTGCTCCGCCTTTCATGCGCCAGACCGTGCTCGATCTGGAAGAGTCCCGCATCCGCGAAGTCGCCAACGCGGGCATGGGTCGCCCCGATGTGCTGGCCTTCTGGTTCGGTGAATCCGACGAAGTCACGCCCGATGTGGTGCGCCAGGCCGCCATCGACTCGATGCAGCAAGGCGAGACCTTTTACGCGCACAATCTGGGCCTGCCCGAGCTGCGCCAGGCGGTGTCGGACTACATGTCGGCCTTGCACGGCCCCATCCACATGGACCGCATCGCCATCACCTCAGGCGGCGTCAACGCCTTGATGCTGGCCGCACAAGCCCTGATCGACGCAGGCGACGAAGTGGTCGCCGTCACGCCCGTGTGGCCCAACCTGACCGCGCAGGCCCAGGTCATGGGTGCCCGCTTGACCTGCGTGCCGCTGCGCCCGGTGCATGGCCAGTGGCAGCTGGACATGGCCGCGCTCAAAGCCGCCATCACACCTGCCATCCGCATGCTGATCGTCAACTCGCCCAACAACCCCACGGGCTGGACCTTGAGCCGCGCCGAACAAGCCGAGATCCTGGCGCATTGCCGCAGCACCGGCACCTGGGTGCTGGCCGACGAGGTGTACGAGCGCCTGTATTACGAGGCTGACACCCCCAACGGCTGTGCCCCGTCTTTTCTGGATGTGGCCGAGCCTGACGACCGCCTGGTGGTGGTGCACAGCTTTTCCAAGAGTTTTTTGATGACCGGCTGGCGCCTGGGCTGGCTGGTCATGCCGCCCGCCATGACGCCGCACATGGGCAAGCTGATCGAGTTCAACACCTCGTGTGCCTCGGTCTTCACCCAGCGCGCGGGCTTGGTGGCCTTGCAAAACACCGCAGACATCACGCCTCGCGTGGTGGCGCACCTCAAAGCCTGCCGCGACACCCTGGTGCCCCTGCTGCAAGCCGTGCCGGGCGTGCAAGTGGCCCCGGCCAAAAGCGGCATGTACGCATTTTTCAGGCTCGAAGGTCACCCCGATGCGGTGCAGACTGCCAAACGCCTGGTGGCTGAAGCTGGCTTGGGTCTGGCCCCGGGCGAGGCTTTTGCCCCCGAGGCGGCAGGCTGGCTGCGTTGGTGTTTTGCTTCGAAAGATCTGAGTCGGCTGGCCCAGGGTGTGGATCGGCTCAAGGGCTGGTTGGCTGCCGCTTGAGCCTCAGAGCCGGGGTCACTCCGCCTTGGCGCCCGATTCCTTGACCACTTTGGCCCATTTGGCGATTTCAACCGCTTGGTATTTGGCCAATTCTTCGGGCGTGGACAGCACCGGGTCCAGGCCCAGGGTTTTCAGGCGATCCTGAACGTCGGGCAGACGGAAGACGCGCACGACCTCGGCGTTGAGTTTGTCAATGACCGGCTTGGGCACGTTGGCCGGTGCAAACAGGGCAAACCAGGTGGTGGCTTCAAAGCCGGGCACAAATTCGGCCATGGTGGGCACATCCGGTGCGGCGGGGGAGCGTTTGGCGGTGGTTTGGGCCAGTGCGCGGATCTTGCCTTCGCGGGCCATGGGAAGGGCCGAGGGCATGTTGTCGAACATGAGCTGGATGCTGCCGCCCACCAGGTCGGGGATGGCGAACTGGCGGCCTTTGTAGGGCACGTGCGTCATGCTGGTGCCGGTCATGGATTTGAACAATTCGCCCGAGACGTGCACCGAGGTGCCGGTGCCCGGCGAGCCAAACGAGAGTTTGTTGGGGTTGGCCTTCATGTAGGCGATCAGCTCGGGCACGCTTTTGACAGGCAGGTCGTTGTTGACCACCAGCAGGTTGGGTGCTGAGGCGACCAGCGAGACTGGGGAGAAATTCTTCACCATGTCGTAGGGCATCTTGTCGTAAAGCGCCCCGTTGATGGAGTGCGTGCCGACCGTGCCCATGACCAGGGTGTAGCCGTCGCCGGGGGATTTGGCCACGATGTCGGCGCCGATGTTGCCGCCCGCGCCAGGCTTGTTGTCAATGATGACGGGTTGGCCGAGTTGGGCTTTTTCGCTGAAGAGCCTGGCCAGAATGTCGGGGGCCCCGCCGGGGGTGAAGGTGACCACCAGTCGAATGGGCTTGCTCGGGTAGGTCTGGGCCAGGGCGCTTTGGCCTTGCAGGACCATGAGGCCGATCAGCAGTGCACCGGAGAGGGTTCGGGTGAAAGGGAATTTCATGCAAATGGCTCCTTTGGGGCCACTTTAGGGGTTGGCCTGCCAGGCCCTGATGGTGAAAACCCTTTGACTGTCGCCCATGTTGATCGGCAAATTCCCCCGCAGTTGGGTGTCTTCAAGCCCTGCATGGCTGGTTTGGATGAGCCGTTTCGGGCTATAATTGCCCTGTTTTGCGATTTGCAAAGCGCACGCCATCCGCTTTTCCGGCAGGTGGCGCAAGTCATTAACCCGCCGAAGTTCTTCAACGAACCTGAGCGAAAAACAAGGAAATACCATGATCGCTTCTTCGATCAAGGCCGAGGTCGTCAAGGCCAACGCACGTGCTGCCAACGATACTGGCTCCCCAGAAGTCCAAGTCGCTTTGCTGACTGCTCGCATCAACGAGTTGACTCCCCACTTCAAAACCCACGCCAAAGACCATCACGGTCGCCGTGGCCTGCTGCGCATGGTGAGCCGTCGCCGCAAGCTGCTGGACTACCTCAAGTCCCGTGATGCTGACCGTTACGTTGCGCTGATCGCCAAGCTTGGCCTGCGTAAGTAATCGTCTCTCCAGATGAAAAGCGCCTGAGTTAGGTCACTAGCTCAGGCGCTTTATTCTTTTTTCAGTCGGAATTTGTCAGGAAGAACCCGCGCTGTGTCATTCCACAAGGCTTGTCGAACCAGGTTTTGTGGAATGGCATCGAGTTCAGAGCGTCAAGTTTCGGGCCCCGGGTGCAGCCTCATGCCCTTTTTGTTTCAGGAGTTCTGAATATGTCCATTTTCAATAAAGTTACCAAAACATTCCAATGGGGCCAGCACACGGTCAAGATGGAAACCGGCGAAGTCGCTCGCCAAGCTGGCGGCGCTGTGCTGCTCGACATGGAAGGCACTGTTGTGCTGGCCACTGTGGTCGGCTCGAAGATCGCCAAAGCCGGTCAAGATTTCTTCCCCCTCACGGTCGATTACATCGAGAAAACCTACGCCGCAGGCAAGATTCCTGGCAGCTTCTTCAAGCGTGAAGCCAAGCCCAGCGAGCACGAGACCCTGACCAGCCGCCTGATCGACCGCCCGATCCGTCCTCTGTTCCCCGAAGGTTTCTACAACGACGTGCACGTGGTCATCCACACCGTGTCCTTGAACCCTGAAGTTGACGCCGACATCGCCGCGATGATCGCTGTGTCTGCCGCCTTGACCATCTCGGGCATCCCGTTCAACGGCCCCATCGGCGCCGCACGCGTGGGTTACATCAATGGCGAATACGTCCTGAACCCTGGCCAGACCCAGCGCAAAGACAGCGTGATGGATCTGGTGGTGGCCGGTACCGAAGCCGCTGTGCTGATGGTCGAATCCGAAGCCCTGCAACTGTCCGAAGAAATCATGTTGGGCGCAGTGGTCTATGGCCACGAGCAAAGCCAGACCGCCATCAACGCCATCCACGAGCTGGTGCGCGAAGCAGGCAAGCCTGTGTGGGATTGGCAAGCGCCTGCCCGCGACACCGCTTTTGAAGCCAAACTGGCTTCTTTGGCTGAAGAAAAACTGCGCGCTGCTTACCAGATCCGCAACAAGCAAGCCCGTACACACGCTTGCCGCGAAGCCTACGCTTCGGTCAAAGTCGCTTTGGCCGAAGAGGGCGTGGCGTTTGACAGCGTCAAGCTCGACGGTTTGATGTTCGAAATCGAAGCCCGCATCGTGCGCAGCCAGATCCTGGCCGGTGAGCCCCGCATCGACGGCCGCGACACACGCACTGTGCGCCCCATCGAAATCCGCAACAGCGTGCTGCCCCGCACACACGGTTCTGCCTTGTTCACCCGTGGTGAGACCCAGGCTTTGGTCGTGACGACCCTGGGCACCGAGCGCGATGCGCAGCGCATCGACGCGCTGGCTGGCGAGTTCGAAGACCGCTTCATGTTCCACTACAACATGCCTCCCTTTGCCACCGGCGAAGTGGGCCGCATGGGCTCGACCAAGCGCCGCGAAATCGGCCACGGCCGTCTGGCCAAGCGTGCTTTGGCCGCTGTGCTGCCGACCAAAGAAGAGTTCCCCTACACCCTGCGTGTGGTGTCCGAGATCACCGAATCGAACGGTTCTTCGTCTATGGCTTCGGTCTGCGGCGGCTGCCTGTCGATGATGGACGCTGGCGTGCCGATGAAAGCCCACGTGGCCGGTATCGCCATGGGCCTGATCAAGGAAGACAACCGCTTTGCAGTGCTGACCGACATCCTGGGTGACGAAGACCACCTGGGCGACATGGACTTCAAAGTGGCCGGTACCACCAACGGCATCACCGCTTTGCAGATGGACATCAAGATCCAGGGCATCACCAAGGAAATCATGCAGGTTGCTTTGGCCCAGGCCAAAGAAGCCCGTATGCACATTCTGGGCAAGATGCAAGAAGCGATGAGCGAAGCCAACACCGAAGTGTCTGATTTCGCGCCCAAGCTCTTCACCATGAAGATCAACCCCGAGAAAATCCGTGACGTGATCGGCAAGGGCGGCGCCACCATCCGCGCCCTGACCGAAGAGACCGGCTGCCAGATCAACATCGCTGAAGACGGCACGATCACCATCGCGGCCACCGACGGCGAGAAGGCTGAAATCGCCAAGAAGCGCATCGAGCAGATCACTGCCGAAGTCGAAATCGGCAAGGTCTACGAAGGCCCCGTGACCAAGATCCTGGACTTCGGTGCACTGATCAACCTGTTGCCCGGCAAGGACGGTCTGCTGCACATCAGCCAGATCGCCCACGAGCGCGTCGAAAAAGTGACCGACTACCTGAGCGAAGGCCAGATCGTCAAAGTCAAGGTCATGGAAACCGACGAAAAAGGCCGCATCAAGCTGTCGATGAAGGCTTTGCTGGACCGTCCAGCACAGGGCTGATCAAAGCTGTGGGTGGCCGAAAGGTCACCCGTGGTGGATTCCAACCGAGCATCGTTTCATGAACGTCATTGAAATTCAAAGCCCTGGCGCCCCCGAGGTGCTGGTGTCTGCACAACGACCTGACCCGGTTGCCGGGGCAGGGGAGTTGCTCATCCGCGTGGCGGCCAGCGGGGTCAATCGCCCCGATGTCTTGCAGCGCAAGGGCATGTACCCTGTGCCGCCCGGTGCGTCGGACATTCCGGGCCTGGAAGTGGCGGGTGTGGTGGTGTCGGGAGATGCCCTGGTCATGGCCGCATGCGGTTTGGCCGTGGGCGATCGGGTGTGTGCCTTGGTGGCTGGCGGTGGTTATGCCGAGTTGTGCGTGGCACCGGTGGCGCAATGCTTGCCTGTGCCCAAAGGCCTGACGGACATCGAGGCAGCATCGCTGCCCGAGACCTTCTTCACTGTTTGGAGCAATGTGTTTGACCGCGGGCGTTTGCAAGCGGGCGAGACTTTGCTGATTCAGGGGGGATCGAGTGGCATTGGCGTCACCGCCATCCAGATGGCCAAAGCCGCAGGGGCCACGGTGATCGTGACGGCCGGATCGGACGACAAATGCCAGGCGTGTCTGGCTTTGGGTGCGGACCACGCCATCAATTACAAAACCACCGACTTCGTGGCCGAGGCCAAGCGCCTGACTGGCGGGGCAGGGGTGAATGTGATTTTGGACATGGTCGCTGGCGACTATGTGGCGCGTGAGGTGGAGGCTTTGGCCGACGATGGCCGTCTGGTCATCATCGCGGTACAAGGCGGGCTCGAAAGTGGCTTCAATGCGGGGGCGGTGCTGCGCAGGCGTTTGACCATCACGGGCTCGACCCTGCGTCCACGCCCCATCGAATTCAAGGGCGCCATTGCCCGCGCCTTGCGTGAAAACGTGTGGCCAGCTCTGGAGTCGGGCCGGATCAAGCCTGTGATTCACAGCGTGTTTGCCGCGACGCAGGCTGGTGCTGGCTTGCCCACTGGCGCAGCGCAGGCGCATGCCTTGATGGAATCCAATCAGCACGTGGGCAAGATTGTTTTGACTTGGGCGCAGGCATGAAAAGCAAACTGATTGTTGGCAACTGGAAGATGAATGGTGGCCTGCAGGCCAATTCAGCTTTGCTGGCGGCCATTCAATCGGGGCTGTCTGACGTGACATGCCGCGCTGCGGTGTGTGTGCCTTCGCCGTATCTGGCGCAGATGCAAACGCTTTTGGCAGGCACGGCCATGGCCTGGGGGGCGCAAGATGTGTCCGCGCACGAATCCGGTGCCTACACGGGTGAAGTGTCGGCCAACATGTTGCGCGATTTCGGGGTGCGTTACTGCATCGTGGGCCATTCAGAGCGCCGCCAATACCATGCGGAAAGCGATGCACTCGTGGCCACCAAGGCGCAGCGTGCCTTGTCTGCTGGCATCACCCCCATCGTGTGTGTGGGTGAGACGCAGGCCGAGCGTGCTGCGGGCCAGACCGAAGCGGTGGTCAAGCGCCAATTGGCCGCAGTGATCCACACCAATGGGCATTGCATCAGTGAAATTGTGGTGTCCTATGAGCCCGTTTGGGCCATCGGAACAGGTTTGACGGCGACGCCTGAGCAGGCTCAATCGGTTCATGCTTTGCTGCGCAAGCAATTGGCAGCTGCCAGTGCACATGCGGATCGGGTCTCGATTCTGTATGGCGGCAGCATGAACGCTGCGAATGCGGCCACCTTGTTGGCCCAGCCCGATGTGGATGGTGGCCTGATTGGTGGCGCAGCCTTGAAGGCGGATGACTTTTTGACTATTTTGGCTTCAGCTTCCCGCTGAGCATTTGAAGATTGATATTGGAGAGAAAAAGATGAGCTTTTTGATGACCGTGATTTTGGTGGTGCAAATGTTGTCGGCTTTGGCCATGATCGGCTTGATCCTGGTGCAGCACGGCAAAGGTGCCGACATGGGCGCGGCCTTTGGCAGCGGCGGCTCGGGCAGTTTGTTTGGCGCCACAGGAGGGGCCAATTTCCTGTCCCGCACCACTGCCGTTCTGGCCGGTGTTTTCTTTGTGTGCACCTTGTTGCTGGCTTATCTGGGCAACAACCGCCCGGCAGCCGCATCGGGCAGCGTGCTCGAAGGCGCCGCAGTGACCGCGCCCGCACCGGCAGCGCCTGCTGCCGACAACAGCACCGCTTCGCAGATTCCTGGCAACACGCCTGCCGCGCCCGCCAAGTAAGCTGGGCATCAGCTTTGTTGCTGTGCACAAATTTCCGGGTTTTGACAGGGAAATGACCCGGTTTTCAGAGTAGAATTCGGGATTGTCCGGAGAGCCAAAAGTGTGTTCGCATGCTTTCCTCAAGCCATCTGGACAATGCATCCCGCCGTCGTGGTGAAATTGGTAGACACGCTATCTTGAGGGGGTAGTGGCGAAAGCTGTGCGAGTTCGAGTCTCGCCGACGGCACCAGACAAACAGAAAAGCCCAGGCTCAAGGCCTGGGCTGTTCATTCGGTAATACCGGCAGTCTCAAGATGAACCTCGACCAATACCTCCCCATTCTCTTGTTCATTTTGGTCGGCATTGCTGTCGGCATCATTCCCCAGGTTTTGGGCTACATCCTTGGCCCCAACCGACCTGACGCGGAAAAAAACTCCCCTTATGAATGCGGCTTCGAAGCCTTCGAAGACGCTCGCATGAAGTTCGATGTGCGCTACTACCTGGTGGCCATCTTGTTCATCTTGTTCGACCTGGAAATCGCCTTCCTGTTCCCTTGGGCTGTGGCGCTCAAGGAAGTGGGCATCGCCGGCTTTGTGGCCGTTGTGATTTTCCTGTCGATTCTGGTCGTGGGCTTTGTCTACGAGTGGAAAAAAGGCGCCCTGGACTGGGAATGATGGTCCGCATTGACAACAGCATTCAGCCTGCTTGAGGATAAAAAATGATTGAAGGCGTGATGAAAGAAGGCTTCATCACCACGAGTTACGACTCAGTGGTGAATTGGGCCAAGACCGGCTCGCTCTGGCCCATGACGTTTGGTCTGGCCTGCTGCGCGGTCGAAATGATGCATGCGGCGGCAGCCCGTTATGACCTCGGTCGCTTTGGCGCCGAGGTTTTTCGCGCCAGCCCCCGTCAGTCCGATCTGATGATCGTGGCCGGCACCTTGTGCAACAAGATGGCGCCTGCCTTGCGCAAGGTCTATGACCAGATGTCCGAGCCGCGCTGGGTGATCTCGATGGGGTCTTGTGCCAACGGCGGCGGTTACTACCACTACAGCTATTCGGTGGTGCGTGGCTGCGACCGCGTGGTGCCGGTGGACGTGTATGTGCCCGGTTGCCCGCCCACGGCCGAAGCGCTGATCTACGGCATCATCCAGTTGCAGCAGAAGATCCGCCGCACGCACACCATTGCGCGTGTTTGAGGGAAAGACGATGACCCAATTCGCCATTCGCCCCGAAGACCTGCAAAGCACCCTGGCCGCTGCGCTGGGTGAGCGCGCTGCCCGCATCACCATCGCCTTGGGCGAAGTGACGGTGCATGTCAATGCCGCCAACTACCTGAGCGTCATGCAGACCCTGCGTGATGCGGCGGGCTGCAAATTTGAACAGCTGATCGACCTGGCCGGTGTGGACTATTCCGCTTACCGCGAAGTCGGCACCGACGGGCCCCGTTTCGGCGTGACCGTGCACCTCTTGTCGGTGAGCCTGAACCAGCGCGTGCGCGTGAAGGTGCTGTGCCCCGATGACGATCTGCCTTTGGTGGCATCGGTCAACGACTTGTGGAACTCGGCCAACTGGTACGAGCGCGAAGCCTTCGATTTGTTCGGCATCGTGTTCGAAGGTCACAACGACCTGCGCCGCATCCTGACCGATTACGGTTTCATCGGCCACCCCTTCCGCAAGGACTTCCCGCTGTCGGGCCATGTCGAAATGCGTTACGACGCCGAGCGCAAACGTGTGGTGTACGAGCCCGTGAGCATCGAGCCGCGTGAAATCACGCCGCGCATCATCCGTGAAGAGAACTACGGAGGCCTGAACTGATATGGCCGAAATCAAAAACTACACCCTGAACTTCGGTCCTCAGCACCCTGCAGCACACGGTGTGTTGCGTCTGGTCCTGGAGCTCGACGGTGAGGTCGTGCAACGCGCCGACCCGCACATTGGTTTGCTGCACCGCGCCACTGAGAAGCTGGCCGAGCACAAGACCTACATCCAGTCGCTGCCCTACATGGACCGCTTGGACTATGTGTCAATGATGTGCAACGAGCACGCTTACTGCCTGGCCATCGAAAAGATGCTGGGTCTGGAAGTGCCCATGCGCGCCCAGTACATCCGCGTGATGTTCTCGGAAATCACCCGCATCTTGAACCACCTCATGTGGCTCGGTTCGCACGGCAACGATTGCGGCAGCTCCACCATCCTGATCTACACCTTCCGTGAGCGTGAAGACCTGTTTGACATGTACGAAGCCGTGTCGGGTGCCCGCATGCACGCTGCGTACTTCCGTCCCGGTGGCGTGTACCGCGATCTGCCCGACAGCATGCCGCAGTACCAGGTCAGCAAGATCAAGAACGCCAAGGCGATTGAGCAGCTCAACAAGAACCGCAGCGGCTCCTTGCTGGACTTCATCGACGATTTCACGCAGCGCTTTCCCAAGTGCGTGGACGAATACGAAACCCTGCTGACCGACAACCGCATCTGGAAACAGCGCACGGTCGGTATCGGTGTGGTGCCGCCAGAGCGTGCCCTGAACCTGGGCATGACCGGTCCCATGCTGCGCGGATCCGGCTTCGCCTGGGACTTGCGCAAGACCCAGCCTTACGATGCTTACGACCAGGTCGAGTTCGACATTCCTGTGGGCAAAACCGGTGACAGCTACGACCGTTACCTGGTGCGTGTGCAGGAGATGCGTGAATCGAACCGCATCATCCAGCAGTGCGTCAAATGGTTGCGCGCCAATCCTGGCCCCGTCATCACGGACAACCACAAGATTGCCCCGCCCGCACGCGAAGGCATGAAGTCCAACATGGAAGACTTGATCCACCACTTCAAGCTCTTCTCTGAAGGCTTCCATGTGCCCGAAGGCGAGGCCTATGCCGCTGTCGAACACCCCAAGGGCGAGTTCGGCATCTACATGGTCAGCGACGGCGCCAACAAGCCTTACCGTTTGAAAATTCGTGCCCCGGGCTTTGCCCATCTGGCCACCCTCGATGAAATGGCCCGTGGCCACATGCTGGCCGATGCGGTCGCGATCATCGGCACCATGGACATTGTTTTTGGAGAGATTGACCGATGATCTCTGAGTCAACCAAAGCACGCTTTGCGCGTGAAGTTGCCAAGTTCCCTGCAGAGCAAAAGCAGTCGGCCGTCATGGCCTGCCTGTCGATCGTGCAGCAAGAACTCGGCTGGGTCAGCCCCGACAGCGAGCAGGTCGTGGCCGAGTACCTGGGCATGCCGGTGATGGCGGTTCACGAAGTGACCACCTTCTACAACATGTACAACCAAAAGCCGGTGGGCAAGTTCAAGCTGAACGTGTGCACCAACCTGCCTTGCCAGCTGCGCGGTGGCCAAAAAGCCCTCGAGCACCTGGAGCACAAATTGGGCGTGCATGCCGGTGAGACCACGGCCGATGGCCTGTTCACCCTGCAACCCAGCGAATGCCAAGGCGCTTGCGCCGATGCACCTGTGCTGCTGGTCAACGACCGCCACATGTGCAGCTTCATGAGCCACGACAAACTGGATCAGTTGGTCGACAGCCTCAAGAAAGCGGAGGCCGTCTGATGAACGTCCAACAAGTTCTGAACCAATTCCAGGCCACGGGCGTGGAAACCTGTTTCCACGATCGCCACATCAACCCGCAAATTTATGCGGGCTTGAATGGCAGCAATTGGCGCATCCAAGATTACGAAGCACGTGGCGGCTATGCGGCCCTGCGCAAGATCCTGGGCAAAGACGGGGCGGAGCCGCAAGGCGACACGGGTGTCGCGGGCCTCACGCAAGACCAGGTGATCGCCACCGTCAAGGAATCCGGTCTGCGCGGCCGTGGCGGCGCGGGTTTCCCAACGGGCCTGAAGTGGAGCTTCATGCCCCGCCAGTTCCCCGGCCAAAAGTATTTGGTCTGCAACTCCGACGAAGGCGAGCCGGGCACGTGCAAAGACCGCGACATCATGGAGTACAACCCCCATACGGTGATCGAAGGCATGATCATCGCCGCTTATGCCATGGGCATCAGCGTGGGTTACAACTACATCCACGGCGAAATCTTCCACACCTACGAGCGCTTTGAAGCGGCTCTGGAAGAAGCCCGTGCCGCAGGTTATTTGGGCGACAACATCCTGGGTTCGTCGTTCAGCTTCCAGCTGCATGCCTCGCACGGTTTTGGCGCTTACATCTGCGGCGAAGAAACCGCCTTGCTCGAATCGCTGGAAGGCAAAAAAGGCCAGCCACGCTTCAAGCCACCGTTCCCGGCCAGCTTTGGTCTGTACGGCAAGCCCACCACCATCAACAACACCGAAACATTCGCAGCGGTGCCCTGGATCATCCGCAACGGTGGTCAGGCCTATCTGGAATGCGGCAAGCCCAACAACGGCGGCACCAAGATCTTCTCGGTCAGCGGTGATGTGGAGCGTCCTGGCAACTACGAAGTGCCCATGGGCACGCCGTTTGCCAAGCTGCTCGAGCTCGCCGGTGGCGTGCGTGGTGGCCGCAAGCTCAAGGCCGTGATCCCTGGCGGTTCTTCTTCGCCTGTGATCCCCGGTGACTTGATGATGACGCTGACCATGGACTACGACAGCATCGCCAAAGAGGGCGGTTCGATGTTGGGTTCGGGCGCCGTGATCGTCATGGACGACACGCGTTGCATGGTCAAGGCCTTGGCCCGACTGTCTTACTTTTACTCGCACGAATCATGCGGCCAGTGCACCCCTTGCCGTGAAGGCACAGGCTGGTTGTGGCGCATGGTGGACCGCATTGAAAACGGCCAGGGCCGTGCCAGCGACATCGACATGCTCGACAGCGTGGCCGGCAACATCATGGGCCGCACGATTTGCGCCTTGGGCGATGCAGCGGCCATGCCGGTGCGCGGCATGCTCAAGCATTTCCGTCACGAATTTGTACACCACATCGAGCACAAGACCTGCATGGTCGGTGCCGCTGTGTAAACGGTGAAGACCCATGGTTGAAATAGAACTCGACGGTCAGAAGGTGGAAGTTGCCGAAGGCAGCATGGTGATGCATGCCGCTGAAAAAGCCGGCACCTACATCCCGCACTTCTGCTACCACAAGAAGCTTTCCATCGCCGCCAGCTGCCGCATGTGCCTGGTCGATGTGGAAAAAGCCCCCAAGCCCATGCCCGCCTGCGCCACGCCCGTGACGCAAGGCATGATCGTGCGCACCCGCAGCGACAAAGCCGTGACCGCTCAAAAGTCGGTCATGGAATTCCTGCTGATCAACCACCCGCTGGATTGCCCCATCTGCGACCAGGGCGGTGAGTGCCAGTTGCAGGATCTGGCCGTGGGTTATGGCGGCAGCACCTCGCGCTACGAAGAAGAAAAGCGCGTGGTCTTCCACAAGGAAGTCGGCCCGCTGATCTCCATGGAAGAGATGAGCCGCTGCATCCACTGCACACGTTGCGTGCGCTTTGGTCAGGAAGTGGCCGGTCAAATGGAACTGGGCATGTCCAACCGCGGCGAACACGCCGAGATCGAGACCTTCCTGGGCAAGACCATCGACTCGGAACTCTCGGGCAACATGATCGACATCTGCCCTGTGGGTGCCTTGACCAGCAAGCCTTTCCGCTACAGCGCCCGCACTTGGGAACTGTCGCGCCGCAAGTCGGTGGCCGCACACGATTCCTCGGGTGCCAACCTGATCGTGCAGGTCAAGAACAACCAGGTCATGCGTGTCGTGCCGCTGGAAAACGAAGACGTCAACGAATGCTGGATCGCCGACCGCGACCGTTTCTCGTACGAAGCGTTGAACGGCGCTGAGCGCCTGACCCAGCCCATGCTCAAGCAAGGCGGCGAGTGGAAAGAAGTCGACTGGCAGACCGCTCTGGAATACGTGGCCAATGGCCTGAAAAACATCCAGCGCGACCACGGTGCCAACAGCATCGGCGCACTGGTCAGCCCTCAGAGCACCGTTGAAGAGTTGTACCTGGCCGGCGCTTTGGTGCGTGGCTTGGGCTCGGACAACATCGACTACCGCCTGCGCAACGCCGAGTTTGGCGCTGCCGAAGGCGTGCGCACCTTGGGCACATCGATTGCATCGCTGTCCACATTGCAGCGCGTGCTGGTCGTGGGTTCCAACCTGCGCAAGGACCACCCCTTGTTTGCTTTGCGCGTGCGCCACGCCGTGCGCCATGGCGCGCAATTGAACGTGATCACAACGCCTGCGGCTTTCAGCCACGCCGACGCCTGGGCCATGCCCGTGGCGCAAGCGGTGCTGGCAGACGCTTCGGGCTGGGCTCAGGCCCTGGCCGATGTGGCCGCTGCGATTGCAGCAGAGAAGGGTGTTGCCGCTCCTGTGGCGGGCAACGCCACAGCGCAGGCCCAAGCGATTGCCAAGTCAATGCTGGGCGGCGAGCGCAAAGCCGTGTTGCTGGGCAATGCTGCAGCACACGCGGCCAATGCATCGAGCCTGCTGGCCCTGTCCAACTGGATCGCCGAGCAAACCGGCGCGACCGTGGGCTACTTGACCGAATCTGCCAACACCGTGGGTGCGCAGTGGGTCGGTGCTCAGCCGCAAACCGGTGGCAAGAACGCTGGCCAAATGCTGGCAGGCGGCCTGAAAGCCGCGATCTTGCTCAACACCGAACCCGAATTCGACAGCGCTGCAGGCAGCGCCGCTGCACAGGCTCTGGGTCAGGCCGAGATGGTCGTCACACTCAGCCCGTTCAAAGCCAACATGGCTTTCAGCGATGTGCTCTTGCCGATCGCCCCGTTCACAGAAACTTCCGGCTCCTTCGTCAACGCCGAAGGTCGCCTGCAAAGCTTCCATGCTGTGGTCAAGCCTTTGGCTGAAACCCGTCCTGCCTGGAAAGTGTTGCGCGTGCTGGCCAACTTGCTGGACGTGCCCGGCGTGTCCTTCGAGACATCGCAAGACGTGCTGGCCCGTGCCACCGCCAAGCCACTGGCTGCATCCAACGCCACACGCGCTGCGATCAACTTGGCCGCTGCAGCGGGTACGCCTGCGGTGGCCGCCATTTACCAACTGGATGGCATTGTGCGCCGCGCACCATCGCTGCAGTTGACTGCCGACGCTCGCCAGGAGGTGACAGCATGATTGACGCTTTGTACAACGGCGGCCTGAACCTGGTCGCTGCCACTTGGTGGGCCACCATGGTCTGGCCGGTGCTCTGGATCCTGCTCAAGATCGTGGCCATCCTGGCCCCGCTGATGGGCGCTGTGGCTTATCTGACGCTGTGGGAGCGCAAGCTGCTGGGCTTCATGCAAGTGCGTCATGGTCCCAACCGCGTGGGCCCCATGGGCTTGCTGCAGCCGATCGCCGATGCGCTCAAGCTGCTGACCAAGGAACTGATCAACCCTACCGCGGCCAGCCAGGGCTTGTTCCGCTTGGGCCCGATCATGGCCATCATGCCCGCGCTGGCTGCGTGGGTGGCGATCCCCTTTGGCCCTGAAGTGGCGCTGACCAACATCAACACTGGTTTGATGCTGGTGATGGCCATCACTTCGATCGAGGTGTACGGCGTGATCATTGCCGGTTGGGCATCGAACTCCAAGTACGCCTTCCTGGGCGCTTTGCGTGCCTCGGCCCAGATGGTGAGCTACGAAATCGCGATGGGTTTCTGTTTCCTGGTGGTCCTGATGGTCTCGGGCAGCATGAACCTGAGCGACATCGTGCTGGCACAAGACAAGGGCAGCATGGCCCGCATGGGGCTGAACTTCCTGTCCTGGAACTGGCTGCCCCTGTTGCCGATTTTCCTGGTGTACCTGATCTCTGGCGTGGCCGAAACCAACCGTCACCCCTTTGACGTGGTCGAAGGCGAAGCCGAAATCGTGGCCGGTCACATGGTCGAGTACTCGGGCATGGGCTTTGCGATCTTCTTCCTGGCCGAATACGCCAGCATGTGGCTCGTGTCCATCCTGGCCGTGATCATGTTCTTGGGCGGCTGGTTGTCGCCCATCGACAGCGCCTTGTTCAACTGGATCCCCGGTTGGATCTGGCTGGGCCTGAAAACTTTCCTGGTCGTGTCCATGTTCATCTGGATCCGCGCCACCTTCCCGCGCTTCCGTTACGACCAGATCATGCGTCTGGGCTGGAAGATTTTCATTCCGGTCACCCTGGTGTGGCTGCTGGTGGTGGGCGCTTGGCTGTTCTCACCCTGGAACATCTGGAAATGAGCGGTGTACAGAACATGACCACCATGACATCTTCTTTCTCCATCAAGGACTTCCTCAAGAGCTTCATGCTCGTGGAGTTGCTCAAGGGCATGGCCCTGACCGGACGCTACGCTTTCGCCCGCAAGGTGACGGTGCAGTTCCCCGAAGAAAAAACACCGCTGTCGCCCCGTTTCCGTGGCCTGCATGCGCTGCGCCGTTATGACAACGGCGAAGAGCGTTGCATCGCCTGCAAACTGTGCGAAGCTGTTTGCCCCGCGATGGCCATCACCATCGAGGCCGGTCAGCGCGAAGACGGTTCACGCCGTACCACGCGCTACGACATCGACCTGACCAAGTGCATCTTCTGCGGCTTCTGTGAAGAAAGCTGCCCGGTGGACTCCATCGTCGAGACGCAGATTTTCGAATACCACGGCGAAAAACGTGGCGACCTGTACTTCACCAAAGACATGTTGCTGGCCGTGGGCGACCGTTACGAAAAAGAGATCGCCGCTGCCAAAGCGGCTGACGCTCCTTACCGTTGAACGTGGCCCAGTCCTGAACATTTAAAAAGACAGACCTATGGACGTCAAGACCGGTTTCTTCTACCTCTTCTCGGTGGTGCTGATGTTTTCAGCCTTCCGCGTGGTGACGGCGCGCAACCCTGTGCACGCTGTGCTGTACCTCATGTTGGCCTTCTCCCAGGCCTCAGCCGTCTGGCTGCTGCTCGGTGCCGAATTCCTGGCCATCACCCTGGTGCTGGTGTACCTGGGTGCGGTGATGGTGCTCTTCCTGTTCGTGGTGATGATGCTGGACATCAACATCGACACGCTGCGTGAGGGTTTCTGGAAGCATTTCCCGCTGGCCGCTACGCTGGGCGCCATCGTGGCCCTTGAAATGGCCGCCGTGCTGATGAGCGGTTTCCGCTTGTCTTCAGCGCCTCAAGCGGTGGCTGCCGTGGCTGGTGCCGCACCGGTCTCCAATGCCAAGGCGCTGGGTATCTTGCTGTACACCGAGTACCTCATGCCCATCCAGATTGCTGCGGCGATCTTGCTGGTGGCGATGGTCGCTGCGATTGCCTTGACACTGCGTCAACGCAAGGACAGCAAGGCGATCAATCCTTCGATCCAGGTCCGTGTGCGCGCTGCCGACCGCTTGAACGTGGTCAAAGTGGCCGCCACCCAAGCAGCCCCAGCCCCCGTGGCCCCCGAAGCTGCACAGGAGAACAAATGATGGCCTTGACCCTTGGACATTTCTTGTCGCTCGGCGCCATGCTGTTTGCATTGGCCGTGATCGGCATCTTCTTGAACCGCAAGAACCTGATCGTCTTGCTCATGGCCATCGAATTGATGTTGCTGGCCGTGAACATGAACTTTGTGGCCTTCTCGCACTACCTGGGTGACATGCACGGCCAAGTGTTCGTGTTCTTCATCCTGACGGTGGCGGCGGCTGAATCGGCCATTGGCCTGGCCATCCTCGTGCTGTTGTTCCGCAACAAGAACAGCATCAACGTGGACGAACTCAATTCGCTCAAGGGTTAATAAGAATATGAGTCAAACCCTCAACGCAAGCACGCTGCTGGTTGTGCCGCTCGCGCCCCTGGTGGGCTCGGCACTGGCCGGTATTTTTGGTACGCAATTCGGTGGCAACTGGATTGGCCGTCGCCTGTCGCACACCCTGACCATTCTGGGCGTGTTGGTGGCCTTCATCCTGTCGGCCATGACGCTCAAGAGCGTGATCGACGGTGCCCGATTCAACGAGACGCTCTACACCTGGATGGTGGTCGGTGGCCTCAAGATGGAAGTGGGCTTCCTGATCGACAGCCTGACGGCCATGATGATGTGCGTGGTGACCTTCGTGTCGCTGATGGTGCACATCTACACCATCGGCTACATGGAAGAAGACGAAGGCTACAACCGCTTCTTCGCCTACATCTCGCTGTTCACCTTCTCCATGCTGATGCTCGTCATGAGCAACAACATGCTGCAGCTGTTCTTCGGCTGGGAAGCCGTGGGCCTGGTGTCTTACCTGCTGATCGGTTTCTGGTTCAACAAGCCCACCGCCATCTTCGCCAACATGAAGGCCTTTTTGGTCAACCGGGTGGGTGACTTCGGCTTCATCCTGGGCATTGGCCTGATCGCGGCCTACGCAGGCACGCTCAACTATGCCGAAGCGTTTGCCAAGACCGCCGAGCTGGGCGCACTCACATTCCCCGGCACCGACTGGATGCTGGTGACCGTGATTTGCATTTGCCTGTTCATCGGTGCGATGGGCAAGTCGGCCCAGTTCCCGCTGCATGTGTGGTTGCCTGACTCGATGGAAGGTCCGACCCCCATCTCGGCACTGATCCACGCGGCCACCATGGTGACCGCCGGTATCTTCATGGTTGCCCGCATGTCGCCCTTGTTCGAGCTGTCGGACACCGCCTTGAACTTCATCATGGTGATCGGCTCGATCACGGCGCTGTTCATGGGTTTCCTGGGCATCATCCAGAACGACATCAAGCGCGTGGTGGCTTACTCTACCTTGTCGCAACTCGGTTACATGACCGTGGCCCTGGGCGCATCGGCTTACTCGGTCGCCGTGTTCCACCTGATGACGCACGCTTTCTTCAAGGCCTTGCTGTTCTTGGGTGCCGGCTCCGTCATCATGGGCATGCACCACAACCAGGACATCCGCTGGATGGGCGGCGTGCGCAAGTACATGCCCATCACCTGGATCACTTCCTTGCTCGGTTCGCTGGCCTTGATCGGCACGCCTTTCTTCTCGGGTTTTTACTCGAAGGACAGCATCATCGAAGCCGTGCATGAAAGCCATTTGGCTGCCGCTGGCTTTGCCAACTTCGCCGTGTTGGCTGGTGTCTTTGTGACCGCCTTCTATTCGTTCCGCATGTACTTCCTGGTCTTCCACGGCAAGGAACGCTACGACCAGAACCCGGACGCCCACCATGGTCACGATGACCACGGTCATGGCCACGACGATCACCACGAACCCCACGAGTCCCCATGGGTCGTGACGGTGCCCTTGGTCTTGCTGGCCATTCCTTCGGTAGTGATCGGCTTCATGGCGATCGAGCCCATGCTGTACGGCGAGTTCTTCAAAGACGTGATCTTCGTGAACGCCGAGAAGCACCCCGTGATGGAAGAAATGGCGGAACTGTTCCACGGTCCTGTGGCCATGGCAGTCCACGCCTTGAGCACGGCGCCTTTCTGGCTGGCCCTGGCGGGTGTGATGGTGTCCTGGTACATGTACCTTGTCAACCCCAAAGTGCCTGCGTTCTTCGCACGTGTTTTGCGTCCCGTGATCGTCATCCTCGAAAACAAATATTTCCTGGACTGGATCAACGAAAACATCCTGGCCCGTGGCGCGCGCATGCTCGGCACCGGTTTGTGGAAAGTGGGCGACCGTGCCTTGATCGATGGCCTGGTGGTCAACGGTTCCTGGAAAGTGGTGGGCCTGATTTCAGGTGCCGTGCGCCGCTTCCAGTCGGGCTACCTGTACCACTATGCCCTGGTCATGATCCTGGGTGTGTTCGCGCTGATGACGTATTTCGTCTGGCTCGCTTAACGATTTAGAGGACAATAAAAATGGGATTGTTAAGCCTTGCCATCTGGACACCGATTGTTTTCGGCGTCATCTTGCTGGCCATCGGTCGTGACAGCCAAGCCCGCGCCGTGCGCTGGGTGGCGTTGATCGGCTCTGTGCTCAGTTTCCTGATCACCTTGCCGTTGTACAAGGGCTTTGCGCTCGGTACGTCGGCCATGCAGTTTGTCGAAAAATACACCTGGATCGAGCGCTTCAACGTGCACTACCACCTGGGTGTGGACGGCATCTCGCTGTGGTTCGTGTTGTTGACCGCTTTCATCAACGTGATCGTGGTCATCGCGGGTTGGGAAGTCATCACCCGCAAAGTCAACCAGTACATGGCCGCCTTCCTGATCTTGTCGGGTCTGATGATCGGTGTGTTCAGTGCGCTGGATGGCATCCTGTTCTACGTCTTCTTTGAAGCCACGCTGATCCCGATGTACCTGATCATCGGTATCTGGGGCGGTCCGAACAAGATCTACGCCGCCTTTAAGTTCTTCCTGTACACCCTGATGGGTTCGCTGCTGACGCTGATCGCGCTCATCTACCTGTACACGGCATCGAACGGCAGCTTTGACATCCTGGCCTGGCACAAGCTGCCGCTGTCGGGCACTGTGCAGACCTTGTTGTTCTTCGCCTTCTTTGCCGCTTTTGCCGTGAAGGTCCCCATGTGGCCTTTCCACACTTGGTTGCCCGACGTCCACGTTGAAGCACCTACTGGTGGCTCGGCCGTGCTGGCCGCGATCATGCTCAAGCTGGGTGCCTATGGTTTCCTGCGTTTTTCGATGCCCATTGCACCGGACGCCGCACACGAGTGGGGCACCTTCATGATCGTGCTGTCGCTGGTGGCCGTGGTCTATGTGGGTCTGGTGGCCATGGTTCAGCAGGACATGAAAAAGCTGGTGGCTTATTCATCGGTGGCCCACATGGGCTTCGTGACCCTGGGCTTTTTCATCTTCAATCCGTTGGGCGTTTCCGGTGCGATCGTCCAGATGATTGCCCACGGCTTTGTGTCGGCCGCCATGTTCTTGTCGATCGGGGTCTTGTATGACCGCGTTCACTCGCGAGAGATCGCCAGCTACGGCGGTGTGGTCAACACCATGCCCAAGTTTGCTGCCTTTGCCTTGCTGTTCTCGATGGCCAATTGCGGCCTGCCAGGCACAGCCGGTTTTGTGGGTGAGTGGATGGTGATCCTGGGTGCCGTGAAGTTCAATTTCTGGATCGGCGCATTGGCCGCTTCGGCCCTGATCTTTGGCGCGGCTTACACCCTGTGGATGTTCAAGCGCGTGTACCTGGGTCCTGTGGCCAACGACGATGTCAAGGAACTGACCGACATCAACAGCCGCGAATTCCTGGTCATGGCTTTGCTGGCCATCGCCGTGCTGGCCATGGGCCTGTTCCCCAAGCCATTCACCGACGTGATGGACACCTCGGTGGTCGACTTGCTCAAGCACGTGGCCTTGTCCAAATTGCCCCAATGACCATTCAGTACTGAACTGAAGAATAGAAAGAATGATGATGGACAACACCAGTTGGATGACGATCTATCCTGAAATCGTGTTGCTGGTCATGGCTTGTGTGATCGCACTGGCCGACCTGTTCGTGAAGAGCCCCAAGCGCACCGCCACCTATGCCCTGACATTGCTGTCGCTCGGTGGTGTGGCCTGGCTCAACGCCATGTACGCCGATGCAGGCCAGACTGTGTACGGCTTTGGCCACCTGGTGGTCAGCGACCCGATGGGCCATTGGCTCAAGTGCTTTGCCGCGATTGCCGTGATGGTGACCCTGGTTTACTCGCGCCCTTACGCGGCTGACCGCGACATGCTGCGTGGCGGCGAACTGTTCAGCCTGAGCATGTTTGCCTTGCTGGGCATGAGCGTGATGATCTCCGGTCAGAACTTCCTGGTGCTGTACCTCGGCCTGGAACTGCTGACCCTGTCGAGCTACGCCCTGGTGGCCTTGCGCCGCGACAACGGCCAAGCCACAGAAGCGGCCATGAAGTACTTCGTGCTGGGTGCCATGGCTTCCGGTTTCCTGCTCTACGGCATGTCCATGCTCTACGGTGCCACAGGCAGCCTGGAGCTGGCCGCTGTGCTCAAAGCCATCGCGTCGGGCCAAGTCAACCACCAGGTGCTGGTGTTTGGTCTGGTGTTCATCGTGGCTGGTCTGGCTTTCAAGATCGGTGCCGTGCCTTTCCACATGTGGATCCCCGACGTTTACCAAGGTGCTCCTACAGCCGCGACGTTGCTGATCGGTGGTGCACCCAAGCTGGCCGCGTTCGGCATCATGGTCCGTTTGCTGGTCGAAGGTCTGCTGCCTTTGGCCATCGACTGGCAACAGATGTTGTCCTTCCTGGCGATCGGCTCCTTGCTGATCGGTAACCTGGCTGCGATTGCACAGACCAACCTCAAGCGCATGCTGGCTTTCTCGACCATCGCGCAAATGGGTTTTGTCCTGCTGGGCTTCGTCGCCGGTGTGATCAACGGTCAAACCACTTTGGCGGCCAATGCCTACAGCTCGGCCATGTTCTACATCGTCGGTTATGTGCTGACCACCTTGGCCAGCTTCGGCATCATCATGCTGCTGGCTCGCCAGGGCTTTGAGAGCGAAGAGATCACCGACCTGGCCGGTCTGAACCAGCGCAGCCCTCTGTACGCCGGTGTGATGGCTGTGTGCCTGTTCTCGCTGGCCGGTATCCCGCCCATGGTGGGCTTTTATGCCAAGCTGGCTGTGCTGCAATCGCTGGTGGCTTCGGGTCAGGGCTTCTACATTGGCCTGGCGATCTTTGCCGTGCTCATGTCGCTCATTGGCGCCTTCTACTACCTGCGCGTGGTCAAGGTCATGTACTTTGACGAGCCCGTCACCGCCACCACCGTGTCGGCCGATGCAGACGTACGCGTGGTCCTGTCCCTGAACGGCTTGCTGGTTCTGGTCTTGGGCATGGCGCCTGGCGCCTTGATGGCGCTGTGTGCAGACGCCATCGCCCGCATGCTGGCCGTCTGAGTTTCATGACCGCCTCCTGGGCCATTGGCTTGTTGATCGCGCTGGCTGTGCTGGCCGCCAACTTGCCATTTGCCAACCAGCGCATCTTGCTGGTGGGGCCTTTTCGCAGCACCAAATCGCTGGCCATCCGGCTGGCTGAGTTGGTGCTCTTGTATTTTGTGGTCGGCGCTGTGGGCCTGGTGCTGGAAAACCATGCCGGTCAGATCGCTCCCCAAGGCTGGGAGTTCTATGCCATCACCGGCACCATGTTCTTGACCCTGGCTTTTCCCGGTTTCGTCTACCGTTACCTGATGCACCGAAAGCACTGAGCGCGGCTTCGGTCTCTTTCCTGGGTTCCCCTCATGTCTGACGATCACCTGATCGAGCACCGCGTGGCACAACAAGAGCTGCTGCGTGGAAACTTTCTGCACGCTTTTCGCGACACGGTGCGTCTGCCCAACCAAAGCCTGGCCACCCGTGAATACGTGGTCCATCCCGGCGCGGTGATGGTGATCCCCATGCTGCAGTTGCCCGACGGTCAGATCCGCCTGGTGCTGGAGCGGCAATACCGCTACCCGGTGGGGCAGGTGATGATCGAGTTCCCTGCGGGCAAGCTCGATGCCGGTGAAGACCCCTGGCTGTGTGCCCAGCGCGAGCTGATGGAAGAAACCGGCTACCGCGCCCGCGAATGGGCCAAAGCCGGGGTTTTGCACCCGGTGATCGCTTACTCGACCGAAGTGATCGAGATCTGGTTTGCGCGCGACCTGACATTGGGTGAACGTCAACTCGACTCGGAAGAGTTTTTGGATGTCTTCACCGCCACGCCCGATGAGCTGCTGGCCTGGTGTCAGCAGGGGTTGGTGACCGACGCCAAAACCCTGACCGGGGCGCTTTGGTTGCAGAATGTGCTCTCCGGTGCCTGGCCGCTGACCTGGCAAAGCGCCTCTTGATTTCTTGCCCATGAAAGTCCTCGACCTCCAGTGTCGTCAGGGCCACAGCTTCGAAGGCTGGTTCGGCTCCCAAGACGATTACGACGCGCAGCGGGCGCGGGGACTGGTCACATGCCCCATGTGCAACGACAGCGAGATCACCAAAATGCTGTCCGCGCCTCGCCTGAACCTGGGCCACGGCACAACGCCAGCGAAACCCGCACCAGATACCGCTGCCCCGGTGGCCGCCGCAGAAACAGCGCCCGCAGACCGCAGCCCTGTGGTGCAAATGCAGGCCGCTCTGATGCACATGGTGCGCCACGTGATGGCCAACACCGAAGATGTGGGCCAGCAGTTTGCCGAAGAGGCCCGCAAGATCCATTACGGCGAATGCGAAGAGCGCAACATCCGTGGACAAGCCACACGCGAAGAGACCGAAGCCTTGCTGGACGAGGGCATTGATGTTTTGCCTCTGCCCGTGCCTGATGCGTTGAAAGAGCCGCTGCAATAAAGCGGCAGCGCCTGTCTGGCCGACGGCAGTGTGTTGGCCATCACCGCCAGCTCCCAGCGCCTGCGGCATACTCGCGGCAGCCCATGCAGACGCTCCACATCCCAGACACTGAAGTTGAACTGACCGCCATCCGCGCCCAAGGGCCGGGCGGTCAAAACGTCAACAAGGTCTCCACCGCCATCCAGTTGCGCTTTGATGTGGCCAGCTCATCCTTGCCCGATGACGTCAAGCAGCGCTGGCTGCAATCGGGTGACAGCCGCTTGTCGCAAGAAGGTGTGCTCATCCTCAAGGCGCAACGCCACCGCACGCAGGAAGCGAACCGGCACGATGCCTGGATGAGGCTGTACGAGTTGCTCGACCAGTTCGCCAAAGCCCCCAAGGCCCGCAAAGCCACCAAACCCACACGGGGTTCGGTGCAACGGCGCTTGCAGGGCAAGGCCATCCAGTCCAAGCTGAAAAGCACCCGTCGAAAAGACGATTCGTTTTAAGGTTTCAACAGCCGCTGAGCCGTGGCCAGCACCTGCGCCAAAGCATCCGGCGCATCGGCGGCCACCACATGGCGAGCGTCCATGCTGCGCAGCCAGGTGATCTGGCGCTTGGCCAGCTGGCGTGTGGCAAAGATGCCGCGCTCGCAGATGGTGGCCTCGCTCCAGCCTTCATCCAGGCCTTGCCAGGCTTGGCGGTAGCCCACGCAGCGCATCGAGGGCAGGTCGGGGTTCAGGTCACCTCGCGCACGCAGTTGGCGCACCTCATGGATGAAGCCTTGCGCCATCATCAGTTCAAAACGTTGGGCGATCCGCTGGTGCAGCCAGCTGCGGTCCTGTGGCTCCAGGCTCAGCACCGGGATGTGCCAGTTGGGTGCAGCGGCCTTGGCGCTTTGATGAAAGGACGACAGGGTTTGGCCCGTGGCGCTCCACACCTCGAGGGCGCGCCCGATGCGCTGGCTGTCGCCAGGGGCCAGGCGCGCCGCAGTGACAGGGTCGATCTGCATCAGCTGGGCATGCAGGGCAGGCCAGCCGACTTGTTCGGCGCGGGCCTGGATGTCGGCGCGCACCAGCGGGTCGGCGGCGGGGATGTCGTTCAGACCTTCGAGCAAGGCCTTGAGGTAGAGCATGGTGCCGCCCACCAGCAGTGGCAGGCGACCGCGCGCTCGGATCTCGCCGATCAGCCGTGTGGCATCGCGGGCAAACTCGGCCGCGCTGTAGCTTTGCAAGGGGTCGATGGTGTCGATCAGGTGATGCGGCACAGCGGCCAGTTCTTCGCGGCTGGGTTTGGCGGTGCCGATGTCCATGCCCCGGTAGACCAAGGCCGAGTCCACGCTGATGATTTCGGCGCCGCCAAGGCCTTGTTGTTGCAGCGCATGCGCCAAAGCCAAGGCCGCAGCGGTTTTGCCGCTGGCGGTGGGGCCGACGATGGCGATGGCATCAACCGTGTGCGTGTCTGGTCGCTTGCTCATGCGGCCTTCAGCTCCAAGGGCTTGCCATGGCGCTGCACAGCGGTCCACGCGACGATGGCCAGCACGGTGCTCCACAGCAGCATGCCGTGGGCCAGTGCAAAGAGCGGCACGTCCATGTTGCGGCCCAGCCAGCTGCCCATGAAAAAGGCGCCCAGCATCATCAAAAAGCCGTTGAGCGCCGACGCCGTGCCCGCTTTGAGCGGGAAGGGCGCAACCGCAGCACTCTGGCCGCAGGGCTGGTGCACACCATGGGCAAACATGAAGCAATACACCGGCAGCATCACGGCCCAAGCGCCATACCAGGCCTGGCCCAAGCCGGCGTGGGCCAGCACCGTCAGCAGCACACTCCCCAGCAGCGTGAGCACAGCCGCCACGCCCACGGTGCGGTGCACGCTGGTGCGCCGCAGCATCCAGCGGCCCCAGATGGTGCCGACGATGTACGACAAGGACATGGTGAGCATCAGCAGGCCGTAGGTGGTTTTGCTGTAACCCAGTTGCTGCGTGAAGACGAAAGACGAGGTGGCCAAAAAGGTGAACAAGCCCAGGTAGGACGCCGAGGACAGGCCACACCAGGTGAGGAACACCGGGTGGCGAAAAATCTCCACATTGGACCGCCACAGGGAGCGCCATTGCAGCGCGTCCAGGCGGCGCTGTGGCAGGGTTTCGCGGTAGCCCCACAGCAGCAGGCCCAGCGTGAGCAGGCCAAACAAGGTCACTGAAAACAGGGCGTAGCGCCAGCCCACCCAGTCGCTGAGAAGACCACCCACGGGCGCGCAGGTCCAAGCGATCATGCCCAAACCCGTCAGGGCCTGCGACATGACCTGCGCGCCTTCGTGCGGTGGGTACAGGTCACGCACGATGGCGCGCGCGGCCATGACGGCCGCGCCCATGGCGATGCCTTGCACCGTGCGTGCCACGATCAGCCAGTCAATGCCGGGCGCCGCCACGCAAGCCATCGAGGCCAGCACATAAGCGCCCATGCCCCACAGCAAGATGGGCTTGCGCCCGAAGCGGTCAGACAGGGGCCCCCAGACCAGCTGCGAGATGCCAAAGGCCAGCAGCAACGCGGTCAAGGTCAGCTGGATCTCGGCCATGCTGGTGCCCAGGCTGTCGCGAATCGCCGGCAGGGTGGGCAGGTACAGGTCGGTGGTGACCGCCTGCAGCCCCAGCAGCAGGGCCAGCAGCACGACGACAAAGTGCCGACTCATCAACGGCCCCGCAAGAACAAAGCGTCCAGATCGCGCATGGTCATCTGGCGCCAGGTGGGACGGCCGTGGTTGCATTGGTCGGAGCGCTCGGTCTCTTCCATTTGGCGAAGCAGGGCGTTCATTTCGTCCAGGGTCAGGCGGCGGTTGGCGCGCACCGCGCCGTGGCAGGCCATGGTGCCCAGGATCTCGTTTTGCGCACGTTGCACCACGGTGCTGGCGTCGTGCTGGGCCAGCTCGGCCAGCACGCTGCGGGCCAGCTCGACCGCGTCGCCTTGCGCCAGGCTGGTGGGCACGGCGCGCACAGCCAGGGTTTTGGCCGACAGGGGCGAGATTTCCAGGCCCAGTTGTTCCAGCGCTTCGGCGCAGGCCTCGGCGGTGGCCACTTCGGTCGGTGTGGCCGCAAAGGTGGCGGGGATCAGCAGGGGCTGGCTGGCGATGCGAGGGCCTTCGCCATTGGTGGTGTTGAGCTGGTTTTTCAGGCGCTCGTACACAATGCGTTCGTGCGCGGCGTGCATGTCCACCACCACCAGGCCTTGCTTGTTTTCGGCCAGGATGTAGACGCCGTGCAACTGCGCAATGGCGCGGCCCAAGGGCCAGTCGCCTTCGGGCAGGGGTGTGGGCTCTGCCAAGGGCGGGGCAGGGCTGGGTTCTGCACGCTCACCCTGCAGCCAGGCTGGCGTGGAGCGCTCTTGTGCGCTCAGGTCTTCGCTGCGCTCGGGCGGGTTCCACAGGGCTTTGAGGTCGGCCATGGCCTGCTCACCGTCCACACGGGGGCGCACAAAATCAGCCGGTTTGTAGGTGGGGGCGCTGAAGGTGGAGGGGCCAGGGCGTTCAAAGGCCATGCCGCCTTGCTGCCAGCTGGCCGACTCGGGCAAGGCTTTGGCGGCAGGGCCTGTTTTCAGTTCAAAGTCGCTGGATGGATTCGCGGCTTCGTTCGACAGGTTCTGCGAACGCGGCGCGGCCAGCGCGTTTTCCAACGCATGGCGCACGGCCTGGTGGACAGCGCGGCTGTCCCGAAAGCGCACCTCGATCTTGGTCGGGTGCACGTTCACATCGACCAGTGTGGGGTCGATTTGCATGAAGAGGGCGTAGGCGGGCTGCTTGTTGCCGTGCAACACATCTTCGTAGGCGCTGCGCGCACCGTGCATGACCACCTTGTCGCGCACAAAGCGGCCATTCACATAGGCAAACTGGTGGTCGGGGCGCGAGCGGGCGGCATCGGGCAGACCGGCGCGGCCGATTACCTTGAGCGGTCCGGCGTTGTACTCGACCGCGATGGACTGCGCCACAAACTCTTCGCCCAGCACATCGGCCAGGCGCTGCTCCAGCCCGGCGGCACCGGGGTGCACGCGCCACTGTTCGACCAGCTTGCCCTCGTGCCAGATGGCAAAGCCCACATCGGGGCGGGCCAGCGCGTGGCGGCGCACGGCTTCGATGCAGTGCGCCAGTTCGGTGCTGTCGCTTTTCAAAAACTTGCGGCGGGCGGGGGTCGAGAAAAACAGCTCCTTGACTTCGACCGTCGTGCCCACGGCGCGGGCGGCGGGGCGGATCTCGCCGGTGCGACCGTCCAGCGCAAAGGCGGTGGGCTGGCCGTCCATGCGCGAGAGCAGGGTGAGTTCGGACACCGAATTGATGGCCGCCAGCGCCTCGCCCCGAAAGCCCATGGTCATGACCGATTCGAGTTCGTCGAGGTTGCCGATCTTGCTGGTGGCGTGGCGCTTCAAGGCCGTGGCCAGCTCGTCCGGGGCGATGCCGCCGCCGTCGTCTTCCACCGAAATCAGCCGGGTGCCGCCGCCCATCAGGCGCAGCGTGATGCTTTGCGCGCCCGCGTCCATGGCGTTGTCCACCAGCTCGCGCACCACAGAGGCCGGGCGTTCGACCACCTCGCCTGCGGCGATCTGGCTGATCAGTTCATCGGGGAGTTCGCGGATGGGGCGGCGCGCGGAAGCCGGGGTCTGTTGGGAAGTCACTGCCCGATTTTAGGGCTTGAGCGAGCACGGGGTGACGTGTGCTTGGCAGGGATAATCGCGGCATGGACATCCTTTTGCAACTCCTCGATTTCATCCTCCACGTGGACCGCTACCTGGAGGCCTTTGTGGGCCAGCACGGCGCTTGGGTTTACGCCCTCTTGTTCGTGATCATCTTTGTGGAGACCGGCCTGGTCATCATGCCGTTTTTGCCCGGCGATTCGCTCTTGTTCATCGTGGGTGCGCTGTGCGGAGCCGATCTGTTGAACCTGCCTTTGACCCTGGTTTTGCTGCTGGCGGCCGCCATTTTGGGCGACCAGACCAACTACAGCATCGGGCGTTACTTTGGCCCCAAGGTGTTCAAGTGGGAGAACTCCCGCTTTTTCAACCGTCAGGCCTTTTTGCAGGCCAATGCTTTCTATGAAAAGTACGGTGGCATCACCATCATCCTGGCGCGCTTCATGCCCTTCATCCGCACCTTTGTGCCTTTTGTGGCGGGTGTGGCCGAGATGACACGCCACAAGTTCACGATGTTCAACGTGGTGGGCGGTGCCATCTGGGTGGTCGGCCTGACGCTGGCGGGCTACCTGTTTGGCAACTTGCCCTTTGTGCAGACGCACCTGTCCAAAATCATTTGGGCATTGATCTTGGTGCCAGGCCTGATCGCCTTGGTGGGCGCTTGGCGGGCGCGCAAGGCGGGGTGATCAAAACGCCAGCACTTCTGCCCGCGTAGGCGGCTGGCAGCCCTGACGGGTGCAGTTGATCGCGGCGGCTTTCATGGACAAATCGAGCGTGCTGGCCACGCGCTCGGCGGCACCGGCAGGCTGCAGGGCCCAGTCGGCCAGGGTGTTGCCCCAGAAGGTGTCGCCTGCGCCCACGGTGTCGGCCATGGTGATGCGGGGCACGGCCAGGCTGTGGGTCTGGCCTTCGATGTCCAGGTAAGCGCCATCGCCGCCGAAGGTCAGTGCCACGCGGCTCAGCGCCCCCGGGGCCACGCCCGCACGCAGTTCTTGCACCAGGCGTGCTGATTCGCTCAAGCGCACATCCGCAAAGCCCATCGTTTCCAGGTCTTCGTCGCTGGCCTTGAGCCAGTCGGTCAGGGCGATCACTTCCCGCAGCGCTTGCACGTATTGCGCCAGGTCATGGGCCACTTTGGGCCGCAGGTTGATGTCCACACTGATGGTCCAGCCCATCTCGCGTGCCGCCTTCAGAATGGCCAACACTTTGTGGTGTTCCGGCGGGATCAGCAGCAGCGAGCCGGTGTGCAAAATACCTGGCGTTTTTTGCTGTTGCAGTACAGCCGTGATGCCTTCCACCGTGTAGTCCCGGTCGGCAATGCCTTCGCGGTAAAAACCGTAGCTCGGCTGGCCATCCGTCACTTGCACAACGGCCAGCGAGGTGGGCAGGCGGCTGTGGCCACCTTGCAGTGCCACACCGTCACGCAACAGCAGTTGCGCCATGCCTTGGCCGAACAGGTCGTTGGACAAGGGGTTGAGATAAGCCACTGATGCCCCGCGCAGCGCGGCGGCGCGGGCCATGTTGAAGGGGCTGCCGCCCATGAGGGGCAAGAGCTGCCCGTCGGGCTGGGCAATGCAGTCCATCAGGGCTTCGCCCAGCACAAAAATCGGAGTCGTCATATCAAATCACAGGACAGGGGATTCACTTCTTAAGCAGGTGCTTGCGGCGCACCACGTCGATCCAGACGGCCACGATCACGACCGCGCCAATGGCCATCATTTGCTTGAATTGCGAGACTTCCATCAGGTTCATGCCGTTGCGGATCATGGTGATCAGCACCGCGCCCAGCAAGCTGCCCCAGATGCTGCCGCGACCGCCAAAGAGGGATGTGCCGCCCAGAATGACGGCGGCAATCGCGTCCAGCTCGAACATCTGCGCCATCTTGCCGCTGGACGAATCCATGCGGGCCATCAGCACGATGGCACCCAGGGCGCACGACAGGCCCGAGACCACGTACACGCCCAGCTTGTACCAGCGGATGTTGATGCCCACCTGGCGTGCACCCATTTCGTTGGAGCCCATGGCGTAGACATAGCGGCCGATCTTGGTGCTCGACAAAATGAAAGCCATCACCACAAAAAAGATACCGGTGATCAGCGTGGGCATGGGGATGCCGAACACATCGCCATAGCCCAGGAACGGGAAGGGATCGGGCAAGCCCGCGTTGTCAAAACCGCCGGTCAAATCAAAGGCCAGACCGCGCCACAGTGTCAGACCGCCCAGCGTGACGATGAAGGCCGGAATGCCGACAAAAGCGACCAGATAGCCATTGAACAGGCCGACGGCTGCGCCAATCGCCAGCGCCACCACCATGGCCGCATAAGGGTCGATGCCGACCTTGATCATCAGATGCCCGGCCACGGCTCCTGCCAGTGCGGTGAGGGCACCCACGGCCAGATCGACACCGCCGGTCAGGATCACAAAAGTTTGTCCACCCGCCAGCAAGGCAATCACCGAGGCCTGCACCAGGATGTTGGACAGGTTGCCGGTGGTCAGGAAGTAGGGCGAGGCGAAGGTGAGCAAAACGCCCAGCACGATGACCGCCACAAAGGCGCCGTACCACTCTTGTCGGGTGATGGATTTCATAAATTTCTCGATGTTCAATGCGGGTCTTTTTGTAGGAGCCCACCCCCTGGGCGAATGCTTGTGCAAACGCTCATTCGCCCACAGGGTGGGCTCCTACATCAAGCGGGAAGCCCGGACCTGTGGGTCCGGGTGGGCCATATCGAGGCCTTGACTTATTTGGCCTTGACTTTCATGAACTGGCCCACGCCGGAGTCGGCGGCGAACTTGTCCACGTTGGACGGCAGCACCAGGAAGGAGCCGGTGTCGATGCGGGCTTCAACCTTCTTGCCTTGGGCTGCAGCCACAGCGGTTTCCACGCCGACCTGGCCGATCTTGGCCAGCATCTGCGCGGCGTTGGCTTGCTGCCAGCCTTGCTTCATCATGTCCAGACCGCCGGGGGAGCCATCAAAGCCTGCGATTTTCACGTCGCCGGGTTTCTTGCCTGCTGCCATCAGCGCAGCTTTGGCACCCAAGGCACCGCCGTCCCAGGCGCAGGCGATCACCTTGGCATTGGGGTTGGCGCGCAGGGCGGCTTCCACACCGTTTTGGGCCATGGTCTGGTCCCAAGTGGTGGCCACTTCGACGATCTTGACGTTCTTGCGGCCCGCGTTCAGGGCGTCCACGAAGCCCTTCTTGCGTTCTTGGCCGGTGGACTGGCCTTGGTCACCCGTCACATAAATCACGGTGTCGCCGTCCTTGATCTCGCCTGCGGCCCACTTGCCCTGCACATTGGCGGCTTTGATGTTGTCGGTCGCCACATAGGAGGTGATGGCGGCACCGGTGATGCCGGTGTCCACAGCCACCACGGCGATACCGGCCTTCAGCGCCTTGTTGATGGCGGGGGCGATGCCGGCCGAGTCCACAGGCGCGATGGCGATCGCGTTGACCTTGCGGGTGATCATGTCTTCGACGATGGCCAGCTGTTTGGACAGCTCGCCTTTTTCGGCGGCCAGTTCGATGAACTTCACACCTTTGGCCTGACCGGCTTTCTTGGCACCGCCGTTGATCAGCGTCCAGCCTTCGTTGGTGTTGCCGTTGGTGATGTAGGCCACGGTCACGTCAGCCGCCATGGCCGAGGTGAACAGGGTGGCCGCTGCGGCAGCGATGGCCAGGCGGCCGAATGTGCGTTTGGTGATCATGGGTTTTATCTCCGTTGTTGAGGTTTTCGGTCAGTGCTCCGCTTTCTTTGACCGCGAACGGATTGGAATCGAAAACATGGACTAAGTAAACCTAGTAGTTTTACTAATGCAAAGAAGCCGCAAATCCGCGATGCTTGCGGCCATTCCATGTGAAAGCTCATGCCATGTCTTCATCCCAACCTGTTCTTGAAATCAGCCAATTGACCAAGCACTACGGCGGCGTCAAAGCCCTGACCGATGCGCAATTTCGCCTCTTGCCCGGCGAGCACGCCGCCATCGTGGGCGACAACGGCGCGGGCAAAAGCACCTTCGTGCGCTTGATCACCGGGGTGGAGCAACCCAACACCGGCGACATCCTGCTGGATGGTGAGAAAGTGCGCTTCGAGTCGCCGCTGGACGCGCGCGAGCAGGGCATCGAAACCGTCTACCAGACGCTGGCGCTGGCCGAAGACCTGGATGTGCCGGCCAACATCTTTCTGGGCCGCGAGATCACGCGTTTGAATCTGGGCCCGCTGTCCATCCTGAACCACAAGGCCATGCGCGAAAAGTCCGCCAGCATGCTGGCCACCACAGGCGTGAAGATCCAGGACATGTCCGAGAGCCTGCGCGGCATGTCCGGCGGTCAGCGCCAGTGCGTGGCGATTGCCCGTGCGGCCGGTTTCGCCAAAAAACTCATCATCCTCGACGAGCCCACGGCCGCTTTGGGCGTGCAGGAAACGGCCCGGGTGGAAGAAATCATCAAGGGCCTCAAGAAGCAGGGCATTCCGCTGATCATCATCAGCCATAACCTGCGCCAGGTGTTTGACCTGGTGGACCGCATCTGGGTGTTCCGCCAGGGCCGCATCATCTGCAGCCGCCTGACCCGCGAGACCAGCCCCGAAGAAATCGTGGGCCTGATCACCGGCGCCATCGACCCGGCCAGCCTGCTCTCTTCTGAAGCTCAAGAGGCCGCCACATGCTGAAAGGGATCGACCCGCTGCTGACGCCCGAGTTGCTGATGCATTTGTGTGCCATGGGCCACGGGGAATGGGTGGCGGTGGTGGACGCGAACTTCACCGCCGACTTTTTGAGCCAGGGCAAGGCGGTGGTGCGCATCCCAGGGCACAGCCTGGAGCGGGTGAGCCGCGCCGTGCTGTCGGTGTTTCCCTTGGCCACCGATGTGGCGCAGCCCGCAGCCTTCATGCGCGTGTGCCACAGCGCAGACGGTCACCGCACGGCAGCGCAACAAGCCGTGGTCGATCTGGTGGTGGCCGAGGGCTTCAAGGCCGAGCAGGTCGAGCCCGTCGAGCGCTACGCGTTTTACGAGAAAATCAAGGGCGCCAGCCTGATCGTGCAAAGCGGTGAGGGCACGGCCTACGGCAACGCCCTGTTCTGCAAGGGCGTCATCCTCGTCTGAAATTTCAACAGCCTCTGAACGCCATGAACTCCGCATCCCCCACTTCTGCCATGCGTGGTTCCAACCACGTCGGGATGCGCCAGTTCAACGAGCGCACCGTGCTGCAGGCCATCCGCCACCACGGGGCCATCCCCAAGGCCGACTTGGCCCGTCTGACCCAGTTGTCCACCCAGACGGTGGCCATCATCGTGGGCCGTTTGCTCGACGATGGCCTGCTGCTCAAGCAAGACCGCGTGCGCGGCAAGATCGGCCAGCCTTCGGTGCCGCTGTCGCTCAACCCGCAAGGGGCGTTCAGCGTGGGCATCCAGGTGGGGCGGCGCAACCTCGAATTGCTGGTGGCCGACTTCACGGGCCAGCCGGTGGATCGCGTGGAAGTGCTTTACGACTATCCCGATCCTGATCAGCTTTTTGCATCGATGGCGCAAGGCCTGCAAACCCTGCAAACGCGCATGGGCGATTTGTGGCCTCGCACCGTGGGCGTGGGTCTGACGGCGCCGCTGTCGTTGCACAAATGGGCCGACCTGATGGGCGGCCAGGCCGCGCAAGCCCTAGCCCGCTGGGAACACATCGACCTGCCCGCCGAAGTGCAGCGCCTGACCGATTTGCCGGTGGTGTTTGCCAAAGACACCACCGCCGCCTGCGTGGCCGAACTGCTGCAAGGTCATGGCCGCCATGTGCGCAGCTTTTTGTATGTGTTTGTCGGCACTTTCATCGGCGGCGGCCTGGTGCTGTCGGGCCACATCATGAATGGCGAGCGCGGCAATGCCGGGGCGATTGGCTCGCTGCCGGTGGGCTTGGCCACATCCGAGTCCAAGGGCTCAGGCATGCCGCCGCAGTTGCTGCAAAAAGCCTCGGGCTGGCAGCTTGAACAAAGCCTGTTTGCCGCAGGGCACAACCCCTTGTTGATCCACCAGGGCGGCATCATGGATGCGGCTTATGCCGAATTCACCGCCCCGTGGATCGCCCAGGCCAGCCAGGCGCTGGCCATGACCGTGGCCAGTTCTGCCGCTTTGCTGGACTTGGACGCGGTGGTGATGGACGGCTCGCTGGGCGCGCCGCTCATGACCGCTTTGATGTCGGCCACGCAAGATGCGCTGGCGGGCTACCGTTTTGACGGCATGCACCAGCCGCAACTGCTGGCGGGCCAGGTGGGCGCGCATGCCCGCGCTTTGGGCGGGGCCTTGCTGCCGCTGCACAGCCAGTTCTTCCCCGACAAAGACATCTTCCTGAAACAGGACAACGCATGAAGTTTTACCTCGACTCCGCCGACGCCCGCCAATGGGTACTGCCCGCCGGTTGCCCGCCCGTGCAGGGCGTGACCACCAACCCCACACTGGTGATGCAGGCCGGTTTACCGGTCAGCCTGGCCGGGTATGTGAAGTTGGTGGCGCAAGCCGGTGAAGCCCGCATCCCCGAGCTGATGCTGCAACTGCCCCGTGCCGATGTGGGTGAAGCCGCGCAGTGGCTCGAAGTGCTGCTGCCTGCGGCCGTGCAGGCCCGTGTGCGCCTGACCATCAAGCTGCCGTGCCACCCCGACTGGCAACCGGTGCTGCGCGAAGTGCAGGCCTGGGGCGTGCCCACGCTGCTGACGGGTTTGTCCAACCCGGTGCAACTGCTCTGGGCCCGGGCGCAAGGGGCCAATTACGTTGCGCCTTATGTGGGCCGTCTGCAGGCTGATGGCCGCGATGTCTGGTCCTTGATCGAGGCCTGCGTGGCGGTGCAAGCCGACGGGCTGCAGCTGTTGGCCGCCAGCATCAAGTCGGCCGATGTGCTCTCGCGTTTGATCGCGGCCGGTGCCCACGCGGTCACCGTGCGCCCCGAGTTTGCCGCCGGTTTGGCCACCGACCCGCTCACGCTGACGGCGATGGCGCAGTTTGACCGGGATGTGGAGACGAGCCAGCCGTTTTAAATGCTGCGGTTGCGCGCCAGTGGCGGGTTGCGCGAGAAGTATTGCAAGATGCCGCGCATCAGGGCCTCGGTGAGTTGCTTTTGGTAGGCCTCGCTGCGCAGTTTTTCTTCTTCTTGCGGGTTGCTGATGAAGGCGGTCTCGACCAGCACGCTGGGGATGTCCGGCGCCTTGAGCACGGCAAAACCAGCTTGCTCCACACGGGGTTTGTGCAGGCGTCCCACCCCCCCAATTTGGCGCAGCAAGTGACTACCCAGCTGCAGGCTGTCCTTGATCTGGGCGGTGGTGCTCATGTCCAGCAGGGCGTGCTGGACCTGGGCATCCTGGCTGCCCAGGTTGATGCCGCCAATCAGATCGGCCTTGTTTTCTTTTTGTGCCATCCAGCGCGCTGCCGTGCTGGAAGCCGCACCCTGGCTGAGCGCGAACACGCTGGCACCGCTGGCTTCGGGCGTGAAAAACGCATCGGCATGCAGGCTCACAAACAGGTCGGCTTGCACGCGGCGGGCTTTTTGCACCCGCACCTGCAGGGGGACAAAAAAGTCGGCATCGCGCGTCAGGTAGGCGCGCATGGGGCTGCCGCCCACGCTGGCCGCGTTGATGCGGTCACGCAGCAGGTGGGCGATCTTGAGCACCACGTCTTTTTCCTGCGTGCCGCCGGGGCCGATGGCGCCAGGATCTTCGCCGCCATGACCTGGGTCGATGGCGATCACGATCAGCCGGTCCGTGGCCGTGCTGGGCCGGGGTGGGTGATCGGGTCGGTCCATCGAGGCGGTGGGCGGTGGCTCGAAATCTTGCCGACGGGTGGAGGGCACGGGCAAGGGCGGCTTTTGCCCTTGCTTGGCGATCAACTCGCCCAAGGGGTCTGCGCTGGGCGCTGCCGGGGTCGGCAAGGTGCCCGTTGCAGTGGATGTGCGCTCCTGGATCAATTGCTCCAGTGGGTCCACGGCTTGTGTAGGGTACAGGTCCAGCACCAGGCGGTTGGCATAAGAGGCCACCGGGGGCAGGGTGAACACTTGCGGTGCGATGGGGCGCTTGAGGTCAATCACCAGGCGCACCACGTTCGGGCTGAACTGGCCCACCCGGATGCCAGCGATGTTGGGGTCTGTGGCCTGTACCTTGCCCACCAGCTCGCGCAGTGCGGGGTTGAGCTCCATGCCTTCGATGTCCACCGCCAGCCGTGGTGGCGAGGCGATGAAGGTCTGCCGGGTTTGCAGGGGCTTGTCCGATTCGAGCGTGACGCGGCTGTAATCGGCGGCCGGCCAGATGCGCACGGCCATCATGGTGGCGCCGCGCACCATGTGCGAGGCACCCAGGCTGAGCGCCAGAAAACCGGCCTTGACGAGGCGTCGTCGGTCAGCGCGCATGCTCGCCTTCCATCCAGGCAGTCAACCATTGTTGGCCTGCAGGGGTCTGGGCACTCATGCGCACCTGGCGCTGGTCTTCGTCCAGCGCGTGCAGCTCGATCACCAGATCGGCTGGGGGCAGCTGACCTGTCACCTTGTCGGGCCACTCCATGAGCTTGAGTCCGGGGCCGGCAAAGATGTCGCGAAAACCCGCGTCTTCCCATTCCTGCGGGTCGCTGAAGCGGTAGAAATCGAAATGCCAGATGGGCCAGGCAGATTTACCCGTGCCCGCCTGGTGCGGCTCGACCACGGCGTAGGTGGGGCTTTTGATGCGGCCTTGCACACCGGCTGCACGCAGCAGATGGCGCACCAGGGTGGTCTTGCCCGCGCCCAGGTTGCCACGCAGCTCGATGCGCGCATCGCGCCCACCGGGCCAGCTGGTCAGGGCCTGGGCCAGTTGGGCGGCAAAGCTTTGGGTGGCCGATTCATCCGGCCACAAGCCCGTCCAGACCGGGGGCAAGGACGGGGTGGTGGCGGGGCTTCCTACAATCGGCGTGTGACTGCTCAACGTACTCAAATCGACCTTCTTGAACTGTGGCCCCAGATCCAAATCTGGGCGCTGGAATTGGGATTGTCCCAAATTGGCGTGACGGGCATCGATTTGTCCGCGGCCGAGCCCGGATTAAAGGCTTGGCTGGACGCTGGATTTCACGGCAGCATGGGCTACATGGCCGCGCACGGCATGAAGCGCGCGCGCCCAGCCGAGCTGGTGCCGGGCACCGTCAGCGTGATCACCGCCCGCATGGATTATCTGCCGCAAGGCACTCCCACAGACTGGGTGGCGCGTGAGATGGCCCGCAGTGTGCAGCCGGGCGAGGCGGTGGTGTCGCTGTATGCCCGGGGCCGCGACTACCACAAGGTCTTGCGCAGTCGTCTGCAAAAACTGCAAGACCGCATTGCCGATGCGATAGGCCCTTTCGGTCACCGTGTCTTCACCGACTCGGCCCCGGTGCTGGAGGCCGAGCTGGCCACGCGCAGCGGACTGGGCTGGCGTGGCAAGCACACCCTGGTGCTGAACCGGAAAGCGGGGTCGATGTTTTTTCTGGGTGAGTTGTTGGTGGACTTCGCCTTGCCCGAGACCGCTGCTGTCAGCGGCCATTGCGGTCAATGCACCGCCTGCATGGACCTGTGCCCAACGCAGGCCATCGTGGGGCCTTACCAGTTGGACGCACGGCGCTGCATTTCGTATTTGACGATCGAGCACGCGGGCCCCATTGATGAAGCCCTGCGCCCCTTGATCGGCAACCGCATCTACGGCTGTGACGATTGCCAGCTGGCCTGCCCCTGGAACAAGTTCGCGCAGGTCAGCGCTGTGCCCGATTGGCAGCCGCGTGAAGGTCTGGGCGCGTCCAGCATCGTGACCCTGATAGGCTGGAGCGAGGCCGAGTTTTTGCGCCGTACCGAAGGCAGCGCGATCCGCCGCATCGGCCACGCCCGCTGGCTGCGCAATTTGGCATTGGCGGCGGGCAATGCGCTGGCCAGTGCTGACCTGGCCGCTTCAGTGCGGCAAGAGGTGCAGCAGGCCTTGCAAGGCTTGGCAGCGCATCCCGATCCGGTGGTGCAAGAGCAGGTGGCCTGGTCCTTGGCCAAAGTCTGAACGCTTCAGCGCAACACGCCCAACGCAAAGGGCAAGCTCCACATGCCCGACAGGGTGGACAGGGTGACCAGGCCCGCCACATAAGGCCCGTTGTAGCCCATGCGGGCGGCCAGCACATAGCAAGTCGATGCGGTGGGCAAGGCGGAAAAAGCCAGCAGCACGGTGGTTTGTGCCGGGTTGAGCGCAAACAAGCGGGACATGCCCAGCGCAATCAATGGCAGCAAGAAATGCTTGATGGACAGCACGCTCATGCCCAGCAGTTTGCCCTTGGTCAGGGTGCCCAGTTGCATGCCCGCACCGGCGGCCATCAGGCCCAGGGCCAAAGACGCGGCCCCGATGCGGCTGATGCTGGGGTCCAGCCACTGCGGAATCCGAAAGCCCATGAGGTTGGCAATCAGGCCCGTGCCGGTGGCCACGATCAAGGGGTTGCGGATGAGCTCGCCCATGAAGCCTTTGTTGGCGTGCCGGGCCATGGGCCAGACCGCGCCGATGTTGAACAAAGGCACGCAAACGCCAATGAGCATGGAGATCATCAGCAAGCCTTCGGGGCCCGCCAGGCGGTCGGCCAGCGCCAGGGCGATGAAGGAGTTGAAACGGAACCCCACCTGCGCGCTGGCGGCGTGGTCGCGTTGATTGAGCCGTTTGCCCAGCACGGGCCAGTAGGGCAGGCTGTAGGACAGGGCAATGGCGCAAAGGCCCAGGCTCAAGCCCGCGCCAATCAGGCTGGAGGCGGTGTTCAGGTCGATCGGGCTTTTGATGATCGAGTGGAACAGCAAGACCGGAAACAGGAAGAAATACACCAGCGTTTCGACCGATTGCCAGACGGGCCGGTCCAAGGCGGTGTAGCGGCAAATCAGGTAGCCGCACAGGATGAGCGAGAAATCGGGGAAGAGCAGTTGGGCGAAGTTCACAGCTTGAGCATAACCGTGCTTGGCGGGGACTCGAATCGGCGGTGTCGCCTCGGTGAAGGCGGACGCTTTTTCATGGGTTTCCCCTTGGCGGAAGGGCCATTGTTTGTGCTTATGATGAAGGTTGTCTCAAGGAGTTTTGACATGCAACGTCGCAATTGGATTTCGGTGGCCACCTTGGCCTTGGTCAGTGGTTCGGTTTGGGCTCAGGCTTACCCCAATCGCACCGTCAAATTGCAGGTGCCCTTTGCACCAGGCGGCACCACCGACATCGTGGCGCGTGTGATTGCCGAGCCCCTGGGCAAAGCGCTGGGCCAAAGCGTCATCGTCGAAAACAAGGCCGGTGGCGGCGGTGTGGTCGGCGCCAATGAAACCGCCAAGGCCAGCCCCGATGGCTATTCGCTGGGTGTGGCCACCGTGTCCACCACGGCCGCCAACCCCGCCATCAACACCAAGATCCCGTACAACCCCATCACTGATTTCACCCCCATCATCAACATTGCGGCCACGCCCAATGTGATCGCGGTGCACCCCAGCTTTCCGGCCCATGACTACAAGGGCTTTGTCGCCGAGCTGAAGAAAAACCCGGGCAAATATTCGTATTCCTCCTCGGGCACAGGCGGCATCGGTCACTTGCAGACCGAACTCTGGAAGGGCCTGGCGGGGGTGTTCATCACCCACATCCCTTACCGCGGTGCGGGCCCTGCGCTCAACGACACGGTGGCCGGTCAGGTGCCGATCATTTTTGACAACATGCCTTCGGCCATGCCCTTCATCCAGACGGGCAAGCTGATTCCCATCGTGGTGGCTGCGCCCCAGCGTTTACCCCAGTTGCCCAATGTGCCCACCTTCAAGGAAGTGGGTTTGGAGCCCGTCAACCGCATGGCGTATTACGGCATTTACGGCCCCAAGAACCTGCCCAAAGAAGTGGTCGACAAGGTCAGCGCGGGCGTGAAGAAGGCTTTGCAAGACCCGGCTGTGGTCAAACGCATCCAGGACACCGGCTCTTTGGTGGTGGCCAATACACCGGAAGAGTTCGCGGCCCAGATCAAGGCCGAGTACGAGGTGTACAAAAAGGTCGTGGACACGCAAAAACTCAAGCTGGACTGATCGCAGGTCCATGCACGAAGCCAGCCAGGCGTCCATCGACCGCTTTGCCGATGCCCTCTGGCTGGAGGATGGACTGGCCGCCAACACCCTGGCGGCCTACCGCCGCGATTTGGAGCTGTTCGCCACCTGGCTGTTTTTGACGCACCGGCTGGCGCTGGATGCCGCGCAAGAACACCACCTGCAGGCCTACTTTGCCGAGCGACATGCCCAAAGCAAGGCCACCTCGGCCAACCGCAGGCTCACGGTGTTCAAACGCTACTTTCGCTGGGCCCTGCGCGAGCGCCTGGTGCCACAAGACCCCACCCTGCGCATGCTGGCGGCCAAGCAGGCTTTGCGCGTGCCCAAGACTTTGGGCGAGGCCCAGGTCGATGCCTTGCTCAGAGCGCCCGATGCGGCCACCGATCTGGGCCTGCGTGACCGCGCCATGCTGGAACTCATGTATGCCAGTGGCCTGCGCGTGAGTGAGCTGGTGCAGCTCAAAACCCTGCATGTCTCGCTCAACGAAGGTGTGCTGCGCATCATGGGCAAGGGCAGCAAGGAACGCCTGGTGCCCTTTGGCCAGGAAGCGCAGCAATGGCTGCAGCGCTACATGGGGCATGCCCGTCCGGCCTTGCTGGGACCGCGGCAGACCGAAGACCTGTTCATCACCTCCAGCGGCCCCAAGCCGGGCACGGCCATGTCGCGCGTCATGTTCTGGAACCTGGTCAAGCGCTATGCCATCCAGGCGGGCATCACCTCGCCGCTGTCGCCTCACACCTTGCGCCACGCATTTGCCACGCATTTGCTCAACCATGGGGCGGATCTGCGCGCGGTGCAGATGTTGCTGGGGCACGCCGACATTTCCACCACCACCATCTACACCCATGTGGCGCGGGAGCGGCTCAAAACCCTGCACGCGCAGCACCACCCGCGCGGGTGATGTTCAGCTCAGGGCTGCCAATTCCGCTTCTTCAAATCCCGCCAGCCGCCGTGCGGCCATGTTGAAAGGCGGGCGCAGTTTGGGCGCATCGTATTGCGCGATCAGCTCGGCATAGGTGCGCACCGGATCCAGGCCGCGTTGCGTGCACAGGTAGCGGTACCAGCGGTTACCTGCGGCCACATGGCCGATTTCTTCTTCCAGGATGATGTCCAAAATCTTGCCGCCTTCGTGGTCTCCTGTGCTCACCAGCTTGTTTTTCACGCCAGGGGATGCGTCCAGGCCCCGCGCTTCCATGGTGCGCGGCACGATGCCGATGCGCGCCAGCAGATCGCCCTGGGTGCGCTCGGCCATGTCCCACAGCGAGTTGTGGGCCGGAAAGTCGCCGTAGTCATAACCCATGCCCACCAGGTGGTTGCGCAGCAGGGTGAAGTGCTTGGCTTCCTCCTGGGCAATGCGCACCCAGTCGGTGTAAAACGCCTCGGGCATGCCCGCAAAGCGCCACACCACATCCAGCGCCAGGTCGATGGCGTTGAGCTCGATGTGGGTGATCGAGTGCAACAAGATGGCGCGGCCCTCAGGTGTGGTGAGCGACTTGGCCTTGATGTGCGTGTGCGGCAGCAGCGGGGGTCTGGCGGGCCTGCCAGGCTGGGGGCAGGGGGCTTGCAACTGCTCTTGCGCCCGCACGGGCGCGTGCAAGTCCAGCGCCAAGGTGGCTTGGGCTTTCAAAACGGGGTCGGCTTCAGCCCAGGGGCCCAGGGCGGCGGTACGCAAAGAAGACATGCTCGGCAACAACAGAACGGCAAAATGGATGGGCCGTCAGAAAGCCCGATGCACAGGCGAAATGACGGCCACAGGTTCAGGGCAAGCCTTGAGCCTCCCTACAATTGTAGGTTTCGCCGATTCGATCACCCGACATTCCCCCCAGGAGACACCCATGGCCATTTACCAACTCGATGCGCACACCCCCGAAGTGGCCGATTCCGCCTGGGTCGCTGACTCGGCGCAGGTCATGGGCGCGGTCAAGATCGCCAAAGACGCCAGCGTCTGGTTTGGCGTGACTGTGCGTGGCGACACCGAAACCATCGAGATCGGCGAGGGCAGCAACATCCAGGACGGCAGTGTGATGCACGCCGACCACGGCAAGCCCATCCAGGTGGGTAAGCATGTGACGGTGGGCCACATGGTCATGCTGCACGGCTGCACCATCGGTGACGAGTCGCTGATCGGCATTGGCGCGGTGGTGCTCAACGGCGCCAAAATTGGCAAGAACTGCCTGGTGGGCGCAGGCTCTTTGGTGACTGAAGGCAAGGAGTTTCCCGATGGCTCCATGATCATGGGCACACCTGCCAAGGTGGTGCGCGAATTGAGCCCTGAGCAGATCGAAGGCCTGCGCCAAAGCGCTCGCCATTACGTTGAAAACGCACAGCGTTTCAAAGCCGGTTTGAAGAAAATCGGCTGAAATTTTTGAACACCATCTTTTGAGGATTGGCCGACAGGCCGGTGAATTGACTTTGTCCGAACTCCATAAATTCATTTTTGAAGGCCTGCCGGTGCGCGGCATGCTCGTGCGCCTGACCGATGCCTGGCAAGACATCCTGGCCCGCCGTGCGGCCAATTCCGAAACCGGTGCCTATCCTGCGCCGGTACGCCAATTGCTGGGCGAGATGGCCGCTGCCGGTGTGCTGATGCAGGGCAACATCAAGTTCAACGGGGCCTTGGTCTTGCAGATTTTTGGCGATGGTCCGGTCAAGTTGGGCGTGGTCGAGGTGCAGCCTGATTTCAGCTTGCGCGCCACCTGCACCCAGGTGGGCGATGTGGCCGAAGACGCCAGCTTGAGCCAGATGGTCAACGTGAACAACCAGGGCCGATGCGCCATCACACTCGATCCGCAAGACCGTTTGCCCGGCCAGCAGCCTTACCAAGGGGTGGTTCCCTTGTTTGGCGACCAGGGCGAGAAGCTGGAGAACATCAGCGAGGTGCTGGAGCACTACATGCTGCAGTCCGAGCAGCTGGACACTGTGCTGGTGCTGGCGGCCGATGACAAAGTGGCGGCAGGCTTGCTGATCCAGCGACTGCCGATCGAGGGCGAGGGCAATCTGGCGGGTCAGGCCGATTCGGTTGAGCGCGAAGCGGCGCTGGGCCAAAGCGAGGATTTCAGCCGCATTGCCATTCTGAGCAAAAGCCTCAAGCGCGAGGAGTTGCTCACCCTGGACGCCGAAACCATCTTGCACCGCTTGTATTGGGAAGAGCCGCTGGCCCGTTTTGAGCCCTTCATCGGTGAAACCGGTCCCCGTTTTGCCTGCCGCTGCAGCCGTGAGCGCGTGGGCAACATGATCCGCAGCCTGGGCACCGAAGAGGTGGAAAGCATCATCGCTGAGCGCGGTCAGGTGGATGTGGGCTGCGATTTCTGCGGTGCCGAGTACCGCTTTGATCCAGTGGATGCCGCAGGCTTGTTCACAGGCTTGGTGCCGGATACCTCAGGCGGCTCGGTTCACTGAAGCGCTGACCTTCCGGGTCAAGCAGAACGCTGCGTCAGCAGACCCGTGAACAGCTTGTGTTCGCAATCGGGGTCGCTGCACTCGTTGCATTGCCAGACGGTGCGGCCCTGGTTGATGGCAAATTGGGCTTGCTCCCGCAGCTGCAGGGCCGTGTCGTCCTCACCGGGCAGACCCAAAGCCAGCAAGGCATTGTTCAGGCGTTGCTGTCCTTGGCCATAGACCACGCGGTAGGTGATGCCCCCGCGCTCCAGCGCTTGCCGGACCAAGGTGTCCACCGGGCCGCGCACATGCGGGCCATCGCGTTGCAGACCATCGGCCACCCAAGGCAAGTCCAGGCCAGTGACCAGGGTGAGGTCGTAATGCGCCTGATGCGCCAGGGCCATGGGGTACAGGCTTTCATCGTCAAACAGCATGTGGCTGTAAACCGCCGTCATGACCGGTGTGGTGTCGCAGATGACCCAGCCGTGGGTGCCTTGTTGCTTGGCTTGTTCCACGGCTTGCGCCTGGGCCTGTGCGATGCCCAGTTGTTCGTGCGGATGGGGCGTGCGGCCTTCGCGTTCACACCAGGCGCGCAAGACCTCGTCCACGGTGTGCACCGCGTGGCCACGCAGGCGGATCACCTCGGCCAGCGCTTGCGTCAGCCAGGATTTGCCGGTGCTCTCGGCGCCCACAATCGCAATGTGCCGTGCGTTCATGGGTGAGTCGCCGTCAGGCGGGCCTGCCAGGCGCACCAATCCCACAGGGCGAGGGCAGCGAACACCAGTTGCAAAGCAGCTTCGCCGTAGAGCAAGCTGCTTCTGAAGACAAAAGAGTAGAGGAGGGAGCTGATGATGGCCAGAGGCCAGCCCCAGTGCAGCTCGCGGATGCTGCAGACCACCATCACCAAGCCCAGCACGAAGCCAGCGATCTCGGTGGGGGACATCATTTGGCGATCTGAACGAAGATTTCGTTGGCCTTGACCATGCCCAGCTCCTGACGGGCACGCTCTTCGACCATGTTCAGGCCTTCCTTGAGGTCGTTTACCTCGGCGTTGAGCTGCTCGTTGGTGCGGCGGGCTTCTTCATTGGATGCCTTTTGTTGCTGGAGCTCACGCTCCAGCTTGGCCACATTGGGCAAACCGCCCCGCCCGAACCACAATTGAGCATTCACGATCACCAGCAAGGTGATCAGCACGATGGGGACGAGCCGGTTGCCCATGGTTTTCAGTCTCAGCGCAGGTTGTAGAACGCGCTGCGGCCTGGGTACACGGCCACGTCGCCCAGGTCTTCTTCGATGCGAAGCAGTTGGTTGTACTTGGCCATGCGGTCCGAGCGGCTCATCGAGCCGGTCTTGATCTGACCGGCGTTCAGGCCCACGGCGATGTCGGCGATGGTGCTGTCTTCGGTTTCGCCCGAGCGGTGGCTGATGACGGCGGTGTAACCGGCACGCTTGGCCATCTCGATGGCTTCGAAGGTCTCGGTCAGGGTGCCGATCTGGTTGATCTTGATCAGGATCGAGTTGGCGATGCCTTTGTCGATGCCTTCCTTGAAGATTTTGGTGTTGGTCACGAACAGGTCGTCACCGACGATCTGCACGTTCTTGGCCAGACGGTCGGTCAGCACTTTCCAGCCGTCCCAGTCGCCTTCGGCCATGCCGTCTTCGATGCTGATGATGGGGTACTTGTCACACCAGGTGGCCAGCATGTCGGTCCACTGCTCAGAGGTCAGGCTGATGCCGCCTTCACCGGCGAGCACGTACTTGCCGTCCTTGTAGAACTCGCTGGCGGCGCAGTCCAGACCGATGGCGATTTGTTCACCGGCTGTGTAGCCCGCTGCGGCGATGGCGTCCAGCACCATCTGGATGGCCGCTTCGTGGCTGTCGACGTTGGGGGCAAAGCCGCCTTCGTCGCCCACGGCAATGCTCATGCCTTTGTCGTGGATGATTTTCTTGAGGGCATGGAACACTTCAGCGCCCCAGCGCACGGCTTCACGGAACGAGGGTGCGCCCACGGGGATGATCATGAACTCTTGCAAGTCCAGGTTGTTGTTGGCGTGTGCGCCGCCGTTGATGACGTTCATCATGGGCACGGGCAGCTGGTTGCCGTTCATGCCGCCAAAGTAGCGGTACAGCGGCAGGCCGGACTCTTCGGCTGCGGCGCGGGCCACGGCCATGGACACCGCCAACATGGCGTTGGCGCCCAGGCGGCTCTTGTTGTCGGTGCCATCCAGGTCAATCAGGGTGCGGTCCAGAAAGGCCTGCTCGGAGGCATCGAGGCCCAGCACGGCTTCGCTGATTTCGGTGTTGATGTGCTCGACGGCCTTGAGCACGCCTTTGCCCAGATAACGGCTCTTGTCGCCGTCACGCAGCTCGATGGCTTCGCGGCTACCGGTCGAAGCACCTGACGGCACAGCGGCGCGGCCCATCACGCCAGACTCCAGCAGCACGTCGCATTCGACGGTGGGGTTGCCACGGCTGTCGAGGATTTCACGGCCGACGATATCAACAATTGCACTCATTTTTGAACTCTCTCAATTGAAAAATAAAACAGATTTACAGACCTTCGACCACGACCATGCGCATGATGGCCGCACCTGCACGGGCTTCACGGGCTTTGAGGTATTCGGGTGTTTCGTAAAAAGCCTTGGCGGCGTCGAAAGTCGGGAATTTCAAAATCACGATGCGCTCGGGCGCCCAGTCACCCTCCAGCACTTGCACTTGACCGCCACGCACACAGACTTCGGCGTTATGGGCTTTCATGGCCGCGGTGGACCACTTTTTGTATTCTTCGTACTGAACAGGGTTGGTCACCTGAACGTTGGCGATGATATAGCCGCTCATGCGAAGTTGTCCTCTAAAAAGGGGTTCTTTTTGGTGACGGAATCAAGCTGCACCAGGGTCTCCAGCAGAGCTTTCATTTGGCCCAGCGGCACGGCGTTGGGGCCGTCGGACCAGGCCTCAGCGGGCTTGGGGTGGGTTTCCATGAAGAGCCCGGCCACACCCACAGCCACGCCAGCGCGGGCCAGCACCGGTACCATCTCGCGGGCACCGCCACTGCTGGTGCCCTGGCCGCCCGGTTTTTGCACCGAGTGGGTCACGTCGAACACCACCGGGGCGCCGGTCTTGCGCATTTCGGCCAAGCTGGTCATGTCGGCCACCAGGTTGTTGTAGCCAAAGCTCACGCCGCGCTCGCAAGCCAAAAAGTTGTCTTCGGGCAGACCCATTTCGCGTGCGGCGCTGCGGGCCTTGTCGATGACGTTTTTCATGTCCCAAGGGGCCAGGAACTGGCCCTTCTTGATGTTCACCGGTTTGCCCGACTGGGCCACGGCGCGGATGAAATCGGTCTGGCGACACAAAAAGGCCGGGGTCTGCAGCACGTCGACCACGCTGGCCACGGTTTTGACTTGCGACTCGTCGTGCACATCGGTGAGGATGGGCACGCCGATCTGGCGGCGCACTTCGTCCAGAATTTTCAGGCCCGCATCGATGCCCACACCGCGCTGGGTGCTGCCTGACGAACGGTTGGCTTTGTCAAAGGAGCCCTTGTAGATCAGCGGGATGCCCAGAGTCGTGCAGATTTCTTTCAGTTGGCCAGCCACTTCCAGCGACATTTCCAGCCCCTCAATGGAACAGGTGCCCGCGATCAGGAAGAAGGGCTGGTTCAGGCCAACGTCAAATCCGCAGAGTTTCATGGAGGGCTCCTGTGGGGTGAATCAGGCTTTGGCCTGGTGCGCGATGGCCGCCTTGACGAAGGCGTTGAACAACGGGTGACCATCCCAGGGGGTGGACTTGAACTCGGGGTGGAATTGCACGCCGACATACCAGGGGTGGGCCGATTGGGGCAACTCGACGATTTCGGTCAGCTGCTCGCGCTGGGTCAGTGCCGAGATCACCAGACCGGCTTTGCGCAGATCGTCCAGGTAATTCACGTTGGCTTCATAGCGGTGGCGGTGGCGCTCAGTGACCACGTCGCCGTAGATCTGATGTGCCAGCGTGCCCTTGGCCACGTCGGAGCTTTGCGCGCCCAGGCGCATGGTGCCGCCCAGGTCGGAGTTGGCATCGCGAACCTGGATGGAGCCATCCGCGTCTTTCCACTCGTTGATCAGCGCGATCACGGGGAAGGGGGTGTCGGGCTCGAACTCGGTGCTGTTGGCGTCTTTCATACCCGCCATGTGGCGGGCGTACTCGATGGTGGCCACTTGCATGCCCAGGCAGATGCCCAGGTAAGGCACTTTTTGTTCACGGGCAAACTGTGCGGTGGCGATCTTGCCTTCCACACCGCGCTTGCCAAAGCCGCCGGGCACCAGCACGCCGTCGAACTTGGCCAGGCTGGCGGCTGTTTCTGGGGTGATGGTCTCGGAGTCGATGTGCTCGATCTTGACGCGCACATGGTTGCGCATGCCTGCATGGCGCAGCGCTTCGTTGACCGATTTGTAGCTGTCCGACAGCTCGACGTATTTGCCAACCATGGCAATCGTCACTTCGCCTTGGGGGTGCTCGGTTTCATGCACCAGGTCGTCCCAGCGCTTGAGGTTGGCGGGCTGGGTGTTAAGGCGCAGTTTGTCGCAGATCAGGCCGTCCAGGCCTTGCTCGTGCAGTACGCGGGGCACTTTGTAGATGGTGTCCACGTCGGGCATGGAGATCACGCCCCAGCCTTGCACGTTGGTGAAGAGCGAAATCTTTTCGCGTTCGTCGTCCGGGATGTAGCGGTCCGCGCGGCACAGCAGGGCATCGGGCTGGATGCCGATTTCGCGCAGTTTTTGCACCGTGTGCTGGGTGGGTTTGGTCTTGAGCTCGCCGGCCGTGGCGATCCAGGGCAGGTAAGTCAGGTGCACAAAGGCGGTGTTGTTGGGCCCCAGGCGCAGGCTGAGCTGGCGCACGGCTTCCAGGAAGGGCAGGGACTCGATGTCGCCCACGGTGCCGCCGATCTCGACGATGGCCACATCGACCGCTTCGGGCGTGCCGTAGCCCGCACCGCGCTTGACGAAGTCCTGGATTTCGTTGGTGACGTGGGGGATGACCTGCACGGTCTTGCCCAGGTAGTCGCCGCGGCGCTCTTTTTCGAGCACGCTTTTGTAGATCTGGCCGGTGGTGAAGTTGTTGGCCTTCTTCATCCGGGTGTTGATGAAGCGCTCGTAGTGGCCCAGGTCCAGGTCGGTTTCGGCGCCATCGTCGGTCACAAACACTTCGCCGTGCTGGATCGGCGACATGGTGCCGGGGTCGACGTTGAGGTAGGGGTCGAGCTTGATGAGGGTGACAGACAGGCCGCGCGATTCAAGCAAGGCAGCCAGAGAGGCGGAGGCGATTCCCTTGCCCAGGGAAGACACCACACCGCCGGTGACGAAGACGAATTTGGTCATGTCCAAGACGGGAGCCTTGAGCTCCCGGTAGGTGGAAATCGTGATTATAGACAGTCGGGTTGGGGTTAATCCCAGCGTGGAGTTGTTTTGTAGTGTGTTTCCGCGCTGAGGCGGGCGCAGGCCGGTCGTGCTCATCACTCGCTTCGCTCGCCAAAATCGCCCGATCCGGTCTGCGCCCGCCTCAGCGCTGCATCGCGGCCTGAGTGGACTCCGGTACAAGTTCATGTCCGGGCTGGAGCCGCTGACCGGCCTGTGGCGCAGGTGGTGATTGGCTCTCTGCTACATTCCCCGGCATGAGCACATTGGCTGGAAAACACATCGTTCTGGGCTTGTCGGGCGGCATTGCGGCCTTCAAGTCGGCGGAACTCTGCCGCGCCTTGGTCAAGGCGGGCTGCACGGTGCAGGTCGTCATGACCGAGGCGGCCGAGCAATTCATGACGGCGGTCACCCTGCAGGCCCTGTCGGGCAGGCCGGTCTACACCTCGCAGTGGGATGCCCGCGAGGCCAACAACATGGCGCACATCAACCTGAGCCGCGATGCCGATGTGATTGTGGTGGCGCCTGCCAGTGCGGATTTCATGGCCAAACTGCTGCATGGTCGGGCGGACGATTTGCTCAGCCTGATGTGCCTGGCCCGTCCGCTGGACAAGGTGCCCTTGATCGTGGCTCCGGCCATGAACCGCGAAATGTGGGCCAACCCTGCCACCCAGCGCAATGTGGCGCAGCTCAAGATCGACGGCTTGCATGTGCTGGACGTGGGGCAGGGCGATCAGGCTTGCGGTGAAACGGGTGATGGGCGAATGCTCGAAGCTGAAGAAATTCTGGAAGATTTGGAAGCGTTTTTTGCGCCCAAGACTTTGGCGGGGCAGCATGTGCTGGTCACGGCGGGGCCCACTTACGAAGCGATTGACCCGGTGCGGGGCATCACCAATTTGTCGAGCGGCAAGATGGGTTTTTCGATTGCCCGAGCCGCACACATGGCCGGAGCTCAAGTGACTTTGGTGGCGGGGCCGGTGCATTTGCCCACGCCCCGAGGGGTTCAGCGCATCGACGTGCGCTCTGCCCGCCAGATGCTGGGCGCGGTGCAGGCTCAGGTGGACCAGGCTTCGGTCTTTGTGGCCACCGCCGCTGTGGCCGACTGGCGGCCTGACACGCAGGCCGCTCAGAAGATCAAGAAAGACGGTTCAGGCCAAACCCCGGCGTTGAAGTTTGTGGAGAACCCCGACATCTTGGCCACGGTGGCGCAATCGGCCCGGGCTCGGTCGGGCGCCTTGTTCTGTGTCGGGTTTGCCGCCGAAAGCCACGACCTGCTGGCCCATGCCACGGCCAAGCGTGTCCGCAAAGGTGTGCCGCTTTTGGTGGGCAACATCGGACCGGCCACGTTTGGCCAGGACGACAACGCCTTGCTGTTGGTCGACGATGCCGGTGCCCGCGAATTGCCGCACGCCAGCAAACAAGTGTTGGCCCAGCAACTGATCGCGGACATTGCCGCCCGCTTGAAATAATTTTTGGTTTCACTGCGGCAAGGCTGGGAGCCTGCCGCTTTCATTGTCTGGATCGCACATGAACATCGACCTCAAAATCATCGACGCCCGCATGGCTGAACAATTGCCTGCTTATGCCACGTCTGGCAGCGCCGGTCTGGATTTGCGTGCCTGCCTGGATGCGCCTTTGACCTTGCAGTCCAACGCCTGGCAGCTTGTGCCCACCGGCATTGCTGTGCACCTGAAGGATCCTGCTTACGCCGCCATGCTCTTGCCTCGCTCTGGTCTTGGCCACAAGCATGGCATCGTGCTGGGCAATCTGGTGGGCTTGATCGACAGCGACTACCAGGGCCAGTTGATGGTCAGCGCCTGGAACCGCAGCGATGTCGCTTTCACCATCGAGCCCATGGAACGCATCGCGCAGATGGTGATCGTGCCGGTGGTGCAAGCCACCTTCAATGTGGTGACCGAGTTTGACGCGCCCAGTGAGCGCGGTGAGGGCGGTTACGGCTCGACCGGAAAAAAATAAGCGCCCCTCAGGGCGCTTGTCAAAGGGTCAGTGCAGTGTGGGCCCTGTCGGCGTGCCTTCGTCGCCCACTTCAATTTTGAAAAAACCGGTGCCACAGCTGCCGCTGCCCACTTCGGCTTCGGTGGGCTCGCGCACCGATTCCACTTTCAGGCTCAGGCGCAGCGCAATGCCCGACAGCGGGTGGTTGCCGTCCAGCACCACGTGCTCAGGGTAGATCTCGGTCACGGTGTAGAGCACATTGCGCGGGGCATCGGGGTGGCAACCCTCGGGCAAAGCGGTACCTTCGATCGTGAGGCCAGGCTCCAAGCCTGGTGGGAACAGCGCGAGCGGTTCCAGAAACAGCAGGTTTTCGTCGAAGTCGCCAAAGGCGTCTTCGGGCTCCAGGTGCAGATCGACCTTGGCGCCTTTTTCGTGGCCATGCAGGGCCTCTTCGATCTTGGGCAGCAAATCTTTGCCGCCAATGAAGAATTCAACGGGCTCGTCCAGCGTGTCCAGAACTTCGCCCAGCGTGTCTTTGAGTGTCCAGGTCAGTGCGACCACGGAAGGTGTCTTGATTTCCATAGGACAATTGTCGCAGTTTGGCGGCCTGTTTTGGCCGCATTTGCATTGAAGCAGCGCTGTCTTGTTGCTTCTCACGGAACCAGAACATGAACACAGAACAACCCCTGGCCTTGCTCGGCGGCCTCACGCCCAGCCAATTCATGACGCGCCATTGGCAGAAAAAACCGCTGCTGGTGCGCAATGCGATTCCTGGCTTTGTGCCTTGTGTGAACCGCGCCGAATTGGTGGCCCTGGCTGGGCTTGAGGGCGTGGAGTCACGCCTGATCATCGATTCCGACAAAGGCTGGAAGATGAAGCACGGCCCGCTCGCCAAACGCAGCTTGCCGCCTTTCAGCCAGAAGAAATGGACATTTCTGGTGCAGGGCGTGGACTTGCACCACGACGGTGTGCATGCCTTGATGCAGCAGTTTCGCTTTGTGCCCGATGCGAGGCTGGACGATCTGATGATCAGCTACGCCACCGATGGCGGCGGCGTGGGCCCGCACTTTGACAGCTACGACGTGTTTTTGCTGCAGGCCCACGGTCAGCGCCGCTGGCGCATTGGCCGCAACAAAGACCTGACGCTGCAGCCTGGTGTGCCGCTCAAGATTTTGCAGAACTTTGAAGTCGAAGAAGAGTTTGTGCTCAACCCCGGCGACATGCTGTACTTGCCGCCCAAATACGCGCACGACGGCATTGCCGAAGGCGAGTGCATGACCTGGTCGATTGGTTTTCGCGCACCTCCCCAAGGGGAGCTGGCCCGTGAAATCTTGCTGGGCTTGGCCGACGAAGCGTTTGACGGCGTGGGCGATGCCTTGTACCGCGACCCCAAACAAGCCGCAGTGAGCCAACCGGCCGCCATGCCCGCAGCGCTGGGTGAGTTTGCCCGCGACGCGATCGCCAAAGCGTTCAAGGACCCGCACCTGGTGGACAGTTTGCTCGGTGAGTACATGACCGAGCCCAAATCGAATGTCTGGTTTGATCCTTCTGAGGCCGAGCCCGATGTGTCGCACGGCGTGCAACTCGATCGCCGAACCAAAATGATGTACGACGATCGCCATGTCTTCATCAATGGCGAGAGTTTCCGCGTGGCGGGCAGTGATGCGCGCTGTCTGCGCCAGTTGGCCAATGACCGTCAGTTGTCCGCTGCCCATGTGTCAAAGATGAGCAATGCCGCCCGCGAGGCGCTCGAAGACTGGATGTCGGCCGGCTGGTTGGAAACCCTCTAAGGATCTTCCCTTGGTTGCTTGTTACTGAAGGTTTCATGTCAGTTTGATGTGCAGCCGAGTAAAACGCTATAATTTGAGACTGAGCACAAAAGAGCTCGAGTGCTTTTGTCTCGGTCTTATTAACCGAATTGGTTTTTAAGGCAGTTTCCGGAAATTGTTTTAACCCCTATAAGGAAAATCATCATGAACAAGTCCCTCGTTTTGGCCGCTGTGATCGCTGCTGCTGCTTTGGCCGCTTGCGGTAAAAAAGAAGAAGCTGCTGCTCCTGCCGCTCCCGTGGCTGCTCCAGCTGCCGCACCAGCTGCTGACGCATCTGCTCCTGCTGCTCCAGCTGCTGACGCATCTGCTCCTGCTGCTGCCAAGTAATTGGCCAGCGGATTCCCGGCGCGAGTCGGGTACGCATAAAAAAACCCCGCATTGCGGGGTTTTTTTATGGCCGAGCCACTCGCGTGGCCCCTTGCTGAGGATCAGCGCAACTCGTTGGCGATCAGTTTCAAGATGCGCTCGGCATTGGCCGCTTCTTCGGGCTTGCCATTGAGGTCCATCACCTGAATCAGGCTCTGTGCATCGCCCTTGCTGGTCAAGGTGATGCGGTAGCGCGACAGGGCGGGTACTTCTTTTTTGCTGGAGAACAGGCGCTCAAAGAAGCCTGGCTCCTGAGCCGCTGTGCCAGGGGCCACATAACGCACGAAATACACGCCTTTGGCCCGGTCACGGTCTTCCACGGTAAAGCCACTGCGGTCCAATGCCACACCCGCGCGGCGCCAGCTGCGGTCCATGCTGTCGCTCAGCACAATGCTGGGCTGGCCATCTACCTTGGAAATTGACGAGTTGGCAGTCACGGTGGCAGGCGCTGCAGCCGTTTTGGTCGCTTCGGGCGTGGCGCCCAGCTTGACCATCAGGCGGCGCAAGAATTCAATTTCCAGCTCTGGATCACTCTCGCGAGGCTGCCAGATGGTGTTGGTTTTCTGGCTGTTGGCATAGTTTTCCACCATGCCGCGGTGAGTGATGTAGATCTCGACACCGCCTTGGGCATTGCGCTCAATGCGTGTGCGGTATTTGTCGCGCTCACCGGTGGAGTACAGGCCATCAAGCACTTTGCCCAATGTTCTGCGCACAAAGTCTTGCGGTAATTTGGCGCGGTTTTCAGCCCAGTCGGTTTCGACGATGCCCACATCTTTGGCTTCGGTGACGAGGTTAAAGCCGTTGGTTTTCCAGAATTCGATGACCGGGTCCCAGACCTTGTCGGCAGGGCGGGCCACCACCAGCCAGCGCTGGTTGCCTTCGCGCATCATTTTCACGTCACCCAAAGCGTTGGCAGCGGTGCCGGCATCGGTCACTTTGGCTGCAGCACCCTGGAAGCCCAAGGCTGAAGCCGATGTGCTTTCCAATGCGTAGCGGGAGTCCTTGCGCAGTTGCGTTAGATCGGGCGGCACTTCGAGCGTGGTGGGTTTGGCCGCGCTTTTGTAGTTGATCTTGTCTTCTTCCAGCACGCCGCAGGCGCTGAGCAAAATCGCCACCGCCGCTACGGTGGCGCTGCGTTGGATCGTCAAAGACTTGGAAAAACGGTTCACAAAGGATCCTTTGGAGGAATTCAAATCAGGCCACTGGCCTTGAGTGCGGCCTCGACCACGGGGCGTTGGGACTCGGACAACTCGGTCATGGGCAGGCGCAGCGTCGGGCCACACAGGCCCATGCGGTTCATCGCCCATTTCACGGGGATCGGATTGGCTTCGACGAACAGGTTCTTGTGCATTGGCATCAGCTGAAACTGGATGCGCATGGCTTCGGCGATGTCACCACGGATGGCGGCCATGCACAGCTCGTGCATCAGGCGAGGGGCCACGTTGGCGGTCACGCTCACATTGCCTGCGCCGCCGCAGAGCATCAAGGCCACGGCGGTGGGGTCGTCACCGGAGTACACGGCGAACTCTTTGGGCAAGTCACGGATCAGCCACTGGGCACGTTCGATGTTGCCGGTGGCTTCCTTGATGCCGACGATGCCAGGCACCTGCGCCAGGCGCAGCACGGTGTCGTGTTGCAGATCGGCGACCGAGCGGCCGGGCACGTTGTAGAGGATCACCGGCAGATCGGGCGTGGCTTCGGCGATGGCGCGAAAGTGCAGGTACTGGCCTTCTTGCGTGGGCTTGTTGTAGTAGGGCACGACCTGCAATTGGCAGTCGGCACCGACCTTCTTGGCGAACTTGGCCAGCTCGATGGCTTCGGAGGTGGAGTTGGCGCCGCAACCGGCCATGATTGGCACGCGGCCCGCCGACTGCTCCACGGACACGCGGATGATTTCGCAATGTTCTTCGACATTGACCGTGGGGGACTCGCCCGTGGTGCCGACCACGCCAATGCAGTCGGTGCCTTCGGCCACATGCCAGTCGATCAGTTTTCGCAAAGTGGGGTAATCCACGTTGCCGTCTTCCAGCATGGGGGTGATCAGGGCAGGAATACTGCCTTTGATGGGGCGAAATTCGGTGGTCATGTCAGGGTGTTCTGAACGAAAAAGGACATTCTAACGACAGCGCATGGATTTTTCGGCGAGCCGTCAGGGCGTGTGTCACCAGAAGTGACGCATGGGAGGTGCGAGGGCTCAAGCTGCTTGCAGCGGCCAGCGCTTGGGTTCGGTCGAACGGGCAGGGCGCACGGCCACGATCCGTTGCACAAACCGGTCGGGTGAGGCTTCAAAACCGTCTTCATAAGCCACCGTGTGCAAACCCACGCTGGCGCTCAGCAGTTCACCCGTTTGCAACAAAAAGTCGGGCCGTGAAGGTTTGCCAACGGTCTCATGGCCTGCGGCAAAGGTTTCGTAAATCAGCACGCCGCCTTCGGCCACGCTTTGCATCAAGGTCGGCAGCAAGGGGCGCCACAGATAGTTCGTCACGACCACGGCATCAAAAGTTTGGCCTGCAAAAGGCCAGGGACCGTTTTCGATGTCGGCCAACACCGTCTGGCCAGCATGCGAAGCCAGGGTCAAAGCCTCTTCGTTGCGGTCCACGCCGGTGACGTGGTGGCCCTGTGCCGCCAAAAAACGCATGTGGCGGCCCGCGCCGCAGGCCACATCCAGCACACGGCCATGGGGACGGATCAAATGGGCCCAACGCTGGACCCAGGCAGAAGGATGTTCAGTACCGTGCATGCTCAATCCACACATTCAAAAACAGGCCCACAGCTGCTCGGACACCATGATCAGCATGTCCGGGCGCTGGTAAAGCCAGACCACACTGGCCATGACCACGATCAGCGCCGTCCACGCCAAGGCGCGGCGCCAGATGGGCTTGGGGCTGTGGCGCATTCGGATCAAGCCGCTTGCATGTGCTTGCGCACAATCGCGCTCTCGCGCACCGGCAGGTTCACCAGCGCGGCAAACACGCCCAGCGCAATGGCCAGGTACCAGACGATGTCGTAGCTGCCCGTTTTGTCATACAGGTAGCCGCCCAGCCACACGCCCATGAATGAGCCGATCTGGTGGCTGAAGAAGATGAAGCCGCCCAGCATGGACAAATGCGCCACGCCAAAAATCTGCGCCACCGCCGCGTTGGTGGGGGGCACGGTCGACAACCACAGCAAACCCATGACGGCCGAGAACAGGTACACGCTGGTGGGCGTGAGGGGGGCCAGCAGGAACAGCACGATCGCCACCGAGCGCGAGAAATAAATCGTCGCCAGGATTTTCTTTTTGGCCATCTTCTGGCCCAGCGTGCCCGCGATGTAGGTGCCAAAGACGTTGAACAAGCCGATCAGCGCCAAGGCATAACTGGCCACTTGCGGTGGCAAACCGTGGTCCTTGAGGTAGCTGGGCATGTGCACACCAATGAATACGACCTGGAAGCCGCACACAAAATAACCCGCCATCAAGAGCTGAAAGCTGGGGTACTTGAAGGCCTCGGCCAGTGCCTGCGCAATGCTCTGCTCGCGTTTGACCTGGCCGGGGGCATGCAGGGCAGGCTCACGCAAGCCCCAAGCCAGTGGAATGATCAAGAAAGTGGCCGCAGCCAGAATCAGCAAGGCGTTTTGCCAGCCTGCGTTGCTGATCAGCATGCCCTCGACCGGCACCATCAGGAACTGTCCGAAGCTGCCCGCGGCCGCCGCAATGCCCATGGCCCACGAACGCCGCTCGGCCGATACATTGCGCCCGATGACGCCGTAAATCACGGCGTAAGTCGTGCCCGCTTGCGCGGTGCCAATGATCACCCCGGTGAACAAGGCAAACAGCCAGGGCGTGGTCGCTTGCGACATGCCCACCAGGCCCAGCGCATAGAGCAGGGCGCCCGCAATGATCACGCGGAAAGCGCCAAACCGGTCGGCCACCATGCCCGCAAAAATGCCCATGAAACCCCAAGCCAGGTTCTGGATGGCCATGGCCATGGCGAATTCCTGACGCCCCCAGCCTTGGGATTGGGTGACGGGTTGAAGCCACAGGCCAAAGCCGTGGCGGATGCCCATGGACAGGGTGACGATCGCGGCGCCGCAAGCCAGCACCTGGAATAAGGAAAGGGGTTTGTGTTGCATCCTTGGACTGTAACCAATCCCGCCGGAGTCCGTCGTCCCGCAAAAGACGGGCATGGATACTGTTTATTCATCCAGTTTCATGGCGCAATTCCCACTACAATCCGCCACCATGGCTACCCAAACATCTGTCAAAACCTCCAGCGACTACTCTGAAAGTTCGATCCGCGTCTTGAAGGGCCTGGAGCCCGTCAAGCAGCGGCCGGGCATGTACACCCGCACCGACAACCCCCTGCACATCGTCCAGGAGGTGCTGGACAACGCCGCCGACGAGGCGCTGGCCGGACACGGCAAAAAGATCAAAGTCACCTTGCACGCCGATGGCTCGGTGGGCATCGAAGACGATGGCCGAGGCATTCCGTTTGGCATGCACCCTGAAGAAAACGCCCCGGTGATCGAGCTGGTTTTCACCCGCCTGCATGCGGGTGGCAAGTTCGACAAGGGCAAGGGCGGGGCCTACAGCTTCTCGGGCGGTCTGCACGGCGTGGGCGTTTCCGTGACCAATGCGCTGGCCAAGCGCCTGGAAGCCACCAGCCACCGCGAAGGTCAGGTGGCCACTCTGGTGTTCTCGGCCGGCGACGTGATCGAGCCGCTGGTCTCGCGGGCCCAGGAGGCCGGTGATCGCAAGCAAGGCACTTCGGTGCGCGTGTGGCCCGACGCCAAATATTTCGACTCGCCCGCGCTGCCCATGGGTGAGCTGGTTCACCTGCTGCGCAGCAAGGCCGTGCTCATGCCCGGCGTGAGCGTGAGCTTGGTCAATGAAAAAACCAAGGAAACCCAGACCTGGCAATACAAAGGCGGCCTTGGCGACTACCTGACCCAGACGCTGACGGGTGACCCGGTGATCCCGCTGTTTGCCGGCGAGGGCTTTGCCGACAGCAACAGCAACAGCGACAGCTTTGCCGAAGGCGAGGGCGCCAGCTGGGCGGTGGCCTTCACCGAAGACGGCGCGCCGGTGCGCGAGAGCTACGTCAACCTGATCCCCACCAGCGCAGGTGGCACGCACGACAGCGGCTTGCGCGACGGCCTGTTCACGGCCGTCAAGAGCTTCATCGAGCTGCACGCCCTGCTGCCCAAAGGCGTCAAGCTCATGCCCGAAGACGTGTTTGCCCGCGCCAGCTATGTGCTGAGCGCCAAAGTGCTGGACCCGCAGTTCCAGGGCCAGGTCAAGGAACGCCTGAACTCTCGTGACGCCGTCCGCTTGGTCTCCAGCTTTGTGCGCCCCGCGCTCGAACTCTGGCTCAACGAGCATGTGGACTACGGCAAAAAACTGGCCGAGCTGGCCATCAAGGCCGCCCAATCGCGCCAGAAGGCAGGCCAGAAGGTCGAAAAGCGCAAGAGCTCGGGCGTGGCCGTCTTGCCCGGCAAGCTGACCGACTGCGAAAGCAAGGACATTGCCGACAACGAAGTGTTTTTGGTCGAGGGCGACTCGGCTGGTGGCAGCGCCAAAATGGGCCGCAACAAAGAGTGCCAGGCCATCTTGCCTCTGCGCGGCAAAGTGCTCAACACCTGGGAAGTGGACCGCGACCGCTTGTTTGCCAACAACGAAATCCACGACATTTCGGTGGCGATTGGTGTGGACCCGCACGGGCCCAATGACACCCCCGACATGAGCAACCTGCGCTACGGCAAGGTCTGCATCTTGTCGGATGCGGACGTGGACGGCTCGCACATCCAGGTGCTGCTGCTCACGCTGTTCTTCCGCCATTTCCCCAAGCTGATCGAAGCGGGTCACCTGTATGTGGCGCGGCCACCGCTGTTCCGTGTCGATGCACCGGCACGCGGCAAAAAGCCCGCTTCTAAAGCCTATGCGCTGGACGAGGGCGAACTCACCGCCATCATCGACAAGCTGCGCAAAGACGGCGTCAAGGAAGGTGCCTGGAGCATCAGCCGCTTCAAGGGCTTGGGCGAGATGAGCGCCGAGCAGCTGTGGGACACCACCCTGAACCCCGACACCCGCCGCCTGCTGCCCATCCAGCTGGGACCGCTGGACAACGCGGGCACCGAAACCCTCATGACCCAGCTCATGGGCAAAGGCGAAGCCGCTGCCCGGCGCGAGCTGATGGAGCTGCACGGCGATTCGATTGAAATTGACGTGTGATGAATCCCCTGTAGGAGCCCACCCCGTGGGCGAAAACCTGAGCGCATCCATCGCCTGCAGGCAGGTTCCTGCAAAGAAAGAACTTGATGACCACTGACCTGTTGACCCCCGAACCCAGCGCAGCGCCCGAAGGCGACCACCTGGGCGCTTATGCCCAGCGTGCCTACCTCGAATACGCGCTGTCCGTCGTCAAAGGCCGCGCCTTGCCCGATGTGTGCGACGGCCAAAAGCCGGTGCAGCGCCGCATCCTCTATGCAATGGACCGGATGGGCCTCTCCTACAGTGGCCCGAACAACAACACCGCCGCCAAGCCGGTCAAAAGTGCCCGCGTGGTCGGTGACGTGCTCGGCCGTTACCACCCGCACGGCGACACGGCGGCGTACGACGCGCTGGTGCGCATGGCGCAAGACTTTTCGCAGCGCTACCCGTTGATCGATGGCCAGGGCAACTTTGGCTCGCGTGACGGCGATGGCGCTGCCGCCATGCGTTACACCGAAGCGCGGCTGTCGCGCATCACCAGCTTGCTGCTCGACGAGATCGACATGGGCACGGTGGATTTCATCCCCAACTACGACGGCTCGACCGAAGAGCCGCGCCAGCTGCCCGCCCGCCTGCCGTTCAGCCTGCTCAACGGTGCCAGCGGCATCGCCGTGGGCCTGGCCACCGAGATCCCGAGCCACAACCTGCGCGAAGTGGCCGACGCCTGCGTGGCCCTGATCCGCAACGAAAAATTGAGCGACAGCGAGTTGATGGCCATCATCCCCGGCCCCGACTACCCCGGCGGCGGCCAGATCATCAGCCCGGCCAGCGACATTGCCGACGCCTACCGCACCGGGCGCGGCAGCCTCAAGGTGCGTGCTCGCTGGAAGATCGAAGACCTGGCCCGTGGCCAATGGCAGTTGGTTGTGACCGAGTTGCCGCAGGGCGTCAGCTCGCAACGTGTGTTGGAAGAGATCGAAGAACTCACCAACCCCAAGGTCAAGGCCGGCAAAAAGGCGCTCAGCACCGACCAGATGCAGCTCAAAGCCAGCATGCTCGCCGTGCTGGACGTGGTGCGTGACGAATCGAGCAAAGACGCCGCCGTGCGCCTGGTGTTCGAGCCCAAGACCAGCCGCATCGAACAGCAGGAACTGATCACTGCCTTGCTGGCGCACACCAGCCTGGAAACCTCAGCACCGATCAACATGACCTCGGTCGGCATCGACGGCAAACCGATCCAGAAGTCGCTGCGCCAGATGCTGGTGGAGTGGATCAGCTTCCGCCAGACCACCATCACGCGCCGCAGCCAGCACCGCCTGAACAAAGTGCTGGACCGCATCCACATTCTGGAAGGCCGTCAGCTGGTCTTGCTCAACATCGACGAGGTGATCCGCATCATCCGCCACAGTGACGAGCCCAAGCCCGCGCTGATCGAAGCCTTCCGCTTAAGCGACCGCCAGGCCGAAGACATTCTTGAGATTCGTTTGCGCCAACTGGCTCGTCTGGAGGCCATCAAGATCGAGCAAGAGCTGAGCGAGCTGCGCGAAGAGCAGGGCAAGCTCGAAGAGATTCTGGGCAGCCCCGCCGCGCTGCGCCGCCTGATGATCAAGGAGATCGAGGCCGACGCGAAGACCTTTGCCGACCCGCGCCGCACGCTGATCCAGGAAGAGAAAAAAGCCGTGGCCGAAGTCAAAGTGGTGGACGAACCCGTGACCGTGGTCGTGTCAGAAAAAGGCTGGGTGCGCGCCCGCACCGGCCACGGCCACGACGCCACCAGCTTCGCCTTCAAGGCGGGCGACGGTTTGTATGGCACCTTTGAATGCCGCACAGTGGACACGCTGCTGATCTTTGGCAGCAATGGCCGCATCTACAGCGTGCCGGTGACCACACTGCCTGGTGCCCGTGGCGACGGCCAGCCGGTCACTACGCTGATCGAGCTGGAGCCCACCACGCAAATTGCCCACTACTTTGCAGGCCCGGCCAACGCCACGCTGCTGCTGAGCGGCTCAGGCGGCTACGGCTTCATGGCCTCGGTCGAGAACATGATCTCGCGCAACAAGGCGGGCAAAGCTTTCATCAGCATCGCCGACGGTGAAACCGTCTGCGCTCCGAGCCATGTCAGTGGCAGCAGTGCCACCGTGCCTGCCGACAAGCAGCCCATGTCCGCCGCCACCAGCGTCTGTTGCGCCAGTGCCGGTGGCCGTGTGCTGACGTTTGAGATCAGCGAACTCAAAACCATGGAAAAAGGCGGCCGAGGCCTGATGCTGATCGACCTGGAAGCCAAAGACACCCTCGCGGGTGCGGCGGCCTACACCCGCAGCGTCAAGATCGAAGGCATCGGCCGTGGCGGCAAAGAGCGCGAAGAAACGCTGGAAATCCGCAGCCTGAACAACGCCAAAGCGGCACGGGCCAAGAAGGGCCGCGTGGCCGATCTTGGCTTCAAGCCGAACCGGGTGACGCGGGTGGAGTGAGGCCTCGGTAGAGTCCCTTTGCCTGTTTTTTGAGCACGCCCCGCCAGCCCTTGCCGGATGGGCCTTTGGCGGCTTGTCCCTGCACTTGTCCACAGCTTTGGGCACGGTGTTTGGGGACAGTTGATGGGTTGCTGTAACTTGTCTTGGTGTAGGAGCCCACCCCGTGGGCGATGGGCGTGGCACACGTCCTGCAACCATTGCACACGGGTGGGCTGTTACACCAAGTGCGCTCTAGGTCTCTCGCTCAAGACGTCAAAAGTCCTGATCAATTACTCAGTACACCGCGTCGTGGTCGCCAACGTTGATGGGGATGATTTGCTGGTCTTGAATCAGCAGCTCCAGGGTGATGCGGTACGACAGGTTGATCGACACCGAATGCATGCCCGTCAGTCGCCCGGACAGGGCATGCAAGCGTAGCGAGGGGTGGTGCGGGTTCAACTCCAGCAGGGCCAATGTTTTGGCGTATTGGTTGCGCAGTTCGGGATGACGCTTGATAAAGCGCACAGCCCGGCGCATGTAGGCGTCGGTAAAGACCAGCGTGTAGGGCATGCTGATTGACTCGCCGATGGGCTCAGTGGGCTGCTTTGTTTAGCAGGGCATCCAGGCGGGCCATGTGGGCCTCGGCGCTTTCTTGCACGGCATGGCCAGCGGCCAGGTCGGCGCGGCTTTGGATCAGGGCCGCTTCCAGTTCACATTCACGCAGGTAGTGGTATTGCGCCATGTCCATCACCACAAATCGGTCCTTGCCGCGCACCGAGATGGTGGCTTCGGTTTGTTCGGCCAGGGCGGATTCAATCGCAGCGATGCCACGCACTTTGAGGTCATTGGCGGTCAGTTGAGTCATGGCAGCTTGGAGGGCAGGGTGATTAATCATGTGATTTTCAGTGCTGTCAATCATGTTGTCAATCGTGCCATTTGTGTTTTTGCTCATGAATTGAGCACGCCCCGCCAGCCCAAGCGGGGCGTGGCTTTGGCGGCTTGTCCCTGCACTTGTCCACAAGTTTGAACACGCTGTGTGGGGACAGTTTGCGCTGCATCAGTCCAATTGAGAATGATTCTCGATAGAATGGTTTTTTTGTCTTTGCCATTCGCTGCATGAACCTCGATCAAGCCCCTTTGTCTGCCGTTTGGCGTGTGGCCCGGGTGCGGGTGCCTGCCGGGCGTGAAGACCAGGCGAGGCAGCTGGAAGAGATCGGTTTTTTGCCCGGCGAGCCCGTGTGCGTGATGTCGCGGGGCTTGTGGGGCGGTGATCCGCTGGCGGTGCGGGTGGGTTTGTCCACCTTTGCCTTGCGCCGTGATGAAGCCCGCTGCATCGAGCTGGAGCCTGCCGATGCGTGAGCAGCGCATGCACCTGATGCCACGCGGCACGATGGTCGCGATGGTGGGCAACCCCAATTGCGGCAAGACGGCTTTGTTCAACCGCCTGACGGGCAGCCACCAGAAGGTGGCCAACTACGCTGGTGCGACGGTCGAAAAGAAAGAAGGCCGTCTGGCCATGCCCGATGGCACCACACTGCGTGTGCTGGATTTGCCAGGCGTTTACAGCCTGTACCCTCGGTCCGATGACGAGCGCGTGGCCTGCGACGTGCTGCTGGGCCAGTTCCCCGGAGAAAAGCGCCCCGATGCGCTGGTCTGCGTGGTGGATGCGACCAATCTGCGCCGAGGCTTGCGCCTGGTGCTGGCGGTCAAACGCTTGGGCCTGCCGTGTCTGGTGGTGCTCAACATGGCCGATCTGGCCGAAAGCCGTGGCTTGAAGATCGACCCCGCCGCCTTGTCGCAGGCGCTGGGTTTGCCGGTGGTGACCAGTGTGGCCGTGCATGCCGGTGGCGATGCGGCAGTGCGCGCATGGCTGGCCGTGCAGCCCTGGACGCGCTGGAGCCCTGTTCCCGAAAGCCGTGATGTCAGCGATGGGCAGCACGAGACAAGCAACACTGAGGGCGACCATGTGCAGGTGCAAGGCATCTTGCGCCGCTTGCAGCTCGATGCGCTGCTGCCCGATGCCTTGAGCGATCGCATCGACCGCGTGGTGCTGCACCCACTGGCGGGGCCTGTGATTTTGCTGGCGGTCCTGTTCCTGGTGTTTCAGGCGGTGTTTGCCTGGGCCACAGGGCCCATGGACCTGATCAAGTCCGCCACCGATGCCTTGTCGGCCGCCGCCATGCAAGCCTTGCCGCAGGTTTGGTGGCGCGACTTGCTGGTGCAGGGGTTGTTGGCGGGCATGGGCGGCGTGCTGGTGTTCTTGCCGCAAATTTTGATTTTGTTTTTCTTCATCTTGTTGCTCGAGGAGTCCGGCTACCTGCCACGCGCGGCGTTTTTGCTGGACCGCATCATGGGTGGGGTGGGGCTTTCGGGGCGCTCGTTCATCCCGCTGCTGTCAAGCTTTGCCTGCGCAGTGCCGGGCATCATGGCCACACGCACCATTGCCAACCGGCGTGACCGGTTGGTGACGATCCTGATTGCGCCTTTGATGACCTGCTCGGCCCGCTTGCCGATCTACACCTTGTTGATTTCGGCTTTCATCCCGGCCAGCACCTGGGGCGGTATGCAGTTGCAAGGGCTGGTTTTGCTGGGCTTGTACCTCATCGGTATTGCAGGCGGCATGGCGGTGGCCTGGGTGCTCAAGCAGCTGACGCGCTCGGGTCGTCAGTCAAGGCCGTTGATGATGGAGCTGCCTTCGTACCACTGGCCCACCGTGCGCAATCTGGCGCTGGGCTTGTGGCAGAGGGCCTGGATATTCTTGCGCCGCGTGGGTACGGTGATCTTGCTGCTCACGGTGGCCCTGTGGTGGCTGGCCAGCTACCCGGCGGCGCCAGCGGGGGCGGTTGGGCCTGCCATCGAGCACAGTTACGCGGGGCAGATCGGTCATGTGCTGGTGCGGTTGTTTGAACCACTGGGCTTCAACTGGCAGATCAGCGTGGCCTTGCTGACCGGCATGGCCGCCCGCGAAGTGGCCATTGGCGCATTTGCCACAGTTTATGCCGTGGTGGCCGCTGGCGGCGGTGCGGCCACCGCCACGGCGTTGGCACCTGTGCTGGCCGGGCAGTGGAGCCTGGCCACGGGCATGGCGTTGTTGGCCTGGTACATTTTTGCGCCGCAGTGCCTGTCCACCTTGGTGGCCATCCACCGCGAAAGCGGCGGCTGGAAGTTGCCTGCCATCACCTTGGGCTACCAGCTGGGGCTGGCTTATGCAGCGGCGTTCATCACCTTCCGGGTGGTGTCGCATTGGGTCTGATGCGCCGGGTATGACGGCGACACTGCCCTGAGAGTTCTAGCCATGCCCATTCACTATTCGCGCAAACTGACCGGTCGCAAACGCAGCGCCAACGCCAACCGGCAACTCGGACTTGTGCTGGCATTTGTGGCCGGTGCTGCCAATGCGGGCGGTTTCCTGGCGGTGTCGCAATACACATCGCACATGACCGGCATTGTGTCGGCCATGGCCGATCATTTGGCATTGGGGGAGTTTCGGGCCTACTTGACCGGCTTGGGGGCACTCTTTTCGTTCATCGGCGGTGCGGCGTGTTCCGCCTTTTTGGTCAATTGGGGTCGGCAGCATCGGCTGCACAGCGAATTCGCTTTGCCTTTGATGCTGGAGGCCAGCTTGCTGCTTTGTTTTGGTTTTCTGGGCGAGCAGTTGTCGCACATCGCAGGCTTGTTTGTGCCCATGACGGTCATGCTGCTGAGTTTCATCATGGGTCTGCAAAATGCGTTGGTCACCAAGATTTCCCACTCTGAAATCCGCACCACCCACGTCACCGGTCTGGTGACGGACATTGGCATCGAAGTGGGCAAAGCACTGTATGGACTGACGGCGCAGCCATCACACAGCCTGCCTGTGCGGGCCAATGGTGCCCGCTTGCAGATCTTGCTGTTGTTGGCGATCAGCTTTTTTATGGGCGGTGTGTTGGGCGCCTTGGGTTTCAAGTATCTGGGCTATGTGGCCACTGTACCGTTGGCGCTGCTGTTGATCTTGCTGGGCAGCGTGCCCGCCATCGATGACATGAGCCATTGGTTTCGCCGGGCGCATCCTTGAGCGGCGTGCACCAAGATGACAGACAGATTTTGAACTTGGGCGTAACTTGCACACATGCTGAATTTAGCCACCCCCCCACTGAACTTTTTTGCCGACTTGTCTGTCCTGGTGGACAAACCCCAAGAGGTTGGCCAAACCCACCATGGCATTCGCCGCTTGATCCCCATCTTGGGCGGGCAGGTGCAGGGCCAAGGCTGGACGGCTCGGGTCTTGCCCGGCGGCGCTGACTTCCAATTGATCGTGAATGAGCGCATGGCCGAGCTGGACGCCCGTTACACGATCGAGACCGACGGCGGTGATTTGATTTTTGTGCAAAACCATGCCGTGCGCACCGCCGCCCCGGAGGTGATGGCCAAGCTGGTGCGCGGCGAGCCCGTGGCCCCTGAGTCGGTGTACTTTCGCTGCACGCCCAGCTTTGAGACCGCCTCGGCTTCCTTGGGGTGGATCACCGAGCGCCTGTTTGTGGGCACAGGCGCACGCCACCCCGACAAGGTGGTGATGCGCTTTTTTGAAGTGGCCTGAGCGCTTGCTCAGCCCTGTGCGCCCACCAAATAATCGACCTTGCCCACGTCCACGCCGTTGTGACGCAGAATGGCGTAGGCCGTGGTGATGTGGAAGTACATATTGGGCAGCATCCAGCCCATGAGGTAGTCCTGTCCCGTCATGGTGCGGGTTTTACCCGGACCTGCAGGGAAGGTGATTTCTTTGTCTTCGGTCCCGTCCAGCGCAGCAGCAGGCACGGTGGCGATGAAGGCCAGGGTTTTTTGTATGCGTTCCTGCAACTGGGCCAGGGTGGTTTCGGTGTCGTCGAACTTGGGCGCTTCCACGCCTGAAATGCGGGCCAAGCCGTTTTTCACTGCGTCGCAGGCGATCAGCACCTGGCGGGTGAGAGGGAACATGTCAGGCGCCAGGCGGTAAGTGGTCAGCGCTGTGGGGTCAATCTTTTTGGCTTCGACAAACTGCTCGGCTTTGGCCAGGATGTGGCTCAGGTTGGTGAGCATGCGGGTGCACACGGGCAAGCTGGCGCTGGACATGGAAAGGGTCATGGAAAGTCTCCTGTTGGAAATGAAGGGTCAGGCACAAGGTCAGGCATTCGCCACGGGCAGGGCGCGCACGGGCTCGCCAATGGCGTAGAAGTTGCCGCTTGCCACATGGTGCAGGCTGCGCAGCTCGGGCGGGGCGTCTTCAAAGTGCCAGCGGCCTTCCGTGAAAACGCGTTCGTCGGCCCAGGCGGCAATCACCTCGGCCAGGATCAAATCGTGTGGACCTGCCACATGGGCGGTGGCGGGCAGCACGCGGCATTCGAGTTGCGCGATGCAACCCTGCACCAGCGGCACGCCAGTGTTGGGGGCGGCCAAGGTGCTGATCTGGCAGCGGGCCAGTTTGTCGGCGTGGTTCTTGCCGCTCATGCCGCCAGCGGCCATGACCTGGTCTTTCATGGCCACGGTGGGCACATTGATGCTCAGCACGCCCGAGGCGTCAATCAGCTCGCGGGTCAGCGTGGCCTTGTCGATGACGACTGCGATCTTGGGCGTGTCAAAGTCCAGCGGCATGGCCCAGGCGGCGGCCATCACATTGCTGCGGCCTGCATGCTGGCTGCCCACCAGCACGGTGGGGCCGTGGTTGAGCAGGCGGTAAGCGTGTTTCAGTTCAACGGTTTGCATGGGCGTTCAACGGCTTTCTGGGGAGAGCACCGAGCGCTCCTTTTGGTACTGGTCGTAGCGCGGCAAACCTTGATTGGGCGGCGCACTGGTGCCCACAGCCTTGGCTTTTTCCTGGGCGCGGACTTCTTCGTACACGGCCTGTGTGGACGTCAGGCCGCAGCCGAACAGTGCGGTCAGCAGCGTCAGGGCCATCAGGGATTTGAGGGGCAGGGGCATGGTTGGCAAAGTCTTGCCGGGGCTGAAGCCCCGACGTGGTGACACCGATGATCAGCCGATTTCGGCGATCAGCTCGATCTCGACGCAAGCGCCCAGCGGGATCTGGGCCACACCAAAAGCGCTGCGGGCGTGTGCGCCGACTTGGGGGCCAAACACCTGGCCCAGCAGTTCGCTGCAGCCGTTGGTCACCAGGTGCTGCTCGGTGAAGTCGCCGGTCGAGTTGACCAGGCTCATCACCTTGACGATGCGCTTGACCTTGTTCAGGTCGCCCACGGCGGCGTGCAGCGTGCCCATCAGGTCAATCGCCACGGCGCGTGCGGCCTGTTGGCCTTCGGCAGTGCCGATGTCCTTGCCCAGCTGGCCCGCCCAGACCTTGCCGTCTTTTTTGGCGATGTGGCCGGACAGGAAAACCAGGTTGCCGCTTTGCACAAAGGGCACATAGGCCGCAGCGGGCACCGCCACGGGGGGCAGTTCGATGTTCAGGGATTTCAGGGTGTCGTAAACGCTCATGGTGGATTCATCTCAGGGTTGAAAACTGGATCAGATTGTCGCTGAATCGGCCGCATCGCAGCTCAAGCGCTGACCTGCAGGGTGGCTTGTTGCAGGCCGGAGGCTTTGGCCGCGATGTGTGACTTGTTGATTCGGCTCCTTATAGTCTTGAGCAAGAGGCAAGGGATAGATTTTTTGTAGGAGCCCACCCCTGTGGGCGATGGGCGTGGCACACGCCCTGCAAGCCATCGCCCACAGGGGTGGGCTCCTACAGCAACAACAAGCGCATGGCTGACAAACAAGGGCCATTCAAACTTCATGGGGCCGGATCAATGCTCGTCCAACGGCGCCACGGTGACGGCCACGTCCAGCGTGTGCTCTCCGCCGCCTTGCAGCACGCCACGCAGCGGTGACACATCGGCAAAGTCGCGGCCCACGGCCAGGCGCACATAGTCCAGGCCCGGGCTGGCCAGGCCGCATCGGTTGTTGGTGGGGTCCAGGTCCAGCCAGCCCTGGCAGGCGTGGCTGGCCAGCTCGGGCAAATACACCGAGGCCCAGGCGTGCGAGGCGTCGCTGCCCACCAGGCGCGGCTGGCCCGGTGGCGGCTGGGTCAGCAGGTAGCCGCTCACGTAGCGGGCGGGCAGGCCCAGCGATCGCAGGCAGGCCAGCAAGATGTGCGCGAAGTCCTGGCAAACACCGCGTTTGCTTTCCAGGGCTTCCAGCGCCGGGGTGTTGATGTCGGTACTTTGCGAGGCGTAGGTGAAGTCGCGGTGCATGCGTGCCGTCAGCTCCAGCGCCGCGGGCATCAAGGCCCGCCCCGGTGTGAAGCTGCTTTGCGCATAGGCTGTAAAGGCCTCGTGCACGGGCGCATGGTGCGAGCCAAAAACAAAGCCATTGTTCACATCGGCAGGCAGCCCACCCCGGTAGCGGAAATGCTCGCGCACCGATTCCCAGCTTTGTGTGGCCTTGGCCTGTTCAATCTCCGAGGTCTTGATTTCGCTGCAGGCGCGCACCAGCAAGCCATCGTGTGGGTTGTTCAGCGCCCAGTAGGCGCGGTGGTTGCAATACGCGTCCACGTTGTGCAGCACGCTGGCCTCAGGCTCGACATGCAGGCTGTGGCTGAGCACTTTTTGGCAAGGTGTATCGGCCGGTTGCAGGTGAGCCACATGCTGCGCGGTCTGCACGGCGGGGCTGTAGCTGTAGCGGGTTTCGTGGGTGATGGCCAGGCGCATGGGAACAGTCGGAACAGTCGATTAAGCGCCAAAGCTGAAGCGGGCATCACCACTGTGGGTGAAGAACAGGCCGCACAGCTGGTCAGACACATGCCGCGCCGCCGTCTGGCAATCGGACAAAGCCGCATGCAAGGGCAGAGGCTGCAAGGAAGAGGGCAAGAGGGCATCGGCCCGGCTGTCCAGGGGCCAAAGGGCTTCGGGCGTCAGGTCCACCAGGCGCGGCACCTGTTCGGCCAGCGGCACGGTGGCGCCGTCGGCCAGCTGGCCCATGCGCAGCAGGCGCGAGCGCAAGGTGTGCGCCACCCAGCCCAGGGCGCGTGGGTTGTCGGGGTTGGTCACCAGCAAGTCCAGCAGTGCCTGTGGCGTGCGGCTTTGCTGGTACTGCGCGTGGAAGCTGATGGTGCTGTCAAACAGGTCCAACACGGCGTCAAAGCCGGCTTGCTCGCCGATCAGGCCGCCTTGCACGGCGATGCTCAAAGCATTCGATAAAAATTCGAGCCGCTCGATATGGCGGCCAATCGACAAGAGGCGCCAGCCGTCGTCGCGTGTCATGCGGTCGGTTTGTGCGCCAGTCAAGGCCGCCAGCATCTGGCTGGTCTCGGCCAGCAGGCCCTGCACTTCGACCGTGTCTGGCGCGTTGTCGCTGGCCACCGAATTGAAAAAACGTGACTCGGCTTGTTCCAGCAAGCGCCAGTGTTCGGGCGACAAACGCTCGCGCACCGACGCTGCAGCCAAACGCACCGAGCGCAGGTTGAAGCCCACGCTGGTGGCGAGTTGCTTGTCCCACAGGCCCGCGATCAGCGAGCGCTCAAACACGCGGTGCGACAGCGCAGCCGCAGGCACGCCGGGGCGCACCAGACCGTGGCGCGTGGCCATGGCGGTGATGAAGTGCAGCAGCAGCGGCTGGTTTTGGTTTTCGCTGTTCAGGATTTCCAGGCTCAGGCGCACCAGACGCAAGGTGTTTTCGGTGCGCTCGGTGTAGCGGCCCATCCAGAACAGGTTTTCTGCAGCCCGGCTGGTGACCAGGCGCTGGCGCTGGGCCAGCACGCTGGCCGAAGGGGCAGGTGATACAGACTGCGATTGCGATGGCGTCTGCGACATCGACGACTGCGCTTGACTGGCCATGGCCGGTTCTGGCTTGGGTGCGGTGGCCGCTTCAGCCGATGCCGCCTGCACCCACACATCGGCGCTGCTGCCGCCGCGCTGCATCGAGGCAATGCCTTCGCGTGTGCCCAGGCGCGCCAGGCCCCCGGGCAGTACCTGCCAGCCGCCTTGCGCATCGGCCACGGCAAACACGCGCAGCACCACCGGGCGCGATTCGATCGCGGTCTGACCATCCACCCGGGCTTGCCAGGTCGGCTGGTGCGACAGCGGCAGCCACGACTGCAAGGTGTATGCGTCGGGGTTGCGCAGGATGCGGCCCGCCCATTCGTCCTGTTCGCGGCGGCTCAGTTGGTGACCCAGCACAGGCTCGAAGCTGTGGCGGTCGGTGTTGTAGGGGTAGGTGGGTTTGATCACGCATTGGCTGATGCGCGGCAACACATCTTGCAAGGCGGCTGCTTCGCCGCACCACCAACTCGGAATGGCAGGCAGCTGCAGCTCTTGCCCCAGCAGGTCGCGCGCCAGCGCGGGCATGAAGCCCAGCAGCGCGTTCGATTCGAGAAAGCCCGAGCCGGGCGTGTTGGCCACCAGCACGTTGCCACTGCGCACCGCTTGTAAGAGGCCGGGCACGCCCAGTGTGGAGTCGGCGCGCAGCTCCAGCGGGTCCAGCCAGTCGTCGTCCACGCGGCGCAAAAGGCCGTGCACCGGTTGCAGGCCCTGCAGGGTTTTGAGGTAGAGCTTTTCGTCACGCACTGTCAGGTCGTTGCCCTGCACCAGGCTCAGGCCCAGGTAGCGGGCCAGGTAGGCGTGTTCAAAATAGGTTTCGTTGTAGGGGCCGGGCGTGAGCAGCGCGATGTGGGCCGAGGCGCCCGCCGGGCTTCTGGCCTTGATGCCGTCGATCAGCGTGCGGTAGGTCTCGGCCAGGCGTTGCACCGGAAACGCCTCGAACGCCTGCGGGAACAGGCGCGAGACGATCAGCCGGTTTTCCAGCAAATAGCCCAGGCCCGACGGCGCTTGTGTGCGCTGTGACAAGAGCCACCAGCAGCCGTCTGGCCCACGTGCCAGGTCGAACGCGGCCACCGACAAATAGCGGCCACCCACGGGCGGCACGCCATGCATGGCAGGCAGGTACGCGGGGTGGCCTTGAATGAGCGCCGCAGGCAACTGGCCATTGAGCACCAGCTTTTGCGGGCCATAGGCATCGGCCATGATGCGCTCGAGCAGCTGCATGCGCTGCAGCACACCGGCTTCGATCTGCTGCCAGTTGGCCTCGGGCACCATGAGCGGAAACAGGTCGAGTGACCAGGGGCGCTGCGGCTGGTCGGCCGCGGCGTACACGTTGTAGGTGATGCCGTTGTCGCGCACCTGGCGCTGCAAATTGGCCATGCGGGCGTTCAGGCCCTGCAGGCCTTCACCGGTCAAATGTTCGATGAAGGTTTGCCAGGCGCGGCTCATCTGCGCATCGGGCGCGTGCCCTTCTGGCGTGGACGCGAGGCTCAATCCGCGCAGTTCATCCCAGTGTCCCTCGGGCGCGGCCAGCGCCTGGTGCGCCAGCCAGGTCATGGCTTGCGCGTCCAGAGTTTGGGCCGGGCTGTGGTGGGGTTCATTCATTCAACCATTGTCGCTCAAGCCTTGCGCAAATCCAGGGTGTATGGAAACTCGGGACTGGCGTGCAGCGTGGCGTTGGGGCCGAGTGCGGCCAGGTGTTTCATCGCACCGGGCGTGTGGCCCATGCGGAAGAAACGGGCCAGGCGGCGGCTTTCGGCTTCATACGCATTGACCGGGAAGGTGTCGTAGCTGCGGCCACCGGGGTGCACCACGTGGTACTGGCAGCCACCCAGCGAACGCTTCATCCAGGTGTCCACCAGGTCCACCGTGAGCGGCGCGTGCACGCCGATACTGGGGTGCAGCGACGAGGGCGGGTTCCAGGCTTTGTAGCGGACGCTGGCCACGTACTCGCCCACCACGCCCGTGGGCTGCAGGGGCAGGGGCTTGCCGTTGACGGTCACGGTGTGGCGCGAGGGGTTCATGCCGGTCACATGCACCTCGATGCGCTCCAGTGACGAGTCCACATAGCGGGCGGTGCCGCTTGCGCCGTTTTCTTCGCCCATGACGTGCCAGGGCTCCAGCGCATTGCGCAGGGTCACCACCGCACCATCGACTTTGAGCTGGCCGACCAGGGGGAAGCGGAACTCAAAATGCGGCGCGAACCAACTCGGGTCGAAGTGGAAGCCCGCATCGCCCAGCTCGGTGAGCACATCGTCAAAGTCCTTGTGGATCCAGTGCGGCAGCATGAAGCGGTCGTGCAGCTCAGTGCCCCAGCGGGTCACGGGGGCTGAATAGGGCTCGTCCCAGAAGCGGGCCACCAGCGCACGCAGCAGCAGTTGCTGCACGATGCTCATGCGCGCGTGCGGCGGCATCTCGAAAGCGCGCAGCTCCAACAGGCCCAGGCGCCCCGTGCTGCTGTCGGGCGAGTACATCTTGTCGATGCAGAACTCGCTGCGGTGGGTGTTGCCGGTCACGTCGATCAGGATGTTGCGCAGCGTTCTGTCCACGATCCACGGTGGCATGTCGGCGCCATATTTCTGGCGGTTTCGCATGATCTCGCGCAGCGCGATCTCCAGCTCATAGACCTGGTCGTTGCGCGCTTCGTCCACACGCGGGGCCTGGCTGGTTGGGCCAATGAACATGCCGCTGAACAAATAGCTCAAAGATGGGTGGTTGTGCCAGTAGAGGATCAGGCTGGCCAGCAGCTCGGGGCGGCGCAAGAACGGGCTGTCGGCGGGCGTGGCGCCACCCATCACCATGTGGTTGCCGCCGCCGGTGCCGGTGTGGCGGCCATCGGTCATGAATTTTTCGGCCGACAGGCGCGTCTCGAAAGCGGCCTGGTACAAAAACTCGGTGTGGTCGACCAGCTCGGTCCAGTTGTGGGCCGGGTGGATGTTGACCTCGATCACGCCTGGGTCGGGGGTGACTTGCAGGAGTTTCAGGCGCGGGTCGCGGGGTGGCGGGTAGCCTTCCATCACGATCTTCAGGCCCAGCTTCAAGGCAGTAGCTTCCACGGCGCTCACCAGCGCCAGGTAGTCTTCCAGCCGCGCCAGAGGCGGCATGAAGACATACAGCACACCCGACTTGTCGCCTTTTTTCTCGGCATCTCGTTCGGCGTGGGGGCCATTGGCCCGGTTCGGGTCGCGCACTTCCACGCACAAGGCGGTGCGCACCACCGACGGGTCGGACACGAAGCGCGACACGGGCTGGGCTGGCACGGCGGCCGAGCCATGGGCACCGCTGGCAGCTGAATGGGCGGTCATGCCCAGGGGGCGCGTTTGCAGCAGCGTGGGCGCGGCAGGCAAGGCACCCCGCGAAGCGAAGGGGTCTTGCTCGATCTGGTGCCAGCGGTCGGTGGGGGCAGCCCAGGGCAGCGAGTCCAGCGGCAAGCGCCAGCCCATGGGCGAGTCGCCGGGCATGAGGTACATGCGTTCTTCGCGCACAAACCAGCGCCCGGTTTGCCAGGCAGTCAGTGCCGGGTTGCCTGTGTCCACCGGCTGTAGCGGCAGGACATAGCCCACGGCTTGGTCCAGACCCTGGCTGAAGACGCGGCGCAAGCGGTTGCGTTCCATCTCGTCGTCCAGCCGGGCATCAAACGGGTCCACGTTCACGGGCAATCGGCGTTCGCGCCAGAGGTAGTACCAGGTGTCCTCAAACCCGGGCAGCACGGTGTCGCTGGAAAGGCCCAGCTGCGCCGTGAGCCCTTCTATGAAGCGCAGCGCATCGGCGCTGGTGTAGCGCTGCGGTTCGCGTTCGTCGGCAAACACCTCGGGGTTTTGCCAGCAAGGTGTGCCATCGGCACGCCAATAGATGCTGAGCGCCCAGCGCGGCAGCTGCTCGCCCGGATACCACTTGCCCTGACCAAAGTGCAAAAAGCCACCCTGGCCGTATTGCTGGCGCAGCTTGTGCACCAGCTCGGTGGCCAAGCCGCGCTTGGTCGGGCCCAAAGCGTCGGTGTTCCATTCGGCGCCATCGCGGTCTTGGGTAGACACAAAGGTCGGCTCGCCGCCCATGGTCAGGCGCACGTCCTCGGCCACCAGCTGGGCGTCCACTTGCTCGCCCAGCTGCAGCACCTCGGCCCATTGCTCGTCGGTGTAGGGCTTGGTCACGCGGGGCGACTCGTGGATGCGGGTGACCTTCATCTCGTGGCTGAACTCGACCTCGGCCTTGTCCATCAAGCCCTCAATGGGCGCCGCCGCTGAGGGCTGCGGGGTGCAAGCCAGCGGGATGTGGCCTTCACCGGCCAGCAGGCCCGAAGTCGGGTCCAGACCCACCCAGCCTGCGCCGGGCAAATACACCTCGCACCAGGCGTGCAGGTCTGTGAAGTCCACTTCGGTGCCGCTCGGGCCGTCGAGCGATTTCACGTCGGGGGCCAGCTGGATCAGATAACCCGAGACAAAGCGGGCCGCGATGTTCATGTGGCGGAACAACTGCACCAGCAGCCAGGCCGAGTCGCGGCAGGAGCCGCTTTTCAGGGTCAGCGTTTCTTCGGGCGTTTGCACACCGGGCTCCATGCGGATGGTGTAGCGGATGTCCTGGTGCAGGCGCTGGTTGATCTGCACGAGGAAGTCGATGGTGCGCTGGCGTTGGCGGTCCAGGCTGGCCAGGTACTTTTTGAACTTCGGGGTCTTGTTGTCCTTGACCAGGTAGGACTGCAGCTCCTCCTTGACCATGGCCGAGTATTTGAAGGGCACTTCTTCGGCCGAGGGCTCCAGAAAGAAGTCAAAGGGGTTGAACACGGCCATCTCGGTGACCACGTCCACGGTGACCTTGAACGAGGTGGTCTTTTTGGGGAAGACCAGCCGCGCCTGGTAGTTGGCAAAGGCGTCTTGCTGCCAGTTGATGAAATGCTCTTCGGGTTCGACCTTGAGGCTGTAGCTCAGGATGCGGCTGCGGCTGTGCGGTGCAGGGCGCAGGCGGATGACTTGCGGGCCGAGCTGAACCGGGCGGTCGTAGGTGTAGTGGGTGACGTGGTGCAGGGCAACGTGTATCGACATATCTCGTTCAACGCAACAGGGGCTGCACGCATGACAAGTGCAGCTTGGGCTTTTTAAACTAGCAAGACACGCGCCAGCCCAAGGCCAGGCGCCCATGAACAAGCCGATTCAGGGAGGCTGACGATGCATGACTTGCGCTGGGCGCATGGCTTGGGGCCTGCGTTGCTGGCCTGGTGCGCGGGTGTGGCACTCCAGCTGCAGCAGCCCGCCCTGTGGCCCGCAGAGGCTTATGCCGCCCTGGCTGCATTGGCGGTGCTGGTGCACTGGCTGCGCCGCTGGCTGGGCGTGGTGCCGTTGATTCGTGTGTGTTTGGCTTGCGCCTTGTTGTCTTTTGCCTGCACCGGTGGGCACGCGCTGTGGAAGTCGCCGGGCATGGACCCGGCGCTGGAGGGGCAAGACCTGGATCTGGTGGGCGTGGTGCAGGCCATGCCGCAGCGGCAAGACATCGGCTGGCGCTTCCGGTTTCAGGTGGAGCAGGCGCACGCGGTCCTGGGTGGGCAGCGTGTGCAGGTGCCCGAGCACATCCAGTTGGGTTGGTACGGGCAAGAGGGCGTGTCGGACAGCGGCTGGACTGTGTCGGCCTTGCCCGAGCCGGTGCAGGCTGGCGAGCGCTGGCGCTTGCGGGCTCGGCTGAAGGCCGCGCACGGCAACTTGAACCCTCGGGGTTTCGACCATGAGCTGTGGCTGTGGGAGCAGGGCATCCGCGCCACCGGAACGGTTCGCACCGGGGCGGCCCACCCCGCACCCCTGCGCCTGACGCAGACCTGGCGGCACCCGCTGGAATGGTGGCGGCAAAGCGTGCGCGACCGGCTGCAGACGCGCTTGGGGGGAATGGGTCATATGGGCAACGCAGGTCAGAACGTCGGCGGCATCGTGGTGGCGCTGGTCACGGGAGATCAGGCGGCGATTGACCGCAGCGACTGGAACGTGTTTCGCGCCACGGGCGTGGCGCACCTGATGAGCATCTCGGGCCTGCATGTGACCATGTTCGCTTGGCTGGCGGCCATGGCGGTGGGCTGGTGCTGGCGCAGCTCGGCGCTGTGGGGTTTCAAGGGTGCTTTGCATTGGCCTGCGCCGCAGGTGGGGGCTGTGGCGGGCTTGGGGTTGGCGGTCTTGTATGCCGCTTTCAGCGGCTGGGGCGTGCCTGCGCAGCGCACGGTCTGGATGCTGGGTGTGGTGGTCCTCTTGCGTTTGTCGGCCCGGCAATGGTCGGCGGGTCTGGTGTGCCTGTTGGCAGCAGCGGTGGTGTTGACGCTGGACCCCTGGGCGTTGTTGCAGCCGGGCTTTTGGTTGAGCTTTGTGGCGGTGGCGGTGCTGCTGTGGAGCAGCCAGCGCGAGGGGCCCCGCACCGATGCGCGCCCAAGCAATGCATCGTTGTGGCGCATCAAGCTTGTGCCTGAGCAGTGTGCGCACCGCTGGCGTGCATGGCTTGGGGGCCTTTCTGGGATGCCGGTTTTGTGGCCGCCATGGTTGGCGCGTCTGGGCGCTCGGGTATGGGGCTTGTTGCGCGAGCAATCGCTGGTCACGTTGGCGCTGGCACCCTTGTGTTTGCTGTTCTTTGGGCAGGTGTCGCTGGTGGGTTTGCTGGCCAATCTGCTGGCCATACCCTGGGTGAGTTTTGTGGTCACGCCGCTGGCCATGCTGGGGGTGCTCTGGTCTGGTTTTGCGGTGGCCGCAGCTGCAGCGCTCAAGCCTTTGACGGCTGTGCTGGTGTGGCTGGCCAGCTGGCCTGGCGCCAGTGTGAACCTGGCCTCGCCGCCCTGGGGATTTGCGGCACTGGCTTTGTTGGCGGCGCTGTTGTGGGTCTCGCGCTGGCCCTGGTCGTGGAAGCTGGCCAGCTTGCCCCTGCTGTGGCCCGCACTGTTTTGGACGGTGCCACGTCCGGCGATGGGTACTTATGAATTGCTCATCACCGATGTGGGGCAGGGCAACGCTGTTTTGGTGCGCACCGCGCATCACAGTTTGTTGTACGACGCGGGGCCGCGCTATTCGGCCGAAAGCGATGCCGGCCACCGCGTGCTGGTGCCTTTGCTGGCGCAGTCGGCCGAGCGGCTGGATGTGCTGATGCTCAGCCACCGCGACAGCGACCACACCGGGGGCGCGGCGGCGGTCATGGCCATGCAGCCGCAAGCGCGTTTGCTGTCGTCGCTGGAGGGCAGTCATCCCTTGCTGGCCATGACCACCGAGCCCACGCGCTGCACGCAAGGGCAGACGTGGGACTGGGACGGCGTGCGTTTTGAAGTCCTGCACCCGCCTGCCGATTGGGCTGGGCGCGATGCAGCCCCCAAACCGAATGCCTTGAGTTGTGTTTTGCGCATCAGCACGGGACAGCACGCTGCGCTCTTGGCAGGCGACATCGAAGCGCCCCAAGAATTAGCGCTGGTGGCCCGTGGCCTGGCGCCGGTGGACTTGCTCCTGGTGCCGCACCACGGCAGCAAGACCTCGTCCACGCCCGAATTTTTGCAGGCCTTGAACCCGAAGCTGGCGCTGGTGCAAGCGGCTTACCGCAACCGCTTTGGGCACCCGGCGCCTGCGGTGGTGGCGCGTTATGCGGACATGCAGATCCGCTTGATTGACAGCGTGCACTGCGGGGCGGCCACCTGGCGCAGCGATGTGCCAGAGCAAGTGCAGTGCGAGCGCGAACGCTCGCGCCGGTATTGGCACCACCGGCCGCCTTGACCCCTGTCAATCGAAGCAGGTACGCATCTTGCTATTCTCCAAGCAGGAGTAACGAGCTATGCGCCAATTCGATGAAATGTACAGCCGCTTGCCAGCATCAGGCGATGCGGGCGAGGTGAGAAAACACTACGAGGCCTATGCCCGCTGGTTACAGGCCCAAGACCCCCAGATGATGGCCTCGCGCCGCGAAGAAGCTGAGATGATTTTCCGCCGCGTGGGTATCACCTTCGCGGTGTATGGCGACAAGGACGAAGATGGCTCGGGCACCGAGCGTTTGATCCCCTTCGATTTGATCCCCCGCGTGATCGCCGTCCAAGAGTGGAAGGGCATGGAGGCCGGACTGGTGCAGCGCGTCACCGCCCTCAACCGCTTCATCCACGACGTTTACCACGATCAGGAGATCCTGAAAGCCGGGGTGATCCCGCGCGAACAGATCGAGAACAACGCGCAATTCCGCCCCGAGATGGTGGGCGTGGATGTGCCCAACAACATCTATTCGCACATCAGCGGCATCGACATCGTGCGTGCCCCCGACAGTGCGGGTAACGGCGAGTACTACGTGCTCGAAGACAACCTGCGCGTGCCCAGCGGCGTGAGCTACATGCTGGAAGACCGCAAGATGATGATGCGGCTGTTCCCTGAGCTCTTCAGCCAGCACCGCGTGGCCCCGGTGGCGCATTACCCTGATTTGTTGCTGGAGACTTTGCGAGCATCGAGTCCCGCGACCACGGCCGAGCCCACGGTGGTGGTGCTCACGCCCGGCATGTACAACAGCGCCTACTTCGAGCACGCCTTTTTGGCGCAGCAAATGGGCGTGGAGCTGGTCGAGGGGCAAGACCTCTTTGTCAAAGACAAGTTCGTCTACATGCGCACCACGCGCGGCCCCAAGCGGGTGGACGTGATTTACCGCCGGGTGGACGACGACTTTTTGGACCCCAACGTGTTTCGCCCCACGTCAACACTGGGCTGCGCGGGCCTGATGGAGGCTTACAAGGCCGGTCATGTGGCGATTTGCAACGCAGTGGGCACGGGCGTGGCCGACGACAAGTCGATCTACCCCTATGTGCCCGACATGATCAAGTTCTACCTGGGTGAAGAACCGATCCTCAAAAACGTGCCCACTTATCAGTGTCGCAAGCCCGATGACCTGCAATACACCTTGGCCAACCTGAAAGACTTGGTGGTCAAAGAGGTCCACGGTGCAGGCGGCTACGGCATGCTGGTCGGCCCGGCTTCGACCAAGGAGGAGATCGAGCGATTCCGTGGCGCGCTGCTGGCCAACCCCGAGGGCTATATTGCCCAACCCACGCTGAGCCTGTCGAGCTGCCCCACGTTTGTGGACAGTGGCATCGCGCCGCGCCACATCGACCTGCGCCCCTTTGTGCTGAGCGGCCGCACCGTGCAGATGGTGCCTGGCGGCCTGACCCGCGTGGCGTTGAAAGAAGGCTCTTTGGTGGTGAACTCGTCGCAGGGCGGCGGCACCAAGGACACCTGGATTTTGCAGGACTGATTTCGCCCCTGTCGTCCTCGGGCTTGACCCGAAGACCCATGGATGCCCGATCCGGTCGGGCATGACACACCAAGGAAAAAATATGCTGAGCCGCACCGCAGACCACCTCTTCTGGATGTCCCGTTACATGGAGCGGGCAGAGAACACCGCCCGCATGCTGAACGTGAGCTACGAGACCTCGCTCTTGCCCCAATCTGCCGCCGCAGTGGAGGCCGGCTGGGAGGGCATTTTGTCCATCAGCGAATTGCTGCCTTCGTACCTGTCGCTCTACAAAAGCATCAACCCCCGTGACGTGATGGCCTTCATGGTCAAGGACGTGGACAACCCTTCGTCCATCATCTCGTGCCTGCGCGCCGCCCGCGAAAACGCCCGCGCCGTGCGTGGCACCTTGACCACCGAAGTCTGGGAGACGCAAAACCAGACCTGGCTGGAAGTCAACCGCATGCTCAAGAGCGGTGAGTTCGAGCGCGATCCGGGTCAGTTCTTTGAGTGGGTGAAATTTCGCTCACACCTGTCACGCGGCGTGACGGTGGGCACCATGCTGATGGACGAGTCGCTGTATTTCATGCGCATGGGCACTTTCCTGGAGCGGGCCGACAACACGGCACGTTTGGTGGACGTGAAGTTCCACGCCATGAACAACGACTTTTTTGGTGCACCGCAGTACGGCGCCCCAGAGACCGAGAGCACGCAGGAATACGACTTCTACCACTGGAGCGCGATCTTGCGCAGCGTCAGCGGTTTTGAGGTCTACCGCAAGGTCTACCGCGACGTGATCCGCCCTGAGCGCGTGGCCGAGTTGCTGATCCTGCGCCCCGACATGCCGCGCTCGCTGCACGCCAGCCTTAATGAAGTGGTGTCCAACTTGGCGTTGGTCTCGCACGACCGCGAGAGCGACACCTTGCGCCATGCGGGCCGTTTGCGCTCGGAGCTCGCCTTTGGCCGCATCGACGAGATCCTGGCGACCGGTTTGCACGCTTACTTGACGCAGTTCCTGGACCGTGTGAATGTGCTGGGTGGCCGCATCAGCCGGGAGTTTTTGATGCCGTCGGCGGCATGAAACCATGTCGAAGTTTTGGCTCAGACGGACAGGATTTTTTGTCGGCAGCTTGATTGATCTGGTCCTTTGACGTCTTCAGCGAAAGGCATCCTGAGTGTCTTGGAGTAGGAGCCCACCCTGTGGGCGATGGGCGTGGCACACGCCCTGCAAATCATCGCCCACAGGGTGGGCTCCTACAGGGGTGAGGTCACCGATCTGCCGATCGCAGCTGCGGTCTGGGCCTTTCAATCGCCCAACGTCAACACCACCGGTGCATGGTCGCTGGGGCGTTCGTTCTTGCGGGGCGCGCGGTCGATCGCGCAGGCGGTGGCTTGTGCTTTGAGCGCCTCGGTGATCAGGATGTGGTCGATGCGCAGGCCGCGGTTGCGGCGGAAGGCGAACTCGCGGTAGTCCCACCAGCTGTAGCTTTTTTCGGGCTGCTCAAACAGGCGGAAGCTGTCGACCAAGCCCAGGTCGATCAGGGCTTGCAGCTTCTCGCGTTCGGCGTCGGTGCAGTGGATGGTGCCCGCCAGCGCGATCGGGTCCCACATGTCCAGCGCGTCAAAGGTGATGTTGTAGTCGCCCATCAGCACCAGCTTGGGGTGGCGTGTCATCTCGTCCTTGACCCAGTCGCGCAGCGCATCGAGCCAGCGCATCTTGTAGACGAACTTGTCGCTGTCGGGCGCCTGGCCGTTGGGGAAGTAGGCGCCGATCACGCGCACATCGCCACCTGTGCCGTTTGGGTATGTGGCCGCGATGACGCGCGACATGTCGTCTTCAAAGCCGGGGATGTTCTTGACCACATCCACACCTTCGCTGCGCGAGATCAGTGCCACGCCGTTGTAGGTTTTCTGGCCAAACCAGTGGGCCTGGTAACCGGCTTCGTTGAAAGCCGCGACCGGGAACTTGTCGTCGGTGAGCTTGAGTTCTTGCAGGGCCAGCACATCGGTGGGGTTGGCGGCGAGCCAGTCCAGCACTTGGGGCAAGCGCACCGACAGCGAGTTCACATTCCAGGTCGCTATTTTCATGGGGCAGTGGATTCCTTAAATGTGCAGGTAAGCCAAAACGCCGATCACCACACCGCCTGCGCCTGCAACATACATGACGTATTCCAGCCATTTTTTCTTGGACAGCAGGGCAATCGCGGCCATGGCAATGGCCACTTGCAGCACGGTGGTGGCTTGCGCCCAGCGGTGGTGCTGGTGCATTTGTTCGTCAGACTTTTCATCCCAGGCTTTGGCTTCGGCTTCCAGCTTTTCGGCACCGGTCTTGATCTCGGCCTTTTCGCCTTTGTAGCGTTTGATTTCTTCCTGGTAGAACTCTTTTTTGGCAGGCGCCAGCTCCATCGCCAGCTCGCTCAGGTTTTGCTTGCTGCTCTTGGCCTGGTAATAGTTCCACTGGTTGGAGGCTTCGGTCTTTTTGATGGCCGCATTGTTTTTGTACAGGCCTGCATTGGCTTGCGTGGCGCCGCCCATGTAGCCAAACAAGGCCCCCACCGTGGCGATCACCGCCGTGAACATGGCGATCGAGCTGGTGTGGCCGTCGCCATGGCCTTGGGCGGCGTGCTCGAGTTCGTGGTCGTGCGGGCCGTGAACGTGAAAACCGTGTTCTGACATGGAAGTCTCCTCAGATTTGGTGTTGGTAGGTGACGAAACTGAAGGGCAAGCCACTGGCCGCCACATGCGATTCACGCTGGACTTCTTGCCAGCCGGGGCCGAGTGTAGGGGCGAATGCATCCCCCTCGAAATCTTGGTCAATTTCGGTGATGACTGCGGTGCTGGCGTGGGCTTCGGCCTGCGCATAAATCTCGGCGCCGCCGATCACCCAGGCATCAGTGGCTTCGGGGCACAGTTGCTTGGCTTGTTCAATGGAGCCCGCACGCAAAGCGCCCTCGGCCTGCCAATCGGCCTGGCGCGTGACCACGATGTTGACGCGGCCAGGCAGGGGCCGGAACTTGGGCGGCAGCGAATCCCAGGTCTTGCGGCCCATGATCACCGGCTGGCCGAGCGTGGTGCGCTTGAAATGCGCCAGGTCTTCGGGCAGATGCCAGGGCAGGGTGTTGTTGACGCCAATCACGCCATTGCGGGCGCGGGCATAAATGAGGTGAAGTTTCATCTCGAACAGACCCGAAGGCCAAAGCAAAGGGTCAGACAGCGACAGGCGCCTTGATGGCCGGGTGGCATTCGTAGCCCAGCACCTCAAAGTCTTCGTATGCGTAGTCGAAGATCGAAGCGGGTTTGCGCTTGATGTGGAGCGTGGGGTAGGCCATGGGCGAGCGGCTCAGCTGCAACTCGACCTGCTCGTGGTGGTTGCTGTAGATGTGGCAATCGCCGCCGGTCCAGATGAAGTCGCCCACATCCATGTCGCACTGCTGGGCCACCATGTGGGTGAGCAGCGCATAGCTGGCGATGTTGAAGGGTACGCCCAGAAATATGTCGGCACTGCGCTGGTACAGCTGGCAGCTGAGCTTGGGCTTGTCGCCCGCTTTTTGCGGCGGGGCCACATAGAACTGGAAAAAAGCATGGCAAGGCATCAGCGCCATCTGGTCCAGCTCGGCCACGTTCCAGGCGCTCACGATGATTCGGCGTGAGTCGGGGTTGTTTTTCAGCGTGTCCATGACCTGCTGCATTTGGTCGATGTGGCCACCACCGGGGGTGGGCCAACTGCGCCACTGCACGCCATACACGGGGCCCAGCGAGCCGTCTTCGCGCGCCCACTCGTCCCAAATGGTGCAGCCGCGCTCTTGCAGCCATTTCACGTTGCTGTCGCCGCGCAAAAACCACAGCAGTTCCACGATGATGGCCTTCAAAAAGACCTTTTTGGTGGTCACCAGCGGAAAACCCTCGTTCAGGTCAAAACGCATCTGGTGGCCAAACACACTGCGCGTGCCGGTGCCGGTGCGGTCACCCTTTTGCACGCCGGTCGTGTAGACATGGCGCATGAAGTCTTCGTATTGGCTGCGGATGGGGCGGGGGGCTGCGGTGCTCATGGGGTGTCAGTTTACGGCATTGGCCCTGGGGGCTTTTGCCGCGAGGTTGGCGCATGCATGAGGTCTCGATAGATGTTTGCCTCATTTAGAAATGATTATTCAGTCGTTTGAGTTTTAAAGGCTGGCTTTCAGAATCCATCCATCGTCAAAAAGACGAAGCCATTTTGAAAGCTGCCCCATGAAAACCCGACGCCCATTTTTTCAACTGATCGCCGCTGCGGCCTTGACCTTGGCGGCTGCGTCTGCCCAGGCCCAAGCCGTGTCCTTGCTCAACGTGTCTTACGACCCCACCCGCGAGCTGTACGTCGAGTTCAACCAAGCCTTTGCCAAACACTGGAAAGCCAAGACCGGTCAGGACGTGAACTTCAAGCAGTCGCACGGCGGCTCGGGCAAGCAGGCCCGCTCCATCATCGATGGCCTGGACGCCGATGTGGCCACCCTGGCCCTGGCCGGTGACACCGACGCTTTGCACGACAACGGCAAGCTGATCCCCAAAGACTGGCAAAAGCGCCTGCCGCACAACAGCTCGCCCTACACCTCGACCATCGTGCTGGTGGTGCGCGAGGGCAACCCCAAAGGCATCAAAGACTGGGACGACCTGGTCAAGCCCGGGGTCAAGGTGATCACGCCCAACCCCAAGACCTCCGGCGGGGCCCGCTGGAACTACCTGGCCGCCTGGGAATTTGCCAAGCGCAAACTGGGCGGTGACGCCAAAGCCAAAGACTTCGTGGCGGCGCTTTACAAAAACGTACCAGTGCTCGACACCGGCGCCCGGGGCTCGACCATCACCTTTGCCCAGCGCAACCAGGGCGATGTGCTGATCGCCTGGGAGAACGAAGCCTACCTGCTGGAAAAAGAGTTCTCGGCCAAGTTCGATGTGGTCTACCCCTCGCTGTCCATCCTGGCCGAGCCAGCGGTGACCGTGGTCGACAAAAACGTGGACAAAAAAGGCACCCGCGCTGTGGCGCAGGCCTATCTGGAATACCTGTATTCGGACGAAGGCCAGGACATTGCGGGCAAAAACTTCTACCGTCCCATCTCGCCCAAGGCCCAAGCCAAATACGCCAAGCAGTTCCCCAAGCTGAATCTGGTGACGATCGATCAGGCCTTTAGCGGCTGGACCAAAGCGGCCAAGGACCACTTTGCCGATGGCGCCAGCTTCGACCAGATCTACAGCAAGAACTGATCCAGCGCTGAACTTGAGGAAACGCCATGTCTGTTTTATTGATTGCAGGAAGCCCTTCGGAGCGCTCACGCACGGCGGCGCTGCTGGAGGCCACGGGCCAGCGGCTGGAAACCCGGGGCGTGCAAGTGCAGCGCCTGCGGGTGCGTGACCTCAACCCACAAGCCCTGTTGCTGGCCGATTTTGGGCACCCGTCCGTACTGGCCGCGCAAGAGCTGGTGGCCCAGGCCTCGGTGCTGGTGGTGGCCACACCGGTCTACAAGGCGGCCTACAGCGGCATCTTGAAAGTGTTTCTGGACTTGCTGCCGCAAACCGCGCTCAAGGGCAAAACCGTCTTGCCCCTGGCCACCGGCGGCAGTCCGCACCACATGCTGGCGCTCGACTACGCGTTGCGCCCCGTGCTGCAGTCGCTGGGTGCCAAGCACATCCTGCCCGGCATTTATGCCACCGATGCGCAAGTGATCGTCACCCCCGAAGGCAGCTACCAAGTGGCTGAAGACATTGATGCACGCCTCGATGAAGCGGTGGACACCCTGGTGGTGGAGAACCTGATCCAGGGCTTGTCCAACGCAGGCCGCTTCAGGTCGGTGCCGTTTTCTGAAGTGCGGTGCAGCGTTTGAGGTGTGGCGTCGCCCTTGACTTTGTAGGAGCCCACCCCGTGGGCGATGGCTGGCAGGGGGTGTGACACCACGCACATCGCTCACGGGGTGGGCTCCTAAAAGCGAATGCCCTCCATGCCTTGGCCCAACACTTCGTAGCGCCTGCGCAATAGACCCCGCCACAGCGGTACGGGCGAAGCCTTGCCTGCTGTGGCAAATCCCATTTTTCATCAACGGACTTTCAAGGAGAAACCCATGTCCATTCAAGCCATCAACGTTCGCAACCAGTTCAAAGGCAAAATCAAGGAAATCATCCGTGGCGATGTTGTTTCAGAGATCGATGTACAGACCCCCTGGGGCATCGTCACCTCGGTCATCACCACCCGCTCGGTGGACGACTTGAACCTTCAAATCGGCTCCGAAGTCGTTGCCCTGGTGAAGTCGACCGAAGTGTCGATCGCCAAACTGTGAGCGCGCTGCGTTCTTGCAACACAGCGCGGTTTGAGCCATGAACTTTCAGCAACTCAAATCGGTGCGCGAAGCGGTGCGCTGCAACTTCAACCTGACCGAGGTGGCCAACATGCTGTTCACCTCGCAACCCGGGGTGAGCCGCCAGATCCGTGAGCTGGAAGAAGAACTCGGCATCGAGATCTTTGTGCGCAACGGCAAGCGCCTGACTGGGCTCACACCGCCCGGCCAGGCCTTGTTGCCGCTGGTCGAACAATTGCTGCTCGGTGCTGACAACATCAAGCGCGTGGGCGACGACTTCAGCGCCAAGCTCAAGGGCCAGCTGTCGGTGGCCGCCACCCACTCGCAGGCGCGCTATGCGCTGCCGCATGTGGTGCGCGATTTCCGGCAACTGTTTCCCAACGTGTCGCTGCACCTGCACCAAGGCTCGCCCAAGCAAGTGGCCGAAATGCTGCTCTCGGGCGAGGCCGACATCGGCGTGGCCACCGAAGCGCTGGCGCAATACCCGCAGCTGGTGGCGCTGCCGTGCTACCGCTGGACGCACAGCATCGTCGTGCCGCCGGGCCACCCGCTGCTGGACCACACGGGGCCTGTGACTCTGGCGCAACTGGCGCAGTTCCCCATCATCACCTACGAGCATGGCTACACCGGCCGCTCGCACATCGACGACGCCTTTGCCAAAGAAGGCCTGAACCCCGACGTGGTGCTGACGGCCATGGACGCCGACGTGATCAAGACCTATGTCGAGTTAGGCATGGGCGTGGGCATCGTCGCGTCCATCGCGGTGGACCCGGACCGCGACACGCATTTGCGTTTGCTGGACGCAGGGCACCTGTTTGCGATCAACCAGACCCGCCTGGCCATCCGCCGTGGCGCGTGGTTGCGCGGCTTTGCCTATAGCTTCATCGAAACCTTTGCACCCACGCTGACGCGTGAGGCGGTGGAGCAGGCGCTGGCGGTCAGCTGAACCAACCCTGTAGGAGCGGCGCCCCCGCCGCGATGGCACCTTTGCAAACTGCGGGTGTTCCATCGCGACGGGGGCGTCGCTCCTACAAAACTCAAGCCACCTTCTGCACATTGGCATACCGGCTCTCGGGCCGTGCCAGGCCCAGGTTCTCGCGCAGGGTCTTGCCCTCGTAGGCGGTGCGGAAGATGCCGCGCTGCTGCAGCTCGGGGATCACCAGGTCCACAAAGTCATTGAGCGACTCGGGCAGCACCGGCGGCATGACGTTGAAGCCGTCGGCGGCACCTTGCTCAAACCACTGCTGAATGGTGTCGGCAATCTTGGCCGGGGTGCCGACCACCACCAGGTGGCCGCGCGCGCCCGCCAGGTATTCGTAGAGCTGGCGGATGGTGAGCTGGTCGCGCCGGGCCAGCTCGATCACCACATGGGCACGGCTGTTGACGCCCTTGGGCGGCTCGGGGTAGTAGGGCGGTGGGGCGTCCAGGTCCCACTTCTGCAATTCGTCGAGCGGCCAGAAGAGCGCCAGCGTGCCCAGGCCCACGGCGGGGTGGATCAGCTTTTGCAGCGCGGCCCATTTGGCGTCGGCTTCTTCTTGCGTGCGGCCCACCACGGGCGAGATGCCGGGCAAGATCAGCAGCTGGTCGGGCGTGCGGCCGTGTTGGGCCAGGCGGCCTTTCACATCGGCATAAAAGGCCTGCGCTTCGGCCAGACTGGTCCAGGCTGTGAAGATTGCCTCGGCCGTGGCGGCGGCCAGTTCTTTGCCGTCTTCGCTGGAGCCCGCCTGCACGATCACCGGGTGGCCCTGCGGTGGACGCTCGATGTTGAGCGGCCCCGACACCTTGAAATGTTGGCCCACATGGTTGAGCTTGTGCAGCTTTTTCGGGTCAAAGTAAACGCCGCTGTCCTTGTCGCGGCTGAAGGCATCGTCTTCAAAGCTGTCCCACAGGCCTTTGACCACCTCCACAAACTCGTGCGCACGCTCGTAGCGCGTGGCCGGGTCGGGGTGCGCGTCCAGCCCAAAGTTGCCATGCACCGACTCGGCGCTGGTCGTTACCACGTTCCAGGCGGCGCGGCCATGGCTGATGTGGTCCAGCGATGCGAACTTGCGCGCCAGCAAAAACGGGTCTTCGTAAGTGGTCGAGGCCGTGGCCACAAAGCCAATGTGTTTGGTGACGGCTGACAGCGCGGCCCACAGCGTGACCGGCTCGAAGTGCGATACCCGGCCCTGGCGGCTGAACGACTCGTCATCGCCCTGGTGCCAGATGCCGGGGCTGTCGGCCACAAACACCTGGTCAAACAAACCTCGCTCGGCCGTTTTGGCGACCTCGATGTAGTGGTCAATGTTGACGCCCGAATCGGCCTGCGAGCCAGGGTGTCGCCAGGCGGCAATGTGGTGGCCCGTGGGCATGATGAAAGCGCCCAGGCGCAGTTGTCGTTTGGGGGTGTTGGGTTGGCTCATGTCGTGTCCCGTAAAAGTTGAAGAGACAGGCATTCTTGGGCGGCCACAGCGCCTGCACAACGAAGCAAGTGGCATGAACAAACGCTGCGCTGATTTGCACATATCGATGTGCCAAAACCTTCTTTGACCTGAGCGCCTGGGCTTTTTAAGGTAGCGCCATCTCAAGTCAATTTTGAAAGGAACACGAGATGTCCAAACTCAACGATCTGCCATTGGTCTACAAAACATTTGCAGCCGAACCCTACACCCCCAACATCGGTGCCACCATCCATGGGCTGGACCTGTCCAAGCCTCTGAGCGACGTGGCCAAGACTGAGCTGCAAGACGCGCTGGCCCAATACGAAGTCCTCTTTTTCCGTGACCAAAACATCACGCTCGCACAGCAGGTGGCGTTCACCCGCACCTTTGGCCATGTGAACGAAGTCAAGGCCTTCTTTCCGCGTGTGGAAAGCCAGCCCGAAATCGAGATTGTCGAAAGCACGGCCGAGCGCCCCAGCGCCGCCAACAACTGGCACGCCGACATCACCTGGCGCGACAATCCGCCCGTGGGCACCAGCCTGTATGCGCAAGTCATCCCGGCCAGCGGCGGCGACACCCTCTGGGCCAGCCTGACCACCGCGTATGAGGCACTGCCCGCCGACTTCAAGGCCTATCTGGAAACCCTGAGCGCCGTGCACACCTGGGAGATCAGTGGCTGGACCGAATACCTGCTGCGCAAAGACGCCAACGGCGAGCAGCTCAAAGAGGCCCGCGCCAAATACCCGCCCGTGACGCACCCGGTGGTCCGCGTGCACCCCATCACCGGTAAAAAGATTTTGTATGTGAACCCCACATTCACGAGCCACATCCAAGGCCTGCCGCGTGTGCAAAGCGACGCGCTGCTGGCCCAGCTGTATGCGCTGATCACCGTGCCCGAAGTCCAGGCCCGCCTGCGCTGGCAGCCCAACACCCTGGCCGTGTGGGACAACCGCTCCACCCAACATTACGCCGTGGGCGACTTCTATCCTCAGCACCGCAAGCTGCACCGCATCACCTTCACGGCCGATCAGGCTTTTTGATCACGTACCCCTTGTCTCCTGAACCTGGGTGGGTTCACTTAGCCCACGGCGAAAGCCGTGGGTTTTTTTGTTTTATGGGGTAGTGATTGCAAAGTAATGGGGTGATGGTTTTGATGAATTTATAAGTTCTGGGTTTGGGCAGAATAATGTGCAGAAAAATTCTGCTAGAGGCTGATCTGCGTCACTCTGATTTAATGGTTGCAGTGTCTGGGATGACCAATACCGGTTATCCAAATGGTCCAGTCTCATTGGTACGGTAAATCAGAGTCGATCGTAGACGTGATGCACGTACAGCGAATAACAATCAAATAGGGAAAATTCATCAATGTCACTGGCTACAACCGCAGTTATTTCATCGACAGCTAGGTTGCTGACCCCTCTCATCAACGATCTATACAAAGGTGCAAAAAAAATCGGTACCAGAGGGTTTCAAAAGTGGGAGGAAAGAACTTTTCCGAGAAAACTAGCCCGCAGAATTCGTGCTATCGATGAAGTTAAAACCATTTGGAGCCCAGAGAAAGAGGCCTCACTCTCGAGTTTTTACTATCCGTCAAAATTGATCATAGAAGGAAAACCGAAACTGGCTACAAGGCTGGCTGAGTTGGAGGGCAAAAATTCTGTCATAGAGGGAACTGTTGGTCAAGGTAAATCAATACTTTTACGCAATCTCGCTATAGAGGAAATTTTGAGTAATGAGGCAAAAAGATTGCCAGTCTTTGTTGAATTGAGAAGCTTGAGCGCCAAGTTGACACTACAGCAGGCAATAATTAAACAGCTTTCAAGCTATGACATTGAAGTAGATGACGATTCTTTAAGTTATTTGCAGCGATCTGGCCGTCTGGCTTACCTTCTCGATGGCTTTGACGAACTTGAGGAGTCGCTTGAGAAGGAAACTCTACATGAGTTGGAGTATCTCTCACAGAAGTATCCTGAACTTCTGATAGTTGTCACATCTAGGCCAAACAATGCGGTGCAAAAAAGTGCCGCCTTCAGAGTTATTCCGGTGGCACCTCTTACGCCCGGAGACTACGTTCCCTTTATTAATAAGCTCGGAATAGCAGCATCACAAGCTGTACAAATTAGAGAAGCTATACGCAAAAGCCCAAGTAAGCTGGCCAGCCTGATATCAACCCCTCTAATGTTGACTATGATTGTAATAGTTTATCAGTCAGAGTACGAGATACCTGAAACCCTTCCAGAATTTTTCGATAAATTGTTCCATGTTGTATTTACTCGTCACGACAAGTTAAAGGCCGCTTATTCGAGGAAGCATCACAGTGGTCTCTCGGAGAGAAAGCTTCAAATCCTCTTCGAGGCTTTTTGCTTTATGTCGATGCAGAATGGTTTCACTCGTTCTTTGTCATCAGAACAGTTTGAGAAAGCTTTTGATGATGCGGTAGAGTATGTTGAAGATTGCAAGTGTGAGTCGGAAAATTTTAAACTAGATCTCACAAAAGTAGCATGTCTAATGATTGAGGAGGGACTTGACACCACGACCTTCTTACATAAAAGCATTATGGAGTACTATGCGGCATCATTTATCAAACATTCTGCAGACGAAGTGGCTGCCATGTTTTATGCTGAGATCGTCCCAGATTCTCGGTATTGGTGGGAGGTGCTTTATTTTCTACGTGAAATTGACAACTTTCGATACAGTAGAGACTTCGCTATCCCTGAGAGCAAAATTATTCGTATAAATTATTTTGATGGCGAAAATCAACGAACAAATAAGGTTTTGGTAAATATCCTAGCGAAATGCCACCCTGAACTTTGCCTGAATCTCACTCCGTTGGATGAAAATAAGCAAGTTTTGAAAGTATTTTCATATGGTCCGTTCCAACAAGAAAAGCACTTGGGAATGAGAAATTTTTCGACTATATTAATGGAGTCAATGGAAAAAACTATTCCAGACTCCCTATCGCTGAGCGGGATGCTCGAGTTGTTTGGTGGACTGAATAGTAATGAAGAATCAGGCATTGAGGTTTACGAAATTCCAGCTTCTCTGCTAATAACAAAACTAGGTTGTGAGCATTTTCGGAAAGCAATTGATGTTTTTTTGAGGCAAATTGACAAACAATCTGAAGAGGCGCTAAAAGTCATTCAGCAGCAGGAGAAGCGGAAGGCGATCTTCTCTAAAAAACAGGTAATCGCAAAATAAGACCAAAAAGCTCCGTAATGAAAAGGTGTTTTGACATGTTTTTCGTCCGCCTCGGCTATTTGTATGACTGTTGTTGAGTAGAAACCGTGCAGTGCCAGTATGACCGTGACCGTAAGCAGTCGCTGCAATTCAGTCCTCCACCTGTATTGAACAGAGGCCAAAACGTGGGTTGCATTTGGCTTCCATCTATCCATATTCCCAACTCATCTAAGCCATTTCTTATCTGATTTGATTCGTTTTCATCACAAGGCCGCGTGAATAAAGTCACTCCATCGCATCAACATGGAGTGAATGATGAACAGACGAATTGCCCATTGGGCTTTGGCTTTGGGCCTGTTGGGGGCCGCCCTGGCGCAGGCGCAAGATGCCAAAACAGAGGTGCCTGCCGTGATCCGCATTGGCGTGGCCACCGGGGGCGTGGGCAACCCCATTCGCCACGGTGGCACCAGTGCTGCGCTGGCCTATACCGACAAGGCGATTGAAGAAGAGTTTCGCAAGGACGGCACCAAGGTCGAGTGGATTTTCTTCAAGGGCGCTGGCCCTGCCGTGAACGAGGCGCTGGTCAACAAGCAGCTGGACTTTGCGTGGCAGGGCGACTTGCCTTCCATCGTGCACCGCGTGGCGGGCGTCAAGACCAAGATCATTGCGGGCAGTGGCGTGCGCACGGGGCTGTATCTGGGTGTGGTGCCTGGCTCGGGCATCCAGCGTATCGAAGACTTGCGAGGCAAAAAGGTGGCGGTGTTCAAGGGCACCAATTTGCACTTGGCCGCTGTGCGTGCGCTGGCCGACCATGGCTTGAAAGAAAAAGACGTCAAGCTGATCAATTTGGACTTTGCGGGCACCAACGCGGCGTTGGCTTCGCGTGACATCGATGCCGCGTTTTCGTATGTGGGTTTGTTTGACCTGCGTGACCGGGGTCTGGCACAGATCGTCTGGTCGGCGCACGAAGACAACTTCAAATACACCCGCCAGACGGCGCTGCTGGTCACCTATGACTTTGCCGCCAAATACCCCAAGGCCGTGGGCCGTGTGGTCAAGGTGGTGGTCAAAACCGCACACAAATATTCGGACGAGAACCGCCGCAATGAACTCTTCGAGGCGTGGGGAAAAACGGAATATCCCGAAAAAATCTGGCGTGAAGACTTCATTGGCCAGCCGCTGCGCGTGCGTCAGTCGCCACTGCTCGATCCGTTTTTGGTGGCACGCTACAAGGACGCGGCCAACGAGTCGTTTGACCTCAAGCTGACCCGGGCCAAGCCCGAGATCGACAGCTGGTTTGACCGCAGCTACCTGAACGCCGCACTCAAAGAACTCAAGCTCGAAAACTACTGGCCTGCCTATGCGGCCAACGGCCAGCAGGTCGGTCGCTGATTGGAGTTGGTGATGCCCGCTGTTTTGAATTTGGCTGTGCCGTCTGATGTGACGCCGGCCCAACATTTGGGGCCTTCCACGGTGCCTGCACGCGCCAGCGCCTGGCGCAAGGGCGTGCAGTCTTGGTTGGCAGATTGGTTGCTCGCCTGGGTGGTGCCCTTGCTCTTGCTGGGGCTGTGGGCTTTGTCCAGTCATTATGAGTGGATAGCCTTGCAGGTGCTGCCCAGCCCGCTGCAGGTGTGGGCCACGCTGGTGGACTTGACCCGCTCGGGCGAGCTGCTGGACAACCTGCAGATCAGCGCGGTGCGGGTGCTCTATGGCTTTGCCATTGGCGCGTCGGTCGGTCTGGCGCTGGGCGTGGGGCTGGGTTTGTCGCGCAGCTTCAACGCCTATGTGTTTCCGCTGTTCAAGGCCATCAGCCAGGTGCCAGTCATTGGCTGGCTGCCGCTGCTCATGCTGCTGGTGGGCATTGACGAGGCGCTCAAGTTTCTGCTGATCGCCAAGGCGGCGCTGGTACCCGTGGCGGTCAACACCTGCCAAGGCATTCAGGGCGTGGCCAACACGCATGTGGAGGTGGCCAAGGTGTTTCGCTTCACGCGCTGGCAGTTGCTGACCAAGGTGGTGTTCCCGGCCGCCACAGCGCAGATCTGGAACGGACTGCGCTATGGCTTTACCCACGCCTGGCTGGCCTTGGTGGTGGTGGAGTTGCTGGCCTCGTCTGAGGGCATCGGTTTCATGATCGTCTATGGCCGCCAGTTGTTCCAGCTCGACATCGTGCTGGCCGCCGTGGTGGTGGTGGGTGTGCTGGGCTACTTGATCGACAAGCTGCTGGGCGCTGCCGAATCGCATTTGCTGCGCTGGCGAAAGCCGGGTTTGTGAGGGGCAGGGCATGACTAAATTGAATCTGACCAATCTGCGCGGCTACGTGCTGCCAGCCGCTTTGTTGCTGCTGTGGTGGCTGGCGGTGGAACTGAAATGGTCCACCTCGCCGATTTTGGTGTCGCCCGTGGCGGTGTACGACCGCGCTGTGGCGCAGGTGGTCAGTGGCGATTTGTGGACCGCGCTCTCGGCCAGCCTGTGGCGCGATGCCCAAGGCTTTGTGATCGGCACGCTGGCGGGGCTGTTGTTTGGCTCGCTGCTGGGTGCGTCGCGCTGGTTTGAAAAGCTGCTGGGCCCGAGCTTTCACACGCTCAAGCAGATTTCGCTGTTCGCGTGGATTCCGCTCTTGTCGGTGTGGTTTGGCCTGGGCGACAGCGCCAAGATCGCCTTCATCGCGTTGGCGGCGTTCTTTCCGGTGGTTTTGAACACCTTTGAGGGTTTTCGCAGCGTGCCGCGTGAGCTGATCGAGGTGGCCCGGGTGTTTGCCTTCTCGCCACTGCAGTTGTGGCGGCGGGTGGTGTTGCCTGCCGCGGCACCGTCCATCTTCACGGGCATTCACCTCTCGCTCATCTACACCTGGCTGGCCACGCTGGGGGCCGAGTATCTGCTCGTGTCGGGCCAGGGCATTGGCAACACCCTGATCGACGGGCGCGAGCACTTCTGGATGGATCTGGTGCTGTTTGGCGTGCTGGTGATCGGCGCGGTGGGCTATGTGCTCAACCACGCGCTGTCCTTGATTGAAAAACATTTGTTGGCATGGCGTCAAAAGACCATTGCCCAGTATTGAAAGAGTTACCCATGGCACACGCCGGAACCTTGGCCATCACGGGCCTTTACAAAAACTACCAGGTCAAGGGCGAGACCTTGCCTGTGTTGCAGGACATCCACCTGAGCATTGCGCCTGGTGAGTTTGTGAGCATTGTGGGCAGCAGCGGCTGTGGCAAGAGCACGCTGCTGCGCCTGATCATCGGGCTCGAAGAAGGCTATGAGGGCGAGATCGCGCTGGACGGCCAACGCGTCAAGGGCACGAGCTTGCAGCGGGGCATCGTGTTCCAGGAGCACCGCCTGTTCCCTTGGCTCACGGTCGAAGAAAACATTGGTCTGGGTTTGCTCAACTCTGACCAAAGCGAAGCCTGGCGACGTTTGGCGGTCAAGGAGCACATTGATCTGGTGGGCCTCAAAGGCTTTGAAAAGGCCTACCCCTATCAGCTGTCGGGTGGCATGTCGCAGCGCGTGGCGATTGCCCGTGCGCTGGTCAACCGGCCCGAAATCCTGCTGCTCGACGAGCCTTTTGGCGCACTCGACGCGATGACCCGCGCTCACTTGCAGCAAGAGCTCAAGCGCATCTGGCAGAGCGAGGGCATCACCATGATTTTGGTGACGCACGACGTGGAAGAGGCCGTTTACCTGGGCGACCGCGTGGTGGTGATGGAACCCCGCCCCGGGCGCATCCGCCGCAACATCCCCGTAAATCTGCCGCACCCGCGTGACCGCGCCAGCTACGCTTTTGCCCAGGTCAAGGACCGGGTGCTGGCCGAGTTTGCCGAGCATTCCCCCGCCGACCTGGCCGAGCCGCCGCTGCGCGAGGCATTACCCGCAAGCAACACCATCCATGCGTGGCAGTTTGCCGTTTGATTTGACTCGTGTAGGAGCCCACCCCGTGGGCGAAGGCTCGCAGGGCACAGCCGACATTCGCCCGCAGGGGCAGGCTCTTACAGTTCCTTGTCCGTACCAATTTGCTTGATCAAGCGGTCAAAGTCGCTTTCAAATAAGCGGTCTTGAACGATGCGGTATTTTTCGAACTCGGATTCGGCGTGGGCCTTGGCAATTTCAGCGGTGACTTTGCCTGCATCTTGCAAGACGTCGCGGTCAGTGGCTTCGATGAAGCGGTTCAGCCGCGTTTCCCAATCTTGCATGGTCATGGGAATTTTGCGCAAGGCCATGTCTTCGGCCACATCCAGGTAGGCCGACACCAGACGTTGAAGCTGGGCCATTTCGGCTTCGGTCAGGTAGTTTTTTGCGACGACCACATCAAACTTTTGGATCTTGCCGCCGGGCGCATCTTTCCAGGATGTCAGGCCCATGTTTTCCTTTTGGGCATCGGCACGCTGGATGATCACTTCGGCGGCGGTTTGGCCATGAATGGCCCAGTGCAGTTTGTTTTGAACCGTAGAGAAAAAGCGTTTGGTGGACTGCGCGCTGATGTCGTAATCAATCGATGTGGCGTAGATGTCGGTGATTTTTTGATAGAACTTTCGCTCCGATAAGCGTATCTCGCGGATGCGTTGCAGCTGCTCTTCAAAATATTGCTGCGTGAGCACCGTTCCGTCGTTTTTCAGGCGTTCGTCGTCCATCGCAAAACCTTTGATGGTGAACGACTCGATGATGCCTGTGGCCCATTTTCGGAACTGCACAGCACGGTCTGAATTGACCTTGTAGCCAACGGCGATGATGGCCGACAGGTTGTAATGTTGGGTGTTGTAGTTTTTGCCGTCAGCGGCAGTTATCCGAAAATTTCGGATAACTGCGTCAGCCTGCAATTCGCTGTCTTCAAACACCTTTTTCAGGTGGTAGTTGATGGTTCGCACATCGACGTCATAAAGCTGGGCTAATAACTTTTGCGTCAGCCAGACGTTTTCGTCTGCATATATAGCCTCCACGCCACCTTGGCCTGACGCTGCCACAAACGTCAGGTACTCCGCTGCCGAGGAACGCACCAGCGCTTTGGACGGGATGGAGGGCGGTGTCTTTTTATTGCTCATCAGGAAACCTGCACAGCGCGGTGACGGGGACTTGGCGTTAGGTTGAAAAGTGATTTCTCAACCGCAATCAGTCTAGCAGAGCCATTGGCTGTGGATGGGATAACGGGCACTGCTCAATCTAAGCATATGCCGGAAACTTCTTTGCAGTTGCTTATCTGTTTTGATTCGTTTTCATCACATGGATGTCTTCATAAAGTCAGCACATCGACACGCTTTGTGTGACTTGATTTTTTGAAAGCACAACATGAAAACCTCTTTGATCCATCGCATTCCCCGCCGCGTGGTGGCTTCGGCCTTGTTCGCCTTGGCCAGCACCGCGCTTTTGTGGTCTGCCGCCTTACATGCGGCCGACGCGCCCACCGTGATCCGCATCGGCTCGCCCGACCTGGGCACGGCAGGCAAGCCTTCGGCCAGCGCCGGGCCGCTCACGGTGGTGCAGTCGCACAAGTGGCTGGAGCAGGAGTTCGCCAAAGATGGCATCAAGATCGAATGGAACTTCTTTCGCGGCGCAGGCCCGGCCATTGCCGAGGGTCTGGCGGCCAAGCAGCTGGACGTGGTGTTCCTGGGTGACTTGGCTTCGGTGATTGGCCGTGCACGCGGCTTGCCGACCAGGTACATCTTTGCCTCGGGCCGGGGCTCCAACAGCTATCTGGCCACCGCGCCGGGTGTGGACATCAAAACTGTGGCCGACCTCAAGGGCAAGAAAATTTCGGTGCTCAAGGGCACGGCTTACCAACGGCCTTTTGACAACTTGCTGGCGTCGGCAGGTTTGACCGAAAAAGACGTGAAGCTCATCAACCTGGATTGGCCCAGCTCCAAGACCGCCGTGGTGTCCAAAGAGATCGACGCCACCTTTGGCGGCTCGGACTTGTTCTTGCTCAAAGACAAGGGAGTGAACATTCCGCTCAGCACCAAAGGGCGCGGGGCCGAGTTCAAGATCGACGCGGGCGTGTTGGCCACCGAAGACTTCATTGCCAAGTACCCCGAGGTCGCGGGTCGCTTGGTCAAGCAGTTGGTACGTGCGGCGCACTATGCATCGCAAGAGTCCAATCGCGAGGCTTTTATCAAATTGTCGGTGGAGCACAGCGGCAACCCTGAGCTGGGCATCCGCGCGGAGTTTGAAGGCGAAAACCTCAAAGCGCGTTTTTCGCCGCTGATCGACGACGACTTGGTGGCCGACTACCAGCGCGTGGTGGACGAGGGCCTGAAGCTGGGCCTGATCAAGCAGGGCTTTGCGGTCAAGGAATGGTTTGCCTCGCAGTTTGTGCAGCAGGCGGTCAAAGACCTGAAGCTGGAGAAGTTCTGGACCGAGTTGGACGCACAAGGCCAAGCCGTCGGCAAGGCCGTCAAACCGAAGGCGAAGTGACCCCATGAGCGCCAAGCAAGCGAACATTGTTTTCATCCTGGCCGATGACCTGGGCTGGGCCGACCTGAGTGTGTATGGCCAGACGGCCTTCACCACACCCCACCTGGACCAAATGGCCGCCGAGGGGGTGCGCTTCACACAGGCCTATGCCAATTCGGCGGTGTGCTCGGCCACGCGCTTTGCGCTGATCACCGGGCGTTACCAGTACCACTTTCGCGGCGGGCTGGAAGAACCTTTGGTGCGCCAGGCGCAGCGCTACGGCCTGCCGCCGGAGCACCCCACCTTGCCTTCGCTCTTGCGCGATGCGGGCTACAACACCGCGCTGATCGGCAAGTGGCATCTGGGCAGCCTGCCCAGCTTTGGGCCGCTCAAAAGTGGCTACCAGCGCTTCTTTGGCAACTACGGTGGTGCCATCGACTACTTCACGCACAAGCCGGGTGTGGGCGAGGCCGTGCCGCGTGACTTGTATGAGGGCGAGGTGCCGGTGGAACGTGTGGGCTACTACACGCAGCTGCTGGCCGATGAGGCCAGCGCTTGGATCGGCCAGCAGTCCCAAGACAAGCCGTTCTTTTTGTCGTTGCACTTCACCGCGCCACATTGGCCCTGGGTGGGGCCAGAGGACGAAGCGGTCTCGCGCAAGCTGAAAGACCTGTTTCATTACGACGGCGGCAACCTGGCGACCTATGCACGGATGGTGCGATCGCTGGACGCGGCTGTGGGGCAGGTGCTTGGCCAGCTGAAAAGCCAGGGGCTCGATGACAACACCATCGTCGTGTTCAGCAGCGACAACGGCGGCGAGCGCTTTGCCAAGACCTGGCCTTTCTCCGGCCAAAAGACCGAGCTGCTCGAAGGCGGCCTGCGCGTGCCCACGCTGCTGCGCTGGCCAGCGGGCCTGAAGCCTCAGGTGAGCGAGCAGGTGACCATCAGCATGGACTGGCTGCCCACTTTGCTGGCCGCTGCGGGGCTCAAGCCCCACCCTGATTACGCGCCTGATGGCGAGAACATCCTGCCCGTGCTGCAAGGCCAGTCCCCGGTGCACGAGCGCAGCCTGTTCTGGCGCTACAAGGCGCAGGCCCAGCGGGCCGTGCGCGAGGGGCCTTACAAGTACCTCAAGATCAACGAGCACGAATTCCTGTTTGACGTGGTGACCGACACGCTCGAGCGTGCCAACCTCAAGGAACAGCTGCCTGATGTGTTTGCACGATTGCGCCAAAAGTGGGAGGACTGGAACGCGCAGTTCATCCCGATTACCGACGAGGTGTTCACCCACGGCGTGACGCCGGACATCCAGGCGGATCGTTATCGGCCGGAACGCAATGACCGTGATGTGTAAGGGGTGAGGGCTCGTCGTCCGCTTTTCACATCTGCCCGGTCTTCAGGTACCGGCTGTGCCAGCTCAGTGCTTCGTCCAGCAGATGCGGCGTGTGCAGGCCCGCGCCGCTGTGGCGGGCACGCTCCATGTAGTGCAGCAGTTGCGGGCGAAACGAAGGGTGGGCGCAGCGCTCGACGATCAGTTTGGCGCGCTGCGTGGGGGCCAGGCCGCGCAGGTCGGCCAGGCCTTGCTCGGTCACGATGATTTGTACATCGTGCTCGGTGTGGTCGTGGTGCGAGACCATGGGCACGATGCTCGAAATTTGGCCGCCCTTGGCCAGCGATGGGCTCATGAAAATCGACAGGTAGGCATTGCGCGCAAAGTCGCCCGAGCCGCCAATGCCGTTCATGATGCTGGAGCCCATGATGTGGGTGGAGTTGACGTTGCCGTAGATGTCGGCCTCGATCATGGCGTTCATGGCGATCACGCCCAAGCGGCGGATCAGCTCGGGGTGGTTGCTGATTTCTTGCGGGCGCAACACGATGCGTTGGCGGTAAAAGTCGATGTTGCTGTTGAACTCGGCCGCTGCGTCGGGGCTGAGCGACAGGGCTGTGGCCGATGCAAAGCTCAGCTTGCCCGAGCGCAGCATGTCCAGCATGCCGTCTTGCAGCACTTCGGTGTAGGCCGTGAGGTTTTCAAACGGGCCCTGGTTGAGTCCGGCCAGCACCGCGTTGGCGATGTTGCCCACGCCCGATTGCAGCGGCAGCAGCTCCGGGGGCAGGCGCCCGGCTTTCACTTCGTGTTGCAAAAAGTCGATGATGTGGCCAGCGATGTGGGACGACACTTCGTTGGGCGCGTCAAACGCCGAATTGCGGTCCGGGTGATCGGTGATCACGACAGCGATCACCTTGGCGGGATCGCATTGCAGATAAGGCTCGCCAATGCGGTCGCTGGTTTTGACCAAGGGGATGGGCTGGCGGTGCGGCGGCAGGTGGGTGCCATAGTAAATGTCGTGCATGCCCGCCAGCGCCGGGTTTTGGTGCAGGTTGACTTCCAGAATGATGTGGTCAGCTTGGTCGAGCCAGGTCTTGTTGTTGCCCACGGAGGTGGAGGGGATCAAGCGGCCATCGGGCAAGATGCCCACCACCTCGACCACGGCCACGTCGAGCTTGCCCAGAAAACCGAACCACGCGGCTTGCGCCACATGCGACAGGTGCATGTCGGTGTAGAGCATTTGCCCGGCGTTGATTAGTTTGCGGCAGGTGGGGTCTGACTGGTAGGGCAGCCGCATCTCGATGCCTTGGGCTTGGGCCAGTGCGCCGTCCAGTTCGGGCGCGGTGGAGGCGCCGGTCCACAAGCCGATGCGTGCCTGGGTTTGTCCTGCCGCGTGCAACTCGGCCAGTCGAACGGCCAAGGCTTGGGGCACGGCCTTGGGATAGCCTGCGCTAGTGAAGCCGCTCATGCCCACGTTGGCCCCGATCGGGATCAGTGCTGCCGCTTGCTCGGCCGACATGATTTTGGTGTGGAGGTCGGCATTCTGGACGCGGTGGGCAAGGCTCATGGGCACTCCGGATGTGGGGCAGACGCCAAGTGGGGCCCGCTGCAGGAGGGCACTTGGAACAAAGCGAAAGTCTATCAGCTGCCAGATAAAAACAAGGGTTAACCCTTGTTTTCTTCTTGGGCCTGATGTTGGGCTTGTTTATTTCGAAAAACGCATAAGCAAACTACAAATGATTCGTTTGCGATTGAAGACAAGACGCCCACAATCGCGCCCTATGTCTTCTCAACCCACCATCGTCATCGTGCCCGGTTGGCGCGATTCTGGCCCCGGCCATTGGCAAAGCCTGTGGGCCGATGCCTTGCCGGGCGCGGTGCGCGTCGTCCAGGACGACTGGATCACGCCGGTGCGCACCGCCTGGGTGGCGTCGATCGCGCGCACGATCCTGGCGCAGCCCGGCCCGGTGGTCGTCGTGGCGCACAGCCTGGGCTGCATCGCCACCACGCATTTGCCCTCGGATGCCGCCAAGCGCATCCAGGGCGCTTTGCTGGTGGCCCCGGCCGATCCGGAGCGCCGGGGCGTGCTGTCGGACTTTGCGCCCGTGCCGTACCAGCCTTTGCCTTACCGCAGCATCGTGGTGGCCAGCACCAACGACCCGTTTTGCCCCGTGCGCACCGCAGGCGCTTATGCGCGCTCTTGGGGCAGTGAGCTGGTGCGGCTGCAAAACGCCGGGCACATCAACGTGGAGTCTGGCTTTGGCGAATGGCCATTGGGCTTGGCGCTTTTGCAATCTTTGACCGGCTCGCTCTCCTGGAGCGGCATCCCTGAATCTCAATGGGAAACCGCATGAAAAAACTCACACACATCGCACTGGCCGCTACGTTGGCTTTGTCTGGCTTGGCCGCCAACGCGCAAACCTTGCTCAACGCCTCGTACGACGTGGCCCGCGAGTTCTACAAGGACTACAACGCCGTCTTCATCGCCCACTACAAAAAGACCACCGGCAAGGACATCAAGATTGACCAGGCCCATGGCGGCTCCAGCGCCCAGGCGCGTGCGGTCAACGATGGCCTGGAGGCCGACGTGGTGACCATGAACACCACCACCGATGTGGACTTTCTGGCCAGTACCGGTGTGGTGGCCAAGGATTGGCCAAAACGTTTCCCTAACAACGCCTCGCCCACCACCTCGACCATGCTGTTCCTCACGCGCAATGGCAACCCCAAGAACATCAAGGACTGGGACGACCTGACCAAGCCCGGCATCCAGGTGATCGTGGTCAACCCCAAGACCGGTGGCAACGGCCGCATGGCCTATCTGGCCGCTTGGGGTTATGCCAAGAAGAAGGGCGCCAGCGATGTGCAGGCTGCCGAATTCGTGGGCAAGCTTTACAAGAACGTGCCGGTGCTGGCCAAGGGCGGTCGTGATGCGACCACCATCTTCCTACAGCGCAACATTGGCGATGTGCTGGTGACCTTCGAGTCCGAAGTGGTGTCGGTGGACAACGAATTTGGCGCGGGCAAGGTCGATGCGGTGCACCCCTCGATCAGCATCGTGGCCGAAAACCCCGTGGCCGTGGTGGAGCGCACCGTGGTCAAAAAAGGCACGACCGATCTGGCCAAGGCCTATCTGAATTACCTGTACTCGGACGAAGCGCAAGAGATCGCGGCCAAGCACGCACTGCGCCCCCGCAACCCGGCCATCCTCAAGAAGTACGCCAACACCTTCAAGCCGATCCAGCTGTTCACCGTGCAGGAGTTGTTTGGCTCTTTGGCTGAAGCACAAAAAGTCCATTTCAACGATGGCGGTCAGTTCGACAAGCTCTACACCGTCAAATAAGTTTTTCCATCCATGACCGCATTGCCCATTGCGGCGCCTGCCAAACGGCGGGCGCCAGCCAAAGTGTTGCCCGGGTTCAACCTGACCCTGGGCTTCACGATCTTTTATTTGAGCCTGATCGTGCTGATTCCCCTGTCGGCGCTGTTTTTCAAAACTTTCACCTTGACGTGGGATCAGTTCTGGGCTGCCGTGACCGGGCCGCGCGTGATGGCGTCGTACCGCCTGACCTTTGGCGCATCGCTGATCGCCGCTTGCATCAATGTGGTGTTTGGCCTCTTGGTGGCCTGGGTGCTGGTGCGCTACAACTTCTTCGCCAAAAAAATCGTGGATGCCTTGGTGGATTTGCCTTTCGCCTTGCCCACCGCCGTGGCAGGCATTTCGCTCACAGCCTTGCTGGCGGGCAACGGTTGGGTGGGCCAGTACCTGGAGGCGCTGGGTATTGTGCTGGCCTTCAACCCCAATGGCGTGGTGATCGCGCTGATTTTTATCGGCTTGCCTTTTGTGGTGCGCACGGTGCAGCCGGTGCTGGAAGACGCTGAAAAAGAACTCGAAGAAGCCGCCACCTGCCTGGGCGCCACGCGTTGGCAAACCTTCACCCGGGTGATCTTTCCGTCGATTGCACCGGCACTGCTGACGGGTTTTGCCATGGCTTTTGCGCGCGCGATTGGCGAATACGGCTCGGTCATCTTCATCGCGGGCAACATGCCCATGGTGTCCGAGATCACGCCACTGATCATCATCGGCAAGCTCGAGCAGTACGACTACGCAGGCGCCACCGCTGTGGCGCTGGTGATGCTGGTGTTCTCCTTCGCGCTGCTGCTCGTCATCAACGCGCTGCAAGCCTGGCAGCGCCGCCACACGGGAGCCCCGGCATGAGCGCCAACATTTCTGCACGCCGCGCGCAAGCGGGCACCACCGAGCCCGCATGGGTGCGTTACAGCCTGATCGGCATTGCGCTGGTGTTCATGTTCTTGTTTCTGGTCTTGCCCTTGGCGGCGGTGTTCACCGAAGCCTTGCGCAAAGGCTTGAGCGCTTACCTGGAGGCACTCAAGGAGCCCGACGCCTGGTCGGCCATTCGCCTGACCTTGATCACGGCCGCGATCGCGGTGCCGCTGAACCTGGTGTTCGGTGTGGCCGCTGCGTGGGCGATTGCCAAATACGAATTCAAAGGCAAAGCTTTTTTGACCACCCTGGTGGACTTGCCGTTTTCGGTCTCGCCCGTGGTGGCCGGTTTGATCTATGTGCTCATGTTCGGCGCCCAGGGCTGGTTTGGCCCCTGGCTTCAGGCGCACGACATCAAGATCGTGTTCGCGGTGCCCGGCATCGTGCTGGCCACCGTGTTCGTCACGTTCCCCTTCATCGCCCGCGAGCTGATTCCGCTCATGCAGGCGCAAGGCAACGACGAAGAGCAGGCCGCCATCGTGCTGGGCGCCACCGGCTGGCAGACCTTTTGGTACGTCACGCTGCCCAACATCAAGTGGGGTTTGATTTACGGCGTGATCTTGTGCAATGCGAGGGCCATGGGCGAGTTTGGCGCAGTCTCGGTGGTTTCGGGCCACATCCGCGGCCAGACCAACACCATGCCCTTGCATGTGGAAATTCTGTACAACGAATACCAATCGGTGGCTGCGTTTGCCGTGGCTTCGCTGCTGGCCTTGCTGGCTTTGGTGACGCTGGTCATCAAGTCGGTGATCGAGTGGCGCCACGAGCAAGACATGAAAGCCGCGGCCGACACACCGCCTGAGCGTCCCAATCCATCCACCCATTCACAGAGCCCGCACTGAATTTGTAGGAGCCCACTCCGTGGGCGATGGCATGCCTTGGTGGTGTGCGTGAAATCGCCCACGGGGTGGGCTCCTACAACAACAGTCACCGACAACCAGTCACCGACAGCAAGACACCAGCCACGGGACACCCATCGAGAAAAACCATGAGCATCGAAATCCGCAACGTCAACAAACAATTCGGTGACTTCACCGCGCTGAACAATGTCAGCCTCGATATTGAGTCGGGCGAGCTGGTCGCACTGCTGGGCCCGTCGGGCTGCGGCAAGACCACGCTGCTGCGCATCATCGCGGGGCTGGAGACGGCCGACAGCGGCACCATCGGCTTCAGCGGCGAAGACACCACCCATGTGCATGTGCGCGAGCGCCAGGTGGGTTTTGTGTTCCAGCACTACGCCTTGTTCCGCCACATGACGGTGTTCGAGAACGTGGCCTTTGGCCTGCGCGTCAAGCCCCGCAAAGAACGCCCCAGCGAATCCGAGATCAAGCGCAAGGTGCACGAACTGTTGGGCTTGGTGCAGCTCGATTGGCTGGCCGATCGCTACCCCTCGCAACTGTCGGGTGGTCAACGCCAACGCATTGCGCTGGCCCGTGCGCTGGCGGTGGAGCCTAAGGTGCTGCTGCTGGACGAGCCCTTTGGCGCGCTGGACGCCAAGGTGCGCAAGGAGCTGCGCCGCTGGCTGCGCCGCCTGCACGATGAGCTGCATGTGACCAGCATCTTTGTGACGCACGACCAGGAAGAAGCCTTGGAAGTGGCTGACCGCGTGGTGTTGATGAACAAGGGCAACATCGAGCAGATCGGTTCACCGCAAGACGTGTGGGACCACCCGGCCAGCCCCTTTGTGTACGGCTTTCTGGGTGATGTGAACCTGTTCCATGGCCGCGCCCACGAAGGCGAGATGTTGATCGGTGCAGATCAGCACGCCATCCGTCTGGACAGCCCCGAGCATGGGCAGGTGCAGGATGCCAAGGCTTTTGCCTATGTGCGCCCGCACGATCTGGACGTGGCGCGATACACGCCCGGCGGTGTCAACACAGGCATCGTGGCCAAGCTGACCCGCGCCATCGTGGTGGGCCCGGTGGCCCGGCTGGAGCTGGAGCCGGTGGAAAGCCACTTTGGCCAGGACGCCATCATCGAAGCCCAGCTGTCGGCCTCGCAATACCGTCAGCAAGACTTCAAAGAAGGCGAGACGCTGGTGCTGACGCCGCGCAAGGCGCGGGTGTTTGTGGAAGGCTGAAAACCGGCCCGGGCCGTGCCGCCAGCGCCCATGAGGTGCTGCGGGCAGCGGCAGGTCTAGCTCAGGGCCGGGACAGCACGCGCCCCGGGTTGAGCAGGTTCTGCGGGTCCAGCGCTTGCTTGACGGCCCGCATCATGGCCAGTGCAGTGAGGTCTTTGTACAAGGGCAGTTTGCCCACTTTGAGCTCGCCCACGCCGTGTTCGGCGCTGATCGAGCCGTCGAATTTGAGCACTTGGTCAAACACTAGGGTGTTCACGCGTTCTTCGTTGTCGCGCAAAAAGACTTTGCCATCGACGCCTTCGGGGGCCTGCACGTTGTAGTGCAGGTTGCCATCGCCCAGGTGGCCAAAGTCCACCATGCGCACGCCGGGCACTTCGCGGGCCAGCAGGGCATCGGTCTCGGCCACAAAAGCCGGGATGCGCGAGACCGGGATGCTGATGTCGTGCTTGATGTTCAGGCCTTCGGTGGCCTGTGCCAGGGTGATGCTTTCGCGGATGTGCCACAGGCCCCGGGCTTGTGTCAGGTTTTCGGCGACCACGGCATCGGTCACGCAGCCGACCTCCAGAGCGGTTTCCAGCAAGGCTTCAAACTGGTTGCGGGCATGCTGCTCGTTTTCGCTGTCGGAGTTTTCCAGCAGCACGCACCAAGGGGTGCTCTGCCACAGCGGCACGCGCAGCTGCGGGTAATGCTTGTCCACCAGGCCCAGTGCAAACTGGCCCATGACCTCAAAGCCGGTCAGGCCCGGGCCCAGGCGCTGGTGGGCCAGGCCCAGCAGTTGCACGGCCGCTTCCATGCTGGGCACGGCGGCCCAGGCGGTCAGCTGTGCAGCGGGCAGGGGGTAGAGCTTCATGGTGGCTGCGGTGATGATGCCCAGCGTGCCTTCGCTGCCGATCATCAGGTTGCGCAGGTCATAACCCGTGTTGTCTTTGCGCAGACCACTCAGGCCGTTCCAGACCTCGCCTTGGGCGTTGACCACTTCCAGGCCCAGGCACAGCTCACGCGTGTTGCCGTAGCGCACGACCTGCGTACCACCCGCGTTGGTGCCCAGGTTGCCGCCAATGGTGCAACTGCCTTCGGCGCCCAAGCTCAAGGGGAACAGAAAACCCGCCCCCTCGGCGGCGGCCTGCAGGTTTTGCAGCACGCAACCGGCTTCCACGGTGATGGTCAGGTTGGCCGGGTCGATGGCGCGCACCGTATTCATGCGCGTCATGCTCAGCACAATTTGTTGGCCCGAGTCGTCGGGCACACCGCCCACCACCAAGCCGGTGTTGCCGCCTTGCGGCACGATGGGTGTGTTGGCGGCAGCGCAGGCTTTGACCACGGCAGCCACTTCGGGCGTGTTGCCGGGGCGCACCACGGCCAGAGCACGGCCTTTCACGCGCTTGCGCCAGTCTTGCTCCCAGGGGCTCAGGTCGGCGCCCGGGTCATCGTGGGTCAGCACGTGGGCATCGCCACAAATCTGGCGCAATTGGGCAATCAGCGAGGCGGTCGATGGCAGGGCGTTCATGTGCAGGCGCACGGCCGCAGGGCCGTGGGGTTCAAAAAACTCAATTCTTGGGCACGGGCACAAAGTTGCCCGTCGCCTTGGCGGCTCGGATGCGGATGCGCACATGCAGGGCGCAGGCCACAAACAAGCTGGTGCACAGCAGCACCTGCAGCAGGGCCAGGCCATTCGATGGCCATTTGTCGCCCCAGGCACGCACCGCGCCTTCGGTGAAATACAGCCAGACCAGCAGGCTCACCCAGCGGTAGGTGTACATGCGGTGCTTGAGCAAACCGGCCAGCGGCAGGCACAAAGGCAGCACCTTGATGGCCCACCAGGAGCCGCCCGGGCGCAGGGGCGCAAGCCACAACTCCCAGGCCAGGCCCACCAAAATGAGGCCGAGCAAGCTGCCCACGGCAAGCCAGCGCGTGAAATTCACGCCCGAGGGGATGTTGTCAGTATTTGTGTTCATGGCGGTGGCATCATACCGGGCATGAAATCCCTTCCTCCCGTGCTGACCTGGCGCGAACATTTCAGCGCTTGGTGGCAAGAGCTGACCGAGCTGCCTTGGCGCCAGATGCTGAGCGTTTTGGCGCAGCGTTTTCGCGATGCCCGCCTGGGCGTGAGCGCCAGTTCGCTCACCTTCACGACCGTGCTGGCCCTGGTGCCTTTGTTTGTGGTGGGCTTGTCGGTGTTCGCCGCGTTCCCGATGTTCGGCAAGTTCCAGGACACGATCCAGCGCTGGTTGATCGACAGCCTTGTGCCCGAGAGCATTTCCCGGCAGGTGCTCAGTTACCTGACGCAGTTTTCACGCAAGGCCAGCCGCTTGGGCACGGTCGGTCTGGTGGCGGTGGTCATGACCGCCGTGGCCTTGATGGTGACGATCGAGCGCACGCTGGGCCAGATCTGGCGCATTGAGCGGCAGCGCCCCTTGGCGCAGCGGGTCTTGCTGTATTGGTCGGCCATCACGTTGGGGCCTTTGTTTCTGGGCGCCAGTCTGGCCATCACCTCGTATGTGGTGACCGCATCGCAAGACGTGGTGAACGTCTTGCCCGGCATCGTGCGCGGCTTGCTGGACGGGGTGGAGTTCTTCTTGCTGGTGGCTTGCGTGAGCGGCTTGTATTTTTATGTGCCCAACACGCGGGTGCAGTGGCGCCATGCCGTCACGGCCGGTTTTCTGGTGGCCGGTGGCATCGAGATCGCCAAGAAGTTGCTGGCGGTTTACCTGACCCAGATCCCGACTTATTCCGTCATCTATGGCGCTTTTGCGGCGGTGCCTATCCTCTTGGTCTGGATTTATGTGACCTGGGTGATCGTTTTGTTGGGGGCGGTGATCGCGGCCAGCATGCCCGAGGTGCGGCGCCAGCATTTGCGCCAGCCCGAAGGCGCCGGTTGGGAGTTTCGGGTGTCGCTGGAGGTGCTTTCGGCGCTCCAGGCCACAAGGCAGATGACGCCGCATGGTTTGACGGCCGATGCCCTGAGCGTGCAGCTGCGGCTGGATGTGCGCGAGGTGAATGCCGTGCTGGAGGTTTTGCGAAGCCTTGATTGGGTGGGCCTGCTGCGTGATGAGGGCGGCCCCCAGGCTTCGCGCTATGTGCTGCTGATCAACCCGGCGGTGACCCAGGCCGGGCCTTTGGCCAACCGTTTGCTCGTGCTGCGCGAGGCCGCGTCCTATCCCTTTTGGATGTCGACGGGCTTGGACCAGATGGCTTTGTCTGCGCTGCTGCCCGTGACCTCCAGCGCTTAGGCTTGAGATGTGATGTCGGGGCTCAGAACGGGATCTTGCCCGCCCAGATGTCCTTGTACATGACCCAGTCGCCCATGAAGCTGTAGAGCGGGCGCTTGAAGCTGGCGGGTTTGTTTTTCTCGAACACAAAGTGCCCGACCCAGGCGCAGCCGTAGCCGCACAGCAGACCGTAGACCAAGTATTGCGGCTTGCCGGTGTAGGCCAGCATGGCCAGGCACAGCAAGGCCAGCGTGCTGCCCACAAAGTGCAGGCGGCGGCAGGTGCGGTTGCTGTGCTCACTCAGGTAGAACGGGTAAAACTCGGCAAAGCTGTTGTGGGTCATTTTTTGTCTCCAGGTGTGTTCATCGTGTGCGGAAAGGGGCACTCAAGAAACCCCTGAAGCGGGCCCGTCCACCGCGCTCGGGATTGCTGCTCAGGCGGTACTCGGGGAAACGCCGTAAAAATCGGCCAATCGCGATGCGGCCTTCCAGCCGCGCCAGGCTCAGGCCCGCGCACTGGTGCACGCCAAAGCCAAAAGCCAGGTGCTTGTTGCCGGTGCGGCGCAGGTCCAGCTGCTCGGGGTTGTCGTACACCGCAGGGTCGCGGTTGGCCGCGCCTATGCACAGCGTGACCAAGGCGCCTGCGGGCAAATCCACGCCGTTGACCTGTGTGGCTTGCAGGGCGCGGCGGTTGCCCAGTTGGTTGGACGATTCAAAGCGCAGGAATTCGTCTACCGCCAAACCCAGGATGTGTTCTTCGGCTTCTTCGTCGGGTGCTTGCTGCAGGTCCGACAGCAGGCGCATGCGTTGCTCGGGCCATTCCTGCAGGCTGATGAGCGCGTTGCCGATCAGGTTGGTGGTGGTCTCGTGCCCGGCATTGAGCAAAAACACGCAGTTTTGCAGCAGCTCGACTTCGCTCAGGGCGTCGCCATTTTCCTCACCTTGGATCAAGCGGGTCAGCACATCGTGTTCTGGGTCGCCGGGCTGTTGACGGCGCTGGGCCACCAGCTCGCGCAGGTAGGCCAAAAACTCATTCACGCTGCGGTTGCCCAAGGCTTCTTGCTCGGGCGTGAGGGCGGGCTCCAGCGCCCCCAGAATGGCCAGCGACCAGCCGCGCAAAGGTTCGCGGTCGGCGTGCGGCACGTCCAGCAAGTTGCCAATGATCTCCACCGGAATGGCCGAGGCGAAGTCCTCGATCAGGTCGCCACCGCCTTGGGCTTCGATCTTGTCCAGCAGGCTGTCGACCAGCGACACGAGGCCGGGCTCCATGGCTTCAATGGCGCGGCGGGTGAGGGCACCCATGATCAGGCGCCGCACCCGGGTGTGCAGCGGCGGGTCGTTGAAGACCAGGCTGTTCGTGTGGTGCTCGAACAGCGGTGCCACACCGCCCGCGGTGGTGTAAGGCGGCTGGTTGAAGGGCGCGTGGTTGTACTTGGGGCCGAACTCGACCTGCTTGTCGGAGCTGAAGACCTTGGCGTCGCGGTACACCGCCACCAGATCGGCATGGCGCGTGAGGAAGTAGGAGCCATCGGGCATGCGCTTGAAGGGCTCGGTTTCGCGCAGCGCGGCATAGACCGGATAGGGGTTGTCCAGGAAATCGCGTTGCAAAGCCCGCAGGTCCAGCGTGCGGGCGATCTCTTGCGCCCTGCTCTCTGACAAGGGTGGGGTGATGTGGGCAGGCAGTGTGTTCATGTTGTAGGAGCGCACCCCTGTGCGCGAATGTTCGCCAGGGTCATGGTTTCAAAAAATCCTTGAGGGCCTGCAGCACGCCTTCAGGCGCTTCGGTCATCAGCGAATGGCCCGCAGGCAGCTGCGCCACGGTGGGGTGGGCGCAGAGCTTGATCAGGCTTTGTGCGGCTTTGGGCGGCGTCATCTGGTCGGCGCTGCCCAGCACAAACAGGGTGGGGCAGTTCACTTGCGGCATAGCCGCTTCGCCGCCTGCGTAGCTGTCGCAGGCCTTGAAGCCGGTGTGGAACACATTGACCTGGGTGTTGCTGGCCAACACGCGGCGCATGAGCGCCTTGCTGCCGCCATACAGCCAGGTGCCGGGGCCCAGGGCCGAAGGTGGTGGTGCCAGGGTGGAGTGCGAAAAGCTGTTGACCATGTCGATGGCCTTGAACGGTGCGCTGACCGACAGATCGAGCAGGGCGGGTGAGACGCGCATGGGGTAGGCGGTTCCGACCATGACCAGACGGCTCACGCGGCCAGGATGCGCCTTTGAATCGCGTGCTGCGGCTTCAAGGGCAATGAGTGAGCCAAAACTGTGGCCGATCAGCGCGGCCTTTTCAACCTTCAGGGCATCGAGCAGGGCAATGACAGTGTCTGCCGCTTCTTCTACGCTTGGTGGTGGTGTGCCTGCGCTTTTGCAGTGCCCGGGCAAATCGATGGCCAGCACGTTCCAGCCATGGTGCGCCAGGTAGCGGGTTTGCAAAATCCAGACGCTGTGGTCGTTGAGCACGCCGTGGATGAAGACGGCGGTGGGCTGTGCGGGGTTGAAGTCTTTGCCGCCGGTGTAGGCGTAGAGCGCGTGGCCTTGGACAGAGATTTTCATGCGGCTTTCTCCGCAGCCTTGAGGGCTTTTTTGAGGTCGTCGATCAAATCGTCGGGGTCTTCCAGGCCAATCGACAGGCGGATCGTGCCCTGGCCGATGCCGCTGGCGGCCAAGGCCTCGTCGCTCATGCGAAAGTGCGTGGTGCTGGCCGGGTGGATCACCAGGCTGCGGCAGTCGCCCACGTTGGCCAGGTGGCTGAAGACCTTGAGGGTCTCAATGAACTTTTGCCCTTGGGCGCGCGAGCCTTGGATGTCGAAGCTGAACACCGAGCCCGCACCGCGTGGCAGCAGTTTTTGCGCAAGCTGGTGCGAAGGGTGGCTCTCCAGCATGGGGTGGCCCACGCGGCTGACCAGGGGGTGCGCGGCCAGGAACTCGACCACTTTTTCGGTGTTGCTCATGTGGCGGGCCATGCGCAGGGGCAAGGTCTCAATGCCTTGCAAAATCAGCCAGGCGGTGTGCGGGCTCATGCAGGCGCCAAAGTCGCGCAGGCCCTCGCGGCGGGCGCGCAGCAAGAAGGCGCCCACGGTGCTTTCCTCGCTGAAGACCATGTTGTGAAAGCCTTCATAGGCCTGGCTCAGCTCGGCGAATTTGCCCGATTTGTCCCAGTCAAAACTGCCGCCATCGACCACCACGCCGCCCACCACGGTGCCGTGGCCCGACAGAAACTTGGTGGCCGAGTGGTAGACCAGATCGGCCCCGTGGTCAAAAGGCTTGATGAGCCAGGGCGAGGTCAGGGTGGAGTCCACCAGCAGCGGCACACCCGCCTCGTGGGCGATGGCGCTGATGGCCGGGATGTCCAGCACGTCCAGGCCTGGGTTGCCCACGGTTTCGCCAAAAAACAGCTTGGTGTTGGGCCGCACGGCGGCTTTCCACGCGTCCAGATCGCCGGGTTTGACAAAGGTGGTGCTGATGCCAAAACGGCTGAGCGTGTAGTGCAGCAGGTTGTGTGAGCCGCCATACAAAGCGGTGGACGCCACGATGTGCGAGCCCGCCCCCATGAGCGTGGCGATGCTCAAGTGCAAGGCCGCTTGGCCGCTGGCGGTGGTGATGGCGCCAATGCCGCCTTCAAGTGCCGAGATGCGTTGTTCCAGCACCGCGTTGGTCGGGTTGCTGATGCGGCTGTACACATGCCCTGGCCGCTCGAGGTTGAATAGGGCGGCGGCCTGGTCACTCGACTCGAACACGAAGGAGGTGGTCAGGTGGATCGGCACCGCGCGTGCGCCGGTGGCCGGGTCAGGTGCAGCGCCTGCGTGCAGGGCGAGGGTGTCAAATCCGGGGTCGCTGTAACCAGCCATGGAAAGTCTCCGAAAAAGAAAGTGTGCGGCAAGCTTGATTCGTTACGCTTTGCTGCCATTGTGGGCTATATTGATACCCAAATTCACCCCGGTTCGACCCTCAGGAGACACACCATGAAAGTCAGCGACATCCTCCGCGTCAAAGGCAACACCTTGTTCACGGTCAAGCCCGAAGAACCTTTGTCCGAAGCCATGAGCTTCATGGCCGAAAAAGACATTGGTTCCCTGGTGGTGATGGCCAAGGGCGAACTGGCTGGCATGCTGACTTTCCGCGAGGTGATCCAGCGCATCGTCAAAAACGGCGGTCAAGTGGGCAACACCACCGTCAACGACGCGATGGACAAGCAACCCCTGACCTGCACCAGCGAAACCGACTTGGACGATGTGCGCCGCATGATGCTGGACCGCCACGCCCGCTACATGCCCGTCATGGACGAGCGCATGCTGATGGGCGTGATCAGCTTCTACGATGTGGCCAAGGCTGTGGTCGATGGCCAGAACTTTGAAAACAAGATGCTCAAGGCCTACATCCGCGACTGGCCGGACGAGGCCAACGCCGAGCCAGGTGTCAAGATCTGAACCATTTGGGATGCACAGGGCCTGATTCCGCCCCGGGATCAGGCCCTTGTCTTTGGGGTGCCCCCATTCGGGGATAATCCCAGCCATGAGCGGCAATACCTTCGGAACCCTATTCAACGTCACCAACTTTGGTGAATCCCACGGCCCGGCCATTGGCTGCGTGATCGACGGCTGCCCACCGGGCTTGCCGCTGAGCGAGGCCGACATCCAGCCCGACCTGGACCGCCGCCGCCCCGGCACCAGCAAATTCGTCACCCAACGCAACGAACCCGACGCGGTGCAGATCGTCTCGGGCGTGTACCAAGGCCTGACCACCGGCACCCCGATTTGCCTGCTGATCCAGAACACCGACCAGCGCAGCAAGGACTATGGCGACATCCTGCAGACCTTCCGCCCCGGTCATGCCGATTACACCTACTGGCGCAAATACGGCCTGCGCGACCCGCGTGGTGGTGGCCGTTCGTCGGCACGTTTGACCGCCCCCATGGTGGCTGCGGGTGCTGTCGCCAAGAAGTGGCTCAAGGAAAAACTGGGCACTACTTTTGTGGGCTGCATGACGCAAATCGGCGATGTGCCGATTGGTTTTGAGAGCTGGGACCACGTGCCCAACAACCCGTTTTTTGCCCCGGTGGCCGATGTGTCGGCGCTGGAGGACTACATGAATGCGCTGCGCAAGTCGGGCGATTCGTGTGGTGCGCGCTTGCGCGTGGTGGCCCGTGGCGTGCCCGTGGGCCTGGGTCAGCCGCTGTTTGACAAGATGGACGCCGACATCGCCTACGCCATGATGGGCATCAACGCCGTCAAGGGCGTGGAGATTGGGGCCGGCTTTGGCTGCGTCACGCAAAAGGGCAGCACCGCCGGTGATGCGCTCAGCCCCGAGGGCTTTGTGGGCAACAACGCCGGTGGCGTGCTGGGCGGCATCACCACCGGGCAAGACCTGGAAGTGTCGATCGCCGTCAAGCCGACCAGCTCGATCTTGATTGCACGCGAGTCGATCGACTCGAACGGCCAGCCGACCGAGGTCATCACCAAGGGCCGCCACGACCCTTGCGTGGGCATCCGAGCCACGCCGATTGCCGAGGCCATGCTGGCCCTGGTGGTCATGGACCATGTCTTGCAGCACCGCGCCCAGTGCGGTGATGTGGTGCATGCCGTGGCCCCGATCGCTGCCGTCAAACCCTGATGCCCGACAGCCGCAAGCAGCTGCTGCCTTTTGCGGCCATGTCGGCCGCGTATTTCGCGCACATCGGGTTTTTCAACCCCTACCTGCCCCTGTGGCTCAAAGACATGGGGCTGGGCCTTTTGGCCATCAGCGTGCTGACCTCGGTGCAGGCTGCCACCCGTTTGTTTGCACCCTATGCCTGGGGCGCCTTGAGTGACCGCACGGGCGAGCGCATCAAGCTGCTGCGCCTGGGCGCGGTGGTGGCGTTTGCCTCGGCTTGCCTGCTGTGGCTGGACTGGGGGCCTGTGGGTCTGGGTTTGGTCTTGCTGGTCATGTTCACCCACACCAGCTCGATGATGCCCATGAGCGAGGCGGCCATGGCGCATCTGGTCAGCCAGGGCGGGGGCTTTGACACCAAGCGTTATGGCCGTGTGCGCCTGTGGGGCTCGCTCGGTTTTCTGGTCACGGTGTTTGTGGCCGGAGCCTGGTTTCAGGCTTTTGGCATGCAGCACTTTCCGGGCTGGACGGTGTTCAGCTTGGGCGCTGTGCTGCTCAGCGCCTTTTGGCTGCCTGACTTGAAGGAAGCGGTGCACGCGGAGCATGTGCACCTGCCGGTGGGGCCGGTGCTGCGGCAAAAGCCGGTGCGCTGGTTCTTTGCGGCGGCGTTTTTTCATGTGCTCTCGCACATCGGCATTTATGTGTTTTTCTCCCTGTACCTGGATGCGCTGGGCTACAGCAAAACCATGATCGGGGTGCTCTGGGCGGTGTCGGTCGCGGTCGAGATCGTCTGGTTCTTCACCCAATCGCGCTGGTTGCCGCGCCTGCCTTTGACGGCCTGGCTGGTGGCTTGCTCGGCGGCCATGGTGCTGCGCATGGCGCTGACCACGGTGTGGGCGGATGTGCTGTGGGTGCTGCTGCTGGCGCAAGCCATCCATGCGCTGACCTTTGCGGCGCACCACACGGCTTGCATTGCCTTGTTATCGCACCATTTTCCGGGGCGTTTGCGCGGACGTGGGCAAGCCCTGTACACCGTGATCGCTTATGGCTTTCCAGGGGTGTTGGGCGGTTTGCTGGGCGGCATGCTCAGTGAGCGCTGGGGCTTGCAAAGCGTGTTTGCCGCCAGCGTGCTGACCAGCCTGGTTGCCACCGCAGCGGCCTACAAGGTGTGGCGCTTGCAACACCCGCGCAACGCCGCCACACGGGCTGCTTCATGACCTTTTTGCATGAATTTTTGCCACCCACACTGCAGCACGAACTGGCCGGTGTGCAGCGCCATGTCACGCAGCATGCGGGAGCCTGCACGGTCTGGCATGCCTGGGGCGATGCCGACCGGCCGGTGGTGGTTTTGCTGCACGGCGGCAGCGGCAGCTGGACGCATTGGGTGCGCAACATCGCGCCTTTGCAGGGTGCTGGCTGGCGCGTGCTGGTGCCCGATTTGCCCGGCTTTGGTGATTCTGATTTGCCCGCAGGCTGCAGCGATGTCGATGGTTTGCCTGAGCACTTGCATGCGGGTTTGCAGCAGCTGCAGCCGACAGGCCCGGTGGCCCTGGTGGGTTTTTCCTTTGGGGGCATGACGGCGGCTTTGTGGCTGGAGGCCTACCCGCAAGACGCGCAGCAGCTGGTGTTGGTGGGCGCACCCGGCATGGGTTTCGCCTTGCCTGAGCGCATTCCTCTGAAGGGTTGGCGGCATTTGCCCACGCCCGAGGCGCAAGCCCAGGTGCACCGGCACAACCTCATGGCCTTGATGCTGCAAACGCCCGAGGCCCTGGACGGTCTGGCGCTGAGCCTGCACACGGCCAATGTGCAGCGTGACCGCATGCCGCGCAGACGCTTGTCGTCCACCGACATCGTGGCGCAGGTCTTGCCCAAGCTGCAGGTGCCCGTGAGTGCCATTTACGGCGAGCACGACGCCTTGTACCGAGGCCGTTTGCCCGAGCTGCAGGCGGCCATGCAGGGCTGGGCGCCCCATTGGGGCCAGTGGTGCACCGTGCCAGGGGCCGGGCATTGGGTGCAGTACGAAGCGGCCGATGCGTTCAATCCGGCTTTGCGCGCCATCCTGACTTCGCCGCTTGTTTGAGGGCAGCGCCCGGCTTTCCCCTGTGCGCCATTGGGTTGATGGCAGCGCTTGAAGCCGCTGGGGCCTGCTGCGTTCAAAATGGTGTCCTTGTCTTTTCCGTTTTTGAATTTGCGAAAGCCGCTCATGACCACCACCTTGAAAATTGATTTCGTCTCCGACATTGCCTGCCCCTGGTGCGCGGTGGGCTTGAGTTCGCTGGAAAAAGCGCTGGAGCGCCTGCAAGGCGAGGTCCAGGCCGAGCTGCACTTTCAGCCTTTTGAATTGAATCCGCAGATGCCGCCCGGTGGCCAGGACTTGGGTGAGCACCTGACAGAAAAATACGGCTCCACACCCGAGCAGCAGGCACAGATCCGCCAGACCATCGCAGCGCGCGGTGCCGAGGTGGGTTTCGAGTTCCATCCCGGTGGGCGTGGCCGTGTGTACAACACGTTTGAGGCGCACCGCTTGTTGCATTGGGCCGAGGGCCAAGGTGCAGGCCGCCAACATGCCTTGAAAAAGGCTTTGTTGCGCGCCTACCAGGGCCGCGCCGAATGTGTTGAAGACCCCGAGGTCTTGCTGGCCGCAGTGGCCGAAGCCGGGCTCGATGTGGAGGCAGCGCGCGCGGTGCTGGGCAGCCAGGACAACGCGCTCGCGGTGCGCGAGCGTGAGCAGTTCTACACACAGGCGGGCATCCGTTCGGTGCCTGCGGTCATCGTCAACGACCGCCATCTGATTTCGGGCGGCCAGCCGGTCGAGGTGTTTGAGCAGGCTTTGCGCCAGATCGCGGCGGGCGACGTGTCCTGAATCGGACCAGGCCAACGAGGAGCACTTCATGTCCGCTACCAGAACCCCCGTCCTGTTCGTCTCGCACGGCTCGCCCATGTTCGCGCTCGACCCGGGCACCACCGGCCCGGCCTTGGTCGACTGGGTGCAGTCACAAGCGCCCGCCAGCCAATTGCGCGGCATCGTGGTCATGTCGCCGCACTGGATGACGCGCGGCATCGGCGTCATGGGCACGCCGCGGCCTGAAACCTGGCACGACTTTGGCGGTTTCCCAGAGGCGCTGTACCAGCTGCAGTACCCGGCCCAGGGCGACCCGGCGCTGGCCAGGCAGGTGCTTGCGTTGTTGCAAGCCGCCGACTTGCCTTGTGGCGAAGACTCTGAACGGCCTTATGACCACGGTGCGTGGGTGCCCTTGCGCCACATGTACCCCGAGGCCAATGTGCCGGTGGTGCAGGTGTCCTTGCCTGCGTACGTGCCGACCTCGGTGAACTATGCCATGGGCCAAGCCCTGGCACCGCTGCGCGAGCAGGGCATCTTGCTGATGGGCTCGGGCGGCATGACGCACAACCTGCGCGAGTTGCGTCGGGTGCAGGGGCCAACCGAGCCCTATGTCACGGCTTTTTGTGATTGGGTCGAGGACACCTTGCAAAGCGGCGACCTGAGCGCCATGCTGGACTACCGTGCCCGTGCGCCCGGTGCCGAACGCGCGCACCCCACCGACGAGCATTTCCTGCCGATCTACTTTGCCCTGGGCGCTGCCGGTTGGGGCCAAAGCCCGCAGGTCTTGCCGCAGTACATCAGCCACGAGGTGGTGTATTCCTCGCTTTCGATGGACGCGTTCAGCTTTTCATGAGCGCCGCACCAGCGCCGCTGTTGACGGTGTACTTTGACGGCTCGTGTCCGCTGTGCCAGCGCGAAATCGCGATTTTCCGCCGCTTGCCTGAGGCTTTGTCCATCGCCTGGGTGGATGTCAGTGCCGGGCAGAATCTGGGCGGCGTGCTCAGCTGCGAGGCGGCCATGGCGCGCTTTCATGTACGCGATGCGCAGGGGCGTTTGTTCAGTGGCGCTGCAGCGTTTTCGCGCATGTGGCGCGTTTTCCCCGGATGGCGTTGGCTGGGCTTGGCGTCTGCTTGGCCACCGATGTCCTGGCTGTTTGAACTTGCTTACCGCTTGTTTTTGCCGCTTCGCCCGTTTTTGCAGCGCTGTGTTCGCCGTTGGGGCAAAGCGGCATGATGCGCAGCTTGCCCGAGGGTTACCGTGCACTGGTGGTCGGTGCAGCTGGTGCCTTGGGGCACGCCTTTGTGCAAGGGCTTCAATCCGATCCACGCTGTCAGCATGTGCAAGCGGTCTCCCGTCAAAGCCCCATTGGACTCGACTTGTTGAGCGAGGCCAGCATGGTGGCTTGCGCCCAGGCGCTGAAGGCCATAGGCCCATTTCATCTGGTCATCGATGCCACGGGCGCTTTGGTACTCGATGGTGTGGGGCCTGAAAAGCGACTGGACGAGCTGGATGCCGGGCATCTGCTCGACGCGATGGCCTTGAATGCGGTGGGACCGGCTTTGTTGCTGAAGCATTTCGCGCCTTTGCTGGCATCGGGTCAGCGCGTGATCTGGGCCAAGTTGTCGGCGCGCGTGGGCAGCATCGAAGACAACCGCAAGGGCGGTTGGTACGGCTACCGCGCAGCCAAAGCGGCGCTCAACATGCTGTTGCAAACAGCCGCCATCGAAATCGCACGGCGCAGGCCCTTGGCCGTGTTGGCGGCCTTGCAGCCGGGCACGGTGCGCTCGGCCTTGAGCCAGCCCTTTGTGGGTGCGGATGCGATGGCGCCTGAAGACTCGGCGCAGCGCTTGCTGGCGGTGCTTGATGCCTTGCAGCCCACCGGGCGGGCGCAGTTTGTGGACCACCAGGGGCAAACCATTCCCTGGTGATGCGGGTGGGTCAAGTTACCCCCGCGCACTGTGCGCCAAGCTGTGGATAAGCCCATGAACAAGCCTGAGAACCCGCATGCCTGTTGGGCTGGCGGCGTGTGCTTCAATTTTGAGCAGCGGCTCAGCCCAGCGCCTTGGCGATTTTGTGGCGCGGCACGGAAGTCTTGGGGCATTGGCCCTTGGGCAGCTCAAACCACTGGCGCACATCGGCGTCCACGCCCACGCCGTGCATGAAGTTGTAGATGGCTTTTTTCAGGCCCTGGCCCAACAGGTCGTGGTCCACGCCGGGGGGCATGGGGGTCGGGTCGACAAAGCCCACATCGTTTTTGGCAAACGTGCCTTCGGGCAGGAGCAAGAGCTTCACGCCATAGGCCTCGGGGTTTTGCCCCACGGGTGAATGCACGGTGCAGACGAAGCGGTGGAAAAAGCCGCTGTGGATGCAGCCGTTTTCAAACAGTTGGCGCACGTATTCGAGCGCGTCCACCGTGTCTTGCACCGTTTGCGTCGGGAAGCCGTACATCAGGTAGGCGTGCACCAGCACGCCCGCGTCCGCAAAGCCTTTGGTGACTTGCGCCACCTGCTCGACCGAGACGCCTTTTTTCATGAGCTGAAGCAGGCGGTCGGACGCGACTTCGAGCCCGCCCGACATTGCAATACACCCGCTTTGCGCCAGCAGTTCGCACAGCTCGGGGGTGAAGGTTTTCTCAAAGCGGATGTTGCCCCACCAAGAAATTTGCACGCCCCGGCGCAGCAGCTCTTCGGCCAGGGCCTTGAGGGCTTTGGGCGGTGCAGCCTCGTCCACAAAGTGAAAGCCGGTCTGGCCCGTCTCGGCCACGATCTGCTCGATGCGGTCCACCAAGGTGCTGGCCTCAGCGGTTTCGTAGCGGCTGATGTAGTCCAGGCTCACGTCGCAAAAGCTGCATTTTTTCCAGTAGCAGCCGTGCGCCACGGTGAGCTTGTTCCAGCGCCCATCGCTCCACAGCCGGTTCATCGGGTTGAGCATGTCGAGCAGCGACAAATACTTGTGCAGCGGCAGGCCGTCCCAGGTGGGCGTGCCCACGTCTTCAAAAGCGATGTCGGGCTCTTGCAGGTTGATGTACTGCACCTGGCCTGCATCGCTCCGGATGAAGGTGCGCTGCAGGCGCTGCGCGCTGCGTTGGCCTTGCAGGTGCTCGATCAGGCTCAGCAGCGGGCGTTCGCCACCGTCGAGCGTGACGAAATCCACATGGTCGAAGACACGGGCGTCTTTCAACTCGCGCAGCTCGGTGTTGACGAAACCTCCACCCAGGCCAATGCGGATCTGGGGGCGTGCGCGCTTGATGCATTGGGCGATGCGAAATGCCGCATAGACCGAACCGGGAAAGGGCACGGACAGCAGCACCAGTTGCGGCTGGTGGCGTTCAATGGCTTGCAGGGCCAGGCGCTCCAGCGTGGTGTCGATCAGGTTGGGGGGCTCGGCCAGCGCCTCAGCCAGTGCGTCAAAGCTGGGCTGGCTGGCGGCCAGGCGTTCGGCGTAGCGCACGAATTCAAAGCCCTCGTCGACCGCGTCGCGCAGCACATCGGCCAGGTCGTTCAGGTACAGCGTGGCCAGGTGCCGGGCGCGGTCGGTTTGACCCAAAGCGCCAAAGGCCCAACCGATCGGGTCACCGGTGCCATCGTCGTCATACGCATCGAGCGCCGCAAAGCGCGGACCTTCAGGCAAAAAGCCCCGGCCCGCAATGCGGTGGCTCAGGGTGCTGTCGCCCCCTTGCAAAAAGGCGATCACCGGGTCGATGCTGACGGCGTAATCGTTGAAGTGGTCGAGGAAAAAGTTCACCGGGCCAGAGCGGTCTTCTAACGGCAAAGCCAGCGCCGCGTTGCGCAAATCGGTCAGTCCTTGGCGGTTGAGCAAGGCCAGCACCGTGGCCAGCGCCAAGTCTTCTTGTGCCGCATCGACACCCCGCGAACGCAGAAAACCCGTCAGGTAGGCCGTGGACGGGTAGGGCGTGTTGAGCTGTGTCATCGGCGGGATGAGGCTCAGGACTTTGAACGGGGCGGGGCTGGACATGAATGGGCTTGCGGCGGATCGGATGGGTGATTATCGGTGCTCAGGCCTTAACATCAGGGCCTTTCGCCTTGAAGTGAGTCCGCCTTTGTCCGAGTCCCCCGCACCCCAGCCCATGTCTTTGACCGATTTTTCGGCTTTGGTGTTGCGGGCACCCGAACAGGCCAAGCTCAGCCCAGCCCAAAAGCGCTTCAATGAATTGCTCGCCCGCATCGAAGACCTGACGCACCAGGTGCAGCGTTTGCAGGCTTGGTCGGATCGACACCGGCATGCGCACGTTCAGGTGCTGTACACCGCAGCGCAGCAAACACGCGAGTTGCGCAAAAGCCTGTTGCTGTTCTTGCACGAGCAGTTGCACAGCGCCGATTTGACCGCGCAGCAGCAGCGCATGGCGCGCAACAAACTGCGCAGTTTGATGGACCTTTTGTCACCGCTGGCTGACCCGCAAGTGCAGGCCTTGGCCGATTTGTATGCAGCAGACGATGACGATCAGGAAGAAGCCGAAGCCTTGGCCGAGGCTGCCGAGCGTGTGCGCGAAAAGATCGAGGCCGCTTTGGGCCAGCCCATCGAGAACCCCAGCCAATACCGCACCCCCGAAGCCATGGTGGCCGCCGGCATGCGCCAGTGGCAGCGCCAGCAGCAAGCCGATGACGAGCGCAAGGCCGCCAAGCGAGCCGCCCGCAAAGCCAAAAACAAACCGGCGCAAGAAAAAGCCGAACTGCAGCAGACCGATGCCAAGACCACCTTGCGCACCATCTACCGGCAATTGGCCAGCGCCTTGCACCCGGACCGTGAGCCCGACGAACAAGAGCGCCAACGCAAAACGGCCTTGATGAGCGAGGTCAACGCTGCCTATGAGAAAGCCGATCTGACCACCTTGATGCGTCTGCAAATGCAGATCACGCAGGTGGCACCGGGGGCCAGTTCACGCCTGGCCGATGACAAGCTGATGGCCATGTGTGCCTTGCTCAAGGAGCAGGTGTCGGCACTGGAAGACGATCTCGACCAGTTGCAGTTTCGCCTGTCACGCGAGTTGTGCATGCCGGTGCGGGCCGATGCCGATGAAGCCGCGATGACCCAGGCTCTGCAGCGCATGCAAGCCGATCAGCGGCACGAGGTGGACAGTCTGCAAGCCGATTTGCGCCGCATCCAATCCGAGGTGGAACTCAAGCGCTGGTTGAAAGAGCAGGCGCAGTTGGCCAAAGAAAAAGCCCGAGAGGACGTCTCGGGCTGGTGGGGCTGAAACCGCGCAGGGTCAGGCGGTGAGCTTTTGGTAAGCCGCTTCGTCCAGCAGGCTGTCCAGATCGGCCAAATTGGTCAGGCGGGCTTTGAAGAACCAGCCTTGGCCCAATGGGTCTGAGTTGGCCAGAGACGGGTCAGCGCGCAGGGCTTCGTTGACCTCGATGATCTCGCCGCCTGCGGGCATGTGCACATCGGCAGCGGCCTTGACCGATTCGACCACGCCAGAAACTTCCTTGGCGGCAAAGGTCTTGCCAATGGTGGGCAGGTCCACGAACACGATGTCGCCCAGCGTGTCTTGCGCATGCACGGTGATGCCCATGGTGGCGATGTCGCCCTCGCGTTGCAACCAGGTGTGTTCGTCAGAGAAAAGGAAGGACATGTGCGGCTTGTCAAATGGGGTCTTGAATCAAGAAACGCCCCGAAGGGCGTTTCGTTTTTTTTGATTATAGGCAGTCTTATTTGAAGCCCATCACATGGGGCAACCAGTTGGACAGGGCCGGCACAAAGGTCAGCAATACCAGCACCACACCGTGCGCCCACAGGAAGGGCTTGAGTTCGCGGGTCAGCTCACTCAGGGGGACCTTGGACACGTTGGAGGTCACGAACAGCAAGCCGCCCACCGGCGGCGTGATCATGCCCAGCGTGAGGTTGTAGATCACCACCATGGCAAAGTGGATCGGGTCAATGCCCAACTTGGCCGCCACGGGGGCCAGGATGGGCACCAGCACCATCACGCCCGGCAGAGGTTCGATGAAGATGCCAAAGATCAGCAAGAAGATGTTGATGACGATCAGGAATCCCCAGACACTCAGATTCATGCCGGAGATCCAGCCTGCCACGGTCTGGGGCATGCCTTCGATGGTCAAAATCCAGGCAAACGAGGCCGAGGTGCCGATGATCAGCAGCACCGATGCCGTGAGCAGGGCCGAGCGCGACAGGATGTCGGGCACGGCTTTCCATTCCAATGTGCGGTACACGTATTTGCCGCAGATGAGCGCGTAGAACACGGCCACCACCGAAGCTTCGGTGGGGGTGAACCAACCGGCACGCATGCCGCCCAAAATCAGCACGGGCAGCAAGATGGCGGGCAGGGCCTTCCAGGTGGTGGACAGGATTTCTGCACCCGTGGGCAATTGGCCATCGCCTTTGTAGTTGCGTTGCTTGGAGATGTAGTAGTTCACCAGGCACATCGCCGCGGCGATGATCACACCGGGGATCAGGCCTGCGATGAACAGTGCGCCCACCGAGACGTTGTCGTCGGCCAGGGCGTAGATGATCATGATGATCGACGGGGGAATGATCGGGCCCACAATGGCGGTGGATGCCGTCAGCGCTGCTGCGTAGGGTCGCCCATAACCGGCCTTGTCCATCATGCGGATCAGCATGGAGCCTGGGCCTGCGGCATCGGCCAGGGCCGAGCCCGAGATGCCCGAGAAGAAGGTCAGCGACACCACGTTGGTGTAACCCAGACCACCGCGCTTGTGCCCCACAAACTGGCCGGCAAACTTGAGCAGCACCTCGGTCAGCGAGCCGCCGCTCATGAGCTCAGCAGCCAGGATGAAGAAGGGCACCGCCATCAGCGGAAAGCTGTCAACACCGGTGAAGGTTTCCTTGAGCAGCACCAGCATGGGGTAGGCATCGGACAACACCAGCGCCGTGACGGTGGACAGGCCCAGGGCAAAAGCCACAGGCACGCCAATGGCCAGGTAGATGCAGACGGAAATCAGGAGGATCAGGCTGGCGCTCATAGGGATGCACTCGCGGTAGCGTCAAAGTGGGCATCGCTCGCAAATTCACGGCGTGCGATGTAGCTGCGAACAATCAGCAACCAATGGATCAGGGTCATGCCCATGCCCAATGGCAGTGCCAAATAAATCCATGAGATGGAAATCTGTGTGGCAGGGGTGATTTGGTATTGGGTGCGGTCCATGTATTGCCAACCGAACCAGATGCAGAACACGCAGAAAGCGGTGACCAGCAGTGCAATGACAATGCGCAGTGCTTGTGCGGCTCGGGTGGGCATGCTGTCTTGCAAGTTGTCGATGGCGATGTGCCCGCCGTAACGCAAGACCGGTCCGCAACCGATGAAGGTCAACCAGATCATCATGTGACGGGCCACTTCTTCGGCCCATTCAATCGACTGGTTGGTGGTGTAACGCAACACCACATTGGTAAAAATGATCACTGACATCGCAGCCAGGATCAGGATCAGTGCCCAGCGGTTGAACGCCAGAAAATAGTCTTCGAATTTTTTCATCACGTACCGGCCTTTCAAAGACCATCACCCATCAAAAAGGCCTGTACCACCTTTGGCAGCACAGGCCCATGTTTGCTTCAATCGAGGTTCAGCGAACTTCCTGGATCTTGCGGATGTTGTCTGCGCCAAATTCCTTGGAGTAGGCGGCGTAAGCGGGTACCAGGGCATCACGGAAAGCTTGGCCATCCACTTTACGCACCACGCTCATGCCGTCTTTTTCGAGTTGGGCGATGCCGTTGTTCTCATCTTCGTTGACTTTTTTGCGTTGGGCCACTTTGGCTTTTTGAGCCGCGTCGTAGAAGACCTTCTTATCAGCATCGCTGAGCTTGTTCATCAGGCGAGGCGATGTGATCAGCAGACCTGGCGAGTACACGTGGCCCGTCAGAGACAGGTATTTTTGCACTTGCGAGAACTTGGACGCCAAGATCACGGGGATGGGGTTTTCCTGACCGTCCACAGTGCCTTGCTGCAAAGCACCAAACACTTCAGGGAAAGCCATGGGCGTGGGCTGGATGCCGAAGGTTTTGTAGCCGTCCATGTGCACCTTGTTTTCCATGGTGCGCATCTTCAAGCCGGCCGCATCCGAAGGCTTGATGATGGGATGTTTGCTGTTGGTCATGTGGCGAAAACCATTTTCCGTCCAGGCCAGAGCTACCAAGCCCTTGGATGGGAATTTGGTCAGGATGTCTTGGCCGATGGGGCCATCCATGACTTTGCGGGCGTGGTCGTAGTCACGGAACAGGAAGGGGATGTCCACGATCTTGACTTCGGGCACGAAGTTGCCGACAGGACCGGTGGAGGTGTTGACCAGATCCAGTGTGCCCAGTTGCACGGCTTCGATCATTTCGCGTTCACCACCCAGGGCGCTGTTGGGGAACTGTTGGCACTTGTAGCGGCCTTGTGTGCCTTTTTCAATGTCGTCACAAAACGCGGTGGAGCCCACAGCGTAGTGCGAAGTGGCCGAGGTGGCGTAGCCGATTTTGAGGACGGTTTGCGCTGAAGCGGCGCTCATCAATCCCAGAGCCAAGCTCGTGCCCAGTGCCAATTTGTTCAGTTTCATTGAATGTCTCCAGTTGAAAGGGGTGATGCAGTTGAGCAAGCTCAACTTGTCATACAACTTTGATTATGGCGACAAGCGGGACAAGGCCAATAAGGGTTTTCGCGAGGATTGATGCCAAGGTGACCCGCAGCGCACCCAGCGACCAGCGAAAAAAAGAGGCCGCAAGGGCCTCTGGGGGGGCATCGGGCGATGCTGGGGGCATCACATGCCCGAGTAGTTCGGACCGCCACCGCCTTCGGGTGTGACCCAGACGATGTTTTGCGTCGGGTCCTTGATGTCGCAGGTCTTGCAGTGCACACAGTTTTGCGCGTTGATCTGCAGGCGGTCGCTGTTGTCTTCGTTCTTGACGAACTCGTACACACCAGCTGGGCAGTAGCGGCTCTCAGGTCCACCGAATTTGGCCAGGTTGATGCTGACGGGGACGGATGCGTCTTTCAGCGTCAGGTGGGCCGGCTGGTTTTCTTCGTGGTTGGTGTTGCTGATGAACACGCTCGAGAGGCGATCGAAGGTCAGCTTGCCGTCTGGTTTGGGGTAGTCGATCTTGGGGCAGTCGGCTGCAGGCTTGAGGTACGTGTGGTCGGCCTTGTCGCGGCGCAGTGTCCATGGGATGTGACCACGCAGCACGAACTGCTCGAAGCCGTTCATCAAGGTGGCCACTGTGAGGCCCTTCTTGAACCAGCTCTTGAAGTTGCGCGACTTGTTCAGCTCGGCATGCAGCCAGCTGGCCTCGAAAGCCTCGGGGTAGGCGCTCAACTCGTCGTGCTGACGACCGGCCACGATAGCGTCGTAAGCAGCTTCAGCGGCCAGCATGCCGGTCTTGATGGCGGCGTGGCTGCCTTTGATGCGGCTGACGTTCAGGTAACCGGCGTCACAGCCGACCAATGCGCCGCCCGGGAACACGGTCTTGGGCAGGCTCATCAGGCCGCCAGCGGTGATGGCGCGTGCGCCGTAGCCGATGCGCTTGGCGTTGACCTCGCCTTTGTCGTTGGTGAAGTACCACTTGATGTTGTTGTGGGTCTTCCAGCGCTGGAATTCCTCGAAGGGGCTGAGCCAGGGGTTGGCGTAGTCCAGACCGACCACATAGCCGATGGCGATCTTGTTGTCTTCCATGTGGTACATGAAGGCGCCACCGTAGGTGTCGTTGTTCATGGGCCAGCCGGCGGTGTGCATAACAAAGCCGGGGGTGTGGCGCGAAGGATCAATCTCCCAGACTTCCTTGATGCCGATGCCGTAAGTCTGCGGGTCGCGGCCCTCGTCCAGTTTGAACTTGGCGATCAGCTGCTTGCCCAGGTGGCCGCGTGCGCCTTCGGCGAACACGGTGTATTTGCCATGCAGCTCCATGCCCAGCTGGAAGTTCTCGGTGGGCTCGCCGTCTTTGCCGACACCCATGTTGCCGGTGGCCACGCCTTTGACGGAGCCGTCGTCGTTGTAGAGCACTTCAGCCGCAGTGAAGCCGGGGAAGATTTCCACGCCCAGGTTTTCAGCCTGCTGGGCCAGCCAGCGGGTGAAGTTCGACAGGCTCAGGATGTAGTTGCCGTGGTTTTGCGCAAACTCGGGCAAAAACATGTCGGGTGTGCGGGTTGCACCAGTCTCAGACAGGAAGCTCCAATTTTCGCTGGTCACGGGCTGGTTGAGCGGGGCGCCCAGTTCTTTCCAGTTGGGAAAGAGTTCGGTCAGCGCTTTGGGATCCATGATGGCGCCGCTCAGGATGTGGGCGCCGGGCTCGCCGCCTTTTTCCAGCACGACGACCGACACATCGGTGCCTTTTTCTGCGGCCAGCTGTTTCAGGCGGATGGCCGTTGACAGGCCGCCAGGGCCGCCGCCGACCACGACCACGTCGTATTCCATGGATTCGCGGGGACCATAAGTGCTCAAAATTTCTTCGGGGCTCATGAACGTCTCAGTTTGAAGTTGTGGATTCGGGTACCGGTCACCAGGGTGTCGGGCTTGTGACTCATTTTATGCGGCTTGAAAGCCGTTCCCCCGCACAATGGTGTCACCCTCGGGTTAGCCCCTGAGTTGAACCATTTGGAAGGACTTGTCATGGCGTATGAAATTGATTTGTCGGGCCGCGTGGCCCTGGTGACCGGCGCATCCAGCGGCTTGGGCGCGCAATTTGCCCGCACCTTGGCCAAAGCAGGCGCGGGCGTGGTGTTGGCCAGCCGCCGGGTCGATAAGCTCAAAGATTTGCGTGCCGAGATCGAAGCGGCTGGCGGCAACGCCCATGTGGTGGCCATGGATGTGACGGACCAGCACAGCATCGCTGCTGCCGTGGCGCACGCCGAAACCGAGATGGGCAGCATCGACATTTTGGTGAACAACTCGGGCGTGAGTACCACCCAGCGCATCCAGGACGTGACCGAGGCCGATTACGACTTCATCATGGACACCAATGTGCGTGGCGCCTTCTTTGTGGCCCAAGAAGTGGGCAAGCGCATGCTGGCCCGTGCCAAGGGCGCGGCGCCGGGCAGCTTCACGGGCGGGCGCATCGTCAACATCGCCTCGATGGCGGGCTTGAAGGTCTTGCCACAAATTGGCGTGTACTGCATGAGCAAGGCGGCAGTCATTCAGATGACCAAGGCTTTTGCGGTGGAGTGGGGGCGTTTTGGCATCAACGTGAACGCGATTTGCCCCGGCTACATCGACACCGAAATCAACCACCACCACTGGGAAACCGAACAAGGTCAGAAACTCATCAGCATGCTGCCGCGCAAGCGGGTGGGCCAGCCGCAAGACCTGGACGCTTTGCTGGTGATGCTGGCCAGCGACCAGAGCCATTTCATCAATGGTGCGGTGATCTCGGCAGACGACGGCTTTGCCATCTGAGTGAGGGCGTCATGAAGCTGGAATTGCCAGAACACAAGAAGCTCGTGCACCAGATGGTGATGCCGATCCGTTGGGGTGACATGGACGCCATGGGCCATGTCAACAACACGGTGTATTTCCGCTATTTAGAAACGGTGCGCATCGACTGGTTCGAGGCGATTGGCTGCCAGGTGAACCCGCAAGGGCAGGGTCCGGTGATCGTGAACGCGTTTTGCAACTTCTACAAACAGTTCGAGTACCCCGGCGACATCCTGGCCAAGATGTACGTGAGCGATCCGGGCCGCACCACCTTTGAAAGCTGGTGCACGCTGGAGCGCACGGACCAGCCCGGTGTGGTGTTCGCCGCGGGCGGGGCCACCACGATCTGGGTGGACTTTCCTCAGCAAAAAGCGGTGACCTTGCCCGACTGGGTCAAGGACTTGGTCACGCCTTGAAGTCGTGAAGGCTCAGGCTTTGGCGCCCACCGCCGTCCATTGGCTGGCGTGCTGGGTGAGCCAGTCGTTGGCCTGCGTTGGGTGGCCCACCTGCATGGGGTGAAAGTCTTTGCGGGCATAGGCCGCGATCGGCTTGGCGCAGCGCCAGACCAGGCCGTGTCGACCAAACAAAAACTTGCCGGCTGACCACCAGGTGGACGGTTTGAACAAGGTCTTGTCGTGCCAGAGGTTGTTGACCGTCTGGCGCAACACATCGGTGCTGAACTGGACCGTGACGAACCAGAACCAGCGCATGCGCCAGGCGTGGTTGCCACCCAGGCGCTGGTACAAATCGAACGCCACGCATTTGTGTTCGGACTCTTCGGCGGCATGCCAGCGCCACAGGGTTTTAAGAGGGTCTTCGGCCTTGGCGAACCAGTCGCCTTCTTGGTCCATGCGTTCGAGCACCATGTCGCCAAAGATCGAGGTGTAGTGCTCAAAAGCGGCGGTGATCGCCAGCTCGTGCAGATAACCCTTGTCGCTTTTTTCGAACAGTTCGCGGCGGCCTTTGTCCAGGCGCTGCTGCGAACGGGGACCCCAGTGGTTGACCAGGCCTTGCTTGTCCAAGTGGGCGTTGTACAGGCCGTGCAGGTGGCGGTGTGTGGCTTCTTGTCCGATGAAGCCTTTGACCACCTGACGCAGGTCGTCGTTCTCGGGCGTGTCGGGCAGGGCCTTGGCACCGCTTTTGACCGCATCGATGAAAAATTGCTCGCCAACTGGAAAGCTCATGGACAAGGCATTGGCATAAGCCGTGAGGAAGGCATCGCCGCCATTCCAGTGGCGTGAAAAGCCTTTGGACAAGTCGACTGCGAGTTTGCGCACGGTCAAATCGGTGGGGCTGGGCAGGGCGGCGTGTGTGGACATGTGTGACAGCTTTGAAAATCGATCAGAATGTGAGGATTATTCAGATTTATGTCGGGTCACACAACTCGCGATCTGCTCAGATTTGAAAGGCCCCCTCAGATGCCCAGCGCCAAACCGGCCAACAAGCCCGAACCCAGAAGCCATGCGCGTCGCCAGCCCACACAGGCGCGTTCGCAGCAAACGATCCAGACCTTGTTCAAGGCGGCTGCTCAGATTCTGGACAAGGACGGCGAGGCCGGTTTGTCGACCAACAAGGTCGCCGCGGCAGCGGGGTTTTCGATCGGCACGCTCTACCAGTATTTCCCGAGCAAGGAGGTGCTGATCCAGGCCATGGCCGCGCGTGGTCAGGCCTTGGTGCTGGAGGAACTCAGCCAGTATTTGAGCGCGCTGGAAACGCGCGAGGATGTGCAAGCGCTCGATGGCCGGGATTTGCTGGCACAGGCCATCCGCATTTTGTTGCGCGGCTTTGCGACCGGCAAAGGCTTCAGCCAAAGCCTGATCCGGCTGTGCTGGACTCTGGAGCAGCCCGATGAAACCGCCAGCGCGGTGCGGCAGGTGTCCGAGCGGCTGGCCATGTTTTTTGAGCGCATCCAGCATCCGCAGTTGCAGCGGCCCAGCACCGCGCAGCTGTTTGTGCTCACCCGTTCTGTGATCGGCACTTTGCGCAGTGCCAGTCTGGAAAAGTCCCCTTTGCTGGGCAGCCCGGCTTTTGAAGAGGCTTTGCTGCAGATGGCCTGGGCCGTGCTGGCCAAGCCCACCGGGGCAGATGCTCAGGCTGCGGGTTTGGCCTTGGGCAAGCGGCCCATCACATAAAACTCGGGGTTGGGCAGCATGCCGCTGAAGCTGGCCATGCGGTTACTCAGGCCAAAGAAAGCGGTGATGGCCGCGATGTCCCAGATGTCTTCGTCGTTGAAGCCGTGCGCGTGCAAGGCGGCAAAGTCGGCGTCTTCGATTTCATCCGAGTGCTGGCAGACCTTCATGGCGAAGTCGAGCATGGCGCGCTGGCGCGGCGAAATGTCGGCTTTGCGGTAGTTGATGGCCACCTGGTCGGCCACCAGTGGCTTTTTTTCGTAGATGCGCAAGATCGCGCCGTGCGCCACCACGCAATACAGGCAGTTGTTGGCCGCGCTGGTGGTGGTCACGATCATCTCGCGATCGCCTTTGCTGAGGCCGCTTTCGCGCCCGACCGACTCGGGCACCATCAGGGCGTCGTGGTAGGCGAAGAAGGCGCGCCACTCGGCCGGGCGGCGGGCGAAGGCCAGGAACACATTGGGCACAAAACCGGCTTTTTCCTGCACCTCCAGCACTTTGGCTTGGATGTCTTCGGGCAAATCCTTGATTTCGGGGGCGGGGTAGCGTGGGGTGGTCGAAGGTGGGGTGGGTGTGCTCATGGTGTCTCCTGGTGGGCTGGCTTTTGATTATGCTCAGGCACATTTCAGGAGCCTGTCATGTCCACAACACCTTCGTCGCCCTCGCAGCAAGCCCGCGATGCGCGTCCCGATGACACCGCTTTTCAAGCGGGCATTGCCACCCGCACCCAGGTCATGGGCAGCGAGTTTGTGGACCGCGCCTTTGGCAACGCCACCGACTACACCCTGCCCATGCAGGAGTTCATCACCCGCAATGCATGGGGCAATGTGTGGCAACGCCCGGGTCTGGATTTGAAAACCCGCAGCCTGGTCACGGTGGCCATGCTCACGGCCTTGGGCAAACAGCACGAACTCAAGGGCCATGTGCGCGGTGCCCTGAACAACGGCGCCACCCCCGAAGAGCTGCGCGAAGTGATGTTGCACGCCACGGTGTATTGCGGCTTTCCGACCGCGATCGATGCGTTCCGCACCGTGACCGAGGTGGTCGAGTCTTTGGCCTGAGTCGGGCCTTCGATTCACATCGGCCACATCGCCGCATCGATTGGTTTTTCAAAGCACCCGGGGGCGCTGGCCTCTTTTTGATTGGAATGGACACCACCATGACGGATTCATTGACGAGCGACGAGCGGGCATTTCGCGATGAGGTGCGCGCCTTTCTGGCGGCTGAACTGAGCGATGAGATTCGCCTGGGCGGGCGCCGTACCGCGGGCATTTTTTCCGATCCCTCATCTGGGCTGCCCTGGCTCAGGGTGCTGGCCAAACGGGGCTGGGCCGCGCCGCACTGGCCCGTCGAGTGGGGCGGCTGTGACTGGACGCCACGCCAGCACGACATCTTTGCCAGCGAACTGGCCGCTGCCGATGCGCCGCGCCTGTCGCCGCTGGGCCTGGTCATGGCGGCGCCCGTGCTGATCGCGTTTGGCACGCAAGAGCAAAAAGAGCGCTGGTTGCCTGACATCCGCAACGGCGTGAGTTACTGGTGCCAGGGCTACAGCGAGCCGGGTTCGGGGTCTGATTTGGCCTCGCTGCAGTGCCGCGCCCGGCGCGAAGGCAATGAGTGGGTGATCAACGGCTCCAAGATCTGGACCACCCACGCCCATTGGGCCACGCACATGTTTTGCCTGGTGCGCACCGACAACAGCGGCAAGCCCCAGCAAGGCATCAGCTTTTTGATGTTCGAGCTGAACCAGCCGGGCATCCAAGTGCGCCCGATCATCAGCATCTCGGGCGACCACGAATTCAACCAGGTCTTTTTTGACGAAGCCCGCGTGCCCGCCGATGCTTTGATTGGCGAAGAAAACCAGGGCTGGACGATTGCCAAATACCTGCTGGAGCATGAGCGGGGTGGCTCGTCCACGCCTTACCTGCGTGCCCGCCTGTCGCGCTTGCACCAGGCCAGCCAGGCGGCATTTGGCGGAGCGAACGCAAGCTCGGCAGAGCAGGACGACATCGCACTGAGCCTGACCAATGCGCAGTGCCGCATCGACGCTTTGCACGCCTGGGAACAGCAGGTGCTGGCCGCGCGCATGGGCCTGGGCAGCCCGCCCAGCTGGTTGCCCGCAGCCCCCTCCATGGGCAAGCTGCTCGCGACCGAACTCAAGCAGCACCTGACCGAGTTGGGGCTGGACATTGCGGGGCCTTATGGCAGCACCAGCCTGCACATCGAAGAGGCCCAAGCCCATGCGCTGTCCGTGCCCGAAGCCTCGGTTTTTGCCACCCACGCCTACCTCAATGACCGGGCCGCTTCGATCTATGGCGGCACCAACGAAGTGCAGCGCAACCTGATCGCGCGGCACATTTTGGGGGCCGATGTGGTGGAGCCTATGGTGCCCACCGACGAGACGCAAGCCATGCTGTTTGCCAGCCTGCAAGGCTGGCTGCAGGACCAGGTGCCTTTTGAAAACAGAGCGCGGCTGCTGACCACGCCCGAGGCCATCGCACCACTTTGGCAGGGCTTGAATGCGCTGGGCTTGAATGCGCTGGGCTTGCTCGGCGCGGCATTGCCTGAAAGTCTGGGGGGTATGGGCGGCGGTCTGGCCGAGCAGATGTTGATCGCCCAGGCGCTGGGCAGCGCCTTGGTGCCCGAGCCTTACAGCGCGACGGCAGTCATGGGCGCGGCCTTGCTGCAGGCGCTGGGTGACCCGATGGCTGATCCGGTGGTGGATGGCTTGTTGCAAGGGCTGGCCGAGGGGCGGGTGCGTTTTGCGGTGGCGGCGCTGGAGCCGGATGGCCGCACCGACCTGGCGCAGGTGCAGACCCGCTTGCACGGTGCCGATGGTGCCCTGCGCATCACCGGGCGCAAAGCCGTGGTGCGCGGCGCGCCCTGGGCCACGCATTGGCTGGTGAGCGCGCGAGACGATGCGGGGCAGCTGCGCATTGCCCTGGTCGACCCCTTGACCAGCGGCATCCAGCGCCGTGACCTGCGTTTGATTGACGGCACTTGGGCGGCAGAGCTGGCGTTCGACAACACGCCTGTGCAGGCCGGGATCGGGCAGGGCGACGCCCTGGCCGCACTGCAAAAGGCCTGGGACACCGCCACGTTGGTCGCAGGCGCAGAAGCCGTGGGCGTGATGCAAAGTCTGATGAGAGACACCCTGGCCTATATGAACCAGCGCAAACAGTTTGGCCAACCCTTGGCCGCATTTCAGGCTTTGCAGCACCGACTGGCCGATATGTATTTGGCCCTGGTGCAGGCTGCCGCTGCGGTGGGCGCTTGCGCAAATGTGCTGGATGACAGCCCGGAGAGCCGCGCCCGCAGGGTTTCGTCAGCCCATGTGGCTGTGCTGCGTGCGGCCCGTCTGTTGGGGCAAGGCGCAGTGCAGCTGCACGGCGGCATGGGCATGACCGATGAGCTGGCCATTGGCCATGGCTTCAAGCGGCTCACCGTGCTGGAGCGGCAGTTCGGCGGGGTGACGCAGCATCTGCGGCGGGTGGTGGCTTTGGGCTGAAGCGGGCAGGGCGGCCTGCGCCAGCCCGACCTCAACCCCGCATCAACTTCTGAATCAAATCCGCCGCCCCTGACGCCTGGTATTTGCGCATCAGCTTGACGCGGTAGATTTCCACCGTGCGGTGGCTGATGCCCAAGGCGCGGCCGATTTCCTTGCTGGTCAGGCCGTCCATCAGGTGGGCGGCGACTTCGCGTTCGCGGGCGGTGAGTTCGGCCTTGACGGGTTTGCGGGCAGACAGGTCTTCAAAGGTCCAGATGCCCGCCTCGTGTGGGGCATCGCGGTTCAGGGCCCGTCCGGTCACGTGGCACCAGAAGGTTTCGCCCTTGAGGCGGCCGTCCACCCGCTTCATCACGCGGTCGTCGGCGTACACGCCTTTGGCGTTCAGGATGGGGGTGATGCGCTGACCCGTGCGCTCGTATTCGTCGGCGCTGGGGTAGAGCAGCTGGAAGGTCTGGCCGATCAGTTGTTCGCGACTCACCCCGAACATTTCACAGACGCGCTGGTTGCAGTCGACCATGGTGCGGTTGCGCGAGAGCACCATGCCGATGGGGGCCAGGTCAAAGGCGAGGCGGTAATCGATGTCGTTGACGGTGCTTGGCATCAGGGCTGCCCTCTACGAAAAACTACGTATCTGAATACGTAGTATCGTAGCGTTTTCATCCTTTCCTGGAGACCGGTGTGAACAAGATTTTTCCCTCCGCAGCCGAAGCCCTCAAGGGCATCGTGGCTGACGGGCAACTCATTGGCGTGGGCGGTTTTGGCCTGTGCGGCATTCCCGAAGCCCTGATCGACGCGCTGCGCGACAGCGGCGTGCAGAACCTGACCGCGATTTCCAACAACGCGGGCGTGGACGATTTCGGCCTGGGCAAGCTGCTGCAGACCCGCCAGATCAAGAAAATGATCTCGTCCTACGTGGGCGAGAACAAAGAGTTCGAGCGCCAGTACTTGGCGGGCGAGCTGGCCCTGGAGTTCACGCCCCAAGGCACGCTGGCCGAGAAGCTGCGCGCTGGCGGCGCGGGCATCCCGGCTTTCTTCACCAAGACCGGTGTGGGCACGCTGGTGGCCGAAGGCAAGGAGTTGCGCGAGTTCGACGGCGAGACCTATGTGATGGAGCGTTCGCTGGTGCCCGATATGGCCCTGGTCAAGGCGCACCGCGCCGACAAGTCCGGCAACCTGCAGTTCCGCTACACCGCCCGCAACTTCAACCCCGCTGTGGCCATGGCGGGCAAGGTTTGCGTGGTCGAGGTCGAAGAGATTGTCGAGACCGGCGAGATGCACCCCGACAGCGTGCACCTGCCCGGCATTTATGTGCACCGCATCGTGTTGAACACGAGCCCCGAAAAGCGCATTGAAAAGCGCACCATCACTGAAAAGTCTGGAGTTTGAGATGAGCTGGAGTCAAGACCAAATGGCCGCCCGTGCGGCCCACGAACTGGAAGACGGTTTCTATGTGAACCTGGGCATCGGCATCCCGACGCTGGTGGCCAACTTTGTGCCCGCCGACAAGGAAGTCTGGCTGCAAAGCGAAAACGGCATGCTGGGCATTGGCCCCTTCCCGGTGGAAGAAGAAGTCGATGCCGACCTGATCAACGCGGGTAAACAGACGGTGACGACCATCAAGGGCTCGTCCATCTTTGGCAGCGAGCAGTCGTTCGCCATGATCCGTGGCGGCAAGATCAACCTGTCCATCCTGGGCGCGATGCAGGTCACCGACAAGGGCGATCTGGCCAACTGGATGATCCCCGGCAAGATGGTCAAGGGCATGGGCGGCGCGATGGACCTGGTGGCAGGTGTCAAGCGCGTGATCGTGCTGATGGAACATGTGGCCAAGAAAAAAGACGGCACCGAAGACATGAAGATCCTGCCCGAGTGCACACTGCCGTTGACCGGCAAGGGCGTGGTCGACCGCATCATCACCGACCTGGCCGTGATGGACGTGACCGACGCGGGCCTCAAGGTGGTTGAACTGGCCCCGGGCGTGACGCCCGAGGCATTACAGGCCAAAACAGGTGTGAAGCTGATCTTCTGATTTACCATTTCACATCGATTCAACAAAAGCCGCGCTCGTCGCGGCTTTTTTCATGTTTTAAATATATTGAATGATTAATAAATACCCATTGAAAAATATTTATATATCGTTTATATTCAAAAATTAATTCCAATCCTTTGTTGAGTCAATTTTTTCGGTATGAACCTTCCATCACCTGATCGCACGCGAGGCGACTTGTTGCGCAGCCTGCGAGAAGCTCAGAACATGGATGTTTCTCAATTGGCTCGGCAAGTGAATTTGTCGGCTGGGCAAGTCCTGCAATTGGAAGCGGGTGAACTGGCACCGGGTGAACGCTCTTTGTTCTATACCGCCGCCATCAAAGAGAAGGCGGCCCTCAAATTGGCGCAGGCGCTGGGGGCAGACGTTCAAACCCTTTGGGCCACGAAAACAGCGCCGGCCTCTCAAGATGCTGGTGCCTTGCCGGATTTACAGATATTGGATGATTTGGCTGACTTGTTGAAAAAACAGTCTCAAGCTCGGCAACTCAATGCAGGTGAGCGTCGGTTTTCATGGACATGGGCTGCAGGCCTTTTGGCGGCTTTGTGGCTTGCAGGTGCCATCGGTTACTACGGCCAATCCGTTTCAGCTTGGTTTCAGTCTCAGAGTTTCCTTGATGCGGCGCGTGCCGCTGCACCTGCAGAAACCAAGTCACCGTCATGGATCGGCTCGGATCCACAGGCACCCCAGCTGGCTTCACCTTCGACTGAAGTGGCGACATCTCCCGCGGAGCCTCTGTGTGAGATCCAAGCGCCGCAGACCAGCGTCACGCCAAGTCAACCGTCTAAAGCGGGGAACAGCGTTCATTTGGTGGCCTTGGGTGACTTGTCAATTTGCGTTACCGATGGCACAGGCAAGAAAACAGCCCTGGTGCTTAAGGCTCAAGAGTCAAGAACCGTGCTGGGCAAATCCCCTTGGCAATTGCGTATCGAAAAACCCGTGCCCATGCACATGTTCTTTCAGGGTCAGAAAATTCATTGGCCAGAGGGCGAGCCAAGCGGCGTGTTGCTCAAGGAAGTCGCTGGGGATTATTGACATGCGGTGATTACAAGACAGATGAAAAGGCACCTTGGAAGGGGCCTTTTCAATGGGAGAGTGTTCATGGTTGGCGCTGCGCTTGAAGGCGTGCGATTTGCTGGCGCAGTTGATGGTTCTCGGTCGTCAAGGCCATGACCTGCGCCTGCAGGCTTTCAATCGTCGGACCATCGATCGGTGAGTCTGCTGCAGTCTCGGAGCGTGCCGGGGCGTCAGGGGCGCTGCTGGCCCGTTTGACCTCACGCACGCGCTTGGCCGCTTGCTTGAGTTCGTCCTTGCCGCCCAAGGCCGCATGTTTTTGTTCTTCGGCGGGCAGCGTGGCCACCGCAGCCGCTGCGTTGATGGAGATGGCCCCCGCTTTGACAGCGGCCACCAGCTCGGGGGCGGCTTGCTTCTGGATTTTCTCGATCTGCATGACCTGGCTGCTGCTCAGCCGGGCGGCTTTGGCGATGTCGGATCGGCTCTTCAAGGGTTCCGTACCGATGGGCTCGGCACCAGAGTCGGGGGGCGGTGCAGTGTTTTCAGAGGCTGCTGCGACGCGGCGTTCTTCGAGGATCTCGCGCTTGCGCAAAGCCAGCACGCCACGTTGGAAGTCCGAGACGCTGCGTCGGCCCAGGTGCTGGTCGATCATCCACAGGTGCACATCTTCCATCGACTGGAAACGTGTGTTTTGAACGGTCTGAAAGGGCAGGCCATGTTTTTGGCAGATGCCATAGCGGTTGTGCCCGTCCACCAGCACGTCACCCCACAAGACCAGTGCATCGCGGCAACCTTCGGCCAGGATGCTGCGCTCCAGCGCCTTGTGCTCATCGGGCGTCAAGGGATCGATGTAGGCCTTGAGTTCTTCGTTGACGGTGATGTTCATGGTGGGGGCTTTTGTCTGTATCGGAAATGCCGAAGGCCCCTTGCGGGGCCTTCTTGGAGATGGAGCGGGTGATGGGAATCGAACCCACGTTATTTGCTTGGGAAGCAAGAGTCCTACCATTGAACGACACCCGCGATGGGGGTGATTGTACGTTGAACCCAGCTGCGTATTCCGATCGCGTCGGCAGTCTCACGGGTGACGATTGAGGGCCATTGTTCTGGCTTACCCGGTGGACGTTTCAGCAGGCTTCGCTTAACTTGAGGTTTTGAGTTCACAGAAGTTTTGAGCATGACCACAGACCTCCATTTCCCGATTGAAACCCCCGACGCACAACGCCGCAAAACCTTGCAAGGCATGGCGGGCATTTTGGCGGGACTGAGCGCCCCAGCCCTCATCAGCGCTCCAGCTTGGGCGCAAGACAAGTTTCCCAACCGTCCGATCACGCTGATTGCACCTTGGCCACCCGGTGGCAGCAGTGACGCGGTCATGCGCGCCTTTGCCGAGAGTGCTTCGCGGGCGCTGGGTGTTTCGGTCATCGTGGACAACCGGCCTGGTGCTGGCGGCACCTTGGGCGCCACGGCCATGGTGAATGCCAAACCCGATGGCTACATGCTCACGCAGCTGCCATTGGGTGTGTACCGCTTGCCGCACATGCAAAAAATGCCGTTTGATCCTGTCAAGGACCTCACGCACATTGCTTGCTTGACCGGCTACACCTTCGGCCTGGTGGCCACGATGGATTCACCTTTCAAAACGCTCAAGGAGATGGTGGCCTATGCCAAGGCCAACCCGGGCAAGCTGGAGTACGGCAGTACGGGCACCGGCACCACACCCCACCTGGCCGTTGAAGAGTTTGCGCAAAAAGCGGGCATTGTGCTCAACCATGTGCCCTACAAAGGTTCTGCAGAATTGATGCAGGCCATCCTGGGCGGGCACATCCGCGTGATGAGTGGCACCACGGAATTTGCGCCTTTTGTCAAAGAAGGCAAGCTGCGTTTGCTGGCCACGTTGGGGCGCAACCGCACCAAAGCTTTTCCCGATGTGCCCACCGTCAAGGAAAGCGGCTGGGACACCATCACCGAATCGCCTTTCGGCATCGGCGGTCCCAAGGGCATGGACCCGGCCGTGGTGCGGGTGCTGCACGATGCCTTCAAGAAAACACTGGAGGACCCCAAGGTGCTGGAAACCCTGGACCGCTTCTTCCAGCCCGTGATCTACATGGGCACCGAGGAATACACCCGCTACGGACAGCGCACGTTTGAAGCCGAACGCGCCACCATCGAGCGCCTGGGCTTGGCCAAGAAGGCATGAAAAAGGCACCCGAAGGTGCCTGAGTCCATGACGCAAAAGCCGCCAGCATTGCTGGCGGCTTTTTTCATTTCAGGATGTCGCCCACGCAGAGGTACTTGATCTCCACATAGTCCTCAATGCCGTGGCTGGAGCCTTCGCGGCCCAGGCCCGACTGTTTGACACCGCCAAAAGGCACATGCTCGGTGGCCAGAATGCCCACGTTGATGCCGACCATGCCGTATTCCAGCGCCTCGCTCACGCGGAAGATGCGGCCCACGTCGCGGCTGTAGAAGTAGCTGGCCAGGCCGAACTCTGTGTTGTTCGCTGCGTCCACGGCTTCTTGCTCGGTCTTGAACTTGAAGATCGGCGCGAAGGGGCCGAAGGTTTCTTCGCGGGCGCAGACCATGTCGGCGGTGGCATCGGCGATCACGGTGGGCTCGAAGAACTGGCCGTCCAGGCGCTTGCCACCGGTCAGCACGCGGCCGCCTTTGGCAATCGCGTCTTTCACATGGCGCTCGACCTTGTCGAGGGCAGAGGGCTCGATCAGCGGGCCTTGGTTCACACCGTCTTCAAAGCCGTTGCCGACCTTGGCTGTTTTGACCTTGGCCGCGAACTTGGTGGCGAATTCGTCGTACACCGACTCCTGCACATAGATGCGGTTGGAGCACACGCAGGTTTGGCCCGCGTTGCGGTACTTGCTGGCAAAAGCGCCTTCGACAGCGCTGTCGATGTCGGCGTCTTCAAACACGATGAAAGGCGCGTTGCCGCCGAGTTCCAGCGACATTTTTTTCACGGTGGGTGCCGACTGCGCCATCAGGATGCGGCCCACTTCGGTGGAGCCGGTGAAGCTGATGTGGCGCACCACGTCGCTGGCGCACAAGGCCTTGCCAATGGCGATGCTTTGCGGACCGTCGGCGGTGATGATGTTGAGCACGCCCGCCGGAATGCCGGCGCGAATCGCCAGCTCCGCGGTGGCCAGGGCCGTGAGCGGCGTTTGTTCGGCGGGTTTGATGATCACCGGACAGCCTGCCGCCAGCGCTGGGGCCACCTTGCGGGTGATCATGGCCAGCGGGAAGTTCCAGGGCGTGATGGCCGCACACACGCCAATGGCCTGGCGCAGCACAAGCAGGCGGCGGTTGTTGTCGAACTGGGGCAGGGTTTCGCCATTGATGCGTTTGGCCTCTTCGGCAAACCACTCCACAAAGCTGGCGCCATAGGCCACTTCGCCCCGTGACTCGGCGATGGGTTTGCCGTTTTCGGCGGTCATCAAGCGGGCCAGGTCTTCGGTGTTGGCGATCAACAAGTCAAACCATTTGCGCAGGATGATGCTGCGTTCCTTGGCGGTCTTGGCGCGCCAGGCGGGCCAGGCCGCATTGGCGGCGGCAATGGCGGCGTCGGCTTCCGCGGCGCCCAGGTTGGCCACATCGGCCAGGTGGCCGCCCGTGGCCGGATCGGTCACGGCAAAGCGCTGGCTACCAGCCACCCACTGGCCGTTGATCAGCGAGTCGGTCTTGAGCAAAGTGGGGTCCTTGAGCAGGGCCAAGGGTGAGGTCTTCATGTCCATGGGGCCTCCTTTAATTATTTAACCTGTTAAATAAATTGTGCCATGAAAGCGAGGATATCGCTCAGGGCTTAGCCGAGCTGTCACGTAGACAACCGAGGGCAGGGCCGAAACTTATAATGAGCGGTTGCACTTAGAGCGAAACACACCATGAGCCAACCTGTTATTTCCGTTGCCGACATCCGCAAGACCTTTTTGGACTTTTTCGCGTCCAAGGGGCACACCGTGGTGGCCTCCAGCCCCCTGGTGCCGGGCAATGACCCGACCCTGATGTTCACCAACTCGGGCATGGTCCAGTTCAAGGACGTGTTTTTGGGCTCCGACAAGCGCAGCTATGTGCGCGCCGCGTCCGTGCAGGCCTGCCTGCGCGCCGGTGGCAAGCACAACGACCTGGAAAACGTGGGTTACACCGCCCGCCACCACACCTTCTTTGAGATGCTGGGCAACTGGTCTTTTGGCGACTACTTCAAGCGCGAGTCGCTGCAATGGGCTTGGGAGCTGCTGACCGAGGTCTACAAGCTGCCTGCGGACAAGCTCTACGCCACCGTCTACATGGAAGACGATGAGGCTTATGCCATTTGGGAAGACATTTTTGTCAAGGCCGGTTGGACGCCAGAACGCATCCAAGCAGAAACCCGCATCATCCGCATCGGTGACAACAAAGGTGCCCGCTACAAGTCCGACAACTTCTGGATGATGGCCGACACCGGTCCTTGCGGCCCTTGCTCCGAAATCTTCTATGACCATGGCCCGCACATCCCCGGCGGCCCACCCGGCAGCCCCGAAGAAGACGGCGACCGCTTCATCGAGATCTGGAACAACGTGTTCATGCAGTTCAACATGCACGAAGACGGCTCGGTCACGCCGCTGCCCGCACCTTGCGTGGACACGGGCATGGGCCTGGAGCGCCTGGCCGCCATCTTGCAGCACGTGCACAGCAACTACGAGATCGACATCTTTGACGCGCTGATCAAGGCCGCCGCACGCGAGACCGGCTGCACCGATCTGAGCAACAAATCCCTGCGCGTGATCGCCGACCACATCCGCGCTACCGCGTTTTTGGTGAGCGACGGCGTGGTGCCCAGCAACGAAGGCCGTGGCTACGTGCAGCGCCGCATCGTGCGCCGCGCCATCCGCCACGGCTACAAACTCGGCAAGAAGTCGCCTTTCTTCCACAAGCTGGTGCCCGATCTGGTCCAGCTCATGGGCGCGGCTTACCCCAATCTGGCCGACCAGGCCGAGCGCATCACCGACATCTTGCGCATCGAAGAAGAGCGCTTCTTTGAGACGCTGCAAAGCGGCATGCAGATCCTGGATGCGGCCCTCGAAGGCGGCGTGAAAGTGCTGCCCGGCGAAGTGGCCTTCAAGCTGCACGACACCTACGGTTTCCCGCTGGACCTGTCGGCCGACGTTTGCCGTGAGCGCGACCTGTCTGTGGACGAAGCCGGTTTCGCCGTGGCCATGGAAAAGCAGAAAGCCCAGGCCCGGGCAGCCGGCAAATTCAAGATGGACAAGGCCTTGGACTACACAGGTGCTGGCAACGACTTTGTGGGTTACGAAGACCTGACGGCCAACGCCAAGGTGCTGGCTTTGTACGCCGACGGCAATGCGGTGACCGAACTGAAGGCCGGTCAGGCGGGCGTGGTCGTGCTGGACACGACCCCGTTCTATGCCGAGTCGGGCGGTCAGGTGGGCGACCAGGGCATGATCCACAACGCGGGCGGCCAGTTCAATGTGGCCGACACGCTCAAGATCAAGGCCGATGTGTTTGGTCATCATGGTGAAGTCAAATCTGGCAGCCTGAAAGTGGGCGATGCGGTGCAAGCCCATGTGGACACAGCCGTGCGCGCCGCCACCGTGCGCAACCACAGTGCCACCCACCTGATGCACAAGGCCCTGCGCGAAGTGTTGGGCGGCCATGTGCAGCAAAAAGGCTCGTTGGTGAACGCCGAGCGCACCCGTTTTGACTTTGCCCACAACGCCCCGGTGACCGATGCCGAGATCCGCCAGATCGAAGCCAAGGTCAATGCCGAAATTTTGGCCAACGCCGCCGCGCAAGCCCGCGTGATGGACATCGAAAGCGCCCAGAAGACCGGCGCCATGATGCTGTTCGGCGAGAAGTACGGCGAGACCGTGCGCGTGCTCGACATTGGCACGAGCCGCGAACTGTGCGGTGGCACCCACGTCAAGGCGACGGGTGACATCGGCCTGTTCAAGATCGTGGGCGAGGGCGGTGTGGCCGCAGGTGTGCGTCGTATCGAAGCCGTGACGGGCGAAAACGCGTTGGCTTACCTGCAGTCGCTCGAAGACACCGTGACGCAAGCTGCTGGCTCGCTCAAGGCCCAGCCTGCCGAGCTCAACAACCGCATCGCCCAGGTACTGGACCAGGTCAAGGCGCTCGAAAAAGAATTGGCTGCCGCCAAGGGCAAGCTGGCCTCGGCCCAAGGCGACGAGCTGTTGAAGCAAGCGGTGGACGTCAAGGGCATCAAGCTGCTGGTGGCGCAGCTCGAAGGGGCGGATGCCAAGACCCTGCGCGACACCATGGACAAGCTCAAGGACAAGATCAAGACGGCGGTGATCGTCTTGACCGCTGTGGACGGTGAGAAAGTGCAGATTGCCGCAGGCGTGACCGCCGACACCACAGGCAAAGTCAAGGCTGGCGAGCTGGCCAGCTTTGTGGCGGGCCAAGTGGGCGGCAAAGGCGGCGGCAAGCCTGACATGGCCATGGCCGGTGGCACCAACCCCGCAGCCTTGCCCGCGGCCTTGGCCAGCGTGCAGGCTTGGGTGACTGAGCGGGTTTGACCGTCCTCGTTCGCGAAAGGCGCTCCTGCTTTGGCGGGAGCGCCTTTTTCATTGAAACTGTGAAACCATTCGCTTGACATGAACCTGCTGCTTTGGACATTGACCCGACGAGGCGTGCTGGCAGTTCTGTTCACGCTGGTGCCCCTGTGCGCTTGGGCCCAGTTCGATAAGCAAGCATGGCCTGCGAAGACGCCGTCGCCGGTCTTGAATCTGCAAGACCTGCAAGGCCGCATGTGGACGAGTGCCGCCTTGAAAGGCCGGGTGGTGGTGCTCAACTTCTGGGCCACCTGGTGCGCGCCCTGCAAAGAGGAAATGCCCACCTTGCAAGACTTGCACGATTCGCCTCAGGCGCCGGTGGTGATCGCCATCAACGTCAAAGAGCCCAAGAGCCGCGTGCAGGCTTTTTTGAATCAACGCAACTTGAGCTTGCCCGTGGTGCTCGATGAACGGGGGGAATTTGCCCGGCAATGGGGCGTGCGCGTGTACCCCACCACGGTGCTGATCGCGCCCGATGGCCAGGCCCGTTGGCGGGTGCTCGGCGATTTGGACTGGGACGGCTTGCAGGCCGAGGCTTGGATCAAGGACCTGCAGCGCCTGCGCTGAAACGCCCTGCGCAGCCGCAGTGGGAAGCATCAAGGATAATCGCCGCAGCTGTGCGCGCTGTGCGCCAGCCGACCTGCCTTCGGGGCATTGGCGATCCACCTGCACAGGTGGCGCCTCGTGTGTGCCGACAGGTCTTGCCCCTACACCGGAGTTTCTTCATGACGACCGCTCGCCGTTCCTTGCTCAAAGGCGGTGCCGCCTTGGGCGCAATCCTTGCGACCCCCACTTGGCTGCACGCCCAAACCTCCACTGCTGAACGCCGCTTTGCACCTGAAACAGGCGTGTGGCGCACCTTTGACGTGACTACCCGCGTGGAGATCGCCGATCCCCAAGGCGCCACCCGCATTTGGTTGCCCGTGCCCAGTGTGGACACCGCTTGGCAACAGTCCTTGGATACCCGTATCAGCAGCAATGGGCAGGCCTGCATGGGCAGTGACTTGGTGGAAGGCACCCGTTTCGTGTCCGCTGAATTTGCACCTGGCGTGCGCCCGGTGATCGAGATCACCAGCCGTGTGCAAACCCAAAACCGTGCCGCCGAAATGAGCGTCCGCAACACCGCGCCCGAAGCGGCCGACACGCTGCGCCATTTCACCCGCGCGACCCAGATGCTGCCGCTCGATGGCATTGTGCGCACCACCGCCTTGAAAGCCACCCAAGGCGCCAAAACCGACGAACAAAAAGCCCGGGCGATTTACGACTGGGTGGTGCGCAACGCGTACCGCGAGCCCAAGGTGCGCGGTTGCGGCGAAGGCGACATCAAAACCATGCTGGAGACCGGCAACCTGGGCGGCAAATGTGCCGATCTGAATGCCTTGTTTGTGGGGCTGTGCCGCGCGGTGGGTTTGCCCGCACGCGATGTGTACGGCATTCGCCTGGCGCCATCGGCTTTTGGCTACAAAGAATTGTCGGGTAACCCGACCAACCTCAAAGGCGCTCAGCACTGCCGCGCTGAGGTGTACCTGCAAGCCCACGGCTGGGTGGCCGCAGACCCGGCCGATGTGGCCAAAGTCATGCGCTTGGAGACCGCCGAGTGGATCAAGAAAACCGATCACCCTGTGGTGGCCCCGGTTTACAAACACCTGCTGGGCGGCTGGGAGGGCAACTGGCTGGCCTGGAACACGGCGCACGACTTGCGCTTGCCGGGCTCCAAAGGCGACAAGCTCAACTTCCTGATGTACCCGATTGCGGAAACCGAGGAGGGCCGTCTGGATTCCTATGCCCCGGACGCGTTCAAGTACACGATCACGGCGACCGAAGTGAAAGCTTGACAGACACTTGAGCCCCATAAAAAAAGCCCCTGCATGCGTTGGCATGCAGGGGCTTTTTGCTGGATGGATCGACCACTTGGATCAATCACTCACAGGGTCTGCGTCATGCTCAGCTGCAGCCGACTCTCAAAGCTTCGGTGCTCATCGGTCAGCGGGTCGGTGAAGGCCACCGCTTGCGCGAGCAACTGCAAGGGGCGCTTGAAATCTTCAGTTTCATCTGGGCCGCGCAGCACTTGCGGGTAAAACTGATCGCCTTCGATCGGCAGGCCCAAGGCGTTCATGTGCACGCGCAGCTGGTGGCGTTTGCCGGTAACGGGCTCCAGCTGGTACAGGGCCTGGTGGCCCTCATGGTGTAGCAGTTGGATGCGGGTTTCGCTGTTGGGCTCGCCCGGCACCTCGCGCATTTTGAAAAAATGCTGGCTGTCTTCGGCCATGCGGCTGGTGTGTACCAGAGGCCACGGCATATCCGGGCGGTATGCGGCCACCGCTTGGTAAACCTTGTGGATGGTCTTGTCGCGGAACAAGGCTTGGTAGGCGTTTCGGTCTTGCTGGCGTTTGCTCAGCAAGACCAAGCCAGCGGTTTCTCGGTCAATGCGGTGGATGGGGCTCAGGTCTTCGCAGTCGCTCAGGCGCTTGAGCTGCACCAGCAGGCTTTGCTGCACATAAGGGCCAGACGGCGTGACCGGCATGAAGTGCGGTTTGTCGGCGACGAGCAAGTGCGCGTCTTCAAAAACCACGCGGGCTTGCACCGGCAAATCGGGCTCTTGGGGCCGGTTGCGGTAGTAGTACAGGCGCTGGCCGTGCCGGTAGGGTTGATCGCCAGGCACAGCGCGTCCATGTTCATCCAACACCAAGTCTTGCGCGATGCGCTGGGCCCAGTCCTCGCGCGAGACGGTGGGCAGGCGCTCTGTCAGAAAGTCCAGCACGGTGGCCCAGGGGCCGACAGGCAATGCCACGCAGCTGGGGCTCACCCCATCGCGGGTCGGGATCAAGGGGTTGCGTGCAGGCCGGGCCATGAGCGCTCAAGCCTTGTGGTGCTCAGACGGGCGTTTCAGACCCGGCGGAAAACCAGGTCCCACACGCCATGGCCGAGCTTGAGGCCGCGGTTTTCGAACTTGGTGAGCGGGCGGTAGTCGGGCTTGGTGGCATAACCGCCTTGGGCCGCATCGGCGGTGTTGACCAGCAGCGGTTCGGCGCTGACCACGGCCAGCATCTGCTCGGCATAGGGCTGCCAGTCGGTGGCCAGGTGCAGGTAACCACCGGGTTTGATGTGCTGAGCCAGCCGCTGGATGAAGGGCGACTGGATCAGGCGGCGCTTGTGGTGGCGGCTTTTGTGCCATGGGTCCGGGAAAAAGATGTGCACCCCGTCCAGGCTGTCCTTGCCCAGCATGTGGTCCATCACCTCGACCGCATCGTGTTGCACGATGCGGATGTTGCCGATGTGTTCTTCGCCGCAGCGCTTGAGCAAGGCGCCCACACCGGGCTCGTGCACTTCGCAGCACAGGAAGTTGTCATTCGGGCGCACCTGAGCGATCTTGGCGGTGGCGTCGCCCATGCCAAAACCGATTTCCAGAATCAGGGGGGCACTGCGGCCAAAAGCGGCCTGCACGTCCAGACGCTCGGCGCTGTAAGGCACGAGGAATTGCGGCCCGAACTGTTCAAAAGCCCGCACTTGGCCCGAGCCCATGCGGCCAGCCCGCAACACATAGGTTTTGATGGTGCGCATGAAAGGCGCCTCTGCGGGCGTTGTCGGCGTGGCGGTCGTTTGGTTTTCTGGCGTGGTCATGGGGCGGTCAGTGTTTCGCGTAAGCCCTGATTATCGCGGTTGGCCACGTGTCGCAGCCTGCGGTGCTTCAGCAGCGGGCAGCCCAGTCCTGACACCACAGGGCCAGGGCTTGTGCAAGGGGTGTGTCTTGAGGCACCACAGCCAGGCCCAGTGCCTGCGCTGCCTGGTTGAGCGAGGCCAGTGGATTGTTCAGGTCCAGCGCTTTTGCACCGTTTTGCTTGCTCAGTTTTTCGCCATTGGGGCCCAGCACCAGGGGCGTGTGCAGGTACTGCGGGGTGGGCAGACCCAGGGCGCCTTGCAGCACGATCTGCCGTGCGGTGTTGTCGGCCAGGTCTTGGCCGCGCACCACATGGGTGATGCCTTGCGCCGCATCGTCTACCACCACGGCCAGTTGGTAGGCCCACAGGCCGTCAGCCCGGCGCAGCACGAAGTCGCCCACTTCTTCGCTCACGTTTTGCACTTGTGCGCCCAATCGGCGGTCTTGCCAATGGGTCAGGGCAGGCAAGTTCAAGGCTTGTTGCACAGCCTGAACATTGAGCCGCCAGGCCCGTGCGGTTTTGCCTTGCAGCCCCTGGCGGCAGGTGCCGGGATAGACCGCCGCATGGTGCCGGGCCACGGCCTGGATTTGGGCGGCTTCGATCTCTTTGCGGGAGCAGCCGCAGGGGTAAGCCCAGCCTTGGGCGATCAGCGCGCCCAACGCCGCTTGGTAAACATCACCGCGCTGGCTTTGCCAGACGGGGGCTTCGTCTGGCTGCAGGCCGCATTGGGCCAGTTGCTCCAGGATGCGCTGATCGGCGCCCGGCACACAGCGGGGCGTGTCCACATCTTCGATGCGCACCAGCCAGCGGCCTGCGTGGGCGCGGGCGTCCAGCCAGCTGGCCAGCGCCGCCACCAGAGAGCCTGCATGCAAAAGGCCGGTCGGCGAGGGCGCGAACCGGCCTGTGTACCTCACACCCATGCGGGATCAGCGTTTTTGCAGGACCGACAGCGCCAGCTCCAGACCCGAGACAAAAGCGTCTTCGGCCCGGTGGCCCAGGCACCAGTCGCCGCACAGGCCAATGCCCTGGTCCTTGAACCACAGGTGGCTTTGGCCCAGGGGTTCGGCGGTTTTGGCGTACAGCCAGCGGTGCACCTCGGCATGGGCCGGGGTGGCGCGGATGCCGCTGATCTCGGCAAAGGCCTTGAGCAGCTTGCCGCTGATGCGGTCGGGGGTGTCGTTGATGTGCTCGGCCGACCAGGGGGCGCTGGCCTGCACGGTCCAGCGCTCGATGCGTTCACGACCAGGCTTGGACGACTCGCGGGCCATCCACGCAATGCGGTGGTGGGTGCTGCGTGCAGCGTTCCACTGGGGGCCAATCGTGATTAGACCGGGCTGCACCGCCTGGGGGTAGGCCACCATCAGCGTCCAGCAGGGGTCAACCCGCACACCCTTCAAAGGCTCGGCCAAGGCGCTCAGTTGCGAGGCCCGCAGCAGATCGCTCGCCTGCGCTGGGGGAATCGCCAGGATGACTTTGTCAAAGCCGCCATACACATGCTGTGCGCCATCATCGGCTTCGGTGTGCAGCTGCCAGCCGTTTTTCTGGAACGGGTCGGCACTGATGTGCGTGACGCGGGTTTGCAGCAGCACATTGTTGTCTTCCACCAGCGGCTCGGCCCAGGCTTTGACCAGGCCGTTCATGCCCGGGGTGGCCACCCAATGGCGCTCGCCGCCGGGCAGACCCGCTTCGATCACACGGCCATTGGGGTCCAGCACACGCACGGCGTTGGCGCTCCAGGGTTTGCACAAGCCGGGCACCGTGCCCAAGGCCAGTTCAAAGCGCGGGTCACGCACCGTGAAGTACTGGGTGCCGTGGTCAAAGCTGCCAAAGGCGCTGGCGCGCGTGGCCATGCGACCGCCCAGCCCTCGGCTTTTTTCAAACAGGGTCACGTTGTGACCGGCCTGGCGCAATGTCCGTGCGCAAACCACGCCGGCCATGCCGACGCCGATGATGGCGATGTGTTGTGTGTTCATGGCTCACACTCTACACGCGATGCGCAGGTTGCAGCAATGCATTGCGTGTGGCGGGGCGTTCCAGTTGTGACAGCCACCAGCGCAGCGCTTGACCGGCAGGGGCTTGTTTGCTGTCGCGCCAGGCGTAATGGCCGGTGCTGGTGCGCGGTTTTTGCACGGTTTTGGCCACCAGCAAATCGCTTTCGATGTAGGGCCGGGCCAGGCTTTCAGGCAGAAAGCCGCCACCCAAGCCGCGCAATTGCGCTTCGAGCTTGCTGGCCATGTCGGGCACGGTGAACACGTCTTGTCCGCCGAGCAGACCGATGGTCAGCCCGGCCCCCCGGCTGACTGAGTCGGCCACGGCCACAGCGCGGTGTTGTTGCAGCAGCTCATCGGTCAGCGGTTCGGGCGCCTGGGCCAGCGGGTGGTGGCTGGCCACCGCATACACAAACGGGATCGGTCCCAGCTCCGCATGCTGAACGTCAGACGGCAGGCCATGCGCCATCACCGCGCCAAGCGCCAGATCGGCCTGCCCTGAGGTGAGCGCCGCCAGCGTGCCTGAGAGGGTTTCGTAACGCAGCCTGAGCTTGGTGGTGGTGCCCAAGGCCAGAAAGCTGGCACACAGGTCCATCACCACGGTGCGTGAGACCACACTGTCCACGGCCACGGTGAGCACCGCTTCCCAGCCGGTGGCGACGCGGCGCACGCGGTTGGCCACGGCGTCCATGTCGCTCAGCAGCCGGGTGGCTTCTCGCAACAGTTCCTGTCCGGCGGCGGTGGGGCGGGCTTGGCGTGCGCTGCGGTCAAACAGCAGCACATCCAGTGCGTCCTCGAGCTGGCGCACCCGGTAGGTGAGGGCGCTGGGCACCAAATCGAGCGCCCGGGCGGCGGCTGCAAAGCTGCCTTTCTGGTCGATGGTGAGCAACATGGTCAGGGTTTCGGGGGTGAGCCAGTCGCGGGGTGTTTGCATGATGGGTGTCTTTTTATTCAATTAATTTGAATGATGCCAGCAAACCTGGTCAACGGACAAGGGGCGCAGGCTCGGTACAGTTCATGCATGGCTTGCGGCATGTGCCGCCAGTGTTTGACCAGGAGATGACCATGCTGAACATCCGCAAATCCGCAGACCGGGGCTATGCCGACCACGGCTGGCTCAAGTCTTTCCACAGCTTTTCGTTTGCCAATTATTTCGACCCGGCGCACATGGGCTGGGGCAATCTGCGCGTGATCAACGAAGACCGGATTGCGCCAGGCATGGGCTTTGGCACCCACGGCCACCGCGACATGGAAATCATCAGCTACGTGCTGTCGGGCAACCTGGCGCACCAGGACAGCATGGGCAACGTCAAGGGCATCCCGCCCGGCGATGTGCAGCGCATGAGCGCGGGCTCGGGCGTGCGCCACAGCGAGTTCAACCATGCCAAGGGCGAGCAAACCCACTTTTTGCAAATCTGGATCGAGCCGAATGTGACCGGCATCGACCCTGGCTACGAACAAAAAACCGTTCCCGAAACGGCCAAGCGCGGTCAACTGGCTTTGGTGGCAGCACCCGAGGCGGGTGAGCACACCGTCAAGATTCACGCTGATGCCCGCATGTACGCTGGCTTGTTCAATGGCGCAGAAGCCGCGCAGCTGGCGCTGGATGCGGCCCGCAAGGCCTATGTGTTTTTGATCCGGGGCACTTTGCAGGTCAACGGCCAAACCTTGCAAGCGGGCGATGCGGCCCTGCTGCAGGGCGAATCCTCGCTGGCGCTGGATGCAGGCCAGGATGCCGAAGTGCTGGTGTTTGATCTGGCCGCCTGATTTTTTTCTTTCCCTTCACCTTTCTTTTTCAAGGAGCTTTTCATGGCTAAAACTGTTGTTGTCTTCCATTCCGGCTACGGCCATACCCAGCGCGTGGCGCAATTCGTGGCCCAGGGCGCCAATGCCCAACTGGTGACCATCGACGCCGATGGCAACATCACCGATGCAGACTGGACCGCACTGGATGCGGCCGATGCCATCATCTTTGGCTCGCCCACCTACATGGGCATGGCCTCCTGGCAGTTCAAAAAGTTTGCCGATGCCACGTCCAAGCGCTGGTTCACCAGCGCCTGGAAAGACAAGGTGGCCGGTGGCTTCACCATTTCGGCCAGCCCCAGCGGCGACAAGCTCTCGACCATCCAGTACTTCATGACTCTGGCCATGCAGCAAGGCATGGTCTGGGTGGGCCAGCCTGCGATGAACGACGGCACCATCAACCGCATCGGCTCCAACTCGGGCGTCATGGCCCAAGTCGGCCCCACCAGTCCTGCGGAAGACATCCCACAAGGTGACCTGGACACCGCCAAAGCCTACGGCGAGCGCGTGGCCGCTGTAGCCGCCAAGCTGCGCGGCTGATCGATCATGTCGGGCCACAGCCCGACCTGCCACACAGCCCAGGTGATGTGCATCACCCGGGCTTTTTTTCGTTTGCAAATGCAGCGCCGCGGTGCAGATGCCCCGAGGCTTGCTAGGATGCAGGCATGAAAATCCTCTCGATGATGCCCTGGGGCGACTGGCTGGCGCTGGTGTCCTTTTTCAGCCTGTGGGCCGGTTACGCCTGGTTTGCCCGGGTGCGTGGCCAACTGGACCAAAGCCTGATCGCCACGACCAATGCTTACCGCGTGAAATGGATGCTGCAAACCACGGCCCGCGATCCGCGCATGCTGGACGGGCTGATCACCCAGAACCTGTCGCACACGCCGTCGTTCTTTTCGTCCACCACGATCATCATCATCGGTGGTCTGTTTGCCTTGCTGGGCACGACCGACAAGGCCGCCGAGCTGGTGCGTGAGATCCCGTTTGCGCAGCCCACACCCATGCTGGTGTTCGAGTTCAAGGTGCTGGTGCTGGTGGGCATCTTTGTGTATGCCTTTTTCCGGTTTTCTTGGTCGATGCGCCAGTACACCTTTGTGGCACTGGTGATCGGTGCCATGCCGCCGCCTGACACTTTTGATGCAGGCCTTCAGGACCGCCAGCAAGTGGCCGAGCGGGCCGGTCGCTTGGTGGGGGCAGCGGCCGAGACCTTCAACGACGGTTTGCGGGCCTATTATTTTTCCTTTGCCGCCATGGCCTGGTTCTTCTCGCCGCTGGCGCTGGTCTTGGCCACGGCTTTGGTGGTCATGATCTTGTACGGGCGTGAATTTCACTCGGAAGTCCTGCAGGTCCTGCGGGACTGAAAACACCCTCAAATTTGGCAATTTGAGCCCCCCGGGCTCCTACAATGGGGGCTATGTTTGCCCACCTGCGCCTCCACTCTGAATTCTCGGTCGTTGACTCCACCTGTCGCATCGACGATGTGGTCAAAATGGCCGCCAAGGACGGGCAACCCGCCCTGGCCATCACCGATCTGAACAACCTGTTTGGCGGGGTCAAGTTCTACAAGGAAGGCCGCGGCAAGGGCGTCAAGCCGATCCTGGGTGCGGAAATCAACCTCGAAGGTTTGGGCGGTGATGCGGGCGCTTTGTCCCGTGTGATCTTGCTGGTGCAAAGCCACCAGGGCTACTTGAACATTTGCGAGCTGCTGGCGCGGGCCTGGACGCAAAACGTCCTCAAAGGCGTGGCGGTCGTCAAAGTGGACTGGCTCAAGGAGCTGTCCGAAGGCCTGATCCTGCTGTCGGGCGCGCAGGCCGGGCCGGTGGGGCAGGCCATCGTGCAGGGGGACACCGACAAGGCCGCCGATGTGGCGCTGCAATTGGGCTCGATGTTTCCGCACCGCTTTTATCTGGAGCTGCAACGCGCAGGCCGCCCTGAAGACGAAACCCAGGTGGCCGGTGCCGTGGCGCTGGCGGCGCGTTTGCATTTGCCGGTGGTGGCCACGCACCCGGTGCAGTTTCATGTGGCAGACGACTACGAGGCCCACGAAGCCCGCGTGTGCATTTCCGAAGGCGAGATCCTGGCCAACCCGCGCCGGGTGCGCAAGTTCACGCGAGAGCAGTACTTCAAGTCGGCCGAAGAAATGTGCGCCTTGTTTGCCGATGTGCCCAGCGCGATCGCCAACACGCTGGAGATCGCCAAGCGCTGTAACCTGAGCCTGGTGCTGGGCAAGCCGCAGTTGCCCAATTTCCCGATTCCACCCGTCAATGGCGTGGTCATGTCGGTGGACGATTATTTCCGCCATGTCTCGTTTGAAGGGCTGGAGGCGCGCCTGGCCCACCTGTATCCGGATGAGGTCAAGCGCAATGCCGAGCGCCCGCGCTATGTGGAGCGCCTGGAGTTTGAGTTGGGCACCATTTTGAAGATGGGCTTTCCGGGGTACTTCTTGATCGTGGGTGACTTCATCCAGTGGGCCAAGGCCAACGGCTGCCCGGTGGGCCCGGGCCGGGGTTCGGGTGCGGGCTCGCTCGTGGCCTATGCGCTCAAGATCACCGACCTCGACCCGCTGCAATACAGCTTGCTGTTCGAGCGTTTTTTGAATCCTGAGCGGGTCTCGATGCCCGACTTCGACATCGACTTTTGCCAAGGCAACCGCGATCGCGTCATCGATTACGTCAAGGAAAAGTACGGCCGCGATGCGGTCAGCCAGATCGCCACTTTCGGCACCATGGCCGCGCGTGCGGCCATCCGCGATGTGGGCCGCGTGCTGGACATGAGCTACATGTTTTGCGACGGCATCAGCAAGCTGATTCCCAACAAGCCGGGCATGTCGGTCACGCTGCAATACCCACCCGCCACGCCCAAAGAGGGTGACAAGAACAACTATGCGATCGCCATGGAGCCCATCCTGGCCGAGCGCATCGAGCGCGAAGAGGATGTGAAGACCCTGATCGAGCTGGCGCAAAAGCTCGAAGGCATGACGCGCAACATCGGCATGCACGCCGGAGGCGTGCTGATCGCGCCAGGCAAGCTGACCGACTTTTGCCCGCTGTACCAGCAGCCGGGCAGCGAATCGGCTGTGAGCCAGTACGACAAGGACGACGTGGAGGCCTCAGGCCTGGTGAAGTTCGACTTCTTGGGCTTGGCCACGCTGACGATTCTGGAGATCGCCCGCGAGTTCATCATGAAGCGGCACAAGGGCCAGGAGAACTTCGCGTTTGAAAACATCCCGATCGATGATGCGGCGACCTACAAACTGTTCTCGGATGGCAAGACCGAAGCCGTGTTCCAGTTTGAAAGCCGTGGCATGCAAGGCATGCTGCGCGACGCTCGCCCCAGCCGACTGGAAGACCTGATCGCACTGAACGCGCTGTACCGTCCGGGCCCCATGGACCTGATCCCCAGCTTTGTGGCGCGCAAGCACGGGCGCGAAGTGGTGGAGTACCCGCACCCGGCTGTGGCCGAGATGCTGAGCGAGACCTACGGCATCATGGTCTACCAGGAGCAGGTGATGCAGACAGCGCAGATCCTGGGCGGTTACTCGCTCGGTGGCGCCGACTTGCTGCGCCGCGCCATGGGCAAGAAAAAGGCCGAAGAAATGGCCGAGCACCGCGAGAAGTTCCGCGCGGGGGCCTTGGCCACGCACAACATCCCGCAGGACAAAGCCGACGAAGTTTTTGACCTGATGGAAAAGTTCGCGGGCTATGGCTTCAACAAGTCGCATGCGGCTGCGTATTCGCTGCTGGCGTACCACACCGGTTGGCTCAAGGTCCACTACACCGCCGAGTTCTTCTGCGCCAACATGACGGTGGAAATGGACGACACCGACAAGCTCAAGGTGCTCTACGAAGACGCCCTGAAGTTCGGCATCACCTTCGATCCACCCGATGTGAACCGCGGCCACTACCGCTTCGAGCCGGTCACCGACAAGGTGATCCGATACGGCTTGGGCGCCATCAAAGGCACAGGCCAGCAGGCGATTGAAGCGATTGTGGCCGCCCGCAATGAAGGCGGCCCCTTCACCAGCCTGTTTGACTTTGCCGTGCGCGTGGACCGCACCCGCATCAACAAACGCACGGTGGATGCACTCATCAAGGCCGGGGCGTTTGATTCCTTGCACATGAACCGTGCGGCCTTGTCGGCCAGCATCGACCGGGCGTTTGAGTTCGCCAATGCCACCACGGCCAACGCCAACCAGGGCGGCTTGTTCGACATGCTGGGCGACGACTCGCACGGATCGAGCACCCAAGAGCCTGACCTGGTGGACGTGCTGCCCTGGGGCATCAAAGAGCGCTTGCTGCTGGAAAAAACCGCCGTGGGCTTTTACCTGTCGGGCCATTTGTTCGATGCGGTCGAGCGCGAAGTGCGCCAGTTTGCACGCCGCAAGATCGACGACCTGATCGACAGCCGCGAGTCCATGGTCTTGGCGGGCATCGTCAGCGATCTGCGCATCATCAACGGCCAGCGTGGCAAAGTGGCCATCTTCAAGCTTGACGACAAATCGGGCGTGATGGAAGCCACCGCCGACGAAGGCTTGATCAATTCGGCCAAGAACCTGCTGAAAGACGATGAACTGATCATCGTCACCGCCAAGATGCAGGCAGACCGCTTTTCAGGCGGCTTCCGTCTGAAGATGGAACAGATCATGGACCTGGGCGCAGCGCGTTGCCGCTATGGCAAGTTTCTGCGCGTGGCCGTCAACGGCCGCGCCCCGGACATTGCGCGCCTGGTCAAAGAGTTCCCGGCGCAACGCGAGCAAACCGAGCAGGGTGAGCTGGTTCGGGGCTTGCCGGTGCGCCTGAAGCTGGAGCGCCGCAACGAACAGTTGGGCGCACGCGCTGAATTGGCGCTGGGCGAACAGGCTCGTTTCTTCCCTTCCGATGCGGCACTGGCCAGCTGGATGGCCCAGGCCGATCAGGGGCAGGCCCAGATTGTTTACGAGGACAACAATCCGATACTGACCCTGCGGACAGTGTCACAGTAAAGTTGATGGGGCCAGATCGCTGTCTGGCCTTCGAGCACTGACCGGTAGAGACCGACCGACAAAGGCCGATCGGAACATGGCCCAATGCCTTCGATGGGCCAAAGTTTCGATCAGTCCTGCGGCCTGAAACCAAGCACGATGACCGAGGGCACGCGGCCATCGGTGTCTTTGGGGAAGACCTCGGTCTTGTCGATGGCACGCAGCACGGCATCGTCCCAGGCGCGGTTGCCGCTGGACTGCACAATGCGGCGGCTCAGGATGGTGCCGTCCGGGCTGACCTTGACTTCCACTTCGGCACGCGGGTTGCCCACCACATCGCCGGGGTAGGTGATGTTGGGTTTGATGCGCCCCACCAGGCGGCCAGCATAGCTGGACGATGGCCCCGATGACTTGAGGGCGCTGCCCGTGGCATTCTCGCCACCCGATGCACCGGCCAGGCCTTGCATGCGTTTGATGTTTTCGCTGCGCAGGGCGTCCATGCGGGCAGCGTCGGCTTTGGCATCGGCTGCCTTTTTGGCATCGTCTTGCTTGCGCTTTTTAGCGTCGGCCTCGGCTTTTTCTGCGGCTTTTTTCTTGTCCAGGGCTTTTTCTTCCTGCGCTTTTTTCTCTTTTTCGGCTTTTTCTTTCTCAGCCTTGTCCTTGGCCAGTTTTTCCTTCGCTGCCTTTTCTTTGGCGGCTTTTTCCTCTTTCTCGCGCTCTTTGCGCTTGAACTCGGCTTTTTCCTTCTCCAGCTTCTCGGCTTCTTTTTGTTTTTCCAGCTGCTTTTTCTTTTCGAGCGCAATTTGCGCATCGCGCCGCTCGACTTCCGGATCGGGTGCGGGTGGTGGCGGTGCAGCTTTGGCCTTGGGTTCAGGCCTGGGCTCCGGTTTGGGGGGCTCGGGTTCGGACTGCGGCGCTGGCGGGGGCTCTTGCAATCGGGGGGCAGCAGCCTCTGGTGTGGCCGACCACAATTCGGCTTCGGCTTGAACGGTCTGGGGCTGGGTTCGCCACTGGGTGGCCAGGGCCAGGGCCAGGAAGAGGGCCGCGTGCGCTGCGATGGCGATCAGCAGCGAGCGCTGACGACCCTCCGGTGCGGGCGGTGCAAATTCCAGGTGCGGGGCAGGGCGTTGGCTCACAGCCGAATTCCTCATGCAGACCTCAAGGCGCCAGCTGGACTGACAGGCCCACACGCGCTACGCCAGCGCGCTGCAGGCTGTCCATGACCTTGACCACGGTTTCGTATTTCACCGTGCGGTCAGCGCTGATGACCACGGCGGTGTTGCCGTCCGGGCTGATCAGGTTTTTCACGCTGGCGGCCACGCTGCTGAGGGTGGCGCTGTCGGTTTTGCCCTCGCTGACCAGCTCCAGACGTTCGTCTTTCTGGATCACGACCTGGACCACCTTGTCGGGCTGCTTGGCGGCTTTGCCCACGCTGGGCAGGTCAACCATGCTGGGCGTGATCATGGGGGCGGTGACCATGAAGATGATCAGCAGCACCAGCATCACGTCGATGAAGGGCACCATGTTGATTTCAGCGATGGTGCGGCGACCGCGACCCCGGGATGAAACGGCGGGCATGATGATCCTTTCAGTGGCCCGAAGCCGAATTGCTGGCACCGGCCGAGCCCAGGCTGCGCTGCAGGATGTTGGAGAACTCTTCGATGAAGGTTTCCATCTTGATGGCGATGCGGTCCACGTCGTGCGAGAAGCGGTTGTAGGCCAACACGGCCGGAATGGCCGCGAACAGGCCGATGGCCGTGGCCACCAGGGCCTCGGCAATGCCGGGGGCCACCGTGGCCAGGGTCACCTGCTGCAAGCTGGCCAGACCGGTGAAGGCGTGCATGATCCCCCATACCGTGCCGAACAAGCCGACATAAGGCGAGATCGAACCGACCGAGGCCAGGAAGGCCAGCTGGGCTTCGGCCACATCCATCTCGCGCTGGAAACTGGCGCGCATGGCGCGGCGTGCACCATCGAGCAAGGTGCCCGCGTCGCTGATGCGGCGCTCGCGCAGTTTTTGGTATTCACGCATGCCGCTGGCAAAAATGCGTTCCATGGGGCCCGCCATCTTGGCGTTCTGGGTGGCGGCGTTGAACAGCTCGTTCAGGCTGGTGCCGGACCAGAAGACCCGCTCGAATTCTTCGTTGAGGTTCTTGATGCGTTTGAGTGCCGACAGCTTGCGCACAATCGCCGCCCAGCTGGTGACCGAGATGGTCAGCAAGATGGCGACGACCAGTTGGACCACGAAGCTGGCGTGCAGCAACAAGGAAACGATGGACATGTCTTGGTTCATTTCAGGGCTTCCAGAACGGGGGCCGGAATGCGGCCCGGTTTCAAAGTTTGGCTGTCCACCCAGCCCAGGCGGATGGTGCCTTCGGACAGGAGTCGGTCGGTTTGGCCGGGCGTGCGCAAGTAGGCACGCTGGGCAATGGTCAGGCTCACACGACCGGCTTCTTGCAGCTCGGCGGTGACCACCAAGGTGTCGTCCAGCCGGGCGGGAGAATGGTATTTCACGGTCGTTTCGCTCACCACGAACATGCCGCCCGATTCGTCACGCAGCACCTGCTGGCCAAAGCCCAAGCTGCGCAGCCATTCGGTGCGGGCGCGTTCGAAGAACTTCAGGTAGTTGGCATAGAACACGATGCCGCCCGCGTCGGTGTCTTCCCAATAGATGCGGATGGGGAACTGGAAGGGTGTTGGCTTGTTCATGGGTGCAGCCAGGCTTTCAGGCGCGCAATGGCCGTTTGCAATTCGGCCATCGAGTTGGCGGTGGAAAAACGCACGAAGCGCGCGGTCTGGTCGGTGCCAAAGTCACGCCCGGGTGTGATGGCCACATGGGCGTGTTCCAGTGCGGCAAAGGCGAAGTCCCAGCTGTCCTTGAGGCCCAGTTTTTGGCAGGCGGCCGTGCAGTCGGCCCAAGCGTAAAAAGCGCCATCGGGGGCCACGGGCACGGTCAGGCCCAGTTCGTTCAGCGCCGGGATGAAGTAGTCGCGGCGGGCTTTGAATTCGGCGCGGCGGCGTTCGTATTCGGCCAGGCTCTCGGGCTCAAAGCAGGCCAATGCAGCCTGCTGCGCCACGGTGCTGGCACAGATGAACAGGTTTTGCGCCAGGCGTTCGAGCACCGGCACCAAGGCCTCGGGCACCACCAGCCAACCCAGACGCCAGCCGGTCATGTTGAAGTATTTGCTGAAGCTGTTGATGCTGATGATGTCTTCGCCCAGCGCCAATGCGCTGTGGCCGAACTGCTCATCGTGGCTCAGGCCCAGGTAGATTTCGTCGATCAGGGTGATGCCACCGCGAGCACGCACCACCTCGTGGATACGGCGCAGCTCGGCCGGATCGATGGACGTGCCGGTGGGGTTGGAGGGCGATGCCAGCAAGACGCCACGCGTGTGCGGCCCCCAGGCTGCGGCGACTTTGTCTGCGCTGAGCTGAAAGCGTTCGGCCGCTGTGGTCGGGATCAGTTGGGCGCTGCCTTCGGCGGCGCTCACAAAATGCCGGTTGCAGGGGTAGCTGGGGTCGGGCATGAGGATTTCATCGCCGCGATCGATCAGGGCCAGGCAGGCCAGTTGCAAGGCGGCCGAAGCGCCTGCCGTGATGACGATGCGGCTGGCGGGCACCTGCACACCAAAGCGCGAGCCATACCAGTCGCTGATGGCCTGGCGCAAGGGCTCCAGGCCCAGGGCAGGGGTGTATTGGGTTTGACCCGCATCGATGGCCGCTTGGGCGGCTTGTTGCACCAAGGGCGGCGCGGTGAAGTCGGGCTCACCGATGTTGAGGAAGACCACCGGGCGATCGGTGTGGGCCACTTCGCGGGCTTTTTGCGAGGCGGCCTTGGCCACCTCCATCACGTAAAACGGCTCGATGCGCTCGGCGCGTTGGGAGATGCGCATGGGTGCTGTGTGGCTTTACTTGATGCGACCGGCCTGGCGGTCGGCTTGCACTTCGGCGGCGCGCAGCTCGGGCGCCAGACCGTTCAGAACCGCGTTGACGTATTTGTGGCCATCGGTGCCGCCAAAGTCCTTGGCCAGCTCGATGCACTCGTTGAGCACCACGCGCCAAGGCACGTCCAGGCAGTGTTGCAGTTCGTACACGCCGATCCACATGACGGCATGTTCCACCGGCGAGATTTCGGCAAAGCTGCGGTCCAGTTTGGGGCCGATCAGGGCGTCCAGGGCTTGCGCCTGTTCGGTGCAGCCGTAGAGCAGGGCGTCGTAATGGGCCGAGTCGGCTTTGTGAAAGCCCGACAGGTCGCGGGTGAAAACGTCGATGTCAGACGCTTCGTTGCCACCCACAATGTGCTGGTACAGCGCTTGCAGCGCGAATTCGCGCGAACGGCTGCGGGCAGGCTTGGCCGAAGATTTGCGTGTGCCTGCAGCCGCTGTGCTGGTCGTGGAGGTCTCATCGTTCATCAGGCGTTCTCTTCGTCGTCAAGTTCTTCGGCCAGATCGGCCGACAGGTCTTCCATCAGGCAGGCCATCTCGACGGCCACACGCGCTGCGTCACGGCCTTTTTCGGTTTGGCGGGCCACGGCCTGTTCCAGGTTTTCAGTGGTCAGGATGGCGTTGGCGATCGGCAGGTTGTAGTCCAGCGCGATGCGGCTGACGCCTGCGCCCGATTCGTTGGCCACCAGTTCAAAGTGGTAAGTCTCGCCACGGATGATGCAGCCCAGCGCAATCAAGGCATCGTATTCGGCGCGCTCGGCCATGGCTTGCAAGGCGATCGGCACTTCCAGGGCACCGGGCACCATGACGTGGTCGATGTTGGACACGCCCAGGGCTTCGAGCTCCTGGATGCACGCGGCGGCCAGGGCGTTGGTGATGTCTTCGTTGAAGCGTGCTTGCACAATGCCGACGTGCAGGAATTGACCGTCGAGTTCTTGTTCTTGACCTTGGTTGGCGCCTTGCATGTTTATTCCTTAGGGATGTAGCCGGTGATTTCGAGGCCATAGCCGGTCATGCTGGGCATGCGGCGGGGTTGGCCCATGAGTTTCATTTTGTGCACGCCGCATTCGCGCAGGATCTGGGCACCCACACCGTAGGTGCGCAGGTCCATCTTGCCGCGTTCGGGCGCTTGGGCCGAGCGGGCGCGGCCTTCAAATTGCGCCAGCAGTTGTTCTGCCGATTCGCCGCAGTTGAGCAGCACGGCCACGCCGCAGCCTTGGGCGTTGAGGTAGTGCAAGCTGGTGTCCAGGCTCCAGGAATGCATGGAACGGTTGACTTCCAGCGCATCGAGCACCGACAGTGGCTCGTGCACGCGCACAGGCACTTCGGTATCCGCTGACCATTGGCCTTTGACCAAGGCCAGGTGCACGGTTTGGCTGGGTTGGTCGCGAAACGCGTGGGCTGTGAATTCGCCGTGCGCGGTTTGCAGCGTGCGGCTGCCAATGCGCTCGACCAGCGACTCGTTGCGGCTGCGGTATTCGATCAGGTCGGCGATGGTGCCGATTTTGAGACCGTGCTCGGCCGCGAAGATTTGCAAATCGGGCAGGCGGGCCATGGTGCCGTCGTCTTTCATGATCTCGCAGATCACGGACGAGGGGGCGCAACCGGCCATGGCGGCCAGATCGCAACCGGCTTCGGTGTGGCCAGCGCGCATGAGCACGCCGCCGTCCACCGCTTGCAGCGGGAAGATGTGGCCCGGTTGCACCAGGTCGGTCGGCTGGCTGTTGCGTGCCACGGCCACTTGCACGGTCTTGGCGCGGTCAGCGGCCGAGATGCCGGTGGTCACGCCTTCGGCAGCTTCGATCGACACGGTGAAGGCGGTGCTGTAGACGGTGCCGTTGCGGGCGGCCATGGGCGGGAGCTTCAAAAATTCGCAGCGCTCACGGGTGAGCGTCAGGCAAATCAGGCCTCGGCCAAAGCGGGCCATGAAGTTGATGGCTTCGGGTGTGACGTGGTCAGAGGCCAAGACCAGATCGCCTTCGTTTTCACGGTCTTCTTCATCGACCAGGATCACGATGCGACCGGCTTTCATCTCGGCCACGATCTCTTCGACGGGCGAAATCGCCACGGGTGTCAGTTGCGCTGGGGCGTTCATGGCTTGTCCTGTTGGGTGGCTGATCCGGCTGTTTCGAGGCTGAGCATGCGCTCAACGTAGCGGGCCACGGTGTCGATTTCGAGGTTAACCCGGCTGCCAGCTTTGAGGCTGCCGAGGGCGGTGTTGTCCACGGTGTGCGGGATCAGGTTGATGCTGATCTCACAACCATCGGCCAGATCGGCCACGCGGTTGACCGTGAGGCTCACGCCGTTGACGGTGATCGAGCCTTTGTAGGCGAGGTATTTGGCCAGGGTGTGTGGCGCCAGAATGCGCAACTCCCAGCTTTCACCGATCTGCTCGAAATGGCTGATTTGGCCCACGCCGTCGACGTGACCGGACACGATGTGCCCGCCCAGACGGTCGTTGGCGCGCAGCGCTTTTTCGAGGTTGACGGTGCCTTGCTGGTCCAGACCGCTGGTTTTGTCCAGAGATTCGGCCGAGATGTCGATCGTGAACTGACGTCTCTCAGGACTGAAGGTGGTGACGGTCATGCAAGCGCCGTTGAGGGCGATGCTGTCGCCCAGGCCCACATCGTCAAGGTACCCGGCGGGGACCTCGATGGTGAGGCGCTTGCCGTGGTGTAAAGAGCGACCCAGGTCGTGGATGGCGACGATTCGCCCCACGCCGGTGATGATTCCGGTGAACATAGCTGGCTATTTTCGCAGGGATTGCGCTGGAATCTGGCTGCAGGCCAAGAAAAACCTTGCTCAGCAGGCATTTCCAGTCCGGGTTGGGCTTGTCAGAGGCCCATATAAGAGGCTCCTATCAGGGTAAACCGGGTTTGCCCCTTTCTGGTGCATGTCTAGAATGTGTTGCAGTGCAGCACAATGTCTAGCTGCCTGTGCTTTCCTTGGAGTTTCTCTGTGCCGACCCCGTCTTCTTCTCGCGCTACATCCTCAGTGTCTGCTTTGGCGGGTTCCGTGCGCACGATCAAAAAATACCCCAATCGCCGTCTGTACGACACCCAGACTTCGGCTTATGTCACATTGGCCGAAGTGAAAAAACTGGTCATGGATGGCACGCCGATGGTTGTGCGCGATGCCAAAACCGGCGAGGACCTGACCCGCTCCATCTTGCTGCAGATCATTTTGGAAGAAGAGTCTGCAGGCGTGCCCATGTTCAGCGAGGCGGTGCTGTCCAACATCATCCGCTTTTATGGCCATGCCATGCAGGGTTACATGGGCTCTTACTTGGAGAACCATGTGCAATCCTTCATGGACTGGCAGTCCAAGCTGGGGGCGAACAGCCAGCCGCTGAGCCCTGAGGTGTGGGCGCAGTTCATGCAGTGGCAAAACCCGCTCATGCAAAACATGTTTTCGGGCCTGGCCAATCCGTCCCAGAACATGGTTTCGCAAATGCAGGAGCAGATGCAAAAACAGATCCAGAAGAACACCGAGCAGATGCTGGGTGTGCTCGGTTTGAGGACCTGATGGGCACAACATGGCCTTTTGTCACATCGCATTCGTTTTTGCGGGGACAATCGGGGCATGAGCGAAACGATTTCCACACCCGCCCCCAAAGTGGGCTTTGTCAGCCTGGGTTGCCCCAAGGCTTTGACCGACTCCGAACTGATCCTGACCCAGCTGTCCGCTGAGGGTTACCAGACTTCCAAAACCTTCGATGGCGCTGACCTGGTCATCGTCAACACCTGCGGCTTCATCGACGATGCGGTCCAGGAAAGCCTGGACACGATTGCCGAAGCCCTGAATGAAAACGGCAAAGTGATCGTGACCGGTTGCCTGGGGGCCAAGATGGGCGAGGGCGGCGGCAACATGGTCCGCGAGTTGCACCCCAGCGTGCTGGCCGTGACCGGCCCACATGCCACACAAGAAGTGATGGACGCGGTGCACACCCATTTGCCCAAACCGCACGATCCGTTTCTGGATTTGGTGCCCGGCGGTTTTGGCGAGGCGGGACTCAAACTCACGCCGCGCCACTATGCGTATTTGAAGATCAGCGAAGGCTGTAACCACCGCTGCACCTTCTGCATCATCCCCTCGATGCGGGGTGATCTGGTCTCGCGTCCGATTGGCGATGTGCTCAAGGAAGCCAAGGCCTTGTTTGAAGGCGGTGTGAAGGAATTACTGGTCATCAGCCAGGACACTTCTGCCTATGGCGTGGACGTGAAATACCGCACCGGTTTTTGGGATGGCAAGCCGATCAAGACGCGCATGCTGGAGCTGGTGCGTGCTTTGGGCGAGATGGCCCGCGAGCACGATGCCTGGGTTCGTCTGCACTATGTGTACCCTTACCCCAGCGTGGACGACATCATCCCCTTGATGGCCGAGGGCCTGGTCTTGCCTTATCTGGACGTGCCTTTCCAGCACAGCCACCCCGATGTGCTCAAGCGCATGAAGCGACCCGCCAGCGGTGAGAAAAACCTGGAACGCATCCAGCGCTGGCGCGAACTGTGCCCAGAACTGGTCATCCGCAGCACCTTCATTGCAGGCTTCCCCGGCGAAACCGAAGAAGAATTTCAGCATTTGCTCGACTTTCTGCGTGAAGCGCAAATTGACCGTGCAGGGTGTTTTGCCTACAGCCCGGTGGAAGGCGCGACCGCCAACGATTTGCCCGGCATGTTGCCCGATGCTGTGCGCGAAGAGCGCCGTGCCCGCTTCATGGCGGTGGCCGAGGAAGTTTCGATCGCGCGATTGCAGCAGCGTGTGGGCTCCAGCATGCAGGTGCTGGTGGACTCGGCTCCTGCCATGGGGCGCCGTGGCGGCGTGGCCCGCAGCTATGGCGATGCACCCGAGATCGATGGTGTGGTGCGTTTGTTGCCCCCCGAAAAGATCAGCAAGACGTTCAAGGTCGGTGAGTTGATTCGCGCCCGCATTGTCGCGGTGGAAGGCCACGATCTGGTGGGGGTTCCGGTTTGATCTGCGGCCTGACGCTGTTCAGCCGCCTGGCTGACGGCGTGGGCCGTTTTTCATCGCTTTGTGAAATGGGCAACAAAAAAGCCGTTGATCAAAAATCAACGGCTTGCAATGCATCTTATTCAATAAGATTGGTGCCCAGAAGAGGACTCGAACCTCCACGCCTCTCAGCGCTAGTACCTGAAACTAGTGCGTCTACCAATTCCGCCATCTGGGCATCTCAGGAAGCTTTGAATTATAGGGCATCCTCATCGTCTCTTCGGGCAAGGCTTGAAGAAAAATGCAAATCTTTTGCGATCACCGACATTGGTGGAAACAAAAAAGCCGATGACTTGCGTACATCGGCTGATCAAGATTGGCGTTTGTTTAAGATGGTGCCCAGAAGAGGACTCGAACCTCCACGATGTTACTCGCTAGTACCTGAAACTAGTGCGTCTACCAATTCCGCCATCTGGGCATCTCAGGAATCAAAGGATTGTATATTAAAAAAGTAGCTCCAACCAGCGGGATGCTGGATGAAATCGAAGGCCAGGTGCAAGGGCACCGCGACGGCCATGGCTTCCTGATTCGTGACAACGGCGAGTCAGACATCTACCTGTCGCCCAACGAGATGCGGGCGGTGCTGCACCGTGACCGCGTCAAGGTGCGCATCGTGCGCCAGGACCGAAAAGGGCGACCTGAAGGGCGCATCGTCGAAATCACCGAGCGTCCCGAGCAGCCCATCATTGGCCGCTTGTTGCAAGAAGGCGGTTTGTGGTTGGTGGCGCCAGAAGACAAGCGCTACGGCCAGGACGTGATGATTCCCAAAGGGGCCACGGGCACGGCCAAGCCGGGCCAGGTGGTGGTGGTCGAGCTGACCGAGCCGCCTGCTTTGTTCGGGCAGCCTGTGGGCCGCGTCAAAGAAGTGCTTGGCGAGATCGATGATCCCGGCATGGAGATTGAAATTGCCGTGCGCAAATACAGCGTGCCGCACGAATTCTCGGCGGGGTGTTTGGAGCAGGCCAAGGGGCTGCCCGACAAAGTGCTGGCCAAGGATCGCAAGGACCGGGTGGATCTGCGCGATGTGCCCTTGGTCACCATCGATGGTGAAGATGCCCGCGACTTTGACGACGCTGTCTATTGCGAACCGGCCAAGGTCGGTCGCGGCAAGGGCTGGCGTTTGCTGGTCGCTATTGCCGACGTGAGCCACTATGTGCAAACGGGCAGCGACATCGACATCGATGCCTACGACCGGGCCACCAGCGTGTATTTCCCGCGTCGTGTCATCCCGATGCTGCCCGAAAAATTGTCCAACGGCCTGTGTTCGCTGAACCCGGATGTGGACCGCTTGTGCATGGTCTGCGACATGCTGGTCAATGCCAAGGGCGATGTGCATGCCTACCAGTTCTATCCGGCGGTGATGCACAGCCATGCGCGCTTCACCTACACCGAGGTGGCGGCCATTTTGGCCAACACCCGTGGGCCGGAAGCGGCCAAACGTAAAGAGCGCGTGAGCGACTTGATGAACTTGCAGGACGTCTACAAGGCGCTGCTGGCCTCGCGTGCGGTGCGCGGCGCGGTGGACTTTGAAACCACCGAAACCCAGATCGTGTGCGACGAGAGTGGGCGCATCGAAAAGATCGTGCCGCGCGTGCGCAACGAAGCGCACCGCCTGATCGAAGAAGCCATGCTGGCGGCCAACGTCTGCAGCGCCGACTTCATTCAGCAAGGCAAGCACCCGGGCTTGTTCCGTGTGCACGAAGGCCCGACGGCCGAGAAAAAAGACATCCTGCGCAATTACCTCAAGGCGCTGGGCCTGGGCATGAGCATCAGCGACGACCCGCATACCAGTGAGTTTCAGAAGATCGCGCAAGCGACCAAGGACCGTCCCGACGCGCAGCAGATCCACACCATGCTGTTGCGCTCCATGCAGCAGGCCATTTACACGCCGGTCAACAGTGGCCACTTTGGCTTGGCTTATGAGGCGTACACGCATTTCACCAGCCCGATCCGCCGTTACCCGGATCTGCTGGTGCACCGCGTCATCAAGTCGATCTTGTTGGGCCGCAAATACCAGCTGCCCAAATTGCCGGTGCCGGGCGAGGCGCATGCCAAGCTGACCAAGCGTCTGGAGAAAAACAAGGCGGCCAAAGGTGCCTCCGATGCGAATGCGCCGCGCGTGCGCATGTCGGCCGCTGACCAGCAAGCCTGGGAGGCCGCAGGCCTGCACTGCAGCGCCAACGAGCGCCGTGCGGATGAAGCCAGCCGTGATGTGGAGGCTTGGCTCAAATGCAAATACATGCGTGAGCACCTGGGCGAAGAGTACGGCGGGGTGGTTTCGGCGGCCACGAGCTTCGGTATTTTCGTGACGCTTGACGCTTTGTATGTTGAGGGCCTGGTCCACATCACCGAGTTGGGTGGGGAGTATTTCCGCTTTGACGAGCTGCGTCAGGAGCTGCGCGGTGAGCGCACCGGTATCCGGTATGCCATTGGCACGCGGGTGCAGGTGCAGGTCAGCCGAGTGGATCTGGACGGTCGCAAGATCGATTTCCGCTTGGTCCACCCTGGCGACGATTTGCTGCCACGTGCCATGCGTGAAAAAGGCTTGTCGATGCAGTCACCCGGTGAAGGCGCTCACGGCAAACAACGTGGCGGACCAGCCCGGGGCGATCGCGCCGCCGACCGCCGCATGGCTGATGCGGAGCGCAACCGCTCCCCGATTCAAGCACTCAAGGCTTCGGTCAAGAAGGCTTCTGCGAAGAAAGCCAGTGCCAAGAAGAAGGGGCCGCGGACCAGCAAATCGCGCCGCTGAATCGTTGACAGCCCGAAACGGCCATGCATTCACATGCATGGCCGTTTTGCATGGCTCATCTCAACACAAAGCCTGGGCCAGCCGACTGGCTGTGAGTGCCTGGTCTTTGGGCCAGGCATCTGCCACTTGGCCGTGCTGGTGCACGGCGGTGCAGGCCGCCTCGAAGGCATTCAGCCCTTGTGCCATGCGGGCACCGATGAGGCCAGCCAGCACATCGCCAGTGCCGCCGATGGCCAATTTCCCATTGCCGGTGGTGTTGATGCGCGGTGTTTGTCCGGGCGCGGCGATCACGGTGCCCGAGCCTTTGAGAACGACCACGCAGTGGAATTGATCCGCCAGGTTTTGTGCCGATTGCAGGCGTTGGTTCTGGATCTGACGGGTGTCGGTTTTCAAGAGCCGCGCGGCTTCCAGTGGGTGCGGTGTGATGACCGTGGGTTGATGGTCGCCGCGTTGGCGCAAGGCCTGGGCCCAGGCTTCGTTTTGCGCGACGGCGTTCAGCCCGTCGGCATCCAGCACGAGCTGGGCGCTGCGCGCCAGCACGTCGGTCAGCACGGCCCTCACGGCCTGGCCGCCGCCGCAGCCGCAGACCACATGCAGTTGTTCAAGATCCAGCTGTGTCCAGGTGCTTTGCATCAGATCCGGTGGAATCGACACGGCGGACTCGCCCAGCAGGCTCAGCATCACACGGCCAGCGCCTGCATGAAGCGCGGCGGTGGCGGCCAGCACGGCTGCGCCGCTCATGCCCATGCCGTGCAAGGCCATCGCTTCGCCGCCGATGACGGCGACATCGCCATGGCTGCCCTTGTGGCTGGCGTGGGTCTTGTGGTGCTGTTCGCCGGGCGCGTTGAGCCAGGCTTGCGGTTGAAGCTGGATGGGCTCGCGGGTGGCTGCATCAAGGCTTTCGAGCCAGATGTCGCCGCAGACATCGCGCCCATGGCCCATGAACAGCCCTGGTTTGGCGGCCACAAAAGTCAGGGTGTGATCAGCGAGAACAGCCCGCGTCGGGGCTTGTGCATCGGTGCCGAGAAGTTGCCCGGACTCAGCGTCCAGCCCCGTGGGCAAATCCAGTGCCAGCACTTTTGCCGGTGACTGGTTGATGGCGTCGACCCAGGCCTGGATGTCAGGGCTCAAAGGGCGGGAGGCACCCAAGCCCAGCAAGGCGTCGATGCACAAGTCTTGCGGGCCCATGCTGGCGATCCAGTCGCGGGGCAGTTCGGTTTGTACGGTGAGCCCTGCTTGCAGGGCTCTGGCCAAGGCAGCTTGTGCATCGGCGGCTTGTTTGTCCCGGTCGATCAGCAGACTGACCCGCACGGTCTTCCCGGCCAGGTGCAGGTGCATGGCCGCCTCCAGGCCGTCCCCCCCGTTGTTGCCCGGGCCTGCCGCCACCCAAATGCGCTGGGCATGCGGCGCTATGGCAAGAGCCAGTTGCGCCGCGGCCAAGCCTGCGCTTTGCATCAAGGGGACTGGGCTGCGGGCCTGAAGTTGCCGCTCCAGAGTTTTCAGGTGTTCACGCTGAAAAACAGGCCAGTTCGAGGTGGGGGCCAGGCGTTGCATCGCGTTCAGGCTTGTTGAAGCAGGGGTTCGAGCAGCAGGGCCAGTTGAAGGATGGCGTCATCGTGCATGGCGCCATGCCAGGCCATCAGGCCGACCGGCAGTTCACCTGGGGAATGGCAGGGCAGGCTGATGCCGCAGCCGTCCAGCGTGTTGACCGCGGCGGTGTTGCGCAGCAACAGCCCATTGACCCGGAAGAATTCGGCGTCACGCTCAGCGCCGGGTGCCACATCGCGCAAGAGCGGTGCGGCGATCGGGGTGGTGGGCGACAGCACGGCATCGTGGTGTTGCAATGCCGCTTCGATGCGTTGGATCCAATCGGCGCGGGCATGCAGAAGGTCGATGTATTCGTGGGCCATCATGCCCGCGCCAAGGCGTATGCGTTGTGCCACCCTTGGGTCGTACAGATCGGCGCTTTGGGCCAGCAGTTGCCGGTGCCAGGCAAAGCTTTCCGCAGGGCTGAAGCCTCCAGTGCGCATCATGGGGCCGATGTCCAACAGTTCAGGCAAGGCGATTTCTTCGATCTGAGCACCAGCCGCGCACAGTATTTGCAAGCTGCGTTCAAACGCGCGGCTCACCGTGGCGTCCATGCCGTCTTGCATGAAGTCTCGAACCACAGCAAGGCGGTAGCTGGACAAGGGTTTGTCAGATTTTGGTACCTGGCGGTTCGACAGAATTTCGTGCGCCAGGATGGTGTCCCGCACGGTGCGCGTCATGGCACAGACCGTGTCCAGTGTGGTGGACAAGGGCAGGGCGCCTTGTGTGGGCACAAGGCGGGCGGTGTTCTTGAAGCCGACGATACCGTTGAGTGCCGCGGGAATCCGGATGGAGCCGCCAGTGTCGGAGCCCAGCCCAATGAAGGCGGCGCCTGTGGCCACGGACACTGCCGCGCCCGAGCTGGAGCCGCCTGGCACCCTGGGGGCTTGGGCATCGCCTGCAGGTTTGTCGGTCAGGGCGTCCCAGGCGGCGGGTGTGCCGTGGTGGGGGTTGATGCCCACGCCCGAGAAAGCAAACTCCACCATGTTGGTGCGTCCGATCAGCCCGGCTCCGGCGGCGCGCAAGCGCGCTACGGCTTGTGCATCCTGTTGCGCAGGCGGTTGATGGCTCAAAACCACCGATCCGGCCGTGGTCACTTGCCCTTGTACATCGAACAAGTCCTTGACCGAGACCGCCAGACCGGTCAAAGGCTGAGTCTGGACGGCCGCCTGGCTGGCTGTTTGCTGCAAAGTTTCAGGTGTGAGCAGGAGGAAAGCGTCCCGGCAGTGAGGCCCTTGGGCGATGTCCAGGCAGGCTTCGGCCACCGCTTGCGGATGGATTTGTCCCTCCGCAATGGCTTGACGGGTGGCGATCAGGTCTTTTTTCATAGGAGGCTGCGGCATTCAGGGGATGTCAGAATGCTATAATCCTAAGGCTTTGTACAGCGCGGCAGCTGTCTCTTGGGTAGCTTACCCAAAGAGCGGATCAGCCGGGTCAGCAGAGCACATCCGCAAACCAGTCCCCTCAAGGTGTTGCGCCAACCCCGTTGGTGTGATCAGTGGGCTGGATTTTAGACACAACCTTTGGAGTACTTTATGTCCGTTACCATGCGCGAAATGCTGGAAGCCGGTGTCCACTTCGGTCACCAAACCCGCTTCTGGAACCCCAAGATGGCCCCCTTCATCTTCGGCCACCGCAACAAAATTCACATCATCAACCTGGAAAAATCTCTGCCGATGTTCCAGGACGCGATCAAATTCGCGAAACAACTGTCGGCCAACCGCGGCACCATCCTGATGGTCGGCACCAAGCGCCAAGCCCGTGAGCTGGTGGCTGCTGAAGCCCAGCGCGCTGGCGTGCCTTTCGTCGACCAACGCTGGTTGGGCGGCATGCTGACCAACTTCAAAACCGTCAAGACGTCGATCAAGCGTCTGAAGGACATGAAGGCTCAGCAAGAAGTCGGCCTCGACAGCCTGAGCAAAAAAGAACAACTGATGTTCAAGCGCGAGATCGAAAAGCTCGAAAAAGACATCGGTGGTATCCAGGATATGGCCACTTTGCCTGATGCGATCTTCGTGATCGACGTCGGCTACCACAAGATCGCCATCGCTGAAGCCAAGAAATTGGGCATCCCATTGATCGGTGTGGTGGACTCCAACCACTCGCCCGAAGGCATCGACTACATCATCCCCGGTAACGACGACTCGGCCAAGGCCGTGGCTTTGTACGCCCGTGGCATCGCTGACGCCATCATCGAAGGCCGCGCCAATGCGGTCAACGACGTGGTCAAGGCTGTGACCGAAGGCGCTGACGAATTCGTCGAAGAAGCCAACGCTTCTGCCTGAGTTCCCAAGACTCGACGAAAGGGGCTTTGTGGCCCCTTTTTTTTAATCTGACTTTTAGACTGAATACGGAGAAATCAAATGGCTGCAATTACCGCAAGCATGGTCGCTGAACTGCGCGCAAAAACCGACGCCCCCATGATGGAGTGCAAAAAAGCCCTGACCGAAGCCGATGGCGACATGGCCAAAGCAGAAGAGCTGCTGCGCGTCAAGCTGGGCACCAAAGCCGGCAAGGCCGCATCGCGCGTGACCGCTGAAGGCGTGGTGACCAGCTTCGTCAATGGCACCACCGGCGCCATGATCGAAGTCAACTGCGAAACCGACTTCGTGACCAAGAACGACAGCTTCCTGGCTTTGGCCAATGCCGCTGCCAAGCTGGTGGCTGAGCACAACCCTGCTGACATCGCTGCATTGGGCGAGTTGCCTTACAGCCAGGACGGTTTCGGCCCCACTTTGGAAGAAGTGCGCAAAGGCCTGATCGGCAAGATCGGCGAAAACATGAGCTTCCGCCGTTTCAAGCGTGCCGCTGGTGGTGCCAAGATCGCGAACTACCTGCACGGCACCCGCATCGGCGTGTTGGTCGAGTATGAAGGTGATGAAACCGCTGCCAAAGACGTCGCCATGCACGTGGCCGCCATGAAGCCTGTGTCTTTGACCAGCGCCGAAGTGCCTGCCGAATTGATCGAAAAAGAGCGCTCGGTCGCTGCTGCCAAGGCTGTCGAGTCGGGCAAGCCCGCCGACATCGCGACCAAGATGGTTGAAGGCTCGGTGCAAAAGTACCTCAAAGAAGTGTCTTTGTTCAACCAGTCTTTCGTCAAGAACGACAAGCAGACCGTTGAGCAAATGCTCAAAGCGGCCGGCACCACAGTGAGCGCTTTCACTTTGTACGTTGTGGGCGAAGGCATCGAGAAGAAGGTCGACGACTTCGCTGCTGAAGTGGCTGCCCAAGTTGCTGCTGCTCAAGCGGCTGCTTAAGTTGCTTTCACCTCGTCATCCCATCGTTCGTTTTCATATTGAAGGAGTCCATCATGTCCGAAGCCAAGCCAGCCTTTAAGCGCATCTTGCTCAAGCTGTCCGGCGAGGCCCTGATGGGGGATGACGCGTTCGGTATCAACCGCGCCACCATCGTCCGCATGTCCGAAGAAATCGCCGAAGTCACCCGACTTGGCGTTCAGGTGGCGGTGGTGATCGGTGGCGGTAACATTTTTCGAGGCGTTGCCGGTGGTGCTGTCGGCATGGACCGTGCCACAGCCGATTACATGGGCATGCTGGCCACGGTGATGAACTCCTTGGCCCTGGCCGATGCCATGGACAAGGCTGGTTTGACCGCGCGCGTCATGTCTGCCATCGGCATTGACCAGGTGGTCGAGCCTTATGTGCGCCCCAAAGCTTTGCAGTACCTGGAAGAAGGCAAAGTGGTGGTGTTTGCAGCCGGTACCGGCAACCCTTTCTTCACGACCGATACAGCCGCTGCTTTGCGTGGCGCGGAAATCGGGGCCGAAATGGTGCTCAAGGCCACCAAGGTCGATGGCGTGTACACCGCCGATCCCAAGAAGGATGCTTCGGCCACCCGTTACAGCAAAATCAGTTTTGACGAAGCCATTTCGCGCAACCTGGGCATCATGGATGCCACCGCATTTGCCTTGTGCCGCGACCAGAAGCTGCCCATCAAGGTGTTTTCAATCATCAAGAACGGCGCTTTGAAGCGCGTGGTGATGGGCGAAGACGAAGGCACACTGGTTTATGCTTGATCCCGTTCTGACGAGGAGAACCCCATGACGATTGCTGACATCAAGAAAACAACCGAAACCAAGATGGAACAGTCCATCGCGGCGTTCAAGAACAACCTGACCAAAATCCGCACGGGCCGTGCCAATCCGGCTTTGCTGGACACCATCCATGTGGATTACTACGGATCGCCTGTGCCCTTGTCACAAGTGGCCAACGTGTCCTTGATGGATGCGCGCACGATCAGTGTGCAGCCTTGGGAAAAAGGCATGGGTGCCAAGATCGAAAAAGCCATCCGTGAAAGCGAATTGGGCTTGAACCCCGCATCCATGGGTGATCTGATCCGTGTGCCGATGCCGCCCATGAGCGAAGAGCGCCGCAAGGAAATGACCAAGCTGGCCCGCACGGAAGGCGAGAACGGCAAGATCGCCATCCGCAATTTGCGCCGCGACGCCAACGAATCGGTCAAGAAGCTGGTCAAGGACAAACTGGCTTCGGAAGACGATCAAAAGCGTGCCGAAGCCGATGTGCAAAAATTGACCGACAAGCGCATGACCGAGATCGATCAGTTGGTGGCCGCCAAAGAACAAGAGATCATGGCGGTCTGAGTTTGCGAACAATGCCGTGGCCATCCACGGTCTGAATGGCCGCCCTTTGGCGGCCTTTTTTTCTGGAGAAAGCATGCTCAAGCAAAGAATCATCACTGCACTGGTTTTGCTGGCCCTGTTGCTGCCCGCCTTGTTTGCGGCCAATCCCTGGCCATTCATGGTCTTGACAGTGCTGATGATCGCCGCGGGGGCATGGGAGTGGGGGCGCCTGAATGCCATGGGGCCGCTGTGGTCCTGGGTGGGGGCCTTGGTGGCTTTGGCACTGTGTGGCTTGGCCCAGCGTTCGGGTTGGGTGCAGGCGAGTCCGCCTCAGCTTTGGTTGCTGGCCGGTGCCGGCTGGGTCTTGCTGGGCGCTTGGATGCTTAGTAGGGGCGTGGCTGCATGGGCCTTGTGGCCGAAGACCTGGCGTTGGCTGGTCGGCTTGTGTTTGTTGGCCATGGCCTGGCTGGCCATGGCGCAAGCCCATCAACGCGGTGTGAATTTCCTGTTGTCGGTTTTGGTTCTGGTGTGGGCAGCGGACGTGTTTGCGTATTTTTTTGGCCGTGCCTTGGGCGGCCGTTTCGTGCGTGTGAAGCTGGCACCCAGCATCAGCCCCGGCAAAAGCTGGGAAGGTGTCTTTGGAGGGATGCTGGGCGTGATGCTGGTGGCCTTGATCTGGGCGGAGGTGGACCGCCGCTGGGCTGTGCCGAATTTGAGTTTTTATTCCTTGCTGCTGGCCAAAGGCGCTTGGGTGGCTTGGCCTGCCTTGTTGTTCATGTGCGCCATGAGTGTGGTGGGTGACCTGGTCGAGTCGCTGGTCAAACGCAGTGCAGGCATGAAAGACAGTTCGGGTTTGTTGCCCGGGCATGGCGGTGTGCTGGACCGTGTCGATGCCTTGCTGCCGACCTTGCCGCTGGCCATGATGCTGGTGGCCTGGATTTGATGGAGATACCTGACATGAGCCGCAAGCAAAGCATTACCCTGTTGGGTTCTACCGGATCCATCGGGACCAGCACGCTGGACGTGCTGGCGCGCCACCCGGAGAGGTTTTCGGTTTACGCCTTGACGGCATCCAGCCAGGTCGATTTGATGCTGGCCCAGTGCGCCCAGTTTCGTCCCAAAGTGGCGGTGATGGCCCGGGAAGACGCCGGGCGTTTGCTGGCAGACAAAGTCAAGGCCGAAGGCTTGCCTGTGGTCGTGCGCTGGGGCCAGGTCGCGCTGGACGAGGTCTCGAGTGCACCCGAAGTCGATGCGGTCATGGCCGCGATCGTGGGGGCTGCAGGTTTGTCGCCTTGTTTGGCGGCGGCGCGTGCGGGCAAGCGATTGCTGTTGGCCAATAAAGAGGCTTTGGTGGTCGGTGGCGAGGTGTTTTTGTCCGCCGTACGCGAGGGCGGGGCGACGCTGCTGCCGATTGACAGTGAACATTCGGCTATTTTCCAGTCCCTGCCGGAAGACCCAGCAACATGGCAACGCCGGGTTCACAAGATCATTCTCACGGCCTCCGGTGGTCCTTTCCGAGGTCGCGACCCATCGACGCTCAAGGATGTGACGCCTGAGCAGGCCTGCGCGCACCCCAACTGGGTCATGGGTCGCAAAATCTCGGTGGATTCGGCCACCATGATGAACAAGGCACTGGAAGTGATCGAGGCGCGCTACCTGTTTGGCATGTCGCCCGATCAGTTGGAGGTGGTGATTCACCCGCAGAGCGTGATCCACTCGATGGTGCAGTACCAAGACAATTCGGTGGTCGCGCAGCTGGGAACGCCAGACATGCGTGTGCCGATCGCTTATGGCTTGAGTTGGCCCGAGCGCATGAACTCTGGCGCTTCGGCGCTGGATTTTCACGCATTGGCCGCCATGACGTTTGAAGCCATGGACGGTCATGGCCATCCCCAACGCTTTCCGGGTCTCCGATTGGCTTGGGAGACGCTCAATGGCGCGCCGGGCAGCTGTGCCTTGCTCAATGCGGCCAATGAGATTGCGGTGGAGGCTTTCTTGAACCGGCAGATCCGCTTCGATGAGATTCACGTCGTGAACCGGTCAACTTTGGACCAATTGAGTTGTCCTGCGCCCAAGGATTTGGCCGATTTGATGGCGCTTGATCGTCAAGGCCGCGAAATGGCCCGATCCATTGTTTTGAGATTGTCTGCGTGACAGTCTTTTACCCCCATATGGCCTCTGTTTGTGGTGGGTTGGCAGGTGTCCTGATATATGATCTTTGCAGCCTTGCTGCAGGCTTGAACGCCCAGAGTTCTGCATTTCAATTTTCAATGGATCGTCCATGAGTTCTTCTTTTTTTCCTTCACGCATGAAGCCGACTGCATTGAGTTTGCTGGTGTCTGCTTTGTTCAGTTTGCCTGCGTGGGCTGTGGACCCTTTCACCGTTCGGGATATCCGCGTAGAAGGACTGCAGCGGATTGAGCCAGGAACGGTCTTTGCATCTTTGCCATTTCGTGTGGGTGACCAATACACCGACGACAAAGGTGCCGCAGGCATTCGCGCCTTGTTTGCCTTGGGTCTCTTCAAGGACGTTCGGCTTGAAACGCAAGGTGACGTGCTGCTTGTGGTGGTCGAGGAGCGTCCTTCTGTTGCTGCGGTGGAATTCATCGGACTGAAAGAATTCGACAAGGATGTGCTGCACAAGGCACTCAAGGAAGTCGGACTCGCAGAAGGCCGACCCTATGACAAGGCCTTGGCAGACAAGGCGGAGCAAGAGCTCAAGCGTCAGTACATCAGCCGCAGCCTTTATGGCGCGGAAGTGGTGACCACGGCCACACCCATCGATCGAAACCGGGTCAACCTGACTTTCACCATCACCGAGGGCGGCCCCGCCAAGATTGCCAACATCGAGATTGTGGGCAACAAGACCTTTTCGACAGACACCTTGCGTGACCAATTCAATCTGGACACCGGTGGGTGGATGAGCTGGTACACCAAGTCTGACCGGTATTCCCGAACCAAGCTCAACGGTGATCTGGAGGCTTTGCGCTCTTATTATTTGGCGCGAGGATTCTTGGAGTTCCGCATCGACTCCACCCAGGTGGCCATGTCGCCCGACAAACAACAAATGACGATCACCATCAATGTCAACGAAGGTGAGCGCTTTGTGGTTTCGGGTGTCAAGCTGGAAGGCAATTACCTGGACAAAGAGGCTGAATTCAAGCCGCTGGTGAAGATCGCTTCCGGTCAGCCTTACAACGCTGAGACGGTGGCGGAAACCACCAAGGCTTTCACCGAGTACTTTGGCAAATTCGGCTTTGCTTTTGCACGGGTGGAAGCCAAGCCCATCATTGACCGGCAGAACAACCGGGTGCAGTTCGTGTTGGTCGCGGAGCCGTCGCGCAGAGCGTATGTGAGGCGCATCCTGCTGGCGGGCAATAACCGGACCCGCGATGAGGTCATCCGCCGGGAGTTCCGCCAGCTGGAAGCGGCTTGGTACGACGGTGACAAGATCAATCTGTCACGCGATCGGGTGAACCGTTTGGGTTATTTCACCGATGTGAATGTGGATACCCAGGAAATTCCAGGATCGCCAGATCAGGTGGATTTGCTGTTCACCGTCGCAGAAAAACCCACTGGCAGCGTGTCTTTGGGGGCTGGTTTTTCTTCGACAGAAAAGGTGGCGCTGACTTTTGGCATTCAGCAAGAGAACGCATTTGGATCGGGCAATTACCTTGCTGTGCAGGTCAATACCAGCAAATACAACAGAAATTACGTGGTGAGCACCACGGATCCTTATTTCACCCAGAATGGTATTTCGCGTTCAATCGATTTGTTCCACCGTACATCGCGCCCTTATTTGGGTGATTTGAATGCTTACAGCCTGGTCAACTCCGGGGTCGGTTTGCGTTTCGGTGTGCCTGTCACTGAGACCGATCGTGTGTTCGTTGGTGTTAATCTTGAGCAAACGCAAATTGTGGCGGGCACTGGTTTGCCGGTGGAATACCAAAATTATGCGAACAAATTTGGATCGACCAGTACGGCGTTTCCATTGACATTGGGCTGGGCGCATGATGCGCGCGACAGCGCATTGGTGCCCACCAAAGGGTCCATGCAAAGCTTCACAGCAGACGTCAGCTTCTCTGGTGATGTGCGTTATGCGAGGACCAATTACAAATACCAGCAGTACATCCCATTGAATAAAAAATACACTTTTGCATTCAATACGGATCTGGGCTGGGGGCAGGGCCTGAACGGCCAAGACTACCCCTTGTTTAAGAACTTTTATGTGGGTGGTCTGGGAAGTGTTCGCGGCTTTGAACAGTCCACACTGGGGCCGGCCTCTTCGACGACCGGTATTTACCTGGGCGGACCGAAAAAAATGGTCTTCAATGCTGAATTCATCACGCCATTCCCTGGGGCTGGCAATGACAAAACCTTGCGCATGTTTGCATTCACAGATGCGGGTAGAGCATTTGGTCAGGATGAAACCGTGTCCTTCAGCCAACTCCGAGCGTCGGCCGGTATCGGTTTGAGTTGGATCTCCCCGATGGGGCCTTTGCGTTTTTCCTACGGCGTTCCCATTCGTCAACAGACTGGCGATAAAATCCAAAAACTTCAATTCCAAATCGGAACTTCTTTCTAATGAAAACGCTTCGTCAACATTTCGCACTGGCATTGATCGCTGGTGCCGCCGCTTTTTCTGCCATGGCCCAAGCTCAGGAGTTCAAGCTGGGTTTCGTCAATACCGAGCGGATTTTCCGCGAGGCCGCCACAGCCAAACAGGCGCAAGCCAAGCTCGAGCAAGAGTTCTCGCGCCGCGAGAAGGAGTTGGTGGATGCAGGCAATGCCTTGAAACAAGCTTCAGAGAAGTTTGAGCGCGAAGCGCCCACCCTGGCCGAATCGCAGCGCACAGCGCGTCAGAAACAACTGATCGAACAAGACCGTGAATTTCAGCGCAAACGCCGTGAGTTTCAGGAAGATTTGAACGCTCGCAAAAATGAAGAGCAGCAAGTCGTGGTTGAACGCGCCAACCGAGCGGTCAAGCAAGTGGCCGAGTCGGAAAAATACGATGTGGTCTTTCAGGAGGCCGTCTACATCAATCCCAAGCACGACATCACTGAAAAAGTGATCAAGGCACTCAACGCCTCTGCTGGCAAATAACAGGTTTTCACCTGTTGGAAATGGTGGCGTTGCAGCTTGGAAAAATCGTTGAGGCACTCGGCGGCCATTTGTTGGGCGCCGCCGACCTGCAGATTGCCGGGCTTGCGCCTTTGCAAACGGCGCGTGCGGACCAAATCAGCTTTCTGAGCCATCCCCGTTATCAAAATCAATTGGCCGACAGCTTGGCCGGTTGCGTGATTGTGTCGCCTGCATTCGAGGCGATGGTGGCTGGTCGCACTGCAGCCATCGTTACCGACGACCCTTACCTGTATTTCGCGCGCCTGACCCGTTTGTGGAAGCGTGAACAACAGCTGCCCCAGGGGCCGCGTATTCACCCCAGTGCCGTCATCGATCCGGATGCTTCGGTGGCGGTTGATGCTGTGATTGGCCCTTTGTGCGTGGTCGAGCGTGGTGCTCGGATCGGCGCCGGGTCTGTGCTCAAGTCTCGCGTCACGCTGGGCGAAGACTGCAGCATCGGTGCACGTTGCATTGTTCATGCGGGTGCGGTTATTGGTGCGGATGGTTTTGGCTTTGCATTGCACAAAGGGCAATGGGAAAAAATCGAGCAATTGGGCGCCGTGCGCATCGGCGACGATGTGGAGATCGGCGCCAACACCTGCATTGATCGCGGCGCATTGGACGACACAGTCATTGAAGACGGCGTCAAACTCGACAACCTGATTCAGATCGGGCACAACGTGCACATCGGCAAGCACACCGCCATGGCGGGCTGCGTGGGCGTTGCGGGCAGTGCCCGCATTGGTGCGCATTGCACGGTGGGTGGTGGCGCGATTGTGCTGGGTCATTTGACCGTGGCCGACCATGTGCACATTTCTGCGGCCTCTGTGGTCACCCGGTCGATTGCCCAGCCCGGCCAGTACACCGGCATGTTTCCGCTCGACAGCAATGCCAATTGGGAAAAGAACGCGGCCAGTCTCAAACAACTCTCGCGCTTGCGTGACCGCATCAAAGCGCTGGAAATTGACATTCAAAATAACAAGGAAAACTAGACCATGATGGACATCCACCAAATTCTCAAGCAATTGCCCCACCGCTATCCCATTCTTTTGGTCGATCGCGTTTTGGAGCTGGAAAAAGGCGTGCGGATCAAGGCGCTGAAAAATGTGTCCATCAACGAGCCGCATTTTTTGGGGCACTTCCCACACCGTCCCGTCATGCCAGGTGTGCTGATGCTCGAGGCTTTGGCACAGGCTGCAGCATTGCTCGCATTTGACACCCTGGGTGAGACGCCGGATGACCAGACGGTTTATTACTTTGCGGGCATCGATGGTGCGCGTTTCAAACGCCCCGTGGAGCCCGGTGACCAATTGATTCTGGAAGTGGAACTGGACCGCATGAAGGCGGGCATTTTCAAGTTCAAGGCGCGTGCCAAAGTGGGTGATGAGATCGCCACCGAAGCCGAGCTGATGTGCACCATGCGCAAAATCCCTCAGGCCTGAGCAGCATGAGCAAGATCCATCCAACGGCCATCGTCAGCGCGGGCGCTGAGCTCGACAGTTCGGTGACCGTCGGTCCTTACAGTGTGATCGGTCCGCACGTGCGCATTGGTGCGGGCACCACGGTGGCCAGCCACTGCGTGATCGAAGGCCACACCACGATTGGCAGTGACAACCGGATTTTCCAGTTCAGCTCTTTGGGCGCTGTGCCGCAAGACAAGAAATACAACAACGAGCCTTGTGAGCTGGTCATCGGAGACCGCAACACCATCCGCGAGTTTTGCACTTTCAACATCGGCTCGCCCGGTGACCGCGCCGTGACCTCGGTGGGCAACGACAACTGGATCATGGCGTATGTGCATCTGGCCCATGACTGCGTGGTTGGCAACCACACCATCTTTGCCAATAACACGCAATTGGCCGGTCATGTGGTGGTGGACGATTGGGTGATTCTGGGGGGCTTCACGGTGGTGCACCAGTTTTGCCGCATCGGTGCGCACAGCTTCACCGCCATGAACTCCTTGCTGTTCGCCGATCTGCCGCCTTTTGTGATGGCACAAGGTCAACCAGCCCAGGCGCGGTCGATGAACTTTGAAGGTTTGCGTCGCCGAGGCTTCACGCCTGCACGCATCAGCGCCGTCAAAGCCATGCACAAGGCGCTTTACCGCGACGGCTTGTCTTTGGCAGATGCCATGGCACGCATTGCTGGCCTGACTGCGCAAACGCCAGAGGCTGCAGAGGATGTGAAGATGATGCTGGACTTTCTGTCCACCGCCTCGCCGCAGCGCGGCATTGTGCGTTGATCACCGATGTCTGAACCCTTCGCTCCAGCGCAGCAGGCCCCTTCGGGGGCCTTGTCCTTTGGCATGGTGGCTGGTGAAGCCTCGGGCGATCTGCTGGCGGGTTTGCTGATTCAAGGTTTGCGGCAACGTTGGCCACAGGCCCATGGCTTTGGCATTGGCGGCCCCCGCATGGCCGCCTTGGGCTTTGAGGCCTGGTGGCCCCACGAGCGCCTGGCCGTTCGCGGTTATGTTGAAGTATTGCGTCACTACCGCGGCATTGTGGCCATCCGTCAGCAGCTCAAGCAGCGGCTTTTGGCCTCGCCCCCCGACGTGTTCATCGGGGTGGATGCCCCCGATTTCAATCTGGATCTGGAAGCCCATCTCAAGGCTGCAGGCATTCCCACGGTGCATTTCGTGTGTCCCTCCATTTGGGCGTGGCGACCCGAGCGCATTGAAAAGATCCAGCGCAGCGTGGACCACATGCTGTGCATTTTTCCGTTTGAACCCGAGTTGCTGGCACGCTCAGGCATTGAGGCCACCTACGTGGGGCACCCGCTGGCGCAAACCATCGCCATGAGGCCAGACCGCGCGGCGGCTCGTCAGGCGCTGGGTCTGGATGCAGATCGACCTGTGGTCGCTTTGCTGCCCGGCAGCCGTCAATCGGAGGTAGAGCATCTGGTGCCCCGATTCATCCAGGCGGCGCAGATCATGCAGAAGAAACAGCCCTCACTGCAGTTCGTCTTGCCCGCGATCCCCAGTTTGCTGGCGGTGGTGCAAAAGCTGGTGGACGCACAAGGCGGCTTGAAAGGGCTCCAAGTGCTGACTGGACAATCGCACCAGGCGCTGGCCGCCTGCGATGTGACCTTGATTGCCAGTGGCACGGCGACGCTGGAGGCGGCTTTGTTCAAGCGCCCCATGGTCATTGGCTACCACATGAACTGGCTCAGCTGGCAGATCATGAAGCGCAAGAAGTTGCAGCCCTGGGTGGGCTTGCCCAACATCTTGTGCCAGGACTTTGTGGTGCCCGAATTCATCCAGGACCAGTGCACCCCCGAAGCGCTGGCAGCGGCCACCCTCGATTGGTTGGCTCAGCCAGACCGCGTGGATGCATTGCAGACCCGTTTTCAGCAGCTGCACCAAACCTTGCAGCGCGACACCGTAAATTTGGCGACCCATGCCCTCGAAAAAGTCCTGGGTGCTTGAGCAAGCTCACCTTAATTTTGATGTGCCCGGCCTGATGGCCGGTGTGGACGAGGCTGGCCGCGGCCCTTTGGCCGGTCCCGTCGTGGCGGCGGCGGTGATCCTGGACGATTTGCATCCGATTGCTGGGTTGAATGACTCGAAAAAGCTCACCGCCAAACGTCGCGAGAAATTGTTCGATGAAATCAAAGCCAAGGCTTTGTGCTTTTCGATTGCTGAGGCCTCTGTGCAGGAGATTGACGAGATCAACATCTTGCAAGCGACGCTGCTCGCCATGAAGCGGGCGTTCGAAGGCTTGCGCCTCAAGCCCGTGAAAGTGCTGGTGGATGGCAACCGTTTGCCCGCCATCGACATCCGCGCAGAAGCGATTGTTCAAGGCGATGCCTTGGTGCCTGCCATTTCAGCGGCATCCATCCTGGCCAAAGTGCACCGCGATCGGCTTTGCGAGCAGATGCACGCCCAGTACCCGCAATACGGTTTTGACCAAAACAAGGGCTATGGAACAGCCGTTCACCTGGCGGCTTTGCAAGCGCATGGCCCCGCCGAATGCCACAGACTGACTTTTGCCCCGGTGGCCAGGAGTGTTCGATGAATCTGATCACCTCGCGTGACAACCCCTTGGTCAAGTCCATCCGCCGCCTGGCGCAAGACAGCTCGGCCTATCGAAAGGCCGGGCAGTTCTGGCTGGAAGGCGACCATTTGTGCCGCGCAGCCGTGCAGCGTGGCGTGCGCCCTTTGCAGGTGGTGTTGACCGAATCCTTTTGGCAAGAACAGGGCACTGAATGGGCAGCGCACGGCGGCCAGGTGATCGTCATGCCGGATGCCTTGTTCGCCACCTTGAGCGGTCTGGAATCCCCCGCCCGCATGGGCTTTGTGGTGGCCTGGTCTGACCAAGCCGAAGTGTTGCCAGATGCTTCCACCGTGATCTTGGACCGCTTGCAAGATGCGGGCAATGTGGGGGCGATCCTGCGCTGCGCATCGGCCTTTGGTTATCGCCAGGTTCTGGCCATCAAAGGTACCGCGGCCTTGTGGTCGCCCAAAGTCCTTCGTGCGGGCATGGGCGCGCATTTTGGCCTGCATCTGGTGGAGTCGGCCAGCGTTGCCGATGTGGCGGCCTTGACAGTGCCTGTTCTGACCACCAGTTCCCATGGCGGCTCTTTTTTGCACGAGCTTTTGAAAAGTGGGCAGTTGCAGCCGCAGTGCGCCTGGCTGTTTGGCCATGAAGGGCAGGGCGTGAGCGAGGCTTTGATGTCGCATGCCTGCCAGATGGTTCGCATCGCACAACCGGGGGGTGAAGAGTCCCTCAACGTGGCAACAGCGGCCGCCATTTGTCTGCACGCCAGTGCAACGGCTTGAATTTGAACGCTTTTGCATGCCTGGCCTGGATTTGGTGAGGGTATTTGTCAGGGTTTTCGAGGTGGTCCTCGGCTATAATGAGAGGCTTTCCCGCATCAACCCGTACGCCACAGTCCATCCCAGGCCCATTCCTCGAACAAGCAGCCAAAAAGAGACTTGATCTCTGATGCGCGCTGAGGCGTACCCGAACTATTCCGGAGAACCCAGTGCTTTTGTCTCTTCAGGGAACCTTCCCGCCCGCCATCTTGGCGCTCGCAGACGGCACGGTCTTTATCGGCAACTCGATTGGAGCCACCGGCTCCACAGTCGGCGAAGTGGTGTTCAACACCTCGCTCACCGGCTACCAGGAAATCCTCACCGACCCCAGCTACTGCCAGCAGATCGTCACCTTGACGTACCCGCACATTGGCAACTACGGCGTCAACACGGAAGACATCGAGGCTGACAAAGTCCACGCCGCTGGCTTGATCATCAAAGACTTGCCGCTGATCGCGAGCAACTTTCGCTCCAGCCAAACCTTGTCGGCCTATTTGGCCGATGCCGGTACGGTCGCCATTGCCAACATCGACACCCGCCAACTCACCCGCATCCTGCGCACCAAGGGTGCCCAAAACGGCGCGATCGTGGGCTTGGCCAAAGGCCAAGAAGTCACGCAAGCCTTGATCGACCAAGCGGTGGCTGCCGCCAAAGGCGCCCCCCATATGGCTGGCCTCGATTTGGCTCAAAAAGTCACAGTGTCCAAGTCGTACGAGTGGACACAAACCGAGTGGAAGCTGGGCGAAGGCTACGGCAGTTTGACCGCGCCCAAGTTCCATGTGGTGGCTTATGACTTCGGCGTGAAGAAAAACATCTTGCGCATGTTGGCCGAGCGCGGCTGCAAAGTCACTGTCGTGCCTGCCAAGACACCCGCAGCCGAGGTGCTCAAGCACAAGCCAGACGGCATCTTCTTGTCCAATGGCCCTGGCGACCCACAGCCTTGCGACTACGCGATTGCAGCTGCGGCCGAGTTGATCGAAACCGGCATCCCCACCTTCGGCATTTGCCTGGGTCACCAGATCATGGCTTTGGCCAGTGGTGCCAAAACTTTCAAGATGAAGTTCGGCCACCACGGCGCGAACCACCCTGTGAAAGATCTGGACTCCGGCCGCGTGTCCATCACCAGCCAAAACCACGGTTTTGCGGTGGACGAGAAATCTTTGCCTGCCAACTTGCGCGCCACCCATGTGTCCTTGTTTGACGGCACCTTGCAGGGCTTGGCCCGCACCGACAAGCCGGCGTTCTGCTTCCAGGGTCACCCTGAGGCTTCGCCTGGCCCGCACGACATTGCTTACCTCTTTGACCGCTTCATCAACCTGATGGAGGCGAAATAACATGCCAAAGCGCACCGACCTCAAAAGCATCCTCATCATTGGCGCCGGCCCGATCATTATTGGTCAGGCTTGCGAGTTCGACTACTCCGGCGTGCAGGCTTGCAAAGCCTTGCGTGAAGAGGGCTACAAAGTCATCCTGATCAACAGCAACCCAGCGACGATCATGACCGACCCGGCCACGGCCGACGTGACCTATATTGAGCCGATCACCTGGCAAACGGTCGAGAAGATCATTGCCAAAGAGCGTCCTGACGCCATCTTGCCCACCATGGGCGGCCAGACTGCGCTCAATTGCGCTTTGGACCTGTGGCACAACGGCGTGCTCGAGAAGTACAAAGTCGAGCTGATTGGCGCTACTCCAGAGGCCATCGACAAAGCCGAAGACCGTCTGAAGTTCAAAGACGCCATGACCAAAATCGGTCTGGGTTCTGCGCGCTCGGGCATCGCCCACAGCATGGACGAAGCCTGGGACGTGCAAAAGCGCGTCGGTTTCCCCACCGTCATTCGCCCCAGCTTCACGCTCGGTGGCACCGGCGGCGGCATCGCCTACAACCCCGAAGAATTCGAGACGATCTGCAAGCGCGGTCTGGAAGCATCGCCAACCAATGAGCTGCTGATCGAAGAATCGCTGCTCGGCTGGAAAGAGTACGAGATGGAAGTGGTGCGCGACAAGGCGGACAACTGCATCATCATCTGCTCGATCGAAAACCTGGACCCCATGGGTGTGCACACCGGTGACTCGATCACCGTGGCGCCTGCACAGACGCTGACCGACAAGGAATACCAGATCCTGCGCAACGCCTCTTTGGCTGTGCTGCGCGAGATTGGTGTTGACACCGGCGGCTCCAACGTGCAGTTCTCGATCAACCCCAAAGACGGCCGCATGGTGGTCATCGAGATGAACCCGCGCGTGTCACGTTCATCGGCACTGGCTTCCAAAGCCACGGGCTTCCCGATCGCCAAAGTGGCTGCCAAGCTGGCCGTGGGCTACACGCTCGACGAGCTGCGCAACGAAATCACGGGCGGTGCCACGCCCGCATCGTTTGAGCCTTCGATCGACTACGTGGTCACCAAGATCCCTCGTTTCGCTTTTGAGAAATTCCCAACCGCTGACAGCCGCCTGACCACCCAGATGAAATCGGTGGGCGAGGTGATGGCCATGGGCCGCACTTTCCAGGAGTCTTTCCAGAAAGCCTTGCGCGGTCTGGAAGTCGGCGTGGACGGCATGAACGAAAAAACCCAGGACCGCGAAGTGCTGGAAAAAGAGCTGGGCGAGCCTGGCCCCGAGCGCATCTGGTACGTGGGCGATGCTTTCGCCATGGGCTTGAGCGTGGACGAGGTGTTTGCCCTGACCAAGATCGACCCCTGGTTCCTGGTGCAGATCGAAGAGATCGTGAAGATCGAACTCGAGCTGGAAAAAACCACACTGGACGCCATCACGGCCGCCGAGTTGCGCGCCCTGAAGAAAAAAGGTTTTTCGGATCGCCGCTTGGCCAAGCTGCTCAAGACCGACGAACATGCCGTGCGCGCCCAGCGCCACGCCATGAACATCCGTCCGGTTTACAAGCGCGTGGACACCTGCGCTGCCGAGTTTTCGACCGACACCGCCTACATGTACTCGTGCTACGAGGGCCATGGCGACGGTGAATGCGAAGCCGAGCCCACCAACAACAAGAAGATCATGGTCTTGGGTGGTGGCCCGAACCGCATCGGCCAAGGCATCGAGTTTGACTACTGCTGCGTGCACGCCGCTTTGGCCATGCGCGAAGATGGTTACGAAACCATCATGGTCAACTGCAACCCCGAGACCGTGTCCACCGACTACGACACGTCCGACCGCCTGTACTTCGAGCCTTTGACGCTGGAAGACGTGCTCGAAATCGTCGACAAGGAAAAGCCCACAGGCGTGATCGTCCAATACGGCGGTCAAACCCCTTTGAAGCTGGCACTCGGCCTGGAAGCGGCTGGCGTGCCGATCATCGGCACCAGCCCCGACATGATCGATGCGGCCGAAGACCGTGAGCGTTTCCAGAAATTGTTGCAAGACCTGGGCTTGCGCCAGCCGCCCAACGCCACAGCCCGCACTGAGCCGGAAGCTTTGGAAAAAGCGGCTGCTTTGGGTTACCCCTTGGTGGTGCGCCCCAGCTATGTGCTGGGTGGCCGCGCCATGGAAATCGTGCACGAGCAGCGCGACCTCGAGCGTTACATGCGCGAAGCGGTCAAGGTGTCCAACGATTCGCCTGTGCTCTTGGACCGCTTCCTGAACGACGCGATCGAGTGCGATGTGGATTGCCTGCGCGACCCTGAAGGTAAGACTTTCATCGGTGGCGTGATGGAGCACATCGAGCAAGCTGGCGTGCACAGCGGTGACTCCGCATGCTCCTTGCCGCCTTATTCGCTGTCGGCCGCTACGGTGACCGAGCTCAAGCGCCAATCGGCCGCGATGGCCGGTGCCTTGAATGTGGTGGGCTTGATGAACGTTCAGTTCGCCATCCAGCACGTGGACGGCAAAGACGTGATCTATGTGCTGGAAGTCAACCCCCGCGCTTCACGCACCGTGCCCTATGTGTCCAAGGCCACCGGCATCCAGCTGGCCAAGGTCGCAGCGCGCTGTATGGCGGGCCAGAGCCTGGCATCGCAAGGCATCACCAAAGAGGTCACACCTCCCTACTTCAGCGTCAAGGAAGCCGTCTTCCCCTTCGTGAAGTTCCCTGGTGTGGACACCATCCTCGGCCCCGAGATGAAATCCACCGGTGAAGTCATGGGCGTGGGCAAAACCTTTGGCGAAGCCTTCGTGAAGAGCCAAATGGGCGCAGGCACCAAGCTGCCACGCCCGACCAAGGCGGACGGCACGCCTTCGGGCAAAGTCTTTATCTCGGTGAAAAACAACGACAAGCCCCGTGCGATTGAAGTGGCTCGCCAATTGGTGGCGCAGGGCTTTGAGTTGATCGCGACCAAGGGCACGGCCGTGGCCATCAATGCCGCTGGCGTGGCTTGTGCAACGGTGAACAAGGTGACCGAAGGTCGTCCGCACATCGTGGACATGATCAAGAACAACGAAGTGGTGCTGGTCATCAACACGGTCGAGGAGCGCCGCAATGCGATCGCCGACTCGCGCCACATCCGCACCTCGGCCTTGCTCAACCGTGTCACGACTTTCACAACCATCGCCGGTGCGGAAGCTGCGGTCGAAGGCATGAAGTACATGGACCAGCTGGAAGTGATTTCCGTACAGGAAATGCACGCCCAACTGACGGCCTGAGATCGCTGCTTGAAGCCCATGCCTTGCGCTTTGCGCAAGGCATAATGCAGACAATTACCGCCGAGTCTCAACACTCGGCGGTTTGCTTTTGGAGAACAGAACATGTCAACCATCCCGATCACAAAACGCGGTGCTGAAAAGCTCAAGGACGAGTTGCATCGCCTCAAAACGGTGGACCGCCCCAGTGTGATTCAAGCGATTGCCGAGGCCCGCGCTCAAGGTGACCTGAGCGAAAACGCCGAATACGAAGCGGCCAAAGACCGCCAGGGCTTCATTGAAGGCCGCATCCAGGAAATCGAAGGCAAGTTGTCGGCTGCCCAGATCATCGACCCCGCAACTGTGGACGCCGGTGGCCGTGTGGTGTTTGGCACCACCGTCGAGCTGGAAGACGAAAGCACCGGCGATGCGGTGACTTACCAGATCGTGGGCGAGGACGAGGCCGACTTGAAGTTAGGCTTGATCAACATCAGCAGTCCGATTGCCCGTGCCTTGATTGGCAAGGAAGAGGGCGATGTGGCCGAAGTGCTGGCTCCAGGTGGCGTGCGCCGCTACGAGATCGTGGGCGTTTCCTACATCTGATCACCAAGAAAAAAGCCTGAACGTTCGGATGAACATCCAGGCTTGAGGGGTTCAGTCAGGCTGGGATGCCTGGCTGTCGTTCCATCAGTCCAGGCGGCCTTTTTTGACGGACTTTTGCTTGGGCTTTGCGCGTTTGATCTGACCGCCCGCGGTCAGGCGCTGGTTGCCCAAAACGCGCAGGGTTTTGACTTCAGGGCGTTGGCCACCGCGCTTGCTGTATTTCAGGACCTTGAAGTCACGCGGACCGGCTTTGCGGTCTTCGTCGATCTCTTTGATCTTTTCTGGTTGGGGTCTCCACAGGACCAGCAGTTTGCCGATGTGCTGAATGGGGGCGGCGTTCAGCTGGTCAGCCAGCTGGATGAACATGGCTTCACGGGCTGCGCGGTCATCGCCCAGAACCCGGATCTTGATCAGGCCATGGGCATTGAGTGCGGCTTCGGTTTCCTTGATCACGGCGGCCGACAGGCCATCGCCGCCGATCATGACGACGGGATCAAGGTGGTGTGCATCGGCGCGGAAAACCTTACGCTCTGCAGGAGTGAGTTGTATTTGAGGCATGTCGCTATTATCCCAGCAAGGACGGACAGGAATGAAAGTAAAAACACAAAGTAAAAAAGTCAACAAAGCCTGGCTGAATGACCATGTCAACGATCCATACGTGAAGTTGGCGCAAAAAGAGGGTTACCGGGCTCGGGCGGCGTACAAACTCAAGGAAATTGACGAGACCTTGGGCTTGATCCGCCCTGGCCATCTGGTGGTGGACCTGGGCTCGGCACCCGGCGCCTGGAGCCAGTACCTGCGCCGCCGTTTGTCTCCTCAGGGCGCAGCCGTTGGCGAGCTCAATGGCACCATTGTGGCTTTGGACCTTTTGCCCATGGAGCCGATCGAGGGTGTTCAGTTCATCCAGGGGGACTTTCGCGAAGACGCGGTCCTGGCGCAACTGGAAGCCGCTGTGGCCGGGCGCCAGGCCGACGTGGTCGTGTCCGACATGGCGCCCAACCTGTCGGGCATCGAGTCTTCGGATGCTGCCCGCATTGCACATTTGATCGAGCTGGCTCTGGAGTTTTCACAAAACCACCTCAAGCCTCAGGGCGCCTTGGTGGTCAAACTGTTTCATGGCAGCGGCTACAGCCAGCTGGTCAAGTTGTTCAAAGCCACATTCAAGGTGGTCAAACCCATCAAGCCCAAGTCCTCGCGCGACAAGTCATCGGAGACTTTTCTGGTCGGTATGGGCCTGATTTCTCCTCGGTCAGAGTAATTCCCGCCTTTTGCAGGGCCAAAACACCGATGGTCGCAAGGAAGCGTCTGTGCACAGGCCTAAAATGACAACAGTATTTTTTTCAATTGGAGCCTCGCTTGAATAACCCCTGGTTTTCCAAGATCGCCGTCTGGGTGGTGATAGCCATGGTGCTGTTCACTGTGTTCAAACAGTTCGACAGCCGTGGTACTGCTGGTGCGAATGCCATCGGGTATTCGGATTTCCTGGAGGAAGTGCGCGGCAACCGCATCAAAACCGCCACGATCCAGGAAAGTCCTGGCGGCACTGAAATTCTGGCCACCACCAACGACGATCGCCGCATCAAGACCACCGCCACTTACCTGGACCGCGGTCTGGTGGGTGATTTGATCAACAGCGGTGTCAAATTCGACGTCAAGCCACGTGAAGAAGGCTCCTTGCTCATGAGCTTGCTCGTCAGCTGGGGGCCCATGCTGCTGCTGATCGGCGTGTGGGTGTACTTCATGCGTCAGATGCAAGGCGGCGGCAAAGGTGGTGCATTCAGCTTTGGCAAGTCCAAAGCCCGCATGCTGGACGAGAACAACAACCAAGTGACTTTTGCCGATGTCGCTGGCTGCGATGAAGCCAAGGAAGAGGTCAAGGAAGTCGTGGACTTCCTCAAAGACCCGCAGAAGTTTCAAAAGCTCGGTGGCCGCATTCCCCGTGGCTTGCTGCTGGTGGGCCCTCCAGGCACAGGTAAAACCTTGCTGGCCAAAGGCATCGCTGGCGAAGCCAAGGTCCCGTTTTTCAGCATTTCCGGTTCGGACTTTGTGGAGATGTTTGTGGGCGTGGGCGCAGCCCGTGTGCGCGACATGTTCGAAAACGCCAAGAAAAATGCACCTTGCATCATCTTCATCGATGAAATCGATGCGGTCGGTCGCCAGCGCGGCGCGGGCTTGGGCGGAGGCAACGATGAACGTGAACAAACCCTCAACCAGATGCTGGTCGAGATGGACGGTTTTGAAACCAATCTGGGTGTGATCGTGGTGGCCGCCACCAACCGCCCCGATATTTTGGACGCCGCCTTGCTGCGCCCCGGTCGTTTCGACCGCCAGGTCTATGTGACCTTGCCCGACATCCGTGGCCGTGAGCAGATCCTGAATGTGCACATGCGCAAAGTGCCGATTGGCCAGGACGTCAAGGCCGATGTGATTGCCCGTGGCACACCCGGCATGAGCGGTGCCGATCTGGCCAACCTTTGCAACGAAGCGGCCTTGATGGCTGCCCGTCGCAACGCCCGCGTTGTGGAGATGCAGGACTTTGAAAAGGCCAAGGACAAGATCCTGATGGGCCCAGAGCGCAAGAGCATGGTCATGCCCGAGCATGAGCGCCGCAACACCGCGTATCACGAAGCCGGTCACGCCTTGATTGGCAAGTTGTTGCCCAAATGCGATCCGGTGCACAAGGTCACCATCATTCCCCGGGGCCGTGCTTTGGGTGTGACGATGAGCCTGCCTGAGCAAGACCGCTACAGCTACGACAAGGAATTCATGCTGAACCAGATCAGCATGTTGTTCGGTGGTCGGATCGCCGAAGAAGTCTTCATGAACCAGATGACGACCGGCGCCAGCAACGACTTTGAACGCGCCACTTCCATTGCACGCGACATGGTGATGCGCTACGGCATGACCGATGCCTTGGGCCCCATGGTCTATGCCGAAAATGAGGGCGAGGTGTTCCTGGGGCGTTCTGTGACCAAGACCACCAACATGAGCGAGTCCACCATGCAGAAGGTGGACGCCGAAGTGCGCAGCATCATCGATGAGCAGTACAAGCTGGCGCGCCGCTTGATCGAAGAACACAGCGTGCAGATGCACGCCATGGCCAAGGCCTTGCTGGAATGGGAAACCATCGACAAGGACCAGCTCGACGACATCATGGCGGGACGTGACCCTTTGCCGCCCAAGGACTGGACACCGCGCAATCCGCCTTCCGGCGGAGGCTCGGCAGGCGGTACACCTGCGGTTCAAGCAGAACCTGCCACCACGGCCGTTTGAGTCAACACCATCTGCGGCATGCGAACGGGGCTTTGAGCCCCGTTTTGCATGGTGCGCCATATACCAAGGAATGCTTCATGGACATGCACTGGCAAACCACCCGCTTTGATCTGGATTTGTCCCGTCCATCGGTGATGGGCATCGTGAACGCGACGCCAGATTCTTTTTCGGACGGCGGGCGTTATCAAGACACGCGAGCGGCCTTGGCGCATGCCGAGCGATTGCTCAAGGACGGGGCCGCCATTCTGGATGTAGGCGGGGAGTCCACACGGCCAGGCGCCGATGTGGTGCCTGCCGAACAGGAGCTGGCGCGCTTGATCCCGGTATTGCAAGAACTGGTTCGTTGGCAAGTGCCAATTTCTGTGGACACCTACAAGCCCGAGGTGATGCAAGCCGTGCTGGATCTGGGGGTGGACATCGTCAACGACATCTGGGCATTGCGCCAGCCTGGCGCAGAAGCGGTTGTGGCGGCCCATCACCGATGCGGGGTGTGCCTGATGCACATGCACCGTGATCCGCAAAGCATGCAATTGCACACCATGGAGGGGGATGTCCTGGATGTTGTCACGGCATTTCTGGCGCAGCGACTGCAAAGTCTGCAGGCGCAGGGGGTGGATGCGCAGCGGCTGGTTCTGGATCCGGGCATCGGTTTTGGCAAAACGGTGGCGCAAAACTTCCGCTTGCTTGCACGTCAATCCGATCTGCTGCATTTGGGGCGACCTGTTTTGGCGGGCTGGTCGCGCAAGTCCTCTTTGGGCGCGGTACTCGCGCAAGAGGGTCAGGCCCCCGAGCCTTCGCAACGGCAAATGGCCAGTGTCGCTGCCGCCTTGTTGGCGGTCGAGCGCGGCGCAGCCGTGGTGCGCGTGCACGATGTCAAGGCCACGGTGGATGCACTCAAAGTCTGGCAGGCCGTACAAGACAATGCTTGATGGCGTGCAGTGGCGAACAGTGATGCTTAAAGTGTGTGCTTGCCCGGCATAAAATCAACGATCGATGATAAATTTCAGGACTGTTGGCATGGCTCGGCAATATTTCGGCACAGATGGCATTCGCGGCACGGTGGGGCAAAAGCCCATCACCCCAGACTTCATTTTGCGTTTGGCGCACGCGGTGGGTCGCGTGCTGAAATCCCAGGAAGCCCATCCCACGGTTCTGATCGGCAAAGACACCCGCATTTCCGGCTACATGCTCGAAAGTGCGCTGGAGTCCGGTTTCAATTCAGCCGGCGTGGATGTGGTTTTGCTGGGGCCTGTGCCTACACCGGCGGTGGCCTATTTGACCCGCGCACAGCGCGCATCTTTGGGTGTGGTCATCAGCGCCAGCCACAACCCGTTTGCAGACAATGGCATCAAGTTCTTCAGTGCGCAAGGCACCAAGCTGTCCGATGCCTGGGAAGAGGCCGTTGAAGGCGCTTTGCTGGAAGACCCGGTGTGGGTGGATTCGGCCGCATTGGGCAAGACCCGTCGCCTGGACGATGCGGCGGGCCGCTACATCGAGTTTTGCAAGAGCACGTTTTCCAATGACTTGACCCTCAAGGGTTTGAAAATCGTGGTCGATGCCGCACATGGTGCTGCCTACCAAATCGCCCCCAAGGTTTTCCACGAGCTGGGCGCCGAAGTCATCTCGATGGGCTGTGCCCCTGATGGCCTGAACATCAACAAAGGCGTGGGCGCCACCCACCCTGAAGCCCTGGTCCAATTGGTCAAGGACCATCAGGCCGATTACGGTGTGGCCCTGGATGGCGATGCCGATCGCTTGCAGCTGGTGGATGCCACGGGCCGTTTGTTCAATGGCGATGAGTTGCTGTACCTGATGGTGGCCGATCGCCTGGCGCGGGACGAGGCCGTGCCGGGCGCCGTCGGGACCCTCATGACCAATATGGCGGTCGAAGTGGCACTCAAGAAGAAGGGCGTTCAGTTCGTGCGCGCCAAGGTGGGCGATCGCTACGTGCTGGAGGTCTTGCACGACAAAGGCTGGTTGCTCGGTGGTGAAGGCTCGGGCCATTTGCTGGCTCTGGACAAGCACACCACGGGCGATGGCTTGATCAGTGCATTGCAGGTCTTGCAGGCTTGTGTGGGCAGCGGCCAGACCATGGCGCAGTTGCTGCACGGTATTGAGCTGTTCCCGCAGACCTTGATCAATGTGCGCTTGACGCCAGGCTTTGATTGGCAAGGCCATCAAGCTTTGTGGGATGCCACCAAGGCGGCGGAAGCTGAGTTGGGGGATGCCGGGCGTGTCTTGATCCGTGCCAGCGGCACCGAGCCCTTGGTGCGTGTGATGGTCGAGGCGCGTGATCCGGTTCAGGCACGCCAGTGCGCAGAGCGGATTGCGGCCACATTGGCCCAGTGAACCATGCCCGCCCGCGGCGTGTGGCTCAATACATGAGCCGTTCGGGGCGGATTTCCTGCAAGATGGTGGTGGCGATTTCCTCGATCGATTTGGTCGTGGTGGACAGCCACCGTATGCCCGAGCGGCGCATCATGGCCTCGGCTTCAGAGACTTCCATCCGGCAGTTTTCGATGCTGGCGTAACGCGAATCGGGACGCCGCTCGGCACGGATTTCGGCCAAACGGTCGGGATGGATGCTCAGGCCGAAGATCTTTTTGCGGTGCGGCACCAAGGCGGGTGGCAACTGCCGGCGGTCGAAGTCTTCCGGAATCAAGGGGTAGTTGGCGGCTTTCAAGCCATGCTGCATGGCCAGGTAAAGGCTGGTGGGGGTTTTGCCGCTGCGGCTGACGCCCACCAGGATGACGTCTGCCGACTCCAGATCCCGGTTCGATTGCCCGTCGTCGTGGGCCAGCGAGAAGTTGATCGCTTCGATCCGGTCGTGGTATTCCTTGCTTTTGCTCACGTCCGAAAACCGCCCCACACGGTGGTGTGATTTGATCCCCAGCTCGTTTTCCAGCGGGTTCACAAAGGTGCCGAACATGTCCAGCAGCATGCCTTGGCAGTGTTCCTGGAGCACTTTGAGGACATCCATGTTCACCAACGTGGTGAACACGATGGGTTTGTTGCCCTCGGTTTCTGCGGTGTGGTTGATCTGGCGCACCGCCTGGTGGGCTTTGTCGATGGTGTCGGTGAAAGGCAGGCGGACGTGCCGGGTTTTCATCTCGAATTGCGCCAGGATGGCGTTGCCAAAAGTTTCAGCGGTGATGCCTGTGCCGTCGGAGACAAAAAATACGGTGCGTTTGGACATGGTGGGTTAACAAATTTCAAAGGCCAAGGGCCGTCAAGCCCCTAAAATGATTTCATTATCCATGGCCCTCAGGTTGGCGGTTCCATCAACAGAACAAGAAAACCCCGCCCTGACACATGGAGCCCGGTTTTTAACTTTGGAGCTTCTCATGTCTGTTTTGTTTGATCCGGCCGCTTTGGTCGTCCCGTTTGAAAAATTGCGCATGACCGATGTGGAGTCGGTCGGTGGCAAAAATGCCAGCCTGGGGGAGATGATTTCCCAGCTGCCCTCCGGTGTGCGTGTGCCCACGGGCTTTGCCACCACGGCCCATGCGTTCCGTGAATTTTTGAACTTTGGCGGCTTGACCGAGCGCATCAACGCCCGTCTGGACGCCCTGGACACCGAAGATGTCCGCGCTTTGGCCGCAGCCGGTACCGAGATTCGTGCCATGGTCGAAGCCCAGCCCTTTCCAGCCGATCTGGAGCAAGCGATCCGTGAAGAATTCATCCGCTTGCAAGGCGGCAACGCGGAAGCTTCTTTTGCCGTGCGTTCTTCCGCGACTGCCGAAGATTTGCCCGATGCCTCTTTTGCCGGTCAACAGGAAACCTTCCTCAACGTGGTCGGCATCGAAGACGTGCTGCACAAAATGAAAGAGGTGTTTGCCTCTTTGTACAACGACCGTGCCATCAGCTACCGCGTGCACAAGGGCTTTGCCCACGCCGATGTGGCCTTGTCGGCAGGCGTTCAGCGCATGGTGCGTTCCGACCTGGGCGCCGCCGGTGTGATGTTCACCATCGATACCGAATCGGGTTTCGAAGAGGTGGTTTTCATCACCTCCAGCTATGGCTTGGGCGAAACCGTGGTGCAGGGCGCCGTCAACCCCGACGAGTTTTATGTGCACAAGCCCATGTTGGCCGCAGGCAACCGCGCCGTGATCCGTCGCAACCTGGGCTCCAAGTTGATCGAGATGGTGTTTGCCAGCCCCGAAGAAAAAGCCGCTTCGGGCAAGCTGGTCAAAACCGTGGACGTGCCCGCAGAACTGCGCAACCGCTACAGCCTGACCGATGCCGAAATCGAACAACTGGCGAAATACGCGGTGGTCATCGAGCAGCACTACGGCCGCCCGATGGACATCGAGTGGGGCAAAGACGGCACGGATGGGCAGCTCTACATCCTGCAGGCCCGCCCGGAGACCGTCAAAAGCCAGGCCAAAGGCACGCCTGAACTGCGTTACAAGCTCAAGGGCAAAAGCACCGTGTTGGCCGAAGGCCGTGCGATTGGCCAGAAGATCGGCACAGGCCCTGTGCGCTTGGTGCACAACATCAGCGAGATGGACAAGGTCCAGCCCGGCGATGTGCTGGTGACCGACATGACCGACCCGAACTGGGAGCCGGTGATGAAGCGTGCCAGCGCCATCGTGACCAACCGCGGTGGCCGGACTTGCCACGCTGCCATCATTGCCCGTGAGTTGGGCATTCCGGCCGTGGTCGGCTGCGGCCATGCTACCGAGCAGCTCAAAGAAGGCACCTTGGTCACCGTGAGCTGTGCAGAAGGCGATACAGGCCACATCTATGACGGCTTGCTGGAAACCGAAATCAGCGAAGTGCAACGCGGTGTCTTGCCAGAGATCAAGACCAAAATCATGATGAACGTGGGCAACCCCCAGCTGGCGTTTGATTTTGCCCAGTTGCCCAACGCCGGTGTGGGCTTGGCCCGACTGGAGTTCATCATCAACAACAACATCGGCGTGCACCCCAAAGCGATTTTGGATTACCCCGCCATCGATGCCGACTTGAAAAAGGCGGTGGAATCGGTGGCCCGAGGCCACGCTTCGCCCCGTGCGTTTTACGTCGACAAAGTGGCCGAAGGTGTGGCCAGCATCGCTGCCGCTTTCTGGCCCAAGCCGGTCATCGTTCGCCTGTCGGACTTCAAGAGCAATGAGTACCGCAAGTTGATCGGTGGTAGCCGCTACGAGCCGGAGGAAGAAAACCCGATGCTGGGTTTCCGGGGAGCCGCCCGCTACATCAGCGAAGATTTCGGTGAAGCCTTTGCGATGGAATGCGAGGCCCTCAAGCGCGTGCGCGGCGAGATGGGTTTGACCAACGTTCAGATCATGGTGCCATTTGTGCGGACTTTGGGACAAGCCGAGAAAGTCACGCAACTGCTGGCCAGCCAGGGCTTGCGCCGTGGCGAGAACGGTCTGAAAGTCATCATGATGTGCGAGGTGCCCAGCAACGCCATCCTGGCCGAGCGTTTCCTCGAATTCTTTGATGGTTTCTCGATCGGCTCCAACGACTTGACCCAGCTCACCTTGGGGCTGGACCGTGACTCTGGCATGGAGTTGCTGGCGGTGGACTTTGATGAACGCGATCCTGCCGTGACGGCTTTGATCGAACAGGCCATCAAAGCTTGCTTGGCGCAGGGCAAATACATCGGCATTTGCGGCCAGGGCCCCAGCGACCATCCGGACTTTGCGCACTGGTTGATGGATCGCGGCATCAGCTCGATTTCGCTCAATCCTGACACGGTCATCGAGACCTGGACGGCGTTGGGTTCCTGAACCCTTTGTGGGGTATGCGATGAACGAGTCGACGCCAGCGGGTATCACCTCGGCTTACCGTTGGCGAATTCATCGCAATGTGCTCATTTACATCGCCATCTTGCTCAGTTTGATGGGGGCGATGGCTTGGGCCGAGCAGTGGGGCCTTTCGCGTAACCTGATTGGCCCCATTTTCCTGTTCAGCACGGTGATGATTTATGCCCTCATCGGCATATCCGGACGCACCTCTGATCAGGATGAATACTATGTGGCCGGGCGGCGCATCCCGGCCATGTACAACGGCATGGCCACCGCCGCAGACTGGATGAGCGCGGCTTCTTTCATCAGCTTGGCCGGTGCGCTTTACCTGCAAGGGTTTTCGGGCAGTGGGCAGCAGCCCGGTGGCTTGGCTTATGTGATGGGCTGGACGGGTGGCTTTTGCCTGGTGGCTTTTTTGATCGCACCGCAATTGCGGGCCATGCAGCTGTACACATTGCCCGATTACTTCGATCGCCGGTTTGGTGGGCGCTGGCCCCGAATCATCGCGGCGCTGGCTTCGGTGCTGTGTTCCTTCACCTATGTGGTGGCGCAGATTTACGGCATTGGCCTGATCGCCTCGCGCTTGACCGGGGTTCAGTTCGAGATCGGCATTTTGCTCGGACTGGGCGGCGTGTTGCTGTGCTCATTTTTGGGTGGCATGCGCGCCATCACCTGGACCCAGGTGGCGCAGTACATCATGCTGCTGCTGGCATTTCTGATCCCTGTGTCGTGGCTGGCTTACCAGCAATTGGGCTCACCTGTGGCGCCGCTGGTCTATGGGGCTCAGCTTTCACGCATCGAAGCCATCGAAAAAAGGCTGATCAATGACCCGGCTGAAATCGAAGTTCGCCAAGAATATGCTCGTCGAGCCCGTGTGTTTGAGGCGCGACTGCTCGATGTGGACCGTGCCATGGTGGACCTTCGCCAGTCCCTGGAAGATGAAATCCGTGAATTGAAAGCGCAAGGGGCTGACTTTGCGTCGATTGCCAAAGCGCGCCGAGAGTTGCTGGCCGTCCCCAAAGATCCCGCTGCGGCAAGGGAGCTGTGGTCCAAAGCCATGCTGGACAACCAGGAGCGCTCATTGCCGCTGGGGGGCATGCCCCCACATGCACAGGCTTTTCAGGGCGATCCGGATGGCAGTCCCGCGCAGGTCAGGCAATTCAACGAGTCCAGGCTGAATTTCATGGCCTTGATTTTTTGCCTGATGGTCGGGACCGCAGGCTTGCCGCATTTGCTGACCCGCTTTTACACCTTGCCCTCGGTGGCCGAAACCCGCTCATCGGTGGCGTGGTCCTTGTTTTTCATTGGCCTGTTGTACTTGAGCGTGCCGGCATTGGCGGTGCTGGTGAAGTTCGAGGTGCTGAACAACCTGGTGGGCAGCAGTTTTGAAGATTTGCCCAGCTGGATGGCGCAATGGGCGCGCGTTGACTCTGGTTTGCTGGAAATCTCGGATGTCAATGGGGACCGGGTTTTGCAATTGGGCGAACTCAAGCTGGGTGCCGACATGATCATGCTGGCAACCCCGGAGCTTGGTGGGATGCCTTTTGTCGTTTCAGGTTTGGTGGCTGCGGGTGGCTTGGCCGCAGCGCTGTCGACCGCCGATGGTTTGTTGCTCACCATCAGCAATGCTTTGGTGCATGACATTGGACCGGGCAGGGCGCGTAAACCCAAATCGGCCGAAGGGCGTGTGATCCTGTCCAAATTTGCTTTGCTGGCTGTGGCCATGCTCGCAGCGGTGGTGGCGGCTTTCAAGCCGGCCCAGATTCTCGCCTTGGTTTCGGCCTCGTTTTCTTTGGCCGCAGCGGCGTTCTTTCCAGGCATGGTGCTGGGCATGGCCTGGCAACGGGTGCACCGCAAAGCCGTGGTGGTGGGCATGTTGTCCGGGCTGGCCGTGACGGTTTATTACCTCGTCTCGAATGCCCAGGGCTTGCGCCATGCGCTGGGGCTGCACCCTTTGGGGGGCTTGTGGTTCGGGATCCAGCCCTTGTCTGCGGGGGTTTTTGGTGTTCCTGTCGGATTCTTGGCCATGATCCTGGCCACCTGGCTCTTGTCTCCATCAGCGGTTTCCAATGCGCCACAGGCGCAGGAGGCAGATCCTGCGCTCGGACACTATCCGGGGCTGTAAATTTCACGCTATAATCCGAGGCTTCGCCTTGCTGCACCCCGACAGACGCTGGGGGCAGCTTTTCCAACCTTTTGGGTTAACCGCAAGGAGTCTCAATGCGTCATTACGAAATCATTTTGCTGATCCATCCCGATCAGTCCGAACAAGTTCCAGCCATGCTGGAGCGTTACAAAGGCATGATCACTGCCGGCGGTGGCAATATCCACCGTGTTGAAGACTGGGGCCGCCGTCAGCTGGCATACCAGATCAACAAGCTGGGCAAAGCCCACTACCTGTGCGTGAACATCGAAGCCGACCAGGCTGTGATGGCTGAACTGGAGCACGCCTTCAAGTTCAACGATGCTGTTTTGCGTCACCTGACTGTGCAAAAGAAAAAGGCCGACACCGCTCCTTCGTCCATGATGAAGACTGTTGAGCGCGAAGAAGCCCGCAAGTCACAACAAGCCGAATTCGCCGCTTGATACTGACCTGTTGAGGAGTGAACCGTACCGAACTGACCGCCTGTATTGCCGAGCAAGCCGCTTTGCGATACACACCCGCTGGTTTACCTGCTCTGGATGTGATCCTCGAGCACGCCTCTGAAGTTCAGGAGGCAGGGCAAAACCGCAAAGTCCAGTTGAAAATTCGAGCGTTGGCCATTGGGTCCATCGCCGAAAGACTGGTCAAACAAGCGGTGGGCAGTGTCTGGACGTTCAAGGGCTTTTTGGCCACCCCTCGACAAGGCAAAAGTGTCGTGTTGCACATTCAAGAGTTTCAGCAAGATTAATTTCAGGAGGCCCCATGGCCACGTTCAAAAAATTCAACAAAGACAAGCGCCCTAAGCGCAACACCCAGTCGCTGCTGTTCAAGCGCAAGCGTTTCTGCCGCTTCACCGTCACTGGCGTCGAAGAAATCGACTACAAAGATGTGGACACCCTGCGTGACTTCATCGCCGAAAACGGCAAGATCATTCCTGCACGTTTGACTGGCACACGCGCCATTTTCCAGCGTCAGCTCAACACTGCCATCAAGCGCGCCCGCTTCCTGGCCATGTTGCCCTACACCGACCAGCACAAAGTCTAAGGAGAACAACCATGCAAATCATTCTGCTCGAAAAGGTTGTGAACCTGGGTAATCTGGGTGAGATCGTCAAGGTCAAGGACGGTTACGCACGTAACTTCCTGATCCCTCAAGGCCGCGCTCGCCGCGCCACCGAAGCCAACAAGGCCGAGTTCGAAGCTCGTCGCGCCGAGTTGGAAAAAGCTGCAGCAGCCAAGTTGGCCGAAGCCCAAGCCCAAGGCGAAAAACTCGCCGGCCTGGTGGTCAAGTTGACTCAAAAAGCCGGTGTGGATGGCCGTTTGTTTGGTTCTGTGACCAACCACGACATCGCTGAAGAACTGAACAAGCAAGGTTACGCCTTGGTCAAATCTCAGATCCGCATGCCCCATGGCCCCATCAAGGTCGTGAGCGACTCCACCGTGTCCGTGGCTTTGCACACCGACGTGGTGGTGGATGTCACCGTGACGGTTTACGGCGAAACAGCCTGATCTTCCGGTTCATTCCGACAAGAGCCGCCAGCGAAAGCTTGGCGGCTTTTTTATTGATGGTGCGCTTTGGTATTCATGTGCAGGTTGTCCCGCATTGATCACCGGATTCCCCATGCTTATCCACAGACTTATCCCGTGACGGGGTGGCTGGGGCCGAGTACCATGATCTTTTAAGTTGTGTCCTGATGTCTGCTGTATTTTCAAACCACCTGAACGAGTTCCCCGCCGATCTGTCCGCCGACAGCCAAGTGGCCAAACTGCGCGTGCCGCCGCACTCGATCGAGGCCGAATCCAGTGTGCTGGGTGGACTCTTGCTGGACAACGGCGCCTGGGATCGCGTGGGTGATCTGCTGGTCGATAACGACTTTTACCGGCACGAACACAAACTGATTTACAGCGCCATTGGTGCCTTGATCAATGCCTCCAAGCCCGCCGATGTGATCACGGTCAGTGAGCAGCTGCAAAACCAGGGCAAATCCGAAGAAATGGGAGGCTTGACCTACCTGAACTCTTTGGCGCAATACGTTCCCAGTGCCAGCAACATTCGCCGCTACGCCGAGATCGTTCGGGAACGTTCCATCTTGCGCAAGCTGGTGACGGCCAGCGACGAAATCTCCACCAATGCCTTCAACCCGCAGGGCAAGGCGATTGACCGCATCCTGGACGAAGCCGAGCAGAAAATCTTCAACATCGGGGAAGAGGGCTCCCGCATGAAACAAGGTTTCCAGTCCATGGACACCTTGGTGGTGGAGTTGCTGGACCGCGTTCAGGAGATGGCCGACAACCCCAATGACATCACCGGCGTGCCGACCGGTTTTTATGATCTGGACCGCATGACCTCGGGCCTCCAGCCAGGCGACATGGTGGTTTTGGCGGCGCGTCCTTCGATGGGTAAAACCGCTTTTGCGATCAACATTGCGGAGCATGTGGCGCTCAACGAAGGTCTGCCTGTGGCCGTGTTCTCGATGGAAATGGGGGCATCCCAGTTGGCCGTTCGTGTGGTCGGCTCCATCGGTCGCGTGGACCAGGGCCATTTGCGAACCGGCAAGTTGACCGATGAAGAATGGCCTCGCTTGACAGAAGCCATCGAGAAGCTGCGCACGGTGTCCTTGCACATCGATGAAACCCCCGGTCTGACACCTTCCGAATTGCGTGCCAATGCCCGTCGCCTGGCGCGCCAGTGTGGCAAGTTGGGCTTGATCGTGGTCGACTATTTGCAGCTGATGAGTGGCTCGGGTGGCTCCGGCGGCGACAACCGCGCCACCGAACTGGGCGAGATTTCGCGGGGCTTGAAGATGTTGGCCAAAGAGCTGCAGTGCCCGGTCATTGCCTTGTCCCAGCTCAACCGAAGCGTGGAACAGCGCACCGACAAACGCCCCATGATGAGTGACTTGCGTGAATCGGGCGCTATCGAGCAGGATGCCGACATCATCATGTTCATTTACCGTGACGATTACTACAACAAGGATTCCAAGGATCCGGGTGTGGCAGAGATCATCATTGGCAAACAACGTAACGGCCCCACCGGGACCGTTCGTTTGGCTTTCCTGAAGAACCTGACGCGCTTTGAAAGCCTAGCCTCTGGCGGCTTGGGCAGCGACGATTACTGATCGCCGCCACCCAACTTTCAGAGCGTTTCGCTGGCGAAGTCGGCCAGGCGGGAGCGCTCACCACGGGCCAGTGTGATGTGGCCACCGTGGGCCCAGCCCTTGAAGCGGTCCACAGCATAGGTCAGGCCTGAAGAGCCTTCGGTCAGGTAGGGGGTGTCGATCTGGGCCAGGTTGCCCATGCAGATGATTTTGGTGCCCGGGCCCGCACGCGTGATCAAGGTTTTCATCTGTTTGGGCGTCAGGTTTTGTGCCTCGTCGATGATCACGTACTTGTTCATGAAGGTCCGACCGCGCATGAAGTTCATGCTCTTGATCTTGATGCGGCTCTTGATGAGTTCGTTGGTGGCTGCGCGTCCCCATTCACCCGCATTGCCGCCATCGCCCTTGGCCAGGAATTCCAGATTGTCGTCCAGTGCGCCCATCCAGGGGCCCATTTTTTCTTCCTCGGTGCCAGGCAAAAAGCCGATGTCTTCACCCACACTCACCGTGGCGCGGGTCATGATGATCTCGGTGTAACGGCGATCGTCCAGCACTTGCGTCAAACCAGCGGCCAAAGCCATCAAGGTTTTGCCGGTGCCTGCGGTGCCCGCCAGGGTCACAAAGTCAACATCAGGATCGGTCAGCAGATTCATGGCGAAGTTCTGCTCACGGTTGCGCGTGGTCACGCCCCAGACGGCGTTCTTTTGCGAAGTGAAATCCTTGAGTGTGCGCAGCACCGCTGTTTTGCCACGGATTTCGGTCACGCGGGCATACAGGCTGGGCTCGCCCGGTGCTTCAAAGTAGACGAACTGGTTCATGAACAGGCTGGGCACCACGGGGCCGGTGATCCGGTAGTAGGTGTGCGTGCCTTGCTGCCAGCTTTCCACGGTTTTGCCATGCTTGGTCCAGAAGTCGGCGGGCAGCGCAAAAGAGCCGGGGTACAGCAAATCGCCGTCTTCCAGGGTCTTGTCGTTCTGGTAATCCTCCGCCTGCAGACCCAGGGCGCGGGCCTTGACCCGCATGTTGATGTCCTTGGAGACCAGCACGACTTCGCGTGGCTTATGCAGCTCGCCCAGCGCTTTGACCACGCCCAGGATCTGGTTGTCGGCTTTGCCTTGGGGCAGGGCCAGGGGCAAGCTCAGGTCCAGCGCCTGGGTCTGGAAGAACAGCTGACCCAGAGCATCGGTATAGCCGGTGGTGTTCAGTGGAGAGCCTTTGCCCAGATCTGCCCCTTGTGCAGACGCCAGCGCATCGAGTGAGCGGCTGGCCTGGCGGGCATTGCGCGCCACTTCGGTCATGCCTTTTTTATGGCCGTCGAGCTCTTCCAGCACGATCATGGGCAAAAAGACGTCGTGCTCTTCAAACCGGAACAGGCTCATGGGGTCGTGCATGAGCACATTGGTGTCCAGCACAAACAACTTGGTCGGGCCGCTTGGGCGTTTGCTGCGCGCTGGCTTGGCTTTTTCGCGGGCGTTGTCGCGGGGCGCGGGCGCTGCAGCTTGTGGCGCTGCAGCCAACGGCGCGGTTTCACGAACAGGCGCGGCTTTGACGGGCTTGGCTGGGCGCTTGGCGCTGGTGGTCTGTTGCTGCGGCGCGGGCTTGTCCATGGACTCTGATGCTGCGCTGTCATGGTCATCGAGCGGGTTGTCGAAAGCCTTGTGGGTCAGACGGCTGGCGCGTTGGGTGGGAGCGGGTGGCAGTGGCATGGACGAAAGCCTCTTGAAAAAAGTGAAACGAATGCCGTTAAAAAAGAAAAAGCCGCCTGGAGGCCAAGGCGGCTTTTTTGTGGTGTGTGGGGCTGATTTTCACCGGCATGAATTCATTATGCACGAGCCCTGTGACAACTCTGGGTCATGATTTTAAAAAATCATTTGGCTTTTTTCAGGTCTTTCACGGCCTTGAGGACTTCCTCCACATGGCCTGGAACTTTGAGGCCGCGCCACTCTTGCTTGAGGGTGCCGTCGGCGCCGATCAGGAAAGTGCTGCGCTCAATGCCCTTGACCTTCTTGCCGTACATGATCTTGTTTTTGACCACGCCGAACATGTGGCACATTTTTTCTTCGGTGTCGGCGATCAGCTCGAAGGGCAATTCCAGCTTGGTCTTGAACTCGTCGTGCGACTTCATGTTGTCGCGCGAAACACCAAAGACCGCTGCGCCGGCTTTGACGAAATCCTTGTACTTGTCGCGAAACTGCATGGCTTCGGTGGTGCAGCCAGGGGTGTTGTCCTTGGGGTAGAAGTACAGCACAACGGTTTGGCCGAGATGGGAGACGTTCGAAACTTTCAGACCGCCTGTGGCGTTCGATTCAAATTCGGGGAGGGGCTTGTTCAGAACGATCGCCATAAAACTTTGATCTCGCTTGACTGGTTGAGCGTTTGCCACCATCGGTTGGCGTCAGCTTCGCTAAAGGCCGTGTGCCTTGACAACCTTCTATTTTACTCTGAAAGCGGGTGCTTCTTATTCCCATATCTGTTGAGCCGACAGAGCGGGGAAATGCATGCTTTAGGACTCGATCAACAAGGCCGCCAGCACTTTGCGTCCTTCGCTGGCCAGGATGTTGTAGGTCCTGCATGCGGCCGCTGTGTCCATGGACTCTAGACCAATGCCTTTGGCAATCAAGGGGGCCATCAAGGCTGCCGGTGGAAATTGCAGCCGTTTGCCGCAGCCCAAAATGACCAGCTCGACCCCATCTTGGGCCAATGACTCAAAGGCCTGGACATTCAGTTGTGCAAAGTTGTTGGGCTGCCAAGTCCAGGAGGGCAAACCCTCCAAGCTGCTGACCACCACGGACTGCTTGTGCTGGAGTCCATTGACCTCGATCCAGTCTGGTCCGTAGGCATTGATGGTGGGGGCATTGGATTTGTCGGGTTGAAGTTTCATGGGGTGATCCAATGCGAGCCTCATGGCTCGTGGGCTTGAGGCCGAAATGGGCCTGAAATTGTGGTCAAATTATAGGTTTTCCCTCACCGCAAAGCCTATGGAGGCACTTTGAAGCCTATTCAGAAATCCGCCAAGCTCGCCAACGTCTGTTATGACATCCGTGGCCCCATCATGGACCGCGCCCGTCAGATGGAAGAGGACGGGCACAAGATCATCAAACTGAACATCGGAAATCTGGCGGTTTTTGGTTTTGACGCGCCTGAAGAAATCCAGCAGGACATGATCCGCAACTTGCCCAACTCGGCGGGTTATTCGGACAGCAAAGGCATTTTTGCAGCGCGCAAGGCGGTGATGCACGAAACCCAGAAGCAGGGCATTCTGGGGGTCACGCTGGACGATATTTACCTGGGCAATGGCGCCAGCGAATTGATCGTCATGGCCACCAACGGTTTGCTCGACGATGGCGATGAGTTGTTGTTGCCTTCACCCGATTACCCGCTGTGGACCGCTGCGGCCAGTTTGTCGGGTGGCACGCCTGTGCATTACCGCTGCGAAGAGTCCAATGGCTGGATGCCTGATCTGGCGGACATCCGCGCCAAGATCACGCCCCGCACCAAGGGCATCGTGGTGATCAACCCGAACAACCCCACCGGGGCTTTGTATTCTGATGAATTGCTGCTGGGCATCGTGGCCATTGCGCGCGAACACGGCTTGGTGATTTTTGCCGATGAGGTGTACGACAAGGTTTTGTACGACGGCGTCAAGCACACCCCTTTGGGCAGCTTGTCGCAAGACGTGCTGACCTTGACCTTCAATTCCTTGTCCAAGAGCTACCGCTCTTGCGGCTACCGCGCAGGCTGGATGGTGATCTCGGGCGATAAGAAAATGGCCAAGGATTACATCGAGGGCTTGAACATGCTCTCGAACATGCGCTTGTGTGCCAATGTGCCAGGCCAGTGGGCCATTCAGACGGCGCTGGGTGGGCATCAGAGCATCAACGAGCTGGTGGGCGAGGGCGGTCGTCTGCGCAAGCAGCGCGACCTGGCCTATGAACTGATCACCGCCATTCCCGGCGTCAGCTGTGTCAAGCCGCAAGCGGCGCTGTACATGTTTCCCAAACTCGACCCGAAGATTTACCCGATCCAGGACGACCAGGACTTCTTCCTGCATTTGCTGGAAGAAACCAAGGTGATGCTGGTGCAAGGCACGGGTTTCAACTGGCCTGATCCTGACCATTTCCGGATCGTGTTTTTGCCGCATGTGGACGATCTGCGCGAGGCGATTGGCCGTGTGGCCCGTTTCCTGGAAGGTGCGCGCAAGCGTTTTGGCACTGAACACCTGGTGGCCTGATATTTTTTGAATCATGACCCGGAATGTCCGGGTCCAACTGTAGAAGAGAAGTCGATGAAACCGATCAAAGTGGGCCTGTTGGGCATTGGTACCGTGGGCAGTGGCACTTTCAATGTGCTCCAGCGCAACCAGGAAGAAATCCGGCGCCGTGCTGGCCGTGGCATTGAAATCGCCATGGTGGCCGACCTGAATGTGGCCCGCGCCCAAGAGGTGGTGGGCGCTGGTGTGAAGGTGGTGGCCGATGCCCGAGAGGTGATCGCCAACCCGGACATCGACATCGTGATCGAGCTGATTGGCGGCTACGGCATCGCCAAGGCCCTGGTGCTGGAAGCGATTGCCGCAGGCAAGCACGTGGTCACGGCCAACAAGGCCTTGCTGGCCGTGCACGGCACCGAAATTTTTGCGGCTGCTCAAGCCAAGGGCGTGATGGTGGCGTTTGAAGCCGCTGTGGCCGGGGGCATCCCGATCATCAAGGCCTTGCGCGAAGGCTTGACCGCCAACAGCATCCAGTGGGTGGCCGGCATCATCAATGGCACCACCAACTTCATCCTGTCCGAAATGCGCGACAAGGGCCTGGACTTTGGCGTGGTGCTCAAGGAGGCGCAGCGTCTGGGTTATGCCGAAGCCGATCCGACCTTTGACATCGAGGGCGTGGACGCGGCCCACAAAGTGACCTTGATGAGCGCGATCGCCTTTGGCATTCCTGTTCAGTTTGACAAAGCCTATGTCGAGGGCATCACCCAATTGGGCGCAGCCGACATCAAATACGCCGAGCAATTGGGCTATCGCATCAAGCTCTTGGGCATCACCAAGCGCACCGCACAAGGCGTGGAGCTGCGCGTGCACCCCAGCCTGGTGCCGACCCAGCGTTTGATCGCCAACGTCGAAGGCGCCATGAACGCCGTGATGGTGCAAGGCGATGCCGTGGGCACCACCTTGTATTACGGCAAGGGCGCAGGCTCCGAGCCAACGGCCAGCGCTGTGATTGCTGATCTGGTGGACATCACCCGTTTGCACACCGCCGATCCGCTCAACCGTGTGCCGCACCTGGCCTTCCAGCCAGGCGCCATGAGCGATCTGAAGGTGCTGCCCATGGCCGAAGTCGTGACCAGCTATTACCTGCGTTTGCGCGTGGCCGATCAAGCCGGTGTGCTGGCCAAACTGACGGGTTTGCTGGCCGATGCCGGCATCAGCATCGATGCCGTGTTGCAGCGCGAAGCCGATCAGGTCAGCCAGGCCGGTGAAAACCAGACCGATGTGATCATCCTCACGCACGATACACGTGAAGGCACACTCAACGATGTGTTGGCCCAGATGCAGGCCTTGCCCACCGTGATGGCCCCGATCGTCCGCATTCGCAAAGAAGAGTTGAACTGATGCGTTATCTGTCCACCCGCGGCCACGCTGACCGCAAACGCTTTTGCGAAATCCTGCTCGAAGGTCTGGCGCCCGATGGCGGTCTGTACCTGCCCGAGTCATACCCCCATGTGGATGCTGCCGCTTTGACGCGTTTGCGCCAGGTCTGGCAAAGCCAGGGCTATGCCGCGTTGGCGTTTGAGATCTTGTCGCTGTACATCGACGACATTCCTGCCGATGACCTGAAGGCCTTGTGCCAGAAGACCTACACGGAAAAAGTGTTTGGCACTTCGCAGATCGTGCCGCTCAAGCCTTTGCAAAGCGCAGGCAGCAGCAAGCCTGATGTGTACCTCGAAGCCTTGTCCAATGGCCCGACACTGGCCTTCAAGGACATGGCCATGCAGTTGCTGGGCAACTTGTTTGAGTACGAATTAGCCCGCCGCGGTGACGAGCTCAATATTTTCGGTGCCACCTCGGGCGACACTGGCAGTGCGGCCGAGTACGCCATGCGTGGCAAAAAGGGTGTCCGGGTTTTCATGACCAGCCCGCATGGCCGGATGAGCCCGTTCCAGCAGGCCCAGATGTTCAGCTTGCTCGACGAGAACATCCACAACATCGCCGTTGAAGGCGTGTTTGACGATTGCCAGGACCTGGTCAAGGCGGTGTCCAACGATCTGGCATTCAAGCGCCAGTACAAGATCGGCACCGTCAACTCGATCAATTGGGCGCGCTTGCTGGCCCAGGTGGTTTACTACTTTGCCGGCTATTTCCAGGCCACCAGCGGCAACGAGCAGAAGGTCAGCTTCACGGTGCCCAGCGGCAACTTTGGCAATGTGTGTGCCGGGCATGTGGCCCGCATGATGGGCTTGCCGATTGACCGTTTGGTGGTCGCCACCAATGAAAACGATGTGCTGGACGAGTTCTTTCGCACCGGTGTTTACCGTGTGCGCGGCACGGCCGATACGCATGAAACATCGAGCCCTTCGATGGACATCTCCAAAGCCAGCAACTTCGAGCGCTTTGTGTTCGACTTGCTCGACCGTGACGCCGCACAAACCCAAGCGATTTTTGGCGAAGGCCTCAGCCGCCATGGTTTCTTTGACTTGTCGGCCGATCCGCGCTTTGCCAAAGCCGCCAGCTTTTATGGCTTTGAGAGCGGTAAAAGCACCCATGCCGATCGCCTGAAAACCATCCAGCAGGTGTTTGCGCAGTACGGTGTGATGGTCGATACCCATACCGCCGATGGCGTGAAAGTGGCCAAAGAGCATCTGAATCCGGCGGTCCCGATGATCGTGCTGGAGACAGCTTTGCCCATCAAATTCGCCGCCACTTTGGTGGAAGCCTTGGGCCGCGAGCCAGACCGTCCAGCGCAGTTTGAAGGCATTGAAAAATTGCCCAAACGTGTCACGGTCATGAAGGCGGATGTGGCGCAGATCAAGGCCTACATCGCAGCGCACTGCGATTGAGAACGTCCATGTCCAGCGCCCCACGGTCTGCCTTGATGCCTCTGGATGAGGCGCTGTCCACACTGCTGCTGCAGATCACGCCCTTGACGGGCTCGGAGCTGGTGGCCACCTTCGATGCCGATGGCCGCGTGCTGGCCGAGGATGTGGTGTCGTCGTTGCAGGTGCCCGCATTCGACAATTCGTCCATGGATGGGTACGCCGTTCGCTGCGCGGACCTTCTGCCCGGGGCCGAGCTGTCGGTGACGCAACGCATTGCCGCAGGCCATCAGGGGCAAGCTTTGCAGCCTGGTCAAGTGGCGCGCATTTTCACCGGTGCGCCGGTGCCACCGGGGGCCGATGCCATCGTGATGCAGGAGCAAGCCGAGCTGGTGGCGGACGGTGACATTCCCCGTGTGCGCTTCACGCACCAGCCGCAATTGGGGGAGTGGATTCGCCGCAGTGGCGAAGACATCCGCCAGGGGCAAACCGCTTTGCGCTGTGGCCAGAAGTTGGGGCCTGCCGAACTGGGTTTGGCCGCCAGCCTAGGCTTGGCCCAATTGCGTGTGGTCAAGCGCCCACGCGTGGCCTTGTTCTCGACGGGCGATGAACTGGTGATGCCCGGCGATGTGGCCCCGCAAGACATGCCGGCTGGCGCCATCTACAACTCCAACCGCTTTTTTCTGCGGGCCTTGTTGCACCGACTGGGCTGCGAAGTCAGTGATCTGGGCATCGTGCCCGACCGCCGCGACGCCACATTGGCCGCACTCAAAACAGCAGCTGACCACCATGACCTGATTTTGACCAGCGGTGGCGTGTCAGTGGGCGAGGAAGACCATGTGAAACCTGCCGTGCAAGCTTTGGGCGCTCTGGCTTTGTGGCAAATTGCCATGAAGCCCGGCAAGCCCTTTGCCTATGGCCATGTGCGCCGCGAAACTCAAGCCGGTGCGGCCCATTTCGTGGGCTTGCCGGGCAATCCGGTTTCCAGTTACATGACCTTCCTGCTCTTGGTCAGGCCCTTGATTTTGAAGTTGCAGGGCGTTGAAAACACCACGCCAGAGTGCCTGCGGGTGCCCGCGCACTTTGAATTGCCCAAGGCCGACAAGCGCCGTGAGTTCTTGCGCGCCCGTCGCAATGCCCAAGGGGGGCTGGATCTGTTTCCCAACCAGAGCTCTGGGGTGTTGACCTCGGTGGTTTGGGGGGATGGCGTGATCGACAACCCGGCGGGCAAGACGATCGCCCGTGGCGATGTGGTCGATTTCTGGCCTTTTGCAGGATGGTTGTCATGAAAGTTCAGATCCGTTATTTCGCATCTTTGCGCGAGACTTTGGGCATGCCCGGCGAAACACTGGAGACCAGCAGTGAAGATGTCGCGGCTTTGCGCGCCGAGTTGATGGCCAAGGGCGGCGCCTATGCGCAAGCCTTGTCATCGGGGCGTGCTGTGCGGGTGGCGGTCAACCAGGTCATGGCGGCAGGCGACACCCGCTTGAGCGACCACTGCGAGGTGGGCTTTTTCCCACCCGTGACAGGGGGCTGAAGGCATGGCCGCACGTGTGCTGATTCAAACCGCCGACTTTGACGTCAGCGCTGAGATCGACGCGCTTCGTGCGCAGGATTTGCGCGTGGGGGCTGTGTGCAGCTTTGTCGGCACGGTGCGCGATACCCGGGCCTTGACCGGACAAGCACAAGACGAAGTGCAGGCCATGGAGCTGGAGCACTACCCGGGCATGACCGAAAAGTCCATCGAAGCCATGATCGATGAAGCGCACACGCGTTTTGATTTTTACGCCGCTCGCGTGGTGCACCGTGTGGGACGTTTGCTGCCTGCGGACCAGATCGTGCTGGTGGCGGTGACTTCTGCCCACCGGGGCGAGAGTTTCAAGGCCTGTGAGTTTTTGATGGACTATCTCAAGACCCAGGCGCCTTTCTGGAAGAAAGAACAAACCCCTGAAGGAGCCTATTGGGTCGATGCCCGTGTGTCTGACGATGCTGCGCTGGCGCGCTGGGGCATTCAGTCGAGCAACGCTTGAGGTTTTGGCGCGCTCAGTGCGTGTAGCGTGGAGGCGTTTCTGAAACCAGCGCAGCAGGTTCAGCCGCTCCAGGCGCGTTGGGGGCTGTGGTGAAACCCCATTCGGCCTTGACCAAGGCTTGCTGGATCAAATGCACCAAGCCATGCACCAGGCTCGCTTGCAGGTTCAGCTGGCAAGACTTGACGGCGGCATCCGCCGATTTTTCCTGGAAAGTGATCAACAGGCCGCCTCCGGCTTGCAAGCTGAGCTGCGCGTCGGTGATCAAGAGCGGCTCTTCGCCCAGAGGGCGTTGTTCGGCTTGGGCCTCGAAGGGGGTGGAGAAGTCGGCTTTTTGTAAAAACGCATCCCGCTTGATTTCGGTGAGCATTTTTTGAGAGGACGCATCGGGTGCGGCCACGCCCGGTTGGCTGGCTTCCAGGCGAACCACCGATTGGTCAATCGCCGGCATCAGGCGCAGGCACATGCGGCGCGTCAGCCAAAAGCGGAACTCTTGCTTGTCGAGTGTGTTCAAACGCAACAAGATGCGGTCTTGGCGTTCTTCATAACTGACTGAAAGCTGGTGAATGTTCATGATTTGATTTTAGGCAAATTCCATGCAGGCCTTGGCGCTTGAAAATGCCAAGAAAGGCCCAAGTTTGGAACCATTGGAGAAACATTCATGCGTATCGACAAATTGACCACCAAATTTCAGGAAGCCTTGGCCGATGCCCAGTCTCTGGCGCTGGGCCGTGACCATGCCTACATCGAGCCAGCGCATGTGCTGGTGACCATGCTCAAACAAGATGAAGGCCCCAAAGCCCTTTTGCAACGTGCTGGCGTTCAGGTTCAGGGGCTGTTGCAAGCCTTCGAGGCCGCCGTGACGCGTTTGCCGCAAGTCACAGGCCAAGACCAGGTGCAGGTGGGGCCTGACTTGGTCAAATTGCTGCAAGCGGCTGAAAAGGAGTCGATCAAGCGAGGCGATGCATTCATCGCCAGCGAATTGTTTTTGCTCGCCTTGGCTGACAGCAAGAGCGAGGCAGGGCGCCTGTGCAAGGAAAACGGACTCTCGCGCAAGAGCCTGGAGTCCGCCATCGACGCCGTGCGTGGTGGCCAGACCGTGGGCAGTGCCGATGCCGAAGGCCAACGCGAAGCCCTCAAGAAATACTGCATCGACCTGACCGAGCGCGCCCGCATCGGCAAACTGGACCCGGTGATTGGCCGCGACGATGAAATCCGCCGGGCCATCCAGGTCTTGCAGCGTCGGACTAAAAATAACCCGGTGCTCATCGGTGAGCCCGGCGTGGGCAAGACCGCCATTGTCGAAGGCTTGGCCCAGCGCATCGTGGCCGGTGAAGTGCCTGACTCCCTCAAGGGCAAACGTGTCTTGTCGCTGGACATGGCCGCTTTGCTGGCCGGTGCCAAATTCCGTGGCGAGTTTGAAGAACGTCTGAAAACCGTGCTCAGCGAACTGGCCAAAGACGAAGGTCAGACCATCGTTTTCATTGACGAACTGCACACCATGGTGGGCGCAGGCAAAGGCGAGGGCGCGATGGACGCGGGCAACATGCTCAAGCCTGCCTTGGCCCGGGGCGAGCTGCATTGCGTGGGGGCAACCACGCTCGATGAATACCGCAAGTACATCGAGAAAGACGCTGCTTTGGAGCGTCGCTTTCAGAAAATCCTGGTCAGCGAGCCTTCTGTGGAAGCCACTATCGCGATCTTGCGCGGCCTGCAAGAGAAATACGAAATCCACCACGGTGTGGACATCACCGATCCGGCCATTGTGGCTGCGGCCGAGCTGAGCCACCGTTACATCACGGACCGGTTTTTGCCGGACAAGGCGATTGATCTGATCGATGAGGCCGCAGCCAAGATCAAAATCGAAATCGACTCCAAGCCTGAGGTCATGGACAAGCTCGATCGCCGTTTGATCCAGCTGCAAATTGAGCGTGAAGCCGTGCGCAAGGAAAAGGACGAAGCGTCTCAAAAACGCTTGACCTTGATCGAGGAAGAAATCATCAAGCTCAAGAAGGAAGCGGCCGATCTGGAGGAAATCTGGCAGGCCGAAAAAGCCCAGGCACAAGGCGGTCAGCAAGTGCGCGAGCAGATCGACCAGTTGCGCCAGCAAATCGAAGAGCTGACCCGCAAGGGCGATTTCAACAAGGTGGCTGAGCTGCAATACGGGCAATTGCCTGCCTTGGAAAAAACACTCAAGGACGTGCAGGCCAAAGAAGCGGCACCTGGCGAAAAACCGGTGCACCGTTTGCTGCGCACCCAGGTGGGTGCCGAAGAAATTGCCGAGGTGGTTTCGCGCGCCACAGGCATTCCCGTGTCCAAGATGATGCAGGGTGAGCGCGAAAAACTGCTGCAGATGGAAGACAAGTTGCACCAGCGTGTGGTGGGGCAAGACGAAGCCATTTCGGCTGTGGCCAATGCCATTCGCCGTTCGCGCTCTGGCCTGTCCGATCCGAACCGCCCCACAGGTTCTTTCTTGTTCCTGGGCCCCACTGGCGTGGGCAAGACCGAGCTGTGCAAAGCCTTGGCGGGCTTCTTGTTTGACAGTGAGGAGCATTTGATCCGTGTGGACATGAGCGAGTTCATGGAGAAACACTCGGTGGCCCGTTTGATCGGTGCGCCACCGGGCTATGTGGGCTATGAAGAGGGCGGTTACCTGACCGAGGCCGTGCGCCGCAAGCCCTACAGCGTGCTGCTGCTGGACGAAGTGGAAAAAGCCCATCCGGATGTGTTCAACATCTTGCTGCAAGTGCTGGACGACGGTCGGTTGACCGATGGCCAAGGCCGCACCGTGGACTTCAAGAACACGGTGATCGTCATGACCTCCAATTTGGGCTCGCACCTGATCCAGGCCATGGTCGGGCAGCCCGCCGAAGAGATCAAGGACGCGGTCTGGGACGAGCTGAAGACACATTTCCGCCCCGAGTTCCTCAACCGCATCGACGAGACCGTGGTCTTCCATGGCTTGGATGCGCAGCACATCGCATCGATCGCCAGCATCCAGTTGCAGGCCTTGCGCGACCGCCTGGCGCGCATGGACTTGAGCCTGAATGTCAGCGCTGCGGCTTTGTCCGAATTGGCCAAGGTGGGTTTTGATCCGGTGTTTGGTGCGCGTCCGCTCAAGCGCGCCATCCAGCAACGGCTGGAAAATCCTTTGTCGCGCTTGTTGCTGGAAGGGCGCTTCCCGCCCAAGAGCACGATCGAGGTCTCGGTGGACCCCGTGCAAAACCCGGGTCATTTCGATTTCAAGGTGATCGAAGCGGCCGTTTGATGGCATGGTTTGATCAAGGGGCATGGTGGCGACACCATGCCCCTTTTTTCGTGGCTAAACTGCAGGCTTTGCATCGCGCCAAGCTTTCAGATCCTTGAAGGTGCTCGTTGCAAGCTGGAAAGAACTGACGTTTATGCCATTGGCTACTTCGGGCACAGCGCCCACAGCTTCCTTGCAAAGTGATGCCAAAGTGATGGGGTTGGTCGGCCTGGCCCATGCCAGCTCGCACTTTTCGCACCTCTTGCTGCCCTTGATGTTCCCCATCTTCATTCGGGATTTCGGCTGGTCTTATTCAGAGCTGGGACTTCTTAGCACTTTGTTTTTTGTGGTCTCGGGTGTGGGTCAGGCTTCGGCGGGCTTTGTGGTGGACCGCTTGGGCGCACGCCCGGTCTTGTTCAGCTCCATGGTGTTGTTCACCTTGGCCTGTCTTTTGGCTTCGGTGGCCGAGGGCTATGCCGCGCTCATGGTGGTGGCGGTGCTGGCAGGTTTGGGCAATGCGCCGTTTCACCCGGTGGACTTCACCATTTTGAACCAGCGCGTGTCGACACCGCGCCTGGGTTATGCCTTCAGCGCGCACGGCTTGAGCGGCAATCTGGGTTGGGCCGTGGCGCCGGTGTTTTTCACGGTCACGGGCGCACTTTGGGGCTGGCGTCAGGCTTTTGTGGCGGCGGCGGGTCTGTATGCCCTGGTGCTGTTGGTTCTGGTGTTGAACCGGGCAGCGCTCAAGACCGAGGCCTCTGCGCGTGCGCAGGGCTCAGCAGGCGCAGCGCATGACTTGGCCTTCATGCGTTTGCCCGTGGTGTGGTGGTGCTTCGCTTTCTTTTTGTTGTCCACGGTCACGCTGGCGGTGGTGCAGAATTTTTCCGTCCCCATCCTCAAGGCCTTGCACGGCGTGAGCCTGGAGCGGGCTTCCATGACGCTGACCGCCTACATGCTTTGTGGCGCTGTGGGCATGTTGATCGGTGGTTTTGTGGCCGCGCTTTGGCCACGCTGGAGTGATCGCGTGGTGGCCATCTGCATGGCCGGTGCGGCGGTACTGATGGCTTTGTGTGCCAGTGGCTTGTTCGGCCAGACAGGCACTTTGTGGGTTTTGGCGGCCACAGGGTTTGCCATTGGTGTGGGCGGGCCGAGCCGTGATTTGATGATCAAGAAAGCCACACCCCAAGGCGCCACCGGGCGGGTCTATGGTTTGGTTTATTCCGGTCTGGACGTCGGTTTTGCCTTGTCGCCAGTATTTTTTGGCGCGCTCATGGACCGTGGTTTCTACCAGGCGACGTTGCTCGGTGCGGCTTTGGTGCTCCTGTTCAGTGTTGTCGCGGCTTTGGGCGTGGGCAAGCGCACGGCAGTGCCCGTTTGACGGTTTAACGCTTGGGCGACACACGCCCGCCATGCGCTTGGGCAAAATCAGCGCATGACACAAAAAATCGCAGGCCACCTTCTTGTTGAATGCCTCCTGGCCCAAGGCGTTACCCATGCCTTTGGCGTACCGGGCGAAAGTTACCTGGCGGTGCTCGATGGTTTCCATCTGCACCGCGACCAGATCCGTTTTGTGATCTGCCGCCAAGAAGGCGGCGCGGCCTTCATGGCCGAAGCACAAGGCAAGTTGACAGGCCGCCCCGGCGTGTGTTTTGTCACCCGGGGCCCTGGCGCAACCAACGCCTCGATTGGGGTGCACACGGCCTTTCAGGATTCCACACCGATGGTGCTTTTTGTCGGCGATGTGGCCAGTGACACACGCGACCGCGAGGCCTTTCAGGAAATGGATTACACCCATTTCTTCGGTCCATCGACCAAAGGCATGGCCAAGCGGGTCGAACGCATCGACGACCCCGAGCGCTTGCCCGAATACGTGGCGCGGGCATTTGCAACCGCCATGAACGGGCGTCCGGGTCCCGTGGTGCTGGTTTTGCCCGAAGACATGTTGACCCAGGCCGTTGACCATGTTCAGGCTTTGCCGCGCGTGGAGCCTGTGCAGGCCTGGAGCGACCCCGGTGCGTTGCGCACGCTGCGGGACATGCTGCTGCAGGCCCAAAAACCACTGGTCATTTGCGGCGGCGGCGGGTGGACCGTGCAGGCCGCGCAGGCCTTGCAGCGCTTTGCAGAGAACTGGCAACTGCCTGTGGGCAACGCATTCCGCTTTCAAGACACCTTTGACAACCACCATCCCCTGTATGCGGGCGATGTCGGCATCGGCATCAATCCAGCTTTGGCGGCGCGTGTGCGGGACTCGGATTTGATCCTGGCGATCGGACCCCGTTTGGGCGAGATGACGACAGGCGGCTACACGTTGCTCAAAGCCCCCAAGACGCAGCAAAAGCTGGTCCACATCCACGGCAGTGCCGAAGAGTTGAACCGGGTCTATCAAGCCGATCTGGCCATCCTCTCCACCATGAATGCCGCAGCCAGGAGCCTGGAAGTGCTGACGGCGCCCCCCGATTTGCCTTGGGCGGACTGGACCCGTTCGGCGAATGCCGATTACCTGGCCAATCTGCAGCCGCAAGCATTGCCAGGCGACATTGACATGCCCGCCATCGTGGCCACGCTGAAAAAACACCTGCCTGAAGATGCGGTGCTGACCAATGGTGCAGGCAACTTTGCCAGCTGGATACACCGGTTCTTCCAACACCATGGTTTGGTCAAGGGCCATAAAACCCAACTGGCGCCCACGGTTGGCGCCATGGGGTATGGCGTGCCAGCGGGCATTGCTGCCAATTTGTTGACGGGGCGTTTGGCTTTCACCGTCGCTGGCGATGGCGATTTTCTGATGAACGGTCAGGAGCTGGCCACTGCGGTGCAGCACGGAGGCAAGAGCATCATTTTGCTGTTGAACAATGGCATGTACGGCACGATCCGCATGCATCAGGAGCGCGAATACCCCACACATGTGACGGGCTCACAGCTGAGCAATCCTGATTTTGTGATGCTGGCCCAGGCCTATGGTTATGCAGCCACACGGATTCACAAAACCGCGCAGTTCGAGCAAGCGTTGCTCGATGCACTGCAAAGGCCGCAAGGCACCTTGATCGAGGTGATGCTCGATCCGGAAGTGATCACCACCCGTGGCACGCTGAGCGCGATCACCGAGTCGGCCCTGGCCAAGCGCAAGACCTGAAGCCAGGCATGCAGCGCTGTTGGCGTTGCGGCAGGCATGAAAAAACCCGCTGAAGCGGGTTTTTTCATGGGTTCACCCAAATCACTTCAGGTGCTTGCCGATCAAGCCAGCCATTTCGAACATGGTGACTTGCGCTTTGCCGAACACAGCCTTGAGCTTGTCGTCGGCATTGATGGCGCGGCGGTTGGTCGCGTCTTGCAAGTTGTGCTTCTTGATGTAGACCCACATCTTGCTCACGACTTCAGTGCGTGGCAGGGGAGTGGCGCCCACCACAGCAGCCAATGCGGCGCTGGGGGTCAGTGCTTTCATGAACGCAGCGTTGGGTGTGCGCTTTTTAGCAGGAGCTTTGGCCGCTACTTTTTTAGCGGGTGCTGCAGCTTTTTTAGCTGGAGCGGCTTTCTTTGCCGGTGCTGCTTTTTTAGCGGGAGCAGCTTTTTTAGCCGGGGTTTTTTTCGCAGTTGCCATGGTTAAGTTCCTTTGATCGGAAGTTGGTTCGCCGCTGAGAAACGATGCGTTTTCAGCTGAATGCATGCTACTGGAGAAATCTTCACTTTCCAAGCGGAAATATCAATTTTTGCTAGGGGTTGTTGCGGATTTGTCGGGCTTGCCGCGCATTTCAAGACCTTTTGCCCCGGCATGGTGCACATGGCTTGTGCGTATGGCCTGTGTAAGTGCGCTGTTTTCCACTCGCGTTTTTTGAAAGAAGCCTTCATGTCCCATGCATCTCCGATCGTTTTTTCAACTTGTGATTTCTGTGACGAGCACAAAACGAATGACAGCGCAGACTTTCGCGTCATCCCGACGGTCTTTCAGAACTATGGTGCTCGCGTGAAATTCGCGGGCCCTGTTTTGACCGTCAAATGCTACGAAGACAACAGCCATGTGAAGCAGGCGGTGGAGTCCGATGGTCACGGCCGTGTGCTGGTGGTCGATGGCGGCGCTTCCATGCGCCGCGCCTTGTTGGGCGGCAACCTGGCCGCTGCAGCGCAGCGCAATGGCTGGGCAGGCATTGTGATCGATGGTTGTGCGCGTGACGCCGCAGAGTTGGCCGCGCTGGACATCGGCATTCGCGCATTGGCCTTGAACCCAATGCCCACTGACCGTGCGGGGCAAGGGCAGACGGGCTTGACCATTTGCATTCAAGGTGTGCAGGTCAAAACGGGTGACTGGCTCTATGCCGACCAGGATGGCATCGTCATCAGCAGCACGGCCTTGCATGCTGTTTCATGATGCAGCTTGTTGTTTTCATGATTTGAAATATTCAGATGCTGCGGTGCGTCATTTTTTTCTCAATATGGGAAATTCTGTTTCGTATTGAGAAAATATTTATGCAAGTCATTGAATTTAAACAAATAAAAATAACTCTTGTATAAGACATAAGAATTGAAATAAGTCTTGTACAAGAGTTAAGATTTGTCCAACGACGAAGCAGAATCCGCTGCCCACATCGCCCGATTTCAACTTGACCTCAGGAGTCCTGACATGCCAGCAAACCTCAACCAACAATTGAGCCGTGAACAACAAATCGCTGCCCTCGAAAAAGACTGGGCGACCAACCCCCGTTGGAAAGGCGTCAAGCGCGGCTACTCTGCAGCCGACGTCGTGCGTCTGCGCGGCAGCATGCACATCGAGCACACGCTGGCCAAGCGCGGTGCTGAAAAGCTGTGGGACAAAATCAACGGTGGCGCCAAGAAAGGCTATGTGAACGCCTTCGGCGCCATCAGCGCAGGCCAGGCCATGCAACAAGCCAAGGCCGGCCTGGAAGCCGTGTACCTGTCGGGCTGGCAAGTCGCTGCCGACGGCAACACTTCCGAGACCATGTACCCCGACCAGTCGCTGTACGCCTACGACTCGGTGCCCACCATGGTCCGCCGCATCAACAACACATTCAAGCGCGCAGACGAAATCCAGTGGGGCCGTGGCATCGAGCCAGGTTCCAAAGATTTCATCGACTACTTCCTGCCCATCGTGGCTGACGCTGAAGCCGGTTTTGGTGGCGTGCTCAACGCTTTCGAACTGATGAAGAACATGATTGCCTCCGGCGCAGCTGGCGTGCACTTCGAAGACCAATTGGCTGCCGTCAAGAAATGCGGCCACATGGGCGGCAAAGTATTGGTGCCTACGCAAGAAGCTTGCGAGAAGCTGATCGCAGCACGTTTCGCGGCCGACGTCATGGGCGTGTCCACCATCGTGTTGGCCCGTACCGACGCGGAAGCCGCCAATCTGATCACCTCTGACCACGATGCCAACGACAAGCCTTTCCTGACCGGTGAGCGCACACAAGAAGGCTTCTACCGCGTCAAGAACGGTCTGGAGCAAGCCATCAGCCGTGGCGTGGCTTACGCCCCCTATGCTGACTTGGTGTGGTGCGAAACGGGTGTGCCAGACATCGGCTTTGCCCGTGAATTCGCGCAAGCCGTGCACGCTGCATGCCCAGGCAAGCTGCTGTCCTACAACTGCTCGCCATCGTTCAACTGGAAGAAAAACCTCGACGACAAGCAGATCGCATCCTTCCAGGACGACCTGTCGGCTCTGGGCTACAAGTACCAGTTCATCACACTGGCCGGCATCCACATCAACTGGTTCAACACCTTCCAGTTCGCCCACAACTATGCTCGCGGCGAAGGCATGAAGCACTACACCGAGATGGTGCAAGAGCCTGAATTCGCAGCCCGCGACAAGGGTTACACCTTCGTGTCGCACCAGCAAGAAGTTGGCGCTGGTTACTTCGACGACGTGACCACCGTGATCCAGGGCGGTTCGTCCTCGGTGAAGGCCCTGACCGGTTCGACCGAAGAAGAGCAGTTCCACTGATCGACTTTAGGATCTGAAGGCGAGGGCGGCGTAAAATCTGCCCTCAGCGTTTAGACATCTCTTTCAAGCGCGGCCTTTGCCGCGCTTTTTTACTTGCAAACTCATGGTTCAGATTACCCTTCCCGACGGTTCCTTGCGTGAATTTCCCGGCCCAGTGACCGTGGCCGAAGTGGCCGCGTCCATTGGCGCAGGCCTGGCCAAAGCGGCTTTGGGCGGCAAGGTCAATGGCCAACTGGTGGACACCAGTTTCAGCATGTCGGCCAACGCCCAGCTGGCCATCGTGACGGCCAAAGACCCTGAAGGGCTGGAGTTGATCCGTCATTCGACGGCCCACTTGTTGGCTTATGCCGTGAAGGATCTGTTTCCGCAGGCGCAAGTGACCATCGGTCCGGTGATCGACAACGGCTTTTATTACGACTTTTCCTACAGCCGCCCCTTCACACCTGAGGACTTGGTGGCGATTGAAAAACGCATGACCGAGCTGGCCAACAAGGATGAAGCCGTGGTGCGTCGCGTTTTGCCGCGTGATGAAGCGGTGGCCTATTTCAAGAGCCTGGGCGAGCATTACAAAGCCGAAATCATCGCCAGCATTCCTGCCGATCAGGACGTGAGTCTGTACCGCGAGGGTGCATTTGAAGACCTGTGCCGCGGCCCGCACGTGCCCAGCACCGGCAAGCTCAAGCACTTCAAGCTGATGAAAGTGGCCGGTGCCTACTGGCGCGGCGACAGCAAGAACGAAATGCTCCAGCGTGTCTATGGCACCGCCTGGGCCAGTAAGGACGACTTGCAGCAGTACCTGACCCGCCTGGAAGAGGCCGAGAAACGCGACCACCGCAAGTTGGGCCGTGAACTCGATCTGTTCCACATCGACGAGCACGCACCGGGCCTGGTGTTCTGGCACCCCAAGGGCTGGACCGTTTGGCAAACCATCGAGCAGTACATGCGCCAGGTGTACCGCGACAACGGCTACCAAGAGGTCAAGGGCCCGCAGATCATCGACAAGAGCTTGTGGGAAAAGACCGGTCACTGGGACAAGTACCGCGACAACATGTTCACGACCGAGTCGGAAAAGCGCGATTACGCCCTCAAGCCGATGAACTGTCCGGGTCACATCCTGATCTTCAAGCAGGGCATCAAGAGCTACCGCGACCTGCCGCTGCGCTATGGTGAATTTGGCCAATGCCACCGCAACGAGCCCTCGGGTGGCTTGCACGGCATCATGCGTGTGCGCGGCTTCACGCAGGACGATGGCCACATCTTTTGCACCGAAGACCAGATCCTGCCCGAGTGCGACACCTTCACCAAGGTGCTGAAGACGGTCTATGCCGACTTTGGCTTTACGGACATCCTCTACAAGGTCTCGACCCGTCCTGCGGCGCGCATTGGCTCGGACGAGTTGTGGGACAAAGCCGAAAAAGCCCTGATGGACAGCTTGCGTGCTTCGGGCTGCGAGTTTGTGATCTCTGAAGGTGATGGCGCTTTCTACGGCCCCAAGATCGAGTACACCCTGAAAGACGCGATTGGCCGTGAGTGGCAATGCGGCACCATCCAGGTGGACTTCAACCTGTCCGAGCGCCTGGATGCGGAATACGTGGCCGAAGATGGCTCGCGCCAGCGCCCCGTGATTCTGCACCGCGCCATCGTGGGCAGCATGGAGCGCTTCATCGGAATTTTGATCGAGCAGCACGCGGGTGCCTTGCCCACCTGGCTGGCGCCTTTGCAGGTGTCTGTGCTCAACATCACCGATGCGCAGTCCGATTACTGTCGCGAAATCGCTGCAAAACTGCAGAAATCAGTGTCAAATCAAGGCCTTAGAGTCGATTTGGACCTGCGCAACGAGAAAATCACGTATAAAATACGCGAGCATTCGTTGCAAAAGCTGCCTTACATCCTTGTCGCTGGCGACAAGGAGAAGGCAGCAGGTACCGTCGCAGTGCGCGCCCGAGGCAACAAAGACCTCGGTGTGATGTCGACCGATGCGTTCATTGAACTCATTGCTGCCGACATCGCTTCTAAAGCCTGAAGGTGAGTTTCGCCACAAGCTTTGGCCCGCGGGCACAAAGGCGGTCAGGCTGCTGTTCGCAGTTTTTACCCTTGAAGGATTGAGTCATCGCTACCGAATTTCGTGATCGTCGCCAACGCGAAGAACGCAAACACCGTTTGAACCGTGAAATCATGGCCCCTGAGGTCCGTGTTTCCGGCCCTGAAAACGAGCCATTGGGCATTTTGTCTCTGGCAGAAGCCCTGCGCATGGCCGGTGAGTTGGATGTGGACCTGGTTGAAATTGCCGCCACCGCCAATCCGCCTGTGTGCCGTTTGATGGACTACGGCAAGTTCAAGTACCAAGAGCAAAAGCGTGCGGCAGAAGCCAAAGCCAAGCAAACGGTCATTGACATCAAGGAAGTCAAGTTCCGTCCGGGTACCGATGATGGTGACTACAACATCAAGATGCGCAACATCCGCCGCTTTTTGGCAGATGGTGACAAATGCAAGATCACTTTGCGTTTCCGCGGTCGTGAGATCACCCACCAAGAGCTGGGGATGGCCTTGTTGAGCCGGATTCGCGACGAGTTGGCTGATCTGATCATCGTCGAGCAGTTTCCCAAGCTTGAAGGTCGTCAGATGATCATGATGATCGCGCCAGGTCGCAAAAAGCCAGCAGGCAAGGCAGACGCTGCCGCCCCTGCAGAATCGGCTTGAAGAAGAATTTGACCGGCCCTCGGGCTGGTCGAGTCTGAAACCACCTTCGGGTGGTTTTTGTAAAAGTGGCTCGGGGCCATCAAGGCTGCAAAGTTTTTGCAGACGCCTCACGAGCACAAATAAAGGAGCATTGATATGCCCAAGATGAAGACCAAAAGCAGTGCTAAAAAGCGCTTCCGTGTTCGTCCAGGTGGAACCGTTAAACGCGGTCAAGCCTTCAAGCGTCACATTCTGACCAAGAAGACCACCAAGAACAAACGCCACCTCCGCGGTGCAGTGGCTGTGCATGAGACCAACATGGGTCACATGGCACAGATGCTGCCTATGGCTGGCCTGTAATTCACTGACGAACTAGGAGAAAAATATGCCTCGCGTTAAACGTGGTGTAACGGCACGCGCCCGTCACAAGAAAGTTTTGGCCCTTGCAAAAGGTTTCCGCGGTCGCCGCGGTAATGTCTTCCGTATCGCCAAACAGGCGGTGATGAAGGCTGGCCAATACGCCTACCGTGACCGTCGTGCCAAAAAGCGTGTGTTCCGTCAGTTGTGGATTGCCCGTATCAACGCCGCTGCGCGTGAATGCGGTCTGACCTACAGCCAATTCGCCAACGGCCTGAAGAAGGCTGCCATCGAAATCGACCGTAAGATGCTGGCGGACATCGCCGTGCACGACAAGGCCGCTTTTGCTGGCATCGTGAACCAAGTCAAGGCCAAACTGGCCGCAGCTTGATTTCATGAGCGACATGGACTTTTGTCCATGCTTCGCGCACTCGATCAAAGGGATTGAGGCTCACAAAAGCTTCAATCCCTTTTTTATTCTGTCATCTACTGAATTCCCACCATGAACGAGCTGGACACCCTGGTCGAATCCGCCCGCCAGAGTTTTGCGCAGGCACTGACACCTGCTGATCTCGAAAACGCCAAAGCCCTGTATCTGGGCAAAGCCGGTCGCATCACCGAGCTGATGAAGGGCATGGCCGCTCTGAGCGTGGAAGACAAGAAAACCCGTGGCGCCGCCATCAACCTGGCCAAGCAAGCCATTGAGGCCGCGCTGAACGATTGCCGCCAGGCCTTGGCCAATGCCGAGCTGCAAGCGCAGCTCAAGGCCGAAGCGCTGGATGTGAGTTTGCCCGGTCGCAGCAGTGCTGTGGGGGGCCTGCACCCTGTATCGCTGACACTGGAACGCGTGGAACAGATTTTTGGCTCCATGGGCTTTGAAGTGGCCCAGGGCCCTGAGATCGAGACCGACTGGTTCAATTTCACCGCGCTCAACACGCCCGAAGACCACCCAGCCCGCTCGATGCACGACACCTTCTATGTGGAAGGCGGTCACCTGCTGCGCACGCACACCAGTCCCATGCAGGTGCGCCACGCGGTGCAGCACGTCAAGCGCTACCGCAACCAGATCGACGCCGGTCAGGGCATGCCCGAGATCCGCGTGATCGCGCCGGGTCGCACCTACCGCGTGGACAGCGACGCGACCCATTCGCCCATGTTCCACCAGTGCGAAGGCCTGTGGATCGGCGAAAACGTGAGCTTCAAGGACCTCAAGGTCGTGGTCACCGATTTCTGCCGCACTTTCTTTGAAAGCGACGATCTGGTGCTGCGCTTCCGCCCCAGCTTTTTCCCCTTCACCGAACCCAGCGCCGAGATCGACATCCAGTTCCAGAGCGGCCCGCTGGCTGGTCGCTGGCTCGAAGTGGGTGGTTCTGGCCAGGTGCACCCGAACGTGGTGCGCAACATGGGGCTGGACCCCGAGCAGTTCATTGGCTTTGCCTTTGGCATGGGCATGGACCGCTTCACCATGCTGCGCTACGGCGTGAACGACCTGCGCCTGTTCTTTGACGGCGATGTGCGTTTCTTGAACCAGTTTCAATAATTCCAGTTTCAGTCATTTTCGAATGCCTGCTGCACGGCGTGTGCCGTGCAGCAAACCCAAGTGAGCCCTGCGTATGCAATTTCCTGAATCCTGGTTGCGCGAGTTCTGCAACCCGTCCCTGACGACCCAGCAATTGGCCGACACCTTGACCATGGCCGGTCTCGAAGTGGAAGAGCTCGAACCCGTGGCCCCGCCGTTCACGAAGATCGTGATCGGTGAAATCAAGGAAGCCGTGCAGCACCCCAATGCTGACCGCTTGCGCGTGTGCCAGGTGGATGTGGGGCAGGGCAGTTTGCTGAACATCGTGTGCGGCGCACCGAACGCACGCGTGGGCATCCGCGTGCCTTGCGCCATGGTGGGCGCTGAATTGCCACCCGGCGAAGACGGCAAGCCATTCGTCATCAAGGTGGGCAAGCTGCGTGGCGTTGAAAGCCAAGGCATGCTCTGCTCGGCCAAGGAGCTGAAGATTGCAGACGACCACGGCGGTCTGCTGGAGTTGCCGCTGGATGCGCCTCTGGGCCAGGACATCCGCCAATATTTGAATCTGGACGACACCCTGTTCACCATCAAGCTGACGCCCAATTTGGCCCATTGCCTGAGCGTGTACGGCATTGCCCGCGAAGTCTCGGCTTTGACCGGTGCGCCTTTGAAGGCGCCGTCATTCCCCGCCGTGGCTACCCAGATCAACGACAAAGTGACTGTGCAGGTGCAAGCCACCGACCTGTGCGGTCGCTTCAGCGGTCGCGTGGTCAAAGGTGTGAACACGAAGGCCCAAACGCCGCAGTGGATGGTGGACCGCCTGGCCCGTTGCGGCCAGCGCAGCGTGAGCCCCTTGGTGGACATCTCCAACTACGTGATGTTCGAGTTCGGTCGTCCTTCGCACATTTTTGACCTCGACAAGATCCACGGCTGCCTGCAGGTGCGCTGGGGCAAACCGGGCGAATCGCTCAAGCTGCTGAACGGCAACACCGTGACGGTGGACGACAAGGTGGGCGTGATCGCCGACGACAGCCAGGTCGAGTCGCTCGCGGGCATCATGGGTGGCGACGCCACCGCCGTGTCCGACGACACGCAAAACATCTACATCGAAGCGGCCTTTTGGTGGCCTACAGCCATTGCGGGCCGCTCGCGCCGCTACAACTTCTCGACCGATGCCGGTCACCGTTTCGAGCGCGGCGTGGACCCGCAGCTGACGGTCGAGCACATCGAGCGCATCACTCAGCTGGTGTTGGACATTTGCGGCACGCCCGAGACGCAAGTCGCCCCCATCGACGACCAGACCTTGAATGTGCCCGCGATCACACCGGTCACGCTGCGCGTGGCCCGTGCCAACAAAGTCATCGGCATGCCGCTCACGCAAAAGCAGTGCGCCGATGCGCTGCGCGGCCTGGGCCTGCAAGTCGCTGAAGGCGAGGGCACCGTCACCGTGACGCCGCCGAGCTTCCGCTTTGACCTGCAGATCGAAGAAGACCTGATCGAGGAAGTGGCCCGCATGGTGGGCTACAACAATCTGCCCACGAACCCGCCGCTGGCGCCCATCACCGCCCAGGTGCGCCGTGAAACCGAGCGCAGCCCGTCGGCCGTGCGCCGTGCCATTGCCGCTTTGGGTTACCAGGAAACCATCAACTACAGCTTTGTCGAAGAAGCCTGGGAAAAAGACCTGGCGGGCAACGCCCAGCCTATCCGTCTGCTCAACCCGATCGCCAGCCAGATGAGCGTGATGCGCTCCAGCCTGATCGGCTCGCTGCTGCAGGTCGTCAAGTTCAATGCCGACCGCAAGGCCGACCGCGTGCGTGTGTTTGAGCTGGGTCGCGTGTTCCTGCGCAACGCCACAGTCAAAGACAGTGACACCACCGTCGAGGGCTTCGACCAGCCCATGCGTGTGGCCGCTATGGCCTGGGGCCCGGTGGAGCCCCTGGGCTGGCAGGGCAAAGCGCGTCAGGTGGATTTTTTCGACGTCAAAGGCGATGTCGAAGCCTTGTTGGCGCCCCGCAAAGCGCAGTTCGTTGCGGCTGAACATCCCGCATTGCATCCTGGTCGTTCGGCGCAGGTCGTGCTGGACGGTGTGGTGATCGGCCATGTGGGGGAACTGCACCCCCGTTGGCGCCAGGCTTGGGACTTGCCGCAAGCCCCCGTGCTGTTCGAATTGGCACTGGACGCTGTCGTTGCCCGTGTGGTGCCCGTGGCTGAGGGTGTGGCCAAACACCAACCCGTGGAGCGCGACATCGCCGTGATCGTGGCCGAATCGGTCACACATGCCCAGCTGATGCAAGCCATCCACGCAGCCCCCACCGAAGGTTTGCTGCAAGGCGCGGTGTTGTTTGACATTTACCGCCCCAAGGCCGATGCTGCAGGTGGCAGCTTGGCCGTGGGTGAAAAGAGTCTGGCCGTTCGCCTGACCTTGGGCACCGCCGATGCCACCTTGACCGAAGCCCAGATCGATGCCGCCATGAACGCGGTGTTGGCCCACTTGGCCAATCAAGTGTCTGCGCGTTTGCGCGCTTAACAGGGTGGTGTGATGGAAATCTCAGTCGAAAGCCTCGAAACCCCGGCGCTGACCAAGGCGCATTTGACCGATTTGTTGTTTGAACAGATCGGTTTGAACAAGCGCGAGTCCAAAGACATGGTTGATGCCTTCTTTGATTTGATGGTGGACAGCCTGATCGAGGGCACAGATGTCAAGATTTCGGGCTTTGGCAATTTCCAGATCCGCACCAAAGCCGCACGACCCGGGCGCAATCCGCGTACAGGAGAATTGATTCCGATTGATGCACGTCGTGTCGCGACCTTCCATGCCAGCCATAAACTCAAGGCTTTGATTCAGGGCGAGACCGACGAAGATGGCACCATGGACATGGTGGGCAACTGATTCGGTCCTCTGAAGCGTTCTGGAGGACCCCATGCTTTTCAAATTCAAATCTGCCGCGGCCAGTGACCTGATCATGCTGGAGGCCGACGCCCGCAAATTGCTCAAAATCATGCTGGGGGATGATCCTGTGCAGGGCATCATGCGGGCCGATACCCTGGCTGCGCGCATGCGCACATTGGAAGCGGCTTTGGCGCAAGACGAAGCCTTGCGAAAACGCCTTGCAGACAAGGCGGCTTCAGGCGCAAGCGATGCCGACGAAGAGGATGTGGCGCTGGACGCCGTGCGTTTGTCTCAAAGGGCCACGCCCATGCTCAAGCTCTTGCAGCGCAGCCTGGCAGAAAACTCGGATGTGGTCTGGGGCGTTTGACGCGCTCTGATGTCCGACAGCGGGGCCATCAGCGGGCAAATGCTTGGCCGCCCAATTGGTAACCCGCCTTGATTTGCCGTTTGGCAAACCAGCCTGCATTCATTTCAAGCACAAAACGCACCGGCTTGGTGGAGCAGTGCGAATCATCACTTTGGGGCTTCATGTCGGCCAGGTTCACGATGGTGCCATCGTCGGCAACGAAGGCCGCCGTTAACGGGATGAGCGTGTTTCGCATCCAGAAACATTGGGTGGCGGGCTGCTCAAAGACAAACAACATGCCTTCGTGTTGGGGCATCTCTTTGCGAAACATCAGGCCGATCTGACGCTGCTCGGGCGTTTGGGCCAGTTGAACATCCAGCATGTGCATGCCCGCTGTCAACTTGGTGCGCGGCAACTGCATTTGTGGACCTGCTTGCGCTGCAGCCAAGGTGCTCACCGCGGCCAGCAAACATCCGGCAGCCCAGTGCATGGATCGGGTGCAAATACGGGAAGTCAAGCGAAAAGTCATTGAAAAAATCCATCCAAGCAGGTTGCGCAACCCTGCAAGGATAACGCCTGCTGCAAGCACTGCTGTGCAGGTGCTCCCCAAGCCCTCGCAGGCTTGAGTTCAGGTGGCAGGCCCCGGCGTTTCCTCCGCAGCTTGTGCGGGTAAGGCCGTGCCCGCTTCCGCCAGGATGTTGGCGGCCATCAAGCCTTTGGCCCCGTGGGTGAGCTCGAACGTGACCCGGGCGCCTTCTTTGAGGCTTTTGTACCCTTCGGCCTGGATGGCCGAAAAGTGGGCAAAAGCATCCGGACCACCGCCATCGGGCTGGATGAACCCGAAGCCCTTGGCATCGTTGAACCATTTGACCGTACCGCTGGGCATGGTGTGTCTCCGTTTTTGTTTGCACCAGTTTGAAGCGCGCCTGTTGATTTTGTCAATGTGAGGTTTTCCCCGAGATGCAAGGCCGCATCCAAGTCTTTTCAGACCCTGAGCTTCAAGGGCTTGAAAGCACCGATAGAATGAAATCATGGCTACGAAAAAACCACAGAATCCGACGCAGCCACCGCTTGCGCCCCGCACACCAGACGGTGGCGACTCGGTGGTTCTGGAGCGACGCGCCCAGAAGATCCAGCCGCCCCAGATGTACCAGGTGGCGATGCTCAACGACGATTACACCCCGATGGAGTTCGTGGTGATGGTGATCCAGGAGTTCTTTGGCAAAGACCGCGAGTCGGCCACCCAGATCATGCTCAAGATCCACCTGGACGGCAAAGGCGTTTGCGGCGTGTATTCCCGCGACGTGGCGGCCACCAAGGTGGACCAAGTGCTCGATGCCGCCAAACAAGGGGGGCACCCCTTGCAATGCATCAGCGAACCCATTGAATAGTAGGCAATCCGCCCCACATGCACAGAATCTCTCAGCAAGGCAAAAAGGAAATCACATGATTGCCCAGGAATTGGAAGTCAGCTTGCACATGGCCTTTGTCGAGGCCCGTCAGCAGCGCCACGAGTTCATCACGGTCGAGCACTTGTTGCTGGCCTTGCTGGACAACCCCAGCGCGGCCGAGGTGTTGCGTGCTTGCGCCGCCAACATCGACGACTTGCGCACCGCCTTGACCAACTTCATCAAGGACAACACCCCTCAGGTGGCTGGCACCGAAGAGGTGGACACCCAGCCCACCTTGGGTTTTCAACGCGTCATCCAGCGCGCCATCATGCACGTGCAATCCACGGGCAATGGCAAGAAAGAAGTCACCGGTGCCAACGTGTTGGTGGCCATCTTTGGTGAAAAAGACTCGCACGCCGTGTATTACCTGCACCAGCAGGGCATCACACGCCTGGATGTGGTCAACTTCATCGCCCACGGCATCCGCAAGAGCGATCCGCCCGAAGCGGCCAAATCTGCAGAAGCACCGTCCAGCTCGGAGTCTGAAGAGTCCAGCGGTGGCGAGCGCAACGAAAAAGCCTCGCCCCTGGAGCAGTACACCAACAACCTGAACCAGGCCGCCAAGGAAGGCAAGATCGATCCGCTGATCGGCCGTGAATACGAAGTCGAGCGCACGATCCAGATCCTGTGCCGCCGCCGCAAGAACAACCCGCTGCTGGTGGGTGAGGCTGGCGTTGGCAAAACCGCGATTGCCGAGGGCCTGGCCTGGCGCATCACGCAGGGCACCGTGCCCGAGATCCTGGCCGAAGCCCAGGTTTATTCGCTCGACATGGGCGCTTTGCTGGCCGGCACCAAATACCGTGGCGACTTCGAGCAGCGCTTGAAAGGCGTGCTCAAGGCGCTCAAGGACAAGCCCAATGGCATTTTGTTCATCGATGAAATCCACACTTTGATCGGTGCCGGTGCGGCCTCGGGCGGCACCCTGGACGCGTCCAACCTGCTCAAGCCTGCGCTGTCCAGCGGTCAGCTCAAATGTATTGGCGCCACCACCTTCACCGAGTACCGTGGCATCTTCGAAAAAGACGCCGCGCTCAGCCGCCGCTTCCAGAAGGTGGACGTGGTCGAGCCCACCGTGTCCGAGACCGTGGACATCCTCAAAGGCCTCAAGAGCCGCTTTGAAGAGCACCACAGCGTTAAGTACGCCAATGCCGCGCTGCAAGCCGCCGCCGAGTTGTCCGCCAAGTTCATCAACGACCGCCAGTTGCCCGACAAGGCGATCGACGTGATCGACGAAGCCGGTGCGGCTCAGCGCATTCTGGTGCCCTCCAAGCGCAAGAAAACCATTGGCAAGGCCGAGATCGAAGACATCGTGGCCAAGATCGCCCGCATCCCGCCGGCCAATGTGTCCAACGACGACCGCAGCAAGCTGCAAAGCATCGAGCGCGACCTCAAGTCGGTGGTGTTTGGCCAGGACAAGGCCCTTGAAGTGCTGTCGTCTGCCGTCAAGATGGCCCGCTCGGGCTTGGGCAAGACCGACAAGCCGATTGGCTCTTTCCTGTTCTCGGGTCCCACCGGTGTGGGCAAGACCGAAGCGGCCAAGCAACTGGCCTACATCCTGGGCATCGATCTGATCCGTTTTGACATGTCCGAGTACATGGAGCGCCATGCGGTGAGCCGTTTGATCGGTGCGCCTCCGGGCTATGTGGGCTTTGACCAAGGTGGCTTGTTGACCGAAGCCGTGACCAAGAAGCCCCACTGCGTGCTCTTGCTCGACGAGATCGAGAAAGCGCATCCGGACATCTTCAACGTGCTGCTGCAGGTCATGGACCACGGCACGCTGACCGATAACAACGGGCGCAAGGCCGACTTCCGCAATGTGATCATCATCATGACCACCAACGCGGGTGCCGAGACCATGAACAAAGCCACCATTGGCTTCACCAACCCGCGCCAGGCCGGTGACGAAATGGGCGACATCAAGCGCCTGTTCACTCCCGAGTTCCGCAACCGTCTGGATGCCATCGTCAGCTTCCGTCCGCTGGACGAGCAGATCATCTTGCGTGTGGTGGACAAGTTCCTGCTGCAGCTGGAGCAACAACTGGGCGAGAAGAAGGTCGAGGTCACTTTCACCGACAGCCTGCGCAAGTTCCTGGGCAAGAAGGGCTTTGACCCGCTCATGGGCGCACGCCCCATGCAGCGCCTGATCCAGGACACGATCCGCAAGGCCCTGGCCGACGAATTGTTGTTCGGTCGTTTGACCGAGGGTGGCCGCCTCACGGTGGACATCAACGACAAGGACGAAGTGCAGCTGGACATCACGCCGCTGCCCAAGAAGGAAGGCCGCAGCAGCAAAGCCGAACCGGCCGAGCCTGAACAGGAAGCCGCAGCCTGAACGGGCTTGCCACCTTCTTTGAAACGCCGGGCTTGCCCGGCGTTTTTCATGGCGGGTGACCGCCTTGCGTCGCCATGCGTCGCAACTCTGCGCGGCGGGCGATGACCCTCAGCCCATAATCGGTTTCACCCCGGTTTTGTGGAAGTGACATGCACCTTCAAACAAGCGACTTTGCCGAAGAAGTTCAGGTCCTGGCTGCGGCCTTGCGGCCGATGCGCGATGCACAGTGGACTCAGCCCACCCAGTTCAAGCAATGGACGCCAGAGCACATCCTGCGGCATTTGCACTGCTGGAACGAGGCCGCAGACTGGGCCGTGCACGCGCCGGAGGCCTTCCGGCAGCGACTGGCCAGCAGCCGTGAACACACAGGGCAGGGGGGCAGCATGCGCGACTTCGAGCGCCAGATGGTCGATGTCAGCGGACAGGCCTTGCTCGAGCGCTGGCAAGCCTTTGCACTGGACATGGCGCAACGCTGGCAAGGCCTGGACGCCAGACAAAGGGTGGACTGGGCCGGTCCCCCCATGTCGGTTCGCTCCTCGATGACCGCGCGCCAGATGGAGACCTGGGCGCATGGACAGGCCATTTTTGACATGCTCGGACAAGACCGCACCGAGACGGCACGGCTTCGCAACATCGTGGTGTTGGGCGTGAACACCTTTGGGTGGAGCCACAAGGTCAGGGGCTGGGACGTGCCAGACCCCATGCCGCGCCTGGAATTGACGGGTCCAGCCGGAGAGGTCTGGACTTTTGGCGAGGCCAGTGAGTCCGGTTGGGTGCATGGCAGTGCCACGGCCTTTGCCCAGGTGGTCACGCAAACGCGGCATCTGCTGGACACCGACCTTCAGGTCGAAGGGGCGGTGGCCCTGCGCTGGCTGCTGCATGCCCAATGCTTTGCGGGTGCCGCCGAGCCACCCCCAGCACCTGGGCAGCGGCACAAGGTGCTTCGTAGATCGCAGACGGGCTGATTTTTTCCGCCAATGCGAATGAGGGGAAATGTCATTGTGAGGGGGTCGGCCTGACTGGAACATGGAGGGCAAATTCCTACAGGAGACAGACATGAGCCCCATGGTGCAACGTTTATTGACCGCCTGCCTTGCCCTGACCGCGCTGCTGGGCAGTGCCAACAGCCAAGCACAACAGGCCGCCAGTTTCCCGAACAAGACCATCCGCATCGTGGTGCCTTACACCCCGGGCGGCACCACCGACATCATGGCCCGCAACATCGGGCTCAAGCTGACCGAATACTGGGGTCAACCGGTCATCGTGGACAACCGGCCCGGTGCTGGAGGCTGGTTGGGCTTGTCGTCCGTGGCCAAAATGCCAGCCGACGGCTACACCCTGGTGCTGACCATCTCGAACGCCATCTACGCCAAATCGCTTTAAAGCAAACTGCCGTTTGACATCGACACCGAGTTTGATCCGGTGTCCATGCTCACGCGCTCGACCATCGGTCTGGCGGTGCCTGCCAACTTTCCGGCCAACACGCTCGATGAATTCATCGCCCATGCCCGCAAGAACCCCGGCAAGCTCAGTTACGGCTCGTTCGGGCAGGGCACCACGGCGCACATCTTTGGCGAGTCTTTGAACCTGGCGGCCAAGATTGACCTGGTGCATGCCGCCTACAAGGGCGCAGCGCCCCTGACGCAGGACCTGATGGGTGGCCAGATCAGTTCGGCCTGGCTCGATGCCGCCTCGCTGGCCCCCTTACTGCAGGCGGGCAAGATCAAAGTGCTGGCCATGACGGGCAGCCAGCGCACATCGTCGTTGCCGGCGGTGCCGACCTTTGCCGAACTTGGCCTCAAGGGTTTTGAGCCAGTGGGCTTTTTCCTGGTGCTGGCCCCGGCAGGCACCCCCAAAGACGTTCTGGCCAAGGTGTCTGGCGGCATCGCCCGGGCCATCAAAAGCACAGACCTGAGCACCAAATGGCGCGAACTGGGCCTGGAGGCCGTGGGCAGCACCCCCGAGGAGTTGGGCACGGAGATGAAAACCCTGGCCGACACCATGGACCGCGCCATCAAGGCCGCCAAAATCAAGCTGGACAACTGAAGCGTGGGGCCGGGCATGCGAACCGTTTTGCGTGAAGACCATGAGGCGTTTCGTGTCCAGGTGAGGCGCTTTGTCGAACGCGAGATCGCACCACACCACCTCGAATGGGAAGAAGCCGGTCGGGTGCCTCTGAGCCTGTGGCAAGCGGCAGGGCAGGCCGGTTTGCTCAACACCACGCTGCCCGATCCTTATGGCGGTGGCGGCGATTTTGGCCACGCGGCCGTGATCATCGAAGAGTTGGCCTGGGTCAACGCCACGGGGGTGGGCTTCAGCCTGCACTCCGAGGTGGTGGCCCCCTACCTGAATGCCTATGGCAATGACTGGCAAAAACAACGCTGGCTGCCCGGCATGGCGCAGGGGCAAACGGTGGGCGCGATCGCCATGACCGAGCCCGATGTGGGCAGTGACCTCAAGGCCATCCGCACCCGCGCAGAGCGCGACGGTGAGCACTATGTGCTGACGGGCCAGAAGACCTACATCTCCAACGGGTTGAACGCCGGTCTGGTGATCGTGGTGGCCAAGACCGACCCTGAGAAGGGGGCCAAAGGCATCTCGCTGCTGGTGGTTGAAGATGGCATGCCGGGCTTTGAGCGGGGCCGTGCCCTGCGCAAGATCGGCCTGCGCGGGCAGGACACGGCCGAGCTGTTTTTCGACCAGGTGCGTGTGCCGGTCAGCCACCTGCTGGGCGAAGAAAATCAGGGCTTTCGCTACCTGATGCACCAGCTGGCGCAGGAGCGCCTGGTGATTGCGGTGCGTGCGGCCGCCTCCATCGAGGCCTTTCTGGAAAGCACCATCGCCTGGACGCGTGAGCGCAAGGTGTTTGGCCAGTCGGTGTTCGATTACCAGAACACCCGCTTCAAACTGGCCGATGCCAAGGCCAAGTCGGTCATGCTCCGAACCTTTGTGGACGACTGCCTGGCGCGCCACCTGCGCGGTGAGCTGGACGCCGAGCGCGCGGCCATGGCCAAGCTCAACGCTTCTGAGATGCAAAACCAGCTGCTCGATGAGCTGCTGCAAATGCATGGCGGCACCGGCTTCATGGCCGACGGCGGCATTGGCAGCGCCTGGGTCGATGCCCGCGTGGCCCGCATTTACGGCGGCAGCAATGAAATCATGAAAGAGATCGTGGCGCGCGGCCTGTAACCTCGCCAGCATGCTCACCCAAGGAAACCCCATGCAAGCACCCCTGTCCGGCGTCCGAATTCTTGACCTGTCTGCCGTGGTGTCCGGGCCCATGGCCACGGGCATCCTGGCCGACCAAGGGGCCGACGTCATCAAAATTGAAACGCAAGGCGGTGACCTCACGCGCCGCGTTGGCCCCATCAAAGGTGACATGACCTCGCTGTTCGCCACGATCAACCGGGGCAAACGCGCCATCGTGCTGGACCTCAAACAAGAGGCGGCCCGGACCATCTTGCGCGAACTGGCCGAGAAAGCCGATGTGCTGGTGGAGAACTTTCGGCCCGGCGCCATGCAGCGCCTGGGTTTTGGCTATGAACAGGTCAAGGCCTGGAACCCGCGCATCGTCTACCTGTCCATCAGCGGCTTTGGCCAGACCGGTCCTTATTCGGGCTACCGGGTGTACGACCCGGTGATCCAGGCGGTGTCGGGTTTTGCCGACGCGCACCCCGACCCAGAAACGCAAGAGCCTCGGCTTTTGCAGACCCTGATGTGCGACAAGATCACCGCGCTCACGGCCGCTCAGGCGATCACGGCGGCGCTACATGGCCGTCAGACCAGCGGCGAGGGCTGCCGCATCGAGCTGTCCATGCTGGACGCAGGGCTGTCCTTTTTGTGGCCCGAAGCGCTTTACAACCACAGCTTGCTGGACAACCCGCCCGCACCCGTGCCGGAATTCGGTGCCCGGCAAAAGCTCTGGCGTTGCAAGGACGGCTGGTTTGCCATGATCGCGCCGCAAGACGAGGAGTTTGCGGGCATCTGCCGTGTGTTTGGCAAGCCCGAGCTGATGCAGGACCCGCGCTTTGCCAACATGATGTTGCGCCGCGACAACATCGACGCCTGGCGTGCGGTGCTTGAACCGATTGCCGCCGAGCAGCAGGTGCGCCCGTTTGTGGACCGCCTGGCCGCCGAGGGCGTGCCGGTGGGGCCGGTGAACTTCAAGGCCGACCTGGCCAAGGACCCGCAGGTGCGCCACAACGAAAGCCTGATGGAGTCGGATTACCCGGGCCTGGGCCGTGTGCGGGCCCCGCGGGCCGCAGCCCGCTTCAACCAGCAGGCGGCAGACCCGAATCGCCTGGCGCCGCACTTGGGCGAACACAGCCGGGCGATCCTGGCCGAGCTGGGGCGCTCGGGCGATGAGGTCGAGGCCTTGTTCGCGGCCGGGGTGGTGCGCTGAACTGAACGCCAGCGCACCTGTGTCGATCAGCGTTTGCGTTTGCTGCTGCCCAGCAAACCGCCGAGCACACCGCGCACAATTTCGCGGCCAATCGCCGAGCCGACATTGCGCACAGCGCTTTTGACCAGCAGCTGGGCCACGCCGTCGTGCTGGCCACCGCGTGGGCCGGTCGAGCCGAAGATGAAATCGGACACGGTGTTCATCAGGCCAGATTCGCTGGCCCCAGCAGGTGCAGCCGCACCCGATGCGGACGCACCGCTGGACGAACCACCGGATGCAGTGACCCCCTTGAGCTTTTCGTAGGCCGATTCGCGGTCTTGTGTGGTTTCATACACGCCAGCCACCAAAGAGTTTTTCAGCAGGGCCTGGCGCTGCTCGGGCGTGATGGGCCCCAACTGGCTGGCCGGGGGCATGACGAACACGCGCTCGGTTTCGGTGGGGCGGCCCTTGGCGTCCAGCAGGCTGACTAGGGCCTCGCCCACGCCCAGTTCGGTGATGGCCGCTTCGATGTCAAGGCCCGCCTTGGGGCGCATGGTCTGGGCGGTGGCCGCCACGGCTTTCTGGTCACGCGGGGTGAAGGCGCGCAAGGCATGCTGCACGCGGTTGCCCAGCTGCCCCAGGATGCTGTCTGGGATGTCCAGCGGGTTTTGGGTCACGAAATACACCCCCACGCCTTTGGAACGCACCAGGCGCACCACCAGCTCGATGCGCTCGACCAAGGCCGCAGGCGCGTCCTTGAACAAGAGGTGTGCTTCGTCAAAAAAGAACACCAGCTTGGGTTTTTCGGGATCGCCGATTTCGGGCAAGACCTCGAACAATTCTGAAAGCATCCACAGCAAGAAGGTGGCGTACAGGCGCGGCGAATTCATCAGCTTGTTGGCCGCCAGGATGTTGACCACCCCCATGCCGTCGGCGGTTTGCATGAAGTCTTCGATGTTCAGCATGGGCTCGCCAAAGAACTGGTCGCCACCCTGGGTTTCGATCTGCAGCAGGCCGCGCTGGATGGCGCCGATGCTGGCGGCGCTGATGTTGCCGTATTCGGTGGTGAAGGTCTTGGCGTTGTCGCCCACATGCTGCAGCATGGCCCGCAGGTCTTTCATGTCCAGCAGCAGCAGGCCGTTGTCGTCGGCGATCTTGAACACCAGGTTCAGCACGCCCGCCTGCGTCTCGTTCAGGCCCAGCATGCGCGCCAGCAGCAAAGGTCCCATGTCCGACACGGTGGCCCGCACCGGGTGGCCTTGTTCGCCAAACACGTCCCACAGTGTGGCGGGGCAGGCCAGGGGTGTGGGCAGCTCAATGCCTCGGTCGCGCAGTACGGCGGCCAATTTGTCTCCGATGTGCCCCGGCTGGCTGATGCCCGTCAGATCGCCTTTGACGTCGGCCATGAAGACAGGCACGCCCAGGCGGGAGATGTTCTCGGCCAGGGTTTGCAGTGTCACGGTTTTGCCGGTACCGGTGGCACCGGTGATCAGGCCGTGGCGGTTGGCCAGACCGGGCAGCAGGTGGCATTGCGCCGTCTGGTTTTGGGCAATCAACATGGGTTCGGCCATCAAAAACTCCCTCACGCGTGTGAAAAGTAAAATCTACCCATAGGTTAAATCAACATTCAAGGAATTCCCGATGGCTGGCCACAGTAAATGGGCAAATATTCAGCACCGCAAGGGCCGACAAGACGAAAAAAGGCAACGTATCTGGACCCGCGTGGTCCGTGAAATCATGGTGGCTGCCCGCACCGGTGGCGGTGATGTTTCGGCCAACCCACGTTTGCGATTGGCCATTGAAAAGGCCAAGGCGGCCAACATGCCCGCCGACACCATCAAGCGCAACGTGGACAAAGCCACCGGCAACCTGGAAGGCGTGAGCTACGAAGAAATCCGCTACGAGGGCTATGGCATTGCTGGTGCCGCTGTGATTGTGGACACCATGACCGACAACCGTGTCCGCACGGTGGCTGAAGTGCGCCACGCTTTCAGCAAGCATGGCGGCAATCTGGGCACCGAGGGCTCGGTGGCTTTTCAGTTCAAAAACTGCGGCCAGCTGATCTTTGCGCCAGGCACGGATGAAGACAAGGTCATGGAAGTGGCCCTGGAAGCCGGTGCCGAAGATGTGATCACGGACGAAGAGGGCGCCATCGAGGTGCTGACCGCGCCGGCCGACTTTGAAGCCGTCAAGAACGCGCTCGAAGCAGCCGGGCTGGTGGCCGACATGGCCGAGGTGACCATGCGTGCCGAGAACACCATCGCGCTCAGCGGCGACGATGCTGTGAAAATGCAAAAGCTTCTGGACATTCTGGAAGATCTGGACGACGTGCAAAACGTCTTCCACAACGCCGACATCGAAGAATAAGGACATCGGATGAAAGTATTGGTGGTCGGCAATGGTGGCCGTGAACATGCCATGGCCTGGAAATTGGCCCAGTCTCCCCGCGTGCAGCAGGTGTATGTGGCCCCCGGCAACGGCGGTACAGCCCGCGACAAAAGCCTGGTGAATGTGCCCATCACGGACATTCCTCAACTGCGCCAGTGGGCGCAGGACAATCAAATTGGCCTCACGGTAGTGGGCCCCGAGGCCCCATTGGCCGCGGGCATCGTGGACGATTTCCGTGCCCACGGTCTGCGCATTTTTGGCCCCACCCAAAAGGCCGCGCAACTGGAAAGCTCCAAGGCATTTTCCAAAGCCTTCATGGAACGCCACAACATCCCCACGGCCGAATTCGAGACCTTCACCGATCCGGTGGCGGCGCACGCCTATGTGGACCGCAAGGGCGCGCCCATCGTGGTCAAGGCCGATGGTCTGGCCGCTGGCAAAGGCGTGGTCGTGGCCATGAGCCTGGCCGAGGCGCACGAAGCGATCGACTTCATGTTGGTGGACAACACCCTGGGTGTGACCCACAACGCCGGTGGCGCACGTGTGGTGATCGAAGAATTCTTGCAAGGCGAAGAAGCCAGCTTCATTGTGTTGTGTGACGGCAAGAACGTCACGGCCCTGGCCACCAGCCAGGACCACAAACGCCTGCTGGACGCCGATCAAGGCCCCAACACCGGCGGCATGGGCGCTTACTCGCCAGCGCCTGTGGTCACGGCCGAGGTGCACGCCCGCGCCATGCGCGAAGTCATCATGCCCACCATCAAGGGCATGGAAAAAGACGGCATTCCTTACACGGGTTTCTTGTACGCCGGTCTGATGATCGATGCCCAGGGCAAGCCCAAAACGCTGGAATTCAACTGCCGCATGGGTGACCCCGAAACGCAGCCCATCTTGATGCGCCTGAAGTCCGATCTGGTTGAAGTCATGCTGGCCGCCACTTCGGAAGGTCTGGACAAGATCGAACTCGAATGGGACCGCCGCGTGGCCCTGGGGGTGGTGATGGCCGCTGCAGGCTATCCGCTCAACCCGCGCAAGGGTGATGCCATCAGCGGCTTGCCTGCGGATGCGGAAGACGCCATGGTGTTCCATGCCGGGACCACCGAAAAGGACGGTCAGATCCTGACCTCCGGTGGTCGTGTGCTGTGCGTGACCGCTTTGGCCGACTCGGTGCGCCTGGCCCAGCAAAAGGCTTACCAGACCGCCAGCAGCATCCAGTTTGATGGCATGCAGTTCCGCAAGGACATTGGTTACCGCGCCATCAAGCACTGAAGCGATCAAGAAAGGCCCATGCCGATGGCTCATCCCGTGACATTCAAAGGCTCGCGCCTGGCGCGCTGGATTCTGAAAGCCTTTGGCTGGAAGCTGGCGTTCGATGGTTTTCCCACCTTGCAAGGGGTGGCGATCGTGTACCCGCACACCAGCAACTGGGATTTTCCGGTTGGCATCCTGGCCAAGTGGGCCTTGGGCATTCCCGCCAATTTTTGGGGCAAGGACTCCTTGTTCAAGTTCCCGGTCATGGGCGCATGGATGCGCTGGATTGGCGGCGTGCCGATTGACCGCAGCTCGCCCAAAGGCGTGGTGGCCGAAATGGTGCAGGTCTTTGAGCAGCACAAACGCGATGGCCGCCTGCTTTGGCTGGCCTTGGCCCCCGAAGGCACACGCAGCCTGACCCCGGGCTGGCGCAGCGGCTTTTACCAGGTGGCCAAAGGCGCTGATGTGCCCTTGGCGCTGGTCAAACTGGACTGGGGCACGCGCACCGTGTCCTTGGTCGATTTCTACAACTTGACGGGCGATGTGCCGGCCGATTACGCCCACATGGCCCATGTTTACAACGGTGTGAAGGGCTTTCACACGGCGCAAGCCGCGCCGGTGCTGCCCTGGAGCCCTGCACCCAAGACACCCAGCCCGAACGGCGAAGGCCATCACCGGGCATCCAAGCCATGAACAACTCCATTGACCTGGCGGCTGTCCGCCAATACCTGCTGGGCTTGCAGTCCAGCATCACCCAGGCCTTGATCGACATCGACGGCACGCCTTTTCTGGTGGACCATTGGACCAAGCCCGCTGGCGAAAAACTGCAAGGCAGTGGCGTCACCCAGATCCTGGAAGGCGGCCCGATTTTTGAGCGTGCCGGGTGTGGCTTTTCACACGTGAGTGGCCCGCAGTTGCCGCCATCGGCCACGCAGCACCGCCCTGAGCTGGCCGGTTCGGCCTTCGAGGCCATGGGCGTTTCGCTGGTGTTCCATCCGCGCAATCCGCATGTGCCCACGGTGCACATGAATGTGCGCATGATCGCGGCCAAGCCCGAGGGCAAGGCGCCTGTGGCTTGGTTTGGCGGTGGCATGGACCTGACGCCTTACTACGGCCAGGACGAAGATGCGGTGCATTTCCACCAGACCTGCAAGGACGCTCTGGCGCCGTTTGGCGAAGGCCTGTACCCGCGCTTCAAGACCTGGTGCGACGATTACTTTTGCAACAAGCACCGCAACGAGCAGCGCGGCATTGGCGGCATCTTTTTTGACGACTTTTCTGAGCTGGGCATGGGCCAGAGCTTTGCCATGCTGCAAAGCGTGGGCGATGCCTTTTTGAAAGCCTATCTGCCCATCGTCTTGCGGCGCAAGGACATGCCCTGGGGCGAGCGTGAGCGCGACTTTCAGCTGTACCGCCGTGGCCGCTATGTGGAGTTCAACCTGGTGTGGGACCGGGGCACCCATTTTGGTCTGCAGTCGGGTGGTCGGACCGAGTCGATCCTGCTGTCCATGCCGCCTGAGGTGCGCTGGTCGTACCAGCGCCAAGATGAGGCGGGTTCGCCCGAAGCGCGATTGCTCAGCCACTATCTGGTGCCCAAGGACTGGATTTGAGCGCTGCACAGCCACCGATGCGATTGGGTGTTTTTGGCGGTGCGTTTGATCCGCCGCACGTCGCCCACGTGGCATTGGTGCAGACGGCCATCGCGCAGCTTGGACTCGATGCGGTGCGCGTCTTGCCCACCGGGCAAGCCTGGCACAAGCCCCGCTTGCTCAGTCCGGCCGCAGACCGCCTGAGGATGGCGCAGTTGGCCTTTGCGGATTTGCCGCAGGTGCTGGTCGATGCGCGTGAAATACAGCGACAAGGCCCCAGCTACACGGTCGAGACATTGCGCGAACTCCAGGCCCAATTTCCGCAAGCCCAGTTGTATTTGTTGCTCGGCGATGACCAGCGCCGCGCACTGCCATCGTGGCACCAGATCGAGGAAATCGGGCGGCTCGCTATAATTTGTGCTGCAGGCCGCGATGCAGCCGTTCAGGCTTGGAGTGATTCCAGCACAGGAACGCCTCCCGCAGCCCTTAGCCCTTCATTTGATGCGCGCATCCAATCCTTGAAGATGCCGCTCATGCCTCACAGTGCCACGGACATCCGTGCGCTGGTGACCACAGACCAAAACATTTCAGGTCTGGTGCCACCCGCGGTTGAGCGCTATATTCACGAACACCACCTCTACAGGCCCCATTGATGACCGACACCGCTGCCAAAAAAGACATTCAAAAACTCCAGCGTGCCATTGTGGACGCCCTGGAAGACGTGAAAGCGCAAGACCTGCAGGTCTTTGACACCGAGCACCTTTCCCCCTTGTTCGAGCGCGTGATCATCGCCTCGGGCACCTCGAACCGCCAGACCAAAGCCTTGGCCGCCAGCGTGCGCGACAAGGTGCGCGAAGCCGGTTTCGGCAAGCCCCGCATCGAAGGCGAAGACAACGGCGAGTGGATCATTGTGGATTGCGGCTCGGCTGTGGCGCACATCATGCAGCCCACCATCCGCACTTACTACAACCTCGAAGAAATCTGGGGTGACAAGCCTGTGCGCCTGAAGTTTGGTGCGCCCAAGCCGCTTGCACCAGAACCCAAGGCCACGACGCGCAAAGCCGCGGCCAAGAAGACCTCCGCCAAATCGCCTGCTGCGAAAACCAGCGCGGCCAAGCTCGCCGCCAAAGTGGCTTTGAAGGCGCCCGCCAAGTCCACCCGCTCTGCGGCCAAGCCTGCAGCCAAGTCGGCCGCCAAAGCACCGGCCAAAACATCTGCCAAGTCCGCAGCAGCCAAGTCCACAACCGCCAAGGCACTAGCCAAGACAGCGTCCAAACCCACCGTGAAGACGGTGGGCAAACCATCGCCCAAAGCGGCTGCCAAAGCCGCAGCAGCCAAGACGCCCGCTCGCAAGGCCCTGAAGGTGCCGACCCGCCGTAAAGCCGATTGATTTTTCATGAAGCTGCTGATCGTTGCGGTCGGCCAGCGTGTGCCTGACTGGGCGCAGACTGCCTGGGACGACTATGCCAAGCGTTTCCCGCCCGAGCTCAAAGTCGAGCTCAAGGCGGTGAAAACCGAGCCCCGTGGCTCCAAAACCCTGGCCACGCTGTACGCGGCCGAGCGCCAGCGCATCGAAGCGGCCATCCCGCGTGGCACCCGCATCGTGGTGCTTGACGAACGTGGCACCAACCTCACCACACAGGCCCTGGCCGCTCGGCTGACCTCTTGGCAGTTGGGGGGCGACGATGTGGCCTTGGTGATTGGCGGGCCCGATGGCCTGGAGCCAGAATTTCGCCAAGCGGCACATGAACGCATCCGTTTGTCCGACATGACTTTGCCCCACGCAATGGCCCGGGTCTTGCTGATCGAGCAGCTTTACCGCGCCTGGTCGATCAACGCCAACCACCCCTACCACCGCGAATGAGTGCCTTCATTTACCTGGCTTCCCAAAGTCCCCGCCGCAGCCAGTTGCTGACGCAAATCGGCGTGGCCCACGAACTGCTTTTGCCCGATCCAGTAGAAGACGCCGAATCGCTCGAAGCCCTCCGTGGCCGTGAAGCGCCAGGCCGTTATGTGGCCCGCGTGACGGCGTTGAAGTTGGACGCGGCCGTGGCCCGCCTCAAGCGCCTGGGCTTGCCTCCCGCGCCTGTGCTCTGCGCCGACACCACGGTGGCCCTGGGCCGAGAGATTCTGGGCAAACCCGCAGACGAGGCCGATGCGCGGCGCATCCTGCAGCAACTGTCTGGGCAAACCCACCGGGTGCTGACGGCCGTGGCCGTTCAGTCGGGGCGCAAGCGCGTGGCGGCTGTGTCCGAATCCTGGGTGCGTTTTGCGGCCATGACGCCGGCACAGATCAAGGCCTATGCGGCCAGTGGCGAGCCCATGGGCAAGGCCGGGGCTTACGGGGTGCAGGGCAGGGCGGCGTCGCACATAGAACAGATCCGCGGCAGTTATTCGGGCATCATGGGCTTGCCCCTGTTCGAGACGGCGACGCTCTTGCGTGCGGTGGGCATCCCTTGCTGATTTTGGTCGGCTGACCGACACCCCCTCATTTTTCCAAAGCGTTCCATGCAACAAGATATTCTGGTCAATTGGTCCCCGCAGGAAACGCGCGTGGCGGTGGTCGAGTTCGGCGCCGTGCAGGAGTTGCATGTCGAGCGCACCCTTGAGCGTGGGCTGGTGGGCAATGTTTACCTGGGCAAGGTGGCCCGCGTGTTGCCGGGTATGCAGTCGGCCTTCATCGACATCGGTCTGGACAAAGCCGCCTTTTTGCATGTGGCCGATGTCTGGCAAAAGCATGCCGATGGCGATGCCTCTGCACGCACAGGTCAGCCGCTGGTGCCGATCGAAAAGCAGGTGTTCGAAGGCCGCGCCATCATGGTGCAGGTCATCAAGGACCCGATGGGCACCAAGGGTGCCCGCCTGTCCACCCAGATCAGCATCGCGGGGCGGCATCTGGTGTTTTTGCCGCAAGACGACCACATCGGGGTGTCGCAAAAGATCCCGTCCGATCAGCGCGATGCCTTGCGCCAACGTGTGCAGGCCTTGGTGGGGCCTGCTGGGGGTGGTTTCATCTTGCGCACCAATGCCGAGGACTCCAGTGACGAGGAGTTGCAGGACGACATCGCTTACCTGCGCAAGACCTGGGCACGCATCAAGGACGCCTCCATGCGCTTGCCGCCTGCGTCTTTGCTGCACCAGGATTTGACTCTGTTGCAGCGTGTGCTGCGCGACCTGGTGGGCGAGGCCACGCAAAGCATCCGCATCGATTCGCAAGAGCAGCACGCGCAATTGGTGGCATTTGGCCGCGAGTTCATGCCCAAGGCGGCCGAGCGCTTGCAGCTGTACAAAGGCGAGCGGCCGATTTTTGATTTGTATTCGATCGACGAAGAAATTGCCCGCGCCCTGGGCCGCCGTGTGGACTTGAAGTCGGGCGGCTACCTGATCATTGACCAGACCGAGGCCCTGACCACGGTGGATGTGAACACCGGGGGTTATGTCGGGGCCCGCAATTTTGAAGACACCATCTTCAAGACCAATCTGGAAGCTGCGCAAGCGATCGCGCGGCAGCTGCGTTTGCGCAATCTGGGCGGCATCATCATCGCCGACTTCATCGACATGTCGCGCGCTGACCACCAGGACGCGGTGCTGGCCGAGTTTCGCAAACAGCTGTCACGGGACCGGGTCAAGACCATGGCCGGTGGTTTTTCATCGCTGGGCTTGCTGGAGATGACGCGCAAGCGCACCCGGGAATCGCTGGCGCACATGCTGTGCGAGCCGTGTCCCAGTTGCCAGGGCAAGGGCATTGTTAAAACGGCACGCTCAGTGGCTTACGACATCTTGCGTGAAATCTTGCGTGAAGCCCGTCAGTTCAACCCGCGCGAGTTCCGCGTGGTGGCGGGCGCTGCGGTGATCGACTTGCTGCTCGACGAAGAAAGCCAGCATTTGGCGGGTTTGTCGGACTTCATTGCCAAGCCGATTTCTCTGCAGGTGGAAACGTCGATGGGGCCCGAGCAGTACGACATCGTGCTGCTCTGAGGCCTGAGTTCAGGCCTCGGGCGCCGTCCATTCCCCTCGGTGGTGCAAGCGGGCATAGGCACCGCCTGCGGCCAGCAGCGCTGCGGGTGCGCCTTGTTCCACAATGTGGCCTTGCTCCATGACTACCACCCGGTCGGCATGCTCGATGGTGGACAGGCGGTGCGCCACGATCAAGGTGGTGCGGCCTTGCATGAGTTTTTGCAAGGCTTCTTGCACCAGCCGTTCCGATTCGTTGTCCAGTGCTGAAGTCGCTTCGTCCAGGATCAGGATGGGTGCGTCTTTGTAGAGGGCGCGGGCAATCGCCAACCGTTGGCGTTGACCGCCGGACAGTTGGCTGGCGTTGTGCCCGAGCACGGTGTCCATGCCTTGCGGCAGTTGCATCACATGCGTCCACAGGTTGGCCGCTTCCAGACTTTTCTGGATGCGCTCCCGATCGGGCGTCTGTCCCAGACACACATTGGCGGCCAGCGTGTCGTTGAGCATGACCACATCCTGGCTGACCATGGCCATTTGGCTGCGCAGGCTGCGCAAGGTCCAGTCTTGCAGCGGCACCTGGTCGATCAGCACTTGCCCTGCTGTGGGGTTAAGAAAGCGCGGCAGTAGCTGGATCAGTGTGGTTTTGCCCGCACCGGAGCTGCCGACCAGGGCCACGGTTTCTCCCGGTTGCACCGTCAGTGACACGCCCTGCAAAGCCGGTGGACTGTCGGGTTTGAATTGCAGGTCCACGTTTTGCCATTCAATCGCACCAGTGGACCGTGTGGTTTCGTATGTGCCTTGGGTTTCTTCAGGCGCGTCATGCAGCAAAGCCAAGCCGCGTTCCAGTGCAGCCAGTCCACGCGTGATCGGGTTGGCCACCTCGGCCAGGCGTTTGATGGGAGACACCAGCATCAGCATGGCGGTGATGAAGGCCACAAAACCACCAACCGTCGCGCCTGAAGCACTGTCACGGCTCTGGATCAAGGCGATCACCAGAACCAGGGACAGGGCAATGGCCGACATGATTTGCGTCAAGGGCGACATGGCGGCGGAGGCGGAGGTGGACTTGAGGGCCAGTTTGCGCAAATTGCGGCCCAGGTCTGCGAACCGTTCAATTTGCTGGTTTTGGGCGCCATGCAGTCGAATCATGCGGTGCGCCAGCACGTTTTCTTCGACCACGTAGGCCAGTGCATCGGTGGAGTCCTGGCTTTCGCGGGTCAGGCGGTAAAGCCGTTTGGACAGCGCCTTCATGATGTAACTCAGGGCCGGGGCGACGATGAACACCACCAGGGTCAGCTTCCAGTTGAGCCACATCAAGTAACCCACCAGTGCCAACAAGGTGAAGCCATCGCGGCTCAGGCCAATCAAGGCAGAGATCAATTGGGAGGCGCCGTTCATCACCTCGTAAACCACGGTGTTGGAAAGTGCACTGGCCGATTGGCGATTGAAAAGGCCCAGTTCGGCTTTCACCAGCTGGGCAAACAAGTCGTTGCGCAGCTTTTCCATGCCATCGTTGGTGACACGCGCCAGGGCGTATTGCGCCAGAAAAAAGGTGATGCCACGGATGGCAAACAAACCGATCACGGCCACGGGAATCGACCAGATGGGCAAGCCATTGCCCGCAAAACCATCGTCCAAGAGCGGTTTGAAGAGGGCTGGAATCAAGGGCTCGGTCAGGGCGGCCACCAAAGTGGCGCCAATGGCCAGTGCCCAGACGCCCCGCTGGCGGGCAAAATAGGGTGCCAGTTTCAGCATTCGGCTACGGATGCTGGCGGCAAGGGGGGTGTCTTGGTCTGTGCTCATGTTCCATTCGATTGTAAGCAGGCACGCTCAAGGCCTGCTGACGGTGTTTTCAAATCAGTTACGGCACTGAAATGGGGCTCGGACGGTGTACGATCACAGCTTGTCTTTTGAGGCGATGTTCAACGTGCTTTACACCCAGCGATTTCCCTTGCAAAACCTTTGGTCCAACTGGTTGATCCTGCTGCTGGTCATGTTGACCGCGCACCTGCCTGCATGGTCGCAATTTCGGGTTGAAGTCTCTGGTGTGGGCATGACGCAATTGCCTGTGGTGATCGCACCGTTCAAGGGCGAGGCCCAGTCCCCGCAAAAAATGGCGGCCATTGTGCAGGCCGATCTGGAGCGCAGTGGCCAGTTCAAGGCTTTGCCTGTGGGCAATGCTCAGCTCGATGAGCTCAGCCGTCCCGAGTGGTCCGTTTGGCGTCAGTTGTCTGCAGAAGCCTTGTTGGCCGGATCGGTCACCCGCTTGGCCGATGGCCGCTTTGACGTCCGCGCCCGCTTGTGGGATGCCGTCAAAGGCCAGGAAAAGGGCGAATTCCGCGAAGCCGTTGTGGCGGCTGATTTGCGTTTGTCTGCGCACCGCATCTCGGATTGGGTCTACCAGCAACTGACCGGTGTGCAAGGGGCATTTGCCACCCGCATTGCGTATGTGACCAAGTCATCGGGCCGTTACACCTTGTGGATCGCCGATGCCGATGGCGAAGGCGCCAAAGCCGCTTTGAGCAGCCCTGAGCCCATCATTTCTCCGTCCTGGTCAGCCAGCGGCACCCATCTGGCTTATGTGTCCTTCGAGTTGCGCAAGCCCGTGGTCTATGTGCACGAACTCGCTTCAGGCCAACGCCGTGTTGTGGCCAACTTCAAAGGCTCCAACAGCGCCCCGACCTGGGCGCCCGATGGACGCTCCTTGGTCGCTACACTCAGCCGCGACGGTGGCTCTCAGCTGTTTCGCATCGATTTGAACGGTGGCGAGCCACGCAAGCTGACCCAGTCGGGCTCGATCAACACCGAGCCGGTTTTCACGCCCGATGGCTCGGCCCTGTATTTCGTGAGCGACCGAGGCGGCAGCCCTCAGGTCTACCGCATGCCCTCGCAAGGCGGGCCTGCCGAGCGCGTGACGTTTTCGGGCAGCTACAACATTTCGCCAGCGCTCAGCCCGGATGGCCGATGGTTGGCTTATGTCTCGCGCAACGGCGCGATTTTCCGTCTGCACATCATGGATCTGAACTCGGGCCAGGTCACAGCCCTGACCGATTCCTCTGCAGATGAGCGTCCCAGTTTTGCGCCCAACAGCCGCTTGTTGGTGTATGCCACTTTGCAGCAAGGGCAAGAAGCCTTGATGACGAGCACGCTGGACGGCCGCATCAAGGCCCGCTTGTCAGGGCAGGGCGGTGATATCCGCGAACCCCATTGGGGCCCGCTGCGCAAATGATGGTTTTGTTTTTGTTCAATAGATGAGGTACATGATGAAAAAAGGTTTTTGGGCTGGTTTGTTGTTGGCGGCACTGTTGTCCGGTTGCGCTTCGGGCGTGAAACTTGATGATGTGCCTGTGGAAGACAAGAGCGCCACGTCGTCGGGCGCCAACAGCCAGGGCGTTGGCGCAGGTCTTAACGGCGTGGCCGGTGTGCTGACCGACAAGTCGGGTGCTGGTGTGGGACCTGCCGGTGTGGGCACCGTGGTGTACTTCGACTACGACAGCTATGTGGTGCGTGCGGAAGCCCGTCCACTGATCGAGACGCATGCCCGTTTCCTGAAAGCCAACCAGCAGCGCAAGGCTTCGCTGGAAGGCCACACCGATGAACGCGGTGGCCGTGAATACAACCTGGCCTTGGGCCAAAAGCGCGCTGAAGCCGTCCGTCAGGCCATGACCTTGTTGGGCGTGTCCGATGCCCAGATCGAAGCGGTCAGCTATGGCAAGGAAAAGCCTGCGGCCATGGGTTCTTCCGAAGCCGATCTGGCGAAGAATCGCCGCGTTGAAATCCGTTATTGATCGCCATGACGATGTCCTCGAGTTTCCGTTGCGCCTGGAGCCGACTGGCGCTGGTTCTGGTCTTTGGCGCCTTGACCGGGGCTGCCCAGGCGACCTTGTTTGAAGACGACGAGGCGCGTCGTGCCATTTTGGATTTGCGCCAGAAGCTGGATCAAACCAACAAGAGCTTGAGCGAGGAAAACGCACAACTGCGCCGTTCCTTGCTCGATTTGCAGTCGCAAATCGAAAGCTTGCGTGGCGATGTGTCGCAAAGCCGTGGTGCGCACGAAAATCTGGCGCGCGATGTGTCCGAAATTCAGCAACGTCAAAAGGACGTGGCGGCGGGTGTCGATGAGCGTTTGCGCAAATTTGAGCCTGCCAAAGTCACTTTGGACGGGCGTGAGTTTCTGGCCGACCCCGGTGAAAAACGCGACTACGAAGCGGCCATGGACATTTTCCGCAAAGGCGATTTTGTGGCGGCTCAAACGGCTTTGGTGCAGTTCCTGCAGCGCAATGGCAAAAGCGGTTACGCCCCTTCGGCCTTGTTCTGGTTGGGCAATGCGCAATACGCCAACAAGTCCTACAAAGACGCGATGGCCAATTTTCAGCAATTGCTGAACGTGGCACCGGGCCATGCCCGTGCACCTGAGGCGATGCTGGCGATTTCCAATGTGCAAATCGAACTCAAGGACCTCAAGGCTGCGCGCAAGACGCTGGATGACTTGGTCAAGGCCTTCCCCGCGTCCGAAGCGGCCAACACGGCACGTGATCGACTGACGCGCTTGCGTTGAGGCATGAGGTTGCTGTGATGTCATTGCTGCAATTGCAGGCCCAAAACCTGGAGGTTTTGGGCCTTTGTTTTGGTGTTGCATTTTTCTGGGGCGTGCTCTTGCAGCGCAGCCACTTTTGCACCATGGGCGCCATCAGCGATGTGGTGATCATGGGCGACAGCACACGCCTTCGCCAATGGGTGCTGGCAGTTGCCCTCAGTGTGCTGGGCTTTGGTGGCATGTCCTGGCTGGGCTGGATCAGCCCCTTGAACACCATTTATGGCGCACAAAGGCTCAATGGACTGACCCTCACGCTGGGCGGTTGCATGTTTGGCGTGGGCATGGTGCTGGCTTCTGGTTGCACCAGCAAAAACATCGCCCGTCTGGCCGGTGGCAATTTGAAGTCTTTGGTGGTTCTGATGAGCATGGGCATTTTTGCCCTGGCCACCATGCGTGGCCTGCCGGCTGTCTGGCGCGTGCAAGTGTTGGACGCCATCGCGCTGCCCGTGTCCACGCCTTTTGCCGGGCAGTGGCTCAGCGGGTTGACCGGTTGGTCCCTGCCCATGGGCATGGGCGTGATGTCTGTGCTGGTGTCGAGCTTGTTGTTGGTCTGGGTGTTCCGTTTGCCCGCGTTTCGCCGGGCCAGTGCGTATGGCCCGGGCATGTGGACCGCCGCAGCCATCTTGGCGGTTTGGTGGATCAGTGGCGTGCATGGCTTTGTGCCGGAGCACCCCGAGACGCTGGAGTCGGTTTTTTTGTCCACCGCCAGTGGTCGCATGGAGTCCATGAGCTTCACGGCGCCAGTGGCCTACGCACTCGATGCTTTCATGTATTTCAGCGATGGCAGCAAACGCATGAATCTGGGCATGGTCTTGGCCTTGGGTTTGCTGGTCGGCGCTTGGGCCAGCACCGTTCAGCAGGGTGCGTTCCGTTGGGAGGGCTTCACCCGCATTGACGACTTGGCCTGGCATGTGCTGGGCGGGGCCTTGATGGGCATGGGCGCTGTGATGGCCCTGGGCTGCAGCATCGGTCAGGGCTTGTCGGGGCTGTCCACATTGAGTTGGGGCAGTTTGCTGGCGGTGCTGGGCATTGCCGTGGGGGCGGTGTCGACCTTGCAGTGGCAGGTGCGCCGTGCGGAATCTCAGGCATGAGCGAATGGACCGATGAAGAGCAGCGCCGCTTTGGCGGCTTGCAACGCTTGTATGGCATGGCGGGGGCCGAGCGCATTCGGCAAGCGCATGTGGTGGTGGTGGGCATTGGCGGTGTCGGCTCGTGGGCGGCTGAAGCACTGGCCCGCAGCGGGGTTGCCCGCTTGACCTTGGTGGACATGGACCACATTGCCGAGTCCAACATCAACCGCCAGATCCATGCACTGACCAGCACCACCGGCCAAGCCAAAGTGCAGGCCATGCGCGATCGGATTGCCTTGATCCATCCGCAATGCCAAGTGGACATGGTGGATGATTTCGTTTCGCCCGAAAACTGGCCGGCCTTGTTGCCCGCCATGCCGGATGCGGTCATCGATGCCTGCGATCAGGTCAAGGCCAAAGTGGCCATGGCGCAATGGGCTTTGCAACACCGTTGCGGTTTCATCACCGTTGGCGCTGCGGGTGGCAAGCGTTTGGCGCACAAGGTGGATGTGGATGATTTGTCAAAAATCACGCACGATCCTTTGCTGGCCCAGCTGCGTTACCGCTTGCGCAAGCACCACGGCGGCGCCAAAGGCGACAAGCGCATGGGCGTGCAAGGTGTGTTCAGTCGCGAGTCGGTCGCGCCTCCTGATGCCTCTTGCGCGATCGAAGGCGATGGTTCGCTCAATTGCCATGGCTATGGATCGGCGGTCAGTGTGACCGCCACCTTTGGCATGTGCGCGGCTTCAGAAATTTTGAATTTTTTAGCCACGGGCTCCGGGAAGGCCAAAAAATGACGCTATAATTTGAGTCTTGCTGCAGTGCACAGCACTTCAGCAAAGGGACCATAGCTCAGTTGGTAGAGCAGCGGACTTTTAATCCGTTTGTCGTGGGTTCGACCCCCGCTGGTCCCACCAATCCGAAAAGCACTTTGTATGAAAATACAAAGTGCTTTTTTCTTGGGTTTTTGCCATCATCCTGATGTGCCAACCCTTCATGCCCAACCGACAGCTGTCCATGAGCGCTCAACAGAACATCCAAAATGAATTGAAAAAAATGGTGCTTTGCGAGCCTTGCTCGGGCATCCAGCGCAATTGGCGCCGTGCGCCCGGGCATGCCGAACTGGTGCAAGGCACCAACCGCAAAGAGCTGCGCGACAGCGGCACGGTCACCATCACCCGCTACCGCTGTGACCGCTGCGGCACCAGCTGGGAATATGAAAACAACAAGGCCGACCAGCATGTAGGCTGGTCTGTGGTCGGTGGCTGATTTTTTGCACTGGCTATAAAAAAACCGGGCGACCCGCAAGGGCGCCCGGTTTTTTCATGGTGCTGTGCGTTTTTAAGCAGCCGCTTCCAGCAAGGCCGTCAACTCCAGCCAGCGCTCTTCCAGCGAGGCCACTTCATCGGTCAAAGCCTTCAGGCGGCGACCGGCTTCGGCGATTTCAGCGGGCGGCAGGGGTGTGCTCAGTTGCGCTTCGAGCGCGGTTTTTTCTTGCTCAATCACCCCCATGCGCTGCTCGTTTTGTTCCAGCTCTTTTTTGAGCGGACGGGTTTGTGCAGCCAATTGCTGGCGGCGTTGCGCATCGAGCTTGCGTTGCTCGGCACTGCTGACAGCAGCTTGCGCAGCCGGGGCCGGTGCTGCGACCACGGGTGCTGCAACAGGAGCTGCCACGGCGACTGCAGCGGGCACCGCCGAGGCGCTGCTGGCCGCGTCTCGGGCTGAATTTTTGGCTTCTTCGCGCAGGCGTTTGGACTCGTCCAGCAGGTAGCACTGGTAGTCGTCCAGGTCGCCGTCAAAGGGCTCGACCTTGCCGCGGCCCACCATCCAGAACTCATCGCACACGGCGCGCAGCAAGGCGCGGTCGTGGCTGACCAGCATGACGGTGCCTTCAAACTCGTTGAGCGCCATCGACAACGCTTCGCGGGTGGCCAGGTCCAGGTGGTTGGTCGGCTCGTCCAGCAGCAAGAGGTTGGGGCGCTGCCACACGATCATGGCCAGCACCAGGCGGGCTTTTTCGCCGCCGCTCATGGTGCCCACGGCTTGCTTGACCATGTCGCCACTGAAATTGAAGGTGCCCAGGTAGTTGCGCAAATCCTGTTCGCGGCTGGGCTCGCCGCTGTTCGGCCCCAGCTCTTTGGCCAGGCGGATCATGTGCTCCAGCGGGTTGTCCTGCGGGTGCAGCACGTCCAGTTCCTGCTGGGCAAAGTAGCCGATGTTCAAGCCCTTGCCTTCGGTCAGCGTGCCCGCCAGCAGCGGCATGGTGCGGGCAATGGTCTTGACCAGGGTCGATTTACCCTGGCCGTTGGCCCCCAAAATGCCGATGCGTTGCCCGGCCAGCACCGATTTGCTCACGCCTTGCAAGATGGCCTTGGGCTCTTCGTCGACGATGTAGCCAAAGCTGGCATCGCTGATGGCCAGCATCGGGTTGGGCAGGTTGTTGGGCTCTTTGAAGCCAAAGGTGAATTCGGCCTCGGCCAACAGCGGGGCCACTTTTTCCATGCGTTCCAGGGCTTTGACGCGGCTTTGTGCCTGCTTGGCTTTGCTGGCTTGCGCCTTGAAGCGGTTGATGAATTTTTGCAGATGGGCGATCTTGTCTTGCTGTTTGGCAAACGAGGCCTGTTGCAGCTCCATTTGCTGAGCGCGCAGGATTTCAAAGGCCGTGTAATTGCCGCCGTAGCGGGTCAGCTTGGCATGGTCAATGTGCAGCGTGACGTTGGTCACCGCGTCCAGGAATTCACGGTCGTGGCTGATCACGATCATGGTGCCCGCATAGCGCTGCAACCAGGCTTCCAACCACACGAGCGCATCCAAGTCCAAGTGGTTGGTCGGTTCGTCGAGCAGCAAAATGTCCGATGGGCACATCAGCGCACGGGCCAGCTGCAAGCGCATGCGCCAGCCGCCCGAAAAGCTGTTGACGGGGTTGTTCAGTTCATCCACCCGAAAGCCCAAGCCCAGAATCAGCGCTTCGGCGCGGGGCAGGGCATCGTGATCGCCCGCGTCGGCGAGATCCGTGTAAACGTGGGCCATTTCCATGCCGTCGCCACTGGCTTCGGCAGCCACCAAACGCTGGCGCAGCTCGGCCAGGCGGGTGTCGCCTTCCAGCACAAACTCCGATGCGGGCTGGTCGGTCTCGGGCATGTTCTGCGCCACCTGGGCCATGCGCCAGGCTTTGGGCATCTCGAAGTCGCCGCCGTCTTCGTGCAGCGTGCCGTTGAACAGCGCAAACAAAGTGGATTTGCCCGCGCCATTGCGCCCGACCAAGCCGACCTTTTCTCCGGGGTTGAGGGTGACCGAAGTCTGGTCCAGCAACACTTTGGTGCCGCGGCGAAGGGTGACGTTTTTGAGGTTGATCATGAAAAAGCAGTGGCCGGACAGATTCCGGCAATGGGGGCAGAGTCAGCTTCAAGGCTGAGCTCAAAGGGCATAAGCTGTCATTTTCGCCGATGTGGCGGTCGCTCAGATGGCCGGTTCAAAGTTTGACCGTCCCCGACTTCTCGGGGAGGGTATTCAGGAGGCCATGGACAAAGCGAGCAGGGCTTCGCGGGTGGTCAACAAAACCTGATCGTCGCCTGCACTGGTGTCGAGCCAGGCCACTTCCAATTCGGGAAAAGCTGCCATGAAATGCGCCACCTCGTTGCCGATCTCCAGCACCAGGACCGCGTGCTCACTCATGCGTGCAGGCGCATCCTTGAACAGCTGGCGCACAAAATCCATGCCGTCCGTGCCGCCAGCCAAGGCCAACTCGGGCTCGGCGCGGTACTCCGCGGGCAGCGCGTCCATGCCGGCTTGGCACACGTAAGGCGGGTTGCACAGGATCAAATCAAAGGGGCCGGGCAGGGCCGCAAGGCCATCGCTGTGCACCAGTTGCACGCGGTCTTGCAGACCGTGGCGCTCCACATTGATGGCGGCCACGGCCAGCGCATCATGAGAAATATCGGCCCCGGTCACCTGCACCTCGGGCCAGGCCAGCGCCGCCAGCACAGCCAGGCTGCCGTTGCCGGTGCACAGGTCCAGCACGTGTTGGGTTTGCTCACTCAGCCAGGCGTCGATGGTGCCGTCGGCCAGCACCTCGGCGATCAGGCTGCGCGGCACGATGGCGCGTTCGTCGATGTAAAACGACACGCCTTGCAACCAGGCTTCACGCGTGAGGTAGGCAGCAGGCTTGCGCGTGGTGATGCGCTCTTCGATCAGCGCAGCGCAGGTCGCTTGCTGCTCGGGCGTCACCGCTTGATCCGCCACTACATTCAGATCGGTGTCGAGCGGCAGGCCCAGACGCCAGAGCACCAGCCAGACGGCTTCGTCAAAGGCGTTGAGCGTGCCGTGACCAAAGGCCACCTCGGCGTTTTCCAGTCGGGCTGCTGATTGATCAATCAGAGCAGACAAAGTCATGGCGCTCATGCGGAAAGGCCCAGGTTGAGTTGTTCCAGCGTGCGGCGGTAGATGGCTTTGAGCGGCGCGATGTCGGCCAAGGCCACATGCTCGTTGACCTTGTGGATGGTCGCATTCGGCGGTCCGAACTCGATCACCTGCGGGCAGATTTGCGCAATGAAGCGGCCGTCGCTCGTGCCTCCGGATGTGGACAGCTCGGTGGTGAGGCCGGTTTCGTCGGCAATCGCTTTTTGCACGGCGGCCACCAAGGTGCCGGGCGTGGTCAAAAACGGCAGCCCACCGATGGTCCATGCCAGTTCGTACTGCAGGCCATGCTGGTCCAGCACGGCGGTCAGGCGCTGCTGCAGATCCTCGGGCGTGGATTCGGTGCAAAAGCGGAAGTTGAAATCCACCACACAGTCACCGGGGATCACGTTGCTCGCGCCCGTGCCCGCGTGGATGTTGCTCACCTGCCAGCTGGTGGGCGGGAAGAAGGCGTTGCCTTCGTCCCAGCGGATGCTGACCAGCTCGGCCAGCGCCGGGGCCAGGCGGTGGATCGGGTTGTCGGCCAGGTGCGGGTAGGCGATGTGGCCTTGAACGCCTTTGACGGTGAGCTTGCCGCTCATGGTGCCGCGTCGGCCGTTCTTGATCATGTCGCCGGTTTGCTGCACCGAAGTGGGTTCGCCGACGATGCAAAACTGCGGCGCGTCACCACGGGCTTGGAGTTGATTGCAGACCACCACGGTGCCGTCCAGCGCCGGGCCTTCTTCGTCGCTGGTCAGCAAGAAGGCGATGCCCAAGGCCGGATTGGGGTTGGCGGCCAGGAATTCCTGCACCGCCACCACCATGGCCGCCAGTGAGGTTTTCATGTCACTGGCACCGCGACCAAACAGCTTGCCGTCCTTGTGCGTGGGTGTGAAGGGATCGCTGTCCCATTGTGCGAGCGGCCCGGTAGGCACCACGTCGGTGTGCCCGGCAAAAGCCAGGGTCTGACCCGAAGTGCCTGCGCGTTTGGCCCAAAGGTTGCGCACGCGGAAGGTCTCGGGCCCAGACTCGATGAACTCGCAGTCAAAGCCCAATGGACGCAGTTGTTCGGCGATCAGGTCCATGCAGCCTGCGTCGTCAGGCGTGACGGAGGGGCGAGCGATCAGCTGCTCGGCCAGGCGCAGTGTTTCGTGACAGGTTGTCATGGTCTTAGGTGATTGGGAATATGGATGCCGGGTCAAGCCCGGCATGACAAAACATGTGAGGTGTCGTCTGCAAGATTGTCACCCCGGGCTTGACCCAGGGTCCATCTTCGCAGGGTGGGCGCGCACAAAGCGGGCGATGCGCTCGGCCGCTTCCAGGCATTCAGCGGTTTCGGCGACGAGGGCCATGCGGATGCGGCCCCGGCCGGGGTTGCTGCCGTTGAACTCGCGCGCCAGGTAGCTGCCCGGCAGCACGGTGACGTGCTCTTTTTCGTACAGCGCTTTGGCAAACGCGGCGTCGTCGCCTTGCCAGCCGGCAGGCACGCCGGCCCAGAGGTAAAAGCTGGCGTCGGGCAGTTTGACGTCCAGCACTTCGGCCAGCACGGGCGTGACCTGGGCGAACTTGGTGCGGTATTGGTTGCGGTTGTCCACCACATGGCTTTCGTCGCCCCAAGCGGCGATGCTGGCCCCTTGCACCACCGGGCTCATGGCGCTGCCGTGGTAAGTGCGGTACAGCAGGAATTGCTTGATGATGGTCGCGTCACCCGCCACAAAGCCGCTGCGCAGGCCGGGCACGTTGCTGCGTTTGGAAAGACTCGTGAAGGCGATCAGGCGCTTGAAGTCGGTGCGGCCCAGCTGGTGGGCAGCTTCGAGACCACTCAAGGGGGCTTCTTCGCGGAAATAAATCTCGCTGTAGCACTCGTCGGACGCGATCACGAAACCGTGCTGGTCGGACAAGGCAAACAGCTTTTCCCATTCGGACAGCGGCATGACTGCACCGGTGGGGTTGCCGGGCGAGCAAACGAACAAAAGCTGGGTGCGGGCCCAGACTTCGGCGGGCACGCTGTCCCAGTCGTTGGCAAAGTTGCGTGCCGGATCGCTGGGCACGTAATAGGGCTCGGCGCCGGACAACAAGGCCGCGCCTTCGTAGATTTGATAAAACGGGTTGGGGCTGACCACCGTGGCGCCGGGACGGCTCGGATCGATCACAGTTTGCGTGAGGGCAAACAGGGCTTCGCGCGAACCGTTCACGGGCAGCACCTGCGTGGCCGGGTCCAGCGTCAGCTGATAGCGGGTTTGCAGCCAGGCGGCGCAGGCCTTTCGCAGGGCGGGCTCGCCCGCCGTGGCGGGGTAGGCCGACAAGCCGGTGGCCACAGAAGCCTTGAGCGCTTCCTGAATGAAGGCGGGTGTGGCGTGTTTGGGCTCGCCAATGCCCAGGCTGATGGGCTTCAGCGCAGGGTTGGGTGTGACCGTGGCGAACAGTTGTTTCAGCCGTTCAAAGGGATAAGGCTGCAGCTTGGCAAGAAGGGGATTCATCCCCCGATTATCCGGGATCATCTGCGGCATGCTGCTGGGTTAATATTGAACACCGTCCCGGATCTGCGGGAAGACCCATTTCATCGAGTTGACATGCCATTGGGTGCGTCATTTCGTATTCTCTTTTTCGACCAAGCCGACCGCCGTGCGCCTCAATTCCATCAAGCTCTCTGGCTTCAAATCGTTCGCTGAGTCGACCAACTTCCTGCTGCCAGGCCAGCTGGTGGGCGTGGTCGGACCCAACGGTTGCGGCAAATCCAACATCATGGACGCCGTGCGCTGGGTGTTGGGCGAGTCCAAGGCGTCCGAGCTGCGTGGCGAGTCCATGCAGGACGTCATCTTCAATGGCACCACCACCCGCAAACCGGCCAGCCGCGCCAGCGTGGAGCTGGTCTTTGACAACGCCGACCACCGTGCGGGCGGCCAGTGGGGCCAGTTTGCCGAGATCGCCGTCAAGCGCGTGCTCACCCGCGACGGCAACAGCAGCTACTACATCAACAACCAGCCTGTGCGCCGCCGCGATGTGCAGGACGTGTTCCTGGGCACGGGCTTGGGCCCACGTGCCTACGCCATCATTGGCCAGGGCACCATCAGCCGCATCATCGAGTCGCGCCCTGAAGAGCTGCGCCTGTTCCTGGAAGAAGCAGCAGGTGTCTCCAAGTACAAGGAGCGCCGCCGCGAGACCGAGAACCGCCTGTCCGACACGCGCGAGAACCTGACCCGTGTTGAAGACATCCTGCGCGAGCTGAACGCCAACCTCGAAAAACTCGAGAAGCAGGCCGAAGTCGCCCAGCGCTACAACAACCTGCAGGCCGACAGCACGCTCAAACAGCACCAGCTGTGGTTCCTGAAGCGCCGCGACGCGGAAAGCGACCAGGGCAAGGTCAAGTCCGATGTGGACCAGGCCGTGAATGCGCTCGAATCGCGCATCGCCGATTTGCGCCATGTGGAGTCCGATCTGGAGACCATCCGCCAGGCGCACTACGATGCGGGCGATCAGGTCAACCAGGCGCAAGGCGCCTTGTACGAAGCCAGCGCCGAGGTGGGCCGTCTGGAAGCTGAAATCCGTTTTGTGGTCGAAGGCCGCCAACGCGCCGAACAGCGCCTGCAGCAGTTGATCGAGCAAACCGCCCAATGGGGCACTCGCAGTGAAGACGCGCAGGCCGAGCTGGAAACCCTGGCAGAGCAAGCGGCCATGGCCGAAGACCAGAGCATGACGTTGGCCGCCCAGGTCGAAGACCAGGCCATGGCTTTGCCTGACTTGGAAGAAGCCCTGCGCAAGGCTCAAAACGATGCCACCGCGCAGCGTGCCAGCGTGGTGCAGGTGCAGCAGCAAATTGGTGTGTTGGCCGCTGACCAGCGCAACGTGGAAGAGCAATCGCGCCAACTCGAAAACCGCCGTGAACGCTTGCTGAGCGACCGCAACGCTTTGGCCGCACCCGACGAGGCGCGCCTGCAGGCGCTGCAAGAGCAGCTGGCTGCGGCCGAAGCCCTGGCAGGCGAATCGGAAGCCCGCCTGCACGAATTGCAAGAGCAAGTGCCGGTGCTGGACGAAGACCGCCGTGAACGTCAAAAAGCGGTCAACGAGGAATCGGCCCGCCTGGCCGATCTGAGTGCCCGCATCGAAGCACTCAAGGCCTTGCAGGAAAAAGTCCGCACCGACGGCAAGCTCAAACCCTGGCTGTCCAAGCACGGCATGGACGGGCTGGAAGGCTTGTGGAGCCGTATCCACATCGAGTCGGGCTGGGAAAATGCACTGGAATCGGCTTTGCGCGAACGCTTGTCGGCCCTGGAAGTGTCCCGTCTGGACATGGTGCGCTCCTTTGCCGCTGATGCGCCACCGGCCAAGTTGTCTTTCTTCACGTCGCCCTTGGCATCGAGCGCCACGCCACGCAGCGGCATGCCTGGCGGCTGTGTGCCTTTGGCCCAAAAGCTGCGCATTTCTGACGCGGGCTTGTCCGCCCTGGTGACCGATTGGCTGCAAGGCTGCTACACCGCCCCCAACATGGAAGACGCCTTGGCTTGGCGCAGCCAGCTCAAGCCCGGCGAAACCCTGTTTGTGCAAGCTGGCCATGCGGTCGATTTGAACAGCGTGGTGTTTTACGCCCAGGACTCCGAGCAAGCCGGTTTGTTGGCCCGCGCCCAGGACATTGAAAACCTGGAAAAGCAGCAACGCGCCCAGACCCTGATCGCGGAAGAAAGCCGCAGCGCCCTGGTGCGTGCCGAAGCGGCTTATGCCGACGCTTCGCAGCGCCTGATCACCGTGCGCCGCGAAGCGGCCGAAAACCAGTCGCGCACCCACGAGCTGCAGGTCGAAACCCTGCGCTTGTCGCAGCTGGTGGAGCAAACCCGTGCCCGCAGCGAGCAGATCAGCAACGATCTGGCCGAAGTGGAGGCCTTGCTCGACGAGCTGCAAGAGCGCCGCGTGACGGCCGAAGCCCGTTTTGAAGAGTTGGACATGCAACTGGCCGACAGCCAGGAGCGCCACGCCCAGCTGGATGAGCGGGTGATGGAGGCCGAGCGCAAGTTGGCCGAGTGCCGCGAACAGCAACGCAGCCTGGAGCGCCGCTCCCAGGAGGCCCAGTTCTCTCAGCGCAGCCTGGATGCACGTCGCGCAGAACTCAGCCGTACGATCGAAACCGCGCAGCAGCAAGTCACCAGCATCGACGCCGAAATGCAACGCGCCCGTGACGAACTCAGCCGCCTGACCGATGCCGCTGCGCAGGCGGGCTTGCAAAACGTGCTGGCCGTCAAGATGGAGCGTGAACAAACGCTGGCTGCACGCCGCAGCGCCTACGACGACCTGACGGCCAAATTGCGCGCCAGTGACGAGCGCCGCGTGGCGTTTGAGCGCGAACTCGAACCCCTGCGCCAGCGCATCACCGATTTGCAGCTCAAAGAGCAAGCCGCCCGTTTGGGGCTGGAACAATACACCCAGCTGTTGGCCGATGCCCAGGCCGATTTGGAAGCTGTGGCCCAGTCCATCGAAACCGGCCAGGTCCGCGTGACCGGTCTGCAAGGCGAGATCGACCGTATCCACCGCGAAATCACCGCTTTGGGGCCGGTTAACTTGGCTGCGCTGGAAGAACTCACCACCTCGCGTGAGCGCAAGACCTTCCTGGATTCGCAAAACGCCGACCTGACCGAAGCGATGAATACGCTGGAAGATGCGATCCGCAAGATCGACGGTGAAACCCGCGAATTGCTGGGCGGCACGTTCAAGATCGTGAACGAGCACTTCAGCCGCATGTTCCCCGAGTTGTTTGGCGGTGGCAATGCGCGTCTGGTGATGACCGGCGACGAAATCCTGGACGCAGGCGTGCAGGTATTGGCGCAGCCGCCCGGCAAGAAAAACCAGACGATTCACCTGCTGTCGGGTGGCGAAAAAGCCCTGACAGCGATCGCCTTGGTGTTTGCGATTTTCCAGCTCAACCCGGCACCGTTTTGCTTGCTGGACGAGGTGGACGCGCCGCTGGACGACGCCAACACCGAGCGCTACGCCAAGCTGGTGGCAGGCATGGGTAAGGAAACGCAATTCCTGTTCATCAGCCACAACAAGATCGCCATGGAAATGGCCGAACAGTTGATTGGCGTGACCATGCAGGAGCAGGGCGTTTCGCGCATTGTGGCTGTGGACATGGAGTCCGCAGTGTCTATGGCCGATGTGGCCTGAAATTGAAGATTTTTTATGCTGGATTCCTTGAGTTCTTTGCAAGTCAGCCTGGCCGGTATCGGTGGCCTGACCTTGGTCGCGGTCGTGATCTACAACTACTGGACGTCGCGCAAAAATGCGCCGCGCCAGGCCGAGCCCTCGAATGAACCTTTGTCTGATCAGGCTTCTGGTCTGGATGCTGCCGAGCCCCAGGAGCCGGTCATGACCGATGATTTCGCCAGCCTGCCGCAACCTGAGCGCAAGGCTCAGCTGGACGCTTTGATCGATGTGATCGCCATGGTGGAAGTGGACCAGCCGGTGTCGGGCGATGCCGCCTTGGCGGCTTTGCCAGCCACCCGCCGCGTGGGCACCAAGCCTTTCAATGTGGAGGGCTGCAGCCAACTCAATGGCGAGTGGGAGCCCTTGCTGCCGGGTCGCCGTTATTCGGCGTTTCAGGCGGGGGTGCAGCTGGCCAACCGCATGGGCCCGCTCAATGAAATCGAGTTTTCCGAATTCGTGGTCAAGACCCAGGCGTTTGCCGATGCGGTCAACGGCACGGCCACCTTCAGTGACATGCTGGAAGAAGTGGCCCGCGCCCGTGAACTGGACCAATTTGCCAGCGACCATGACGCGCAGTTGAGCTTCACGCTGTGCGCGCGTGCTGCCGCTTGGAGCCCGGGTTATATCCAGCAGCATGCTGCGCGTTTGGGCTTTGTGGCCGGAGTGATTCCGGGGCGCATGGTGCTGCCGTCTGCGGTCCAGGGCCTGCCGCCGGTGTTGTCGCTGACCTTTGACACCCAGGCGGCCATGGCCGATGACCCGGCTTTGTCGGCCATTCGCGAGTTTTCCTTGAGCCTCGACTTGCCCCAGATTGCCCGTGAAGACCAGCCTTTTGGGCGCTTGCGCGAGGCAGCCAGTCGCCTGGCCCAGGAGATGGATGGCCTGGTCACCGATGGTGGTGGCCAGATTCTGGGGGACGAGGTGCTCGATCAAATTGCCAAGGACTTGAGCCAGCTGTACGACGCGCTCGACCAGCGCGAGTTGTCTGCAGGTTCGCAGCAAGCACGCCGCCTGTTCTCCTGATCTGAGCGGATCACCCATGTCCACACGGGACCTGTTTGGGGATGCCCCGCCCAGCGGCGCAGACAAAGACCGCGATGTGGCACGAGCCGCCGAGCTGCGCTCGCTCTTGCACCACCACGCGCACGCCTACTACACGCTCGATGCGCCCGAAGTGCCTGACGCCGAATACGACCGCTTGTTTCGCGAGTTGCAAGCGCTGGAAGCGGCGCACCCTGAGTTGTTGACGCCCGACTCGCCCACGCAGCGTGTGGGCGGCCAGGTGCTGGATGCGTTCGCATCAGTGCAACACCGTGTGCCCATGCTGAGCATACGCACCGAAACCGACACCGAAGCCAGCGGGGCCGAGGCCTTTGATGCCCGTGTGCGCAAGGAATTGAACCTGAGTGATGCCGATCCCGCCGTTCAGTATGTGGCCGAGCTGAAGTTCGACGGCTTGGCCATGAGCTTGCGCTACGAAGCCGGTGTGCTGGTCCAGGCCGCCACGCGCGGTGATGGCGAGACCGGTGAAGAGGTCACCGCCAACATCCGCACCATTGGCCAGATTCCGCTGCGTTTGCCAGCCGATGCGCCAGCGGTGCTGGAGGTGCGTGGCGAGGTCTACATGCGCCGCGATGATTTTGAAAAGCTCAACGAGCGCCAGCGTGCGCGCATTGCCGCGGGCATCAAGGGCGAAAAAACCTTCGTCAATCCACGCAATGCCGCGGCAGGCGCGGTGCGCCAGCTCGATTCCGGCATTGCCGCCGAGCGGCCCTTGAGCTTTTTCGCCTACGGCTGGGGTGACATCACTGCGGCAACTGAAGGCGGACCCGTGTGGACCACGCACTACCAAGCCTTGCAGCAACTGAAAAGCTGGGGATTTCCGGTGGCCGAGCAAACTTCGTGTGTGGAGGGTGCCGCGGGCCTGGTGGGCTTTTACCAACGCATGGCCGCCGAGCGCGATGCCTTGCCTTATGACATCGACGGCGTGGTCTACAAAGTCAACCGCCTGGACTGGCAGCAGCAACTGGGTTTTGTGACCCGCGAGCCGCGCTGGGCCGTGGCCCACAAATACCCGGCGCAAGAAGAAATGACCCAGGTGCTGGCCATCGATGTGCAGGTGGGCCGCACCGGCAAGCTCACCCCCGTGGCCAAGTTGGCGCCCGTATTTGTCGGCGGCGTGACGGTGACCAATGCCACGCTGCACAACGAACTCGAAGCGCGCCGCAAGGATGTGCGGGTGGGTGACACCGTGATCGTGCGCCGTGCCGGTGACGTGATCCCGGAGGTGGTGTCTGTGGTGCTGGACAAGCGCCCGGCAGGTGCCGAGGTGTTCACCATGATGAGTCACTGCCCGGTGTGTGGCAGCTTGGCCGAGCGGGAAGAAGGCGAAGCCGACCACCGCTGCACCGGTGGTCTGTTTTGCAGCGCGCAGCGCAAGCAAGCGGTGTGGCATTTTGCGCACCGCCGCGCCATGGACATTGAGGGCTTGGGCGACAAGCTGGTGGAGCAATTGGTCGACTCAGGTCAGGTCAACACACTGGCGGATCTGTACCACTTGCAACTGGACAAGCTCGCCAGCATGGACCGGATGGCCGAAAAGTCGGCGGTCAATCTGCTCGAGGCCTTGGAAAAATCCAAGCAAGCCACCTTGCCCCGGTTTTTGTTTGGTCTGGGCATTCGCCATGTGGGCGAGGCCACGGCCAAGGAGCTGGCCCGGCACTTCGGGCAGCTGGACGCCATCATGGTCGCGAGTGAAGATGCCTTGCTGCAGGTGCCCGATGTGGGCCCCATCGTGGCGCACAGCATCCACACCTTCTTTGCTCAGGCGCACAACCGCGAAGTGGTGCAGGCCCTGCGCGATGCGGGCATCACCTGGGCCGAGGGCGATGCCTTGGCCCCGACCGACATGCCGCTGGCAGGCGTCACGGTGGTGCTGACGGGCACGCTGCAAAGCATGGGTCGCGACGAAGCCAAAGACAAACTCGAAGCCTTGGGCGCCAAAGTGGCGGGCTCGGTCAGCAAGAAAACCAGTTATGTGGTGGCCGGTGCCGAGGCCGGCAGCAAACTCGACAAGGCCCAGGCCCTGGGTGTGTCGGTGCTCGATGACGCAGGCTTGGCCTTGTTGTTGGCAGGAGAAAAACCATGACGGTTCGCGACATTCTCAAAATGGGCGACGAACGCCTGCTGCGCACAGCGGCTGCGGTCACGGCCTTCGATACGCCCGAGTTGCATGCCCTTGTGTCGGACATGCTGGAGACGATGGCGGCGGTGAACGGCGCGGGCCTGGCTGCACCGCAGATCGGCGTGGACTTGCAGGTGGTGATCTTTGGCAGCGGTCAGGTCAACCCGCGTTACCCGCATGAACCGGCATTCCCGCAAACCGTGTTGATCAACCCGGTCATCACGCCTTTGGGCGATGAAGAGCAAGAAGGCTGGGAGGGCTGCCTGTCGGTGCCGGGCATGCGGGCCATCGTGCCGCGCTGGCAGCGCATCCGTTACACCGGCTATGATGCCCAAGGTCAGGTGATTGACCGCGTCGCCGACGGTTTCCATGCCCGGGTGGTGCAACACGAGTGCGACCACCTGATCGGCAAGCTCTACCCCATGCGGGTGAGGGATTTCAGCAAATTTGGTTTCACGTCGGTGCTGTTTCCAGGGTTGGAAGACAACACCGACGACTGAGTAGCCTGTGTAGGCGCCACCCGAAGTGGTGCGCAGCGCCGATCAGGGATCATTTGCAAAGTGGCTCGGTCGTTGCCGCTTGCTGCTTGCGCCACAGCCACCATGCTTTGCCTTTGAAGGCGATTTGCCAGCCATCCTGGGGTTTGGCGATGTTCGTCTCGGCGGGGGCAACCAACCACGAATGACCATCCGCAGGCGTTTGCTGAAGAGCATCCATGTTCTGCAATGCTTGGCGAGCTTGCGGATCGAACTCGCCACCCTCGTAGAAAATGCGGCGCCAGCCGTCACTGGTGCTGCGGCTGACTTGCGCCCAGTCTTGCAAGACGATCAAGGCTTGACGGCGGTTGTTCTCGAAAGGCAAATCAAAGGGGTAACTGCCCGCCACGAAAATGCGGTCGGTCGCTTGCGATGCGCAGGCCAGTTGATGGGCCACATCGAGGCTGTCGTCCTTGAGGCTGTTGTGGCGGGCCAACAAATTAGCGCCAATGGCCAAGGCCAGGCTCAGACCGAAGACGGCACTGAACCAGCGTTCAGCCGATGCTTTGGAGCCAAACAAGCGGTCCCAGCTTCGCGCAGCCAACAAAGCCACAGGTGGCACGACCGGCAGGATGTAGCCAATGAGTTTGGACTTGGGCAGGGAGAAGAACACCAAGATGACGAGCAGCCAGACCCACGGCAATGCCGCCCAGGGATCGAGTGGGGCGATTCGAATTCTTTTGAAGCCCATCGCGCTTTTCACCATGTCGGCCAGGACGAAAAGTACCCAGGGGAACATGAGGATGCCGATGACGGCAGGATAGAACCACAGGGGTTGAGGGTTGTTGAAGTTCGTGCCGGTGAAGCGCGAGAAGTGCTGCTGAACGATGAAGTAGTCGAAGAAGCCCGAGAATTTGTTTTGCATCTGCCACATCCATGGCAGGGCAATCGCACAGAACAAGGCCAGGCCACTGATCCAGGGCAGTCGAATCACTTGTCGCAGTTGACCGGTCAGGATCACCCAGGTCGTCAGGACCATGCCCGGCAGCACCAGGCCGATCAATCCTTTGCTCAGCACGCCCAGTCCACAAGCCATGAAGCCCAGGCGCGCCAGCAGGGTGCGTGTGCGGCCTTCATGTTGCAAGGCGATGGCGAACAAGCCGATGGCGACACTGATCCAAGTGGCGACCATGAAGTCATGGTTGATGTATTGCCCCCCAATCAGAAAGCCGATGCTCGAGCCCAGGACCATGGTGGCCTTGCGCGCAGCGGCTTCGCCTTGGACGTGGCGGGTTCCCAGGTGGATGCAAGTGATCAGCAACAAAGCGTGCAAGGCCGTCACCCAACGCGCAGCCCAGACGTGCACACCGACCAAGCCAAAGACCTCGGCCTGCAGCCAGTACAAAAGAGGGGGCTTGTGCAGGAAAGGGATGCCGTTCAAGCGCGGCACAAGCCAGTCACCCGAGTTGAACATCCAGCGGCCAATGTCCGCATAGCGGCCTTCATCGGGCAATGAAAGCGGGCGGATGTAGGCAAGGATCAGCAGCAGCACCCATGTGCAGGCAATGGTCAACCAGGACCTGTTCTTCTCTGTCATTGGCGCTTGTTGTTTGTTTGGAGGTTAATCGATTTTATCCGCTGAGCTCTGGCTGACAGGTGGGTGCAAACCAGCATCCACGCGCCTGGCGCAGGGGCCACCTGTTTTCACCTAAACTCCATACCCCATGATGAAATCGAATATGCCCACTGCCAAGCGCTTGGTCGTTTGCGCCGATGACTACGGGATGACACCCGAGGTCAGTGCAGGCATTTTGGCCTTGGCCCGTACCGCCAGCATCAGTGCCACCAGCGTGATGAGCCTGTCTCCCACTTGGCCCGATTGGGCTGCGCCTCTGAAGGAAGTGCATGGCCATGTGGATGTGGGCCTGCATCTCGATTTCACCAGTCATCTGTCGGTCCAGCAGGGCATGGGAGCGGCCTTGCCTGCGGTGATGCTCAAGACACTTCTGCGGCTGTGGCATCAACCATCGGTGCAAGCCCACATTGAGCTGCAGTTGGACCGCTTCGAATCGCACTTTCAGGCCATTCCAGACCATATCGATGGGCACCAGCACGTTCAGCAGTTTCCCGTGATCCGTGATGCTTTGATGGCGGTCTTGTCCCGACGTTATGCCCAGGGTGCGCGCCCGTGGCTGCGCATTTCCCGCGTTGCCAAAGGCGATGCCGATCTGAAGTCCCGCGTGATCAGCGCCATGGGCGCTGACGCGCTGGAGGCCTTGGCGCAGCAGCATGGTTTTTTGCATTCGAAACATCTGACCGGCGTTTACGATTTTCACGGCGATACGGCGCGCTACTTTCACAAGCTCGAACATTGGCTGGCGCACATCCCGGATCAAACCGTGTTGATGTGCCACCCTGCCAATGGACTCAATGCCGAGGCACCGTACCCCGATGCGCGGCTGTGGGAGCAAGACGTTTTTCAAAGTCGCCGCTGGACAGAATTGTTGCAGCACAGTGGTGTGCAACTGGTGCGAGGGGGATTGCTTTTCAAGGCCGCATCGGCCTGATGCGTGTGGTGTTGTCTCAGGCCCGAAAAGCCCACCAGCGGCTCAAGATGTAGGTCTGGGCCGCCGCCACCAGCAAAGCCGTGATCAAGGCCGGCCAAACGGGCCAGGCGAACACATGCAGGGCCAACATGAAAAACAGCTCATTGGCCACGAAGCCGGCGCCTGCCGTCGCGCCAAACCGGAGCAAGCTGGTCTTGACCGTGGTGCTGGCATCCTGAAAGCTCAAGCGCCTGTGCCCGACAAAGCTGACCCCAAAGGCCACAAGGAAGCCGCCCAGATTGGCGAGCTCAGGCAGGACAGATCCGCGCAGGCCTTCAAACACCAGCAGATGGACAAGCGCCGCCAGCGCGCCGATCAAGCTGAACCAGAAGCCCGATTTGAAAAATCTTTTCACGGACGGGGTTCCACTGCTGGGTTTGGCAAGCCTTGCCCTGTGCGTTTTTTCAGCAGGTAGATGGGCCGTTGCTTGACTTCGTCGTAAATGCGGCCGACATACGCGGACATGATGCCCAGGGCCAGCAATTGGATGCCGCTGAAAAACATGATGCTCACGACCAGGGTGGTGTACCCGGGCACTTTGATGCCCCAGTAAAAATACTCAAACAGCACAGACAGGATGTAGGCCATGGAAGCCAGCGAAAGTGTCAGACCCGCGCCCGTCAGCAAGCGCAGCGGTGCCGTGGAGAACGCAAACATGCCGGTCAGCGCCAGCTTGATGCCTCCGCGGATGCCGAAGTGGCTTTGCCCCTGCAGGCGCGGCAGGGGTTCATAGTCCACGGCGAAACTGCTGAAGCCGACCCACGCGTACAAACCTTTCATGAAACGGTTCTTTTCATTCAGGCTCAAGAGGGCATCGACCACGCAACGGTCCATGAGCCGAAAGTCCCCCGCATCGCGTGGGATCTGGACGCGACTGCCCCAGTTGATCAGCTTGTAGAACCAGCCGGTCAAAAAAGCATAAGCTGAAGATTGGTCGCTACGGGTGCGGCGGATGGCGTACACCACATCGATGCCGGCGCGCCATTTCTCCACCATCAGCGGCAGCAAATTGGTGGGGTGTTGTCCGTCGGCATCCATCACGATGACGATCTCGCCGCGTGACGCCTGCAGGCCGGCCGTCATGGCCGCTTCTTTGCCGAAATTGCGCGATAAATCCAGCGTGACCAGTTGCGGGCAGTCCTTTGCCAGTTCATTGGCGACAGCCAGCGTGTTGTCCCGACTGCCATCGTTGACGACGATGATCTCGAAACTGTCGGTCAAGGCGTGCAGCTGTTGGCTTATTTCCGGAATGACCGCAGGCAGATTGGCCGCTTCGTTGTAGGCCGGAACAATGCAAGAAATCCTGGGCTTGGCAGTGCGGTCCGAGTGGGCGTGGGTATTCATGGTGGGTTGGACGCCTTTGGACATCAAAGTTTGGCCAAGCGCTCGAGGGCCGTGAGTAATGTCGCATCTTGTTTGGCAAAACAAAAGCGGACGACCTTCTGATCAAAGCTGTTGCCGTAAAAGGCCGAGAGTGGAATCGCGGCGACGCCAATGTCGGTGGTGAGCCATTGGCAGAACTCGGCTTCACTCAGGTTTTTTTCAGGCACAGCCAGCTCGGAAATGTCCACGCACTGGAAATAAGTGCCTTCGCCTGGCAAGAGTTTGAATTTGGTTTTTGAAAGGCCCTGTTGGAACAGATCCCGTTTGCGTTGATAAAACGCAGGCAGTTCCAGGTAGGGCTTGGCGTCGCCCATGTAGCGAGCCAAAGCATGCTGCATGGGGGTGTTGACGGTGAACACATTGAACTGGTGGACTTTGCGGAATTCCGAGGTCAATGGGGCCGGTGCAGCCACGGTGCCCACTTTCCAGCCTGTCACATGGTAAGTCTTGCCGAAGCTAGACACGATGAAGGCACGTGCAGCCAGTCCATCAAAATGCGCAGCGCTCCAGTGCTGGTTGGGCGCATAGACCATGTGTTCGTACACCTCGTCACTGATCAGGACGATGTCGGTCGGTGCCAGGATCTCCTGGAGCGTCAGCATGTCCTCGCGGGACCAGATCATGCCGCTGGGGTTGTGCGGCGAGTTGATCAGGATGGCACGGGTTTTGGGGCTGATGGCGGCGCGGATTTTGTCAAAGTCTGGGCGGAAGGTGCCCGGCGTCAAGGGCACACGCACCACGGTGCCGCCGGCCAGTTCGATGTTGGGCACGTAGCTGTCGTAGCAGGGCTCCAGCACGATGACCTCATCCCCTGGGTGCACGATGGCCAAAATGATGGTCAAGATGGCTTGGGTTGCGCCGGCTGTGACCGTGATTTCGGTGACGGGGTCGTAAGTGCGGCCATACAGCGTCTGAATTTTCTGTGCGACCGCTTCGCGCAGCGGCGCCACCCCGGTCATGGGCGGGTATTGGTTGAGGCCCTCGCGCATCGCATCGTTGACCAGATCCAGCAACTGCGGGTCGCAGGGAAAGTCCGGGAACCCCTGACCCAGGTTGACCGCACCTTTTTCGGCGGCCAGTGCGGACATGATGGTGAAGATGGTCGTGCCCATATTGGGTGCTTTGGAGACCAGATTCGGTGTGCGTGCGTTCATATCAGAGCTCGTAATCGTTGACATGGCCGTTCATGGCCTTGGTGATCAGTGGCGGCGTGAGCCGGTCGCTGAGCAGTTGTGCGAAATGGTAAACAAAGTGGCGAAGGTAAGCGCCACGTTTGAAAGCGACCCGGGCCACGTTCATCCCCAGCAAGTTGCCCAAAGGCCGGATGGCCAGGTCTTGCACCGGGTCGTCCTTGACGGCCATCTCGGCCACGATGCCGATGCCCAGGCCCAAGCGCACATAGGTCTTGATGACGTCCGAGTCGATCGCTTCCAGGGCGATGCGGGGGTGCAGCTTTTTGGCTGCAAAGGCCTGGTCAATGCGGCTTCGTCCAGTGAAAGAGGGGTGGTAGGTGACGAGCGACTCCTTGGCAATGTCTTCCAGCGAGATATTTTCCTTGGCCGCCAAGGGATGGTCCAAAGGCAGCACCAGCACATGCTGCCACTCGTAGCAGGGCAGGGTGACCAGTTCCTCGTAGGCCGACAAGGACTCGGTGGCGATACCGATTTCCGCCGTGTCGTCCAACAGCATTTTGGCGACCTGGTCAGGTGCGCCTTGGTGCAGGCTGATGTTGACCAAGGGGTATTTGTCGCGCAATTTGGCCACCGGCAGTGGCAGGACATAGCGGGCCTGGGTGTGTGTGGTGGCAATCGACAAGGTGCCGGTGTCCTGCGCGCTGTACTGGTCGCCAATTTTGCGCAGATTGACCACTTCCCGCAGGATGATCTCAATGCTTTGCAGCACGTGCTGGCCCGGTTCTGTGATGCGTTTGAGCCGCTTGCCATGCCGAGCAAAGATCTCGATGCCCAGCTCTTCTTCAAGCTCTATGATGGCTTTGGACACGCCTGGCTGGGAGGTGTGCAGCGCTTTGGCTGTCTCTGTGAGGTTCAGATTACGGCGGGCAGCCTCCTGAACAAAGCGAAATTGGTGCAGGTTCATATGCTTGATGTCAATATCGATTGACATCATTATGCTTTAGGGATCTATGTTGAGGCCCCTGCCGCAATGTTGGCCATCAAGGCCGTCATGGCCGGGTGTTCGCCCATGGAAGCCGTCAATTCAAACTGCATCTGCGGGTAGGCCTGCCGCAGGTCATCGACCAGTTTGGGTAAATCTTCACGTGCGTGGCGGCCAACGCCCAGAAACATCGGCACGATGCGCAAGTTTTGCAGGCCCTGCTTCATCATGAGCTCAACCACCTGCGGCAGGTCAGGTTGAGTCAATTCCAGAAATGCACAGGCGACGGGCAGCTCGGGCCACTGCGCCTGCATGTGCAGGGCAACCGCATCGATGGGCAAGCGCCACAAGGGGTCGCGTGAGCCGTGAGCGAAAAGAATCACACCTTTTTGAGGGTCCATGTCTGTTGTCATCCTCTGAGCACCATCCACCAGAACGTGGCCATCGAGATGGCGCAGTAAATCAAGGAAGGGGTCGCCGCAGTGACCCACGGCTCCCACTTTTGCAAATCGCCCAGAAATCGAAAGACGTTGTTGAGCAAAGAAAAACTGATGCCCACAAGGACACCCATGAACACATGCCCAGCGATTTGACCTGAACGGAAATGCAGGTAGGCAAAGGGCAGGGCCAGCACCAACATCACCAAACAGCTCAGGGGGTAGAACACTTTGCGCCAGAATTCAATTTCATAGCGCTGGGAGTTTTGCTTGTTGCTGGCGAGATGGCGTGTGTACCTGAACAAGTCCCAGGTCCGCATGCGGTCCGGGCTGAGCACGGCGGCGGCAATCATGTTGGCGCTGATGCCCGTGGGCCAGACCCGCTGCTCGATGGTTTCGGACTTGTAAGTCGTTGGACTGGACGCAGTCGACGGCGCGATCGTTTTGTGTTGCACTCTTTGCAGTAACCAACTGTCCGGCTGAATCTCGGCTTGCTCAGCGGTGGTGATGGCCTGCAGTTGTCCGTTTTCGTTGAATTCATGGATGCGAACATTGCGCATTTGATGGATACCGTCAAAGCTGCGGACATTGATTGCAAAAAGCCGGTCTTGTTGGGTTTCCTTGAGCCATGCACCGGTTTGTCCAATGGTCAGGTGGCCCTGATAAATGGCTTTGATCTGGATGGCCTGTTTGTCAGCCCAGGGCGCAATGTAGTCCCCCACCAGAAAAGTGATGCCGACAAAAACCCAGCCAAGCCGCAACAGGGTGCTCAGGGCATTCAGCGGCTCCAGCCCGCCCGTTCGCAAAATCGTGAATTCAGAGCTTTGTGCCAGACGGGCCATCACAAAGATGCAGCCAATGAGCACAGACAAGGGCATCAGCTGGTAAAGATGTTCGGGCAATTTGAGCGTCACGTACATCAAAGCCTGGGGCAATTGGTAGCCCTGCTGGGAGTGCCTTGCGACAGACTGCATCTCATCGACCAGGTCGAAGAACATGAACAAAGCCAAAAAGCCAATGGCGACAAAAGCCACGGCTGTGGCAATTTCAATGTGCAGCAATCGCCGTACGGTTCTCATGCGGCCCCCTTGCTGGTGGGGCGCGCCAAGGTCAGCCATGTGCGCCATGACCAGTTCATGTGTCTGGCGCAGAGCCAGGTCACAGCGATGGTGAAAATTCCGCCGTGCAAAGCCAGCATGAACGGCAGCAGTTCGATGCGCCCGGTCGATACCCAGCTTTGCCCCACGTTGACCAAGTTGAAATACACCACAAAAATAAAGAGCGCCATGGCCAGGTGGTAGCTTTTTCCGATGCGGGGGTTGACGGCCGATACGGCCAAAGCCAGCAAGAGCAAATTGATGGCGGCCAAGCCCCAGCCGAGGCGCCAGCCCAATTCGGCCAGATTGGCGCGGGTGGGGTTCTTGAGCAGCTCAATGCTTTGCGTGTGACTGCTGTTGAGTTTTTGATTGACCGGGGTACTTTCCGGGTCAATCAGCACTTCGTAGTGTTCAAACTCTGTCAATCGGGTTTCACCCGTTTGCTTGTTGGTCAGCCATTGCTGGCCTTTTTCCAGCACCAGAAAGCGTTCCCGATCCATGGATTTGATCTGCCCCTGTTTGGCCGTGGTGACGCTTTCGTAGTTCGCTTCCATGTTTGAAATGAACACATGGTTGCCCAGCCGTGGATCGGGACTGTCCTTGTCGATGAAAAAAACGCGTTTGCCACCAGAGGACTCTTGAAACTGTCCTGGTGCAACGCGTTCAAGATCATTTCTGTTTTCATAGCGGTCTTCCAGCTCTTGCATCAAGAGATTGCTCCAGGGCCAGGCAAAAAGCGCCAGACTCAGGATGATGAGCAAAATGGGCCAGGCAAACCGGAAAAGGGGGCGTGTGAACGAGGCCAGACCTTGGCCACTGGAAAACCAGATCACCATTTCGCTGTCGCTGTACATGCGTGACAAGGTTGAAACGACCGAGATGAAGAGGCTCAGGCTGATGATGGTGGTCATCTGGTTCAACACCGTCAAACCCATGACCAACATCACTTCAGACGGATTGACGTTGCCACGACTGGCTTGGCCCAGCGTTCGGATCAGAACGACCGTGATCACAATCGTGATCAAAATCACCAGCGTCGCGCCAAAATTGCGCGCCAGGTCTTTGCGAAAAGTGGAATGGAATAACATTGGCGAGAAGGAAAAGCTGAATTATGAACTTCGAAATCCAAAAACGCGCTTTGTCACGGGCCATTCGTGATGATCTTGATGCTTTGATTGTTTTTTGGCCTGCCCAGACCGAAACGGCCGCTGCGGACAAAGACCCCATCTCCACCCTCGTTCAATCCGCCATTCACAAGGGCGACTTCGAGCTCAAGGCCGGTTCTTTTCTGAATTTGTATGGTCACTCGGGGATCAAAGCCCGACACGTCGTCGTGGTCTGCTCGGGTGACAACAAACCCGCTCAAATCCGCAGTGCAGTGACGGCCGCCTGGGGCGTGCTCAAGGGCGCCAAGGTCAAGCGTTTGGGTCTTCACGTGGTGGGCGATTGGGCCGCAGAGGTGGTGCAGTCCATTGCCTCGGCGATGGCCGACAGCAGCTACACCTACACAGCCACACTCAGCCAACCCAAGGCCCGTACGCTCAGCAGCCTGGTGTTCAGTGCCGAAACCGTTTTGGCCGAGCACCGCCTGGCGCTCAGCCAAGCCCAAGCCCTGACCTCTGGCATTGAATTGGCCAAGGAGTGGGCCAACCGCCCAGCCAACCATGCCACGCCCACCATGCTGGCCGATGCCGCCAAGCGCATGGCCAAAGGTTCGGCATTCCAATGTGAAGTGCTGGGCCCCAAAGAGGTGAGCAAGCTGGGAATGGGGTCTTTCCTGGCTGTGGCCAAGGGCGCGGCCGAACCCTTGCGTTTCATTGTGATGCGCTACAACGGCGCCGCCCGCAGCCAGGCGCCCATCGTTTTGGTGGGCAAAGGCATCACTTTTGACACCGGGGGCATCTCCATGAAGCCGGCCCCCGAAATGGACGAGATGAAATACGACATGAGCGGGGCGGCCAGCGTGCTGGGCGTTTTCAAGGCTTTGGGCGAGCTCAAACCGGCCATCAATGTCGTGGGTTTGATTCCCGCCACCGAAAACATGCCCGATGGCCTGGCGGTCAAGCCCGGCGATGTGGTCACCAGCATGAGCGGTCAGACCATTGAAATCCTGAACACCGATGCCGAAGGTCGCCTGGTCTTGTGCGACGCACTGACGTATGCCGAGCGCTTCAAGCCACAAGCTGTCATCGACATCGCGACCCTGACGGGCGCTTGCGTCATCGCTTTGGGCGCGGTGCGTTCGGGTTTGTTCACCAGCGACGACCAACTGGCCCAAGACCTCCAGCAAGCAGGCGATGCTGCGGGTGACCTGTGTTGGCGCATGCCCATGGACGACGAGTATGCAGAGGGTCTCAAAACCCGTTTTGCCGATGTGGCCAACGTGGCGGGCAGGGCGGCCGGGTCGGTGACGGCGGCCAAATTCCTGCAGCGCTTTGCCAAGAAATACCCCTGGGCGCATTTGGACATCGCAGGCACAGCCTGGAAAAGTGGTGCCGCCAAAGGCGCGACAGGTCGCCCCGTGGCTTTGTTGATGCATTATTTGCTGGCTCAGTCTGCCAAGGCTTCAGCCAAGCCTGTTCGCTCCCAACGCGCCCGAGTTGCGGCCTGATGACCCGGATCGAGTTTCACTTCAACGCGCCAGAGCGTCTGCAATACGCTTGCCGCTTGTTGCGCAAGGCCAGCGCCCAGCGTTTGCGCATGGGCGTGGTGGGCTCGGCCGCCTCTTTGCGTCAGCTCGATGCGGCCTTGTGGACCTTTTCTGCGGTGGATTTTTTGCCGCACAGCACAGCTGCAGACAGCCCCGACATTCAGCAAGCTTCGAGCATTTTGCTGAGTGAAGATCCGGCTTTGTGTGCCGAACGACAGGTGCTGGTCAATTTGGGGGACGAGGTGCCGCTAGGTTTTGAACGGTTTGAGAGGCTGATCGAAATCGTGGCGGTGGATGACCATGGCCGCATGACCGCCCGTCAGCGCTGGAAGCACTACACCGCGCAAGGCTATGATTTGAAGCAACACGATTTGTCCAAGTTGGGTACCACATGAACTCACTACGCACGTCGACCCGAGACAGCGGACCGGATGGCGCCATTCCGGTATTGACCGCTGCAGTGGCCACATCGGACATCCCGGCGGCCTTGCTCGCAGCTTTGGACGCACGCTTGGCTGAAAAAGCATCGGTCCTGGCTTTGTCGCAGGAATTGATGAAAAACCTGCGTCCAGAACTTGACCGCATGGCCGCAGAGCTGGTGCAGCGCAGCGTCCAGGGCATGTGGGAAAAGCGTGCTGAAATCTACAAAAATATCAGCCACCCCAACGTTTGAGTGCGATGGACTTTCGTTTTCCCTAGCGCACAAGTTCTCGCTTTTGCAGTATCTTCCCATCTTGCTTGATTGAAGCAATTTCTTCTTCGGAGTTTCCATGAAATTTTCAGGTCGTCGTTCTTTGTCCGTGATCGCTGTGGCTGCAGCGGCCGTTGCTCTGGCCGCTTGCGGCAAAAAAGAAGCGGCGTCGGACGCGCAAGTCATCAAGATTGGTCACGTGGGCCCCGTCAGCGGTGCCATTGCCCACCTGGGTAAAGACAACGAAAACGGCGCCCGCATGGCCATTGAAGAGCTCAATGCCGCTGGTCTGAAATTCGGCGAGAAGGTCGTCAAATTTGAATTGCTGGCCGAAGACGATGCCGCCGACCCCAAGCAAGGCACGGCAGCCGCTCAGAAGCTGGTGGACGCCAAAGTTAACGGCGTGATCGGTCACCTGAACTCCGGCACTACCATTCCGGCCTCGCAGATCTACAACGCGGCAGGCATTCCCCAGATTTCGCCTTCAGCCACCAACCCCAAATACACCCGTCAGGGTTACACCGGCGCCTTCCGTGTGGTGGCGGACGATGTGCACCTGGGCGGCACGCTGGGCAAATACGCCGTGGAAACCCTCAAGGGCAAGAACATCGCCGTGATCGATGACCGTACTGCCTACGGTCAGGGCGTGGCAGAAGAGTTCAAGAAGGGCGCCAGCGCTGCAGGTGGCACCATCGTGGGCCACGAGTTCACGACCGACAAGGCATCTGACTTCAACGCCATCCTGACCACCCTGAAGGCCAAGAAGCCGGATGTGGTGTTCTTTGGTGGCATGGACGCTGTGGCCGGCCCGATGCTGCGCCAGATGAAATCTCTGGGCATCAACGCGAAATTCATGGGCGGTGATGGCATTTGCACCACCGAGCTGGCCAAACTGGCTGGCGATGCCATGAAAGACGACACCGTGTTCTGTGCCGAAGCCGGCGGTGTGGAAGGCGAGCAAAAAGCCAGCATGGACAAGTTCCGCGCAGACTTCAAAGCCAAGTTCAATGCCGATGTGCAGGTCTATGCACCTTATGTTTACGACGCTGTGAAAGTCATGGCAACCGCCATGGTGAACGCAGGCTCTGCCGATCCCGCCAAGTATTTGCCAGCGCTGAAAGCCATCAAATACAAAGGTGTGACCGGTGACATCGTGTTCGACGAGAAAGGCGACATCAAGAATGGCGCTTTGACCTTGTACACCTACAAAGGCGGCGAGCGCGCACAGCTGGCCGTTGTGCGCTGATGCCATTCGCCCCGAACAAGGGCGTTGGAGGCATAAAAAAAGCCTGCACTTGCGTGCAGGCTTTTTCATTTCTGGCGGAACAGGCGGGATTCGAACCCGCGGTGGGCTATTAACCCACACACGCTTTCCAGGCGTGCGACTTAAACCACTCATCCACCGTTCCAAGCCTCTTATTGTAGCAGTGGAAAAGTGCGTTCTGAGTGCCAGCAGACAATTCGTCGCACACCTGCGCATGAGGTTTTTTGCGTAATTCTGCTTTTTGTCGCGTGGAAGTCACTTTTTATCCTTAAACTTCGCGCCTGTTTCTCCCTCTTTGGGGCTTGAGCCCACCTCTGCCATGAAATTTCGCTTTCCCATCGTCATCATTGACGAAGACTACCGTTCTGAAAACACTTCAGGCTTGGGTATCCGTGCTTTGGCGGACGCCATCGTCAGCGAAGGCTTCGAGGTTTTGGGGGTGACCAGTTATGGCGACCTGTCGCAGTTCGCGCAGCAGCAAAGCCGTGCCAGTGCCTTCATCCTGTCGATCGATGACGAAGAGTTTTCGCCCGGTCCGGATCTTGACCCCGCCGTCATCAGTTTGCGAGCCTTCATCGATGAAGTGCGCCGCAAGAATGCCGACGTGCCGATCTACATCTACGGCGAGACCAAGACCAGCCAGCACTTGCCCAACGACATCTTGCGTGAGTTGCACGGCTTCATCCACATGTACGAAGACACGCCCGAATTCATGGCGCGTCACATCATCCGCGAAGCCAAGAGCTATCTGGAAGGCCTGCAGCCACCGTTCTTCAAGGCGCTGCTCGATTACGCAGAAGACGGCTCGTACTCTTGGCACTGCCCTGGTCACTCGGGTGGCGTGGCTTTCCTGAAAAGCCCTGTGGGCCAGATGTACCACCAGTTTTATGGCGAGAACATGCTGCGCGCGGACGTGTGCAACGCGGTGGAAGAACTCGGCCAGCTGCTGGACCACAACGGCGCGATTGGCGAGAGCGAGCGCAATGCGGCTCGCATCTTCAATGCCGACCACTGCTTCTTTGTGACCAATGGCACCAGCACCTCCAACAAGATGGTCTGGCACCATGCTGTGGCCCCTGGCGATGTGGTGGTGGTGGACCGCAACTGCCACAAATCCATCCTGCACTCGATCATCATGACCGGTGCGATTCCGGTGTTTTTGAAGCCCACGCGCAACCATTTCGGCATCATCGGCCCGATCCCCAAGAGCGAGTTTGAACCCGCAGCGATCCAGGCCAAGATCAAGAAAAACCCGTTGCTCAAGGGGGTGGACGCCAAAAAGGTCAAGCCACGCATCCTGACACTGACACAGTCAACGTACGACGGCGTGCTCTACAACACCGAGACCATCAAAGGCATGCTCGACGGTTATGTGGAGAACCTGCACTTTGACGAGGCCTGGTTGCCACACGCAGCATTCCACCCGTTTTATGGCCCATACCATGCCATGGGCAAAAAGCGCGCCCGTCCCAAAGAGTCGATGGTTTATGCCACCCAATCCATTCACAAGCTGTTGGCGGGCATCAGCCAGGCCAGCCATGTGCTGGTGCAGGATGCGCAAAACACCAAGCTGGACCGCCCGTTGTTCAACGAGGCTTACCTGATGCACACCTCGACCAGCCCGCAGTACAGCATCATCGCCAGCTGCGATGTGGCGGCTGCCATGATGGAGCCGCCCGGCGGCACCGCGCTGGTGGAAGAAAGCATTGCCGAGGCACTGGACTTTCGCCGAGCCATGCGCAAGGTGGATGCCGAATACGGCAAGGACTGGTGGTTCAAGGTTTGGGGCCCCGAGAAATTCTCGGAAGAGGGCATTGGCCGCGCCGACGACTGGATCTTGCGCAACGACCCGCGCAAGAAAGCCAGCAAGTGGCACGGTTTTGGCCAGCAGCTGGCCGATGGCTTCAACATGCTCGACCCGATCAAGTCGACCATCGTCACGCCCGGTTTGGACCTGGACGGCAAGTTTGACAAGACCGGCATCCCGGCCTCGATCGTCAGCAAATTCCTGACCGAACACGGTGTGGTGGTCGAGAAGACCGGCCTGTACAGCTTCTTCATCATGTTCACCATCGGCATCACCAAGGGCCGCTGGAACACGTTGCTGACCGCTTTGCAGCAGTTCAAGGACGATTACGCCAAGAACCAGCCCATGTGGAAAATCCTGCCAGAGTTCTGCCAGAAGCACCCGCGCTACGAGCGCATGGGCTTGCGTGACCTGTGTCAGCACGTGCACGAGATGTACGCCCGCTACGACATCGCACGCCTGACGACTGAGATGTACCTGTCGGATCTGGCGCCGGCCATGAAGCCTTCGGATGCCTATGCGCACATTGCCCAGCGCAAGACGGAGCGCGTGGAAATCGACCATCTGGAAGGCCGCATCACCGTGGGCCTGGTGACGCCTTACCCACCGGGCATTCCTTTGCTCATTCCCGGTGAAGTCTTCAACAAGAAGATCGTGGATTACCTCAAGTTCGCCCGCGAGTTCAACGAGAAGTGCCCAGGCTTTGAGACCGACATCCACGGCTTGGTGGAAATCAAAGACGATGACGGCAAAAAACGCTACTTTGCCGATTGCGTCAAGGAGTCCTGATCAAGGAGGTGCCAGGCCATCTGGCGCCTCTGTGCAGACAACAAAAAAAGCGGCCTCGGCCGCTTTTTTTGTTGAGGATGACGCGGATCAGGCTGCTTCAACGGGTTCTGCAATGCCGCCCACGACCTGGCTGAAGCCTCCGTCCACATACGTGATTTCAGCGGTCACGCCAGCGGCCAGATCGCTCAGCAAGAAAGCAGCCACATTGCCCACGTCCTCGATGGTCACGTTGCGGCGGATGGGCGAGGCCTCGGCCACAACCGACAGGATCTTGCCAAAACCCTTGATGCCGCTGGCGGCCAGGGTCTTGATGGGGCCTGCCGAGATGCCGTTGGCACGCAGGCCACGGCCTTGGCTGCCCAAAGATTCGGCCAGGTAGCGCACCGAGGCTTCCAGGCTGGCTTTGGCCAAGCCCATGGTGTTGTAGTTGGGCACGTTGCGGATGGCGCCCAAATAGGTCAGTGTCAGCACAGCCGATTTGTCGTTCAAGTAGGGCAGGGCTGCTTTGGCCATGCCGGGGAAGCTGTAGGCGCTGATGTCATGGGCGATCTTGAAGCCTTCGCGCGACAAGCCGTCGAGGAAGTCGCCCGCAATCGCTTCGCGGGGGGCGTAGCCGATGGCGTGCACGAAACCGTCGAACTTGGGCCAGTGGGCCGACAGGTCGGTGAACAGCTTTTCAATTTGCTCGTCGCTGCCCACATCGCAGTCAAACACGAGTTTGGAGTCGAAGTCTGCCGCAAATTCGGTGATGCGGTCCTTGAAACGCTCGCCCACATAGCTGAAAGCCAGCTCGGCTCCTTGGGCGTGGCAAGCCTTGGCAATGCCATAGGCGATCGAGCGGTTGGACAGCACGCCGGTGATCAGCAGTTTTTTACCAGCCAGGAATCCAGTTTTTTGGGTCATGTCTTCAACTCCGAGAAAATATGGGCAGAATTGTCGCATGCCAAGACACACGGTTCGAATCGGGAGAAGTTGCCTGCTGGCGGTCATGGCCTGTTGGGTGATGCCTGTCTGGGCTGCGCATGCTTATGGCCAGTTTGGCGATGTGCGTTACCCGGCCGGTTTTGCGCATTTCAGTTACGTCAATCCGCAAGCCCCCAAGGGCGGCGAGATCACGCTGGTGCCGCCCACGCGGCAATCGAATTTCGACAAGTACAACCCCTTCACCCTCAAGGGCAGCGCGCCGCCGGGCATGTTGAACATGGTGTTTGACACCTTGCTGGTGGGCAATATGGACGAGCCAACCACGGCCTATGGCTTGCTGGCTTCGGATGTTCAGGTCGCGCCCGATCGCTTGTCGGTCACTTTCAGCTTGAATCCGCTGGCGCGCTTTCACAACGGCGATCCTGTGCTGGCAGTCGATGTCAAGCATTCGTTTGAGCGCATCACCAGCAAGCAGGCGGCGCCCCAGTACCGCACTTATTTTGGCGAAGTGAAATCGGCCACGGTGTTGTCCGAGCGTCAGATCCGGTTTGATTTTCAAAGGCCCAACCGCGAGTTGCCTTTGATTGTGGGCAGCTTGCCCGTGTTCAGCCGCCAATGGGGTTTGCAGGCGGGCGTGCACAAACCGCTGGACCAGATGGTGATGGACATGCCCATTGCCTCGGGGCCTTACCGCATCGGGCCGGTGCAGTTTGGTCGGGACGTGACTTATGTGCGCGATGCAAATTACTGGGCACGCGATTTGAATGTCCGCAAAGGCCTGTTCAATTTTGACCGCATCACCTACAAAATCTACAAGGACAGCACGGCGCAGCTCGAAGCCTTCAAGGCCGGTGAGTTCGATTACATGCAGTCTTTTGTGGCGCGTGAGTGGGCCCGGGCCTACACCGGTCGCGCGTTTGACCGTGGTGAACTGGTCAAGGCCGAATTGCCACACGGCAATGCCGGTGACTTTCAGGGCTTTCAGTTCAATTTGCGCCGCGAGAAATTCCAGGACGTGAGGGTGCGCCAGGCCATTGCCCTGGCGATGGATTTTGAATGGCTCAACCGCCAGCTGTTCTACAACGCTTACACACGGGTGCGAGGCTATTTCGTGGCCAGCGATTTCGAAGCCAAGGGCCGCCCGGGCGCTGATGAGTTGCCACTTCTGGCGCCTTTGCGGGCCCTCTTGCCTGCAGCGGTGTGGGATGCCGACGTGCCGCAGCCTCCAGCGACCCAACTGGCCGCCGATTCCGGGCACACCCTGCGCGACCACTTGCGCCAAGCGCGTGATCTTTTGGCCAGCGCGGGCTGGACTTACCGGGATGGCGCATTGCGCAACGCGAATGGCCAGCCGATGGTGCTTGAATTTCTGGACAGTTCCGGCTCCATGGGTCGAGTGGTCACGCCTTTTGCCAAGAATCTGGAAAAGCTGGGCATCCAAGTCCAGTACAAGGTGATTGACTTCGCCTTGCTGCAAAAGCGCATGGATGTGTTCGACTTCGATGTGGTGAGCAACCGCACCGTGGGCAGCGAGGCGCCTGGTACCGAGTTGCTCGAACGCTTCGGTTCCAAATCGGCCGATGCCGAAGGCTCGGGCAATGTGCTGGGCCTGAAAGACCCGGCTGTGGATGCCTTGCTCGACAAGGTGGTCAGCGCCACCACACGCCCGCAGCTGGTGGCCAGCTTGCGTGCCCTGGACAGGGTGCTCAGGCACGGTCACTATGTGGTGCCGCATTGGTATGGTGCCGTGCACCGGGTGTCCTGGCGCGCTGCGGCTTTTGATAGGCCGCCAGTCTTGCCCCGTTATTACCAGCCTGAGGCTTTGGTGACGACGGTGTGGTGGTCCCCATCTGCCAAAAGGCCTTGAGCATGTTCGCTTACATCGTTAAACGCTTGTTGCTGATGGTCCCGACCTTGCTGGGTGTGTTGCTCATGACGTTTGTGGTCATCCAGTTTGTGCCGGGTGGCCCCGTGGAGCAGATGGTGGCGCAACTGCAAGGCCGAGATTCGGGCGGGGAGGGTGCCACCGCTTCAGGCAGTGGTTACCGCGGCAGGCAGGGTGTGGATGCTGCACGGATTGCCGAAATCAAGACCTTGTATGGTTTTGACAAGCCGCCAGCTGAACGTTTTTGGATGATGCTCAAGCAGTTTGCCCGTTTCGATCTGGGCAAGAGTTTTTTCTACCCCAAGGACGTCTGGAGCCTGATCCAGGAGAAGCTGCCGGTTTCCATCAGCCTGGGTTTGTGGACATTCGTTTTGAGTTACCTGGTGTCCGTGCCGCTGGGCATTGCCAAGGCGGTGCGGGCGGGCTCGCGCTTTGACACCGTGACCAGTCTGCTGGTGTTGGTGGGTTATGCCATTCCCGGTTTTGTTTTGGGTGTGGCGCTGTTGGTGATTTTTGGCGGGCAGTTGCAATGGTTCCCGCTGCGGGGGCTGACCTCGTCCGATTGGTCGCAACTGAGCTGGGGAGCCCAGGTGACCGATTATTTGTGGCACATCGCCTTGCCGGTCACGGCCAGTGTGTTGGGCGCTTTTGCCGTCATCACCATGCTGACCAAGAACGCCTTCCTTGAGGAAATCCGCAAGCAATACGTGCTGACCGCGCGCGCCAAGGGCCTGAGTGAGCGCCGTGTGCTGTACCGCCATGTCATGCGCAATGCGCTGATCCCTTTGGTGACGGGATTTCCTGCGGCCTTCATCGGGGCTTTTTTTACCGGCTCCCTGCTGATCGAGACACTGTTTTCTTTGGACGGCCTGGGGCTGCTCAGCTACGAGGCGGTGATCCGCAGGGACTACCCGGTGGTGCTGGGCACCTTGTACCTGTTCACCCTGATCGGTTTGGTGACCAAGCTGATCAGTGATCTGTGTTACCTCTGGGTGGATCCCCGTGTGAAGTTCGACAAATGACGCCCCCCAGCCCCCAGATGTCCCCTGCACGCCGCGCTTGGTTGCGTTTCAAACGCAACCGCCTGGGCTATGGCAGCCTGCTCATTTTTTTGGTCTTTTTTGCGCTCAGCCTGTGCGCCGAGTTTTTGTCCAACGACAAACCCTTGCTCGTGCGTTACCAAGGCCATTGGTATTTCCCTGTGGTGCAGACCTTGCCTGAAAAGGTTTTTGGCGGGGACTTTGAAACGCCCACCGATTACCTTGATCCCTTCATTCAGAAACAATTGCAAGCTGCGGGCAACTGGGTGCTCAAGGCACCCAACCCCTACCACCACAGCACCCTGGACTACTTTGCACCATTGCCCAACCCGGCGCCACCGACATCGCGCAACTGGCTGGGTACGGATGACCGAGGCCGTGATGTGCTGGCGCGCCTGATTTATGGCTTTCGCATCTCGGTGTTGTTTGCGCTGGCTTTGACGATTTTTGGTGTGCTGCTGGGTGTGCTCACGGGCGCGGTGCAGGGCTTTTTTGCCGGCAAGATCGATCTGGTGTTCCAGCGCTTTATTGAGATCTGGAGCGCCATGCCGGAGCTGTATCTGCTCATCATCTTTTCTGCGGTCTTTGAGCCCAGTGTGGGTTTGCTGCTGGTCTTGCTCAGCCTGTTTGGCTGGATGGGCTTGTCCGACTACGTGCGGGCCGAATTTCTGCGCAACCGCCAGCTCGATTACGTCAAATCGGCCAGAGCGCTCGGCCTGGGCCACGGGCAGATCATCTGGCGCCATGTGCTGCCCAACAGCATGACGCCCGTGGTGACCTTCTTGCCGTTTCGCATGAGCGGTGCGATTTTGGCTTTGACCTCGCTGGATTTTCTGGGCCTGGGGGTGCCACCGGGCACGCCGTCTTTGGGCGAGTTGCTGGCACAAGGCAAAAACAACATTGACGCCTGGTGGATTTCGATGTCCACCTTTGGCGTGCTGGTGATCACCTTGCTCTTGCTGACCTTCATGGGGGATGCCCTGCGCGACGCCCTGGACCCACGAAAGGCGCAATCGTGAACAATCCCTTGTTGCAACTGAAAGACTTCAGCGTCCGGTTTGGCGACAGTGCCGTTGTGCAGGGCGTAGATCTGACGCTGCGTGCAGGCGAGCGCCTGGCCCTGGTGGGCGAATCGGGTTCTGGCAAATCGGTCACCGCTTTGTCGATCTTGCGTTTGCTGGAATCGGCCAGCCTGTCTGGTCAGGTACTTTGGCAAGGCGAAGACCTGCTTGAGAAATCTTCGGCCGACATGCAGCGCATTCGCGGTGACGAGATCGCCATGATTTTTCAGGAGCCCATGACGGCCTTGAACCCCTTGCTCACGGTGGGTCAGCAGATCACGGAAGTGCTGGAGCTGAAAAAGGCCTTGCGCCCGAATGCGGCCAAAGCCCGCGCTGTCGAATTGTTGGCAGACACCGGCATCGACGATCCTGAGCGCCGTTTTGACGCGTACCCCCACCAGTTGTCAGGCGGCCAGCGGCAGCGGGCCATGATGGCCATGGCCTTGGCGTCCGAGCCCAAATTGTTGCTGGCCGATGAACCGACCACAGCTTTGGACGCCAGCTTGCGCTTGCAAATGCTGGCGCTGCTGGCGCACTTGCAGCGCAAGACCGGCATGGCGGTGCTGTTGATCACGCACGACTTGTCCTTGGTGCGGCATTTTGCCGATCGGGTGGCGGTCATGGAAAAAGGCCAACTGGTCGAACAGGGGCCGATGGCCCAGCTGTTTGCCAAGCCGCAGCACGCCTACACCCGCAAACTGCTGGACAGCCGCCCCAGCCGTGCGGGTTTGGCCCAGCCCGATCCGGCGGCTCTGCCGATGCTGCAGGTCAAAGCCCTGGCCATCCGTTACCCCATAGCGGGCGGAGGCTTTCGCAGCTGGTTCAAGCCGCGCCGCTTCACCGCCTTGCAGGGCGCCGATTTTGAAATCCGCCCAGGCATGACCTTGGGGGTCATGGGCGAGTCGGGTTCTGGCAAGTCCAGCCTGGCCCAGGCGGTGTTGGGTTTGATCCCGTTTGAGGGGGATGTGCGCTTTTCCGGACGGACCTGGTTGGGCTCGCCATCCCGGGACCGCGCCTTGCGGGCGCAAATTCAGGTGGTGTTTCAGGACCCCTTTGGCAGTTTGTCGCCCCGCATGACGGTCGGCGAGATCGTCTCGGAAGGTCTGCGGCTGCACCATCCCCAATGGTCTGCGGCGCAAATCGAGCAGCGGGTGCTGGCCACCTTGGGGGAGGTGGGCTTGCCTGTGGCGGCGTTCCCCGATGTGCTCAACCGTTACCCGCATGCGTTTTCTGGCGGGCAGCGCCAACGCATCGCACTGGCCCGCGCTTTGGTGGTGGATCCCTTGTTGCTGGTGCTGGACGAGCCCACCAGCGCGCTGGATGTCACCGTTCAGCAGCAAATTTTGGCTTTGCTGCAAGATTTGCAGAAAACCCGGGGCATGGCCTATTTGTTGATCACACACGATGTGGATGTGCTGCGGGCCATGGCGCATGAAGTTCTGGTTTTGCAGGCCGGGCAAGTGGTGGAATCAGGCCCGGCGCCGCAGGTGCTCAATGGGCCGCAACACCCCTACACACTTGCTTTGCTGGACGCTTTCCCGGAATCTTCCAAATCCGTGGGCTTCAATTGACTTGTTTTCCTTAAAAATCACACACTTAGCGCATTTTTCAGATAGAATACTGGCTTCACGACCAAACGGGCGGGTTTTCACCGCCCGTTTTTTTTGGTCTTTCATTTTTAAGTTTGACATTTCGAAGTTCTGTGGCACTGCAACAAATCGTTGAAGAAACCGTGATCGGCCTGGGCTATGACCTGGTCGAAATTGAACGCTCTGCGGGCGGCTTGCTGCGCATCACGATCGATTGGCCATGGCAGCCCGGGTCTGATGCCTTCATCACGGTAGAAGACTGCGAAAAAGTCAATCGGCAGTTGCAGTTCGCCCTCGAAGTCGACGGCGTGACGTACAACCGCCTCGAAATCTCATCCCCAGGCATTGACCGGCCACTGCGCCACGAAAAAGACTTTGAACGTTTTGCAGGCGAGTTGATTGACCTGACGCTCAAAGCCCCCATGGGTGAAAACGCCCAAGGCATGGTCAGTGCCAACCGCAAAAAATTCCGCGGCACGCTCGAGCGTGACGCCGCAGGCACAGGCTGGCAAATCGTCTGGAGCGACGAGCCCGCCGTCAAGCCTGGCCAAAGGATCAGTAAAAAACGCGTGCCAGCCCCCTTGCATGCACTGGGGTTCACACTGGATGAACTGCGTGAAGCCCGTTTGGCACCTGTTGTGGATTTCAAAGGGCGCAAGCCCAAGGCGCAAGCCTGACCTTGTGTCGGCTGTTGAATATGTGAATCGGGGCTGCACAGCAGTCCCACTGGATTAGGAGAGTCGAGTCATGAATCGCGAAATGTTGATGTTGGTCGATGCCATCTCACGTGAAAAGAACGTGGAGCGCGACGTGGTGTTTGGTGCCGTGGAAGCCGCCTTGGCTCAAGCCACCAAAAAGCTGTATGCCGGCGAAGTGGATATCCGCGTGTCGGTCGACCGCGACAGCGGCAGCTATGAAACCTTCCGCCGCTGGCATGTGGTGCCCGATGAAGCTGGCCTGCAATTGCCCGAGCAGGAAATCCTCCTGTTCGAAGCCAAAGAACAAATCCCTGACATCGAAGTTGACGAGTACATCGAAGAGCCGATCGAGTCTTTGCCCATTGGCCGCATTGGCGCGATGGCGGCCAAGCAGGTGATCTTGCAAAAAATCCGCGATGCCGAACGTGAAATGCTGCTCAACGACTTCATGTCGCGTGGCGAAAAGATCTTTGTCGGCACCGTCAAGCGCATGGACAAGGGTGACATCATCTGCGAAGCAGGCCGCGTTGAAGGCCGTCTGCGCCGCAGCGAGATGATCCCCAAGGAAAACCTGCGCAGCGGTGACCGCGTGCGCGCCATGATCATGGACGTGGACCTGACCTTGCGCGGCGCCCCCATCATCTTGTCGCGTTCGGCCCCTGAATTCATGATCGAGCTGTTCCGTCAGGAAGTGCCCGAGATCGAACAAGGCCTGCTGGAAATCAAAACCTGCGCCCGTGATCCCGGCTCGCGCGCCAAGATTGCCGTGCTCTCGCACGACAAGCGCGTGGACCCCATCGGCACTTGCGTCGGTGTGCGTGGCACCCGTGTGAACGCTGTGACCAACGAGTTGGCCGGTGAGCGCGTGGACATCGTGCTGTGGAGCGAAGACCCCGCCCAGTTCGTGATCGGTGCGCTGGCTCCGGCCAACGTGCAGTCCATCGTGGTGGACGAAGAAAAGCACGCCATGGATGTGGTGGTCGACGAAGAAAACCTGGCGATCGCGATTGGCCGTGGCGGTCAAAACGTCCGTCTGGCTTCTGACCTGACCGGCTGGAAGATCAACATCATGGATGCCGCCGAGTCTGCGCAAAAGCAGGCCGAAGAAAGCTCCGGTATCCGTCAGCTGTTCATGGAAAAGCTGGACGTGGACCAGGAAATCGCCGACATCCTGATCGAAGAAGGTTTCACCAGCCTGGAAGAAGTGGCCTATGTGCCGATCCAGGAAATGCTGGAGATTGAAAGCTTCGACGAAGACACGATCAACGAGCTGCGTTCACGCGCCAAAGACGCTTTGTTGACCATGGAGATCGCGATTGAAGAAAGCGTTGAAGACGTTTCTCAAGATCTGCGTGACTTGCCAGGCTTGACGCCTGAGCTGATTTCCAAGCTGGTGGAAGCGGGTGTCCATACCCGTGACGACCTGGCTGACCTGGCCACCGACGAATTGACCGACATCACGGGTCAATCTGCCGAAGATGCCACCGCCCTGATCATGAAAGCCCGCGAACACTGGTTCGCAGGCCAGGCCTGAAGTTAACGGAGGCTTGAACACCATTATGTCCAGCACCACAGTTGCCGAGTTCGCCAATGAACTCAAAAAATCCGCCGACGTCTTGTTGCAGCAATTGAGCGCAGCAGGCGTGGCCAAAGCATCGGACAGCGAAACGCTCAGCGATGCCGACAAGCAAAAGCTGCTGAGCTATTTGCAAACCAGCCACGGCACACAAGCCGGTGACCGCAAGAAAATCACCCTGGTCAAGAAATCGACCAGCGAGATCAAGCAAGCCGACTCCACCGGTAAAGCCCGCACCATCCAGGTCGAAGTGCGCAAAAAGCGTACCTTGATCAAGCGGGACGACGAAGTCGCAGCCGAGCCGCAAGTCGAAGCACCACAGGAACCTGTGATCGACCATGCTGAATTGGCCCGCCGCGAAGAAGAAGCCCGCCGTCAAGCCGAGCTGATCCGCCGCCAGGAAGAAGAGTTGGCTGAAAAACGCCGCCTGCGCGAAGCGCAAGAAGCCCAACAACGCGCAGAAGCAGAAGCTGAAGCGCAACAAGCCAAAGCGCAAGCCGAGGCCCTCGCGCAAGCTGCCGAAGCTGCCAAGCCGGTTTTGAGCCGCGATGAGCGTGAGCAACTGGCCCGTGCGGAAGCCGCCAGCATCAACGCCTCGCAAGCCAAGCCTGCTGCACCGGCAGCGCCTGTGGTGTCCGCACAAGAAACCGCCGCTGCACAAGCGGCCGAAAAAGCCAAAGCTGACCAAGTTGCCCGCGAAGAGGCTGCTTCCAAAGCCGCCGCCGAGTCCAAAGCGCGTGCCGACGAAGAAACCGCTCGCGCTCGTGATTTGGACGAACGCCGCCGCAAAGCGCTGGCCGAAGCCGAAGCCATCCGCGCCATGATGAACGCCCCCAAGAAGGTGCTCGTCGCGAAAAAAGAAGAACCCAAAGTCGAGCCCAAAGCCGCTGTCAAAGGCACGCTGCACAAGCCCGCAGGCACGCCTGCGCCAGGCGCTCGCACAGCCGCAGCCAAAGCCGGTGAAACGGCAGGTCCTGCAGGCAACAAGGAAGTCAAATCCGCCAAGCTGTCGTCCAGCTGGGCAGGTGATCCTGCCAAGAAGAAAGCCATTCCGACCCGTGGTGACACGAGTGGTGGCGTGGGCCGCAACAACTGGCGTGGTGGTCCCCGTGGCCGCCGTGGCAATGAGCGCGATCGCGACGACTCGCACGGCCAGTCGGCACCGCAAGAAGTGCGCGTGCTGGAAGTGCACGTGCCCGAAACCATCACCGTGGCCGAATTGGCCCACAAGATGGCGATCAAGGCATCCGAGGTCATCAAGCACCTGATGAAGCTCGGACAGATGGCCACCATGAACCAGCCGCTGGACCAGGACACCGCCATGATCGTGGTGGAAGAAATGGGCCACAAAGCCGTGATCGCGGCGCTGGACGATCCAGAAGCCTTCACCGACGAAGAAGTGTCCGATCAGCACGCCGAGGCCTTGCCCCGTGCGCCTGTGGTCACCGTCATGGGTCACGTGGACCACGGCAAGACCTCGCTGCTGGACTACATCCGCCGTGCCAAAGTGGCCTCGGGCGAAGCCGGTGGAATCACGCAGCACATTGGTGCCTACCACGTGGAAACACCACGCGGCATGATTTCTTTCCTGGACACCCCCGGTCACGAGGCCTTCACGGCCATGCGTGCCCGTGGTGCACAAGCCACCGACATCGTCATCCTCGTGGTGGCCGGTGACGACGGCGTCATGCCCCAGACCAAGGAAGCCATCAAGCACGCCAAAGCAGCCGGTGTGCCGATCGTGGTCGCCATCAACAAGATGGACAAGCCCGATGCCAACATCGAACGCGTTCGCGCCGAACTGATTTCCGAAGAAGTCGTGCCCGAAGAATTCGGTGGCGATGCGCCTTTCGTTTCCGTGTCGGCCAAAACCGGCATGGGCATCGACGATCTGCTGGAGCAAGTGCTCTTGCAGGCTGAAGTGCTGGAACTCAAGGCCCCCGTGGCCGCAGCCGCCAAGGGCCTGGTCATCGAAGCCCGTTTGGACAAGGGCCGCGGCCCTGTGGCCACCATCCTGGTGCAGTCCGGTACTTTGAACACCGGCGACGTGGTGCTGGCAGGCCAGACCTTTGGCCGCGTGCGCGCCATGCTGGACGAAAACGGTCAGCCGATCAAATCGGCCGGTCCTTCGATCCCTGTCGAGATCCAAGGTCTGACCGAAGTGCCACAAGCCGGTGATGAATTCATGGTCATGGGCGACGAGCGCCGTGCCCGCGAAATCGCCACTTACCGCGCTGGCAAGTTCCGCAACACCAAACTGGCCAAGCAACAAGCGGCCAAGCTGGAGAACATGTTCACCGACATGTCTGCGGGCGAAGTCAAGATGCTGCCGATCATCATCAAGGCCGACGTGCAGGGTTCGCAAGAAGCCCTGGGCGCTTCCTTGCTCAAGCTGTCGACCGATGAGGTCAAAGTCCAGCTGGTTTACGCCGGTGTGGGCGGTATCAGCGAGTCCGACATCAACCTGGCGATCGCCTCCAAGGCCATCGTGATCGGTTTCAACGTGCGTGCCGATGCCGGTGCCCGCAAGCTGGCCGAAGGCAATGGCGTTGACGTTCATTACTACAACATCATTTATGACGCTGTGGATGAACTCAAAGCCGCCATGTCGGGCATGTTGGCCCCCGAGCAACGCGAAGAGATCATGGGTATGGCCGAAATCCGGACCGTGTTCGTGGCTTCCAAGATCGGTACCGTTGCAGGCTGTATGGTCACTTCGGGTCAAGTCACCCGCAACGCCAAATTCCGCCTGCTGCGCGACAACGTGGTCATCTACACGGGCGAGCTCGACTCGCTCAAGCGCCTCAAGGACGATGTGCGCGAAGTCAAAGAAGGCTTCGAGTGCGGTATCAAGCTCAAGAACTACAACGACATCAAAGAAGGCGATCAGCTCGAATTCTTCGACGTCAAGGAAATCGCGAGAACGCTGTAAATGGCCCGTAAAAAGGTTTCATCCGTACCGAACCGCGGTTTCCGCGTGGCCGACCAGATCCAGCGGGATCTGGCCGAGCTGATCGCGCGTGAGTTGAAAGACCCACGCGTGGGCATGGTAACGATCAACGCGGTCGAGGTGACACCCGACTACGCCCATGCGAAAGTGTTTTTCAGTGTCTTGACGGGCAACCCCGACGAGGCGACAGAAGGCTTGAACGCAGCGGCGGGTTTCTTGCGCAATGGTTTGTTCAAGCGTTTGCACATCCACACTGTGCCCACGCTGCACTTCATGTTCGATCGCACCACCGAGCGCGCATCTGACATGAATGCGCTGATCTCCAAAGCCGTGGCTTCACGGGCAAAAGACGCAGAAGAATGAACTCAGCGCCATGCACCAGGGTGCAGCGGCGCCCTGTGCATGGGGTGTTGCTGCTCGACAAACCACTGGGTTTGTCCAGCAATCAGGCTTTGCAAAAAGCCAAATGGTTGTTGCGCGCCGAAAAAGCCGGCCACACGGGCACATTGGACCCTCTGGCCACTGGGGCATTGCCTTTGTGCTTTGGTGCGGCCACGAAGTTCAGTCAGCAGCATCTGGATGCCGACAAGGTTTACGAGACGACAGTGCGGCTGGGCCTGAAGACCAGCACGGCTGACGCAGAAGGTGAAGTGATTCAGACACGTGAAGTGTCATGTACGCCTGGTATGGTGGTGGAAGTTCTGGACCAGTTCATGGGCCCGATCAGCCAGGTGCCGCCCATGCACAGTGCCTTGAAAAAGGACGGCAAGGCTTTGTACGAATATGCCCGCGAGGGCGAGACCGTTGAGCGCGAAGCGCGTAAGGTGGTGATCCATGATCTGGAACTGCTGGACATGCAATTGCAAGGGGATGCCCCATTTTTGCGCTTGCGTGTGGCCTGCAGCAAAGGCACATACATCCGCACCCTGGGTGAGGACATTGCCGAAGCCCTGGGTTGTGGCGGCCACCTGAGCGCGTTGCGCCGGGTGCGAACCGGTCCTTTTGGTGCTGCGCAATGCGTGACCTTGCCAGAGCTGGAAGCCATGGATGAAGCCGAGCGCCTGAGCGCTTTGCTGCCGGTGGATGTTTTGTTGCCGGGCTACACCGAAGTGAGTCTGGACAGCGACAACGCGGGACGATTTTTGAGTGGGGTGCGCCGACGCGGCCCTTGGGTTGATTGTGATCATGTGGCCGTTTATGGAGAACATCCTCGGGCATTGCTGGGAACAGCACATGTGCGTGGCGGCGAATTGATTCCGGGTCGATTGTTGAGCCCGATCGAAATTCAACAGATTTTGGAAAAATCACCTGTCAACGTGCCTTTGCTGGCCGAGCAGGTTTAAAGGAAGAGAAAGCATGAGCAAGCAAATTCGCAACATCGCCATCATCGCGCACGTTGACCACGGTAAAACCACCATGGTTGACCAACTGCTGCGCCAGTCGGGTACCTTCGCTGACCACGAAAAAGTGGTCGACACCGTGATGGACAACAACGCCATCGAACGCGAGCGCGGCATCACCATCCTGGCCAAGAACTGTGCCGTGAGCTGGGAAGGCACCCACATCAACATCGTGGACACCCCCGGACACGCGGACTTCGGTGGCGAAGTGGAACGCGCCTTGTCCATGGTCGACGGCGTGGTGCTGTTGATCGATGCGCAAGAAGGCCCCATGCCTCAGACCCGTTTCGTGACCAAAAAGGCCTTGGCCCTGGGCCTCAAGCCCATCGTGGTCGTCAACAAAGTGGACAAGCCCGGTGCGAACCCCGACAAAGTCGTGAACGCCGCTTTCGATTTGTTCGACAAACTCGGTGCCAACGACGAGCAGTTGGACTTCCCAGTGGTGTACGCCTCGGGCATCAACGGCTGGACTTCGCTGGAAGAGGGCGCACCTGGCGAGCAGTGGGGCCCCGACATGTCGGCCCTGTTCAACACCGTGCTCAAGCACGTCAAGCCCAACGCAGGCGACCCCGCAGCACCGCTGCAATTGCAGATTTCCGCACTCGACTTCTCGACCTTCGTCGGCCGCATCGGTGTGGGCCGCATCAGCCAGGGTACCGTCAAGCCCAACATGGATGTGGTCGTCATGGAAGGCCCAGACGGCTCCGCCATCAAAGGCCGTGTCAACCAGGTCTTGACTTTCCAAGGTCTGGACCGCGTGCAAGTGACCGAAGCCGGTCCTGGCGACATCGTCTTGATCAACGGCATTGCCGACCTGAACATCGGCGTGACCGTGACCGACCCCACCAACCCTGCACCTTTGCCCATGCTCAAGGTGGACGAGCCCACGCTGACCATGAACTTCTGCGTGAACACCTCGCCTTTGGCCGGTCGTGAAGGCAAGTACGTGACCAGCCGTCAGATCTGGGACCGTCTGCAGAAAGAACTTCAGCACAACGTGGCCCTGCGCGTGAAAGAAACCGACGAAGACGGTATCTTTGAAGTCGCCGGTCGCGGTGAATTGCACCTGACCATCTTGCTGGAAAACATGCGCCGCGAAGGCTACGAGCTGGCAGTGTCCAAGCCCCGCGTGCTGTTCCGCGACATCGACGGTGAGCGCCACGAGCCTATCGAGTTGGTCACTGCCGACATCGAAGAAAACCACCAGGGTGGCGTGATGCAAGCCTTGGGCGAGCGCAAGGGCGAGCTGGTCAACATGGAACCCGATGGCCGTGGTCGCGTCCGTCTGGAGTACCGCATCCCGGCCCGTGGCCTGATCGGTTTCACCAATGAATTCCTGAACCTGACCCGTGGTTCCGGCCTGATCTCCAACATCTTTGACGGCTACGAGCCACACAAAGGCGACATCGGTGGCCGCAAAAACGGTGTGCTGATCTCCATGGACGACGGTGAAATCTTCACCTACGCCCTGGGCAAGTTGGACGACCGTGGCCGCATGTTCGTCAAGGCGAACGATCCGGTGTACGAAGGCATGATTGTGGGTATCCACAGCCGTGACAACGATCTGGTGGTCAACGCCACCCGCACCAAGCAGCTGACCAACTTCCGCGTCTCCGGCAAGGAAGACGCGATCAAGATCACGCCACCGATCGACTTGACACTGGAATACGGTGTGGAATTCATCGAAGACGACGAGTTGGTGGAAATCACGCCCAAGAGCGTTCGCCTGCGCAAGCGCTTCCTCAAGGAAAGCGACCGCAAGCGCAACAAGTGATCTGAAACGGCGGGCTTGACATGAAACTCAGGCACGGTCAGGCGGTCGCGATGATGGTGGGGGTCACAGCCTTGTGGTCCATCGCCGGTGTTGTGACCCGCCAACTGGAACAAGCCCGCAGTTTCGAGGTGACGTTCTGGCGCAGCTTCTTCACGGTGCTGTCGCTGCTCGTCATCCTGCCGCTGTGGCAGGGCAGGGGCGTGTGGTCCCGCATGCCCTGGCGCAGCCCTTATTTTTGGCTCTCTGGCGTGTGCTGGAGTGTCATGTTTACCGCCTTCATGCTGGCCCTGACCTTGACGGCGGTGGCCAATGTGCTGATCACCATGGCGCTGGGCCCTTTGCTCACCGCCTTGATCACCCGAATTTTTCTGAGGCACCGTTTGCCCGCACGCACCTGGGGCGCGATTGTGCTGGCCGGCGCAGGCATTGCCTGGATGTATGGCAGTCAACTGAGTCTGGGCGCCCCCAATTTCCTGCTCGGCTCTGCGGTCGCCCTGTGTGTGCCGATTGCAGGCGCTGTGCAATGGACGCTGGTTCAAAAAAGCCATGCAGAAGGTCTCGATCTGGACCTGGTGCCCTCGGTGCTCATCGGGGCCTTGCTGTCATCGCTGTTCACCTTCCCCTTGGCCTGGCCTTTTCAGGCCTCTGCCCACGACGTGGCTTTGTTGGCCACACTCGGCCTGTTCCAATTGGCGATTCCCTGTACCTTGTCGGTGATCTGTGCTCGCGTGCTCAAAGCGCCGGAGGTGTCACTTCTGGCATTGCTTGAAATCGTTTTTGGGATTGCACTCGCATGGTGGGGCGCCCACGAAGCGCCTCAGCCCAGTGTCTTGCTGGGCGGGGCCCTGGTTTTGAGCGCCTTGCTCATGAATGAATTTTTAGCCCGGAAAAACAATGTCTGACGTCATCGCCACCATCGAAGGCCGCATCGGCTGCATCACCCTTAACCGTCCCAAAGCGCTCAATGCCTTGTCGTTGGGCATGGTCCGCGACATCACCAAAGTGCTGCTGGACTGGCAACACCATGACCAAGTTTTGGCGGTGGCCGTGCGCGGCACCAACAAGGAAGGCCCGTTTGGTGCTTTTTGCGCGGGCGGTGACATCCGTTATTTCCATCAGGCCGCCACGGCAGGCGACCCGAGTCTGGAAGACTTCTTCACCGAAGAGTACCGCCTGAACCATTTGATCCACACCTACCCCAAGCCCTACATTGCCTTGATGGATGGCATTGTGATGGGCGGCGGCATGGGCATCAGCCAGGGCGCCAGCGTGCGCGTGGTCACCGAGCGGACCAAGATGGCCATGCCCGAGACCAACATCGGCTTGTTCCCGGACGTGGGGGGCGGTTACTTTTTGAGCCGCTGTGCAGGGCGTCTGGGTGAATACCTGGGCCTGACAGGTCACATGCTGCAAGGCGAAGACGCGGTCCACGCCGGTCTGGCCGATGGCCTGGTGGCCTCGGGCAAGTTGGCGCACCTGTGGCAAACCTTGATTGAAACGCCGTTTGAAAATGGCGAAGCAGTGGAGCGCTGGGTCACCACCCGCTTTGACCACCTGGAAAGAACAAGCCTGCCACACCGCGCCGAGATGGACACGGCCTTTGCCTTGCCCAGTGTGGGCGAGATCTTGCACACGCTCGAATCGTCTGGCGATGAATGGTCCGCACACACCGCCAAAACCTTGCGCCAGCGTTCGCCGCTGATGCTGCATGTGGTGCTGGAGCAAATCCGCCGTGCCCGCAGCATGGGCCTGGCCGATGACCTGCGCATGGAGCGTGATCTGGTGCGCCATTGCTTTGCACTGCGTCCGGTCAGCCAGAGCGAAACGGTCGAAGGCATCCGTGCGCTGGCCGTGGACAAGGACCACCAGCCCAAATGGCAACCTGCCAAAGTTGAAGAAGTGGATGCAGCAGAAGTGGCCGCATTTTTTGTTAGCCCCTGGCCAGCACACGCACACCCACTGCGCGAGCTGAACTGATCAGCGGTGGCGGCTTTTCATCGCCCGTTCGACTTCGCGTTTGCCTTCGCGGTCCTTGATGGTGTCGCGTTTGTCGTGCTCGGCCTTGCCCTTGGCCAGCGCGATGTCGCATTTCACCTTGCCTGATTTCCAGTGCAGGTTGATCGGCACCAGGGTGTAGCCCTTTTGCTCGATCTTGCCGATCAGTCGCTTGATCTCGTCCTTGTTGAGCAGCAGTTTGCGTGTGCGTGCGGCTTCCGGGTTGATGTGGGTGGATGCGGTTTTGAGCGGGTTGATCAGGCAACCAATGATGAACAGCTCGCCATTGCGGATCACCACATAGCCGTCGGTCAGTTGTACCTTGCCTTCACGGATGGCCTTGACCTCCCAGCCTTCCAGCACCATGCCCGCCTCGTAACGCTCTTCGAAAAAATAGTCGAAGGCCGCCTTTTTGTTTTCGGCGATCTTGGCAAAGGTGGGGGCAGCAGGGGACTTTTTATTCGTGGCCATGGTGAACAGATCAGGGCGGGACGAAAAAACTACAATCCCAGCCAACATTGCATTGTATGAAGAATATCCACAAGTCCGTCCTCATCTGGTATGCCCCAGAGGAAATGTTTCGCCTCGTGACCGATGTGGCCAGCTACCCCGAGTTTTTGCCCTGGTGTGACCAGGCACGCGTGCTCGAAAGCGATGCGCAGGGCATGCTGGCCGAAGTCGGCATCAGCCTGGGCGGCATCAAGCAAACTTTCACCACCCGCAACACCCATGAAGCAGGGCGCTCGGTGGGCATGAGTTTGGTCAAAGGACCGTTTTCCAATCTCAATGGCACCTGGCGCTTTTTGCCCGTGGGCGATGGCTCGCAGCGCGCCTGCAAAGTGGAGCTGGACTTGCAGTATGGCTTTTCCAGCACCACGCTGGCTGCGCTGATTGGCCCGGTGTTCGACAAGATCGCTGCCAGCCTGGTCGATGCCTTTGTCAAGCGCGCCGAGGCGGTGTATGGCTGAGTCCACAGTCCAGGTCAGCCTGTGCTGGAGCCTCGCACCTCGGCAAGTGCATGAACACCCATTGCGCGTGCCCGAGGGCAGCACTGTGAAAGCCGCCGTGGAGGCTTTGCTCTTGGTCGGCGTGCCCGGCTTGTCCGAAATGGATTTGGCCAAACTGCCTTTCATGCACCCGGGCATTTGGGGGCACAAGGTACAGTGGACTGCCCGCGTGCACGCAGGTGACCGCATCGAGCTGTACCGCGACCTGAAGGTCGATCCGAAAGTGGCGCGTCGCCAGCGTTTCAAACGCCAGGGCAAAGGCCGCACCGGTTTGTTTGCCAACCGCAAAAGCGGCGTGGCCGCAGGCTATTGAGCCCGCTCTGTCTCTTTTCAAACCCATCACCATGCAAGCCCTTTTGAACGCCATCGCCCAGATGCGCAACACCACCGATGCGTACCGGGTTTTTCATGGCCGTGGCGGTGTGTACCCCGATTGCGAGCACTGGACCCTGGATTGGTTTGCGCCGGTCTGGGTCTTGACGAGCTTCAAGCCCGTCAGCGACGAAGAATTGGCCCACTGCCACAGCGCCCTCGAACAGCGCTGGCAAACCTTAGCCCCTAACGAGCCGCTTAACTGGGTGTTCCAGTGTCGCGCCACAGGCCAAGCCGAAACCCGGCTCATGGCGGGCAGCGTGCCCGAAAAGCATGTGGTGACCGAGCAGGGCGCTCACTACCTGGTGCACGTCATGCGCGGGCAAAACCACGGCCTGTTTCTGGACATGGCCAAGGGCCGCGAATGGCTCAAACAACACGCCAAGCACGAGAACATCCTCAACCTGTTCGCCTACACCTGCGCGTTTTCGGTGGTGGCTTTGCAGGGTGGGGCGGCGCAAGTGGTCAATGTGGACATGAGCCAAGGCGCTTTGGCGATTGGTCAGCAAAACCACCGCCTGAATAATCTGCCGCCCAAAGCCCGCTTTTTGGGGCACGACATCTTCAAGACCTGGGGCAAGATCAACAAGATGGGGCCGTATGGCGTGATCGTGATCGACCCGCCCAGCTACCAAAAGGGCAGCTTCATCGCGACCAAGGACTACGTCAAGCTGATCCGTCGCCTGCCCGATTTGCTGGAGCCACAAGGCCATGTGCTGCTGTGCCTGAACGCGCCGGAGCTGGACACGCAATTTCTGCACAGCCAGGTGGCCGAGGCGGCCCCCAGCTTGCGCTTTGTGGCGCGACTGGACAATCCGGCGGCTTTTGTCGATACCAACCCCGAAAATTCACTCAAAGTGCTGCATTACCAGAACGCCTGATGCGTCTTGGGGCTTGATCGGACGCCATTTTTGCGGGGTGAGCAGGGAAATCCCTCGGTCGGCGCGGGTACAATCCATTTTTTGGAGCCTTAGCTTATGCGCCTACTCGGTAAAGCCCTTACTTTCGACGACGTTCTCCTCGTCCCCGCCTATTCCCAAGTCCTGCCCAAGGACACGTCGCTCGCGACGCAATTCACCCGCAACATTCGCCTGAACTTGCCTTTGGTCTCTGCGGCCATGGACACGGTCACCGAAGCGCGTCTGGCCATTGCCATCGCGCAAGAAGGCGGCATCGGCATCGTGCACAAAAACCTCACCGCCCAAGAGCAAGCCGCTCAAGTGGCCAAGGTCAAGCGCTACGAATCGGGTGTGCTGCGCGACCCGGTTGTCATCACCCCCGACACCACCGTTCGCCAGGTCATGGCCCTGTCGGACGAGCTGGGCGTGTCCGGCTTTCCCGTTTGTGACGGCGGCAAGGTGGTCGGCATCGTGACCGGCCGCGACCTGCGCTTTGAGACCCGCTACGACCAGAAGGTCAGCGAGATCATGACGCCGCGTGAACGCCTGGTGACCGTGCCCGAAGGCACCACACCCGAGCAGGCCAAGCACCTGCTCAACAAACACAAGCTCGAACGCCTGCTGGTGGTCAACGACGCCTTTGAACTCAAAGGCCTGATCACCGTCAAGGACATCACCAAACAGCTGAACTTCCCCAACGCCGCACGCGACGCTGCAGGCAAACTGCGCGTGGGCGCGGCCGTGGGCGTGGGCGAGGGCACCGAAGAGCGCGTCGAAGCGCTGGCCCGTGCCGGCGTGGACGCCATCGTGGTGGACACCGCACACGGCCACAGCAAGGGCGTGCTCGACCGCGTGCGTTGGGTCAAGCAAAACTACCCCCACATCGAAGTCATTGGCGGCAACATCGCCACCGGCGCTGCCGCTTTGGCCTTGGTCGAGGCGGGCGCTGATGGCGTCAAAGTCGGTATCGGCCCCGGCTCCATCTGCACCACCCGCATTGTGGCGGGCGTGGGCGTGCCGCAAATCATGGCTGTGGACAGCGTGGCCACTGCTCTCAAAGGCACAGGCGTGCCCTTGATCGCAGACGGCGGCATCCGCTACAGCGGCGACATCGCCAAGGCGATTGCCGCAGGTGCTGGCACCGTCATGATGGGTGGCATGTTTGCCGGCACCGAAGAGGCTCCCGGTGAAGTGATCCTGTACCAGGGCCGCAGCTACAAGAGCTACCGCGGCATGGGCTCGATTGGCGCCATGCAGCAGGGCAGTGCCGACCGCTACTTCCAGGAGTCGAGCACAGGCAACCCCAACGCCGACAAACTGGTGCCCGAAGGCATCGAAGGCCGCGTGCCCTACAAAGGCTCGGTCGTGTCCATCATTTACCAGATGGCCGGTGGCTTGCGCGCCAGCATGGGTTACTGCGGCTGTGCCACCATTGAGGCCATGCACAACGAATCCCAGTTCGTGGAAATCACCGCCGCGGGCATCCGTGAAAGCCACGTCCACGACGTGCAGATCACCAAGGAAGCCCCGAACTACCGGGCAGACTGAGCGCCGTTAAAATCACGGCATCCCGAACCAAGGCGTCTGGACCCCCCCAGACGCCTTTTCCATTCATAGAGACCGCCTGCCATGCAGCATTCCAAGATCCTGATCCTCGACTTCGGCTCCCAAGTCACCCAGCTGATTGCCCGTCGCGTGCGCGAAGCGCATGTCTTTTGCGAGGTGCATCCCTGCGATGTGAGCAGCGAGTGGGTGCGCGAATACGCCAAAGACGGCAACCTCAAGGGCATCATCCTGTCCGGCTCGCACGCCAGTGTGTACGAGGTGGACGACCGCGCCCCTGACGCCGTGTTCGAACTGGGCGTGCCTGTTTTGGGTATTTGCTACGGCATGCAGACCATGGCCGAGCAATTGGGAGGCAAGGTCGAAGCCGGTCACACCCGCGAATTTGGCTACGCCGAAGTCCGCGCCCATGGCCACACCGAGCTGCTCAAGGGCATCGAAGACTTCGCCACGCCCGAAGGCCACGGCATGCTCAAGGTCTGGATGAGCCACGGCGACAAGGTCACCCAATTACCTGAAGGCTTCAAGGTCATGGCCTCGACCCCGGCTTGCCCGATTGCCGGCATGGCCGACGAGGCGCGCAAGTTTTACGCGGTGCAGTTCCACCCCGAAGTCACGCACACCGTGCAGGGCCAGGCACTGCTCAACCGCTTCGTGCTGGACATCTGCCAAGCCCGCCCCGACTGGATCATGGGCGACTACATCGAAGAAGCTGTCGCCAAAATTCGCGAGCAAGTCGGTGACGAAGAAGTCATCCTCGGCCTGTCCGGCGGTGTGGATTCTTCGGTGGCTGCCGCATTGATCCACCGCGCCATCGGCGACAAGCTGACCTGCGTGTTTGTGGACCACGGCCTGCTGCGCCTCAATGAAGGCGACATGGTCATGGACATGTTCGTCGGCAAGCTGCACGCGCATGTGATTCGCGTGGACGCCAGCGACTTGTTCCTGGGCAAGCTGGCGGGCGTGAGCGAGCCCGAAGCCAAGCGCAAGATCATCGGCGGCTTGTTTGTCGATGTGTTCAAAGAGCAGGCCGCCAAACTCAAGGCTGGTGACGGCGGCCACAAGGGCGCGACGTTCTTGGCCCAGGGCACGATTTACCCCGACGTGATCGAGTCTGGCGGTGCCAAGAGCAAGAAGGCCGTCACCATCAAGAGCCACCACAACGTGGGCGGCTTGCCCGAGCAGCTGGGCCTGAAATTGCTGGAGCCGCTGCGCGAACTGTTCAAGGACGAAGTGCGCGAACTCGGCGTGGCCCTGGGCCTGCCGCGTGAGATGGTCTACCGCCACCCCTTCCCAGGCCCCGGCCTGGGCGTGCGGATTCTGGGCGAAGTCAAAAAGGAATACGCCGACCTGCTGCGCCGTGCGGACGCGATCTTCATCGAAGAGCTGCGCAACTTCACCGACGATAACGGCAAGACCTGGTACGACCTGACCAGCCAGGCCTTCACCGTGTTCCTGCCGGTCAAGAGCGTGGGCGTGATGGGCGATGGCCGCACCTATGACTACGTGGTGGCCTTGCGTGCCGTGCAAACCAGCGACTTCATGACAGCCGACTGGGCCGAGCTGCCTTATGCGCTGCTCAAGAAAGTGTCTGGCCGCATCATCAACGAGGTGCGCGGCATCAACCGCGTGACCTACGACGTGAGTTCCAAACCACCGGCCACGATCGAGTGGGAATAAACTCAAAACAGTTTGTCCCGTTGTGTTTTCCTGAGTAATGCCCGCTTTTTGCGGGCATTTTTTCTGGTGCCTCAAGTCTTGAAGTCTCGCAGTAAGTGCGGTATGCCCGCCAGGAAAGCGGTCACATGCATGGCGATGACCTTTTCCACGGGAATGGATGTCGTGTCGAGGTAGACATGTCGCCGGATGCCCAAGTGAGAAATATTGCCATGCAAAACCCAGCCGATTTCCTGCATCATGGCCGGTTCTTTAGGGCACGTGGCGCCGATCTCGAATGCGGCCTCTTCGGTGATGGTTTGTAGCAGGTTGCGGATGATCTCGGCAATGTAAGTGGGGGCAATTTCGACTTCAGCCAAAGACGCATAGATAAAAAGTCTCAGCCACCTGCGGGTGAGGATGGCATCGTAGTATTCACGGTAAAAATTCTCCAAACGTTCTTGCAGCGGTACTTGCCGGTCGCGCAGTCGTATGAACCAGATGGCCTTGAATGGACCTGCGATCTCGGCTTCATAGACCGCGCTGATGAGACCCGCTTTGCTGGGGAAGACGCTGTACAGCAAGCGTTGTGACACACCACAAGCATCGGCCAAAGCGCGGGTTTGTGCTGTCAGTCCGTTTTCCGAGAAAAACTCAAACGCTTTTTCCAGGATCTGCGCTCTGCGTTCACGTGCAGGCATGCGCGCGGTCGACTTTCGTGCCGTGCTTACTTTCGTGCTGGGTTTGTCCAGTGCGGTGCGGCGACTCGCCGCCAATTTGTCTGATTTGGCTTCCATGGGGGAACAGGTATTGAATGAGGTCAAGTGTAGACACTCCACACGCTTTGCCGCAAAATACTTATCGTCATATGACGATATAGACTTGCTTTTCAAAGCGCAAGCTGAAGCCTTCAAAGGAAAAATGATGATTTACGAAATGCGCACATACCAGGTTCAACCCGGCAAAGCCGGCGAATTCCTCAAGATGTACCAGTCCAAGGGCTTGCCCATCATTTCCCGTTACGCAAAGCTGATCGGGTGCTGGGTGAAGGAATCTGGCGTGCTCAATTCCACCGTCTTCATTTGGGCATATGAAGATTTTGCACACCGTACAAGTCAACGGGCCCAATTGATGCAAGACCCGGCATGGTCTGCGTTCATTCCGGAAATGCTCCCTTATCTGGTGCATCAGGAAAGCGTCTTCATGAATCCCGCAGCATTTTCGCCTGCTAAATAAGCACCCAGGCACGGTATGCCTGTCAGCGTATTCGACCTGTTCAAGGTTGGCATCGGTCCCTCCAGTTCACACACTGTGGGTCCGATGCGAATTGCAGTGGGATTTGTACAGACCTTGTCTGAAGCAGGTGTGCTGCACATCACCACAAAGGTGGAGGTTCATCTTTATGGTTCCTTGGCGCTGACCGGGCGTGGACACGCCACAGATCGTGCCGTTGCGCTGGGCTTGATGGGTTTTCTGCCTGATGCCATGGACCCGATCATGGCCGAAATGGCCTATGTTCAGCTACTTCAAAGCAATCGTCTTTCGCTCGCCGGTCAGCAAGATATCGTGTTCTCACCAGAGCGGCACATCGTCTTTCACATGGGGCGTACGCTGCCAGAGCATCCCAATGGCATGTGCATGGTGGCCATGGATGAGGGCGGTCATTGTCTGCTTGAGAAAACCAGCTTTTCAATCGGTGGCGGATTCGTTGCCAGCTTGGAGCAAATGAGGACGCCAACTGGCTTGGATGGCTTCGCGTGGCCATATGAGTACAAGTCTGCAAGTGAGCTGCTGGCTCTGTGCCGTCAACAGCAGCTCAGCATTGCAGATGTGACGCTGGCCAATGAATCGGCCTTGCGTGCGCAGCAAGATGTGCTGCATGGCCTCGATCAACTGCATCAAACCATGATGGCCTGCATGGACAGGGGCCTTCAAGCCAATGGGGTTCTGCCCGGTGGTTTGGGTGTACGCAGGCGGGCGCGCACCCTGTATGAAGCTGTTCGGGCTCGGGGGCCTGGCCCAGGCCCTTTATGGCAACTGGATTGGGTCAATGCGTTCGCTGTGGCGGTGAATGAGGAAAACGCCGCAGGTGGCCAGGTGGTCACTGCACCGACCAACGGCGCTTCCGGGGTCATTCCTGCCGTCATGCGCTACCACACGCAGTTTTGTGCTGGTCATCAGCCAGATTCAGCGCGTATTTTTTTACTGACTGCTGGCGCCATTGGATCGCTCTACAAAGAAAATGCTTCGATCTCTGGTGCTGAGGTAGGGTGTCAAGGTGAGGTGGGGGTGGCCGCTTCCATGGCTGCGGCCGGACTTGCAGCAGTGCTCGGGGGCAATCTCGAGCAGGTTGAAAATGCAGCCGAAATTGCCATGGAGCACCATTTGGGCATGACTTGTGATCCGGTTGGTGGTTTGGTTCAGATTCCTTGCATTGAGCGCAACGCCATGGGGGCAGTCAAGGCCATCAATGCGGCTCACTTGGCAATGGCAGGGGATGGGTCACACCATATTTCGCTGGACCGGGTCATTGACACGATGGGGCAAACGGGTGCGGATATGAGCCAGAAATACAAGGAAACCTCACTCGGTGGCTTGGCCGTGAGCATTGTGGCTTGCTGATCGATGTGTTTTTTGAAAAATTTCATATCGTCACTTGACGATATGAAGAGGATTCATCAATAATGAAAACACGGTCGGGTTGGCAGCATGGGCTTGCTGGTCTGCGTGCCGATGAATGCGGTGATGCTATTGGCTGTGCCGCGGTTCCTTGCTAGGAGCGTTACTGATGACTGATATCCTGACTGGCGATGCATCGCGTCGTGAATTTCTGAAGATGACGGCTGCCGCAGGGCTGGCCGGCTCAAGCGCACTGTCGCTGGATGCATTTGCACAAACGGCCCCGATCAACTTTTATGCGTGGTCAGCTGCTGTTGATCTGGTCAAAAGCCACATCACCGCCTTTGAGTTGAGCACCAAGCTCAAAGTGAACTACAACAATGCGCCGTGGGCTCAGTACCGTGAGGCCATGGTCACCAAATTCGTAGGAAAAGCACCACTCGATGTGCTCTGGGTGTCCGACAGTTGGCTGCCGGAATGGGCGGAAGCTGGGTGGATCGCGCCGATCGACAACTTTCCCGAGCTCACCAAATACAACGCAGAGACGGATGATTTCTGCCTGCAGTCGATGCGTTACAAAGGCAAGCAATACGGCCTGACTTATTACAGCGACTACATGGCCTTCTTCTACGATGACCAGCTGATGAAAAAGGCCGGCATCAAAGCGCCTCCGTCCACCTGGAGCGAGCTCACGGAACAGTGCCTGGCAATCAAGAAAGCCGGCTTGTCTGAATACCCGATGATGCTGTCCATGGCACGCGAGAGCTGGTTGATTGAATTCCTCAGTGCCATGGTCTTTTCCAATGGTGGGCGTTTCACGGATGACAGTGGTGTTTCCGTCATGGCGGACCCCAAGCGCGGCGCGGCGCAGGCTTTGCAGTGGGTTGTTGATGCGGTGAATAAACACAAGATCATCTCTCCCGCTTGTGTTGAAACAGGTGAACTCAATGGCCTGAAAGCCTTTGGTGCGGGCAACCATGCTTTTGCTCTGCTCAGCAGATACCGCATTCGAACATTGAATGATCCCAAGCAGTCGGCCATTGCGGGTCGTGTCAAACAGGCCTTGATGCCTGCAGGTCCAGGTGGCTCACATACCACCGTAGGCTGGATGCGTTTCCATGGCATGACGGCGCAAGCTGCCGCAGACAAGGGCCGCGCAGCGAATGCGGCCAAATTGATCGAATGGTTTGGTGGCAAGGCCGGTGCGCAGTACCAATTTCAGAAAATGCTATTTTCTGATTTGGGCTCTGGCTTTGGCGTCAAGGGTTTGTTCAAAGACCCGGACATTCAGGAAAGCTACAAAAAGTACGCGGACATCGCCATGTTCGAAAAGCAGCAGCAACTGGCGCGCAAAAAGGATGTCATCACCCCTTGGTTTGGGGAGTGGGATGAGGTCAACAGCACGGCGTGGCAATCCGCAGTGCTGGGCAAATCCACTGTGGCGGCGGCCTTGAAAAAGTCTTCTGACGCATGGAATGACTTGCGCAAGGCCTGATTCCGCGACTGTCAGGGGCTCGGGAATGAATCCGGGCTCCTGGTTTTTTGATTGAGACCCCCATGAATAAGCTCAAGCCGTTCAAGCGGCGCTGGTTGCCCGTACCTGGAAGCGCCTATGACCAGCGCAGCGCGATGCTGTTCCTTGCGCCCATGATGCTGGTGCTCTTTGTTGTGGCCGTATTTCCTGTGCTGTATTCCTTTTGGATCAGCTTGTATGACCTCAAGCTCACACGCCCACATCGCGTTCCGTTTGTCTGGTTCGACAACTACTTCAAAATCTTTGCAGACCCCCTGTTTTGGGAGTCGGTCGCACGCACGGCCAGCTTTACTGTCATGTCCGTGCTGGCCGTGATGGTGGTGGCCACCTTGATGGCCATGTTGCTGAACGAAGACTTTCGCGGAAGACGTCTCCTATCTGCCATCTTGCTGATTCCCTGGGCCATTCCATATGTTGCCAACGGCCTGATGTGGAAATGGATCTATGACTCAGGTTATGGCGCGCTCAATGGCTTGTTGATGCAATTGGGGTTCATTGACAAGTACATTGTCATGCTGGGTGATACGGATAAAACCATGGGTTTGATCACCAACGCGTTTGTATGGAAAGAAGTGCCTTTGGCCACCATCTTGCTCTTGGTTACCCTCAAGTCCATACGTGCCGACCTGTACAGCGCAGCCAAGGTGGATGGGGCCAACACTTGGCAGCGTTTTGTGCACATCACCTTGCCGCAGCTGGTGCCTGGTTTTGCCTTGGTGATGATTTATGAGTCGATGATGGCCATTCGCCACTTTGACCTCTTCTTCATCCTGACCGAGGGGGGGCCTGCAGATGCATCGCACGTGGTGGCTTGGCAGGTGTACGTTGAGACTTTCCGCAAGTTGGCGTTTGGCACCGGGGCGGCCTTGGCCTACATCATGGCAGTGGCTACTTTCCTGCTGGCCTATTTTGTCATTCGCAGTACGAGCAAAAAGCTCTGAGCATCCCTTCTCGGAAAAGACACACATGACTCAATTTATGCCGGGGCGTCGTACGGTCCTCTTCATAGGCTCTTTGCTTTTTTCGCTGTATGTGCTGGCCCCTATTGCATGGCTGGTGTCGTCATCGGTTCAGTCCGAGGCAGAAATCACCTCTGTCCCGCCTCATTGGATTCCAGACCAGCCCACGCTGGAAAATTTTTCGGCCATCTTCAAAACAAGCAGTGAGGTCGTGACCTACGAAAACCGCAAGCAGGGCGATACGGCCACTGGTGGCTTTATTCCGTCAACTGCAGTCAATTTGTTGCCCTCCATGAAGAACAGCTTTTTGGTGGCTTTGGCAGTGGTCTTGCTCAATCTGTTGGTCAGCGTGCCGGCTGCCTATGCCTTGGCCAAGATCCGCTTTATCGGGCGAACCACCTCCATTTATTTCATGCTCAGTACCCGGGTGATTCCGGACATCGCACTGGTGGTGCCTTTCTTTTTATTTGTCCAGAAACTGGGTTTGATGGACAACCTGTGGTCCTTGATCATCACCTACCTGGCCATCACAGTGCCTTTCAGCATTTTCATTCTCACGGGCTATTTTGAATCCTTGCCCGATGAGCTGGACAAGGCTGCGCGTGTGGACGGCTGCTCTCGACTGCAAACTTTGCTGCTGGTTTATTTGCCACTGGCCATGCCTTCGCTGGTGGCAGTGATTCTGTTTGCATTTTTGACCAGCTGGAACGAGTTCCTGCTGGCCTTGATGTTCACCCAGACACCAGCCTCTCAAACGATGCCCATTGTGGTTGCATCCTTCACCTCCGATTTCAACATCAGTTTTTCGTTCATCAATGCGGCCGGGGTCATGGCCATCGTGCCTCCTGTGATCATCGCCATTGTTTTTGAGCGCTACATCGTCTCTGGCCTGACCGCCGGTGCCGTCAAGGGCTAAGCCCGTCATCAGGAGTTCGTCGTGGCAAGAATCAAATTTGAAGCTGTCGGTAAAAAATACCCCAATGGATTTACCGCCTTGGACAACCTCAATCTGGACATCGCAGACAAGGAGTTTTTGGTGCTCTTGGGGCCATCGGGTTGTGGCAAGTCCACCACACTCAACATGATCGCTGGTCTGGAAGATGTGACCGATGGCGCCTTGACATTTGACGATGTGGTCATGAACACAGTGCCTCCGCACCAGCGTGATGTGGCCATGGTTTTTCAGAGCTACGCCTTGTACCCGCACAAGTCTGTTTACGACAACATCGCCTTTGGCTTGAAGATGCGCAAATTCCCCAAGGACGAGATCGATCGACGGGTGCGTGATGCGGCACGTCGACTTGAAATCGAGCCTTTACTCGAACGCCGACCTGATCAGCTTTCGGGTGGACAGCGACAGCGTGTTGCATTGGGGCGTGCGATGGTGCGCAAGCCACAGGTGTTCTTGATGGATGAGCCGTTGTCCAATCTGGATGCAGCGTTGCGCATCTCGATGCGCGCAGAGATCAAGCAGTTGCATCAGGCGATGCAAACGACCTTTGTGTATGTCACGCACGATCAAGCCGAAGCGCTGACCTTGGCTGACCGAATTGTGGTGATGCGCGGCGGTGTGGTCCAGCAGATCGGTGTTCCTGATGAAATTTATGAACGCCCTCGCAACATGTTTGTGGCGTCCTTCCTGGGCAATCCACCGATCAATTTCTTGGAAGGAACATTGACGCTGCGCAACGACCGTCTTGGTTTTGAGCGTGGCTCACTTCGTGTCGAACTTTTGCCCGAGATGGCGCTCAAACTCCATGGGCAGGCGGGCAGGGAAGTTGTGTTGGGTTTGCGCGCAGAAGATGTCGTGGAATCCTTGGCGCCAGAAGCAGGTGCATCTTTGACAGGCCGTGTGGCATCGGTCTTGCCAGTGGGCTCGGATCAGTACCTGGACATGGACATGGAGGGTGCTCGCCTGTTTTTGCGTTTGGGCAAAGAGTGCCATTACCGGGAAGGTGAAATCGCCACGCTGGCGATCAATTTGAACCGAATCCACCTGTTCGACAAGGCCAGCAGCCAAAGCATTCTCTGGTCCTGAGGTGCCGTAGTTTTGAAACCCGCCGCCTTTACTTACCATCGACCCACGTCATTGGACGAAGCCTTGGCCTTGCTGGCCGAGTTTGGTGCAAGCGCACGGCTGCTGGCGGGAGGGCAAAGTCTGGGTCCCATGCTCAATTTGCGGATGGCACGTCCCGAGCATGTGATCGATGTGAACGACCTGACCGAATTCGCCTACGTCCGCCAGTTGGGTGATTTTGTAGAGGTCGGCGGGCTGACGAGACACCATCAGGTGGCTCAGTCGCCTTGTCTTCAGCAGCATTGCCCCTTGCTGACCGAAGCGGCCAGCACGATAGGGCATTACGCGATTCGCCAGCGTGGAACTTTGGGCGGCAGTCTTGCAAACGCAGACCCGGCTGCTCAATTGGCTTTGGTGGCTGTGACTTTGGGTGCGCAAATGACCTTGGTGCGTCGGCAAGGGCAACGGCAACTGACTGCAGATGAATTTTTCATCGGTGCCATGACCACAGCTTTGCAGCCGCAAGAGATGTTGCAGTCTGTGAGGTTTCCCAAATTCAAGGCGAATGAAGCATCTGCCTTTTGCATGTTCAACCGTCGACATGGCGATTTTGCAATGGTGGCAGCGGCGACCACGGTGACCCTACAGGATGGGCGAGCTCAGCACTTGCGTTTGGCTCTTGGCGGTGTTGCGCCCACCCCCTTGCGACTGGATCAGGTGGCACAGCAATTTGAAGGCCGTCTTGTGAATACTCGGTGGGCTGAAGATCTTGCGACCGCTGCGGCGAAGGCCATCGAGCCCCCTGAGGACGAGCGCATTCCGGCGAGCTACCGTAAAGAGTTGGCGAAAACGCTGTCTTTGCGTGCAATCCATCAGGCGTTGAAAAAACTGGAAGCGACTGCATGAGCGAAGAACAAGACATCACCCTGACGGTCAATGGTTGCAATGTGACGTTTCTGGCGGAGCCTCGCAAGCTGCTTTCAGACGCACTGAGGGAGGACTGTCACCTCAACGGCACACATGTGGGCTGCGAGCATGGTGTATGCGGTGCATGCACGGTCCTGGTCGATGGCCGCCCCACGCGTTCGTGCCTGACTTTTGCCGTGCAGATGGAGGGGCATGAAGTCACCACCATAGAAGCCATCGGAACGCCGCAAAGTCTGTCGCCTTTGCAGCAAGCCCTGCACGAGTGCCATGGTTTGCAATGCGGCTTTTGTACCCCCGGCATTGTGATGACGTTTGAAGCTTATCTGAAAGAAACGCCTGACCCCACTGAGGCTCAAATCCGTGAAGCGTTATCAGGCAATCTGTGCCGGTGCACGGGTTATCAAAACATCGTCAAAGCGATTGCTTTGGCGGCATCGCGGATGCAGAAAGCGCAGCGCCATGGCGACTGAAGCGTTTCGTCACATCGGAGCAGCACACCCGCGCAAGGAAGATGCGCGCCTGGTGACTGGACGCGGTCGTTACATCGATGACATTGAAGTTCCTCATGCGTTGCATGCCTGTTTTGTGCGTTCACCGCACGCGCATGCACGGATTGTCAGCATCGATACAGGCGCGGCCTCTGCGATGCCCGGTGTCGTGGCTGTGTATACCGGGAGTGATCTGTTGCAGTGGACGGCTCGCCACCGGATGGCGCCTCCGATTGAGGGATTGCGTGCCATGGAAATGGACGTGTTGCCCGTGGACAAAGTCCGTTTTCAAGGTGACCCGGTGGCTTGTGTGATCGCATCGAGTCGTTACCTCGCAGAAGATGCCGCTGAGTTGGTGGACGTCAGTTGGGAAGTCTTGCCGGCAGTGACCTCGATGGTGCAAGCGCTCAGACCCGATGCGCCGAAGGTGGATGACGACTTGCCAGACAATTTGCTGTCCCACCAGCATGCCGTCCATGGCGATCCAGCAGCAGCCATGGCATCGGCGTATCGCGTGGTCGAATCCACTTTTTCCCAGCATCGACAAACGCACCTCCCCATTGAGACCCGTGGCTGCATTGCAGACTGGGATGTGGGGCGTGAGCACCTGACTTTTCAGGTCGGAACCCAGGCCCCGCATCCTTACCGCAGCACCTTGGCTGCGCGCTTGCGGCTGGCCGAATCGCAGGTGACGATCATTTCACCCGACGTGGGTGGCGGTTTTGGGCAAAAGATCGCGCTGTACCGTGAAGAGTTGGCCGTCGCTGTGGCCTCGATGCAGCTCGGCAAACCCGTGCGCTGGCGCGAAGACCGGATGGAAAACCTGTTGGCTTCATCGCAAGCCCGAGAGGACTACTGCCGCACCCGCGCAGCGGTCGATGCGCAGGGCAGGGTGCAGGCGCTGGAGCTGGAAATCACCGAAGACTTCGGTGCCTACAGTTTCTACCCTGGTAACTACCTGGCTCGGGTGGTGGCCATGATCATCACCGGTCCCTACCGCATCGCTCACTATGCTTATGACGTCAAAGTGGTGCTGACCAACAAAGTGGGCAATGGGCCGATGCGTGCGCCTATGGCTGTGACCAGCTGGGTGATGGATGGAACCTTGGATGCTGTCGCGAGAACCCTCGCTCTGGATCCGATGGCGGTGCGCAAAATCAATATGGTCCAAGGGCATGAGTTGCCATTCACCATGGCCACCGGTGAGGTGCTGTCTGACGTGACACCATGCGCCACCATGGATGCCGTATTGAACGCGCTGGATTATCCCGCTCTGCGTCAACGCCAGACGCAAGCACGAGCCCAAGGACGCTGGCTTGGCATTGGCCTGTGCAACGTGGTCGAGTCCACGACTTATGGCTCTAAATTTTATAAATCAGCAGGCATACCGGGCTCGGGCCATGAAGCGGCGTGGGTACGCATCGAGCCATCGGGCTGGGTCAATGCAGCGGTGGGGCTGGGCGCCACGGGGCAGGGCTATGAGACCTCGCTTGCCAACGCCGTGGCCGAAGGGCTGGGCGTGGCGCCATCCAAGATTCGTCTGCATCTGGGGCACACCGACATTGCGCCATATGGCATGGGCAGTCGGGGTGCACGCGGCGGTACAGCGGGCGGCGGTACTTTGTACCTGTGTGCGCAGCAGGCACGCGATGCGGTGCTTCAAATCGCAGCGCATCGCCTTGGCCTGCCTGATGCGACGCGATTGCGTTTGATCGAAAGCCGTGTTGAGCAATGCCTGGATGGTGCTTGGACAGATACCCGCCTGGGTCTCGAAGACATCGCACGCATGGCCTACCTTGACCCCTTGGCTTTGCCCCCGGGTATGAAACCAGGGCTGGAGTTTCACTTGACCTATGAGCCTCCACCGATGACCTATTCCAATGCTTGCCATGCCTGTGTGGTGGAAGTGGATGGCGACACGGGGGCGGTCACGATACAACGGTACCTCGCTGCCGAAGATTGCGGCACAGTCCTCAGTCCGGTCGTGGTGGAAGGCCAGCAACACGGCGCGATTGCCATGGGGCTGTCGGGATCTTTGTTCGAGCACGTGGAGTACGACCCGACAACAGGACAGAACCTGTCAGGAACATTGGCCGATTACCTGGTCGCAACAGCGCATGAAATTCCGCACATGGAACTCATTGCCATGCACACCGCCAGCACGGCCACACCTGCAGGCATCAAGGGCATGGCAGAAGGCGGCGTGATGGGGGCCATTGGCGCTCTGACCAATGCCGTCAATGACGCTTTGGCCCCTTTGGGCGTGGTCGTCACCCAGCAACCTTTGACACCGATGTACCTGCGCGATCTCATTCGCAAGGCTTCAGCCAACAACACAAAGGCATCCTCATGACCGTGAACTCTTCCAAACCCCGTATCGGTTTTATTGGCCTGGGCATCATGGGGCAAAGCATGGCCGCTCATCTGCTCGCGGCTGGCCATCCCATGACGATATACAACCGCAGTGCAGACAAGGCAGCAGCCTTGACGGCCAAGGGGGCTCATTTGTGTGAGAGCCCAGCGCAAGTTGCTCAGCAGTCGGACATCATCATCACCATGGTGGGTTATCCCAGCGATGTGGAACAAGTCTGGCGAGGCCCTCAAGGCCTGATGGCCAACGCGCGCGATGCGCTGCTGATCGACATGACGACGTCCAGCCCTGCGCTGGCCAAAAGTCTGGCCAATGAGTGCGAAAAACTCGGCCTTCAAGCCTTGGACGCACCGGTCTCTGGCGGTGATGTGGGCGCTCGTGAAGCGAAGTTGTCCATCATGGTCGGGGGCGAGCGTTCGGCCTTTGAAAGGGCCTTGCCCATCCTGCAGCTCATGGGCACCAACATCGTGCACATGGGGCCAGCAGGCGCAGGTCAGCACACCAAGATGAGCAACCAGATCATCATCGCCTCCACCATCATGGGGGTGTGTGAAGGTCTGGCTTACGCCAAAGGCGCGGGTCTTGATGCCGCCGCCTTGCTTCAATGCATTGGCAGCGGCGCGGCAGGCGGCTTTCAACTCAACGTCATGGGCGCACGCATTGCCAAGGGCGATTTTGCACCTGGCTTTTTCATCGAACACTTCCTCAAGGATTTGGGCATTGCATTGGCCGAAGCCGAGCAGCTTGGGCTTGATCTTCCTGGCGCAGCGTTGGCCCGCAAGCTGTATCTGGAAATGGCCGACTCGGGCTTGGGTCGTGCGGGGACGCAAGCCCTGTTTCAGCTTTACAGCGCAGGAGACTGAGCATGGAATTCAGTGGCGAATACCGTATCCCTGTTGCCCAGCAGCAAGTCTGGCAGGCATTGAACGACCCGGCGGTTTTGCAAAAGAGCATTGCGGGATGTCGTCAACTGGACAAGGTCTCCGACACCGAGTTCACAGCCATCGTCACAACCAGCATTGGACCGATTTCAGTGACCTTTCGCGGTGCCGTCGAGCTGAGCGAGCTGAATGCACCCCATGGCTATACCTTGACCGGACAAGGGCAGGGCGGCGCAGCAGGTTTTGCGCGGATGACTGCAAAGGTCAAGCTTGAACAGCTCAGCGCTGAAGAAACATTGCTGCGTTACACCGCAGAGGCCGAGATTGGGGGCAAGCTTGCCAGCGTGGGTAGCCGTTTGGTCCAAAGTGTTGCCAAGAAAAATGCAGACGATTTTTTCACGGCATTTTCTCGCCAGTTGACGGCTCCAACGGATCACGCATCGAACGAACATCCCGCGGCATTGACCCATTCTGAGGCCGTGCGACCTGCTGTGAACATCTCCTCGATGGCCGGTGGTGGTTGGGGTGCCCCGGTCCCTGCATGGCTGGTGGTTTTCACATCTGCGCTGGGTGTGGCGCTGGGTTATTGCCTGGCGCTGGCGGTGCGCTGACCAGATTCACCCCTATTGACTTGGGCTTTGACCATGAAACTCATTGACAGCATCGTCGCTGAAGCATCGCAGATGAAGGCCATTCGACGGGATATCCATGCGCATCCCGAACTTTGTTTTGACGAGCGCCGAACGTCGGATATCGTGGCTGAACGGTTGACCGCATGGGGTATTCTCATTCATCGGGGCTTGGCCAAGACCGGCGTTGTGGGCATCGTTCACGGCCGCGATGGCGGCGCTTGTGGCCGAGCCATTGGACTTCGGGCTGATATGGATGCACTGCCGCTGCAAGAACTCAACACCTTTGCCCATCAGAGCCAACACCTTGGAAAAATGCACGCCTGTGGCCACGATGGGCATACGGCCATGTTGCTGGCAGCAGCACGCCATTTGGCTCAAACCCGTGATTTCGATGGCACGGTGTACCTGATTTTTCAACCTGCGGAGGAAGACGGTGGGGGTGCCCGCGTGATGATTGAGCAAGGCTTGTTCACACAATTTCCGATGCAAGCCGTCTTTGGCATGCACAACTGGCCCGGTGCGCCAGTGGGTACTTTTGCCGTGAGTCCAGGGCCCGTGATGGCTTCTTCGAATGATTTCCGGATCACCATCCGTGGCAAGGGCAGCCATGCGGCCATGCCCGACAACGGCATCGACCCTGTGCCGATCGCTTGCCAGTTGGTGATGGCCTTGCAGACCATCATCAGCCGCAATAAAAAGCCCATCGACGGTGGCGTGATCTCGGTCACTATGATCCACGCAGGTGAAGCCAGCAACGTGGTGCCAGACGCCTGTGAATTGCAAGGCACAGTTCGCACCTTCACCCCTGAATTGCTGGACTTGATCGAGGCCCGCATGAAGACGGTGGCAGAGCACACCTGCCTGGCTTTTGATGCGCAATGTGAATTTGAGTTTCGCCGCAAATACCCCGCCACCATCAACAGTGCGGCCGAGGCTGCATTTGCACGGCAGGTGATGGCAGAGATCGTGGGGGCTGACCAGGTACTTTTACAGCATCCCACCATGACGTCTGAAGACTTTGCCTACATGCTTCAGGCCAAGCCTGGGGCCTACGTTTTTATATCCAATGGTGACGGACAACACCGTGACATGGGCCATGGCGATGGTCCTTGCATGTTGCACAACCCCAGCTACGACTTCAACGACGATTTGATCCCTTTGGGCGCCACCTATTGGACAAAGCTGGCCAAAGCCTGGCTCGACAACCAGCCCTGAACGTCTGTGGAGCCGAGCTGAATTTTCAGCCATCTCTTCATGCCTCACCGGCCAGCGTGGCGTTTGGATTGCCTCGCTGAACTGTCGTCAAAAAGGGCGCATGCCATCGTGCAAGGCAGCTTTGTGCTTTTGTTTGGTAAATTCACCCAACCATGTACCTGCCATCACAATTCAAGAACACCGACCCCTTGATCGCCAGACGCATCATGCGCGAGCACCCTTTGGCCTCTGTTGTATCGGTGGCTGAAGATGGACTACCGGTCCTCAGCCACATTCCGATGCATTGGCAAGCCTCGTCCTTGTGGGGCGATGATGCCCCCGAACACGGCGTTTTGCTGGGGCACTGTGCACGGGCGAACCCGCATGCGCAGCTGCTGGCGTCTCCATCTCAGGCGCTGGTGAGCTTCATGGGGCCGCAGGCTTACATGTCGCCCAGCGTTTACGCAGACAAGCAACGCGTGCCCACTTGGACTTATTTGGCAGTGCAGGCCAAGGTTGAAACCCGCATCATCGACCCGCACACCGAGCGTGACCGCTTGCTCAAGTGCCTCATTGCCGACCATGAGCCGTCTTATGCCCAGCAGTGGCGTGAATTGCCCGAGAGTTACACCAGCGCCATGCTCCATGGGATCGTCGCCTTCGAGATGCGCATTGTTGAGCTGCATTGTGCGGTCAAGCTCAACCAGCACCGCCCTGAAGCCCATGCCGCCATGCACGCTGCCTACCTGGCGGGTCCTGCAAATGCGCAAGCCCTGGCTCGCTGGATGGAAGACATTGGGCTGGTCCCAATGGCTCAAGCCTCGTAACGTGTGGGGCCTGTGCTGCAATGTTTTTTCTCCACCGCTTTTACAACGAAGAAGACACTGACGAATGACTTCTTGGACCGATGCGCAGGGCATGCGACTGGCCTTTGAGCAAGCACGAGAGGCGGCTGCTCTGGGTGAGGTGCCGGTCGGCGCCGTGGTCGTCAAAGACGGTCAGGTGATCGCCACGGGCCGCAATGCCCCGATTGCCAGCCACGACCCCACGGCGCATGCCGAGGTGGTGGCCCTGCGCGAAGCGGCGCGTGTGTTGGGCAATTACCGGCTGGAGGGCTGCACCCTTTACGTGACATTGGAGCCCTGCGCCATGTGCAGCGGGGCCATGTTGCATGCGCGGGTGGATCGCGTGGTGTTTGGTGCGCACGATCCGCGCACGGGCGTGGCGGGCTCTGTGCTGAACCTGTTTGACCACACGCAGCTGAACCACCAGACGCAGGTCACGGGTGGCGTGCTGGCGGAGGAATGCGGCCAATTGCTCAAGGATTTTTTCAAACCCCGTCGCGTGAACGTCGATCCGGTGCGCGAAGACGCTTTGCGCACAGCCGATGCGGCGTTTGTCGATTTGCCCGACTACCCCTGGAAAGCCCATTACGTGAACGATCTGCCCAGCATCGCCGGGCTGCGCATGCATGTCCTGGACGAAGGTCCCAAGGATTCAGCGCTGACCTGGCTGTGCCTGCACGGCAATCCGGCCTGGAGCTACCTCTACCGCAAGATGATCCCGGTCTGGCTGGCGGCGGGGCACCGCGTGGTGGCCCCCGATTTGATCGGCTTTGGCAAGAGCGACAAGCCCAAGAAGGACAGCTTTCACCAGTTTGAGACGCATCGCCAGTCCTTGCTGGATCTGGTCGAGCGGCTCGACTTGCAACGCGTGGTGCTGGTGGTTCAGGACTGGGGGGGCATTCTGGGCCTGACCTTGCCCATGGCCGCGCCCGAGCGTTACAAGGGCCTGCTGCTCATGAACACCGCCTTGGCCACGGGCGATCAACCGCTCGGTGCGGGCTTTCTGGCCTGGCGCGACTGGTGCCAAAGCCAGCCGCTGTTTGATGTGGGCAAGCTGTTCAAGCGCGGCAACCCTGGCATGAGCCCGCAAGAGACGGCGGCCTACAACGCACCGTTCCCGGACAAAGGTTTTCGCGCCGCGCTCAGGGCCTTTCCGCCCATGGTGCCGGAGTTTGCCGATTCACCTGGCGCCATCGTTTCGCGCCAGGCGCAGGCCTTTTGGCAAAACGACTGGCAAGGCCAGAGTTTCATGGCCATCGGTCAGCAAGATCCCGTTTTGGGTGAGCCTGTGATGCGTCAATTGCAAGCCCAAATCAAGGGCTGCCCCGAGCCGATGCTGCTGCCCGACGCGGGCCATTTTGTGCAGGAGCAGGGCAGAGCGATTGCCGAGGCGGCTGTGCGACACTTCAAGCTTTGATGGATGCTGCGGTTCTTGTCCCTGTAGGAGCCCATCCCTGTGGGCGATGGTTTTGCGGGCGTGTGCCACGCCCAATCGCCCACAGGATGAGGCTCTTACACAGCAATGCCACGAATGACTTTTACCCAAGTCCTTAACGGACGATATTCACAGTTCGAGCTGCAAGATCCAGCATCACATCTGCCCCCATCCTCAACTCCAAAAACATGTCCCACATTTATATTTTTTCCCCTTCCAGCGCCGTGCGCGACAAAGCCGCTTTTCGCCGGGGCGTGAAGCGTCTGCAAGCCCAAGGTCACCAGATCGAAGTGGACGAGGCGGCGCTCGCCAGCCACATGCGTTTTGCAGGTGACGATGCGACACGCATCGCAGCCATCGGCCGCGCCGCGGCCAGCGGTGCCGATGTGGCATTGATCTCGCGTGGCGGTTATGGCCTCACGCGCATCCTGCCTGCCTTGCCCTATAAACAAATCGCCAAAGCGATCGATGGTGGCATGCAGTTCGTGGGCCTGAGCGATTTCACGGCCTTCAACCAGGCCGTGTTCGCCAAGACCGGGCGCATCAGCTGGCAGGGGCCAGCCCTCGGCGAAGACTTTGGCCCTGAACAAGAGCCCGACGACATCATGCAGGCCTGCTTTGATGACCTGCTGCTGGAACAGGGCGAGGGCACGGGCTGGCAATTGCCCAAAGCCGAGGCCGAGCGCCGCGTGGTGGTGAAAGACGCGCCGCTGTGGGGCGGCAACCTGACGGTGCTGACCTCGCTGCTGGGCACACCATATTTCCCGCAGGTCAAGGGCGGCGTGCTCTTCCTTGAAGACGTGAGCGAACACCCTTACCGCATTGAGCGCATGCTCACGCAGCTCTTGCACGCAGGCGTGCTGGCTCAGCAAAAGGCTGTGCTGATCGGCCAATTCACCAACTACAAACTGGTGCCTGCACACGACAAAGGTTTCAAGCTGGCCACGGTGGTTGACTGGTTGCGCAGCCAGATCAAGGCGCCTGTCCTCACCGGCTTGCCGTTTGGCCATGTCGAGACCAAGGTGCTGCTGCCTGTGGGTGCCAAGGTGGATCTGGTCACCGAAGGGCGCGACGCACTGATGGTTTGGGGGCACATTTAAGTGCACAACACAAGCCGTTTGACCATGTGCTTGGGTTGAAGACGGCGTTCATGCGCGCTGCGCACGAGCAGGGCGTTCACATCCAGCAGTGCATCAATGCACGAGGTCTTCGATCGCATCGACCACCATGCTGGTGCCCAGTGCGATCAACAAAATGTCAGAAGCCACGCGTACATAACGGTATCCAGCAGGCGGCACGCCCAGAGTTAGTACAACGGAACGAGGTACTTCGTAATAGACCACGCCGGATGGCAGGGGATAACCTCGTCGCCACTTTTTGAGCTGGCCTGGTGGCAGGCAGTCATTGCTTTTTTTGGCCAGACCCGGCGGACAAAAACCGCGGTTTTCCGGTCGCTCATAGTAATCACGTGCGGCCTCTCGGTGCTGTTCTTTGAAGTAGCCGCCGATCTGCACCGAACCACTGTCAGAGTGTGCGTGCATGCCTTCACGCATAGGCTGTGGATTTCTGTAGTCAGATGGCCCGTGTCGTCCCCCTTGTCGGTGGCTAGGGTCCATCTCCCGTGTGTGCTCTGGTTTGTTTTGCCTGTGGGCTTTTTCGTGGCTGTGGTGGTTAGGACTTTGTGCCTGTGCGGGTTCCAGCAGCCAGCAGGCCTGTGTAACGGCCAGCAATGCGGCAATGATGGCGGATGTACTTTTCATTCCAATCTCCTTGTGATGTCGTGGTCTGTACGATCACTGTTTGTGCGTCCAAGGCTCAGAATAATTTTTCAGAAGAGCTTTGTCCGTGTGTTCAGGCGCATTGGAAACACATGCTCACAACATTCACGGGTCAAATGGCCTTCATTACTTAACATAAGATACATCGTGCGAAGTTAATAAAACTAGCAATGGCATTCCATATGGGTTGATTAAATGACGGATGCAGCCAGTCTAGCCATGGACTGGTGCTTGTATCACCAACGTGCGGCGGGTTTGCTGGTCGGCACTGCCGCTGGCGCTGTTGTGGGCAAGGCTTGCAGGATTGCGATCGCATCTTTGCGGCTGCCTTGTTTGGCGAAATCCAACGCGGTCATGCCCAACTGGTTCTTGTGATCGCGGTCAGCGCCTTCATCAAGCAAAAGTTTGACCACCTCCGGGCTGCCGTACATTGCGGCCATCATCAGTGGCGTGGTGCCATTGGGCGATTCGGCATCGATGTAGGCGCTGTGGCTGAGCAACAGCTTGGCCACTTCAGCATGCCCGCCGCTGGCGGCGTAATGCAAGGGCGTCCAGCCGGTTTTGTTGATGTCGGCATCGCGCCAGATCAGCAGTTCAACCAGGTCTTTGTGGCCTCGCAAAGCGGCCATCATCAAGGGGCTTTCGTCCTTGTCGTTGCGCAGTTCCACCTTGGTTTGATCCAAGCGAATCAGGGCCTCAGCGGCTTTCAGAGAATTCTCTTTCAGCGCCAGAAACAGGCCAGGCTGACCACGCTCATCCAGCGTGTTGGGGTCAAACCCGCGGTTGAGCAGTGCCTGAACACCTCGGGCGTCGTCTATTTTGATGGCTCTGAAAAAGTCATCATAAGCACCTGCATGTGAATTCTCGAATATGAATAAAAAACAAATTAAAACAATGATCTTATTAGCAAAGTTAAAGTTAGACATAGCTTTAGTTGTCTGAAATTCGAGAGAAAAGTTGGTCAAAATTCTGGCTGGTCAATTCGCCTATCGCCTCGGCGGTGCTGCCCCGCAACAGCGCCAATTGCTGAGCAACGAAAGGCACATAAGAAGGGTTGTTGGTCTTGCCTCGGTAAGGCACAGGCGCCAAATAGGGACTGTCGGTTTCGATCAGCAAACGGTCATCAGGCACAAATTTGGCAACCTCGCGCAAATCGGTCGCGGTTTTGAAAGTGAGGATGCCGGAAAACGAAATGTAGTAACCCAGATCCAATGCCGCCCGGGCCACCTGCTGGCTTTCGGTGAAACAGTGGAACACGCCACCAGCGCACCCTGCACCACCCGTTTCGCCCTCTTCCTTCAGGATCGCAAGGGTGTCATCCGAAGCCTGGCGGGTGTGGATGACCAAGGGCAATTGCGTCTGGCGTGCGGCCCGGATGTGGGTGCGAAAGCGCTCGCGCTGCCATTCCATGTCAGCCACGGTCCGGCCGCCCTTGCGTTCGTCCATTTGGTAGTAATCCAGACCGGTTTCTCCAATGGCCACCACGCGTGGGCGCGCAGCGCCATCCAGCAGGTCCTGCAAACTGGGCTCGCGCACGCCTTCGTTGTCGGGGTGAACGCCGACGGTCGACCAGATGTTGTCGTGCGCCATGGACAAGCCGTGCACGGTGTCAAACTCTTCCAGTGTGGTGCAAATGCACAGGGCTCGGGTGACTTGTGCCGCCTGCATGGCAGAACGGATGCTGTCGAACTGGCTTTGCAGCTCGGGAAATGTCAAATGGCAGTGGGAATCGGTGTACATGGCTCAGCCCTGCGCACGCAGGGTTTGTTGGGCGTCGGCGGTCAGCGCTTCAAGCATCAGTCCGCCATTAAAGGGGTGTTCAGCGGTTCGTGCGGACTGCATCAAGCGTTTGAACCAGTCGGTCAGCACCAGAACGGGCGCTTTGCAGGCAGGCAGCTGGGATGCATCGAAAAACCGGGGCACCGTCCCAGCCTGCACCAGCACCAGGTCGTGGCAAAGCTTTTGCAAGGCGTCAATGGCCTGCGCCGGGCTCAAATCGGACAAATGCCGGGCGTCGCCGTGCAACATGGCTTTGGGCAAAGCAGTCCACCAATCAGGTGACAAGCCACTTTCGGCCTGGCGCAAGACATCGCTGGGTCGACCGCCCGCGCTGCGCAGCAAAGCTTGCGCCACCGTATCGGGCACCCCCTGCGACTTCAGCCAGGGCATGGCCTCATGGGTCTCGGGCCACTTCATGGTGTGGGCCAGGCAACGGCTGCGGATCGTGGGCAGCAGCATGTGGCTGGCCTCGGTGGCCAGCACAAAACGCACATCGCCTGGGGGCTCTTCCAGTGTCTTGAGCAAAGCATTGGCCGTGATGGTGTTCATGCGCTCGGCCGGGAACACCAGCACCGCCTTGCCGCGTCCACGCGCATCGGTGCGCTGGGAAAATTCGACGGCGTCGCGCATGGCCTCGACGCGGATTTCCTTGCTGGGCTTGCGTTTCTTGTCATCAATCTCGGCTTGCGCCTTCTCCGACAAGGGCCATCCCAGCTCGATCATCTGGGTCTCGGGCATGAGCACGGCCAGATCGGCGTGCGTGCGCACGGCAATGGCGTGGCAGCTCGGGCAGTCACCGCACGCGCCGTGCTCGCCAGGTTTTTCGCACAGCCAGGCCGAAGCCAAGGCCAAGGCCAGCGCGTATTGACCCAGGCCTGAAGGCCCCTGCAGCAGCCAGGCATGACCACGCTGGGCCAGCAAATCGGTGGTCTGGCGGGCAATCCAAGGGGCGTTCAAGACGGCGCTCATGCGGGGCTCCGGGAAAGCCAAGGGGCGATCACACGGGCCACATCGGCTCCCACGGCCTCACGGGTCTGCGCCGCATCAATGCGGGCAAAACGCTCGGGCATTTCGGATTGACGGCGCGCATAGCCTGCTCTGACTGCGGCAAAAAAATCGGCCGGTTGCGATTCAAATTTATCGGGTACCCGGGCCGAAGCCAGCCGCTCTGCCGCTATCAGCGGGTCCAGATCGAACCAGACGGTCAAGGCCGGTTGGCACAAAACGCCCTCTGGCGTTTGCTGGACCATGCGTTCCAGTTGGCCGAGCACGGCCCAATCAAAACCACGCCCACCGCCTTGGTAGGCAAAGGTGGCGTCAGTGAAGCGGTCGCACAAAACCACATCACCTCGGGCCAGCGCAGGCTCGATGACCTGCACCAGATGCTCGCGGCGCGCCGCAAACATCAGCAAGGCCTCGGTCAGCGCGTCCATCGGCTCGTGCAGCACCAGCTCCCGCAGCTTTTCAGACAAGTCCGTGCCACCGGGTTCACGGGTCAACACGACCGCCCTGCCCGCTTGGCGAAAAAGCGCGGCCACGTGCTCGATGTGGGTGGACTTGCCCGCACCGTCGATGCCTTCAAAACTGATGAACAAACCGCGATTCATGAGAGGGTACGGAGGTAAAAGCTCGATTGTCGCCGCTAACTCAGTCCGCAGCCGGGCGTTGGCCGCGCTGGTAACGGTTCACGGCACTGTTGTGCTCGTCCAGTGTGGCGCTGAAGTGGCTGCTGCCATCGCCTTTGGCCACAAAGTACACAGCGCGGGTGTCGGCCGGCTGCACGGCCGCCAGCATGGCGGCTTTGCCGGGCATGGCAATCGGCGTGGGCGGCAAACCTGCACGGGTGTAGGTGTTGTAGGGGGTGTCGGTGCGCAAATCGCTGCGGCGCAGGTTGCCGTCAAACGCAGCCCCCAGGCCATAAATCACGGTGGGGTCGGTTTGCAGCAGCATCCCGATGCGCAGGCGGTTGTTGAAAACCCCCGAAATCTGCGGCCGATCGGCGGGTTTGCCGGTTTCTTTTTCCACAATGCTGGCCAGGATCAAGGCCTCTACTGGTGACTTGACTGCGGCCAGGGGCGAGCGGACTTGCCAGGCTTTGTCCAGCTGTTTGTCCATGGCTTTCAAGGCGCGTTTCAAGACCGCCAGATCGCTGGAGCCCTTGGCGTAGCTGTAGGTGTCCGGGAAAAACCGCCCCTCCGGGTGCACGCCCGGCCGGCCCAATTGCGCCATCAGTGCGGCATCGTCCAGGCTTTGGCTCTCGGGTTTGAGCTGTTCGGACTTGGCCAGGGCTTGGCGCAATTGGCGGATGTTCCAGCCTTCGACCAGGGTCAGGGTGCGCAGGCTTTCTTCGCCGCGCACCAGCATGGCCAACAGGCGTGCGGGCGTGGTCTGACCATTGAATTCATAGCTGCCCGCACGGATCTGGCGCGACTGGCCCGACACGCGGAACCACGCATACAAGGCCCAGGGCGGCACATCGGCGCCCGCATCAACCGCCAATTGGGCGATGGCCTTGGGCGCGGTGCCTGGCTCGATCGACAAATCCAGCGCTTCGGCGGCGGCGAGCCGAGCCCCCATGGGCTGGTGCAACCAGTGATAAGCCCCGGCGGCCAATGCCCCGGTCAGCAGGAGCAACACCACCACGCCCTTGAACAAACTTTTGATCACCCGAGGCCTTCTGCAAATACCGTGAAAATAGCCATGACGGCCCAGCGAAAACGAGGCTTGATCATAATTCAGGCCTTGCCCTGCACTTTGTCCATGGACGGCGGGCCCCACTTCTCCATTTGCAACATGCCCACCCAGAATTTGCCCCCCGTTGACCCCCGCCTATTGGAGGGCCTGGCCCCCCTGCCCCACCTGGGCGTGATCCAGGCGTACGGTGAAGACGCCGCCAATTTCCTGCACAACCAACTGACCAACGATGTGCTGCTTTTGCCTGTGGGTCAATCACGTCTGGCCGCGTTTTGCTCGGCCAAAGGCCGGATGCAGGCGAGTTTTGTGGTGATCAAAACCGCAGCAGATACGGTGCTGCTGGTGATGAACCTTGATTTGTTGGCCCAGACGCTCAAGCGCCTGTCCATGTTTGTGCTGCGCGCCAAGGTCAAACTCAGCGACGCCAGTGGCTTGTGGCAACTGCGCGGCTTGCTCGGCGACAGCGCCAAAGCGGTGATGGGTGAAGCGGCCCCTTGGCAAACCGTGGGGGCGAATGGTGCGCACGCCGTGGCGCTGTATCCGTCTGTGCTGGGCGATGTGGTGGTGCCCCGTGCCTTGTGGCTGGCGCCGACCAGCCAAGCTTTGCCTGCAGGCCCTGCGCTGCAGCCTGAAATTTGGCTGTGGTTTGACGTCATGAGCGGCGTGACCCTGCTCAGCCAAGCGGTGTTCGAGGCTTTTGTGCCGCAAATGCTGAACTACGAATCGGTGGGCGGCGTGAACTTCAAAAAAGGCTGTTACCCCGGCCAGGAAGTCGTGGCCCGCAGCCAGTTTCGCGGCACCTTGAAGCGGCGCACGGCGCTGGTCCACAGTCCGGTCGCCCTGAGTGCCGGACAAGACGTGTTCACCCCGACTGACCCCGAACAGCCTTGCGCCACCGTGGTGCAAAGCGCTGCCCGGCCTGACGGCCAGGGTTTTGACGCGCTGGTCAGCGGCACGCTGGAGAGCATGCAAACCGGCTGGCGCCTGGGCCAGGCCAACGGCGCAGTGCTTGACCTGCTGCCCCTGCCGTACGCCTTGCTCGAAGACATTTGACCTGTAGGAGCCCCGCCCCCGGGGCGATAGATAGCGGTACGCCAAGGTCCTTTCGCGGTGGGGGCACCGCTCCTACAAAGGGCGCACCATCTCGATGTGCGCGATCCCGGCTTCTTCAAAAATCGCGCCATTGGGTGCAAAACCCAAGCGTTGGTAAAAGCCTTCGGCACTGCATTGGGCATGCAAAATCACTTGCGTGTCGCCCCGCGCTCGGGCCGCGTCCATCAGTGAAAGCAAAACGCGGCGCCCCAAATCACTGCCGCGCATTTGTTTTTTGACGGCCATGCGGCCCACGCGCGCCACGCCCGGTGCGTGTTGCAGCAGGCGGCCCGTGGCCAGCACCATGCCCATGCGGTTGATGGCCACGCAATGCAAGGCGGTTTCGTCGTCGTGGTCCCACTCCATGTCGGCGGGCACTTGTTGTTCTTGCACAAACACTTCGGTGCGCAGTGGCGCGGCCAGTTTTTGGAAATCGTGCCACGACCCCAGGTGCAGTTGCACCATGTCTTCGCCACGCTCAAAGCCTTCGAGCATCTCGCGCAACTGCGGCGGGATGGGCTGGCTCTTTTTGGCGACCGGGTCGGCGTACACATAGACCAGCTCGCTGGTGATCAGCAGCTCTTCGCCACGGAAGATCGCGCCCGCAAAGGTCATGGACGAGTTGCCGATGCGGTCGCAGCGCATGCACACGTCGAGGTAGTCGTCCATCTCGGCGCTGGCGTGGTACTCGACACTGGCCTTTTTGACGTACAGGTCACCACCCAGCTGGTGCATGGTGTCGGCGTAAGGCATGGCCAGGCGGCGCCAGTAGTCGGTCACAGCGGTGTCGAAGTACATGAGGTAGTGACCGTTGAAGACGATCTTTTGCATGTCCACCTCGACCCAGCGCACGCGCATGCGGTGAGAAAAACAGAAGTCCTGGCGTTTCATGGTGTGTGTCCTTTTTCTAAAAAATGGATACCCGCTTGCGCGGGTATGACAAATTTTTTGTGCTTCTGTCATACCCGGCTTGACCGGGTATCCATGACTTCAAAAGCCTCTTGCAAGGCCCGGCCCGCATCGGCATGGGCCTTGAGGGCATCGGGAATGGCGCGGCCCATGGTGATGAAGCCATGGATCACGCCCCGGTAAATCTCCAGATCGACGGGTACACCCGCCATGCGCAGCGTGTCGGCGTAGCGCACACCTTCGTCCACCAGCGGGTCGCATTCGGCCAGCCCCATCCAGCACGGTGCCAGGCCGCAGTGGTCTGGGGCATTGCCGGGGGCAAAGCGCCAGTCGTCACGGTCTTGGGCATCGATGTAGCCGTCAAAGAACCACGCGATGGTTTCCTTGTCGAGCATGAAGCCTTCGCCAAAACTGTGGTGCGATGCGGTGTCCTGCTTGGAGCCGCAGCCTGGGTAAAACAGCAGCTGCAAGGCGAGCTCAAGACCCGCATCGCGGGCCATCAAGGCGCACACGGCGCTGAGCGTGCCCCCAGCGCTGTCACCCCCCACGGCCAGACGTGTGCTGTCCAGGCCCAAGGTTTGGCCGTGCTGGTGCAGCCAGTTCAGGGCATCCCAGGCGTCGTGCACAGCGGTTGGAAAGCGGTGCTCTGGCGCGAGCCGGTAGTCCAGCGACACCACGGCGCAGTGGCCCTGGCGGCTGAGTTGGCGGCACAGCACATCGTGCGTGGTCAAACTGCCCACGGTGAAGCCACCGCCGTGGATGTACATCAGCACCGGCAAGGGGGTGTCGCTTTGCGGTGCGTAGAGGCGCGCGGGCATGGCGTGGCCGTCGCGCGCCGGGATGGTGATGTCCTGCACCCGGTCCACATGGGGTGCGGGTTGCAAATCAAGGATGGGGCCGCCAATGTCGTAAAAAGCGCGGGCTTGCGGGGCCGTCAAGGCGTGCATGGGCGGGCGGCCTGCACGCTGAACGCGGTCAATCAAGGTGCGTGTGGCCGTGTTCAGCAAGGATCGGGGGTTGATGTGGTGGCTGCTCATGAAGGCTTGTGGGTCGTCAGGCGTTGGGCCCTGCGGGTGTAGCCAACGTGACGAGCTTAGCGTTGGGCCGGATGGACAAAGGCGGTTCCTGAATCAAAATGAACGCAAATCGTACAACGCTTGCGCAGGTCGGTCTGTCACCTGCACCTGACCCGGAGAAATTGGCATGTCTTTCATCAATTACGTCACCCAGATCCAGATCGACTTTGGCGCGATCAGCCTGCTCAAAGCCGAATGCGAACGCGTGGGCATCACCCGTCCCTTGATCGTGACCGACGCGGGCGTGAAAGCCGTGGGCATTCTGGACAAAGCCTTGGCTGCCCTGCCCGGCTTGACGGTCAGTGTGTTCGACCAGACCCCCTCCAACCCGACCGAAGCCGCCGTGCGCGCCGCCGCCGCTGTCTACCAACAAAACAACTGCGATGGCTTGATTGCCTTGGGTGGCGGCTCGTCCATCGACTGCGCCAAAGGCGTGAGCATTGCCGCCACGCACGAGGGGCCGCTCAAGACCTACGCCACAATAGAAGGCGGCTCGCTCAAGATCACCGACCGGGTGGCCTCGCTGATCGCCGTGCCCACCACGGCGGGCACGGGCAGCGAAGTGGCACGCGGCGCCATCCTGATCGTTGACGATGGTCGCAAGCTGGGTTTTCACAGCTGGTTCATCGTGCCCAAAGCCGCCATTTGCGACCCCGAACTCACGCTGGGTCTGCCGCCCGTGCTGACGGCCGCCACCGGCATGGACGCCATTGCACACTGCATGGAAACCTTCATGGCAGCGCCCTTCAACCCCCCTGCCGACGGCATCGCGCTGGACGGTCTGGCGCGCGGCTGGGCACACATCGAACGCGCCACCCACAACGGCCAGGACCGCGAAGCGCGCCTGAACATGATGAGCGCCAGCATGCAAGGCGCCATGGCTTTCCAGAAGGGCTTAGGCTGCGTGCACTCCTTAAGCCACAGCCTGGGCGGCGTGAACCCGCGCCTGCACCATGGCACTTTGAACGCCATGTTTTTGCCTGCGGTGGTCACTTTCAACGCGGCGGCCGAATCGGTGCAAAAAGACAACCGCCTGAACCGCATGGCGCAGGCCATGGGCCTGCAAAGCGGCAGCGACATCCCCGAGGCCATCCAGGACATGAACGCCCGCTTGGGCCTGCCCACGGGTTTGGGCGCCATGGGGGTGACCGAAAGTCTGTTTGATCAGGTCATCACCGGGGCCCTGGCCGACCACTGCCACAAGACCAACCCACGCATCGCCTCGGCAGACGAATACCGCGACATGTTGCTCACCAGCTTGTGAGCGCCCGAACCATCAAATTTTGCCCAAAGGACTGTCGATCACGGCGTCATGGGTGAATTTGACCTGCCCATGGACGGACAACACATACATGTCCTTCACGCGGACAATTTCAATGTGGTGTGTGGCATTGCGCAAGACCACAGGGCGCATGTCCCCCTCAGGCGTTTTGAGCACTTCAAGGGCGATGGCTTGTGGATATTGGGGCATGAACAATTCTGCTTTTTGAGGTCTGCCTGCATCCAGGCCCAGCACCACAAACGCTTTGAGGGCTTGCTCCGGGTTGTCCATGTGCGGATCAAACGAGAACCCGTCTTCAAACAGGCGCAAGCAACGCTGCTGCGCGTTGGACCACACATAACCCGCTGAGCCCATGCAGCCGTGCGCATCTGCATCCTGGCCGACCATGGTAGGCACAGCGACCGATGGCGTTGCGGGCATGCAGGCACTCATGAACAGCAAAGCCAAGGCGGCAAGCAGGTGCACAAGAATGCTGGAACTGGAAAATTGCCGGCGCGCATGTGACAAATCTCTCAAAACATCACCTGTTGATGAATTCAATGGCCGCGATTTTGGCTGCAAATAGAACGCCGAAAGGCCGTCCTTTGAATCCATTTGTGAACAGACGTTAATGTTCAAGCAGCGGCGCGAGGGCGCCGCCGGGCCTTGGCACGTTCTGTTTGCAGGGCTTTGGCTGCCTGCGCACGCAAAGCGGCATCCCATGAGCGCCGTGCCCACAGCGCGGCCAACTCGCGCTCATCGAGCATGGCTTCCGGCGCCAAGTGGTAAGACAGCTGAACGGGCTTGCCCTTCATCTCATAGATGAAAGGCCCCAAGCCCAAGGCATCGAAAAAAGGCAGATTGTCGGCATCCACTTTCAGGTAAAGCTGATTGGCCAGCACCAGGCCGAACATCAGGCCGTCGTGGTAAATACCGTAGCCCCCGAACATGCGCTTGGCCTGGATCGGGCCAAAAGATTCGAAAACTTCGTGCAGGAATTCGATGAACGCTTTGGAGGTCGACATGGGCGGTCAAGCCCTCATTCGTGCATGGGCATCTTGGCGCCCACATGGACTTCGCCACGGGCTTCGGCCAGCTCGACTTGTCGCTGCCGTTCGGCCAGCTTTTCTTTTTGTTCGGGGGTGCGCTGGTCATGGCAGTGTGCGCAGCTCACGCCCTTCACATAGTGCGGCGACAGTTTGTCCTGCTCGCTCAGGGGCCAGCGGCAAGAGCGGCACAGCTCGTGGTGGCCCAAACCCAGCCCGTGGCCCACGCTCACGCGCTCGTCAAACACAAAGCAGTCACCTTCCCAGGTGCTTTGCTCGGGCGGGATTTCTTCCAAGTATTTGAGGATGCCGCCTTCGAGGTGATACACCTCGTCAAAGCCGCGCATCTTCATGAGTGCGGTGGATTTTTCGCAGCGGATGCCGCCGGTGCAAAACATGGCCACTTTGCTTTTTTTGGCGGCATCGCCTTGCAGGTTTTCCTGCGCGTCCAGCCAGGCGGGCAGCTGCACAAAGGTCTTGATGTTCGGGTTGATCGCGCCTTTGAAGGTGCCAATGGCCACTTCGTAGTCGTTGCGTGTGTCGATGACCACCACATCCGGGTCGGCCAGCAAAGCATTCCAGTCGGCGGGCTTGACGTACTGGCCCACGGTTTTGTTGGGGTCCAGCTCGGGCACGCGCAAGGTCACGATCTCTTTTTTGAGCTTGACCTTCATGCGGGTGAACGGCGGCTTGGGGCTCCAGGACTCTTTGTGCTGCAGCGTGGCCAGACGCGGGTCGGCGTGCAAAAACGCCAGCACTGCCCTCACTCCGGCCTCGGGCCCGGCGATCGTCCCATTGATGCCTTCGTGCGCCAAAAGCAGCGTGCCTTTGACCTCGTTGGCCTCGCAACAGGCTTGCAAAGGCGCTTGCAGGTCTGCGAAGTCGGGCAGATCGACGAATTTGTAGAGGGCGGCGGTGAGGTAGAGGGCATTGGAAGACATGGTGCGATTATCCCAGCCCCGACCCTGCCCGATCTACAAAGCTTGAATGCGCGAGGGTTCCGGCTTGTACAACCACTGTTCCCACTCATCCGCCAGCTGTTGGCTGGCCTTGGCCGCCGCAGTCCACGCCCTGACCCGCCCCGCCAGATCGCGGTCATCAGTCATGAAGTCCTTGCGGTCGGGCAGTTTTCCGTTCGGCAAAGTTTTGACCCACTCAGGGTTCGGGGCCAGCACGATGGTGTGGTCCAAAAACGGTGTTGCGCCGTGGCGCCACTTCAGCGCTTTATCGAGCCAACCGGGCACCACGTTTTGCTGGAAGTGCGGGTAGAGCACGATGGCACGTTCGGGGCCTTTGGGCTCAGTCCAATTCAAGTGCAGGTGGTAATCGGTGATGCCGCCGTCCCAATACGCACCTGCCGGTGCGCCGGGGATGTCGTGCACGGCTTTGAGGGCAAACGGGATCGAGCAGCTCGCTTGCAGCGCAGGCATGAAGTTGCCTTCGGTCAGGGCGACGGTGCGGGTGCGGAAGTCTTGTGCATCAAACGGCAGCTGTGCGCCTTGCGCAGAAAACACTACCCGCTCCAACCAGCCGCCCAAGGCCCGGCGGCTCACGGCGTTGCTCAGGTAAGCCCCGGCGTAGCCCAGCGGCGTGGCCAGCGGGTGTTCACGGTGCAGGATGTGCCGCCCGTGTGAAGTGACGATGTGCAGGCGATAGCGCGGGTGGGTCAGCGCTTGGTCGATGCGCCCGCCGTAAAAAGCCTGCAGGCTTTGGCTAAACGCGTCACTGACCTGTGCTGCGCTCACGCGCTTTTTGCCTGGTAAGGGCTCGTAGTGTTGGTGGATGTAGTCGTGCTCCAGCCGCTCAAACGCTGCCACGGGATCGGTCAAGCAGGCGCTGGCCATGCGCCATGCGCCAATGGATGCGCCCACCAAATCCACCGGCTGGCTGCTTTGGGCCAGCCACTCGCCGAAGATAAAGCGGTCGAGTGGCCCGAGGATCAGGCCTTTGGGGCCCCCCGCAGCGCCTGGAATCACACCCACGTGCTCGGGCTTGAGGCCATGCTCACGAATGTGGGCTAGGGCCTTGGGGCCTGCGTGGATGTGGAGGGCTTGCATGGGTTCAAGTGTATGGGCGCAAATGTGGAGGGACTCAGCCTGTCGATGTGGGAGCGGCGCCCTCGCCGCGAATGGACGCTCGCAGGTCACCACTTATCGCCCCGAGGGCGGGACTCCCACAGCTCAACTACTTTTTGAGGCCTTGCAGTTTCGCAAAAGCGCTCGCCATGGCCGAGCCTGCACCGGCTGCAGGGGGCGAGGTGTACCCGCCACCGCCACGCTGGCGGTTGTCTCGCCCTGCCCCTTCAAACTTGTTGTCGCGGGGGCCATCGCGTCTGGCGGGCGCAGCGTCGAGCTTCATGGTCAGGCTGATGCGTTTGCGGGCCACGTCGACTTCCAGCACTTTCACCTTGACGATGTCGCCGGTCTTGACCACCTCGCGGGCATCGCTCACGAACTTGTTGGCCAGCTGGCTCACGTGGACCAGGCCGTCCTGGTGGACGCCCAGGTCGATGAACGCGCCGAACTGGGCCACGTTGCTCACGGTGCCTTCGAGCGTCATGCCTTCTTTCAGGTCCTTGATGTCTTCCACGCCGTCGGCCAGTCGCGCCACCTTAAAGTCGGGGCGCGGGTCGCGGCCGGGTTTTTCCAGCTCGCCCAGGATGTCCTTGATGGTGATGGCGCCAAATTTTTCGCTCACGAACAGCTCGGGCTTGAGGGTCTTGAGCACGTCGCTGCGGCCCATGATCTCCTGGATCGGCTTGGCGGTCTTGACGATGATCTGCTCGACCACCGGGTAGGTTTCGGGGTGCACACCCGTCATGTCCAGTGGGTTGTCGCCACCGCGAATGCGCAAAAAGCCCGCGCTTTGCTCAAAGGTTTTGGCCCCCAGGCCCGTCACTTTGAGCAAGTCCTGCCGGGTTTTGAACACGCCGTTGGCATCGCGCCAGCGCACGACCGACTTGGCCACCGAGCCAGACAGTCCCGACACGCGGGACAGCAGCGGCACGCTGGCGGTGTTCAGGTCCACGCCCACCGAGTTCACGCAGTCTTCGACCACCGCATCCAGCGTCTTGGCCAGCTCGCTTTGGTTCACGTCGTGCTGGTATTGGCCCACGCCAATAGCTTTGGGGTCGATCTTGACCAGCTCCGACAGTGGGTCTTGCAGGCGGCGGGCAATCGAGGCCGCACCGCGCAGGCTCACGTCCACATCGGGCATCTCTTGGCTGGCAAATTCGCTGGCCGAGTACACCGAAGCGCCCGCCTCGCTGACCACCACCTTCTGGATCTCGACACCGTCCCGAAGGCGGGCCAGTTGCTTGATCAGGTCACCGGCCAGCTTGTCGGTCTCGCGGCTGGCGGTGCCATTGCCAATGGCGATCAGGTTGACGTTGTGCTTTTCGCAGAGCTTGGCCAGGGTGAACAGCGAGCCTTCCCAGTCCTTGCGGGGCTCGTGCGGGTAGACGGTGGAGGTGTCCACCAGCTTGCCAGTGGCATCGACCACGGCCACTTTCACGCCGGTGCGGATGCCCGGGTCCAGGCCCATGACCACGCGGGGGCCTGCGGGTGCGGCCAGCAACAGGTCGCGCAGGTTGTCGCTGAACACCTTGATGGCCACTTTTTCGGCCTCTTCGCGCAAGCGGGCGAACAGGTCACGCTCGGTAGAGAGGCTCAATTTCACGCGCCAGGTCCAGGCCACGCATTTGCGGATCAGGTCGTCCGAGGGGCGGGCCGCATGGCTCCAGCCCAGGTGCATGGCGATCTTGCCTTCGGCGATGCTGGGTTTGCCGGGTTCCGGTTCGACCGGCAACACCAGTTTGGCGTCCAGCATTTCCAGTGTGCGACCGCGAAACACGGCCAAAGCCCGGTGCGAAGGCACGCGGCCAATCGGCTCGTCGTAGTCAAAGTAATCGCGGAACTTGGCCACGTCGGCGTTGTTCTCGTCCTTGCCGTCAGACAGCTTGCTTTTGAACAGGCCTTCGTTCCACAGCCATTCGCGCAGGGCTTGCACCAAAGACGCGTCTTCGGCCCAGCGCTCGCTCAGCAAATCGCGCACGCCATCCAGCACGGCCGCGGTGGTGGTGAAGTCAGCGCCTTCAATCGCGCCAGCGGCCAGCACAAAGGCTTGCGCCTCGGCATGCGGGTCGAGCGTCGGATCGGCAAACAGCTTGTCGGCCAGGGGCTCCAGTCCGGCTTCGCGGGCAATCATGCCTTTGGTACGACGCTTGGGCTTGAAAGGCAAATACAGGTCTTCCAGCTCTTGTTTGGTGGGCGCGGCATCGATGGCGGCCAGCAACTCGGGCGTCATCTTGCCCTGCTCCTGGATGCTCTTGATGACCGCTGCGCGGCGGTCTTCCAGCTCGCGCAGATAGCCCAATCGTGCTTCGAGTTCGCGCAGCTGGATGTCGTCCAGGCCACCGGTCACTTCCTTGCGGTAACGGGCGATGAACGGGACCGTGGCACCGCCATCAAGCAGCTCAACGGCGGTGTTGACCTGATCAGGCCGGATACGGATTTCTGCGGCCAGTTGGGCCAGGATTTTCTGCATGCGCAATTCGGTAAAGAGAGACGAAGCGGGCAAGTTTGCCACAGTGCCCCGATCGACTCCTGGAGCGCACTGCAGGCTTGTTTTTCAGTGCCTCCGTTACAAATTTTTGATTTAAATTCCAAAAAATAATAATTGGATGCTAAAAATTTAACAGTTGTCGATTTGGTTGGTATTGACTGTTTAAGTCCGCTTATTTACATTAATTATCAATATTGACAATTCAAGTTGCAAAAAGCAACTGAGCGGAGGAATGAACATGAAAGCCACCAAGTCCGGCGCTCTGGCGCGCCTGTTGGGCATCAGCAGCCTGATCATCCTGACCACAGGCTGCAACACACTCCCCATGGAAGAGTATGCGCAGTTCAGTCCGGCCATCCCAAGCAAACGCATTCTGAATCAGGTGAGGGTCAGTTGGGAGGTGCGTGACGATGTGGCCGATTTTTGTGCCAAGGCCAAGGGCATGGGCAAGGAACAAGCGTTCCTGACACCGCCTGTTGCGTGCGCGATCTGGAACACCCCGCTCAAAGAATGCACAGTGGTCACGGGTACCCGCACATCTCATGTGGCTCTGGGACATGAAGTTCGCCACTGTTTTGAAGGCCACTTTCATTGAGAGGCAAGAGAACTTTCAAACAATATTTACATCTGAAAAATTTCTTTAGCATCTATTTCATTTTTTTTAGAGCTAGAATGAATTGGTTCTAGAACATCCTCAGGAGATCATCATGTCCAATCAAAACTATTTTGCTGCCAGCGCTTTGTTGGCATCCCTGTTGGCAAGCCAAGGCGCATTTGCCGGCATGGTCAAAGACAGCCATGGCAACGTTGGCTATGACACGCTCGCCGAATGCGATGCCGCTGTGACCTCTGGCTCGGCCAAGTTTTACCAACCGTTCACTAAAAAACCCGCCGTTTTGCGTGCCGGAGAAACCCGCACCCAAGTCATGACTCTGAAAGATCTGGTCATTCCACAAGACACCGTGAAGTCGATGAACTACCAGACCAACGACTACAAACGCGGCGCCTGTGAAATCGGCCTCGGCCCCAAAGCTGGCCAAAACGGCGTGTCTCAATCGCTGCAAGGTAAATATGTGCCTTACAGCCCCGACATGCCCGTGAATGTTTACTTCAACAAATTGGGCCAGCCCGTTCGTGCAACCATGAAGCAGTGCGACAACCGTTTCGCTGCCAACATGCCACGTCCGATCCCCCAAGCGCCTGTGGCCATGAAGCCCGCAGTAGCCCCTGCCGTCAATGTGCCAGCAGCAGTCGCCCCCACTGTGGCTGTTGCGCCAGTCGCACCCGCACCCGTACAAGCCGCCATTGGTGCAGCACAAGGTTCACTGGGCTGGAAAGAAGCCTTGGGCGTTGCCGGTGTCCTGGCCGTGGGTGCGATTTTGGTCCACAACAACGGTGATACAGGTACCACGGGCACCACGGGTACCCATTGATTCAATTCTGAAGCGTTCAAGATGCCCTTGTTCAAGACCGGATTGGCTGTTTTAGCAAGTCTGTTCTTGGCGGGCTGCAGTTCTGGCTTGAAGGCGGGGTTCATGACCTTGAAAGATGAGGTCATGCCCAGCCGATCGGATGTGCGACAAACAGCACTCCAACCGAACTACCGTTACTTGCTGGTAGAAACGGATGGTCAAGAAGCGCTCATGGTTTGGATTGGCAATGAACCTCACCGACTTGGACAAGCCAGTGTCTGGGTCAGTTCTGACGGCGTGATCATCCGCACCGTCAAAGGCAAGCTGGTGGGTGTATCTGAGCCTCGCCGTCGTTGGCAATTGATTTCGGAAGCCCTTGTTGCCTCTCCTTTGCCCTCCTCCTCCATCGCGCGACTCACTCAATCGAGCGATGCCCAACCTGGGTATCGCATGGGCATGGTGCAAACCGTCGATCAAAAAGCTTTACCTGCAAGCGAGCAAGCCATGGCCTGGGTTGACCGTTCTCTTGGCTTGCGCTGGGTGGAAGAAGTCGATTCGAATACAGGAGCGCGCATGGCTTTGTACGGTTTGAATGCCGACAACCAAACCATAGCGGGGCAACGCTGCGTGACGGCTCAATGGTGTTTGCGTTGGCAAACGTGGCCTGCCAAAGCCTCCACCTCTTCCCTATGAAGTATTTTTTTTTGCCGTGTGTTGGCGCACTCATTTTTGTGGCGCCAGTGCTCGCCGTTGCCCAAGACGCTAAGCAGCTCACGCCATCTACATCTGTCAAATTTTCGCCACCTGCAGGCGTGAGGCTTGGCGCTTGGCTCACGCAAAACCATGCAGCGCTGGCCGAGTCGATGTATTGGCCAGGTACGATATGGCTCAATGTATCGGAGGCCAACAAGCAAACGTCCGAAAAAAATCAACTGCTCGTTGATCTTTCATCGTTAGCTGCGCTCAGCCCGGATGCAGCTCCTCGGCTGGACCAGTTGAAACAACTGCTGACTGCCATGCCGGTCACCGGCCGCAAGCCCTTGTTGCTGCAGGACCCTTGGCTCATGCAAGCACACAGTCACCTGGAGCCGGTCATCGGTGAAAGCGATGGGCTGGTCATCACAGGTCGTGCAGACCGCGTACGTGTCATCAATGCGGATTCGCAATCTTGCGATGTTGCCGTGCAACCGGCCAGATGGGCCCTCGATTACTTGCGTGCCTGCGGTATGGACGCCGAAGTGGACACGGCTTGGTTGATTCAGCCAGACGGGCAAGTCACGCGATTGGGCGTTGGCGCATGGAATGAACATGTGCAGGAAGCGCCTGCGCCTGGTGCGTGGCTTTGGGTTCCCCCTGCCATCGCTTCCCATGGCTTGAGTGAGCGTGTGGCCAAAATCATGGCCACACAGGGTTTGGGCCAGGGCGTGAATGCAACGGAACCATTACCGGCCAAGCACGCCAGCTCGCCGCAAGACTTGCCAATTTTTGCCAATGACTGGGGCATGACGGGCTTGCTTCAAACGGCAACCGCCAGAACCCCCACTGCCGGGCATGTTGGTTTGACGGCCAACCGCGTCTGGCCATACACCCACACCACACTGTCCATCAGTCCATTTGACGATCTGGAGCTGGGTTTCCGTTACACCAACATTGCCAATCGGCTCTATGGTCCGGACATCGCCGGAGATCAAGCCTACAAGGACAAGTCCTCGGAAATCAAATGGCGCGTGTTCGACGAAACCGCCTCACGTCCCGCATTGGCGGTGGGCTTGCGTGATCCAGGCGGCACAGGTCTTTTTGCGGGCGAGTACCTCGTGGCTTCGAAACGCTGGCACAAGCTGGATGTGAGTCTGGGCCTTGGCTGGGGCTATCTGGGTTCACGAGGCAACCTGGGCAATCCATTGGGTTTTTTAGGCCCACGATTCGCAACGCGCCAGAACAGCCAGGTGGGCTCCGGTGGAACCGCTCAATTGTCACCACTGTTCACGGGGCGTACGGCCTTGTTTGGCGGTGTGCAATGGCAAACACCGATACCTGAACTGGTCCTGAAAGTTGAACTCGACGGTAACAATTACAAGAATGAGCCCCTCAACAATGACGTGGGCGGTGCTCGCTCGCCTTTGAATTGGGGCCTCGCATGGAAAAACGGGCCTTTGAGCCTGACTGTGGGCTACGAACGTGGCAAGCAATGGATGCTGGGCTTCTCGCTGAGTACCGATCTGACCAAACTCACACAGACCAAACGCAGTGAACCGGCAGCTTGGCCAATCAAGCGGCCTGCGGAAATGGTGCCATCCAGCTTCTATCAAGCGGTACCAGCAGCCTCTCGTGCGTCAACCGTGTCGCTGCCAAGTCCTGCTGTGGCTGGCGCCATTGCAGCGCAAACCGGATGGGCTGTGCACGATCTTCGGCAGGAAGACAGCAGTTGGATTGTTGAACTGGACAATGTGCAAGGGTTTTCATTGCCTGAGCGCATTGACCGTGGCATGGGCGTCGTGCACGAGATGGCCCCTTCGCATATTCGCGTGGTACGTTTTGTGTTGATGCAGCAAGGCGTTCCTGTCAGCAGTCGGATGATCGACAGAAGCGCCTGGGCGGACAGCCGATATGCCTGGCGTGGACAAGCCGCTGTGCATTCATCCGTCGCAGCGCCTGCAGATCTGACACCCGTCGCAGAATCCACGAAAAGAAACCCCTCCGTCAGCACGGGCTTGGGCTACCAGCAACATCTGGGTGGCCCTGATGGCTATTTGTATTCTTTGAATGCGAGCGCAGAGGGCCAATGGCCCTTGTGGAAAGGTGCCTGGGTGCAGGGCGCACTCAAAGCCCGCTTGGTCGACAACTATCAGAAATACCACTACACAGCACAAAGTGACCTGCCACGGGTCCGAACACTGGTGCGTGAATACTTGACGAACCAACGCGTCACCCTGCCCAACGCACAAATCAACCAATTGAACCAATGGGGCGACAGCGTGTACAGCCTGGCTTACGCAGGCGCATTGGAATCGATGTTTGCCGGTGTGGGGGCAGAAGTCATGTGGCGCCCAGCAGGCAGCCGGCTGGCACTGGGTGCTGATGTGAACAGATTGGCCCAAAGAGATTTTGATCAGCGCTTCAGTTTGCGGGATTACCGGGTCAACAGCGGTCACATCACCGCCTATTGGGACACGCGGTGGCAAGGGGTGGAAGCCAAGCTGATGGTGGGTCAGTATTTGGCGGGCGACAGAGGCGCCACACTGGAAGTCTCAAGACGCTTCAACAACGGCGCTCGGATGGGCGCCTGGGTGACCAAAACCAATGTGTCCTCTGCCAGTTTTGGTGAGGGCAGTTTCGACAAAGGGGTGTTCTTCTCCATACCCTTTGATGCCTTCTTGACGGCATGGTCGACCCAAACCATGAACGTCACCTGGCAACCCTTGATCAGGGATGGTGGTGCACGCTTGAACAAATCACAGACTTTATGGAATTTGACCAACAGCCGCGACGAGCGCGAATGGTCCAGCGTGCCCGCCCAGTCCTGGCGGTGACATCCAATCGGGCGGTGGCTTCATCCACCGCCCGCCCTCACAGTCAGCAAGCTTTCAAGGCCGCACGCAGCTTTTCACCCACATCTGGGCGAGCTGCAAACGGATCAGGCGGATTGATGCCCTGAACAATGGCTTCCATCCGGCTTTGCACATTGCCCAAGGCATGTGGATGGCTGTAGATGTAGAACTGGTCGCTGGCCACCGCATCAAACACTTTTTGCGCCACATCGGCAGCGGACACTTTGCCACTGCCTACCGCTTTGTCGGTCTGGGCCTGGCCAATCAATTGGCTTGCAGTGGGCTTGTCCGCAGCCAGGGCCGAGGGCCGATTGCGCTCGCTTTGGCTGATGCCGGTCGCCACAAAGTAAGGGCACAGCACGCTGGCGCTGACCTGGTCAGACACCAAATGCAGGTCCTGGTACAGCGTTTCGGTCAAAGACACCACGGCGTGTTTGCTCACGTTGTAGATGCCCATATTGGGGGGCGTCAGCAAGCCGGCCATGCTGGCGGTGTTGACGATGTGGCCCTGGTATGACGGATCGGCCTTGGCGGCTTCGAGCATCATGGGTGTGAACAGGCGCACGCCGTGCACCACGCCCCAGAGGTTCACGCCCAGCACCCATTCCCAGTCGGCTACGGAGTTTTCCCAGACCAGGCCCCCTGCCCCCACGCCCGCGTTGTTGAACACGAAGTGCGGTGCGCCAAAGCGCGCTTTCACATCGGCGGCCAGCTGCTCCATGGCCTGGGCGTTGGACACATCCACCTTGCGCGCCAGAACCTGCGCGCCTTGGGCTTTCATTTCGGCTTCGGCTTTGTCCAACGCGTCTTGCTGCACATCGACCAGCACCAGGTTCATGCCCAGCTTGGCGCCAATGCGGGCGCATTCCAGACCAAAACCGGAACCGGCACCTGTCAATACGGCGGTTTTACCCTTGAAATTCTCGATCATGCGGCTGCCTTTTTGAGTGTGAACCCGACGCGCGGGAAATGGACATGAACCGTGCCCGCACGCCCATCGCTGCGGCGCAAGGTGTAGCGGGTGCGGGTGGCGGCGATCAGCTCCCCCTCGGTGGGCTCCAGGCCAAAGTTGTCGGCGGCAATCACCACCTTGCTGCCCAGGGCGATGCCGTGCTCATCCTGGAACACGTCGTCGTGCAAGGCGGCCGGGGTGGCGCTGCGGGCCACGTCCAAGGCCTGAGCGGCACTGAATTTCTCGCCCGTACCATGGCCGATGGCGCTCATGCGAGCCATCCAGCTTTTGACCTCAGGCGTGGCGTCAAAAATACCGGCCAACGCAGGCGTGCGCTCCTGCGTGAACCACAGCGGGTGGTAAACCGCAAAATCGGCCACGCAAGGCTGATCGCCAAACAAAAAGTCTTGGCCATGCAGCATATTGGCCACCCGGCGCAAATAGCTTTTGTAGGTGGCCCCTGCGTCGGCAGACGACATGCGTGGTCCACCACTGCGCATGGCGGCGCGGTCGGCCACGAAGGCCTGCACGGCTTCAGCCGGTGCGCCTGCAAACACCTGCGCCACGCCCGCAGGCTGGAAGTTGTAGGCCATGGCAGCGGTGAACAGGGCACCGTCGGCCCACTGCGCCACGATGCGGGCCGCGCCTTTGACGGCCTCGGGGTACAGCGTGGGTGTGGGGGCGCGGTGTTCCAGCACATCGCAGATCAGCGAGGTGTCGCAGTAAATGTCGGCCCCGATTTGCAGCACCGGCGTGCGGCGGTAACCGCCCGTCAGCGCCGTCAGGTCCGGCTTGGGCATGATCATCGGGATGAACACGCTCTTCCAGGTCAGCTGTTTGCGGCCCATGACCAGGCGGATCTTCTCGGCAAACGGCGAGGTCGGGTAGTGGTGCAGGATCAGATCGGACATGCGCGTGGCCTCAGATCAGTTTGACCAATTGCTTGCCGAAGTTCTTGCCTTTGAGCAGACCGAGGAAGGCCTCAGGCGCAGCGGCCAGGCCCTGGGCCACGGATTCGCGGGGGCGCAGCTTGCCGCTGCCCACCAGGGTGCCCAGCTCCTGCAGGGCTTCGGGCCAGACTTCCATGTGCTCGCTGACGATGAAACCTTCGATCTTCATGCGGTTGATCAGGATCAGCGCCGGGTTGCTCATGGGCAGTGGCGCGCCATCGTAGCCAGCGATCATGCCGCAAACGGCGATGCGTGCAAACGCGTTGGTGCGCAGCATCACGGCGTCGAGCACCATACCGCCCACGTTTTCAAAGTGGCCGTCAATGCCGTTCGGGCAGGCTTCGCGCAGGGCTTTGGACAATGAAATGTAGTCCTTGTGTTCCTTGTAATCGATGCAGGCGTCAAAGCCCAGCTCATTGACCACGTAGTCACATTTGTCCTTGCCACCCGCGATGCCGACCACGCGGCAGCCGCGTGCCTTGGCCAGCGCACCATACGCACTGCCCACGGCACCACTGGCCGCGCTCACCGTCACGGTTTCACCCGCCTTGGGGTTGATGATCTTGACCAAGCCATACCAGGCGGTCACGCCGGGCATGCCCACGGCACCCAGGTAATGCGACAGCGGCACATGGGTGGTGTCCACTTTGCGCAGGGCACCTATCACATTGGCATCGACCACGCTGTACTCCTGCCAGCCGCCCATGCCGACCACCGAGTCACCGGCTTTGAATTTGGGGTGACGGCTGTCCACCACCTCACCCACGGTGCCACCAATCATCACCTCGCCCAAGGGCTGGGGCACGGCGTAGCTTTTGCTCTCGTTCATGCGGCCACGCATATAGGGGTCCAGGCTCAGGTAATGGTGGCAAACCAGGACTTCGCCGTCTTTCAATTCGGGCAATGGCAACTCGACCATCTTGAAATTGTTGACGGTGGCTTCGCCTTGCGGGCGGTTGTCCAAAACGATGCGGTGGTTGATGGGCATGAAGGTCTCCAGTGAATTTGAATGGGTGAAGGGGCGGGGCTTAGTCGGTCGAAGGTGAAGGCGTCTCACGACGGCTCACGTACTTGAAGGTGCCGGTGGCCGTGGCACAGAGCTGGCCTTCGGTGTCGTAAATGCGGCCTTCGGTGAAGGCCATGCTGCGGGTGCGGTGTTGCAAATGGCCTTTGCCCACCAGCGCTTGTCCCGCAGGGACTTTGGCTGGGCGCATGAAGGTGGTTTTCATCTCGATGGTGACCACGCCCATGTCTGGATCGACGCTGCGCGCCGCCGTGGCCATGATCACGTCCAGAAAAGTCATGACCGCGCCACCGTGTGTCACGTCGAAGGAATTGAGGTGCTCGGGCCGCGGTGCGAACAACAGCTCGGACTCGCCACCCTCGAATTTCTCCAAAGAAAAGCCCAGATGGTCAACAAACGGAATCTTGGCGCCGAAGGGGATGCTCATGCTCAAGGACTTTCGCATCAGCCGCCGATGATGGCGCTCACGCCGCCGTCCACCGCCATCCACTGGCCTGTGATGTGTTTGCCAGCATCGGAGGCGTAGAGCAGTGTCAAACCCTTGAGGTCTTCGTCATCACCCAGACGGCGCAGCGGCGCACCTTGGGCCATCTTGTCCGAGCCCAATTTTTCGAGCAAACCATAGGTCATCTTGCTGGGGAAGAAACCGGGACAAATCGCGTTGACGGTGATGCCGTGCTCGCCCCACTCGCCAGCCAAGGCGCGGGTGAAGTTGACCACCGCCCCCTTGGAGGTGTTGTAGGCGATGGTTTTCATCTCGGAAGGGTTGCCTGCCAAGCCTGCAATGGAGGCCACATTCAGGATGCGGCCTTTTTTGCGGGGAATCATGCAGCGCTTGGCCACTTCTTGCGCGAGGATGAAATAACCACGCACATTGAGGTTCATCACCTTGTCCCAGGCTTCAACCGGATGCTCTTCTGCAGGAGCGCCCCAAGTGGCGCCTGCGTTGTTGATCAGGATGTCAATCGGCCCCATGAGCTCGATGGTTTCCGCAGCCAAACGGCGGATGTCTTCTTCTTTGCCGCAGTCGGCGGCAATCCAGCGGGCATCGATCCCGGCGGCTTGCAGCTCGGCGGCGGCCTCTTCCAGATCGGCTGCCTTGCGCGAGCTGAGCATGATCTTGGCGCCCGCTTCACCGAGTGCATGGGCCATTTGCAGGCCCAGGCCGCGAGAGCCACCAGTGACCAAGGCTACTTGGCCGGTCAAGTCGAAAAGTTGTTGAACTGTGCGTGCCATGTTGTGCTCCGTTTATTTCATCAAATGCTTGGCCAAGGCCATGTAGGCCGGCAAGGAGGTCGGGTCGTTGAAAGGGTTGTTGGGCATGGGGTGCGATGCAAACCGGGCGATCACCATCTCGGCCTTGGGGTCGATGTAAATCGCCTGGCCGTGGATACCTCGCGCTGAATAAGCCCCGTGTTCGTTGTTCGAAACCCACCACATGTTGCGGTAGGACCAGCCTGGCAAAGTGGGAAAGCTCGCCTGCGGGAAAGCGGTCTTGTCACCACCTTTTGCAATGTCCTGCACCACAGCGGCCGGAATGATTTGCTGACCGTTGAACTTGCCGTGGTTGCGCATCATCTCGCCAAAGCGGGCCATGTCGCGCAGGCCAGCATTGAGGCCACCACCGGCAAACTCATTGCCCACGCTGTCCACCGTGAAATAGGCGTCTTGCTCCATGCCCAGGCGTGACCAGATGCGCTCGGACAACAGTTGCCCGATGGACTGACCCGTGGCGCGGCGGATCACCCAACCCAAGGCGTCTGAGTTGACGGTTTTGTAGGCAAATTGGCCGCCGTGTTCGCCCTCTTTCTTCACGGTTTGCAAAAACTCGTAGAAGGTCTGTGGGCCTTGGTAGCCGGGCGGGCGCGGCAGGACACCGCCAGCACGGGTGTGCTGCCAGACTTCAGCGTTGGGGTCGAGGTAGTTTTCGCTGTACTTCAAGCCCGTGCGCATGTCGAGCACCTGACGGATGGTGGCGTCACCAAAAGCGCTGTCCTTGAGCTCAGGCACGTAGCGCGTCACCGGTGCGTTCTCGTCGAGTTTGCCTTCGGCCACCAACATGGCCCCCAGCGTGCCAAAAAAGGATTTGGTCACCGACATGGAGATGTGTTGGCCCTCAGGCCGCAAAGCGCCTGCGTAACGCTCGTACACAATGCGCCCCTTGTGCAGCACGACGATGCCATCGGTGTAATTGGCATCAAAGGCCTGCCCCCAGGTCATGGGGGTGTCTTTGCCCAAGGGGACAAAGCTGACCGCATCGAGATCGCCTCGCAAGGCGCGGGGCAAAGGCAGGGGCGCCCCCGTGCCACGCGAGACCTGGGTGGTTGGCATCAGCTGGCGGAAGTTTGAAAAACTCCAGCGGGTTTGCGGAAACTTGTAGCCCGATCCATCGGCAAAGCGGATCACTTTGTCGGCGGGCGGCGGCGAGCCCACCATCCAGCCCAAAGCCACGGGGTCAGTCTGCGCGGCGCCTGGCAATGTGGGCGTTTGTGCCAATAAGCTGGTTGCCGCGGCAGTCAAGGACAACCCCATCACAATGCCTCGCAAGGGTAGAAGTTTCATTCGGTGTCTCCAGTGGGTGAGGTCTTGAGACCTTCTTTTACAAGTTGTAATCCATGCAGCGGCGTTCTTTGACCACCGCTTTCATGAAAGGCTTGATGGCCAGATGATCAGGGTGATTTTGGTAAGCCGCTAGCACCTGCGCGTCATCGACCAGCATGTGCAGCACCAGATCGTTGGTGCAGTCCATGCCGGGTGTGGCCGTGGCCACTTCAAAAGTCTGGATGCCGGGCACCACCTGGGCGCACGACAAGAGCAAGGCTTTGGCTTTGGTCAGATTGGTGGCCTTGTCGGCCCCTTCGGCGTGGTCTTGCAGGTTCCACATCACGATGTGTCGGATCATCAGAAAGCCTCCTCTGGCAAGTCGGCGCAAGTCGGGTCACGGCTTTTGACCACGTTGAGCCAAGCGCCGATCTTGGGCAATTCATAACGGAAAAAATAGCGGCAAGCGGCACGGCGGCCTTGTGCTGCGGGGCTGGGGTCATCGCCCAGGCTGCTGGCCACGTCGAGCCAGATCCAGGCGATCACCGTGTGGCCAAAGGCCTGCAAATAGGGCACGGCATTGGCCAGGGCCTGGGCGGGCTCGGCACCGGCCCAGGCTTGCTGGGTGGCTTGGCCGATTTGTTTCAATGCATCGCGCAAATCTGCTGCTTCGGGTGCCCAGCCCGCTTCGGCTTTGGCGGCCGTGGCCAGCATGCGCTCGGCCAGCAGTTGCAGGCCACGGCCGTTTTCCATGAGCACCTTGCGGCCCAGCAGGTCCATGGCCTGGATGCCGTGGGTGCCCTCGTGGATCATGTTCAGACGGTTGTCGCGCCAGTACTGCTCGACCGGGAAGTCCCGCGTGTAGCCATAGCCGCCGTGGATCTGGATGGCCAGGCTGTTGGCTTCGAGACACCACTCGCTGGGGAAACTCTTCACGATGGGCGTCAGTACTTCCAGTAGCAGTCGTGCCACATCGGCGTCCTCGGCCGTACCCGTGTGTTGCTCGTCCACCAGGCGGGCGCTGTACAAGGCCAGGGCCAAAGCGCCTTCGGAGTAGGCCTTTTGCGCCAGCAGCATGCGCTTGATGTCGGCGTGTTCGATGATGCGCACCTGCGGGCGGCTGGCGTCCTTGCCCCCTGCCCCGCTGGGTCGGCCCTGTGGGCGGTTCTTCGCGTAGTCGAGGCTGGCGTAATAACCGGCCATGCCCAGCATGGTGGCGGCCATGCCCACGCCGATGCGGGCCTCGTTCATCATGTGGAACATGCAGCGCAGGCCTTCGCCGGGCTTGCCGACCAAATACCCAATTGCGCCTGTATCACCTCTGACAGGGTACTTGCCCTCGCCAAAGTTCAGCAGCGTGTTGGTCGTGCCGCGCCAGCCGCACTTGTGGTTCAGGCCCGCCAGCGCCACGTCGTTGCGCTCGCCTGTCAATTGCCCTTGCGTATCCACCAATTTTTTGGGCACGATGAACAGCGAAATGCCTTTGACGCCCGGTACCAGTTGGCCTGAGCTGTCGGGGATCTTGGCAAGCACCAGGTGGATGATGTTCTCGGAGAGTTCGTGCTCGCCCGAAGATATCCACATCTTGTTGCCTTTGAGGCGGTAGCGTGCGCCCAAGGCATCGGATTCAAAGTCAGCGCCATCGGGCGTGGCGCGGGTCATCACGTCGCTCAGCGACGAGCCCGCTTGCGGCTCGGAAAGGCACATGGTGCCCGAGAAACGGCCACTGAATTCGTTCAAGGCAAAGACCTGCTTTTGCAATTCGGTGCCGTGCACCATGAGCAAATTGGCGTTGCCGCTGGTAAGCATGCCCGAGCCGATGCTGACCGAGGCCATCGCAAAAAAGGCGTTGGCTGCGGCTTCGACCGTGTAGGGCAGCTGCATGCCGCCCACTTCGTAGTCTTGCGCGGCACTCAACATGCCCGACTCGGCATAGGCTTTGTAGGCCTCATGCGTGGCTTGCGGCAGCGTGACTTTTTCGCCATCGAAATGAGGCTCTTGCGTGTCAACCAGGCGGTTGAACGGCGCATACTTCTCGCGCGCAATGCGCTCGCAGGTGTCGAGCACGGCGTCAAAGGTTTCGCGACTGTGGTCGGCAAAACGCTCGCGGCTTTGCAGGCTTTCGACTTTCAACCAGTCGTGGAGCAAAAAATCAACGGTGGGGCGCAGGCTCATGTCAGTTCATCTCTTCCAAATGAAAAAGGGCAAGAAGCATCATGCCTCTTGCCCCTGTTCGGATCAGCCATCCAGGCGACAGCCGATGCCGGTCACGTTCACAGCACTTCAAAAATGCCGCAAGCGCCCATGCCGCCGCCAATGCACATGGTCACCGCCACGCGCTTGGCGCCACGGCGTTTGCCTTCAATCAAGGCGTGGCCTGTCAGGCGTTGGCCCGACACGCCGTAGGGGTGACCCACCGCGATCGCGCCGCCGTTGACGTTCAGGCGATCTGCCGGAATGCCCAGCTTGTCACGGCAGTACAGCACCTGGACGGCAAACGCTTCGTTGAGTTCCCACAGGTCGATGTCATTGACGGTGAGGCCCAGACGCGCCAGCGCTTTGGGCACGGCGTACACAGGGCCAATGCCCATTTCGTCAGGCTCGCAACCGGCCACGGCAAAACCGAGGAATCGGCCCAAAGGCTTCAGGCCGCGTTGCTCGGCCAGCTTTTCGTCCATGAGCACGCAAGCGCCTGCGCCGTCCGAGAACTGGCTGGCATTGCCTGCGGTGACCAGGCCGCCGGGCAAGGCCGAGCGCAGGCCGCTGATGGCTTCCACGGTGGTACCTTCGCGCAGGCCTTCGTCCACGCTCACGGTCACTTGCTTGGTGGTCATGCCCATGACCTTGTCGATCACGCCTTGTGTGACGGTGATGGGGGCGATTTCGTCATTGAACAAACCAGCGGCTTGTGCGGCGCAGGCTTTTTGCTGGCTGGCCGCGCCATACGCGTCCATCACGTCACGGCCAATCTTGTAGCGCTTGGCCACTTGCTCGGCGGTTTGCAACATGTTCCAGTAAATCTCGGGCTTCATCTTGGCCAAAGACAAGTCTTGCAGCATGTGGGTGTTCATCTCTTGCTGCACGCAAGAGATGCTTTCCACGCCACCGGCCACATAGACCTGGCCTTCGCCCGCGATAATGCGCTGCGCAGCCAAGGCAATAGTTTGAAGACCCGAGGAGCAAAAACGGTTCACGGTCAGACCCGACACCGAGATCGGCAGACCGGCCTTGAGGGCGATCTGGCGGGCGATGTTGGCGCCAGTGGCACCTTCAGGCGTAGCGCAACCCATGATCACGTCTTCGACTTCGGCGGCATCAATGCCGGCGCGGGCCACAGCGTGTTGCACCGCATGGCCGCCCAAAGTGGCGCCATGGGTCATGTTGAAAGCGCCCTTCCAGCTCTTGGCCAGCGGGGTGCGTGCGGTAGAAACGATGACAGCATTCGTCATATTGAACCTTTCATGTGGGGGACAGAGCTGAAGACCTGTCCCGCCGAAATTTAAAAAATCAGTTGAATGTCTTGCCTTCGGCCACCAGACGCGCCAGCAGCGGTGCAGGTTTCCAGAACTGGGCATCGTCGTGCGGGTTCTTGGCGAAGCGCTTCATGGCTTCGGCCACGTTGAACAGGCCCACCGTGTCGGCGTAGTTCATGGGGCCACCGCGCCAGAACGGGAAGCCGTAACCGGTGATGTAGACCATGTCGATGTCGCTGGCCTTACTGGCAATGCCTTCTTCCAGGATGTGACAGGCTTCGTTGACCAGCGAGTACACCAGGCGCTGCACGATCTCGTCATCGGAAATCTTGCGAGGCGTGATGCCTTGCGCGGCGCGATGCTTTTCGATCATTTCGACCACCACAGCGCTCGGGATCGCGTCGCGCTTGCCGGCCTGGTAGTCGTACCAGCCTGCGCCAGTCTTTTGGCCATAGCGGCCCATCTCGCAGAGCAGGTCAGCGGTTTTGCTGTACTTCATGCCGGGTTTTTCCTGATAGCGGCGCTTGCGGATGGCCCAGCCGATGTCGTTACCGGCCAGATCGCCCATGCGGAACGGACCCATGGCAAAACCGAATTTCTCGACGGCTTTGTCCACCTGTGCAGGGGTGCAGCCTTCTTCGATCAGGAAACCGGCTTGGCGGCTGTACTGCTCGATCATGCGGTTGCCGATGAAGCCATCGCACACGCCCGAGACCACCGAGGTCTTTTTGATCTTCTTGCCAATGGCCATCACGGTGGCCAGCACGTCCTTGCCGGTTTGGGCGCCACGCACCACTTCGAGCAGCTTCATGACGTTGGCGGGGCTGAAGAAGTGCATGCCAATCACGTCTTGCGGACGTTTGGTGAAGCTGGCAATCTTGTTCACGTCGAGCGTCGAGGTGTTGGACGCCAGGATCGCACCGGGCTTCATCACTTCGTCGAGCTTCTTGAAGACGGCTTCTTTGACGCCCATTTCTTCGAACACGGCTTCGATCACCAAATCAGCCTGACCGATGTCGTCGTAGCTCAGCGTGGTGGACAAGAGCGCCATGCGCTCGTCGTACTTCTCTTGCTTGAGCTTGCCTTTTTTGACCTGGGCTTCGTAATTCTTGCGGATGGTGGCCACGCCACGGTCCAGCGCGTCTTGCTTCATTTCCAGGATCTTGACCGGGATGCCCGCATTCAGAAAGTTCATCGAGATGCCACCGCCCATGGTGCCAGCACCGATGACGGCCACGGATTTGACATCGCGCTTGGGCGTGTCTTCGGGCACATCGGGGATTTTGCTGGCAGCGCGGTCGGCCATGAAGATGTGGCGCAGTGCGCGGCATTCGGGCGTCATCATCAGGGCCATGAAGATTTCGCGCTCGAAGACCATGCCGTCTTCAAACTTCTTCTTGGTGGCGGCTTCGACCGCGTCCACGCATTTGCCGGGCGCGGGCAGGTTTTTGGCCATGCCCTTGACCATGTTGCGGGTGAACTGGAAATAAGCATCGCCTTGGGGGTGCTTGCAAGGCAGGTTGCGCACCAGCGGCATGGGCGAGCCGTCTGCATGGGCGGCCGCCACTTTGCGGGCCAGCGCCAGGGCTTCTTCGGGCAGGCTCTCAGCCGATTGGGCCATCGCGTCAAACAACTTCTGGCCGGGCAGCATGGCCAGCATCTCGCTCTTGATGGCTTCGCCGCTGACGATCATGTTGAGCGCTGCTTCCACGCCGATCACGCGGGGCAGACGCTGTGTGCCGCCCGCGCCAGGGATCAGGCCCAGCTTGACTTCGGGTAAGGCCACGCTGGTGCCAGGCGCTGCGATGCGGTAGTGGCAGCCCAGGGCCAGCTCCAGACCGCCGCCCATGGCGACCGAATGGATGGCGGCCACCACGGGCTTGGCCGAGTTTTCGCAAGCGCGGATCACACTTAACAAATTGGGTTCCTGAATGGCCTTGGGCGAGCCAAATTCACGGATGTCCGCGCCGCCCGAAAAGGCCTTGCCCCCCCCGGTGATGACGATGGCCTTGACGGCTGCGTCATTGTTGGCTTTTTCCAGCCCATCGGTGATGCCGATGCGGGTGGACAGACCCAGGCCGTTGACGGGCGGGTTCATCAAGGTGATGACCGCGACATCACCGTGGACTTTGTATTCAGCTGTCATGCTGGTTTCCTTTGCGTGAAATGGAGCGTGGAATAAAAAAGAACGGTCGTTCTTTTTTGAAGATTGTAGTGGCTGATTGGAGGAATGACAGCCCGGACTGTCTCAACCGGGACGGCGCTCAAACTTCCAGCCACTCCTTGCGGATGTAGGTGTTCTGGCGAAGCTCGTCGGGTGTGCCCTCAAACACAATGCTGCCATGGCCCATGACCAGGGCACGGTCCGAGATGTTCATCGCGATGGTGAGCTTTTGCTCGATCAAGAGCACGGAAATGCCCCGGCTCTTGAGTTGCTGCAGGTATTGCCCCACCAGCTCAACGATCTTGGGGGCCAGGCCTTCGGTGGGCTCATCGATGATGATCAGGTCCGGGTCGCCCATCAGGGTACGGCAGAGCGTCAGCATTTGCTGCTCGCCGCCCGACAAGACCCCGGCTTCGGTGTGCTCGCGCTCCTTGAGGCGCGGGAACATGGCGTACATGTCATCAAACGACCATCGGCTATTTTTGGCCCCCGATTTCTGACCCAGCTGCAGGTTCTGGCTGACGGTGAGCTTGGGGAAAATGTCGCGGTTTTCGGGCACATAGCCAATGCCCAGATGCGCCACTTCGTAGGCTTTCTTGCCCTGAATGGGCTGACCCTGCCAGTCAATGGTGCCCTGGCAATCGACCAGGCCCATGATGGCCTTGGCCGTGGTCGAGCGGCCAGAGCCGTTGCGACCCAGCAAGGCCACAATTTCGCCCTGGCCCACCCCAAAGCTGACGCCATGGAGCACGTGGCTTTTGCCGTAATAAGCGTGAAGGTTGTCGACTTTGAGCATCTCAGTGGCCTCCTGCCTGGCTGTCGGCCACACTGGAGCCCAGATAAGCCTCTTGTACTTTTGCATTGGCCCGAACAGCCTCGGGCGTGTCAAAGGCGATCACTTCGCCATAGACCACCACGGCGATTTTGTCGGCCAGCCCGAACACCACACCCATGTCGTGCTCCACCGTCAGCAAGGTTTTGCCCACGGTGACTTCCTTGATGAGGTGGATGAAGCGCGAGGTCTCACTCTTGCTCATGCCCGCTGTGGGCTCGTCCAGCAAAATCACGTCCGAACCACCCGCAATCGTCACCCCAATCTCAAGGGCACGCTGCTCTGCATAGGTCAGGTTCATGGCCAGCACATCGCGTTTCTTGTCGAGGTGGATCATGTCCATCAGCTGCTCGGCACGCGCGTTGGCATCTTTCAGGCCCGAGAGGAACTTGAAGAAGGTGTACTTGTAGCCCAAACTCCAGAGCACTGCGCAGCGCAGGTTTTCAAACACACTCAACTTGGGAAAGATGTTGGTGATCTGGAAGCTGCGCGACAAACCCATGCGGTTGATCTCGTAGGGCTTTTTGTGCTGGATGGCCTGGCCATTGAGCAAGATGTCACCGCTGGTCGGGCCAAAGCGGCCACTGATCAGGTTGAACAAGGTGGACTTGCCCGCGCCGTTAGGGCCAATCACGGCCACACGTTCACCGGCCTGCACAGCCAGGTTCACGCCACGGATGATTTCGGTCTTGCCGAAATTCTTGCGAACGTCTTTGAGTTCCAGTGCGTAGGTCGTACTCATACTGCAGTCTCCCGGCGCTTGATTTCTTTTTCGATCTCGGTCTGGATGACGCCCCACTCCAGCATGTACTGGCGGCGAGACAGTTCAAACAAGCCCAAACCGGTGAGCATGACAAAGGCGCAGCCAAACCAGCTGTCCAACCCCTTGGCATTGAGCGTGGCGCCCATGAACTTGACCGTGTCACCCAAAGCCGAATTGAGCTGCAGGTGGTAGACCATCTCGATCATGGCCCCGGCTCCGGCGAGCATGACAAAGGCGGTCAGGGCCAGGCCCAGGTAGCTGGTCCAGATCTGACGCAGCTTGCCAAACTTGGCCACCCGCAGGTTCATCATGATCAGGCTGGCAATGCCGCCGGGGGCGTACATGACCATGAACAGAAAGACAAGGCCCAAGTAGAGCAACCAGGCTTTGGTCAGCTCGGACAGCAAAACAAAAGCAATGACCATCAGGATGGCACCGATGATGGGGCCAAAGAAGAAGGTGGCCCCCCCCAGGAAGGTGAACAGCAAATACGCACCCGAGCGCCCTGCCCCCACCACTTCGGCGGTGACGATCTCAAAGTTGAGTGCGCCCAGCCCCCCTGCGATGCCGGCAAAGAAACCGGCAATGATGAAGGCCATGTAACGCACACGCTGGGTGTTGTAGCCAATGAACTCGACGCGCTCAGGGTTGTCACGCACCGCATTCAGGATGCGGCCCAAAGGCGTCTGGGTGAAGGCGAACATCAACGCCACGCACACGAAGGTGTAGGCGGCGATCAGGTAATACACCTGGATTTGCGGCCCGTAGTTGATGCCAAAGAAGGCCTGACCCGCCACACGGTTGCCCGAGACACCGGCTTCACCCCCGAAGAACTCGGAGAACATCAGCGACATGGCAAACACCAGCTCGGCCACGCCCATGGTGATCATGGCAAAGGGCGTGCCCGACTTGCGTGTGGTCACATAGCCCAGCAAGATGGCAAACCCCATGCCCGCCAGACCGCCGATGATGGGCAAGAGGCTGACCGGGATGTTGAGCTTGCCGCCACTGATGGCATTGAGCGCATGGATGGCCATGTAAGAGCCCAGGCCCGTGTAGACCGCATGCCCGAAACTGAGCATGCCGCCCTGCCCCAAGAGCATGTTGTAGGACAAGCAGGCGATGATGGCGATGCCCATCTGGGCCAGCATGGTGGTGGACAGGTTGCTGGTGAAAACCAGCGGCGCGACCAGCAGCACCAAAGCGAACAGGCTCCAGATGACCCAGCGGCCGACGTTGTACGGTTTGAATTTGTAGACAGCAGCCATGGCTTAACCCTCTCGTGTGCCCAAAAGACCCTTGGGTCGGAAAATCAGGATCAGCACCAGGAACAGGTACGGCAGAATCGGCGCGACTTGCGACACCGTGAGTTTGGCAAACGTGTTCTCTTGCATGGCCGCGGACACCGCCCAGCCCATGTCCTTGGCCAAAGCCAGGAAAGAGTAATCGATGGCCACCGCAAAGGTCTGGATCACCCCGATCAGCACCGATGCCAAAAACGCGCCCGACAAAGAGCCCATGCCGCCGACCACCACCACCACGAAGATGACCGAGCCCACCGTCGCGGCCATGGCGGGCTCCGTGACAAAGGTGCTGCCACCGATGACGCCCGCCAGCCCAGCCAGCCCAGTGCCTGCGCCAAAGACCAGCATGAACACGCGGGGCACGTTGTGGCCCAGCGATTCGGCCATTTCGGGGTGGGTCAAAGCGGCCTGAATGACCAGGCCAATGCGGGTACGCGTCAACAAGAGCCACAAGGACACCAGCATCAACAAGGCCACCAGCATCATGAACGCCCGTGTGGCCGGGAACGGTGAACACACCACACGAACCGCCGCATCAGCGGCATTGCACAGCTCTGCCGGTGCGGCGCCCCAGACCATGCTCAGACCATGGAGGGAGTGGTTGATCAGGGTGAATGCCGAGCTGCGCAAAATCTCAGGCGGTGTGAACTCGACCGCCGTGCGGCCCCACACCAGCTGGATCAACTCGAGCACCACATAAGACAAGCCAAAGGTGACCAACAGTTCGGGCACATGGCCGAAGGGATGGACTTTGCGCAGTGTCACGCGCTCGAACAGTGCGCCGCAGGCGCCCACGAACAGCGGTGCCAGCACCAGTGCGGGCCAAAAACCGATCCACCCCGACAGGGTGTAACCGAAATAGGCACCGATCATGTAAAAGCTGGCGTGCGCAAAATTGAGCACGCCCATCATGCTGAAAATCAAGGTCAGTCCAGAGCTGAGCATGAAGAGCAACAGCCCGTAACTGAGGCCGTTGAGCATGGAGATGATGAAAAACTCCATAGGTACTGCTACTTTCCAGGCTGCGAGAGCCTAACTTCGTTACCGAAAGTGGGTCATGTCAACCCGAGTGATGCGGGTGCGCGAACACCCAAGAAAAAGGCCCGACAACGGATGAGGTCATCGGGCCCGCGAGCCAAACCCCGATCAGCCGGGACGCTTCATCTGGCAGCTGGTCGGTGTGCTGGACACGTAGGATGGGAACTCCTTGACCGGGGCCAAGGTCATGCCGGTGTTTTCAGGGCTGTAGGGGTACTTCTTGTCCGCCTTTTGCCACACCGTCATGTACAGCGGCTGCTGCAACTGGTGGTCGGTCTTGCGCATTTCGACTTCACCGTTGTAGTTCTTGTACTTCAGGCCTTCCAGGGCCGCCGCCACTTTGGCGGGGTCTGTGGATTTGGCTTTGGCCATGGCTTCACCCAAAGCGTTGTAGATGGAGATGACCGAGCCGGTGTAGAAGTCATCATTGAACTTGGTCTTGAATTCGGCCATCCATTTGCCGATGTCGCCACCCATGTTGTAGTGGTTGTAGGCGATCTGGTAGACGCGGCCTGAACCACCTTGACCCAGCGCTGTGGGCGTGCCGGTCACGCCGGTGTAGTAGGTGTAGAACTTGCCGTTGTAGCCTGCCTCGTTGGCGGCTTTGACCAGCAGTGCCAAGTCGGAGCCCCAGTTGCCGGTGATCACGGTGTCGGCGCCCGAAGCCTTGATCTTGGCGATGTAGGGCGAGAAGTCACGCACCTGGGCCAGTGGGTGCAGGTCTTCGCCCACGATCTGGATGTCTGGGCGCTTGCGGGCCAGGTTTTCCTTGGCAAACTTGGCAACCTGGTGACCGTGTGAATAGTTCTGGTTGAACAGGTAGACCTTCTTGATGTCTTTTTGATCGGCCATGAAGGTGGTCATGGCTTCGATCTTCATCGAGGTGTCGGCATCAAAGCGGAAGTGCCAGTAGCTGCACTTGCTGTTGGTGAAGTCAGGGTCCACAGCCGAGTGGTTCAGGAAAATGATTTCCTTGCCGGGGTTGCGTTCGTTGTGCTTGTTCACCGCCTCGATCAGGGCGCCAGCCACCGATGAACCGTTGCCTTGCGTGATGTAGCGCACGCCCTGGTCCATGGCGGCTTTGAGCGCGTTCAGGCTTTCGGCAGGGCTGAGTTTGTTGTCGATGCCGATGACTTCGAACTTGACGCCAGCCGGGTTGGTCTTGCTGAATTTCTCGGCAAAGAACTGGAAGCTTTTCAGCTGGTTGCTGCCAACCGGGGCCATCAGGCCAGACAGCGGGTCGATCCAGGCGATCTTGACGGTCTCGCCCTTTTGGGCAAACGCGCCAAAAGCACAGGTGCTCAGTGCTGCTGCGGCGATCAAGCGGGTGGTGAATTTCATTCAAAGTCTCCTGCGTTGTGAATCAGAACAATGCCAGCGTAACCGCTGAATTCACAAACCCGCTCGGGGTTTGCCCCTAAGCTGTATCACCCGTGCGACTTGCATGCCGCACGGGTGACTTGATGCACATCAAAGGCCAGGCAAAACATAGTCCGCCAACTGCTCGCGCAAGCGGGTTTTGAGCATCTTGCCGGTCGCCCCCAGCGGGATCGCATCGACAAACACCACGTCGTCGGGGATCTGCCATTTCGCGGTCTTGCCGTCGTAGAACTGGATCAACTCGTCGCGGCTGACTTCAGCGCCGGGCTTTTTGACCACGCACACAATCGGACGCTCATCCCACTTGGGGTGGCGAATGCCCACGCAAGCCGCCATGGCCACAGCGGGGTGCGCCATGGCGATGTTTTCCACATCGATGGAGCTGATCCACTCGCCGCCGGACTTGATCACATCCTTGCTGCGGTCGGTGATCTGCATGAACCCGTCGGCGTCGATGGTGGCCACGTCGCCGGTCGGGAACCAGCCATCGACCAGGGGGCTGGCACCCTCTTGCTTGAAATACGAAGCGATGACCCATGGGCCTTGCACCAGCAAGTCGCCTGCGGCCTTGCCGTCGTGTGGCAGCTCTTGGCCCTGCTCATCGACGATCTTCATCTCGATGCCAAAGATGCAGCGGCCTTGCTTCATGCGCAGCTTCATTTGTTCGGCGTCAGGCAGGCTTTGGTGCTTGTTTTTGAGCGTGCACAAAGTGCCCAGCGGGCTCAGCTCGGTCATGCCCCAGGCGTGCAGCACGTCCACGCCATAGTCTTCACGGAAAGCCGTGATCATGGCGGGTGGGCAGGCCGAGCCACCGATGACGGTGCGGTTGAGCTTGGAGAACTTCAAGCCCGCAGGCTTCATGTGGCCCAGCAGCATCTGCCACACGGTGGGCACACCGGCAGCAAAGGTCACGCCCTCGGCTTCGATCAACTCGTACACCGATTTGCCATCGAGCGCCGGTCCCGGGAACACCAGTTTGGCCCCCACCATGGCCGCGCTGTAGGGGATGCCCCAGGCGTTGACGTGGAACATCGGCACCACCGGCAGGATCGAATCGCGCGCCGAGATGCACATGACATCGGGCAAGGCGGCGGCATACGCGTGCAAGAGTGTCGAGCGGTGGCTGTAAAGCGCGCCCTTGGGGTTGCCCGTGGTGCCGCTGGTGTAGCACAGGCTGCAAGCGGTGTTTTCGTCCAGCTGAGGCCAGGTGTAGCGGTCGGGCTGCTGGCCGATCCAGGCTTCGTAGCTGACCAAGCCCGGAATGCCGGTGTCCGCAGGCAATTTGTCGGCGTCGCACAGCGCGACGTACTGGCGGATCGTGGGGCACTTGGCGTGCACAGCCTGCACCAGGGGCAGGAAACTCATGTCAAAACACAGCACCTGGTCTTCGGCGTGGTTCGCAATCCAGGCGATCTGGTCGGGGTGCAGGCGCGGGTTGATGGTGTGCAGCACGCGGCCTGAGCCGCTCACACCAAAGTACAGCTCCAAGTGGCGGTAACCGTTCCAGGCCAGCGTGGCCACACGGCTGCCGCGTTCAATCTGCATGCCGTCCAGTGTGTTGGCCACCTGACGTGAGCGTTTGGCGGCTGCGGCCCAGTTGTAGCGGTGGATATCGCCTTCGACACGGCGCGAGACGATCTCGCCATCGCCGTGGTGGCGCTCGGCAAATTGGATCAAGGAAGAAATCAGCAAAGATTGCTGTTGCATCAGTCCCAGCATGGGGTGTTCTCCGGTCAGTTGGTATGGAAAAAAGCGCATGAACATTGTGCACCGGCGCCAGCGTGGCGATCAGCATAAGCCCACGCGGACCATGAGTTCTTGTCAAGGGCGTGACAATCTGGGGATGACCAGCCCACTTGAGTCCTCCCCACCGCCTCTGCCATGGCAGCACCGCTTGACCCAATTGGGGCCACAGTTCTTTACCCGTCTACAGCCCACGCCCTTGGCGGCCCCTGCTTGGGCTGCACGCAACCACGAGCTGGCTGCGCAGTTGGGCTGGCCCGGCGATTTGTTGGGCGATGCCTACCTGCCCGCTTTTGCAGGCAATGCGCTGCTGGCCGGCTCTGACCCGCTGGCCACCGTCTACAGCGGTCACCAGTTTGGCCAGTGGGCCGGTCAATTGGGCGATGGCCGGGCCATCTGGCTGGGCGAAGCGATGTCCCTCCTGGGGCCACTGGAAATTCAGCTCAAGGGCGCAGGCCCGACGCCCTACTCCCGTCGGGGTGATGGCCGCGCCGTGCTGCGCTCCAGCATCCGCGAATACCTGTGCAGCGAAGCCATGCACGGCCTGGGCACCCCGACCACACGGGCGTTGTGCCTGGTCGCCTCGCCCGAGCCGGTTCGCCGCGAGACGCTGGAAACCGCCGCTGTGCTGACACGCACCGCGCCCAGCTTCTTGCGCTTTGGTCATTTGGAACACTTTGCCGCCATCGGCGATGTGGACAGTCTGCGTCAATTGGCCGACCACGTCATCGCCAAGCACCTGCCCGAATGCCATGAGCGCGCCGCCCTTTGGCAAGGCAACCCGTATGCCGCCTTGCTGGATGTGGTGCAAGAGCGCACAGCACAACTGATGGCCCAATGGCAGGCGGTAGGCTTTTGCCACGGCGTGATGAACACCGACAACATGAGCCTGCTGGGCCTGACCATCGACTACGGGCCATTTCAGTTCATGGACGGCTTTGACCCCGGTCACATTTGCAACCACACCGACACGCAAGGCCGCTACGCCTACAGCCGCCAACCCAACATCGCCTACTGGAACCTGTTTTGCCTGGCGCAAGCGCTGCTGCCTTTGATCGAAGACCAGGACCTGACACTGCAAGTGTTGGAGGGTTACAAAACCGGCTTCCCCCGCGCGCTGGGCGATGCCATGCGGGCCAAACTGGGGCTGACAGGCGTCTTGGTCACCGAAGGTCAACGCGAAGCCGACTGGCAACTGGTTGAAGACCTGCTGCAATTGCTGGCGTCCGAGCGTGTGGACTACACCCTGTTTTGGCGGCGTCTGAGCCATGCGGTGGCCACCGGCGGAACTCATCCCATGACCGCCGTCCAGGACCTTTTCCTGGACCGGGCACGCTGGCAAGACTGGTGTGACCGTTATCTGGCGCGACTGGGACAGGCTGACTTGGCCCAGGTCGGACAGGTCATGCTGCGCAGCAACCCCAAGTTTGTATTGCGCAAGCACCTGGCCGAAATCGCCATCCGCCAAGCGCAGTCGGGTGACTTCACAGAAATGGACACCTTGCACAACTTGCTAAAGTCCCCCTTCGACGAGCATGCGGGCTTTGAAGCCTATGCCGACTTGCCGCCCGATTGGGCCAGCCAACTGGAAATCAGCTGTTCATCATGACCATCATCAAAACCGAACAAGAATGGCGCGACATTTTGCAAGCCAAAGGCGCTGAACCTGCGGCCTATGCCGTGACGCGCCAGGCCGCCACCGAACGACCTTTCACCGGCAAATACGAAGGGCACTGGGCACCTGGCATTTACCGCTGCATTTGCTGCGACGCAGAGCTCTTCAAGTCCGACACCAAATTCGACGCAGGTTGCGGCTGGCCCAGCTTTTCGCAGGCCATCACCGACACCGCCATTCAAGAAAACGTGGACCGCAGCCATGGCATGACCCGTGTAGAAACCGTCTGCGCCCAATGCGGCGCGCACCTGGGCCACGTGTTCGAAGACGGCCCGGCCCCCACCGGCCTGCGTTACTGCATGAACTCGGCTTCGTTAGACTTCGAGCCTCTGTGATGAACCTGGCCAACAATTGACTTCATGAAATTCCTGATCGACTTTTTCCCCATCCTGCTGTTTTTCGGGGCTTACAAAATGGCCGACATCTACACGGCCACGGCCGTGCTGATGGCGGCTATCGTGCTGCAGACCGCCCTGATCTACAAGATGGACGGCAAGCTGCAGACCATGCACAAGATCACCTTGGTGCTGGTGCTGGGCTTTGGCGCCTTGACGCTGGGCCTGCACGATGAACGCTTCATCAAGTGGAAGCCCACCTTGCTGTACACCGGTCTGGCGGTGGCGCTGGCCGTGGCCCATGGGTTGATGAAGAAAAACTTCCTGCAAATGATGCTGGGCCAGCAACTCCAATTGCCCGCCCCAGTGTGGCACCGCATGAACATCGCCTGGATGTTGTACTGCCTGTTCATGGCCGCGATCAACGGCTACGTGGCGGCCTATTTTTCGACCGAAGACTGGGTCAACTTCAAAGTCTGGGGCTATGTGTTCCCCTTGGTGTTCATCGTGGCGCAAGGCGTTTACGTGGCCCGTCACCTGCCCAAAGACCAATGAACGCCATGTCCACAGTTGCCGAACAAATCCACGCACGCCTGACAGAACGCCTGCAGCCCACCAGCCTGAAGGTGATCGACGAAAGCGCTGCGCACGCCGGGCACGCAGGCGCCAGTGCCACAGGCCAAGGCAGCCACATGCGTGTGTGCATTGCTTCACCGTTGTTTACATCGCTTTCACGCGTTCAGCGCCATCGCCTTGTGTATGATGCGCTGCAAGATTTCATCGACCAAGGCTTGCATGCCTTGGCCATTGAGCTGATCTGAACTTCCCCCCTTATTTCATACCTGACGAACCGTCATTGAGGAAAGAATCCATGAAAAAGCAAATGCTCAGCGCCGCAACCGCCGTTTTGGCTTTGATGGCTGCGCCAGCTTTCGCCCAGAACCTTGCTGTGGTCAACGGCAAGCCCGTGCCCTCCTCCCGCGTGGAAGTGCTCAAGCAGCAAGTCGAGCGCTCCGGCCGTCCCGTGACGCCTGAAGTCCTGGCCCAGATCAAGGAAGAGCTGGTCGCCCGCGAAATCTTCATGCAAGAAGCCAAAAAGCGGGGCCTGGACGCCACCGAAGACTACAAAAACCAGCTCGAATTGGCCCGTCAAACCATCCTGATCCGCGAGTTGTTTGCCGATTTCCAGAAAAAGAACCCGATCACCGACGCCGACATCCAAGCTGAGTACGACAAGTTTGTTGCAGCCAACGGTGGCAAGGAATACCGTGCCCGCCACATCCTGGTGGAAAAAGAAGATGAAGCCAAGGCCTTGATCGCGGACATCAAGAAAGGCGCCAAGTTTGAGGACCTGGCCAAGAAAGCCTCCAAAGACCCAGGGTCTGGTGCCAACGGTGGCGATCTGGACTGGGCTGCGGCTGGCAGCTATGTGCCCGAGTTTTCCGGCGCCATGGTCAAGCTGGACAAAGGCCAGATGACCGACACCCCCGTCAAGAGCCAGTTTGGTTACCACATCATCCGCGTGGACGATGTGCGCGAAGCCCAATTGCCCAAACTGGAAGAAGTCAAACCCCAGATCGCCCAACAACTGCAGCAGCAAAAGCTGAGCGGCTATCAGGAAAGCTTGCGCGCCAAAGCCAAGATCCAGTGATCGCCTCTCGGCACAGCCCTACAAAAGGTCTCTTCGGAGGCCTTTTTATTTGTTTGAATGGTTTTGCCACTTTAAAATGGAAAGCAACGTTGGGAGTTATTGCATGGCCTTCAGATTCAAACACCTCGTTTTAATTTTGGCATGCCTGACAGGCATGGTGATCACACCCGTCTGGGCGCAAACTCCGAAAAACAGCGATGCAGCAACGCACGCCTTCGGCGCATCCAAACCCATTCAAGGACGCTACATCGTTGTGTTCACCGCCGATGTCCGCAATCCTGCGCAAGAAGCGGCCAACGTGTTGCGTGGCACCAATGCAACGGTGCACCACACCTTCAACAATGCACTCAAGGGCTTTGCCGCCTCGATCCCTGCAGCTGCACTGCCCGCATTGCAGAACAACCCTTTGATCGACTACATTGAACAGGACCAGTCGGTCAGTTTGAAGCAGGCCGTTTCGCCTCAAATGGGTGCGACCTGGGGGCTGGACCGCATTGACCAGGCCAGCCTGCCGCTGGACAGCCAATACAAGTTCAATGGCACAGGCGCAGGCACAACCGCGTTCATCATCGACACCGGCATCCGCGCAGACCATGTGGAATTCACGGGCCGCGTCCTGCCGGGCTACAACGTGGTGGCCGATGCCAATGGCACCAATGACTGCAACGGCCACGGCACACACGTGTCGGGCACCGTGGGTGGCAGCACCTGGGGCGTGGCCAAAAGCGTGAATCTGGTGCCAGTGCGCGTGTTGGACTGCACAGGCTCTGGCACATTGAGCGGCGTCATCGCAGGCATTGACTGGGTGGCGGGCTCAACTTTGCGCCCGGCAGTGGCCAACATGTCTTTGGGCAGCGCCAAATCCAGCACCGTGAACGCTGCCGTGGCTGGTGCCTACAACAAAGGGGTCACCATGGTGGTGGCCGCAGGTAACAGCAACGCAGACGCATGCAACTACTCACCGTCCAGTGAACCCACCGCCATCACCGTGGGCGCCGCCACCAACACCGATGCGCGGTCGTCGTATTCCAATTACGGCACCTGCCTGGATGTTTTTGCCCCGGGCACCAGCATCACCTCGGCCTGGTACACAGGCACCACCGCCACCAACACCATCAGCGGCACATCGATGGCCAGCCCGCATGTGGCTGGCGTTGCGGCACTGGCCTTGCAGGCCAACCCCACATCCAGCCCCGCTCAAATTGCCAACTTCATCACGACTTACGCCACCTTGAACAAGGTCACATCTGCAGGCACGGGCTCGCCCAACCGCTTGCTGTTCTCACTGGCCAGCAACGCACCGGCCGTGCTGAAAACCGTCGCCATCAAAAGCCTGACGGGCAAGTCCAGCAAAGCCGGTACCGGCTGGCGAGCACAGGTCACGGCCACGGTGCGTGACCTCAGCAGCAGCTTGACAGTGGCTGGCGCCACCGTCACAGGCAACTTCGTTCCCGGTGGCACGCTCAGCTGCGTCACCACCAGCACCGGCAGCTGCACCTTGACCAGCAGTACCATCAGCAAGCTGACGACCAGCACAAGCTTCACCGTGAGCAATGTGAGCGGCAATGGCATGAGCTATGACGCCTCGCAAAATACAGTGACACAAATCAGCATCAGCAAACCCTGATCCCGCACTGGCCAATGGCCATGCCTTCAACGCGGCTTCGGCCGCGTTTTTTGATGAGCCAGCAGGTCAGGCCCGTCAGCCCGGCCTCAAACCCGGATAATCGAGGTCATGCTGCCCCACCAACTCGAACTCCTCGCCCCCGCCCGCACCTTCGACATCGGCATCGAAGCCATCCTCCATGGTGCAGACGCGGTCTACATTGGCGGCCCCTCCTTTGGAGCGCGCTCAACGGCCGACAATTCGGTGCAAGACATCGCCAAGCTGGTGCAATATGCCCACCGCTTTCACAGCCGCATTTTTGTCACGCTCAACACCATCTTGCGCGACGATGAACTCGAAGGTGCCCGCCAACTGGCCTGGCAGCTGTACGACGCAGGGGTGGATGCGCTGATCGTGCAGGACATGGGTCTGCTGGAAATTGACCTGCCGCCCATTCAGCTGCACGCCAGCACCCAGACCGACATTCGCACCCCTGAGAAGGCGAAGTTTTTGCAGGATGCTGGCCTGTCGCAGATCGTGCTGGCCCGTGAATTGACACTGCCGCAAATCGCGGCCATCCGCGATGCGGTGGACACCGATCGCACGGTGATCGAATTCTTTGTGCATGGCGCCTTGTGCGTGGCCTACAGCGGCCAGTGCTTCATCAGCCACGCCCATACTGGGCGCAGTGCCAACCGTGGCGACTGCTCGCAGGCCTGCCGCCTGCCCTACGAGGTCAAGGACGCGCAAGGCCGCATCATCGCGCACGACAAGCATGTGCTGAGCATGAAAGACAACAACCAGAGCGAGAACCTGCGCGCGTTGGTGGATGCGGGCATCCGCAGCTTCAAGATCGAAGGCCGCTACAAGGACATGGCCTATGTGAGGAACATCACGGCCCATTACCGCAAGCTGTTCGACGAAGTGCTGACCGAGCGACCCGAGTTGGCTCCTGCCTCGCATGGCCGCACCACCTTCAGCTTCGAGCCGGACCCGAACCAGAACTTCAACCGCGAGTTCACCGACTATTTTGTGCAAGGCCGCAAAGAGGACATCGGTGCGTTTGACACCCCCAAAAACCCGGGACAGCCCATTGGCTGGGTCAGCAAAGTCACGCCCGAACACGTCGAGATCACCACCGACGACCCCGCCACCGAGCTGCACAACGGCGACGGCTTGTGCTACTACGACCTGCAAAAAGAACTGGTGGGCCTGCAGATCAACCGGGCTGAGGCTCAAAAAGCCAACGGCGTGTGGAAATTGTTCCCCAAAGACCCGATGGACGGTTTCAAGGACCTGCGCAAAGGCGTGCAGGTCAACCGCAACCGCGACATGAGCTGGGTGCGCACACTGGACAAAAAGTCGGCCGAGCGCCGCATGGGTGTGTGGATGCAACTGGCCGAGAGCGCAAGTGGCAAGGGTGAAGGCCTGCAACTGACGCTGACCGACGAAGCCGGGCACACCGGCACAGCCTTACTGGCCATCGCCTGGCAAGCGCCCAAAGACCCGAGCCAGGCCGAGGACAAACTCAAAGCCGCCTTGGGCAAGCTGGGCGACACCCTGTTTGAGCCGCTGGATGTTCAGCTCACCCTGCCCCGCCCCTGGTTTGTGCCACCCTCACAGCTCAACGCCTTGCGACGCGATGCCGTGCAGGCACTCGAAGTTGCACGTGCCCAGGGCCTGCACCGCCTGCCGCGTGCTGTACCTGTGGAGCCGCCTGTGAACTACCCCGAAGACACGCTGACCTACCTGGCCAATGTGTTCAACCAGAAGGCCCGCGACTTTTACGCCAAGCATGGCGTGAAGGTGATCGCCGCCGCCTACGAAGCACAGGAAGAGTTGGGCGAAGTCAGCCTGATGATCACCAAGCACTGCGTGCGCTTTTCGATGAGCCTGTGCCCCAAGCAGGCCAAGGGCGTGACGGGTGTGCAAGGCACCGTGAAAGCCGAGCCGCTGCAACTGATCAACGGCAAGGAAAAACTCACCCTGCGTTTTGACTGCAAACCCTGCGAAATGCATGTGGTCGGCAAGATCAAAAAGTCGGTGCTCAATGCCGTGCCCGAGAGCCCTGTCCGGTTTTACAAGACGCGGCCTGTGGTGGGCATGCACTGATTTGGCTGTTTCTTGTTACAAACTGACGTTGTCATTTTTCGAGTTTTTAGAGGTCTACTGCTAGCATTCCGCTGTCCTATCAACCGAGGTTTTTGTCATGACCGCCACACGCTTGCCCACCCGCCTTGTTCGCCTGAGCGCTGCCCTTGGCCTGTTCGGTGTCTTGACCTTCGCTGGGTGCGCAAGCATGGGCGATGGCGCGGCAAGGCCTGTGCTCTACCCCAACACCGCCTACAAAACCATGGGCGAAGCTGCTGCCAACCAACACCTGAGCCAATGCCTGAGTTTGGCCCAATCCAGCGGTCTGCGACCGCTGGACAGCAACAACTCGGTGGCCTCGGGTGCGACCATGGGCGCAGCTGTGGCAGGGGTCACAGGTGCCGTCGGCGGTCTGGTGTTTGGCCATGGCGATTTGAACCAGGCCATCAAATACGGCGCCCAAAGTGCCGTGGTGGGCGCTGCAGCCGGTGGCACACGCGGCGCCATGAGCCAGCAGCCCAGCGGCACTTACCGTCAGTTTGTCCAGCGCTGCGCCAGCGAAAAAGGCCTGGACATCATCGGCTGGCAATGAGGCATCGACCCGGATCTGAGCGCAGCCAGCCCCACGCTCAACCCAGGGGCTTGAGCAACTCGTTCAGATCGGCCTCGCCAAACAGGGGCTCTTTGCGCTGCACGGCGCCTTCGTACATGTCCTGCGCCAACTGGGCCTTGCGCTCTTGCAAGGCCAGCATGCGCTCTTCAATGGTGCCTTGCGCCACCAGCTTGACCACCCAAACGCTTTGCTTTTGCCCAATGCGGTGGGCGCGGTCGGTGGCCTGGTTTTCCACGGCCGGGTTCCACCACGGGTCATAGTGGATCACGGTATCGGCCTGCGGCAGATTCAAGCCCACGCCACCGGCTTTCAAGCTGATCAGGAACAGGGGCACCTGGCCGCTGGTGAATTTGTCGATGATCGCATCGCGGTTTTTGCTTTGCCCTGTGAGCTTGACCCAAGGGATACCCAATGCGGGCAAGGCTTTTTCGATCAGCCCCAACATTTCCGTGAACTGCGAGAACAACAAGATCTTGCGGCCCTCGGCCACCATCTCGGGCAGCATGTCCAGCAACTGCTCCAGTTTGGCCGATTGCTGCACCTGACTGGCCGCGCTGAGCTTGAGCAGGCGCGGGTCGCAGCAGACCTGGCGCAGCTTGAGCAAGGCGTCCAGGATGGTGATTTGCGAACGGCCCAGGCCCTGGGTGTGCAGTGCTTCGCGCACGGTCTTTTCCATGCCCAGGCGAATGGTTTCGTACAAATCGGCTTGCTGGCCCTGCAAAGGCACGGGCATCAAGGTTTCGATCTTGGGCGGCAATTCGCTGGCCACCAGGTCTTTGGTTCGGCGCAGCATGAACGGCGTGACCCGCGCACGCAGCTGGGCGAGTTTTTCGGTGCTGCCCTGACGCTCGATCGGGTTGCGGAACAACTCGGTGAAGCGTTTCTGGCTGCCCAGAAATCCGGGCATCAAAAAGTGGAACTGGCTCCAGAGTTCGCCCAGGTGGTTTTCAATCGGCGTGCCCGACAGGCACAGACGGTGCACGGCCGGGATCTCGGTGACGACCTGCGCGGCGTTGGTGTTGGCGTTCTTGATGTTTTGCGCTTCGTCCAGCACCAGCAGGTGCCAGGGCACTTGCATCCACATGTCACGGTCACGCGAGAGCAGCGAATACGCGGTGATGACCACGTCATAACTGCACAGCTCCTGCGTGGTTTCGTGGCGCGACAGGCCATGGTGAACATGGGTTTTGAGGCCAGGACAAAACCGCGCCGCTTCGCGCTGCCAATTGCCCAGCAAGCTCACGGGCGCCACGATCAGGGCCGGTTGCGTCAAACGACCCGCGTTCTTCTCGGTCAAGATGTGGGCCAGCGTCTGCAGGGTTTTGCCCAGGCCCATGTCGTCGGCCAGGATGCCCGCCAGGCGGTGCTCACGCAAAAACTGCAACCAATTCAGGCCTTGCTGCTGGTAAGGACGCAAGGTCGCTTGCAAGCCATCGGGGACCGGCACAGCGGTCAAGGCCGCCTGTCCACGCATCTGCTCCACCAGGGCCAACAAGCGGTTGGCACCTTGCCAATGGGCGCCCTCGCCCAGCGATGTGGCGGTGCGCAGCGCATCCATGCGCGACAGACGCAAGGCGTCGCCATCCCAGTCGCGGCCACGTTCGCCGTGCAGCTCCATCAGCATGCTCAGCCAGGGCTTGATCCGAGCCGTGGGCAAGCGCACATAACCAGGACCTTGCAGGTCCGGCAGGTACAAGTGGGCGGGCAAGCCCTGCACATCGGCAGATTGACCCGAACTTTTGACACCGGCCAAAGCCGCCAAAATGGCAGGCACCCAAGGCAGGATGTTGACCCGCTGGCCATCGATGTCCATGCCCAGCGACAAGTTGAACCACGGCGATGTTTCGTCGAAACCCTCTTCACCGGACAGGTCGATGTGGACATCGTCGGCCAGCCGCAACCAAGTGTTCAGCCCAGCGTCGGCGCGAACCTGCAGGCCGACCTCGCGCAAGGGCTCAAAGTCGCTTTCCAGCCACTCCAGCCACAGTGCAGCGCTTTGTGAACCTGTCAGGCTGAGTGTGGCGCCCTGCGTCACATCGAACCCGAGGTCCTCCAGGGTATCAAGGATGCCCTGCTCGGCCGCCAGATCGCGCAAGAGCATGCGGGCTGCGGCCCCCTTGCCCACGGCAACGCGCACTTGCGAATGGGCCCAGTGACCCGCATGGCCGTCGTAGTCAAAACTCAAGTGCGCCTGAAAAATCCCGTGGTCCATGCGCAGGGGCATGGGCACAGCCGAAATGCGCAACACCCCCACGGGCTCCACACCCCGGATCTCGGGCAGCTTTTCGATCACCGGGGGCAAGGGCAAAGGCCCCAATCGGTCCATCAATTGCTGCTGAAACTTGAGCGCCACGCGCTCAGGCAGCACCGGCGATTGGGTGAGCAAGAGCAAGCGCTCAGCACTCAATCCCTGGGTGTCGATCAGGCCACATTGTCCCTGGCGGGTGTCCACAAAAATCGGCGGCTCATTGAGCCCATAAACCACCCCTTCATGACCGGCCTGCATCTGCAATTGCCAGCCCGCCACCTGCTTGTCGTCCGCGGGCACGGCGTGCCAGGTCCCTGTCAACGTCAGCGGCTCATGGCGCCAGACCAAGGGCAACAACGCCGTGCTGTCCTCCCACATGAGCCTGCCGGTTTCGCTGCATTTTTGCAGCAACAACTCTGCGGCCAGACCTTGTAGCTTGACCGCGCTGTGAAAACCATAGGAACCAAAACTGTTGGTGGCGGGGCAGGCTTTGAACAAGTCAAAAATGCCGCGCTCGGAGGCTGCGGCGCCACGCCAGATCGGATCGTGCGCCAAAGGTTCGCTGGTGACTTTTTTGGGTTTGCCCCAAACCCCTTCGCGCTTGAGGATGGCGCGTTTGATGGTCAGGTGAAACACAGGGCGTTGCCCTGAGGTCTCGACCGACAGGCAATACAGAAAGTGCTCTGGCGTGCTGCTGGGCAAGCTGAAATGTTGTGCCACATCGGCGGTTTCCAGCCGACCCAGCCAATCGCGGACCTGGTACTCGGCTTGCTGCAAAGCGCGCTCTTGCCGCGCCAGAGCTTGCTGCTCGGTCAGCTCTCCCGAGGGCGCTTCGTCCTGGGCTTCACGCAAGGACTGGCCTTGCATGGCCACATGGATGCCCAGGGCTGCACCGTGTTTGCACATGCGGCCCACCGGGCAGCTGCAGGTCGAGCGCCAAGCTTGCAGGTTGCCGCCTTCTGACACACGCAAATGCGCCGTCACGGTGAAGGGCGAGGCCTGCAGCTCTGGCACCTGCGCCACCAGCTTCCAGCCGTCGGCCTCGGGCGTCAGCTGCGCTTGAATGGCATCGTTTTGCAGGTACAGCGCGGTGCCCTTGGCCCAGGCATTCGAGTCAAAGTAAAAGGCCAGCTGAGACGGTGGAAACCACTGCTCAGACACTTCAGATCTCACACGCACAGGCGATCAGCCCACCCATTTGCGGGCGTTTTGCCACACGCGCAACCAGGGGCTGGTGGACGAAATGTCACCGCTGGTCCAGCTCATCTGCACATTGCGGAACACGCGCTCGGGGTGCGGCATCATGGCCGTGAAGCGCCCGTCGGCGGTGGTCACCGCCGTCAAACCGCCCGCGCTGCCGTTGGGATTGAACGGGTACTGCTCGGTGGCCTGGCCGTGGTTGTCCACAAAGCGCATCGCGCCAATAGCCTGCGCCGCGTTGCCCCGGTGCTTGAAGTTGGCATAGCCTTCGCCGTGCGCAACGGCAATCGGCAGGCGGCTGCCCGCCATGCCTTGCAGGAACAGGCTGGGCGATTCGAGCACCTCGACCATGGACAGGCGGGCTTCAAAGCGCTCGCTCTGGTTGGTGGTGAAACGTGGCCAAGCCTCGGCGCCGGGGATGATGTCGGCCAGTTCGGCAAACATCTGGCAGCCGTTGCACACGCCGAGCCCGAAGGTATCGGCGCGATCAAAGAAGCCCTTGAACTGCTCGGCCAAAGCCGGGTTGAAGGTGATGCTGCGCGCCCAGCCGATGCCCGCGCCCAGCGTGTCGCCGTAGCTGAAGCCGCCGCAAGCGACCAGGCCTTGGAAGTTGGCCAAGTTGGCGCGACCCGATTGCAAATCGGTCATGTGCACGTCGTGCGGCTCGAACCCCGCTTTGTGGAATGCGTAGGCCATTTCCACATGCGAGTTGACGCCCTGCTCGCGCAGGATCGCCACTTTGGGGCGCGACAGGTTTAGGAACGGCGCGGCCACGTTCTCGGCAGGGTCAAAGCTCAGGGCCACATGCATGCCGGGGTCGTCGGCGCGGCCTGCGGCGGCGTGTTCGGCGTCGGCACAAGCGGGGTTGTCGCGCTGCTGGCAAATCTTCCAGCTGACGCTGTCCCAGACCTGGTGCAGGTCTTCGAGCTTGGCGGCAAACACCTCTTTGGTGTCGCGCCAGATGCTGAGTTCGCCCACGCCTTTGGTGATGGTCGAATGGGTCGGACGGGTCTTGCCAATCACATGCGTGTGTTTGGACAGGCCGTGCTCGCGCAGGGTTTGCAGCACCGCGTTGCGGTCGGCCGTGCGGACCTGCAGCACCACGCCCAGCTCTTCGTTGAAAAGCGCCTTGAGCGTGAGTTCTTCGCGGCGGGCGCTGACCTGACCGGCCCAGTTCTTGGCGTCGCCATGGTCGGCGCGGCTGTCGGTGATGCCATCGCCTTCGGTGACCAGCATGTCCACATTGAGCGCCACGCCCACATGGCCGGCAAAAGCCATTTCGGCCACAGCGGCCAGCAAGCCGCCGTCGCTGCGGTCGTGGTAGGCCAGGATCTGACCCTTGACACGCAAATCGTTGACGGCTGCGACCAGCTTAATCAGGTTTTGCGGGTCTTCCAGGTCGGGCACCTGGTCGCCAAACTGGCCCAGCACCTGACCCAGCACGCTGCCGCCCATGCGGTTTTGGCCCTGGCCCAGGTCGATCAACAGCAAAGTCGTGTCATCGGTTTGCGCGTCCAGCTGCGGGGTCAGCGTGCCGCGCACGTCGGGCAGGCTGGCAAAGGCGGTGATGATCAGGCTGACGGGTGAAGTGACCTTGCGGGTCTCACCGTTGTCGGACCACTGCGTGCGCATCGACAAGCTGTCTTTGCCCACAGGGATCGAGATGTCGAGCGCCGGGCACAGTTCCATGCCCACGGCTTTGACGGTTTCATACAGCGCGGCGTCTTCGCCCGGCTCGCCGCAGGCGGCCATCCAGTTGGCCGACATCTTGACGCGGGGCAGCTCGATCGGAGCCGCCAGCAAATTGGTGATGGCTTCGGCCACCGCCATGCGGCCAGACGCGGCGGCGTTGAGCGAGGCCAGCGGTGTGCGCTCGCCCATGCTCATGGCTTCACCGGCAAAGCCCGCGTAGTCGGCCAGGGTCACGGCCACATCGGCCACGGGCACTTGCCAGGGGCCGACCATCTGGTCACGGTGGGTCAAGCCACCCACGGCGCGGTCACCGATGGTGATGAGGAAGCGCTTGGACGCCACCGTGGGGTGGCTCAGCACGTCGATCACGGCTTTTTGCAGCGACACGCCGGTCAAGTCCATGGCGGGCGACTGGCGCACCACGGTGCTCACGTCGCGGTGCATCTTGGGTGGCTTGCCCAGCAGCACGTCCATGGGCATGTCCACGGGTGATTCCTGGCCTTTGTCTTCCAGCACCAGTTGGCGCTCGTCGGTGGCCACGCCGATCACCGCAAACGGGCAGCGCTCGCGCTCGCAAAAGGCTTGAAACTGGTCCAAAGACTCAGGGGCAATGGCCATCACGTAGCGTTCCTGGCTCTCGTTGGACCAGATTTCTTTCGGCGACAAGCCAGACTCTTCGAGCTTCACAGCGCGCAAATCAAAGCGCGCGCCCCGGCCTGCGTCGTTGGTCAGCTCAGGGAAAGCGTTGGACAAACCACCCGCGCCCACGTCGTGGATGGCGAGAATAGGGTTGTTACTGCCCTGCGCCCAGCAGTGGTTGATCACCTCTTGCGCCCGGCGCTCGATCTCGGGGTTACCGCGCTGCACCGAGTCAAAGTCGAGGTTGGCGGCGTTGGTGCCGGTGGCCATGGAGCTGGCCGCGCTGCCGCCCATGCCGATGCGCATGCCGGGGCCGCCCAGCTGGATCAGCAAGCTGCCGGCAGGGAATTCGATCTTTTTGGTTTGCTCGGCGTCGATCTGGCCCAGACCGCCCGCGATCATGATGGGCTTGTGGTAACCACGCACCACACCGTCCACGGTTTGCTCGTATTCGCGGAAATAGCCCGCAAGGTTCGGGCGGCCAAACTCGTTGTTGAAGGCCGCACCACCCAGTGGGCCTTCGGTCATGATCTGCAAGGGGCTGGCGATGTGCTCGGGCTTGCCGCCCGGCTGGTCGCTCAAACCGCCCCAGAGCTTGGACACGGTAAAACCACTCAAACCGGCCTTGGGCTTGGAGCCGCGACCGGTCGCGCCTTCGTCGCGGATCTCGCCACCCGCACCCGTGGATGCGCCGGGGAATGGCGAAATCGCGGTCGGGTGGTTGTGGGTCTCGACCTTCATGAGCACATGGTGCAAGGCCTCTTCAGCTTGGTAGGCCGCGCCCTGTCCGCTGGCATCTTTTGCCGTGCGGGCCACAAAGCGCTCAATTTGGTGGCCTTCCATCACCGAAGCGTTGTCCGAATACGCCACCACCGTGTGCTGGGGGCTCAGCTGGTGGGTGTTGCGGATCATGCCGAACAGGCTCTTGGGCTGGGCCACGCCGTCAATCGTGAACTCGGCGTTGAAAATCTTGTGGCGGCAGTGCTCGCTGTTGGCCTGCGCGAACATCATCAACTCCACATCGGTGGGGTTGCGCTTGAGACCCGTGAAGGCTTTGACCAAATAGTCGATCTCGTCTTCAGCCAGGGCCAGGCCCCAGGTCTTGTTGGCTTCTTCCAACGCAGCGCGGCCACCGCCCAGCACATCCACATGCGCCATGGGCGCAGGGTCCAGGGCGGTGAACAAGGCGGCGGCTTCATCGCGGCTGGGCATGGCCGATTCGGTCATGCGGTCGTGCAGCACCGCAGCGACCTGGTCCAGTTGCTCGGCCGTCAACTTGGCGCTGCTGAGCAGGCCGGATTTCAGAGTCAAGCGGTATTCGGTCAGGCGCTCCACGCGGCGCACCTCAAAACCGCAGTTGTGGGCAATGTCGGTCGCCTTGGACGCCCAGGGCGAGACGGTGCCGATGCGCGGGCTGACCACGATCACCGGGCCATCGACCGGACCGGCATAAGGCTCGCCATAGGTCAGCAACGCGGACAGAGTTTGTTTTTGAGCGTCCTGCAAAGGCGCTGTGGTGGCCACCAGGTGCACAAAACGGGCAGAAATACCCACAATTTGCGGCGAGATTTCTGCCAAACGCGGCAAAAGCTGGGCAATGCGAAAGTCGCTGAGGGCGCTGGCGCCTTCGATGATCGTGATGTGCAGGGACACGGGGTGGCCTTGTAAAGAGACGAGAAACCGTAGCGCCGGGGCCGCTGACTGGGGCTGACCGGCAAAGGCGTTATTTTAACCGGGGAAACCCTGAGCTTCGTCCGACTAAAGGCCCAATGGGATAATCCTGTCCCATGACGATCACCATCAAAACCGCCGAAGACATCGAAGGCATGCGCGTGGCGTGCCGACTGGCTTCGGAAGTCCTCGACTACATCGAGCCCTTCATCAAGCCGGGCATCACCACCAACGAGATCGACAAGCTGTGCCACGACTACATGGTCGATGTGCAGCAGTGCATCCCCGCCCCGCTGAACTACGCACCGGGCGGCTACAAGCCCTACCCCAAGTCGATCTGCACCTCCATCAACCACCAGGTCTGCCACGGCATTCCGAACGACAAGCCGCTCAAAAAAGGCGACTCACTCAACATCGACATCACCACCATCAAGGATGGTTGGCATGGCGACACCAGCCGCATGTTCCATGTGGGTGAAGCCTCGATTGCGGCCAAGCGCCTGGCCAAGCTGACCTACGACGCCATGTGGAAAGGCATCGAGCAGGTCAAGCCTGGTGCCCATTTGGGCGACATTGGCCATGCCATTCAAAAGTTTGCCGAAGGCCACGGCTTTTCGGTGGTGCGCGAGTTTTGCGGCCACGGCATTGGCCGGGGCTTCCACGAAGAGCCGCAAGTGCTGCATTACGGCAAGCCCGGCACCCTGGTGGAACTGGTGCCCGGCATGATCTTCACCATCGAGCCGATGATCAACGCCGGTCGCAAGGAGATCAAGGAACTGGGCGATGGCTGGACCATCGTGACCAAGGACCACTCCCTGTCGGCCCAGTGGGAACACACCGTGGTGGTCACAGAGACCGGCTACGAAGTGCTGACGCTGTCCGCAGGCAGCCCGGCCATCCCGGACTTCATCACCCAGAAAACCGCCTGACATGACCGAACTGGCCCCGCTGCGCGAAGCCTACAAGCGCGACAAAGCAGCGGTGCTGCAAAACCTGGCCAGCAGCGGTGCCAGCACCCGCGGACTGCAAAAAACTTTGCACCAGCTCGCAGGCTTGGCCGATGCCCTGCTGATCCAGCTTTGGCAAAAAGCGGGGTTCTCGGCCCATGTGTGCCTGGTGGCCGTGGGCGGCTTTGGCCGGGGCGAGTTGCTGCCCTGCTCGGACGTGGATGTGCTGGTGCTCTTGCCCGATGGGCAGTCGCCCGAAAACACCCCCGAGCTGCAAAATCAGCTGGAACGCTTCATTGGCAGCTGCTGGGACACGGGTCTTGAAATCGGCTCCAGTGTGCGCACCCTGAGCGAATGCCTGGCCGAATCGGCCAAAGACATCACGGTGCAGACCTCTTTGCTCGAGTCACGCCGCATCACAGGCGACCTGCAGCTGTTTGCCCAGTTTCAACAGCAGTACCAGGCGGCCATGGACCCGCAGGCCTTCTTTCTGGCCAAAACGCTGGAGATGCGCCAACGGCACACCAAGTTCGAAGACACGCCTTACGCGCTGGAGCCCAACTGCAAGGAATCGCCCGGGGGTCTGCGCGATCTGCAGATCATTTTGTGGGTAGCCCGTGCGGCTGGCCTGGGCCAAAGCTGGGACGATCTGGCGCGCAAAGGCTTGGCCACGTCTTTGGAAGTGCGCCAGATCAAACGCAACGAAGCCTTGCTCAGCCTGATCCGGGTGCGTCTGCACCTGCAAGCGCGCCGCCGCGAAGACCGCCTGGTGTTTGATTTGCAAACCGGTGTGGCCGAATCGTTTGGCTACATGGCCGACATCAGCAGCGATGGGCGCATCGCCGTTCGCGCCAGTGAAAAGCTGATGCGCCAGTATTACTGGGCCGCCAAGGCGGTGACGCAGCTCAACCAAATCTTGTTGCTCAACATCGAAGACCGCCTCAAAAGCGATCGGGGTGAAACGCTGGGCAGTTTCCGCCCCTTGAACGAGCGCTTCTTTGAAAAGGCTGGCCTCATCGAGGTGGCCAGTGACGACCTCTACGAAAAACACCCGCACGCGATTCTGGAAACCTTCTTGCTGTACCAGGCCACGCCGGGCGTGACCGGCTTGTCGGCCCGCACGCTGCGGGCGCTGTACAACGTGCGCCCGATCATGAACGGGCAATTCCGCGCCGACCCGGTCAACCGCCAGACCTTCATGCAGATCCTGCAGCAGCCCTTTGGCATCACGCATGCCATGCGGCTGATGAACCAGACTTCGGTGCTGGGGCGCTACCTGTGGGTGTTCCGCCGCATCGTCGGGCAGATGCAACACGACCTGTTCCATGCCTACACGGTGGACCAGCACATCCTGATGGTGCTGCGCAATGTGCGGCGTTTTTTCATGGCCGAGCATGCCCACGAATACCCGTTTTGCTCGCAACTGGCCGCAGGCTGGGATAAGCCCTGGATCCTCTACACGGCGGCGCTGTTCCACGACATCGCCAAAGGCCGGGGCGGCGACCATTCGCAGCTGGGCAAGGCCGAAGTGCGCACCTTTGCGCGCCAACACCAACTGGACAAAGCCGATGCCCAGCTGATCGAGTTTTTGGTCGGTGAACACCTGACCATGAGCCATGTGGCCCAAAAAGAAGACCTGAGCGATCCCGATGTGATCGGACGGTTCGCCCAGCGCGTGGGCAACGAGCGCAACCTGACGGCCTTGTATTTGCTGACGGTGGCCGACATCCGGGGCACCAGCCCCAAAGTCTGGAACGCCTGGAAAGGCAAATTGCTGGAAGACCTCTACAAATCCACCTTGCGGGTGTTGGGCGGCCGCGCCCCGGACGCCAACGCCGTGGTGGAAGCGCGCAAACGCGACGCATTGGTCGAGCTGGCCCGCCATGCCGAGCCCCACGAAGGCCACAAGGCCTTGTGGGACACGCTGGATGTGGGTTATTTCATGCGCCACGATGCCAGCGACATCGCCTGGCATGCCCGCCAGCTGTCGCGCCATGTGGCCAAACCCGATCCGGCCGGACCGCGCACCATCGTGCGGGCGCGCATTTCACCGGTGGGCGAAGGCTTGCAGGTGCTGGTGTTCACCCCCGACCAGCCCGACTTGTTCGCCCGCATTTGCGGTCACTTTGACCAAGCCGGTTTCAGCATTCTGGACGCCAAGGTCCACACCACCCGCACGGGCTGGGCGCTGGACACCTTCCAGATCGTCACGTCCATGCTGCCCGAGCATTACCGCGAACTGATCACCATGGTCGAGTCCGGTCTGAGCCGCACCATCGAACAGCAAGGCCCCCTGCCCGCCCCAAGCCGCGGACGGGTGTCTCGCCGCGTCAAAAGCTTCCCGATGACGCCACGCGTGACCCTCAAGCCCGATGACAAAGCGCAAAACTGGCTGCTGAGCGTCTCGGCCAGCGACCGCATCGGTTTGCTGTACGGCATCGCCACGGTGCTGGCCCGGCACGGTATCGACCTGCAACTGGCCAAGATCAGCACCTTGGGCGAGCGGGTGGAAGACACCTTCCTGATCAGCGGCCCGGCCTTGCAGCAAAACAAGGCCCAAATCGAGATCGAAACCGAATTGCTACAAGCCCTGCAAGCGGCCTGACCGGGGGCCCTGCTTGGCACTTTATTGGCTCATGCGTGACGAGTAGCGACAAACGCGTGGGTCAAACCAGGTCTTCGAAAATTCAGCCACCTCATTGCCAGCGGTCCAAGAAGTGCGCTCGATGTAACCCGTGCACGTGCCAGGACTCAACAGCAAGGCCGCATCGGCCCAATCGGGCGCGGGTGCGGCGCTGATCTGGTCTTCCACACGGGCAATCCAGACATTCAAGCGCTGCTGGTAGAACAGGTACATCGAGTCACCCAACTCGGGAGCGGTCAACTGAGGACAGGCTTGCGCGGCAAACCAGATTTCCTCCAGTGCCACCGGCACTTGGCTCAAGTAACGCAGGCGGCGCACACGCCAGCAGGGCGCGCTCCCCTCACCGCTCGCATGACCGCCCAGCTGCGGCATGCCACGCTCGGCCTTGAGCTTGCGGACATCGAGGATTTTGGCCGTTGGCAAGCCCGGCCCGTCGGTCAACTCCAGGCGAAACAGCTCGTAAATCTGCTGCGAACCTTGCACGCTTTTGACATAGGTGCCCGAGCCCTGAATGCGCTCGAGCACACCTTGGCTCTCCAGCAGGGCCAGCGACTTGCGCAGCGTGCCCACCGCGACAGACAGTGTTTGGGCCAGGGCCGCTTCGGTGGGCAAACGCTCGCCACGGTGCCAGTAACCTGCCTTGATTTGACGGACCAGCAATTCGGCAATTTGCAGGTAAACAGGCAAGGGTTGGGCGTGGTTTGCAGCTTTCATGGGCCACAGTATGACAAATTGGTGGAAACCCCCAAACCAACACGCGTCAATTCATATACCATTCATTCATTAATTCATGAGGTCTGATATGAGCATCGTTCCAGTCAAAGGTCAAGACGTTCAAGGCGCCGAGGTCGCGTGGTTTGCGCCCTTGTGTTCGGATGATTTTCGCCACCTCGGTGTGCCCGATGGTGACCTGCGCAGCAATTGGGCCAACACCAGCCGCATTGTGGAAAGGGCCGATGAACTCGGTTATCGCAACATCCTGTGCCCATCGTCTTACCAGGTCGGACAGGACACCCTGACATTTGCCGCCGCCGTGGCCCACAAAACCAAGCGCATGAACCTGCTGGCGGCCATTCGCTGCGGCGAGGTGCACCCCGCCATGCTGGCGCGCACCGTGGCCACGCTGGACCACATTCTGGAAGGCCGCCTCACGCTCAACGTGATTTCGTCTGACTTTCCCGGCCAGCAAGAAGACAGCGCCTACCGCTACCGCCGCTCCTGGGAGGTGGTCGAGATCCTCAAACAAGCCTGGACCCAGGACGAAATCAACTACGACGGCGAGATCTACAAACTCAAGGGCCTGTCCACCGACCCGGTGCGTCCTTACCAGACCAACGGCGGTCCCCTGCTCTACTTTGGCGGCTACAGCCCTGACGCGCTGGCCCTGTGCGGCGCCCATTGCGACACCTACCTGATGTGGCCCGAGCCCAAGGACATGCTGGCCCAGCGCATGCGCGATGTGCATGCCCAAGCCGAAAAGCACGGCCGCTTGCTGGACTACGGTCTGCGCGTGCACATGATCGTGCGCGACACCGAGGCCGAAGCGCGTGAATACGCACAAGAGCTGGTGTCGCAATTGGACGATGAAAAAGGCCGCGAGATCCGCCAGCGCGCACTGGACGCCCAGAGCCTGGGCGTGTCGCTGCAAAGCGCCAACCGCGACCGCGCCGATGACGAAGGCTATGTCGAGCCCCACCTGTGGACCGGTGTGGGCCGCGCCCGCAGCGGCTGCGGCGCTGCGCTGGTGGGCAGTGTCGATCAGGTGCTCAGTGAAATCGAGGCTTATCAAAAGATGGGCATCCGCGCCTTCATCTTTTCCGGTTACCCTCACCTGCAAGAGTGCGAGATCTTTGGCACCAAAGTCTTGCCACAGCTCAAGACGGTTTCCCTCGCACAAGAATATGGCCGCGTTCCGGCCCAAACACCGCCCACACCGCTGGGCACAGGAGTTCGCAAATGAGTTCAAAACAGATCGGCCGCCTTGCGCTGCCCAATGGGCGCAGCCTGAGCCGCATGGCCTATGGCGTGTGGCGCCTGTCCGAGGCCGCCGACCACTCGGTGGACGCCAACCTGGCGCGCATTGACGCCTGCCTGGCCCAAGGCATCAGCACCTTCGACCATGCCGACATTTACGGCGACTACAGCTGCGAAGAACTGTTTGGCCAGGCCATCAAAGCCCGTCCCAGCCTGAAAGACAGCATCGAGATCGTCACCAAAACGGACATCATGCTGCTGTCGGGCAAATGGCCGGACACCCGCGTCAAGCACTACGACACCAGCCCGGCCCATGTGAAAGCCAGCGTGGACCGCTCGCTGTCGCGCATCGGTGTTGATGTGATCGATCTGCTGCTGATCCACCGCCCTGACCCGCTGATGGATGCACAAGCCCTGGGCGATTGCCTGGACCAATTGATCGACAGCGGCAAGCTGCGCGGCGTGGGCGTGTCCAACTTCATGCCCTGGGATGCGGACTTGCTGCAGTCGTGCATGAAGCACAAGCTCCAGACCAACCAGATCGAGCTGAGCCTGTTGAACACAGCACCGTTCACCAACGGCCAGATCGCCCACGCGCAACAACACCGCATGCCGGTGATGGCCTGGTCGCCCCTGGGTGGCGGTCGACTGCACGCGCAAGCGCACACCGCAGGCACAGCCGCCGCACGCCTGGCCCCCGCATTGGCCAAACTGGCGTTGGCATCGGGCACCGACACCACCGCTGTGGCCATGGCCTGGCTGATGCACCACCCCGTGGGCGTCTTGCCGGTCATGGGCAGCAACCAGATCGAGCGCATCCAGCGCTTTGCCGATGCCGCGCGTGTGCCCATGGACCGCCAGACCTGGTTTGAACTCTATGAATTGGCCAATGGCCATGAAGTGCCTTGAAGAAAGTGCCCATGCGCCACATGCCCGATGACATCACTTCAACCGCTGCCGGACTTGCCCCTGTGAGCGACCCTGCCGATTACCGCAAAGCCCTGGGCTGTTTTGGCACGGGTGTCACCGTGGTCACCGCCCACCACGAGGGACAAGATTGGGGCATGACCTGCAACTCGTTCAGCTCGGTCTCCTTGACCCCCCGCTTGGTGCTGTGGAGCATCCGCAAAGAAGCCAGCAGCTTGCCTGCATTCACGCAATCGGGCGGCTTCACGGTCAGTGTGCTGGCTGACTCGCAAGCATCAATAGCCAACCAGTTTGCCAAAGGTGCCATGGCCGAGCGCTTTGCGGGCGTGCCGGTTCACCGGCAAGCCAGCCAGCGCCTGCGGCTGGATTCGTGCGTGGCCTGGTTCGATTGCACCGTTCACCAGCTGGTGGACGCGGGCGATCACCACATCATCATTGGCCAAGTCAGGGACTTTGGCTGGCAAGACGCGGCGCCCCTGGCTTTTTGCCGCAGCCAGTTCGGCCAATTTCAGGCTTTGGCCTGAGCCAAGCAGCTCGCTGCGGTGCTGCAAAGCACCGCAGCCAACAGCCTCCTTGCAGCGGTTTTGTGATCAACCCTTGAGGCCGCCTTGGGTGAGTCCGCCCACCACCCGCTCCTGAAACAGCGCAATCAAAATCGCCACGGGCACGATCGCCACAATCAAGGCCGCTGAAATGATGGGCCAGGGGAAGGTGAATTCCCCTTGGTACAGCGCGATGCCCACCGGCAAGGTGCGCACAGCCGGGCTGGAATTGAGGGACAGCGCCAGCAGGAACTCGTCCCAGGAATTCACAAAAGCCAAAATGCCCGCCGTGAACACACCCGGCGCGGCCAGAGGCACCACCACCTGCCAGAGCGCCCCCATGCGCGTGCAGCCGTCGATCATGGCGGCATTCTCCAGATCGCGCGGGATGCTCTGAAAGAAGCTCACCAGCACCAGGGTGCAAACCGGCAAATTGAGCACCACGTAGGGCAAGATCAAAGCGATGTAGGTGTTCAACCAGCCCAGGGCGCGCATGGTCTCAAAAATCGGCACCAGCAAGGTCACCAGCGGGAACATGCTGGAAGCCACAATGCACGTCAAGATGAGCTGGCGTCGTTTCAGGTTCAAGCGGGCAATCGCATAAGCCGCAAACGCCGCCACCACCAAAGACAAGGCCGTGGCACCACACGCGATCAGCAAACTGTTTTTCAAGTAGGTCAACAGCGGTTGGTCGGTGAACGCCCGCACGTAGTTGTCCAGCATCGGCTTGGCGGGCCACCAGGTGATGGGCTTTTGCACCAGCTCGGCCTCGCTTTTGAGCGAGGTGAACAAAATCCAGACCGCCGGGAAAAAGCCATTGACGACCACCATGCCTGCGGCCACCCAGCGCAGCATGGGCGAGCTCCAAAGTCCTGTGGGGTTCATGCGGCGTTCTTCCCGATCTGTTTCAAATAAAAGCCCGTGACCACCAGCGAAATCAGGAACATGAAAACAGCCAGCGTCGAGCCAAAGCTGATGTCCGAGTAGTCGATGGTGTATTTGTGGATCAGCATGGCCAGGGTCTCGGTGGCCTCACCGGGCCCGCCACGCGTCATGGTGTAGGGGATGTCGAAGGTTTGCAAAGCCGTGATGGTGCGGAAAATCAGGGCCACCACAATGCTGGGCATGAGCATGGGGATGGTGATCTGCCAGAACTGCTGCCAACGGCTGGCGCCATCCACTTCGGCGGCTTCGTAAAGCGACTTGGGGATCATTTGCAGACCCGCCAGCAGAATCAAGGCCATGAAAGAGGATGTTTTCCAGATCACCGTCAGGCAAATCGCAGCGAACGCCCAGTTGGGTTTGAGCAGCCAGCTGGTGGGCTCGCTTTGCAAGCCCAGCCGGTTCATCACATCGTTGACAACGCCGTACTCGGTGTGAAAAAACCAGGCAAAAATCAGCCCGGCAAACGACAGCGGCAAAGCCCAGGGCAAGAGCAAAGACAAACGCACCGGCCATTTGCGCTTGAAGGGCAAATTGGCCAGCATGGCCAGGGCCAGACCGGCGATCAATGCGCCAGGAACCGTGATCACGGTGATCAGCAAGGTGTTCTTGGTGGCGTTCCAAAACAGCGGGTCCTGCACGACATCGAGGTAGTTTTGCAGCCCCAAAAACGCCCCGTTCTTGTCCACCGCATACACACTGTTGTAGACCAGCTTGCCAATCGGGTAGACCACGATCAGCAGCAGCAACAAAAATGCCGGAGCCAGCAGCATGACTGCAAGCGTCTTCTCACTGGGATCTCTTAATTTGGACAACATGAACGGGTTGGGGTGGCATAAAAAACAAACCCGGGCGACAAGCCCGGGGTGATGGTGCGTCAAGGCCCAAGGGGCCTTCAGCGCATCAAACGGCTCACGCGCGAGGCGATTTCATCCACACCGGCTTCGGGCGTCTTGGTGCGTGCCAGGATGGCGCTGGTGGTGGTGCGGATGATGTCCGACACCTGGCCATAGTCTTCCACCATGGGGCGGCTTTGCGCAGCCAGCACCACAGGCAAAGCGTCCTTGAACCAGGGCACGACCTTGTTCACCTCGGCGTCCGAATACACACTCTGGTAGACCGGCAAGATGGAGCCTTCACGGGCGATGAAAGCGCTGGCCTGCTTGGACGACAGGAACTGGATCAGCTTGCCTGCGGCGTCCTTGTTCTTGCCGTAGGCATTCATGGCCCACTGCCATCCGCCCATGCAGGTGGCCGATTTGCCACCGGTCATGGCAGGCAATGGCATCACGCCCACTTTGCCTTTGACGGTGGAGTCGGCATCGTCTTTGAAGCGGTCATAGGCAAAGCCCCAGTTGATCGCAAACACCGCCTGCCCGGCCTTGAATTCGTTGACGGTGATGGGGGTGGTGACTTCGGCCACGTTCTTCTTGATCACGCCCTGGTCCACCATGTCCAGCCAGCTCTTGAGGCCTTTGACGGCAGCGGCCTTGTCCAGCGTCAACTTGCCGCCCGCATCGTTGAACTGCTTGCCCTGCCCCCAATACGGCAGCAAGAAAGTGCACACAGCGCCTTCGATGGGTGCGCCCTGGATGGACAAGCCTTGCAAGTTGGCATTGCCTTCAGCGGCAGTGATCTTCTTGGCCGCGGCAGCGAGTTCTTCCCAGGTCTTGGGTTCGGCCACGCCGTGCTTGGTCAGCAAGTCCTTGCGGTAGTACATGAACATGGCATCGCCCTGGCTGGGCATGGCGTACAGCTTGCCGCCAATCACGTTGGCCTGCTGGTACACCGGCAAGTAGTCATTTTTCAAAACGGCGGCACCGCCCACGTATTTGTCGAGCGGCTCGATCCAGCCCTTGGAGGCGTATTGGGCCGGGTTGACGATGTCGATCAGGAACAAGTCAATCGCCGAATCCTTGGCGTTGAGCACCGTTGACAAATACTGGCGCTGCAACTCGGAGGTCGCGCCACCGGTTTCCACCTCGACTTTGACGCCCGGGTTGGCCTTGTTGTACTGCTCGAACAGTTTGGCCTGCAGATCAGGGCGCTGATTGGGGCCGACGAACACACGCAAAGTGGTTTGCTGCGCCCATGCAGAGCCCATGGCCAAGGTGCTGGCCAATGCCCATGTGGCGAATTTCAAAGTGTCACGTTTTTTCATGTCGGTCTCCTGGTCGAAGTGAAAGAAAGAAATGGTGGCCAAGCCATCAGAGCGCTTGACCGGAAGCACGGTCGAACAAATGCATCGCTGCGGGGTTCATGTAGAGGGTCTGCGCAGTGCCAGGTGCGGCCTTGAAGCTGGCGGGGCAACGCGCCACCAGTTCGGCCTGGCCCACTTGGAAGGTGACCAGCGTTTCTGCGCCCAATGGCTCGCTGATGACCACACGCGCAGGCACCGCCACTTCCCCGGGCTGGTGCTGGGGAGCGAGCGACACATTTTCAGGACGGATGCCAAACACCTGCGCGGCACTGGCGCCTGCCCTGGCTGTCAAATCGGCGGGCAAGGCGATCGTGGCACCGCCCAGATCGGCATGGCCTTGCACCAGGGTGCAGTCGACCAAATTCATGGGCGGGCTGCCGGTGAAACCCGCGACGAATTGGGCCGCAGGCCGGTTGTAGATCTCGTCGGGCGTGGCGTACTGCATTTTGTGCCCACCGCTGAGCACCGCGATGCGGTCGGCCAAGGTCATGGCCTCGACCTGATCGTGGGTCACGTAAATGATGGTGGCCCCCAAACGCTGGTGCAGCTTTTTGATTTCGCTGCGCATCTCGTTGCGCAATTGCGCATCGAGGTTGGACAAAGGTTCATCGAAGAGAAAGACCTTGGGCTGGCGCACGATGGCCCGGCCAATGGCCACACGCTGGCGCTGCCCGCCCGACAAGGCGGCGGGCTTGCGATCGAGCATGTGGTCAATGCGCAGCAATTTGGCCGCGTCCATGACCCTTTGGTGAATCTCGGCCTCGGGGGTTTTGCGCAAGCGCAAACCGAAAGCCATGTTGTCGTACAGGCTCTTGTGCGGGTACAGCGCATAGTCCTGAAACACCATGGCGATGTCGCGATGACGCGGTGGCTCGTCGTTGACACGGCGACCGTCGATCAACACGTCACCGCCCGTGATGGGTTCGAGCCCGGCGATCATCCGCAGCAGTGTGGACTTGCCGCAGCCCGACGGCCCCACAAACACGACGAATTCGCCATGCTGAATCTCCAGGTCGATCCCATGGATGACCTTGTGCTGACCGTCGTAGCTTTTTTGGACTTGTTGAAGTTGGACCGATGCCATGGCGTGTTTATAAATGAATCAGACACACTCCATAAGAAGAACTTTTCATATGAATATGCAATGTGAATGAATCATAGAGAACTTGTGCCGCCAAAGCTCTTGGGGTTTTCGCCACCCTCAGCGAAAAACCCCTCTCAAGCAGCGGTCAAAAATCCAGAATTTCAGACACCGGATCGTCGTGGCGTGGCAATTGCCCGGGCAAGGGACTGGCCACTGCAATCTTCGCGCCTTGCGCCACAAACATGGGCAAATGCCCCAATGGGGCTGCCACCGTGTGCCAGGCCCCGGCGGCGAAACGTTGGCGGGTTTGGAAGTCCAACCAGCAACGCCCATCAGGCAGCTCGGGCATGTAAATCCGTTTTTCGCGCTGGCCTGGCGTCACCACCGGCGAGACCAGAATGCTCTGACCCAACATGAACTCGTCAGAATCCTCCAGACATTGCAGATCGTCCGGGAAATTGAAGAAGGTGGGACGGATGATGGGCACATGCTTTTGCGCAGCTTGCTCAAAGCAAGTCCACAGGTACGGCATCAGACGGTAACGCAAGGCGATCGCGTCGCGCACGGCATCCGTCACCTCCGGGTGCATCCAGGGCAAATTGCTGATGCCGCCGTCTTTCCAGGAGTTCATGACCATGCGGGGGTTGAGGCAGCAGGCCTGAACCCAGCGCAGGAACAATTCGGGCTCTGGCAGCGGGCCATAAAAGCCCCCCACGTCGTGCCCCACATTGAACATGCCCGACAGGCTCATCTGCAGACCTGTGCGCAAATTCCATTTGAGCGTGGCCCAACTGGTGGTGTTGTCGCCCGACCAGGTCTGGGCATAGCGCTGCAAGCCGGGCGGGCCTGCACGGGTCACGGTGAACGTGGCCTCGGAGGGGTCTGCCGCATGCGCTTGTTGCGCCTCAAAGGTGGCACGGGTCATCAGCAGCGAATGCAAGGGCCTGCTGCGGTGCATGGCCAGGCGGGCACCACCAGCGTCGCTGTAGGCGTCTTCATTCTGGATGGCGTATTCGTTGTTGTCGTTCCAGCCGGCATCGATGCCTTGGTCGAGGACTTGCTGCTTGAGCTGCGCTTGCCACCAGGCCACGGTGTGGGCGCGGGTGAAGTCCAGATGCGAGCCTTGCCCGTCCCAATAGGGCTCGACCACCGCCAGGCCCGTGCTCTGGTCTTCGATGAAAGCGTGCTGCGCATTCAAAGCCGGGTAAGACGGGTGGTCATCGAGCAGGCAGGGCTTGATGTTGGCCACCAGCCGCATGCCGTGGCTTTGGAACTTGTGGTTGATGGCCTTGGGGTCGGGGAACTTGTCGTGGTTCCAGGTGAAGACATAACGCTGCTTGCCTCGGCTCGAATACCCCGAGCCGTAGTGGAACGATGAAATCGGGATGCGCTGGCTGGCACACAGGTCGATGAAGCGGTCCAGCTGGTTTTGGGCATCGGGCGCATCGGCCAAACCCATGGCTGTCTGGGCATAACCCAAGCTCCAGCGCGGGGGCAAATGCGTGCCCCCAATGAGCGCGACAAACTGGGCCAAGACCTCGGCCGGGGTCTGACCCAGCATGACGTAGTAGTCCAGGTCACCATCGTCAATGTCCACGGTGCGGAAAAAGCCGTGGTAGTTGTCGTGCTCACAACCCAAGTCAAAGGTGCACATGGCCAGGGTGTCGTAATACAAGCCCACCCACAAACCGTCCACGGTGCGCGACATCACAAAAGGCCAATGTTTGTACAGCGGGTCGCCGCTTTGGGGGTCGTAACCCAAAGCATCCTGGCCCAGACAGCGCAAGCGGCGGCCGTGCAGGTTCAGCGGACCGGTCTTGTCGCCCAGGCCGAAATAATGCTCACGCGGGTCGCGCACCACACAGTGCCGCACCAAGCCTGTGCGCCGCTCCTGAAGGTAGGCGCTCGTGGGCCGGTCTTCCAGCACCGTCTTGCCCTTGGCGGCATCCAGCCAATGCAAGCGCAAGGGGGTTTGCCCATCACCGAGCAAACGCACCGACAAGCGCGGGCTCGACAAGGCGGTCACACCCGCCGGGCCTTGGGTCACCGTCAAAGCCGGGCGCTCAAAACCGCTCATGTCCTCACGCGGGCGGCCCGACCAAGGCACATCCGAGCCCGCCACGGGGGCAATGGCCCAGGTGTGGGGCTCCTTGAAGCCTTCGGCGGGACGCACCGTGACCCGCGCCAAGGTGGGCGACAAAAAGGACAGCTGCAACTGCCCCCCTGTGGTGAAGGATGAGGTGGCATCGGGCGCTGTGCGCGACGAAGCGGCCAATTCAGTGGACAGTGTCCAGGACTGCGCCAACAAAGGTTTCATGGGTTCACCTGCGCCAGGCGCTGTTCATGGTCATCAAAGGCATGCACACGGTCTGTCCGCGTGGTGATGTGCAAGGTCTCGCCGACTTGTGGCGAACGCTCGCCATCGATCAGCCACTCGACCAGCGTGCCGTCCACCAACTGCCCTTGGAGCAAGCGCTGCGCCCCCAGGTATTCGGTGCCCAGCACCCGCAGAGCCAGCCCCTGCCCCGCCTCGCACACCTGAAAGTGCTCGGGGCGGATGCCCACCTGCTGGGCGCCAGCAGGCACAGCCGCCTGCAAGGACGCGGCCGTGCGCGCCGTGGCCGCCGGGATGAAATTCATGCGGGGGCTGCCGATGAAGCCGGCCACAAACACATTGGCCGTTTTCTCATACAGGGCCTGCGGCGTGCCCACCTGTTCGATGCGCCCGGCTCTGAGCACCACGATCTTGTCGGCCATGGTCATCGCTTCGACCTGGTCGTGCGTCACATAGACCATGGTCGCGCCCAAGCGCTGGTGCAGCTCACGCAGCTCGGCGCGCATGGACACGCGCAACTCGGCGTCCAGGTTGGACAGCGGTTCGTCAAACAGGAATATTTTGGGATTGCGCACGATGGCGCGACCAATCGCCACACGCTGGCGCTGACCGCCCGACAACTGAGTGGGCTTGCGCTGCAGCATCGCGTCCAGACGCAAGAGCGCAGCCGCATCCTGGACCTTTTGCGCGATCTCGGCTTGTGGCACTTTGGCGTTTTCCAGACCAAACGCCATGTTGGCATACACGCTCATGTGCGGGTACAGCGCATACGACTGGAACACCATCGCGCAGCCCCGGTCGGCAGCGCCAACGTCATTGACGCGTTCGCCGTCGATCAGCAAGTCGCCTCGGGTGGGCGAGTCCAGGCCCGCGATCATGCGCAGCAAGGTGGACTTGCCGCAGCCTGAGGGCCCCACAAACACAACAAATTCGCCATGGGCGACCTGCAAATCCACGCCATGGATGACGTGGGTCTGATCGAATGATTTCTCGATGGCGCGCAGTTCTAAAGTGGACACGGTGCTTCGATTCAATGGATAAAAATGGACAAGATCACTTGACACCCGCACTGGCAATGCCGGTGGTGATGTAGCGTTGCAAGAAGGCAAACACCAGGGTGACCGGGATCAGGGTGATCACCGTCATGGCCAGCAGGTAGTGCCACTGTGTGTTGAGCTCGCCCTGGAAGGAATTGAGGGCCAGCTGCAAAGTGAAAAATTCGCTCTTGGACAGCACAATCAGCGGCAGCAAGAAGTCATTCCAGCGCCACATGACCGAGAAAATGGCCAGCACCGCCAGCGCCGGAGCCGACAAAGGCAGCACGATGCGCCAGTAAATCCGCCATTCGCTGGCGTGGTCCATGCGGGCCGCTTCGATCAACTCGTCCGGAATGGTCAGCATGTATTGGCGCAGCAAAAACACCCCAGTGGGCGTGGCCACCGCAGGCAAGATCACGCCCCACAGGCTGTTGAGCAAACCCACCGAATTGATCACCAAAAACACTGGCACCAAAATGATGGTGGGCGGAATCATCAAGGTGGTAATGATCAGCAGGAACACCGCCTTTTGCCCCTTGAACTGGTATTTGGACAAGGCAAAGGCCGCCATCGAGTTGAACAACAAGGTCAGCACCGTGGCGACCACGGTGATGAACACGCTGTTCCACAGGTAAGCGCCAAAGGTGAACTTGCCAAACAGGTCGGTGTAGTTGCTGGTGGACAGCTTCAGTTCATTGACCGGCACCCGCTCACGGATGTTGACCTGAACGGTCTCGCCAGGATGGGTCGGATCGACCATGCTCGCCATGATGCCGATGCGGCTGACCTGGGCCAGCTCGCGCACCTGACCGCCCTCGCCCGCCACCTTGAACAAGGGCAAAGGTTTGTCGTGTCCCGGCACCACCACCGCCTTTTGGCTGTAGGGCAAAAAGGTGGGCGGAAACTGGCCAATGGCCGATTCGGTCTTGAACGAAGACATCACCAGCCACAGCACCGGCGCAAACATCACGAACAGGCCCGCCACCAAATACGCATAGCTGAGCACATCGGTCCAGTGCAGCCGCTGACGACCCCGTGTGAGCCCTAAAAAACGCAGCGCCTTCATGTCATTTCACCTTCTGGCCAGCCTGGCTGGCACGGGTCAAGCGCAGTTGCGCCAAGGTCAGCAAGATCAAAAAGACCGCCAAGGACAAGGAGGCCGCAGCCGCCAGGCCATACAAATGGATCTGCTCGGCAAAGCCCGTCTGGTAGATGAACTGCACGATGAAGGTGGTGGCAGATCCCGGGCCGCCACCGGTGAGCACAAACACTTCGTCAAACACCTGCACCGCGCGAATGGCGGCCAGCACCAGCACCACGATCAAATTGGGCATGAGCAGCGGCAAGGTGATGCGTGTGAGCGTGCGCATGGGGCTGGCCCGGTCCATTTGGGCCGCTTCGTACAAATCGCCCGGAATGGCCTGCAGGCCCGCCAGCAAGATCAGGGTGTAAAAGCCCATGTGGGCCCAGATGGACACGAACACCGTCCAGAAAAAGGCCCAGCCGCCTTCAGTGAGCCATTCGACCGGGGGCATGTCCAGCGCCACCAAACCGGCGTTGAAAACGCCCTGGCTTTGCAGCAACCACTTCCAGATCAGCGCCACCACCACCGGCGACAAGAGCACCGGGTAGAAATACACCCCGCGCCAGAAACCCCGCCCAATGATCTTGCGGTTGAGCACCAGCGCCGTCACCAGTGAAAACAGCACCATCAAGCCCACTTGCAGCACGCTGAACTTGAGGGTGTTGAACATGGCCCGCCAGAACACGTCCTTGCGGCACGATGACAAGTCCAGGTAATCGCGGCATTCAAACAGGATCTGAAAATTTTCTGCGCCCGTGTAAGGCCGCTGCGCAGGCATCAAGTTCACCCCGCCCGTGGTGGCATAGACCAGGTTGATGAGGATCGGCAAAAAGGTGAACAGGCCAAACACAATCAGATTGGGCCCGACAAACAGCCACCCCAGCCGCGACGTGCCCAGCCAGCGCTGGCCTAGCTTGAACACCGGCTCCAGCAAATTAAAGAAAAACGACAGGAATTGCACAGGCCACTTTCAAACACGGACACATTCAAGCAGCGGGGACCGCCTCAAGGCAGGCCCCGCTGGATTCACAGCGCAAAGCGATTACTTTTGCGCCTGCTTCAAAGCGTCTTGCATGTCGGCATTGATCTTGCCAATCGCTTCGTCCGCGCCCATCTCACCCACAATGACCTGGGTCACACGCGCCACGGTGGGCAGCATGATGGCGCGGTTGAACTTGTAGCCCTGGAACTGATAAGCCACAGGCGACAAACTGGCCACGCCGCTGCCGAACACACCCAAAGCCGCTTTGGCACCAGGTTGCGCGCTGGCGTAGTTCACGCCCTTCTTGGCCAGACCGGCGTGCGCAGGGATGTTGTTGGTGCGGGCACTGAACTCACCATAAGCCGCTTCAGAGGCCATGAAATCCAGAAAAGCGCCCACTTCTTTGGGGGACTTGCTGGTTTTCAACGCCGCCCAGGCTGCGCCACCGGGGATGCCCGTGCAAGCGGCAGGACCGCAAGGGTTGGGCACCGCCACCCAATCAAACTTGTTGCCCACGTCTTTTTGCAAGCGGTTGATCTGCCAGCTGCCCGACAAGACCATGACCACGTTGCCGTTGATGAACTCACCGATGGAGTCGGCATAGGTGGAACCGCCCGAGCCCGCCCAGACTTCGCGCAGCATGCTGCCGTCCTTGTGCCAGCCGACAAACTTGTTGACGGCGGTCTTGTAGCCGTCGTCGATCACGGGGTTGCCCTGTGCATCGAAAATCTTGGCGCCATAGCTGATGGCGGGGCCTGCAAAGCGGTGGCCTGAACGGTCCCAGGCCACAGCGGCCTTGGTCTGGGTGGCTTTGGCCACTTTGCGGGCCGCATCCATCCACTCGTCCCATGTGGCTTTGGCACCGGGCATCGGGACTTTGGCTTGTTCAAACAGGGTCTTGTTCACATAAGGACCGGTCATGGTCAGCTGCGACATGAAGCCATGGATGCCCTTGTCGGCCGGTGTCGGGCGCAGCCATGGTGCGGTGCTGCCAAAGTTGGCGTCCCAGTATTTGCGGTCCTTGATATGGGCCGAGATGTCCATGTAGTACTTGGACAAACCGCCCAAGTCGGTCACCCGGGCGATGTCCGGGCCCTGCCCTGCGGCCAGCTGCACAGGCAATTGCTCGACGATGGTTTTGTAAGGCACGGTGTCCACGATGACTTTGGTGCCCGGGTTTTGCGCCTCAAAGCGCTTGGCCAGATCGGCCGTGACATCGCACTCGCTGCCATCCTGGTAGCACATGACGCGGATTTCACCGGCCTGGGCCAGCTTGTGGCCCAGGGTCAAGGCCGAGCCCAAAGCCAAAGCGATGGGAAGAATTCGAACTGCTTTCATGGTGTCTCCTCTTGGTGGTGTGAAAAAGCGTGAAATCAAACAGGGCCCAGCAAGCCCGACAATGAAAAATCGCCCTGGGTCAGGTCCACGGCCTGGCCCGTGCGCGCAGACTCTTGCGCAGCTAGGCCCATGATCACGGCAGACAGACCGTCACGCAAACCGACCTCGACCGCACCCTGTCCACGCACCACGGCGTTGAACTTTTGGTGCTGGTACAGGGTGGATCCGTTGTGGTCGCCTGCGGCCAAAGCTTGCGGATCGACCGACACATCCAACTCGCGCGGGCCTTTGGGCTCGCGAGGGCTGATGACCAGCTTGGGCACAGGGGCTTCGCCCAAGTGCTCGGGCCAAAAACGACCGGGGCCGGGCACAAAACATTCGGCCTTGCCCTTGGGGCCCACGACCGAGATTTCTTCTTGGTAGCGGGCGCCCTCTGCAAACATGCACAGCTCCAGCATGGCCCGCTGACCCGATGCAAAGTCGACGATCACATAGGCGTTGTCCAGAATGTCCGGCTTGCCATCGGGATAGCGCTCATCCAGGTGGTTGTGGTCCACCCCGGCCGAAGCGTAAACGCGCACCGGCTCGCTTTGCGTCAGGTGGCGCATCAGGTCAAAAAAGTGGCAGCACTTTTCGACCAAGGTGCCACCGGTGTAGCGGTTGAAGCGGTTCCAGTCGCCCACTTTGACCAGGAATGGAAAACGGTGCTCCCGGATGGTGATCATCTTGACCGGACCGGTGTGGTGCTGCCCATGCACTTCGCCCGCCAAGGCGGTTACGGGCGGCATGTAGCGGTATTCCATGGCCACCCAGATCGGCGCGGGGTAGCTGGCTTGCAAGGCGGCCAGGCTGCGCACATCGTCCAGGCTGGTGCAAGCGGGTTTTTCCAGCAACACCGGCAGCGGACGCAAGCGGGCAATCTCGCGCAACTGGTCGGCATGGCAAAAGTTGGGGCTGGCGATCAGCAGGCAGTCCACATCGCTGGCTTGCACCACCTCGGCCAGACTGGCCGCGCTTTGCGCGCCGGGCACCAGGGCCAGGCTGCGCGCCAGCATGTCGGCATCGGGCTCAAAAATGCGTGTGACCTGCGCACCAGGCAGCAAGGCGATGTTGCGCAAATGTTCCTGTCCCATCATGCCGCAGCCGATGATGCCGTAACGCGTGGTGCTGATGCTTGCCGTTGTCATGTGTTCAAAACCTGTGGTCTGCTCGGTTCAAAGTTCAAAAAAATCAATCGGCCAGCGTGTAGCGCTGGCACAAATCCAAAAACGCATCCAGCTGGGGATCGAGTCCGGTTTCTTCTTGCAGCAAGGCCGCCACTGCGGGGGCCATCCGGGCCGCCTGCCGCGCATCGAGAAACAATGCACGCCAGCGACGTGCAAGCATATCCTCAACCGTCAAGGCCCACTCGCTGCGCGCTGCAAAACGCACCATCGCCTCGGTCAGGCCCATGCCCAGATCGCGCTGGGCACCCGGCAAAGCCAGCACCTGAGCGGCTTCGCTGCCCCACAAATGCAAACCAGGGGCTTCACTGATCGCATGCACGGCGTGCCCCGCATCGGGTGCCCCCACCAGCATATGCTGCGCCGTCTGGGCCGGCCCATGCGCTACGGGTGGCAAATCGTTGTGGCCCACCAAGGCCTGCATGACCTGCGCGGCCATGCTGCGGTAGGTTGTCCATTTGCCCCCGGTGACGGTGAACAGACCCGGCGCTTCCCGGCGGATCAGGTGCTCGCGCGACATCTGGCTGGTGGCGGCGCCCTGGGCGCTGTCCACCAAGGGGCGCAAACCCACCCAGACACTGCACACATCGGCACGCGTCAAGGCCACGCCCAAGCTCTGGCGGGTCTCGCGAAACAGAAAGTCCAGCTCCTCTTGCAGCGGCAAGGGCTCCTGCGGTGCATCGCTGCGCGGCGTGTCGGTGGTGCCGATCACGGTGGAGCCCAACCAAGGCACCGCAAACAAAACCCGACCATCGGCGGTACGGGGAATCAACACCGCCTCCTCAATGGGCAAACTCTCACGCGCCACCACCAAGTGCACCCCCTGGCTGGGCTTGACCAGCGCTTTGACCGGCACTTGGCCAGCCCAAGGCTGCAAAACCATTTGCCGCAGGGCATCCACCCAGACCCCGGTGGCGTTGACCACACAACGGGCTTGCAGGGTCGATGTCTGGCCATCGCGTTTGTTGAACAAGGTGACTTGCCAGCCTTGGGCAGAAGGCGCCAAAGCCGTGACCCGCATGTGGTTGTGCACGCAGGCCCCAGCCCGCCGTGCCGTTTTGGCCAGGGCCAGGGCCAGGCGGGCATCTTCAAACTGCCCGTCCCAGTAACGCATGCCCGCAACAGCACTGGCCACCATGCGCGGCAAGCCCGGCAAACTGCGCCCCAGCGCCTGCTGCGACAGCGCCGTGGTGGCCCCCAAGCTCATGCGGCCAGACAACCATTGGTAAACCTTGAGCCCCAGCCCGGTCCAGGCCCAGAACAGCCAGCCCGCACCCGGCACCACAAAGGGCAAAGGCTGCGCCAGATGAGGGGCCAGACCCAAGACGGTGGCCCGCTCGCGCAAAGCCTCGCGCACCAAACGCAAACGGCCCTGCGCCAGGTAACGAACGCCGCCGTGCAGCAGTTTGGTGGACCGTGAGGAGGTTCCAGAGGCAAAGTCACGCGCTTCCACCAGGGCCACGCGGCGGCCTTCCAGCGCGGCTTGTACCGCCACGCCCAAGCCCGTGGCACCACCGCCGATGACCAACAGGTCCCAGACGGTGTCTTTGGATGGCTCACTCAAGCCGTGATTTTTCAAAATAGCGCCTCAAACAATCAGAAATAAATGATTTATTCAGTTCGTTTTTGATTGTATAGACGTCAGGTGATCAAATTGCGTTATTCTTGGTTTCCTAGTGAAGACCCCTAGTCCAGCACCCAACATTCAGACCATGGCCCTCAATCCCCGACAACTCGCCATCTTGCAATCCGTTCGCGAGCAAGGCAGCGTCAAGACCGAAGAGCTCGCCGAAGAATTCGGCATCACCTTGCAAACGGCCAGGCGTGACATCCAGCGGCTGACGGAAGCGGCGGAACTGGAACGCTTTCATGGCGGCGTGCGGGCTGTGGATTCCTCCACCCGCAACACCACTTACACCGAACGCCAGCGCACCCAGTCGCAGGCCAAGCAAGACATTGCCCGGCAAGTGGCCGCCGCCATTCCGCACGGGGCCAGCCTGTTCATGAACATCGGCACCACCGTGGAAGCCGTGGCCAGCGAACTGCTGCACCACCGCGACCTGCGCGTGGTGACCAACAACCTGCACGTGGCCCGCATCCTGGCGGCCAACCCGCAATGCGAGGTGGTGGTGGCTGGCGGCACCGTGCGCCACGAAGACCTGGGCGTGGTGGGTGAAGCGGCCCTGAACTTCATCCGGCAATTCAAAGTGGACATTGGCCTGATCGGTATCAGCGGCATCGACGCCGACGGCACACTGCGCGACTACGACATGCGCGAAGTCATGGTCGCCCGCGCCATCGTCGAGCAATCCCGCCAGGTCTGGCTGGTGGCCGACCACAGCAAATTCGACCGCCCCGCCATGATCGAGATGGCGCCGCTCAAAGCGGTGCACACCCTGTTCACCGACATCGCCCCCGCACCTGCGCAGCAGCGCTTGATGGAGGAATGGGGAGTGCGCTGTGTGGTGGTGCAGCCCCCAATTCAGGATTGAACGTCCAGCGCTGGCGGTCAGCTCTTCTTGCGTGGTGGCAAGCCGGTGTGCTGGGTAAGCAGCTGGCCTTTTTTGGGTTGCCCGAACCGCTTGGAGGCTGTCGACAAAGACAGGGATGACTTGGCCCCTGCTCCCGTACTGTTTTTACGCCGGGCGCTTTGATAGCCTTCTTCGGCCAAAGGCTGCCAGCTCGGAATCAAGTGGTGTTTGCCATTGCCGATTAAATCCGCCCGCCCCATGGCCTTGAGCGCTTCGCGCAGCAGGGGCCAGTTGTTGGCATCGTGGTAGCGCAAAAACGCTTTGTGCAGGCGGCGGCGTTTGTCGCCTTTGACGATGTCCACTTTTTCGCTGTCGCGGGTGATCTTGCGCAGCGGGTTGCGGGTGGAGTGGTACATGGCCGTGGCCGTGGCCATGGGGCTGGGGTAGAAGGTCTGCACCTGGTCGGCGCGAAAACCGTTCTTTTTGAGCCAGATGGCCAGATTAATCATGTCTTCGTCGCTGGTGCCCGGGTGGGCGGCGATGAAGTACGGGATGAGGAACTGCTTTTTACCGGCCTCTTCGCTGTATTTGTCAAACATCGACTTGAAGCGGTCGTAGGTGCCGATGCCTGGCTTCATCATCTTGGACAACGGGCCGCCCTCGGTGTGCTCGGGCGCAATCTTCAGGTAACCGCCCACATGGTGCTGCACCAGTTCCTTCACATACTCGGGCGACTGCACGGCCAGGTCGTAACGCAGGCCAGAGCCGATCAGGATCTTCTTGATGCCCTTCAGGTTGCGCGCCCGGCGGTACATGTTGATCAGCGGGCCATGGTCGGTGGTCAGGTTCTGGCAGATGCCGGGGAACACGCAGCTGGGTTTGCGGCAGGCCGATTCGATCTCGGGGCTGCGGCAGCCCAGGCGGTACATATTGGCCGTGGGGCCGCCCAGGTCAGAGATGACGCCGGTGAAGCCTTTGACCTTGTCGCGGATGTCTTCCACCTCGCGGATGATGGATTCCTCAGAACGGCTTTGGATGATGCGGCCTTCGTGCTCGGTGATGGAGCAAAAGGTGCAGCCGCCAAAGCAGCCGCGCATGATGTTGACCGAGAAGCGGATCATTTCCCAAGCGGGGATCTTGGTCGCGTGGTCGTGGCTACCGTTTTCGTCGGCATAGCGCGGGTGCGGGCTGCGGGCATATGGCAGGTCAAATACATGGTCCATCTCTGCGGTGGTGAGCGGGATGGGCGGCGGTGTGATCCACACGTCGCGGGCGGTGGTGCCCTCCCCGTGCGCTTGCACCAGGCAACGGGCATTGCCGGGGTTGGTTTCGAGGTGCAGCACGCGGTTGGCGTGGGCATAAAGCACGGCGTCTTGCTTGACCTGCTCGTAGCTGGGCAGGCGGATCACGCTTTTGTCACGCGGCGGCACTTTGTGGGTGCCTTTGCCACGCAATGCTGGGTTGGGCACAAAGTTCAGCGGCTGGATGGCCGCCTGCACCGTGCGGGCCTGGGCCACGGCGGCGGTCAAATCGGCTTCGACATTCTTGGCGTTGTGGCCTTCGGCCACTTCCTTGGCCTCTTCCTCACGCGCACAGGTCGCGCCTTGCTCCCGCGCTTGGTCCGAAATCATCAAATAGGGGTTGATGTGCGCTTCCACATGACCGGGCGTGTCCACGCTGGTGGAGTCGATCTCGAACCAGCCTTCGGGCGTTTCACGGCGCACAAAGGCGGTGCCGCGCACATCGGTGATCTGTTGAACCGGCTCGCGGGCGGCCAGGCGGTGGGCGATCTCGACAATCGCCCGCTCGGCGTTGCCATACAAGAGCAAGTCGCACTTGCTGTCCACCACCACCGAGCGGCGCACCTTGTCGGACCAGTAGTCGTAATGCGCAATGCGGCGCAGGCTGCCTTCGATGCCGCCGAGCACGATGGGCGTTTCCGGAAAGGCCTCGCGGCAGCGCTGGCTGTAGACGATGGCCGCGCGGTCAGGCCGCTTGCCGCCCACGTCACCGGGTGTGTAGGCGTCGTCGCTGCGGATTTTGCGGTCCGCCGTGTAGCGGTTGATCATGGAGTCCATGTTGCCGCTGGTCACGCCCCAAAACAGGTTGGGTTGGCCCAGGGCCTTGAAGGCCTCGGCGCTGGTCCAGTCGGGCTGGGCGATGATGCCAACCCGAAAGCCTTGGTTTTCCAGCATGCGGCCAATGACCGACATGCCAAAGCTGGGGTGGTCCACATAGGCATCACCCGTGACAATGATGATGTCGCAGCTGTCCCAGCCCAGTTGGGTCATTTCCTCACGGCTCATCGGCAAGAACGGGGCCGTGCCAAAGCGCTGCGCCCAGTACTTGCGGTAACTGGTCAGCGGTTTGGCGTCGCGCGGGAAAAAAGAGACGTCGACAAAGGCGTTCATGGGCTGGACTTGGGGGACAACCCTCTAGTGTAGGCGCTTGGGGCTGGGCGCGCAGGTGGAATGGGTATTTGGGACAATGCAGCACTTGTCCATCAAAATCAAAAAATGACCACTCACAGGGAATGGCAGCTTCGGTTCATCCGGAGACTCCACACGGGGCGTTTGCCCAAAATCTTGGCCTATTTGCTGGCCGGCTGGCTGCTGCTCCTGGCCTTGGGCTACTTTGTGGCGCCACCGCTGGCCCGCTCGGTGCTGGCAACGCAACTGGGCAAGGCGCTGGGGCGCGATGTGGTGATCGACAGCGTGACGATCAACCCCCTGAATTTGTCCATGGACGTGCGGGGGTTGTCCGTCAAAACCCCTACGGGCGCGGAGCAATGGGGCTTTGCGCAACTGCACATTGACCTGTCGAGCCATTCCCTGGTGCAGGCGGGCATCGTGGTCGATGAACTGCGTTTGCAAGGACCTCGCGTGAGCGTCACGCGCCTGGCCGATGGTCGCTACGACATCTCGGACTGGCTGGACCGCTGGACAGCCGGTGATCAAAAGCCGTCTGGGCCCCTGCCCCGCTTTTCGCTGAACAACATCCAGATCACAGGCGGCCAATTCGTGTTCGACGACCGGCCCAAAAGAGTTCGGCACACGGCCGAGTCGGTGAAGTTCAGTTTGCCCTTCATCTCCAGCCTGCCTTACAAGGCGGATGTGTTTGTTCACCCCGCCTTTTCAGGCGTGGTGGATGGCTCGCAGTTGGCACTGGAAGGAAGCAGCCAGCCGTTCGCCAAGTCGCAAGCCAGCACGCTGAAGATCGACCTCGATCAGCTGGACCTGGCCAAACTTCAAGCGTATTTGCCCAGCGGCCTGCCCCTGCGCCTGAAATCAGGCCAGCTGGCCGCCCATTTGAGCATCGACTTTGCGCAATTGGCCGATGGCGCACCGTCTCTTCACCTGAGCGGCAACGCGCATTTGCGGGGATTGGCCCTGAACGATGCCGCAGGTTTGCCATGGCTGGGGCTGGACACGCTGGCGGTGACGCTGCCCAAAACCGATCCACTGCAGCAGCTTTGGCGGCTGGAACAACTGGATCTGCAGGGCCTGCAGCTTGGCCAAGGCCAGCCCCATGCACCGCTGCGGGTGAAACAACTGTCGGCGCGGCAAGTGCAGGCTGACCTGGCCACTCATCGCCTGGAAGCCGAGCAGCTGCAAAGCTCAGGTCTACAGGCCCTGGTGACCCGATCAGCGGATGGCGCTGTGAGCTGGCTGCCCTTGCTTGCACCACGCGCTTTGGCCGCCAATGCCAGCGATGCACCAGCCGCCACCAGCCCCGATTGGTCAGTGCGTATCGGTCGCCTGAACCTCGATGAAGTCGGGCTGCGGTTTGAAGACCGCACGCTGTCGCCGGTGGCCGTGCAAGACGTGGCGCATGCCAAGCTGTCAGCCGAAAACCTCGACACCAGCGCTGGACACGAAAACACCTTCACACTGGAGGCCACGCTCAACCAGACTGGCCAGGTCAAGGCCAGTGGATCGGCCCAACTGCAGCCACTGGCCGTGCGTCTGGCGCTGGACACCCAGGCTTTGCCGGTGACGCCGATGCAAGCTTATGTAGCGCCATACCTGAACATCTCGATCGCACAAGGCCTGTTGTCCAGCAAGGGTTCCCTGGACCTCCGGCAGCAACAAGACAAGCTGTTGCTCAGCTACAAAGGCGGCTTGACGCTGGGCCAGTTTCGGGCCTTGGACCCGGTCAACAGCACCGACTTTCTGAGGTGGAAATCGCTGTACTTTGGCGGCGTGGACTTTCAGCTTGAACCGGGTCAGCTGAACATCGGTGAAATCGCCCTGTCCGACTTTTATTCGCGGCTGATCCTCAACCCTCAAGGACGGCTGAACCTGGCCGACATCCTGAGCACACCAGCAGCCCCCAACGCCAACACCAGTGCAGTCAAGCCTGCAGCCAAAGCAGCGCAAGCCGCATTGCCCATTCAGATCGCCAAAGTCACCCTGCAAAACGGGCGTGTGGATTTTTCAGATCACTTCGTCAAACCCAACTACTCGGCCACCGTGACCCGTTTGGTCGGAAGCGTCAAGGGGCTGTCATCGGCTGCGGATACCTTGGCCGATCTCGATTTGCGCGGCAGCTACGCCAGCAACGCCCCGGTGCACATTGCGGCCCGCTTCAATCCACTGGCAGAGAAAAAATTCCTGGACCTGCAAGCCAAAGTCTCCGACATTGATCTGGTCGACTTCTCGCCTTATTCTGGCAAATACGCGGGCTACAACATCAACAAAGGGAAGCTGTCCATGGACGCCACTTACAAGCTCCAGGACCGCCAGCTCACCGCAGAAAACCGCTTGTTGATTGACCAGCTGACCTTCGGGGACAAAGTGGACAGCCCGGATGCCACCCAGCTGCCCGTGCAACTGGCCATCTCATTGCTCAAAAACAATCGTGGACAAATCGACATCCAGTTGCCCATTGCCGGTTCTCTGGACGATCCTCAATTTTCCATCGGCAGCTTGATCTTCAAAGTCATCGGCAACCTGTTCGTCAAAGCCGTCACCTCGCCTTTTGCCCTGTTGGGCTCGCTGTTTGGCGACGGCCAGGAACTCTCGCAGCTGAGTTTTGCGCCGGGCCGCGCCAGCCTGGACGAAGCCGCAGTGCAGAAGCTGAAAACCCTGTCCAAAGCGATGCGCGAACGCGAGGGACTGACTCTGGAGATCACCGCAGGCAGCGACAGCAAGCTTGACCCGGAGGGCCTCAGACGTGCCCTGCTGGAGCGGGCGGTCCTGAGCGAAAAACGCAAAGACATGACGCCATCACAGCGCGACAACACGCCGCTGACCGACATGCACCTGGACAGCAGCGACTACGCGACCTACCTGGCCCGCGCCTACCAGCAGGCCAAGTTCCCCAAGCCCCGCAACGTGCTCGGCTTACCCAAGGCGCTGCCGGTGGAGGACATGGAAAAGCTGATGCTGGCCAACCTGTCTGTCGGCGAGGAAGAGCTGCGCACCTTGGCCACACGCCGCGCGCAAGTGGTACAAGGCTGGCTAGTGGAGCAAGGCCAAATCCCTTTGAACCGGATTTTTCTGCTGCCCATCCAACTCGGAACCGCTGCCAATGGCGGGGCGGACACGGGCTACAACCGTGTGACTTTTTCTCTGCGGTGAGCGTTTCACCCATCCTCGTGAAAGCTTGTCTCATCCATGGCCTTCTCTCTCGCTCAACCTGCCCACCACGAACTGGTCATCAAGAAAAGCCGCTTCATTGCCTGCATCGAACCCATTGCAGGCCGAGAAGAAGCGCAGGCCCGGGTAACCCAACTCAAAGCTGAGCACCCGGACGCGGCCCATGTGTGCTGGGCCTTGCTGGCCGGGGGCCAATCGGCCGCCAACGACGATGGCGAGCCCGGCGGCACCGCAGGCCGGCCCATGCTGGATGTGCTCAGGCACCAGGACCTGCAAGGCGTGATGGCCTCGGTGGTGCGTTACTTCGGTGGCGTCAAGCTCGGGGCTGGTGGGCTGGTGCGGGCCTACACCGATGCGGTGGCGCAAGCATTGTTAACGGCCGACAAAATCCCGCTCATCAAACAGACGCAGCTCGCGTGCAGCGTGCCTTACGCGCTGGAGGGTCTGGTCCGGCGTGAAGTGGAACTGGCGCAGGCCCAACTGCAAGAGGTGTCGCACGGCAGTGTGGTGACTTTGCACTTTGCCTTGCCCGAATCTCAGGCCGGCGCCTTGCAAGCCCGCCTGAGCGAAAGCGGGCGCGGCCAGCTAGTGTGGCTGGACGGAGACACGGCGTGATGACCCGAGGCACCGATAATCTCGGCATGTCCGATCAAGCCCCTTTGAATCAACCCCAATCCAAGACCGACCTGTTCTTGTCCTTCACCGTCCTTGCTCTGCAAGGCTTTGGGGGGGTGCTGGCGGTGGTTCAGCGTGAACTGGTCGAGAAAAAACGCTGGATGACCCGCGAGCAGTTTGTAGAGGACTGGGCCGTCGCGCAGATCATGCCCGGCCCCAATGTGGTGAACCTGTCGCTGATGATCGGCGGACGCTACTTCGGCCTGGCCGGGGCCATGGCGGGTGTGGCCGGCATGCTGACCGCACCGCTGGTGGTGGTTTTGCTGCTGGCGGTGGCCTTTGGCGGGGTCTCGGATGCGGCTTGGGCCCAAGGCGCTTTGCGCGGCATGGGCGCGGTGTCGGCAGGCCTGATTGCGGCGGTCGGCCTCAAAATGATTTCAGCCCTGCGCAGCAACCCGATGGGCATGCCGGTGTGCATTGGGCTGGCGGTGGCCAGCTTTGTCGGCGTGGGTGTCTTGCGCTGGCCATTGGCATATGTGCTGCTGGGCACGGGCCTGGTGGCCTGCGGCTGGGCCTATGCGCAACTGGCCAAGCAAGCCTTGGCGGGAGAGCGCCCATGAACCCGGTGCTGCACTTGAGCGCCAGCGACTGGCTGGGCCTTTTCACCCATTTCGCCTCGCTGTCCTTGCTGGCGGTGGGCGGAGCGATCACCACCGCGCCCGACATGCACCGCTACCTGGTGGATGAAACCCATTGGCTCAGCGATGCGCAGTTCAGCTCTTCGATCGCCTTGGCGCAATCCGCGCCGGGTCCCAACATTCTGTTCGTAGCCCTGATGGGCTGGAGCCTGGGCCTCAATGCCGGGGCCGGCTTGGGCGGTGGCTGGATCAGCGTGGCCCTGGCCTGCCTGGGCGTGGTGCTGACGATGCTGGGCATCATGCTGCCCTCTTCCATCCTGACTTACACCGCCACGCGCTGGGCGCACCAGCACCGCGACAAGATCGGCATCCGGGCCTTCAAGTCGGGCATGGCGCCCATCGTGATCGCTTTGCTGCTGTCCACCGCATGGCTTTTGACCCTGAGCCACAACCAGCCCGCGCAGGACTGGCCGCTGTATCTGCTCACGGGTGTGACCACACTGGTGGTCTGGCGCACCAAACTGCACATGCTGTGGCTCATTGGTGCGGGCGCCCTGCTGGGCGCACTGGGCTGGGTTTGAGCCCGATGGCGCTTTAACGCGGGTTTTCGAAAAAGACCGTGTTCGAGTAATCGCTGATCTCGAAATACACCTTTTTCTCGCCGTCGTCCACCTGCATGTTCAGGTTTTCATCGAGCACGCCGTAGCCATAGCGGTAAGCGCGGGGCGTTTTGTCATCGGTGCCCAAGGCGGTGCTGATCTTGTCCACCTTCAAAAAGCGGCGCACCAGTTTGTCGCCCGCATAGACCTCCAGCACACCGTTGGTGCCGGTCCAGTTCTGGATGTCGCGGCTGATCTTGTTTTGCTGTTCTTGCGTGCAGGCAGCCAGCAAGCTGGCGGCCGCCACGGTGGCGATCAACGCGATGTTTTTGATTTTTTTGGACATAGCAAACTCCCTGGATAAGTTGGAAAAAACACGTCGGGGCTGAAGCCACCGACCTGCGGATGGATTCAGGTGCGCTGGCGCAGCGCCTCATACAAGCAAACACCGCTGGCCACCGAGACGTTCAAGCTCTCAACAGCGCCGTGCATCGGGATACTGACGAGCTCGTCGCAGGTCTTGCGCGTCAACTGGCGCATACCAGGGCCTTCGGCCCCGAGCACCAAGGCCGTGGGGCCTTTGAGGTCGGTCTGGTAAATGGTGCGCGGCGCATCGCCGCTGGTGCCCACGATCCAGATGCTGCGTTCCTTGAGTTCGCCCAAGGTGCGCGCCAGATTGGTCACCATGAAATACGGCATGGTTTCGGCCGCACCGCTGGCCACCTTGGCCACAGTGGCATTGATGCCCGCCGCGTGGTCTTTGGGGGCGATCACGGCATGGGCACCTGCGCCATCGGCCACCCGCAGGCAGGCGCCCAAATTGTGCGGATCGGTCACACCGTCCAGCACCAAGAGCAAAGGCGGGCCTTCAATAGTGTCGAGCAGGTCGTCCAGCGAATGGTTCTGTGGAATGGGCGCCACCAAGGCCACCACCCCTTGGTGGCCGTGACCACCCGCCAGTTTGGCCAGGCGCTCACTGTCGGATTCGACCATGCGCATGCCCGAATCGCGGGCCTTGTCGATGAACTGCCGCATGCGGGCGTCGCGACGCGTGACCTCGAAATGGATTTCGACAATGGATTGGGGGGCGATCTTGAGGCGAACGCCTACGGCATGGAAGCCGTACAGCACTTTGTGAGATGACATCTGCTGATTATCGTTGGTCTCAACAACTGCCGTGCCTATTGATACGGCCTTTAAGTGCCAGGCCTGAGGCTTCCGGCGGATCTTTGTGCAGGAGCCCACCCCTGTGGGCGATGGTTTGAGCGGCGTGTGCCACGCCCAATCGCCCACAGGGGTGGGCTCCTACAAGCACAAGGCCCAGGTCCATCAAGCTGCAGACACCGCCTCAAACCGCTTGTGCTGACGCCTCGGACAAACGACCGGCCTCGATCACCAGCATGCGCTCGCAACGTGCGGCCAGTTGGCGATCGTGCGTGACCAAGACCAGGGTGGTGCCCTGCTCCCGGTTGAGCGCGAACATCAGGTCCATGACCGCTGCCCCGGTGGCATGGTCCAGGCTGCCGGTCGGCTCGTCCGCCAGCAACAAAGCCGGTTGCACCACAAAGGCACGGGCCAAGGCCACGCGCTGCTGCTCGCCCCCAGAGAGGACTTTGGGCAGGTGTTTCAAGCGTTCGCCCAGGCCCACGCGTTGCAGCATGGCGGTGGCGGCGCTGCGGGCATCCGAGCGGCCCGCCAGCTCCAGCGGCAGCATGACGTTTTCAAGCGCCGTCAGATTGGGCATGAGCTGAAAGCTCTGGAACACAAAACCCACATGCTGTGCCCGCACAGCGGCGCGCTCGTCCTCGCTCAAATCGAACATCGACTGACCGGCCAGCAACACTTGGCCAGCGCTGGGTGTGTCCAGCCCCGCCATGATGGCCAGCAAGGTGCTTTTGCCCGAGCCTGAAGCACCGACAATAGCGGCTGTTTCCCCCTTGGAGACCGAGAAATCGATATCGCGCAAAATGTCCAGCGACCCGCTGGCGTCTTGCACGCTTTTGCAAACGCCACGAACGACAATGATGGATTCAGGCATGCACACACCTTTGTTGAGACGACGTCACTTTACCTTGAGCCTGCTGGCCCTTGTCGGCCAGGGCTTTGGTGTGGCGGCGTTCGCGGCCAAAGCCGCGCGCATTTTGGTGGTCGGGGACTCCCTGAGTGCCGAATACGGCTTGGCGCGCGGCACAGGCTGGGTGCAATTGCTGGCGCAAAAACTCCAGCAAGAACGCCCGGGCACCGAGGTGGTCAACGCCAGCATCAGCGGCGACACCACATCGGGGGGGCGCTCGCGCTTGCCTGCGCTGCTGCAAAAGCACCAACCCAGCCATGTGGTGATCGAGCTGGGCGGCAACGACGCCCTGCGCGGCTTGCCACAGGGCATGACACAGGACAATTTGCAAACCATGATCCGCCAGGCCAAAGCAGCGGGGGCGCAGGTGCTGCTGCTGGGCATGCAGATGCCCCCCAACTACGGCCCCGAAATGACGCGCCAGTTTGCCGCCGTGTACACCCAACTGGCCAAAAGCCAGGGCACGGGCCTGGTGCCTTTCTTTTTGCACGGGGTGGGCGACGATGCCGAGCCCCTGAAGTGGTTCCAGCCAGACCGCATCCACCCCAACGAGGCAGCGCAACCGCGCTTGCTGGCCAATGTCTGGCCCCAACTGAAGAAACAATTGAAATGAGCGTTCACCTGATATCGGCCGACGAGGCCATGGCCAAACTGGACCAATTCGATGCCATCCTGGATGCGCGCTCCGAAGGCGAACACGCCGAGGACCACCTGCCTGGCGCCCAAAGCTGGCCCTCGCTGAACAACGAAGAGCGCATCCGTGTGGGCACGCTCTACAAACAGGTCAGCCCCTTTGATGCGCAAAAAATTGGCGCAGCCTTGGTGGCCAAAAACATCGCACGCCACATTGAGACGCATGTGATGGACAAGCCCAAAAACTGGCAGCCCCTGATTTACTGCTGGCGCGGCGGCAAGCGCAGCAATTCGCTGGCGCTGATCCTTGGACAGATCGGCTTCAAGGTGCACCTGATCGAAGGCGGCTACAAAGCCTTTCGCAAAGCGGTCATGGAAGACACGCCGCGCCAGGCGCAGCGTTTGCAATTCCAGGTCTTGTGCGGCCCCACAGGCTCAGGCAAGACACGCCTGCTGCATGCGCTTGCGCAGCAAGGTGCCCAAGTGCTCGACCTGGAGGGCATTGCCTGCCACCGCAGCTCGGTGCTGGGGCTGATCCCCGGGCAGGCCCAGCCCACCCAGAAAGCGTTTGACACGCAGGTCTGGAACGCTTTGCGCCGCTTTGACCCGGCCTTGCCGGTTTACGTGGAAGCCGAGAGCAAAAAAGTGGGCAACCTCGCGGTGCCGGCTGAACTGATGAACGCCATGCGGGCCAGCCCCTGCATCCGCGTGGATTTGTCGCTGGAAAACCGCGTGAATCTGCTGCTGGAGGATTACGCATTTTTCACCCAGGACACCGCCTTTTTCATTGACCGGCTGGAACGACTGGTCGCCTTGCGCGGCAAAGCCGTGGTCGATGCCTGGAAGGAACAGATTGAGCGAGGAGAAATGCGCGAGGTGGTGGCCGATTTGCTGTCACAGCATTACGACCCAGGGTATGAAACATCCACCGGCAAGAACTTTGTCCAATTCAGCAAGGCCGCAGTGATCGCGCCAGCCAGCCATGCACTGGACGACATGCGCGCTGCAGCCGCCCAGCTGCTCCAGACACAAGGCTGAGGAAGCCAGGCCTTGAGGCGTTCAGGTGGGTGTGGGCCCGCCGTCGGCTGCGGGGCCTGCGCCTTCTGGCGATTCAGTGTGGGGGTCGAGATCGCTGCCGTCTTCTGACAGCGGGCCGGATTTGCGTTCGGCCTTGGCTTTGAGCTTGTCCTCTTTTTTGCGTTTTTTGGCCAGTTCTTTTTGGCGTTTTTCGAATCCGTAGTTGGGTGTGGCCAAGATGGCTCCTTTATTTGTTGGTGCCCAATGTAACAGCTTCGACACGTGATTCTTCCCATTCGACACTGCCACGGTAAGCGTGCCAGCTCGCATGTCCCAACCAGGGGCCCACAAAAATGATCCCCAAGCCCCATGGCCACAGGGCGCCCACGACGAGCACGCCCAACAAAGTCCCCCACAGCAAGAGCACGGCGGTGTTGGAAAAAACCACACGCATGCTGGTCAACACCGCCGAAATGGCGTCGGTGTCCCTGTCCAGAATCATGGGAATGGAGACCACCGACAAACCAAACACCAAGGCCGCGAACACGCCACCGACCGCGAGGTAGACCAACACAAACTCGATGTTCTTGGGGTTGAAGATGGCTTCCAGAACGCCTGTGGTCGAGGGCATACCTGTGTCAAAAAACACCGCAAAAACCACCAGCGACGCCCTGCCCCACAGCAACTCCAGCACCATCAGCACCAGGATCAGCATGGCCATGCTGGGGATGTGCTGGTCCCAGCACATCAGCGATGAAGCCATGTCCGCCTGTTTGCCCTGCTCCAGTCGCCGACTCACTTCGTAAAGGCCCATGGCCAGGAAAGGGCCAACCAGCAAGCACCCCGAGATCATCGACAAGGTGTATTCGGGCTTGTGTTTGAACACCAGGGCCAGCACCTGCGCCATCAGGAAAAAACACAGGCCATAAAAGAAAGCGATGCCGGGGTGCTTGAACAGGTCTTGGCGGCCCAGCTCCAGCCAGCGAAACGGATGGGTCCAACTCAGTGTGCGCATCCGGGCTTGGGGGCCTACGGCTGCAGGCGGCTCATAGGGCACCACCATGATGGGCAGTGCCGAGTCGTTTGCATCGGGTCTGGCTGGGGTGCTGTCGTGGGTGGACATGGATGAAAAGTGCTCCGCTGTGGCCACAGCTTAGCGTGGTGGGCCCGTGCTGAACAGTCAGGAAACTACCAAGCCAGCGTCTGCGCCCACCGCTTGGGCCATTCAAACCGCTTGCAGATGCAATGCAACCGACTGCTCAAGATCAGCGCGCAAATCCTCGGCCGACTCCAGTCCGATCGAAAAGCGCACCAACGTGCCCAGTGCCAGATGGGCGGTGTTGTGCTTTCGCATGGACTGCAGCTCATAAGGCATGACCAAGCTGACCGGCCCACCCCAGCTGTAGCCAATCTTGAACAACTTCAGGCCATCGCAAAATGCGTCCACCTGCGCCTGACTATAGCGGGCGTGGAGGATCACACTGAACAAGCCTGCTGCCAGGTCGGTGTGCTGACCGCACAGTTGCTGCCAATGCGCATGACCAGGGGCCCCGGCCAAAGCGGGATGCAAGACCTGCGAACAGGCTTTCTGTGTTTGCCACCACACGGCCAGGCGCCGCGCCGACTGGTCGTGCGCGGCATAACGCAAGGCCACACTGGGCAAAGAACGCAGCACGGCCTCCACATCGTTGGCCCCCACCCCCAAGCCCAAGCGCATGTGGCACAGCTTGATCTTCAAATGCAAGGCCGCGTCGCGCGTGATGATGCTGCCCATGAGCACATCGCCGCCACCGCTGGGGTATTTGGTCAGGGCATGGGCGCTGATGTCCACCCCCAGGCGGCCATCGCGCAGCAAATCGAAGGGCTCAAACGCCAGACCCGCACCCCAGGTGTTATCAAGCGCACACAAGACGCCATGCGCTTTGCAGCGTCGCACCAATTCGGGCAAATCCGGAAACTCCATGCTGACCGAGCCCGGCGCTTCCAACCAGACCAGACGGGTGCGCGGATTCAACCGCGCCGACAAGTCGTCGGGGTTCATCGGGTCGTAGTACTGGTGGGTGATGCCATACCGGCGCAGCTCGCCCTCGGCCAAGGCTTTGTTGGGGCCATAGGCGTTGTCGGGGATCAGGACCTCATCACCGGTCTGCAGCAAAGCCAATGCCACGGTGGCCAGCGCCGCCAGACCGCTGGGCACCAGCAGGCATTGCTGACCGCCTTCCAGGGCGCACAAACGCTCTTCCAGGGTGTAGGTGGTGGGCGTGCCGTGCAGGCCATAGGTGTAGGCCGATTTGTCTTTCCATTCAAACTGCCGCATCGCGGCCACCGATGGAAAGTAAACCGTGGAGGCTTTGAACACGCCAGGCTGCGGTGCTTCAAAACCAGCGGGCGGCACGTATGGGTGATGGATCAGCCCGGTGACATCGGGGGCAACATGCTTTTCGTTCATGCGCCGATCCTAAAGCAAACAGCCTCCCGAAGGAGGCTGTTTCTGCCATCTGAGGAGTCGCCTCAGACTTTCCATTTTTCCAGAAGTTTTTCGGGACGCATGCTGTCGTACGGCTCGAAAGGCTGGTGGATCCAGGGGTTGGTTGGCAAGTCTTCGATTGAGTAATCAGGCTTGAAAGTCGACACACCTTTGGTCCAGATCACGGCAGAGCGCAGCTCGGTGATCGGCTTGTAGTTGTTTTTCAACTGGTCCACCACAGCGCGCAGGGTGTGACCGGTGTCCGCCAGATCGTCCACCAGCAGCACTTTGCCTGCGATCTCGCCTTTGGGCGTGGTGATGAAGCGGGCGATGTCCAAGTGACCTTGCACCGTGCCAGCGTCTGCGCGGTAAGAGCTGGTGGACATGATGGCCAAAGGCTTGTCGAACACGCGCGACAAGATGTCACCAGGGCGCATGCCGCCACGGGCCAGGCACAAGATGGTGTCGAATTGCCAGCCGGATTGGTGGATCTTGATCGCGAGCTTTTCGATGAGGTTGTGGTACTCGTCGTAGCTCACGTACAGGTGTTTGCCGTCTTCGGTCAACATGGGGTCACTCCAGTCAAAGTTTCTGTGTGGGTTTGAAAATTCAGCCTGCAACGCCTCAGGCGCTGAAGGGGTTGTGCAGCAAGATGGTGTGGTCGCGGTCCGGGCTGGTGGACACCATGTGCACAGGCACGCCGGTCACTTCTGCGATGCGGGCCAGGTATTGGCGGGCATTGGCGGGCAGCTTGTCCAGATCGGTCACGCCCACAGTGCTGTCGCTCCAGCCGGGAATGACTTCGTAGATCGGCTTGCAACGCGCGATCTCATCCGCGCCCATGGGCAGGATGTCGATGGTTTCGCCGTCCAGCTCGTAGCCCGTGCACAGCAACAACTCTTTGAGGCCATCGAGCACATCCAGCTTGGTGATGCACAGGCCAGACAAACCGTTGACCTGCGCACTGCGCTTGAGCAAAGCGGCATCGAACCAGCCGCAGCGGCGTGAACGGCCGGTGGTCACGCCCTTTTCAGCGCCCACAGTGGACATGTGGTAACCGGGCGTGCCTGGGGTTTCCCAGTCCAGCTCGGTCGGGAAAGGACCGCCGCCCACGCGGGTGCAATACGCTTTGGTGATGCCCAGGATGTAGTGCAGCATGCCAGGGCCCACGCCCGAACCGGCGGCGGCATTGCCCGCCACGCAATTGCTGGACGTCACAAAGGGGTAAGTGCCGTGGTCCACGTCGAGCAAGGTGCCTTGCGCGCCTTCGAACAGCAAATTGGCGCCGGCTTTGTGGGCATCGTTCAGCTCACGCGACACGTCGGCCACCATGGGCAGCAGTGCCTTAGCGTATTCCATGGCTTCGTTGTAGGTGGTGTCGAAGTCCACAGGCGCTGCGCCCAGGAAATTCACCAGCACCTGGTTGTGCAAAGCCAGGTTTTCACGCAGTTTGGTCGCGAAACGCTCGGGGTATTTCAGGTCCTGCACGCGGATGGCGCGACGGGCCACTTTGTCTTCATACGCTGGGCCAATGCCGCGACCCGTGGTGCCAATCTTGGCGGTACCGGCTTTTTCTTTGGCCGCTTCTCGGGCCACATCCAGGGCCACGTGGTAAGGCAAGATCAAAGGACAGGCTTCGCTGATGCGCAGGCGCGAACGCACCTCGACACCGGCCTTTTCCAGGCCCGCAATTTCTTCGAGCAATTTGGGCACGGACAGCACCACACCGTTGCCGATGTAGCACTTGACGCCAGCGCGCATGATGCCGCTGGGGATCAGGTGCAAAGCGGTTTTCACACCGTTGATCACCAGGGTGTGGCCTGCGTTGTGACCACCCTGGAAACGCACCACGCCTTGCGCGGTTTCGGTCAGCCAGTCGACCAGTTTGCCTTTGCCTTCGTCACCCCACTGGGTGCCCACGACGACCACGTTACGGCCTTGCGTCTTGTTCATGCTTGAAATGTTCTTTCTCAAAGAGCTTGTACCAGCCACTGGCCTGCGGCTTCAACGAGCTCACGGTCGCAATGGAATTCATCAACTTCACTTTCGTGGCCGGGCAAGACGCACACCACGGTCTCGCCACGGCTGCGCAAACCAGCGATGGCTTCGCGCAAGGATGGCGAGTTGCCCCAAGGGGCACGAATGGCTGCGCGCAAAGCCAAAGGCGATACGGCGGCCACCAGTTCTTTCAAATCGAGGCTGAAGCCCACCGCGGGGCGGTCACGCTCGATGCGGTGACCAAACACGGCGCCCACGCCGTCATAGCGGCCACCACGGGCCAAAGCGTCCGAAGCGCCCTTGGCATAAATGGCAAAACGCATGCCGCTGTAGTAGGCATAACCGCGCGAGTCGCCCAGGTCAAAACTGACCGCAGCGCCTTGGATTTGCCCGGCCAGCCAGCGCAATTGCGCCAGGGCTTCGGTGATCTCGGGCGTGGCAGGCAAGCGCTTGGCCGCCTCGTCCAGCACGGTTTTGTCGCCATACAGCGTGACCAAAGCCAGCAAGCCATCGCGGCTTGGCGCTGTGAAGTTCGCGGTCAATCGGGCCAGTTTGGGCGCGTCTTTGGTGGCCAAAGCCGCGTGGATGTCGTGGCGCAGCTCCTCGGACAGGGTTTGCCCCTGGAGCAGGCTGTTCACAATGCGGGCATCGGCCAGATCCACCTGCAAATCGCTCACACGCGCTGCACGCAGGCAGTCGAGCGCCAACTGAAGCACTTCCAAATCGGCCTCGGGACCAGCGTGGCCATAGATTTCGGCCCCCAGCTGCAGCGGCTCACGTGTGGCGTGCGGGCGTGCTGGACGGGTGTGCAAAACAGGACCGCAATAGCAAAGACGCGTCAAGCCCGAGCGGCCCAGCAAATGGGCGTCGATGCGGGCCACCTGGGGGGTGGTGTCGGCGCGCAAGCCCAGCGTGCGACCCGAGAGCTGGTCCACCAGCTTGAAGGTTTGCAAGTCAAGGGCTTCTCCCGTGCCGGTCAGCAGGGATTCCAAATGCTCCAGCAGCGGCGGCATGACCAGCTCGTAGCCATAGCCACGGGCGGTGTCGAGCAGTTCGCGACGGAGTTCTTCGATGTGACGTGCCTCGGAGGGCAGCACATCGGCAATGTGATCCGGGAGGACCCAAGCAGACATGGGATTGGAGGGGGACTGTTAAAACAGAGATTTTACCGGCTTGGAGGCCGGTTTTCTGACCGAGGCGTCAGGAAACCCACCAAAGCAGCATCAGGCCAGCGATGACCATGAACATTCCGAAAAACCGGATTTGCCCATCTTGCAGCTGCAAGAGCTGCTCAAACAGGCGCCGCCACCGCAGTGGCGAGATCATGGGCATCAAGCCCTCCAGGATGAGCATGAGGCCCAGAGCCAACAGGAGGGTTTGACTCAAGATTTACTTTCTGGGCGAAGTGCCGGCACCCGCCGAGCTGCGCATGGCCTTGAAAAAGTCCGAGCTGGCCGGGTCCAGAACCATCACGTCGGACTTGCTGGCAAAGGTGCTCTTGTACGACTCCAGGCTGCGGTAGAACTGCGCAAACTGAGGGTCTTTGCCAAACGATTCGGCATAAATCCGAGCTGCCTGGGCATCGCCCTGCCCTTTGATCTTTTGGGCTTCGCGGTAAGCGTTGGCCACCGTCACTTCACGTTGGCGATCGGCATCCGCGCGGATCTTTTCGCCCTCGGCACCGCCGGTGGAGCGCAACTCGTTGGCCACGCGCTTGCGTTCGGCTTCCATGCGGCGGTAGACCGATTCGGTGATGGCGTCCACATAGTCGGCGCGGCTGATGCGCACATCGACCACGTCCACGCCCCAGGGCTTGCTGCCCTTAACAACGTCGAGCACGGCACGCTTGACGTCATCCATCAAGGCCTCACGCTTGAGCGACAAGAGTTCCTTGACGGTGTGCTTGTTGATTTCTTCCTGGAAGGCATTGCGCACCACGCGGTTGAGCTGGTTGGCGCCCGACTTTTCGTCCAGCCCCACGTTGCGGATGTAAGCCTGCGGGTCGCTGATGCGCCAGCGCACATACCAGTCGATCACCACGCGCTGCTTTTCGGCCGTCAGCATGGGCTCGGTGTCGGGGCTGTCCAGGGTCAACAGGCGCTTATCGATGTAGGTCACGTTTTGCAGCGGCGGCGGCAATTTGAAATGCAGACCAGGCTCGGTGATCACTTCCTTGATCTGACCCAGGGCATAGACCACGCCAAACTGGCGCTGGTCAACCACAAACACGGTCGAGCTGATCAGCGCAAAAGCCACGAAGAGGCTGGATATCCAAAATCCAATGCGGTTCATGTCGGGGCGTCCTTATCGTGGGTCGCGTTCGCGCGAGCGCAAGGCATCGCGTGAACGGCTGTCGGTTGAAGCGGCAGGTGCCACCGGCGCGGCTGGCGCGGGGGTCTCTGTGGCAGCGGCGGGTGTCTGCGCGACGTGCTGCATGATTTTGTCCAGCGGCAGGTACAGCATGTTCGAGCCCTGCTTGCTGTCCACCAGCACCTTGGTCACGTTGCTGTAAATCTGCTGCATGGTGTCGGTGTAGAGGCGATCACGCATGACTTGCGGTGCCTTCTGGTACTCGGGCAGGATGGACTTGAAGCGCTGGGCATCGCCCTCGGCCTGGGCCACGATTTTTTCGCGGTAGGCGTCGGCCTCCTCCTTCAGGCGCGATGCGGCACCCACAGCGCGGGGGATCACATCGTTGGCGTAGGCCTGGGCTTCGTTTTTGGCGCGTTCGCGCTCCTGACCGGCCTTGAGCACATCGTCAAATGCGGCCTGCACTTGCTCGGGCGGACGCACACCGCCTTGCTGCAGGTTGATGCTCACCACTTCGATACCGACCTTGTAGCGGTCCAGGATCGACTGCATCTTCTCGCGCACGCGTGGGGCGATCTGATCGCGCTCTTCGGCCAGCGCCGAATCCATTTTCATTTTGCCCACGACTTCGCGCACAGCGGTTTCAGCCGACTGCACCACGGCCTCGGTCGGGTTGCGACTTTCAAACAAATAAGCACGGGCATCGTTCAGGCGGTACTGCACCGCGAATTTGATCTCGACGATGTTTTCGTCCTCGGTCAGCATGGCCGACTCGCGCAGGCCGGTGGCCTTGATCACCGTGTCACGGCCAATGTCCACCGAGCGGATTTGAGACACATAGACCAACTCATGACGCTGCACCGGGTAAGGCATGCGCCAGTTAAAGCCCGCCCCCACTGTCGAGTGGTATTTGCCAAACTGGGTGATGACGGCCTGTTGGCCTTCCTGAACAATGAAAAAGCCCGTGCCCAGCCATACCAGCAAAGCAGCGGCCACGATGACGCCCAAACCCAGGTTTTTCAGGAAGCTTGGCAAACCAGGACCGCCGGAGGGTCCACCCGCACCACCTTGGGGGCCTTGCGGTCCGCCCTTGCCGCCAAACATCTGGACGAGCTTGCGGTTGAAATCGCGCCACAACTCGTCCAGATCGGGCGGGCCGCTTGGCGTGTTGCCACGGCCTGGCGGATTTTGTGGCCAGCCTTCGGGCTTTTGCCCGGCTGGCGGCGGTGTGTCACTGGTGGGTTTGGTGCCCGAGTCGCCCGATGATTTGTCGTCATCGCGGCCCCAGCGGGGGTCATTCAGATTGAACATGCCGCGGATCTTTGCAGGCAGCAAGGACCATCGCAGGGCTGGCAGTTGAAAATTCATGGTGAAGTGTCTTTGTCAGAATGACGAATCCGCATTGTGCCGAATTCAGAAGGCTTTCAAGCCAGATCACCCGGATATTCCCGGGTCATGTCACGGGGATCGGCTGGCTCGGCCACCACCGGTGGCAAAGCTGTGGTCACGATGCCCGACAGGGCCGAGCGCAGCAAATCCAGACCTTTGCCCGATTTGGCGCTCACGAACACGCGCGGCACCGCCTGGCCATCGAGTTCATAGCTGTCTTGCAGCTGCAGGGGGTAGCGCTCGGCATCGAGTGCGTCGAGCTTGTTGAACACCAGCAGCTGCGGTACCTGATTGGCACCGATCTCGGCCAGCACTTTTTGCACTTCGGCCATCTGCTCTGGAAAGTCAGGGTTGGCCGCATCGACCACATGGAGCAGCAAATCGGCTTCGGTGGCCTCTTGCAAGGTGGCCTGGAAAGCTTCCACCAATCCGTGCGGCAGATCACGGATGAAACCCACAGTGTCCGACAGCGACACCGAACGCCCGGCCTCGCCCAGATAAAGCTGGCGCGTGGTGGTGTCCAGTGTGGCAAACAGCTGGTCGGCCGCATAAGCCCGCGCCTTGACCAAGGCATTGAACAAGGTGGACTTGCCCGCGTTGGTGTATCCGACCAGGGAGATGTTGAAGGTGTCGCGCCGCTCACGTTGACGGCGCTGGGTGTTGCGCTGCTTTTTGACCTTGACCAGGCGCTCTTTGGTGCGCTTGATGGCCTCACCGATCATGCGGCGGTCCAGCTCGATCTGGGTTTCACCCGGGCCACCGCGCAAGCCGATACCGCCGGTTTGGCGCTCCAGGTGCGACCAGCGGCGCACCAGCCGGGTGCTCAGGTATTGCAGTTTGGCCAGCTCCACCTGCAACTTGCCCTCGTGGCTGCGGGCGCGCTGCGCGAAGATTTCCAGAATCAACAAGGTGCGGTCATTGACCGGCAAGCCCATGTGACGCTCCAGATTGCGCTGCTGGGCGGGGCTCAGGGCCTGGTCAAACAGAACTTCTTTGGCGCCATGCATCAGGGCCAGTTCCTTGATTTCATCGGCTTTGCCACTGCCCACAAACAGCGCGGGGTCCGGGGCTTTGCGTTTACACGTCAGACGGACAACGGGCTTCAAGCCAGCCGACTCGGCCAAAAGCCCGAGTTCTTGCAGCTCAGCATCAAAATGCGGCAGCCCAAAGTCAACGCCGACCAATAAGGTCGGCGCGGGTTGCTTGGAAGATGTTTCAGACAATGTCGGCAAGCGCCAGTGGCCAGATCAGGCCAACCGGGCAGATCAAGCAGTGATTTCGCCTTCGCCGGGCGTGTTGAAAGTCACAGAACGGCCGGGAACAATGGTCGAGATGGCGTGTTTGTAGACCATCTGGGTCACGGTGTTGCGCAACAAAACCACATATTGGTCAAACGATTCGATCTGACCTTGCAGTTTGATGCCGTTGACCAGGTAAATCGAGACCGGCACGTGCTCGCGGCGCAGTGCGTTCAAGAAGGGGTCTTGCAGAAGTTGGCCTTTGTTGCTCACGATATTCTCCGTGTTCAGAAGTTATGAAGATGTGACCTTACCACAGGCTCGGTCGGGGCTTTTTGGAAAACCCCAAACCCACAAAAATCAAGCGGCATCTTTGTTGGCGTAGGGGTTGTTGGCCGTTTTCATTTCAATGCGCAAAGGGGTTCCCGACAAATCAAAGGCCTTGCGGAAACGCCCTTCCAAAAAGCGCTTGTAGGATTCGGTCACATGCTCCAGCGAGTTGCCGTGGATCACGATCACCGGCGGGTTCATGCCCCCTTGGTGGGCGTAACGCATTTTGGGGCGGAACATGCCGCCGCGCTGAGGGCTTTGGAACTGGACCGCTTCCAGCAGCAAACGGGTCAGGATCGGGGTGCTCATCTTGACCATGGCCGACTTGTGGGCCTTGATGATCGATGTCCACACAGGCCCCAGGCCCTGGCGCTTTTTGGCCGAGATGAAATGGATGTTGGCAAAGCTCAGGAAAGGCAAACGCGTTTCAATCGAGCGCTGCACCAGCTGACGCTGGTACTCGTCCACCGCATCCCACTTGTTGACCGCCAACACCATGGCACGGCCGCTTTCGAGGGCAAAGCCTGCGATGTGGGCATCCTGATCGGTCACGCCCTGCTCGGCATCGAGCAAGAGCAAGACCACATTGGCCGACTCGACCGCCTGCAGGGTTTTGACGACCGAGAACTTCTCGATGGCTTCAAACACCTTGCCTTTGCGGCGCAGACCGGCGGTGTCGATCAACTCGAACTTCTGACCATCGCGCTCAAACGGCACGCTGATCGCATCGCGCGTGGTGCCCGGCATGTCGAAAGCCACCAGGCGCTCTTCACCCAACCAGGTGTTGATCAGTGTGGATTTGCCCACATTGGGGCGCCCTGCCACTGCCAGCTTGATGATGGTCTTGTCTTCTTCGGTTTCTTCCGGGTCTTCCGGCAGATTCAGAGGCTCCAGCGCCAGATCGACCAAGCCGCGAATGCCCTGCCCGTGCGCGGCCGAAATGGCCAGCACTTCGCCCAGACCCAGTTCGTAGAACTCGGTGATCTGGATGCCTTCGCGCATGCCCTCGGCCTTGTTGGCCACCAGCAGACAAGGCTTGCCCACGCGGCGCAGGTATTTGGCAATGTCGTGGTCCTGGGCGGACAAGCCCCCACGTGCATCGACCACAAAAATCACCACATCGGCCTCGGCCACCGCTTGCTGCGTTTGCTTGGCCATTTCTTTGTAAATGCCGCTGCCGGCGTCGGGCTCAAAGCCGCCCGTGTCGATCACGATGTATTCATGTTTGCCCTGCTTGCCCTGACCATAGTGACGGTCGCGGGTCAAGCCAGCAAAATCGGCCACGATGGCATCCCGGCTCTTGGTGAGTCGATTGAACAGCGTGGATTTGCCCACATTGGGGCGGCCCACCAGGGCCAGTACGGGTTTCACTTAAAAATTTTCCGATCCATCATTCAGGGCGATATCCAAAAACGCCCCCGGTGCGTGTCACCACCACCAAAGTTTGATCCACCGCGACAGGCCGACCTGCGATGGCACTGCCATCGGTCGACACACGCAACAGTGGCTTGCCGTCTTGCCGTGACAGGAAATGCAAAAGGCCCTCATCGTCGCCAAAGACCACCGAACGGCCCAAGACCAAAGGTGCCGACAAGCCACGGAAACGAAGCGCCTCCTGAGACCAGGCGATCTGACCACCCTGGCGCTGCCAAGCGTGGACTTTGCTGTCCGACTCGGTGCCGAAAATCAGGTTTTCATCACCGGCCAGACCGGTGTGCCCTTGCGCACTGCGGCTCCAGAGGTTGCTGCCGCGACTGGCATCCACACAAGCCACAGAGGACTGAAAAGCGCGTGCGCACACCGTATTGCCCTGGCGGTCCGCACCGGCCACCAGGTCCACCAGACGTTCCACCTCGTTGGTGCCGCGTGAAGTGGCCAGCAAGGTTTCCCAGCGCACGCTGCCGCTATTAGGGTTGAGAGATGCCAAGCGGCCACCCCAGCCCACCAGCAAGGTATCCCCAAAGGGAATCAACAAGCCCGCCTGGTTGAGGACCAGGGGATCACCTGTGCGTTGCTGAGCCCAGATTTTTTGGCCAGATGCCCCATCCAGCGCGGTCACGGTGCGGTCTGCACTGAGCACGAACACCCGACCGCCAGCCACCAACGGTGGCGTCAAAGAAACGGCTGACAAAGCGTAGCGCCAAACCACTTTGCCGTCCTCAATGGCCACGACTTCGTTGCGCTGGTTGACCACCGCAAAGCGCTGACCATCGCCCCCCACACCAGCCACAATCGGCTGGGGCAACTGGAGGCGCCAAACGTCCTTGCCCGTCAAACCGTCGAGCAAGGCCAGCTGGCCATCGGTCGACGCCACCGCCACGCGGCCGGCATGGACCGAAGGCAGCAGCGGCGAGGTCACCGAGCCAATGCGGCTGGACCACACTTTTTTGACCGCCAGCTCGCCACTGACCGAAGGCAAAGGTGCGGGATCAGGCTTGCTCGGCGCGCTGGAGCAGGCCGACACCACCGCGAGCACGCCGCACAGGCTGGCCCAACGAACCCAGTTGGCTGGCTTGGTGAACATCACTTTTTGCTCTCCGGTGCAAGGGCCTGCGGGTCCACGCCCAAAGCATTGAGTTTGGCCTGAACCAAGCGGCGGTAATCGGCCACATCGGCCAGTTGTGTCCAGGCTTGCTGGTAGGCCGCAATGGCCTCAGCTGTCTGGCCTTTGGCTTGCAGCACATCGCCACGCAAGTCCGAGGCCATGCCTGCCATGGCCGGTGTGAATTCAGCACCCAATTGTTTCAAGGCATCGTCATAAGCCTTGGCATCGAACTGCATGCCCGCCAAGCGCAGACGGGCGACGTCGCGGTAAGCGGCATCCGAAGCGCTCTCGGCCACCCAGCTCAAGGCCGCGCGCGCGGCATCTGCTTTGCCTTGCGCCTGCAAGCTCTTGGCCGACAGCAAGGCCGCCTGTTGCGCGAACTGGGTCGAGGCGAATTTGTCTTTCATATCGGCCAAGCTGCGCTCGATCCGAGCCACATCGCCAGAACCGACGGCGCGTTCCACCTCGTCGTACAGTGCCGAAGCCTTGACGGCCTGGCTGCGCTGCCAATACTGGTAACCGTTCCAAGCGGCGTAGCTGCCCAGGACCGCAATCAGCACCCAGGAAATCAGGTTGCCCCAAGTTTTCCAGAAGTGCTTGAGCTGGTCAAGTTGTTCTTGTTCTTCGAGATCGAGTGCGTTGGACATGGTGTAAGGCTTGAAAGCGCAAATTAATGGGAGGATTGTAGGCTCTGGGCCCAATCGGCCACCTGTGCCAAGGTCTCTGTGCGCTGAGCCCCTTGACCATCACGCAAGGACTTGACCGTGACCTGGCCGTTGGCCAATTCGTCTGCACCAAAAATCAAGGCATAGCGGGCTCCGCTGCCATCGGCTTTCTTGAACTGGGACTTCATGCTGCCCATGCCCATGCCCTCGCCTGTGCCTGCGTGCATTTGCGCACTGACACCTTGCGTGCGCAGAGATTGCAACACCTGCATGGCCAATGGCACAGCCGATGCATCCGGAATGATCGCGTAGACATCGGGCACCGGCGGATCCATGGCCTCGCCCTGCTCCTTGATGAGTTCGAGCACGCGCTCCACACCCAGGGCCCAGCCCACGGCGGGCGACGGCTTGCCGCCAATTTGCTCGATCAGGTAGTCATAGCGACCGCCACCACAGATGGTGCCTTGCGAGCCCAGGCTGGTGGTGATGAACTCGAACACCGTGAGGTTGTAGTAGTCCATGCCCCGCACCAAGCGCGGGTTGATGCTGTAGGCCACGCCATTGGCGTCCAGGATGGCCTTGACCGCATTGAAGTGCGCCAATGACGCTTCACCCAAAAAGTCGAGCAAACGGGGCGCGGCCTCGACCACGCTTTGCATGGCCGGGTTCTTGGTGTCCAAAATGCGCAGCGGGTTGCTGTGCAGGCGACGCTTGGCTTCTTCGTCCAACACATCGCTGTGCTTTTCAAGGTGGGCGATCAGCGCGGCGCGGTGGGCCTGGCGTTCGGCAGGCTGACCCAGGCTGTTGAGTTCCAGACGCACGTCTTTCAGGCCCAGCACTTTCCACAGATCGTTGGCAAGCAAGATCAACTCGGCATCGACCTCGGGGCCACCAAAACCCAGCACCTCAGCACCGATCTGGTGGAACTGGCGATAGCGACCGCGCTGTGGACGCTCGTGGCGGAACATCGGGCCCATGTAATACAGGCGCTTGCCGCCTTCGTAGAGCAGGTTGTGCTCGACCACTGCGCGCACCAAACCGGCCGTGCCCTCGGGGCGCAAGGTCAACTGCTCGCCGTTCAAACGATCTTCAAAGGAGTACATCTCCTTTTCGACGATGTCGGTCACCTCGCCCAAGCCACGCACAAACAAGGCCGTGGGCTCGACGATGGGCAAGCGCACATTGCGGTAGGCATAGCGCGCCATCAGCTCGCGCACCTGGCCCTCCAGCCATTCCCAACGGGCCGAATCGGGCGGCAGGATGTCGTTCATGCCCTTGACGCCCACCAGCTTCTGGGGCTTGGCGGCTTTTTCAGCTTTTTGCGGTGTGTTTTCTTTCAGCGACTCGCTCATTTTTTCTCAGCAGATCCGGAACCAAAACGGTTCTCAATGTAGTTTTCAACCAGCACCTGAAACTCTTGCGCAATGCCCTCGCCGCGCAAAGTCAGGCGCTTTTCGCCATCGATGAAGACGGGCGCAGCAGGCGCTTCGCCGGTGCCAGGCAGGCTGATGCCGATGTCGGCATGCTTGCTCTCGCCGGGGCCGTTGACGATGCAACCCATGACCGCCACCTTGAGGTTTTCCACCCCGGGGTAACGCACACGCCAAACGGGCATTTGGGCGCGCAGGAAGTCGTCGATCTGTTTGGCCAGTTCCTGGAAGGTGCTGCTGGTCGTGCGACCGCAACCTGGGCACGCGGTCACGCTGGGCACAAAAATGCGCAAGCCCAGCGACTGCAAGATCTCGGAGGCGATCACCACCTCTTGCGTGCGCGCTTCGCCCGGCTGGGGCGTGAGCGAGACACGGATGGTGTCGCCAATGCCTTCTTGCAACAAGATGGACAAGGCGGTGGCCGAGGCCACCGTGCCCTTGGTGCCCATGCCTGCTTCGGTCAGGCCCAAATGCAGGGGGTAATCGCAGCGGCGGCCCAGCTCGCGGTACACCGAGATCAAATCCTGCACACCCGAGACCTTGCACGACAAAGCGATCTGGGCACCGTTCATGCCCATGGCCTCGGCGCGCTGGGCCGATGAAATGGCCGAACTGATCAGGGCTTCGTACATGACCTGACGGGCTTCCCAAGGCTGGGCACTCTGGCTGTTGGTGTCCATCAGCTCGGCCAGCAACTCCTGGTCCAGGCTACCCCAGTTCACTCCGATGCGAATCGCTTTATCGTAACGCATGGCCGCTTCGATCATCTGACCGAACTGCACATCGCGCTTGTCGCCCTTGCCCACATTGCCAGGGTTGATGCGGTACTTGGACAATGCCTGCGCACACGCCGGGTAATCGGTCAGCAGGCGGTGGCCGTTGTAGTGAAAGTCGCCGATCAGGGGCACGTCGATGCCCATCTTGTCGAGCTGGTCGCGGATGTGCGGCACGGCCTCGGCGGCTTCGGGCGTGTTCACGGTGATGCGCACCATCTCGGAGCCGGCCAGCGCCAATTCCTTGACCTGGATGGCGGTGCCGACCACGTCCACCGTGTCGGTGTTGGTCATGGACTGCACGCGCACCGGTGCGCCGCCACCAACGGTGACCACACGCGAGCCCCAAACCACACGGGACTGGCGACTGAGGCGGCTGGCTGGCGCCGCGATGGCAATGGCGTTGGCTGAACTCATTCTTTCACCTCAAAACGGGCCACGGTCACCTTGGTGTGAGGTGCCAGATCAAAGGGTTGGCCTTTGTAGGTCATGCGCACCGCACTGGCACGCCCAACCACCACATTCAAAGGCAAGGGGTATTGCACCTCAACGCGCTCACCGGCATGGACCACGCGGCTCCAAAGCACCTGGTTTTTGCTGCTGCGAATTTCAATCCAGCTGTCGTTGGTGACCGAAAAACCCAGCACAGCACCCGACGAGGCCTTGGTGGCAGGCGCTGTTGCAGCAACAGGCACAGATGCGACCGTCACGGCAGGCGCAGCAGAGGCTACTGGCACGGCAGCAGCTGGCGCTTGCACAGCAGCCACAGGCTCACTCGTTTGGGGCTGCGCTGCTGGCACCGGCTCAGGCAGCACTGGCTCAGGAACGGCCATGGGCTGTTCCACCACTGCGGGGACTTTGGGCTCGGATTGGAACCAGGACCAATTAGAAGGCGATGGCATCCACAGCAAAGCGGCAATCAAAGCCAACATCAACACAGCAATGGACACCGTTTGGATCGGAATGCTGCGCAAAAATGGCAAGCGCCCGAAATGCATCGGTTTTTCTGAAGTCAGAGGCTCCAGACTGGGGCGATGCGAAGGCAAGCGGTCTGCGGATGGTGGCAACAAGGCCAGAACCGGCGCCGCATCCAATTGCAACTGCCGACAAACGCTGGACGCCAATGCACGCACAAAAACAGGCCCTTTGAACGCGTCGTATTGATCTGCCTCCAGGGCTTCAAGTTGCCGAACGGGCACTTTCAAGGTGACCGACAACAAAGCCGTGTGCATCCCCTTGGCAATACGGGCTGCACGGATCAATTGACCCGCCGTCTGGTTGGGAGCGGCAGGCTGTGTTGACGCCAACTCAGCCGATGGTTGGGAAAGGCGATCGGTCATCGGTCATCAAGCTTTGGAATGAACAGAATTGACAGGCACCAGCGGGATGGTGCGCTGCTGTGCAATGCGGTTTTGCACTTGCGTGCGGTCTTTCACGTCCCCTGCCAATTGACCACAAGCGGCATCGATGTCATCGCCTCGGGTTTTGCGCACAGTCGTGACCAAGCCGGCGTCTTGCAGCGACTTGGCAAACGCCTGAACGCGCGCGTTGGGCGATCGCAGCAAACCCGACGCAGGAAAGGGGTTGAAAGGAATCAAATTGAATTTGCAGCGCAAACCCTGACGTGCGTGCTTTTGCACCAGGTCAATCAACTGCTCGGCATGTTCGGGCTGGTCATTCACGCCGTCCAGCATGCAATATTCAAAGGTGATGAAGTCACGCGGTGCGTGTGCCAGATAAGCGATGCACGCTTGCATCAGTTCATCCAGCGGGTATTTGCGGTTTAGCGGGACCAGGTTGTCGCGCAAGGCGTCATTGGGCGCATGCAGCGACACGGCCAAGGCCACCGGGCAGTCGGCCGACAAGCGCTCGATCATGGGCACCACGCCGGAGGTGGACACCGTCACACGGCGGCGCGACAGACCATAGCCATGGTCATCGAGCATGGTTCGCAAAGCGGGCACCAAGGCTGAATAATTTTGCAAGGGCTCACCCATGCCCATCATCACCACGTTGGAGATGACGCGTTCATCGGTGTTCAGGTGCTTGCGCAAAAAATGCTCGGCAAACCACAGCTGCGCCAGAATTTCACCGGTCGTCAGGTTGCGGCTGAAGCCTTGGTGGCCTGTGGAGCAAAAACGGCAACCTACAGCGCAACCGGCCTGGGAAGAGACACACAAAGTGCCGCGATCGTCTTCAGGAATGAACACAGACTCGATGGCGTTGCCATCGCCCACATCAAACAGCCATTTGATGGTGCCGTCGGCAGAGATGTGCTGACTGATCACGGGCAGCGCCGAAACGTGCGCGTGAGATTTGAGCTTCTGGCGCAAGGACTTGGCCAGATCGCTCATCTGATCGAAATCAGAAGCGCCCCGCTGGTGAATCCAGCGGAACAACTGGGTGGCCCGAAAGCGCTTTTCGCCCAATCCGTCACAAAAAACGGCCAGACCTTCCAGGTCAAATTCGAGAAGGTTGGCCGTCATACAGATGAGGTCGCGCTGGGGCCGCGACGCGATCAGCGTGCGTAAACGTTCATGCCGGGGAAGAAGAAGGCAACTTCCACAGCAGCTGTCTCAGGGGCGTCAGAGCCGTGCACGGCGTTGGCATCGATGCTGTCAGCGAAGTCAGCGCGGATGGTGCCAGGAGCGGCTTTCTTGGGATCGGTAGCGCCCATCAGGTCACGGTTCTTGGCGATGGCGTTCTCGCCTTGCAGGGCTTGAATCATCACGGGGCCGGAGACCATGAAGTCCACCAGGTCCTTGAAGAAAGGACGCTCTTTGTGCACAGCGTAGAACTGCTCGGCTTCGCCGCGCGACAGGTGGGCCATCTTGGCAGCGATGACTTTCAGGCCAGCAGCTTCGAAACGAGCGTAGATTTGACCGATGACGTTCTTGGCGACTGCGTCGGGCTTGATGATGGAGAGTGTGCGTTCGATAGCCATGGTGATTTCCTCTAACAGAGTGTTTTTAAAGCATTTTTGCCGTTTGACAAAGCCTGCTATTCTAACCCGAGCAGACCCGTGATCACCCTCATCCACCGACAAGGGCACACAGGAAAACCGGTTTTCAGCGGGTTCGGCCGCTGCCGCCGCGCCCACCGCGGCCTGGGCCACCCGGATTGCGCTTGAGGCGATTGAAACTTTCTGCCCCAATGAAGCCTTGCGAGCTCTTCACCGGCTCAGGCTGAGCCCCTGCCCCGCCCACGCCCACGCCCGATTTGGGGGCCGGCTTGGCCCGTGGCACAGCCGTGCCAGCCTTGCCGCCACCGCCCGTGCGAGGACGGCGGTCGTTGCGGTTGGTGCGGGAAACCGGGCGCTCGGTCACAGGACGAGGACGCTCCGCGGAGCCAGCGGCACGCATCAAAGACCGGATATCGGCTTCGTCGAGCTCCAGCCAGGCGCCCCGGCGCAGGCCGTGCGGCAGCACCATGGCGCCATAACGGATGCGGATCAGGCGACTGACGGCATGGCCCACAGCCTCCATCATGCGGCGCACTTCGCGGTTGCGGCCTTCGGAAATGGTGACGCGGTACCAGCAGTTGGAGCCTTCACCGCCACCGTCTTCGATGGAGCCGAACTGGGCAGGACCGTCGTCGAGCATCACGCCATCGAGCAATTTTTGCTTTTCGTCTTTGCTCAAAGCGCCCAGCACGCGAACCGCATATTCACGTTCCAGGCCAAAGCGCGGGTGCATCAACTGGTTGGCCAACTCGCCCGAGCTGGTGAACAGCAACAGGCCTTCGGTGTTCAAGTCCAGACGGCCCACCGACTGCCACTTGCCATTCATCAGGCGTGGCAACTTGCGAAAGACCGAGGGGCGGTTTTGCGGATCATCGTGGCTGACGATCTCGCCAGCGGGCTTGTGGTACGCGATCACACGTGCAGGCGGTGGATCGATACGGATGCGCAGCGGTTTGCCATTGACCTTGATCTGGTCGCCGTACTGGACGCGCTGCCCCACATGGGCGGGTTCGTTGTTGACGGCCACGTGGCCTTCGGCGATCAGCTTTTCCATCTCCAGGCGCGAGCCCAAACCAGCCTGAGCCAGCACTTTGTGGAGCTTAGGGGAGTCCGCTTCAGGCGCAAGCACACGCTTGCCCAACTCCACCGCCTCTTGGGGTGGCGCTTCTTCTTCCTCGTCAAACTGACCAGACACCACATCCGACAACTCGATCGGCTTGTAGGCCCGCTCAGGGTCAAACATGGACCGGGGCTTGCGGGACTGGCCGCGCGGGCCTGAGGGTTTGGACGAACGCGCGTCGTCTTGGTTGTGGTCGGTCATGGATTGGAAGGTTCTTCGCCGTGCGAAAGGGGTGAAATTGACGTGTCGGGCACGGCGGAAGGCGCTTCTGCAGGTTCAACAGAAGCCTCGGGGAAATCGTCAGGCAAAACCTCCAAAGCCAAGGCCTCTTGAGGATCAGATGACTCGGTAGGCAAGGCCTCCATGGCATCTTCCAGGGACAAGGCCGGTTGAACCGGCAACTCATCGACCAGACTGGTCAAGGCCGACGCCGGGGAATCTGTTTGCGCCAACAAAGGCAGCTGATCTAGAGAGGCCAAACCCAAATCATCCAGGAACTGGCGTGTGGTGGCGTACAAACCGGGACGGCCCACGGTTTCGCGGTGGCCGATCACTTCGACCCAACCCCGGTCCTCCAATTGCTTGAGGATTTGCGAGTTGATCGTCACACCCCGGATGTCTTCCATATCGCCCCGGGTGACCGGTTGACGGTAAGCAATGATGGCCAGGGTTTCAAGGGCCGCACGCGTGTACTTGGGCGGTTTTTCCGGGTGCAGTCGGTCCAGGTATTCGCGCATTTCAGGGCGACTCTGGAAGCGCCAGCCGCTGGCCACAGCCACCAGATCCAATCCGCGTTGCGCCCAGTCCAGTTGAAGGTCTTGCAGCAATTGCCGCAGGGTGTCGGCCCCGAGCGCATCGTCAAACAGAACGCGCATGTCGCGCAATGACAAAGGCTGACCTGCCGTGAGCAAGGCCGTTTCCAGGACACGCTTGGCTTGCGCCGTATTCATGGTGTCAATCTTTCGGGAAAAAGACGCCTCACGGCGTCGAAAGTGCAGAGATGGTGGCCAAGTGGGCCACCCCGTTCTGAGAGCTTTGGCAAACCTGCCTGGCTCTGGATTTGCTCAAACCGGCGGTGCCGACTCATGCTCCCTGTGAATGGCCATTGTAACTGAGGCCCAAATCGGCCACGGCACGGGCCATGTCATCGGGCAAGGCCGTGCGCAAGTCAATGGGCTGGCCCGTGATCGGGTGCTCGAACGCCAAGTGCCAAGCATGCAAAGCCTGCCGCGTCATACCGCCCAAAGGTGCACCGCCATAAACCGCATCGGCCAGCAAGGGGTGGCCCAAGTGCGCCATGTGAACCCGGATCTGGTGGGTACGCCCCGTGTGCAAAGTGCACTGCACCAGGCAGACCCGGTCCGTTTGATCCAGCACATCGATGGTGGTGGCCGCTGTTTTACCGGCCTGGTGCGTCAGGTCCACCACCGCCATGCGCAAACGGTTGGCCGGATCCCGCCCTATGGGTGCTTCAACAGTGCGCGGCGAAGGCCCCATCCAGGGCTTGTGGGCCAAGGCCAGGTACTGGCGGTGCACTTCCCGTGCCGCAATTTTTTGCACCAAGGCATCCATGGCTTGGCGCGTACGGGCCACGACCATCAAGCCACTGGTGTCCTTGTCCAGACGGTGCACGATGCCGGCACGCGGCACATCGGCGGCCAGAGGGTCCAGGGCCAGCAAACCATTGAGCAGCGTGCCCTGCCAATTGCCCGGCGCGGGATGCACGACCAGACCTGCAGGCTTGTGGATCACGCGCAAATGCGCATCCTCATAGACCACATCGATCGGCATGGCCTCGGGCACAAAGGCGCGGGACTGGGGTGTGGCGCGCAAGGTGACCTGGACCGCATGGCCCAAGCGCACCTTGGTCGATGGCTTGGTGGTGGCACGCCCATCGACCAGCACATCCCCTTGCTCGATCAATTGCTGCAGGTAGTTGCGGGAAAACTCAGGCACCAGTTGGGCCAGCGCACGGTCCAAGCGTTGCCCATGCAAAGCCACAGGCACCTGGCTTTGGCGAACCTCTTCCTCAGCAGCGTCACTGACTTGTAAAACATCGTCTTGCGCCAAGGCTTGAGACGCGTCGATTTCGGGGGGGCTCGATATAATCAATTCGATTGAACAGTTCAAGGACGTCAGAGATGCAAAGCAACAGATTATCGATGGTTCCAGCCGGCTTGGTGTTGGCAACGGGCCTGATGCTGGCTGGCTGCTCCAACACGCCCAAAGACGTCACAGTGGGTTGGTCGCCCGAAAAAATTTACAGCCAGGCCAAAGAAGAGGCGGACAACGGCGCCTGGGACAAGGCCATCGGCATGTTCGAAAAGCTCGAAGGCCGCGCCGCCGGGACTGTGCTGGCCCAACAAGCGCAAATCGACAAAGCTTTCGCCCAGTACAAAACGGGCGACAAAGTCCAGGCGGTGGCCACGTTGGACCGCTTCATCCGTCTTCACCCCTCCAGCCCGGCTGTCGATTACGCGCTCTACCTCAAGGGACTGGTCAATTTCAACGACAACCTGGGCTTGTTCTCGTCCATCATTGACCAGGACCTGTCCGAGCGCGATCAAAAAGCGGCCAAGGATGCCTATGAGTCTTTCCGGGAATTGACCACGCGCTTTCCGGAATCGAAGTACACGCCAGAAGCACGCCAGCGCATGACCTACATTGTCAATTCGCTGGCTGCCTATGAAGTGCACGTCGCCCGTTACTACGCCAGCCGTGGTGCCCATGTGGCCGCCATCAACCGGGCGCAGCAAGCGATTTCCGACTTTCCGGGTGTACCCGCCAACGAGGAAGCTTTGTCGATCCTGATCAGCTCCTACGAAGCCATGGGCATGACGGATTTGCGCAACGATGCACAACGCGTGCTGGCCAAGAACTTTCCCACTTCACCCTACCTCAAGGGGCAAGAGCTCAAAAAGTCGAAGAGCTGGTGGCGTTTTTGGTGAGCTGCGCCACGGCGTCCACAAACGCCTGGTGATCGCTCAGGCGTCGCATGGCCGGCAAGCCCCTGACCAATCTGCGTCCGTAGGACATGCTGCTCAAACGGCTGTCGCACACCACCAGAATGCCCTGATCGGTCTCACTGCGGATCAAGCGCCCCGCCCCTTGCTTGAGTGTCACCGCAGCTTCGGGTAATGCATGGTCGGCAAATGCACTGCCGCCCTCTCGCGTGATGCGTTGGCTGCGTGCCTCAAACAGCGGATCGCCCGGCGGCGGGAATGGCAATTTGTCGATCACCACCAGTTGCAAGGCCTCGCCCGGCACGTCAAACCCCTCCCAAAACGAAGCAGATGCGACCAGGATGCAACCGGCTCGCCCTTCGCTGGACCCTTCTCGAAAACGTTCCATCAGGCGGCGTTTGGGGCTTTGGCCCTGCACCAGCACTTCGATGTGGCTGCTGGCATCCAGGCGTGACTGCAAATGCTCGCCAATGCTGCGCATGGCGTTCAAGGTCGTGGTCAACACCAGGGTACGCCCACCCAGGGCGGTCACGGCTTCGGTGACCAGCTGCGCCACATGCTGTACATGGGAAGGATCACCTGGCTTGGGAAAGTGCTCAGGCACATACAGGCCTGCTTGCGCTGCGTAATCAAAGGGACTGCTGACCTGCATCACACGGGCCGATGTCAGGCCACAAGGCTCGGTAAACCAGCGCAAGCTGGGTTCATCGCCCAAAGTGGCCGAAGTGAAGATCCAAGCTTTCTGACCGACACCACCGCCCTCGCCTGTCGCGTGCTCACCTGAGGCATCGCTGTCCATGGGCGTGGTGAATGGCAAATCTCCGGCCTGCTCGTCCTGCCCCGGTATCACCGCCACCGGCGCTTGCGTCAATTTCACAAAGGCATTGGCAATGTCCAGGGGTGACTCGACCATGCGCAGCTGCGCACTGACTTCCAGCCAACGCACACCCTCCGGATTGGGAACATCCGAGAAGATCGCCACGCGCTGCACCAACTCACGGGTCCGGTCGCTCAGGCGTTGAAAGTCCGGGGCCAACTCGCTCACCATGTCCAGGCCATCGCGCAAAGCCTCAAGGGCCTGCGTCAGCACCCGCATGGCTTGCTGCCATTCGGCAGATTCCACGCCCTCGGGCAAAGTGTCTGTCCAGCGCAGACGAACAGCGCCGCGGTGCATGCCGGCAGCCAAACGCAAGTCGCGCGACGCTTTTTCCAGCTGGCTGCTCAAAACCTGCCAGTCCACCAGCCCTCGCGCCAATTGCAAGCCTGTGGCCAACACATCGCGCGACAGCTCCAGCAGCTGCACCGTCGACAACTGTTGCCCCAGAAAATTCACACCAATCTCATTGAGCTGGTGCGCCTCGTCAAACACCGTGACACGCACCGTGGGCAATAGCTCGGCAACGCCGGATTCGCGCACCGCGACGTCGGCGAAAAACAGATGGTGGTTGATCACCACCACGTCCGACGCCATGGCCTCTTTGCGAGCCAAGTTCACATGGCAAGCCTTGTAACGCGGACAGGATGAGCCCAGGCAATTGTCTCGGGTGGAAGTCACCAACGGCCACAAGGATGAACGCTCGTCCAGGCCCGGCAGCTCAGCCATGTCGCCGGTGCGTGTGGACTGAGCCCAGACCTCGATCTTGGCCAAAGCACGTTGCGCGCCGGGCTGCGCCGACTCCGGGTTGTGCCGTGCCTGCTCCATGCGGTGCAGACACAGGTAGTTGGAACGACCTTTGAGCAAGGCCACACGGATGGGCAAACCCAGCACATCCACCAGGCGCGGAATGTCACGCGAAAACAGCTGGTCCTGCAAGGCCTTGGTGGCCGTTGAAATCAAAGCCCGTTGGCCGCTGAGCAGCACAGGCACCAGGTACGCATAGGTCTTGCCCACACCCGTGCCCGCCTCCACCACAAGCTGACCGCCGTCTTCGACGGTTTCGCTGACGGCCAAGGCCATGTCGGTCTGACCTTCGCGCGCATGAAAGCCGGGAATGGCTTGCGCCAGACTGCCCTGGCCCGACAAGGTCTGCAGCACCCTCTGTGTGAGCAGACTCAAGCGGGCTCCTTCGGATCCAGCATGACTTGCAGGTGAGCGATCTGATCGCGCAAAGCCAAGCGGCGCTTTTTCAACCGGCGCAAACTCAGCTCATCCAGGGACTGAGCGAGCAAACTGGCCTGATCGATCAAAGCATCCAGATCGGCATGCTCGATTTGCAGCTCGATCAATTGCCGCTGTGGCGAGCGCAAATCTTCGGACAAGGCATCCATCATGGTTTGGCGGCGCTTTCCGCTTGCTTGTTTTGCAAACGCTCATTGCGTTGCTGCGTGCGCCATTGCCGCTCACGCTCATTGACAGCCAGTTCGGCCTGGCGAATGGGCTCCAGGTCTGCGCGGCGAATGCGGCGGGCCTGGCTGATGCAGCTGTTGACGGCAAATTTTTGCCAGCAGTCTTGCAATCGCGCTTCAAAAGCATCCAACACCCGCTGACGCTGCGCTGCCAAGACTTCCCGCTCTTGGGCGATCACGTGGGCCGTGTCATCAGCGGTTTGCGCCAACGCACAAGTGCTGGCGCACAACAGGACAAGAAAACGCTTCTTCATGTCAGGTGCGTGTCCACAGTGCGGTGCTCCAGCGCCAGGAATTCGCTGGACTGCATCTCGTGCAGACGCGAGATGGTGCGTGGAAACTCGTGCGACATCGGGCCTTCGGTGTAAAGCGCCTCGGGCCCGACAGCGGCAGACAAAATCAGCTTGACGCGGCGGTCATAGAGCACATCGATGAGCCAGGTGAAACGGCGTGCTTCGGACGCCATGCTCACAGGCATTTGCGGCACATTGCTCAGCAACACCGTGTGGAACTGGGTGGCGATTTCCAGGTAATCGTTTTGCGAACGCGGGCCGCCACAGATGGCCATGAAATCGAACCAGACCACCCCGCCCGCGCGGCGGCGCGACTGGATCTTGCGCGCTTCAATGTGCAGCACGGGATCTTCATCCGGGCCGGTGGCCAGACGGTTGAAGGCGTCTTGCATTTCAGCATCAGCCTGCGCGCCCAGTGGCGAGTGGTAGAGATTCACCATCTCCAGGGTGCGGCGGCGGTAGTCGGTGCCGTTGTCCACGTTCAGCACGTTCATGCGCTGGTTGAGCAAGGCAATCGCAGGCAGGATGCGGTCGCGGTGCAAACCGTTCGGGTACAAACCGTCGGGCATGAAGTTGGACGTGGTCACAAAGCCCACGCCGTTGTCAAACAGCGCCACCAGCAAACGGTGCAGGATCATCGCATCGGTGATGTCCGCCACATGAAATTCGTCAAAGCAAATCAGGCGGTAGCGCTTGGCCATCTTCTTGCCCAGCACGTCCAGCGGGTTCACTGTGCCTTGCATGGCGGTCAATTCGCGGTGCACCTCACGCATGAACTCGTGAAAGTGCAAGCGGGTCTTGCGCTGGATTGGCACGGCCTCGTAAAAGCAGTCCATCAAAAAGCTCTTGCCGCGCCCCACCCCGCCAAACATGTACACGCCCTTGGGAATCTCAGGGCGGTTGATCAGCTTTTTCAGCGCATTGGAGCGCTTGGAACGGTAAGCGGCCCAGTCGCTGGCGCATTGCTCGAGCGCCTCAATCGCGCGCAGCTGGGCAGGATCGCTTTGAAACCCCCGCTTGCGGAGCTCTTCTTCGTAAACAGCACGAACAGACATGGGTGGATCGATCTTCGATGTCAAAAAACAAAACCCGAAAAAAACCCGGGACACGCCCGGGTTTCTGGGATGCAAGAACTTTAACCCAACTCGCCGCCCACCGCAGTCGGCAGCGGGTCATGGGCTTAGAAGTTCAGGGTGCGCTTGTCCACGGCCAAAGCAGCTTCCTTGGTCGCTTCGCTCAAGCTGGGGTGAGCGTGACAGATGCGGGCGATGTCTTCAGCGCTGGCGCGGAATTCCATCGCCACCACGGCTTCGGAGATCAACTCGGATACCTGTGGGCCCACCATGTGAACACCCAGGATTTCGTCGGTTGTGGCATCGGCCAGGAACTTCACCATGCCGGTCGTATCGCCCAACGCGCGTGCACGGCCATTCGCGAGGAACGGGAATGTGCCGGCTTTGTAGGCCACGCCGTCGGCTTTGAGCTGCTGCTCGGTGCGGCCGACCCAAGCGATTTCGGGGCTGGTGTAGATGACCCAGGGGATGGTGTTGAAGTTGACATGACCGTGCTGGCCCGCAATGCGCTCGGCCACGGCAACGCCCTCTTCTTCGGCTTTGTGCGCGAGCATCGGGCCACGCACCACGTCGCCCACCGCCCACACGCCGGGGACGTTGGTTTTGCAGTCAGCGTCCACCACGATGGCGCCGCGCTCGTCCAGCTGCAAGCCAATGGCTTCGGCATTCAAACCGATGGTGTTAGGCACACGACCGATGGACACGATGAGCTTGTCAGCTTCCAACACAATGGCTTCGCCTTTGGCGTTGGTGTAGTTGACGGTGACGCCCTTCTTGCCGTTCACGATCTCGCCGACTTTCACGCCGAGCTCGATCTTCAAACCTTGCTTGTCAAATGCCTTCTTGGCTTCTTTGGCGATTTGCTCGTCCACAGCGCCCAAGAATGTGGGCAGACCTTCGAGGATGGTCACGTCAGCGCCGAGACGACGCCACACAGAACCCATCTCCAAACCAATCACGCCTGAACCAATCAAGGCCAGTTTCTTAGGCACAGCACCGACGCGCAAAGCGCCGTCGTTGGACAACACGTTGACTTCGTCAAACGGGGTGCCGGGCAGCGCGCGGGCGTTCGAGCCGGTGGCGATGATGACTTGTTTGGCCGTGATGGCCTCTTCGGTCTTGCCAGCCACGTTGATGGTGTAACCGCCTTCGGCTTGGCCAGCAAAGCTGCCACGACCGTGGAAGAAGGTGACCTTGTTTTTCTTGAACAGGTACAAGATGCCGTCGTTGTTTTGCTTCACAACGTTGTCCTTGCGGGCAATCATCTTGGCCACATCCATCTTCACGTCCTTGGCAGTGATGCCGTGGTCTGCGAAGTGGTGGTTGGCGTGCTCAAAGTGTTCGCTGGACTGCAGCAAGGCCTTGGAGGGGATGCACCCCACGTTGGTACAAGTGCCGCCGGGCGCTGGACCACCGGCTGCGTTTTTCCATTCGTCGATACAGGCGACCTGGAAACCGAGTTGTGCAGCGCGGATGGCTGCGATGTAGCCACCGGGGCCACCGCCGATGACAACGACGTCGAATTGTTTGCTCATGGTATTTGTCTTTTGGATGAAAAACGCCCCCTGGGCAGGGGGCATTCAAAAAAAGGAAATCAGATGTCGAACAGCAGGCGGGCTGGGTCTTCCAACGCTTCCTTCATGGCGACCAGGCCCAGCACGGCTTCGCGGCCGTCGATGATGCGGTGGTCATACGACATGGCGAAATAGTTCATGGGGCGAACCACGACTTGGCCGTTTTCCACCATGGCACGGTCTTTGGTCGCATGCACGCCCAAAATCGCCGATTGGGGCGGGTTGATGATGGGGGTGGACATCATGGAGCCGAAAGTACCGCCGTTAGAGATGGAGAAGGTACCACCGGTCATCTCTTCGATGCCCAACTTGCCGTCACGGGCTTTCACGCCAAATTCAGCGATCTTCTTCTCGATGTCGGCAAAGCTCATCTGGTCAGCGTTGCGCAGGATAGGCACCACCAGACCGCGCGGCGAACCCACGGCAATACCGATGTCGAAGTAGCCGTGGTACACGATGTCATTGCCATCGACCGAGGCGTTGAGCACCGGGAATTTCTTCAGGGCGTGCACAGCGGCCTTGACAAAGAAGCTCATGAAGCCGAGCTTCACGCCATGTTCCTTCTCGAAACGCTCTTGCATGCGCTTGCGCATGTCCATAACCGGGGCCATGTTGATTTCGTTGAAGGTGGTCAGGATGGCGTTGGTCGACTGCGATTGCAGCAGACGCTCGGCCACACGGGCACGCAGACGGGTCATGGGCACGCGCTGCTCTGGGCGATCACCCAGGTTGACGGCAGGTGCGGCCACTTGGGCCAGCGCCTTGGTGGGCACGCCAGTAGGAATCACAGCGGCGGTGGACTTGACGCCACCGGCCACGGCCGACAGCACATCGCCTTTGGTGACGCGGCCGTCTTTGCCGGAACCGGCGACCGAGCCAGCGGCCAGGTTGTTGTCAGCCATCAGCTTGGCAGCGGCAGGCATGGCCACACCGGCCATGTTGCCACCGGTGGCTGCAGCAGCGGCCACCGGCGCAGCGGCTGGAGCGGCTGCAGGTGCGGCGGCGGGCGCTGCAGCTGCAGCACCGGCCTTGCCTTCGGTGTCGATCTTGGCGATCAGCTGCTCGGCAGCCACGGTGCCGCCGTCGGCCACGATGATTTCGGAGATCACGCCTGCAGCAGGTGCGGGGACTTCGAGCACGACCTTGTCGGTCTCGATTTCGATCAGGATTTCGTCAGCAGCGACCGCTTCACCGACTTTTTTCTTCCACTGCAGCATGGTGGCTTCGGCCACGGACTCGGACAGCTGGGGGACTTTGACTTCTACGATAGCCATTTTGAATTCTTTCTCAATGATTGAACGTCAGTTTGTTCTGGTGGATCACTTGGTCAGCACGAAGCCCTTGAGCTTCGAGAAGGCCGCTTCGATCAATGCTTTTTGCTGGTCCTGGTGCAGGTGCGAGTAACCCACCGCAGGTGATGCGGACGCTGCGCGACCGGCATAACCGAGCTTTTGACCATCGAGCATGTTCTCGTGGATGTTGTGCTGAATGAAGAACCAGGCACCCTGGTTCTGTGGCTCGTCCTGGCACCACACGATGTCGGTAGCGTTCGGGTACTTCTTGATCTCGGCTGCAAAAGCCTTGTGCGGGAAGGGATAGAGCTGTTCGACGCGGATGATGGCCACGTCGTCGGCGCCCTTGGCTTCACGGTGCTTGACCAGGTCGTAGTACACCTTGCCCGAGCAGGCGATCACGCGCTTGACCTTGTCGGCCTTGATGTCCTTGGTTTCGCCAATGACGGTCTGGAAACTGCCTTTGGTGAATTCGGACACGGGCGATGTGGCGTCCTTGTTGCGCAGCAGCGACTTCGGCGTGAAGATGACCAGCGGCTTGCGCAGGTCACGCACCATTTGGCGACGCAGCACATGGAAGATCTGGCTGGCCGTGGTGGGCTGCACGATCTGCATGTTGGTGTCGGCCGCCAGCTGCATGAAACGCTCGACGCGGGCCGAGCTGTGCTCGGGGCCCTGGCCTTCGTAGCCGTGCGGCAGCATCAAGGTCAAACCGTTCACACGGCCCCACTTGACTTCGCCCGAGGCGATGAACTGGTCGATCACAACCTGCGCACCGTTGGCGAAATCGCCGAACTGGGCTTCCCAGATCACCAGGGTGCTGGGGTCATTCGATGCATAGCCGTATTCAAAGCCGAGCACAGCTTCTTCGGACAGGATCGAGTCGATGACGACAAACGGGGCCTGCTTGTCGGAAACGTTTTGCAGGGCGACGTATGTGCCGGTGTCCCACTTCTCACGCTTTTGATCATGGATCACGGCGTGGCGGTGTGTGAAGGTGCCACGGCCGCAGTCTTCACCCGACAAACGCACAGGGTAGCCGCTGGCCACCAAGGATGCGAAAGCCATGTGCTCGCCCATGCCCCAATCCACAGGCGTGTCACCACGGCCCATGGCGGCGCGGTCGTCATAGACCTTCTTGACCAACTGGTGCGGTGTGACTGACTCGGGGATGGTCGTGATTTTCTCGGCCAAACGCTTCCAGTCGGCCAATGGGATAGAAGTGTCACCGGCGTCGGTCCACTTCTTGCCCATGTAAGGCGCCCAGTCCACCGTGAACTTGGTCTTGAAGTTGGTCAACACAGGCTCGGTGGTGTTCTTGCCTGCATCCAAAGCGGCACGGTAAGCCTTGACCATGTCGTCGCCCAGGGTTTCGCCCAAGCCTTGTGTGGCCAGCTTGTCGGCAAACAGCTTGCGGGTGCCGGGGTGTGCGCCGATTTTTTTGTACATCAGCGGCTGGGTCAAGGCAGGGGTGTCCTGCTCGTTGTGGCCCAGTTTGCGGAAGCAGACCACGTCCAGCACCACATCCTTGCGGAAGGTCATGCGGTACTCGAGGGCCAACTGGGTGGCCAGCACGACGGACTCTGGATCGTCACCATTGACGTGCAACACGGGTGCTTCGACCATCTTGACGATGTCGGTGCAGAACACGCTGGAGCGCATGTCGCGTGGGTCAGAGGTGGTGAAACCGATCTGGTTGTTGATGATGATGTGGACGGTGCCGCCTGTGGAATAACCACGGGTCTGAGCCAGTGCCAGGGTTTCCTGGTTCACGCCCTGGCCGCCGAAAGCGGAGTCGCCGTGCACCAGCACGGGCAGCACTTGCTGGCCCAGCGGGTCGTTGCGGCGGTCCATGCGTGCGCGCACAGAGCCTTCCACCACGGGGTTCACGATTTCCAAGTGCGAGGGGTTGAAAGCCAGCGACAGGTGAACGGGACCACCGGCGGTGTTCACATCCGAGCTGAAGCCCTGGTGGTATTTCACGTCACCAGCGGGCAGGTCTTCGGGGGCGGTGTGGTCGAACTCGGCAAACAGGTCCGAAGGCAACTTGCCCATGGTGTTGACCAGCACGTTCAGACGGCCACGGTGGGCCATGCCGATCACGACTTCCTGCACGCCTTTGAGGCCCGCTTGCTGGATCAGCTCGTCCATCGCCGCGATGAAGCTTTCACCGCCTTCGAGCGAGAAGCGCTTTTGGCCCACGTATTTGGTATGCAAATAACGCTCCAGGCCTTCGGCAGCGGTCAGGCGGTCGAGGATCTGCTTTTTCTTGTCCGCGCCAAAGTTGGGCTTGCTGCGGATGCTTTCGAGCTTTTGCTGCCACCAGCGCTTTTCAGCCTGCTCGGTGGTGTACATGTACTCGGCGCCGATCGTGCCGCAGTAGGTCTCGCGCAGTGCATTGAGCAGCTCGCGCAAGGACATGTTGTTCTTGCCGAAGAAAGTGTTGCTGGTGTCGAACACGGTTTCCTGGTCAGCGTCAGAGAAGCCGTAGAAAGCGGGGTCGAGATCAGGGATGTTGGGGCGCTCGGTGCGCTTCAAGGGGTCGAGGTCAGCCCAGCGCTGGCCCACGTTGCGGTAAGCGGCGATCAGCTGCTGCACGGCGGTGCGCTTGCGGCCCATTTCGACGTTTTCGCTGGCCATGACCACTTTGGTGCCGCCCGCTTTGGCGCGTTCGGCAAAAGCGTTGATGACGGGCATGTGCGGCACATCTTTGGCGTTGGAGCCGTCGACTGCGGGGACATGCTGGAGGGCGTCGAAGTATTCGCGCCAGGAGTCGGGCACGCTGCCTGGGTTGGCCAGGTAGTTTTCGTACATCTCTTCGACGTACGGGCCGTTACCTCCGAAAAGGTGGGTGTTGCCTGAATAGGCAGCGTAGACGGAATTTGTCTCGCTCATGATTCGCTGACCTCCGTTCCCCTCTGGGAAACATTAGTTGGTTGAGATTTACCTTCCGCGACACGGCTGAACCGGTTGGCGGATGCGACTGTGGCATGGGAAGGGCCTGAGTAACTCGCGCATTGTGCCATGGCTTGTCCGATGTCTAACTTACAGGTTCAAGAAGTGCCGATGAAAAAAGACCCCGCCAAGGGCGAGGTCCAGATTCATCAGCCTTTGATCAGATCGACGATCTGCTGCAAAGCGGCCGGATCATCCATGGTGGTCAGATCGCCAGGGTCGCGGCCTTCGGCCACCGCCTGGATCGCCCGCCGCAGCAGCTTGCCGCTGCGGGTCTTGGGCAAAGCCGTCACGAACAACACGCGCGATGGACGGGCCACAGCGCCCAGCTGAGAGTCCACCACCTTCATGACTTCGCCTTCAAGCTTCAGGCGCGCTGCCGCGTCGGTCAGGCCCGAAGTGTCCTTGGCAATCGCAAAGGCCATCGCCACCTGTCCTTTGAGCTGGTCGGCCACGCCCACCACCGCCACTTCGGCCACATTCGGGTGGCTGGAGATGCTTTCCTCGATCTCGCGGGTGCCCAAGCGGTGACCGGCGACGTTGATCACGTCGTCGGTGCGGCCCAGGATGAAGAAGTAGCCGTCTTCGTCGCGCACAGCCCAGTCAAAGGTGCTGTAGACCAGCTTGTTCGGCACGGTCTTCCAGTAGGTCTTGACGAAACGATCGTCGTCGCCCCAGATGGTTTGCAAGTTGCCGGGAGGCAGAGGACCTTCGATGGTCAACACGCCCTTCTGGTTGGCGCCGGTCAGCTCTTCGCCGGTCTGGTCATCGACCAGCTTGACGTTGTAGCCGTACACCGCCTTGCCGGGCGAGCCGAACTTGCTTTCGGCTTTTTCCACGCCGTTGCAGATCGTGAGAATCGGCCAGCCAGTCTCGGTCTGCCAGTAGTTGTCGATGATGGCTTTGCCGTTCAGACCTTCGGAAATCCACTTGGCGGTCGGCTCGTCGAGCGGCTCACCGGCCAGGAACAGTGCTTGCAGGCTGGACAAGTCGTATTTGGTCAGCAATGCGGGGTCTTGTTTCTTCAGCACACGGATGGCCGTGGGGGCGCTGAACATGACGTTGACCTTGTACTTCTCGACCAGGCTCCACCAGATGCCACCGTCAGGACGGATCGGCAGGCCTTCGTACATGATGGTGGCCATGCCACCGATCAACGGGCCATAGATGATGTAGCTGTGGCCCACCACCCAGCCGATGTCGCTGGTGCAGAAAAAGGTGCCACCGGGCTTGCCCTGGTAAATGTGCGGGATGCTGGCGGCCAGCGCCACGGTGTAGCCACCGGTATCACGCTGCACGCCTTTGGGCTTGCCGGTGGTGCCCGAGGTGTAAAGGGTGTAGCTGGGGTGGGTGGATTCGACCCACTCGCAAGGCACCACAGCGTCCATGTGTTTGGCGCGCTCGGTGGCGTAATCGACATCGCGGCCGGCCACAGGTGTGAACGGTGCCAACTTGCGGTCGACCATGATCACGTTGGCGGGTTTGTGGGCCGAGAGCTGGATGGCTTCGTCCAGCAGTGGCTTGTAGGGCACGCCCTTGCCGCCGCGCGAACCGGCGTCGGCGCTGATGATGACTTTGGGCGAAGCGTCTTCGATGCGCGTGGCCAGCGAGTGCGAGGCAAAACCGCCAAACACCACCGAGTGGATGGCACCCAGTCGTGCGCAGGCCAGCATGGCGAACGCGGCTTCGGCGATCATGGGCATGTAAATCAGCACACGGTCGCCCTTGACCACGCCCAGGTCTTTCAGGATCGCGGCCATGCGCTGCACTTCGGCGTGCAGGTCACGGAAGGTGTAGGTCTTTTCCTGGTCGGTTTCGGTCGACACAAAAATCAGCGCAGGCTGGTCAGCGCGCTCGGCCAGGTGGCGGTCCACCGCGTTGTGGCACAGATTGGTTTGGCCGCCGACGAACCACTTGGCAAAAGGCGGGTTGCTGTAATCGCAGATTTGTTGCGGCTGGACTTTCCAGTCCACCAGTTTGGCCTGCTCGGCCCAGAATGCGTCACGGTCGTTGATTGAACGTGCGTGAAAGTCAGCGTAGCTGCCCATGAAAGACTCCTGAATACCTGCCAATAAGAACCCGTTAAGCCCCCTCGCCGCTTGCAGCCAGAGAGCTCTTTATGAATTCTTAATTATGGGTAAGGGACTTGCAACAAGCTGACTTTGTCACACGCACGACAAGGCGGACTGCCCGCCTGAACTCACTTGAACAGGCTTTGCAACAACTTGAAGTCAGGGTGCTCGGCGCTGCGGATCCATTCAAACGCCACCATTTCCGCCGTCACCAGCTCGGCGCCCGCGCCGGCCAGTCGGTCATACGCCGCATCGCGGTTGCGCTCGGTGCGCGAACTGCAGGCATCGGTCACCACCCACACATCAAATTCGTCTTCCAGCAAATCCAGCGCGGTTTGCAGCAGGCAAATGTGGGCCTCGCAGCCTGCCAGCACAATGGTTTTGCGCTCCTGGCTTTCAGGCTGGGGCTTTTGCAGATGACGCGGCAAGCTGCGGGCATTGCCTCGGGGCGCTTGTGCAGGCGCTGGCTGCAACCATTCGCCCAAGCCCTCTTCCACCGCGCTGAACTGCATCTTGGCCAGAACCTTGCGGCAGTGGCCACGCAACTCGGGTGGCATTTCGCCCAGACGCGACGGGTTTTGCTCGGTGCCCCACACGGGCAATTCCAAGGCTGCGGCCAGCTCGGCCAGTTTGGCCGCATTGGACCAAACGGCCTCGGCGTCCAACATCACCGGTTTGAGTTTGGACTGGAAATCCACCAGAACCAATTGGCTCTCTTCAACATCGATCAACATTTCAAAATCCCGTTTTTTGACTGGCCCCATTGTCGCAGTTGCTTGAGCCCCAAGGACTCCAAATCGGTATTGAATCATTTCGCATGACATTCCCTCGGCCAATCAGTTATGCTCGAAGGTTATGCGTTGGCTCATCCCTTTTATTTATTGCTTGCTGTGCGCGTCACAGGTCCTGGCGGCGCCGTCGGATGAAGAAGCGTTCAGGCCTTTGATTGACAAAGGCCTGATCTCCCAATTCACGGAGCAACTGAGCACGGCCAAGGACAAAGCCAGCGGACAAGCCACCGGCCTGATCACGCAAGCCATGGATCTGCTGGGCGTGCCCTATCGACGCGGCGGCAGCACCGAGTCGTCAGGGTTCGATTGCAGTGGGTTTGTCCGCTACCTCTATGAAAATTCGGTGGGACAACTTTTGCCACGACGCGCCGAAGAACAAGCCCGGAGCACGGAAACCATTGATCGCAGCGAACTCAAGCCCGGCGACCTGGTTTTCTTCAACACCATGAAACGGGCTTTCAGCCATGTGGGCATTTATGTCGGCGATGGCAAGTTCATCCACGCCCCGCGCACGGGCAAGGCGGTTAAAGTCGACGACATGCGCAGCGCCTATTGGCAAAAACGGTTCAATGGGGCGCGGCGCGTTCCCCTTGACACCGAACCCAACAAACCATGACATCTCAAATCGACCACCTCGTGGTCATGGCCTCTACGCTCGAAGCGGGCGTGGCCTGGTGCGAAGCCACCCTGGGCATCACCCCTTCTGCAGGCGGCGAACACGAAAAATACGGCACCCACAACCGCCTGTTCAAGATCGCCTCGCCCAAGCACCCGCTGGCTTATTTTGAAATCATCGCCATCAACCCGGATGCCGCCACAGCCAAACGGTCCAACGTGGCACGCTGGTTCGACATGGACGACAAGGCCCTGCAAAAAGCCGTGGCCCAGGAACCCCGCCTGATCACCTTTGTGGCCAGCACCGATGACATCAAGGCTGCCCGCCACGCGCTCAGAACCCAGGAGATCGAGCGCGGCCAGATTGTGCACGCCAGCCGCAAATCGAACAAAGGCACCCTGAACTGGCAAATCACGGTGCGCGAAGACGGTGAACGCCTGTTCAACGGTTGCCTGCCCACGCTGATCCAGTGGGGCAAGCCTGACGCCGCTGAGCCACTGCGCCTGCATCCGCGCAACAGCCTACCCCGCTCGGGCGTGACGCTGCAAAGCATCGCCATCAGCCACCCCAGTGGCCCCAAGCTGCAAGCCGCTTACGAGGCCATCGGCCTGCAGGGCATCGCCATCGAAACCGGTCCGGCCAATATCACCGCCACCTTGCAAACGCCCAAAGGCCTGGTGCAACTGCACAGCCTGGGCATTTGAAGCGCCCGTTCAGCCCTGCCCTTCATCGGGCAAGGTCGCCAAAAGCGCCATGCCTGCCGCCATGACGCCCGCCGTGAGCCACAAGGCCCCCTTGAACGTGCCCGTGGCCTGTGCCATGGCCCCGGCCACCACCGGCGCAATGACCTGCGCGGCGCCATAGCTCAAGGTCAAACGGGCCATGGCTTTGCCGGGGTTGTGCGGCGCACGGCGTCCCACCAAGGCCAGCGTCATGCTCACGATGCCGATGAAGGTGGCGCCATACCCCACAGCGCCCCCGAGCGCAGCCGCCAACGAGCCCGACATGGCGGGCAAGATCACCGACAATGTCTGCAAACCAAAGGCCAGCAGCAAGGCACGGGTGTCCCCCCAGCGCCGCGCGACCTTGTCCCACAAAAACACCGCGGGCATGGCCGCCAAGCCCACCAGCGCCCAGGCCAGTGCGCCCTGACCGGCCAAAGCCGGTTCGCGCTCGACGATGGCCACGGTGAAGGTGGCGCTGATCACAAAACCCCAACCGGCGGCAAAGTAACTGCCCGCCATGGTCAGCATCCAGCGGCGCGAGACTTTGTTTTGGGCATCGACCGCAGTGGCTGCTGCGACCGCAGGCGGCACCGGCGGACGCCACAGCCAGGCCGGCACAAAAAACACCAAGCCGATGGCCGCCATGGCCAGCCACTGGTCCGACCACAAGGTCCAGATTTGGGACACGCCCCACACGCCCACCGCCGACACCACAATGCCCAACCCCAAGCCAATGAAGTGCACGCCCAGCTCGGGTCGGCGGCCCTGGCGCATCAACCAGCCCAGCACCAGACCGGCCCCAAGCAACATGCCAGTCGCACCGCACAAGCCGCCCAAATAGCGCCACAGCGCCCAGGCAGGCATCCAGGTCGACAAGGCCATGCCCGCCACCGTCAGGATCGACAGCCACAAGCCCGTGCTGTAAAGGCGGTGACGCCAGCGCACATCGTCAATCCAGGCAGCAGCCAGTGCGCCCGAAATGTAGCCCGCGTAATTGATCGCGGCCAGCGCACCGGCACTGGCGTCGTTCAAGCCGGTTTGCAATTGCAAGGCGGGCAGCAAAGGGGTGTAGGCAAACCGGGCCAGGCCGATGCTGAGCACCAGGCCAAAAATCCCGCCGATGATGACCTGCCAGGGCCTGAGGTGCGATGCGTCTGAACTCATGGAAATCGTTTCAGCCAAATGAATGTGCAGCCGCCATGGCCCCCAGACGGGCTGTGATGGCATGGAATTCGTGCACGGTTTCTTCGATGATCTCTTGGGCTGTTTTGACGGCGTGGATCAAGCCTGCCGACTGGCCCGCCAGCGCAGGTGCGGCATTCATGTCGCCCCCGAAATAAACGCCCTGAATGCCGTTGAAGGTTTCAGGCCCCATCACGCCCGCAGCATGGATGGTTTCGGTGAAAGGCGTCTTCAAGGCCCGAATGCAAGGCGACGACTGGGTGTTGAGCATCCAGGTGCCGGTGGTTGATGCCTGCACGATCGCCCCTTTGTAGTGGGCATGCACCGGACTTTCGGCGCTGGCCACAAAGCGCGTGCCCATCTGGACCGCCTCGGCGCCCAAGGCAAAAGCTGCGGCCATGCCCCGACCATCGACAATGCCGCCCGCGGCGATCAAGGGCACATCGACTTTTTCACGGATGGCCTGCAGCAGCACCATGGTGCTGACTTCTTCGGGGTTTTTGAAACCGCCACCTTCGGAGCCCTCGACCACCAGACCGTCCACCCCGGCCTCGACGCACTTGATGGCGGCCTCGACCGTGGGCACCGCGTGGTACACCACGATGCCCGCCGCCTTGAGCGGCGCAATGAACTTGGCCGGGCTGCCCGCCGAGGTGGTGACAAAACGCACGCCCGAATCGCAAACGAAGCGCAGCATGGCCTCGTCCTTCAAAAAGCGGATGGGCAGGTTCACCCCGAAAGGCAAACCGCTGTCCACCATGGTCCGGATCTCGCGTTGGCAATTGGCCGTCTCGCCCGACGATGTCTCAATGATGCCCAGCCCCCCTGCGCGCGACACCGCCGAGGCCAAGGTGCTGCGGGCAATCCAGCCCATGGGCGCTTGCAAGATGGGGTAGCGGGCGCCGGTGTGGGCCAGAACACGGTTCATCGGATGTCTCCTGCTTTTTTCAATGCCTCATTGTGGCCTTGGGGCCATGACAGGGCTGTTCCCGCCATGACAGTGATTTCGGCAGCGCCCCACTTGCAACGCTCTCAGCGCCCCCCACTCCACGGCTTAGCCAGGTCGGCATCCACCCAGGCCTGAGCGGTCTGGCGGTTGAGCTTGAAACCGGCATCGACCTTGAACTCGGCCAGTGTGTCACCGCCTTCGTCCTGCGCGCTGAGCACGGCATAAGGGTTGTCCTCGTCAGGCACGATGCGCAACAGCACCGTCACGCGACCGTCTTGGCCGTTCACGGTCACGCTCTGGTTCAACTGCGCATGCAGCTGCTGCTCGCTACGTCGCACAAACTCGCTGGCGGTTTTGACCAAAGTGATGAAGGCCGAGCCATCGAGCGGCTTGGGGTTCTTTTTGTCGCGCCCCATGGTCCAGGGGCCGACCAGTGCGGGCTCAGACTCCCCGGCCTTGAACATGGCCACCGCCCAGCCATCGTCGTCTTCGTTCTTGATGACCTGGGCGGTCCAGCGTTCGTCCTGCCAAAAGCGGGGTTCCTGAATCAAGGGCGTGTCTTGTGTGTCGTCGGTCATTGTGAAACTGCAAAAAATGTTGTGGCGATCATGCCTCAAGGCTGCAAGTGCAGCGCCAGCAAGAGCACCTGGCTCGCCCCCTGTTCGCGCAACAGCGCTGCCGCCACCGTGGCCGTCCAGCGGGTTCGCACATCGGTGGCCACCAGCAGCACCGGGCCGGTGGGCAAGGCGACGTCGCCTGTCCAGCGAATGGCCGACTCCAGATGCGCCACCACCGGGGTGGAGGCGGCGTCGTCTGGCGCGGGTCCGCCCGTCCAGCTGAAGCCATCCAACATCAGCAGCCGACCCTTTTGGGCGATGTGTTCGGCCACGCGCCGGTTGGACGCCATGTCGGGCGCAGGCAGCGGCACCACACACACCGGGCGGGCGGGCCAGCGCTTGGCCCAGCGCCCCAGCGTGGCCACCGCGCCTGCCAGCAACTCGGCAGGCACATCGCCAGGCGCAGCAGTGCGCAGGGCCTGCAGCTCTGCCACCCAGCCCGGATCGTCGGCAAACGAAACAGCCCGGCCCACATCAAAGCCCTGGATGCTGCCCTTGCGCCGCACCCCGGCTGGCCAGCGCTTGCGCGGCTCGATGTCCACATCCACACCTCGCAAGAAGTTGCGGGCGGCCAGCAATTTTTCTGGCGACGGCATCAGGCCCGGAAACGGCACATGCCCCGTGCAAACCGAGCACCGCCCGCAAGGCGCAGGCGACGGGTCGTCCAGCGCCGTCTGCAAATACGCCATCAGGCAGCCCTGGCCGTGCGCGTACTGGCGCATGATGCCCGCCTCTTGCTGGCGCACCTGGGCCAGCGCCGTCCATTTGGCGCTGTCGTGCACATAAGGCACTCCCGTGGCGCGCCAGGCCGAACCGGTTTTCTCAACCACACCTTCCACGGCCAAGATTTTGAGCAGCGCCTCCAACCGCCCCCGGCGCACACCCGTGTCGGCTTCGATCTCAATCAGGCTGCGCTCGTCACTGCCCAGGCGTTGCAAGACCTTGTCCGCCGTCTGCGGGTCCGGGATCGAGGCGGTGGCAAAGTAGTCCCAAATGCGCTCGTCCGCATCGGAAGGCAGCAACACCCCTTCAGCGTGCGCCACAGCGCGCCCTGCCCGCCCCACCTGCTGGTAATAGGCCACAGGCGTCGAGGGTGAACCCACATGCACGCAAAAGCCCAGGTCCGGCTTGTCGTAACCCATGCCCAGCGCCGAGGTGGCCACCACCGCCTTGACCTGGTTGTGGCGCAAACGGTCTTCCACTTTCAGGCGCGTGTCGGCGTCGATCTGCCCGGTGTAGGCATCGACCGCATGGCCGCAGCTGCGCAAAAACGCCGTCAAGCGCTCGGCCTCGGCCACCGTCAGCACGTACACAATGCCCGAGCCGGGCAATTTTTCGAGGGCGTCGGCGATCCAGGCGTAGCGCTGCAAGGGCGACAAACCCGGCACCACCGACAGCGTGAGCGAGGTGCGGGCCAGCGTGCCGCGAAACGTGACCGTATTCGCCCCCAATTGCTTGCCGATGTCCAAAGTCACCCGCTCGTTGGCCGTGGCCGTGGTGGCCAGCACGCTAGCGGTGGGCGTGGACAAGAGCGCCCGCGCCAGCCGCTGGTAGTCGGGTCGAAAGTCAAAACCCCAATCGCTGATGCAATGCGCCTCGTCGATCACGATCAGGCCCACCCGGGCCAGCAATGCACCCAGCCGGACCGCAAAGCGCGGGTTGCCCAAGCGCTCGGGCGAGACCAGCAGCACGTCAATGGCATCGGCATCAAGCCGCTGGAACACATCGTCCCAGTCGTCGATGTTGGTGGAGTTCACGGTGGCCGCTTTCAGGCCCGCCCGCTCGGCAGCGCTGACCTGGTCGCGCATGAGCGCCAAGAGCGGCGACACCACCAGGGTGGGGCCAGCGCCCGTGCTGCGAATCGCATGCGTGGCCGCCCAGTACACCGCCGACTTGCCCCAGCCCGTGGCCTGCACCACCAGCACCCGCGAGGCGGGCTGCAGCACGGCATGCACCGCGTCCACCTGGTCCGCACGGGGCACAGCGCCAGGCCCGGCCAGGCGGGCCAGGATGGTGTTCATGTGGTGTTCTGCGAATGCGCGGTCGGCAGCTGGGTGGGTGTCCATTGTTTTTCTCCCTGGTTCCTGTTGGCTGCATTTTGAGGCCAAGCCTCACCCATCCGAAGTCGACGACAATCACTTTCTTTGACATCTGGTCTTCAGCGGCTTTCTCGACGGCTTTTTATGGCGATTCAATGGTTCCCCGGACACATGCACCTCACGCGCAAGGCGATCGGGGAGCGCATCAAAGAGATTGACGTGGTCATCGAGATGCTGGACGCCCGGCTACCGGGGTCGAGTGCCAACCCCATGCTGGCCGAGCTGATCAAGGGCAAGCCCGCCCTGAAAATCCTGAGCAAGCAAGACCTGGCCGACCCGGCCCGCACAGCGCAGTGGCTGACCCACTACAACGCCATGCCCGGCGTGCGCGCCATTGGCCTCGACACCAGCATGAGCTCACCCGCCAAAGCACTGATCGACGCCTGCCAGCAACTGGCCCCCAACCGGGGCGGCATGGTCAAACCCATGCGCGTGCTGATCTGCGGCATCCCCAACGTGGGCAAGTCCACCCTGATCAACACCCTCAAAGGCAAACGCGCCGCCAAGACCGGCGACGAAGCCGGTGTCACCAAACAGGAAATGCGCATCGCGTTGGCCGACGACTTCTACCTCTACGACACACCCGGCGTGCTGTGGCCGCGCATCATCGTGGCGCAAAGCGGCTACAACTTGGCCGCCAGCGGTGCCATTGGCGTGAACGCCTTCGACGAAGAAGAAGTGGCGCTGGAGCTGCTGAACTACTTGATCCCGCACTACCCGCAGGCCCTGACCGAGCGTTACAAAATTGCCGATGTGGCCAGCCACACCGACGAAACCCTGCTCGAAGCCATTGGCCGCGTGCGCGGCGCCATGCAAAGCGGCGGGCGCGTCAACACCACCAAAGCCGCGCACATCGTGATCCACGACTTCCGGTCTGGGGCGCTTGGCCGCGTGACCATCGAAACCCCGGAACAATTTGCCCAGTGGCTGGCCGAAGGCAAGAAAGCCGATGCCGAGCGCGCGGTGCGCAAAGAGGCCATCGACAAGGGCAAGAAGTCAGGGCGCAAATCGGCGGCTTGATCAGCCGGTTGATCGCAGGCGCATCGGCTGGGGTCAACCCTAGCACCCCACGTGACACAGCCGCAGAAGTTTCTCCTCTAGCATCCGCTCAAGGCAGATGCCCTGCCCAGGAGACGCTCCGTGAAAACTTCGCTGACAACATCGATCAAGGCATCGATCAAATGGTGGCTCGCAGGTTTGGCTTTGGCCATGGGCTCGGCACATGCAGCCTATCCCGACAAACCCATCAAAATCGTGGTGGCCTTCCCGCCAGGCAGCTCCACCGACATCGTCGCCCGAGCCTTGGGTCAGCCTTTGTCCGAGGCCCTGGGCCAAGCGGTACTGATCGAGAACCGCCCCGGCGCTGGCGGCAACATCGGCACCGTGGCCGTGGCACGATCCGCCGCCGACGGCTACACACTGCTCATGCACAGCGTGGCCTATTCGGTCAACCCATCGCTGTACAGCAAGGCGGGTTACGACGTGGGCAAAGAGCTGACCGGTGTGGCCATGGCCGCTGTCTCGCCCAACATCCTTTATGTGCACCCCTCGGTCAAGGCCAACAGCCTCAAAGAACTGCTGGCTTTGGCTCCCACCGAGAAACTCAGCTACGCCTCGTCGGGCAACGGCACCACCACCCACCTGGGGGCTGAACTGTTGTTCCGCAACCTGGCCAAGGTGGACATCCTGCATGTGCCCTTCTCGCCTGCCGCAGCCGCCAACGCGGTGGTCAGCGGCCAGGTGCCGGTGGGCTCCACCTCCATCCCGCCCGTGGTGCAGCTGGCCAAAGCGGGCAAAGTGCGGCCTCTGGCCGTGACCAGCAGCAAGCGCAGCGGAGCCCTGCCCGATGTGCCCACCGTGGCCGAGCTGGGCTACCCCGGCTTTGAAGCCAACACTTGGTTTGCCATGCTGGCCCCCGCAGGCACCCCACGCGAAGTGCTCGACCGCCTCAACAACGAAATCTACAAGATCCTGCAAAACAAAGCCTTGAACGAGGGCTTTGCCGCGCAGTCGCTGGAAACCGTGCGCATGGACCGCCCCACGCTCGACGCCTACCTGAGCGACGAAGCCAAAAAGTGGGGCCAGGTGGTGCAGCAAACGGGTGCCAAGGTCGATTGATGAAACATCCCACCATCCAGGGCCCCGCCCCTGAGGTGCTGGCCCAGCTGCGCGACTGGGGCTCGCGTGCCAACATGCCAGAGGTCAAAGCTTTTTACAGCCAGCGTTTGGCCGGGCAGGACCGTGCCGGACTGGATCTTGCCGCTGACCTGCCCTACGGCGAACACCCACGCCAGCGGATGGATGTCTACTTTCCTCAAAGCGCAGGCAGCGGGCGGCCTGTGCTGCTTTATCTGCATGGCGGTGGCTTCATCCGTGGAGACAAGGCAGATCGGGCCAACGTGGGTTGGTGGGGGGCAAGACAAGGCTTTGTGACCGTGCTGGCCAATTACCGGCTCGCGCCCGAGGCGCAATGGCCATCTGGCGCACAGGATGTGGTGGCTGCTTGTCAGCGTTTGCGCGATCTGTGCAACCGTTTCGGTGGCGACCCACAAGCCATCGTCCTGGCGGGTGAGTCAGCCGGTGCAGCGCATGTGGCGGCTGCGGCGCTGATCCGGTCGTTTCACACCTCTGACTGGCATATCGCCGGAGCGTTCTTGCTCTCAGGCCCTTACGACGCACAGCTCGAACGCCTGGCGCGAGGCCCCTTGGGCATTCCGACGCCCGACCCGCGCAATGACGCGTATTTCGGAACCACGCGCTCGGATTGGGGCCAAGCCAGTATTGTGGAATGCATGAACGCCGACCCCTTTCCACTGGTGGTGGCTACAGCGCAGCACGACCTGCCTCAGATGCAGGTGCAAGCGGGCGCATTGTTCTCAAGACTCGTGACCCAGCATGGCTTCCAGCCTGATTGGCTTGTGCTGCCCGAACACAACCACTTTTCAGCCGCTGCAGCGCTTGGAACCGAAGATGAAAGCCTTGCCCAAGCGCTGGCTGAATTCATCCAATCCTGCGCAGCAAAAAGTGCCGTTCAGGCATAGCGTTTGAGCAGATCACTCAGGTGTTCGGCGGCAGGCGTCAACGGCAGGTCTGCCCTTCGCAAAAAAACGATGGGCGGCGCGGCCAGTTTTTCACGCACTGGAATCACCTGCAAGGCATGCTGCGTGAGTGCAAATTCGGCCCACTGCCGTGGCAACATGGTCAACAGGTCCGAATGCGCCAGCGCCACCAGAAGTGACATGGCCGAATTGGCCTGCAGCCGAATCTGAGGCAAGCCCAACTTGAAACGTGAAAAAACCTCGTTGAGGTCTTCTGCGGCAATGACATCCAGGGACGGCGTCGCCCAATCGGCCTGACGGAGATCCTTGAGCGACCGGGCACTGGCCAGCGGGTGCCCTTTGCGGCCCACCACGATGCGCGTGTTTTCAAAAAGCGTCTCGCTGATCAGGCCCGCTGCGGGCGTGTCTTGGGAGGCTGCGCCCAGATAAAAATCGATGCTCCCATTGCGCAGGCCCGGCTCTATCGCAGGGTACAAGCCCTCAATGACCTTGAGCGTCACCCCTGGGTAACGTCTGCGAAACGGACCCAATGCGCCAGGCAGCATACCCAGGTGGGGCATGATGGACAGACCCGCCACCACCGTGCCCTGAACCCCGCCTTGGGCCTGCGCCATTTCTTCGTCTGCCCGCCTGAGCTCGTTCATGGCAGAGCTTGCACGCTGGTAGAAAAGTCGGCCCATGGGCGTGAGCACCATGCCGCGCGCATCGCGCTCAAACATGGGGTGCCCCAACTCTCGCTCCAAATTCCGAATGCTGCGGGTCAAGCCAGACTGCGCAACGTCCAGGTGCCGCGCCGCACCACGCAAGCTGCCGCGCTCGACGATGGCCACCAGATCGCGCAATTGGTTGAGTTTCATCAAGGTGTTCTCATTTTGTGAACGATGAGCATATTTTGCCCTCTCTTTGAGAACCCCAAGACACTCTAGACTGCGTCGCAGATCGCTTCATTCAAGCGACGCCCATCGCATGGAGACACACATGAACTTACGCTTGCGCCACGGCCTGAGCCGCCGCTTACTCGGGGCAGCCACCCTCACCACCGCATTGACTTTGCTGAGCACGGGGGCGCTGGCCCAAAGTTGGCCCAACAGGTCGGTCAAATTGATCGTTCCAGCGGGCGCTGGTGCCGCGCCGGATGTGATCGCCCGACTCTTGGGTGAGCGCCTGAGCCAAGCCTGGGGACAAGGCGTGGTGGTGGACAACCGCCCTGGCGCGGGTGGCATTCCGGGCATGTCGGCTTTGGCTCGTTCAAGCAATGACGGCTACACCCTGGGCTTTGTGCCAGCGGCGATGGGCACCATCACGCCCTTGGTCTATAAAAACCATCAGTTCAATCCAGACACTGACTTGACCTCGGTGGCCACCATCGGCACCAGCCCGCTTGTCCTGGTGGCCAATGCGTCCTCGGGCATCAACACACTGCAAGATTTGGCACGCTTTGCCCGCGCCAACGTCGGCAAGGCGAACTTTGCCGCGCCGCAACCGAATTCACTGCCGCATTTGGCCGGTGAAATGGTGAACAAAGTCGGCAACATGGGCATGACCGCTGTACCGTACCAAGCCCCACCTGCCGCCTTGGCAGGTCTTTTGAGTGGGGATGTGCTGATGACCACCGACGGCATTCCTGGTCTGATAGGCCAGATCAAAAGTGGTCGACTCAAGGCCCTGGCGGTCACGTCTGCGCAGCGTCTGCCGGGTCTGGACATACCCACCGTCGCAGAGACTTACCCCGGCTACGAGGCCATAGGTTGGTTCCAGATCATCGCTCCAGCGGGCACCCCCACGGCAGTGATCGAAAAAATCAATGCCGATGTCAACCGCATCATCAATGCGCCCGACATGGTGACGCGGCTGAACGACATGGGGGTTTATCCCCGGGCTGACGCCCCATCTGTCGCAAGAGACTTCTTTGCCTCGCAACAAAAGGTCATGAAAAAATGGGTCAGCGATCTCGGCATCCAAGCGCAGTAGGTCTTGGGCGCAATCCATGAAACAAACCGTCTTGACTTCGGCCTGATCGCCATGCCCTTGACCCGCTCCAGCGCACTCTGGGCGACAGTTCATGCCGTCAATCGGTGCCAAGATAGCCCGATCCCAAACAAGCCCAGGCTCTTTATTTTTTCTATCCAGAGCAAACAACCATGAAACTCATCAGCTACACACACGACCACTTCACGCGCTACGGCGTCTTGCAAGGCCAAGGCGTGGTCGACATGCGCCAGTGCATGGACAACGCGCCTGCCAGCATCAACGACTTCTTTGCCTTGGCCAGCGGCAATGCCGCTTTGATGGCCAGCATTGCCCAGCGTGCGGCAAGCAGCACGGCCACGCCGCTTAACGAGGTCAGCCTGCTGCCCTGCGTGCCCCGCCCCAGCAAAATCATCTGCCTGGGCGTCAACTACCACGACCACGCAGCCGAAGGTGGCAACAAGGTGGCGGATTACCCGACCATCTTTTTCCGTGGCCCTTCGTCTTTGCTGGCACACGGCGGCACCATCCCGATCCCGCCGATTTCCACGTCGCTGGACTACGAAGCCGAGCTGGCCCTGGTGATCGGCAAGACCACCCGCCATGTGAGCGAGGACCAAGCCTTGGACTCGGTGTTTGCCTACGCCTGCTTCAACGACGCCACCTTTCGCGACTACCAGCGCAAAACCACGCAGTGGACTGTGGGCAAAAACTTTGACCAAACCGGCGGGTTTGGCCCTCACCTGGTCACCGCCGACGAATTGCCACCGGGCTGCGTGGGCCTGCACATCGAGTCGCGCCTGAACGGCCAGGTGATGCAAAGCGCCACCACCACCGACATGGTGTTCCATGTGGCCCCCACGATCGCGATGATGTCCGCCTGCATGACGCTGGAGCCTGGGGACGTGATCGTGATGGGCACGCCCGCCGGTGTGGGCTATGCCCGCAAGCCCCCAGTGTGGATGCAGCCTGGCGACACGATCGAGATCGACATCGAAGGCATCGGCATCCTGCGCAACACCATCGGCCTGCTGGCCACCTGAACCTGGCCCACCATGAAAAACATCACCCGAGACAATCTGACCGACAGCGTCAAAAGCAGTTTCGCAAACATCGAAGACGAACGGCTGCGCCACCTGGTCAACAGTCTGGTGCATCACCTGCATGCGTTTGCCAGCGAAACCGGCTTGAGCCACGAAGAATGGCGCGATGGCATTGCTTTTTTGCACCGCGCCGCCGAGATCAGCAGCCCCTCGCGCAGCGAGTTCACCCTGATGTCCGATGTCTTGGGTCTGTCTTCGCTGGTGGACTTGCTGGCTGCCAGGCCCAGTGCCACCGAAGGCAGTGTGCTCGGTCCCTTCCATACGCGCGGCTCACCCTGGATGGACAACGGCGCCAACCTGATCCGTGACAACGCCGGTGAAGCGGTGCTCATCCGTGGCCGCGTGACCGACATCCACGGCCAGCCACTGCCCGAGGCCAGCATCGACTTCTGGCAAAACGCCGACAACGGCATGTACTGGCAAATGGACGACAGCCAGCCCCAGGACAACCTGCGCTGCCAGATCAAGGTACAAGCCGACGGCAGCTTCGAGCTGGCCACCATCCGGCCTCGCCCCTACCTGGTGCCTACCGACGGGCCGGTGGGCGAGCTGCTGCGCGTCTCGCACCGCGACGCCTGGCGTCCGGCCCACTACCACGTCATCGTGGAAGCGCCCGGCTACCGCAGCCTGATCACCGAAGTGTTTGACGCGGCAGACCCATGGCTGGACAAAGACGCCGTCTTTGGCGTGCGCGCCTCGCTGGTCTGCGACTTCAAGGGCGAGTCCGACTCGGCCACTGCCGCACGGCTGGGGCTGCCTCCGCAGTACTTGGCGATTGACCTGCCGATCTGGCTGGCCCGCGAAGACTGATCCGAAGCCCTTTTGTCCCATCACCTGTACACCACCATGGCTTCAACTCTCACCATCGATGTTCTCATCGCTGGCGGCGGCCCTTGCGGCCTGATGCTGGCCATCGAGCTGGGCCGGCGCAACATCCGCTGCCTGCTGGTGGATGCCAAACCCGGCACCGCCTTCAACCCGCAAGCCAACGCCACACAGGCGCGCACCATGGAGCATTTCCGGCGCCTGGGCTTTGCCCATGAAATCCGCAGCATGGGCTTGCCACCCGACCACGCCACCGATATCGCCTACCTCACGCGCTTTTCGGGCACCGAACTGGCCCGCCTGCGCCTGCCCACCGCCGCCGCTGCGCCACAGGCCATCAAGGCCATGTCGGGTTCCTGGAGCGCTGCAGAGCTGCCGCACCGTGTGTCGCAAAAATACGTGGAGGTCTGCCTGCACCGGCATGCCCAGCAGCAAGCCAGCGTCGAGATGCGCTACGGCTGGCGGCTCCAGGCGTTCAAGGACACCGGGGATGGCATCGAGGCGGTCGTTCAGTCGGTGGACGGCGGTGAATCCTTGAACGTTCAAGCCCAGTACATGGTGGGGGCCGATGGCGCGCGCAGCTTTGTACGCCACGAGCTGGACATTGCCTGGGGCGGGGCCACCGGCTTCAAGCGCAAATTCATGGGCGGCAAGATGCTGGCGGTCTACCTCAAGGCCCCCGACTTTTATGCCCGCAACCCGAACGACCGGTCCTGGATGTACGTGGTGGTCAACCCCGAGTTACGCGCTTTCATCATGTCGGTCGACGGTGTGAGCGAATTCGCCTTCCACATCCAGATGGCCGACGACGCTGCCACCGAGGCCCTGACCGAAGCCGATGCACGGCGTCTGTTTGCCCAGGCTTATGGGCAGGACATCGACATTGAAATTTTGTCGATGGCCACCTGGATGGCCGGGCACGCCCTGGTGGCCGAGTCCTTCCAGCAAGGCCGCATCTTTTTGGGTGGCGATGCCGCGCACCTGTTCACCCCCACGGGCGGTTTGGGCTACAACACGGCGGTCGAGGACGCGGTCAACCTCAGCTGGAAACTCGCCAGTGTTCTCAATGGCCAGGCCCCACCTGCTTTGCTGGACAGTTACCCGCTGGAGCGGCACCCTCTGGCCGTGCGCAACACCGGCTATGCGCGGCAGTTTGCCGACTCGATCGGTCTGTTCGAGGCAGCCCCCGAGCTGGAAGACGACAGCCCGCAAGGCGAACAGGCACGGGCGCTGGCCTCTGAATACCTGAACGGCCATGTGCGCCGCGAGTTCAACATCCCGGGCGTGACCTTTGGCGGGCGCTACGACAGCAGCCCCATCATCGTGGGGGACGACACATCGGCCCCGCCCGATGCGGCCAACACCTATGTGCCTTGCGCCACCCCCGGCGGCAGGCCACCCCATGCGTGGCTGGCCGATGGCCGTTCGCTTTACGACAGTTTCAACTTTGAATGGACGCTCTTGGCCTTGGGCCCTGATGCGCCCGATACCCAAGCGTTCGAGCAAATCGCGCAATCCATGGGGCTGGATTTGAAAGTGGTGCGCCATGCAGACCCGGCGCTCTTGGCGCTTTACGAAGCGCCTTTGGCCCTGATTCGTCCTGACCAGATCCTGGCCTGGCGAGGTCACCAGGCCAGCCAGGCCCAAGCCATCCTGGCGCAAGTGCTGGGATATGGGGATACAGTCCATGGCTCGACCACGGACACCACCCCCACTGCATGAACACCCGCCACGCCACGCCCGACAAAGACGCCATTGCCCTGCTCCCGCCATTTGAACGGTTGGGGCTGGACCGCATCACCCTGGTGAGCACGGCAGCGCAAGCGCATCAAGCCCATGTGCAGCTCACGCAGGCCAGCGCTTGGGGCTTTGACACCGAATCCAAACCGACCTTCAAGGTGGGCGAGCAGTCGGACGGGCCGCACATCCTGCAACTGTCCACCACTGAGCGGGCTTGGGTGTTTCAGCTGCATGAACCCGAGTGCCGCGCTGTCGCAGCCGATTTGCTGGCATGCGGCGGCATCGTCAAAGCCGGGTTTGGTCTGGGCGATGACCGCAAGCGCATCGTGCACAAACTGGGCATCGAGCCCCAGGGCATTCTGGAGCTCAACACGGTGTTTCACCAACGCGGTTACCGCAAGGACATGGGCGTCAAAGGTGCGGTGGCCGTGCTGTTCAATGAACGGTTCATCAAATCCAAAAAAGCCGCCACCAGCAACTGGGCCAACGCCCGCTTGAGTGAATCACAGCTGGTGTATGCCGCCAACGACGCCTATGCGGCGATTCGGGTCTGGGAGCGCTTGGAGCTGACTTGATCCGCTAAACGGATCAATAAACGGTACACGCCTGTTCAAAACTCAAACGCGGGTTGCGAGGGAACAGTTTGCTGTCATCACCATAGCCCAGGTTGATGAGGAAGTTGGCCGTGCAGCGCCCGTCGGGGAAAAACTCTGCGTTGACTTTGGCCAGGTCCACACCGCTCATGGGACCGCAATCGAGGCCCAAGGCGCGGGCCGCGATCATGAAGTAAGCCCCGCCCAAAGTGCCATTGCGCGTGGCGGTGCCCTGGGCCAAAGCGGCATTGCCCTCAAACAGCGCTTTGGCGCCGGGGTTGTTCGGGAAGACCACAGGCATGTGCTCGTAGAACTGGTTGTCGGTGGCCACGATCACGCACACTGGTGCCGATTGGGTCTTGGCCACATTGCCCGGACTCAATGCCGGCATGAGGCGTTGCTTGGCGGCTTCGTTAGTGAGGAATACATAACGGGTGGGCTGGGTGTTCATCGACGTGGCGCCCATCTTGGCGATGTCGTAGATCTCCCGCAGCAATGCCTCCGGCACGGGCTTGTCAAGAAAGCCGTTGGCGGTGCGGGCGTCCAGGAACAGTTGTTGAATGGCTGCGTTGTCGATTTTCATGAGGATGTCCAGGGTAAAAGAGGAAGAAATTTATTCTGCTTTGATGCCGATGTCTCGCACCAGCTTGGTCCAGCGCTCCACATCGCGGCGCACCAGGGCACGGGTCTGCTCGGCGCTCAGGCTAAGGGGCTTGCCGCCTGCCTTGCGGAAATTGTCCTGCAAGTCGGCTTGGGCAATCACCTTGGCCAGCTCGGTGCGCAAGCGCTCTTGCACATCGAGCGGGGTCTTTTTGGGGACGAAATAGCCAAACCACGACTCCAGATCCAGTTGCGCCACACCGCTTTCCAAAATGGTGGACACATCCGGGTGCATGGGGTTGCGCTCAGCGCCCGAAACCGCCAAAGCCTTGACGGTGCCCGCATTGACCTGCACACGGGCGGTGGACGACAAATCGAAAAACAAGTCCACCCTACCGCCCAGCAAATCCTGATACGCCGCCTGAGCACCACGGTAAGGCACATGCACGAGGTTGACCCCTGCCAAGTGCCACAGGGCCGCGGCCAGCACATGCTGGCCCGAACCATTGCCCGCAGAGGCATAAGTCAGCTTGCCGGGGTTGGCCTTGGCGTAGGCCACCACTTCCTTGAGCGAGTTCAATGGCAAGTCCTTGCGCGCCATCAGCGTGTAGCTGTAACTGACGGCCAACCCTACCGGCTCGAAATCACGCAAGCTGTCGTACGACAGCTTGTCGTACAGGCCCATGTTCAGCGCGATGTTGGAGACCGAGCCCAGCAGCAATGAATAACCATCGGGGTCGGCTTTGGCGGCAGCATCCGTGCCCACCAAGGTGCCCGAACCAGACTTATTCTCCACCACCACACTTTGCCCCAGCGATTTGCTCAACCGCTCGGCCAGTGCGCGCGCCACGAAGTCAAAACCTCCGCCCGGCGGCTGCGGCACGATCACCCGCAGCGCACGGTTAGGGTAGGCGCCCTGCCCCCATGCGCCAGGCGCCAAGCCCATCAGACCGGCTGCGGGCAGCGCCCGCAAAATGGCGCGCCGCTGCGCGTCAGGCAAGGAAACACGGCATCGATTCATAGGACTCACCTCCAGAAGCGGAATGCGGGTGTGTGAACTCAGCGCTCCAGTGCGCCACCGGCCAGCCAGCGTGCGCCGCGTTGGTAGAGCTCGTCGACCACCGGGCCTTTGAGCATGGGCATGTCCATCTTGACCGTGTAGCCAATGCGCGTCTGGATGTAGGCCAGATGGCGGTAGCCCTCAGGGAAAGTGGCCAGTGCCGCCGTGTCGAGCTTGAGCACTGCGGTGGAATCCACCGGATCGATGCGGTCTTTTTCGTAAATGGGTTGGCGGTGCAGCAACTTCCACTCGCCCTTGTGGCGGGTCACGAAGTCGTAGAAGCGCCCCGTGCAGACCACATCGCAAAGCACCGGTCCGTTTTCACCCTCCACCATGCCGCGCTGCGAGATCGTCATCTTGGTCTGGGCAATGGCGCGGTCGCCCACCACCTCGACGGCGGAGCCTCCCAGAAAGTGCAAGATGCTCACACCCTTGGCCCAACCCTCTTGGGTCACGCGGATGAATTCGCTGAACGGCCCCTGAAACCAGGTGGCCATCATCACCCCCTCGGGGTGCCATACCGTGGCAAAGCGGTCCCAGTCACCGGCATCGCGCCAAACAGCCCAACGCTCGACCATTTGCCGAATCAACAACTCGTCGTTCAATGCATTGCTCATGTCTTGTCTCCTGAAGAATCAATTGGGGGTGTAATCCACTTGGTGGCGTGCGATGCGCAAATCTGCCACTTCCTGCTTCACACGCGTGTGCTCTGGGTGACTGGCGTAGGCATCCAGCGAAGCCTGGGTGTCGAACTCGGTGTACAGCACCACATCGCAGGCGTAGTCAATGCGGCTGCTGTCAACGCCCAACTCCAGGTGCAAAAGACCGGGAATGCGGCCACGCAGGCTCTCAAAGCTGCGTTGGATCTGCGAAATGGCTGCCGCCTTTTCCTCGGCCGAATCGCCGCGCACGTTCCACATCACGATGTGTTTGATCATGGCCCGCGTCCTTTCAGGGTGCAGGTGGAAAGCCGACTTTTTGGGGCCAGAGGTTCACAAAGGCCTGCACCGAGGTGCTGCCATACAAGCCCGCTTTGGTGAAAGGCTCTTCGGCCAGCCAGGCGTGCGCCGCATCGCGGTCGGGGAAATCGATCACCAGCAAACTGCCCAGCATGGTCGTGCCATCGTCGTGGGTGAACGGTCCGGCAAACGCCATGCGATCGGCCATGGTGGCCAGGTAGGCCTTGTGCTCCGGGCGCATGCGCTGACGCAACTCGGCGCTGTCGGGCTTGTCGATCAGGATGAAGGCGAACAACATGTCAATGCTCCATGAAAAAAAGGCTTTGGTGTGTGCTCATTTCAGCGGCCTCAATTCCGCTTGAGCACCCTGCGGCAAGGGGTAACCGTCCACATTCAGGGACATGCACACCAAGGTGTAGTAACTCATGGTCGCCATCAGGTCCACCACGCCGCGCTCTTCAAAATGAGCGACGGCATCCGCATAAGTGGTATCACTGACGCGGCGATGCAACATCAATTCGCTGCAAAAGCGGTGCACCGCCCGGACCTCAGGCGCCAGATCGTCTGGCACCGGCAGGCCAGCCGCAATGGATGCGATCAAGGCCTTGGGCAAACCCGCTTCCTCAGCAATGACGCGATGCGCCCACCAGACAAACTGGGCCGTCCAGTCGCGAGCGACCATCAAGATGGCCAACTCGTTGAGGGCCAAAGGCAGCGAGGACTCGAATCGGGTGTGAGCGCCGAACTGCTGAGCCAACTGCCCCACCTCGGGGCTGCGCAACAACACGTTGTAAGGGCCTTGCATCGCTGCGCGCTTGCCGCCGAGCACGGCTCGCGTCATGGCCTGCTGTGCTGGGCTCATCTCAGGCCAGGTCAATGGCTTGAAACGATTGCCGCGCAACTCAAAGTCAGGAGGGTTGTCCATGTGCGGCAAAGATGGGGTAGGCATGAACTGAGTCACCTGGGTACTCAAACCGGCCGATCGCCCTTGAGGGTGATGCGGTGCAGGATACGCCGATAGCCGTGGTAATCGTTGATCGGGTTGTGTTGCGCACAGCGGTTGTCCCAAAAGGTCAAATCATTCGGCGCCCAAGCCCAGCGGCAGGTGAACTCCGGCTTGACTTGGTGCTGAAACAAAAAGTTGAGCAAGGAGGCACTTTCACTGTCGGTCAGGCCTTCAATGCCCGCCGTGTGCGCCACGTTCACAAAGAGGGCCTTGCGCCCGGTTTCAGGGTGCGTGCGAACCACCGGATGTGTGCTGGTGAAACTCTTGGGCGCAGCCTCTTTGCCATCGGTTTCGAGTCGGTCCTCTCGGGTCTTGGAGACGTCTGCCTTGGCCGAGCTGCTCACGCCTTTGAGGCCTGCGAGCATGCGCTGCATGGTGTCCGATAAAGCCTCATAGGCGGCATATTGGCTCGCGAACAAGGTGTCACCGCCAAAGGGTGGTATCTCACGGGCCAGCAACATGGAGCCCATGGGGGGCGTCTCCAGGTAGGTGGTGTCCGAGTGCCACACACCGCCAAAATTCACCTTTTCATGCTCCAGCTTTTTGACCTCGATGATGTGCGGAAAATCCTCCAAGCCCTTGACGAAGGGGTACTCCACGGGCTCGCCCATGGCGTTGGCAAAGTCCATGAATTGCTGCGCGCTCAAAGGCTGGTTGCGCAGAAAAATCACTTCATGCTCCAAGAAGACTTTTCGAATGTCCTGGGCCTGCGCCTTGGACAGCGCCTGCCGCAAATCCACACCCGAAATCTCGGCACCCAAGGCCCCTGCAATGCGTCTGACTTTCATTTCACGGTTTCCTTGATGCTGCCATCAGTCGGCGGTTGCGCCTGAACTCTTGACCACAGCGGCCCATGTCTTGATGTCCGCGTGGAGCATCGCTTGCAATTCTTGCGGCGTGCTCTCAAAGGGCTCAGCCCCCAAAGCCGCAAACCTGTCCTGCACGTCTTTTTCCTCCAGCACTTTCTTCACATCCGCATTGATTTGCCGGGCCACTGTCATGGGCGTGCCCTTGGAGGCGAACAGGCCAAACCAGGGGTTGATCACAAAGCCGGGGAAACCCGACTCCGCAATGGTGGGGATGTCCTTGAAAGCAGAAGCCCGCTTGGATCCGGTGACCGCCAGGCCTTTGACGGTGCCGCCACGGATGTGCTGGGCCACCGAAGGCAAACTGGTGAATACCACCTGAATCTGGCCCGAGATCAAATCCGTCAACGCGGGTGCGGCCCCTTTGTAGGGCACGTGCTGCATCTTGGCGCCGCTGGCGGTGTTGAACATTTCACCCAGCAAATGGTTCACAGAACCATTGCCCGCAGACCCGAAAGAAACGGGCTTGTTGGCCGCATAAGTGACGAGGCCCTTGATGTTGCTCGCGGGCACTGCGGCATTGACCACGGCGACAAACGGCACGTTGGCCAAGGTCGCCACCGCCACAAAATCGGCCTCTGGATCGAACGGCAGTTTGTTGTAGATGCTGGGGTTGATCGCATGCGAGCCCACGTAAGACATCAAGAGGGTATAACCATCGCCGGGCGCCTTTGCAACAGCATCCATGCCAATGTTGCCGCCTGCACCCGGCCGGTTTTCGACGACCACCGCCTGCCCCCATTTTTCAGAAAGCTTCTGCCCGACGATGCGTGCCAGCGCATCCGAAGCACCGCCCGGCGTTTGGGGCACGACGATGCGAACCGGTTTGCTCGGAAAAACCGCCGAGGCAGATTGAGCGAACGCAATGCTGGCGACCCACAAAGTAGTGAGCAAACTCAAAACACACCGGCGCTTGAAGCGGCGGGCTGCGAACGAGGCATAAACCATGGTGATGTTTCCTTAGCTGATGAGCCATTTTTTCACGCATCTGCACCCCAGCCAGTCCTCCAGATGACAAGCGGGCGCCCTGTCGCAAAGAGCACAACCAGCACGGGTGCAACCCTCTTGTTCAGAAAAATCCTTTGTGCTACGGTGACTCCGCCCATGCACCACAAGCTGCCAACAACCCGCTTGGACTGCCTTGATTCATGCCGTGTTCACGCCACGGCATCCATGCCTGAAAGACCTTTGACATGCCGTTGATGCTGATCCGCGAAGTCCAGATTCATTACCGCGTGTTCGGTGACAGCGGTCCGTGGCTGGCCCTGATCACAGGTGGCAGACGCGGGTTCACTGAGTTCACGGCCTTTGCCGAAAAGATCGCAGCCAAAGGCTTTCGGGTCTTGCTCCATGACCGGCGCAACACGGGCTCTTCCGACGTTTTGATTGCGGGCGAAGATGGTGAAGAAGAAATCTGGGCCGACGATCTGGCGGTGCTGTTGCAAAAGCTCGATGCCACGCCCGCATTCATTGGCGGCACCTCATCGGGTGCGCGTTTGTCGATGCTGTTCAACCAGCGCCATCCGCAAGCAGTTAAGGGCCTGCTGCTGATGCGCATCACCGGCGGAGACTTTGCCGCCGGACGCCTGCCCGAAACCTATTACCAACAATTCATCCGCGCCGCCGAGCAAGGCGGCATGCAAGCCGTGTGCGAGACCGAGCAGTACCGTGAGCGCATCCAGGCCAACCCGGCCAATTTGCCACGGCTCATGGCCATGGACCCGGCGCAATACATCCGCGTGATGAAGCACTGGCTGAGCATCTTTCTCAGCGGTCCGCGCAAACCCGTTTTGGGCATGGAAGACGATGTCATGCGCGCCATTCGCGTGCCCACCATCGTGGTCCCCGGCAACGACAAGACCCATGCATCGGTCAACGGGCATGCGGCCGCAGCCTTGATTCCGGGCAGCATCCTGTACGAGCTGCCCATACAAGACCAGGATGTGCCCGTGCTGCCCTTCTCCGACTGGGCGCCCCACGAAGAGACGCTGGCCCGTGTCTTCGCGGACTTCATGCACCACGTCGAACAAGCATGAACTGCTGATTTGAAGCATCAACCCGTGTGACCACCGCCGATGGCGTAAAAGGATGAAACCGATGATTCGACATTTCCTGACCTTGATCACCACGGCCCTGCTGGCCTGCGCCAGTAGCACCGCACTCGCACAGGCCTACCCCAACAAACCCATCAAGATCATCGTCCCCGCAGGTCCTGGCGACAGCTGCGACATCTTGACCCGCCTGATTGCGCCCAAATTGACCGAACGCTTGGGCCAGGCCATCGTGATCGACAACCGTGGCGGCTCTGCTGGCCAATTGGGTTTGAACTTGATCAAGCAAGCGCCGGCCGACGGCTACACCCTGGGGTGTGGTCAAGGCGGCAACATGGTGATCGTGCCCTTGGCCTATGCCAAAGTCGCCTACGACTCGCGCAAAGACTTCACCCCCATGGCCATGATGGCCTCCAACTTTGTGGCCCTGGTGGTCAGCCCCAAGACCCCTTTCAAAACCGTCAAGGAACTGATCGACTACGGCAAAGCCAACCCCGGCAAACTGACCTTTGGCACCAACGGCGAAGGCGCTTTTTTACACTTTGCGACCGAGCAATTGCGCTTGATGGCGGGCTTTGAATACATGCATGTGCCCTACCGCGACATGAACGCGGTCTTCACACAAATGCTGGGCGGCGACATTTCAGCCTCGATTGGCTCTTTCATTTCCGTTCAACCGCTGGCCGACTCGGGCAAGCTGCGCTTGCTGGGCATCGCGCGTGCCACCCGCTCGCCCGATTACCCCAGCATCCCGACCATTTCCGAGACCGTCCCGGGTTATGTCTCTGGCGGCTGGTTCGGCATCATCGGCCCTGCGGGGGTGCCACGCGAGATCACCACACTGCTCAACAAAGAAATCAACTGGGCACTGCAGCAACCGGATGTCCGTGACCGCATGAAAAAAATGGGCCTGGACATCCACACCGAATCGCCCGAGTTCTTCACCGACCTGATGAACAAGGACTTTGAAAACTGGGGCAAGGTGATCAAGGGCATGGGCTTCAAGCCCATGTGAAGCCCTAAAATTGGTACTGCTCCAAGCTCGCTGTTCGAGCCCGACAACACCTGAAGCTTCACCATGTCCACCCCCACGGGCCACAGCGCCGTCACCCACACTGCCCCCGCCAGCTCAGTACTGGAATTTGCCAACGCCTTGTGGCGGGTGCGCAGGCCCAAGCCTTTTGTGCTGGTCATTGAAGGCGAAGTCGGCCAAGAAGCCACTGCACCCAGCGACTACCTGCACGACCAACTCCTGTTGCCCGAATGGCGCGAAGCCTTCTACAAGCTGGTCGATGCCACCGGTCTGGTGGTCTGCCTGAATTCACACACCCAACACCCGACCTACCGCGATGTGCGGGGGCGCTCCAGCAAAGGGCGGTTGAGCCAAGGCGAGTACTACCACCACGACGGCTGCACAGGGCCTGTGAAGCCGCGCTTTGTGGAGATTCGCTGCCCGATTCAGCCACAAACACGCGGCGTGGCCACCTCCGTGGCACCGCACCGCGACGTGGTCAAAGCCATGGTGCAAGTGCTGCCCGCCGAGTTGGCCAGCAACGCGGCCCTGGCCGAGCAAGACATGAGCACTGAAGCCCTCGATCAAATGGATGACGCGGCGCTCGACCAATTGCAAGGACTCATCACGCGCACCGTGCGCAAAAAACTCAACGCCGAAGGCGCACGCAGCTACTTCCGCCAAGTGGATGCCGCCGCCAACGCCTACTTTGAACCCTGGGCCTTGGGCGAAAGCCGCTTCATCGCCAACGCCAACAGCGGCGTGACCATGCAACACCGCCGCGCCTACCAAGCCCCACACACCGGCGGCGTGGCCAATGGCCACTTGGTCAAACGTTGGACCAATGAAGAGCTGCTGCTGCCCGGCCAAGTGGTGGACCAAGCCTTGATTGCTGCGCTGTGCAGTGAAGAAGGTGACGAAGTGGATGGGGAGCGGGCTGAGGGGTGTTACCTCGGGGCGCATTGAGATGCGGTGAATACGCAGCTTAATCACCGCATGACATGCGGCGATTGGCTAGCTCAGACCTGCTTCATCTTCAAACCGAGACAGTTTGTCACGGTTTCATTTCCCTCCCCCAACAAATCCGACAAGTCAAAGTACCTCGAAGAACGTAAAAAGCCCGGACGGTTTCCCGTCCGGGCTTTTTGATTTGCGGCGCGAAGCGTTTACTTCTTGCTCGGCGGCACGTCCGTGCAAGACCCGTGCGCCACTTCCGCCGCCATGCCGATGCTTTCGCCCAGCGTGGGGTGGGGGTGGATCGTTTTGCCGATGTCCACGGCGTCTGCGCCCATCTCAATCGCCAGCGCGATCTCGCCAATCATGTCGCCCGCATGCGTGCCCACCATGCCGCCGCCGAGGATCTTGCCGTGGCCGTGGGCCTCGGGGGAATCGTCAAACAGCAGTTTGGTCACGCCTTCGTCGCGACCGTTGGCAATGGCGCGGCCAGAGGCGGTCCAAGGGAACAAGCCCTTTTTCACCTTGATGCCTTGCGCTTTGGCTTGGTCTTCGGTCAAGCCCACCCAGGCCACTTCGGGGTCGGTGTAGGCCACGCTTGGGATGACGCGTGCGTTGAACGCCGCCGCTGCCAGCTCTTTGTTGCCTTGCAGTTCGCCCGCGATGACTTCGGCCGCCACGTGGGCTTCATGCACCGCCTTGTGCGCCAACATGGGCTGGCCCACGATATCGCCAATGGCGAAGATGTGCGGCACGTTGGTGCGCATCTGGATGTCGACGTTGATGAAACCGCGATCCGTCACCGCCACGCCAGCCTTCTCGGCGGCGAGTTTTTTGCCGTTGGGCGTGCGGCCCACGGCTTGCAACACGAGGTCATACACTTGCGGCGCGGGTGCTGTGCCGCCCTCTTCTGCCGGTGCAAACGTGACTTCGATGCCTTCGGGCAAGGCGCGTGCGGACACGGTCTTGGTCTTGAGCATGATGTTGTCAAAGCGCTTGGCGTTCATCTTTTGCCAGATTTTCACCAGGTCGCGGTCAGCGCCTTGCATGAGGCCGTCCATCATTTCCACCACGTCCAGGCGCGCGCCCAGCGTGCTGTAGACGGTGCCCATTTCCAGGCCGATGATGCCGCCGCCCAAGATCAGCATGCGCTTGGGCACTTCCTTGAGCGCCAAAGCGCCCGTGCTGTCCACCACGCGTGGGTCGTTGGGCATGAAAGGCAAACGCACAGCTTGCGACCCTGCCGCGATGATGGCGCGCTTGAACGCAATGACCTTCTTGCTGCCGGTCTGCTCTTGCGCCGTGCCGTTGGTTTCCAGCACTTCGAGGTGGTTCGCACCCACGAACTGGCCCAAACCGCGCACTGTGGTGACCTTGCGCATCTTGGCCATGGCGGCCAGACCACCTGTGAGTTTGCCGATGACTTTTTCCTTGTGGCCACGCAGCTTGTCGATGTTGACCGCAGGTGCACCGAAGTCCACGCCAAGGTCAGCCATGTGGGCCACTTCGTCCATCACGGCAGCCACGTGCAACAGCGCTTTGGACGGGATGCAACCCACGTTCAGGCACACGCCGCCCAAGGTGGCGTAGCGCTCGACGATGACGACCTTGAGGCCCAGATCGGCCGCACGGAAAGCGGCCGAGTAGCCGCCAGGGCCACCGCCCAACACGAGCACATCGCACTCGAGGTCGGCAGAGCCGCCGAAGCTGGAGGCCACGGGGGCTGGTGCAGCAGGCGCCGCTGTCGGAGCCGAAGCCACAGGTGCGGGCGCAGATGCAGCAGCCGGGGCCGCTGGAGCAGAAACGGCAGCTGGGGCTGCCGAAGCGCCCTCGCCGTCCAGCACCAGCACGACCGAGCCTTGCTTGACCTTGTCGCCGAGCTTGACCTTGAGTTCCTTCACCACGCCAGCGTGGGAGGACGGGATTTCCATCGAGGCCTTGTCGGACTCGACGGTGATGAGCGATTGCTCGGCCTTGACGGTGTCGCCGGGTTTGACCAGCAACTCGATCACGGCCACTTCGTCGAAGTCGCCGATGTCGGGGACTTGAATATCAATCAGTGCCATGGTCAGTCCTTACAGCAACACGCGACGGAAGTCGCTGAGGATTTGACCCAGGAACGCGTTGAAGCGTGCCGCTGCAGCGCCGTCGATGACGCGGTGGTCCCATGTCAAAGACAGGGGCAGCATCAGGCGGGGCTGGAAGGCCTTGCCGTCCCAAACCGGTTCCATGGTGCTCTTGCACACACCGAGGATGGCCACTTCGGGCGCGTTGATGATGGGCGTGAAGTACTTGCCACCGATGCCGCCCAAGCTGGAGATGGTGAAGGTCGCACCTGACATGTCGGCTGGGCCGAGCTTGCCGTCGCGGGCCTTTTTGGCCAACTCACCCATCTCCTGACTGATCTGCAGAACGCCTTTTTTGTCGGCATCCTTGATCACGGGCACCACCAGGCCGTTGGGCGTGTCGGCGGCAAAACCGATGTGGTAGTACTGCTTGTAGATCAGCGCATCGCCATCGAGCGAGCTGTTGAACTCGGGGAACTTTTTGAGCGCGGCCACGCAGGCCTTGATCAGGAAGGCCAGCATAGTGACCTTGACGCCGCTCTTCTCGTTCTCTTTGTTGGTGGAGACGCGGAAGGCTTCGAGGTCTGTGATGTCGGCGTCGTCGTGGTTGGTGACGGCCGGGATCATCACGGCGTTGCGCAAGAGGTTGGCGCCGCTGATCTTCTTGATGCGCGACATTTCCTTGCGCTCGATCGGGCCGAACTTGGCAAAGTCCACCTTGGGCCAGGGGATCAGGCCCAACTCGGAACCGCCGCCACCCGCAGGGGCTTTGGCAGCCTGTGCCTTGGTTTGTGCAGCACCCGACATGACCGCCTTGGTGAAGGCTTGCACGTCGTCCTGGGTGATGCGGCCCTTGAGGCCTGAGCCTTTGACTTCGTCCAAGGGCACGCCCAGCTCGCGGGCGAACTTGCGCACCGATGGCGACGCGTGGGGCAAGCCCAGCGTGGTGCCGCCCGGGGCGTGGGCTGGTGCAGCCACCGCAGCGGCAGCGGCGGCCACAGGGGTTTGCGCAACAGCCGGGGCCGAAGCCACGGCCACAGGAACAGCCGCTGCAGCAGCGGCCACGGGGGCCGCAGAGGCAGTGCCTTCCAAAATAGCCAGCAGGTCACCGATGTTGACCTTGTCACCCACTTTGACTTTGAGCTCTTTGAGCACGCCAGCGGCCGACGAAGGGATTTCCATCGAGGCCTTGTCGGACTCGACCGTGATCAGCGATTGCTCGACCTTGATCGTGTCACCGGGCTTGACCATGACTTCGATGACGGCCACGTCCTTGAAGTCACCAATGTCGGGCACGTGGACTTCCACGGGACCAGAAGCCACTGCAGCAGCAGGGGCAGCCACAGGCGCAGGGGCTGCAGCGGCAACCGGTGCAGCCGCTGGAGCGGCTGCCGCACCAGCGGCCTCCACCACCAGCACCACCGAGCCTTGCTTGACCTTGTCGCCTAAAGCGACGCGCATTTCCTTGACCACGCCCGCTGTGCTCGACGGGATTTCCATCGAGGCTTTGTCGGACTCGACCGTGATCAGTGATTGCTCGGCTTTGACGGTGTCGCCCACTTTGACCATCAACTCGATGACGGTCACTTCATCAAAATCCCCGATGTCCGGGACTTGTACTTCTACCAATGCCATGTTTGTCTCCCGGATTTATGCGTACAGCGGGTTGATCTTGTCGGTTTTGATGCCGTACTTCTTGATGGCTTCGGCCACCTGCGCCACAGGCACTTTGCCCTCTTCGCTCAGCGCCTTGAGGGCGGCGATCACGATGTAGTGGCGGTTGATCTCGAAGTGCTCGCGCAGCTTGCTGCGGAAGTCGGAGCGGCCAAAACCGTCGGTGCCCAGCACTTTGTAGGTGCGGTCTTTCGGAATGAAAGGACGGATCTGCTCCGCATAGGCCTTCATGTAGTCGGTCGATGCCACCACGGGGCCGCTGTGCTTGGCCAGCTGTTGACCCACAAACGGCACACGGGGTGTTTCCAGCGGGTGCAGCAAGTTGAAGCGCTCGGCGTCCTGACCGTCGCGGGTCAGCTCGTTGAAGCTTGGGCAGCTCCACACGTCGGCCTGAATGCTCCAGTCGGTGGCCAGCAGGGTTTGCGCGGCAATGGATTCGCGCAGGATGGTGCCCGAGCCCAGCAACTGCACGCGCTTGTCGCCCGCGGCACCAGGCTTGCACAAATACATGCCTTTGATGATCTGCTCTTCGGTGCCGGGCGTGAGGCCAGGCATCGCATAGTTTTCGTTCAACAGCGTCAGGTAGTAGAAGACGTTGTCTTGCTTCTCGACCATGCGCTTCAAACCGTGGTGCAAGATGACGCCGACTTCGTGGGCGAAGGTGGGGTCATACGACACGCAGTTCGGGATGGTGTTGGCCATGATGTGGCTGTGACCGTCTTCGTGCTGCAGGCCTTCGCCATTGAGCGTGGTGCGGCCCGATGTGCCGCCGAGCAAAAAGCCGCGCGCTTGCATGTCACCCGCCGCCCAGGCCAAGTCGCCAATGCGCTGGAAGCCGAACATCGAGTAGTACACGTAGAACGGCACCATGATGCGGTTGCTGGTCGAGTAGCTGGTGGCCGCAGCGATCCAGCTGGACATGCCGCCGGCTTCGTTGATGCCTTCTTGCAGGATCTGACCGGCTTTGTCTTCCTTGTAGTACATGACCTGGTCTTTGTCGACCGGGGTGTAGTTTTGACCTGCGGGGTTGTAGATACCGATCTGGCGGAACAGGCCTTCCATACCGAAGGTACGGGCTTCGTCCACCAGGATGGGTACCACGCGTGGGCCCAGGGCCTGGTCGCGCAGCAACTGGGTCAAAAAGCGCACATAGGCTTGGGTCGTGGAGATTTCACGGCCTTCAGCAGTGGGCTCCATCACGGCCTTGAAGGTGTCCAGCGAAGGCACGGTGAAGTTTTCTTCGGCCTTGGTGCGGCGGTGTGGCAGGTAGCCACCCAGCGCTTTGCGGCGCTCGTGCAGGTAACGCATTTCGGGCGTGTCTTCTGCAGGCTTGTAGAAAGGGATGTTGGGCAACTCGCTGTCGGGGATCGGCAGGTTGAAGCGGTCACGCATGTACTTGATGTCTTCGTCCGTCAGCTTCTTGGTCTGGTGGACGGTGTTCTTGCCCTCACCGGCCTTGCCCATGCCAAAGCCCTTGACGGTTTTGATCAACAAGACGGTAGGTTGGCCCTTGGTGTTGACGGCCTCGTGGTAAGCGGCATAGACCTTCTGTGGATCGTGGCCACCACGCTTGAGGTTCCAGATGTCGTCATCCGACAGGTGGGCCACCAGCTCCAGTGTGCGGGGGTCGCGGCCAAAGAAATGCTTGCGCACGTAAGCGCCGTCGTTGGCCTTAAAGGCTTGGTAGTCACCGTCCAGGGTGTCCATCATCAGCTTGCGCAGGGCGCCGTCCTTGTCGCGGGCCAGCAGGTCGTCCCACTCGCTGCCCCACAGGCACTTGATGACGTTCCAGCCGGAACCACGGAACTCGCCTTCGAGTTCTTGCACGATCTTGCCGTTGCCGCGCACCGGGCCGTCCAGGCGCTGCAGGTTGCAGTTGACGACAAAAATCAGGTTGTCCAGCTTCTCGCGTGCGGCCAGGCCGATCGCGCCCAGCGATTCGACTTCGTCCATCTCGCCGTCGCCACAGAACACCCAGACCTTGCGGTTTTCGGTGTTGGCAATGCCACGGGCGTGCAGGTATTTCAAAAAGCGGGCCTGGTAGATCGCCATCAATGGGCCCAGACCCATCGACACCGTGGGGAACTGCCAGAACTCGGGCATCAGTTTAGGGTGTGGGTAGCTGGACAAGCCTTTGCCATCCACTTCCTGGCGGAAGTTGAGCAACTGCTCTTCGGTCAGACGACCTTCCAGGTAAGCACGGGCATACACACCAGGCGACACGTGCCCCTGGATGTAGAGGCAGTCACCGCCGTGGTTTTCGTTTTCAGCGTGCCAAAAATGGTTGAAGCCGGCACCGAACATGTGGGCCAGCGAAGCGAAGGAGCCAATGTGGCCGCCCAAGTCGCCGCCGTCTTCGGGGTTGTGGCGATTGGCTTTGACCACCATGGCCATGGCGTTCCAGCGCATGTAGGCGCGCAGGCGCTCTTCGATCTCGATGTTGCCGGGGCAACGGGCTTCTTGCGTGGGCTCGATGGTGTTCACATAGCCGGTGTTGGCCGAGAACGGCATGTCGATGCTGTGCTGGCGGGCTTCTTCGAGCAACTCTTCGAGCAAAAAGTGGGCGCGCTCGGGGCCTGCTTTTTCAATCACGGCGGACAGAGCGTCCATCCATTCACGTGTTTCTTGCGAATCCAGATCGGGCTTCGGCTGTTGTGGGTTGGCCGCTGTCATGCGTGTCTCCTGGTTGTTGTGGATTAAATGATGCCCGCAAGTTTCTCATAAATTTTCAAATATTTCAAATGGTGCCGAATGATTTCTTATTGTGAAATTTTGGTGAATTTCTTTGAAATATCGATCCGTCCATCGGGATAGATACGCAAGGGTTGTCCCCTAAACTCAGCCCATGGAATTGAACAAAGCTGCATCGGTTGTCAACAAAGTGGGCCCCTGGGCCTGGTGGCGCTCATGGTGGGTGCGCCAGTCGCCGAACCGGCAAGACCGATTCGCCAATTTGGCACCCGTTGCAGCAGTTTTGTTGTTTTTGGCAGCCATCGCCAGCGCCTTCTGGTACCTGCGCGTCGAAGAGGTGGAGCGCGAGCAGGAAGCCATCAAACGCGATGTGGAATACGCGCAACAACGGCTGCGTCTGCGCTTGATCGAGCGGCAAGAACAGGTCATGCGTTTGGCGCGTGATGTCTCGAACCACGAAATCAAGCCCGATCAATTCCTGTCGCGCGCAGAAGCCTTGGTGCAGCAATACCCGGAATACCAATCGCTGACCTGGATCGACGATCGCCGCCGCATCATCTCCAGCCAAAGTGTCTCCAGTCTGTTGCCCAGCCAACACCTGCGCACGGGTGGAATTCTGAAAGTCGGTGAAACCGAAGCCCACTACAGCCTGGCCCGCGATTTGATGCAGCCCATCTATGGCCGTGTCGATGTGGACGACGACAAAGACAACAACAACACGGTGCTGCAACTGCATTCACCGCTGAGCGATGACCAGGGCCGTTTCAGCGGTGTGATCCTGGCCGAATATTCCATGGAAGGTCTGCTGCGCTACGGGATTCCAACCGAAGTGCTGGCCAAATATGCCGTGGCCCTGCAAGACAGCAAGGGGCAATTGCTGGCGGGCCAAACCATCCCCAAGCGCGTGCACCTGCTGAATTTGCTGCCCGGCACCGAGCGGCTGGACAACGACTACGAGATCCCGGTGCCACCGGTGGGCAATGACTTGATCTTGCGTGCCCAGGCCTGGCGCACCTCGCAAGGTCTGGTGGGCAGCGGCTTGTTCTGGCTGGTGAGCGTTTTGAGCGTGATGACGGCCTGGATGCTGATTGGCAACTGGCGGCACACCCGCAGGCGCTTGCAGGCGCAAAAAGCCCTGGTGGCCGAAACCAATTTCCGCCGTGCCATGGAAAACTCCATGCTCACCGGCATGCGCGCGCTCGACTTGCATGGCCGCATCACCTACGTGAACCCGGCCTTTTGCCAGATGACCGGCTGGAATGAAGCCGAGTTGGTGGGGGCCACCGCCCCCTTCCCTTATTGGCCTGATCAGGACCGCGAACAGCTGACCAAGCGGCTTGAAGAAGAAATCAGCGGCCAGCACTCGGCGGGTGGCTTTCAGGTCCGCGTCAAACGCAAAGACGGCAGCTTGTTCGATGCGCGCATGTATGTGTCGCCGCTGATCGATGCCACGGGCAAACACACCGGCTGGATGACCTCGATGACCGACATCACCGAGCCCAACCGCATCCGCGAACAACTGGCCAGCTCACACGAGCGCTTCACCATCGTGCTCGAAGCCTTGGACGCATCGGTGTCGGTGGCCCCTCTGGGCAGTGAAGAGCTGCTGTTTGCCAACAAACTCTACCGCCTGTGGTTTGGCCAAAACACCCAGGGCCATTTGCGCCTGGTGGCGCAGGCCGGTGCCTACGAAGGCGCCAAAGACGCTGAAGATGTGGACGACTTGGCGGGCTTGCCCACCGAAAGCCTGACGGTGGCCACATCGGAGAACGCCGAAATCTTCGTCCCCGAACTGGGCAAATGGCTGGAAGTGCGCTCGCGCTACATCAACTGGGCCGATGGCCGACTGGCACAGATGGTGATTGCCACCGACATCACCCCGCGCCGCCAGGCCGAAGAGCTGGCTGCCCAGCAAGCCGAGCGTGCCCAGACCGCCAGCCGCCTGATCACCATGGGCGAGATGGCCTCCAGCGTGGCGCATGAGCTGAACCAGCCCCTGACGGCCATCAGCAATTACTGCAGCGGCATGATCTCGCGCATCAAGACCAAGCAGGTCGAAGAAAAAGACCTGCTTTGGGCGCTGGACAAAACCGCGCACCAGGCCCAGCGCGCGGGACAAATCATCTTGCGCATCCGCAGTTTTGTGAAACGCAGCGAACCCAACCGGGCCTTGTCGGATGTGACCGCCATGGTCAACGAATCGCTGGAATTGGCCGAGATTGAACTGCGCCGCCGCCATGTGCGCCTGAGCCACTATGTGGCCGCGCGCTTGCCACAGCTGATGGTGGACCCGATCCTGATTGAACAAGTGCTCATCAACCTGATGAAAAATGCGGCCGAATCGATCGACAACGCCAACCGCCCCAGCAACCAACGCCATGTCGAACTGCGGGTGGTGCCGGGCAAAGTCGAAGACAAGCCGGTCGTGGAATTCTCTGTCACCGACACGGGTCAAGGCTTGCCGCCCGAAGCCATCGACCGTGTGTACGAAGCCTTTTTCTCGACCAAGGTCGAAGGCATGGGCATTGGCCTGAATTTGTGCCGCAGCATCATCGAGTCCCACCAGGGCCGGATCACGGCCGAGAACCTCTACAATGCCGACGAGGTGACCGGCTGCCGGTTCTCCTTCTGGATCCCGGTCGAAGCCACTTTGACCACCCAACAACCCACTGGGGTAAATGAATGAGTTTGATTCCGAAAAAAGGCACGGTTTATGTCGTGGACGACGACGAAGCGGTGCGCGACTCCTTGCAGTGGCTGCTCGAAGGCAAAGACTACCGCGTGCGTTGCTTTGACAGCGCTGAATCTTTCATCAGCCGCTACGATCCGCGTGAAGTGGCCTGCCTGATCGCCGACATCCGCATGGGCGGCATGACCGGTCTGGAACTGCAAGACCGCCTGATCGAGCGCAAATCCCCCCTGCCCATCGTGTTCATCACCGGTCACGGCGATGTGCCCATGGCCGTGAACACCATGAAAAAAGGTGCGATGGATTTCATCCAGAAGCCCTTCAAGGAAGAAGAGTTGCTCAGCCTGGTCGAACGCATGCTCGACGAAGCCCGCGAAGCCTTTGCAGGCCACCAGCAAGCGGCCAGCCGCGATGCGCTGCTGTCCAAATTGACCGGCCGTGAAGCCCAGGTGCTCGAACGCATCGTGGCAGGCCGTCTGAACAAGCAGATCGCCGACGATCTGGGCATCAGCATCAAAACGGTGGAAGCGCACCGCGCCAACATCATGGAAAAGCTCAACGCCAACACCGTGGCTGACTTGCTCAAGATCGCACTGGGGCAAAATGCGCCCAAGGCCTGAGCCACAAGCCCTCTTCCAAACGCCCGCACCCGTCGGGCGTTTTGCATTTTTTCTCTGACCTTTTCGAGTTTCAAACATGACCGCCCAAATCATCGACGGCAACGCCCTGTCCAAACAACTGCGCACCGAAGTCGCCACCCGCGCGCAAGTCCTGAAGGCCAAAGGCATCACGCCCGGCCTGGCCGTGGTGCTGGTGGGCGACAACCCGGCCAGCCAGGTGTATGTGCGCAACAAGGTCAAGGCCTGCGAAGACAGCGGCCTGCATTCGGTGCTCGAAAAATACGAAGCGACCATGAGCGAAGCGGACTTGCTGGCCCGCGTCGAAGCGCTCAACAACGACCCCTGCATCCACGGCATCCTGGTGCAGCTGCCACTGCCTGCGCACATCGACGCGCAAAAAGTGATCGAAGCCATCAGCCCAGCCAAAGACGTGGACGGTTTCCACATCGCCAGCGCCGGTGCCCTGATGACCGGCATGCCTGGCTTCTGGCCCTGCACGCCTTATGGCTGCATGAAGATGCTGGAGAGCATTGGCTACGACCTCAAGGGCAAACACGCGGTGGTGATCGGCCGCAGCAACATCGTGGGCAAACCCATGGCGCTGATGCTGCTGCAAAAAGACGCCACCGTGACGGTGGCGCACTCGCGCACCCAAAACCTCAAAGCCCTGACCTTGCAAGCCGACGTGATCGTGGCCGCTGTGGGTAAGCGCGATGTGCTCACGGCCGACATGGTCAAGCCCGGCGCGGTGGTGCTGGACGTGGGCATGAACCGCAACGACGAAGGCAAGCTCTGCGGCGATGTGGACTTTGACGGAGTCAAAGAAGTGGCCAGCTACATCACCCCCGTGCCCGGCGGCGTCGGCCCCATGACCATCACCATGCTGCTCGTCAACACCCTTGAAGCGGCCGAACGCGCCTCCAAGTAATGTGTCACCCCGGGCTTGACCCGGGGTCCATCCCCCCCAAGACCCACGCCTTAGATCGGCAAGACCCCCAAACCCATGACCAATCCCCTGCTCGACACCTCTGGCCTGCCCTTGTTTGACCGCATTGCCCCCGAGCATGTGGCCCCCGCGGTGGAAGAACTGTTGGCTGCAGCCAACCTGGCGCTCGAGACGGTGACCGCAGCAGACTTTCCCGCGCAGTGGGGAGCGATCGCCAAAGTGCTGGATGTGAGCACCGAGCGTCTGGGCATGGCTTGGGGTGCCGTGAGCCACCTCAACAGCGTGGCCGACACGCCCGAGCTGCGCGCGGCCTACAACGCCGCGCTGCCCCTGGTCACCGAATTCTGGACACGCTTGGGCAGCGACGAGCGCCTGTATGCCAAATACAAGGCCATCGACACCGCCACCTTGAACGCCGAGCAAAAACAAGCCCACCAAAACGCTTTGCGCGGTTTTGTGCTGGGCGGCGCCGAACTGCAAGGGCAAGCCAAAGTGCGTTACGCCGCGATTCAAGAACGCCTGGCCGAGTTGACCCAAAAGTTCAGCGAGAACACACTGGACGCGACCGACCGCTTTGCCCTGTATGTGAGCGAAGACCGCCTGGCCGGTGTGCCCGCCGACGTGGTGCAAGCCACACGCGCTGCGGCAGAACAAGAAGGCAAAGAAGGATGTCGCCTGACCCTGAAAATGCCGGTCTACCTGCCCGTGATGCAATTCGCGCACGATGCCGCCCTGCGCGAGCAGTTGTACAAAGCGCACGTGACCCGCGCATCGGACCAAGCCCCCGAAGACAGCCGCCAATTCGACAACACCGCCTTGATGCAGGAAATCCTGGTCTTGCGTCAGGAAGAGTCTCAACTCCTGGGTTATGACAACTACGCACAGGTGTCGGTGGTACCCAAGATGGCCGAATCGCCTGAAAAAGTCATCGGCTTTTTGCGCGACCTGGCCGTGCGCGCCCGCCCCTTTGCCGAAAAAGACCTGGCCGACTTGCGCGACTTTGCAGCCCAAGAACTTGGCCTGACAGGCGCTTTGAACGCCTGGGACGTGCCCTACCTCAGCGAAAAACTCAAAGAAGCGCGCTACAGCTTCAGCGAGCAAGACGTCAAGCAATACTTCACCGCGCCCAAAGTGCTGGCCGGTCTGTTCAAGATCATCGAGACCTTGTTCGAAGTCAGCATCCGACCTGACCAGGCACCGGTCTGGCACCCTGCGGTGCAGTTCTTTCGCATCGAGCGCGATGGCCAGCTGGTGGGCCAGTTCTACCTGGACCAACCGGCCCGCGCTGGCAAGCGCGGCGGCGCCTGGATGGACGATGTGCGCGGCCGCTGGCAGCGCCCCGACACTGGCGTGCTGCAAACCCCGGTGGCGCACCTGGTGTGCAATTTCGCCGAAGGCGTCAACGGCCAGCCCGCGCTGCTGACGCACGACGACGTGATCACCCTCTTCCACGAATTTGGCCACGGCCTGCACCACATGCTCACGCAAGTGAACGAACGCGATGTCTCGGGCATCAGCGGCGTGGAATGGGATGCGGTCGAGTTGCCCAGCCAGTTCATGGAGAACTTCTGTTGGGAATGGTCGGTGCTCAGCCACATGACGGCACATGTGGACACGGGCGCCCCCCTGCCCCGCGCCTTGTTCGACAAGATGCTCGCCGCCAAAAACTTCCAAAGCGGCTTGCAAACCCTGCGCCAGATCGAGTTCTCGCTGTTCGACATGCTGGTGCATGCCGAGCACGACCCGTCGCAGGACTTCATGCCGCTCTTGCAAGAAGTGCGCGACGAAGTGGCCGTGATGCAGCCGCCCGCCTTCAACCGCATGGCCCACACCTTCAGCCACATCTTTGCCGGTGGTTATGCCGCGGGTTACTACAGCTACAAATGGGCAGAAGTGTTGAGCGCAGACGCCTACGCCGCCTTTGAAGAAACTGCAGCCGCCGACGGCAGCCCCAGCTTGGAAACCGGCCGCCGCTACCGCCAGGCGATTCTGGAAGCCGGCGGCAGCCGCCCTGCGCTGGACTCGTTCAAAGCCTTCCGTGGCCGCGAACCCAGTCTGGACGCGCTGCTGCGACACCAGGGCATGGTCAGCGCCTGAAAACCCGCTTCAGCGCTGACTTTAGAAACCGGTCTCCCGAACCAGGACTGAGATCACCTGCCGAATGTAGCGACTGGCCGGGCTTTGCCAGTCAGCATGGATCGTGACATGGCCACGCCAGGCCAGAGCCTGCATTTCGGAGCTCATCTGCTGCACATCCATCGCAACCCGGTACACCGCACGCTCGGGCACCAATTGCCCGTTCTTTTCACGGGTGAGCACATGCCCACCCAACGTGCTGGCCAGTTCACGGCGGGGCAATACCCTGGCCGCATCGCGGTCGATGGCCGCCACCTGGAGAGACAACACGGTGCCTGCGACACCGTCCGACACAAAGCGGGCAGACTGTCCTACCCGTACGCGGGCCACATCATCTTCGTCAAGCCAGGTTTCCACCCGCCAGGGCGTGCCCTCGCGCACCAACACCGCCAAGGGTTCTTTTTTGCCCACCCATTGACCCACCGCCAAGTCCGGATCGGCCAACTGGAAATGCCCCGCATACGGCGCGGTCGGCAAGAACTGTTGTTGCTCGGCCTGCACACCCTGCATCTCGGTTTCGGTGGTTGCCAGGGCTTGCTCGGTCACCTTCCAGCGCTTGCGCATGTCGTCGTCAAAGCCCGATGCCGCGGCCTGCCAGCGTTGCTGCTCGATGCGGGCTTGCAAAGCCCTTTCTCGGCTGAGCAATTCAGGCACAAACAAAGCCACCAAGGGTTGCCCCGCCTCCACGCGCTGCCCATGACGAAATGGCAAAGCATCGACCCGCGCGCCCGCAGGCGCAAACACAGGCCAGACATCGTGCGGGCGCAAAACCGCACTGACGTTAATGCGTCCTGGCCAAGGCAGCAACACTGCCAGCACCAGCAACGCCGCAGCCATGAGGCTCTTGCGCCCACGTGCTTGCTGGCGAATGCGTGGCCACAATTGCCGCCAGACCGCCAGCTCGCTGGCCAGCGGCTTGGCCACAAACCAGATGATCTCCACCAGAAACAGGAAGATGCCAACCAGCTTGATGAAGAAGTGGTAGACCAGCACCGCGATGCCCAAAAACAAGACCAGACGGTACAACCAGGTGGCCCAGGCAAAGGCGATGAGTGCCACTGAGTTCAACGGTGCATGGTGCTCGGGCGGCTCATCGCCCAGACCAAACAGCCATTCACGCAGCTTCCATCGCGCCAGCGCGAAGCTGCGCCCATGCAAGTTGGGCATGTCCAGCGCATCCATCAGGATGAAGTAGCCGTCAAAGCGCATGAACGGGCTGGCGTTGATAGCCAGCGTGGCCACCCAGCTGGTGGTGGCCAACACAAAAAATGCCGACTGCAAGCCGCCCTCGGGCAACAGCGCCCAAGCCAGGGTGGACCAGGCCGCGACCACCATCTCGGTGGCAATGCCTGCGCTGGCCACGCGCAAACGCTGGAAACGGTTGGTCAGCCGCCAGGTCTCATTGGTGTCGGTGTAGGCCACAGGCCACATCACCAGAAAAGCCACCCCCATGGCAGGCACGCGGCAGCCGTAGTGCTTGGCCGTGAAAGCATGGCCTAGCTCATGCAAAAACTTGACCACAAACAGCGCCACGCCATACGCCAGCAGGCCTTCCAAATTGAAGGTATCCACCAACGAAGCACTGAACACGTCCCAACGTCGCAGCACCTGCGTCGAGCCCACCGCGAAGGCCAGCAAAGTCGTCCATGCAAAAAGACGGCTGCCAAACCACCGCGCCACCGGCAACCAGCGCGCAAGCCAAGCATCGGGTTTGATCAGAGGTATCCGGAAAAAAAGGTAATGGTGCAGCAACCATTTGAGCGGCGTACCTTGCATGCGCGTCAGCTGGTCTGTCATCTTGCACGCAGCATCGGTCGACAACACCTGCACAAGCTGGTGCTGGACCAAGAATTGCGCCACATCAACCACATCCTCATGTGTCAGCGTCAATGTCGTGCAACGGCAAACATCTTCCGCAATCAAGTCTGGGTCACCCATCTCCCAACGCTGAAGCATTTCCAATGTGGGCCAGTCGATCCGAAAAAATTGGTTACGGACAGGATCGTGCATCGTCCAGCTCGGTTGTCCGTCGGACAATGTCGGACCAGGGAGCAGATCCAGCTCTTCTCTCAAAAGCGGCAGCAGCATGATTTACAAGCCCAGGTACTGACGCACCGTAGCCCAAGGCCGGCGAAGCACCCAATACGACAGCGGTGCCCAGCCACCATGCAGCTTGGCTGTGCCCTTAAGACCCACACGGTGGTGCGTTTTGCTGCCCAGCGTTGCGCGAATACGGTAAGCAAAGGAGCCATCTGGACGCTGCACTGCGTCGTGTGCCATGTACCGCAAGGTGGCCGACACTGGAGACAAGGGACTTGCGCTCAGGTAAAGCACCACCTCATCACCCACATCCAAGTTGATCGCATCGGCCAACGGCAACCAAGCCTCGACCTCCACATCGTCCAACGTTGCGATGCGCAAAATACGCTCACCTGTGGCCACGGGTTTACCGATCCACTCCGACGGATCATCCATCAGCACCACCCCGGCCTGCGGCGTCAACACGCGCGCACGGGTGAGTTGTTCTTGCAGGGCATCGATCTCAGCTCGGCGCTCTTCGACTTTTCCCACCAACAAGCCCAGCTGCGTCTTGGATTTCGCATCGTTCAGGGCCATCTGACTCGTTTGACGGTAATCGGTCTCTGCCGTGGCAAGCGCCTGCATGGCCACAGCCAGACGCGACTGGATCACGATCTCATCAAAACTGAACAAGGGCTGCTGCGCCTGCACCAGCTGGTTGGGCTGGATATGAAAAACATCGATCACGCCATCCAGCGGGGCACGAATCACCAAGGGGTGCGCAGGCACCAGCTCGCCTGGCGCCAACACGGTCAAGCGCACAGGCCATAACAACACCGCCAATACAACCGCCACCATTTGCAGGCGACGCTGACGCCACCAGACCAAATCGTCCTGCCAGGCCAGCATGTTCAAAAGCCGAGTACGCCAACCCCGTAGATGCGCAATGCGCGGACGGTGTACGGCTGCAAATGCGTGCCACCAAACTTCAGACCACTCCTGCAACGCAAGCAGTTCATCGTCTGTCCAAGGCGCGTCACGCAAAAAAATACCTGCGCCATCCATGACCCCAGCGGAAGCGCCCAACCACAGCACATGCACTGGCCACCATTGAGCCCAATCGGCAGCCAGATCTGCGGGCAAGTCGCTGGCCGTGAAAGACCGTACCTTGCCACCGCCCACAGATTGCAAGTGCCGCGCCACAGCATCAAGCCACTGCACATAAGGCACATTGGCATCGATCTGCACCACCCCCGACAAACTCCATGCCCCCTCTTCGGCCAGCCACAAAGCGGCCTGACGGTAAGGCGCCAAAGCCAGCGTGTCATTGACAAACAAAAAGCCCAACTCGCGGTCAGACTCTGCCCGCCGAGCTCTGTGGCTCAAATCGCGCAAAGCATCGCTCATCCGGCGCGCACTCTGATTGCGGCACCGTCACGCCCATGCGTCTTGGACAATTGACTCACGCGCACCAAGGTGATCGGGCGCTTGCCAGCCATTCGTAGCTTTTCACTGAAACTGTCGCGGCTTTGCGGGCTACTCGGTGCTTGCTCACCAATGAACATCTGGAACAGTGCCACCGCTTCACGCCCCTCATCGTCGCGGGCCAGCACCTTCAGGTCTAGCTTGCCCTTGAAGCCTTGTGGCGGCGTCACTTCAAATACGCCTGTAGCGGGATCGAACTGAACCCACTTGGGCAATGACGAGTTGTCTGCCTTCTTAGCTTCCAGCTTGATCACCGCATCCTTGTTCGAGTGGATGAATGCATCGAAAGGCAAGCTGATCTTGGAAACAGCTTCTGTGGATTTAACAAACTGGTCTGTGACACCCCGGTTAATACTGAGTCCAACTGGCGCAGATTCGCTGACTGGTGCGCGGTAGCCATTACCGCTTGTCAGCACCTCACCCAAAGACACCGGTGGCTCCGCCGGCACAAGGCGTGGAGCGAGAGGGGCCAAAGTGGACGAGAATGCTTGCGGCGGAGTCGCCACAGGCGGCAATGGTGCTGGGTCCGCTGGCCGCGCGGGGGGCAATGCAGGTGTCACAGGTGGGGAGGATAACGGCGCTGGTTTGGCGCGGTCATCGTCCAGGTTGCTTGTGTTCGTGGCCGGTCCATTGGTCGGGTCAACGTTCGGGCCGTATTTCGTCCCCGTTCCATCGTCCACGATCGTCGTGTCCGCGGCCGCACTCTTGGCCGGGTTCGCTGTGTAACTGGCCTTCAATGCAAACGTCTCTGCACCTTCATACGGCGCATCCGACTCCGAGCTGATGTCCACCCGCACATACACCTTGCCACCCACCGGCACTGTGGGCTTGTGCGTGGCGTCGTACGTGGTCCACGTGGTCCCGTTGGTCGAGTATTCGTAGGTGAAGCCTGCGCGCGTGGCCGCTGTCCCGGAAGTGGCCGCCTGCAAGTCCAGGTCCAGCGAGTAACCGGGCGTCGCTGTGACTGTGAACATCGCGTACTGCGAGCCTTCGTTGACCGGGCCATAGCCCGTCACGCTGATGGCGCGGTCATCGTCCAGGCTGCTTGTGTTCGTGGCCGGTCCATTGGTCGGGTCAACGTTCGGGCCGTATTTCGTCCCCGTTCCATCGTCCACGATCGTCGTGTCCGCGGCCGCACTCTTGGCCGGGTTCGCTGTGTAACTGGCCTTCAATGCAAACGTCTCTGCACCTTCATACGGCGCATCCGACTCCGAGCTGATGTCCACCCGCACATACACCTTGCCACCCACCGGCACTGTGGGCTTGTGCGTGGCGTCGTACGTGGTCCACGTGGTCCCGTTGGTCGAGTATTCGTAGGTGAAGCCTGCGCGCGTGGCCGCTGTCCCGGAAGTGGCCGCCTGCAAGTCCAGGTCCAGCGAGTAACCGGGCGTCGCTGTGACTGTGAACATCGCGTACTGCGAGCCTTCGTTGACCGGACCATAGCCTGTCACGCTGAGTGGACGGTCGTCATCCTTTGTGCTGGTGGTATCTTGGTTCCCTGTGGTGTTGTCGGGATAAAGGTCGCCTGCGCCTTCGTCATTGATGGTGCCAATCCCCACTGCCGTTTGCGATCCAGATATGGCCGTCAGCGTGAATGACTCATTGCCCTCATATTCAGCATCTTGGGTAACGGCGATCCGCACCAAGAGTTGATTTCCGCTGGGCATGACAGGCAAATTGCCCGCATCGTAGGTACGCCATGTCGTCCCGTCCAGATACTCCAGCGTGTTGGTGGCAGCCGTATCGCTACCCAACGTGGCCAGACGGTCTCGGCTATTCAACCCCGTTGTACCCAGCGACAGCTGAACGCTCATGCCAGTAGCGCCACTGACGGTGAACACAGCATACGGCGAAGCCTCGTTGACAAAAATATTATTGACCGCAAGTGTGTCGTCCGCTCCCTGGATGGTGACACTCAGAACCGCGATATCGGTCAGCCCTGAGGTACCTGACGAATCCATCACCGTGTAGTTGAAATTGTCGATCAAGGTTTGACCGCTGGTCAATGCGTTCACCGTTCCATTGCTGTTGTTGACCACATAAGTCCAGGAACCGTCAGCATTGAGAGTCAGGGAACCGTACAAGCCATTAAGCGCTGTGCCAAGTGTGCCCGCCGCTCCTAGACCCTCGGTGTTGCCGGTACGAACTGCCGTCACACGCAACCCTGAAGCTGCATCATCCACATCGCTGTCATTGGAGAGTACATTGCCAAAGGGGTTGTAGCCAGGCGAGTTATTAAGGTAACCACTGGCTTCGATAGCTGTACTGTTGTCATTGATCGCCACAGGAGCGTCATTAGCCCCCTGGATGGTGAACGTCACTGTGCTGGTGTCAGACAAATATGTTGAGTTGACCAGCAGACCGTTACGAACCGTGTAACGAAACACCTCGGTCAAGGTGTTGGCGGCGCCGTGCAACGCTTGCACCGAGGCATTGTTGTTGTCAACCGTATAGATGTAGCTGCCCGAGCTGCTCAACGTTAAAACGCCATACAAACCAGTGATTTGTGTATTGGTGCTGACCGTGGTGTCGGATACAACGCTGAGACTTGCTGCCGAATACACCACATTGGTGGCTCCACCAGGCGTAGAGTCATTGGTCAACAAGTTACCACTGGGGTTAGTCCCAGAAGTGCCATTGTTAACACCACCGGCTTCCACAGCCGTAGCCGTATCGGCCTGCGCGTTCGGATCATTGGTACCGGAACCCTGTACTGTGATGTACAAAGTGGCTGTACTGGTCGCATTGAGGGCGTCCTTCATCGTGTAATTGAAGATTTCTGTATAAGACTGCCCCTGACTGATCGCACTGTTGTTGGCTGTGGGTGTATATACATACGAACCATCAGCATTGAGCAACAAGGAGCCGTATTGACCTGATAAATTCAGGTTGGAACTGGTCGAGCCAGCAAATGTCAATGCACTGTTGGTGAGCGTCCAGGTGCCTTGCAGTGCCACAGAAGTGGCTTTTCCAGTTGTAGCGTCATAAGTTACAGAGGCCACTTGGGCCCCCGTAGAGGTTTCGGTCATTCCCACCGCGATGGTGCCGGTTATCGTTCCAGACAAACTGATGTTTGTGGTGCCGGTAGAAACTGCGGAAGTGATCGTCGAGTCTTTGTAAGCACCAGAACCATTGGCTTTATTGGAAAAACCCAAAACCAGCGTACTGGACAACGACTGTGTGGCTGCACCACTCAATGTGAAAGTTTTAGCGGCACTGTCAATTGTGTTGATAGTCAGCTGATTGCCATTCGAATCCGTCAGTGCTGTCAGGCTTCCTTTGCTGTTGTTGGCGGTGTTGTCACCATCAATAAAAACATAGTACCCGGCTGACACGTTACCGGGCAATGCACTGAACGAGAGTGTCGTGACCGAACTGCCGGCACCAGATGTTGTGCCCGTGGCCGAGCCAGAAATGCTCATGCCCACAACCGCCTTTGTTTCAGCATTGCCATCAACATCAGCATCGTTGATCAGCACATTACCCGTGGCGGTTTGGCCTAAAGGGTCGAAAGTCGTGTACTGATTGTTGTCGGTATCGGACAGTAAAGATTCCTTGGCTGTGTTGTAGTCATTGGCTGCCACAGGCGTGTCATTGGCCCCCTGAATGACGATATTGATCTTCGCGCTCGATGCAAGGCCAACAGTATCCACAATGGAATAGGTAAAGCTATCGGTCAATGTGTTACTGGCCAAACGAAGCGCCTGCAAAGCAGCGTTGGTCTCGTTGATGACGTATTTGTAGCTGCCATCAGCCCCCAATGTCAGCGTGCCATACAAACCCGTGACAGCAGTCCCGTTACTGATCGAGGTACTAGAGCTGGCCACGCCACTGGAAGACGTGCTCACACCCACAGCCGTCACCTTGAGCGTGTCGCCATTCGCATCGGTGTCATTGCTCAGCACATTACCGATCGCGTTTGCGCCAGCCGTGGCATTGGACAAGCCACCAGCCTCTAGCGCCGGACCACCACTGGTGCCTGCAGCCAAGCTGATGTTGGAGGTGTCTGTGTTGGCAACCGGCGCCACATTGACAGGCAAAACAGAGTTCAAGGCGCTATCTACACGGTCAGAAGAACTGCCCACTTCATAAACATTGGTATTCACGCTACCGTTGTCATGAACAGCTGTACCGCTGGTGATGGTATTGAACCAATTTTGGTCAACCACCAGCACGAAGCCCCGGTTATTCGTGGCATTCGAATCGCCGTCTTGATTGCCATCTGCCGTTGCAAGCGCAAAGGTAGTAAACGAGGGGTCGTACCAGAAATAAAAGCCACGCACCACGCCCTGATCCTTGATCGGGCGGCTGATCCAGCCGTGATAAGTTGCGCCACCAATCGTCAGATCCACCACCACGTCGTTGCCCGAAAAGGTACCCAGTGCCGTGTTATCACTGATGCTTGCCACACCCAGCGACTGGCCCAAAAATCGATCAGATTCCTGTTCTTTTTCAGCGTAATAACGGTATTCAGGTGCCAGTGCATAAGCCGTGGTGAAGTTGAACGAAGCATGTTCCACTTCGTAAACCTGACCGTTGTACGAAAGCTGACCAGCGTCATTCTCGGTGCGCATTTGCGCCAATTCGGTGTCTGTCGTGTGCAGGCCTAAAACGCGCACGGCAAACAGCTGACCTTCGTCACCCGGGGTGTCTTGCTGGGGATGCAGGGCTGCATCGATGCTGTGGCCAACCTCTTCCACCAATGCCTGCATCAAGCGCGGATCTTGTTCAGCATCTGACCACCAAGCTTTATTTAAGAAAACCGTTGGGCGGCCATCAGGCCCTTTGGCTGCAAACGCGGCCATCGACAAGCCCATCTGGGCGGCATCGACTTCGAGCACATGAACTTGGTAGCTCCCGTCCAGTATCTGCCGCTGCACTTCGTGCAAAGACGCCAATGCCTGCGTGTCATCGGCCTTTATGCCAAATATATCCATCCACTGTGCATCGGTCCAATGAGAGGCCACATTCCGAATCTGTGTTTGAACCTGCTGCAAGGCTTGACCTAGTGCAGCCTTGGAATCTAGTGCCACATCAAATAGTGGATGCGCATCAACACTCAAAATATCCGGATGCGCCAAGGTATCCACAGCGGTGTCCACCGCAGCGCCATCAAACATGAAGCGCGGCTCCAGCGCCATCAGGCCCGAGGTGCGACGGGTCAATCCATTATTTTTCTTGCTGATTTGGGGGACGGTGGGCTTGCGCATCGTCATCTCCTGACCGACTTTGGCCGGTAATGTGTTGTTCAATGAATCGTTGCAGGGCTCATTGGCCCTCTGGTGGTGTGATCTGCACCTTACCGCTCATGCCCGCCATCAACTCTGGAAAGCGGCCATGAATGGCCGCAGCCACTTTGACCGACTGGCTGACCGGGTCCACGCGGGCACCGATGCGGGTGAACTTGGCAGGATAGGTCTTGCGGGTTTCGTCAATCTGGACATCAAAGCCGCCGCCCACCTTGAGCCAGCGCAGCCAGACCGAGGGCACCAGAAACTCCAGCTCCAGCACGCTGTCGTCCAAGATGTCGAGCAGGGCCTGGCCAGGCTGCACAAACTGTTGCTCGCGCACTTTTTGCTCGGCTACACGACCGGCAAACGGCGCGGCCACCTGGCATTTGGCCAGCACCGCTTTGTTGGCACCGACCTCGGCCCTGGCTTTGTTGGCGGCCGACTTGGACAAGTCCAGCTCCAGCTGACCGACTGAGTTGAGCTGCTCCAGCCGCAGGTTGGATTTGAGTGTTTGCTCGGCACCTTCCAGCTCGGCATCGGCCTTTTCCAGCTGTGCGCGTTGCAAGGAGCAGTCAAACTGCACCAGCACCTGCCCGGCACGGAAAGCACCACCCTCACCCACCGGAATGCCGGAAACTTTGGCTCCAATCTCTGCAGCAATCGTGGTGTAGCGACGCGGCATGAGCTGCGCACGGATGTCCTGCCGCGCCATGGCCGAGCCACGGGCAGTCACGCCAACCGCAGACTGCGGGGATGCAGGCACCGACGACCCCTGTGCCAACGCGACATTGGCCACACAGCCAGCGGCCAAGACCCATGCCTTGAGCATCATTTGCTGACCTGGTTCAAGGTTTGCCAGACGGCCTTCGATTGACCAACCTGCTCGGTCAGTTCCTTGAGCGAGAGCTCGTTGGTGCTGCCAATTTGTGGCTCCAGACCCAAGGTCGCCAAAACGCGGTTCTCAGCCACCTGAACTTGCGCCAGTGCTTGGTAACGTCGCAGCAGGCTCAAGATGGATGCCGTCTCGGTACTCACCACATCCAGCTTGCTTTGAGCCTGCACCATCTGGCGATTGCGCATGACCTCGGCAATCTGGGTATCGGCGTCATAAATGGCATCAGCGCGGTCGTATTGACTGCGCGCATTGATGACTTGTAAACGGGACAAATGCACTTGGGTCAGCACCGACATCTGGGCGGCCACGCGGCGCTGGTCTGCCACGGCCACGCCCGCTTCCGCCATCTTCATCTGAGTGGCACCAGTGAAAAGATTCATCAGGTTGAACGACAACTGCACACCGGCTTCGTTCCAGTTGTTGCTAAGCAAATAACGATCCGTGTCGTATTTAGCACCGTAGTTGAACGACAAATTGGGGAACATGCGCAGCAGCGTGCGGCGCGTTTCTTCTTGCGCTATGCGCGAGTTGTAGTGGCTCTCGCGCAAGTCGGCGTTGTTTTGCAAGGCCACCTCTTCCAGTTTCTGCACAGGCACTTTGACCACGTCATCGCTGATGTTGCGCAAGTCGGTCGTGGCTATCTCAATCGGCTGACTCAATGGTGCATTGATCAGAGAAGCCAGATCGATCTGGGCCGAAGACAGTTCATGGTTGATGGACTCGAGCAAACGCAAGTTCTCCAGCAACTGACGCTGGTAGCGCAGGGGCTCCAACGGGTTACGCACGCGCTCGCCCGCAGCCTTGCGTGAATCGACCAATGCCGCTTCAGCCAATCCAATGGTCTTTTCGACATTGGCCTTGAGCAACTGGGCGCTGGCAGCACGCCAGTAAGCCGTGCGCACATCCTGCATCAACAAGTGCATGGCTTTGCGACGCTTCTCACCAGCCACCAAAAAGCGGTCAGCCTGCTGCTTGGAGCCGTAATACCCCATGCCCACATCCAACAGGCTCCAAGTCATGCCCAGGTCATAGTTGCTGTGCGTGCGATCGGAGGTCGTGGCCGGGGTTGGGGTAATGACCGGATTTTCATGCGGGTATTGACTGCTGTACGTGAACCGTGCGCGGTCACGATTGGCATAACCTGCCTGCGCCATGATTTTGGGCAGCATGTCGAACTTGCTCACGTCCAGCTGTCCCATGGCCAGCGCTTCTTCCATCATCTTGGCGCGGCGGTCCAGGTTGTACTTCAGCGCTCGAGCCAGGGCTTCATCCAGCGTCAAAGGACCAACAATGGGCTCAACATCCTTGCGGATGTGGTCGCTGTCCTTTTGGATTTGGGGCTGCATATCTTGTGGCGCCAAAGCTACAGGTTGAACATTTGCACAACCGGTCGCAATAACGCATGCGGCAGCCAACAGACTCATTCGCATCGGTTTTTTGAATTGGCTTACAGCGACTTGGGGATGCATTTGATTCTCCGTTCTTAAAATTTCAATAAATTTTTATTTAATGAATTTGAGTTTTTTCAAAATTAACAATCAACAATAATGTTAGTTTGTTGTATTTGTTGAATCCAAAAAAAACCAAATTCAAAATGTGATGAAGCTCCAAAATATCCAGCGACAGGTGCCCACTGGCGCCAAACTCACAATAGGCTGGCAGGCATTCATCAGCGCCGCAGCGATGTTGTGGATGCTGCTCATGCAGGGGTCTGCGTATGCCCAAGACCACATCGTCGAACGCGCCTGGATGGAGGATCCGTCCCGACAAATGAGCTGGCAGGATGTCCAAAAACAGCCTCTGCGGACCTTTCAAGGTGTACTCAGCAAAGGGTTTGGCCAGTCGGTGATCTGGCTGCGCTTGCGCATCGACCCCCATGCGCTACCCAGCCCGCGCAGGGACAGTGAACGATTGGTGCTGCGTATACGTCCCGTCTACCTGGACGACATCCGCGTGTTTGATCCTTTAGAACCTCAAGGGCTGGCAAAAATCACTGGCGACCAGCACCACCCACGTACCGACGAGCTGCAAGGACTGGACTTCTTGGTGCCCCTCGACCGAGGCACGTCACCACGAGACATCTGGCTCAGGGTCGAATCAACCAGCACAAGGCAAATCGCTGCGCAAGTGCTGAACATGCAAGACCTCAATGAATCAACGCAACACCAGCAGATCCTGTTTGCTATCTATATCGGACTGATCCTGTGTTTGGCACTTTGGGGGTTTGTTCACTGGCTGTTTATCCGAGAACAGGTCATCGGGGCCTTCGCTTTGCACCAACTCACGGCACTCTTGTTTGCCCTCTGTGGACTCGGCTACTCACGGGCCTTATGGCCTTTGAATTGGCCCGCATGGGCACTCGATCAAGCCACCTCTGTTTTCAGCATGATTGCAGTCAGTGGCGCGTTCCTGTTTCATATCCTGCTGATCAGCGAATTCAAGCCAAGGACCTGGATTCAGCGCACTTTCTGGCTGATGCCCATCATCCTGGCCATCAAGATCTCATTGCTCTTGACGGGTTGGCCGATACTGGCGCTGCGCCTGAACATGACTGAAGTGCTGATGGGACCCATCTTCTTCTTGGCGGCAGTATGGTGGGCGCAAGGATGGTCTGCAAATGAACCCAGTCAACGGCCCGCGCTGGCCCGGCCTGTGGTCGTTGGTTTGTATGTGCTGCTGGTGATCGTGCTCTTGCTGGCGGCTTTACCTGGGCTGGGATTGACCGGCGGAGGCGAAATTCCCCTGTATGTGGTGCAAATTCATGGTCTGGTCACCGCCTTTTTGGTTCTGATGCTGCTGCAATACCGCGCTCATGTGATGAGCAAACAGCAGCGCAACACGGCCTTGGCCCTGGAGCGCAGTCTGCTACAGACTCAACAAGAACGGATGATTCGGGAAGAACAAGAAAAACTGCTGGCCATGTTGGCCCACGAATTGAAGACACCCTTGGCCACCATGCACATGCGTCTGGATGTCAATTCAAGCGGCTCACGCGAAATCAGACAAGCCATTCGGGACATGAATGGCGTCATTGATCGCTGCGTGCAAATGACGCAACTGGGTGACCAGCAACTGGTGGCTCGCCCCGAAATCTGCAACCTCATTGATCTGGTGCGCGATGCTGTTTCGTCTTGCGCGCAACCAGCCAGAGTGCACATGGATATGCCCAGTCAGCTGACGGTACAGACCGATCGGCAGCTGCTGTTCATCATACTCAACAACCTGCTCGAAAATGCCTGCAAATACGCGCCGCAGGAGACCCCGATCCATGTCCGCCTATGGCAAGAGACAGACAAACAAACGCTAGGGATCGAAGTGCGCAACCTTCCGGATCCTGCAGGTTGGCCAGATGGCGCACAAGTCTTTGAAAAGTACTACCGCAGCCCGCACGCTCGACGCCAAGCCGGTACAGGACTGGGCCTGTACCTGGTACGAAATCTGGTGCAGACGCTGGGCGGAGAAATCCGTTACGAGCCGAACAACATGTGGATCCAGTTTGTGATTGAACTGCCAGCCATTGTTTGATTTGGCCTGGTTTGGCCAAGTCCAACCTGCATTTTTTATGATGCCATTTTAAAAGACCATCCTCCCATGAACTTTGCGCCCTCGCTACACATCCTGGTCGTGGAAGACAACGACAACCTGCGCGAAGCCACCGTTGATTTCCTCAAGCAGCAAGGCCATCAGGTCACAGGCATGGTATGCGCCGAAGAAGTCGACGACACACCCATGCGAGACTTGCCAGATTTGTACCTGATCGATGTGAATCTGCCCGGAGAAGATGGCTTCAGCTTGGCCGAACGGATCAGGCAAAGCCAACCCTTGGCCGGGATTGTGCTGATCACCGCACGCAACCAACTGAGTGACCGACTCGAAGGCTACTCTTCAGGTGCCGACAACTACCTGATCAAACCCGTCGAACAAGCCGAGCTGCTGGTGTGTGTACGCAACTTGGCTCGGCGACTCAAAAACAGCCACCAACTCACGGCAACCAGCCTGGTACTCAATAGCCAAGCGCTCAGTTTGTCGGGGCCTGCAGGGGAAACCTCACTGACACACGGCGAAGGACTTTTGCTGGCCGCGTTCTGCCGGGCAGCGGGCCAAAAACTCGAACGCTGGCAAGCCATGCAACTGGTGGACTCAAAGGAAAAAGGATTGGTCCCGGCCAATCTGGAAATGCGCATCAGCTCCTTACGCAAGAAACTCAGCGCCTGTGGTGCACCGGAGGATGCCATCCGCACGCTGCGCGGATTCGGCTACGGCTTGAACTGCCAGATCCAGGTACTCTAAAAAAGCCATGCTCATGGCTGGCGATCAAAGACAAGGAACGCTCGGGCATAAAAAAAGCACCGGGCATTTCTGCCAAGTGCTTTTTTGGGTATGTCTACCAAATTTGGTAGGCGCGATTGGACTCGAACCAACGACCCCCACCATGTCAAGGTGGTGCTCTAACCAGCTGAGCTACGCGCCTGTTGAAGCCTTGAATTATAGCAGCAAAAATCAGCGTCTTCGCGCAGACCGAACACCTTTTACGTTTCGCACGCTGCCCAGCACTTTGTTCAGGCCTGCGGCATCGCTGATTTCCACCGTGAACGTCATCCAGGCCGTGCCCTTGACCGATTGGGTCTGCACCCCGATCACGTTCATCTTTTCTTTGGCGAAGACTTCCGAAATGTCGCGCAGCAAGCCCTGGCGGTCAAAGGCTTCGACCGACACATCGATCGGGTAAACCGCCGCGTCTGCGCCTTTGTGCTCGCCCCAGCGCACGTCGATCACCCGCTCTCCGTGGCGCGAAGCCAGTTCGCGGAAATTGCTGCAATCCTGGCGATGGATGCTCACGCCTTTGCCGCGCGTCACAAAGCCACTGATCACATCGGGCGGCGCGGGTTTGCAGCAGCGCGACAACTGGGTCAAGAGCGAATCCACGCCCACCACCAGCACGCCCGATGGCGATTTGCGGGCCACAGCACCTTTGAATTTCTTTTGCAGGTATTCATCGGGCAGCAGCGCAGGCTCGGGCGGATTGAGCAGAACCTCGATGTTGCGCAGCGAATACTCGTCCTTGCCCACCACCTCGAACAAACCCTCAGCCGACTTGAAACCCAGCTGGCTGGCCAGTTCCTCCAGCTTGATGGATGTGCGGCCCAGCCGCTGCAAAAGTTTTTCAACCGACTCGCGGCCGCGCGCGATGGTCTCCTCGCTGATCTGCGCATTGAACCAAGCCCGCACTTTGGCCCGCGCCCGGTTGCTGACCAAATAACCCAACTCGGGGTTGAGCCAATCGCGCGAAGGGCCACCTTCCTTGATCGCCGTGACCTCGACCGTCTGGCCATTGCCCAAAGGCGTGTTCAGTGGCACCATGGCACCGTCCACCTTGGCCCCGCGACAGCGGTGGCCCAGATTGGTGTGCACCGTGTAGGCAAAGTCCACCGGCGTTGCACCTTGGGGCAGCTCGACCACGGCCGCATCGGGCGTGAGCACATAGATGCGGTCATCGAACAGGCCTTCGCCCTGCCCCGCGCCCGACAAATCGCGCTCCCAAGCAAGCAGTTGGCGCAAGACCGCGATCTTGGCGTCGTAGTCGCTGCTGGCCGAAACGCCGGCGTAACCTTTGGCCCCGGCCTCTTTGTAGGCCCAGTGGGCCGCCACGCCGTGCTCGGCATGGTCGTGCATGGCCTGGGTGCGGATCTGGATTTCGATGGGCCGACCATCCACATCGCGCACCACGGTATGCAGCGACTGATAGCCATTGGGTTTGGGCTTGGCGATGTAATCGTCAAACTCTTCGGCAATCGGCGCAAAGTGTTCGTGCACCCAGCTGAGCACCTGGTAGCAATCGGCCACGGCAGGCACCACCACGCGCAAGGCCCGGATATCGAACACACGGTCAAAAGCCAGCGACTTGCCGCGCATCTTGCGCACGATGCTGTAGATGTGTTTGGGTCGACCGTCCACCTGGGCCTGCACGCCTTGGGCGGCCAGCGCCTGCTGCATGCGCTCACGCAAATCAACCATGTAGCGTTCACGCTCTGCGCGTTTTTGGTCGAGCAGACTGGCGATTTCCTTGTAGGTCACTGGCTCCAGAAAACGGAATGACAGGTCTTCCATCTCCCACTTGATCTGCCAGATGCCCAGGCGATTGGCCAGCGGCGCGAACACTTGCAAAGACTCCCGGGCCAAGGCGGGGGGCACTGGCAACTTGGTGGCCGCGTAATGGCGCAGGGTCTGCAAACGCGAGGCCAGGCGCAGCATGACCACGCGCAAGTCGCGGCTGAACGCCAGCAGCATCTTGCGCACGTTTTCGGTTTGCAGCTTGGGGTCATCGACCAGCTGGGCACTGGTTTCCGCTGCCCGCGACAAGCGCTGCACATGCACCAATTGGTTGGTCTGCATGGCCAACTGGGCCAAGTTGGGCCCAAAGGCTTTGCTGATGACGTCTTCGGGCTTGTTCAGGTGCGGGCAGGCGTAGACCAGATAACTGGCCGCCTGCATTTGCGCCGAACCACCGATCTCGGCCAGGATGACGGCCACCGCATCGGCGTGCGTGAGGATGTTTTCTCCGGTATCCAGGCTTTCGCCCGAAATCAATGGCTCGGCAAACGCCCGGGCGCGAGCCAAGGTGTCCGCCGGGTCGGCGTTATCGGCCGTGGCCAGCATGACTGGCGGCACCGCCGCATGCAAATGCGTGGACATCCGTGTCGGGCTGGCGGCGTGGCTGGTGTTGGGACTGACCATGGTCTCAAGCCCCAAGCAAGAAATTGGCCACCACCTCGATTTGCGCAGCGCTGGTGATGGTGGGGGCATGGCCACAATCGGCCCAGGTCTCCAATTGAGCCTTGGGGCCCCGCTCGGTCATGGCCAACGCTGTTTCGGGCGTGAGCAAATCAGAATCTGCACCACGAATGAGCAGGGTTTGGGCCCGGATCTGGTCATACACCCCCCACAACGCGGCTTCGCCAGCCACCACAGCTTCAGACGTCAACGCCCGCACAGGCGTGCCGATGGCCGGGTCGTAATGCAAAGTGACAGCGCCGTCCGTACACGGCCGGACCATGTGCGAAGACATCTCGCGCCACACATCGGCGGGCACCGGGCCAAACCCCTGCGACAGCGCCCACATGGCCGCTGCGGCTTCGTCCAGGTCGCGGTACTGACCATATTGGCCCACGTAGGTTTGCATCCGCTGCACAGAGGCCCAGGTGATCGCCGGGCCCACATCGTTGAGCACCAAACGGCGAACCGGCGCGGGCATGGGCAAACCGGGCTGTCCGGCCAACACCATGCCAATGAGTCCGCCCATGCTGGTGCCCACCCAATCGAGCGCCTCGATGCCCACACCCGTTGAAGCGCCGATCTGACCCAACAAGGCCAACATGTCGGCGGCATATTGCGGGATCTGGTAGCCCATGGGATCAGTCAGCCACTCGCTGCGCCCGCGCCCCACCACATCCGGGCAAATCACCTGCAAGGGCTCGGCACTGCGAGCCACCAGGGCTTGGGACAGGCGGTCAAAGTCACGCCCCTGACGGGTCAAACCATGGACACAAACCACCACCCGGCGCGCCTTGGCATCACCCCAACGCCAGTAGGCCATGCGGTGCTGGCCTTCGGGATGAGGGCAGGACACAAATTCAAGTTGAGGCTCAGCGGTACTGGGGTTCATGACAATCGGACACAATCAGATCAGACGCTGCCCGAAACGGTCCTCGGGCAGCGCGATAATGGACTTTTAAGCATCCTAATTCATCTGGAGTGGAAATCATGTTGCAAGGTAAAACAGCTTTGGTCACGGGTTCAACCAGCGGTATCGGCCTGGGCATTGCCAAGTCATTGGCCAAGCAAGGCGCCAACATCGTTTTGAACGGTTTCGGCGATGCCGAAGGCCCTCAAAGAGAAATCGCTGCGCTGGGTGTCAAAGTCGCCTACCACGGCGCTGACATGAGCAAAGCCAGTGAAATCGAAGCCATGATGAAGTTCGCCGCCGACACCTTTGGCCGCGTGGACATCTTGGTGAATAACGCCGGCATCCAGCATGTGGCCAAAGTCGAAGACTTTCCGGTTGAACGCTGGGATGCCATCATCGCCATCAACCTGACCAGCGCATTCCACGCCACCCGCCTGGCCTTGCCCGCCATGAAGGCGGCCAACTGGGGCCGCATCATCAACGTGGCCTCCATCCACGGCTTGGTGGGTTCGGCAGAAAAATCGGCTTATGTGGCCGCCAAACACGGTGTGGTCGGCCTGACCAAAGTCACTGCCTTGGAAAACGCCACCACGGGCGTGACCTGCAATGCCATCTGCCCCGGCTGGGTACTGACCCCGCTGGTGCAAAAACAGGTGGACGCCAAAGCCGCGGCCATGGGCCTGTCCAACGAAGAAGCCAAAAAACTGCTGCTGCAGGAAAAAGAGCCTTCCATGCAATTCACCACGCCCGAAGAGTTGGGTGATTTGGCGGTCTTTTTCTGCTCGCCCGCTGGCAACAACGTGCGCGGCGTGGCCTGGAACATGGACGGCGGCTGGACTGCTCAGTAAACGGCGTTATTGACGACTTTCAGAAAAATCTCACCATGACCGCACCCACCTCCCGCCTGGACAAAATCATCATCGTCGATGACGATGCCCGCATCCGCGATCTGCTTCGCCGCTTCCTGTCGCAAGAAGGTTTTGACGTTTTGCTGGCCGAAGACGGCCGTGCACTGGACCGCATCTTGCAGCGCGAAACCATCGACCTGCTCGTGCTGGACCTGATGCTGCCTGGCGAAGACGGCTTGAGCATTTGCAAACGCCTGCGCGGCAACGGCACCAAGATTCCGGTGATCATGCTGACGGCCAAAGGCGAAGATGTGGACCGCATCAACGGCCTGGAAATCGGCGCCGACGATTACCTGAGCAAACCGTTCAATCCACGCGAACTGCTGGCGCGCATCCACGCCGTCTTGCGCCGCAGACCGCAAGCGGAAGTGCCCGGAGCCCCCGCCAACGACAAGGAAGTCATCACCTTCGGTGAATTCACGCTGGACCTGGGTGTGCGCGCACTGAGTAAAAACGGACAAGACATTCCGCTGACCACGGGTGAGTTCGCCATGCTCAAAGCCTTGGTGCGTCACCCTCGCCAAGCCCTGAGCCGCGACAAGTTGGCACAACTCGCGCGGGGTCGTGAATTTGAACCCTTTGACCGCAGCCTCGATGTTCAAGTCTCGCGTTTGCGCAAAATGATTGAACTCGATCCCGCTTCGCCCAAAATCATTCAGACCGTCTGGGGTGTGGGCTATGTCTTCGTTCCCGATGGTCAGTCGTGAGTTCCTCTGAAAACGATTTGCAGGACAACGATCGCCAGCCAGGCAGACCGCGCAGGCTGAAATTCAGCCTGTTCTGGCGCACATTTGTTTTGCTGGCCTTGCTGATCTTGTGCAGCAGCCTGGCTTGGCTGCAGCTTTTTCGCACGCAAGAGTACGAGCCGCGCATCTTGCGCAATGCGCAACAGATTGCCACGGTCGTCAACCTCACCAAAACCGCTTTGATGCACAGCGATGCGATCGCACGGGTGTCATTGCTCAAGACCTTGGCGGACGAAGAAGGCGTCAACATCCAGATCCGCGAACCTGGTGACCGCATTGAGCCTTTTGGGGAAACTGCCATTGAAAAGCAACTGGCCATGGAAATGGGCAAACGGCTGGGCGAAGGCACGATGGTGGCCGCCAACGTCAACAACAAAGCAGGTTTGTGGGTTGGCTTTGCCATCGAAAACGACAGCTACTGGCTTCAAATGGACCCCGAGCGGCTCAGACCCTTGGGCGGCACGGGTTGGCTGGTGTGGTTGAGCTTTGCTGCGGCCTTGTCTCTGGCAGGCGCCGCCATCATGGCCGGCCTGATCAACCGCCCGCTCAAGCGCCTGTCCTATGCGGCCAGCCAGGTCCGCGAGGGGCATTTCAACACCTCCACGCTGGACGAGTATGCTGCCACCAGCGAGATTCGCGAGGTCAACATTGGCTTCAACCGCATGGCCGAGCGCTTGGCCAAAATCGAGGCCGAACGGGCTTTGATGCTGGCAGGCATCTCGCATGACTTGCGCACCCCTTTGGCCCGCTTGCGGCTGGAAACCGAGTTGAGTGTGGCCGATCCCGAGACCCGCGAACTGATGGCGGGCGACATCGCCCAACTGGACGAAATCATCGACAAATTTCTCGACTATGCGCGCCCCGAGCCCAGCAATCTGGGGCCCGTCTTGCTGTCGGGGGTGATCAGCCGCTGCATTGCACCTTGGCGCCACAACCCGCGCTTTGAAATTACGGTGGACGTGGCCGAAGACCTGCAAGTCAAAGCCGAAACCGTCGAGTTGGGCCGTGTTTTGTCCAACCTGCTGGAAAACGCCCGCCGCTATGGCCAAAGTCCCAGCGATGGCGTGACCCGTGTCGAGATCGTGGCCCGGGTACACGACGGCTGGGTGCTCTTGCGTGTGCGCGACCAAGGCCCCGGCGTGTCCGAAGAAACCTTGAAAAACCTGACCCAGCCGTTTTACCGGGGCGACACCGCCCGCACCTCGGCCACCGGCTCAGGCCTGGGCTTGGCCATTGTGGAGCGTTCGGTGCAGCGCATGGGCGGCACTTTTTCGGTGTTCAACAACAGCGCTGGCGGCCTGATGGCCTTGATGAAATTTCGGCAAGCGCAAGCGGCCTGAACACGAGGGGGTTCATGCAGGTCGGCGGCTTCAGCCCCGACAGGTACGTACAGCTCAACGCTGGGTCAGCAAAGCCACCGCCCGTGCCTCGATGCTTTGCCCCATGCCCACCGGCCCCAGCTTCTCGGCCGTTTTGGCTTTCACATTGACCTGATCGGGCTGCACACCCAAAGCCTTGGCCACAGAAGCGTTCATGGCGGCCATGTGCGGCGCCAGTTTGGGGGCCTGCACGATCACGGTGCTGTCGATGTTCACCAATTCATAACCGGCCGCACGCACGCGGCGCATGGCCTCTTGCAACAAGACCGACGAATCGGCCCCCTTGAACTGCACATCGGTGTCCGGGAAGTGGCGCCCGATGTCGCCAAGCCCAGCCGCGCCCAGCACAGCATCGGTGATCGCATGCAGCAACACGTCGGCGTCCGAGTGGCCCAGCAGGCCCGTCGTGTGAGGAATCTCCACGCCCCCCAGGATCAGCTTGCGCCCCGGCACCAGGGCATGGACATCCCAGCCTTCACCGATTCTGAAATTCATGTTCTGCTCCTGAGGATCGCTTCGGCCAAGGCAAAGTCGGCCGGGTAAGTCACTTTGAAATTCTGCGCCGAGCCTTCGACCAGGCGCGGCTTGAGACCCAAGCGCTCGATGGCGCTGGCTTCATCGGTGATGCCTGTGAAGCCACTGCCCGCCACATCGGACAAGGCATCGTGCAGCATCTGCAAACGGAACATCTGCGGGGTTTGCGCCAGCCATTTGTGTTCACGTGTCACCGTGCCCACAACGCGCCCACCCTCCTCCGTTTTGAGCGTGTCGGGCAAAGGCAGTGCCAGCAGACCACCGACCGCATCATGCTTGCAAGTCTCGATCAGGCGGTTCACCGATTCGGGCGACACCAGGCAACGCGCCGCGTCGTGCACCAAGACCCAATCCTGCGGATCAACGCCAGACTGCAGCATGGCCTGCAAGCCATTGAACACGCTTTGGGCACGGCTGGTGCCGCCGCAGGCCAGGCGCTGAAAATGGGCTGGCCAGCCTGCTTCAGCCCAAACGTGCTCATCGTCAGGCGACAAAATCACCCAGCCACTGGCCAATGCAGGCACCTGCGCCAAAGCCTGCACGGTGTGCATGACCATGGGCTGGCCCGCCACAGGCTGGTATTGCTTGGGTTGCACCGTGCCAGCACGGGTGCCCGTGCCCGCACAGGGAATGAGGGCGTGAAATCGTGTCAAGGTGGAGCAGTCGGTCATATCTTGGCATTGTAGTTTTGCGAGTCGGTGGCTTTAGCCCCGACAAATGCTTGCGCTACAGCAGACCCTGTCGGGGCTAAAGCCGCCGACCTAGCGAACACAGTGCTTATCGAGCACCACCGACCTGCTGAACGCCGCAAAGGCTCTAAAATCAAGTCCGATCGACATTTCCACACCCCCCTCCATTTCGGCGGGGGGTGTTTTGCTTTTTCCATCGCCATTGCCCATCGCCACCATGCACCTGCCCAGCCTGATTTCCGGCAAACGCTTCACCCTGCCCCGCCCCGTCGGATCGGCCGATGCCGTCTTGCTGGCCCAGCTGGCAGCGCGCGAAAAGCAAGCCGGCAAGCTCACCGCCATCGTCACCAGCGATGCCGCCGATGCCCAACGCCTCATGGACGAGCTGGTGTTTTTTGCCCCCGATCTGCGCTGCGTGATGTTCCCCGACTGGGAAACCCTGCCGTATGACACCTTCTCGCCCCACCAGGATCTGATCTCTGAGCGGCTGGCCACGCTCTGGCGCATCAAGCAACGCAACCACGCCGAGAGTGCCGACGTGGTGCTGGTGCCCGCCACCACGGCGCTGTACCGGCTGGCCCCACCGTCCTTTCTGGCGGGCTACACCTTCGAGTTCAAGGTCAAGCAAAAGCTTGACGAAGCACAGCTCAAGGCCCAGCTGACTTTGGCGGGTTACTCGCATGTGAGCCAGGTGGTCAGCCCCGGCGAATACGCGGTGCGCGGCGGCTTGATCGACCTATTCCCCATGGGCTCTTTGGTGCCTTACCGGGTGGATTTGTTTGACGACGAGATCGACAGCATCCGCACCTTCGACCCCGACAGCCAGCGCAGCCTCTACCCCGTGCCCGAGGTGCGGCTGCTGCCCGGGCGAGAGTTTCCGATGGACGAAGCGGCCCGTGCCCGCTTTCGCAGCCGCTGGCGCGAGCTGCTCGAAGGCGACCCGACCAAGAGCCGCATCTACAAGGACATGGGCAACGGCGTGGCCACCGCAGGCATCGAGTACTACCTGCCGCTGTTTTTTGAAGAAACCGCCACGGTGTTCGACTACCTCGGCGCGGGTCAAGCAGACGCGGCCACCGTGGTCCTGCACGGCGATCTGGAACCGGCCTTTCAGCGCTTTTGGCAAGACACCAAAGACCGCTACCGCCTGGTGCAGGGCGACCCCGAGCGGCCCGTGCTGCCGCCTGATGCGCTGTTTTTGAGCGCGGAGCAGTTTTACACGCTGACCAACGGCCATGCCCAGTTGGCCCTGCGCGCTGGCACCAGCGATGTGCCCGACAACACGCTGGCCCAGGCTTTGCCCGAGCTGACGGTGGTGCGCGGTGCCGAAGACCCGCTGTCGCGCTTGCAAGCGCACATCCGCAGCAGCGCCAGCCGGGTGCTGATCCTGGCCGAGAGCGATGACCGCCGAGAGAGCTTGCTCGACTTCGTGCGGTCCAGCGGCCTGACGCCGCCGGTGTTTGACAGCCTGCAAGAGTTTTTGGCCAGCGACGAAAAAGTCGGCATGGCCACCGCCGCGCTGGTCAGCGGTTTTCACTGGTTTGAGCACAGCATCGACCTGGTCACCGAAACCGAACTGTTTGCCGCAGGCCCCACAACGCGCCGCCGCAAAAAGCAGGAACAGGTCAGCGACGTTGAAGCGCTGATCAAGGACCTGAGCGAGCTGAACGTGGGCGACCCGGTGGTGCACAGCGCGCACGGCATTGGCCGCTACCGGGGCTTGGTCAACATGGACCTGGGCGAAAAAAACCCCGACGGCTCGCCCGCGCTGCAGGAGTTTTTGCACCTGGAATACGCCGACAAGGCCACGCTCTATGTGCCGGTGAGCCAGCTGCAACTGATCGGCCGCTACACCGGCGTGAGCGCCGACGAAGCGCCGCTGCACAAGCTGGGCAGTGGCCAGTGGGAAAAGGCCAAACGCCGCGCCGCCGAACAGGTGCGCGACGCCGCCGCCGAGCTGCTCAACATCTACGCCCGCCGCGCCGCGCGTGAGGGGCACCCCTTCCGCTACAGTCCGCAAGACTACGAAACCTTTGCCAACGACTTCGGCTTCGAAGAAACCGCCGACCAAAAGGCCGCCATCCACTGCGTGATCCAGGACATGATCAGCCCCCGCCCCATGGACCGCCTGGTCTGCGGCGATGTGGGCTTTGGCAAGACCGAGGTCGCGCTGCGCGCCGCCTTTGTGGCCGTGACCGGCGGCAAGCAGGTCGCCCTGCTGGCCCCCACCACGCTGCTGGCCGAGCAGCACTACCAGACGCTCAAAGACCGCTTTGCCAAATGGCCCGTCAAGGTGGCCGAAGTCTCGCGCTTTCGCTCGGGCAAAGAAGTCACCGCCGCCCTCAAAGGTATTGCCGATGGCACGGCAGACATCGTGGTCGGCACGCACAAGCTGCTGAGCGAATCCACCAAATTTCATGACCTGGGTCTGCTCATCATCGACGAAGAGCACCGCTTTGGCGTGCGCCACAAAGAGGCCATGAAAGCCCTGCGCGCCGAAGTCGACGTGCTAACGCTGACGGCCACCCCCATCCCCCGCACCATGGGCATGGCTTTGGAAGGCCTGCGCGATTTGAGCGTGATCGCGACTGCGCCGCAGCGCCGCTTGGCCATCAAGACCTTTGTGCGCAACGAGGGCACGGGCGTGATCCGCGAGGCGGTGCTGCGCGAACTCAAGCGCGGCGGCCAGTGCTACTTTTTGCACAACGAGGTCGAGACCATCGAAAACCGCAAGCAAAAGCTCGAAGAAATCCTGCCCGAAGCCCGCATCGCCGTGGCCCACGGCCAAATGCCCGAGCGCGAACTGGAGCGCGTGATGCGCGACTTTGTGGCCCAGCGCTACAACATCTTGCTGTGCTCGACCATCATCGAGACGGGCATCGACGTGCCCACGGCCAACACCATCGTGATTTCACGCGCCGACAAATTCGGCCTGGCCCAGCTGCACCAGTTGCGCGGGCGCGTGGGCCGATCACACCACCAAGCCTATGCCTATTTGATGGTGCCCGAGATCGAAGGCCTGACCAAACAGGCGGCCCAGCGGCTCGATGCGATTCAGCAGATGGAAGAACTGGGCAGCGGTTTTTACCTGGCCATGCACGACCTGGAGATTCGCGGCGCGGGCGAGGTGCTGGGCGAAAACCAGAGCGGCAACATGCTCGAAGTGGGTTTTCAGCTTTACAACGAAATGCTGTCCGAAGCGGTGCGCAGCCTCAAGGCGGGCAAAGAGCCCGATCTGCTCAACCCACTGACCGCCACCACCGACATCAACCTGCACGCCCCCGCCCTGCTCCCCAACGACTATTGCGGCGATGTGCACCTGCGCCTGAGCTTCTACAAAAAACTGGCCACCGCCAAAACCGCCGACCAGATCGACGCCCTGCTCGAAGAAATCGTGGACCGCTTTGGCAAGCTACCTCCGCAAGCGCAGACCCTGGTGGACGTGCACCGGCTGCGCGTGCTGACCCAGCCTTATGGCGTGATCAAGGTCGATGCCGCGCCGGGCGTCATCCAGATCACCTTCAAACCCAACCCGCCCGTGGACCCCATGGCCATCATCGGCCTGATCCAGAAGAACAAAAACATCAAGCTGGCGGGCAACGACAAACTGCGCATCGAACGCGAACTGCCCGACCCCAAGGCGCGTGCGCAAATGGTGCGGGATGTGCTTCGCTCATTGGGCCAGCCCAAGACCGAAACAGCCACGGCCTGAGCCCCTTCAACGATCTTCGATAATCCTGACCCATGACCACCGCCACCTCCCGCCCCAACTCATCCCCCACCGAATTTGCCCCCGGCCTCGCCATTCAAGGCTTCACAGCCCCCCTTTCGCTGTCCCAGTTCAAACTCATCGCGTTTGACATGGACTCCACGCTCATCAGCATCGAGTGCGTGGACGAGATTGCCGATGCCGTGGGCCGCAAGGCCGAGGTGGCGGCCATCACCGAAGCCGCCATGCGCGGCGAGATCACCGACTTCAAAGACAGCCTGCGCCGCCGTCTGGCGCTGCTCAAGGGCGTGACGCTGGCCGACATGGAGCGCGTCTACACCGAGCGTTTGAAGATCAACCCCGGCGCAGCCGAGCTGATCGCCGCCTGTCAGAAGGCAGGCATGAAGGTGCTGCTGGTGTCGGGCGGTTTCACCTTCTTCGCGGACCGCGTCAAGGACCGGCTGAAGATCGACTTTGCCCGCTCCAATCGACTGGAAATCGCGAGCGGTGAACTCACGGGCGGCCTGGTCATGCAAAGCTGGGGCGACATTTGCGATGGCACCGAAAAGCGCCGTACCCTGCTGGAAGTGGCTTCATTGCTGGGCATTGAGCCGCATGAATGCATCGCCATGGGCGACGGCGCGAACGATCTGCCGATGATGGGTGCCGCAGGCCTGTCGGTGGCCTACCACGCCAAACCCAAGGTGCGTGAGCAGGCCATGGTGGCGATCAACGAAGGTGGGCTGGACCGCCTGCTGGAAGTCGTCAAACCCTGACGCTGCGTAGGAGCCCACCCCGTGGGCGATTCCCCGCATGTCACCATCGCGCACAGGGCGCGCTCCTACAAATCCATCGCCCACGGGGTGGGCTCCTACACAAAGATATGGGGCACACGCCCTGCGGTCAGTTCACAGTTTGCCCACGAAATGATCGACACCCAAGGCCGAAAGTCCATCAGCGGCGCAGGGGTCGCAGCAAGTCTTTCAGGCCGTTGTGATCGATCTCCTGCATGAGCTGCAGCAAGCGGCCGACCTCGCCTTTGGGGAAACCCTCGCGGGCAAACCAGTTGAGGTAGTTGCCTGGCAAGTCAGCGATCAACACACCCTTGTGCTTGCCAAAGGGCATGGGCGTGTTAACGAGTTTCAGCAGGTCTTCTGCTTGCATGCCTACTCCCTCACGCCTTACCCCAGAGCCATTCACGCACCCGGGCATGAAAAGCATCAGGCCGCGAGATCATCACCCAATGCCCGCAAGGCAGGCCTTGCACCGCACTGCCGGGCGTGGCAACAACTGTGTCCACCCATTTTGCCGAATGAAACATGAAGGGCTTGCGCTCGCCATAGACAAACAGCAGCGGCATCGGTAATTTGATTTGAGCCGCGCCCTTGAACCCACCCGCCGTGCCGAACCACTGCATGGCATAGGGGTAGTTCATCTTGTGGGTGATGCTGGCAGGCTCGGTCGGGCAACGCAGCCAACGCGCCATGGCGCGGGTCATGCGGGTGCCCAGCTGACCGCCCAGCTTCCAAGCCAGCGCCAGCCAGACCTGATAGCCCATGACCGAGAGTTTTTCTTTCGCGCCCCAGCTGCGAAGCAAGGCGCCCGAGTTGTGGTCGCCCACGTCCACCGCCACCACGCGGGCCACGCGCTCGGGGTGGCGCATGGCAAATTCATAGCCAAAGATGCAGCCCCAGTCGTGCAGCATCAGCGTCACCGGCTTGCCCGGGCTGATGCGGTCCACGATCTGGCGCAGCAGTTGGCACATGTCGTCCAGGCTGGTGGCCGAGGGGCCGGTTTCAAAGCCCGGCAGCGTCAGGCGCGCACAGGTGGCACGGTCATGCAGCGCGACCACGGTGCCGTCCCACAAGGCACGGGTGTCGGGCCAGCCGTGCAGCATGAGGATGACCTCATCGCCCTGCCCTTGCAGCCAGACCTCGGTGCCATTGACGGTGATGCACAGTTCGGTGCCCGCAACCATGGCTCACAAAGCCTTGGCCAAACGCGCAACGCCTTCGAGGATTTTGTCTTCGCCCACGGTGGCAAAGCTCAGACGGAAGGTGGCGTGGTCGGGGTTGGCGCAGAAGAACGGTGTGCCCGGCACAAAGGCCACGCCGTTGTCGATGGCGCGTTTGGCGAACACGTTGCCGTCATTCACCTTGCCGCCAATGCCCGTCAGGCGCGCCCAGACGAACAGGCCGCCCTGGGGCTGCACAAACTCGACCGCGTCGCCCAACTCGCGGCGCAAAGCATCGCCCATGGTTTGGGCACGCTTGGCGTACACAGCGCGCACTTTGTCCAAGGTGGCAGGCATGCGACCAGCCTTCAGATATTGCGCCGCCGTGGCCTGGGCAAAGGTGCTGGTGTGCGCGTCGCTGAACTGCTTGCACATGGTGGCGCGGGCCAGCAAATCGGCGGGCGCGATCATCCAGCCCACGCGCAGGCCGGGCGACAGCACTTTGGACAGTGAGCCGCAGTGCACCAACAGCTCGCGACTGCCTGGCACGGATGCGCTCATGGCCAGCAGGCTGGGCGGTGGCGCTTCGCCAAAGTACAGATCGCCATAAGGGTCGTCTTCCACGATCAGGGTCTGGTGCTTGACGGCCATCTCCAGCACCTGTTGGCGGCGCTCGGCGCTCAGCAAGGCGCCGCTGGGGTTGCCAAAGGTGGGGATCAAATAAACAAACTTGGGCTTGTGCTCGGCGATCAGCTTTTCCAGCTCGTCGGTCTTGACGCCATGGCCGTCCACCGGGGCGCTGATGAGTTCAGCCCCGTACAAACGGAAGCACTGGATGGTGGCGAGGAATGTCGGGCCTTCCACGATCACCTTGTCACCGGGGCTGATCATGGTCTTGCCAATCAAATCCAGCGCCTGCTGGCTGCCGGTGGTCACGATCAGCTGATCAGGCGCCACGTCCTTGGCACCCTTTTGCCCCATGAAGTGGGCCAGTTGCTCGCGCAGCGGGCCATAGCCTTCGGTCGCGCCGTATTGCAGTGCCGCACCGGGGTCTTGCGCCAGGGCGGCGTTGCTGGCTTCACGAATGCCGTCCACGTCAAACATGGCGCTGTCCGGGAAGCCCCCGGCAAAGCTGATGATGCCGGGTTTGCCCAGGAGCTTGAACAGCTCACGGATGGCGGAGGTTTCGACGTTGTTCAGGCGGTCTGCGAACTGCAAAGGCATGGTGTATCTTCCGTGTTGACTTGGCCGACATTTTGCCAACATCCCGAACACCATGAATTCAGCACAGATCGAATCTTTTTTTGCTACCCTGCAAGCCGCCAACCCCATGCCCGTGACCGAGCTGGAATACACCAGCGTGTTCGAGCTGCTGGCCGCCGTGCTGCTGTCGGCCCAGGCCACCGATGTGGGCGTGAACAAGGCCACGCGCAAACTGTTCCCGGTGGCGGGCACGCCGCAAAAAATCCTGGACCTGGGATTGGAAGGGCTGGAGGGCTACATCAAAACCATTGGCCTGTACCGCAGCAAAGCCAAACACCTGATGCAAACCTGCCGCATTCTGGTGGAACAACACGGCGGCAAAGTGCCCGGCACGCGTGAGGAATTGGAGGCCCTGCCCGGCGTGGGCCGCAAAACCGCCAATGTGGTGCTCAACGTGGCCTTTGGCCAGCCCACCATGGCGGTGGACACACACATCTTCCGCCTGGGCAACCGCACCGGGCTGGCACCGGGCAAAACCCCCCTCGAAGTGGAGCAAAAGCTGCTCAAACGCATTCCGGCCCAGTACATGGTCGATGCCCACCATTGGCTGATCCTGCATGGGCGCTATGTCTGCCAGGCCCGCAAACCGCAATGCCCGCAATGCGCGGTGGCGGCTTACTGCGACTTCAAGCCCAAAACGACTTGAAAACCCCTTGCCCTTCAGCGTACTTTGGTGCTCGCATTAGCCTCTTGGGTGGCTCTGTCGGCGGGTAAAATCCCTCCTGTGAAAATGGCCGCTTCAAGTGGCCCTTGCCCTGACCGGCACACCCCTTCCGCTTGCAAGACCGTCACCTGACGCGGGCACACCGCCCAAGCTTCTTGAAAGCGGCCAGCTTTGCCATTCGATTCCAACCCGACACGTCCATGACGCGAGCCCTGCCGCGTGCCCACCTCCACAGTTCCAAGCTTGTGCGTTTTCTCACCGAAAACGCCATGCTCGATGCTGTCCAGGCCACGGAAGATGTCGGCCAGAAACTGGGCGACTGGCTGGACTTTCGCCAGGCCATTGCCCTGCACGGCTTGCTCAACCCCGAGCCACAGGCTGAGCAGCCCTTGCCCGCACACCAGCGCCGCGCTGGCGTGATGACGCCCGAGGCCTTGACACGGCACGTCGACAAAGTCAAAGCCGCGCTTGAACAATCCATCGCTCAAGGCGCCCCCTCGGGCACGGGCCTCGCGCGCATCGAGATGCCACCGGCCACACTCGATGAGCAAGAGCCCAAGATCGCGTTTGAGCCCTACCGGCGGTTTTACGCGGCACACCAGCGTCAGATGGAAACCCAGGTGCGTACCCTGCGCGCGCAATTGCGCGGGCAACTGGCCAAAAGCACAGCGGCCTTGCAGCAACTGGCGGCACTGGACGCCAACTTTGAAAACATCCTCGGCGAACGCGAAGCGATGCTCCTGGGCAAAGTGCCCAAGCTGCTCGAAAAGCGTTTTTCGCAAGCCCTCAGACAACACCTCAAAAAGCAGGCCGAAGCCAGCGCCGAAGACGCCAATGCGCCACGCCTGAAGCCCGATGCCTGGCTCTTGCCATGGCGCCAGCAATTGCGCACCGCCTTGCTGGCTGAGCTGGACACCCGGCTGCAACCGGCCCTGGGCCTGCTTGAAGCATTCAACCAAGAAAGTACGTCTCCCCCATGAACCGTCTGAGTCGACATTCGTTCCTGATCGCCTTCGCGCTTGGCGCCCTGGCCGTTCTGTGGGTCGCGGCCGCTGTGGCCAGCAGCCACTTCCTGGTGCTGGTGATGACCGCCGTCATTGGCGCGGTCTATGTGTTTGCCGCACTGGAATTGCGCCATTACCGCCAAGCCACCCAAGCACTGAACCAGGCCCTGAGCGACATCCCTGCCGACCTGCAAAACCTGAGCGACTGGCTGATCACCCTGCCTGCCTCTTTGCAAAACGCGGTGCGCCAGCGTGTCGAAGGCGAACGCCAAGGCTTGCCCGGCCCGGCGCTCACGCCCTACCTGGTGGGCCTGCTGGTCATGCTGGGCATGTTGGGCACCTTTTTGGGCATGGTGGTCACGCTCAATGGTGCGGTTTTCGCGCTCGAAGGCTCCAGCAACGTGGCGGGCATCCGCGCGGCGTTTTCAGAACCCATCAAGGGCCTGGGCCTGGCCTTTGGCACCTCGGTGGCCGGTGTAGCCACCTCGGCCATGCTCGGCCTGATGAGCAGCTTGGCGCGCCGCGAACGCGCACAAGCGAGCCAAACACTGGACAGCTGCATCGCCAGCAGCCTGCGCGGCTTCTCGCTCACGCACCAGCGCCAGGAAACCTTCAAGGCCTTGCAGCAACAATCGAAAGCCCTGCCCCAAGTGGTCGCGCAGCTGCAAGCCATGATGGTGCAAATGGCCCAGACCAGCGAACAGATCAACGCACAGCTGGTGGCCAACCAGCAAAGCTTCCACCAGGAAGTGCACACGGCTTACACGGGCCTCGCGCAATCGGTGGACCAATCGCTGCGGACCAGCCTCAGCCAGAGCATGCAAGTGGCCAGCGACGGCATACGCCCCGTGGTGCAGGCGACCATGACGCACATGGCCGAACAGGCCGAGCGCATGAACGACAAACTCTTGCAAAACACCCAGCAACAGCTGGCCGAGCTCAATGCGCAGTTCAGCACCACCGCTGCGGGCGTGGCACAGACCTACAGCACGGCGCTGGCCCAACACGAGGCCAGCAGCACCGGCATGCTCGAACGCGTGGGCAAGACGCTCGACGGCTTCAGCCAAACTTTTGAGCAACGCAGCCAAGCCCTGCTGGCCCAAATGCAAACCGCCCAAACCGAGCAGCAAACCCTGCAAGGCAGCGCCGACCAGCAGCGCCTGGAGGCCTGGACAGCCTCGCTCGAAAGCATGGCCGCATCGCTGGCCAGCCAATGGCAAAACTCAGGCAGCCAAACCCTGGCCCAGCAACAAGCCATTTGCGACACGCTCACACACACCGCACAAGCCATCACCACGCAGGTGCAAAGCCAGGCCAGCCAAACCCTGGCCGACATCCAGCGCGTGCAGACCGCGCAAGCGAGCCAGGACAAGCAACGGCTGGAGGCCTGGACAACAGCGCTGGACGCCATGGCCGTCTCTTTGCAAACCCAATGGCAAAGTGCGGGCGATAAGACGCTGGCGCAACAGCAGCAAATTTGCGACACGCTCACACACACCGCAATGCAGGTCACAGAGCGGGTGCAAGCCCAAACCACCCAGACACTGGCCGACATCCAGCGTGTGCACAGCGACCGCGAGGCCGCAGACCAAGTGCGTCTGGACGCCTTCAAGACCTCACTGGAAAGCACCGCCACCACGCTCGGCCAGCAATGGCAGGCATCGGGCGTGCAAACACTGGCGCAGCAGCAAGCCATCTGTGACACCCTGACCCAGACCGCCCAAGCGATCACGACACACACCCAGACACAGGCCAAGCAAACGCTGGCCGAAGTCACCCGCCTCATGGCCAGCAGCGAAGAGCTGATGCGTGCACGCATCGCCTCAGAAGCGCAATGGGCAGCGCAGCACACCGAGCGCTCTGAAGAGCTCAGCGCCTTGCTGCGCAACGAGCTGTCGGCCCTGCGCGAGGCAGAAGACGCGCGCGGCCAGGCCGCCGTGGCCCGCTTGAGCGAGTTGCAAACCGCCGTGACCGCGCACCTGACCACCTTGGGCACCGCACTGGAAGACCCAATCGCCCGCCTGATCGAAACCGCCTCGCAAGCCCCCAAGGCCGCCGCCGAAGTGATTGGCCAGCTGCGCCAGGAAATCTCGGTCAGCGTGGCACGCGACAACGCCCTGCTCGAAGAGCGCACCCGCATCATGGACACGCTCAGCCATTTGCTGGACGCCATCAACCATGCATCGACCGAACAACGCAGCGTGATCGACAACCTGGTCAGCTCATCGGCCGCCACCTTGAACCAGGCCAACAGCCAGTTCATCGACCATGTGCGCAGCGAGTCGGCCAAGCTGGGCGACATCGCCGCGCAAGTGACCGCCAGCGCGGTGGACGTGGCCAGCCTGGGCGAGACCTTCGCCTTTGCGGTGCGCTCGTTCAACGAGACCAACGAAAAGCTCATGGGCAACCTGCAACGCATCGAGCAGGCCATCGACAAGTCGATGACCCGCAGCGACGAGCAACTGGCCTACTACGTGGCCCAGGCCCGCGAGATCATCGACCTGAGCATCACCTCGCAAAAAGACGTGCTGGAAACGCTGCAAAGTCGCGCAACCCCAGCCCATGAGGGAGCCGTTTGATGCTGGACAACGACGCAGACGTCGAGTCCAGCGCGCCGGTCTGGATCTCGTTTGCCGATCTGATGACCGGCCTGCTGGGTGCTTTTGTGCTCTTGCTGGTGGGCGTCATGGCCACGCAGCTGGACATGGCCTCCAAGCTCGAAAACGAAGTGCAAAAGCGCCAGATCGAAGAACAAAAGCGCATGTCGCTTGAAAAAGCGCTGGCCATTCCTCTGGCAAGCGGCCGCATCACCTTGAACAATGGCCGCATCGGCATCAGTGGCAAGCTGCTGTTCGAGCTGAACTCCGACAAGCTCGAACCCGAAGGTCGCAAGCTGCTCAAAAGCCTGGTGGTGCCGCTGCGCAGCTACCTGCAAACGCGTGACGAAATGCTGATGGTCAGTGGCTTCACCGATGACCAGTCCATCAAGAGCCGCAACCGCCAATTCGAAGACAACTGGGAGCTGTCGGCCCAGCGCGCTTTGACGGTGACACGCACCCTGATCGAAGAAGGCATGCCCTCGTCCATGCTGTTTGCCGCCGCCTTTGGGCAAGAACAAGCACTGGTGGCCAACACCAACGAGAAAGCCCGCGCCCAGAACCGCCGTGTGGAAATGGCCCCGGTGCCCAAATCCTCGAACGCCAGCAAGCCATGAGCGAAGCCTCGTCCGAACTTTCAGCGTCCGAGCTTTCAACCCCCAACGGTGCCCCCGTGGCGCTGCTGGAGTCCCTGCGCATGGCCGGGGCTGCACGCTTGGATGCGGTGGGCTGGCATTACATCGAGGCGCTGGCCAAGCGCTCTGGCGAACACAGCGGGCCTGCACAAGCACTGCTGAACGAGAAACTGAACAAGGCCTTGCTGCAATTCAAGAGCAGGCTGGACGCGGCACCCCCATCGTCCGGCGCCGCGCAGCAAGCGCCCTCGCCTTTGGCGGCATTGCTCAGAGACATGGCGCTGCATGCCCCTGTGGTGCAAGGCGGCTTGACCGCCCCGCCAGGGCCTGCCTTGAAAACCACCGCCTGGCGCGCAGAAAGCCCCAAAGTCCAGCAGTTCAAAAAACAGCTGAGCCAGATCAGTGTGCAAAAACAGGTCAGGCAAGCCATGGCCCAAGCGCCCCAAAACGCGGGCCCGATCAACTCCCACATGTTGGCCTTGCGCTCACTGGGCCTGATGCGCGATGCCTCAACGGACTACCTCAACCGCTTCATGGGCTATGTGGACACCTTGTTGTGCCTGGAGGAATCGGGCACCGGCAAGCCCGCGCCCAAGAAATCCGCACCAGCTCAAAAGTCGCCACGGAAATAAGCCCATCGCAGATGCGCCAGAATCAGACTGGCTGCGGCCAAACCCACACCGGGTGGCTGTGAGTGAGCGCCCTGACAAATCAACGGGACCGGCGCACAATGACCTGATCATCACTGGGGCCTCACATGCGCCACATCCTGTCTAACCACCGTGCCAACCTCTCGACCATCGCCACATGGGCCATGTTCAGCCGGGGACTGGCGCCCGAGTTTTCTCATGCCGTACAGCGGCAGGTGACCTCGCTCAAAGGCCCTGCCGTCGATGACGACGACAGCATCGTCGATCTGACCGCTTTGCTGTGGTGCTCCATCGACAACGACGACTCACGCGATTTGGACCAGCTGAGCGTCATCGAGCCGCTGCACCAAGGCCAGATCAAGGTCTATGTGGCGATTGCCGATGTCGATGCGCTGGTAAAAAAGGGCTCGCCCATCGATGAACATGCCCAACAGAACACCACCTCGGTCTACACCTCGGCCCTGGTCTTTCCGATGCTGCCCGAGCGCCTTTGCACCGATTGGACATCGCTCAACCAGGATGAAGACCGCATCGCGCTGGTGATCGAGATGGTGTTCAGCGAGGACGGCATATTGATGGGCTCGTCCATCTACCGGGCTCGCGTGCGCAACAAAGCGCAATTGGCTTACGACGCTGTCTCGGCATGGATCGACAAGGAAGGCGATTTGCCTGAGCCCGCACGCCGCGTCAAAGGCATGAACACCCAGCTGCGCCTGCAAGACGAATTGGCTCAAAAGTTGCGGGTCTTGCGCCGTGCAGAAGGCTCATTGGAGTTTGAAACCTTCCAGCCCAAAGCCTTGTTTGACGGTGACCGCATCACCGACATCCAGCAGCAGCCGCAAAACCGTGCCCGCCAGTTGATCGAGGAATTCATGATCGCCACCAATGGCTGCACCGCTCGCTTTTTGGCCGCCCATGGTTGCGCCTCGCTGCGCCGCGTGGTCCGTTCACCAGAGCGCTGGCTGCGCATTGTGGAAGTGGCTGAGGAATACGGTGCCACATTGCCGCATGAGCCCGATGGCCAAGCTCTGGAAGCCTTTTTGGCCAGGCAGCATAAAAAAGACCCGCTGCGCTTTCCCGACCTCTCTTTGGTCATTGTGAAACTCATGGGCTCGGGCGAGTACGTGGTGGAACGCCCAGGCCATGCGCCCATCGGTCATTTCGGCTTGGCCGTGCACGATTACATGCATTCAACCGCCCCCAATCGGCGCTTTCCGGACCTGATCACGCAGCGCTTGATCAAATCGGTGCTGGCGGGCAGCAGACGGCCTTATTCGTTTGACGAGCTGGCCGACCTGGCCGCCCATTGCACCGCGCAGGAAGATGCAGCCCAAAAAGTGGAACGCCAGGTGCGCAAGTCCGAAGCCGCGCTGTTGTTGCATTCGCGCATTGGTCAACGCTTCAACGGTGTGATCACAGGGATCAGTGACCAAGGCACATGGGTGCGCATCTTTGAACCACCGGCTGAAGGTCGGCTCACGGGGATGCTGCCACCGCTGCGCGTTGGGCAGACGGTGAACGTCAAATTGGTGTCCACCTCGGTCGAGCGCGGGTTCATCGATTTTGTCTGGGTGCACTAAACAGCGCGAGGCCCCAACATGACCGAGGGCTGCAACCACGCATCGAGTTCAGCCCGAGTGGCATAGCCCAGCGAGAGTGCAGCCTCGGTGAGTGAGGTGTCCTGCTCAAAGGCCCGCTTGGCAATTTGCGCTGCCCGGTCATAACCCATGTGGGGCACCAATGCGGTCACCAGCATCAGTGAGCGCTCCAGGTGCTCATGGATGCGCGGCACGTTCGCCTCGATCCCCCGCACGCAATAACGCTCAAAGCTGCGCATGCCATCGCCCAGCAATCGGATGCTCTGCAACAGGTTGTGCGCCAGCAAGGGCTTGTACACATTGAGCTCGAAATGGCCCGAAGCGGCCCCGATGCCGATGGCCACATCGTTGCCCATGACCTGAGCGCACAGCATGGTCAAGGCTTCGCACTGGGTGGGATTGACCTTGCCCGGCATGATGGAGCTGCCGGGTTCGTTTTCCGGGATCGTGATTTCCCCCAACCCCGACCGTGGCCCCGAAGACAGCCAGCGGATGTCGTTGGCCATCTTGGTCAACGCCACGGCCAGTGTTTTGAGCTGGCCATGCGTGGCCACCAGCGCATCGTGCGCGGCCAAGGCGGCAAACTTGTTGTCAGCGCTTGTGAAAGGCATGCCATGGCGGCTTGCCAGTTCAGCGGCCACGCGTTGGCCAAATTCCGGATGGGTGTTCAAACCCGTGCCCACCGCTGTGCCGCCAATGGCCAGCGGGAAAAGCCAGGTCAACGCCTGCTGAAGCCAAGTCCGAGCCTGAGCCAGTTGGGCCACATAGCCTGAAAACTCCTGGTCAAGGCCGATGGGGGTGGCGTCTTGCAGGTGCGTGCGTCCCAGTTTGACAATGCCCGAGAAAGCCTGCGACCGCGCCAGCAAACTCGCCTGCAAAACGTCCAGCGCAGGCAGCACGTGCAGCGACAAACCCGAAGCCGCTGCCACATGCATGGCCGTTGGGAACACATCGTTGGACGATTGCCCGAGGTTGACCTCGTCGTTGGGATGAACACGTCTGTGCTGGCCGCGCGGCCCGCCCAGGTGCTCCGAAGCGCGGTTGGCGAGCACCTCGTTCATGTTCATGTGGGTCTGCGTGCCCGAGCCCGTTTGCCAAAGCGACAAGGGGAACTCCTCGGCGTGTTGACCGGCCATCACCTCTTGAGCCGCTGCCACGATGGCGCGCGCCTTTGGCTCTGGCAACAGCCCCAAATCCCCATTGACCTGCGCGCAAGCACGCTTGACCGAGGCCAGCGCATGGATCAGCTGCACCGGCATGCGCTCGGTGGAAATATCGAAATGGCTCAAGGCACGTTGTGTCTGCGCGCCCCACAAACGCGATGCATCCACCCGCACGGACCCCATGGCGTCGAACTCTTCTCGGTGATGGCCCATACACGCTGCTCCGACTTGTTACCCACGCGATCAGCATAGCGCCCAAGCGGGCACCACAACACATCAAGCCGGAAAAAGCTTGTTGGCCGTTTTTGCAATCAGCATGCCCTGATGGCGTGCGCCGTCCAGTTCGAGGGCGCTGGGCGGGCGTTGACCTTTGTCGCCCGCGATCGTGGTGGCCCCGTAGGGACTGCCCCCCACAATTTCGTCGAGGCTCATTTGCCCCTGATGGCTGTAAGGCAGGCCCACAATGACCATGCCAAAGTGCATCAGGTTGGTGATGATGGAAAACAGCGTCACTTCCTGACCGCCATGCTGGGTCGCTGTCGATGTGAATGCACCACCCACCTTGCCATGCAAGGCCCCGCGAGCCCAAAGACCACCGGCCTGATCCAGGAAACTGGCCATCTGCGACGGCATGCGGCCAAAACGCGTGGGCGCCCCCACAATGATGGCGTCGTAGTTTTCCAGCTCGGCCACGGTGGCCACCGGCGCGGTCTGATCCAGCTTGAAATGGGCGCTTTGGGCTATCGCGGGAGGCACGGTCTCGGGCACCCGCTTCAAATCCACCTGGGCCCCTGCAGAGCGGGCGCCTTCGGCCATGGCCTGGGCCAAGGTCTCGATGTGACCGTATGTGGAATAGTAAAGAACCAGAACTTTGGACATGAGAACTCCTGAATTGAATAGCGCCTGCCAGGGCACCATCATGGGTCAGTTGTTCGTGTGCATCTGTCCTTCAGCACACACATGAGAGACAGCAGGCCCACACACCTGCTGCAGTCCTGTGGACGAATCAGCGACCCAATTGCGCCAAGGCCGCCTGCAGGCCGGCCAGGCCGCCCACGCGTTGGTCGTTGATGAAAATCTGGGGCATCTGGCGCACCGAGGGACCGCATTTTTCGTAGAACGCCATGCGCTCTTCTTCGCTGTCGATCTTGACTTCTTCAAAAGCCAGTGACTTCGTTTTGAGCACCATCTTGGCGGACTCGCATTGGGGGCATGCGGACTTGGAGTAAACGACGATTTTGAGTTCCATGGACCAGATTCTAGCGGTCACTCAAAGCGCCACCAAGCGGGCCAAGACCTGTGGCTCAAAGTGCTGCTCGATGAAGTCGGCCAGCCCGTCAAACACCGTCTCCAGGGTGGGTGCTTGCGTGCCAAACACGGCTTGCAGCACAGCCGGGCACTCGAACAAACCGTGCAGGTAAGTGCCCAGCACCTGCCCATCACCGCTTTGCCAAGCCAGACCGGGCATGACTTCGTGCAGCACCGCCCCGCCCGTCAGCATGGCGCTGTGACCCTGGGTCTGGCCGTGGTGGATTTCATAGCCCGCCACATCGACCCCGCTCAGGGCCGACCATGCGCCGTGCACCTGACCGAAGGTCGCCCGGGTTTTCATGACGGTCTTGTCTTGTGCAAACTGGGTGACCAGGGGCAGCAAACCCAGACCGGGCGCGTTGCCATCGATGCCGTGTGTGTCGATCAGCGCTTCACCCAGCATCTGCAAGCCCCCGCAAATGCCGAGCACCGCCCCACCTTGAGCGGCATGGCGGGCCACGGCGGCATCCAGCCCTTGCTGACGCAACCAGGCCAGATCGCTGCTGGTGTGTTTGCTGCCAGGCAGGATCACCCAGTCGCCCGCATGCAGGCCCGCCAGATCCGCCGGGCTGCGGGCCCACAGCAGGCGCAGACCGGGCACGTTCTTGAGCGCCTGGAACTCGTCGAGGTTGCTGATGCGCGGGTAAGCGATCACGGCGACCGTCTTGGTCACAGCGCCATGGGCCCGACTGCGGTCATCGAAAACACCATCCTCTTCGGGCAAGCCGTGCTGCCACCACATGGGCAGCACCGCCACGGTGGGCACGCCTGTCAGTTGCTCCAGCATCTCGGGGGCCGGAGCCAGCAAGCTCGCATCGCCACGGAATTTGTTGAGCACAAAGCCCTGGATGCGCTGCTGGTCTTCGGGCGGCAACAGCGCCCAAGTGCCATACAGGTGGGCAAAGGCGCCACCTTTGTCGATGTCGGTCACCAGCAGGCAACGGGCCTGGGCATGGCGCGCCACGCGCAGGTTGACGATGTCACTGTGCATGAGGTTGATCTCGGCGGGCGAGCCTGCGTCTTCGATCACCACCACATCGTTTTCAGCGATCAGTTCATCGAGCGCCACCGCAATGGCTGGCCAGACTTTGTCGCTGCGTTCGTGCCAAGGGGTTTGGCTCAAGGCTTCGTTCACCTCGCCCAGCAGCACGACCTGGCTGCGCGTGTCGGCCTCGGGCTTGAGCAACAGCGGGTTCATGCGCACCTCGGGCTCGGCCCGAGCGGCCAGCGCCTGGAAGTATTGCGCACTGCCAATCTCGCCCAGGCCATGGTGCGAGTCCACCACGCGGGCGTTGTTGCTCATGTTTTGCGCTTTGAAGGGCGCGACCTTCAAACCCTGGCGGGCATAGTGACGGCACAAGGCCGTGACCAGCCAGCTTTTGCCCGCACCGCTGGAGGTGCCCAGCACCATGATGCAACGCGCTGTCATGCGATGCGGGGCAAGACGACGCATTGGCCGTCCAGCGCATGGATGCGGATGCGGTGGTTGAACACCGATTCGATGGCTGCATGGGTGGCCAGGTCGCTGCAAGCGCCGTGGTGGCGCACGCGGCCCTCGTCCAGAACAATGACTTCGTCGGCATGCAAAGCCATGCCGATCTCGTGCAGCACGCTCACCACCGTGGTGCCTTGGGCGATCAGGCAATGCACCTGCTCCAGCCAGTCCACCTGGTGCGGCGGGTCGAGGTTGGCCAGGGGCTCGTCCATCAGCATCACCGGCGCATTGCCCGCCATGGCGCGCGCCAGCAGCACGCGTTGGCGCTCGCCGCCCGACAGTTCACCCAATGTGCGCTCACGCCAGTCCCAGGCCTGCGTGGCCTTGAGGGCAGCTTCCACCATCTGGGTGTCTTGATCGGTGGGCGCGCCCAGCCAACCCTGGTGCGGCAGGCGGCCCAGCATGGCCACATCCCACACGCGCAAATCCATCGTGCTGGCTTCACCCTGCCCCAGCCAGGACAGTTGCAGCGCACGCTCACGGCCTGACAGCGTCTCGATCGACTGCCCTTGCCAAAGCACCTGACCCGTGTGGGGCAGCAGGCCCGCCAGCGCCTTGAGCAAGGTGGACTTGCCCGCGCCATTGGGGCCGACCACACAAGTCCAGCGGCCCGCCTGGATGTGCAGGTCGATGCCCTTGAGCACAGGACGGCCGCCGAGCTGCACCCGCAAGTCACGGGTGTGCAAAGCAGGGTTGGGGGGCAAGGCGTTCATCGCGCACCTCCCGAACCCCGGTAAACCCGCCACAGCAGGTAACCGCCACCCAGCACCGCCGTCAGCACGCCCACAGGCAACTCTTGCGGGGCAAACAGCACGCGGGCCATCACATCGGCCAAGGCCAGCAAGGCCCCGCCCATGAGGGCCGCCAGGCACACATGCCAGGCATGGGTGCTGCGCACCAAAGTGCGCACCAAGTGCGGCGCAGCCAAGCCCACAAAGGCCACCAAACCGATGTGCGCCACGGCCGCCCCTGTGGCCAGTGAGATCACGCCCACCAACACCAGCCGCGCCCAACGCAAGGGCACGCCCAGGCTTTGCGCCGTGGCTTCGCCCAGCGTCAAGGCGTCCAGCACACGGGCAAACACCCAGGCCAAGACCACGCCCACGACCAGCACCGAGGCCATGGTGGCGCAGGCCGTCCAGCTCACAAAAGCGGTCGATCCCAGCATGAAGCCCTGCATGGCCTGCTGCACCTGAGGCTGCAGCAAAGACATCATCGACGTCACGGCGCCCAGCACCACACCGACCACCACACCCGCCAACAAAAGGCGAAGGGTCTGCTGCACGCCTCGCGCCAAAACCAAGGTCAAGAGCACGGCCAGAACCGCGCCCACAAAGGCGGCACCTGTCAGGCCCAGGCCCATCCACCCGTTCATGGCCCAGGCACTGCCGCCCAACAAGCTCCAATAAGTGCCCACGCCCAGCGAGGCACCCGAGGCACTGCCCAACAAATACGGATCGGCCAGTGGGTTGCGAAACAGCCCCTGCGCCACTGCACCGGCCAGCCCCAGCAAGCCCCCGCCCAGCCAGGCCCCCAGGCTGCGCGGCAAGCGAATGTCCAACACGATCTGCCGCGAAACGGCATCGTCCGCCGACAGCCACCAGGCCTGCCAGCCCTGACTGCCCGCCGCTGTGCCCAGCAGCACCGTGGCTGCGCCCAGCACCATCAAAAACCAGGCCCAGCGCAGCGCGTGTGTGGAAGGGTTCATCGCACGGCCCCTTGGCTTGTGCCTGCTGCGCGGTTCAGGCATTCGGCCATGAGCCGGGCGCCTTCGGCCATGCGGGGTCCGGCTCGCACCAGCATGTCGGCCTCGCCCGGCTTGAACACGCAAATGCGCTGCGCCTGAATCGCCCGCAAGGCCACCCACCCCGGGCGCTGCACCATGCTGGCGCGGCTGCTGTCGCCCGCCATGATCACATCGGGTTGCGCACGCACGACGAATTCGGGGTTGACCTGCGGAAACGGCCCCATCGAGGCGGGCAGGATGTTGGCCACCCCCATGCGCGTGAGCGTCTCGCCAATGAAGGACGATGCGCTGGCACCGTAGGGTGTGGGGCTGACTTCGAAATACACTTTTTGTTGCCGCGCCTGCGGACTGAGCGACTGCACCGCCGCTTGCACACCGGCCTGGATCTCGCGCCAGACCCGCTCACTGTCGGTCTCGGGCATGAACAAGGCCTCGGCCACGGTGCGCAACACCCGCTGCACATCGGCATGGGTGCGGGGCTCCAAGCGCAGAACTTTCAGGCCCAGTGCCTCCAGACGTTCAACGCCTCGGGTGGAGCCTGCGGCCAACACCAAATCGGGCTTGAGGGCCACGATGCTTTCGATGTTAGGGTCCAGGCCACCGCCCACACGGGGCAAGGCCTTGAGGGATTCAGGCCAGTTGGAATAACGGTCGAGCCCAACCAAACGCGGGCAGGCACCCAGCGCGCACACGGTTTCCGTCAAGGAGGGCAAGAGGCTGACGATGCGTTGCGGCACTTGAGCGATCTCGACTTTTTGCAGGCCATCGCCTTGCACCGTGAGCGCATGGGCCTGCAGAGCCAGCCCGCACAAGAGCAACACCAGGCCACGAAGGGCGTCACGCATATTGCGCCTCCCACTGGCACATGATCCGGTGCAATTGCGCCACCCCATCGGTCAGCGCCGCAGGGCCGGGTTGCAAGATGTCGGCCGATTTGATTTCAAACAGCTGCCCGTTGCGCACCGCAGGCACGTCTTGCCAGCCAGGGCGTGCTGCGACCTTTTCGGGTCGGAATTTCTTGCCGCACCACGAACCAATGATGATGTCCGGCGCCCGGTCGATGATGGTCTGCGCGTCGGCAATGATGCGGTCACGGCCCATGGCTTGCACCGCCAGCTCGGGGAACACATCGTCACCGCCTGCGATGCCCATCAACTCCGACACCCAGCGGATGCCGCTGATGTGGGGCTCGTCCCACTCTTCAAAAAATACTTTCGGTCGGCGTTTGAAGCTCGCCGCCTTGTGCGCGATGACATCCAGCTCAGCACGCATGGCGGCCAACCTTTGCAAGCCCTGCTCGGCTTGTCCCACCATCGCCGCGACCTGGTAGAGCATCGAGAAAATCTCGTCAACGCTGCGCTGGTTGAAGATGGTGACCTGCACACCAGCCTTGATGAGCAAAGCCGCAATGTCGGCCTGCAGGTCCGAAAAACCAAAAACACAATCGGGCTTGAGCGCCAGGATCTTGTCGATCTTGGCGCTCAAAAAAGCACTGACCTTGGGCTTTTCATCCCGGGCACGGCGCGGGCGCACCGTGTAGCCCGAAATGCCCACAATCCGCTGCTCCTGCCCCAGCAGATACAACCACTCCGTGGCCTCTTCGGTGAGGCACACGATGCGTTGGGGAGCAAGCGCAGCGGGGTTCATGCTTAAAAACGATAGCGAGCCATGAAGGTCACAGATCGACCTGGATCGGGATACACAGAATACCCATCTGTCGTCGTCGCGTAGGAGTAGTATTTTTTATCCGTCAGATTTCGCACGACTGCCGACAGATCCCAAGAGCCGATGCGGTATCCATAGCGCAAATCCAGCAAGGCATAGGAAGGCATGCTTTGCTCATTGACGAAATCACCTGCGATATATTGGCGACCCACATACATCCAGCCCAGGCTGATCTTGTGATCGGTCACCGGTGTCCATTCGGCGCGCAAGCTGGCAACCTGCCTGGCCGCAAGCGGCAAATACTTGCCTGCATTGGCACCGCGCTCCATGGTCGATTGGCGCAAGCCCAAGGACCCCATCACATTCACTTGCGGATGGACCGCCTGCTGGGCATAGATATCTGCGCCTTGGCGGCGTGTTTCATCCAAATTGATATTGCCGTATTGCAATGGGTCATAAACAATTTCATTGCGCAAAGCCGTTCGGTACAGACGGACACCGGCACTGCGCTTGGAAGAATCCATGTATTTCCAGCCTATTTCACGTGTGCGGTCTGTCTGCGGCAGCAAGTTGATGGCCCCATTCATATCGTAGGCAGGAGATGTGAACTCATCCAGATTGGGAACCCGATAGCTTTTGGCGTAACGCGCATACACCGACTGATTGGCAGTCAAACTTTTAGACAACCCAAAGTCCCAGGCTTGCAAACGTTCATCCAATTGACTGTCAACGCCAGCGAAAAACTGATGGCGTTTGAACGATTCTTCACGCCAACCTGCACTCAAGCGAATACCGGATGTGTTGAAGTCCATTTCATTTCGGACATAAAAACTATGCGCATTGGAGTCCAGCAATACGGTTCCCCAATTGGGCTGCGTTGGATAAAGGCGGGACTGGTCCCATTTGGTCGAATCCATGCCCACAATCAATTGATTGGAGATACCTTCCCATTGGTACGCATTTCTGGCCGACAAGCCTAAATAGTTTGAACTTGTATCAAAGGTCAAAGGCACGCGCGAGCCATATTGAACGGCAATGGCATCGTAAAAACGGTTTTTGCGCGCCGCATCGACTCTCAACACCACGGGGCCAACATCGGCCTCGGCAAAGATGGCATAACGCTCCAAATTCATTTTCATTTGGGTGTCATTGGCAAGTGACAACGCCTGCGCCTGACGTGGATTGGTTTTGAACTCATCCTGTGTCAGTGCACCAGCTGTCTTGGCCTGCATATCTTCACGAGACACATTCATGCCCCAGCGAACACCCTCTGCTGCGCCTTTCAAACTCAATTGACCGCTTCGGGTATGACTTTGTGAGTGATCACGGTACCCATCAGAACGGGTATCCACACCCGCAACATTCAACTCCAATGTTTCAAACGATTTAGAAACATTCGCACGCAGCTCTTTCGCACCAAAGCTGCCAAGTGCCACAGAAACCGAACCATTCTGAGCATTCTTGGAGCGGCCCGTGCTGGCACGCGTGATGATGTTGATCACCCCGGCAGTGGCACCTTCTCCGTACAACACATTGGCTGAGCCACGCTGAATTTCGATGCGTTCGACGTTTTCAACAGGAATGGAAGAAATACGAACTTCGCTTTGGTCCGCCTCTCGCAATGGAATGCCATCCACCACAATCACGGTGTTGCTTGAGGCGGTATCCCCAAAACCACCCAAATCAAGGCTGTATTCCGAACCACCAAACAAACTGGGGGAACCAATCACACCCGCCAACTTCATCACCGCTTCATTGACCGTCGCGACACCTGATTCCTGGATTTGCTCACGCGTGATGACCATCACTTGCGCAGCAATTTTCAAATTTTCCTGAGCCTGACGGGCTCCTGTAATGACCACATCCGGGTTATCAGCGCGAATTTCAAGGGGGTGTTCTGCGGCGTGTGCATTGACACCGACCATGCCACTCAAACAGACGGACGCCAAGGCCATATGACCCATGCGCTTTTGCGCAATCAAATTTTTCATGAAAAACAAACAAGTCAAAGCGCCCTCACCGCCTTCCCCGACAGTGCATGGGCTTTACAACATGTCTTGCGACAGGTCACCTTGTTGGCCGGTATCCGGGCTGACAGAGCGACCTTCATCACCTTCCCGACAACCTGTTTCAGGGCCATCAGTGGTTTGAGATGAAAGCGGAGTCTTCACGCGAATGAAGACCCGTCTGCTTACCGTTGCGGGGGCAGCGCAGGTTAGGTCGGCCGTGGTGGCTTTTCCCTCCTGCTTCCCGTTGAACTGCGGGCCGTGAACCGGCTTCGCGAGCACCAACTGGGGTCTATTTTAGACGCCAAGCTGTCTGCCAGCCTACAGGGGTGGCCAAGGCCTACAATGGGGCCAATTTTGATAACTTGATTGCCATGGCCCAACCCGACACCATCGATCAGATTGCCGAGCGTGTGGATCACTTGTTGCTCCGTCATGAAGAGTTGCAACGCACACATGTTTTGCTGACCCAACAGGTTCAGGCGCTCACGCTGGAGCGTGACCAGCTCAAGTCCCGCCTGTCGGCTGCCCGGGCCCGTGTGGATTCGCTGATCGAGCGCTTGCCGCAGGCATCTGCTTCCGCTACGCCAGAGGCTTCCCAATGAGCGCCAAACAAATCGAAGTCCAGATCATGGGCCAAAGTTACATCCTGGGCTGCCCCGAGGGTGGCGAGGCGCGGCTGCAAGCGGCCGTGCAAAAAGTGGACGTGGCCATGTGCAAGATCCGCGATGCTGGCAAGATCAAGGCCCGCGACCGCATTGCCGTGCTGGCCGCCCTCAATCTGGCGTTTGACCAAGGCGACAGCGCTGCTGCGGCCCCCAGCGCGTCAGCGACAGCCACACCCGCCGACACCACCACACCCGAAAGCCAGGACCGCTTGACCCAACTGCTGCAGCGGCTGGACCGGGCGATTGAATCCGACGGTCAATTGCTCTGAATCCCGCACGCAGGCCTTCAAAGGCCTACAATTCGCCTGTCTGCGGTGCGCGCCGGGCTTTATATTTCCTTGAACCAATGCTCATAGAGCACGGGCTTGGTACATTGGCTGGTGAGCGTGATCGTCTCGCGTCAGATGAACCCAACGCCAGTCTGCCCTCGCCCACCTGAACCCCCGGTTCAGGATGACGGTCCGGTGGCATTCGCAGACACCTTCTTCACTCGCTCTGACTTTCATCATGATCATTGAACCAACGCTGCTGGCCGAACTGGCCGTTCTGGGCCTGTGCACGGGCTTTTTGGCGGGCTTGCTCGGCATTGGCGGCGGCATGATCATGGTGCCATTCATCACCTATTTGCTGGGGCAACGCGGCGTCAGCCCCGATCTGGCTGTGAAGATGGCGATTGCCACCTCGATGGCCACCATCATCTTCACTTCGGTCTCCAGTGTGCGTGCGCACCACAAAAAGAAGGCTGTGCGTTGGGACCTGGTCAAAGGTCTGGCACCGGGCATTGTGTTGGGAAGCTTGGTGGGCAGCTTGGGCATTTTTGCCTTCGCCAAGGGCTCGTCGCTGGCTTTGTTCTTTGCGGCCTTCGTCGGTTTTTCTGCCACGCAAATGTTTCTGGACAAGAAGCCCGCCCCAACACGCCAGATGCCTGGTTTTGTGGGTCAATTGGGTGCAGGCGGTTTCATCGGCTTGCTGTCGGGTCTGGTCGGTGCCGGTGGTGGCTTCATCAGCGTGCCCTTCATGGCCTGGTGCAATGTGGCCATCCACAACGCCGTGGCCACCAGCGCCGCCTTGGGCTTTCCGATTGCCCTGGCCAACGTGGCCGGCTACATCGTCAGCGGGCAAACCGTGCAGAACCTGCCCGAATACTCGTTTGGTTACCTGTGGCTGCCGGCTCTGGTCGTCATCGCGGTGTGCAGCGTGACCATGGCCCCCGTGGGCGCAGCCACTGCACACAAGTTGCCCGTCAAACAGCTCAAGCGCGTGTTCGCCAGCATCCTGTATGTGCTGGCGGCCTACATGCTCTACAAGGGCCTGAGCGCTTGATCCGACGGGCGTGTCCGCTCATTTGAGCTGGATGCTGCCTGCAACGTTGACCACCACGCGCGATTGCCCCGCCTGCACCGGCACGGGCGATGCGGCAACGCTGTCCATCTGCACGGACGCCATGCGCGGCTGGATGTCATGGCCACTGTCCTGGCTGCTCACCCGCACTTCCCGCAGGCTGTAATTGGCGAATCCAAAGCTGCTGGCCAAGGCACTGGCCCGTGACTGAAACTGCTCGACCGCCTGACCCTGAATGCGGTTTTCCACCTGCCGCTTGAGCTCCGGGCTGACCTGCCACTGCACCTGGCTCACGGTCATGCCCTGTACACGTCCTCCAGCTTCGGTGATGCGGGTGATGTCACGCCCTTGCAGCACCAACTCGGCCACGCCTGCCCAGCCCTTGGATTGACCGTCCCGGCCATAGCGCGGGTACACCGACATCTGGCCCGTACTGACATCCAACATGCCCTTTTGGGCTGAGCTTTGCACCAAGGCCAATGCAGCGGCCAATGACGATTGGATCTGCTTTTGCACGACGGCCGCATCACTGCCCTCTTTTTGCGACGCCAAGGTCATGACCAGCCAGTCCTGGGTGACCTGCGCCGATGCTGTCGCACTCAGATGAACGACTTGGGATGGCGCTGATTGAAAAGCGGCGGTGTCTTTGATGGGCGCGTTTTGAGAATGCGCCAGGGCACTGAACAGAGACAGAATGACCGTGCCCGACAAGCTGTGGAAATTTCGCATGAAGACCTCGTGAACAACAAAGCGCCCATTGTCTGAGCGTACAGGGCATGCGCTGCTGCGCAGCGCGATCCGCCAAGTATCAGGGTGTAACGCACCAGGGGGCTTGGTCATGCACCAGCCCCATCCACAAAGCCCAGGACGACATGGCCGCCAGGGCCAAGCCCGCCAGTCGTACGCCCCAGGCGCCATCGCCCACGGACTGCAAGCGCAAGAGCAGCCAAGGGCCCGTCCACAAGCTAACGCTGGACCCCAAAGCAAAGAACGCCATGCTGGCCGCGCCATTCAAAGGGGCTCCAGCCAAAGCCGCAACCATCAAGGCCGAATACAGCAAGCCACAAGGCATGAGCGCCCACAAGGCCCCCACCATCCACGGAGCGGCCGCGCCAAAGCGCTGGTTGAACGCACGCACGCGCGCCCACAGACTGCGGGCACCGGCATCGAGCCACACCGGCTGACGCGCTTGCACCACCAGCACCAGTCCCAATGCCATGGCCGCCAGGTGCAACAACGTCCACAACGGACGCCATGCCGCCGACTGCGTGGTGAGCCACCCCAAGCCTTGCACGCTGTATGCCGCCGCAGCGCCCAGCAGCGCATACCCCATCAAACGACCGATTTGAAAAGCCCAAAGCGCACGCAGGCGGTGCTCGCCCGCTGCTTGGCCGAGGCCAGCACAGGCGGCGCCGCACATGGCCACGCAGTGAGGGCCACCCAAGACCCCCATCATCAAGGCCGTGATGGCCAGAGAACTTTGCATGCGTATTCCTTCTGCACGGTGGTGCAGACCACTGGACGGATCCTAGCTCAGATGATTTTGGAAAAACGGGTGCGGTTGCGATCGGCTTGCAGATAGCGGTCAAACACCATGGCCACGCCGCGCACAAAGAACCAGCCCATGCCCGAGACCTGAATGCCCGCTTCGCTCAGTTGCACCAGGCCCTGCGCCTGCATGTCTTCCAATTGCGCCAATTCGGCGGCAAAGTATTTCCTGAAGTCCACCAGCCAAGCCAGGTTGATGGACTCGAACTGCAACTGCCCCTGGCACATCAAGGCCATGATCACGGCACGGCGGATCAGATCGTCACGCGTCAAGGCCAAGCCACGCACCACAGGCAAATGCCCCTGGTCGAGCAGATCGCAATACTCTTCCATGGTCTTGGCGTTTTGGCTGAACGTGGCCCCCACGCGGCCAATGGAGGACACCCCCAGCGCAATCAAATCGCAATCGGCCTGGGTGCTGTAGCCCTGGAAATTGCGGTGCAGCCGCCCTTGCCGCTTGGCCACAGCCAGCGCATCGTCGGGCAAGGCAAAGTGGTCCATGCCGATGTAGACATAGCCCGCTTCGGTGAAGGCATCCAGTGAACGTGACAGCATGGCCACCTTGGCACCACCCGAAGGCAGCTCGGCCGCGTGGATGCGCCGCTGCGGCTTGAAGCGCTCAGGCAGATGCGCATAGGCATACAAGGCGATGCGGTCAGGGCGCAATTCATTGACCTGTGCCAAGGTCCGCTCAAACGACTCAGGGGTTTGCAAAGGCAAGCCATAGATCAAGTCGACATTGACCGACTCAAAACCCAGGCGGCGCGCAGCCGCCACCAGATCAAACACCTGCTGTGCGGGCTGCACACGGTGCACTGCTTTTTGCACGGCCGGATCAAAGTCCTGCACGCCAAAGCTCAGGCGGTTAAAGCCCAGCTCGGCCAACACGGCTAGGCGCTGTTCATCCACCGTGCGGGGATCGACTTCGACCGAGTATTCGCCACCGGGCACAAATTCAAAATGCCGACGCAGCATGTGCATCAACTCGCGCAGTTCGCCATCGCTCAAAAATGTGGGGGTGCCGCCGCCCAAGTGCAATTGGCTGACCGACTGGCCCATGCCCAGATGGGCCGTGTGCAATTCCACCTCGCGCGTGAGGTAACGCAGATAAGTTGCCGCGCGGTCTTTGTGCTTGGTGATGATCTTGTTGCAGGCGCAGTAATAGCAAAGCGACTCGCAAAACGGGATGTGCACATACAAGGACAAAGGCGTCGCCTTGCCGATGGCACTGTTTTTGCGCTGGTCCAGCGCTTGCAGATAATCGGCTTCGCCAAAAGCCTCCACGAAACGGTCGGCCGTTGGATACGAGGTGTAGCGAGGCCCCGGGACATCAAATCGTGTCAGCAATTCAGGTGTGATGACGGACATGGGGCCTACCTTGATTCAAATCGTGCGCATGAAAGTGAGCCTGACTTTGCCTGCAAGTGAGGCCCTAAGTATTGACACAAGTCAATCCTTTACCGGATCGCCGTGATTTATGACGGTTTCAGGGTATACCCGGAATAGTCGAGGTGTTTTCGTATTAAGCTCAGGACTTGATCCAAGGCAAAAACTTTTCTCACTCACGAGATATTTCCATGAATCCACAAGCCATCAAAGTCGCCTGCTCCAACTGCAACCTGCGCGAGTTGTGCATGCCCATGGGCTTGAACGATCAGGACCTCAACCGACTCGACGATCTGGTGGCGGTGCGCCGCAAAATCAAACGCGGCGGTACCTTGTTCACCAATGGCGAAAAATTCACCTCGCTGTACGCCATCCGCACCGGGTTTTTCAAAACCTGCCTGGCCACTGAAGATGGCCGCGATCAGGTGACCGGATTTCAAATGGCTGGCGAGATCATTGGCCTGGATGGCATCGTTCACGACCACCACACCTGCGATGCGGTGGCACTGGAAGACGCTGAAGTTTGCGTCATGCCTTTTGACCGGATCGAAGAGCTGTCACGCGAAGTGACCGCTTTGCAGCACCACGTGCACAAAATCATGAGCCGTGAAATCGTGCGCGAGCATGGTGTGATGCTGCTCTTGGGCAGCATGCGGGCCGAAGAACGCCTGGCCGCTTTCCTACTCAACCTGGTGCAGCGTCTGCACGCCCGAGGCTTCTCGCAATCGGAGCTGGTCTTGCGCATGACGCGCGAAGAAATCGGCAGCTATCTGGGCCTCAAGCTGGAAACCGTCAGCCGCACTTTCTCCAAATTTGTGGAAGAAGAGATCGTGGAAGTCAAACAGCGCCATGTGCGCATCTTGAGCACCGAGGGCTTGCAACGGCTGGTCAACAACCAGGCGCATTGCGAATAAACGCAGGCCTCAGCAGCAGCCCCCGTCGCCACGCGCACAGTCTGCCGGGCGCTGACCGGGCTCTACGGGACAACGGTTGACTTCAAAGGGCGACATCGACAGCAAGGTTGTCAGGCCACTGGAGATCATGGTCAACACCCAGAAGGCAAAAAACGACAAGGTATAGACCGCCTGGCGCGACAAGGCCAAGGGATGACCGAACCACTGCAGGTCTTGCGGATCGACCAAGCCAAACACCAACACCTCGAACAGCCCCGCCACCAAAAAAGCGGGCCACGCGATCCACATCATTCTTTTTGCCAACATGTTTGTCTCCTGCTGTGCCCTTCAGGGCTTGTTCGTTGGTTTGGCTGTCGGCAGCTCGCCAGTGGCGGCATGGTTGCGGGCCTGAAGCGCTGGCGCCAGGGCATTGCCGCCACCAGTTTCAGCTTGCGTCACTGGCGCGCTGGTGGACAAGACCGGGTCTTGTCCGTGTGCGGCCAGATAAAAAGTCACAAAACTGGCGACCACCACCAGCAAAGGTCCGGCAATGACCATCCACACGTGGCCATATGACCACCAGGGGCGCCCTGTGGATGGAGAAGATGTTGTTGTCATGGCTTGAGCCTTTAGAGATGAATCAGCGAGGGACCAGGAAAACCGATTTTTCCTTCAATTGACTGACCGATTGTCCTTGTTCATCCGATGCCTGGATATCGAATTCAATGGGATGCGAACCTGGCTCGGCTGCGTCGTAGGGCAATTGCACTCGCACCGACACCCAACGGGACTCGGTGGATTTGATCAACACATCACGCTCTGTGGCCAATTCAAGGCCACGCAGACCTGCCACACTGAGGTGATAGTTCATCGGCTTTTCAGCCGCATTCATGATTTGCAAGCGGTAAACGTTTTCGATCTTGCCGCCTGCGACGATCCGCGCCAAAGAAGCACGGTCACGCACCACGTCCACCTTGAAAGGTTTGCGCAAGCCCAAACTGACCAACAGTGCAACAACCACCAAGGCCAAAATACCCATGTACAAAATAACACGCGGACGGAACACATGGCGAAGGGTTTGTTCCTTGGTCCATTTGTTCTTCATCGCGTGTTCCGTGGAGTACTTCACCAAGCCACGGGGGTAACCCACTTTGTCCATCACGGTGTCGCACACATCGGCGCAGGCGCCACAGCCAATGCATTCGTATTGCAGCCCTTGGCGGATATCGATCCCGGTGGGACACACTTGCACGCACAAGGTGCAATCGACACAAGCGCCCAGACCCAGGGCGGCCGGATCGGCTTTCTTGGAGCGGGCACCACGCGGTTCGCCGCGCTCAGCGTCATAAGTGACGATCAGGGTGTCCTTGTCGAACATGGCACTTTGAAAGCGCGCATAAGGACACATGTATTTGCAGACCTGCTCACGCATGAAGCCTGCATTGCCGTAGGTGGCAAAGCTGTAGAAGAAGACCCAGAAAATCTCCCAGGACCCCATATTGCCCAGGAAGAACTCCATGCCCAGTTCCTTGATGGGCGTGAAGTAGCCCACAAAGGTGAAGCCGGTCCAGATGGACAAACCCAGCCAGACGATGTGCTTGTAAATTTTCTTGACCAGCTTTTCGAGCGACATGGGCGCGGCATCGAGCTTCATGCGGGCGCTTCGGTCGCCCTCCACCTTGCGCTCGATCCACAAGAAAATTTCGCTGTACACCGTCTGGGGGCAGGCATAGCCACACCACAAACGCCCGGCAATGGCGGTGAACAAGAACAGCGAGAACGCCGAGATCACCAGGATCGCGGTCAGGTAAATGAAGTCCTGCGGATACAGGACAAAACCAAAGATGTAGAAACGGCGTGCGCCCAAATCAAAAAGCACGGCCTGGCGTTGGCCCCACTCCAGCCAGGGCAAGCCATAAAAAACCAGTTGCGTGAGGAACACCATCACCCAGCGCCATTTGGCAAAAATGCCCTGCACACTGCGGGGGTAGATTTTTTGGGTCGCAGCATACAGCGACACCATGTGCACATCATCCTCGGCAGTCGATGCCTGCGCCGCAGGGACGATGGGCACGATCTTGCGGGGAGGATTTTCTTCGGAGTTCAAAACACGGACCTTCAAAAAACAAGACACCCACTGAGGGTGTCTTGGTTCAGTTCACAGCTTATTTGGCGGCAGCAGACTTGTTGGACAAGCCCCACACATAGGAAGCCAACACATGAATCTGGCCTTCGGTCAACTTGGAAGCCTGTGCAGGCATCTGGTTGACCTTGCCGTTGTTGATCATGTTGACGATGGCGTTTTCACCCCAGCCGTGCAACCAGATGTCATCGGTCAGGTTAGGGGCACCCATGGTCTGGTTGCCTTTGCCGTCCATGCCGTGACAAGCCGCGCAAGCACCGAACTTGGACTTGCCCAGCGAGGCACGCAGCGAGTCATGGGGGCTGCCCGACAGGCTCAGCACATAGTGGGCCACGTTGCGCACATCTTCAGGTGTGCCCACCGCTGCGGCCATGGGGGGCATCTGACCGATGCGGCCTTGCACCAGGGTCTCCTTGATTTTCTCGGGCGTGCCGCCGTGCAGCCAGTCAGCATCCGTCAGGTTGGGAAAGCCTTTGCTGCCGCGTGCGTCCGAGCCGTGGCACTGTGCGCAGTTGTTCATGAACAAACGGTCGCCAATGGCCATGGCCTGAGGGTCTTTGGACACTTCTTCGGCAGACATGCCTGCGAACTTGGCGTACAAAGGCGCCACTTCGGCATTGGCCTTAGCCACCTCGGTGTCGTACTGACCGGCCGATGTCCAGCCGAACTTGCCCGCCAGATTGCCCACACCGGGGTACATGGCCAAGTAGACCAGAGCGAACACAATGGTGATGATGAACAAGCCCACCCACCAGCGTGGCAGCGGATTGTTCATTTCACGCAAATCACCGTCCCAAACGTGTCCGGTGGTGTTGTCGTTGGCCGTCATGGCCTTGGCTTTGCCGCTGAACCAAAGCAGGATCAGACAGGCGATGATGCTGACCAGGGTGAGGCCAGCCACATACAGGTGCCAGAAATTGCTGATGAAGTCACTCATTTCGATTCCTTTGATTTTTGTTGTGCTGAGGACGATTCAGTCATCCTGACGAAATGGCAGTTGCGCCGCTTCGTCAAAGTTGGCCTGGTTACGGCGTGACATGGCCCACCAGATGATGCCCAGGAAGATGGCAAAAGTGAGCACGGTCACAATGGAGCGCAGGGTATTGATGTCCATGGCCTTCTCCGTTCACTTGCGGTGGATGCCCATACCTTGCAGGTAGGCGATCACAGCATCCAATTCGGTCTTGCCCTTGACGTCGTCCGTGGCCTTGGCGATTTCTTCATCGCTGTAAGGTGCGCCCAGAGTGCGCAGACCCTTCATGTGCGCAGGCAAGCTGGCACCGTCCACGGGGTTCTTTTCGAGCCACGAGTAAGCAGGCATGTTCGATTCAGGCACCACATCACGGGGGTTGTTCAGGTGGATGCGGTGCCATTCGTCGCTGTAACGGCCGCCCACGCGCGCCAGATCAGGACCTGTGCGCTTGGAGCCCCACTGGAAGGGGTGGTCGTACACAAACTCGCCAGCCGTGGAGTAAGGGCCATAGCGCAGGGTCTCGGCGCGGAACGGACGGATCATCTGCGAGTGGCAGTTGTAGCAACCTTCGCGCACATACACGTCACGCCCCGCCACTTGCAGCGCGGTGTAAGGCTTGAGGCCTTCCACCGGCTGGGTGGTGGACTTCTGGAAGAACAGGGGCACGATCTCGACCATGCCGCCGAACAGCAACACGATCAGGATCAGCACGATCATCAAGAAGTTGCTGGTTTCGATTTTCTCGTGGGACATACCGCCCGATTTTTGGTTTTCAGCCATGTTTTATTTCTCCTCAGGCGTGGGCTGTCAAGCTTGGAATCTGGACTTCGACGGAACGCCCCTGGGTCGCTGTCTTGATCACGTTCCACAACATCACCACCATGCCGCCCAGGTACAACAAGCCACCGAGCAAACGCAAGACATAGAACGGGAAGGTGGCTTTCACCGACTCCACAAAGGTGTAGGTCAAGGTGCCGTCAGCGTTGACAGCGCGCCACATCAGGCCCTGCATCACACCGGCAATCCACATCGCGGCGATGTAGATCACGATGCCGATGGTGGCGGTCCAGAAGTGCAGTTCAATGGCTTTGGTGCTGTACATCTTTTTCTGGCCGAACAGGCGAGGAATCAGGTAGTACATCGAACCCATGGTCACCAGACCCACCCAACCCAAGGCACCCGAGTGCACGTGGCCCACGGTCCAGTCGGTGTAGTGGCTGAGCGCGTTGACGGTCTTGATGGACATCATCGGACCTTCGAAGGTGGACATGCCGTAGAACGACAGGGACACGATCAAAAAGCGCAGGATCGGGTCGTCACGCAGTTTGTGCCAGGCGCCCGACAGGGTCATGATGCCGTTGATCATGCCGCCCCAGCTGGGTGCCAACAGGATCAGCGAGAAGACCATGCCGATCGACTGGGTCCAGTCGGGCAAGGCGGTGTAGTGCAGGTGGTGAGGACCGGCCCACATGTAAGTGAAGATCAGCGCCCAGAAGTGGACGATCGACAGGCGGTACGAGTACACGGGGCGCTCGGCCTGCTTGGGGATGAAGTAATACATCATGCCCAGGAAGCCTGCGGTCAAGAAGAAGCCCACGGCATTGTGGCCATACCACCACTGCACCATGGCGTCCTGCACACCGGCGTAGGCCGAGTAGGACTTCATCATGCCCACGGGCAGCGCGGCACTGTTGACCAGGTGCAGCAAGGCCACGGCAATGATGAACGCACCAAAGAACCAGTTGGCCACATAGATGTGACGGACCTTGCGGGTGCCCACGGTGCCAAAGAACACCACGGCAAACGCCACCCAGACCAGGGTGATCAGGATGTCAATGGGCCACTCCAACTCGGCGTATTCCTTGCCGCTGGTGTAACCCAAAGGCAAGGTGATGGCCGCCAGCAAGATGACCAGTTGCCAACCCCAGAAGGTGAAAGCGGCCAATTTGTCGCTGAACAGACGGACGTTGCAGGTGCGCTGCACCACGTAATAGGCCGACGCGAACAAGCCGCAACCGCCAAACGCAAAAATCACCGCATTGGTGTGCAGCGGGCGCAAGCGGCCATAACTGAGCCATGGAATGCCCAGATTCAGCTCGGGCCAGGTCAGCTGGGCCGCGATGATCACACCGACCAGCATGCCCACCACACCCCAGACCACCGTCATGATGGCGAACTGCCGCACAACGGTGTCGTTGTACGAAGTCGCCTGCATATTGGCAAATTTCATTTTCACCTCTTCTTTTTAAAAACTACTGCCTGAGTTTGACCGGGTATACACCCAGTCCACTTGATCAAAATCAATCGTTGCGCAAAATGCGCTCGCCTTCGGCCTCAATGTCCTCGAATTGCCCTCGGTGGATGGCCCACCACAGACCGGCCAGGATGAAAAACACCAAACCGACCGACAGGGGAATCAACAAATACAGGATGTCCATGGCTGTTCTTTCATGCTGCAGGCGCGCTGGACGCCAAATCTTGGGACAGGCGCAAGGCATTGAGCACGACCAGCAGCGAGCTCAGCGCCATGCCCAAGCCCGCCGCCCAGGCCGGCAGCCAGCCCATCAGGGCCAGAGGAATGCACGCCGCGTTGTACACGGCGGCCCACACCAGGTTTTGCTTGACGATACCCAGGGTCTGACGGCTGCGCAAAAGGGTCTGCACCAAAACCTGAAGCTGCCCGCCCATGAGCACAAAATCGGCCTTGGACTGCGCCAAAGGCAGCGCTTGGCCCAGCGCAAACGACACATCGGCCCCCGCCAGCACGGGGCCATCGTTCAGGCCATCGCCCACCATGGCCACCCGGTGCCCCTGCGCTTGCCAAGCGTGCACGGCCTGCAATTTGTCCTGCGGGCTGCAGGCACCACGCGCATCGTCAATGCCCACCAGCGATGCCACCTGGGCCACGGCGCTTTGCGCATCCCCCGACAGCACCTTGAGCTGCAAACCCAGATGTTTCAAGGCCGTTGCCACCGCAGCAGCTTCTGGCCGAACCTCTTCTGCCAGTTCAAACGTGGCGATCCAGCCGGCATCGTCGGCCAAACTGACCTGCAAATGTGTGCCTTCATAAACAGGCGCTTGGCAATAAGCGGCCGAGCCCAAACGCAAATTCAGGGCTTGGCCCGAGACGGTCAACACCCCGGACACACCCTGCCCCGCTGTCTCCGAAACCGCCTGGGCGGCCTCTGACTCCAGCGCCTGCAAACGGCCTTCGGCCAGTGCGCGGCGACGGGCTTCGGACCACAAGGCCCGAGAAACCGGGTGCAAGGAATGGCGGGCCAAGCTGGCCGCCCATTGCAAGGCCTGGTCTTGCGACACGCCTTCGCGGGTGTGGGTGCTCGCCACTTCAAACGCATCGCGGGTCAGCGTGCCCGTCTTGTCAAAAATCACGGTGTCGATGGCCGCCAGGTTTTGCAAGGCCTCCAGACGGCGCACCAACACGCCGCTGCGCGCCAGCGCCCCGGCCGACGCCAGCATGGCCGCCGGTGTGGCCAAAGACAAAGCACAAGGACACGTCACGATCAGCACGGCCACCGCCACCATCAGGGCATGGGCTGGATCGGTCGGCCACCAGTAAATGGCCGAGGCCAAAGACACCAGCAAAACAGCGATCAAAAATGGCTTGGCCCAGCGGTCCACCAGCAAGGCCATGGAAGGCTTGGACAGCGAGGCACTTTCCATCAAGGCCACGATCTGGGCATAGCGCGTGGACGTCCCCACCTGCTCGATCTGCACCTCGATCGTGCCACTCAGGTTGTGGCTGCCCGCGATCACACGGTCGCCTGCCTGCCGCGCCAATGGGACCGACTCGCCAGTGAGCAAAGCTTCGTCGACCTGTGTTTGACCGGCCAGCACCAGGCCATCACCGGCCAAGGCCTCGCCGGGCAAAACCTCGATCACATCGCCCACCGCCAGGCGGCGAATCGAGATCAGGTCCCACTGACCACCAGGCAGGCGCTTGCGCACGCTGTCGGGCAAGCGGTTGAGCACCGCCTCCAATGCGCCCGCTGTGCGGTCACGCATGCGCAGCTCCAGCCAGCGGCCCATGAGCAAAAAGAAAACAAACATGGTCAGCGAGTCGAAATAAACCTCTGCACCAAAAGGCCCTGCGGGCTCAAACGTGCCGATGCTGCTGACCACAAAAGTGACCACCATGCCCAGGGCCACCGGCAAATCCATGCTCACCTGCCGGTGCCGCAGATCCCGCCAGGCGCTGCGCAAAAACGGGGTGCACGAGAAAAAAACCACCGGCAAGGACAAGGCCCAGGACGCCCAGCGCAACAAATGCAGCATCTCGGGCGTGATGTCGCCCGGCTCGCTCACATAGACCGGGGTCGCGTACATCATGACTTGCATCATGCACAGCGCGGCCACGGCCAGGCGCCAGACCATGCGCCTGGCTTCCTGACGGCGTCTTTCGTGAGCATGGGCATCGTTGGCGGGGATGGCCTTGTAGCCAAAGCGCTCCACCGAACGCATCCACGCCGATGGGCGGGTCACCTTTGGCGACCAGACAATGCGGCCGCGGTGGCTGGCGGCGTTGATTTGCACCGAGTCCACACCCGGCACCGAACGCAAGGCGTCTTCCAGGGTGATGGCGCAGGCGGCGCAGTGCATGCCTTCAAACACCACGCTGGAGCTCCAGCAACCTGCGCGCGTCTTCTCCGGCAAACTGAAAGCCGCCCATTCCTGCGGATCGTCCAGCAGTTGGATCCGCTGCGCCTCATCGGCTTTGGCCACCGAATCCAGCGCAATGGATGCGGGCATGGCAGAAGACGGTAAAACAGGCGCTTGGGACATGCTGGGACGATACGCCAAAGCGTCAACATAAAGCTTGACATGCATCAAGAGCAGCTTTTGCAGTTCGATTTAGACTGAAAGCCTCAACAACTCTGAGGAGCACCCACATGTACCAACGCATTCTTGTGACCACCGATGGATCAACCCTGTCCAAAAAAGCCGTCACCAGTGCCATTCAGCTGGCCGCGACCTGTGGTGCTGAACTGGTCGCCATGAAGGTTGTCCCCCGCTATCCGCAAGCGTATTTCGAAGGCAGCATTCCTTTGTCCGTCGCCGAGGTCAGCCGCATCGAAAAGCAATGGACGGAAGCCGCACAGGCCAACCTGGACACCATCCAGAAAGCCGCCAAAGCCAAAGGCGTGAGCATGAAGTCCGTGACGGTGAAATCCGACGTGGTGTCGGACGCCATCATTGCCACCGCCAAAAAGCAAAAAGCCGACCTGATCGTGATGGCCTCGCACGGCCGCAAAGGCATCAAGCGCCTGCTGCTGGGCAGCGAAACACAGCAAGTGCTGACCCATTCGCACATCCCGGTGCTGGTCTTGCGCTGATCTGAATGGGAGCCCTTCGGGGCTCCTTGCGGTGATGAGTTTTGTGTTTGAATGCAGTCATAAAATAGTATTCAAACCAACCAGACCATCCCACCATTGAAAACAGCACACGCCCCATTCGCCACCCTGTTGTCCGCGCTCGGCAGCGCCCTGAAAAGATCCTTGCCCCTGTGCTGGGTCGGCTTGAGCTTGGTGACCACGCCCACCCATGCTCAGGAACTGGTGATCGAAAGCTGGCGCAAGGACGACCAGATCTTCTGGGACAAAGTGCTGATCCCGGCTTTTCAAAGAAAGCACCCGGGCATCCGGCTGAAATTTGCACCCGAAGAAGCCCTCAGCTATGACCCCCGCCTGGACGCCCGCCTGTCCAACCGACGTGCGGGCGATCTGGTGTTTTGCCGCCCGTTTGACGGGGGCATGCGACTGCATGCCAAGGGTTATTTGCAAGCCCTGACAGACCAGCAGCTTCAAAATTTTGATCACAACGCCCGCCGCGCCTGGACTTCGGACGACGGCAAAACAACGTATTGCATGCCCGTGGCCTATGTGATCCACGGCATCCTCTACAACAAACAAATCTTCAAGGACCTGCAGCTCGCGCCGCCCAACACCATAGCCGAGTGGATGGCCTTGCTTCAGAAAGTGTCCGCCGCAGGCAAAGTCACCCCCTTGGCCTTGGGCACCGCAGACATGTGGGAAACGAACCAGGTGATTTTCACGGGCTTGGGGCCGAACTTTTGGGAAGGAGAAAAATCCCGAATCGCCCTGATTCAGGGTCGCAAGAAGTTCACCGATCCGGAATTCATCAGGGCATGGCGCATGATGGGCCAGCTCAAGCCCTACATGCACCCCCAACAAAACGAAATGTCCAACAGCGACATCCAGATCCTGTTTGCCACGGGCCAGGCAGCCGTCTACCCCACGGGCTCATGGGACATCGATTTCCTGCGCAACACCAGCTTTGCCTACAAAAAGAAAATCGACATGGGGGTCTTCAAACCCCCGGTCGAGTCCGCAGGTCAACGCTGTCACCTGTCGGTGCATCCTGATTTTGGCATCGGCATCAACAAAAGCAGCAAGCACCCCGAGGCGGCCAAACTGTTCATCGACTGGCTGGCCTCTGCCGAGTTCGCCCAGTTGTTGACCGACACCCTGAGTGGTTTCTTTTCATTGTCCAAACACAAGGTCATGGTCAATGACCCTTTGAGCCAGGAGATGCTGGACTGGCGCAAAAGCTGCGATGACACCATCCGCTTGAACGCGGAAAAACTCAACCGGGTCTGGCCCTCGCTGGAAGAAGAACTCTGGTACGTCAACGTGAAAGTCATCAATCAAGAAATGAGCGCCGAGCAAGCAGCAGAGCACATCCAACGCATTCATGAAAAGAACGCTTACCTGAAAAAATGATGGCGCTTATCCCATAAAAAAGACCGCCTGAGGGCGGTCTTTTCGTTGGGGCAGTGGCCTTGCCTCAGGCAAACAGGCCCTTGTACTGGTCGCGCAGCAAGTTCTTCTGAACCTTGCTCATGGTGTTGCGCGGCAGCTCGGTCACCACAAAGCATTTCTTGGGGATCTTGAAATTGGCCAGCTTGGCTTTGAGCTCGGCGATGATGGCCTCGGGCTGCAGCGCAGCGCCTGCTTTGGCAATCACCACGGCCACCCCCACCTCGCCAAAGTCAGGATGCGGCACGCCCACCACGGCGCTTTCCGCCACGCCCTTCATCTCGTTGATGTAGCCCTCGATCTCGGCCGGGTACACGTTGTAGCCGCCGCTGATGATCAGGTCCTTGCTGCGGCCCACAATGGTCACGTAACCCCGTTCATCGACCTTGCCCACGTCTCCGGTCTTGAAATACCCGTCTGCGGTGAACTCTTCGGCCGTCTTCTCGGGCATGCGCCAATAGCCTTTGAACACGTTGGGGCCCTTGACCTGGATGCCGCCGATCTCACCCACCGGCAAATCCTGGCCATCGTCGCCACGCACACGCAAGGACACGCCAGGCAAAGGAAAGCCCACCGTGCCACCTCGGCGCTCGGATTGCTGGCCATAACGCTTGTCGGGGGCATAAGGGTTGGAGGTCAGCATGGCAGTCTCGCTCATGCCGTAACGCTCCAAGATGGTGTGGCCGGTGCGCTCTTGCCATTCGGTGAAAGTCTCGATCAGCAAAGGGGCCGATCCCGCAATGAACAGGCGCATGTTTTTAACGGCCGCCTTGTTCAAGGTGGACTCGGCCAGCATGCGCACATACAGCGTGGGCACGCCCATGAACACGGTGGCTTTGGGCATGTAAGCAATGGCGCGCTTGGGGTCGAACTTGGCCATCCAGATCATCTTGCTGCCGTTGATCAAGGCGCCATGGATGGCCACAAACAAGCCATGCACATGGAAGATCGGCAGCGCATGGATCAGCACATCGCCATGGCCTTCAGGCCCCCCGCTCGCCTTCCAGCCCCAATAGTCCTTGAGCGTCAGCGCATTGCTCAGCATGTTGCCGTGCGTGAGCATGGCCCCTTTGCTGCGGCCTGTGGTGCCGCTGGTGTAGAGAATGGCGGCCAAGTCATCGGCCTGGCGCGGCACGGCTTGGTGCTGATCGCTGTGGTGAGCCGCACGGTCCAGCAAGCTGCCGGTGCGGTCATCGTTCAAGGTGAACACATGCTGGGTGCCCGCCTTGAAAGCGATCTTGCTGACCCAGCCAAAGTTGGCGCCACTGCAGACCACCACAGCAGGTTCGGCATTGCCGATGAAATACTCGATCTCGGCACTTTGGTAAGCCGTGTTGAGTGGCAAGAACACATAACCCGCACGCAGCGTGGCCAGGTACAGCATCATGGCTTCGACCGATTTTTCCACCTGCACCGCCACGCGACTGCCCTCGGGCAAGTCGAGCGACTGGAGCAAATTGGCCATCATGGCCGTGGCGCGGTCCAGGTCATGCCAGCTGTAATTCAGGCCTTCGTCGGTCTCGACTGCCGTGGCATGGAGGTCAGAAGGGAAAGCGGCACGCAGGGCCGAGAACAAATTGTGAGAGCTCATGGGTGTGATTCACATGCAAAAAAATAACAAATCCTGATCACAGGTCGACGTGGCGCCATCGCCCGATCAATCGAGTTTGGCGCCAGAGGCCTTCACCACCTGCGACCACTTGGCCAATTCTTTCTTGATGAAGCCATCGAACTGCGCGCCGGTCAGGTTGGGGAATTCAGCGCCCTGCCCGGCCCAAACGGCCTTGGCTTCATCGGTCTGGCAAGCACGGCGCACTTCTTCGACCATGTGCGCCTGCGCATCGGCAGGCGTGCCTTTAGGCGCCCAGATGCCGTACCAGGTGGAGACGGTGTAGTCGGGCAAGCCCAATTCGGTGGAGCAAGGCACATCCGGAAATGCCGGGTTGCGCTTGGTGCCCGAGACCATCAAGGCTTTGAGGCGACCGCTCTTGATGTGCGTGGCCGAAGAGCCCAAGCCGTCGAACAGCATGTCGATGTTGCCCGCGATCAGGTCTTGCAAAGCCGGGCCTGCACCGCGGTAGGGAATGTGCGTGATGAAGGTCTTGGTTTGCAGCTTGAACAACTCGCCCGCCAAGTGGTGCGATGTGCCGCCACCGGCCGAGCCGTAATTGAAGCGCCCGGGGCTTTTCTTGAGCTGCTCCAGGAAGGCCTTGAAATCGGTGTTCTGGAATTTTTTCGGATTGACCACCAGCACCTGCGGCACGTTGGCCACCAGGATCAAGGGCACCAGATCACGCTCGAGGTCGTAGTCCAGTTTGGGGTACATGAACGGCGCAATGGTGTGGTGCACCGCCCCCATGAAATAGTTGTAGCCATCGGGTGCCGACTTGGCCGCCACACCTGCGCCCAAGGTGCCCCCCGCACCGCCACGGTTGTCAATGATCAGCTGCTTGCCGGTCAACTTGGAAAACTGCGCCGACATGGGACGGGCAAACGCATCCGTACCGCCACCGGCTGGAAAGGGCACGATCAGCGTCACGGGCTTGGCAGGCCATGCGCTTTGGGCCTGCGCGCCGCTCACACCCATTGCAGCAGCGGAAGCGGCCCATTTGAGAACGCCGCGGCGATCCATTTGAAAATTGAAAGTGCTCATCTTGTTCTCCTCTTTTTGAATGGTTCACACCGAAAATTCTGGGGTCAGAAATACAGGTCCGACACCGCATCCGACACCGGCACACGGCCTTGTGCCAGAGCCTGGCGGTGGCGGTCAATTTTGCGCAGGTCGTACAGATAGTTGACCATGAGGCCATACGACTGCTTGATGCCTTTGCCGGACATGTCGGCCGCCCAGTTGATCTGCTCGACCCGCGCGCCGTTGCCCAAATGGAAGCGGGCCACCGGGTCAATGGGGCGCTCCTGGCTGAGCTCCCTGCCCAGGTAATGCGCCGCGCAGCCTTGCAACCACTGGCGCAAGGCCGATTTTTCGGACAGCGTGGGCATCAGCTCCAAGGCAGACAGCACATGCTCGGCACCGGCGGGCTCAAAGCCCACCGCACGCCCCAGTTGCGCACGCATTTTTTCGGGCGTGGCTTCCAGCATGCGGCCCGCATTTTTATGCAGCCAGCCACGAAAGCCCGGTATAGGCGACAAGGTGGCAAAAGTTTTGAGCTTGGGGAAATCCGATCGCAAAGTCTCGACCACCCGCTTGATGAGCGAGTCCCCAAAACTCACGCCCTTGAGGCCGGGCTGTGTGTTGCTGATGGAATAAAAAATCGCGGTGGTGGCTTTGCTCAGGTCCACCGCTTCGGCCGACTCGTCCAGCAAAGGGCTGATGTTGGTGGCGATCTCGTTCATGAAAGCCACCTCCACAAAAATCAGCGGCTCATCGGGCAAGCGCGGGTGGAAAAACCCGTAGCAACGGCGGTCCGAATCGAGGCGGTTTTTCACATCGCCCCAGCTCTTGATGTCGTGCACCGCTTCGTACTTGATCAGCTTTTCCACCAAGCTGGCGGGCGAATCCCAGCTGATGCGCCGCAACTCCAAAAAAGCCACATCGAACCAAGTGGTGAACAGGTTTTCCAGCTCGGCTTCCAGCGCCAACAAGCGTTTGTTCGACTTGAGCGCGGGCATTAAGGCTTGGCGCAAGTCCACCAAAAAGCGCATGCCTTCAGGGAACACCGCAAAGCGTTGCAGCAAGCGCGTGCGCGGCGACACCAAGGCCTTGCGCAAACGGATTTCGGCCACACCTTCGTCGGGCGAGCCCACAGCCGCTTCGTACTGCTCACGGGCGGCCTTGACCTTGCTGGCATCGGGGGCGAATTGTTCGCTCATCAGCAGCCAGCAGTCCTGACGCTGTTCGGGCGTGGCTTTGGAGTACCACTGGGCCACGCCCCGGGCCCGCTTGCCGCCTTCGACCTCGCTCACGCTGGGGTCGACGATGGCTTGCAACTCGGTCAGTGTGCGGCGCAGGACGCGGGGCGACAGCGCCTCTTCCTTGTGGCGCAAGGTGGCATTGAGCCGCTCACGAGAAGAGCGAATCTGGGCTTCCTTGTCAGTCTGTTTGGCGCCACGGCCCTCAGCCTTGACGTCTGACACCGCCCGCCCAGCCTCGTCGCGTTTGCCTGAAGGCAGCCAACCGGCCACGGTGCGACCAATCCATTCGGAAGTGTTCATGTCGGAATCCCAAGCTTGTCGTGTTCTGTGCTGACCACCGCGATGCGGCTCTTGTGCTGGCGTGCCAGCTGGCGCAAGGCCTCGCGCTGACGCGTCAAATGGGTGCGCATGGCCGCTTCGGCGCCTTCGGCATCGCGCGCCTTGAGCGCGGCAAAAATGGCCATGTGCTCGGCCAGCGACTGCGCCAGTCGCCCGGGCGCATTGAGCTGCTGCAGGCGGGCGAGTTTGAGGATCTTGCGCAAGTCACCGATCACCTGGGCCAGCCATTTGTTGCCCGCGATGGCAATGACCGCTTCATGGATCGCGTAATTGGCCGCATAGTAGTCAGGGATGCGACCTTGCGCTGCGCTGTCCTGCAATTGCCGGTGCAAAGCCTCCAGCGCCAGGATGTCGGCATCGCCCGCGTGCAATGCGGCTTCGTGGGCACAGCGGCCCTCCAGCAAAGCGATCACGGGAAAGATGTCATCAAGGTCCTGCTCGGTCACTTCGTTCACAAAGCAACCTCGGCGCGGCTCGTGCCGAATCAGCCCTTCTGCCGTCAAGACCTTCAGGGCTTCGCGCAAGGGCGTGCGCGAGATGGCCAACTGCTCGCACAAGCGGGTTTCGTCCACAAACGCACCGGGCGGCAAAGCGCCCGCAAAAATCAGGTCGCGCAACTGTTGTGCGACCTGATCGTGCAATGAATTGACGTGCCCTGCCATGTGGATGCTCAGATAATTTCCTGTAATTACGCGTAATTACAACCGAAGCAAGCCATCCTTGTCGACAGGGTCTCACCCTGAAATCGTCAGGAAAAACCCTGAACCCCCAGGAAAAAATCAAATGTCGAGCAGGGCCAGCGCCCGCGCATACGACGTGGCCGGGTCCGTCACATCAAACTGCACGGTCTTCCAGCCGAACTGGATGGCTCCCAGCACATTGCGGCTTTGGTCGTCCACAAACACGCCGTCGGCAGCCGCTACCCCCAAGGCATCGGCGCACATCTCGTAAGCACGCCGATCCGGCTTGAGGATGCCGGTGTAGGTCGCATCGATGATCACGTCAAAAAGCTGCAGCAAAGGCAGCCGCTCACGAAAGCTTGCACCGTAAAACAGGTCGAGCTCGTTGGACAGCACGGCCAGCTTGCAGCCTGCGGCCTTGGCCCGGTGCACGGCGGCAACCGCTTCGGGCCGGATGACCGCCTCCACATCCGCCCCCCGCGCCCGCTGCACGAAGGTCTGCATGTCGTTCCAGTCTTCGCCCACCAGGCGGCCCACGCTTTGGGTGCGGGCCATCCAGTACTCGCGCTCGGTGATGTGGTCGGCCTGCATGGCCTGCCACAGGGCATCGGTTTCGGGCGCAAAAGGGCCGCGCCAGGTCAGCGTGCCTGGTGGTAAACCCAAGGCGGCCTCGCTCAGATCGTGCGTTTCAAACAGTGTGCGGCTGATGACCCCGCCAAAGTCGAGCACCAGGGCCTGGGTCGATGCGGCGCTCATGGGGCATCCTTTTTGACCAGCCCACGGGCCAACCAGTCGTCAAAGACCTTGAGCACCTGCTGCACAAAAGCGCCATCGTTGATGTGCGCGTCGATGCGCGAGACCTCCGCCGAGCCCCAATCGCATTGGCCACATTCGTCCATCAACGAGGCCAGCCCTTCGGGCTCGCACACATTCAACACCTTGTTTGCTGCCACGCCCAACGCCTGGGACACCATCGTGAGCGCAGGCGGCAGCAGCGGCGGCGCGGCTGTGGCGCTGGCCCAGCGCCTGCTGCCGGTGGCAGACGGCTCGGACTTCATGGGCAGTCTGCGCAACCCGGCGGGCTGGAACCACATCTTTGGCATGCGCCCTTCGCAAGGCCGTGTGCCCTTCGGCCCAGGTGCCGATGTGTGGGTGGACCAACTCGGCACCGAAGGCCCCATGGCCCGCAGCGTGCAAGACCTGGCAAGGCTGCTGGCCACGCAAGCGGGCCACGACCGGCGTCAACCCCTGTCGATCAACGCGACGCTGGACGTCTCGGGCATCCAGTACACGCCCGATGCACTCCAGGGCCTTCGGGTTGGCTGGCTGGGAGATCTGGGCGGTCATCTGGCCATGGAAGACGGCATTGCGGGTGTTTGCGAAGACGCCTTGCGTGCGATGCAAAACGCAGGCGCCCACATCGAGCCCACGGCCCCGTGCTTTGACCCCCAGGCCCTGTGGGAATGTTGGCTGGTCTGGCGCCGTGCGCTGGTGGGCCCCAAAGCCGCTGCGCTGTTGCAACTGCCGGGCGCACGCGAAGAGCTCAAACCCGAAGCCCTGTGGGAATACGACAACTCGCTCAAGCTGTCGTACATGGATTTCCAGCTGGCCAGCCAGCGACGCACCGGGTTTTACAACCACCTGCTGCAGATGTTCAAACGCTTTGATGTGCTGGCCCTGCCCGTGGCACAGGTCTGGCCCTTCCCCCTGCAAGAGCGCTGGCCACAAAAGATCGGCCATCGCACGATGGACACCTACCACCGCTGGATGGAAAGCACCATTTACGCCACGCTGGCGGGTCTACCCGCCATCAGCTTGCCTGCGGGCTTTCACCCCAACCAGCCCTGGCCCATGGGCATCCAGCTGATTGGCAAGCCGCAAGGCGATGTGGCTTTGCTGCAAGTGGCTGCGGCTTACGAAGCGGTGCGCAGCGAATGGCTGCAACGCCGCCCTGCCACAGCCTGATCTTTCAATCGGTCAATTCCAGCACCGTGGTGTGGCCTTGCGCCATGGGCCATGTGAGGCCCACCACCTTCTCGCCATTGAAAACACCCACCAGGCTGCGCTGCGCTGCATCGGTCAAGCGCAGCCGGCTTGATGCACTGCCTGCACCGGGCGGCACGCCTGGCAAGGTGCTCTGGCCATCGAGGCTCATGGCATCGCGACCGGGATCGAAATACCCACGAGGGCGGATGAAACTCAACACCGATTGCGCGGCGCGATCAGCCTCCGAGGCGCGCTCTGGCCGCATGTGGATCAGCTGGCTCGACCGGGGAAAGGTACTGCGGTAGATGTGCGTCGTGGCATAAGCGTTGGCCTGAATGACAAACTCATGCGTGGCATCGCTGCGTGTTTTGAAAGGCCCCCAATACCCATCTGCCCCTACTGTCTGCGCATGCACCGCAGCGCCCACTCGCTGGCCCGACAAGGGGTCGGTCCTGAAAATCTCCAAACGGGCACCGGTCAAAGGCAGGTTGTTGACAAAGTTGCCTGACGCGGCATTCAGTGGGTCAACGCCCATGCCCACCAGCTTGCCGTTCAAAACCACTTCAGCTTGCTTGTGGATGGTCAGCTGGGGTGTGCGGCCTGTGATGAACCTGTAAGTCGCCTCGAAAGCAGGCTTTGAATAAGAAGTTTCGCGGTGGTCAATTTGGGGAATGACCACATTGACGGCGCCCTTGAGTTCCGGTCCATCAAAGCCCACCAAGGTGGGCTTGCCCTTCATGCCCAACCAGAGGCCATCGGGCTGGGCATATTTGTCGTTGTTGTCCGATCGGATGGTCATCCACCGGGTTGGGCCACACACTTCATCTCCCTGTGCGTTTTTGGGGGCATTGAGTTGCTGGAGGAAGGGCCCGGTTCCTGAAAATTCGTTGGCCTCATTCAAACCGGGAATGGCTTGTACGCCATGGTTGGGGGTGCCGCCCAAAATGGCATGACTGACGACCGCTGAACCGCCTGCATTGCACACGAAATTGCGTATCGCATTGCCGCCACGGGAATTGCCCACCAAAACGACTTGCTTGGCACCCGTTCGGCTCAAAACCGCCTGGACCTCTGCGCGCAAAAACGCCATATGCTCGGCGGTGGATGTACGTCCGGCTTGGTCCTTGTTGTCTGCATCTCGCGCCAATGGATAGGGCACATCGATGGCATGCAGTCGTTCGCTGGGCCAGCCATTGGACTCAAAACGCCAGACGGTGGCTTGCCACAAAGCCGCCGAATCACCATTGCCATGGACAAACACGATGGGAGGACGGTCCGTGTCCGTGGCGAGCAAGGGCCCGGCACAGCCCCCCAAAAGCAAAGTGAAGAGCAAAACAAGGCCCCAAGTCCGGCGTTGCAAATTCATGGTCATCCTTTGAATGCTTGGCAAAAAGCACATCGTCGGCCATGTCTGCGCAGCAGACTGACTCCTACGTGTCAGCGACTGCGGTGTTTAGCGCGCCCACACCAGAACCAGAAGACAGCCCCCAAAACGATCATGGGCACACACAGCCATTGCCCCATGCTCATGCCCAGGCTGAGCAGGCCCAGGTGGGCATCGGGTTCACGGAAATACTCGGCCACGAAGCGGAACACGCCATAGCAGAACAGGAAGGCAAACGCCACCTGCCCCTGCGCGCGGGGTTTGCGTGCATACAGCCACAGCAGCACAAACAACAGCACGCCTTCCATCAGGAACTGGTAGATCTGCGAAGGATGGCGCGGCGCATCGCCTGCACCGCGAAAGACCATGGCCCAAGGCAAAGCGGGATCGGCCAGGCGGCCCCAGAGTTCGCCGTTGATAAAGTTGCCAATGCGGCCTGCAGCCAGGCCCGTGGGCACGCAAGGTGCCACAAAATCCATGACCTGCAAAAACGGACGCTGGCGCGTGCGGGCAAACCAGACCATGGAAGCCATCACGCCCAGCATGCCGCCATGAAAGCTCATGCCGCCTTGCCAAACGGCAAAAACTTCCAGCGGGTGTGCCGCGTAGTAGCCTGGCTTGTAAAACAAGCAGTAGCCAATGCGCCCGCCCAGCACCACACCCAGCACGCCCAAAAACAGGATGTCTTCCACATCCTGCCGCGTCCACGCAGGCAAGCGGGCAAAGGGCAAATGGTTCAGGCGACGCGTGCCCAGCCAGTAAAACAGGGCAAAGGCCGCCAGGTAGGTCAAACCATACCAATGGACAGCCAAGGGGCCCAGTTGCAGGGCGACGGGATCGATTTGAGGGTGGATCAGCATGGTGAGCGATTGTGCCCGCTATTTCGCAGCGCTCACCGTGCGTTTCACACTGTTGCGATCAGCCCAGCAGCGACAGGTCGCGCACCGCGCCCTTGTCGGCCGAGGTGGCCAGCAAGGCATAGGCCTTGAGGGCAGCCGACACCTTGCGTGGACGTGGCAGCGCAGGCTTCCAGCCCAGCTTGTCTTGTTCGGCGCGGCGCTTGGCCAGCTCCTCGTCGCTCACCAACACATTGATCGAACGGTTGGGGATGTCGATGCGGATGCGGTCGCCATGGCGCACCAGGCCGATGTTGCCGCCCGCTGCCGCCTCGGGCGAGCAGTGGCCAATCGACAGGCCGGATGTACCGCCCGAGAAGCGGCCATCGGTCAGCAGCGCGCATGCTTTGCCCAGGCCCTTGGACTTGATGTAGCTGGTCGGGTAGAGCATTTCCTGCATGCCGGGGCCGCCTTTGGGGCCTTCGTAGCGCACGACCACGATGTCGCCCGCCTTGACCTTGTCGCCCAGGATGTTCTCCACCGCTTCGTCTTGCGACTCGACCACGTGGGCCGGGCCTTCAAACACCAGCAGGCTGTCGTCCACGCCTGCGGTCTTGACCACGCAGCCGTCCAGCGCGATGTTGCCGCGCAGCACGGCCAAGCCGCCTTCCTTGTTGAAGGCGTGCTCGATGGAGCGGATGCAGCCTTCGGCGCGGTCGGTGTCCAGGCTCGGCCAGCGTGTGTTCTGACTGAAGGCCACTTGGGATGGAATGCCTGCAGGGCCAGCCATGTAAAAGTGCTTGACCGCATCCGACGGGTTACGGGCGATGTCCCACTGGTCCAGCGCGTCTTTCATGGTCTTGGCGTGCACGGTGGGCACGTCGGTGTGCAGACGGCCTGCGCGGTCCAACTCGCCCAGAATGCCCATGATGCCGCCAGCGCGGTGCACGTCTTCGATGTGGTACTTGTTGGTGTTGGGCGCGACCTTGCACAGCTGGGGCACGATCTTCGACATACGGTCAATGTCGGCCATGGTGAAGTCGATCTCGGCTTCCTGGGCAATCGCCAACAGGTGCAAGATGGTGTTGGTCGAGCCGCCCATGGCGATGTCGAGCGCGATCGCGTTTTCAAAGGCCTTGAAGCCCATGGAACGGGGCAGCAAGGTGTCGTCGCCCTGCTCGTAGTAGCGCTTGGCCATGTCCACGATGGTGCGACCGGCTTGCTTGAACAGCTGCTCGCGGTCAGCGTGCGTGGCCACCACGGTGCCGTTGCCGGGCAAGGCCAGGCCCAAGGCCTCGGCCAGGCAGTTCATCGAGTTGGCGGTGAACATGCCGGAGCACGAACCGCAGGTCGGGCAGGCCGAACGCTCGATTTCGGCCAAGTCGGCGTCGCTCACCTTGTCGTCGGCCGCCATCACCATGGCGTCGATCAGGTCGAGCTTTTTGAATTCCATGACTTGCGTCTCGGGGTTGGCCAGACGCACCTTGCCCGCTTCCATGGGGCCGCCGGACACAAAAATGACCGGGATGTTCAGGCGCATGGCGGCCATCAACATGCCGGGGGTGATCTTGTCGCAGTTGGAGATGCAGACGATGGCGTCAGCACAGTGCGCGTTGACCATGTACTCGACCGAGTCGGCAATGATGTCCCGGCTGGGCAGCGAATACAGCATGCCGTCGTGGCCCATGGCAATGCCATCGTCCACGGCAATGGTGTTGAATTCCTTGGCCACGCCACCTGCGGCTTCGATCTCGCGGGCCACCAGCTGGCCCAGGTCCTTCAGGTGCACATGGCCGGGCACAAACTGGGTGAAGGAGTTGGCAATGGCGATGATCGGCTTGCTGAAGTCATCGTCCTTCATGCCCGTGGCGCGCCACAGGGAACGGGCACCAGCCATGTTGCGGCCAGCGGTGGAGGTCTTGGAACGGTAAGCGGGCATTGGGGGGCTCCAGTCGAGGAAAACGTCAAAAACTGCCCAGATTATCGCCCAGCATGGCCTCCCGCTTTGCCCCCATGCCAATACCCACAGTCGCCAAGAAGTCAGCACACAGCCCTTGTGCTCGCGCTACACTGTCACCCAATGAGCCCATCGGCTGGACCTTCATTCATGAACGTGTCAGCTGATACCGATCCAATGTGCTCCACTGCTTTTTTATCTACGAGGAACCATCATGAAGAAAATCGTTTTTGCGCTGGCCCTGACCGCTGCAGCCGCGGCCCCCGCCTTGGCTGACCAGGCACTGGCCACCTCTAAAAACTGTATGGCTTGCCATGCCATTGACAAGAAAGTCGTTGGCCCCGCCTACAAAGACGTCGCGGCCAAATACAAAGGTGACAAAACTGCTGCCGACAAGCTGGCCGCCAAAATCATGAAGGGCGGCTCCGGCGTCTGGGGTGCGATCCCCATGCCGGCCAACCCGCAAGTCAATGAAGCCGAAGCCAAAAAATTGGCTGCTTGGGTTCTGAGCGCCAAGTGACCAGCGCCTGAGCTGCAACAAAGCCCGCTTCCAGAGCGGGCTTTTTTCATGGGGCTTGAGATCCCGGTCGGCAACCTCATCTACGCTGGACTTGCAAATCTTTACGAATCACTCACAGCAGCTTGTGACTTTGCGTATAGATTGGCCAACCTGTTGTCTCAAAGAGGAACCATGACCACCACCTTTTCCAAAGCCATGAAATCCATGGTCCTGTGCACCGCACTGGTGACTTCTGCCCTGGCCTTTGCACTGCCCAGTCCCAAGGACATCGAAGCGGCCGTCTCGCAAGGCCAGCTGCCACAAGCCGAATCCATGCTGCGCGAGGTCATCGAAGCCAAGCCACAAAGTGCCAAAGCCCATTACGAACTGGGCCAGGTGCTGCTGCGCGAGCACCGTGCCAAGGAAGCCCACAGCGAATTGCTGGCCGCCAAGGCCATGGACCCCAGCCTGAAGTTCGCCACCAGCCCACAACAATTTGAAACCATCCTGGCCCAGGCCAATGCCCTGCCCACACACAGCAGCGCGGCCAGCCAGGCGACCACGTCCACAACATCTGCCAACCCACACCCTGGCAACCCCAGCGAGAGTGGCTTTTCTTTGACTTATGTCTGGATCGGCATCGCCGCCTTGCTGGCGTTGGCCCTGCTGATCCGCAGCCGCCGACCAGCGCCTGCAGCTTATGCCGCACCAGCGCCTGACATGAGCGCCGGCCCTGGCACCGCCTTTGGCCGCAACCCCGCTTATGCCCCCGCCTACCCCGCTGCGGGCTATCCGCCAGCCGCACCGTCCAGCGGCTCCACCATGACCGGTGCGGTGGTCGGTGGCTTGGCGGGCGTGGCTGCGGGCTACGCCTTGTCCAAAGCTTTGGATGGCGACCACCACATTGCACCGGCTGCGGCCAGCAGCAACAGCTGGGGTGACAACCAGGGCCTTGTGCGGGTGGACGATCCTGCGCCGCCCGCTTTTGACGTCGGCTCGGGCGGCAACGACTGGGGTGACGACGGTAACGCCAGCTCGGACGACAACTGGTGACCCCACTGAAGCCTTTCTGACAATGAAAAAGCCCGCAGCTGCGGGCTTTTTTGCATCTGCTCGGGCAGATCAGAGGCCGATGGCGGCGATACCGGCTTTGGCAATCTGGGCGTCTTCGTTCGACTTGACGCCACTGACACCGACGGCACCCAGGCAAGCGCCGTCTTTCAGGATCGGCACGCCACCTTCGAGCATGCCTTCCACGGCGGGTGCCGACAGGAAGGAATAACGGCCACCGTTGATGACGTCTTCATAGACCTTGCTCTCGCGCTGGCCCAATGCGGCAGTGTGAGCCTTGGCGGGGGCGATGTGCGACGAGATGGGGGGCGCACCGTTCAGACGCTGGAAGTGCAGCAAATGGCCGCCTGCGTCCACGATGGCAATGCTCACCGCCCAGTTGTTTTTCTGAGCTTCGGCTTGGGCAGCTGCGGCAATGGCTTGCACATCGGACAGTTCGAGAACGGATTGGGTTTTCATGGCGTGTGTTTCGAAGGGAAAAAAGAAGCTACAAGCATACACGGGCTCACCTGCATCCATTGCACACTTGCGCGCAAAAGTGCTTCACCCGGATAACCCCATGCCTGTGCGGATATTGCCAGCTTGTAGTCGCCCCACCCTACAATGCATCAGCCCTGAACGCAGGGTTTGAACAGGAGAAACTCATGAGCGACTTTCGCACTTTGAACACCACCGACTGGGGCCACGGCAGCGCCGCCACCCGCAACCGCGTGATGCGCAACACCTACTGGCTGCTGGCCTTGAGCCTGCTGCCCACCGTTTTGGGCGCATGGCTGGGCGTGGCCACGGGCATCACCGCATCACTGTCGGGCGGCCTGGGCCTGATCGTGTTCATGGCCGGGGCCTTCGGCTTCATGTTCGCCATCGAAAAAACCAAAAACTCTGCCGCAGGCGTGCCTGTGCTGTTGGGCTTCACCTTCTTCATGGGCTTGATGCTCTCGCGCATGATCGCCACGGTGCTGGGCTTCAAGAACGGCTCCGAGCTGATCATGACCGCCTTTGCCGGTACGGCTGGTGTGTTCTTCGTCATGGCCAGCCTGGCCAGCACCATCAAGCGTGATCTGTCGGGCATGTCCAAATGGCTGATGGTGGGCGCATTGGCCATCATGATCGGCGGCATCGTCAACGTGTTCGTCGGCTCCAGCGTAGGCATGATGGTCATCTCGGTCATGGCCATTGGCATCTTCAGCGCCTACATGCTGTACGACCTCAAGCAGATCATTGACGGCGGCGAGACCAACTACATCAGCGCCACCCTGGCCCTGTACCTGGACATTATGAACGTGTTCCAGAGCCTGCTGGCCTTGCTGGGCATCATGGGCGGCGAGCGCGACTGAAACGCTGTTGAATCCCCCATAAAAAAAGCCCCGCAAGGGGCTTTTTCACGTGTTCACGATTCAAATGCATCAGCGCGAATAAAGGTTGGCGCCAGCTGCACCGACAGCCACATATTGTCCCCGTGAATTAGTCAAGCCATTCAACGAAGAGGACACGCCACTAGAGCGCGAAGTCCAGCTCAAGCCATCCGTGCTGGTAACCACCGCTCCACCAACTCCTACAGCCAAAAACTGATGAGGCAAAGAAGTCACTGAAAGCAAATCGGCCGTAACAGACGATGGCTGGGAAATCCATGTCACACCATCTGTACTGGAAAGCACGACACCCCCTGCCCCCACAACGACAAAGCTTGCAGCCGTGGTGACGGTTGCAGCCACAGGAAGTGTTGTTGTCACTGTGCTTGCTGCCCGATAGGCCACCGCCCTCAAGTCCGTCGTAACACCTGACGTCAAAGCCGTCCAAGTGACCCCATCCGGACTGCTCAAGAGCGTGCCGCCCGCACCAACAGCCAGCCAAGCCCCCGAACTAAGATAAGAAACCCCGTAAAGATTGGCATTCATGTTCGAGGGCACTGTAGAGGGCAGCCATGTGATGCCGTCAGCAGAATACTCAATCGTTCCAGAATCACCAACAGCAACTACGCGCGATCCATTGCCGGCTATAGCATTCAACTTCTGCGCATTGATCGACGTACCCACCGACCAGGTCATCAGATCCGCACTGGATGCAATCGTGCCGCCATCGCCAACGACGATGAACTTGCTCTGGGTGTATATCGCTGCATTCAAATTACTGGCAATGCCGCCCGTTGGAATGCTTGTCCAATTCAGCCCTGCTGAGGTCACATCATTGCTGCTCTTGTACAAGGCACCCGATTGCCCCACTGCCAAATAATACGAAGTGCCATCGGTAGCCATACCCCATGCAATGCCACGCATGTCACCAGCTCCAAACATTGAGCCACCTACATTCCAGACACGTCCCGCCAGACTTGGGATGGCAGTGACAGCGGGGGTGAGCCCACCGCCTTTACCCGTCCCGTAGCGGCCATTCAATCCAAACGTATAAATCTGGTCATTGGTCAACCCAGTCAGAACATAAGGCGAGGTGACTTTTGTACCCCAACGCAAACCCGATGTCGTCGTGAAATCGGGTGAAGAAAACGCGGCCTGTGGCGCATAAGGCAGCCAATATTCCACCCCCGAAGTCATCTCCCAACTGATTACGACTTGGCCATCTCCTGGTGTCACAGTAATACCACCAGCAGGCGGTGTGGCCGACCCACCACGGCCACCACAGGCAGTAACGAGGGACGCAAGAGACAGTAGCACGGTCCGACGAGAAACGGTATACGACATGGCGATGAAGCTTGGTTTAAGTAAAAAAATGGCAATGGACAACACGAAATACTTGACGGCGTGTAGACATCAATGATTGCATGCTGACGCGATCAAAGATTGACGACTGCATGCGCACCTTATTTTTATGCAAAACAAGCTTGCGTTCAGCCTTTGCTATGTAAAGTTACAGCTTGCGCCCCGTTTTTCCCTGCCCCCGACAATCATTCAATCCAGCTCAAACACCGCCATGCTCTCCACGTGCGCCGTGTGGGCGAACATGTTGATGACGCCTGCGCTCACGCAGCGGTAACCCGCGCGGTGCACCAGCAAGCCAGCGTCGCGTGCCAAGGTGGCTGGGTTGCAGCTGACATACACGATGCGCTTGGGCGGAGTCCAGCCTTGGCGCAACTCGTGGTTCTCGTGCAGCTCGGCCAGAGCCTTGGACAAAGCGAATGCGCCCTCTCGCGGTGGGTCCACCAGCCATTTGTCGGCCGTGCCATCGGCCACCAGCATCTCAGGCGTCATCTCGAACAGGTTGCGCGCCACAAAGCTCGTGGGGGCCAGAGGCTGCCCTTCAGGTCGATCGGCCTGGTTGCGGGCGTAGTTGTCGCGCGAGCGGGCCACCAAGGTCTCTGCACCCTCGATGCCCAGCACCTCGGCTGCCTGCGTGGCAATCGGCAGGGTGAAGTTGCCCAGACCGCAAAACCAGTCGATCACGCGTTCGTTCTTTTGCGCTTGCAACAAACGCAGCGCACGAGCCACCAGCACGCGGTTGATGAAAGGGTTGACCTGCGTGAAGTCGGTGGGGCGAAACGGCATGGTGATGCCAAAGTCGGGCAAGCCGTAGCTCAGCTGTGGACCGCCCGTCTCGAGCAAATGCACCGTGTCCGGCCCTTTAGGCTGCAGCCACCATTGCACCTGGTACTGCTCGCCAAAGGCACGCAGTTTGGCCAGGTCACCCTCGCTCAAAGGCTCCAGGTGGCGCAAGACCATGGCAGTGACCTCATCACCGCAGGCCAGCTCGATCTGGGGCAAGGTTTCGCGCGCGTCCATATCGGCGATCAAGGCGCGCAGGGGCATCAACATGGCGCTGACATGGGGCGGCAAAATGCGGCACACCTTCATGTCAGCAATGTAGCGGCTCTTGCGCTCGTGGAAACCAATCAGGACTTCGCCTTTCTTGATCACATAACGAACCGACATGCGGGCGCGGTAGCGGTAGCCCCATGTGGGCCCCTCGATCGGGCGCAGCATGGTGTCGGCTTTGACTTTGCCAAGGTGCCAGAGGTTGTCTTCGAGCACGCGCTGCTTGATGGCCACTTGCGCAGAAGCTTCCAGGTGCTGCATCTTGCAGCCGCCACAAGCACCACTGTGCAAACCAAAATGCGGGCAACCGGGCGTGACACGCTGGGAGGATTCCGAGTGGATCTCGGTGACGGTGCCCTGCTCCCAGTTGTTCTTTTTGCGACCGACCTGGACAGAGACCACTTCAAAAGGCAAGGCGCCTTCGATGAAAACCACTTTGCCGTCAGGACGGCGGGCGATGCCTTGGGCATCCATGTCCAGAGAGCCGACGCGCAACCAGCCTTCGGGCAAATCGTCGCTGTTGGGGGCTTCGTGTTGGGGGATGGAGAGTTCTTGTTTTTCGCTCATGCCCCAATTGTCTCATTGGGGCAGGTGCAAATTCAGACCCAGGCTTGCAGGTATGCCTGCCAATGCGGCTCTTGCCCGGCCAGGGCGGCCACATGGTCTTTGACGAACTGGATTTCCTGGGTGTATTCGGCCTCGGTCAAGCCGCCGCGCATCTTTTGAAAGCGGCAGTACAGCAAGTAGGTGTTCATCACATCGGTTTCGCAGTAGCGGCGCACTTCCTCGGTTTGCCCGGCCAAAAACTGCTCATAGACCTGCGAGCCGTCCATGCCCAGCTTGCCCGGAAAGCCGCACAGCTTGGCCAGCGCGTCCATGGGCGCGTTGTTGCGCGGCGTGTACTTGGCCAGCAGGTCCATCAGGTCCAAATGGCGCATGTGGTAGCGCGAAATGTAGTTGTTCCACTTGAACTCGCGGTCACTGCCGTGGGTGCCCTCACCCAAGTCCCAGTATTTGTCGGCCACCACGCCATGCTGCAAACCCCGGTAATGCAGCACTGGCAGGTCAAAACCACTGCCGTTCCAGCTCACCAGCTGGGGCTCGTGTTTCTCGATGGCATTGAAAAAAGTCTGGATGATGCGGCCTTCGCTTTGGCCGTCGCGGTCCACAAAAGAATGGACCCGCAAACCTTCGGCGTTGCGAAAGACACAGCTGATGGCCAACACCTTTTGCAGGTACAAAGGCATGAAATCGCTTTGCCCATGGGCCGCACGTTCGGCCTTCCACTGGGCATGCACCTCGGCGTCGGACAACTCGGGCGATGCCGCGTTCAAACGCCGCCAGCCGGCCATGTCGGGAATGGTCTCGATGTCAAAGACCAAGACAGGCCAAGCCATGCGGGACTTTCAGCGTGCAGGCAAAAACTTGGCCGGATCGACCGGTTTGCCCTGACGGCGCACCTCGAAGTGCAGCTTGACACGGTCGGCATCGGTGCTGCCCATCTCGGCGATTTTCTCGCCCTTGCGCACCTTCTGGTCTTCTTTGACCAGCAGCTTCTGGTTGTGGGCGTAAGCCGTCAAGAAGGTGTTGTTGTGCTTGAGGATGATCAGGTTGCCGTAGCCACGCAGACCAGCTCCGGCATACACCACCTGGCCATCGGCCGAGGCCATCACGGCATCACCCGCTTTGCCTGAGATGTCCAGACCTTTGTTTTTGGCTTCGTCAAAACCACCGATCAAAGAACCATTCGAGGGCCAGATAAAACCCAAGCCTTCGTCTGCAACGACCGCTGTGGCAGGCGGGGTGACAGGTACGGGCTTGCCGGATGTTGTGGCCGCTGGCGTTTCACCGCCCGCCGTCACAGGCCGAACAACGACGCCCGAGGCTTCAACCGCAGCGCCTGGGGGCGCAACCCGCAAGACCTGACCGACCTCGATGACATCAGGATTGCTCAGGTTGTTCCAGCGCGCCAAGTCGCGACGTGACTGCCCATGCTCCAGACCGATGCGGGTCAGGGTTTCACCGCGCTGAACAGTGTAGTAGCCCGGCTTGCCCGCATTTTCTGCACCAGGCAAGGCCTTGACAGCCGCCCCTGATGCATCGACAACGCCGGTGCTTGTTCGGGCACCCGACATGCGGTCTTCCACGGGTGCCATCACGCGAGGGGCCGACGAACAGCCAACCAAAACAGCAGCACCGATCGTCAGTGAAACAAAGGATGAGATGCGTTGAAGTTCAATCATGAATTCTTTCATTTAAGCAACCCCAGATTTTAGAGGCACAAAATGCACAGCCTCCAGGACCTGCCGTTCAAATCCGAGGGCAGTACGAAGGATCACCACCAAAGCCTGATGGCCTGCAGGCGTGATCGTGGGCGCCACCAAACGGCCGCCTTCTGCCAACTGATCCAGCCAGGCCTGAGGCACAGCTTCGCCGCCCGCTGCCGAGATGATGCCTGCATACGGACCGCCTTTGGGGTAGCCCAGCATGCCATCGCCAAAAATCAAATGGACATTGTGCAAGCGCAAGGGACGCAGATTCTCTCGTGCTTTTTCGTGCAAGCCCCGCAGGCGCTCGATGCTGTAAACCTCCGTGGCCACATGGCTGAGCACCGCCGCCTGGTAGCCACAACCGGTGCCGATCTCCAGAATGCGGCCCAATTTGCCAGAAACACCTTGACGCATCAACTCGATCATGCGCGCCACCACATTGGGCTTGGAGATGGTCTGCCCCAAGCCAATCGGCAAACTGGTGTCTTCGTAGGCCTGCACCGCCAAAGCGGTTTCCACAAAACGGTGGCGCTCCACCGCCCCCATGGCTTGCAAGACCATCGGATCGCGCAAGCCCTGGGCGGCCAGTTGGCTGACCATGCGGGCACGCAAAGGCCCGGAATCCATGGCCAGCCCCGCCACCGCAGGTGCTGCAACGCGACGTGCAGGCTGAACCGCATGGGCGGCAAGCGAAGGCTTGGCCGCGCCCAACACAGGGCTGCGCACGGTGCGCGTGGCGCCTGCTGCAGGCAATTTGGCCGGAAAACCGGGGCGCTGGCTCATGTGGACTCCGACATGTGCAAACGGTCAAAGGCACGTGCCCAGACATCCAGCGTGTGGTGCTCGGTCAAATCCACTTTCAAGGGCGTGACCACCATGTGGCCCATCTTGGCCGCATGAAAGTCCGTGCCTTCGCTGTCGTCCATGGCCGGGCCTGCATTGCCGATCCAGTACATGGTTTGCCCACGGGGGTCCACCTGGGTGATGACCGGTTCAGCCGCATGGCGCCGCCCCAGACGACACAACTGGGGTGCACGGATCTTCTCGATGGGCAAATTGGGGATGTTCACATTCAGCAACCAAGGCTGGGCATGGAGCAAATCACCTGATTGCATTTGAGCGATCAGGTGCTTGACCTTCTGGGCGGCAGCATCCACATGGGCCCAGCCTTTTTCAATTTGCGACACGGCCATGGCCGGAATGCCAAACAAATAGCCCTCCATGGCGGCGCCCACGGTACCTGAATACAAGGTGTCATCGCCCATGTTGGCGCCATTGTTGATGCCTGAGACCACCAAATCGGGCCGGTAGCCGAGCAAACCCGTCAAAGCAATGTGCACGCAATCGGCAGGCGTGCCGTTGACATAGCGAAAGCCATTGTCAGCGCGGTTCACATACAAAGGGGTGTGCAAAGTCAGCGCATTCGATTTGGCGCTGTTGTTGTGCTCGGGTGCGACCACCTCCACATCGGCGATGGTTTTGAGCGCTTCATACAGCGCCACGATCCCCTCTGCGCGAAAGCCATCGTCGTTCGAGATGAGAATTTTCATGTGGGGTTCCAGTGTGGACTCCGATTGTAGAGGCCCCTCCTCTGAGAGATGTGACAAAACGCAGCGAAATCCCGGTCGCTCGGGGGACATAAATTCAGCACGCTCATCCCTACCATCGTCCACAGTCCAAAACACGCACCTCAGGAGACATTGAATGCACGCATGGCTTTGCGAAAACCCCACTGGCGTTGACGCGCTGACCTGGAAAGAACTGCCGACCCCCACGCCAGCGGCAGGCCAGGTCTTGCTCAAAATTGAGGCCGCCAGCCTGAACTTTCCGGACCTCTTGATTGTTCAGAACAAATACCAGATGAAGCCCGAGCTGCCCTTCGTGCCCGGCTCTGAATACGCAGGCACCATCGAGGCCGTGGGTGAAGGCGTCACCCACCTGAAAGTAGGCCAGTCGGTGGCGTGCTTGTCGGGCACAGGCGGCTTTGGCACCCACACCTTGGCCCCTGCCAAGCTGTGCATGCCGCTGCCTCCGGGCTTTCCAGCGGTCGATGCGGCTGCTTTCATCATGACCTATGCCACCTCGCACCATGCACTGGTGGACCGTGCCGCCCTCAAGGCCGGTGAAACCGTGCTCGTGCTCGGCGCTGCAGGCGGCGTGGGCACAGCGGCCATCCAGATCGCCAAGGCCATGGGTGCCAAAGTGATTGCCGCGGCATCCACCGATGAGAAATGCGCCTTGTGCAAAACGCTGGGTGCCGACGCCACCATCAACTACAGCACCGAGAACCTGCGCGATGCCCTGAAAACCTTGACCGAAGGACGCGGCCCCGATGTGATTTACGACCCTGTGGGTGGCGAGTTCGCAGAACCGGCCTTCCGCTCCATTGCCTGGCGTGGCCGTTATCTGGTGGTGGGTTTTGCCGGGGGCCCCATCCCAGCCTTGCCCTTGAATTTGCCTTTGCTCAAAGGCGCATCTCTGGTGGGCGTGTTCTGGGGCGACTTTGCCCGCCGCGAGCCCCAGGCCAATGCCGCCATGATGGCCGAGCTGGCCCAGTGGTATGGCCAGGGCAAGATCAAACCTGTCATTGACAGCACCATGCCCATGGCCGACCTGAAGGCCGCATATGCCCACATGGGTTCGCGCGGTGTCAAAGGCAAACTGGTGATGGTCAACTGAAGCGGTCCACCCAAGAAAAAAGCCCTTGCATTGCTGCAAGGGCTTTTTTTATTTGGGGTGGCTGATGGGGCTCGAACCCACGACAACAGGAATCACAATCCTGGACTCTACCAACTGAGCTACAGCCACCGTAGAAACGAAATTATAACCTGATCTTTAGCGTTTTTCTGCAGTCTCTGCGCTCTTGACTTGAGGTTTTTCAACCAAGATCTCGGCCTTGAGCTGCTGCTTCAAATACGTCAGGTAGGCTTGGGTTTCAGCCTGACCCCACAACTGGGTCATCTGCTGACGACTTTGCGCCACTTGCTGGGGCGACGAAGCATCGCGTGCCACAAGTTTGTTGACACGGGCCACCACAAAGCCTTGCGTGCCCAGATCCACGCCCACCACAGCGGGCAAACGCGCAGGATCAGCACGCAGCACAGCATCCACCACCGCTTGCGGCTGGCCTTGTGTTTGGTCGCGCGAGACGATCAAGGCCGCACCCACTTGCGCCTGAGCGGCCTGGTCTTTCCATGATGCCAGTTTGGCTTGACCTTCGGCTTTGGCCAACTCGGCAGATTTTTCGACCACGTACTGGCGGCGCACTTCATCCTTGACGTCGGCAAAAGGACGAACAGCAGCGGGACGGTAAGCCACGATGCGGGCAGACACCAAGGTATTGGGCGCCACTTCCAGCGCTGGGGTGTTGCGACGTTTGCTCACAGAGTCTTCTGCAAACAGGGTTTGCAACAATTTGGCGTTGGCCAGAACACCTTGGGCGCCCGCAGCAGGCGTGCGGGTCAAAGCCTGGGCTTTTTGAACGGTCAGCTTCAAACGGTCGGCCGTGGGCTTGAAGCTGTCGGCCTGCTCGTAAACGCTGTTGGTGAAGGTCTCGGCCTGCTCGGCAAATTGGCGCTGGGCTTGCTGTTTACGCAAGTCGGCTTCCAGTTGAGGGCGCATGGATTCAAAGCTGGGCGCTTTGGGCGCCTTGATGTCGGTCAGCTGGATGATGTGAAAGCCAAACTCCGACTCGACCACACCGCTGATGTCGCCCTTTTTCAGGGCAAAGGCGGCATCTTCAAACGCTTTGACCATGGCACCTTTGGCAAAGAAATCAAGATCACCGCCTTTGGTTGCAGAGCCTGTATCTTGTGAGTTTTTACGGGCCACGTCAGCAAAGGATTTGGGGGCCTTGCGAACTGCAGCCAGTAACTCGTCGGCCTTGGCGCGGGCCTTGGCACGGTCAGCGGCTGGGGCGTCCTTGGCGGCGTTGATCAGGATGTGGCTGGCGCGGCGCTCTTCCTTGCCCGCCAAACGCTGCACGTTTTGCTCGTAATAGGTCTTCAGGTCTTGCTCAGGCAAGTTGATGCTCTTTTGCAAAGCGAGCGTGTCCAGCACCAGGTATTCGATGTCGACGCTTTCCACCGAACGGAAACGTTCGGATTGGGCTTGGTAGAACTTTTCCAGATCGGCATCGGTCACTTGAACCTTGGCCGCGAAATCGGCAGGCACCCATTTCTGGATTTGGATTTCACGGCGTTGCAAATACGCATTCAAGGCCGCATCAGTTTGACTTTGTGAGGCCACCACAGACTGCTGCAAACTACCCAACACTTGCTGGGCCGAGAGGTCCTGGCGCACTTTGGCTTCCAGCATTTCGGGGGTCATGCCCTGGCTGGCCGCCAACTGGCGGTAGCGCTCCATGTCCAGCTTGCCATCGGCACCGCGCAAACCGGCAATCGAAGGGTCTTGCTGCAGGTAACGGGCCAGACGCTGATCGCTGGTGATCAGCAACTGTTTATCCGCAGCGGCCGAGATCACGCGCTCATTGACCATGCGCTCCAGCGTGGCATAGCGGGCCTCGGCAGAGTCCAGCAGTTTGGGATCCAGGTTGGGCACCGAGGCGCGGATGCGCTCGACTTCGCGTTGATGTGCCGCATCCCATTCCCCTTGCGTGATCTTGTTGCCCGCGACTTTGGCTACAGGCGCGCCTTGATCGGAAAAGCGGCTGTAACTGTCAATGCCGAACAAGACAAAGGAAGGAATGACCAGCAAAAACAGCAGTCCCATCAAAATTTTGGAGTGATTGCGGATGGAATCAAACATGTTCGAAGTCTCGGTTTATCAATAAAAAAGGCGAACAACCTGTTCGCCTTTACTTTTTGTGGTGGTGGGCGCTGACGGTCTCGAACCGCCGACCTACTCCGTGTAAAGGAGCCGCTCTACCAACTGAGCTAAGCGCCCCACCTGAAAAAAGTTAAATCAGTTCAAAGCATCCTTGAGCGCTTTGCCTGGACGGAACTTTGGCACCTTGGCTGATTTGATTTTAATCGCAGCGCCCGTGCGTGGATTGCGACCCGTGCGCGCAGCACGTTTGCCCACTGCAAAAGTACCAAAACCCACCAAAGAAACAGTACCGCCCTTTTTCAGAGTAATGCGCACAGCACCGATGGTCGCTTCCAGAGCACGACCAGCTGCCGCCTTGGACAGGTCGGCTTGTTTGGCAATGTGTTCGATCAGTTCAGTTTTGTTCACAAGAAGCCTCTTGAAGTTGCATACCGGAAAGACCGGTGTTGACTGAAATACAAGCTGACAGTGCTGCTGTCAGGTTTGATTTTTTTCGGCGTTAGAGCCTGCCTTGATTGGAAACCTGCCCCGCAGGCGATGTCAATCCAGGCGAGCCCATAAGACGCGTCGCGGCAGGAATTCTAGCCGTGAAATCACAACCACGCTCTTGCGGGATTGATATTTTTTACAGACCAATCCCTTATCCAAAAAAAGCCAAAAGTAAACACCTGATCAAAGCGCCTCTGCAATGGCCCGGCCAACATCGGCGGTCTTGCCGGTACCACCCAAATCGGGTGTGCGCGGTGCGCCGCTGCCTGGGGCCAAGACCTTCTCGATGGCGGCCAGCACGGCATCGTGCGCGGCCTTGTAGCCCAGGAACTCGAGCATCATGGCGCCGCACCAGATCTGGCCAATCGGGTTGGCAATGCCTTTGCCTGCAATGTCCGGGGCCGAGCCATGCACAGGCTCAAACAAAGAGGGGAACTTGCGATCGGGGTTGAGGTTGGCGCTCGGTGCAATGCCAATGGTGCCGGTGCAGGCTGGGCCCAGATCGCTCAGGATGTCGCCAAACAAATTGCTGGCCACCACCACATCGAAGAAATCAGGACGCTGCACAAAGTGCGCGGTCAGGATGTCGATGTGGAACTTGTCCACGTTGATGCCAGGATAGGCCTTGGCCATTTCGGCCACACGCTCATCCCAGTAAGGCATGGTGATGGCGATGCCGTTGGATTTGGTGGCGCTGGTCAGGTGCTTTTTGGGGCGCGACTGCGCCAGCTCGAAAGCAAACTTGAGCACGCGGTCCACACCGATGCGGCTCATGATGGTTTCCTGCATCACGATCTCACGCTCGGTGCCGGGGAACATGCGCCCCCCCACGGCGGAGTATTCGCCTTCGGTGTTTTCACGCACGATGTACATGTCGATCTCGCCAGGCTCGCGGCGGCTGCCGTCCTTGCGCACCACGGGGGCAATGATGCCGGGCATCAAACGCGCAGGACGCAGGTTGATGTACTGGTCAAACTCGCGGCGGAACAAAAGCAGCGAGCCCCACAGCGAGACATGGTCGGCGATTTTCTCGGGCCAGCCCACCGCGCCGAAATAAATGGCGTCATGACCGCCGATCTGGTCTTTCCAGTCGTCGGGCAGCATCTTGCCGTGCTTCTCGCAATAGTCCCAGCTCGAGAAATCAAAGTGATCAAACTGCAGGTCAATGCCGAATTTGCGCGCTGCAGCGTCCATCACGCGCAGGCCCTCGGGCATGACTTCTTTGCCAATGCCATCGCCTGCGATGACGGCGATGCGGTGTTTCTTGCTCATGGGGAACTCCTTATGAATCAGACAGTGAATCGGTGAAAAATGCTTGTGCCTCGGCAAGGACCTGCTCGGGGGCTTCTTCGGCCAAATAGTGACCGCAATCGATCGAACGCCCTGTCACCTGAGCAGCGCGTTCGCGCCACAGGGCCAGCACATCAAAGCAACGCCCGACCGCGCCATGCTGCCCCCACAGCACCCGCAGGGGCTGCTGCAGCTGGCGCCCGGCAGCCACATCGGCGCGGTCGTGCGCCAAGTCCAGCGCGGCACTGGCGCGGTAATCTTCGGCAATCGACTGGGCTGTGCCCGGCAAAGCGGCGCGGCGCTCGTACTCGGCCAGGGCCTCGGGCGTGAACGGGGCCAAGCCCGCATGGCGCCCACCCATCACGCTGCGCACATAGCGGGCTGGGTTGGATTCGATCAAGGCCTCGGGCAATGGCGCAGGCTGGATCATGAAAAACCAGTGCCAATAAGCGCGGGCAAACGCTTCGCTGGTGTTTTCGTACATGGCCAATGTGGGCGCGATGTCCAAAAGCAGCAGGCGGTTCACCGCATCCGGCGCATCGGCCGCCAGGCGGTGCGCCACACGGGCCCCCCGGTCATGCGCCAGCACATCAAAGCGCTCAAAGCCATGGGCCTTCATCACCGCCAGCGCGTCCAGCGCCATCTCGCGCTTGCTGTGGTTGGCATGGTTGACGTCCGCTGCGGGTCGCGATGAATCGCCATAGCCGCGCAAGTCCATCAACACCACCCGGCGCGTTTGCGCCAACGCAGGTGCCACGCGGTGCCACATGACCATGCTTTGGGGATGACCGTGCAACAGCAACAGCGGCGGCCCCTCGCCTGCTGCGCGGGTGTGCAGCTGCACGCCTTGGCGCTCGACCGTGAGGGGTTTGAAACTTTCCAACATGCGCACAGCTTACCTGTCAAATTAGCAATAATCAGGCAATTGATTATTCACACAGGGAAAACAATTGGACCGCTCCGATCTTGAATTGGCATTGGCCGTGAGGCAGCACGGCAGCCTCAGCAAAGCCGCACGGGCATTGCAACTGGCCCCACCGGTGGTGACCAAGCGCTTGTTGGCCCTGGAAGCGCACCTGGGGGTACGGCTCTTTCAGCGCACCACCCGCCGCGTGAGCCCGACCACGGAAGGCCACACCCTGTGCGACCGCGCTACCGAGTTATTGCACGGCTTTGCCGCCATTGAAGACGAACTGCGCGAACGCCAAAGCGAACCCTCGGGGCCCATCCGCATGGTCAGCAGCTTTGGCTTTGGCCGCTTGTGGCTCGGGCCGCTGCTGGCCGAATTTCAGCAACGCTACCCGCAGGTGCAAATCGAGTTGCAGCTTTCCGAGCGTTTGCCCGATCTGGCCAACGAGAGCTTTGATGCCGCCATCTGGCTGTGGAACCCACCCGCGCAGATTGCCGCCGAGTGGATCTCGCGCAAACTGGCCCCCAACCAACGCGTCCTGGCAGCAGCGCCCGCCTATTTGCAGCAACATGGCACGCCCCGCACGGCCGAGCAACTGTCTCAGCACCAATGCCTGGTCGTGCGCGAGAACGGTGGCGAAACCGGACAAGGCCAGCGCTTTGATGAATGGCGGCTGACGCGCGAAGGCTCTGCACGGCCCCTGCACATTCCGGTCAAGGGTCCGTTGTCGAGCAATTCGGGCGAGATGGTGCGCGACTGGTGCCTGGCCGGTCAAGGCATCATGCTGCGCAGCCTGTGGGACATCGCGCCGCAATTGGCCAGCGGGCAATTGGTCCGGGTCTTGCCCGACTGTGCGATGCACGATGCGCACATCCACTGGCTGGCGCCCTACCGCTCGCAAATGCCATTGCGGATTCGCTTGTTGCAGGAATTTCTGGCCGAGCGCTTTCGCCAAGAGCCCTGGAAAGTGCTCAGCGCCGGGCGGGCCGCACCACGAGGCTGACGCCCAGTGCCGTCAAAGCGGTACCGGCAATGGTCGCGGCGGTGATGGTTTCGCCAAACAACACCCAGGCGATGATGGCCGTGGTCGGCGGCACCATGTACATCAAGCTGGTGACCGAGGCCGCAGCGCCACGTTGGATCAGGATGTACAGCAGCGAGCTGCCACCCAAGGTCAAGCCCAGCACAGCCCAAGCCATGGCACCGATGGATTCGGCATTCCATTGAATGATCTCGGGCTCTGCCAACGCCAATGGCAGGGTCACCAGCGAGGCGGCCAACAACTGCACGGCATTGGCAGAGCGGACATCGCAAGGCTGCACAAAACGTTTTTGATACAGCGTGCCAATGGTGATGCTGAACATCGCACCGATGGCAAATGCCATGTTGACCGGTGTCACATGGTCCATGGCCGAGCCCAAAGTCAGCTTGCGCCAAACCACCATCAAAAGCCCGGCAAAGCCCAGCGAAAGACCTGCCCATTGGCGCGGGGTCACGCCTGGCTGTCCCGAACTGCGCAGGCTCCAAGACAACCAAATCGCGGTGAGCACCGGCTGAAAACCCACAATCAACGAAGACAAGCCGGAACCCATGCCCGCCTTGACCGCAGCCCACACACCACCCAGGTAGCCCGCATGCATCAAGATGCCCGTGACCGCCAGATGCAGCCACTGCGCACGGTCACGCGGCCAGCTCACGCGGGCCAAGGCAATCCAGATCAGCAAACAGACAATGGAAAACAGATAGCGCATCAGCAAAAAGCTGAATGGCGGGGCATAAGGCATGCCGTAGCGGGCGACGATGAAACCGGTGCTCCAGATCAGCACAAACACCACCGGCATGGCCTTGATCCATGCCGAAGTCGGGGAAGACGTGCTCATTTCACCCGAGCCCGGATTTCAGGCAGGGCCTTTTGCATGTAGTACACCATCGACCAGATGGTCAGGACGGCAGCAAGCAAGATCAACACAGCGCCCCAGTCACGGGTGTCGATGACGCCGAACAACATGCCGTCGTAAAGCAAGAAAGGAATCGCCACCATCTGCACCGTGGTCTTGAGTTTGCCCACCATGTGCACGGCCACACTCTTGCCCGCGCCAATTTGGGCCATCCACTCGCGCAGCGAAGAAATCGCGATTTCACGTCCGATGATCACCAGCGCAATCAACACATGAACACGGTGCATGTGCACCAAAATCAACAAGGCCGCGCAGACCAGAAACTTGTCGGCCACCGGATCAAGGAAAGCGCCAAAGGCCGAAGCCTGGTTGAGCTTGCGGGCCAAATAACCATCGAGCCAGTCGGTGATGGCAAACACCACGAACATGGACGTGGCGATCAGGTTTTGCGTGGCCCCCGTCAGACCAGGCCAGTAATACACCCCCACGATCAAGGGGATCGCGACGATGCGCGTCCAGGTCATGAGGGTTGGAATCGTGAAAAACATGGTTCTCATTGTGGCACGGCTGTTTGGCATTTCTCTGACAAGCGGGCGACCTTCAGTGCAGGGCCTGGTAAATCGTCTCGGCCAGCTCGCGTGAAATGCCCTCCACCCCGGCCAGATCCTCGACGCTTGCGCCCTCCACGCCCCGCACACCGCCAAAGCGCTGCAACAGGCGAGCGCGCTTGCGAGGCCCGATGCCGGGGATCTCCTCGATCTTGCTGCCGCCCATGCGCACCTTGGCGCGCTGGGCCCGCATGCCGGTGATGGCAAAGCGGTGCGCCTCGTCGCGGATCTGCGCCACCAGCATCAAGGCGGCCGAGTCCTTGCCCAGATAAACCTTCTCGCGGCCATCGGCAAACACCAGTTCCTCCAGGCCCACCTTACGGCCCTCGCCTTTTTCAACGCCCACGATGTGTGACAAATCCAGCCCCAGCTGCGTGAACACCTCTTTGGCCATGGACACCTGGCCCTTGCCGCCATCGATCAGCACCAAATCGGGCAAACGGGCCGTGCCCTCGGCAGAACGCATGGCTTCGGCCAGCTTGCCGTAGCGGCGCATCAGCACCTGGCGCATGGCGGCGTAATCGTCACCGGGCGTGATGCCCTCGATGTTGTAGCGGCGGTATTCGCTGCTTTGCATCTTGTGCTGGCGAAACACCACGCACGAAGCCTGCGTGTTCTCGCCCGCCGTGTGCGAGATGTCAAAACACTCGATGTGCAAAGCGTCCAGATCATCCGGGGCCAAATCGAGTGCATCGGCCAGCGCCCGGGTGCGGGCTTGTTGTGAGCCCTCTTCGGCCAGCAATCGGGCCAGCTGGATGTCGGCGTTCTTCTCGCTCATTTCCAGCCACACCCGGCGCTGCTCGCGTGGGTTGTGTACCGCAGAAATCTTGTAGCCCGCCTGTTGGGACAGCGCATCGACCAAGGCCTTGTCCACCGCCACGCTGGTGATCAGCGCCGCAGGCACCGGGATGCCGATGTAGTGCTGTGCCAGAAAAGCCTCCAGCACCTGCTGCTCCACCGGGCGCTGCGTTTCGACGTCTTCTTCAACGGCTTGCAAGGCGTGGGCATCTTCCACATGGGCTGGAAAGTAAGCCCGATCGCCCAAATGCCGCCCGCCGCGCACCATGGCCAGGTTCACGCAGGCACGGCCGCCGTGCACGCGCACCGCGAGAATGTCCACATCGGTGTCGGTGCCCGTGTCCACCGACTGCTGGTGCAAGACCTTGGACAGGGCCGACATCTGGTTGCGCACCTCAGCGGCCAGCTCGAACTCCAGCTGCTCGGCGTGCGCCATCATCCGCGCTTCCATCTCTTGCAGCAGGGCCTGTGTCTCGCCCTTCAAAAAGCGCTCGGCATGCTTCACATCGTCGGCATAGCCTTGCGGGCTGATCAGGTTCACGCAGGGGCCCGAGCAACGCTTGATCTGGTACAGCAAGCAGGGGCGGCTGCGGTTGGCAAAGACCGTGTCTTCGCAGGTGCGCAGGCGGAACACCTTTTGCAAAAGCTGAATCGTTTCCTTGACCGCCCAGGCACTGGGAAACGGGCCAAAGTAACGGTGTTTCTTCTCGACCGAACCCCGGTAATAGGCCACACGCGGATAAGTCTGCGCATCGGGCGCACCGCCTTCGGCCTTCAGGTACAAGGTGCCATTGCCGGTCAACTTCAAATAGGGGTAGGTCTTGTCGTCCCGAAACAGTATGTTGAAACGCGGGTTCAGCGTCTTGATCAGGTTGTTTTCCAGCAGCAGCGCCTCGGCCTCGGAGCGCACCACCGTGGTCTCCATGCGGGCAATCTTGCTGACCATATGGCCGATGCGCGTGCCACCATGGTCCTTCTGGAAATAGCTCGACACCCGCTTTTTGAGTTGCTTGGCCTTGCCCACGTACAGCACGTTGCCTTGCGCATCAAAGTAACGGTAAACCCCCGGCAAAGCCGGGAGCGCGGCCACCTGGGCCAGCAAGGATTCGTCGTGCACCGCTGTCATGGCGCGTATTGTGACGGTGAAACACTTTGCCCCGACAATCTCCCCCCATGAAGACGCACCGGCTTTGGGACATTTTTTGCACCGTCATCGACAACCACGGCGACCTGGGCGTGTGCTGGCGCCTCACGCGCCAACTGCTGGCGCAAGGCCAGTCGGTGCGGCTGTGGGTCGACGACGCCTCGGCCCTGAACTGGATGGCCCCCGAAGCCCATGCCCTGCCCGACTTGCAAGTGCTGCCCTGGGCCGATGCCAGCCAAAGCGAAGCGTTGACCCGCTTGAAGCCTGCTGACGTGTGGATCGAAGCCTTTGGCTGCCCCCTGCCCGAAGCCTTTGTGGCCCATTTTGTAGAACGTGTCGTGGCCACCCACCAGCTACAACCGGCCTGGATCAACCTCGAATACCTGAGCGCCGAAGACTGGGTACCCCGCATGCACAAGATGCCTTCGCCCGTGATGAGCGGCCCAGCCAAGGGCTGGACCAAAACCTTCTTTTACCCCGGCTTCACAGAGGGCACCGGCGGCCTGCTGCGCGAAACCGATCTGCTGCAACGGCAACAGCGCTTTGACCGCGCCGCCTGGCGTCAACAGCACGCCCCGGATCTGGCACCGGACGGCCTGCTGATCAGCCTGTTTTGCTACGAACCCACCGCCCTGCCCCAACTGCTCACGCAGCTGGTCGGCACGCCCCACCACCTTCTGGTCACCCCTGGCCGCCCGCTGGCTGCCGTGCAACAAGCCCTGGCGAGCATGCCCGTGCACCCGAGCTGGAGCGCCCTGCCCTACACCTACCAAAACGGCTTTGACGAGATGCTCTGGGCCTGCGACCTCAACTTTGTGCGCGGCGAAGATTCGCTGGTGCGCGCCCTGTGGGCGGGCCAGCCCTTCATTTGGCACATCTACCCACAAGACGACAACGCGCACCATGACAAGCTGGAGGCGTTTTTGGAATGGATGCAGGCGCCGGAGAGCCTGCGCAAGGCGCACCGGGTTTGGAATGGGGTGGATGCGGGCCAATGGCCTGCGCTCCATGCCGAAACGCTGCAGATTTGGAACCAGAACACCCAAACCAAGCGTCATCAACTTTTAGGGCAAACTGATTTAGTTATGCAACTGATCCATTTCATGGGTTGAAAATTAACAAAGGTTTCATTGCGTAACTTGCACCTTTTTTAATTTGCCAAAATTGAAGTGTTTATGAATAGCCGGGCGATCGATGGCGAAGCTGCCAGTCGCTGTAATATTTGTGATCGCATCGTTTAGGAATGAGAACATGGCATTTCCTGTTGATTTTCCCGATGCAAGTGCGGTATCCATGGCAGCCTGGGCAGCATATTCAAATTTTTTGCGAAGACCTAAAACTGCGACCTTTTGTTCTTCAATCTCTTCTCGCTCCATATACAGCTCATAAACGCCTTCAACGAGCTTGGCTTTCATTCGATAAATGAACAGATGGTGCGTTTTATTCCTGGGGCAGTGAACGCCCAACAGAAAATCAGTGTGCATGCTCCTGAGGGAGTCTTCACTTAGGCTATGTTTTCTTGCAGATTCAACCGCTTTATTTAAAGAGTGCTCTACGTCTTGGGCAATATGTTCGGCTGTCAAGATGCCTTCAAAGTCGGAGTCAAGGAACATGTTCTCGCTCCAGCGGCCTGAGGCCTTTGGATCTTCAAGTATGTTGTATTCGCAGTGACGCTGCACAAAGTACGTGCCAGGCGTTAGAGGAGTTGTTGCGCGCTTATAGCTAATCCGCAACTGCGAAAGGTGTTCTGAAACCAAATTAAGGCAGTGGTTGGCGGTCAATGTGCTACCCGCAAACGCCATGAAGCACTCAGTCTCAAAGTGCGGTGAAAGATAACTACTGAAATATTCGCCTACGAAGTACGGCTTCCATAGCTTTATTGGAATACCGTGAATCTTCCTGTGACCGCTAAGTATCGGCGTAAGCCCGCCAGAACCCATTACGGTGATGACACTGTCGGCAACCGCAAAGAGGCCATCTTTTGCAAGCTTGGTTTCCTTGCCTTCGTGGGACTTTGCCCAGACATTCTGCCAAGGGTCGACCGCCTGTTCATGGTCGGCGATGATCAGTGTCATATTGATGCTCGATGTTGTGTGAAACCTAACGCCCAGGTTAACCGGCGCCAGAGCGCGAAGCGCGTAGGGCACCAACATGGGCCATGAAAATGCCGAAGGCATGGCCCATGTTGGCGTCCGCGCTGAACCATCAGTGAGGCGATGCTGGGGTTAAATGAATGGCTATTGCTTGATATTGATATTCTCTGACTTGTAGAAATTTATACGTGCATCTTGCTGCGCAGAGATGCATTCCTTGTTGTCCCCGCAGGCCTTAACCTTTTTGAAAAAATCAGACTTGTGGGCTTTTATTTCTTCTGCTGCGAATGCTCGGATCTTTGAGTATTCTGCATATAAGTTTAATATTTTAATTTCCTTCGCCGAGAGTTCTTCGTCCGAACAAATGGTAACCTCATGTGCAAGCTTTGCATTGCCGCACCATGCTGGCCGAGAATCAAGTCGTTGTGCACTCGAAGTGATAGCGGGAGGTTTTGGATTTGAATTATTTGTTAGATGAAATACCGAGACGGCAAACACAAATGATCGGGTTTCATTTGTGTCGTAGCGAGTCATTTGCGTATGAATTTCGCCGTTCAATGGAACCCAGCATCCATAAGCAAAGGATTGCTCATTTAAATAAAACATGGCCTGCATGGCATTTCTGATTTTCTCTCGGCACGCGGGATTTAAGGCAGGATCATCAAAGAGCACCGCTTTTAGATTTTGATTATTAACTCGAACAGTGCCCTCTGAAACTTGCTTTGAATAGGCTGCTCCACACAATGCTAAGGCTATTATGGGCATTACAAGGCTTTTGGTATTCATTTTTCTTTTCTCGGTTGTCTGGCTTTGCTTCGTGCGTGCAATAGCATGGCATTAATGTAGTCATACATTTCCGACGCCATGTGCCTTGCGGACTCAATTTCAATGTTTTTGAATTCGGCCACTCTGTTGTTGAGCGTGTATGCTGACTTTTGGTTGATATATTTATTGAATACGCTGAGAAGTCCTTCAACAAAGGCATCGCCGGTTAGGTCGATGAGATCATCTACCTCTGGCGTAAAACTTATGTAATCCCATTGCACATCCGCATACTTTTTCTTTTTTTCCACGGTTATGTAGGGAGTATTGCTGACTTGGCTCAACTTAAACCAAGCGTTGACATCATCCATACACTTGTCTGAGGCTTGATACTCTACGAATTTTTGGACCATGCTGTTCCTTGCCATGTGAAGCCTAACGTTTGAATTCAGCGAACGCCGAAGGCGTCCGCTGCAATGCCAAGTTAGGTTTCATTGCTTGCTTGCCGACGCACTCTTGGCGCGTGATGCAGCTACCGCCTCAGAAGCCGCAGACTCGCGACGAATTTCCTCATATACAGACTTACTGGACGGTGCGCCAATGCTCTTTCGATAGTCGATATCCGCCTGTTCCATTTGACTGGTCCATTTCTGAATGCACTCAAGCTTGGAGCGATCTCGCAGGACACCTTCCTCCTGCTTGACAACGAGGTCAATAAACTGAGTGAGTTGTTGAATGACTACTTCTGGCTGTGACGCATTAGCGGTCTTGGAGAGCTTACGGAACTCTTCCAATACCGTGCGCTTAGATGACGGCTTGCGGCATTCATCGGGTGGGCCAAGCCAAGCGGGTCCTAGAACGACAACCGGAAGTCCCGTGCGGAGGCCTTCCTTCGCCTTCTTGGAAAACGGGATAGGCGAATTCACATCAAGGACCGCAACAGCCCAAGCGCGAAGTTCCGGTTCCTGGTTTGCGGGGTTGTCCTTCAAGATTCCAGCAGCAATCCCGACGTAGTCCTTCTTTAAGCCCTCACTCGCCAGCTGTCTTTGTATGTAGTAGCCGGCGACTGTAAGGACGATGGGGATGGCAATTGCGGAAAAAATCGTCGCGATTGCCTTAGCACGCTCCAACCGCGCATTTGGGTCAATCTCGATGGGCCGGGTCGGCTGAGTACGTCGTCGAATGCGAGCGAGAAGCTCAATGTTCTTTCCCAAGCAATCCTCCCTCAAATCTGACTTCTAAAACCTAACGTGATGTAGACCGCAAAACCCGGTTGATACACCCGGGACGAGTCGATACATCCTTTTGATGAATGGATTGCAAACCGCATCGGACAAGGCCTTTGGCCCCTATGCCTAAATTTTTGTACAGGTATAAATTCACCATGAAACCCGGTACTCCTTGTTGGCCATCCGATGATCTTCGTCGGTCGCTGCTGAACCAAACTATAACCTTATTACCTACATTCCCAGGAGTTACTTCCTAGCAAGATAAAAAAATGAAGGCACCCCTGAACCCCATAGCCTTTAAGTTGGAGGCCCGCAAAATTGACCTAGTCCGCGTGCCCGATAATCCCGCCCCATGACTCTGATTGACACCCTCTTCCCCCTCGGCTGGCAGCACTACCTGCTGGGCGGCCTGACGATTGGCGCTGGTGTGGCGCTGCTGTATTTGTTCAACGGCTGGGTCGGCGGCATGAGTTCCGTCTTTTCCAGCAGTTGGTCCTTCGTGTCCAAACGGGCGTTTTTCCAGCAAGAGCGCTTTCTCAGCAGCCGCAACTGGCGGCTGGTTTACGCTCTGGGCGTGGTGCTGGGGGCGCTGATTTGGCGGTTCACGCTGGCGGGCGGTGATGCGCAGCACACCAGCGTGCCCGCTTGGCAGCTGCTGGTGGGTGGCTTTTTGGTGGGCTACGGTGCGCGCTTGGGCAATGGCTGCACGTCTGGTCACGGCATTTGTGGCCTCGGCTCCTTGCAATTGCCTTCGCTGGGCGCGGTGCTGACCTTCATGGCCACCGCCTTTTTGACCGCCAACCTGATGGCAATGTTCACGAAAGGCTTGGCATGAACCCGCTGCCCCCCCACACCCTGACCCTGCCCAAGGCACTGGTCACCCTGATCGCCGGGGCCTTGTTTGGCTTTGGCCTGTCTCTGGCCACCATGGTTCAGCCTGACGTGGTTTTGAGCTTTTTGCGCTTTCAGGACTGGGGCTTGATGTTGGTCATGGGCGGTGCCGCGAGCTTGGCCATGTTGGCGTACAAAGGTTTTCCGCGTTGGCTGGGCCGCCCTTTGTTGGGTGGCGAGTTCCTCACGCAGCCTGCCAGCTGGAACCGCCAAACGGTGATCGGTTCGGCAATTTTTGGCATAGGTTGGGGTTTGTCGGGCGTGTGCCCTGGCCCGGCCATTGCGGCTTTGGGCACGGGGAATACCGACATTTTGTGGGCCTTAGGCGGCATTGTGCTGGGCGGCTTGGTCCATGGCCTGACGGCGCGGGATTGAGCCTTGCGGGTTGCCCCCAAACGAGTCCCAAGCCCTGCAGGTTAGAATAGAGGGCTTGACCTCAGGTCACCCTTTTTCATTTCAGACTCAATTCCTATGAAAACCGCTCAAGAAATCCGCGTCGGCAACGTCATCATGCACGGCAAAGACCCCATGGTCGTCCTGCGCACCGAATACCAACGCGGCGGCCGTGGCTCGTCCACCGTGCGCATGAAGCTCAAAAGCCTGATCGCCAACTTCGGCACCGAAGTTGTGTTCCGCGCCGACGACAAGATGGACCAGGTCATTCTGGACAAAAAAGAGTGCACCTACTCCTACTTCGCTGACCCCATGTACGTGTGCATGGACACCGAGTTCAACCAGTACGAAGTCGAAGCCACCAACATGGGCGACGCTTTGAACTATCTGGAAGACGGCATGGAACTCGAAGTGGTGTTCTACAACGAGAAAGCCATCTCGGTGGAACTGCCCACCAGCGTGGTGCGCGAGATCACCTGGACCGAGCCCGCTGTCAAAGGCGACACCTCCGGCAAAGTCATGAAGCCCGCCAAAATTGCCACCGGCATGGAAGTGCCAGTGCCTTTGTTCGTGGCCCAAGGCGACAAGATCGAAATCGACACCCGCACTGGCGAATACCGCAAGCGCGTCTGATCGACCGATCGGCCTGCCCCCAAGAAAGCCCCGTCAGGGGCTTTTTTCATGGGCGATTCGAATCCAAGCCAGGTGCCATGAAAACGCGACGAAGGCACAATGGCCAACATGCAATCGACACAACACCTCAAGGCACCGTCCATCCCTCACGCATGGGCAGAATCCCGAACCGACTTCCACGATGCGGGCTGGCTGGAACCCCATGCCGAGCGCTTGGCTTTCGCCGACCCTGAATTCCTGCTGCGCCGCGAAACCCGCGGCATCCGTTTTCAGCTGGAAATGCTCAAGCCCGACCTGGCCCAGATCGAAGCGGGCATCGAGCACACCGTGGTCGTGTTTGGCAGTGCGCGTTTTTCGGACATGGTCACCGCCCGCGCCGAACTGGAAGCCGCCCAGAAAAGCGGCCAGGCGCCCGCCATTGCCCAGGCCCTGACACGGGTACGCAACGCACAACACTACGAAAACGCCCGCACCTTTGCACGCCTGGTGGCGCAAGCGTGCTCGTGCCTGGCGGACGATGAAAAACTCTACATCTGCACCGGCGGTGGCCCCGGCATCATGGAAGCGGCCAACCGCGGTGCACAGGAAGCGGGGGCACCGTCGGTGGCGCTGAACATCGCCCTGCCGCACGAGCAGCAACCCAACCCCTATGTGACGCCCAGCCTGAGCTTCAAGTTCCACTACTTCGCGCTGCGCAAAATGCATTTCATGATGCGCGCCAAAGCCCTGGTGGCTTTCCCGGGGGGCTTTGGGACGCTGGACGAACTGTTCGAGGTGATGACCTTGGTGCAGACCAAAAAAGCCACCCAGGTCCCAATCTTGTTGTTTGGCACCGATTACTGGACGCGCCTGATCGACATGGAGGTTCTGGTGGAAGAAGGCACGATTTCCCGTGAAGACCTCCAGCTGTTCCGCTATGTGGACACGCCTGAAGACGCCTGGAAAGCCATTTGCGACTTCTACCAGCTGGATGTGACGGCGCCTTGAGCGCTGAGCACCGGAGCTGCAGCCCCCGGTCTACTGGTGTTTCGGCGGGCGAAGTTTCATTGCCGAATTGGCCCCCAGCCCCACCGCCGAGCCCACCACCCAGAACACTGGCGCCACACCCGCGATGGCCCCGGCAGCACCAAAGAGCATGGGCATGAGCACGCTGGAGGCGTTGATGCTCATCAGGCGCAGACCCAGGGCTTCGCCCTGACGGTGCGCGGGCGTGATCTGGTGCAAGGTGCTCATGATCATGGGCTGCACGGCGCCGAGCACCAAACCCAGCAAGACAGAACAAGCGCCCATGGCCCAGGGCGTGGGCATGAAGGGGTACACCCCAAACAAGACCGCCGTGCAAACCATGGAGGTGGTGATGATCTGGTACTCGTGCAAATGGCGCGACACCCAGGGCAGGCACACGCGGATGGTGGCCGCAGCCACCGCAAATGAGCCCAGGATGGTCCCCACCACCGAAGCGCTCAAACCCCGCTCGTGGCCCAGCAGTGGCACCACAAAGGTGTGCACGTCCCAGCAGGACGAAAGCAACCAATTGACACTGAGCAAACGCAGCATCAAAGGCTGGTGGAGCAAGTCCAGCACCCGCTTGGGCGCCTGGGCCACCTCCAGTTGAGGGCTGACTTTCTCTCGCACATGGCGCACGCACAACATGGTGCACAAGGGCAGCAAGGCCATCAGCAAAAACGCTGCGCGAAAGCCTGTCTCGTGCGCGCGCTCGGGGCCCGCAAAGTCGATCATCAAGCCCGCCAGCACCGGCCCTAAAAAGTTGGAAATGGCCGGCCCGATCGACAACCAGCTGAAGGCTGTCTTCAATTGCGCAGGTCCATTGGCAAGGCGCCCCACATGCCGCTGCAAGGCGATCACCGCCATGCCCGTGGCGCCCCCCGTGGCCAAGGCACTCAAACACAAAACCGGGAAGATCGGCCAGATGGCCGCCAGGCTGGCCCCCGTGAACGCAATGGCCACACTGATGGCCAGCGGCGTCTTGAGCCCTTTGCGGTCCGCATAGCGGCCCGCAGGCAAAGCCAGAAACACCTGGGTCAAGGCGAACAAAGCCAGCAATGCGCCCACCGCCATGGCACTGAAACCTTGCTGCAAAGCCAGCAAGGGCGTGGCCATGCGCATGCCCGCCATGCAGGCGTGCAAAAAGATTTGCCCTGCAATCAGGCGCGAGAGTTCGCGCTTCATGCCCACCGCCGATCAGGCATCGCCACCGGGCAACAAGGCTTGCGCATCGGACTCGGGCAAGGCATCGACCTGGCGCAAAGCCCGGTTCATCACATTGCTGCGGGTCTGCGCCTGGTCCAGGGTGTTGAGCACGGTCTGCGTCTGGTTGCGCACCTTGTCGAGCACGTCGCCAAACTTGCCGAACTCGGTCTTGACCGCGCCAAGCACTTGCCAGACTTCGCTGGAGCGCTTTTCGAGCGCAAGCGTGCGAAAGCCCATTTGCAAAGCGTTGAGCATGGCCATCAGGTTGGTCGGACCGGCCAGCGTCACGCGGTGGTCGCGCTGCAGGGTTTCCATCAGGCCGGGGCGGCGCAGCACTTCGGCGTACAGCCCTTCGGTGGGCAGGAACATGACCGCAAAATCGGTCGTGTGGGGCGGCTCCAGGTATTTGTCGGCAATCGATTTGGCTTCGAGCTTGATGCGCGCTTCGAGCGCCTTGGCACACAGCTCGGCTTGCACCGGGTCAGCGCGGCCCTGGGCTTCGAGCAAACGTTCGTAATCTTCGTTGGGAAACTTCGCGTCAATCGGCAACCACACAGGCTGGCCGTTGTCCGTGCGGCCTGGTAGGCGGATCGCAAAGTCCACCCGGTTCTTGTCGCCGGGGCGCGTGGCCACTTGCACCGCGTATTGCTCGGGCGTCAGCACTTGTTCCAGCAAGGACGCCAGCTGCGCTTCGCCAAACATGCCGCGGGTCTTCACGTTGGTCAGCAGGTGCTTGAGGTCGCCCACGCCCTGCGCCAGGTGGTGCATTTCGCCCAGGCCTTTGTGCACCTGCTCCAGGCGGTCGGCCACTTGTTTGAAGCTCTCGCCCAGGCGGGCCTGCAAGGTGGCCTGCAGTTTCTCGTCCACGGTCTGGCGCATTTCGTCGAGCTTGGCGGCATTGCTTTGCTGCAGCTGGGCCAGCTGGGTTTCCATGGTGCCGCGCATCTCGGTCAGGCGCCGGGCGTTGGCCTCAGACAGCGCATTGACCTGTTGCGCCAGGCTGTCGGTCAGGCTTTTTTGCAGCAAGGCCAACTGCTGGGCCAAGGCATCGATTTGCTGGTTTTGCGTGCGAGTGGCCTCGGCGCTTTGCTGCAGCAGCGATTGCTGGAACAGCGTCAGCGTCTGCATGGCTTCTTGCCGCCCCTGCACGCCGGACTGGCTGATCTCGGTGCGCAATTCGCGTTCCAGCCGCTCGGTCTGGGTTTGCAGGCCCTCAAACTGTTGCTGCTGCCAGGCCGCTTGCTCGGCCATGCGCGCTTGCTGCTCGGGACTGTCTGTTGGCGGCGCGGGCTTGCGCAGCAAGAGCCACACCACCAAGACCAGATTCAATGCCGCCAGAGCGATCACCAGCCAGGTCTCGTTCATGCGGCGCGTCCGGTCACAGTGTTGAGCGGAGTCACGGCCTCGCCACGGGTCAAAAAGCCAATGAGGTTGTCGGCCGCCAACTGGGCCATGGCGCGGCGCGTCTTGACGGTGGCACTCGCAATGTGCGGCGTGAGGACCACATTGGGCACTTGAAGCAAATCAGGATGCACCGAGGGCTCGCCCTCGAACACGTCCAAACCTGCGGCTGCAATCTGACCGGCAGCCAAGGCTTTGGCCAAGGCGGCATCGTCCACAATGCCGCCGCGTGCAATGTTCACCAGCGTGGCCGTCGGCTTCATCTGCGCCAACTCGGCAGCGCCAATCGTGTGGTGCGACTCGGCGCTGTAAGGCACCACCAGCATCACATGGTCTGCCGTCTTGAGCAGTTCTTGCTTGGACACATAACGGGCCTTGCACTCGGCCTCCAGCTCGGCACTCAGGCGCGAGCGGTTGTGGTAGACCACGTCCATGCCAAAGCCATGCGCGGCGCGGCGGGCAATGCCCTGCCCGATGCGGCCCATGCCGATGATGCCCAAGGTCGAGCCATGCACCTCGGCCCCGGCGAACATGTCGTAACGCCAGCTTTTCCACAAACCGGCCCGCAGGAAATGCTCGCTCTCGGCCATGCGGCGGGCCGTGGCCATGAGCAGCGCAAAACCGAAGTCAGCGGTGGTCTCGGTCAGCACATCGGGCGTGTTGGTGGCCACCACACCGGCAGCGGTCATGGCAGGCACATCAAAGTTGTTGTAGCCCACGGCCATGTTGGCCACGATGCGCAGTTGCGGATTCCTGGCCAGCACCTGGGCATTGACTGGATTGGCACCGGTCGTCAAGGCGCCCACAAAAGGCTGCAGACGCTCGGCCCACACATCGGGCGTCCAGGACGCATCGGCCTGGTTGTCAGTCACCTCAAAGTGTTCGCGCAGTTGGGCCAGCACGTCGTCAAATACCGGGCAGGCCACCAAAATCTTGGGTTTCATCGGGTCCATCTCGCAGCTTCATTCCAGAATGTTCAGCTTGCGCGCCCACCAGGGGGTCAGCGCAGGCAACAAGGTCAAGGTCCAGATCACCACCCAGGCCGTCAGCGGCATGAGTTGGGTCATCTGCGGCAATTGCGCCACCGTCATCACGGCCAGCACCACCGGGATCACACCGGTCTCGCGCACGGCGCACAAAAAGAGTTTCTCTTTCATCGACATGCGGGTGGGCAGCAAAGACAACAAAACCGCCACAGGTCGCGCCACCAACATGAACAGCAAGGCCACACCCAACCCCAAACCCGCCGTGTTGGCCAGATCAGGCAAAGCCACAAAGGGGCCGACCATCATGAAAATGGTGGGCTTGGCCACGCTTTCGATTTTGGTTTCCATGCTGTGGATCAGCGCATGGAAAGCCCTGGAGCCTCGGTTGAAATTGCCCAGCAGCCCGGCGATGAAGGCGGCCAAAAAGCCGTTGCCGTGGATCAGCTGTGCGAACATGAAAGTGACCAGCGGCCCCGCCAGCGCGATCGCAAAGTCGTACACCGGCTCGTCTGCGCCCGTGGCGTGGTGCGAGCGCTTGTAGCGTTCAAAGGCGTACATGCAGGCCCAGCCCACCAAGCCGGCCACCGTGCCCCACAGGAACTGCTCACCCAACAGGGCCAGGTTGGCGCTGCTGAAAAGGCCACCTGCCAGTCCCTGCACACTGTCCAGTTGGGCACCGCCGATCACCATCGCCGCGATGGTCGACGTGAAAATGGCACCGACCGCATCGTTCAGAGCGCTCTCGGCCACGGCCATGTCCGACACGCGGCGGTACTCGGCCTGGATGGTCAGCTGTTTGAGCGTCGGGATCAAGGCGGCCGGATCGGTCGAGCCCATGATGGCCGCCAGCAGCGCCGCTGTGTTGCCCTCTAGGCCCAAGGCCAGCAGCAAGGCATAGGTCACAAAGAAAGTCACCAGATAACCCACCACGGCAATCATCACCGTAGGGTAGGCAATCTTCAGAAACGCCTGCCGATCCACCTCGTCGCCACCCGCCTTGAGGATGATCGCAGCCAAGGCTGTGCACACCACCACCGCCAGCGTCACTTGCATCGACAACGGCGCCAAGGCATCGTGCAACACAATGCCCACCAGCAACTGCAAGGTGAAGCTCGGAAACACCGTACCTTCAGCCGCCTTGCTGCAAGCCCAGCCAAAACCCAGGAACAAACTCAGGCACCACAGGGTTTGGGCGATGCTGGTTTCTGCCCCACCCAAATGCGCGATGTGCTGGAGCAAAGCAGGCGACACCGTATTAACCGCCCCAGCCAGACAGAAGACCCAAACGATCTTGAGGTAATTCATGACGCTCACTTCATTCAAGCCGTTTGCTCGATTTCAAACACCTGCTTCAGATAAGCCAGGTATTTTTCGTCATCGCACATGCCTTTGCCGGGTGTGTCCGACAACTTGGCGACAGGCTGACCGTTGCATCGGGTCATCTTGATGACGATCTGCAAAGGCTCATAGCCCAGATCGTTGGTGAGGTTGGTGCCCACACCAAAGGCCAGTTGGCAGCGCCCGCGGAACTGCTGGTACAGCTCGATGGTGCGCGGAATGGTCAGGCTGTCGCTGAAGATCAGGGTCTTGGTTTGGGGATCGACCCGGTTGTGCTGGTAGTGCGCGATCATGCGCTCACCCCAGCTGAACGGGTCGCCGCTGTCGTGGCGCGCCCCATCGAACAGCTTGCAGAAAAACAAGTCAAAGTCGCGCAAGAAAGCGTTGAAGCCATAAACATCGCTCAAGGCAATGCCCAGATCACCGCGGTACTCCTTGGCCCAGGACTCGAAAGCAAAAGTCTGGCTGTCGCGCAGACGCGGACCCAAAGCCTGTGCGGCTTGCAGGTATTCGTGCGCCATGGTGCCCAGCGGGGTCAGGCCCAACAGGTAGGCGTAATAGACATTGCTGGTCCCGGCGAACTGGCCCTTGGGGCCGGTGCCCAAACGGGCCGACAAAACGCGCAGCACCTCTTCGTGCCAAGCCCGCGAAAAACGGCGGCGCGTGCCGTAGTCGGCGATCTTCAATGTCTCCAGCCCCGCGCCTTGCAATTGCGCAATTTTCTGGTCCACGCGACGGCGGCCTTCCATCAGGTCGGGCACCTTTTGGGTGTTGCGAAAGAACACCTCGTTGACGATGGCCAGCACCGGGATTTCAAACAGGATGGTGTGCAGCCAAGGGCCCTGGATCGTGATGTCGATCTCGCCGCTGGGCAAGGGCGTGACCTGGATGTATTTTTCGTTGAGCTTGAACAGGCCCAGAAAGTCCACAAAATCGCTCTTGATGAAGCGCAGCGAGCGCAGGTACTGCAGCTCGGACTCCTTGAAGTTCAGGCTGCACAAGGACCGGATTTCCTGGCGAATCTCATTGACAAAAGGTGCCAATGCGACGCCGGGGTTGCGGCACTTGAATTTGTATTCGACCTGCGCACCCGGAAACTGGTGCAGCACGACCTGCATCATGGTGAATTTGTACAGGTCGGTGTCGAGCAGGCTGGTGATGATCATGTTTTGTCTCTGGCGGCTTGGGGCCGCTCGGGGTATGGGTCAGTGTAAGTGATGGCCGGGTTCAAGGCAGTGGGCCCAGCCGCCCACTGGCCAGCACCAGCACACGGTCCGCCCGATCGGCCAGGATGTTGTTTTGCTCGGCCACCAGCATGGTCACGCCCTCTTGGGCCAGTTGCAGCAGCGCATCGCGCATGGCCGCCACCAGCACCGGGGCAATGCCCTCGCAGGGCTCGTCCAGCAACAACAGGCGCGGGCCGGTCATCAGGGTACGGGCCAGCGCCAGCATTTGCTGTTCGCCGCCGCTCATCTGGCTGGCCGGGCGTTGCAACATGGGTTCGAGCTGCGGGAACAAAGCCAGCACGCGCTGCAAGCGCGCTGCGGGTGTGCCCTGCCCCTCGGTTTGCGCGGCGATCCAGAGGTTGTCTTGCACCGACAGGCTGGTGAACAGGCGTCGGTCTTCGGCCACAAAGCCCAAACCCGCACGGGCGCGGCGGTGCGCTGGCCAGGCCTGAATGGCTTGCCCGTCCCAGACGATGCGGCCCTGCACACGCGGGCCGATACCGATCAGCGATTGCAGCAAAGTGGATTTGCCCGCGCCGTTGAGCCCTTGCAGCACGACAAGTTCGCCCTCGGCCACCTGCAGGCTGACGTCAAACAGCGCCTGCGCGTGGCCCCACCAGGCGCTCAGACCTTCAACCGCGAGCATCACGCCGTCCTTTCATGCCAATCTGCATGTCGAAATCGCGACCCAGGTAGCGCTCACGCACCTGCGGGTCTTGGGCCACTGCCTCGGGCGTGCCATCGGCCACCAGTCGCCCTTGCATGAGCACCAGCACCCGGTCGGCCACGCCAAACACGGCGTCCATATTGTGTTCGGTGTACAGCACCGTGACGCCCTCATGAGCCACCTGACGCACCAAGGCCATCATGTCGGCCCGCTCGGCCGGGGCCAGCCCGGCAGCGGGCTCGTCGAGCAGCAGCACCCGCTCGCCCTGCCCGGGCAAGCCCGCCAAGGCCATGGCCAGCTCCAGCCGCTTTTTGGCGCCGTAGGGCAAGTCGGCCACCACCACCTGCGCTTGCGCCGTCAGCCCCACTTGGGCAAGCCCTTGCAAAGCCTGAGCCGTGTGGCGCCCAGCCAAGCGGTCCCACCACGACAGGTGCTCGCGTGACAAGACCAATTGCAGGTTTTGCAGCACGGTCAGCGCTTCAAAGGTTTGTGCCACCTGGAAGGTGCGGGCCATGCCCAGCGCCTGCCGCCCGGCGGGTGTCAGGTCGGTCACATCCTGGCCCTGCCAAAAAACACGGCCACGGGTGGGCACTTGCTGCCCCGCCAGACAGGCAAAGCAGGTGGACTTGCCCGCGCCGTTCGGCCCGATCAGGGCCACGCACTGGCCGGGCCGCACCTCGAAGCTCACGCCGTCTAGGGCTTTGACGCCGCCGTAATGGCGCAGCAGGTCTTGCACGCGCAGACTCATGCAGGCCTCCGCCGGGACAGCCACCAAGACTGCAAACCGCCCAGCACCCCGCTGGGCGAGAGCACCATGACCGCCATGATCAGCAGGCCCAGCACGCCACGCCAGTATTCAAGGCCTTGCCCCAGCTCGGCCCCGCCCCACACCAGCAAGGCGCTGCCCACGAGCGCGCCCCACAACTGGTGCACGCCGCCCAGCAAAATCACCAGCAGCGCATCGACCGAGGTGCCCACACTGGCCACCGACGGGAACACCGCCCCCTTGATGGCGGCCCACAAGCCGCCTGCCAGCCCGGCCAAAGCCGCGCTGAGCACAAACACCTGGTAACGCAAACGGTTCACCGGCAAGCCACTGGCCGCCGCCCTGAGCGGTGCATCGCGCAAGGCTTGCAAAGCCGCCCCTCGGCTGGACACACTCCAGCGGCCCAGCATGGCCACCGCCGTCAGCACACCGGCCAAAAGCGCCACGTCAAACACCGCGCGGGACTCGGGTGCGATCAGCGCCAGCCCGATCAAACCGTTGTCGCCGCCCGTCAGGCCCACCCACTGGCTGGCCCCTGCCCAGATGACCTGCGCCAGCGCCAGCGACAGCATGGCCAGGTACACCCCGCTCATGCGCACCAGCACCAGGCCAAACACCGCCGCCACCGCTACCGCTACCGCCATGCCCACCGCCAGCGCAGGCAGCAAAACCCAGCCCCACTGCAAATGCGCCAAGGCCGCGCCATAAGCGCCCAGCGCAAAAAAAGCCGCGTGGCCAAAGCTAACCAGCCCGCCCAGCGCCATCATCACTTGCAGGCTCAAGCCCAAAAGCAGCATGACCAGCAGGTCTTCGCTCAAGCTGCGGCTGTAGTCGCCCTGCCCCAAAGCCCACCACAGCAGGCCCGCCACCATCAACGGCACAAGCCAGCGGGCCCAGCCTTGCGGGGCGACTGAAAAAACAGGGACTGCCTCGCGCTGCGTCACCGCCACAGCCGCGCCACCCAGGCCTTGCGGCCGCCAGACCAGCACCACGGCCATGGTCAAGAACACCAGCACCAGCGTGGCTTGCGGCACCCAAGCCACACCCAGCGCGTGGATCACGCCGATCAGCACCGCCGCGGCAAAGGCCCCGCCCACACTGCCCAGACCGCCAGTGACCACGACCACAAAGGTCTCGACCACCACGCTGACATCCATCTGTAAGTTGGCCGGTTCACGCGGCAACTGCAGGGCCCCCGCCAAACCCGCCAGCGCACAGCCGAGCATGACCACACCCAACATCAGCGGCGCAGGGCTCACGCCCAGGGCATCGAGCATGTCTTTGTCTTGTGTGGCGGCCTTGACCTGCTTGCCCCACAGCGTGCGGGTCAGCAGCGCGTGCAGGCCCCACCAGACCAAGGGGCCCAGCGCCAGCGTGAACAACTGCCAGGTCGGAAAGTACGCATCGCCCAGCGCCACCGCCCCTTTGAGGCCCGGAAAACGCGGCGCAAACACTTCGTCGGGTCCGAAAAACCAGCGCATCGCATCGTGCAGCGCCAGCGTGAGGCCAAAGGTGGCCACCAACTGGTACAGCTCCGGGGCCTGGCGCATGCGGCGCAGCAAGCTGAATTCGGCCAAAGCACCCACTGCGCTTGCCACCGCCGCGCCCAGCAGCATGGCCCCGGCATAACCCAGCGCCGAATCACCCAAAGCGGGCCACCAGTGGGTCACAGCATGGGCCGACACCAGCGCCCCCAGCATGAAGAAGCTGCCGTGCGCGAAGTTCACGATGCGGGTGACGCCAAAGATCAGCGTCAGCCCCGAGGCCATCAAGAACAAGGTGGTGGCGTGGCTCAGCCCGTTGAGCAGTTGCAGCGCCAAACTCTCCAGACCCAAACCAGCCCCTTTGTGCTCAGACGATCGGTGTTATGCCACCCAGTGGGTGAAGTCCTGCGCTTTCACGCGGGTGGTCTGGAAGGTGTTGACCAGGGCCGACTCATCGGCATAGCCCAACGCCATGCCGCAGACCACCATTTCGTTCTCACCTGCGCCCACATGGGGCAAGATGATTTTGCTGAAGCTGTTCCAGGCCGCTTGCGGGCAGGTGTGCAGGCCCCGCGCACGGGCGGCCAGCATGACGGACTGCAGGAACATGCCGTAGTCCAGCAGGCTGCCTCGGCCCATGACTTTGTCGATGGTGAAGATCAAGCCCACAGGCGCGTCAAAGAAGCGGAAGTTCTGCTGGTGCTGCGCGTGCATGCGGTCCTTGTCGCCCTTGCCGATGCCCAGCACGCCGTACAGGCCAAAACCGCATTCGCGGCGGCGGTCGATGAAGGGGCTGACCCATTTTTCGGGGTAGTAGTCGTAAGACTCGGCGTACTCGGCCACCAAAGCCGGGTTGGCGCTCATGGCATCGTGCGCCGCGCAGGTCTTGGCCACCAGCTCGTCGCGCTTGGCGCCCTGCAGCACATAGACCTTCCAGGGCTGGGTGTTGGTGCCGCTGGGGGCACGGGCGGCCACTTGCAGCACTTCTTCGAGCACGCTTCGCTCGACGGCTTGCGGCAAATAGGCCCGGGCCGAGAAACGGCTCAGGATGGCGGTGTCCACGCTGGCCGGATCGCTCACGCGAGCGCTGACTTGTTGGCTGATGTTCGGAATGCTCATGTCAAGGTCTCCAGATAGGTTTTCAATGCGGTGGGCAAGGGCACGGGACGGCGCGTTTCGCGGTCCACGTACACATGCACAAAATGGCCTTTGGCGGCGGTCAGGGGCTCGCCTTGCGCGAACAGGCCCACTTCGTAGCGCACACTCGACGTGCCCAGCTTGGCCACGCGGATGCCCGCCTCGATGGTCTGCGGAAAGGCCAGCGGCGCGAAATAGTTGCACTGGGTCTCAATGACCAAGCCAATGGTGGTGCCACCGTGGATGTCGAGCACGCCCTTTTCGATCAAGGTCGCGTTCACGGCGGTGTCGAACCAGCTGTAGTACACGACGTTGTTCACGTGTCCATAGACATCGTTGTCCATCCAGCGGGTGGTGATGGCGCGAAAGGCCTTGTAGGCATCTCGACCTTCGGCTTGAGGTTTGGCAGGCGTGTTCATCGCTTGAGATTGTGCCAGCGTTGCCAACGCGCCCAATGGTCCAAAGCCACGCCCCAAGTCTGCGTTTGCACCTGCACCGTGGTCTCGATGTCGTGCCCGTAACCGCCCCCCATGCACAGCACCACCGGCAGACGCCGCTGCCAGGCCCAGTCCATCACCACCCGATCACGGGCCTGCATGCCGTCAGCGGTCAATTTCAGGCGCCCCAGGCGGTCGCCCTCGTGCGGGTCGGCCCCGGCCAGGTAAATCACCAAGTGCGGGTCAAAGCGGTCCTGCACGGTCTGCAAGGCCTGGTGCAGCGCCGCCAGATAAGGCTCATCGGTGCACCCATCTGGCAAGCCCACATCCAGATCGCTGGGCTCCTTGCGAAACGGGAAGTTCTTCTCGCCATGCAGTGACAGCGTGAAAACACTGGGGTCGTTGGCAAAAATGGCGGCAGTGCCATTGCCTTGGTGCACATCCAGATCGATCACCGCCACATTCATCTTCAAGCGCCGATGCCGCCAGGCCTCGGCCTGCATGAGCCGGGCGGTGACTGCAATGTCATTGAACACACAAAAGCCGCCGCCCTTGTCGGCATAGGCATGGTGGGTGCCGCCGGCCAAGTTGCCTGCCACGCCATGCGCCAGCGCATCACGGGCGGCGGCCACGCTGGCCCCCACCGAGCGCCTGGCCCGCTCGGCCATGGCGGGGCTCCACGGAAACCCAATCTCACGCTGAACGGCCGCATCCAGACTGCCCGTGGCCACGCCCTGGATGTAAGCCGGTGTGTGGACCAGCGCCAGCTCGCCATCGGTGGCAGCAGGCGCCTCGCGCATCTGCACACCAGGCAACTCTTGCGTCAGCCGGTCACGCAGGCGGCTGTACTTGCGCATCGGAAAGCGGTGACCTTCGGGCAAGGGCAAGACGAAATGGTCGGCGTAATAAGCGTGCATGGGGTTCAGAGCGGAATGCGCCATTCTAGAAAACGCTCTCTAAACAGACAGAACCAAGGCCCAAACCCCTTGCAATAGGCCGTGCAATCCCTAAAATTGGAACCATGCTGCACTGCAACAAAGTTGTACGGCCCCGGCCAGTTTCGGCGCAGTCCCTTTGAAACCTTTTTTGGAGATTCTCATGATGACCGCTGAACAAATCGTCGCTTCCCACAAAGCCAATGTTGAAACCCTGTTTGGTTTGACCGCTAAAGCCTTCGAAGGCGTGGAAAAGCTGGTCGAGCTGAACCTGACGGCTGCCAAAGCCGCTTTGGACGAGTCCGCCAGCAACACCCAAGCCGCTCTGAGCGTGAAAGACGCCCAAGAACTGCTGGCCATGCAAGCCAACCTGTTCCAGCCTTTGGCTGAAAAGACTGCGGCTTACAGCCGTCACCTGTACGACATCGCTTCGGGCACCAGCGGCGAATTCACCAAGGCTTTCGAAGCCCAAGCCGCCGCTGCACAAAAGCAGTTTGCCAATCTGGTGGACAGCGCTGCGTCCAACGCCCCTGCAGGTTCGGAGCAAGCTGTTGCCATGATGAAGGGCGCTGTGCAAGCGGCCAACAACGCTTTTGAGTCCGTGCAAAAAGCGGTCAAGCAAGCCACCGATCTGGCCGAGTCCAATCTGGCTGCCGTCTCGGCTGCTGCCCCCAAAGCTGCCAAGAAGAAGTGATTTTTCACAGGTGGCAGGTTTTGCAAGGACTGGCCACCTGAATTTGCAAGTTGTCTCCTCGGATCCTTTTGAATTTCATCTGGGAAACAGGGATCCCTTCAGGGCTGATCGCAAGATCAGCCCTTTTTTTATGCCCCCCTGATCAGCGCCCGGCTTCAAAAGCCGCCAGGCGTTCTTTCAGGCGCGGCAGCTGCGCCAGCATGGCCACTCGGCCCGCTTCGATCGAGCGGCGGCGGGCGCTGAAGTCGGCACTTTTGACACCGGACAGCGCCGGACGGATCACGATGTCCGCCTCCTTGAGCGCCAAGGTGTTGATGCTTTTGCCCATGATGGTGAAGGTCTGCAGCAAGATCTGGAAGGTGTCACCGGCGGGGTTGCCCTCCGGGTCGCTGGAGATGTCCACCGCGATCACGAAATTGGCCCCCATCTCGCGGGCCTGATGCACCGGCACCGGGGCCACCAGACCGCCGTCCACGTACTCCCGGTCGCCAATGCGCACCGGCTGGAACACGGCCGGCACTGCACTGGATGCACGCACCGCCGAGCCGGTGTTGCCCCGGCGGAAGGTGATGGCCTCGCCGCTGCGCAAATCGGTGGCCACAATGCCCAGTGGAATCTTCATGCTTTCCAGGTTGCGTCCACCTACCTGGGCGTTCACGTATTTGGCCAAGGCCTCACCCCGCAAGGCGCCCCGGTTGAGCAAAGGCACCATCCAGTCGGTGATCTCGGCCTCTTCCATGGTTTCGGCGGCTTTGCGCAGCTCGGGCACGCTCTTGCCACTCGCATACAAAGCGGCCACCAATGAGCCCGCCGATGTGCCCACCACATGGCTGGGCTTCAACCCGGCCTCCTCCAGCACCTGAATCACGCCCACGTGCGCAAAGCCACGCGCCGCGCCCCCGCCCAGGGCCAAACCCAGATGCACAGGTCGGCGCACCAAGGGCACTTCAACGGTGGGCGAAGACTGTGTGGGCGTTGGGGTGGTCTTCACTTCACTGTTGACCGCGACCGGTGGCAAGCTGGTGCAAGCACTGAGCAAAGCCGCCAACAGGCCCATGCCAGCTCGGGCCAGCCACTGCGGCGAGGTCTTGTGACCGTCCATCTTTTTCCCTGATTTTAAAAAGTTATTGATAATGATTCGCATTTGAGATAGAATTTTCACATCGAAACAAAGCCCGAGAGCACCACCATGCGCCTCCTGCCTGCCGCCATCGCACTGCCCTTGCTGATCGCCTCGTCCATGGCTTTTGCCCAGGACAAAGTGGTCAACATCTATTCGGCTCGCCACTACCCGACCGATGAGGCGCTGTACAGCGACTTCACCAAAGCCACCGGCATCAAGATCAACCGGGTCGATGCCGACGATGCCGGTATTCTCGCCCGTCTCAAGGCCGAGGGCTCGGCCTCCCCGGCAGACGTGATTTTGCTGGTAGATGCCGCCCGCCTGTGGCGCGCCGAGGTCGATGGCCTTTTTCTGCCCGTGCAATCGAAGGTCCTCGAAGCAGCCATTCCGGCCAACCTGCACGCCAAAGCCGCTGACAACGGTGGCATTGCCTGGTTTGGCCTGTCCACCCGGGCCCGTGTGGTGGTCTATGACAAGCTCAAGCTCAGCAAGTCCGATGTGGACAGCTACGAAAAACTGGCCGACCCCAAACTCAAAGGCAGCTTGTGCATCCGCTCGGGCTCACACCCCTACAACCTGAGCCTGTTCGGTGCCATGACCGAGCACCTGGGCCCACAAAAAACCGAAGCCTGGCTCAAGGGCCTGGTGGACAACATGGCCCGCAGCCCCAAAGGCGGCGACACCGACCAGATCAAGGCCGTGGCCGCAGGTGAATGCAGTGTGGCCGTGACCAACACTTATTACCTGGCGCGCATGATGCGCTCGACCAATCCGGCCGACAAAGCCGTGACCGAACGCATCGGTGTGGTCTTTCCGAACCAGTCGAGTTGGGGCACGCACGTCAACGTGGCCGGTGGCGCCGTGGCCCGTCATGCAAAAAACCCGGACAACGCGATCAAGTTCCTGGAATACCTGGCCAGCCCCAGCGCCCAAAACCACTTTGCCAACGGCAACAACGAGTGGCCTGTCGCCAAAGGGGTGAGCTTTGACAACCCCGCCTTGAAAGCCATGACCGGCGGCAGCTTCAAAAGCGAGCTGATCCCGATCAGCGCCGTCGGCATGAACCAGATCAAAGTCCAGCAAATGCTCGACCGCGTCGGCTTCAAATAAACACACAAGTCGGCCCCTTCTGGGCCGGCCCCCCGCTTCTTCAGCCAGCCATTCACCCCGGACCAGCCGGGGGTGATAGCCAGCCATTGCCTGTTTTTCCGAAAACCGATGTTTTCGGCCGCCTTGGATTGGACTTCACCATGCACACCGCCTCCACAAAAACACCCCTGTTGCCCCTGGCCGCACTCATGCTGGCGGGTGCCGTCAGCCCTGTCGCGCAAGCCCAGTCAGACAAAGAAATGGGCACTGTGCTCATCAAGGACACACGCATCGAAGACGCCAAAAGCGTGTTGCGCGTGCGTGAAACCGAGATCGGCAAAGGCCGCCAGGCGCTGCGCGACATCCCACAGACCGTGACGGTGATGACCGAGCGGCTGATGAACGACCGCAACCTGGACGACTTCCGCGAGGTGCTCAAAACGACCGCTGGCGTGACCTTTCAGGCGGGTGAGACCGGCGAAGAAGATGTGCGCCTGCGTGGCTTCTCGCTGGGCCAGGCCGGCGACATCTATGTGGACGGCATGCGCGACGCGCCGCTGATCGAGCGCGACACCTTCAACCAGGACCGCGTGGAAGTGCTCAAGGGCTCGGCCTCCATGCTGTTTGGCAAAGGCTCCACAGGCGGCGTGGTCAACCAGGTCAACAAAGCGCCGCAACTGATCGAACAGCACGAGCTGAACCTGACCGTGGGCAGCGGCAACCAGCGGCGCCTGACGGGCGATTTCAACTGGGTCACCGGTGAAGACGCCGCATTCCGCCTGAACGCCATGACACACCAGGCCGACAACTGGGGGGCCCAAGTGGACAAGAAAGGCATTGCGCCAACTTTCCGCTGGGGCATCGGCCACCGCGACGAATTCAGTGTGGGCCTGTACCACCTGGAAACCGATGGACGCCCGCTCTACAACCACCCCTGGTTCATCCAGAACGGCGTCATCGTGCCGACCTTGCCCGCCCGGAACTACTACGGACTGGCCAGTGATTACCTGCGCACCGAAAGCACCTACGGCACTTTCAGCCATGTGCACCGCTTTGACGCCGACAGCCAGATCAAAACCCAGGTGCGCCAAGGGCACTACGAACGCGACCTGTGGGCCAGCACCATCGCTTTCGTCAATCCAATCACCAGCTTGTCGGACATCACGGCCAGCACCGCCCTCAAGCGCACGCCCAAAGGTCGTGTGGGCGTGAGCGACTTGACCCAGGTGCAAAGCGACTACTCCGGCAAGCTGCAAGCTTGGGGTCACACGCACCAGCTGATCACCGGCGTGGATGCTTACCGCGAAAACGCCCTGCGCAACCAAAGCTTTGCCGGTGCAGCCTCGGGCCTGAACACCACCGTGGGCACCCCCGACGATGGCGCCTGGCGTGCCGACACGCGGGGCAGTGCCCCCATGAACACCTTCAAGGCCCAGGGCCTGGGTGTCTATGCACAAGACACGGTCGAATTGGTGCCCCACATCAAATGGGTGGCAGGTTTGCGCTTTGACCACTTCACGGGTGACTACCGCGACCCCAGCGGCAACCGTTTTGCCATGAGCGAAAACCTCTGGAGTCCGCGCACCGGCTTGATCTTCCAGCCTGACGATTTGAGCAGCTACTACGTCAGCGCGGGCAGCTCCTACAACACCTCGGGCGACACCTACCAGTTTGCCTTGGGCAGTTTTGGCACGGGCAGTGCCAACGCCAAACTGGCCAACACGCCGCCAGAGAAAAGCCGCAACTTCGAGTTGGGCGGCAAATGGGAAATCTTCAACAAAAAAGCCTCGCTGGGCATGGCCCTCTTCCACTCGGAAAAATACAACGAACGCAACACCGACCCCGACGCGGCTGCCGCGCAAATGCTTTTGTCGGGCAAGCGCCACGCCAGCGGCATGGAGTTCAACCTGGCGGGACGCATCACCCCCAAGTGGGAAATTTTCTACAACCACACATGGATTCCGAGCGCCAGCATTGACGAGAGCAACATCACCACCGGTAACGCGCAGCGACTGGGCGATCGCCCCGCACTCACACCCAAGCAAAGCGCCAGCCTGTGGACCAGCTACCTGCTCAGCAGCCAATGGCGGATCGCAGGCGGCCTGAACCACCGGGGCGAACAATCGCCCGAAGGCAACCGCAACGTGGTGGCCGCTGCCTTCACCACGGTGGATGCCATGGCCGAATACAGCTTCAGCGAAGCCACCACGCTCAAGCTGAACGTGAGCAACCTGACCAACAAGCTCTACGCCGACACGCTGTACCGCGGCTTTTATGGGCCAGGCGCACCACGCACGGTGCAGCTGTCGCTCAAAACGCTGTTCTGAACCCTGTTCTGAGGCCCCACACCCATGCTGCTGCACCTGCCCCACATCCTGAACGCCCAAGAGCTGACCACCGCGCGCCAACTGCTGTGTGCAGATGCCCCCTGGGTCGATGGCCGCAGCAGCGCGGGACCCCAAGCCCTGAGCCAGAAAAACAACCAGCAATTGCGTCAAGACAGCGAAGCATCCCAGCAGCTGCAGGCCATCACCCTGCAGGCCTTGCAACGTGAACCGATGTTTTTGTCGGCCACCCTGCCCAGGCGGATTTTCAATCCCCTTTTCAACCGCTATGGGGGGCACGCCAACCACTATGGCAATCACATCGACGGCGCCGTGCTGCGCAGCGCCAACACAGGCGAGTGGGTGCGCAGCGACCTGTCGTGCACCCTGTTCCTGTCGGAGCCCGGCGACTACGAAGGCGGTGAACTGGTGATCGAAGACGCCATGAACAACGCGGCGGCGGCTCAGCGCCTCAAATTTGCCGCAGGCGATCTGGTGCTCTACCCCAGCACCCATGTCCACCGCGTCGAGCCCGTCACCCAAGGCGTGCGCCTGGCCAGTTTTTTCTGGGTGGAGAGCATGGTGCGCAGCGGCGAGCAACGGCGCATCCTGTTCGACCTGGACATGAACTTGCTGCGGCTGCGCCAGCAACTGGGCGAGACCGACGAGACCACCGCCCTGACCGGGGTTTATCACAACCTGCTGCGGCAATGGGCCAGCACATGAGCGCCGCCATCATCAACCTGCAAGACCACGAAGACGCCGCCCGTGCTGTACTGGACGATGGGGCCTGGGCGTATTTTTCGGGCGGAGCGGCCGATGAAATCACGCTCTGCCAAAACCGCCAGGCCTGGCAGCAATGGGCCCTTGCACCGCGTGTCTTGCAAAACCTGCGCGGAGGACACACGCGTTGCCAGTTGCTGGGCCAAGTCTGGCCTTTCCCTTTGCTGGTGGCGCCGATGGCCTTGCAGTGCTGGGCTCACCCCGACGGTGAAGCGGCCATGGCCCTGGCTGCCGCCAGCCAGCAATGCGGCATGGTGCTCAGCCACCAAACCAGCACCGACTTGCACACGGTCGCGCAACTCGCCCTGCAGGACACCGCCCGTGGCCCGCTGTGGTTCCAGCTCTACGCACACGGCGACCGGGGCGCTCTGGCTGAATTGATCCAACAGGTCGAAGCTGCGGGCTACGAAGCCCTGGTCTTGACGGTGGATGCGCCGGTCAGCGGCGCACGCGACCGCGAGCGCCGCAATGCGCAGGAACGGCCCGCCCACATCCGCGCGGTGCACGCGCAAGCCCCTGTCGCGGCATCGGGTGCGGGCTTGTGCCAAGGCCTGGCCGACAGCGCCCCCACCTGGGACGATGTGGCCTGGCTGCAAAGCCGCACGCGCTTGCCCATCCTGCTCAAGGGCGTAACCCACCCGCAAGACGCCCGGCAAGCCACAAGCCTCGGGCTGGACGGGCTGATCGTGAGCAACCATGGCGGGCGCACGCTCGACACCGTGCCCGCCACCGCACAGCTTTTACCGCGCGTGGCCGATGCCGTGCAAGGCGAAATGACACTGTTGGTCGATGGCGGCATCCGGCGCGGCACCGACATCTTCAAGGCGCTGGCCTTGGGCGCCGATGCCGTGCTGGTCGGACGCCCTTGTGTGTACGGCCTGGCGCATGGTGGGGCGCAGGGTGTGGCCCACGTGCTGCGCCTGCTGCGTGATGAGTTTGAAATCGCCCTCGCCTTGTCGGGCTGCGCCACCCCTCAGGCCATCACACGGCAACACCTGTTGGCCTGCACACCATGAAACAGCCATCACCCCCGTCGCTGCCCCACCCCCAAGCGCAACGCGCGAACGGCGATCAAGCGGGCGTGCCCGTCTACAACAGCCGGGATCTGTTTGGCGATGGCCCTCTGGTGCTCATCGACCACCAGGGCGCGCGCTACCGCTTGCAAATGACACGGCAAGGCAAGCTGATCCTGACCAAATGATGGGCACAAAAAAGCCGGACTGCTTGCAGTCCGGCTTTCTCATTTCGGTCTGAAAAATCAGGAGCGGATCAGGTGGTCAAAGGCGCTGAGTGCCGCCTTGGCGCCCTCGCCTGCAGCGATCACGATCTGTTTGTAAGGCACCGTGGTGCAGTCACCCGCAGCAAACACGCCGGGCACATTGGTGTGGCCCTTGGCGTCCACCACGATCTCGCCAAACTTGGAGAGCTCCACAGTGCCCTTCAAGAACTCGGTGTTGGGCACCAAGCCGATCTGCACGAACACACCCGCCAGTTCCACATGGTGCTCAGTGCCGGTAGCGCGGTCCTTGAAACGGATGCCGTTGACCTTGCTGCCGTCGCCAGTGATCTCGGTCGTCTGGGCGTTGGTGTGCACCGTCACGTTGGGCAGGCTGTGCAGCTTGTTCACCAGCACGGCGTCGGCCTTGAGTTGATCGGCGAATTCGATCACGGTGACATGCTCAACGATGCCGGCCAGGTCAATCGCGGCCTCGATGCCGGAATTGCCGCCGCCAATGACTGCCGTGCGCTTGCCCTTGAACAAGGGGCCGTCGCAGTGCGGGCAGTAAGCCACCCCCTTGTTTTTGTACTCGGCTTCGCCGGGCACATTCACATTGCGCCAACGGGCACCGGTCGACAAGATCACGGTCTTGGCCTTGAGCGTCGCGCCGTTTTCCATCTGGACGTGCACTAAACCGTCGGCCCCCGCGGGGGTCAGCTTGTCCGCACGCTGCAGGTTCATGATGTCCACGCCGTAGTGGCGCACCTGCGCTTCGAGCGCGGCAGAAAACTTGGGGCCGTCGGTTTCGAGCACCGAGATGTAGTTTTCGATGGCCATGGTGTCGTTGGTCTGACCGCCAAAGCGCTCGGCCGCCACACCCACGCGGATGCCTTTGCGGGCGGCGTACACCGCAGCGGCTGCACCGGCAGGGCCACCGCCCACGATCAACACTTCATAGGGGTCTTTGGCATCCAGCTTGGCGGCTTCACGGCTGGCCGCACCCGTGTCGAGCTTGGCCACGATTTCTTCCACGCTCATGCGACCCGAGCCGAACACCTGACCGTTCAGGAAGACCATGGGCACGGCCATGATCTGGCGCTCTTCGACTTCCTTCTGGAAGGCACCGCCTTCGATCACCACGGTCTTGACCTTGGGGTTGAAGATGGCCATGAGCGACAAGGCCTGCACCACGTCCGGGCAGTTGTGGCAAGTCAGGGACATGTAGACCTCGAAGTTGAAGTCGCCATCCAAGGCTTTGATCGAGTCGATCACTTCGGGCTCAACCTTGGGCGGGTGACCGCCGGTCCACAGCAGGGCCAGCACCAGTGAGGTGAACTCGTGGCCCAGCGGCAGGCCTGCAAAGCGCACGCCTTGCGTTTCGCCGTCGCGCACCACCTCAAACGACGGCTTGCGCGCGTCATTGCCCGAGGTGTCGAGCGTGACCTTGTCGGACAGGCTGACGATGGTCTCCAGCAGGCTCTTCATGTCGGTGCCGGTTTCGCTGTCGTCGAGCGAAGCGATCAGGCGGATCGGCTGGCGCAGCAAGGCCAAGTACTGTTGCAGTTGGGCTTTGAGGGTGTCGTCGAGCATGGTGTTCTCCAGTTTCAGGGTGCACATGTCCCAGACCCTCGCTTGTGGCGGGGCCCAGTACAAAGGGTTTGGGGGAATCGTTGAGGGCAGCGCACGGCGGGCTTGTGGCCTGGGTGCGCTGCGCTCAACGCCCTGCAAAGCAGGGCGAGAGGTTCAAGATTTAGATCTTGCCGACCAGGTCGATGGAAGGAGCCAAAGTCTTGGCGCCTTCTTTCCACTTGGCGGGGCACACTTGGCCGGGGTTGGCAGCGGTGTACTGGGCAGCGGTCAGCTTGCGCAGGGTTTCGGACACGTCACGGGCGATTTCGTTGGAGTGGATTTCCACGGTCTTGATCGTCAGCTCGGGGTTGATGATGAAGGTGCCGCGCAGTGCCAGGCCTTCTTCTTCGATGTGCACGCCAAAAGCGCGTGTCAGGGCGTGTGTGGGGTCGCCAACCAATGGGAACTTGGCTTTGCCCACTGCAGGCGAAGTCTCATGCCAGACTTTGTGCGAGAAGTGCGTGTCGGTGGTGATGATGTACACCTCAGCGCCGGCTTTCTGGAAAGCAGCGTAGTTGTCAGCAGCGTCTTCGATTTCTGTAGGGCAGTTGAAGGTGAAAGCAGCGGGCATGAAGATGAACACGTTCCACTTGCCTTTGAGGCTGGCTTCGGTCACTTCGATGAACTTGCCGTTGTGAAAAGCGTTGGCTTTGAAAGGCTGCACTTGGGTGTTGATCAGGGACATGGTGTTTCCTTTGGTTGGTTGAAAAAAACTATCAAATGAGAAAACTCATTGGCTTGAATGATAAATCGAATCGGTGGGCAAAGGCAGGCTTGGGCCATTGGAAGTTTCAATGAGCGCCATAGCCGAGCACAGGTCTGCCAGTGCAGACGGCACGGTCAGGGACGCTCGCCAGGCCAGCGAACAGCCCCCACGGCCAGCAGCACCCAGGCCGCGATCCAGGCGCTGCCACCCCATGGCACCAGTGCCCGCAGGGCGTCAAAGCCCAGCAGACTGCGGGCATAGATGTTGAAACTGAACAAAACCATGCCCACCAACATGAGCCAGCCCGACGCCAGGCACCAAGGTGATGGCCCGCGCCGCGCCAACGCCAGACCCACCAGCACCAAGCCCAAGGCGTGGAACTGCTGCTGGCTCAAAGCGGTTTGCACCATGGCTGGAATGCCACCTGCAAAGCCCGGCCAATGCGCCAAGGCGGCACTGAGCACTACGCTCAAACCAGCACACAAGGCACCGGCGAAGACAAAAAATCGGGAAGACATGCCAACACCCCATCAACGGACAATGCAGCATTCTCGCCCAGGCCGCTCCAAGCGATGAGGCCACCCATCACATCAAGGGACGGCGGTAGCCCCCCGTCACCCCCCGGGGGGAGAGCACCACCTGCCAAAGCTGGTTGTCTCGGGCCCGGAATGTGCCTGCACAGCACAGCAAGTAATAGCGCCACATGCGGTAAAAACGCTCGCCGTACTTGGCCTGCAGCCGAGGCCAGGCCGCCTCAAAACGCTGATGCCAAGCCATCAAGGTGCGGTCGTAATCCGCGCCCAGGCTGTGCCAGTCTTCCAGCACGAAGTCGTGTTCGCTGAACAAGCCAATTTCAGAAGCCGAAGGCAACACACCATTGGGAAAGATGTAGCGCTCAATCCACGGGTCAATCGCCGCACCTGCCTGGTTTTTGCCAATGGTGTGCAACAGGAACAGGCCATCGCCACTCAGGCTTCGGTGAACCATGTCAAAGTAACTGCGGTAATTTTTGTGGCCCACATGCTCGAACATGCCCACTGACGCCACACGGTCAAAACGCTGGGCACCCTGCAAATTGAACTGGCGGTAATCGGCCAGTTCAAAACGAACAGGCCATGTGCCCGCTTTGTGCGCCCCCAAGCGGGCTTGCTCTTTGGAAATGGTCAAACCCACGCATTGCACGCCGTAATGCTGCGCCGCAAACAGCATCAGACTGCCCCAGCCACAACCGATGTCCAGCAGCGTCATGCCCGGGCGCAATTGCAATTTTTGACAAATCAGGTCCAGCTTGGCTTCCTGAGCCCCTTGCAAATCGGTCGCCTGCGCCCAATAACCGCAGCTGTAGGCCATGGAAGGATCGAGCATGGCTTCGTACAGGTCATTACCCAGATCGTAATGAACCTCGCCCACTTGCCAGGCCCGGTGTTCGGACTGCAAATTGGTCAAGCGCGCCTTGAGCGAAGCCCAAATCCAGCCCGCACGGCCCACCTGCTGGTCCAGCCTCGCACGCAAAACCCGGGTGATGAATTCGTCCACCGCCTCGCAATCCCACCAGCCATCCATGTAGCTCTCACCCAGGCCCAGACTGCCACGCGTCAGGATGCGGTCAAAGGTGGCCGGATGGTGCACCTGCATGTCCCAAGGCTGATGGCCTCCCACCGAGATGCCGGCTGTGGACAGCAGATCCGCCGCCCGGCGCCAGTTTTCATCGGTCTGCACCCCATGCGCCGTGCCCAATGCGTCACTTGAACCCATGCAGCTCTCCTGGTCTGAATTGGCCGGACACAACAGCCCGGTGAATGACCATGCTAGGCAGACGCCCTGCGCTTGGGAATCCGCCTTTTGATGTAGCTCTGTACTGTAAAACCGTTAGACCGAATCCGCCACATTTGCCTGATCGGCCTGTGGATGTGCATAATTGACGTTTACGTAACGTCAACTGAAACAGGAGTGAGACATGGACATTCAAGGCAAGGTTTTCATCGTCACCGGCGGCGCATCGGGTCTGGGTGAAGGCACGGCCCGCATGCTGGCGGCCAACGGCGGCAAAGTCGTGATCGCCGACATGCAGGCCGAAAAAGGCGAAGCCGTGGCCAAGGAGCTGGGCGGCGCTTTCGTCAAGTGCGATGTGAGCAACGAAGCCGACGGCCAAGCTGTGGTGGCCCAGGCCGTGTCCATGGGCAAACTGGTGGGCTTGGTCAACTGCGCGGGCATTGCTCCTGCTGAAAAGACCGTGGGCAAGAACGGCGCGCACAGCCTGGCCGTGTACACCAAGACCATCATGGTCAACCTGGTGGGCACCTTCAACATGATCCGCTTGGCCTCTGAAGCCATGTGCAAAAACGAACCCGAAGCCACGGGCGAACGCGGCGTGCTGATCAGCACCGCCAGCGTGGCCGCTTATGACGGCCAGATCGGTCAAGCCGCTTATGCCGCATCCAAGGGCGGTGTGGTTGGCATGACGCTGCCGATTGCCCGCGACCTGTCGCGCAACGGCATCCGCAATATGACGATCGCCCCCGGCATCTTTGGCACCCCCATGCTGTTTGGCATGCCGCAAGAAGTGCAAGACGCGCTGGCTGCAGGCGTGCCCTTCCCCAGCCGCCTGGGCACACCCCAGGACTACGCCAAGCTGGCCAGGCACATCATCGAAAACGACATGCTCAACGGCGAAGTGATCCGCCTGGACGGCGCGATCCGTCTGGCACCGAAATGAGCTGAGGCTTCACGCCCTTCCATTGCGCAGGCCCTTCGGGGCCTGTTGTCATTTTGGGCTTGACGTTTTGGCGCTAGCATGCGGTGACACGGAGACCCCATGAACAAGACCTTGCCCTTGAGTCTGATCGCCATCGCATGGCTGAGCGCTTGCAGCACCACAGCGCCACCGGCCAGCTGGCGCTACAGCGTGCCCGAACAACCCGAGGCCGCCAGCGGCGTGACCGACAAGCCAGGCTGGGCCTACGCCAGACAAGCGGTGGCGGCGGCCAACCCGCTGGCCACCGATGCAGGGCACCAGATCTTGCGGGCCGGTGGCTCGGCGCTCGATGCTGCCATTGCGGTGCAGATGGTGCTGGGCCTCGTGGAGCCGCAATCCAGCGGCATTGCCGGTGGCGCTTTTTTATTGCACTTTGACGGACAAAAAGTCAGCGCGCATGACGGACGCGAAACTGCACCTGCAGCGGCCACAGGCGACATGTTCATGGCTGCAGATGGCAAACCTTTGCCTTTTGACGATGCCGTGCTCAGTGGGCGATCGGTCGGGGTGCCCGGCGCGGTGCGCATGCTGGAAGCGGCGCACCGGCAACACGGTCAGCTGCCATGGGCGCAGTTGTTTGAACCTGCCATCGCCTTGGCAGAACAAGGCTTCAGGGTCAGCCCGCGTCTGCACACCTTGCTGCAGACTGATCCGTATTTGAAAAAAGACCCGCTGGCCGCCCGCTTTTTCTACAACGCCGCAGGGCAAGCCTGGCCCGTAGGCCATGTGCTGCGCAACGCGGAATACGCGCATGTGCTGCGCCGCATGGCCACCGAAGGCAGCCGCGCCCTGCACGAAGGACCGGTGGCCCAAGCCATTGTGGACCGCAGTGCCCAAGCGCCACGTCCTGGCGCTTTGAGTTTGCAAGATCTGCGCAACTACCAGCCGCGTGAACGCGAAGCACTGTGCTTTGACCACATGGCCCAAGCTCGCCTCTACCGCATCTGCGGCTTTCCGCCACCCTCATCGGGTCAGATCGCCATTGGGCAGATTTTGGGCATGCTGAGTCACACCAATGCGCGGGGGACGGAGTTCTCGCAAGGCCTGCCCTCCCCCGACTTTTTGCACCGCTACACCGAAGCCTCGCGCTTGGCTTTTGCCGATCGGGCGCAATACGTATCCGACCCGGACTTTGTGCAAGCACCCGCAGGCGACTGGCGTAGCCTGCTGACGCCGGCCTACCTGCTTGAACGCAGCCAGCTGATCGGCACGCAGTCCATGAAAGTGGCCACACCCGGACAACCCGGCGGCGTCAAAAGCGCCTGGGCACCCATGCCCACGCAAACCGAGTACGGCACCAGCCACATCAGCGTGGTCGACGCCCAGTGCCGCGCGGTGGCCATGACCACCACGATTGAAGCGGCCTTTGGCTCGCGGCGCATGGTGAGCACCAACCCCTCACGGCCTGGCGGTTTTTTGCTCAACAACCAATTGACCGATTTCAGCTTCAGCCCCGCCGATGCGCAAGGCCGCCCGGTGGCCAACCGGGTAGAGCCGGGCAAACGCCCCCGTTCGTCCATGTCGCCCACGCTGGTGTTTGACAAGGCCACCGGCCAGCTGCTCATGAGCGGTGGCAGCCCGGGCGGCGCACTCATCATCCACTACACGGCCAAGCTGCTGACGGGCACGCTGCATTGGGGCTTGAACGCGCAGCAAGCGGTCAGCCTGCCCAACTTTGGCTCCCTCAATGGCCCCACTTTGCTGGAAGCCAAAGGCTTTCCGGCCAGCACCGTGGATGCGCTCAAAGCCCGAGGCCACGATGTGCGCGAAATGGACATGACCAGCGGCTTGCAGGCGATCGAGCGCACACCCACAGGCTGGTTTGGCGGTGCTGACCCGCGCCGCGAAGGCCTGGTGCTGGGTGACTGAAACCCTGGTCAGGAAGCGGTCACCAGGGACTTCAGGTTCATCAGCATTTCGTGCGCTTGCTGCTGCTCGTGCGAAAGCTGGCTCCACCGTTTTTCAAAATCCATGACCCGGTCCTGAACCGCCTGCTTCTGATGGTTTGAAGCATGCAATTGCCCCTGCAGCGCATCACGGCTTTGACTGAGCTGCTGGAACTGCTGCTGAAGGCCGGTCAGTTCATTTTGTGTGCGGGCGTGTTCTTGTGCGTGCGCCTGAGCCATGCTTTGCATCTTCTCGATCAAGGATTTCTCCAGCGTTTGAAGCTCATTGGCCGCAGCAGACAAAGCCTGTGACAATGAATTTTGGTGCGACTGACCGAGCTCTTGCAATTGCTCTTGGTGCACGGACTGTTGTTGCTCCAGTGCTCGCGCCCACGTTCCTTTTTCTTGCTGCCACGACTCTTGCAATTGGCGGTTGGCCTGCTGCAATTGCTGGGTTTCCGTCTGCAATTGTGACACCCTCACTTGCGCATGAGCCAACTCTTGAGCTGACTTCTGCACATTCATGTCACTGCGCTCGGTCAGCACCATTTGTTGCTTCAAACGTTGGTCAGTTTCAAGATGAAGCGCCTCCAGCTGCTCGACCTTCCGGCGAAACTCTTGCGCCAGTTGAGCAGCCTGTACATGCTCGTTTTGAGAAGCCTGCAATGCCGCTTGCACGCCCTGCAAGTCAGCGTTCAGTGCTGCTGTGTGCTGGGTCATTTGATCCATTTTTTGTGCACTCAAATCCAGTTGCGCCTGATGCCGCTGAAGGTGCTCGGCTTCCTTGTCCTTCAAGCTTTGGGCATGCTCCAGCTTCAAAGCTTCGCATTGGTTTTGAGTCTGTGCATGGGCACTGTGCGCACTGGCCAGCGATTGCTCCAACTGGCGAACCTGGCCTTGAGTCCCCAACAGTTGTGACTGCACCTCGGTCATGTTGCGATGGGCCGCATCCAGATTCTGCAGTGCCGCGGCATGCTGGTCATTGAGTTGGCGCGCATCTTCTTCATGGAGATTGACCCTGTCACGCAACTCGGCTTGCAGGCGGGCAAGATCGCGAATGCGCGCTTGCTCGGCAAACAATTCCCGTCGGCTTGACTGCAACTGAAAGTGCTGCAAAACAATCCATAAAACCAAAAATATCCCGATCAGGACAGTCAAAACAGTCATCGCTTGGAAGTTCATAAACAGAGGGCCTGGTCGTGTTGACAAGGTATAGAGTAAGCCATCATTTGAACATGCAAATGCATTGTTTATGACCCAATATCATTCCTGGATAGATGTTTTTCGTGCTTTTTACAAATGGATTCATCTGGTCAGCACGCGGCATCTGTCCACACCGACAAGGTCGCGGACCAGGAATCCGAATGCCCATGAAAAACGGCAGCCTGAGCTGCCGTTCTTGTTGACAGCGGGCTCACGCCCGCATCCCAATCAATACGCTTGACCCAGCTGCCCCAGGATGTGGGGATTCTCCAGCGTCGAGATGTCTTGCGTGATCTCCTCGCCTTTGGCCAGTGAGCGCAACAGGCGGCGCATGATCTTGCCCGAACGGGTCTTGGGCAGGTTCTCGCCAAAACGGATGTCCTTGGGCTTGGCGATGGGGCCGATTTCCTTGGCGATGTGGTCGCGCAGTTGCTTGGCGATCGCTTTGCCCTCATCGGTGTTGGGCAATGCGCGCTTGAGCACCACAAAGGCGCAAATCGCTTCACCGGTGGTGTCGTCGGGACGGCCCACCACAGCGGCTTCGGCCACCAGCTCGGTGCAGCTGACCAGGGCCGATTCGATTTCCATCGTGCCCATGCGGTGGCCGGAGACGTTCAGCACGTCGTCGATGCGGCCGGTGATGGTGAAGTAACCGGTTTTCTCATCGCGGATCGCGCCGTCGCCAGCCAGGTAGTACTTGCCTTTGAAGTCTTCGGGGTAGTAGCTCTTCTTGAAGCGCTCGGGGTCGCCCCAGATGTTGCGGATCATGGATGGCCATGGGCGCTTGACGACCAGAATGCCGCCTTGGCCATTGGGCATGTCTTCACCGGTCTCGCTCACGATGGCGGCCTGAATGCCGGGGAACGGCAGTGTGCAAGAACCAGGCACCATCGGGGTCACGCCCGGCAGCGGGGTGATCATGTGGCCACCGGTTTCGGTTTGCCAGAAGGTGTCCACGATGGGGCAACGGCTGCCGCCCACGTGCTGGTAGTACCACTCCCAGGCGGCGGGGTTGATCGGCTCGCCGACCGAGCCCAGCAAACGCAGGCTGCTCAGGTTGTAGCTCTTGGGGTGCACTGCATCGTTGGCTTCAGCGGCCTTGATGAGCGAGCGGATCGCGGTGGGCGCGGTGTAGAAGATCGAGACCTTGTGGTCCTGGATCATCTTCCAGAAGCGGCCAGCGTCTGGGTAAGTGGGCACGCCTTCGAACACGATCTCGGTGCCGCCCAGAGCCAAGGGGCCATAGGTGATGTAAGTGTGGCCGGTGACCCAGCCGATGTCGGCGGTGCACCAGAACACGTCATCCTGCTTCAGGTCAAAAGTCCACTTGGTGGTCAGGGCCGCATGCAGCAAATAGCCGCCCGTGCTGTGCTGCACGCCTTTGGGTTTGCCGGTGGAGCCGGAGGTGTAGAGCAGGAACAGCGGGTGCTCTGCGCTCACCCACTCTGGCTCGCAGGTGGTGGCTTGTTGGTCGGCCACGTCGGCCATCCACAGGTCAAGGCCTGCGGTCATGGCGATGTCGGCGCCCGAGCGCTTGACGACCAGCACATTCTTGATGGCGTCGCAGCCGCCCAGGGCGATGGCTTCGTCCACGATGGATTTGAGGGGCAGCAATTTGCCACCGCGCACCTGGTTGTCGGCGGTGATCACAGCCACAGCGCCGGTGTCTTCAATGCGGTCGCGCAGCGACTGGGCCGAGAAGCCACCGAACACCACCGAGTGGGTGGCGCCGATGCGGGCGCAGGCCTGCATGGCGGCCACGCCTTCGATGGACATGGAGATGTAGATGACCACGCGGTCACCCTTTTTGATGCCCAGGGACTTGAGTGCGTTGGCGTATTGGCAGGTCTTGGCCAGCAGCTGGCTGTAGGTGACCTTGGTCACTTCGCCGCCGTCGGCTTCGAAGATGATGGCGGTCTTGTCGCCCAGCCCTTTTTCAATGTTGCGGTCCAGGCAGTTGTAGGACACGTTCAAAGTGCCGTCTTCAAACCACTTGAAGAAAGGCGCATTGGATTCGTCGAGCACTTTGGTGAAAGGGGTCTTCCAGGTGATCAGCTCTTTGGCCAGACGACCCCAGTAACCCTGGTAATCGGTTTCGGCTTCTTTGCACAAGGCTTCGTAGGCCGCCATGCCGGAAACATGCGCGTTTTTGACAAACGCTTCGCTGGGCTGGTACACGGTATTTGCACTCATCAGAATTGTCTCCTCAATGACAGATTGGTGTTTCAAACTGGTGCAAATGTCTTCGTTCGCTCTTACAAACCACTGACTGACACCAGTCTTGCAGGGGGTGGCGCCATCGAGGGCCATAAGCACTCTAAAATCGTTGGAGTTTTCCCTGATCGGATCGAACCGAGCATCCCATGTCTGAAACACACAAGCCTGCTCACCGCAAAATGGGCGCATTGCCCAACTTCATCTTTGCCAGCCGCTGGTTGCAGTTACCTTTGTACCTGGGCCTGATTGCCGCACAAGCGGTCTATGTCTTCCACTTCTGGGTGGAGTTGGTGCATTTGCTCGAAGCGGCTTTTGGCAACCAGCATGCCCTGCAAGCGCTGATCAGCAGCATCGGCTACAAGACCGACGTCCAGATCACTGCCTTGAATGAAACCGTGATCATGCTGGTCGTGCTGGGCCTGATCGATGTGGTCATGATCTCCAACCTGCTGATCATGGTGATCGTCGGCGGTTACGAAACCTTTGTCTCGCGCCTGAACCTCGAAGGCCACCCCGACCAACCCGAGTGGCTGGACCATGTGAACGCCTCGGTGCTCAAGGTCAAGCTGGGCACGGCCATCATCGGCATCAGCTCGATCCACCTGCTCAAGACCTTCATCAACGCCGCCAATTACGACGAGAAGGTGCTGATGTGGCAAACCATCATCCACATCGCTTTCCTGCTCAGCGCCATCGCGATTGCCGTGGCCGACCGCCTGATGTCGCACCACGACACAGCAGCACACTGAACCCCTGATTTTTGACTCTCCACTGGACCGCCCCATGACCACCCTGATCAAACAAGACGACCTGATCGAATCGGTAGCCGCCGCGCTGCAGTACATCAGCTACTACCACCCTGCTGATTTCATCTCGCACCTGGCCAGCGCTTATGAGCGCGAGCAAAGCCCGGCAGCCAAGGACGCCATTGCGCAGATCCTGACCAACAGCAAGATGAGCGCTTACGGTCACCGCCCGATCTGCCAGGACACCGGCATCGTCAACGTGTTCCTCGAAGTCGGCATGGACGTCAAGTTCGACGGCTTCACTGGCAGCCTGGAAGACGCCGTGAATGAAGGGGTGCGCCGTGGCTACAACCACCCCGACAACATGCTGCGCGCGTCCGTGGTGTCCGACCCGCACTTCAACCGCAAGAACACCAAGGACAACACACCTGCCGTGATCTTCACCAAGATCGTGCCCGGCCACCATGTGCACGTGACCGTGGCGGCCAAAGGCGGCGGCAGCGAAAACAAGTCCAAGATGATCATGCTCAACCCCGGCGACAGCGTGGTGGACTGGGTGCTCAAGACCGTGCCCACCATGGGCGCAGGCTGGTGCCCGCCCGGCATGCTGGGCATCGGCATTGGCGGCACGGCCGAGAAAGCCGTGATGATGGCCAAGGAAAGCCTGATGGACGACCTGGACATGTACCAGCTGCTCGAAAAATCGAGCAAGGGCGAAAAGCTCGACCAGGTGGAAGAAATGCGCCTGGAGCTGTACCACAAGGTCAACGCCCTGGGCATTGGCGCGCAAGGTCTGGGCGGTCTGACCACCGTGCTCGACATCAAGATCAAGATGTACCCCACGCACGCGGCCAGCAAGCCCGTGGCCATGATCCCCAACTGCGCGGCCACCCGCCACGCGCACTTTGTGCTCGACGGCTCCGGCCCCAGCTACCTCGAAGCGCCATCGCTCGACCTGTGGCCCAACGTGGGCTGGACCGCCGACACTGAAAAGAGCCAGCGCGTGGACCTGAACACCCTGACGCCTGAGCAGGTCGCCGCCTGGAAACCCGGCCAGACCCTGCTGCTCAACGGCAAGATGCTCACGGGCCGTGACGCCGCACACAAGCGCATCCAGGACATGCTGGCCAAAGGCGAGCCCCTGCCGGTGGACTTCAAAAACCGCGTGATCTATTACGTCGGCCCCGTGGACCCCGTGGGCGATGAGGCCGTGGGCCCCGCAGGCCCCACCACAGCCACCCGCATGGACGGCTTCACCGAAATGATGCTGGCCAACACCGGTCTGATCGCGATGATCGGTAAGGCCGAGCGCGGCCCGGTCGCCATCGAAGCCATCAAGAAGCACAAGAGTGCCTACCTGATGGCCGTCGGCGGCGCAGCCTACCTGGTGTCCAAAGCCATCAAGCACGCCAAGGTGGTGGGCTTTGCCGACATGGGCATGGAAGCGATCTATGAATTCGATGTGGTAGACATGCCCGTGACCGTGGCGGTCGATGCAGGCGGCACCAGCGCCCACATCACGGGGCCTGCCGAATGGCAAAAACGCATCGCCACGGGCGAGTTCAAAGGCATCGGCGTCACGGCTGCCTGAAAGTAAAGTGGCGGTGGCTGACAAGCCACCGCCCTCACCTCATCCATGACCGAATCCCCCATCGGCGTTTTTGACAGCGGCATTGGCGGCCTGAGCGTGTTGCAGGCCCTCCAGTCAGCGTTGCCTGCCGAGCACTTTGTGTACTGGGCCGACAGCGGTCATGCGCCCTATGGCGAAAAAAGCGATGTCTTTGTGCGCCAGCGCAGCCTGGCCATTGCACAGCACCTGATCGAGCGGCACCACATCAAAGCCCTGGTGGTCGCATGCAACACCGCCACGGCAGCGGCCATCCATGAGCTGCGCACGCAATACCCGCATCTGCCTCTGATCGGGGTCGAGCCGGCCTTGAAACCCGCCATCGCTTTGTCCCGGACCCACCGCATCGGCGTGATCGGCACCCGTGGCACCTTGGGCAGCGACAAGTTTCACCGCCTGCTCAGCAGCCTAGAGGGCCAGGCTGAATTCATCGTTCAGCCCTGCAATGGCCTGGCTCTGGCCATCGAGGAAAGCACCCACATCTCGGCCTCGGCATCTTCAGAAAAAATCACCGCGCTGCTGCGCGGCTACACAGGGCAAATGGGTGCGTTTGGGCATGGCCCGGGGCAAATCGACACCTTGGTGCTGGGCTGCACGCATTACGTATTTGCTCAGAACGAGTTGCAGACGCTTCTAGGCACAGATGTGCAGTTGGTGTCCACAGGTGAACCCGTAGCCCGCCAAACGCGGCGCTTGCTCGAAGCCGCCGCGCAACTGCGGTCAGGCCCTGCGCCCATCGCTGCATCGGCACGCATGCAGTTGCTGACCAATGGCGAACTGAGCGGCTTGCAAGCCGCCGCCCAACGCTGGCTCCACTTGCCACACGCGGCGTGCCACAAGGCAGACCCCCACGTTTGATCAGGCTTCGGCCTGCCCCAGGGCCATGCGACGGCCACGCTCGATGCTCACAGGCATCAGCAGCACCAGGCCCAACACGAACAGCAGCGATGTCGCGCCAATGGCCAGGCGTTGGTTGCCACCGCTGAGCCAGGTGATCAGGCCATAGCTCAAAGGCCCCAGGATGCTGGCCAAGCGGATGGCAAAAGTCCACAGGCCAAAGAACTCACCCAGGCGTGCAGGCGGCACCATCAACCCCGCCATGGCCCGACCCGAAGACTGGCTGGAACCCATGCACACACCGGCAATGGCCGCAGCCCACCAAAAGACTTCCTTGGTGCTTGAGAAGGCGGCCAGCAAACAGGTCAACACCCAGCCCAACAAGGTCAAAGTCAGCGCCAATTTGTGCCCGATGCGGTCTTGCGCATAGCCAAACACAAAGGCCCCCACAAAGGCCGCGATGTTCAGCACGAAGATCAGCACCATGGTTTCTTGCGGCTGAAAGCCAATGACCTGCTCGGCATAAATGGCCGCCAGCGAAATCGCCACCGCCACGCCCCCCTGATAAGCCACCGCACAGGCCATCAAGCGCGTGAAGTCCTTGTAGGGACGCGCATCCCTGAAGGTTTGCCTGAGCTGCCGCAGGCTTTGCAACATGCCCACCACTGGGGCATCGGGCTGCGCAGGCGTATGTTCTTTCAGCAAAGCAAAGGTCACGCAAGCTGCTGCGCCATAGACCAGCGCCGTGATCAGCATGGTCACCGGCACAAACTGGCTGCCGCTTTCGCCGCGCGCCTGCGCCGCCAGCACATAGGCCAGGCACACGCCCAAGGTCAACATGCCGCCGATATAGCCCAAGGCCCAGCCCCAGCCGCTGACGCGCCCCATGGCCTCAGGTCTGGCCAGTTCGGGCAAAAAGGAAGCCGTCAGGGACTCGCCATAGGAAAAGAAAGTGTTGGAGACAATGAGCAGACACAGACCCAGGGCCACCTGCCCGGGGCCGACCCATGCCAGCGCAGCGGTGCTGAGCACGCATGCGGCGGTCACGGTCATGAGCAAACGTTTTTTGCCCGCTGTGCGATCGGCCCACGCCCCCAGACCCGGCATGGTCAGCATGACGATCGCATAGGAAATGCTCAGACCCACCGTCCAGGCCAAGGTGGCCCAGGACGCGCCTTGGGCCACACCGCCCACGAAATAAGCCGCAAACACCGCCGTGATGACCACCGTGGTGTAGCCCGAATTGGCGAAGTCGTACATCGCCCAGCCGAACACCTCGCGAAGTCGAACACCCGGGTTCAGTGCATCGCTTGAGAATGGGGCCTTCATGGCAGTGCCTTTCAGTGCAGGTGTCGGGGTCGGCGGTTACCACCACCATGGCCGCTGCCGCCCGAGCCTTTGGGCGGCTTGCCAATGTCCAGCGAGCTGACCAGATTGTCAAAACGCTGACTGAACAACTTGTCGATTTCAGCCACAACACCGCTCAACTCGGCGCCATCAAAATGGCGCTCCATCATGTTGACCACGTCATGCACCAGCAAATCGCGCTGGGCTTGCATGATGGCACCGGGGTCCGGGCCGACAAACAGCATCACGAAATCGTCGCGCGACTCCCCCCCATTGGCCTCGTCTTCGTCATCGAATTCGGTGTCGTAAAACGTGACCTCGATCTGCGTGCCCGCTGCCGACAGCTCATTGAGGTTCATGCACAGATCATCCAGCACCATGCGGAAATCGTCGTCACCGCGCACCGTCCAGCACATGTTCAGGCGGTGGGTGTTCACGTCAAAACGGATACCGGGTTCTTCTTCGTACAGGCTGAGCGATCCCTCGCTCAGGGTGCGCGCACCTGCGTAATGCCAAAGCGGCTTGAGCGCTTCTTGCACGGCCTGGAGGTCGGTGCCGGGTTTGATCGGCACATCACCATGCACGTGGATCTCAAACGGTGCGTTGTCGTGGTTCATGATGATGATTTTCTAGCTGTGGTGCCCCGGGCCGGAATCGAACCGGCACGCCCCTGTTACGGAAGCAACGGATTTTAAGTCCGGTGTGTCTACCAGTTTCACCACCGGGGCTGAGACTCTATTGTGCCCTGATAAAGAGGGTTTTCTGCGCTCAGCCGAGCTGTAAATTCAGCATCGCCAAGACGTACAAAGCCAACACGGCGATGTAGCCCACCGCCCAGAAAATCGAACGGAACAAGGCCTTGTCCTTGAGGTAGCAGGCCACATAAGCCACACGCGCTGCGGTGAACAACACACACAGCAGATCCACCACAAATGGCTCCACCCCGGTCAACAAAGCCAGTACCACACCGACTGCAAAAAATGGGAAGGCCTCCAGGCTGTTGGCTTGAGCGGCATTGGCGCGGGCACGGTAACCGGTCTGGTGCGCCATCCATTCACGGGGGTTGTGGTTGTCATAGCCTTTGGCTCCCGCTTTGGCAATGCCCGCACACACCAGCGGCGTCAAACCAGCCACCAAAATTGCTGCATAAGAAATGATCATGCGTGTCCCCTTTGTATAAACACCAAACGCCAACAAAAAAGCCACTGAGGATTCAGTGGCTTTTGGTCAAGGTGTGACTGTGCGTCACATCTTGAACGATCAACCGCCTTTTTTGGAGCGCTTGCCAGGATTTTTCTTGCTGCGAGTCGCCACGCCACGCTCCAGGCTCACGCGCTGGCCACGGCCGTGGGTGCGCAATGTCACGCCGGGCAATGCTGGCAGTGGTGGTGTGAATTTACGATCTGCTTCGGTAACGATTTTGTTGCCCATCTGTGGCTCCAGGAAAATAATGCAAACCGTTATTAAGCCACAAGAATGCACCATTTTTGCAGTGTATGGCCATCAAACTGCACAACTGGCGTGCTGCAGGCGCGCCCATGCAGTCACCTCCACGCTGGACAAAACAGCGCCTGCTCTGCCAAGATGACCACTCCCCACACGCCATCACGTTCACACACGAAGACGCACCATGAGCACACCGACGTTTGACACCTTTCGCCAACAGGCCCTCGCCGAAGGTTTCGATGAAATCATCGTCAGGGAATGGGCTCCCCAACTTCATCTGGACACACACACCCATCCTTTTGATGTCAGTGCCTATGTGGCCCGGGGTGAATACTGGTTGACCACCGGTGACGAAGTGCAACACCTGAAAGCCGGAGACACTTTCCGACTGACCCGCAACGTGCCTCATGCCGAGTTGTATGGACCTGAAGGCGCCACTGTTTGGGTCGCCCGTGCCAACTGACCCGCCGAGCAGGTCAACCCTCATGGGACATGTCGGCCAAAGCATGCTCAAGCTGCTGATTCTGTTGCTCTTGTGTACACCCAAGGGGTCTGCATGGGCTCAAGACCTGAAAGCCCAACTGATCCAGATTGACCTGGGGCGAGAATTTGGATTTTTCAGCAAATCGCCCGCTCAATTGAGAGCAGTTGCCATTGAGTCCAGTGTCACCCCCTCCAAAACAGCATTGCTTTTCTTTCCGGGCTGGCCGGGCCTTCTTTGGTTGCCTGAAAACATGCAAGCCGAGCGCTTCATCACCAACGCCCCGAACAGCCGCTTTTATGCCACACGGCACATTGATCTGATGCCATCCAAAGGTGTCTCCTTCGTGATGGTCGACTGCCCCACAGACCAATGGGGCAGCAGCCAGCGCTCGGCCGACCCAACGGGCTGCAGTGACAGTTACAGGTCATCCCAGCAACACGCCCAGGACATCACGCGCCTGATCACCCACCTGAAAGACAAACAGGGGGTCGAGAAAATCTACCTCATGGGGCACAGTTACGGCAGCGTCTCCTCCCGCTGGCTGGCAATTCACCTGGGTGATCAAATTCAGGGCAGCATCCACTCGGCGTCCATGTCGTATGCCGCAGGCATGCGCTTCGCCGATTACGGCAGCAGCATCTCGCGCATGGACATGGGCCAGGCCCAAGCCCCCTGGGTCTTTGTCCACAATTTGAATGACCAATGCAAAACCACACCGTATGCGCCCATCAAGGCCATGGCGGATACCCGGCTGATCACTGTGCGCGGAGGAACACCCAGCGGCGATCCATGCGGAGGGGGGCATTACCACTCCTACCAAGGACGTGAACTGGAGGTATTGAATGCAGTGGCCCGCTGGATCACGAGCCATGAGGTCACACTCGTCACAGGCGAGCCATGAACATGAAAAAAGCCGCTACAGCTTGGCTGCAGCGGCTTTTGATCTGGAGGCGCGACCCAGAGTCGAACTGGGCTAGACGGATTTGCAATCCGTTGCATAACCGATTTGCTATCGCGCCGAATCTCGAAAATTTTACAAAAAAGGGAAGCTGTTGGCTTCCCTTTTTGCTGAAAGATGTTGGCACTTCTTTCAATGTTTGGAGCGGGAAACGAGGCTCGAACTCGCGACCTCAACCTTGGCAAGGTTGCGCTCTACCAACTGAGCTATTCCCGCATTTGCAAGACTCAAATTATACATCGCTTAGAAGCTCTTTTCAGAACTGACTCGCGTTAATTTGAATTTTTCTGGAGGCGCGGGCCGGAGTCGAACCGACCTACACGGATTTGCAATCCGGTGCATAACCGCTTTGCTACCGCGCCCGATTCCAGGACACGGGTCCTGGAAAATGCCGACAAAAAAGGGAAGCAATTGCTTCCCTTTTTGGCTGAAAGATGTTGGCACTTCTTTCAATGTTTGGAGCGGGAAACGAGGCTCGAACTCGCGACCTCAACCTTGGCAAGGTTGCGCTCTACCAACTGAGCTATTCCCGCGTATCAGTGAATTCAGCATTATATGCTTTGTTCGCTGCGATGAAAGAATTATAGCGCCATTTACGGGGTATTTCGAGAAGACCCCGGAAATTTTGCATCAATGTTTCACCGCATCGGCCTTGGGTGTGGCAGCAACAGTTGTCACCGCCGCTGCAGCGGCCACTTCTTCTTCGCTCAAGGGCACAGGCTTGGCTTCGAGCGCCACATCCAGCACTTGGTCGATCCACTTGACGGGCACGATCTCGAGACCGTTTTTGACGTTCTCGGGAATGTCCTGCAAATCCTTGACGTTGTCTTCAGGGATCAACACGGTCTTGATACCGCCACGCAAAGCGGCCAGCAGTTTTTCCTTCAAACCACCAATGGCCGTGACCTCACCGCGCAAGGTGATCTCGCCGGTCATGGCCACATCTGCGCGCACCGGGATACCGGTCATGGCCGAGACCATGGCGGTGGTCATGGCTGCGCCTGCGCTGGGACCATCTTTGGGCGTGGCGCCATCGGGCACGTGGATGTGCAGGTCTTTCTTTTCAAAGACTTCATCCTTGATGCCCAGCAAGCGTGAGCGGCTGCGCACCACGGTGCGTGCAGCTTCAACCGATTCTTTCATGACGTCGCCCAGCGAACCGGTGCGGGTGATCACACCCTTGCCCGGCATCAAGGCAGCCTCGATGGTCAGCAGATCGCCGCCCACTTCGGTCCAAGCCAAACCCACAACCTGACCCACCTGGTTCTTTTGCTCGGCACGGCCATAGGTGTATTTGCGCACGCCCAAGAAGTCGTTGAGGTTGTCCACCGTCACCTGCACCTGTGGCTTCATCTGCTTGAGCAGCAAAGCCTTGACGACTTTGCGGCAGATCTTGCCCAGCTCGCGCTCCAGCGAACGCACACCAGCTTCCCGGGTGTAGTAACGCACCAAATCGCGCACGGCCTCTTCGGTCACATTCAGCTCTTCGGGTTTGACCCCGTTGCTGGCCAATTGCTTGGGCAACAGGTACTTCATGGCGATGCTGGTCTTTTCGTCTTCGGTGTAACCCGACAGACGAATGACCTCCATCCGATCCAGCAATGCCGAAGGGATGTTCATCGAGTTGGAGGTGGCCACAAACATCACATCGCTCAGATCGAAATCGACCTCAACGTAATGGTCACCGAAGGTGTGGTTTTGCTCGGGGTCGAGCACTTCCAGCAAAGCGCTCGATGGATCGCCACGGAAGTCGGTGCCCAGCTTGTCGATCTCGTCGAGCAAGAACAAAGGATTCTTGGTGCCCACCTTGTTCAGGTTTTGCAGGACTTTGCCTGGCAAAGCGCCAATGTAGGTGCGGCGGTGCCCACGGATTTCGGCCTCGTCACGCATACCACCCAAGGCCATGCGCACGTACTTGCGACCTGTGGCTTTGGCAATGGATTGACCCAGCGAGGTCTTGCCCACACCGGGTGGTCCGACCAAGCACAGGATCGGCGCCTTGACCTTGTCCACGCGTTGCTGCACAGCAAGGTATTCCAAGATGCGGTCTTTGACTTTGTCCAAACCGAAGTGGTCTTGATTCAACACGTCTTCGGCATTGCCCAAATCGTGTTTGAGCTTGGTTTTTTTGCTCCATGGCAGACCGGTCAACACTTCGAGGTAGTTGCGCACCACCGAAGCTTCGGCCGACATGGGAGACATCAGCTTGAGTTTCTTGAGCTCGCCCTCGGCCTTTTTGCGGGCCTCGGCCGACATCTTGGCGGTCTTGATCTTTTTCTCGATCTCTTCGATGTCCGCACCATCTTCGCCTTCGCCCAGTTCTTTCTGGATGGCTTTGACCTGTTCGTTCAGGTAGAAGTCGCGCTGGTTCTTTTCCATCTGGCGCTTGACGCGGCCACGGATGCGCTTGTCGACATTGAGGATGTCGACCTCGTGCTCCAGCTGGGCAAACAGATTTTCCAGGCGCGCCTTGATGCTCGCCAGGTCCAGCACTTGCTGCTTGTTTTCGAGCTTGAGGGGCAAGTGCGCTGCGATGGTGTCGGCCAAGCGACCGGCATCGTCGATGCTGGAAATCGAAGTCAGGATCTCGGGTGGAATCTTCTTGTTGAGTTTGACGTACTGGTCAAACTGCTGCATGACCGCACGGCGCAAGGCCTCGATCTCGCTGCTGTGCTCGGACTGTTCAGCCACAACATCCACGGGCGTGACGGTGGCCACAAAATGCGCTTCGCCATCCACAATGGATTGCACCGTTGCACGCTGCTGACCTTCGACCAGCACCTTGACGGTGCCATCGGGCAGCTTGAGCATCTGCAAAATGGTCGAGACGCACCCCACCTCGAACATGTCGTCGATGGCAGGTTCGTCCTTGGCGGCTGTTTTCTGAGCCACCAGCATGATGCGGCGCTCGGCCGCCATGGCCGATTCCAGCGCCTTGATGCTCTTGGGGCGTCCCACAAACAGCGGAATCACCATGTGAGGGAACACCACCACGTCGCGCAAAGGCAACATGGGCAGTTCGATCGGGGTGGGCGGCAAAGGTGTGTGTCCAGACATGGTGTGTCCCTTGGTTCAATTCAGCTTCACATGGATGCTGCACCGGCGATTTCAACCCATCGAGGTGAAGGGTTATTGATCGCCGAGCCACACATGGGGGTCAGGCCTGTTTGGCCGACTCGCGGTAAACCAGCAGTGGCGGCTTGTTGTCGTCGATGGCGGACTCGTCCACCACCACTTTTTCAACATTGACCGCATTGGGCAATTCGAACATGGTGTCGATCAAGGCTTGCTCCATGATGGAACGCAGGCCACGTGCACCGGTTTTGCGGGCCAGGGCCTTGCGAGCGATGGCCGTCAGTGCATTGGGGCGCACTTCCAGCTCCACCCCTTCCATGGCCAGCAGTTTGGTGAACTGCTTGACCACCGCGTTCTTGGGCTCGGTCAGGATCTGCACCAAAGCGTCTTCGGTCAGCTCGGCCAGGGTCGCCACCACGGGCAGACGGCCCACCAGCTCGGGGATCAAGCCAAACTTGATCAGATCTTCTGGTTCGACTTCATTGAACACATCGGTCAGTGAACGCTGCTTCTTGCTCTTGACCGTGGCACCAAAACCAATACCACCGGACTCGGTGCGGTTTTCAATGACCTTCTCGAGGCCCGCAAAAGCACCACCGCAAATGAACAGGATGTTGGTCGTGTCGATCTGCAGGAAGTCCTGGTTGGGGTGCTTGCGCCCGCCTTGCGGCGGCACGCTGGCCATGGTGCCTTCGATCAGCTTGAGCAGCGCTTGCTGAACGCCTTCGCCCGACACATCGCGGGTGATCGAGGGGTTGTCCGACTTGCGGGTGATCTTGTCGATCTCGTCGATGTAGACGATGCCGCGTTGGGCACGTTCCACGTCGTAATTGCAGGTTTGCAACAACTTGGCCACGATGTTTTCCACATCTTCACCCACATAACCGGCTTCGGTCAGTGTGGTGGCATCGGCCATGACAAAAGGCACATCCAGCATGCGGGCCATGGTCTGGGCCAGCAAGGTTTTGCCCGAGCCGGTGGGGCCGATCAGCAAAATATTGCTCTTGGCCAGCTCGACGTCGTCTTTCTTGGCACTCTCTTTGTGCTTGAGGCGTTTGTAGTGGTTGTACACCGCCACAGCCAGACTGCGCTTGGCTTTGTCCTGGCCGATCACGTAATTGTCAAGGTTGTTTTTGATGTCCAGTGGCGTTGGCAAACCATCTTTGCCTGCGTCGGCCACGGTGGTGGTGGCCAGTTCATCGCGCACGATGTCATTGCACAAATCGATGCATTCGTCGCAAATGAAAACCGATGGACCTGCAATCAGCTTTTTAACCTCGTGCTGGCTCTTGCCGCAAAAGGAGCAATACAGGTTTTTCTCAGTGGTAGAGCCTTTTTTGTCGGCCATAAAAGTTGCCTCGGAATCCGGATATTCGTCAATGATAACGAAAGAAAAACGGCGCTCACCCCGGGAGGTAAACGCCGTCAGATTTTGGGCCGGTTGAACCGGCTTGCATCAGCTGCGCTTGGCGATCACTTGATCGACCAAACCATAGTCTTTGGCCTCGGCCGCCGACAGGTAATAGTCCCGTTCTGTGTCGCGCTCGATCTTGTCCAGCGGCTGACCGGTGTTCTCGGACAGGATGCGGTTCAAGTGCTCGCGGGTCTTGATGATCTCGCGTGCAGCGATCTCGATCTCGGTGGCCTGGCCACGCGCACCGCCCAGAGGCTGGTGGATCATGATCTTGGAGTTGGGCAGCGAAAAACGCTTGCCCTTGGCACCCGAGGACAGCAAAAACGCGCCCATGCTGGCGGCCATGCCGTTGCACAGCGTGGACACGTCGGGCTTGATGAAGTTCATGGTGTCGTAAATCGCCATGCCAGCACTCACAGAGCCGCCGGGCGAGTTGATGTACAGCGAGATGTCCTTTTCAGGGTTTTCGCTCTCCAAAAACAGCAACTGGGCCACGATCAGGTTGGCCATGTGGTCGTTGACCTCGCCCACCAAAAAGATCACGCGCTCCTTGAGCAGACGCGAATAGATGTCATAGGCGCGCTCGCCACGGCCCGATTGCTCGACGACCATGGGCACCATGCCCAAATTTGTGATGTCCAGTGCGCTCATCTTTTCTCCAAGAATTTCTAAGGTGACTTTAACCCGAGTTTCAAACCCACCAATGAGATGGGGCTTGTCTGCCAGACTGCAAGTCCGGCACAAGCCCCACTCTTCAGGGATTCAAAGACCCGATCAGCCTTGTTGGCCCATCAGCTCTTCGAAAGAGATGGTCTTTTCGGTGACCTTGGCCTGCGCCAGGACGAAATCAGACACATTGCTCTCTATGACCACCGCTTCCACTTCGGCCAGGCGCTGGTTGTCGCTGTTGTACCAGCGCACCACGTCGTCCGGACGCTCGTAGCTGGCAGCCAGCTCTTCGATGTGGGCCTTGATCTGCTCAGGCTTGGCGTGCAAGGTGTTGCCACGCACGACTTCGGCCACCACCAGGCCCAGGCGCACGCGCTGCTCTGCTTGAGGGCGGAAGATGTCGTCAGGGATCGGGGCCTTGTCTGCGTCCTTGATGCCGCGTTGCTTCAGGTCGGCGCGGGCGCCTTCTTTCAGACGTTCGATCTCGGACTGAATGATGGCCTGGGGCAAGTCCAGCTCGGCCTTGGCCACCAAGGCGTCCATGGCGGCTTGCTTGTTGCGGGCCAGCAAGCGGAATTTCACTTCGCGCTCGAGGTTTTTGCGGATGTCAGCGCGCAGGCCTTCCACGGTGCCGTCGGCAATGCCCAGGGACTTGGCCAGAGCGTCGTTGACTTCGGGCAGGTTGGCGGCTTCGAGTTTCTTCACAGTGACCAGGAAGTCAGCGGTTTTGCCCGCCACATCTTGACCGTGGTAGTCGGCAGGGAAAGCCAGGGGGAAAGTCTTGCTTTCGCCAGACTTCATGCCACGCACGGCGTCTTCGAATTCCTTGAGCATCTGGCCGTCGCCCAGGATGAACTGGAAGTCTTCGGCTTTGCCGCCGGAGAACAGTTCACCGTCGATCTTGCCTTCGAAGTCGATGGTGGCGCGGTCGCCGTCTTGTGCGGCAACATCTTGCGCGCGCTGGGCGAAGGTGCGACGCTGCTTGCGCAGGATGTCCAGGGTCTTGTCGATGGCGGCGTCAGACACTTCAGCGGTCAATTTCTCGACTTCGGTGTCGGCCAGGTTGCCCAACTTGACTTCGGGATACACCTCGAAGATGGCCTCGAAGGTCAGTTCGCCTTCGGGTGCGCCCTCTTTTTCAGAGATGCGGGGCTGACCGGCCACGCGCACTTGCGCTTCGTTGGCGGCCACAGCGAAAGCTTCGCCGACTTTGTCATTCAGCACTTCGTACTGCACCGAGTAGCCATAGCGCTGGGCCACGACGTTCATGGGCACTTTGCCAGGACGGAAACCGTCCATCTTGACCGTACGGGCCATTTTCTTCAGGCGTGCATCGACCTCGGACTGGATGGCCGTCACAGGCACAGTCAGGGTGATCTTGCGTTCCAGCTTTTCAAGGGTTTCAACAGTCACTGTCATCGTCGTTCTCGGTTAAATGAATTTCTCTCATGCCGCCGGGTTGCCCCATTGGCCCAAAGTCGGTTGGTGCGCGGGGCGGGACTCGAACCCGCACAGTGTTGCCACCGTCAGGACCTAAACCTGGTGCGTCTACCAATTTCGCCACCCGCGCGGGTCCAAACAAAAAGGGCGAACAGGTCGGGATGGACACCACCCTCGGACCTGACCGCCCGTTTGAAATCGGTCAACTTTCTATTTTAGCCGTTCCGGACCCTGATTTCGGGTCCGGGCGGTGCTGGTTTTCCCCTCTCCAGATGGGTTTTCAGAGGGTTTGAGGCGCACTGGCCGGGCGCGGCACGCGGAACCAGGCGGCATACATCGCAGGCAAAGCCAGCAAAGTCAGCGCCGTGGCCACGATCAATCCGCCCATGATGGCCACGGCCATAGGACCCCAGAATACGCTGCGCGACAGCGGAATCATGGCCAGCACCGCTGCAGCAGCTGTGAGCACGATGGGCCGCAAACGGCGCACTGCCGACTCAACAATCGCCAGCCAGGGCTCTACCCCAGCGGCGCGGTCCTGCTCGATCTGGTCGATCAGAATCACCGAATTGCGCTGGATCATGCCCATGAGCGCGATCACGCCGAGCAAAGCCACGAAACCAAACGGACGATTCAGCGCCAGCAAAGCCGCGGCCACACCGGCCATGCCCAAAGGCCCGGTCAAAAACACCAGCACCGAACGGCTGAAGCTTTGCAACTGCAGCATCAACAAAGTGAAGGTGATGAACAGCATGATTGGCACGCCCGCCGCAATCGATGCCGAGCCTTTGGAGCTTTGCTCCACCGCCCCTGCCACTTCGATGCGGTAATCGGATTGCCCCTGAGCCAACCACTGCATCTGCAGCTTTTTGAGCTCGGGCTGCAACTGCGCTGTCACCGTGGCGCCCTGCACGCCTTCGGAGATGTCCGACTGCACCGTGATGGCGTATTGGCGGCCTTCGCGCCACATCACGCCCGGCTCCCAACCCAACACAGGCTTGGCAATTTGCAGCAAAGGAATGGACTTGCCCGAGGCGGTCGGCACATAGGCTTGACCCAGGTCCGACAAGGCGTCCCGTTCGTTCAGCGGCTGGCGCAACACGATGTCGATCAATTTGTCCCCATCGCGGTACTGCCCCACCGGCGCGCCCGACAACAAGGTGCGCGACGCTTGCGCGATCGACTGGCTGGTCACGCCCAAAGCCCGGGCCTTGGCCTGGTCCACCTCCAAGCGCACCGACTTGACCGACTCGTTCCAGTTGTCATTCACCCCCCGGGTGTTGGCGTTTTGGCGCATGACGGCCTTGACCTCTTCGGCCTTCTGGCGCAAGGCTGCAGGCTCGGTGCCCACCACGCGGAACTGCACCGGGTAAGGCACGGGCGGGCCATTGGGCAGCAACTTGACACGGCCACGCACCTCGGGGAACTCCTGCGCCAGCAAGGCCGGCAGCTTGACCCGCAAACTCTCACGAACCTTCAAATCCTTGGGCAAGACAATCAGCTGAGACACATTGGTCTGCGGAAAGACCTGATCGAGCGGCAGGTAAAAACGCGGCACGCCCGAGCCCACCCAGGTGGTCACCGAGCTCACGCCCTCTTCTTGCGCCAGGCGCTTTTCCACCCGCTTGGCCACCTCTTCGCTGGCCACAAAAGGCGCACCCTCGGGCAACCACAAGTCCACCAGAATTTCAGGGCGGCTCGAATCAGGGAAAAACTGCTGCTGCACCTTGCCCATGCCCACAATGCCCAAGGCGAACAAGGCGATGGTGATGCCGATCGTCTTCCAACGGTGGGTGACGCACCAGGTCACCCATTGGCGGAAGTGCCTGTAAAACGGCGTGTCGAACATCTCGGCCGAATCGTGGTGAGCACCTGCCACTGCATGCGCTGGCGGCTTGAGCAACCAGGCCCCCAAGTAAGGCACAAAGTAAACCGAGGCCACCCAGCTGACGATCAAGGCGATCACCGTCACCGCAAAAATAGCGAAGGTGTATTCACCCGTAACCGACTTGGCAATGCCAATCGGCAAAAAGCCCGCCGCTGTGATCAGCGTGCCCGTGAGCATGGGCATGGCCGTGAGCTCGTAGGCGAAGGTGGCCGCACGGAACTTGTCGTAGCCCTCTTCCATCTTGCGCACCATCATCTCGACCGCGATGATCGCGTCGTCCACCAGCAGACCTAAGGCGATGATGAGCGAGCCCAGCGAAATCTTGTGCAGGCCGATGCCAAAGTAATTCATGGCCAGAAAGGTCACCGCCAGCACCAGCGGGATGGTGATGCCCACCACCAGACCAGGACGGATGTCCAGCGTCCAGCGCTTCCACAAGGGGTTGTGTCCGGGCCGCTTGTGCAAACCCAGCGCCAAAAAGCTCACCGCCAGCACGATCACCACGGCCTCGATCAGCACCTTGATGAACTCGTTGACAGACTTTGAGACCGCAGAGGGCTGGTCCTGGATCTGGGTCAGCGTCAAACCAGCGGGCAGGCCTGCCTCAATTTCTTTGACGCTGGCTTGCAAGGCATGCCCCAAGGCGATGATGTCTCCGCCCTTGGCCATGCTGATGCCCAAACCGATGACCTCTTGCCCCTCATGGCGGACCTTGACCGATGGCGGGTCCACATACCCCCGGCTGACCAGGGCAATGTCCGACAGGCGCAACTGCGCACCCGAAGCACCTCGGATCGGCATGGCGCGCAGATCGTCCAGATTCTGGAACTGCCCGCCCACACGCACCTGCACCACGTCGAGGGCCGACTGCAAATTGCCCGCCGACTCCACCGCATTTTGCTGGCCCAGCTGTGCCAACACGGCCCCCATGTCCAGACTCATCTGAGCGAGCTTTTTCTGAGAAATGTCGATGAAGACTTTTTCGTCTTGCACACCGAACAGCTCCACCTTGGCCACATCGCGCACACGCAACAGCGTTTGGCGCACGCGATCGGCCTGGAACTTGACCTCGGCGGGGCTGTAGCCGTCGCCGCTCAGGGCATAGATCACCCCGTACACATCGCCAAAATCATCGTTGAAGAACGGCCCCTGCACCCCTTGCGGCAAGGTCGCGCGGATGTCGCCCACCTTCTTGCGCACGGTGTACCAAACCTGCGGCACCTCGCCGGGCTTGGAATAGTCTTTCAGCTCCAAAATGATTTGCGACTCGCCTGGCTTGGAGTAGCTGCGGATCTTGTCGGCGTAGGGCACTTCCTGCAGCGTGCGTTCGAGCTTGTCGGTCACCTGCTCGGCCACCTGCTGCGCCGTGGCACCGGGCCAATAGGTGCGCACCACCATGGCCCTGAACGTGAACGGCGGGTCTTCGTCCTGCCCCAATTGAAAGTACGAGGCCATGCCCAGCACCATCAGCGCCACCATCAGGTAACGGGTCAGGGCCGGGTGCTCCAGCGCCCAGCGCGAGAGGTTGAAACGGGTGTTGTCGGTATCGCTCATGGGCATCACCGCTGTGCTGGCTGCGATGCACCGGATACGGCAGGCTGGGCCACAGCACCGTATTCAGAAACCTTTTGGCCTGCCGTGAGCACATGGACCCCGGCACTGACCACCTTCTGACCGGCACTCAGCCCAGAGGCGATGACCACCTGGTTGCCATCGATCGGCCCGAGCTGCACGGCTTGCGAGCGCACCGTCATGGTGGCCTCGTCCAGCACCCACACGGCGGTGGCAGCGCCATCCTGGCGCAAAGCGCTGGTGGGCAACTTGATCGCTGCGGCCTGGCTGCCCGGCAGATGGCCTGCCAGCACATTCACCGTGGCGCCCAAAGGCAATTGTTCGGCTTTTTCCAGCGCCAGCTTGACCAAATAGGTGCGGGTCACCGGATCGGCACTGGCCCCCACTTCGCGCACGCGCCCCTTGAGCAGCTGACCTGTGCTGCCCAGCTGGGCCTGCATCTCCTGCCCCACCTTGAAGACCAAAACGGCCTGCTCGGACACAGAGAACACCGCATCGCGCGGGCCATCGTGTGCCAGACGCACCACCGGCTGCCCGGCCGAGACGACCTGACCGATTTCGGCTTCCACGGCCGTGACCACGCCTTGCGCGGTCGCGCTCAAACGGGTGTACGCCGCCTGGTTGGTCTGGGCCTGGGCTTGTGCTTTGGCTTGGCTCAAGGTGGCTTCAGCGGCTTTGAGCGTGGTTTCGCGGCGCTCCAGTTCGGCGCCACTGATGAAGTTCTGCGCCTTCAGTGACTCATAGCGCTTGAAGTCCGACCAAGCCAGATCGCGCTGTGTTTGCGCTGCAGCCACTTGGGCCAGCGCGGCTTGTGCGCCCAGTTGGTAATCCTGCGCGTCGATTTGCGCCAGCACCTGCCCAGCGCTCACCCTTTGGCCCACTTCGGCCTGGCGCTGAACCAGCTTGCCCCCCACCCGAAAGCCCAGGCGAGACTCCACGCGGGCACGCACCTCGGCCGCGTATTCACCCTGCACATTCACATCCGAGCCGCCCACCGTCAACACCTTGACCGCGCGCACCGGCTCTTGAACGGCCTCTTGGCGGGAGCACCCCGACAGCACCAGTGCTGCGGTGATGGCCGAAACGGCGCTCAGGCGGAACGCCCAGCGCCCTGCCGCTGCGGGCAAACTGAAATGGAACATGGAAAGAATCCCTGAAATTAATGACTGACTGGTTAGTAATCTAAGCAAAGACATGACTTCTGTCAAGCGACAATAGCCATGACCATGCCCGAAAAAGCCCTTTTACCCCCCGCTGCCCCGTCTGTTTTGACACTGGCCCAGCTGCGGCTGTTGCGCGGGGTTTCGCGCTCTTTTTACCTGTCGATCCGGCTATTGCCTGGCCCCTTGCGCGGCCCCATCGCCATCGGCTACCTGCTGGCCCGCGCCACCGACACCGTGGCCGACACCACCGCACTGCCCCGCACCGAACGGCAAGCCCTGCTGGCCCAGCTGCTGGCCGCCATCGGAACGCAGCAGACCGACCCCGGCGAATTGAAAGCCGCGCTCACCCGCTTTGCCGTCCAGCAAAACGATCCGCACGAACGCGCCCTGATGCTGGCCCTGCCCGAGGGCCTGGGTCTGCTGCAAGCCCTGTCGCCTGCCGACCAAGCCAGCGTGCGCGGGGTGCTGGCTCACATCACCCGGGGCCAGACGCTGGATGTGAGCCGCTTTGGCGATGGCCCGCAGGCCTTGGCCACCGAGGCCGAGCTGGAGGACTACACATGGCTCGTGGCCGGCTGCGTGGGCGAGTTCTGGACCACGCTGTGCGCACGCCACCTGCCCGGCTTTGCCACCCTGCCCACCGATGAGATGCACGCGCTGGGCCGCGCCTACGGCATGGGCCTGCAACGCCTGAACATCGTGCGCGATGCCGGGGCCGATCTGTCTCAAGGCCGCTGCTACTGGCCAGCAGAGCAGCTGAGCGCCCTGGGGCTGAGCCCAGAAAGCCTGACCCAAGCCGCCCATGAAGGCCAAGTCAGCACATTGGCACAGCTGACGCCGCTGTACCAAAGCTACCTGCAACAGATCCAGACACAACTGACCGCAGGCCTGCGCTACAGCTGCGCCGTGCAAAGCCGCCGCTTGCGGCTGGCCAGCGCCTTGCCCGCCCTGATCGGCGCACGCACCGTGGCCCTGCTGAAGCAGGCCGGACCGGCATCACTGATGCAGCGCGTCAAAATGCCCCGCCGCGAAGTGCAAGGCCTGCTGTGGCGCCTGTTGCTGCGCGGGGTGTCCGTGAAAGCGCTGACCCGCGAATTTGAACGACTGTCGGCACAGGCAGACCCTGCAAGTCGCTGAACACCAATGCGAGAATCCCACCCCATGAGCCCGCAAGACTACGTCCAGCAAAAAGCCGCCGCCTCGGGCAGCAGCTTTTATTACGCCTTCCTCTTTCTGCCTGCCGAACGCCGCGCGGCCATCACCGCGTTTTATGCGTTTTGCCGTGAAGTGGACGATGTGGTCGACGACATCTTGGACCCCAGCGTGGCCGCCACCAAACTGGCCTGGTGGCAAAAAGAAGTGCAACAAGCCTATGCCGGCCAGCCCACCCACCCGGTCATGCAGGCGCTGATGCCGCACACCCAGACCTTTGGCATCGACAGCCACCACCTGATGGCCGTGATCGAAGGCTGCCAGATGGACCTGAACCAGACCCGCTATCTGGACTTTGCGGGCCTGACCAAATATTGCCATTTGGTGGCCGGTGTGGTGGGCGAAGTCGCCGCTCGCATCTTTGGCCAGACCGACGAGGCCACCACCCAGTATGCGCACAAGCTGGGCCTGGCTTTTCAGATGACCAACATCATCCGCGACGTGGGCGAAGACGCCATGCGCGGGCGCATCTACCTGCCGCTGGACGAACAGCAACGCTTTGGCGTCAAAGCGCAGGACTTGATGCAGCGCACCTATTCAGACCACTTCACCGCGCTGATGAAGTTCCAGACCGAACGCGCCCACGCCCTGTACGACGAAGCCTTGGCCCTGCTGCCTGCCGCCGACCGCCGCGCCCAAAAACCGGGCCTGATGATGGCCAGCATCTACCGCACCCTGCTGCGCGAGATCGAGGCCTCGGGCTACCAGGTGCTGCACCAGCGCATTGCGCTCACGCCGCTGCGCAAGCTGTGGCTGGCGTGGAAGATGCAGGCGTTGGGGCGGTTTTGAACGCCCTGCCCCAATCCGATCGCCTTACTTCATCCCCCGCGCCTGCGCCTGTGCAGGTCGGTCCACACAGGCCTTGAGCCAAGCTGCCACGGCCGGGTATTGCGCCAGCAGCGCAGCCGCTGGGCGCACCCAACTGGCCACGCTGGCCACGCACACGTCGGCCACGGTGAAGCGCTTGGCGGCCAGATAGGCTTCGCCTTTGGCGTTTTGGGCTTGCAGGTGGGCTTCCAGCACGGCCAGCGGCACTTTCAGGCGGCTTTCGGCCTGGTCCGCCAGCTCGGGTTTGCGCTGGTCTTCGGGCATGGCCATGCGGTGCATCAGCACGGTGAGCGCGTCTTTTTCCAACTCGGACACGGTCCAGAAGCTCCAGCGCAGGGCTTCGGCTTCTTCACGGGGCGTGGCGGGCGTGATCGTTTGGCCATCGGCCTTGCCGTGCACGCGGGCGATGTACAGGGCACAGGCCATGCTTTCCCAAACGGTGACCGCGCCTTCGGGACGCTCGTCGATCAAAGCCGGAATATGGCCGTTGGGGTTGATCGCCAAAAACTCGGGCGTGCGGGTGGCGCCGCCCTGGTAAGGCGTAGCGATGTGCTCGAAAGGCACGCCCAGTTCCAGTGCGGTCCAGATGGGGCGCGCGGCGCGAGAAGCGCCAATGCCGTAAATTTTCAAAGTCATGTGAGTCTCCTATGGGTTTAAATCATGTCCGTCACTGCGAGGAACTGGATTGCCGCGCTGCGCTCGCAATGACCATTCAAACGTATTCCGGCCAGCAGGCACAGAGTTGATGCAAGTCTCGCACCTCCAGGTGCGGTCGCGTGTCACTGTTGAGCCAGTCGTGGCCTTCGCGGTTCAGCCAGGCCACCTGCATGCCTGCAGCCAGCGCACCCACGCAGTCGGCGTGCGCGTCGTCGCCGATGTGCAGCACCTCGTGTGGCGCAACGCCAGCAGCCTCGGCCCCCGCCACGAATATCCGCAAGTCGGGCTTGGCCACGCCGAGAGATTTGGCGCTCACGCTGGCATGAAAGTGCTGGCCAATGCCCACGCGGTGCACATCGGCGTTGCCGTTGGACAGCGCCACCACCGGGTAACGCTGGCTCCAAAAGGCCAGCGCAGGCAGCGCGTCGTCAAACAGCTGAACCCGCTGGCGCTCGGCGAAAAAAACCTCAAAGGCGGGCTCGGCCAAGTGCCCCGGGTCACCGGCTTGCAGCAGCAATGCCCGAATGGCCTCCAGCCGCAAAAAAGACAAGTCGTGCGCCCGATCGGCATGGCGGGCGTTGATCTCGGCGCGCACGGCTTTTTTGACCTCACTCTGGTTGGACAGCGCCGCCGTGGCGGGCGCGTGCTGCGTCAGCCAATCGGTCAGCACCGCTTCAGCGCGGTGGATGGTGGGCCAGACGGGCCACAAGGTGTCGTCCAGATCGAGGGTAATGGCGCGGATGCGGGAGAGGTCAAGCATGGTGAGGGAGAATACCCGACATGGCATTCAACAAAGAACCCTCCTTCCAGCATGGTCAGGCCGCACGCACGGCCATTTTGTATTGCAACCTCGGCACCCCCAGCGAACCCACGGCCCCGGCCCTGCGCACGTACCTGGCCGAATTCCTCGGTGACAGCCGCGTGGTCGAGATCCCCAAGCCCATCTGGTGGCTGATCCTGCACGGCATCATCTTGCGCGTGCGCCCCAAAAAGTCGGCCGCCAAATACGCCAGCATCTGGACCGAAGGCGGCTCGCCGCTCAAAGTCTTCACCGAACAACAAGCCCAATCGCTGGACACCGCCCTGCAAGAGCGCGGCCACAACGTGACGGTGCGTTACGCCATGCGCTACGGCCAGCCATCCATCCCCGCGCAACTGAGCGCCCTCAAAGCCGAAGGTGTGCAACGCGTGCTGATCGTGCCCGCCTACCCGCAATACAGCGGCACCACCACCGCCAGCGTGTTCGACGCGGTCTACCGCTGGGGCCTGAAAACCCGGCTGGTGCCCGAGATGCGCTTTGTGAACCGCTACCACGACGACCCGCGCTACATCGCCGCGCTGGCACAAACCGTGCGCGAACACTGGGCCACCCACGGCCAGGCCGAAAAGTTGGTGATGAGCTTTCATGGCGTGCCCGAACGCACCCTGCACCTGGGCGACCCCTACCACTGCGAATGCATGAAAACCGGCCGCTTGCTGGCCGAAGCGCTGGGCCTGTCCAAAGACCAATACAAACTCACCTTCCAGTCGCGCTTTGGCAAAGCCAAGTGGCTGGAACCCTACACCGAGCCCACGCTGATCGCCATGGCACAGCAAGGCGTCAAAAAAGTCGACGTGATCTGCCCGGGCTTCACCAGCGACTGCCTGGAAACGCTGGAAGAAATCCAGCAAGAAGCACAAGAAGCCTTTTTGCATGCGGGCGGCGAAAGCTTCAGCTACATCCCCTGCCTGAACAACAACGCACAGTGGATCGAGGCCTTGGCCGACATCAGCCTGGGGCACATGCAGGGGTGGGACTTGTCAGCGCCCAACGAAGCGGCACTGACCGCCAGCCGGGTGAAGGCTTTGGCGCACGGGGCCAAAAGCTGACCCTGTGTCACGGCGAGTGAGCTGGCGACGCGGCAGTCCAGTTTGGTTGACGGATTGACTGCTCGCGCCTGCATCCAAACCCGCTGCTGGATTGCCGTGCTTCGCTCGCATGACTGCTTCAAGCGGCCAGATACCCCCGCCCCACCAAGTCCGCCCTCGCCTGCTCGGGCGTTTCAAAGCGCAAGCCTTGCCAGCCGTGCCGCTCGGCGGCGTCGATGTTGTGTTGCACATCGTCGATGAACACCGGCTGACCACGCAGGGGCCAACGCGCCTGAGCGGTTGCAAAGATATCGGGCAGCGGTTTGATCTGCTGCACATGGGCTGAAAAAATGCCGTCTTCAAACTGCGCAAAAAAATCGTTGGCACGCACCAAGTGGTCGGCATAGCCCGCAGGCATGTTGGACAAAAAATACAAGCGGTGGCCTTGCGCCTTGAGCGCATGGATCAAATCCACCGTGCCCGGGATCGGCTGCAGATGCGGGGGAATGTTGGCAATCAAGTGCCGCACATCGGCCTCGGCCAAGCCGGTGCGCGCCGCGATGCGCTGTGCCAGCGGTTCGGGCTCGATGCGGCCCAGGTCGAACAGCGCCCAGTCGGCCTCGGGATGAAAGGTCTGAAAAATCTGGCTGGCCCATTCGCGGGCCTCGGCCTCGCTGCGCACCTGCTCGGGGAACAGCTCTCGCAACAGCACCAGCGGCTGCCAGCGAAACACCACACCGCCCAAATCGAACACCACGTCTTGGCTCATCGCTGTACTTTCTTTCAAACCGCCACCACCGAGACACCACGCCCCGGCAAACTCAGGGCCAGCACCTGGCCGATGCGCCAGTCGCGCTCGACCTCGGGCGAGACCACAAACACCGGGCCGAGCGCGGTGTCGAATGTCAGCTCCACAAAGCTGCCCAGATAAGAGCATTGCTTGAGTTCTGCAGACAAGCTGCCCGGCAGGCTTTCGCCCCCAGCCAGCTCACGCCCCACCAGCCAAGCCTCGGGGCGGACTGCCGCACGCACCGGCCCGGGTGCCACCGCGTGGCGGGGCACCAGCCGCAAAAGGCCTAACTGGACTGTGCCATCGGCCAGCGACTGACCATCAAACAACACAGCCTCGCCCATGAAGCCCGCCACAAAAGCCGATGCGGGCCGTTCGTACAGGTCTTGCGGCGTGCCCGCCTGCGCGATGCACCCGGCTTCCATCACGATGATCTGGTCGCTCACAGCCAAGGCCTCGCTTTGGTCGTGCGTCACATAAGCCACCGTCAGGCCCAGGCGCTGCTGCAGGTGACGAATCTCGTCGCGCATGGACCGGCGCAGCCGAGCATCCAGGTTGGACAGCGGCTCGTCAAACAGCAAGACCGAGGGCTCCAGCACCAGCGCACGGGCCAGGGCCACGCGTTGCTGCTGGCCACCCGACAGTTCGCTGGGCAGGCGCTCTTCGTAGCCCGCCAGGCCCACCAGCACCAGGCTTTTGTGGGCACGCTCTTGCGCCTCGGCCTTGTGCACGCCGCTCACGTCCAGCCCATAGCGCACATTGCCGATCACGTTCATGTGGGGGAACAGCGCATAGCTCTGAAACACCATGCTCACGTTGCGCTCGGACGGCCCCAGGTGCGTCACGTCCACACCGTCGATCACGATCTGGCCGCCCGAGGGCGCTTCCAGCCCCGCGATCATGCGCAAGGTGGTGGTTTTGCCGCAGCCAGACGGCCCCAGGATGGTGGTCAGGCTGCCCTTGGGCACGGCAAAGTCGATGCCCTTGACCACCAGCGGCGAGTCTGCCCCGCCATAGCGTTTGGTGACTTGTTTGAATTGAATACCCATGCTGTTGAATCCTTGTCTCAAGCCGGTGTGACCACAGTGGCCCGCCGCCCCAACTGCCGCTGGCCCACTAGCTTTTGAATGCCCCAGGTGATGGCCGACATGAGCACCATGAGCACCGTGCAATACGCCAGCGCCACGCCATAGTCGCCATTGCCCACGCGGCCAATGATGTAGGTGGTGGCCAGCTCGTATTGCGCCGTGACCAGAAAGATCACCGCCGACACCGTGGTCATGGAGCGCACAAAGCTGTAGACCAGCGCCGCCACCAGCGCGGGCTTGAGCAGCGGCAACACCACCCGGCGCAGCGTGGTGAGCGTGCTGGCCCGCAGCATTTGCGAGGCTTCATCGAGCGACCGGTCCAATTGCTTGAACGCCGCCGTGCCTGCCCGCACGCCCACCGGCAGATTGCGGAACACAAAGCACAGCACGATGACCAGCCCGGTGCCGGTCAGCTCTACCGGCGGCACGTTGAAGGCCAGGATGTAGCTCACACCCAGCACCGTACCGGGCACGGCAAAAGTGAGCAGCGCCGAAAACTCAAACGCTGCCTTGCCTCTGAATTCGGTGCGCGCCAGCAGCCAGGCCATGAGCAGGCCCACGCCTGCACAAATGGGCGCGGCCATGGCCGACAGGCTGAGCGTGGTGAACAGCGACTTCCAGGCCGTGCCTGCAAACACCCAGCCAAACTCGCCCTGCTGCACGTCAAACGCAGTCTTAAAGTGCGCCAGCGTGAAGCTGAAGTCGCGCCCCCAGGTCTGCACAAAGCCACCGGCAAAGGCGAACACATAGACCACCACGGTGAACAAGAGCCACGGCCCGGCGATGCTGCGGCACACCTGCAACACGGCGGGCGGCAAAGCCATGGCCACGCCTGCATCGCCCTTGCCCGACACCGTGGTGAAGCTGCTGCCCGAAAGCACCCTGCGTTGCACCAAAAACACCGCCAGCGCAAACGCCGTGAGCACCAGCGCCAGCGCTGCAGCCATGCCGGGATCGAGCGCCGCGCCCACGATGGCAAAAAAGATTTCGGTGGACAACACAGCGTATTGCCCGCCCAAGATGATCGGGTTGCCAAAGTCGGCCATGCTCTCGATGAAGCCCACCAAAAACGCGTTGGCCAGACCAGGTTTGAGCAGGGGCAGCGTCACCGTCCAGAAGGTTTGCATGCGGCTGGCGCGCAAGGTTTGCGCGGCCTCTTCCATACTGGGGCTCACGCCCTGCACCACGCCGCGCATGATCATGAAGGCGATGGGCGTGAAGGCGAACATCTGCGCCAGCCAGATGCCGAACACACCATAAAACCAGCGCCCGGGCTCGATACCCAAAGCCCACTCCAGCGCCTGATTGAACAGGCCCGCACGGCCAAACAAAAGGATGAGCCCCAAACCCACCACAAAGGGTGGCGTGATGATGGGCAGCATGGCCAAAATGTTCAGTGGCTTGGCCAGGCGCGTGCCGCCCCGCTCGGCCCACAAGGCCAGCAAGGTGCCCATGACGGTGGTGCCGATGGCGGTGATGAGCGCCAGCCACAAGGTGTTCCAGGCCACACCGCAGCGCCCTGCCCCTTGCACACAGCCCAGGCCCCACACACGCTCGGTGGCCACGCGCTCCAGCAGGTGCATCCAAGCATAGGCCCCGCTGTCGTCCACCCAAGCGGCCACCAGCGAGCGCAGCACCGGGTACACCACAAACAGCGCCAGCAAGGCGCTGCACAGGACCACAGCAGCAGCCACGAACACATCGCCCCGGAACGCACCCAGGCGCGCCAGCGCAGCCCCCAGCAACACCACCAGACTGAGCAAGACCACCGCAGCGCCCCAGCCCATGCCGTATTGGCCAGTGGGCAAAGCGCCCCACAAGGCTTCCAGTAACTCGAAAGACCAGCCCGTGGCACCAATGGCAAAACCACTGCTCAAGAGGCCCAGCAAACCGGTCAAGCTGCCCAGCAGCAACAAGCCGCCTTGCCTGCGGGCAGGCCAAGGCCGCACCACGGCCAGGCCACACACCAACAAGCCCGCTAGGCCCGACCACAGCCAAGGCCGCCCATGCACGCTGGCTTGCACCCAGCCGCTGGCCGTTTCGGCACCTACCCAGATGCCAGGCAAAGCGTCCACCAAGGACATTTGTTGCAGGAAATACCAAGGCAGCAGCGCAAAGCCGAACAGGCCGAACACGACCCACCCTTGCAAAGCGCGCTGCAAACGCAGCGCTGGATTCATCTCAGGCTCTCACTCAACGGGGCAAGCTGTTGACATCTTTTTCCCAGCGCTGGATCAGGCGCTTGCGCTCGGCCGTCTGGCCGTATTTGGCGTAGTCGTAGTTGATCATCTTGATCTTGCGGAAGTCCGGCACGCGCGAGTCCACCTTGGCCTCCTTGTTGGACGGCAGCTGGAACTGCAAGGTGGCTGCTGCCAACTCTTGCGCCGCCGGGGTCAAAGCCCATTCGTAAAACTTCTTGGCCGCTTCCAGGTTGCGGCTGCCACGCACGATGGACATGGAGCCAATTTCAGCGCCCGTACCATCGGCCGGGGTAATGGTCTCCAGCGGAAAGCCTTGGGCTTTTTCGCCGGGGCCGTCGTGCACAAAGCTGATGGACACCGCTGTCTCGCCCCGCGCCACTGCCTTGATGGGGCCGGTGCCGGAGCGGGTGTAAGTGCCAATGTTCTTGTGCAGGCCCTTCAAATATTCAAAGGCTTTGTCTTCGCCCATCAGCTGGACCAGCGTGGCGATCATGGTGTAAGCCGTGCCGCTGGACGCAGGGTTGGCCGACTGGATCTCGCCTTTGTATTCGGGCTTGAGCAGGTCGCCCCAGGTTTTTGGGATGGGCAGTTTTTTCTTGGCCAGCAGCTCGGTGTTGTAGCCAAACCCCAAGGGACCCGAATAAATGCCCACGGTTTTGTAGCCCGACTGAGCGGCCTGCTTTTGCGCCCAGTCGTGCAGCTTGGGCAGCGTGGGCGATTTGTATTCGAGGCTCAGGTTTTGCTCGGCCGCTTGCAGGTGCGGATCGCCCGTGCCGCCAAACCAGATGTCGGTCTTGGGGTTGGCTTTTTCTGCAGCCAATTGCGCAATGGCCTCGCCCGAGCCTTTGGCCGTCATGTTGACCTTGATACCCTGGCTTTTTTCAAACGTGACAGCGATCATGCTGCACCAGGCCGCCTGGGCCGAGCAAATGATGTTGACTTCGCGGTTTTGGGCGTGTGCGCCTGTGGCCAGCAAGGCCAACACAGGCAGAATTTTGAGGATGCGCATGGGTCAATCTCCACAGATGAATCGACCCATTTTCACTGCAAAACACAGCCTCAACCAGCGTGGAAACACCCATGCTCAGACGGTTTCGATGAACTCGGTCACCCACTCTAATTGCTGCAAAACATTCAAGGCAGGCGCATGGCCGCAGCCCGGCACTTCGATGAGCTTGAGCAAACCCAAAGCGCCCGGCCCACGGCGGCGCATTTCATGGACGGTCTCGGGCAAAACCAGATCCGACTCCGCCCCGCGCAAAAGCAGCACGGGCAATTTCAAAGCGTCGTAATGCGCCCAGATCAGGTAGTCATCCGGATGTGCGGTGAACTGGCTCACCATAGCCGGGTCGTAATGCGGCGTGACGCGGCCGTCCGGCAAGCGGCGGGTCGATGTTTCAGTCAGGCGTCGCCACTGGCTATCGCTCAGCCAGCCATAGGGCTTGTAGACCTGGCGGAAAAAGGCTTCGAGTTCGGTCACGGTGGCAAAGGCTGGGGGGGTGCCCGCATAGGCCTTGATGCGGTCGATGGCGGCTTGCGCCAGTTCGGGCGCGTTGTCGTTGAGCGTCAAACTCAAAATGCGGTGCTTGAGGCTCGGCTCGACCAAGCCCGCCGCACACAGCGTACCAATCGCACCGCCCATGGACGTGCCCACCCAATGCACGGCGCGCAGCTGCAGGCCATCCATCAGTTCGCGGGCGATGCGGGCGTAAAACGCCAGGCAGTACTCCTGCTCAGGGGCGCTGCTCCATTGCGACAAGCCACGGCCCACGGTATCGGGGCAGATCACGCGGTAGCCGCGTGCGCTCAGGTACTCGGCCAGCTCGTCCATGTCGCGTCCGGTACGGGCCAGGCCGTGCCAAGCGATCACGGTGCCTTTGTTGGCCTTGCCCCAGTCGGTGTAATGGATTTCCAGCCCAGCGCAGCGGATGTAGTTGGATGTGAAAGTCATATCCGTCTCAACCCCGCTTTGACGAGGCCAGCGCCCGCAGCGCGGCACGGGTGCGCAAGCGCCCCACCACACCGGTCGGGAAGTAATACACCGACAGCACAAACAAGAGGCCCAGCCAGAGCAGCCAGCGGTCGGGCGAGAGCAGCGCAGGCAGCAAAGGCAGCGCGGCAGTGGCCTCGCTGGCCAGGCGCAGCAAGTCCTGCAAATAGCTTTGTGCCAGCAAAAACAGCACCGAGCCAATGGCCGCGCCATAGATGGTGCCCATGCCGCCAATGACCACGATCAACAGCACGTCCATCATGATTTCAAAACTCAGCGAGGTGTCCGGCCCGTTGTAGCGCAGCCAAAGCGCCAGCATGGCCCCGGCCACGCAGGCGTAGAGCGCCGACAGCACGCTCGACAAGGTGCGGTACACCACCACACGGTAGCCGATGGCCTCGGCGCGGAACTCGTTTTCGCGGATGGCTTGCAACACTCGGCCAAACGGCGAATTGACGATGCGCAAGAGCGACAGCAGCATGCCCACCGCCAGCACAAACAACAGGTAGTAGCAAAGCAGGCGGCCGTCGAGCGACACGCCCAGGAAGGGTTCTTCGCTGAACTCGGTGCTGGGCAACAGCAGCTCGGGCAACTTGAAGCTCAGGCCGTCTTCGCCGCCGGTGAAATCCGACAACTGCGAAGCCAAGGTCTGAAACGCCGCCGCCACGGCCAGCGTGATCATGGCAAAAAAGATGGCCCGCACGCGCAGCGAGAACAGGCCAATGGCCAATGACAGCACCAGGGTGAGGCCCAGCGACAAAGCAAAACCCACCGCCAAAGCGCCCCAGGTCGGCCCCCAGGTGTTGGACGAGATGGCGATGCCATAGGCCCCGATGCCAAAGAACATGGTGTGCGCAAAGCTCACGATGCCGGTGTAGCCCAAGAGCAGGTCAAAGCCTGCCACCAGCACCACAAAAATCAGCACCTTGGCCGCGACCGACAAGGCCTTGACGCCCGGAAACAAAAACGGCGCAAAGGCCAGTCCCAGCAAGGTGAGGACCAGCAAAGCGGCCAGCAGGCGACTGCGCGGCTGGTCGTTGGAAATCAAACGGTTGAACATCATTTCTTCCTCAACGATTCGCCACGGGATACACGCCCTGTGGACGCCACAGCAGCACCCCGGCCATCAGCGCGATGTTGGAAAACAGCGCCAGCTTGGGGGCCAGAAAGCCGGTGTAGTTGGCCATCAGGCCCACCAGCAAGGCCCCGATCAATGCCCCGCCTGTGGAGCCCAGCCCGCCGATGATGATGACGATGAAGATCAGCACGTTGACCTGCGCGCCCATCTGCGGCACCACGTTTTGCTGGTACAGGCCCCACATGACGCCGCCCAGCCCCGCCAGCGCGCTGCCCACCACGAACACGCCCACAAACAGGCGGCGGATGCGGTAGCCGAGTGACTCGACCATCTCGCGGTCTTGCACGCCAGCGCGAATCAGCAAGCCGATCTTGGTGCGGCCCAGCACCCACATCTGCACCGCAAACACGGCCAGGCCCACGGTCACGGCCAGCAGGCGGTATTTTTCAATCGCCGCATCGCCCCAGAGCACCGAGCCGCGCATGGCTTCGGGCAAAGGCAAGGCGATTTGCAGCGGACCCCAAATGACCTTGATGAGTTCCTCGCCAATGATCATGCCGCCCATGGTGATCAGGATTTGCTTGAGGTGCTGGCCATAGACAGGCCGCACGATGAAGCGCTCGAACGCCAGCCCCACAGCAGCGGCCACGGCCATGGCGATCAGCATCGCGGGCAGCACCGCCACCATGTTGCGCCACCACTCGCCCGAGCCCGTCCAGTCGCCCATGGCGCCCAGCACGCTGGTGGCCACAAAAGCACCCAGCGCGATGAAGAGGCCATGGCCGAAGTTCAGCACGTCCATGAGGCCAAACACCAGCGTCAGGCCCGAGGCCATGATGAAAATGATCATGCCCATGGCCAGGCCCGCCACGGTGAGCGTGAGCCAGGTCGAGCCCGAACCGATCAAGGGCCAGGCCAGCAGCGCCAGCACCGGCACCAGCAGCAAGGGGCGTGTATCGATGTCTTCAAACCATTTCATAAAGCCAGCCCCAACAAGGATTGCTGCAAAGCCGTGTCTTCGGCCAGCGCCTGCATGCGGCCCGCGTGCACCACGCGGCCGTTGTCCATCACAGCCACGGTGTCACCCAGCTGCTGGGCGAAGTGGATGTTCTGTTCCACCAGCAAAATCGTCACGCCGCTGGCCTTGAGCTGCTGGAAGGCGTCGATCATGTTCTGGATGATGGCCGGGGCCAGGCCCTTGCTGGGCTCGTCAATGATCAGCAGATCACGCGGCTCCACAATGGCCCGCGACACGGCCAGCATCTGCTTTTGCCCGCCCGAGAGCTTGCCCGCCGGGTGGTTCCAGAATTTCTCCACAGCCGGGAAGAGTTTGAAAATCCACTGCAGCCGCGCTTCGTCCATCTGCGCGGCATGCTGGGCGCTGCGGGCGGCCAGCAACATGTTTTCCTTCACGGTCAAGTCCGAGAAGATGCCCATGTTTTCAGGCACATAGGCGATGTTTTTTTGCGCAATCGCGGGCGTATTCAGCGCCGTGATGTCTTCACCGCCAAAGGTGATGCGCCCTTGCGAGGCCTGCCACAGGCCCATGATGGTGCGCAGCGTGGTGGTTTTGCCTGCGCCGTTGCGACCGAGCAGCATGGTCAACTCGCCACGCGGCACGACCAGATCCACCCCATGCAGGATGTGGTACGCCCCGATGTGCGTGTGCACGCCTTCAAGGGTCAGCAAATTCGCGTTCATGTCTGGTTGGCTCATGCGGCCTCCTTGGCTTTGCCCAGGTAAGCCTCTTGCACGATGGGCGATGCGATCACCTCGTTTGGCTCGCCATCGGCCACCAGCGTGCCGTTGTGCAGCACGATGATGCGGTCGGCCAACTCGCGCACCACGTCCATCTTGTGCTCGACCAGCAAGATGGTTTTGGTCTTGTCTTTCTTGAGCTGGCGGATCAGATCGAGGATCACCGGCGCTTCGTCGTGGCTCATGCCGGCCGTCGGCTCGTCAAACATGTAAACCGAGGGCTCCAGTGCCATGAGCAGCGCCACTTCGAGCTTGCGCTGGTCGCCGTGCGGCAGGCTGGCCACCGGGGCGTCCTGCTGCGCGGTCATCGACACGGATTGCAGAATGTCCAAAGCGCGGTTCGTCAAAGCCGTATGGTCGCTCCAGATACTCCACAGGTTCAGGCCTCGGCGGTGCGCGCCCTCTTTGGTGGCCTGCACGGCCAGGCGCACGTTCTCCAGCACCGAGAGGTTCGGGAACAGGTTGGTCAGCTGAAACGCCCGGCCAAGGCCAGCCCGGGTACGCGCCGAAGCAGGCAAGCCGGTCAGCTCACGCCCGTTCAGGTGCACCGAGCCCGCCGTGGCGGGCAACTGCCCCGAGATCAGGTTGAAGTAAGTGGTTTTGCCGGCCCCGTTGGGGCCGACGATGGCGGTCAGCGTGCCGGGCTCAAAGCGGCACGAGACCGCATTGACCGCCACATGACCGCCAAACCGCACAGTCAGGTTTTGGGTTTCAAGCATTCAATCAACCAGCAAGTAGGAGCGGCGCCCTCGCCGCGATGAGACACTCGCAGAACAAAAAATCGCCCCGAGGGCGGGGCTCCCACACCAAGAGACCGATCAGCGCTTGTTGCGGATCGGCACGTTCATTTCTTCGGGCTTGATCTCGCGGACCAGCTCGGGCACGCCCCAGGCAAAAGCAGGGTCGACCTTGATCTTGAAGTGGTACATGCTCTGCATGGCCTGATGGTCTTCCTTGCGGAAGGTCATCTTGCCCTTGGGCGTGTCAAAGCTCATGCCTTCCATGGCGCCAATCAGTTTGTTGGCACTGGTGTCGCCATTGGTCTTTTTGAGCGCAGTGACCAAGGCCATGGCCGACGAGAAACCGCCCGCGGTGAAAAAGTCCGGTGGGGTCTTGAACTGCTGGTAATGCGAGGCCACCATGGCGTCATTGACCGGGTTCTTGGGCATGCCGAAGTAGTAATAAGCAGCGCCCTCCATGCCGGGGAACTGCTTGTACGACACCATGGCGGGCAGAATGTTGCCGCCTGTGGCGATCTCGATGCCATAGCGCTTCAAGTCCATGTCGGCGATCTTGAACGGGTTTCCACCGGCCCAGATGATGAAGATGATCTTACGGCCAGGCTGGCCCTTGAGCTTGTCGATCATGCGCTGGGCCCCGGCGGTGAAGTCGGTGGTGGCAGGCGGCAGGTACTCTTCATGCACCAGCTTGGATTTTTTCAGCGCTTCCTTGAACGCCTTGACGCCGTCACGGCCAAAGGCCGAGTCCTGCGCCATGGTGACGATGCTCACGCCCTCTTTGTCCACCGCCACGGCGTTGGCAATCGCGTCCTGGCTGCTGTTGCGGCCGGTGCGGAAAATGTATTTGTTCCACTTGTCGCCCGTGATCGAGTCGGCCACGGCAGGCTCGACCAGCAGGATCTTTTTGTACTCTTCAGCGACGGGCAGCATGGCCAGCGCGACAGGCGATGCGGTCGGGCCCACCGCCAAATCCACCTTGTCGTCGCCATAAGCGGCGGCCAACAGGTTTTTGCCCAGATCTGGCTTGCCCTGGTCGTCTTTTTCAATCACCACGATCTTGCGGCCATTGATGGTCATGCTGCCGCCGGTGGCGTAATTCAAGCCCATCATCAAGCCCACTTGGGTCTGCTTGCCGTAGGCCTCCAGCGGGCCCGTTTTGCTGTAAATGTGGGCAATCTTGATGTCTTGGCCTTGGGCCATGACGGCAGGCGCCATCAGGGCGCAGGTGCTCAATGCAGCCAAAGAAATGAGGTGTCGACGGATCATGCAGGTCTCCTGATAAATGGTTTGCACCTGCATCTTTGCACAAGCCGTGCCAGGCGGGCAGTCCCCGACGCGATGGGCTAAGTGCTTGTCAGAACGGTATTTTCAGGCTGATGACATGGGTCAGGCCATTTTCAAATGACCAAAAATCAGACAGAAAATGTCCACTAAAAATACATTGCCTGAATTTCAGACATCACCCCAAGCATTGGTAAAGCTTGGCTCGGGAAATCCCCAAGAGTTTGGCTGCGGCCAATTTGTTACCCGAAGTCGCCTGCAAAGCCGCTTCAATGGCCCGGGTTTCCAGCTCTCGCACTTGCTCGCCCAAAGGGCGCAGCAAAGTGGGCGCGTCCGCTGAGCGATGGGCGCCACTGTCCGCAGGCAAATTCACGGGAGCTGCAATCTGGCGCAAGCCAGAATCTTGCAGAACCAGCGCAACCGCCTTGTCGTCGATCAAGCTGCCATCGCAGCGCAAGAGCAACTGTTCCAGCACATTGCGCAACTCCCGCACATTGCCCCGCCAGTGCTGGGCACTCAACAAGGCCACAGCCTGGCTTGTGAATTCTGGTTGTGGCAAGCCATTGCGCATGGCCAGCTCTTCGGTCACCACCTCCAGCAAAGCCGGAATGTCACCCGCACGGTCGCGCAAAGGTGGCACCCGCAAGGGCAAGACGTTCAAGCGGTAATACAGGTCTTCACGAAAGCGCCCTTCCCTGACCAATTGGGCCAGATCGCGTGAGGTGGCCGCGATCACGCGGGCATCAAAATGCTCCAGCCGGTTGGAGCCCAGCGCTTCAAATTCACTTTCCTGAAGCGCTCGCAACAATTTGGCTTGCAAGCCCAAAGGCATGTCCCCGATTTCATCCAGAAACAAAGTCCCGCCATCGGCCAGCTTGAACTTGCCTTCGCGGCCCTTGCGGTCAGCCCCCGTGTAGGCGCCCGGTGCCACACCAAAAAACTCGGCCTCCAGCAGGGTTTCGGGCACGGCGGCGATGTTCACGCTGACCAAAGGACCACGAGCCCTGGGCGATGCGGCATGGATGGCGTGGGCCAGCAACTCCTTGCCGGTCCCGGTTTCGCCCAACAACAAAATCGGGCTGCTCGATTGGGCAGCCCGGCGCGCTTGCCGCTTGAGATCGGCCACCACGGCACTGCCACCCACAAAACTGGCAAAGCTGTGCTTGGCCTGCCTCAAGCCTGTATTCGAGCGGCGCTGAACCGCCAGGGCATCACGCGCCTCGTCCAACTCGCGCTGCATCAAGGCAAACTTGGCCATCAGCGGCTGAAGGTTCGATTGCGGTTGATCAAACAAGACCACACCCAGGGCACCGATGACACGCCCGGCATCGTCACGCAAAGGGTAGCGGCTGACCACAAAGGTACCGGCCTTGTTGGTCAGCAAATCGATCAAGATGGGCTTGCCGGTTTCCAGCACCTGGTGCATCTGGGTGTTTTGCACCACCGATGAGACCGCCTGCCCCACAAAGTCTTCTTCACGCGCAAAACCCAAGGCCGGCAAATAGCGGCGGTACTGGTCGTTGATCCAGACCACACGGCCCGAGCGGTCCACCAGCAACATGCCTTCACTGGCGTTGGCAAACACATCAAACAAGGAACGCGCAGCCAGATTCAGGATGCTTTGGGCGTCTTTGGGCAAATCGACCATCAGGTCCACATCAGATGAAGGCATCTTGTCATCTTACTGTTCACCGGCCTTCCACTGGCTCGCATCAGATTGATGCCAGCACACGCCATGAAATACACTTTTTTTGTTTTCAATCAATGAATTATCCGTAGAAACAGTACGCCAACTGGCGTATTTCAGGCCAACAAAAAGAAACTATTATTGATTTATGAATTTTGATGATTTCCGAGGCCACATCTACCTGATCGATGATGATCCATCGATCTGCCGCAGTCTGGCCTTCACGCTCAGTTCGTCAAACTATTCAGTCCAGACCTTTGACAACCCACGCGCCTTTTTGAAAGACTCGTTGCCGATCTCTCCCGCCGTGATCTTGCTGGACATGCGCATGCCCGAAATGACTGGCACAGAGCTGCAAACCATCTTGAAAAAGAATGGGCGAGAGACCCCCATCATCTTCATCAGTGGCGAAAGCCTGCCGACCGAAATCATTGAAGCCATGAAGCTGGGCGCGATCGACTTTTTGCTCAAGCCATTCAGCATGGAGTCCCTGATGACAGCCATTGAAAATGGACTCAACAAAGACCGAGCCCGGCAAAATGAACTCGTGCAAGACATGGACATCCGCCAGCGTTTTGGCCGACTGACCGAAAAAGAACAAGAAGTCTGTCGCTTGATGATCAAAGGCTATCCACCACAAAAGGCGTGCCGTTGGCCGTGCTGCTGTTGCCCGAAGCATCTGTAGCCTTGATCACTGGCGTGTATTGCGTGCCCTTGGTGTCGGTCGAATTGTCTGCCAAGTTGTCAGGGACAACCAGGCTGTAGTTACCGGTGGCATCTGCTGTGGTTTTGTATGGCCCTGTGACTTTGCCTGCGGGGTCTACAAAGGAAACCTCCACGGTCGAGCCAGCTTCGGCTTTGCCAGTGATGGTGGGCTTGGTCACATTGGTTTTGTTGTCGCCCAAGGTCGCAGAGTCGCTGCCCGCAACAGGCGATAAAGCGCCTGTCTGTCCAGTCGGTGCCGTGGTGTCTTTAGAAGCCGCGGCGCCACCGCCGCCCCCACCCGCAGCAGCCAACCCCAACGCCCCAGCCCCCAACAACCAGGGGCTGAACAAGCCTGCGGCCAGCACACCCACGGCAGCGCCTGCGGGGGCCACTTCGGCGCCGCCCAGGGCCATGCCCACCACCTGTCCAGCATCGGCCAGCATGGGCACACTGGCCATGCCTGCGGCGTTTTCTGGGATGTATTCGTAGAACTTGCCCGACTCGGCTTCACCGATCAGGCCGTTGAAGGTCTCGGCGCTGACTTTGTAATAGTCCTCGATCACCAGGTCGGTGGTTTTGCTGCCTTCAAAGCTGACCTTGAGGTCTTTGCCCTGGCGGCTTGCACGGATGTTTTCAGGCCCATAGCCGGTCTCTGGATCAATCAGTTGGTAGCGGGCACCGCTGACTGCCTTGACAGTCACAGCCTGGCCTTTGGTGCCTGCTTGTGGAATGTCGAGCGCTTTGGAGTCTTTGCCCTGGTTGATCTTGATTTGGTATGTCTTGGTCATGGCGATGGCCCTTTAACAAATGGCTTGAAAATGGAAATGGCTTGAATGGGGTATGTCAGATGCGAACGCCGAAAACGGACACCTCAACGCGGCGATTGGGGGCGTGGCACAGCTTGTTGGCAGGTTTGGGTTCGTTGGCGCAATCGGTTTTCACCAGATCTGCCGCACCGCGGCCTTCGGTTTGAATGCCTTTGCTTGGGTTGACGCCGCCAGCGCGAATTTGCTCAGCCACGGTGATGGCGCGATCTTCTGAAAGCTTGCGGTTGAGTTTCTTGGGGCCAATGGCGTCCGTGAATCCCATGACCCGAATACTGTCCACAGAGCGGTATTCGTTCTTGACTTTTTGAACCAGCAATTCAATGGCGTTGTAGCCTGCAGGGCGAAGTTCCGCCTTGCCAAACTCGAACAAGGCATCGGCTTGCAAAGCAAATTTCTGATCCCCCAAGGGTTTGGCCACTGGCACAGGTGCTGCAGCGATTTCGGTGCCATCCACGCACTCACGGACAGCCTTCACGCGTGAAACCGTGTGAATTTGGCGACGGATGTTTTTGAGTTCCATCTGTGCTGTAGAAGCGTTGACAGCTTGCAAACTTGGCGGTGCGTAGGCGCTCTCTTGCAAACGCAAATAAATGGTTTTGCCAGCGTCAAACTGAATGCGTTGCCCAGCTTCTTGCTTGCCTGTGTGCAAGCGACTGGCGTCATCGAGCACCGACTGCACGGCCATGGCACCGGGAAGCATGCAGGTTTCGGCGAAACCGCCTCGCAGCAAGGAGGTGTGGTAATGGCCATCCAGGTAAATATTGACCGGCTGCGGCGCCAACACCGATGTTGGGCGGTAGAAGAAGACTTTGCTCAACTGACTGCTGACAGGCCTGCTTGCGGCAAACAAGTCGCCATAAGCCTCGATGTTCACCGAGCTGGTGGTGGCAGTCGTGGCATCTTTGTTGCTTTGGGCGTGTGCAGCGGCCGCACACGACAGCGACAGAACCAATGCAAGCTTCCAATGCTGCATACCTTGGGCTGAAACCTTAAAAAACCGTTTTGTCATCACTGAACTTCCCATCCTTCGTTTGGCAACAAAGACTTAAACCGCTTTGTTAAAAATTGAATGAGGTATCTTCGTTGAATTATTTGGTTTTAAAATCCACCAATTGGAGTACTTACAATTGACACAATTAACAAGATGACTTGCGAGGTGCAGGTTTCAGATCTCTTATAGTCATCGGCATGCAACCGAAAAACACGCCAAAACTGGGGCCCTTGCAGGGTTTGAAGGTCATTGAACTCGGGCAACTGATTGCCGGCCCGTTTGCCGCCAAGACCTTGGCGGATTTCGGTGCAGAGGTGATCAAGGTTGAACCGCCCGGCGCAGGCGATCCTTTGCGCAAATGGCGTTTGCTCAAAGACGGCACTTCGGTCTGGTGGCAAATCCAGTCCCGCAACAAGCGTTCGGTGGCGCTGGACCTGAAAGAGCCCGAAGCCCAAGACATCGTGCGCCAGCTGGCCCAAAATGCGGATGTGTTGATTGAAAACTTCAGGCCCGGCGCCATGGAGGCCTGGGGCTTGGGACCCGATGCCCTGCAAGCGCTCAACCCGCGCCTGATCATGTTGCGCATCAGTGGCTACGGACAAACTGGCCCTTACCGCGACAAGCCCGGTTTTGGCGTGGTGGCTGAAGCCATGAGCGGTCTGCGCCACCTGACGGCCGAACCGGGTCGCGTGCCGGTGCGTGTGGGCGTCAGCATTGGTGATACCCTGGCCTCACTGCATGGCGTGATCGGCATTTTGATGGCGCTGCATGAACGCCAGCGCAGCGGTCTGGGCCAGGTGATCGATGTGGCGCTGTATGAAGCCGTCTTCAATTGCATGGAAAGCCTGTTGCCCGAATACAGCGCTTTTGGTGCTGTGCGACAAGCTGCTGGCAGCGCCCTGCCCGGCATTGCGCCCAGCAACGCGTACCGCTGCCAAGGCGATGCCTATGTGCTGATTGCAGGCAATGGCGACAGCATCTTCAAACGTTTGATGCACACCATTGGACGTGATGACTTGGGCCAAGACCCTGCGCTCAAGGACAACAGTGGACGCGTGCAAGCTGTTGAAGAGATCGATGCGGCGATAGGCGCATGGACCGCCGAGCATGACATTGTGGATGTGCTGCGTGCGCTGGATGAGGCCGCAGTGCCCGCTGGTCGCATCTACAACGTGGCAGACATCGCAGCCGACCCGCATTACCAGGCGCGCGGCATGATCGAGCAGATTCAGCTGGATGATGGCTCATCCTTGTCACTGCCAGGCATCGTGCCCAAACTGTCCCGCACGCCTGGCGGCCATGCGCGCAATGCACCCGACATTGGGCAGGACACCGATGCAGTGCTGCAAGAGATCGGCCTGAGCGCTGATCAGATTCAGGCACTCAAAGCCAGAGGTATCGTGGCCTGACAGGCCAAGAAAAAAGCCCGTGAGACGAATCTCACGGGCTTGCTTCTGGCGGAAACGGAGGGATTCGAACCCTCGATGAGGCTCTACACCCCATACTCCCTTAGCAGGGGAGCACCTTCGGCCACTCGGTCACGTTTCCAGTGGGTCAAATTATAGCTTACGCTTGGTCCAGATCGAAGGCTTTGTGCAGTGCGCGCACAGCCAATTCCATGTATTTTTCATCGATCACGACCGAGGTCTTGATTTCCGAGGTGGAGATCATCTGGATGTTGATGCCCTCTTCGCTGAGCGAGCGGAACATTTTGCTGGCCACGCCCACATGGCTGCGCATGCCGATACCGACGATCGACACTTTGCAGATCTTGGCGTCGCCGCTGACTTCTGTAGCACCCAGACCAGGCAGGACTTTTTCCTTGAGCAAGTCAATGGTCTTGGCGTAGTCGTTGCGGTGAACGGTGAAGCTGAAGTCGGTTTTGCCGTCTTTGCTAAGGTTCTGGATGATCACGTCCACTTCGATGTTGGCATCCGCCACCGCGCCCAAAATTTGGTACGCAATGCCAGGCTTATCGGGCACGCCCAACACAGAGATTTTGGCTTCGTCGCGGTTGAAAGCGATGCCGGAAACGACGGCTTGTTCCATTTGTTCGTCTTCCTCAAAAGTGATCAGGGTGCCAGAGGCGGCTTCTTCGTTGATGTCGATGTCCCAGGGCGTGAAGCTCGAGAGCACGCGCATGGGCACTTTGTACTTGCCTGCAAATTCGACCGAGCGAATCTGCAAAACCTTGGAGCCCAGCGATGCCATCTCCAGCATCTCTTCAAAGCTCACGGTCTGCAGGCGACGCGCTTCGGGCACCACGCGGGGGTCGGTGGTGTACACGCCGTCCACATCGGTGTAGATCAGGCACTCGTCAGCCTTGAGGGCTGCAGCCACCGCCACGGCCGAGGTGTCCGAGCCACCACGGCCCAAGGTGGTGATGTTGCCTTGCTCGTCGACCCCCTGGAAGCCCGTGATGATCACGACTTTGCCAGCGTTCAAATCGCCGCGCACACGCACATCATCGATCGACTCGATGCGGGCTTTGGTGAAGGCGCTGTTGGTCTTGATGGGCACTTGCCAGCCTGCGTAGCTGACCGAAGGCTGACCTTCGGCTTGCAGGGCAATCGCCAGCAAGGCCGACGACGCTTGCTCGCCGGTAGAGGCCAGCATGTCCAGCTCGCGGCTGTACGAGGTGTCGGGTTTGGCGGGTGCCAATTCCTTGGCCAGGCCGAGCAAGCGATTGGTCTCGCCGCTCATGGCGCTGGGCACCACCACGATCTGGTGGCCAGCACGCGTCCATTTGGCCACGCGCTTGGCGACATTGCGGATGCGCTCGGTCGAGCCCATCGAGGTGCCGCCGTATTTGTGAACGATCAAAGCCATGTGTAGTTCTGATGAGGGGAAATTTGCGCTGAAATGACTTCCAGCAAAACCTTGGATTGTAGCAATCGCTCAACCCTCGCTGGGCACGGCGGCGCTGGCACCATCGTCAGCGTGGCGACCAGCTGAGCACGGGGCCTTGGCGAACCACCTGCCCCTGCCCCACTTTGAGGTTCAAGCGATGGCCTCGGGTGCTGCAATCGGCTACCTGATCGAGCAACTCGTTCAGCTGCGCTGTGGAAGGCGTGGTGGCGTAAGCGATGCGCAGCCAATGGCGCAAAACCAGCGCCTGCCGTGCTCGGCTCAGTGATTGCAAGGCGCTGATGCGCGGCGGGTTGCCCACATGGGCCAAGTCTTGCGCGGCCACCTCGTCGAGCACCTCTTGGGCTTGTGCTGCATGGGCTGCACTGCGGGCAAAGGTGTCCCGAAAGGCCGGGAAAGCCTCGGCCAGTACAGGCAGCACGCGGGCGCGGATGCGGTTGCGGGTGAATTGCTCGTTGCTGTTGCTCGGGTCTTCGACCCAGGCTTGCCCGCGCTCGCGCAGCCAGTCGCGCAAAGCCGCGCCGGGCACTGCCAAAAAGGGCCGATGCCAGTTCAGGCCACCACGCTGCCATTGTGCGGGCATGCTGGCCAGCCCCGGCAAACCCGCGCCTCGGGACAAGGCGATGAGCAAGGTTTCGATCTGATCGTCGGCATGCTGGGCCACAGCCACATCGCGCACGTCGGGCCATTCGGTTTGCACAGCCTCGGCCAGAGCGGCGTATCGGGCCTGACGGGCCGCATCTTCAGGGCTTTGGCCTGGGGCATGGCCCGCGTTCACACGGCGCACCAGCAAGGGCACGCCCAGCTGCTCGCACAACGCGAGGCAATGGGTCTCAAAGCCATCGGCCGCATCTTGCAAGCCATGATGGATGTGCACCGCCCTCACCTGCCCGGGCCAACGCTGCACGCAGGCCAGCAACAAGGCGGTGGAATCGGCGCCGCCGCTCAAGGCCACCGCAAAAGGAAGGCCCGGGCTGAAATCAGCCAGGGCCTGGTCAATGGTTTGCGACATGTGCGACAGCCTTGCGGCTCGCGTGTTGGGTTTTACTTGCCCGCTTTGGTGTCGGTGAAACGACCGTAGCTGTTGAGGCGCTCATAACGGCGCTCCTGCAACTCTTTGGGTTTGAGGTCGGCCAGCTGGCGCCAGGCATCTGCCAAGGCGCGTTTGAGCAAGGCGATCATTTGCTCATGGTCTCGGTGCGCACCGCCTACGGGCTCGCTCACGATCTTGTCGATCACATTCAAAGCTTTCAGGCGGTGCGCCGTGATGCCCAAGGCTTCAGCGGCCACTTCGGCTTTTTCGCCGGTTTTCCACAAAATTGAGGCGCAACCTTCAGGGCTGATCACGGAGTAGACCGAGTACTGCAGCATCAACACCTGATCGGCCACCGAGATGGCCAAGGCGCCGCCCGAGCCACCTTCACCAATGATGGTGGTGATGATCGGCACTTCGAGCTGGGCCATTTCAAAAATATTGCGGCCGATCGCCTCGGACTGGCCACGCTCTTCAGCGTCAATGCCAGGGTAAGCGCCGGGCGTGTCCACAAAGGTGAACACAGGCAGCTTGAACTTCTCGGCAGTCTTCATCAGGCGCAGGGCCTTGCGATAGCCCTCGGGCTTGCTCATGCCAAAGTTGCGCAGGGTGCGCTCTTTGGTGTCACGGCCTTTTTGGTGGCCCAGCACCATGCAGGCCTGGCCATTGAAACGGGCCAAGCCGCCCACGATGGACAGATCGTCTGCAAAGTGGCGGTCACCGTGCATTTCCACAAAGTCCGTGAAGATGCCGTTGATGTAATCCAGTGTGTATGGACGCTCGGGGTGGCGCGAGATTTTGGTGACCTGCCAAGGAGTCAGGTCACTGTAGATGTCTTTGGTCAGTTGCTGGCTTTTCTTGCTCAGCTGATCAATTTCCGAGGTGATGTCCACCGCGGATTCGCTTTGCACATAGCGCAGCTCTTCGATCTTGGCTTCGAGTTCGGCAACGGGTTGCTCAAAGTCGAGAAAGGTTCTTTTGGCCAAGTTTTACTCCTCTGTTCATCAGCGGGCGGACAGGTGTCCAGCCCTCAATACGCCACCGGAACCGGGTCCAGCGAGCGCCAAATATACCAAGTTGCCACCGTGCAATACGGACTCCAGGCCTGGGCCACCTCGCGGGCATCGCTGCGGCTGACCGGCTCGCCCGAGAAATAGTTGCTGCTGATGCCGTTGATCAGGCCCACATCGTCAAGCGGCAGCACATTGGGCCGCATCAGGTGGAAGATCAAGAACATCTCGGCCGTCCAGCGGCCAATGCCGCGAATGGCCACCAGTTCGTCAATGATGGCCTCGTCGTCCATCGCCTGCCAGTCCTTGACATGCACCGCGCCATTGCTGAAATGCAGGGCCAGATCGACCAGGTATTCCACCTTCCGAACCGACAGACCGGCTGCGCGCATGTCGTCCACCTTGAGCTTGAGCACCGCCGCAGGCGTGAGTTTTTTCGACAGCGCGGAGAACTTGTCCCACACCGACTGCGCCGCCTTGACCGAGATTTGCTGGCCCACGATGGAGCGGGCCAAGGTGACGAAGGCGTCGCCGCGTGTCTCCAAAATGGCATTGCCAAACTGGGGGATCAGCTTTTTCATGACCCGGTCTTTTTTGGCCAGGTGCGCACAGGCCTGCGCCCAGTATTCGGGCGTGACCGGGACCACGTCTTTGGCAACTTCTTTGGACGCCACGCTCACTGCGCCGCCTCCCAGGTGGTGCCGGTGGCCGAGTCCTTGAGCACGATGCCCTGCGCCAGCAGCTCGTTGCGAATACGGTCGGCCTCGGCAAAGTTCTTGGTTTTCTTGGCGTCCGCGCGGGCCTGGATTTGGGCCTGAATGGCGGCCTCATCCAAGCCGGCACCGGACTGCAAATAAGCGGTCGGATCGGTTTGCAACAAACCGAGCAAGCCCCCCAGCGCCTTGAGCAAACCGGCCCGCTCGGCAGACTGGCTGCGGTTGACTTCGCTGGCCAGCTCGAACAGAACGGCCACCGCATCGGGTGTGCCAAAGTCTTCGTCCATGGCCGCTTTGAAGCGGGCAGCCATCGGGTCGGCCCAGTCGATGGTCACCTCGGCAGGAGGCACGGCTTGCAGCGCGGTGTACAAGCGCTTCAAGGCGCCCTTGGCGTCGTTCAAATGCACATCGCTGTAGTTCAGCGGGCTGCGGTAATGGCTGCGCACCACAAAGAAACGCACCGTCTCGGCGTCGAATGCCTTGAGCACATCGCGGATGGTGAAGAAGTTGCCCAGGCTCTTGGACATCTTTTCGTTGTCCACATTGATGAAGCCGTTGTGCATCCAGGTACGGGCAAAGGGCTGACCATTGGCACCTTCGCTTTGGGCGATTTCGTTTTCGTGGTGCGGGAACTGCAAGTCGGCACCGCCGCCGTGGATGTCAAAGGTCTGGCCCAGCAACTCGCAAGCCATGGCCGAGCACTCGATGTGCCAGCCAGGGCGGCCCGAACCAAAAGCGCTGTCCCATTTGCAATCGGCAGGTTCGGTGGGTTTGGCGCTTTTCCAGAGCACAAAGTCCAGCGGATCGTGTTTGCCGCCTTCTTCGGTGTTCACGGCCACGCGCTCACCGGCGTTCAACTCGTCCAGGGATTTGCCAGACAACTTGCCATAACCAGGGAACTTGCGCACGGCGTAGTTCACATCGCCATTGCCCGCGCGGTAGGCCAGCCCTTTTTGCTCCAAGGTGCCGATCATCGACAGCATTTGCGGCACAAAGTCGGTGGCGCGGGGCTCGTGCTGGGGGCGCTCAATGCCCAGGGCATCGGCATCCTGGTGCAGCGCATCGATCATGCGGTCGGTCAGGTTGCGGATGGTCTCACCGTTTTCCAGGGCGCGTTTGATGATCTTGTCGTCGATGTCGGTGATGTTGCGAACATAGGTCACCTTCAAACCACTGGCCTTGAGCCAGCGCTGCACCACATCGAACGCGATCATCGAGCGGGCATGGCCCAGGTGACACAAGTCGTACACCGTCATGCCACACACGTACATGCGCACATGACCTGGCTCGGCAGGTGTGAACTCGGACACCGCACGGGTGAGTGTGTTGAAAATGCGCAGACTCATGTCAAATCAAGGAACATTCGGGAAACAAAAAACGGCCATGCAACGCCCAAAGGCGCAGCCAAATCAAAGCAGGAAATCGGGCACAAAGGCAGCTGTCGTACACGTGGACAGCAGGTCGAGCTGACGAGGCCGAAAAAACATGGCCTCCGCTACAATGGCCCTCAGTATAGCCCCGTCAGGCCTTCCCATGTGGGCCCCTGCCTCCCCCAGACCCGATACCGATTGCCGCATGCGCCTTCTCATTTCGTTCGCTTTGTCTTGCGCCCTGATGGCCCTCAGTGCCGGTGCTCGGGCAGACCTCTACAGCGATGTGAACCGCCTGATTCAGAGCGGGCAACTGGAAAAAGCCCAGCAACAAGTCGACCAGCGCTTGAAAACCGCCCCCACCGATCCGCAAATGCGTTTGCTGCTCAGCCGCATCCAGGACGCACAAGGCCAGACCCAAGCGGCCATGGACACCTTGCAGGGGCTGACCCAGTCGTTTCCCGAACTGGCTGAGCCACACAACAACCTGGCGGCCTTGCTGGCCCGAGAAAATCGCCATGCCGACGCCCTGATTTCTCTGCAAGCGGCCATCAAAGCGCGCCCCGACTACGCCATCGCACTGGAGAACATGGGCGATGTCTATGCAGCGCTGGCCAGCCAGTCTTATGGCAAAGCACTTCAAATCACCCCCAATCAACGCCGCATACAAGCCAAACAGCTGACCATCGACCAGATGCTCAAAGCTGCGCCCTGAGCGCCAACGCCAGCCTCCTCATGAAAACTTCACGCTTTTTTGTCGCTTGCGCCTTAGGCGCATCCCTGGTCACAGGCCTGCTCCTGCCCCTGAGCGGGCACGCCCAGGGCAATGGCATCAGCAAAGTGCGCATCAGCACATCGATGGGTGACATCGAAGCCGAGCTGTATGCAGACAAAGCACCGCGCACTGTGGCCAACTTTTTGCAGTACGTCAAAGACAAGCACTACGATGGCACGGTCTTTCACCGCGTGATTTCGAGCTTCATGGTGCAAGGCGGCGGCTACGACGCCAAGTACCAGCAAAAGCCCACACGTGCGCCCATCGAGCACGAAGGCCGCAAGGCCCTGGCCGCCGGTCTGAAAAACACCACCGGCACTTTGGCCATGGCCCGCACGGGCGACCCGCATTCGGCGTCTTCGCAATTTTTCATCAACGTGGTGGACAACGCATTTCTGGACCCCACCCCCATCCCCGATGGCGATCCGGTGGTCAAGTTTGAGTACCAGGGCCGTGTCTACGAAAACGTCGCCCGCGCTCAACTGGTCAACGCACCACAGCTGTTTGGCTACACCGTTTTTGGCAAAGTCACGTCTGGCATGGACGTGGTCCAAAAAATCAGGAACACCCCCACTGGCGCAGGTGGTCCTTTTCCTTCCGATGTTCCCAAGACACCGGTCCTCATCCAATCCATCACTTTGTTGAAGTAACACCATGAGCAACCCACAAGTAGAACTGCACATCACCGGCTACGGCGTCATCACACTCGAACTGGACGCTGAAAAAGCCCCCAAGTCCACCGCCAACTTCCTGGCGTATGTGAACAAAGGCCACTACAACAACACGATTTTTCACCGTGTGATCCCCGGCTTCATGATCCAAGGTGGCGGTTTTGAACCCGGCATGGCGCAAAAGCCCACCGATGCGGCCATCGAAAACGAAGCCAACAACGGCCTGAAAAACGCCAACTACACCGTGGCCATGGCCCGCACCCAGGCGCCCCACTCCGCCACGGCACAGTTCTTCATCAACGTGGCCGACAACGGCTTCCTGAACCACACCGCCCCTTCGCTGCAAGGCTGGGGCTATGCCGTGTTCGGCAAAGTGGTCAAGGGCACCGAAGTGGTGGATCAGATCAAAGGCGTGAAAACGGGCAACCGCGGCGGCCACGGTGACGTGCCCAAAGAAGACGTCGTGATCGAAAAGGCTGTCGCCCTGTAAGGCCTGCCCTGCCATGAACGCGCTGCCTCAGACGCCGCCCATCGGCCAACTGCAAGCACCCGCGTCATGGCAAATCGTGGACCTGATCTCGGACCTGCACCTGCAAGCGTCCGAACAGGCCACTTTTGAGGCGTGGCGCCATCACATGGCCACCACGCCCGCCCAGGCTGTGCTGATTCTGGGTGATCTGTTTGAAGTCTGGGTGGGCGACGATGCCGTGGCCCATGACCCTTTCTTGCAGCAATGCGCAGACGTCTTGCGCCAAACTGCACAGCGCTGCCATGTGGCCTTCATGCCCGGCAACCGGGACTTTCTGGTGGGCGCTGAGTTCTTGTCAGACTGTGGTGTTGAAGCGCTGATCGACCCAACCGTTTTGCGCTGGGGCCAGCAACGCATTTTGCTCAGCCACGGCGATGCCCTGTGCCTGGACGACACCGACTACCAGGTCTTTCGCCAACAAGTGCGGTCAACTGCGTGGCAAACCGAGTTTCTGGCCAAACCCTTGAACGAGCGTCTGGCCTTGGCCCGCGCCATGCGTGCGCAAAGCACCGCCCAAAAAGATGCCGGCATGGTCTACGCCGATGCCGATACCGCGCTCAGCCTGCAATGGCTGCAAGCCGCCCAGGCCAATCGCTTGGTCCACGGCCACACCCACCGCCCGGCAGACCACCCTCTGGGTTCGGCCACCCGGCAGGTGCTGAGCGACTGGTCGCTGGACCATGCCCCCCTTCGGGCCGAAGCGCTGCGACTGCATGCCGATGGGCGATCCGAGCGCTTGCGTTTGAGCTGACACAAGCGACACCCACAAAAAAGCCGCTCCAAAGAGCGGCTTTTTTTATGGCACATGCCGTGCTTCAGCGGCGCAGCAAATTCTTGAGCACGTTTTGCAAACGGCGAGCGGTGTTCGCTTCGTGCGGGCCGGACAAGACTTGCGCTACATCCTGCGCCCATGTTTCGGCGGGGCCTGGCTGGTTGCGCTGTGTGAGCAACTGCAATTGCAGTGCACGGCGCTCGCTCAGGTGCTCGGCCGGGGTGGGCACTTCAGCCGCCATTTCCAAACGCAGCAAAGCGGTGGAAACAGGCGCCTTGGCTTCGCTGCTGACCGCTTGCGTCCAGGCCTGACGGGCAGAAGCGTTGACGGCCTTGCCCAGCTCTTGTGCGCTGGGCAGCGCATCGGCTTGGCGGTCTTGCCAAGCCGACATCAATCGGGTCAGGGTCTCGCCGTGGGCTTGTGCGGCCAGCTTGCGCAGCGACATCTCGGCGCGTTCCATGGCCTCGCGTTGCGCGCGGAAGGCGGTATCGCCCAAGCGCGGTGCACGTTCGCCACGGTCTGCAAAATCGCCCCGTGGGAAACGCTCGCCTCGCTCGCCCGAGCGCGGACCACGGTCACCCGGACGGCTGGAACGATCACCTGCGCGATCACCTGGACGGGCATTGCGATCACCTGGACGGCCATCGCGTCGGCCATCACGGCCTGCAGGCGCTTCGGTTTTCTTTTGGCCTGGGCGGTCATCGCCACGCACAGCCACCACCGGCTTGGCAGGCTTGGGCGCAGCGACGGGCGCTGCTGGTGCAGGTTCTACCATTGCTTGGCCCTCAACAGCGTCAGCATCAGCTTCAACCTGCACAGCCTCTGCCGGCTCGGCTGCAGGCGCTGGCTCAGCGGCTGAGGCATCGGCACTGGCGGCGTCCGCCACAGGCGCTGCTGCAGCGTTTGCCGCGGGGGCTTGACCGTTCGCCAGTTCAGCGGCTTGTTGGGCCTGTCCGCGCAAAGCCGCGTCCAATGCGGCCATGGCCGCACGGATCTTGACAGCATCGCCGCTGGCATTGGCCGCATCCAGCGCTTTGGAGGCGTCGATCACAGCGCGATCACGGGCACTCAGATGGGTTTCGGCTTGCTGGCGTTCAGCGCCCTTGCGCTGGAAGGCCTCGTCCAAAGGTGCACGGAAAATTTCCCACAGCTTTTGCTCGGTCTTGCGGTCCAGGGGCACGGCCTGGGCTTCGGCTTGCCAGCGCAGCTGCAAGGCCTTGACGGCATCCACACGCAGCGGCGCTGCAGACATGTCTTTGGCTTCGGCAATCATGGCCTGGCGCCGCTCGATGCTGGCCTTTTGCGCCGCATCCACACGCGCAGCGGCGGCTTTGATGAGGGCCTTCCACTGCGACTGCATTTCGGCAAATGATTTCTCGCTCAAATGCCCAGCATTGCGCCAGCGCTCGCCAAAGTGGTGCAGGGCACGCAATTGGCCGCGCCAGTCGCTGTTCTCGGCGTTGGCCGCCGTCCAGGCTTTGACTTCTTCCATCAAGGCCACGCGCTGGGCGCGGTGTGCCGCCGATTCCTGCTTGATCTGGTCCAGCCAGGTTTGCACCGTCTTGTAGGCCTCGTTGCAAGCGGCGTCAAAACGCTTCCACAAAGCGTGGTTAGGCAAGCCGCCCTGGTCGGTTTGCTTCCAGCTCTCGCGCAATTGGCGCAGGTTTTCCTGCATCTTGCGGCCACCCATGGCGGGGGTTTTGTCGGCACCCAGCAAGGCTTCAGCCTTGGTCACCAGCTCCTGTCGGAGCTGGTCGGCACGCCAACGCTGCCAGCCTTCCAATTCGCCAGCGGCCGTGAGGGCTTCGTGCACGCGGGCATCGAGCGCGGTGTCCAGGTTTTTGCCATGGGTCTTGAGCACCGCGCGCAAAGCAGCGGCTGCACCGGCGCTGGCTTTGCCATGGCCTTCGGTGACTTCTTTTTCTACCGCTTCCAGCACTTCGGTCACAGCGGCTGTGGCCTGCTCACGCAGGACTTGGCGCTGGGCAGGGTCCATTTTGGGTTTGGCCGCCTTGGGGGCATCGGCAGGGGCCGCTGCGGCACTCACCGCTTCGCCGCGCAAGCGACGGATTTCATCGGCCCACACAGGCACGGGGGGCAAGGCGGCGGTGGCATCGGCCTGGGCCTGGGTGGCCACGGACAAGGCCGCAGAGAAACCATCCCACACCGCTTGCATCTGCGTGCGCGCTGCGTCCAGTTGCGTGGGGTATTTCAAATCGACGCTGAGCCAGACGGCGTTTTGCGTGAGTGTTTCCGCCTGGGCTTGCCACTGAGTCACATCGGCCTGCAAACCGGTCTGGCCCAACAGGGCTTCAGCCAACGGCTTGGTGGACAAGACCTCGATGCGCTGGGCCAACAAAACGGCGGCTTCGCGCTGCACCATCACCTGGTGCTGCAAATCTTCCACGCCCTTGACGACTTCGGCCAAGCGAACTTTCAGGCTGGCCAAGGGTTCACGCGACAAGGGCGCCCCCGCCTTGGCGGCATCGCGCTGCCAGGCCAGGGCATCGGCAATGTTCAGGCGTGGTGCTTGCAGCATCTGCTCGGCTTTTTGCGCCCAGTCACTGGCCAAGGCCTCCTGGCCGTGGGCGCGTTTGATGTCGTCGAGCTTTTCCTTGAGGATCTTGGCCACACCCTTGTCCCGCGAAGACAGCTCACGGTAGACCTCGTGCATTTGCTCTTCTGAGGGTTCCGACTGGAGCCATTCGCGCAAACGGGCACCGCGCTCACCGGAAGTGGCAGCGTTGAACGCGCCCCCGGTCAATTGGTCAAGGGCGGCAAGGTCAAGGGGCTTAGAAGAAGTCACGGTCAAAACACTTTAAAACACGATCCATGCCAAATACGGCATCCCGATCAATCCCCGTCAGGAGACCGACCAAACAACTGAGTATTTTCGCCGGGAATTGGGTCGCGGCGACCATCGCAGACAAAACCAGCGCAATCTCTGGGCGAGGGCTTGTCACCCGCCCCGCTGGCATCACCATAATTTATACTCAAAAAGTACCCTGAATTGACAGGGCATGGATTATTCATAGAATCGGCACGCTTGACAGCCATATCGCGCAGGCGAAAAAAGGCACACTGACTTGCACTGGCTTCGCCCCAGATTGCATGCACAAACCCTCCCCCTCAAACAACACCACAGGATGACAAGCGCCACTTGGATGGTCTGAGCGGATCGACGATGACAAGCAACACCCGATTGACACGACTTTGGCTGGTTCTGCGAACCACCAGCGCTGACGTGCGCGAAGGCTTCGTTGAAATCAGCCGCCACAGCCTGGCCTTGGTCGGGCTGGTGGTGGTGGCTGTCTCGCTGACTTTCGTGGCACGCCCAGGTTTGCAAATGGCCGTCAACGACTGGGTGCTCGGCTGGCTCGAAATGCGGCAAGCCGAAACCTTGGAGGTGCCCTCCGCCAACGATGCGGCGTATCGCGCAACGGCCACATCGGTCAAAGGCCTGTCCAAAAGCCAGTTGGCGGTGACTTACGCCTTGAGTCGGCGTTATCGGGTCTCGCCAGAACCCATCGCCGCTTTGGTCAAAGAAGCATGGGCATTGGGCGAGCGCACACAGATTCCGGCCACCTTGCTGCTGGCGATCATGGCGATCGAGTCGAAATTCAACCCCTTCACCTCTGGCACCCAGGGCGCCATGGGTTTGATGCAAATCGACCCGGATGCCCATGTGAGCGAACTGGCACCTTTCGGAGGCCGTTTGGCCGTGTTTGACCCACTGACCAATTTGCGTGTGGGCACGCGGCTCCTGCAAGACCTGATGCTGCAAAGCGAAACCATCGAAGAGACCCTGCGGCAATATGCTGCAGCCTCCGGTCAAACCGATGAAGGTCTTTATGTCGAACGCGTTCTGGCCGAACAGCGCTTGCTCGAAAGGTTGTTCTGAAACCTTGATCGGTGCCTTCCCAAATGGGCACAAGCTGCCAAGGTCCCGGACAAAGCAGGCATGAAGCCTGCCCACCTCGGCTACACTAAAGGGGTGCGCAACTGGCGATAGGAGCACTGCCCATCCATGCGATAGGGACAGCTGACTCTGACGTGGACCGCGGCCACCCTTGACCCAAGGACTGGCCCCAAACCACTGGGAAGCGCGCAACCCCAAGGTGGCCCTGACAGGCACCGACCAGGGTTTTCAGCCGTTCGCCTGGGCAGCCCTTGTCAACAACACCATTGTTTGAGCCAAGGTTCCATCTCTTTTGAAGGACTGCCATGTACGACCGCAACATTCTGATTGAACAAGCTGACCCCGAAATTTTTGCCGCCATCCAGGCCGAAAACGCGCGTCAGGAACACCACATCGAGCTGATCGCCAGCGAAAACTACGCTTCGCCTGCCGTCATGGCCGCGCAAGGCTCGCAGCTGACCAACAAATACGCCGAAGGCTACCCAGGCAAGCGCTACTACGGTGGCTGCGAATTCGTGGACGTGGCCGAACAATTGGCGATTGACCGCATCAAACAAATCTTTGGCGCCGACTGCGCCAACGTGCAGCCGCATTGCGGCGCATCGGCCAACGAAGCCGTGTTCCTGGCTTTCCTGAAACCCGGCGACACCATCATGGGCATGAGCCTGGCCGAAGGCGGTCACCTGACCCATGGCATGCCGCTGAACATGTCGGGCAAGTGGTTCAACGTCGTGTCCTACGGCCTCGACAAGAACGAAGCCATCGACTACGACGCGATGGAAGCCAAGGCCCGCGAACACAAGCCCAAATTGATCGTGGCTGGTGCATCGGCATATAGCCTGCACATCGACTGGGCTCGCTTTGCCAAAGTGGCCAAAGAAGTCGGCGCGATCTTCATGGTCGACATGGCCCACTACGCCGGTCTGATCGCCGCTGGCCAGTACCCCAACCCTGTGCCCCACGCCGACGTGGTGACCTCGACCACCCACAAGAGCCTGCGAGGCCCACGCGGCGGCATCATCTTGATGAAGGCCGAGCACGAAAAAGCCATCAACAGCGCCATCTTCCCCGGCCTGCAAGGCGGCCCGCTGATGCATGTCATCGCAGCCAAGGCCGTGGCCTTCAAGGAAGCGCTGCAGCCCGAGTTCAAGGACTACCAGGCCCAGGTGATCAAGAACGCCAAGATCGTGGCCGAAGTGCTGACCCAACGCGGTCTGCGCATCGTCAGCGGTGGCACCCAGAGCCACGTCATGCTGGTGGATCTGCGCGCCAAGGGCATCACCGGCAAGGAAGCCGAAGCCGCTTTGGGCGCAGCCCACATGACGATCAACAAGAACGCCATCCCGAACGACCCTGAAAAGCCGTTCGTGACCAGCGGCGTGCGCATCGGCACCCCGGCCATGACCACCCGTGGTTTCAAGGACGAGGAAGCCCGCATCACGGCCAACCTGATCGCCGATGTGCTGGACAACCCGAAGGACGAAGCCAACATCGCTGCAGTGCGCGCCAAGGTCAACGCCCTGACCGCACGTTTCCCGGTCTACAAATAAGGCCTGAGTCATGAAATGCCCCTTCTGCGGTCACCTCGAAACCCAAGTGGTTGAAACACGGTTGGCCGAAGACGGGGGCTTCATCCGCCGCCGCCGCCAGTGCGGCGCCTGTGAAAAGCGTTTCACCACCTACGAAAAGCCCGAAGTGAGCTTTCCGGCCATCGTCAAGAAAGACGGTCGGCGCATTGAATACCAACGCGAAAAACTGCGCGCCAGCCTGAACCTGGCCCTGCGCAAACGGCCTGTCAGCACCGAGCAGGTGGACGGGGCCATTGAACGCATCGAAGAAAACCTGCTCAACCAGCCCCACCGTGAAGTGGCGTCCAACCGCTTGGGCGAGCTGGTCATGCGCGAGCTGAAAAAACTCGACAAAGTCGCCTACGTGCGCTTTGCCAGCGTCTACCGCAGCTTTGAAGACATCGACGACTTCAAGACCCTGGTGGACGAAGTCCGCTGAGCACCAAGGCTTCAGTTGCAGACGTCCGAGGCCACTTTTTCGAGCCTGGGTCTGCCCAAGGCGTTGATGACCAATTGCCATGCCTGCGTGGCATCGACTTGGCACAAAGTCAGCGTGCCTGCCTGAAAAGCCCCTGAGATCGTTTGACTGCGGCCCTCCAGGCCATAAGAGACGTAACGGCTGACCAGACTGTTGCCCTCCAGCGTCAAACCTGCAGGCAAGGCCTCGTGCTTTTGCAACACCTGCTCCTGGCTTTCCCTTTGTCCATTGGCATCGGTGTCTACAAACACCATCCACCCCGATGTCCAGGGTCCGGCAGATGCGCACCGGTCGTCAGGCGCTCGAGCGCACACGGTCACCCTTTGCTGCTGCCGAAGTGCCTCCGATCGGGCCAACATCAAACTGCTGAACAAGGCCTCCGCCTGAGCCTGCATGCGCTGCTGCTGACGCAAGCGGCCCATCGCAGGCGCCGCCATGCCGGCCAACACGGCCACCAGCGCCAGCACCACCAAAGCCTCCAGCAATGTGAACCCCGAGGAGCGCCTGCGAGCGTCCATGGTCTGCCTCCATGCATCTTCATCTTTACAAAGAATACCCGGGTATTCAAAATAATCAACACAAGATGTCAGGGAGACGAGGCATGAACCAGCACACAGGTCTGCAACACTGCGGCACAACGAACATCCACCAGTTAGGCTGGACACTGAGTGAAATGATGATCGCACTGGCTGTGATGGCCATCCTCGCGGCTTTGGCGCTGCCCGGCTTTCACCACCAGCAGCGACAGGCCCGCCGGGCCGATGCCCGGCAGGCCTTGCAACAAGTGCAACTCGAACAAGCCCGCTGGCGTGGCCAACACGAACAGCACGCAGAGCAACTCAGCAGCCTGGGCTGGTCCAGTGACCGGTCTGCGCTGGGGCACTACCAAATCGCCATCGAAGAAGCCAGCAGCCAGGGCTACACCGTGAAAGCCACACCGATAGGTGCTCAAGCTCAAGACAGCGCCTGCAAGCCCATGCGCTTGCAACTGGTGGACAGTGCCATCCTCGTGCTCTCGAGCGGTGCAGATCCACAAACCGATGCGGCCAAATGCTGGCAGCCATGACAAGCCATCGCCAAAGCGGCGAAACCCTGATCGGGCTGATGGTGGGCTTGGGACTGGGTTTGCTGGTCTTGGCGGCAGGCACCCAAATGCTGGCCCACCAATTGCGCGGACACCGGTGGTTGCTGCAAGACAGCCATGCCCACCACGATCTGCGCGCAGCCCTGAGCACCATCGCCCAGCAACTTCGGCAAGCCCAGGCGACGGAAGACGCCTGGAAACTGCGGACCAGCGCCTCATGTCAGGATGCGTTTTGCGATGGCGCAGAAGACTTCAGCATCAGCGCCGACCGGATCCTCTTCAGCATCGACCGCAACCACAACGGCCTGCAAGACAACAACGAATGCCTGGGCTTTCGCCTGAGCAATGGTGAGCTCAAAGCACGCACTTCTTGCGAGCCCGAAGTCTGGACATCACTCACCGACGCGGGCAGCCTGAAAATCACGCAACTCCAATGGCATGTGACATGCGCACCGCAGGGGCGTCTGTGGCTGCGCTGGGTCACCGTCAGCCTGACCGCCCAATGGCCGCATGACACATCGCGCCAATGGCAAGCCAGCCAGACCATCACGCTGCGCAATGCACTGCCGGCGCTTCAAGCTCCCACATATTGCTCAGGCGCCACATGACCCACAGCCATCATCAGCAACAAGGGGCCATCACGTTGATGGTGGCCATCGGTCTGGTGATGGTGGCCGCCCTGACCAGCTTTTACAGCGTGCAAAGTGTCTTCATCGACCGGCTGACGGGCCAGGCCCAGATCCAGGCGACGCAAGCCAGGCTTGCCGCAGAAGCGGCGCTGGCCTGGGCGCAAGCCGAGATTCAGCGCACGGCACAAACCACTTCGGCCCCGGCTTTTTGGAGCGCGCAGCCGTCCACGCCTTGCCCGGCCAACCGCAAGGGTCTGCAGTGGCAATGCGTGCGCCTGCAGGCGCCCCTCTTGGCGGGTACGGGTGCCGGTATCGCCAGCGCCCATGTGGTGGCCATGCGCGATGTGGTCAACGCCCCACACGTGGCCGAGTTGCAAGCCAGCAGCTTCCTGAAGGATCAGCGCAGCCGTGCCCAAGTCCAACAAAGCCTGTTCATGCCAACCGTGCTGCCTGTGCCCGCATCGGCCAGCACTGCGGCGGTGGTGTTGAGCAGCAGCGCCACCCCACCCTGCGCCAGCACCGCTTGGCAACAAGTGCTGGGCGGTTTGAGTGCCGAACACATCCGGGCGTGGTCGCAAGCGCAAGAACGGCAAGGCCTGCATGCCCTGAGTCAGCCACCCCGCTCCATCTATTGGGTGGACAGTCCGGCGCCCTGGACCCAAAGCGTGGGCAGCGCGCAAGCGCCTGTGCTGCTGGTGTTTTCGGCCACGGCCTGCACGCCTTTTTGCCCCAGCATGGTCAGCGGCGTGCGCATCCATGGCACCGTGGTGCTCGACACGCAATGCCAGGACGACAGAGCCCGCGCCTGGCGGGCAGGTCAGATTGACGGCCAACTCCTGATCAACTCGGCTTGGCCCGAGGCCCCCAACGCCAGCCAGGTGACGGCACAGCCTTACGCACGCAAAGCCTACCTGCTGCCTTGGCCACAGGGCATGGACGCACAGCAGGTGCAAATCGTCAACGGCAGCTGGCGCGAAAGCACACCATGACACACGCGAAGCCGACTCAAACCGGCATGGCCATGGTCGAGGCCATGGTCGCCTCGGCGGTGTTGGGGGTGGGCATGCTGGGCGCCGTGCAGCTGGTCACGCAAGGACTGCAAACCGCGACCGACACCCGGCAACGCCTCCTGGCCCACGGTTTGGCGATGGATGCGATGGAATGCCACCAGGCCCAGCGGGCCGATTGCCCCATGAACGACCAAACCACCGCGCAAGCCAGCACCTTCACACGCCGGATCGAGCTGACACCCCAAGTCGGCTTGGGCCTGGTCGACATCACCGTCACGGTGGAGTGGCCAGGCGCTGCGCGGGTGGGCACCGCCAGTACGCCCAGCCAATTGGTGCTGCGCAGCAGCCGTGCCGCAGTGCCCATCTGGGTTGGCGTATCCTTGCCCTGAATTGATTTGCTTTTTTCACCGTGACTTCTGCCGACCTGTTGAATCCTCCCTCTGCAGCCCAGCCCCCCATGCAACGCGCCTTGGACTTGGCACGCCAGGCTTTGTGGCTGACCTCCCCCAACCCCCGCGTGGGCTGCGTGCTCACCGCCGCCGACGGCACCGTGCTGGGCGAAGGCCATACCCAGCGCGCAGGCGGACCGCATGCCGAAGTGGTGGCCTTGCGCGATGCCGCGGCACGCGGCCACAGCGTGCAAGGCGCCACCGCCTGGGTCACGCTGGAGCCTTGTGCCCACACAGGGCGAACCGGCCCCTGTTGCGATGCGCTGGCCGCTGCAGGCGTCGGGCTTGTGGTCTCGGCCATGACCGACCCCAACCCGAAAGTGGCGGGCCAGGGCATGGCGCGTTTGGCGGCAGCGGGCGTGCGAACCGAAACGCTGGACCCGCACAGCGAGGCCGCTCAGCAAGCCCGCGAACTGAACATTGGCTTTTTCAGCCGCATGGAGCGCGGCCAGCCCTGGGTGCGCATGAAAATCGCCGCCTCGCTGGACGGCCAGACCTCGCTGCAAAACGGCCAGAGCCAATGGATCACCAGCGAACCCGCCCGCACCGATGGCCATGCCTGGCGCGCCCGGGCCTGCGCCGTGCTCACAGGCATCGGCACGGTGCTCGAAGACAACCCGCGCCTGGATGTGCGTGGGCACCACACGCCACGCCAACCGCATTTGGTGATTGTGGACAGCCGCCTCGAAACGCCGCTGAATGCCCGACTGTTTGAAACCCTGGGCCAAGGTGACCAAGCCCGCCAGATATGGATTTACACCGCCGCCCAAGGCCTCGACGAAAAACGCACGGCCTTGGAAAACCAAGGCGCCACCGTGATCGACATGCCCGGCCCCGGCGGCAAGGTCGATCTGGCCGCCATGCTGCGCGACCTGGCACAGCGCGAGATCAACGAGCTGCATGTCGAAGCCGGTCACAAACTCAACGGCTCCTTCATCCGCGAAGGGCTGGTGGACGAATTCCTGGTGTACCTGGCCCCACAACTGCTGGGCCCAGGGCAAGGCATGGCCAATTTGCCGGTGCTGCAGGACTTGAGCGGCGCGGTCAAACTGGCTTTTCATGCGGTCGAGCGCATCGGGCCAGATTTGCGCCTGCTGCTGCGACACGGCTAGACGTACTGGGGACAGTTCGGCGCGATCGGTCAGGGTGACAATGGGCGCCAGTTTTGCCGGAGCCCAGAATTGAACACCGCACACCTGTTGCAACGCCAAGCCCGCATGGACCCGATGCGGCCTGCCATCTTTGAAGGCCCTGAATTGAGGGCCACCTACGGCCAATGGGCCGAGCGCTGCGGGCACCTGGCCAGACAGTTTCAGGCCGCCGGGCTGCAACCGGGCGACCGCGTGGCCCTGTTCATGCGCAACCATGTGCGCTACCTCGAAGTCATGTTGGCCGCTTGGTGGGCGGGTTTGGCGGTGGTGCCCATCAACGCCAAACTGCATGTGCGCGAAGCGCAATGGATCATCGACAACGCCCAGGCCCGCTGGGCTTTTGTGACGGCCGACATCACCCACGACACCGGCGAAAACCTCTCAGGACTGGAGCGCGTGATCGATGTGGACAGCGCCGAAGCCGACGCCTTGTGGCAAGGGCCCGAATCACCTGTCGAAACACCGATCATTGAGCGCGCAGCCGACGATTTGGCCTGGCTCTTCTACACCAGCGGCACCACCGGGCGCCCCAAAGGCGTGATGATCACGCACCGCAACCTGATGACCATGGGGCTGGGCTACTTCTGCGATGTGGACGCGATCGCCGCGCACGACACCATCGCCTACGCCGCGCCCATGTCGCACGGCGCGGGCATTTACGCCATTCCCCACTTGATGGCGGGCGCTCGGCACATGGTGCCGCCTTCGGGAGGATTCGACCCGGCCGAATTGTTTACGCTGGGTCAGCAAGTCGGACCGCTGTCGATGTTTGCGGCCCCCACCATCGTCAAGCGCCTGGTGGACCATGCCGAAATTGCGGGCCTGTCTGCGCAGGCCTGTGGCCAATCCTTCAAAACGGTGGTCTATGGCGGCGCCCCCATGTACGCGGCCGATATCCAGCGGGCGCTGCGCGTCATGGGGCCGCGCTTTGTGCAGATTTACGGGCAAGGCGAAAGCCCCATGGTGGGCACCGCCCTGTCGCGCCACCACCTGCAAGACACCCAGCACCCTCGCCACCTGGAACGGTTAGCGTCCATTGGCGTGGCGCAAACCCCGGTGAGCATCCGCGTGACCGATGCGCGAGGCCGCGACCTGCCCCTGGGCGAAATCGGCGAAGTGCTGATCCAGGGCGACAGCGTGATGGCCGGTTACTGGCGCAACCCCGAAGCCACGGCCCAAGCCCTCCAAAACGGCTGGCTCTTCACCGGCGACATGGGTTGCCTGGACGCCGACGGTTTCTTGATCTTGAAAGACCGCAGCAAGGACATGATCATCAGCGGCGGCTCCAACATCTACCCCCGCGAGATCGAAGAAGTGCTGTTGCATGCCCCGGGGGTGGCCGAAGTGGCCGTCGTGGGCGCACCAGACGCCGAATGGGGCGAGGTGGTGGTGGCCTTTGTGGTGCCGCAAGCGGACCACACCCTCGACACTGCTGCGCTGGACGCGCTGTGCCTGCAAGAGATCGCCCGCTTCAAACGCCCCAAACGCTACGAGGTGGTGGACAGTCTGCCCAAAAACAATTACGGCAAGGTGCTCAAGACCGCGCTGCGCCAGCGCTTGGCCTGAAACACCCGATCAGAAATTCAGCGTCTTCACGCCAGCAGAGGTCCCCAGCAAGCACACCTGGGCTTTTTGCAGGGCAAACACGCCCACTGTGACCACACCAGGCCATTGACTCACGGTGTTTTCAAAAGCCACCGGGTCGGTGATCTTCAGACCCTTCACGTCCACGATGTGCTGGCCGTTGTCGGTCACCAGCGGCTGGCCGTCTTTGAGGCGCACGGCAGCCGTGCCGCCCATGGCCGCGAACTGGCGCATCACGCGGGCCGTGGCCATGGGGATGACTTCCACGGGCAATGGGAAGGCACCCAAAGCGTCGACCAGCTTGCTTTCATCCGCGATGCAGACAAACTGCTTGGACTGCGCTGCCACGATTTTTTCGCGGGTGAGTGCTGCGCCGCCGCCCTTGACCATGTGGCCCCGGTGGTCGATCTCGTCGGCGCCGTCGATGTAGACCGACAGGCTCTCGACCTCGTTGCTGTCAAACACTGGAATGCCCAGGGCTTTGAGGCGCACCGTGGAGGCTTCGGAGCTGGACACCGCGCCCTTGATCTGGTCCTTCATGGTGGCCAGCGCGTCGATGAATTTATTGACCGTGGAGCCCGTGCCCACGCCGACGATCTCGCCGGGAACAACGTATTTCAGGGCCGCTTGGCCCACCAGGGCTTTGAGTTCGTCTTGTGTCATGGGGTCGGGTCTGGATGAAAAGAGGGAAAGTAGGCCGAGGTTTGAGACAATCGGAGCCAACGTCTTCAAAGCCTTCGCTGGCCGGAATTATCCAATGTCCCTGATCCCTTACGCCCTCGCCCGCTCGTTTTTGTTCAAGATGGACCCCGAAGAGGCCCACGAACTGACCATCGAGGGCCTGGCCCGCACCCAGAACACGCCGCTGGACCGCGTCTACCGCCAGCCTTTTGTGTCTCATCCCATCACTTTGGCTGGCCTGGAATTCCCCAACCGCGTGGGCCTGGCCGCTGGTCTCGATAAAAACGCCCGCTGCATCGACGGCCTGGGCGCGATGGGTTTTGGCTTTGTCGAAGTGGGCACCGTCACGCCCAAGGCGCAGCCGGGCAACGCGAAGCCGCGCATGTTCCGCTTGCCCGAAGCCAACGCGCTGATCAACCGACTGGGCTTCAACAACGATGGGCTGGATGCCTTCATCGCCAACGTCAAGCGCTCCAAATTCCGCCAGCAAGGACGCCTCTTGGGCCTGAACATCGGCAAGAACGCCGCCACGCCCATTGAAAACGCCACCGACGATTATTTGATCGCGCTGGCCGGCGTGTACCCGCACGCCGACTATGTGACGGTGAACATCTCCAGCCCCAACACCAAGAACCTGCGCGCCCTGCAAAGCGACGAAGCGCTCGACGGTCTGCTGGGCGCCCTGGTGGCGCGGCGCGAAGAACTGGCCGCCGAGCACGGCCGCCGTGTGCCCATGTTCCTGAAAATCGCGCCCGATCTGGACGAGATGCAAGTGGGCGTGATCGCCGCCACCCTGCAAAAGCACGGCATGGACGGTGTGATCGCCACCAACACCACGCTGGCACGCGACGCCGTGAGCGGCCTGCCCCACGCTGAAGAAATGGGCGGCCTGTCTGGGGCGCCTGTGCTCACCAGCAGCAACCGCGTGATCCGCCAGCTGCGTGCGGCACTGGGCAAAGGCTTCCCCATCATCGGTGTGGGCGGCATCCTGAGCGGGCATGATGCGATATCCAAAATCGAAGCCGGTGCCGATGTGGTGCAGATTTACACCGGCCTGATCTACAAAGGCCCGGCGCTGGTCACCGAAGTGGCGAGCGCGCTGCAGCAGATGAAGCGCTGAAAAAGCAAACCGGGGTCAACATGCATTGACCCCGTGTGCTCAGTCCTTGAAATACACCAGCTGGTGCGTGCTCGCCAGCAGCTGGCCTTCGGGGCTCCACAGCTCGCCGGTCTGGTCAAAATAGCCGTGGCGGTAATTCAGGGCCTTGGCCACGCCCAGCACATGGCGCGCACCCACCTGCGCCAGCAAAGCGCTGTCTGCGTGGAAATAGGTGGTCAGTGACACCGTGCCAATCAGCGCACGGCGGCGACGGCGAATGTAGATGCGCGGAAAAAAGCTGTCGCTCATGGCCGCCAAAGAGGCAAAGTCCATCGCCCGCTCGGGTTCGTCACGCACCCACAGCGTGGAGCGCGAGTGGGTTTGTTCTTGTTCGTCAAAGGCGGTCGGGAAAGCGCCTTCGACAAAACGCATGTCGTAGCGCTGCGGCCAGGCGGGCATACCTTTCACAGGCATGCGGGGCACGGCGTCGGGCGCGGGCAAGTTGGCGGGCATCACGGCCTCCACATCGGACCAGGTCTCGCGCCGCACCGCAAACACCGCGGTGGCGGTGGCCACCACGCCTTCACTTTGATGCGCTTCGATGATCCAGTGCTGGGTCGATCGGTTGGTGCGCACGGGCCGGGCCACAAAGCGGATGTCGCCATCGGCCACCGGGGCCGCGAAGTTGACCGTGAGCGCCACCGGCTCGCCCAGACGTTCAGGGTGCAGCATGGCCGACTGCAGCAACTGCGCAGCGGTGGTGCCACCAAAGGGCCCCACCATGTTGGCATAGGCCGGGTGGGTCGTGCCTGTGAATTCGTGGGGCGTGTCCTGACGTGCACAGGCGCGCAGGTCAATGGCTTCGTCGAGAGGGTGCATGAGCACCATGATAGAAGCGCGCCTGCGGCCTGTGCTGTCCCGCAAGCGATCAGACCAGCCATGCGCAGGAGGGCATCGTCATCTGTAAAGGTGTTACCGTGTGTTATGTAACCATAAATGTCTCAAATCCAAATTAGACTCGCGCAGCCAACATCCGTTGGCAAGCAACTCTTTAGGAGGAAATCATGAAGAAATACGGTGCCGAATTTTTCGGAACTTTTTGGCTGGTCCTGGGCGGCTGCGGCAGCGCGGTGCTGGCCGCCGCATTCCCACAACTGGGGATTGGCTTTGCAGGCGTATCACTGGCCTTTGGCCTGACGGTCCTGACCATGGCCTTTGCCATCGGTCACATCTCGGGCTGCCACCTGAACCCAGCGGTCTCGATCGGCTTGTGGGCTGGTGGCCGTTTCCCCGGCAAAGACCTGCTGCCTTACATCGTGTCCCAAGTGCTCGGCGGCATTGCCGGAGCTGGCGTGCTGTACCTGATAGCCAGCGGCAAAGCGGGCTTTGACCTGGCTGGCGGCTTTGCATCGAACGGTTTTGGCGAGCACTCGCCCGGTGGCTACAGCATGGTGGCGGCCCTGGTGACCGAAGTTGTGATGACCATGATGTTCCTGCTGGTGATTTTGGGTTCGACCGACAAGCGCGCACCACAAGGCCTGGCGCCGATCGCGATCGGTTTGTGCCTGACATTGATCCACCTGATCAGCATTCCGGTCACCAACACCTCGGTGAACCCTGCCCGCAGCACAGGCGTGGCCTTGTTCGTGGGTGACTGGGCGGTGTCCCAGCTGTGGCTGTTCTGGCTGGCACCGATTGCAGGTGCTGTTTTGGGCGCCCTGGTTTACCGCCTGATCGGCTCCGAAGAGAACTGATCTTTGCGCATCCCTGCGGGATCGCCACCCAGGCCATGAACTTGCATGGCCTTTTTTCATTCAAAGCAAACGGGCCACATGCGCCGCGATCGCCAGCGAACTGGTCAGCCCCGGCGACTCGATGCCCAGCAAATTGACCAGGCCCGGCACGCCATGGTCGGCAGGCCCCTGGATCAGAAAATCGGCCGAGGCCTCGTTCGGACCACTGATCTTGGGGCGCATGCCGGCATAACCCGCTTGCAACGCACCATCGGCCAGATCGGGCCAGTACTTGCGCACCTCGGCATAAAAAGCATCGCCCCGTCGCGGGTCCACCTGCAGATCGGTGGGATCATCCACCCACTGCACGTCGGGACCAAACTTGGCCTGCCCCCCCAGGTCCAGCGTGAGGTGCACGCCCAGACCTGCTTTTTCGGGCACCGGGTAAATCAGGCGGGAAAACGGCGCCTTGCCCGCCAGGGTGAAGTAGTTGCCTTTGGCGCAGTAGGCCTGGGGCAGCAAGCTGGGGTCCAGCCCCGCCATCGCCCGCGCCAGCGCCACAGCATTCAAGCCCGCTGCATTGACCAGCACCCGGCAAGCCAGCTCGGTGCCGTCTTGCGTGCTGACGCAGATGGGGTGCGTGGCCGTGCCCTGGCGCACGCCGATGTGCGCCACCGGCGAGACCAGCGCCAGCAAACCGCCGGCATTTTCCATGTCGCCTTGCAGGCTGAGCATCAAGCCGTGGCTGTCGACCACACCCGTGCTGGGCGAGAGCAGTGCCGCCTCGCAAGATAAGGCTGGCTCCAATGCACGGGCCTGCGCAGCCGTGAGTTTTTGCAGATCGTGCACGCCATTGGCGGCCGCTTTGGCGACGATGCCATCGAGCGCGGGGACCTGCTCGGGGCTGGTGGCCACGATCAGTTTGCCCAGGCGCTGGTGCGCAACGCCGCGCTCGGCGCAATAGGCGTAGAGCATGTCCTTGCCTTGCACGCACAGCCGGGCCTTGAGTGAGCCCGCCGGGTAATAAATGCCCGCGTGGATGACCTCGCTGTTGCGCGAGCTGGTGCCGGTGCCAATGGCGTTTTCCGATTCCAGCACCAGTACCTCACAGCCCGACAGCGCCAGCGCCCGCCCCACAGCCAGACCGACCACGCCGGCCCCGATCACCACAGCATCGATTTGTTCCATGGATCGCATTGTGGCTCAGAGACCGGTGCTCTGTAGGAGCGGCGCCCTCGCCGCGATAGAACACCCGCAGACCATCAGCATTCGCCCCGAGGGCGGGGCTCCTACAAAAAACAAAAGAGGTGACACACGCAAGACAGACACCTGCGCCGCACACGGGCAGACTGCCAGGCAACAACCAAGGAGACCGTTTCATGTCGCTGTTCAATCTCAAAGGCAAAGTCGCCATCGTCACCGGCTCCAGCCGGGGCATTGGCCGATCCATCGCACACCAGCTGGCCAAACAAGGCGCCAAGGTGGTGGTGTCCAGCCGCAAGCAGGACGCCTGCGAAGTGGTGGTCAAGGATATCCAGGCCGCAGGCGGCGAAGCGATGGCGATTGCCGCCAGCATCTCCAGCAAGGAGCAGCTGCAAAACCTGATCGACCAGACCCGCGCGGCTTGGGGCCCCATCGACATTCTGGTGTGCAACGCGGCCACCAACCCCTATTACGGCCCGACCACGGGCATGAGCGACGAGGTGTTCGACAAGGTCATGCGCAACAACGTGCTGTCCAACACCTGGCTGTGCACCATGGTTTATCCGGACATGAAGGCCAAGAAGGACGGCGCCATCGTGATCGTGTCGTCGATCGGCGGCCTGCACGGCTCGGCCATCATCGGGGCCTACAACATTTCCAAAGCGGCCGACATGCAGCTGGCACGCAACCTGGCAGTGGAATGGGGCCCGGACAACATTCGCGTGAACTGCATTGCCCCGGGCTTGATCAAGACCGACTTTGCCAAGGCACTGCACGAGGACCCGGTGCTGAGTGCCAAGTACAACAACGAGACGCCGCTGCGCCGCATGGGCGAGCCCGACGACATTGGCGGTGTGGCGGTGTTCCTGGCCAGCCCGGCCGGGCAGTACGTGACGGGGCAGACCATCGTGGCGGATGGCGGGATGATGATTCGCTGACTTTTTTGTTGACGCGTGTTCCGCTGAGCACGCGGTGCGGCCGGGCGCCTCATACTGGGGTACCAGAAATCGGCGCCCGGCCGCACCGCATGCTCAGCTCGGTGGTTCTGCAAAAGCCAATCGTTCAGAAAAGCAAAAAGCCCCGCATGCGGGGCTTTTTGGCTTGAAGGCTTCTTCGATCAGGCGAAGTTGGCTTCAGCGAAAGACCAGTTCACCAGCTTGTCGAGGAAGGTCTCGACGAACTTGGGACGCATGTTGCGGTAGTCGATGTAGTAGGCGTGTTCCCACACGTCCACGGTCAGCAGCGCTTTGTCGGCGGTGGTCAGGGGGGTGCCTGCAGCGCCAGTGTTGACGATGTCGACCGAGCCGTCGGCTTTCTTGACCAGCCATGTCCAGCCGGAGCCGAAGTTGCCCACGGCGCTCTTGACGAAGGCTTCCTTGAAAGCGGCGTAGCTGCCGAACTTGGCGTTGATGGCTGCAGCCAATGCTCCTGTGGGCTCACCGCCGCCTTGGGGCTTCATGCAGTTCCAGAAGAAGGTGTGGTTCCAGATCTGGGCGGCGTTGTTGTACACACCACCGCTGGACTTCTTGACGATTTCTTCGAGGCTCATGCTCTCGAATTCAGTGCCTTTTTGCAGGTTGTTCAGGTTCACGACGTAAGCGTTGTGGTGCTTGCCGTGGTGGAACTCCAAGGTTTCCTGGCTGTAGTGAGGGGCCAGCGCGTCGATCGCGTAAGGCAGTGCGGGCAAGGTGTGTTCCATGATGGGGTCCTCTTGTTGTTGCGGTTGGAAAAAGTGAACTTGTGCATTTTAGGGGCATGGGCATCCCCCCTTGGTGTTGCGGGTCACTGAAAGCGCTGGATCAGCCTTCGAGCGGGGTGGGGCCGGGGTGACGATTTCTGGTACCCCAGTATGAGGAACCCCGGCCCCACCCCGCTCGAAGGCGGCTCGTATTCAGGGCTTTACAGCTTCACAACCAAGGGCACATCGCCATCGGCCAGGGTCGCACGAACGCTTTGCCCGGGCTGAAACTGCGCGGCTTTGGTCAAGGCCTGACCGTTTTCATCACTCAACCAGGCGTAGCCACGGTCGAGTACGCGATGCGGGTCCACAGACGACAGGCGCAAAGCGGCGCGCTCTAGCCGTTGTGCGCGTTGTTGAAGCTGCTGACCCCGGTTGAAACCCAGGCGGTCATGAAGCCGCTCCAGCCTGTGCGCACCCTCGGTCAACTGGCTTTGCACACCCGATTGCAAACGGCTCGACAAGCGGTCAAGCCACTGGCTGTGCTGGCCCAGCAGGGCTTGCGGGCGGCTCAAACGGGCAGCGACTGCGGCCAGGCGCTGGTTTTGACGGTCTTGCTGGCGGGCCAGACCAAGCCCCAGGCGAGTGGCCACACTGTCCAGCCGCTGGGCGTGCCGGTCTTGCTGGCGCAGCAAGCCGCGATCGAGCCGGTTTTCAAGCGCCGACAGGACTTGCAGCGCCACGCCCCGATCGGTCGCGGCCATTTCGGCAGCGGCGGTGGGGGTGGGTGCACGCACATCGGCCACAAAGTCGGCGATGGTGAAGTCGGTTTCATGACCGACACCGCAGACCACAGGGACCGGGCTTTGGGCAATCACGCGGGCCAGGTTTTCGTCGTTGAAGGACCACAGGTCTTCCATCGAGCCGCCGCCGCGCACGAGCAAGATCACGTCCACCGGCGGCGCCAAGGGGTTGTCTTCGGCGGTCAGGGCGTACATGTTCTGCAGGGCCTGCACCAAGGAGCCAGCGGCACCGGCCCCTTGCACCAGGGCTGGCGCCATCAAGACCGGGATGTGCGGCACCCGACGCTGCAAGGCGGTCATCACATCGTGCCAGGCGGCGGCGCCCAGGGACGTGACCACACCAATGGCGCGCGGTTGATCGGGCAAGGCCCGTTTGTGGATCGGGTCAAACAGGCCTTCGGCCTCCAGCTTGGCTTTGAGGCGCAAGAACTGCTCGAACAAAGCGCCCTGCCCGGCACGTTCCATGGATTCGACCACCAATTGCAAGTCGCCCCGGGCTTCGTACACGCCCAGACGCCCACGCACTTCGACCAGCTCGCCATCGCGTGGCGAAAAGTTCATCAAGCTGGCCGCACGGCGGAACATGGCACAGCGGATCTGACCTGTGTCGTCCTTGATCGAGAAATAACAATGCCCACTGGCTGCGCGCGAGAAGCCCGAAATCTCGCCGCGGACCGCGACAGGATTGAACTGCGCATCCAGACTGTCAGCAACGGCGCGGCACAGCGCGGACACTGTCCACGCGCGCGGCTTCAAATCGTCGAAATTGTCCATTTGTCTATATTTCATCACGGTTTTCAGGCCATTTTCAACGCTGCGCAGCAGCTGCGCTGGTCCAAGTACTCCACAAGCCTGAACCATGCCCTTTGCCGAACTTTCCGGCTTGACACGCATGCGCTCTAAAAATGCAAGTGTTTGATTTCATTGGGAATTTTCATGGCAATCAGAAAAAACCCGAAGAAAATCAGAGAAACTCAAGTATTCAAAGAGGGGATTGCAGCAAAGTTTTTCACAAAGTTATCCACAGAAAACCACCCCTGCGAGGCATCCGTCTCCGTAGGCGGTGTTGCAAGGCGCCCTTCGTCCATAATCTCAAACGTTTGAGACCGTTATTCACCAGGAAGGAATTGTTTTGTTGTCCATCATACAAGCCGCAGGTTGGCCCATCTGGCCTTTGATTCTGTGCTCCATTTTGGCCGTGGCGCTGATCCTGGAACGCCTGGTGCAATTGCAAACCAACAAAGTTCTGCCCGCCAAAGTCATGGAACAAGCGATGGATGCAAGCCGCCGTGGCTTTGCCAGTGAAGACAGCCTGAACAAATTGGAAAGTGCCGGTCTTTTGGGTCCTGTGCTGGCCAGCGGCCTGCGTTGCCTGCAAAAAAATCCACATGCCTCGGACGAGGATGTGAAAACCAGCATGGAAATGTCGGGCCGCATTGCGGCGCACCATCTGGAGCGTTACCTGCCCGCTTTGGCCACCATCGCGTCTGTGGCGCCTCTTTTGGGCCTGCTGGGCACCGTGGTGGGCATGATCGAGATTTTTGGCGCCACCAACCCGGCGGCCAGCCAACCTGCACAGCTGGCCCACGGCATCTCTGTGGCGCTGTACAACACCGCCTTTGGCCTGATCGTGGCCATTCCCACCTTGATGTTCTGGCGCTATTTCCGCGGCATTGCCGACCGGCACCTGCTGGCGCTGGAGGTCTCGGCCGAGCGCTTTGCGCGCCATGTGGCCCAACTTCGCAGCTGAGTGAGTCGCCTGTGAATTTCAAGAAAAACCGGACCACACCGGAGCCCGAAATCAACCTGATCCCCTTCATCGACGTGTTGTTGGTGGTGGTGATCTTCCTGATGCTGACCACCAGCTGGTCGCGCCTGACCGAGATCAACCTGACCTTGCCCGCAGCCGATGCCCAAAAGCTGACGGAACGGCCGAAACAAATCATCCTGAGCGTGACGGCTCAGGGACAATACGCGATCAACAAGTCGCCTGTGGGCGGCAGCTCGGTGGCTGCCCTGACGGCTTTGTTGACCCCCATGGCCGCCAAAGACATCACTTTGGTGATCAGCGCCGACGCCATGGCCAGCCACCAAGCGGTGGTCAACGCCATGGAAGCGGCACGCCGAAGCGGTCTGTCCCAGATCACCTTTGCCACCCAATCCACGGCGTCTTCGGGCTCCTGATACACCATGACCTTGTCCACCTGGCTTCACCAGCGCCTCCCCGAGGTCTGGCTGGGCCGTGGGCCAGCAGCATGGGCCTTGCGGCCCGTGGCCTGCCTGTACGGTGCGCTGGTGGCCATGCGGCGCTTGGGCTACCGCCTGGGCACATCCCGGGCACAACGCCTCCCCGCGCTGGTCATCGTGGTGGGCAATGTGGTCGCAGGGGGGGCTGGCAAAACGCCCATGACGATGGCCCTGGTCAAACACCTGATGGCCCAGGGGCTGCGCGTGGGTGTGGTCTCTCGCGGACACGGCCGCCAGACGACCGACACCCGCGCTGTGGATGTCCACAGCGCCCCGCAGGATGTGGGCGACGAGCCCTTGCTGATCCGGCAACGCACCGGCGCCCCCGTTTGGGTGGGCGCGGCGCGGGCAGAAGCAGGCCGCCAATTGCTGCGGGCCCATCCCGATGTGCAGGTGATCGTTTGTGACGATGGCCTGCAACACTTGGCTTTGGCGCGTGACATCGAGATTTGCGTCATGGACGAACGCGGCGTGGGCAATGGCTGGCTCCTGCCTGCGGGCCCCTTGCGTGAGGCCTGGCCGCGCCAGGTCGATCTGCTGGTGCACACCGGGCGATCGCCTGTGACAGGGGGTTTTCAGGCGCAGCGCCAGCTGGCTGACCATGCACTGACCCGCGAAGGCCAGGCAGTTTCACTGGCCAGCCTGAAAAATCAGCCCATCGACGCCGTGGCCGGACTGGCCCGGCCCGAAGCCTTTTTCGAGATGCTCAGGCAAAAAGGGCTTCAATTGGACCGAACCCTGGCCCTGCCCGACCACCACGACTACCGCCAGTGGCATGCCATCGGCTCGGGTCACCGCTTGCTGTGCACCGAAAAAGACGCGGCCAAGCTGTGGGCCCACGAACCCATGGCGCTGGCGGTGCCACTGCAGATGACGCCTGAAGCCGCTTTCTGGCCGGCGCTGGACGCACTGGTGCAAAAACGCCTGCACACCTGAGCCCCGCGCTTCGTCCCAACCGGGGGCCGTTATCATCGGAACCATGGATACCAAACTGCTTGAACTGCTGGTCTGCCCGGTCACCAAGGGCCCCTTGAACTTTGACCGCGAGCGTCAGGAACTGCTGTCTCGCAGCGCCCGCTTGGCCTACCCCGTGCGCAACGGCATTCCGATCCTGCTGGAAAACGAAGCCCGCACCCTGAGCGATGAAGAAATCGCCAAGCTGGCTGCAGAACGTCCTCCTCTTTAAGCCCACACCATGACAACAGCCTCTGCGCCAACGGGATTCACCGTGGTGATTCCGGCACGCATGGCTTCGAGCCGCCTGCCCAACAAACCGCTGGCCGACATCGCCGGCCTGCCCATGGTGGTGCGCGTGGCCCAACGCGCCCTGCTGTCCCATGCCAGCCAGGTCGTGGTGGCCGCCGATGACGAACGCATCGTGCAGGCCTGCCAGGCACACGGCATCCGCGCCTTGCTGACCCGCCAGGACCATGTCAGCGGCAGCGACCGCCTGGCCGAAGCCTGCCAATTGCTGGGCCTGCCCGATGACGCGGTGGTGGTGAACGTTCAAGGCGACGAACCTTTGATCCATCCAGGCCTCATCAACGACGTGGCCGCTTTGCTGGCCCAACGCCCCGAAGCCAGCATGAGCACAGCCGCCCACGCGATTGCCCATCTGGAGGAGTTCACCAACCCCAATGTGGTCAAGGTGGTGCTCGATGCCCGGAAAATGGCCCTGTATTTCAGCCGCGCGCCCATCCCCTGGTGGCGCGATGGGCAGGCAGACGGCGGCTTCAAAAGCCTGCCCAGCCCTGCGCCGCTGCGCCATGTCGGCATTTACGGCTACCGGGCTGGTTTTTTGCGCTTGTTCCCCCAGCTGCCGCCTGCGCCCATCGAGACGATGGAGTCACTCGAGCAGCTGCGCGCCATGTGGCACGGGCACCCGATCGCGGTGCACATCACCCCCGAAGCCCCCGGCCCGGGCGTGGACACCCCCGAAGATCTGGCCCGCGTTCGAGCGCTGCTGACGGCGTAAGCCAGCTTTGAGACTCGCGTGATATTCTCAACAACAAACGTCAGGTCCACCTGACCGCAACGATTCCAAGCTATAAGGACTTCCCATGAGACTGATTCTGTTGGGCGCACCCGGCGCCGGCAAAGGCACGCAAGCCACCTTCATTTGCCAGAAATACAACATCCCTCAAATCTCCACCGGCGACATGTTGCGCGCAGCCGTCAAGGCCGGCACCCCCTTGGGCCTGCAAGCCAAGGCCGTCATGGAGTCCGGCGGACTGGTCAGCGACGACCTGATCATCAACCTAGTCAAGGAACGCATCGCCCAGGCCGACTGCGCCAACGGCTTCCTGTTTGACGGCTTCCCCCGCACCATTCCCCAGGCCGACGCCATGAAGGCTGCAGGCGTCAAGCTCGACTACGTGCTCGAAATCGATGTGCCTTTTGACGCCATCATCGAACGCATGAGCGGCCGCCGCTCGCACCCCGCCTCAGGCCGCACCTACCACGTCAAATTCAACCCACCCAAGGTGCAAGGCGTGGACGACGTGACTGGCGAGCCGCTGGTGCAACGCGCTGACGACCAGGAAGAAACCGTCAAGAAGCGCCTGGATGTGTACAGCGCCCAGACCCGCCCCCTGGTGGACTACTACTCCAACTGGGCCAAGGCCGACGCCGCAGCCGCCCCCAAGTACCGCGCCATCAGCGGCACCGGCAGCGTGGAAGACATCACCGCACGTGCTTTCACAGCACTGGCGGGCTGATTTTCAGTTCTGCGCTGAGTCAAAACAGCCCGGTTCTACCGGGCTTTTTCAATGGCACTGACAGACTTCAGGCCCCGGACTCGGCCAGCAACGCCAACATCAAACTGATGCGGGCCTTCAAAGGACTCAAGCCATCCATATCGGGCCAGGGGCTACTGTTGCCCACAATGCCCCCCTCTTGGCAGCGCGTGCTGCGGCGCACCCGAACGCCCTGTCGCTGCGCATCCAGCAAAGCCGCTTGCACTTCGTGGTGCACCGTGCCATTGCCTGAAGCGGCCACCACCAGGCCTGCCACACCCGCTTGCACCAAGGCATCGACCACGCGGCGACTTGCGCCAGCATGGCTCAAGACCACCTCGACCACAGGCCACTGGTTCACCGCCGTGCGGGTGATCTGCTCGGCCAGCATGCCCGTGCTCACCGGAGCCGCTTGGGGCGCTGACAACCATTGCACCTGATCCGCTTGAACCCGTCCCAGCGGCCCGGCATCGCCTGAACTGAAGGCGTCGAGCCGGTACGGGTGAACCTTTTGCACATGCCGGGCACTGTGGATCACCCCCGCACACACCACGCACACGCCTGCGGCCAAAGGCTGGGCGCTGACCACCAAGGCATCCCGCAAGTTCTGCGGGCCATCGGCCTCGTTCGAGCTGGCCGGTCGCATGGCGCACACCATCACCACCGGTTTGCTCGGCTGCAAGACCGATTGCAAAAACCAGGCGGTTTCCTCGATGGTGTCGGTCCCATGGGTGATCACCAAGGCGTCCACATCAAGCTGTGCCAGCCAATGCGCGCAACGGCGGGCCAGCAACTGCCAGGTGGCGTGGTCCATGTCCTTGCTGTCGAGCTGGGCCACTTGCTCCACCACCAACTGACGGCCAGCGAGCACCGCATCCAGCCCCGGCAATGCCGCCGTCAGCTGCGCCACACCCAGCTGCGCAGCGGTGTAGGCCACCTGCTCTGACGCATGGGCAGCGGTGCCGGCGATGGTGCCGCCTGTGCCCAAAACCACCACTTTCTGAATTTTTTTGACAGAAACCACTTGCACAGCCCTAAAAACTGGTTAAAAATACAGTCACTGGATGAAAAAACAGTTTTATCCCCCTTCTCAAGGAAGACCACATGACCGACAGCCCCAAACTCACCGCCCGGCAGCAGGAAATTCTGGAACTCATCCAGAACACCATCGCCAACACCGGCGCGCCACCCACGCGTGCAGAAATCGCCAGCGTGCTGGGCTTCAAGTCGGCCAACGCTGCCGAAGAGCACCTCAAGGCCTTGGCCCGCAAAGGCGCGATTGAACTGGTCAGCGGCACCTCACGCGGCATTCGCCTCAAAGGCGGCTCACGCAGCAGCCTGCGCGCACCGTCCGACCTGTTCAGCCTCACCCTGCCCGGTCTGGGCCAGCTGAGTTTGCCACTGGTGGGTCGCGTGGCAGCGGGCTCGCCCATTCTCGCGCAAGAGCATGTGGACCGGACCTACCAGGTCGAGAGCACCTTGTTCAGCGAACAACCCGACTACCTGCTGCGCGTGCGCGGCATGTCCATGCGCGATGCGGGCATCATGGATGGCGACTTGCTGGCGGTCAAATCCACCAAAGACGTGCGCAACGGACAGATCGTGGTGGCCCGCTTGGGCGATGAAGTCACCGTCAAGCGCTTGCGCAAAACAGCCCAAGGCATCGAACTGCTGCCCGAAAACCCCGACTACAAAACCATCGTGGTCAACCCCGAAGAGCCTTTCGACATCGAAGGCCTGGCCGTGGGTTTGATCCGCAACACCTTGCTGATGTAAGGCCTGCCCTGTTTTTCATGCCTCTTGCATCAGGTGGCGGGCGCTGAAGGTTTGGACCAACAGCCCTGATGCAATCGGCTTTTTCAGCAATCCTGCCTGTGTCCAACCTCCATGCTTTTGAAAGGTTTCACATGGGAATCGCTCTTCTTGCTCTTTCTAGTCTGTTTCAAGGACTGACCTCGTTCAACCGTGCAGCCCCCGCACCCCGCCCTCGTCCCGCTGGCCGTGTCCATCCGGTCTGGACGGTGCGCCGCCCCAGCTGCCCAACCATGGCGTCTTCGCTCATGGCCAAAAAAACCACCATCATGGCCCCGGCATTGCGTGTGTTGCGTGTGGCCGAAAACGGCCCGCGTTCTGACTGCGCAGGCCGCATGGTGATTTCTGGCCGCATGGCGGACGTCTGCGCCGAGCTGGACCGCATGGTCGCCCTGGAAGCGGCCCAAACCCGTCACTGATGCAAGGCTGACAGGCCTCGCAACGCGGCGCGGTCCTGGCAAGCAGGACCGCGTCTGCGCGAAAGATCACGCGATATGCGCACCTCTGAAGTCATTCACGGCTTTGGCTCAAGGCACAATGGAGGGATGAACATTGTGATCCTCGACGACTACCAGGATGCGGTCCGCAAACTGGACTGCGCAGCCAAACTCGAACAATACCCGGCCAAGGTTTACACCAACACGGTCAAAGGTATTGGCCAACTCTCGATCCGTCTGAAAGACGCTGACGTGATCGTCCTCAACCGAGATCGCACAGAAATCAACCGGGCCTTGGTCGAGAAACTGCCCAAGCTCAAGCTGATCGCCCAAACAGGCAAGGTCGGTCACCACATCGATCTGTCCGCCTGCACCGAGCGCGGTGTGGCCGTGGCCGAAGGCGTGGGCTCCCCCGTTGCACCTGCAGAGCTGACATGGGCCTTGATCATGGCAGCCTCCCGTCGTCTCCCCCAATACATCAGCAACCTCAAGCACGGCGCTTGGCAGCAATCAGGACTCAAATCCAGCGCCATGCCTGCCAACTTCGGCCTGGGCACCGTGCTCAGGGGCAAAACCCTGGGCATCTGGGGCTACGGCAAAATCGGTCAGCTGGTTGCTGGCTATGGCAAGGCGTTTGGCATGACGGTCAAAGTCTGGGGCAGTGATGAATCCCGTGTTCGCGCTGCACGTGACGGTTATGAAGCCGCCACCAGCCGCGAAGCATTTTTTGAAGAGTCGGATGTCCTGACTGTCCACCTGCGCCTGAACGATGCCACCACAGGCATCGTCACCTCAGAAGACCTTGGCCGCATGAAACCGACCGCCCTTTTTGTGAACACCTCTCGGGCCGAGCTGATCGAAACCAATGCATTGATCAGCGCCTTGAACCGCGGTCGTCCTGGTTTGGCCGCCGTGGATGTGTTCGAGTCCGAGCCCATCTTGCAAGGCTCGGCCTTGTTGCGCCTGGAAAACTGCATTTGCACGCCCCACATCGGTTACGTTGAAAAAGACAGCTACGAGCTGTATTTCGGTGCGGCCTTTGACAATGTGGTGAACTTCATCAAAGGCACACCGACCAACATCGTCAACCCGGGTGCCCTGCAAGTTCGGCGCTGAGTTTTGAATTCATCATCCCCCATGCGCCAACGACTGCCGCAAGTGCTGTGGCCCATGATGTTTGGCAACGTCGTGATCGGCACAGGCGTGATGATGGCGGCAGGCACGCTCAACGACATCGTCGCATCCCTGTCGGTCTCGGTGGCCACGGCGGGTCAATTGATCTCCAGCAGCGCCCTGTTGGTTTGCTTTGGCGCACCTTTGCTGGCTGCGCTTGTCGCAGGCTGGGACCGCCGCAAGCTCTTGGTGGCCAGCCTACTTTGGTACAGCCTTTGGCATTTTCTGGCCGCTTTCGCGCCGGGTTTTTACAGCCTGCTGGGCTTTCGCGCCATGGCCATGGTGGCTGCAGCCATCTTCACACCCCAGGCCGCATCGTGTATTGGTTTACTGGTCCAGGAAAAGCAGCGCGGCCAAGCCATGACTTTTGTTTTTCTGGGCTGGTCCATCGCCTCCGTACTGGGCATGCCTGTGGGTTCCTGGATCGGGGGGCACTTCGGTTGGCGCTGGTCCATGGGCCTGATTGCACTGATGTCCATGGCGAGCGCTTATTGGCTTTGGCGGCAGATGCCCGCCCGGGTCTTGCCGCCCGCCCTGTCGATGGCCGCCTGGCGCCAGACCGTGTCTTCGCGCACCATCTGGGTCACCTTGAGCGTGACCATGATGATGGCCGCAGGTCAATTCGTCCTGTTCAGCTACATGGCCCCTTTCGCCAAGGCGCGCTTTGGCGTCAGCCCCGGTGAGTTCAGCCTGCTGCTGCTCGCCTATGGCAGCATGGGCTTTGTGGGCAATGCCCTCTTGTCGCGGTTCATCGACCGCATTGGCGCCGCCCGCTGCATCCTGATTTCCCTGTCCTTCATGTGCCTGAGTTTGCTGCTGGCCTCCGAGGTCACGCACGCGACAGGCATGGCGCTGGCCCTGGGTCTGTGGGGTTTGGGTGGTTTTTCGTCCAACTCCGCACAACAGGCCCGACTGGCCGCTCAGGCACCCTGGCTGGCCTCGGCTTCGATTTCCCTGAACACCTCGGCCATGTACGCAGGTCAGGCCATTGGCGCGACGGTGGGCGGCTGGACCCTTGTTCACCAGGGCATGGGCGCATTGCCACAGCATGGCCTGATCGGTCTGCTGCTGGCCATCGGCCTGAGCCTGCTGGCCACCCGATACGCCCGGCTTCACCCTTTGCGTTCGCCTGAAAAGGCCTGAATCTGAGGCCATAATGGCCTCTTCAAAGGCTTGTTACCTCGCCGTTACCGCACGGACTGTCCTTTGACCGTTTGAGACCCTGTTATTTGCAAGCATCCACTATGACTCTCGCATTTTCCAAAGTCGCCATCATTGGCGCCGGCGCCATGGGCCGGGGCATCGCCCAAATCGCCACGCAAGCAGGCAGCCAGGTCTGGCTGTACGACACACAAGCCGAAGCCATTCAAAAAGCGCGTGATGCGGTGTTCCAGCAATGGGACAAGTTGCAGGAAAAAGGCCGCCTGAGCGCCGAAGCCGTGGCAGGCCACAAAAGCCGCCTGCTGGGCGCCTCCAGTCTGCAAGACCTGGCCGAGTGCGAACTGGTGGTCGAAGCCATCGTTGAGAAGCTCGAAATCAAAAAAAGCCTGTTCACCGATCTGGAAAAAGTGCTGCCCGCCAGCGCTGTGCTGGTGACCAACACCTCGTCGCTGTCCGTGACCGCCATTGCGGCGGCCTTGCAGCGCCCGGCGCAGTTTGCGGGCTACCACTTCTTCAACCCCGTGCCGCTCATGAAAGTGGTCGAGGTCATCGCGGGTCTCAAAACCGATCCGGCCGTCTGCCAGCGCCTGTCTGACTTTGCCCGCCAGATGGGCCACACCCCGGTGCAGGCGCAAGACACGCCCGGCTTCATCGTCAACCACGCCGGTCGCGGTTACGGCACCGAAGCCCTGCGCATCGTGAGCGAAGGCGTGGCCGATTTCGCCACCATCGACCGCATCCTGCGCGACCAGGTCGGCTTCAAACTCGGCCCCTTCGAGCTGTTTGACCTGACGGCACTCGATGTCTCGCACCATGTGATCGAATCGATTTACCACCAGTATTACGAAGAGCCGCGCTACCGCCCCAACGTGATCACCGCCCAGCGACTGGCCGGTGGCGTGGTCGGCAAAAAGGTCGGCGAAGGCTTTTACAAATACGTGGACGGCGCTGCGCAAGTGCCTGCCGAGCCGCCCGTGCCCGTGGTCGAGAACATCCCGCCCGTGTGGGTCTCGACCCGCGCTGCCCGACGCATGGAACTGCTGCAGCTGCTCAAAGACCTGGGTGCCCAAATCGAAACCGGTGCATCGCCCTCACCCGAAGCGCTGACCATCGTGGCCCCGCTGGGCTTTGACATCACCACCGTGGCCGTGGTCGAGCGCCTGGACCCGGCCCGCACCGTGGGCATCGACATGCTGTTTGAAGACGGCTCGACCAAGCGCCGCGTGCTGGCCACCAACCCGGCCACCCGCACCGACATGCGTGACGCCGCCCACGCCCTGTTTGCGCGTGACGGCAAGGCCGTGTCGGTCATCCGTGACAGTGGCGGCTTTGTCACCCAACGCGTGGTGGCCACCATCGTCAACATCGCGTCCGACATCTGCCAGCAGCGCATCTGCAGTCCACAAGACCTGGAAACCGCGGTCACGCTGGGCCTGGCTTACCCCATGGGCCCCTTGGCCATGGGCAACCGCCTGGGCCCGGACAGCCTGCTGGAAGTGCTGTTCAACCTGCAAACGGTCTACGGCGATCCACGCTATCGCCCCAGCCCCTGGTTGCGCCGCCGTGGGGCGATTGGCCTGTCTTTGATGCACACCGAAGAGTGACCCCATGACCGCTCAACTGCTCAGCACCAGCGAAGGCCAGACCCTGGTCCTGACCCTCAGCAACCCGGCGTTTCGCAACGCGCTGGGCCCGGAGATGTACGCCGCCGGGGTCGAAGCCCTGAGCGTGGCCGAGTCCAACCCGGATGTGCGCAGCGTGGTCATCACCGGGGCCAACGGCATCTTCAGCGCGGGCGGCAATTTGCAGCGTTTGCAAAACAACCGCCAGCTGCCGCCGGAGCACCAAGCGCAAAGCATTGAAGGCCTGCACAACTGGATCGAAGCGATCCGCACCTTCCCCAAGCCCGTGATCGCCGCCGTTGAAGGCCCTGCGGCCGGTGCCGGTTTCTCGCTGGCTTTGGCTTGCGACATGATCGTGGCCGCCCGCAACAGCGTGTTCGTCATGGCCTACAGCTCCATCGCCCTATCGCCCGATGGCGGCGGCAGCTGGAGCCTGTCGCGCGCGATGCCGCGCCAGCTGGCCACCGAGCTGCTCATGTGCGGTGAACGCATCAGCGCTGAACGCCTGCAAGAGCTGGGTGTGGTCAACCGCCTGGCCGACCCGGGCCAAGCCATGGGCAAGGCGCTGGCGCTGGCCGAGCAAATTAATGCGCGCGCGCCCAATGCCCTGAGCAGCATCAAGGAACTGTTGGCCGATGCCGATGGCAGCAGCCTCAATGCACAGCTGGCACGCGAACGTGACCACTTCGTCAAGAACCTGCACCACGCCAACGCCGGCATGGGTATCGCGGCATTTTTGAACAAGCAAACGCCGCACTACGAATAAGCCACCTGGTCCCCCAGGCGACAAAAAACCATTTTCCAGTCACTGAAAAGACAGCCCATGGACGAACCCATTCTGACAATGGAAGAAAGAGAAGCGATCAACAACGGTCGCTGGTTTTCAACCCTTTCACCATCGCTTCGGCACGACATACTTCGATGCGCATTTGTCAAACGCTACAGAGACGGCGACATGATCGCTGCACGCGGGGACCCACCCGAGGTGTGGCTCGCCTGCGCCAAGGGCGCGGTGCGCGTGAGCTCGACCTCGGTCTCGGGCAAGCAGATCACGCTGACCTATGTGGAGCCGGGCATCTGGTTCGGCGATGTGGCGATCTTCGACGGGGATCGGCGCACGCACGATGCGTATGCCCACGGCGACACGACCACGTTGAACGTGGCCAAGGCCGACTTCAAGAAAATCCTGTCACAGCACGTCGAGTTCTACGAGGCCATGCTGCGCCTGCATGCGCGCCGCATTCGCCAGCTCTACGGCTTGGTGGAAGACCTCAACACCCTGCCCTTGCGTTCGCGACTGGCCAAGCAGCTCAACCACTTGCTGCGCAGTTACGGCGTGCCCAGTCTGTCGGACGCCAAGGCCATCCGCATCAGCTTGCAACTGGCGCAGGAAGAACTGGCTCAGCTGCTGGGCGCTTCGCGCCAGCGCGTGAACCAGGAACTCAAACAAATGGAGCGCGAGCAAATCATCCGGATCGAGCCGGGTGGTCTGGTCGTGCTGGACCGCGATGGCCTGATGGACATCGTGGATGCGGATCACTGAGCTGCGATTTTTTTAACCCATCACCGCTGACATCAGCGGACACAGGTGCCCCATGAGTGCTTTTGATCATTTCGTGGGGACCCGCCCCGTCTCGGGCTCTCACGCCTTCGATGTCTCTGCTTTGCAGAACTGGCTGACCGCCCACCTGCCCGGCTTTGCGGGCCCCTTGAGCGTGGAAATGTTCAAGGGCGGCCAGTCCAACCCGACCTACAAACTCATCACGCCCACGCGCCAGTACGTGATGCGCGCCAAGCCTGGCCCCGTGGCCAAGCTGCTGCCTTCGGCGCACGCCATTGAGCGCGAATTTGCGGTCATGGGCGGCTTGTATGGCACCGATGTGCCCGTGGCCCAGATGCATGTGCTGTGCGATGACGAATCGGTCATTGGCCGCGCGTTCTACGTCATGGAGTTTGTGCAAGGTCGCGTGCTGTGGGACCAGGCCCTGCCCGGCATGACGCCCGCCCAGCGCGGCGACATTTACGACGAGATGAACCGCGTGATGGCCGCGCTGCACAAGGTCGATTTCGCCAAGCAAGGCCTGGCCAGTTACGGCAAACCCGGCAACTACATCGAACGCCAGATCGGCCGCTGGAGTAAGCAATACGCGGCCTCCATCACCCAGCCCATCCCCGAGATGGACAAATTGATCGAATGGCTGCCCCAGCACATCCCGGCCAGCGCCAAGGACGATTCGCTGGTGAGCATCGTGCACGGCGACTACCGCCTGGACAACCTGATGTTCCACGCCACTGAGCCGCGTGTGCTGGCGGTGCTGGACTGGGAACTGTCCACCCTGGGTCACCCGCTGGCCGACTTCAGCTACCACTGCATGGCCTGGCACATCAAGCCAGGCACCTTCCGCGGCATTGGCGGGTTGGACCTGGATGCCTTGGGCATTCCCTCGGAAGCCGAATACATCCGCCGTTATTGCGAGCGCACCGGTTTCACCACGCCCGAGGTGCTGGCCAAGGACTGGAACTTCTACCTGGCCTACAACATGTTCCGCATCGCGGCCATCTTGCAAGGCATTGCCAAACGCGTCGAAGACGGCACCGCTTCCAGCGATCAGGCCAAGTCTTCCGGCGCAGGCGCCCGCCCCATGGCCGAGCTGGCCTGGCAGTTTGCCAGCCAAGCCTGATCACCCCTTTTTTCACCCGCCCCTCACTTCAAGGAGACAGACCATGGATTTTGAATTCACCCCCAAGGTCAAAGACATGCAGGCCCGCTTGCTGGCTTTCATGGACGAACACATTTACCCCAACGAAGCGAGGTTCTTCGAAGAGATCGCTGAAAACCGCGCCAAGGGCAACGCCTGGGTGCCCACCAAGATCGTGGAGGAACTCAAGCCCAAAGCCCAGGCCGCCGGTCTGTGGAACCTGTTCCTGCCCAAGTCCACACGCGCACCACAAGGCCTGTCGAACCTGGAATACGCACCGCTGTGCGAAATCATGGGCCGTGTGCCCTTTGCTGCAGAAATCTTCAACTGCTCGGCACCTGACACCGGCAACATGGAAACGCTGGAGCGCTACGCCAGTGAAGCGTTGAAGGACCAATGGCTCGAGCCTTTGCTCAAGGGCGAGATCCGCTCCGCATTCCTGATGACCGAACCCGATGTGGCCTCATCGGATGCCACCAACATCGAGTGCGAAATTCGCCGCGATGGCAACGACTACGTCATCAACGGCCGCAAGTGGTGGTCGTCCGGCGCCGGTGACCCACGCTGCGCCGTGTACATCGTCATGGGCAAGACCAACCCCGATGCGGGCCGTCACGAGCAGCAATCGATGATCGTGGTGCCCGCCAACGCGCCCGGCGTGACCGTGGTGCGTGCCCTGTCGGTGTTCGGCTACGACGATGCCCCGCACGGCCACATGGAAGTCGTGCTCAAGAATGTGCGTGTGCCGGCCGAGAACATCTTGCTCGGTGAAGGCCGTGGCTTTGAAATCGCCCAAGGCCGCCTGGGCCCTGGACGCATCCACCACTGCATGCGCAGCATCGGCATTGCCGAGCGCGCACTGGAGCTGATGTGCAAACGCCTGAACAGCCGCGTGGCCTTTGGCCGCGAGGTGGCCCGTCAAACCGTCTGGCAAGAACGCATTGCCGAAGCCCGCTGCATGATTGAGCAGGCGCGTCTGCTCACGCTCAAGGCCGCTTACATGATGGACACCGTGGGCAACAAAGTCGCCAAGGCCGAGATCGCCATGATCAAGATCGTGGCGCCCAACATGGCCTGCCAGATCATCGACTGGGCCATTCAGGCCCACGGCGGTGGCGGCGTGTCGCAAGACTTCCCGCTGGCTTATGCCTACGCTCACCAGCGCACGCTGCGCCTGGCAGACGGTCCGGACGAGGTGCACCGCAACTCGCTGGCCAAGCTGGAACTGGCCAAGCACCTGCTCATGCCCGGTGAAGTGGACATGCCCATCACACGCGGCAGCTGAAGCGCCCTGCGCTTGCCATCAACGGCCTGTTCCACTCAAGGGTGGCAGGCCGTTTTTTGCGATCATCACCTCTTTGACTCAGACGGAAAGTAAGCCCCATGATCGATCTCTACACTTGGCCCACGCCCAATGGCCACAAAATCCACATCATGCTCGAGGAATGCGGCCTGCCCTACAAGGTCCACCCGATCAACATCGGCACGGGCGACCAGTTCAAGCCTGAATTTCTCAAAATCAGCCCCAACAACAAGATCCCCGCCCTGGTGGACTCTGACGGCCCTGACGGCCAGCCGATCGCCTTGTTCGAGTCGGGTGCCATCTTGCTGTACCTGGCGGGCAAGACCGGCAAGTTCTTGCCGCAAAGTGACCGCGCCAAATACGATGTGCTGCAATGGCTCATGTTCCAGATGGGTGGCGTGGGCCCCATGCTGGGTCAGGCCCACCACTTCCGGATCTATGCGCCCGAGAAAATCGAATACGGCATCAACCGTTACACCAACGAAGCCAAACGCTTGTACGGCGTGATGGACAAACAGCTTCAGTCCCACCAGTGGATCGCGGGCGACGAGTACTCGGTGGCCGACATGGCCATCTTCCCCTGGCTGCGCAGCTGGCAAAACCAGGGCATCGACTGGGCCGACTACCCGCATCTGAAGGCCTGGTTTGACCGCATCGCCGAGCGCCCTGCGGTGCAAAAAGCCGTGCAGGTTCTGGCCGATGCCCGCAAGCCCCTGCTGGACGCCAAGGCCAAAAAGGCCCTGTTTGGTGCTGCGCAGTACAAAAAACGCTGAAGATTTTTGCCAGCTGAGGCCAGAATGGGCCATTTGCTGGTTAGAATAACGGCAGTCGGAGCGTAGCGCAGCCTGGTAGCGCATCTGCTTTGGGAGCAGAGGGTCGCGAGTTCGAATCCCGCCGCTCCGACCATTCATCAAGACCCGCGAGGGCACTGAACATCAAAGGCCCGTCAGGGCCTTTTTTGTTTTTGCAACTGTCCGTAGCTCAGTTGGATAGAGCAACAGCCTTCTAAGCTGTGGGTCACAGGTTCGATTCCTGTCGGACAGGCCAAATCCTTTCCCCCAACACCTCGCACCACAGGCGCCCAAAGATGCGCTTTTTTGCATCTGCCAAGACGATGCTCGGGAATACACCTAGGCTTGATGGTGTCTCTTGTGCAACATCGTCCATCCAGCCCCTGCTTTCCTCCGCTATGCTTTGAATCAGCGCGCCAGAAGAATGCTGGCGCTCCCCATGAAAAGCATGACCTGGAGACCTTCATGACCCACTCGACATCCCGCCGCCAAATGCTCAGCCAGGGCGCCGCCCTCGTGGGCGCGGCCTCCACCGGCTTGCTGCTGCCCCAAAGCGTGTTGGCCCAATCCGGCAAGATCCGCGTGGGCTTCATGTTGCCCTACACCGGTACCTACGCCCAACTGGGCGTGGCCATCGAAAACGGCGTGCGCATGGCCATCAACGAACAAGGCGGCAAGCTCGGCGGCCGAGAGATCGAATGGTTCAAGGTCGATGACGAATCCGAGCCATCCAAGGGTATCGAGAACGCCAACAAGCTGGTGCAGCGCGACAAGGTCGATGTGATCATCGGCACCGTGCACTCGGGCGTGCAAATGGGCATCCACAAAGTGGCCCGCGACAGCGGTGTGCTCAGCCTGATTCCCAACGCCGGTGTGCACGCGGCCACCCGCGCCCTGTGCGCCCCCAACGTGTTCCGCACCAGCTTCACCAACAGCCAGCCCACCATGGCGCTGGGCGAAGCCATGGTCAAACGCGGCCACAAGAAGGCCGTCTGGATCACCCACAAATACGCCGCGGGCGACGAAGCCTTTGAGGGCTTCCGTGACAGCTACACCAAAGCCGGTGGCACCATCGTCAAGGAACTGGGCCTGCCCTTCCCCAACGTTGAGTTCCAGGCCCTGCTGACCGAAATTGCCGCGCTCAAGCCCGACGCTGTGGCCTGCTTCTTTGCCGGTGGTGCTGCCGCCAAATTCATGAAGGACTTCGCTGCTGCGGGCCTCAAGGGCAAGATCGCTTTGTATGGTTCAGGCTTCCTGACCGAAGGCGTGATCGAGGCCGCAGGTCCTGCAGCCGAAGGCGTGCTGACCACCCTGCACTATGCCGACGGCCTGGACACCAAGCGCAACAAAGACTTCCGACTGGCCTACGCCAAGACCTTCAAGATGCAGCCCGATGTGTACGCCGTGCAAGGCTACGACACCGGCTTGCTGCTGATCCAGGGTGCCAACGCCGTCAAAGGCGATTTGAGCCAGAAACCCGCCCTGTACAAAGCCATGGAAGGCGCTGTGATCGACAGCCCGCGCGGCAAGTGGACCATGAGCAAAGCCCACAACCCGGTGCAGGACATGTACCTGCGCGAAGTGGTCAAGGGCGAAAACAAGGTGCTGGGCATCGCTGCCAAGGCCCTGTCCGACTCGGGCGCTGGCTGCCGCCTGTAAGCCACAGGCAGGCGGCACGGGCTTTCTGTTTCCCGGGTCAGCGCATGGCGCCCCCGGGCAACAGAGCCTGATCCCAGCGCACATCAAATCGCCTGTTCATCCTTGGGGGCTTTGCCGTCCCCGAACAGCGTGCGCGTGAAGCGGCGCAGCCACTGGTGCCCCGGATCGCGGTGCAGCCGGCTGTGCCAGAACTGGTGAATGGCACTCTCATCCACGTCCATCGGCAAATCCCGTTTGACTAGGTCAAAGGGCACCAGGGTGCGGTCTGCAAACCGCTCAGGCACTGTGGCCAGCAAGTCCGAGTGGCTCAGCACATCGCCCAAGGCCACGTAGTGCGGAACCGTGAGTCGAAACCGACGACGCAAGCCTTTTTGTTCCAGCGCAACGTCCACCCTGCCGTGGCCTGTGCCTGAGGCCAGGATGCGCACATGCTCGGCCTCGGTGAATGCGCTCAGGTTCAACTTGTTTTTACCCGCCAGCGGATGTGCCTGGCGCATCAAACAAATGTATTTTTGTTTGAACAGCGCTTGCTGAAAAAAACCCGCCTGCAGTTGCGGCAACAAGCCCATGGCCAAATCGATCCGGCCTGCGGCCATGTCGTCTTTCAAGGAGGCCTGGGTCACGCTGACCACCTGCAAAGTCACCCCCGGTGCCGCGCGTGCCAGCGCATCGATCAGCACGGGCAAGAAATACATCTCCCCCACATCGGTCATGGCGATGGTGAAGCGGCGCGTGCTGCTGGCCGGATCGAAGGCCGCACGCACATTCAGCGCTTGTTGCAAACCGTCCAAGGCCACGGCCACAGGTTCGGCCAGTTGCAAGGCATAGGGCGTGGGCTCCATGCCGCCTTGGGTACGCAAAAACAGCTCATCGCCCAGGCGCAGTCGCAAACGCCCCAGCGCGCTGCTGACGGCGGGCTGGCTCATGCCCAGCACGTCTGCCACGGCAGACACGCGCTTTTGCAGCAGCAAGTGGTGAAACACCACCAGCAAATTCAGGTCCAGTTCCGAGACATCCACGTTATTTGATTTTCAAATTTTATTTATACAAAAAATCCGATTTACTTAATTATTGGGTTTGCGCATGATGCACGTCAAGTTTGCACAAGGAGACGCAATGCAAGAACACCCCATCCACTGGGAAACGGACGGCACCAGCCGGGTTCCGTTTGCCGTGTACACCAACGCAGACAGCCACAAAAAAGAGCTGGAGCGCTTCTTCTACAAGAAGCACTGGAGCTATGTGGGCCTGGAAGCCGAGATCCCCCATCCGGGCGACTTCAAGCGCACCGTGATCGGTGAGCGGTCCGTCATCCTGACCCGCAGCCAAGACGGTCAAATCCACGTCGTCGAAAACGTCTGCGCACACCGGGGCATGGCGTTTTGCCGCGAGCGGCATGGCAACAAAAAAGAATTGGTCTGCCCCTACCACCAATGGAGCTACGCGCTGGATGGCAAGCTGCAGGGCGTGCCCTTCAGGCGCGGTGTGCGCCAGGACGGCAAGGTCAACGGCGGCATGCCCGCCGACTTTGACCCCAAAGACCACGGACTCAAACAACTCAAAGTGGCCACGCGCGGGGGCGTGGTGTTCGCGTCGTTTGACCATGACGTGGAATCGCTGGAAGACTTCATGGGTCCGACCATCCTCCAATACTTTGACCGCCTGTTCAACGGTCGCAAGCTCACGATCCTGGGCTACAACCGCCAGCGCATTCCGGGCAACTGGAAGCTGATGCAGGAAAACATCAAAGACCCCTACCACCCCGGCCTGCTGCACACCTGGTTTGTGACCTTTGGGCTTTGGCGTGCCGACAACAAGTCCGAGCTGCGCATGGACGCGCACCACCGCCACGCGGCCATGATTTCCACACGTGGCACAGCGGGCCAGGCCACGGGCGACAAAGCCCAGGTGACCCAGGTCAGCAGCTTCAAGGAAAGCATGCAGCTCAACGATCCGAGCTTTCTGGACATCGTGCCCGAGCCCTGGTGGCAACTGGGTGAACAGATGCCCACGGCGGTGATGATGACGCTGTTCCCCAGCGTGATCTTTCAGCAACAGGTCAACAGCGTGTCCACACGCCACATCCAGCCCGATGGGCATGGCGCGTTCGACTTTGTCTGGACGCACTTCGGCTTTGAAGACGACACCCCCGAGATGACCGAGCGCCGCTTGCGCCAGGCCAACCTGTTTGGCCCGGCGGGCTTCGTGTCGGCCGACGACGGCGAAGTGATCGAGTTCTCGCAGCAGGCGTTTGAGGCCAAACCCGAGCACCGCATGCTGGTGGAACTGGGCGGACGCGATGTGGGCGAGACCGACCACATGGTGACCGAAACCCTGATCAGGGGCATGTACGAATACTGGCGCAAAGTGATGGAGGATTGATGATGGCGAAACCCTTGATAGACCTGCAAACCTGGTTCGACATCCAGCAACTTTATGCCGATTACGCCGGCGCCGTGGACAGCGGCCAATGGGACCTGTGGCCCGAATTTTTCACCGAGCAGTGCGTGTACAAGCTGCAGCCTCGTGAAAACTTTGAACGTGGCTTTCCACTGTGCACGCTCTCGTTCACCAGCAAAGGCATGCTCAAAGACCGCGTGTACGGCATCCAAGAGACGCTGTACCACGACCCCTATTACCAGCGGCATGTGGTGGGCGCGCCGATCGTGCGACGCGTTGCAGACGGTCGCATCCACGCCGAAGCCAACTACGCCGTGTTTCGCACCAAGCTCGACAAGGAAAGCACGGTCTTCAATGTGGGCCGCTACATCGACACCATCGTGCAAACCCCTGAAGGCTTCAAGTTCGCTGAACGCATCTGCGTGTACGACAGCGAGATGATTCCCAACTCCATCATCTACCCCATCTGATCATGACCCACTGGATTGACGTGGCCGCCGAGGCCGATTTGTTTGAAGGCGCAGGCATCGCCGTGACCCCCGAAGGGCAGGACATTGCCCTCTTCAAACTCGAAGATGGCGGCGTTCATGCCATCAACAACCTGTGCAGCCATGGCAACGCCAAACTCTGCGATGGCTTTGTCGAAGGCCACACGGTGGAGTGCCCCTTTCACCAGGCCCTCTTTGATGTGCGCGATGGCACCGTGAGTTGTGGCCCGGCCACCGAGCCGGTCAAATCTTGGCCCGTCAAGATTGAAAACGGCAGGGTGCTTCTGAAACTCGAGTGACACCAGGGCAGCCGTTAAACTCCAGCACGGCGGACCTGTTCCGCCGTTTTTTTCAAGCACTTTTGCTCGGCTTTCCCTTTGGGGCACGGACCTGATGGACCTCGTCAATTTCTCAATCCAGCTGCTCAACAGCGTCCAGTACGGCCTGCTGCTCTTCATGCTGGCCGCTGGCCTCACGCTGATCTTCGGCATCATGGGCGTGGTCAACCTCGCGCATGGCAGCTTTTACATGCTGGGCGCTTTTCTGGCCTGGTCCCTGTCAGGCATGCTGGGCAGCTTCACGCTGGCCATCGTCGTGGGCACGGTGCTGTCGGTGGTCTTTGGCTTGCTGCTGGAGAAACTGCTGTTCAAACACTTCTACCACCGCGACCACCTGGACCAGGTGCTGCTGACCTTTGGTCTGATCTATGTGTTTGAAGAGCTGCGCTCCATGCTCTGGGGCGACGATGTGCACGGTGTGCAAATCCCCGAAGCGCTGTCGGCTTCCATCGCGTTGACCGACACGCTGTCTTATCCGGTGTACCGCCTGTTCATGTCGGGCGTGTGCCTGCTGCTGGCTTTGGGCCTGTACCTCTTGATCTCCAAAACCCGCCTGGGCATGAAGATCCGCGCAGGTGCCTTCAACCACGAGATGACCGAAGCCCTGGGTGTGAACATCGGCCTGATCCACGCGGTGGTGTTCGCGCTGGGTGTGGGTTTGGCGTCCATTGCGGGCATGATCGCCGCGCCCATTTCCAGCGTCTACCCCAATATGGGCTCGCAGGTGCTGATCATGTGCTTTGTGGTGGTGGTCATTGGTGGCATCGGCTCGGTGCGCGGCGCCCTGATCGCGGCGCTGCTGGTGGGCCTGGTGGACACCTTTGGCAAAGTCCTGCTGCCCCAGGTGTCGGGCATGCTGGTGTATGTGCTCATGGCCGCGGTGCTTTTGTACAAGCCCGAAGGCCTTTTCAAACAGTGAGACCGTCATGAGCGCACCCCAAACCCATCTGGAAATCCTGCCGCGCAGCGTGCAGCTGCTGCTCGTGCTGGGCCTGGCGGCCCTGATCGCCTTCCCCTTTGTGGGCACGAACTTCTACATCGACATGGTCAACCGCATGATGATCCTGGCCATCTTCGCGATGAGCCTGGACCTCTTGCAAGGCGTGACCGGCCTGGTCTCGCTGGGCCACGCGGCCTACTTCGGCATTGCCGGTTATGCCCTGGCTTTTTTAACGCCCGAAGGCGCACCCGTGAGCCTGTACACCAGCTTGCCGCTGGCCGTGGGGGGCTCGGCGCTGGCGGCGCTCATCATCGGTTTTCTGGTGGTGCGCACGCAGGGCATCTACTTCATCATGGTCACCATGGCGTTTGCGCAAATGGTGTTCTTCCTGTTTTTTGACAACAAGGTGCTCGGCGGCTCGGATGGTTTGTTCCTCAACTTCAAACCCGATGCCGTGCTGATCGACCTGGAAAACAAACAGGTGTTTTACTTCTTCACCCTCGCCTGCCTGGTGGGGGTGTACGCCTTCTTGCGCCGCCTGCTGTGGAGCCCTTTTGGCCGTGCGCTGTCGGGCATCCGCGTGAACGAGCACCGCATGCGGGCCTTGGGCTTTGGCACGTTCAGCCACAAGCTGGCCGCCTTCACGCTGGCCGGCGCTTTGGCCGGTTTGGCGGGTTACCTGTGGGCTGCGCAAAGCGGCTTTGTGAACCCCGAACTCATGGGCTTTCACATGAGCGCCCACGCCATCATGATGGTCATCCTGGGTGGCATGGGCAATTTCGCGGGAGCCATCATCGGGGCCTTCAGTTTTGAAATGCTGCTGCACGTCTTCAAGGACCTGCCTGCCGTGGGCAACTTTGAAACCGGCAAACACTGGCAGATGTGGATGGGCCTGTTCATCGTGGCCCTGATCGTGTTCGCGCCCAAAGGCATCCTGGGGCTCATCACCCGCGTCTTTGCCCGCCAGGAGCGCCGCCATGACTGAACGCCAAACCCTGCTGTCGGCCCGCCAGCTGACCAAGCGCTTTGGCGGCCTGGCCGCCGTCAACAACGTCAACGTCGATTTGTGGCTGGGCCACATCCATGCCGTGATCGGCCCCAACGGCGCGGGCAAGTCCACGCTGACCAATTTGCTCTCGGGCGATTTGCCGCCCACCAGCGGCACCATCACGCTGGACGGCCACGACATCACCGGCTGGACACCCGAGAAAATCTCGCGTCACCGCCTGGGCCGCAGCTACCAAAAGACCAACATCTTCCGCACCTTCAGCGTCTGGGACAACGTGCGCCTGGCCGCGCAGTCGCGTGTGCAGCCCTCGCCGTTCAACCCGCTGGCTTGGGTGCGCCAGGCCAGCCACATGCAGGCGGTGAACGAACGCGCCGAACGCGCCATCGAGCTGGCCGGTTTGCAGAACCGCCGCCAAACGATTGCCGGTGCGGCCAGCCACGGCGAGCAACGCCAGCTGGAAATTGCCATGACGCTGGCCACCGAGCCGGTCGTGCTGCTGCTGGACGAACCCCTGGCCGGCATGGGCGTGGCCGAAGCCGAAAGCATGGTGCAGCTCTTGCTGCGCCTGAAAAAAGACCACGCCATGATGCTGGTCGAGCACGACATCGACGCGATCTTCACCTTGGCCGACCACCTGACGGTGATGGTCAATGGCCAGGTGATCGCCAGCGACACACCCGCCGTGGTGCGCGCCGACAACGGTGTGCGGGCCGCCTACTTGGGTGAAGAAGTGGGCGAGGAACACTGAAATGAGCGAACTCCTGATCAACGCCCAAGGCCTGAACACCTACTACGGCGCCAGCCACATCCTGCGCGGCATCGACTTTCAGGTGGCCCGTGGCGAAACCATTGGCCTCATGGGCCGCAACGGCATGGGCAAAAGCACCCTGCTCAAATCCATCATGGGCATCGTGCCGCCGCAAAGCGGCACCGTGCAGATCAAAGGCCAGACCATGAACGGCCGCCCCACCTTTGAAGTGGCGCAAATGGGCATTGCCTACGTGCCCGAAGGCCGGGGCATCTTCGGCAACCTGAGCGTGGTCGAAAACCTCAAGATGGCCGCCCGCCCAGGCACCCAGGGTCAGCGCGACTGGACCTATGAACGCGTGCTGGAAACCTTCCCCCGATTGCAAGAGCGCCTGAACCACGGCGGCCAGCAGCTCTCGGGCGGCGAGCAGCAGATGCTCACCATCGGCAGGGCACTCATGACCAACCCCGATGTGCTGATCCTCGACGAAGCGACCGAGGGCCTGGCCCCGTTGATCGCCCGCGAGATCTGGCGCATCTGCAGCCTCATCAAGGACAGCGACATCAGCGCCATCATCGTGGACAAGAACTGGAAACACGTCACCCAGATCACCGACCGCAATGTGATTTTGGTCAAAGGCCAGGTGGTGTTTGAAGGCTCCTCGCAAGCCCTGCACGACGACCCCAGCGTGCTGGAGCAGCACCTGGGCGTTTGATAAGCACCGCATCGCCCACAGGGTGGGCTCCTGCATTTCCCCTGTAGGAGCGCACCCCGTGTGCGATGGGCGTGGAACACGCCCTCCACCCAAACAACAAGGGTCTTCACCAGCGTGCAAACAGGCTGCCTGATGCCAGAATGGATGCTTTGCTTTTCAAATTCAGCACAGCATGTTTCGCAACGCAGTCATCACCGGCGCATGTGGCGGTCTGGGTCAGGCCCTGGCCCGTCAACTGATCAAGCAAGGCGCCCACGTGGCGCTGATCGGCATGAACACCGACACCTTGCAAGCGCTGGCGGCGCTGGCTCCCGAACATTGCCGCCTCTACACCCCTGACGTATCGGACGCCGCCGCCATGCAGGCCGTGGCCAAGGACTGGCTGCAGGTGGGCACGCCCGATCTGGTGATCGCCAACGCGGGCGTGGCCGGTGGCTTTGACACCGCCGAGGCGTCTGACCTGCCCGTGATGCGCCGCATGCTCGAGATCAACCTGCTGGGCGTGGCCACCACCTTTCAGCCTTTTCTGGCCGCCATGCAAGCGCGTGGCCAGCGCGGCGCTCTGGTCGGCGTGGCCAGTGTGGCGGGCTGGCGCGGCATGCCCGGCAACGGCGCGTATTGCGCCAGCAAGGCGGGGCTCATCGCGTATTTGCAAAGCCTGCGCGCCGAGCTGCGCCCCACGCCGCTGACGGTGCACACCATCAGCCCCGGTTATTTGCGCACCGCCCTCACGGCGGGCAACACCTTTGCCATGCCCGGCCTGCTGGAGCCCGACGCCGCTGCACACGCACTGCTGCAAGGCGTGGCGCAAGGCCGCGAACACATCGTTTTGCCTCGGCGCATCGGCTGGCTGTCGCAAGCCTTGTCGCTGCTGCCCGCCCCATGGCATGACCACATCCTGCTGGGCCAGCCGCGCAAGCCGCGTGCAGGCCAGGCGGGTGCCACCCCCATTCCGGGGCTGAACTCTCCATCGCACAAACCATGAGCCCTGCCATGACCGCGACACACGAACAAATCGCCTTGATTGGCGCCGGCCCCTCGGGCTTGTCGGCCGCACGGGCCCTCAGCCAACATGGCGTGGCCTTTCAGGGCTTCGAGCTGCACACCGATGTGGGTGGCCTGTGGAACATCGGCAACAGCCGTTCCACGGTTTATGAATCGGCGCACCTGATCTCCAGCAAGCACATGACGGAGTTCAAGGAATTTCCCATGCCCAAAGGCACGGCCGACTACCCCAGCCACCGCGAACTGCTGGACTACTTTCAGGCCTATGCCACGCACTTCGACCTGAAACGCCATTTCCGTTTCGGAGTGCGTGTGGTGCGCGTCGAGCCGATCAGCCAGGCGGCCGACACCCGCTGGCGCGTGACCCTCGACCCGGGCAACGGTCAGCTCGAAAGCGCCGAATACAAAGGTGTGGTGATCGCCAACGGCATCCTGGCCGAGCCCAATATGCCGCAGTGGCCCGGCCAGTTCAGTGGACAGCTGATGCACACCTCGGCCTACAAAAAGGCCGAGCAGTTCAAGGGCCAGCGGGTGCTGATCGTGGGCGCGGGCAACTCCGGCTGCGACATCGCGGTGGACGCCGTGCACCACGCCCAAAGCGTGGACATCTCGGTGCGCCGGGGCTACTACTTCGTGCCCAAATACGTGTTCGGAAAACCCGCGGACACCGTGGGCGGCAAGATCAAATTGCCGCGCTGGCTCAAGCAAAAAGTGGACACCACTTTGCTCCAATGGTTCACGGGCGACCCGACGCGCTTTGGCTTTCCCAAGCCGGACTACAAGATGTACGAGTCCCACCCGATCGTGAATTCGCTCATCCTGCACCACATCGGCCATGGCGATGTGAAGGTGCGCCCCGACATCGTCCGCATGGACGGCCACACCGTGCACTTCAAGGATGGCAGCCAAGCCGACTACGACCTGGTCATGGCCGCCACCGGCTACAAACTGCACTACCCCTTCATCGACAACCGCCTGCTCAACTGGCAGGGCATGGCGCCGCAGCTGTACCTGAACATCTTCGCGCCGCGCTTTGAACGCCTGGCCGTGCTGGGCATGGTCGAAGCCGCCGGCCTGGGCTGGGAAGGCCGCGCCGAGCAAGCCGAGGTGGTGGCCCGCTACTTCAAAGGCCTTGAGCTGGGCACGCCGCAGGCCAGTGCATTCAAGCAAGCTTGCCAAGGCCCCTCGCCCGACCTGTCGGGGGGCTACAACTACCTTCAGCTTGAACGCATGTCCTGCTATGTGAACAAAGAGGTCTACCGCCGCACCATGCGCGAGACCGCCGCCAACCTGGGCTGATGCCCACCACGAAAGCCCGCCATGCTGCCTGTTGACGAGATACGCCTGAATTTCAACCCCGCTTCGCTGGCCGTGCTCAATGCCGTGCTCGGCTTTTTGATGTTTGGCATCGCGCTCGACACCCGCGTGGAAGACTTCCGCCGCCTGCTGCGCATGCCGGTGGCGTTTGCCGCAGGCATTGCGGCGCAGTTTCTGGTCTTGCCGGCCATCACCTTTGCATTGACGCTGGTGCTGCAGCCCGCCCCCAGCATCGCGCTGGGCATGATCCTGGTGGCTTGCTGCCCGCCGGGCAATGTGAGCAACATCCTCACCCACCGCGCGGGCGGCAACGTGGCGCTCAGCGTGTCCATGACCGCCGTGTCCAACGCCATCTCGGTGGTGGCCATGCCGCTGAACTTTGCGTTCTGGGGCGGCATCCACCCCACAGCCTCCCAGCTGCTGACCCGCATCGCACTCGACCCGGTGCAGATGTTCGTTCACATCCTCTTGATCATCGGCCTGCCCTTTGTGCTGGGCCTGGCCTGCGTGCAGCGTTTTCCGGTCTGGACCGAGCGCTTCAAAAAACCGCTGCGCATCCTCAGCTTTGTGGCCCTGATCGGTTTCATCGTGGGCGCCATTGCGGGCAACTGGCGCTACTTTCTGGACTATGTCGGCCTGGTGCTGCTGGCCGTGGTGCTGCACGATGCGCTGGCCTTTGGCACCGGCTGGTCGATTGCCCGCCTGGCCCGCCTGAGTGACTACGACTGCCGTGCCGTGTCCATCGAAGTGGGCATCCGCAACGCAGGCCTGGGGCTGGTGCTGATCTTCGGCTTCTTCAATGGTCTGGGCGGCATGGCCGTGGTGGCCGGCGTGTGGGGCTTTTGGGACATCATCGCGGGCTTGCTGCTGGCCGGTTGGTGGGCACGCCAACCTTTGACGAGCGGTGGCCCTGCCGCTGGCCAAGTTTGAACGCCCCACAGGCTAGCCGGGTCCTGATCACCGGCGCCTCGGGCTTTTTGGGCCAAGGCCTGGTGCGCGCTTTGGCTACACACGGCAGCTGCCAGGCTGTGATCGCCGTCGACGTGCGCGAAGTGCCGCCAGCGCAGCGCCTGCCCGGCATCACCTACATCACCCAAGACGTGCGCGACCCGGCGCTGGCGAGCACCCTGGCCGAGCACCAAGTCGACACCGTGGTGCACCTGGCCTCCATCGTCACACCCGGCAAAGATTCCAACCGCGCGTTTGAATATTCGGTCGATGTGGGCGGCACGCACAATGTGCTGCAAGCCTGCGTGCAGCAAGGCGTGTCGCACATCGTGGTGTCTTCCAGCGGCGCGGCCTACGGTTACCACGCCGACAACCCCGACTGGCTCACCGAAGACATGCCCCTGCGCGGCAACGAGAGCTTTGCCTATTCGCACCACAAGCGCCTGGTCGAAGAGATGCTGGCGCAATACCGACAAAGCCACCCCGCGTTGCAGCAAACCGTGCTGCGCATCGGCACCATCCTGGGCGAGCGGGTCGACAACCAGATCACCGCCCTGTTTGAAAAACCCCGCCTCTTGGCCATTGCGGGCAGCGACAGCCCCTTTGTGTTCATCTGGGACGAAGACGTCACCGGCGCCACCCTTCATGCGCTGAGTGGCCAAGCGCCCAGCGGCTGCTACAACCTGGCCGGTGACGGGGCCCTGACGATCTTCGAGATCGCCCAGCGGCTGAACAAGCGCACCCGCGTCTTGCCGGCATGGTTGCTGCAAGCGGCCTTGTTCATCGGCCATCATCTCGGCATCAGCCGCTACGGGCCAGAGCAGCTCGACTTTTTGCGCTACCGGCCAGTGCTGCTCAACACCGCACTCAAGACCCGCTTTGGCTACACGCCCGCCAAGACCAGCGCACAAGCCTTCGATGCCCTGATCGCAGCCCGGTCACAAAGCGACAAACCCCTGCGCGCAGACCGCTGAGCACTTCGCCAGAGATCGCTTCAAGCCATCATTCACAGCAAAGGCCGCAATTCACGCGCCGCGTCCAGCAGCAAAGGCAACCACTTGCGTTGCACCGCAGCGTCCGACAACTGCTCAGGGGTGCCCACCACATTCAGCGCGGCCAGTGTGCGGCCTTGCATGTTGCGCAGAGGCACGGCCAGGGCGTGGATGCCCAGCTCGTGGGCATCGCGTGACAGGGCGTGGTCTTGCGTGCGGACCTGGTCGATGATCTTTTTGAAAGCCGCCATGCCCACTTCGGTCTGCGGTGTGATGCGGGCCAGGCTGCGGCCCTTGAGCCAGGCGCTCAAATCGGCCTTGGGTAAATTGGCCAGCAGCACCTGCCCGGTGGAGGTGGCGTGCGCAGGCAAGCGCGCCCCCAGATGCAAGCCATAGGCCAGATGGCGAACAGGCTCGGCCACACCCGCGCTGCGCGCGACGATCACGCATTCGTCACCGTCCAGCACCACCGCCGAAAACGAGGCCTGCGTTTGCAAAGCCAGCCGGTTGAGCGTGGGCTGCAAGGCGCGCGGCAAGCGCGAAGTGGCCATGTAGCTGCCCGCAAAACGCAACACACGGGCCGACAACCAATAGTGGCTGCCATCGGTTTCCAGATAACCCAGCTCGGCCAGCGTGAGCAAATGCCGCCGCGCTGCCGCCCGCGTGATGCCCGTGCGCTGGGCGGCCAAGGTGGCGTTCAGGCGCTGGCGTTCGGTGTCAAAGGCTTCCAGCACGGACAGGCCTTTGGCCAGGCCCTCGATGTAATCTGCTTTGGCAATGGTCATGTTCAGAATATTTGAGCCACATCAATTTGCGCGATATTCGCACAATAATGCCAATCATCGCACAAAGTCTGAACCCAAAGGATGCCAGATGGCCAGGCATTGCCTAAGCTTGCGTTCATTGCTTTGAGACACCTGAACGGAGACACCCCCATGAGCACCACACGCACCCAAGTCGCCATCGTCGGCGCAGGCCCTTCGGGCTTGTTGCTGGGCCAATTGCTTTACAAAGCTGGCATCGACGCCATCATCGTGGAACGCCAAACCGGCGACTACGTGCTCTCGCGCATCCGCGCTGGCGTGCTAGAGCAAGTATGCATTGACCTGCTCGACGAAGCCGGTGTGGGCCAACGCATGCACGCCGAAGGCCTGATCCACGGCGGCTTTGATTTGTTGTTCAAAGGCGCACGCCACCGCATCGACATGAACAAGCTCACCGGTGGCAAAAACGTGATGGTTTATGGCCAAACCGAAGTTACCCGCGACCTGATGGACGCACGCCAGGCGGCCGGTCTGCCCACGGTGTACGAAGCAGGCAACGTGCAGGTGCACGACTTCGACAGCCAAAAGCCCCGCGTCACCTACGAGAAAAACGGCCAACTGCACACCATCGAATGCGACTTCATCGCCGGTTGCGATGGCTTTCACGGCGTGTGCCGCGCCAGCGCTCCCAAGAGCGCCATCAAGGAATTCGAGAAGGTCTACCCCTTCGGCTGGCTGGGCGTGCTGTCAGACACCCCACCCGTGCACCACGAACTGATTTACGCCAACAGCCCACGCGGCTTTGCCCTGTGCTCACAGCGCAGCGAAACCCGAAGCCGCTACTACCTGCAAGTACCGCTGACCGACAAGGTCGAGCAATGGTCGGACGAAGCTTTCTGGGCCGAACTGCGCAACCGACTTGACCCTGAAGCGCGCGAACACTTGGTCACCGGCCCCAGCATCGAAAAAAGCATCGCCCCGCTGCGCAGCTTTGTGACCGAGCCCATGCGCTTTGGTCGCATGTTCCTGGCCGGTGACGCGGCCCACATCGTGCCGCCCACTGGTGCCAAGGGCCTGAACCTGGCCGCCACCGATGTGAAGTACCTGTCCAACGCCATCATCGAGTTCTACCAGGACAAGACCGAAGCGGGCATCGACACCTACTCCGAGCGCTGCCTGCGCCGCATCTGGCGCGCCGAGCGCTTCAGCTGGTGGTTCACCAGCTTGATGCACAACTTCCCGGAAAACGGCGAGATCGGCCAGAAATTCCAGGACGCCGAACTCGACTACCTGATCCACAGCGAATCGGGCTCGCGCACCATTGCCGAGAACTATGTGGGCTTGCCGCTGGACTTTGGCGACTGAGCCGCCTGGCCGCCAACGGCACTGGATCGCCGCGCTCCGCTTGCGATGACTGAACAGCGTTGGGACGACATCCTCGCACAAAATAGTGAGCCCGTTTGGGCTATGCGACTTAGAACCAGCCACCTCAACAGTGCAGGCCGCAGCTCATGCAAACACCTCGGTATCAACTTCACTGTTGGCCTGCGCGTTGTAGCGGTCGCCCGCCACCGTGTTCTGGTTGATGAGCGCTTCCAGGCGCTTCATCAAACCGGCATCAAGTTGCACATCCACCGCTGCCAAATCGTCCAACAAGTGGTCAACCGACGTGGTGCCGGGGATCGGGATGATGTCTTCGCCCTTGTGCAAGAGCCAAGCCAACGCAAGCTGTGAAGGGCTGCACCCGGCCTCTTGTGCCAAGGCGTTGTAGACGGGCAAGAGCTTCAGATTGGCCGCGTAGTTGTCGGGGGCAAAGCGCGGCATGGTGCGGCGGATGTCTTTGGCGTCGAAGCCCGCGATATCCAACGGGCCGCACAAAAAACCTCGCGCCACCGGACTGAACGCCACAAAGGCCACACCCAGTTCGCGGCAAGCTTGCAGCACGGCGATCTCGGGGTTGCGCGTCCACAGCGAGTATTCGGTTTGCACGGCCGCAATCGGATGCACGGCATGGGCCTTGCGCAGTGTGCTGGCCGACACTTCGGACAGGCCAATCGTTTGGATCTTGCCCTGGCGCACCAGGTCGCTCAAAGCGCCCACGCTGTCCTCGATCGGCACTTGCTTGTCCCAGCGGTGCAGGTAATACAGGTCGATCACATCGGTCTGCAAGCGGCGCAGCGCGTCTTCGCAGGTTTTCCTGATCGTCTCGGGGCGGCCGTCGATCACACGCACCTTGGTGCCATCGCCCTTGTCCACGCCCTGCATGCCGCATTTGCTGGCCAGGGTGAATTTCTGGCGGTGCGGTTTCAGGACTTTGCCCACCAAGGTTTCATTGGCACCAAAGCCGTACAAGGCGGCGGTGTCGAAAAAATCCACGCCCTGGTCGAGCGCGGCGAGCAAGACCCGCTCGCCTTGTTCAGCAGAGACAGGTGCGCCATAAGCGTGGCTGAGGTTCATGCAGCCCAGGCCAATGGCGCTGACGTTGAAGGGGCCTAATTTGCGGTGTTTCATGCGCCAATCTTAGTGGCAAATGGCCGGGCAGCCCTGCACGCCCGAGGCAGGCGCAGCCCCTGTGCGCACCCAGATGTTCGATAATCGCACGCACACCTTGGAGCCTGCCTTGCCCCCCAACGATCCCACTGCACTCGATGCCCGCGACTGGATTGCCGGTCTGGAAAAAGGCCTGTCCATCATCGAAGCCTTTGACGCGGCCCACACCCGCCTGACCGCGACCGAAGCCGGTCTGCGCTGCAACATGACGCGCACAGCCGCAAGGCGTTACCTGAAAACACTGGCGCACCTGGGCTATGTGGGCACCGACGGCAAGCTCTTTTGGTTGATGCCGCGCATCTTGCGCCTGGGCCATGCCTATCTAGAGTCCGCCCGCCTGCCGCGCCTGGTGCAGCCGTTTTTGCAACGCATCACCGCAGGCACCGAAGAGATCGCCTACCTGGGCGTGGTCGATGGCGACGACACGGTGTTCATCGCCCGCAGCGACAGCCACCGCCACACCTCATCGGGCTATCTGCCCGGCTCGCGCCTTCAAGTGCAGGTGACGGCCGCAGGCCTGGCCGTGCTGGCCAGCATGGACGAAGCGGCGATGGACCAGTGGCTGGCCACGCATGAGCTGCGCTCCTTCACCTCGTACACCATCGCCAGCAAGGCCGCTTTGCGCCAGGCACTGATCCACTTCAAGCGCCAAGGCTGGGCGGTGTCCGAGCAGCAACTGGAGCTGAATTTCCGGGGCATTGCCGTGCCCTTGCTGGACCGCAACAACGTTGCCCACGGGGCCATCAGCGTGACCATGCCCATCAACCGCGAAGTGACCGACCATGCGCTGCACCGCCTGCTGCCCGTGATGCAGGAAGCGGCCCGCAATTTACGCCCCCTGCTCTGAGGTCGGCCGCATCCCGGCTCACAGCTCGGGCCGAGAAGACTGCTGTGATGAGCGGTCAGAAAAGTTCCAGGGCATGCTCTGCGCGTCCACTTTTTCAAGCCGCCCGGGTTGTGCCAGCGGGTGCCCCTTGTCGATCAAATTGGCATTGGCTGAAATCAAATGCCCTTCAGGGTCTTTGAACCACACCATGTAAGGCTGCCGAATCAGCATCTCCTGCTGCGCACGCTCACGCGCCAGCTTTTGGGCCGCCTCGCGTTTTTCCTGCGTCACATCGATCAGCACCAATTGGCATTCCTCGCCCTCATCGTCCAGCGTGGCGTCGATGCGCACCGTGATCTCGGCCCGGTGGTCGGTTCCGCGCAAGGTGAGTTCGCAGTGGCGTCGGCATTTGCCACTGAGCACTTCCTGCAGAAAATCGGCAAAGCGGGGCTGGTCCGAAAGCGCGATGAAGTCCTGAAATGGTTTGGCATGGCTTTGGGAGCGCTGGATGTCCAGCATGATGGCCCCGGCCAGATTGGTCTGCACCACCTGCCCTTGAGCATCCAGGCTCACAAAGCCCACGGGCGCGAAATCGTAGGCGTCCTGGTACTTTTGCAGCAGCGTGCCATCCCCGGGTGTTGACAAGCCATCGCCCGGCGACCACACGGCAGGACGCTCACCCATGCGTGTGGCCTGTTCAAACAAACGGCGCGTTTCCTCACTCACCAAAGAAAAGCATTCGCACACACCAGACGCCAGGCCATCGCGATCAAGGATGGCGATTTTGCCGCGCCCACTGGCCACACACCCGGCCGCCTGCAACTTGCCCAAGGCTTGCGTGACCGACTCACGGCGAACGCCCAGCATGTTGGAGATCATCTCGTGCGTCACGCACAGTTGCTCACTGGCCAGCGCATCCTGGTTGGTGAGCAGCCAATAGCACAGCCGTTCAATCACCGAGTGGTGTCCGGTGCACACAATGCTTTGTGACATCTGGGTGATCAGAACCTGCACATAGCACAGCGCCAGCTGCTGCAAGGCATTGCAACGCGTCAACTCCTCGACAAAGACATGGGTCGGCATGCGGTAGGCCTGCCCCGAACACTGCACGACGACCCGGTGGTTCATGGCCGTGCTGCCCAAAGCCAGCGAGACACCGACCATGCCATCGCGACCGATCATGGCCAGCTCGGACGAGTCACCGTCTTGCGTGTTGGACACCAGCGATGCGGTGCAGCTGATCGGGAAATACACGAAATCCAGCGCATCACCGGGCTCGCACACCACCTGCCCCGAGACCCAGTCCACCGGCTTCAAATGGTCGGCCATGCGGGCGTAGTCGCTCAAGGGAATACCGGCCAGGATCCGGTTTTGACGCGCACTGTCAACGAGGGGGTAATTCATCTCAATCTTTCGGTACGTCACAACGGCTGCCAAGCCCGGCCTGTCAGGCGCTGTGGTTGAACATCGAATGGCACCGACCGCTTCACCTGCAAGAGTTCACATCCGGGCCATTCACTGAGAAGTCATGTTCTGGCAATCGTGCTGCGCCGACCACTGATCAAACGGTGTGAATGTCTATACATGCCTGGCTATGCCTTGTGAACGGGTGACCGCAAGGTGTACGCACAAACCGGCATGGCCTACCCGTTACAGCGCATGGGCACAGGGGGCCGCGAGCTCTAGGATGCGTCAGCTCTGAAGGACCCACCATGAAACGACGCGACTTCCACCTCTTGTCTTTGTCGGCATCCCTGCCAGGCTTGGCACCCGGCCTGGCAGCCGCGCGCAAGCCCGTCGCAGCGCGACCGATCGATGCCATCGCCGCCATCAAAGCGTTGCGCATCACCACAGGGCCCCTGGCGCGTGGCTACCTGATCGCGCCCGATGGCCGACTCAACTGGTACTTCACCAACCTCGGTCTGATCCCGATCGTGCAGTACCTGAATGCGGCAGATCTGGACACCTTCATTCGCCCATACATGGACCTGTACCTGAGCCGGGTGCAAAGCGACTACGCCATCCAGGATGTGAACTTCAACGATGCGAGCTTGCAAAACATCACGCTGGTGCCTTCGGACTCCGACAACTCCTACGCCGCCACTTTGGTGTCCCTGGCCGCGCGTTACCTGAAAGCCTCGAACAACTGGACTTGGTGGGACGCGAACAAAGCCCAACTCAAGGCCATGGTGGACGCGAACATTGCGGCGCTGCAAAAAGCCAATGGCCTGTGCCGGGTCTTTCAACTGTCGCGCATCAACCCGGTGGCCGACTACGGCTACATGATGAACAACGCCGAGGACTACCGCGCGCTGCGCGACTTCGCCGCCATCCTGGCGCTGCGCGGTGAATCCACCCTGTCCAACTACTACAACAACATCGCCAGCACCATCGCCCAAAGCATGGTGATCTACCTGTGGGACAGCGGGCGCAGCGGCTTCAAAACCAGCGACCAGGACGCGCACGCCGACAGCACCTCGTTTTACCCCGGCACCACCTGCCAAATTTTTCCGCAAGCATTTGGGGTCAGTGAGCTGTCCACCTATTTCACAGCGGCCTACCAATTTCTCAACCGGTATTCACCGCAATGGCCCAGTGAAATTTACGACCCCTACCCCTGGGCCATCCTGGGCTATGTGGCGGCCAAGCGGGGCGACACCAACCGGGCCCGAACGCAGATGGCGGCCACCGAGAAGAAGTACGCCAACCAACGCGCGTTGGTGACGATCAATGAGCTGGGCTTTTACCAGCGCACCCAAAGCATCCTCAACGGTTTTGGAGACATTTGATGAAAGCATTTCTGCAAGCCTGCGCCGTGGCCTGGGTTCTGGCCTTGCCCGCTTGCGGCGGCAGCGCCGAAGGCAACACGGACGCCACACCCTCCACCGCGATCAACGTGCCACTCCATCCCCTGCCCTTGAGCGAGCGGAACTGAGCGGCACGCGGCCTCAGGCCCGGAACACGAGCTGGGTGACCGCACCCGCCTTGACCAACCAAAACGCCGCATCCGAGCCATCCACTGTGGCCGTGCCCGAAACGATCACGGGCGCACTGGCATACCGCGTCTTGGGCAGGCGCCACACCATCTCCTGCAGGCCCGCAGGGTGCGAGGCGCTGAACACGGTCTGTCCGCTGACAGGGTCAATGCTTTGTGACCACGTCACAGCCAATCGGCGTGCCATGAAGTCGGCCAGGCGCGGCATGGTGTACCAGGCAAATTTCGGGCCCTGCGCCTTGGCATAGGCCAGCATGTCCTTGAGCACATCGCTCCACAGCGAGGCTCCCGGTGGGTGGGCATACACCATGCGGCTGGTGTTTTGCGCCACGCTGAAATTGATCAGATCGTGGTACCAGGTGGTGATGTCGCTTTTGGGCACCTTGTAATCTTGAAACTCCTCAAAGGTGGCGTACAAGCCCGCAGGTGTGACCGGGAACACCCAGATCGCCGGATTGAGCAACTGCCCATCGCGGTACTGCCGCGTCGCACCCAGACCGGTGTGCCCACCAAAATAGGTCGCCACCACGCCTTGCTTTTCCAGCCAGTCCATGGCCCACAAGGGGTTGTTGCCTTCCGGTGCTGAATAGCTGCGTGCGGCCTTGCCCGTCACGCCGTCCACCGCTTGCCGGTTCAAGAGCAGGCACTGCAAATAGTTGTCCACCCGGGTGAGCGAATTCACACACGCTTTGTTGGTGCCCAGCAGCTGGTTGGTTTCCGAGACGTTGATCCCGTAGTAGTCGTGAATCCAGCCCCCATGAGAGCCCACGCTGTGGCCTGCCGTCAGGAAGGTTTTGAGGAACTGCTGGGCTTTTTTGTTGTTCGGCAAATTCCAGCCCAAATGGTCCCCGGGGGTGATCGCATCGGGTCCTGCGGTCATCTCGATCGAGAACAAGGCCTGCGGGTCGTTGAAGACATTGAGTTTGATCAGGTTGTTGGTGGGTGCCTGCGCCGCCATGGCATCCAGGTGCCAATCGAGTGTCATGCCCGCCACGCCGTTGGGCATGGCCGACAGGTGCGCCATGCCGAGCATGTTGCGTGCGAAGTGGTGCAAGAAGCCATGCATCATCAAGGCATCGGTTCGCCCTTTGAGGTAGGTCAGCGGCAAATTCACAAACAGCACCTGCCCGGCCCCCACCGGGTTGACCCCCGCCACCAGCCCGAACTGGGGCGATGTGGCCAGCACCTGCTGTCCCGGCGCCGTGCCGAAGTCGCCCTGCGTCACATAGCTGGGGTAAATCAAGGGGCCCAGCAAATAACCGTTGTAGGCATCCACCGGATCGGCCGCCGCCACTGCCGCCACTGCCGCCACCGCCGCCGCTGCCGTTGTGGTCACCGAGGTCAAGGGCGCCAAGGTGGTCTTGGCCACGGGTTGGGCCTGGATGGCGCGCCCCAGATCGATGCTCACCGAACGCGCTTGCACCGTGCCTGTGCGGGTGCCCGAGCTGGCATAAGACAAGGCGGCGTATTGCTGCGGATCAAAACCGCTGGCACCGCCTGCATCGCTGGGGCTGACCGGCAGGTACAGCGCCGACTGATCAGAGATTCGGGCTGCGCTCAGCAAGGGACTGGCCGTGGTGGATGTGCTGGTGGTCGTGGTGCTGGCGGAGGTCGTGACCGCCGTGTTCACGGCAGCGATGCCCGTGAAAGGCAAGGACTTGCCGGGCGGCACCTGCAAAGTGCGCAAGGTGCTGCGCAAGGCGGTCACCGGCCCGAGGCCCGTGGTGCGCTCTCGCAAAGCTTCGTACAGCACATAGTCCACACCGGCCAGGTCACTCAAGCGCGATTTGGGCACCGGGTAGACCTGCGTGCCATTGAGTGTGGTCAACGCACCGAAATCAAACACCAGCATGGTGCGCCCACCTTGCTGGGTGTAGTCACGGACAGCCCCCACGATCGCATCGCTGGCCTGCACATGCAGACCATCGGGCAGGATCAAGCCCGCATACGCCTGCGCCGCAGAGCCCAGGGCCATGAACTGCGCGTCGGTCACCGGCTGGATGCGGATGCCCAGCTCCGAGGCCGCGTCCAGCCAGGCGGCGATGCGCGGATCGTTCATGTTCTGCCCATCGGGCAACAACAGCATCAAGGCCCCGGCATCCACAGCAGGCGCTGTCTCCAGCGCCATCGGCGCCACAGCGAACGAGGACATCGCCTGCGCTTGGGGCACCGCACTGTCTTGTGTGGACGCCGCACTGAGCACACTGACCTGCGGTACGAGGGTGGCCGCGGCAGCAGCGCCATCGGTGCTGGCACTGGCTGCAGGACTGCTGCCCGAAGCACCACCGCAAGCGGACAGCACCGCACTGAGCAAGGCCAGGCCCAGCAGCACACGGCATGGCGCCCTGTCTGGCACGGCGCCCAGCGCGCGCGCCGGATCAGACGGTTTTGGGTCATCGAAAAAATAGACTGGCATGAAACAACTCCCTAACAATGAAAGCCCTGACAACGCCTGTCATGGCCTGCCTCCAATTTAGAAAGCGCACCGTGCATTGACCGTTACTCAAGCCACGAAGACCCGCGAACCGCGCCCCCTGTGCGAAGGTCCGCACACTGGCCCAGCACCAATGTGTGCTGCCACCCTGAGCCCTCGGCGCATGCCACGCAACATCCCCCCCTGCACATGAAAAAGGTGATGTATGCGAGCGATGGATTTCCGGTTGGCCCAATGGGCACCGGGTGGGGTCAGCATGTGGGTATTGAGTCCGGGCCTGGCTCGTGCCCAGGACATGACGGCGCTGTGGCAACAGCGCCCCATCAGCGTCTTGCTGGCCATGGCGCTGGGGCTGATCGCGCTGGTCATGCTGGTCTATGGGATTCGGCAGACGCTGTTCTCGGTCCAACGCATGTGGGGCGTACAGCGCTATCCCTACGCGGGCATTGAGCAGGCCCAGTGGCCCCAGGTCACCGTCTTCATCGCGGCGCACAACGAAGAAAAAGTGATCGCTGACAGCATGCGGTCTTTGCTGCAGACGGACTACCCGGCCGACCGCATCCGGGTGGTGGTGGTCAACGACCGCTCCACCGACCGCACGGCGGCCATCGTGGATGCCTGCGTCAAAGACAACCCAGGCCGCCTGGTGGCTTTTCACCGCAGAGGCGGCAAGCCCGGCAAAGCGGCCGCACTCCAAGACGCCATGCGCCATGCCGTGGGCGACATCGCCTTGATTTTTGATGCCGACTACACGCCCGGGCCAGGTCTGGTGCGGCAATTGGTGACGCCTTTTCTGGACCCGGAAGTCGGGGCCGTCATGGGCCGTGTGGTGCCACGCAATGTGTCGACCAACCTGCTGACCCGCATGCTCGACATGGAACGCGCAGCCGGTTACCAGGTCGACCAGCAAGCCCGCATGAACCTGCATGCCGTGCCGCAATACGGCGGCACCGTGGGCGGTGTGCGCATCACGGCCGTGCAAGCGGTGGGCGGCTGGCGCGACGACGTTCTGGCCGAAGACACCGACATCACCATCCGCTTGCTCATCGGCGGCTGGAAAACGGTCTACAACAACGAGGCTGCCTGTTATGAAGAAGTGCCCGAAGAATGGTCGGTGCGGCTGCGCCAGGTGCACCGCTGGGCCAAGGGCCACAACCAGGTCTTGCTGGGCCAAGCCTGGCGCCTGGCCAACAGCCGCGCGGTGTCGCTGCGCGAGCGGCTGGACGGCTTGCTGCTGCTGAACATTTTCCTGATGCAACCGCTGCTGCTGCTGGGCTGGGTGATCGCCGTGGGCCTGTACTACATGAACGCCGCCGAGGCCTTGACCTTGTTCATCCCGGGCGCCTTGTTGGTGGTCTACAGCGCGCTGGGCGGTTTCTCGGCCTTTTTGCAAATGGTCTATGCCTTGCTGATCGATGGCCAGGGTCGGCGCATCCGGCTCTTGCCTTGGCAACTGCTGAGCTTTGTGGTGTGCATACCGGTGGTGTCATCGGCGCTGTGGGCCAGCGTGAGTGAGCGCTTCACGAAAAAAGAACTGGTCTGGAACAAAACAACCCGTTATGCCAAACAGGTGCCTGCATGAGCGAGTCGGTCTACCTTTGGAGCGCGGTGTTTTTCCTGCTCACCGCAGCCTTGCTGGCCCTGCCGTTTTACCCAGCCTGGCAAGAGTGGCGCCATCCGGTCGATGCACTGGCTTTGGCCCTGAAAACCGCCAGACCCCATCAGGGGCTGCCCACATCGCCCCAGGTGCGTCTGGTTCAGGATGTCGCCACGCCCCCTGTGGTCAGCGCCAGCGTCCGGATTCTGGCCTGCGCGGGCAGCCAGTTTCAAAAACTCAAAGCCCCCACCATTGCGCTGGGCAGCGCAGACGCCGAAGACTGCCTGCACCGCCAAGAACCGTCACGCACAAGTCTGATGACACTGCCGCATGCGCAGCCCTGGGGTGATCGCGGCTGGCGCATCCAGGGCGACTGCCACATCGCAGATGCACACCAGGTGACAGGCCCGCTGGTGGTGATGGGCAGCTTGACCCTGGGCGCAGACTGCGTGGTCGAAGGCGACGTCAAAGCACATGGTGCGGTGCAAATGGGCCCGCGCAGCCGCATCCACGGCGCACTGTTCAGCGAGCAGGCCATTGCGCTGCACGAAGACGCACAGGTACAAGGGCCGGTGGTCTCCGAGGTCCGGGTGGACTTGGGCCCTGGCGTGGTGATCGGTCGTCTGGAACACCCCAGCACCTTGAGCGCGCCCCAGCTGCAGGCCCAAGCAGGCGCGGTGGTGCATGGCACCGTCTGGGCCAGCACAGCCGGTCGGGTGATGCAATGACCCGCCGCCTCCAAAGCCTGCGCAGCGCGATCACCGCGCTGGCCTGCCTGCTGTCGGTGTGCACCGCCAGTGCGGCCAAAACACTGGACCTGTCGGGCTACACCGATGCCAGTGGCGCCATCACGGTGCAGCACCATGGCGACACGGTCGATCCGTATTTTTCATTGCAGGCGCTGTGGCTGGCCCAATCGCAGGGCATGGACACCGCGGCCCATGCCCTGCCCTGGGCACGCTGGCTGAACCGCCAATACACCGCCGCAGGGCACTTGGGGCGTTATTGCAAAACGCCCCAAGGCTGGATCTGGTGCAAAGCCCCCGACGCTGACGACTCTTCGCTGGCTTTGTGGTTGCACCTGCTGCGCAACCTGCCAGCCAGCGAGCGCCAGAAACTCAACGCCACCGCATTGGAAGCACGTGCCTGGCAAGACCTGCAACAACTGCAAGACACGCGCCTGGGCATCTACAAAGTCTCGCCACACGTGGCGCATGGCTTGTTCATGGACAACCTGGAAGTCTGGTCCACTCTGCCCAGCAACCGTCTGGCACACAGCATCCGCACAGTGTTTTGGGATGCCGAGCGCGGTCTGTTTCGGGTCAGCACGCAGCCCGAACACCCGCACCCGGGCCACGCTTTTTACCCCGATGCCACAGCGCAGATTTACCCCTTGCTGGTGGACTTTCCCGGCGTGCCCGGCGGGGCTGCGCCGCATTACCAGCGTTGGATGGCCCAGCACCGCGCCCCGTGGCTTGAGCAAATCGGCCACGAGTTTCCTTGGGGCCTCATCGCCGTGGTGGCCTGGCAGCAAGGCGATGCGAACACCGTGCGCTGCTGGCAACACAAGGCGCTGCCTTTGCGCCACAGCTTTTTCTGGACCGTCACCGACGAGGTGGTGGCCCAACTGCTGCCTCCCCTGACCGCTCCCTTCCCCAACCCGAAAGACTGTTCATGACCACCTATCTGGCCTGCATGGGCACCCGCCCTGAAATCATCAAGATGGCACCGATTTACAAAAACCTCCAGGCACGCGGCGAAAACGTGCAGGTCTTGCACACCGGCCAGCACGAAGACGTGGCACAAGCCCTGTACACCTTCTTTGACATGGACCCGGACTACCAGATCCAGCTCAAGCGCCGATTACCGGGCTTGTCGGACCTGACGGCTGAGCTGCTGCAAGGCATTGACCGGGTGCTCACCGACCTCAAACCCGATGTGGTGCTGGTGCAAGGCGACACCGCCAGTGCCTTTGTGGGGGCCATGGCCAGTTATTACCGCGATGTGCCGGTGGCCCACATCGAAGCCGGTCTGCGCACCGGGCAGCACGATCCGTTTCCGGAAGAAAAAAACCGCGAACTGATTGGCCGCCTGGCCCACTGGCACTTCCCGCCCACCGCACAAGCGGCCGACAACCTGCGGCGCGAAGGCGTCCCAGCGCAGCAGATCCATGAAGTCGGCAACACCGTGATCGATGCCGCGCTGTGGGTCAAATCGCAGATGGACCAACACGGCGCGCCCGATGCCCTGCCGCCCGAGGTGCACAGCTTCGTGCAAAACCACGGGGCCTCGCGCCTGATGCTGGTCACCGCGCACCGCCGCGAAAACTGGGGCCGTCCGATCCAGCTGATCGCGGCGGCCGTGGGCATCCTGCTCAAGCTGCACCCCGACCTGACCGTGGTCTGGCCCCTGCATCCCAACCCCAGCGTGCGTGCCGACATCCAGAACGTGTTCAGCACGCTGGACGCCGCCAGCCGACAACGCCTGTGCCTGACCGATCCGCTGGAGTACCCGGCCCTGATCAGCCTGCTGGCACGTTGCCATTTTTGCCTGACCGATTCAGGCGGCATCCAGGAAGAAGCCTCAGCCTTCCACTGCCCGGTGCTGATCACACGGGACAGCACCGAACGGCAAGAGCTGGTCGACGCGGGCGGCGCCATTTTGGTGGGCACCGATCCGCACCGCATCGTGGAGCAGGCATCCGCCTTGCTCAACGACCCTTGGGCTTACCGCGCCATGCAGGTGCACGAAAGCCCCTTTGGCGATGGCCATTCGGCGCAACGCATTGCCGATGTCCTGACCTGTGCCCGCAGCACGCATTGAAAGCCCGTTTATGAAGATGACCAGAAACGCCCTGACCCGCCTGAGTTGGCTCGCCTTGGGGTTCATCAGCCCCTGTGCCATGGCACAAACGCAAACCACCGACTTGCCCAACGCCATGCTGGGCTGGCGCGGCGTGGAGCTCTACAGCGCCCACCAGCACCTGAGTGCCGCTTATGGCAACTGGCGCGAAGTGGGTGTGCGCGGCATCTACGAGCTGGGCCCGCACCAGATCGCGGGTGAAGTGGCCAGCATGAACCGCTTCAACCAAGACGGCCAATACGTGGGCGTGGGCGACACCGTGGTGCTGGACAGCGACTGGTACGCCTCGCTGGCGGTCGGTGGCGGCAATGGCGTGGCCTACTTGCCGCGCTACCGGGCCGATGCGTTCTTGCATCGCAAGTTCTTGCCCACCAAAAACCTGGTGGCCAGCTTGGGCGTGGGGCACTACAAATCACCCGATGGCCACCAGGATGACAACATCAGCCTGGGGGCCACGCTGTACTTCGAGCAGCCCTGGATCTTGCAGGCGGAGGTCAAACACACCGACAGCAAACCCGGCAATGTGGGCACCGAACAATATTTCATGGCCGCCACCTGGGGACGCCACAAGCAGACCCTGATCACCGGCCGCTACGGCTGGGGTGAAGAAGGCTACCAATCGCTGGGCAGCATCGGCTCGATCGCCCGCTTTTCTAGCCACCAAAGCACCCTGACGGTGCAGCACTGGGTCGGCATCCATTGGGGCATCAAGGCCAGCGCAGAAAACTACAAGAACCCCTATTACCGGCGCGAGGGCATCCAGCTGGCGATCTTCAGGGATTTGCCATGAGTGCGCACACCGCCTCCTGGCCTGAAGCCCAGGCCCGACTGACCACCCCGGCCTGGGTGTGGGCCAAAGCGCTGCAATGGCTGGTCTTGTCGGCTGTGCCCTTGGGCCTGCTGGCCCTGATCAAGCCATGGTTGTTCGATTTTTGGCAAGGGGTCTTCACGGCCTGGTCCCGGGTGCTAACCCTGTCGGTCAGCCCACACCTGAACGCAGCACGCAGCGCCATCGAATGGACCGCGTTGGAGGGCGGCAACTTTGCACCGTCCAGCGCCACGCTGACCTGGAGCGTGTCGGGCATCGCCGCCGCCTGGCTGCTCAGTGGTTTTTTCAGCGACCGCTTTCGGCCGCTGCGCACCACCCTCAGGGCGCTGAGCCTGATCCATCTGAGCGCCTGTGTGTTCTTCATCTGGACGCCCGCGAGCTTTCCGTACAGCATCAGCAAGCACCTGCAAGCCCTGATGGACATGGGCTACGGCTTCATGTGGGTCATCCCACCCATGTTGGCCCTGGGCTGGGGTCTGCTCCAAGTGCCGCTGTACCAGAAGCTCATCGTGCCCTGCCTGGTGTTGGCCTACTTTGCGCTGATGCTGCCGCACAAGTGGCTGCTGCAAGCCTGGTTGCTGGAGCACTTGTCCATCCTGTTCATGCCCGTGCTGTTCTTTGGTTTTGGCAGCTTGCTGGATTTGTGGATCTTTGTGGCGGTGTATGCCTGGCTGGCCAGCCGGGTGCCTGCACCCAACCCTCGGCTACAGGGAGCCTGAGCCATGCAAAGACGCCACCCCCCTGTCATCACCCTGCGCATGGTCCTCTGGCTGCTGGTCATCGCCGCAGCCGTGGTCTGGAGCACCTTGGCTTTGCAGGCCAAAGGCAGCCCCATGCGCTCAGGCCATGGGATCGTTTTGCTGATCCCCGATGCCAACGCCCTGCCCCTGCCCGTGACGCGCGCCTGGCTGGATGCCGCTCAAGAAGAAGGCCTGGCCGTCACGCCCATGACCGCCAACGAATTCATCCGGGCCCAGGCCAACCACACGCCCATGGCCGGTGTGCTCTTGCCCGATTCTGTGCACCGCCAGGCATCCGATCTGCTGGTCAACACCTTGTCGCAATACGTGGCGCAAGGCGGGCCACTGATGGTGACCTTCGACGCCGCCTTGTTCCATCTGCAAACCAGCACCTATGCAGACAAATCCTCGCGCCTTTCGCACCTGGTGGGCATGCGCTATGGTTTGTATGAGCAACTGCAGGACGACACCATCGCGCAAAGCCCCGTGTACGCCAGTCGCCTGGCCGAGCAGGCCCTGCGCATCCAGCCCGGCAAGCTGGACTTTGGCGCGCAGGGTGCGGGCGATTGGGACGACTGGGGCGAATTGACGACCTATGCCTACCCGCATCTGGTCTACAGCCACTACATGACCGAGCCGCTGGAGCCTGTGCAAACCCTGCTGCGCGCCGAAGACGACACGCCCATCGTGTCCACACATGTCCATGGCCAAGGCAAAGTGCTGTTTGCCAATGTGCCTCTGGGCTACCTCAAGACCCGCACCGACAGCTACCTGCTGCACCGCTTGCTCTCGTTTTTTGCCAGCGACATGGTGCGCCAGCCCAGCCTGTCGGCCACGCCCCAGGCGCAAGGCGGCATTGTGCTGAACCTGCATGTGGACTCGAACGCCTCGCAAGAACCGCTGGCCGAGCTCGAACGTGCGGGCTGGTTTGACGATGGCCCTTACTCCATCCACGTGACCGCCGGGCCCGACGCCATCCGAGCCGCCGATGGCCTGGGACTGAACTTGCCCAACAACCCCTGGATGCAGGCATTCCTGAAACGGCAACACGCGCAAGGCCATGAAATCGGCAACCACGGCGGCTGGGTTCACAACGTGTATGGCTATCAGGCCGATGAGAGCAACCAGCGTGAGTTCGAGCCTTATCTGGATAAGAACCACGCCAGCGTGAGCACCACCATCGGTGAATTGGCCAAGGTCTATTCCGCGCCCATGGGCAACCAGCCCAGCTGGGCCACCGCGTGGCTGGCCAAGAAAGGCTTCAAGGCCTACTACGCCACCTCCGATACCGGACTGGGGCCCACGCGGTCGTTCATCCACGAAAGCCCATCGCCACACGCTGGCCTGTGGACCTTTCCCATCTCCAACTTCAAGCGCATTGCCACCTTCGACGAAGTGCAGGAACAAGGCATGGCAGAAACCGAGATCACCGACTTCATTCGACTGCTGCTGGACCACGTGAGTGAACAGCACATGGCGCGGCTGTTTTACTTTCACCCGGCCGCCACGCCCCATTTTGAAAAAACGCTCCGAACCATCCAGTCCGAAGTGAAAAAGCTCAAGGCGCAGGGACAGTTCCGCTGGTACAGCATGGCCGAACTGTCCGATTTCATGAACCGCAGGCAAGACGTGAGGTGGCAGATCCATGGGCCCAACGCCCAGGGCCTGCAAGAAATCTCGGCCAGCAGTTCAAGCTCCTTGCAGGACATGACCTGGGTGTTCCCGGCTCACACCGCGCAGGACATCCGCATCACCGAGGGACAAGGCACGCTGCGCCAAAACAAGGACGAGTGGCTGCTGGTTGCAGGTCCCAGCCCCTCACTCAAAGTGCAGTGGACACGTGTGCCGTGAGCCTGCACACGGGCGCCTTTCACCCCATCACCCCTACAGGAGACCCCATGACCGACATCCAGACCACCAGCCCTTCGGCCTGCATCACTGATGCGATTGAAAAAGAATTTCGCATCGTCAGCGCGCATCTGAAAAAAGCCCACCAGTCCAACGAACTGGCCACTCGCCTGCACCAAAAGGGCTTTTCCAAAGATGCCCAGCAACAAAGCCGCTTGACCAAGGTCTTCATCAGCAACGCCATGCACCATGTGAGCCTGCGTACCAAAAGCATGGACCTGTGAGGTCCTGCTTGGATCACGCTGGGTGCATCGTCAAAAACAACGGGGCCCGAAGGCCCCGTTGTCATGATCGCCCAATCGCTCAGACCGCAGCGGCTGTGGTGGTGTGTGCGCCGCCCAGGAACAGGCGTTCCATCTGCGGATCGGCCAAGATTTCGGCGGCCGATTTGTAGAGTACCAGGCGGCCCGACTCCAACGCGATGGCGTTGTCCGAGTACTTGAGGGCGCTCTTGACGTTTTGCTCCACCATCAGCACCGTGGTGCCTTGGTCAGCCAGCTTGCGCAAGAGCTTGAACACATCCTGCACCACCATGGGCGACAGGCCAATCGACGGCTCGTCGATCAGCAAGACCTTGGGGCGCAGCAGCAAGGCGCGGCCAATCTCTAGCTGCTTTTGCTCACCGCCCGACAAAGCCGAGGCGCGCGAGTTCATGCGCTCTTTCACGCGGGGGAAGAACTCCAGCACTTCCGGGATGCGCTCGTGCGTGGTCTTCATGCCCAGCGTGATGCCGCCCAGCTCCAGGTTTTCATAAACACTGAGCTGGCCGAACAGGTTGCGCCCCTGGGGCACAAAGGCGATGCCATCGGCCAGCAAAGCTTTTTGCGTGGCGCCAGTGATGTCTTTGCCGTTCAATTTGATCTTGCCCTGACGGGGTTTGAGCAAACCAAACAGGGTTTTGAGCACGGTGGACTTGCCCGCGCCGTTGGGGCCGATCAGCAGCGTGATCGAGCCTTTGGGCACTTTGAAGGACAGGTTGTTCAGGATCATGAAGTCCTTGTAACCCGCGACCACATCGTCAAACTCGATGCAGGTGTCTGTGGTGTGTGCTGTCATATCAGTTCCCCAAATAAGCGTCGAGCACCTGCTTGTTCGCGCGGATTTCTTCCGGCGTGCCAATGGCCATCACTTTGCCTTCGACCATCACCATGATGCGGTGGCACAGGTCCATCACGAAGTCCATGTTGTGTTCGATCACGACAAAACTGCCCTTTCGGGTTTTGTTCAACTCTTTCAGCAAGGTGCTGATGCCGCCGACCAAGGACGGGTTCACCCCGGCGCAAGGCTCGTCGAGCAAAACCAGATCGGGTTCGCTCATGAAGGCCATGGCGATGTCCACCAGCTTTTGCTGGCCATAGCTCAGCTCACCGGCTTTCTTGTCGGCCACATGGCGGATATGGAACTGGTCGATCAGCGCATCGGCCTTGTCACCCAGACCGGAGTCGGTGGGTGCAAACATGCGGCTGAACATGCTGCCTTGGTGCTCTTGCGCGGCCACGATCAGGTTGTCGCGCACGGTCATCTTGCCAAACACCTGCAGCGTCTGGAAGGTGCGGCCCACGCCACGGCGGTTCAGCTCCAGCGGGCCGAGTGTGGTGACATCCTGGCCGTTGAGTTCGATTTTTCCCTCGTCGGGTGTGATCTGGCCCAACATGCTGTTGAACAAGGTGGTCTTGCCCGAACCGTTGGGGCCAATCACGCCGAAAATCTCACCAGGGCGCACTTCGAAGGACACACCACCGACGGCCTGGATCGCACCGTAGGCCTTTTTCATGTTGGTGACTTTGAGGACGGGCTGGATCATGCTTTGACTCCTTGGGCAGCGCGGGCAGCCGAAGCTGCGCGCGATTGGCGACGCGCCTTGAGGCGGTCAGGGATGCTGAGCAAGCCATCGGGCAGCCAGATCATGAGCACGACCACGGCGGCGCCGAACACGAACAAATACCAGGCTTGCGCAAAGCGCAGCCACTCGGGCAAGACCACGCCCACCGCAGAGCCCAGCACCGGACCGAGGAAGTAACCTGGGCCACCGACCACCACCATCAGGTACATCATGATGGACGCGCCGACGGTGAACAAAGCCGGGTCAATGAACTGCACTTGAGAGGCATACAGACCACCGGCCACACCGGCATAGACCGCGCCAATGGCGAAGCTCAGCAGCGTGTAGCTGCGGGTGTCGATGCCCAGGCTCTCGGCGCGGATCGCGTTGTCGCGCAGCGCCGTGAAGGCCTTACCCCAGGGCGAGCGCAGCAGGCCCCACAAGAGCAGCGCCAACACCACGGTAAAGGTCAGCACCAGGTAGTAATAAGCCAGGTTGCCATCGAAGCTGATGCCGCCCAGGCTGGGGCGTGCGATGTTGTTGATGCCGAAGGTACCGCCCGTGAGCCACTCTTCGTTGCGCATCACCAGCCACAAGGCGGTGTTGAAACCCAACGTGGCAAAGGCCAGATAGATGGTCTGCACACGCAGCGCCGGAAAGCCCAGGGCCAGCCCGACCACGAAGCAGAACAAGGCCGCCACCGGCAAGCCGAGCCAGAAGCTCAAACCGGCCTTGAGGAAAATGGCCACGGTGTAGGCACCGATGCCAAAGAAGGCGGCATGGCCCAGCGACTTCTGACCGGCATAACCCACGGTGAGGTTAAGGCCCATGGTGGCGATGATGAACACCAGCCAGGTGGTGAACATGTGGATGCCGTAGTTCTTGAGGAAGTTGGGCACCACCACCAGCGCGGCCAGAGCGACCAGCGCAAACAACAGGTTGAGCTTTTTCATACTTTGCGCTCCTCTTTCTTGCCGAGCAGGCCTTGGGGCTTGAACAGGATCACGACCATGAAGATGACCAGCGCGACCGCATCTTTGTAGGCGGGCGAGATGTAGGCCGCAGCCAGGTTCTCGCACACGCCGACCAGCAAGCCGCCCAGCAATGCGCCACGCGAGTTGTTGAAGCCGCCGATGATGGCCGCAAAGAAGGCCTTGTTGCCCAGGCCCTCGCCCATGTCGAACTTGGCCAGATACGTGGGGGTCACCAGCAGGGCCGCAGCGGCCGCCAGCATCGCGTTGATGGCGAAGGTGTAGAAAATCATGCGCGGCACATTGATGCCCAGCACCGAAGCGCTTTCGGTGTTTTGCGCCACCGCCTGCATGGCGCGGCCAGTGACGGTTTTGTTCAGGAAGGACTGCGTCACCAGCACCAGCACCATGGCCAGCACAAAGGTGCCGACATCGCTGGCCGAGAACGTCACGCCCATCACGTCAAAGATCACGTCGGGGAACACTTGGGGGAAGGGCTGAGGCTCGGCGCTGTAACCCGCGCGCACACCGTTGCGCATGGCGATCGACAGGCCGATGGTGGCCACGACGATGGGCATCATGCCGTACTTGAACAGGGGGTCCACCAGACCGCGCTTGAACAGCCAGCCCAGGATCAGCACCGACAGCACGATGGTCAGGGCAAAGGCCACATACAGCGACAGGCCCGAGCCCATCAGCATCACCATCATGAAGGCAGGCAGCATCACAAACTCGCCTTGCGCGAAGTTGATGGTGCCGGACGCCTGCCACAGCAAGGTGAAGCCCAAAGCCGCCAGCGCATAAATGCTGCCGGTGGCCAGGCCACTGAAGAAGAGTTGTAAAAAGTCGGTCATGGGTGAACTCCGAAAACTGGGGGTGCAGGCACTTCAAAGGCCGCCTGCGCGGGCTGATGCAGCCCGTTGAGCCTGAAAAAAGGCGGACCCCGCAGGAGCCCGCCTTGTTTTCAACAACGCGGATTACTTCTTGGCGTTGAGCGGAGGCAATGTGGCGGTCACCACCTGGTGGCCGTTTTTCACCTCGACCATGAAGCTTTCGCGGTCCAGATCGCCTTTGTCGTCAAAGCACACATCCATCAGGATGCCGGGGGTTTGCTTGGTGTTGAAGCACCCACCACGGATGGCCGCAGCCACGGCCTTGCGGTCGAGCTTGCCGACTTTTTCAATCGCGGCCTTGAGCACATACACGCCGGTGTAGCCCTTGATGCCGTTGTGGTCGGTTTCGGATTTGTATTCGGCCTTGTACTTGGCACCGAATGCCTTCAGGGGTGCAGCTTCCACCGTCAGACCCACGTGGCCCAGCGCGCCGTTGGCGGAGTCACCGGCCAGCTCGATCACTTTTTGGCCGATCAGTGTGGTCTCGCCGATCAATGGCTTTTTCACACCTTGCTTGCGGAACTCGCGCAGCATGCGGGCCGACTCTTCTTCGTTGGTGACGATGAAGATGGCATCGGCATCGCTTTGCTTAGCCTTGAGCACGGCAGCCGAGAAGTCAACAGCACCCGCGTCGGTGGAAATATCAGACACCACTTTGGTCTGGGTGCCTTCCAGCAATTTGGTCAAGGTGTCACGACCGCCTTTGCCGAAGTCGTTGTTGGCGTAAATCACAGCCAGCGTTTTGTACTTGCCGGTGATGAACTTGGCGAGCTTGGGGTAAGAGATGTTCTGACCGAAAGCGGTACGGAACACATAGGGGTTGCCTTGAGCGGTGATCGAAGCGGCTTCACCACCGGTGAAGTTGGGCGTTTCGCCGCGCTTGGATTCGGCCATGGAGACCATGATGGAGCCGGAGTACACGGGACCGAAGATCGCGAAGGTGTCGTTGTCCACCGCCTTTTGTGTCAGGCCCTTGGCCACGCCAGGGTTGGTCTGGGTGTCTTCGGTGGTGTAGCTGATTTTCTTGCCCAGGATACCGCCGGAAGCGTTGATTTCCTTGATGGCCAGCTCCACACCGTTCTTGAACACGGTGCCCGCGCTGGTGCCGGGGCCAGACAGCTCGACGATGTTGGCGATCTTGATGTCTTGGGCTTGGGCCAAGCCAGACACGGCCAAGGCAGCGCAGACGGCCAGGGTTTTCAGGGTAGCTTTCACAGAGGTCTCCTCTTGGGTGGAATCAGGCCAACTTGCACGGCCAGGGGGTTGAAAAAACGTTTTTCCATGCAGGGCAAGGTGATGCGAATGTAGTGGGCAATGCCCGCAGCATTTCAAGCCCTTGCGACTGCATAGTTCGATAATCGCTCAAAAACGTTCGATGATCGAACGGATTAGGGGTTAGACCCGAGGGCAGAAGACGGTGCCAGGGCATGCCGCGTGGCCACATGGGCGAACACCAGACCGGGGCCAATCGTGATGCCGGGGGCCGGGTACACACCGCCCATGATGGAGTTCATGTCGTTGCCCACGGCGTACAAGCCCTCCATGGCCTGGCCTTGTGCGTTGAGCACCTGCGCGTGTGCGTTGGTCTGCAGGCCTTGCGCCGCGCCGATGTCGCCGGGGTAGAGCTTGACGGCGTAGTACGGGCCTTCGCTCATCTCGCCCAGATTGGGGTTGCGGCCACCGGCCGCGGCATCGCCGATGTTCTGCTGGTAAGCCGTCACGCCGCGCTTGAACTGGGTGTCCACACCGGTTTGGGCAAAGGCGTTGTTGTCGGCCACCGACCGGGCCAAGCCTTCAGCCGCGATGCCCAGCTTGTTCGCCAGCTCGGTCAGGCTCGCGCCTTCGGTGAGGTAGCCATCGGCCAAAAACGGTGCCAGACCTTTGCCACCAGGGCGCACCATGCCCATGCCGTACTGGCGCAGGGCTTTGGCATCGGCAATCAAATAGGCCGGAACCGCTTGATGTGCTGCCTGCATGCCCAGGGCAAACAGGTGGTACGAGGTGCTTTCATTCACAAAGCGCTCACCGGCCTGGTTCACGGTGATCATGCCGGGCTTGGCACGGTCCATCACAAAGTGCGGAAAGACGGCGGTGCTGCCATCGGGGCGCTTGCGCAAAGACACCGGCGCCCAAAACGCGGGGCTTTGCGCGCCCTGCCCTTCCACTGCGCCCTGACTGCGCGCCAGGGCCAAAGCCTCACCGGTGTGACCGGGTGCAGCCGGGCACCACTCGGCCGGAACGCCGGGCAATTTCTGGGCACGCAAAGCTGGGTCGCGGTTGAAACCGCCACTGGCCAGCACCACGCCTTTTTTGGCCAGCACACGGGCGTTGCCGGTGGCGCTGCTCAAACGCACGGCCACCACGCGTCCCGTTGCATCGCGCTCCAGCGCATCGACCGAGGTCTTCAGCGCCAACGTGGCATGGGCATGCTGCGACAAGGAATGCAGCAAGCGGGCCACCAGCGCATTGCCCATGACCAGACGGGTGCCGCGTGTGTGCGTCAGGCGATCGCGCAGATGACGCCACACGATGCCAACCGAATGTTTCAGCGAAGCCCAAGACTTCGTCATGGCCAGCAAATGGTTGATGTCGGTGCGGTCCACCATCATGCCGCCCAACACAGTGAACTCAGGAATCGGTGGGCGCAGCAAGGGAAACAGATCGCCCAGCAAACGGCCATCAAAAGGCATGGGCTCCAGTGCGCGGCCACTCAAGGTGGAACCGGGCAAATCGCTGATGTAGTCGGGGTGCTTGGGATAAGGCCGGTACTTCATTGAGGACTGGGCTTCGATCCTGGCCACGGCTTCGGCACCGTTTTTCAAAAAGGCTTCACGCAAGGCGGCGGGCGCTTGCTCGCCCACGGCATGGTTGAGGTATTTCTCGGCTTCGGAGAGCGTATCGCTGGCGTTGACCTTGGCCGCATGGTGCGTGCCCGGCACCCAGGTGGTGCCTGCCGACCAGGCGGTGGTGCCGCCCACAAACTCGGTGCGCTCGACCACCAGCACCTTGGCGCCATCCATCGCCGCGAACACCGCCGCAGACAAACCCGCGCCGCCCGCGCCGATGACCACCAGGTCAAATTCGGCGCCGTCTTGCAGACCACCTTCCAGACTGTTGAGACCGTTCTTCAGGACGTGCATGTCATTTCCCCATCAAGAATTCGACCATCAGGTCTTTCACCTGCGCGAACATGTCAGCGCCCGTGAGGGTGTTGCACCCCAAAGCCCGCGCCGCCGCGATCATGGGCGGCACCGCAGGCGCGGTGATCACGCAGCCCACAAACATGCCGGGCGTGAATTTGCTGGAATCGATCGGGTGTGGATCGCCCGCTTTCATGCCAATCGGTGTGGCGTTGATCGCGATGTCAAAACCCGTCGGGTCGCTGCTGCCCGCCACCACGCTGCACTGGCCCAGCGAGGCCAGGCGCTGCACCAACGAGTCGCGGCGCACGGTGTCTTCGTCATGAATGGCCAGCTCGCGCACACCGCCCGTGGCCAGCGAATACGCAATGGCCGAACCGGCACCGCCTGCGCCCACCAGCAGAGCCTTTTGGCCTTTCAGGCTGCAGCCTTTGAGCGCCAGCGCCTTCACATAACCCATGCCATCGAACATGTCGCCGTGCCAAGTGCCATCGGCGTTGCGACGTAAGGTGTTGATGGATTTCAAAAATGCCCCCCGCTCGGAGGTGGTGGCGCACAAATCAAAGTAGGCGAACTTGTGCGGCACCGTGACGATGATGCCGTCCACGTTTTTGGAGAGCGACACGCCCGCCGTCCACGCCGCCAGATCGGCCGGGGCCACATGGGCCGGGATGCACAGGGCGTTCAAGCCTGCGTCCTGAAACGCCTGGCTCACGCCTGCGGGCGATTTGACCTGGGCGATCGGGTCGCCCACGATGAAATGGATGCGCGAGGCGCCGTCGAGGTTCAAAGGCTTGGTCGAGTTCATGGCCGCGATGATACATAAAAACGGAATTAGATTCCACTTTTGAATTTATTTCCAAAAATCAATATACTTACGCCATTGACGCACAAGACAGCACAGGCAAAAACACCCATGCACAAGTTCCCTCTGGCCGTGATTGGCGCTGGCGTGATTGGCCGGACCCACATCGAGCGCATCCTGAAAACACCCGAGTTCGCTCTGGTGGGCGTGGCCGAGCCGGGCGAGGCCGGTCGCCAGTGGTGTGCCGAACGCAACATCCCCACGTTTGAAAACCATCAGGCGCTGCTGGAGGCCACACGGCCCGAGGGCGTGGTGATCGCCACGCCCAACGCGACGCATGTGGATGTGGCGGCCGACTGCATGGCACGTGGCCTGGCCGTGCTGATCGAAAAACCGGTGGCCGACACACTGGCCGCTGCAGAGCGACTGATCCAGATTGAGCAAGACACCGGCGTGCCCGTGCTGGTGGGCCACCACCGCCGCCAGAACCCGATCTTGCAAAAGGCCCGTCAGATCGTGGCGGACGGTCGTCTGGGCCAGGTGGTCAGCGCCAACGTGATGGCCAACTTCTACAAACCCGCTGCCTACTTCGATGTGGCCTGGCGACGCCAGGCTGGGGGCGGGCCGGTGCTGATCAACCTGATCCACGACATCGACATGCTGGTGTACCTGCTGGGCGAGGTGCGCGCGGTGCAAGGCAGCTTGTCCAGCGCGGTGCGGGGTTTTGAAGTCGAAGACACGGCCAGCGCCCTGTTTGAATTTGCCTGCGGCACGCAAGCGGTGATGACGGTGTCCGACACCGCCGTCTCCCCCTGGTGCTGGGACCTGTGTGCAGGCGAGCAAAACCAGTACCCCCGCCAGAGCGTGCAGTCGCACTTTTTGTCGGGTACACACGGCGCCTTGTCACTGCCCGATCTGGCGCTGTGGCACTACCCAGGCGAGCGCCACTGGCACCACGAAATGACCCGCGAACAAAGCAACCTGCACGAGATCGACGTGTATGCACAGCAACTGCGGCACTTCCGCGCGGTGGCCGAACGGCGCGAAACGCCGATCTGCTCGGCCCTGGACGGCTGGCGCACCTTGCAGGCCACGCAGGCCTTGCTGCAAGCGGCACGCACCGGGCAGCGTCAAACCTGTCCGGCCTTCTCGGCATCAAGGAATCACACATGAGCGGCGTCCTCGAACGAACCCTGGGCATTCTGGAATTGCTGTCGCAGCACGGCGAAGGCCTGGAGCTGGCCGCCATTGCCGACCAGCTCGACATTCCCCGCAGCGGCACCCACCGCCTGCTGACCGACCTGGTGCGCCTGGGCTATGTGCGCCAGACACGCGGCCACGGCGACTACCTGCTGACCACCAAACTGGTCTCCATGGGCCTGAGCTATCTGAGCAACAGCGGCATCGTGGACATTGCCCAGCCGCTGCTCAACCGCCTGGCCGAAGTCTCGGGCGAGCTGGTGCGCCTGTCGGTGGTCGACGGCGAGCGCCTGACCTGGGTGGCCCGCGCACAAGGTGCCCGCCAGGGCCTGCGCTATGACCCCGACATGGGCAGCGATGCACGGCTGTCATGCTCGTCGTCGGGCTGGGCGTTGCTGTCAACGCTCAGCGACGACGACGCCCTGGCCCTGGTGGCCAAACAAGGCCTGGGCCTGCCCGAACAGTTCGGCCCCGCCGCCCCCACCAGTTTGCAAGCGGTGATGGACGCCGTGGCCCAAACCCGCGAACGCGGCTACAGCATGACCACCGACACCTACAGCCTCGGTTTGTCGGCCATGTCGGCCCCGGTGCGCTTTGCCGGGCAGCCCGCATTTGGCGTGCTGACCATCGCAGGCCCCACCGTGCGCTTCACGCCCGAAAAAATGCAAGCCCTCGCCGCCGAGCTGCTCAGCATCGCCCAGCAACTGGCCGCGTCCAGCGGTGCATCGCCCTTCTTCAGCCTGACGGCTGAGACCGGCAGCGCCGCGCCCGCCGACGGGCGCAAGCCGATTTACGCGCTCTGACCCTCTGGATGATCCATGTCTACCCACACCACACCTGACAACACCTGCGACCTGCTGGTCATTGGCTCCGGCGCGGGGGCGCTGTCTGCGGCGGTGACCGCCGCGCACCTGGGCCTCAAAGTCATCGTGGTTGAGAAAGACCCGCAATACGGCGGCACCACCGCCTGGTCGGGCGGCTGGATGTGGGTGCCGCGCAATCCTTTGGCTGTGGAAGCGGGCATCGTCGAGCGCATCGAAAAACCCCTGTCTTATCTGCGCCGCGAGCTGGGCGAGAAGTTCGACGAATCCCGCGCCCGCGCCTTCCTGAACAACGGCCCGCGCATGGTCGAGTTCTTTCGCCGTCACACCACGCTGCAGTTCATCGATGGCAACGCCATCCCCGACTTTCACGGCCACACACCTGACGCGGCCCTGGGTGGCCGCTCGATCTGTGCAGCACCTTTTGACGCCCGCCAACTGGGTGAGCGACTGCACGACCTCAAGCCCCCACTGAAGGAAACCACGCTCTGGGGCATGGGCATCGCCTCGGGTGCGGAGCTGCGTCACTTCTTGAACGCGCTGCACAAGCCTGCATCCTTCTGGTATGTCACCAAGCTGGTGCTGCGCCACTGGCGTGACCTGCTGGTGCACCGCCGTGGCACGCGCTTGGTCAACGGCAATGCCTTGGTCGGGGGCTTGGCCCAATCCGCTTTCGATCTGGGCGTTCAAATTCGCGTAAACAGCCCTGCGGTGCGCCTGCTGCAAAGCGGTGACCGGGTCACCGGTGCCGTGGTGCAAACACCCCAAGGCGAACAAAGCATCCACGCCCGCTGCGGCGTGGTGCTCGCCACCGGCGGCTTTCCGCACGACCCGGCGCGCAAGCAACAACTGTTGCCGCACGCCCCCACCGGCCACGAACACTGGTCAGCGGGCAGCCGGGGCAACACGGGCGACGGCCTGCGCCTGGGCGAATCCGCAGGCGGCGTGGTGGCCAATGATCTGGTGCAAGCGGCAGCACTCGCCCCCGTGTCTTTGGTGCCCCGCCACGATGGCAGTGTGGCTCATTTCCCCCACCTGATCGAACGTGCCAAACCCGGCCTGATCGCCGTCACTGCACAAGGTGAGCGCTTCACCAACGAGGCCAATTCGTACCACGACTTCATGCAAGGCTTGCTGGCCGCCACCCCTGCAGGCCAAGCGCCTGAAGCCTGGTTGGTCTGTGACCACGCCTTCATCCGCTACTACGGCCTGGGTGCCGTCAAGCCCGCGCCCATGCCGCTCGGCCCCTGGCTGAAAAATGGTTACCTGAAACGCGGCCAAACCCTGGCCGAATTGGCCCAGGCCTGCGGCATCGACGCCCAAGGCCTGCAAGCCACGGTGCAGCGCTACAACGCACTGACTCAAGACGGCAAAGACCGCGACTTTGGCAAAGGCGAAACGCCCTACAACCGCATCCAGGGCGACGCGATCAACGCCACCCGGCGCGGCCTGCGCAACCCCTGCATGGGCCCCATCGAAAGCGGCCCGTTCTATGCCGTCAAAGTCGTCATGGGCAGCCTGGGCACCTTCGCCGGTTTGCGCGTGAACGACCACGCGCAAGTCATCGACGCCCAAGGCCAAGCCATCCCCGGCCTGTACGCCGGTGGCAATGACCTCAGCAGCATGATGGGCGGCCACTACCCGGCGGGCGGCATCACGCTGGGCCCGGCCATAACCTTTGGCTTCATCGCCGCGCACCACGCCGCAGGGCGTGATCCGGCGGTCACTTGTGAATTTCCAATTTCCAACACGTCCACCGACACCTCGAAAGACCACACCATGTACTACGAACTCGCCACCATGACCCTGCCTTTTGGCACTGCAGGCCAAGCCGCCACCCACGTGCAGGCTTTCGCCACCGCCCCCGAAGCCCAGGGCGAACTGCTGGGCTGCTGGTTCACCGACATCGGCGTGCTCAACCAGATGATCGTGCTGCGCGGCTTTGCCACGCTGGATGCTTTGCAAGCCGAACGTGAGCGCACCCAGCAAAGCACCAGCCCCTTTGGCTGCGGCGAGATTTTCCAGACGCTGGAGCAGCACAGCTACAAAGGCTTCCCTTGGATGAAGCCGGTGCGCCCCAGCGCCGAGTCCGGCACCACCGGCCCGGTCTACGAAATCCGCACCTACGGCATCAAGACGGGTGGCGTGCAGCCCACCATCGACCTGTGGCAACAGTACGTGCCTGCACGCGACAAGCTCTCGCCCTGTGTGGTGGCCATGGTCGCGCTCGACGGTCCGCTGCGTTTCACCAACATCTGGGCCTACGACAGCCTGAACGCCCGCAGCCAAATCCGCGGTGAAGCCGTGGCCCAAGGCATCTGGCCCCCCAAAGGCGGCCCAGCCCACCTGACGACGAACATGGTCTCGACGATGGCCATGCCCACCGCTGTGTCGCCTTTGAAATAAATCCCATGACCCGCATCTACTCCCTCGCCTACCTGAGTTCGCACCGCTGCACGCCCACACAAGCAATACAAGTCGCGGCCCAAACCGGCTACAGCTTCGTGGGCCTGCGCCTGTGGCCCAACGCCGCGGGCGCGCCGCAGCAGCACCTGCTGGGCCAACCTGAAGCCCTGCGCGAAACCCTGGCCGCGCAACGCGACACGGGCGTGGGGGTGTTCGATCTGGAGATCATCCGCATCGGCGAGCAGTTCGATCCGCACACCTGGGACGCGCTGTACGACGCAGGCGCAGCGCTCAAAGCCAAGGCCATTCTGGTGGCCGGTGACGATGCCAACGAAGCCCGGCTGACCGACCACTACGCCCGCCTGTGTGAAGTGATGAAGCCCTTTGGCATGACCGCCGACCTGGAGTTCATGCCTTGGACGGCGGTGAAAGACGCCCAGTCAGCGCTGCGCATCGTGCAAAACGCGGGCAACCCTGGCAACGCAGGCATCCTGGTGGATGCGCTGCACTTTGGCCGCTCCACCACCACCCTCGATGACATCCGCGCCATCCCGCGCGCGCTGCTGCACTACGCGCAAATTTGCGACGCGGTGGCCGGGCTGAACTTCAGCACCGAAGACATGATCCACACCGCCCGCTGCGAACGCCTGCTGCCAGGCGACGGCACGATCGATGTGCAAGGCCTGTTTGACGCCCTGCCCGCTGACTTGCCGGTGAGCGTGGAGGTGGTGAACTTTGGCCGCGAGGCCCACACATCGGTCCAGGACTGGGCCACCGAATGCCTGGCCAAAAGCCGCCCCTTTGTGGAAGCCTGAAACCATGTTCCCGCGTTTTGAAAAACTCTCTCGCTTGCCTTTCTTCTTTGGGGCGCGCTGGTTCAGCAGTGCTTGACAAGTTGCAGTTGCAGGTTGGCGCTGAAGCTCTGACCTGCAAAACACCAAGACCTACTGACAACACTTTCAAAATCTGGACCACCCCATGGACTTTTCCCTCAACGACGAACAAAAAATGATGATCGAAACGGTGCGCCGTTTCATCGCCGAAGAACTGCAGCCCCTTGAAGACGAGATCGAAAACCAAGGCTTTCTGGACAATGCCAAAGCGCAAGCCATCCACGACAAAGCCAAGGCGCTGGGCCTGTACGGCATGAACATGCCTGAAGTGCTGGGCGGTGGCGGTCTGTCCAACCTCGACCGCATCCTGTGCGAAGAGCAGTTCGGCCACACCAGCGACATCCTGATCCGCCGCGCCTTTGGCAACGTGTACGAACCGCTGCTGCACTGCAAGGGCGAGCAAATTGATCGCTGGCTCAAACCTGCCGTGGCGGGCACACGCACTTGCGCCATCACCATCACCGAATCGGGTGCGGGCTCGGACGCTGCAGGCATCAAGACCCACGCCAAAAAGAATGACAAGGGCTGGGTGCTCAACGGCACCAAGCACTTCATCAGCGATGGCGAGTGGAGCGACTTCTTTTTGGTGTCGGCCAAGACCGGTGACAAAGAAATCTCGATGTTCATGGTGGACAAAGGCCTGGCCGGTTTCACCGTGGGCAAGGACCAGAAGATGATGGGCCTGCGCGGCACACCACACCTGGAATTGTTCTTTGACAATGTGCAACTCGAAGACGCCGCCTTGCTGGGCGAAGCCGGTCAGGGCTTCAAGCTGGCCATGGGCGCGCTCAATGTCGTGCGGCTGGCGCAGGTCGGTGCCCGCGCCGTGGGCAAGGCCACGCATGTGTGCGAGTTGCTGGTCAACTGGGCCAATGAGCGCAAGCAGTTCAACACCAAGATCGGTGACTTCCAGATGGTGCAGCAGATGATCGCGGACAGCGTGATCGAGATCAACGCGGCCCGCTGGATGGTCTACCACGCCGCCTGGATGCTGGACCAAGGCATGGATGCCCGCGAGCAGATCGCCATGGTGAAGGTGCACGCCGCAGAGACTTTGGGTCGCGTGGTGGACCGTGCCGTGCAGGTGTTTGGCGGCATGGGTTTTTGCAAGGAGCTGTCCATCGAGCGCTATTACCGCGATGCACGCATTTACCGCATCTTTGACGGCACCAGCGAGATCCACCGGGGCGTGATTGCCAAGAGCGCGCTCAAGAAGGGGGCTGTGCTGTTTGATGTGAACCGCTGATCAGGGGTCTGCCCGCTGTGTAGGCATGGCGGGGGCCGAGTGAATGGGATGGGCGGCCTCCTCATACTGGGGTACCAGAAATCGTCGGCCGCCCATCCCACTCACACGGCGGGTTTGCGTGGAGACGGAAGTCAAAACATCAGCGGACTTGAACTCTGTGCAGACCTTATCCCCATCGGGGGTGGCGTGGGGCCGTGGCCGATTTCTGGTACCCCAGTATGAGGCCGCGGCCCCCACGCCATCACCGATGCAGCACACCAAAAATTTGCAAGACAACAAACCATAAGAGACTCAAAAAATGCAAACCAAATTCATGACCGCCAAAGAGGCGGCACAACTGATCCAAGACGGCGACACCGTGGGCCTCATGGGCGGCGGCGGTGGCCTGATGGAAGCGACGCACCTGTTTGAAGCGGTGCAAGAACGCTTCCTCACCACGCATCACCCCAAAAACCTCACCGTCATGCACGCCCTGGGCATTGGCGACAAAAAAACCAAAGGCATGAACTGCTTCGCGCACGAAGGCCTGGTCAAGCGCGTCATTGGCGGCCACTGGGTCTGGTCACCGGCCATGCAGCAGCTCGCCCTGACCAACAAGATCGAGGCCTACATCCTGCCCGGTGGCGTCAGCAGCCAGCTCATGCGCGAAATCGGCGCAGGTCGCCCCGGCCTCATCAGCCACGTGGGCCTGGGCACCGTGTGCGACCCGCGCCACGGCGGCGGGCGCATGAACGATGCGGCCCAGGACGATCTGGCCGAAGTCGTCACCATCGACAATCGTGAATGGCTGCGTTACAAGCCCTTCCCCATCCATGTGGCCATCGTGCGCGCGAGCAGCGCCGACGAAGACGGCAACATCAGCTTTGAGCATGAAGCGGCCAACCTGGACGCCCAGTCGCTGGCACTGGCTGCGCGCAACAGCGGCGGCGTGGTCATCGTGCAGGTCAAGGAACGTCTGCCCAAGGGCGCACTCAAGGCCCGCGAGGTGCGCATCCCATCGGCCTGGGTGGACGCCATCGTGGTCGATCCTGAGCAGTCCACCAGCTACGCCATCCCGTTTGATCCGGCTTTCAGCGGTGAGCTGACCGGCGCTGAACGTGCGGCCAGCGAAACCGAAGACCACGCCCGCGAAGTCGCTGCCTCACAGGAAGCCTTCAGCGAACGCCAGGCCGTGGCGCGCCGCGCCTACCAGGAACTGTTCAACACCGGCAAGGCCCGTCCCGTCATCAACTACGGCGTGGGCGTGCCCGATGCCGTGGCCAAGCTGATCGCGGCGCGCAACGAGCAGCACCGCATTTACCAGACCATCGAACACGGCACCTACGGCGGCACGCTGATGGACGGTGTGTTGTTTGGCTACGCGCGCAACGCCACCGCCATGCTGGACGCCGCCACGCAGTTCGACTTTTACGGTGGTGGTGGTCTGGACATCGCCTTCCTGGGCTTTGGCGAGTTCGACGAAGCAGGCTCGGTCAATGTCTCGCGCCTGGGCGGCGTCACGGTGGGCCCCGGTGGCTTCATCGACATCGCGCAAAACGCCAAGAAAGTGGTGTTCTGCGGCACGCTGGCTGCCAAGGGCGTGAAGCTGAAAACCGGTGACGGTCAGATGCGGGTGGCCGCACAAGGTGCTGTGAAAAAGCTGGTCAAGCAAGTCGACCAGATCACCTTCTCCGGCCCGCAAGGTCTGGTGCGCAAGCAAGAAGTTCTGTATCTGACCGAGCGCGCCAGCTTCCGTCTCACGCCCCAAGGCATCGAGCTGTTCGAGATCGCCCCCGGCATCGACCTGCAGCGCGATGTGCTGGACCAGATGGACTTTGCACCGCTGGTGGCCAAAGACCTGCAGGTCATGGACAGCGCGCACTTCAAGGCCTGAAGCACGGCGCTCATGCGATCAAGCCTGACGCTCGTCAGGCTTTTTTGTTTTCACCATCGAGATCACGCCGAAGGGGCAACGCCGCTCACATTTGCTGCAGCCCGTGCAACCTGACCCATCGTGCAGCACCGAATGCTTGCGCCAGCCATCGGCTTGCAAACTCAACACATGAGGGGGACACGCCGCCACACACCAGCCACAGCCGGTGCAGCGCGGGGTGTCGATGCGAGGCAACAGCATGCGTTCAACAAGGCTTACTTCGCCTTGGGCAAGATCTCCAGCACCGTTTCGGCCGGGCGGCATATGCGCACACCCAATGGTGTGGCCACGATCGGTCGCTGGATCAAGATGGGGTGCTGTGCGATGAAGTCCAGCAGTTGCGCGTCGGTCCACTTCGGGTTGCCGAGGTCGAGCTCGTCATAGGGTGTGCCTCTTTGGCGCAACACATCGCGCACGCTGCCGCCCATGCGCTGCACCAGCGCAAGCAGCTCATCGCGGCTGGGCGGCGTCTTCAGGTACTCGACCACGGTCGGCTCGGCACCGCTGTCGCGGATCAGGGCCAGCGCGTTGCGCGAGCTGCTGCATTGGGGGTTGTGAAAAATGGTGATGTCGCTCATGGTGCGCTGGATTTTCAATACAGGTTTGTCAAGGATGATCGCTCAGTGGGCGGGCAGCTTGGCCACGCGTTCCAAAAATTCGCTGGGAACCGTCGCCACCTTGCGACTCGCCCGCTCAATGAACACGATGCCAATCTTGCCGCGTGCCACTTCTCGCGCCGTATCCAGGCACTCCATGCGGTAAACCAAATCAAAACCGTATTTGTTGTGGTCCTGCGGGATCATGCTCACCCGCATGGTTTCACCGTGAAAGCCTTCGGACTTGTACTGGGCCACCATGTCACCGACCACGATGGGGTAACCGGCCACATTGCCCTCGGTGTAGCCCAGCGATTTGAAAAAACGCACCCGCGCCTCAGACACCAGGGTCAGCAACTGGGCGTTGTCCAGATGCCCGCCCTGGTTGACGTGGCTGATGTAGATCTGGATGTCGGTGGCAAAGACGAAGTGGTCGGGAAGCTCAAACTGGATGCGGGGCATGGGATGGATCGAAGTGCGTGAACAAAGGGTTATTGTCCCTTGTGTTTGCACCCACATGGCCGACACCCAGTGGGCCATGTGGCAAGAGGCGATGAATCACCTGCGCGGTTCACCCCGCGGCAGGGCTTAGGGGATCAAGACAAGGTCTTTGACCGTGGTGGAACCGGCTGCGCCCAGGTCCAGCACAGGGTTGGTGCTTTGTGCGGTGTAAGCCGTCGCTGTTCCAGTCACGTTGTAGCGTCCCGGCACCATGCTGTCTGTGGTGAAGCTCAAGGCCGCACCCGAGGCATAAGACGCCTTGACCGCTGCGGCCAAGGGCAAGCTCAGGCTGTAATCGGCCGTGCTTGTGTTCACCCCGGTCGATGCCACGTCGATGGACTCACCCGTGCTCAAGGTCTGCCGGGCTGCCACGACGGCATCCGTCAGCAGTGCACTGCTGCTGTTGCTGACCACCCCTACCACCGAGGCCATGGCTGACGCTGCGGGCTGAATCGGTGCCAGCGATGTGTTGAGCACGGTCACCCCTGTGGCGAGAGACACGGGCACATTCGTCACCGCGGCTGTGGTCAGATTTTGTCCGGCCACCACCACCGTGTAGTGGGTATTTTCGGGCAGGTACGCCAGGGTGAACTTGCCCGTTGTCGGGTCCGGTGCCGTGACCCGCAAATTGTTGTCAGGATCGCGCGTGGAAACTTGCACACTGGCTGCGATCGAAGGATGGACATAGCCTTCGATGGCGGTGGTCAGGCGCTTGATCACCGACACCACCGGCTTGAGGTTGTAGTTGCCCGACGCACCGGCCTTGACGATGGATCGGCAAGCATCAAAGTCCAGCACCATGTCGGCGACCTGCCCGCCTTGCACATCGAAATGCGCCTGCAATTTGTAGCCGCTTTGCTGGCCACTGGGGGTGCTCAGCGCAATCTCGTTGCTGGTGCCCGACAGCACCAGTGCATTGGCCAAGGGATTGCCCGGCGACGGGTTGTTCGGGTTGTCCGCCAGCACCAAACGGATCTGCTGGTAAGTGCCTGCTGGCAAGGGCAATGAACCGAGCTCCTGCAGCACGCCATTGTTCAGTGACAACAAGTCGATGCGTTGGCTCGGTATGCTCACTTCGCTCCAGCCCGCAGCAGCACCATCGGCCGTTGCGCTTTGGTGCACCCGGATCTTGTTCACGGTCACATACACGTGGTCATAACCGCATGCGGGGGCGTCGGTCATGGCCAGCTTGAGGGTGCCGGTGGACGATGCGCCCGAGCCACCGCCACATGCGACCAGCCCCGAGGCCACCAGCCCCAAACCGGTCCATGACAATGTTTTGAGCAAGGGGGTCTTGCAAGGTGTCTGCATGGTTTTCTCCTGAGGTAACGATGCGCGAAGTCTAGGAATCTGCGCTGCGGCATGGGGTAAGGAAAAGTAAGGCCCCATGGCCGCTTGTTACAGTCCACCCCGCGCTGCCCATCGTCTGGCATACCTCGGGATGGCGCCATTAATCCATTGGTATGTCTTGCTTGATCGATTTGTTGTCGCCGGTCGATAAAGCCAACATGACGGTGCATTCACACCCGCCCTGCATGACTGTTACATCTCAGCGGGCTCGCCTCAAGCGATCGATGTCAGGCCCCGACAGGACGGAGCTCTTGATGGGGGCGCTCCACCACGCCACTCAATGCACGGACCAGATCGGTCTGGGTCAGGATACCCACCAAGCGTTTGTCTGCATCGATGATGGGCAAATGGTGATGCCCTGCCGACGAAAACAAGGGCAACAAATCCAGCGCATGGCTGTCGGCACTGGCCACGCGAACCTGCCGGGTCATGACATCCCCGACGGTCAGTGGCGACAAATGCGCCCCGTCATGGGTTTGCCGCCACACATCGGTGCGGGTGAGGATGCCCACCACATGCCGAGTCTGGTCCACCACCGGCAAGGCTTTGATGCTCAATTGCTGCATGCGCTCAGCCGCGTCCGCCAGCGAAGTCCGAAAATCCACCACCACCGGATCGGGCGTCATGATGTCCTGGCACCTCAAGGTGCTCCACAAGCGCTCGGCCGCAGCGCCTTGGGCACGGCGCAGCAGATGGACCAGTTCGTCGGGGGCCACATCGAGCACCTGGCCGTAATTGGCCAGGGCCGCGTCCAAGTCGGCCCGTTCAATCTGCCCTGCGCTCGGCGCTTCGGGTGTGGATGCTGCCCGGTGTGGATAGGGATGGCGGCTCAGGTTGTTGTACAGCATGGCCACCAGCACCAGCAGCACCGAGTTGGTGAGCACCGGGAACAAGGCGAAACTGCCGTGCTGTTCATGCATCAACACCACCAGCAAGGCCACCGCGCCCCCTGGCGGATGCAGGCAACGTGCAGCCATCATGACCGCAATGGCCAGGGCCACCGCCACAGGAGCGGCCAGCACCGGATCGGGCAGCCAGGCAACGCAAAACAGCCCCACCACGGCCGACAAGGTGTTGCCCCCCACCACCGACCAAGGCTGCGCCAGCGGGCTGGCCGGTGCGGTGAACACCAGCACAGCACTGGCGCCAATCGGCGCCACCAGCCAAACCGCTGCGGCAGGCGCCAGCCATCCGCTCAACAGGGCCGTGCACACCAAACCCAGCGCAGCCCCCAGCACGGCCCGCAAGCGCTCGGCGCGCGATGTGGTCAATGCAGGCGGAAGCCACGGGGCCATCCGGGCGGCCCAGCGTGCGGCGGTCGAGCGTTCAGCATTCATGAGGACGGTCCGGATCGTTCATCTGACGGGGATTTTGCCTGCGATGGTCTTGGCTTGCGCCATGAAAAAAATCCTGCCCGATTCACACCGGGCAGGATTTTTCTGGAGGACCACAGGCACCGCTCAGGCCCGCTGACGCGTCCACTCGGGCAGCGGTGCCGATTTGTGCAACACGTCCTGGTGCAACCACGTGGCGCTCTTGCGGGCGCGTTCGGCCACGGTCTCCAGCGGCAGTTGCTGGTAGTCGTCGTTGAAGACCTCAAAGCTGTAGTCGCCCCGGTAGCCAATGCGGTCCAGGCGCAGCACCAGGTCGGCCAGCTGCTCGCTGTGCACGCCCTCGCCCGGGAACACGCGGAAGGTGCGGGCCGTGGTCATGCGCTCTTCAAAAGTGGGCGTTTCTTGCCACATGAAGTCCGACAGTTGCACCAGGAAGATTTTGGACGGGTCCAGCTCTTCGATGGCGTCCAGCGGCGTCTTGGCGGCAAAGATGTGAAAGGAATCGATGCCAATGCCCAGATTGGGGCAATCGGCGCGGCACACCACATCCCAGCTGGTGGGGAACTCATTGACCGTGCGGCCCCAGGACAAGGCTTCATAGGCCACCTTGATGCCCAGGGGCACGGCCAGCATGGCCAGCTTTTTCAGGTCAGCGGCAATCTGGTCCAGGTCTTGTGTGGCATGGCGCGAAGTGGACGAGCACGCCAGCAACACCTTGCTGCCGGTGGCCGCGCACATCTCGAGCATGGCCTTGGCAATGTCGAGTTTGTAGCTGTGCAGGTGTCCCGACAAGCCCTCAAAGTCGCGCAGCACCTGAAAGCCGGTGGGCCGCATGCCGCTGTCGTGCACGGCCGCCACGGCCGCTTTCACGCCGCCAGGGTGCGTGACCAGATCGCGGGCCATGAGCATGACCTGCGAAAAGCCTGCGCCCTTCATGGCGGCCAGCTTGGCCTCCAGGGTGCCTGCCATGGTGATGGTGTCCATCCCGTAGCCGTCGAGCAAGTTCATGGCAGACCTCACTTGTGGACGAGTTCGAAGGCCACGGAACCCAAAGCAGCGCGGGTGAGCGCCCCCCGGTCTTCGGGGTGCAGCTGGGTCGATTCGACAAACTCCACACCACGGGCCTTGAGCGCCGCCACGGCCTCGGCCACGTTGGGCACACCAAAGCCAATGCGTTGCAGGCATTCGGGGCTGTCATCGCCGTCCATCCAGACATCGGGCTCCACCAGCTGCCACAAGAAGGTGCCACAAGGGCTCTTCATCAGCTTGCCCTTGGGCAAGATGCCAAAGCGCTCTTCATCGGGAATGCTGCTGAAGTCGAACATGTGTTCGTAATAAGTCTGCCAGTCGGCACTGCGCGAGGCGCCGATGTACTGCACCACGCCAAAGTAGCTCATGCCAGCCAATGCGGGTGGGTTCGGGTCCACGGTCGGAATGGGCTTGAAGTCGATGTCATAGATCGAAAACTCTTGCCAGCGGTCCACAAAGTAAAAACGGCTGCCGCCCGGGCCATGGATGGCGGGGATGTGCAGCTCCATCGCCTGCGCATGGCTGCCCACGCTCCAGGCGCCCAGATCCATGCAGCGGTTGTGCGCTTTGAGCGCATCCTGCACACGGAAAGCCACGGCCGAGATGACCGGCTGACCATCCACCGTGCCGCTCACGCGGGCGTCGTCGGGGTTGGCGTTGACCACCAGGTTCATCGTGCCCTGGCGGTACAAGGTCACCTCACGCGAGCGGTGACGGGCCACCGGACGAAAGCCCATGTTCTCCAGCACCTGGCCCAGCGCCTGGGGGCGGCTGGTGGCGTACTCGATGAATTCAATGCCCGCGATGCCCAAACGGTTGGGCATGTCGGGGACGGCTTCGCGGTCAACTTTGTTCAAGGTCATCTCAGCACTCCGTGAGGGAATTCATTCAGTTTCAATAGCTCAACTTGGCACCGCTGCGCAGCACTTCTGCGGTGGTGGTGGGCAAGCCGAAATATTCCAGATAAGCCGGGATCTGCTCGTACAGCATATCCGTGCCCACCTGGGTGCGGCAACCGCGCGCTTGCGCAGCCGCCAAAAATGCGGTGGTCTCGGCCTTCATGACCACTTCGCCCACAAAGGTCTCGGGCGACAGGCGCGAGACATCCATGGGCAGCGGGTCGCCTTCGTTCATGCCCATGGGCGTGGCATTGACCACCAGGTCGTGGTCCACGGGATCGTTGGAGCCGGTGCGCACGTCGATCTGGGGGTAATTGGTTTTGAGGCGCTGGGCCAGGGCTTCGCAGCCTGCGGTGTTCACATCGAACAGGCTGATCGCGGCAATGCCTGCACCCGCCAGCGATGCGGCAATCGCACAGCCCACGCCGCCGGTGCCCACCACCAGCACGCGTTTGCCGGTCAAATCAAAACCTTTGCGCTGCACGCCGCGCACAAAACCGGCGCCATCGAACATGTCGCCCACCAGGCGGCCATCGGGCAGGCGCTTGACCGCGTTGCAGGCACCGGCCACACGCACGGTGGCGGTCACTTCGTCGAGCAGGCCCACGGTGGTGACCTTGTGCGGCATGGTGATCAGCGCGCCACGGATGTTCTCCAGCGTGAACACCGACTTCAGGAACTGGGGGTAGTTCTCGGGTTTGCAGCCCATGGGCACGACCACGGCGTTGATGCCCGCAGACTCGAAGTACGGGTTGTAGATCATCGGCGACTTGAAGGTGTGCGTGGGGTAGCCGATGTGGGCGATGATTTCGGTGTTGCCGTTGATCATGGGGTCAATTTTTTTCGGTTATGTTCGGGCCAAAACAGCGCTGGCCTCCTGGGGCCAGCTGTGTGTCAGATCAAGCCGCTTGCGCAGCGGACACGCCAGCGCGCAGGGCCAGCAAATAGCTGTCAGCGCCAAAGCCGCAAATCTGGCCTTTGACGATCTCGGCAAACACCGAGTGGTGACGGAATTCTTCGCGGGCGTGGATGTTGGACATGTGCAACTCCACGATGGGGCATGTCAGCACGGCCAGGGCATCGCGGATGGCGTAGCTGTAGTGGGTCCAGGCACCGGCATTGATCAGCACGGCATCGACGTTGTCAAAGTAGGCTTGGTGAATGCGCTCGCACATGTCACCTTCATGGTTGGTCTGATAGCACTCGACCTCGGCACCCAACTCTTTGCCCAGCTTTTGCAGGCTGGCATTGATTTCATCGAGGGTGATGGTGCCGTATTGCTTGGGATCGCGTTTGCCGAACATGTTGTGGTTCACGCCGTGCAGCATCAAGACTTTCATGACAAATCCTTATGGAAAAACAAAGAAGGCTCCGCCGCACATGCGGCGAAGCCTTGGCGTGCAATTACTTGCCCGACTTTTTGGCAGGTGCGGCGGCAGCCGAACGCACCTTGTCGATTTCAGCTTGCAGTTCCTTGACCAGTTCCTGACCCACGGTCACGCCGTACTTGGCGGTCACGGGGCGCATCTTGTCGCGCAGCTTGGCCATTTCGGCTTCTGGCAACTGGGTCACTTGCATGCCGTTTTTCTTCAGGTTGTCCAGAATGCTGGCTTCCAGCTTGCGAGACTGTTCGCGCTGGTACTTGGCCGATTCGGTCACTGCATCGCCAACAATCTTTTTCTCGGCAGCCGACAGCTTGTCCCAGAATTTCTTGCTGATGATGACGGACTGCGGGTTGTACTGGTGGCCGGTCAGCACCAGGTTTTTCTGCACTTCATACAGTTTGGCACTGTTGATGGTGGCGACTGGATTTTCCTGGCCATCCACAGCCTTTTGTTCCAGGGCGGAATACACCTCAGGCCAAGGCAGCGGTGTGGGGTTGGCCCCCAGGGCCTTGACCCAGTCCACGTTGATCGGGTTGGGGATCACGCGCAGCTTCAGGCCTTCCAGGTCTTCCACCTTGTTGATGGGGCGCTTGCTGTTGGAAATGTGGCGAAAGCCCAGCTCGTAGTAGCCCAGACCCACAATGCCTTTTTCTTCCAGCTTGGCGTGCAACTTCTTGCCCGTGGGGCCATCCACGACCGCATCGGCTTCCTTGCTGCTGCCGAACATGAAGGGGAAGTCAAAAATGGCGAATTCCTTGACCTGGTTGGCGAAGATGCCCGAGTTCATCGAAGCCATCTCCAGCGTACCGCCCTGGATGGCCGACACGTTGGCCTGGTCGCTGCCCAAGGCACCGCCTGGGAACACATTGACCTTGATCTTGCCGCCAGAGTTCTTCTCAACGATTTCCTTGAACTTTTCCATGCCCAGCACGATCGGGTGACCGGCTGTGTTCTGGTTGGCGAACTTGATGGTCTTGGTGTCCTGTGCCGACGACACGCCGGCAGCAGCCAGAGCCACGGAAGCGATCAGGGTCTTGATGAAAATGCGTTTCATGCTTGTCTCCGAAATAGAAGGACGTACGCCAACCTGAACCACTGACACCCGGCGTACCCGAGCGGATGTCAGCAGAAGAAATCAATAGAACCAGCGTGCAGGCACCATGACGATGCTGGGGAACAGGACCATCAGGAACATGACAATGAACTGTACCGCCATGAAGGGCATGACGCCGCGCGTCACATCGTCCATGCGCATGCGGCCCACACCAGCCACCACGTTGAGCACCGTGCCCACGGGTGGGGTGACCAGACCGATCGAGTTGTTGATGATGAACAGCACACCAAAGTAGACCGGGTCAATGCCCGCAGCCTTGACCAGGGGCATCAGCACCGGCGTCAGAATCAAAATGGTGGGCGTCATGTCCATGGCGGTGCCCACGATCATGCACAAAATCATGATGGCGAACATGAGCAACGTGGGGCTACCCAGCAAAGGCTGCAGCAGGCTGATGACTTGGTCTGGCAGGTTGGCCACCGTGATCATCCAGGCCGACACCATGGCCGCAGCCACCAGGAACATGACCACGGCCGTGGTCTTGGCCGATGTGGTGAACACATCGAACAGTTGTTTCCAGGTCAGTTCACGGTAAATCACACCGGCCACAAACAAGGCGTAGACAGCGGCGACGACAGCGGCTTCGGTGGGGGTGAACACGCCCATGCGCAGACCCACCAGGATGATGACGGGCAGCATCAGCGCCCAGGTGGCGCGGCGCAAAGAAGCCATCACCTCGCTCATGGGCTGGCGCGGTGGCGGCGACAGGTTTTCCTTGCGGGTGAGCCACCACCAGGTGATCCACAGACCCGCGCCCAGCACCACGCCGGGCATGATGCCGGCCAGGAAGAGCTTGGAAATCGACACGTTGGCGGCCACACCGAAAATCACGAAGCCAATGGACGGCGGGATGATCGGGCCGATCACGCCGCAAGCGGCGATCAAGCCACCGCTGCGCGCTTTGTCGTGCCCGGCCTTGACCATCATGGGCAAGAGCAGCGAAGTCAGCGCAGCCGCATCGGCCACGGCCGAACCCGACAGGGCCGACAACAAGCAGGCAGCCAGAATGGTCACATAGCCCAAACCGCCACGGATGTGACCCACCAGCGCCATGGCGAAGTCCACGATGCGGCGGGACAGGCCGCCGGTGTTCATGATCTCGCCAGCGAGCATGAAGAAAGGCACGGCCAACAGCGGGAAGCTGTTGGAGCCTTCGATCACGTTCTGCGCCAGGATCTGGGCGTCGAACATGTCCATGTGCCACATGAGGGCGGCGCCGCACAGCAGCAAAGAAAACGCGATGGGAATACCCAGCGCCATGGCCCCGAGCAGGGCTCCCAAAAAGACGGCAATCGTCATGATGAAGTTCCTGTGAGGGTTTATTTGAGGGGAGCGGGCACGTCGATCGGCTCTTCTTCCGATTCACGCACGCCAATGAGTTCAGCTTCGGACAACTGGCCCGTGGCCAGACGCCAAAGGTTGTGCACCAGGATCAGGGCCATCGACACCGCCGTGACCACACCGCAGCCGTAAAAGATGGCCATGGAGGCTTCCATCACGGCGCTGGTGGTTTCCAGATTGATGACCGCCTGGTCCCATGCGCCCTTGAAAAGCAACCAGCAGATGAACAACATCAGCAAGTGGCCTGCCACGAAAAACACTTTCTTGACCAGCACTGGCACACGAGACACCAGGGTGTCGGAGCCCAGATGTGCGCCGTCTTTCATGGCCACAATGGCCCCCAGAAAGGTCAGCCAAACAAACAGCCAGCGCGACAATTCTTCAGACACGGTGATCCCGGAATTGAAACCGTAGCGCATGACCACGTTGCCAAACACCAGCACGACCATGATGGCCAGGCTGATGGCGGTCAGCAGGTTGAGCAACCCGCAATAACCATCAATGAATTTTTTCACCACATGCATCTCCTGAAATGAGCTACCGTTAATGTACGAACTGGTTAGTTTTGATGGCTAGGTAGTTACCCTGATCAGGGAATTCATCAAAAACCTAGCTGTTATGCCGAAATTCGATGGCTTACAAAACGCTGAATCAGTTCCACCACATGCTCCCGCTTGAGGGTGTCGGCCTTGTCCTGGCTGGCCCGCTCCTGAAAAATCACACCAAAAGTATGCCGATTCGACACGTTGAAGAAGGTGAAAGCTGAAATCGCCGAGTGGATGTCCACCGGGTCCAGCCCTGCTCTGAACACGCCCTGCGCCACGCCCCGGTCGTACACCGCCCGCACAGACTGGATGGCGTTGCTGTTGAGCTGCTGAATGCTTTGGCTCTGGCGCAAATAATCGCCCCGCTGGATGTTCTCGTTCATCACCAGGCGGATGAAGTCTTCGTTATCGCGGTGGTGGTCGTAGGTGAACTCCACCAGCTTTTGCAGGGCTTCCATGGGCGGCAGATCGTCCAGGTGCAGATCGGACTCGATCGCCCGCATGCGCCGGTAGGCCTCTTCGAGCACCGCCAGGTACAAACCGTCCTTGCTGCCGAAGTAGTAATAGATCATGCGCTTGCTGGTGCGCGTGGCCGCCGCGATCTCGTCAATGCGAGCGCCGGTCAGGCCCTTGTCGGCAAACTCGTGCGTGGCCACCTGAAGGATCTCGGCCATGGTGCGGGCCGGGTCGTTGGTGCGGCCCGTTTCCTTGGCTGCTTCCAATGCGATGGGCTTGGGTTTTTCAAAATGTACCAATTGGTTCATTCTGCAAGTATAGGGGCGCAGGCGTCGCGCCCTGATCAGGACAAGCCCTGATATCGCCACCGGTGTGCCCATGACGGCGCAGCGCCCAGCCCTGTGCCATTCAAGCCGAATACAGCACCCCATCTTTTTGCATGTCCGCGATCTGCTCGGCACTGAAACCCACGCTGGCCGCGATCTCGGCGTTGTCTTGGCCCAGATCGGGGGCGACCTGGTGGATGGTCGTGTCGCAACCCGAAAAGCGGAAAGGCAAATTGGGCAGCTTGATCTTGCCCAGCACCGGGTGGTCTTGCTCGACCACCATGCCGCGCGCCTGGATCTGCGGGTCGGCCAGCACCTCGTCGATGCGCTGCACCTTGGCACCGGGCACATCGATGGCGTCCAGCAGGGCCAGCACCTCGGCCACTGGCTGCGCCGCCACCCAGGGCTTGACCACCGCCAGAATGTCCAGCCGGTGGGCGTTGCGCCCGGCTGCGGTGTGCAACCGCGCATCGGATGCAAAACCGGCCGGGCCGCCGTGCTGCTCCACCAGCGCTGCAAAGCGCTTCCAGGCATCGTCCACCTGCGCGGCGATCACCAGATCGCCGTCTTGCGCACGGAACACGCCATACAGCGTGGAGGTCGGCATGTCGTGCCCAGTCTGCACCGGCACCTCTTGGCCGCCCGAGAGCGTGTAGCACTGCACCGCGTATTCGTGCATGGACACCAGCGTGTCGTACAGCGCCATGTCGATGTGCTGGCCCTGGCCCGACTTGACCCGGCCCAGCAAGGCCGCATTGATGGCCGCCACCGCATGGATGCCGGTGTACATGTCACCCAGCGAGATGCGCAAAAGCGGCGGCGCTTCGCCCGGTGTGCCCACCATTTGCATGATGCCGCTTTTGGCCTCGGCGATCAGGCCAAAACCGGCGCGGTGCGAATCCGGTCCGGTGTGGCCATAGGCCGAGATCGAGCAATAGACCAGGCCAGGGTTGCGCCGGGCCAGGTCTTCGTAGCCCAAGCCCATTTTGGCGAGCGCACCGGGGCGGTAGTTCTCAATGAACACGTCGGCGGTGTCCACCAGCTTTTCCATGAACTCGCGACCGCGTAGGTCTTTCATGTTGACGCAAACGCCCTTCTTGCCCATGTTGAGCTGCAAAAAATAGCCCGAATATTCGCCGTCTTCGCCCACAAACCAGGCATGCTGGCGACCAGCGTCACCGGTCTTGGGGCGTTCGATCTTGATGACCTCGGCCCCCAGGGCGGCCAGGCAACGGCCCACATAAGGCCCCGCCAGAAAGTGGCTGTAGTCAATGACGCGAAAACCCGCGAGGGGCAATGCTTGCTGGCTCATCAAAAGGCTCCTGGACGGCGAGGGATCATCAAACGGTGTTCGCCTTTTTGAACGACCTGGCCGTGCTGGTTGATCAGCTCGGACGGCAAGACCACGATGCCCCAGCCGGGACGGCTGTTGGAGGCGCGCAAACCGGTCACCGAGAACCGCACATGCAGCGTGTCGTTGATCTTGATGGGCAGCAAAAAGTCCCAGGTCCAGCCCAGCGACATGCCGGGCAAAAAGCGGTATTCGCTCTGGGTCTTGAGGCCGTCGGCAATCGACAAGCCCAGCAGGCCATGCGCCACGCGGGTGCCAAACGGGGTGGTTTTGGCGTAGTCCTCGTCGATGTGCACCGGGGTGTAATCGCCCGTGAGCTCGGCATAGGCATGGATGCGTGCCTCGGTCACTTCATAGGTGGGGCTGGTGCACACATCGCCTTCGCGGGCATCGTCCCAGTATTTTTCAGGGGTGGAAAACTGTGTCATGTCACTGCTCTTCAAGTGATTGCCATGTCTGGCGTAAAAAATCCATGCTGCCCCGCATCGCTTGCACAGGCTCGCCCTGCAGACCGCATTCACACGACATCAGGCCCGCATACGCGGCGGCCTTGAGCTGGGCAAAGGCTTGCGGGTAGTGGTATGCCCCCACCCCCGGCCCCGTGCCCGGGTTCATGCGGCCGGTATCGGCCAGGTGAATGTGTGCAAGCCCGCCACCTTGCTGGCTCAAGGCCGACAAAGGCTCATGCTCTTCATCCATGTGGTAAAGATCCGCCAAGCCCCGCACTTCGGGTCGGTTCAACTGCCGGGCCAAGCGCACCCCATCGGCCACGCTGTTGCACAGGTTGGATTCTTTGCGGTTCAGGGGCTCGATGACCAAGGTGGTGCCGGTGCCCCGCAAGGCATCGGCACATCGGCTCAAGGCTTGCAAAAACTGATCCTCGGCGCGCTGCACACGCCAGCCCTCGGGGACATTGCGCGTCCAGCCACTGCCCAAAACCACCACACGCGAGCCCGCCAAACGCAGCACGTCCACCACGCGATCAAAATAACGACGGTAACGGGTCTCATCCACCTGCTCGCCCACCAGGCGCACATCGTGCGGAAACAAATAGCTCATGGCCAGCGCCGGGAGTGGCAAATCGCGCACCCGCGCTTTGGCTTCGGCAAACGATGCATCGTTTTCCAGTTGCATCGGCACGATCTGGGCCTCGATGTAATCCACACCAGCAGCACACATGTCTGCGGCCCGATCCACGGGGCCACACCACCCAAAAAGAGGGGTCGTCACGGGGTTCATGGGCGACTCATTTCGCACGGGGGTTGATCGACAAGGCTTGCGCCACGCAGCCCGGGGCTGCCTGCATGAGTTCGACCGCCAGGCCATCGGGCAATTGCAACCAGTTGCGCCCTTGCGGCAGGGGCTTCACACCCCAGTGCTGTGCAGCGGCCAAGGCAGCTTCGAGGTCATCGACCATCACACCCAGATGCGCCAACCAGCCTGCATCGTTGCTGGGTGGGGCTTCAAAGTCGGGGCAGGCCATCAGCTGCATGCCGCCCAGCGTCCAGTACTGGCGCGGGTCGTCGGTGGGACCGTCGATCTCGCGCACGTCCATGCCCAGCACCTCGTAGAAGAAGCGGATGTGCCAGTGGATGTCTTTGACGCGCACGGCAACGTGTTCGACATAAGCCCGGGTCGGCGGGGTGAAGGGTGTGTTCATGGGTTCGTGTCCTTGAAAAATTCAGTGCGGCAAAGCCGATTCGATGCCCTTGATGCAGGCCACCAGCGTGGCATTGACCGGGGTGGGCACACCCAGGCGCTGCCCCAGGCGCACGACCGCGCCGTTGATGAAGTCGATCTCGGTGACCGAGCCTTTTTCCAGGCTTTGCAGCATCGAGGTCTTGAAGTCATCGGGCAAACCCGCTGCGGCCTTGAGCCAGGGGGCCTTGGGGTCGGTGTAGCTCAGCTGCACGCCACTGGCACGGGCCACACACATGGCTTCCTGCACAGCGGCCACGGCCGTGGCCTCGACTTCGGCAATCTTGTACAGCGCGCCATAAGTGAGCCGGGTGATGCTGCTCAGGGCGCCGGTGGCCACGTTGATCAGCAGCTTGTCCCACATGGTGCCCATGATGTTGTCGCTCACCGTGGTGGCCAGGCCCGCTTGGTTGAAAGCCCCGGCAATGCGCTGCGCACGCGGCGAGACGCGGCCGTCCAACTCGCCAATCAGGGTTTCCTTGCCTGCAGTGCCTGCGATGATCCGGCCCGGTGCCAGCATCACGCCACCCACATAGGTCTTGCCCGCCAGCACATGGCTGCGGCCCACGATGTCGGCCAGGATGTCTTCGTGGCCCAGCCCGTTTTGCAGCGACAACACCACCGTGTCCGGCCCGACCAAGGCGGTGGCCGCCTGCATGGCGCTGGCCGTGTGAAATGACTTGACCAGCACGATCACCAGATCGACCGGGCTTTGGCCTTCGGCGTTGACCGCCGCCCGCGCACGCACCGCGCGCTCGCCTTGGGGGCCGCGCATGACCAAGCCGTGGGTGTTGATGGCCTGCACATGCGCCGCATTGCGGTTGATCAGCAAGACCTCGTGGCCCGCCTCGGCCAACGTGCCGCCAATGGCGCAACCCAATGCGCCTGCACCCAAAACTGCGATGTTCAAAATGCGCACCTCCATCTAAGTGACTGCATCGTAGAAAACCCTGGACATTTCGTAAATTCAATAAATAAAATACATCACATTGAATTTATAAATACATGAAGCCACGCACCCCGCTGGATGCCCAGGGCATCGACCTCAAACTGCTGCGCCTGCTGGACGCCTTGCATGCCAGCCAAAGCGTCACCCGAACGGCCGAGCGGCTGGGTTTGTCACAACCGACCATCAGCATTGGTCTGGCCCGACTGCGCAAGATGCTGGATGACCCTTTGTTTGTGCGCACGCCCGAAGGCATGCAAGCCACCCCACGCACCCAAGCGCTGATGCCCGCTGTGCGGCAGGTGCTGGACGGCATGGACCTGCTGGCCAGCGTGACGGCCCAGTTCGATGCAGCCAGCAGCGAACGGCGCTTTCGCATCTTCATGACCGATGCCAGCCATGTGACCTTGATGCCGCGCTTGTTTGCGCATGTGCGGGCACTGGCCCCCGGCGTGAAGCTGGAAGCTGCCACGCTCGGCCCCGACATGGCCCAGGCCTTGCAATCGGGCGAAGCCGATCTGGCGCTGGGCCTGATCCCCACGCTGGACCGTGGTTTTTACCAACAAGCCCTGTTCAACCAGGACTGGGTTTGCCTGTGCAACGCAGACCATCCGCGCATTGGCGAAAAATTCCATCTGAAGCACTACCTGGCAGAAGCCCATGTGGGCATCGTCTCGGGCACCGGTGCGCAGCTGCTGGAAGACGCCTTGCACACACTGGGCAAGCCGCGCCGGGTGCAGCTGGCCCTGCCGGGCTTTCTGGGCTTGCCTGGCATCTTGTCCACCAGCGACCTGGTGGCCACCCTGCCCCGCCACATTGGCGAAACCCTGGCGCAGGCAGCCGGTCTGCGTGTGCTGCCCTGCCCTGTGGCGATTGAGGGCTTCACCGTCAAGCAGTACTGGCACACCCGCTACCACCAGGACCCGGCCAACCGCTGGCTGCGCGCTGTCTGTGCCGAACTGTTTTTGAACAAGCGCCGTTGAAGCAGGTGCAAGCTTGCAGCCCCCCGTGCGGGATCAGCGCTCGTGGTCGCTGCATGGCGCCCATGAGGCTGTGAAGGCGCTCACTCCTGCGAGGGCTCTTCTTCTGGCGCTGCGTGGTCAATTTTTTCCATGTTGTCCAGCAGCTTCAAAAAGTAATGCAGGGTGTGTGCCATGTCGCCCATGGAGAAGTCTTGCAGCGCTTGCTCGTAATAAGCCTTGATTTTGGGTTGCGCCAAATCGAGCCAGATGTGGCGCCCCGACTCGGTCATGACCACCAGGCGTGAACGGCGGTCCCGGCCATCAGTGCCCATCTCAATGTGCCCGTCTCGGGCCATGCGCGTGATCAGGCCCGAAAGATTTTGGCGGCTGACCATCAGGTAACGCGCCAGCTCGCCCACCCCCATGCCTTGGGCGGCTTCTGGCCGTGACAAGGCCCCCAGCACCGCCCACTGCTGCGTGGTCAAGCCTTCATCTTGCACCGCCCTGCTGCCTGTTTTATGCAACATGTTGGCACATTGATACAACTTGAAAAAGATGCGATTGGCCATCTCCATCCGGGCGTCAACAGTTTTTTTCATAGGGAAAACGATAGGTTATTCAACATCAAAAAAGGCTTGCAGAGCTGTTTCAAGCCACCTCATAATACGTCAACATGTTGTCATATATACGGCAATTCAAGTTTACAACCCAAATCATTTGACGGAGAAAGACATGACCAAGCTCAAAGGCAAAACAGTGATTGTGACCGGTGGCGGCGGCGGCATCGGCGGGGCCACCTGCCGCCGCTTTGCAGCAGAAGGCGCGAAAGTCGCCGTCTTTGACATGAACATCGAAGCGGCCCAAAAGGTCGCCGACCAAATCACCGCCGAAGGCGGAACGGCCGCAGCCTTCCAGTGCAACATCACCGACCGCGCCCAAGTGGACGCTGGCGTGGCCGCAGCCGAAGCGCAGCTGGGCCCCATCGATGTGCTGGTCAACAACGCAGGCTGGGATGTGTTCAAACCCTTTGTGAAAACCGTGCCAGCTGAATGGGACAAATTGATCGCCATCAACCTGACCGGCGCACTGCACATGCACCACGCGGTCCTGCCCGGCATGGTGGCACGCAACTACGGCCGCATCGTCAACATCGCCTCCGACGCGGCCCGTGGCGGCTCGTCTGGCGAAGCGGTGTACGCCGCCTGCAAAGGTGGTCTGGTCGCCTTGTCCAAAACCCTGGCTCGTGAACATGCACGCCACAACATCACCGTCAACGTGGTCTGCCCCGGCCCGACCGACACCGCCTTGCTGGCGGGCGTGGCCGAAGGTGCGCGCGATCCAGCCAAGTTGATCGAGGCTTTCCGCAGCGCCATTCCCCTTGGCCGTCTGGGTCAACCCGACGACCTGGCCAGCGCCATCGCTTTCTTCGGCAGCGACGACGCGTCCTTCATCACCGGCCAGGTCATCAGCGTGTCTGGCGGCTTGACCATGCACGGCTGAGCCATCCCAACCCTTCTCTGGAGAAACACATGCAATTCGAAGACATCCTGTACGAAAACCGCAACGGCGTGGCCTGGATCACGATCAACCGCCCCGACAAGATGAACGCATTTCGCGGCACCACCTGCGACGAAATCATCAAGGCCCTCAACAAAGCCGGTTACGACCGGGATGTGGGCTGCATCGTGCTGGCCGGTGCCGGTGACCGTGCGTTTTGCACCGGCGGCGACCAGTCGGCCCACGATGGCAACTACGACGGTCGCGGCACGATCGGCCTGCCCATGGAAGAGCTGCACACCGCCATCCGCGATGTGCCCAAGCCCGTGATCGCCCGCGTGCAGGGCTTTGCCATTGGCGGCGGCAACGTGCTGTGCACCATCTGCGACCTGACGATTTGCTCCGAAAAGGCCATCTTCGGCCAGGTCGGCCCCAAGATGGGCTCGGTCGATCCCGGCTACGGCACCGCCTTTTTGGCGCGTGTGGTAGGCGAGAAAAAAGCCCGCGAGATCTGGTACCTCAACAAGCGCTACTCCGGCCAGGAAGCCGTGGACATGGGCCTGGCCAACATCTGCGTGCCACACGAGCAGCTCGACGCCACCGTGCAGGAATGGGCCGAGACCATTTGCGAGCGCAGCCCCACCGCCATTGCCATTGCCAAGCGCAGCTTCAACATGGACACCGCCCACCAGTCGGGCATCGCGGGCATGGGCATGTACGCGCTCAAGCTCTACTACGACACCGAAGAGTCGCGCGAAGGCGTGAAAGCTTTGCAGGAAAAGCGCAAGCCCGACTTCCGCAAGTACGCCAAGTAAACGCACAGACAGAGGACGTCCGATGAATCCCAATCCCTACATCAACGAAGACCTGCAGGCGCTGGCCGAGACGGCACGCCGCTTCGCCGAGGACAAGGTCAAACCCGGCTTTCTGGAGCGAGACAAGACCCGCGAGTTTGACCGTGCGCTGCTGCGCGAGATGGGCGAGATGGGTTTCATCTGCCCCGAACTGCCCGAGCAGTTTGGCGGCCTGGGGCTGGGCTGCTTGGCCGCAGGCGTGATCCACGAAGAAATCGCCCGCGCCGACCTGAGCTTTTCTTACCTGAACCTGCTGGCCTCGCTCAACAGCCAGATCCTCTACAAGTACGGCAACTCCGATGTGGTGCAGCCCTGGCTCGACAAGTTGCGCGAGGGCCAGGCCATTTGTGCGATTGCGCTGACCGAGCCACGTGGCGGATCGGATGCGGCCAATCTGCGCTTGAAGATCGAACGCGATGGCGACTTCTATGTCATCAACGGCGAAAAGACATCGATTTCAGCCGCCGACCAGGCCGACATCACCGTGGTCTTTGGCCGCACCGGCACACCCGAATCGGGCGCGCATGGCGTCACCGCCTTGCTGGTGCCCATGGACACACCAGGCCTGACCACCAGCCGCTTTGACTGCCATGGCCAGCGCGCCATCGGCCGGGGCTCGATCTTTTTCGAGAACGTGCGCATCCCCGTCAGCCACCGCCTGGGCGAAGAGAACAAGGGCTTTGTGCAGGTCATGCACGGCTTTGACTTCTCGCGCTCGCTGATCGGTCTGCAGTGCCTGGCCGTGGCGCGTGTCGCGCTTGAAGAAACCTGGGAATACATCACCCAACGCCAGGCCTTTGGCCAGCCGCTGTCGGCCTTTCAGGGTGTGACGCACCCACTGGCGCAGTTTGACACCGAGGTCGAAGGTGCCCGCCTGGTGTGCCTGCAAGGCCTGTGGCTCAAAGACAAAGGCCTGCCGCACTCTGCCGAAGCGGGCATGGCCAAGTGGTGGGGGCCCAAGCTGGCCTACGACGTGATCCACCAGTGCCTGCTGTGCTTTGGGCATGGTGGCTATGACCGCGGCCTGATGGAGCAGCGCTTGCGCGATGTGCTGGGCTTCCAGATCGGCGACGGCACCGCACAGATCATGAAAACCATCATTGCACGCACCCGCGCAGGCCGCAAAAACGTGCCTGCCTGAGTTCCCAGAAAAACAAAAAACATTTCATCCACCCCGAGGAGACCCACATGGAATTCGATGCCGTTTTACTGCCCGCCCGCCGCGCACGCATGATCGCGCAAGGACTGTGGCACGACCGCACCATCAACGACGAACTGGACGCCTGCCTGGCGGCCTGCCCCGACAAACTGGCGCTGACCGCCTACCGCGTGGAAGCCGGCGATGTGCGCCGCTTCACCTACCGCGAACTGGCGCAAATGGCCGACCGTGTGGCCGTGGGCCTGACCCGCCTGGGTGTGCAGAAGAACGACATCGTGGCCTGCCAACTGCCCAACTGGTGGCAATTCACCGTGACCTACCTGGCGTGCTCGCGCATCGGCGCGGTCATCAACCCGCTGATGCACATCTTCCGCGAACGTGAACTGAACTTCATGCTCCAGCACGGCGAAGCCAAGCTCATCATCGCGCCCAAGACCTTCCGGGGTTTTGACTTCGAGCAGATGATCACGGCCATCCAGCCAGGCCTGCCCCATTTGAAGCAGATCGTGGTGGTGGACGGCGAAGGTGCCAACAGTTTTGAAGCACTGCTCAGCGGCCCCGCCTGGGAAAACGAGCCCGACGCCGCAGCCATCCTGAGCGCACACCGCCCTGGCCCCGACGACATCACCCAGTTGATCTACACCTCGGGCACCACGGGCGAGCCCAAAGGCGTGATGCACTCGGCCAACACCGTGATGGCCAACATCATCCCTTACGCCCAGCGCCTGCAACTCGACGCCGAAGATGTGGTGCTGATGGCCTCACCCATGGCGCACCAGACGGGCTTCATGTACGGCCTGATGATGCCGATCATGCTCAAAGCCAGCGCGGTGTTGCAGGACATCTGGGAACCCAAAAAAGCGGTGGAGGTCATCAACGCCGAGAAGGCCGGCTTCACCATGGCTTCGACCCCGTTCCTGACCGACCTGACCCGCGCCGTGACCGAGAACAAAACGCCGGTACCCACGCTGCGCACTTTCCTGTGCGCAGGAGCCCCCATCCCCGGCCCACTGGTCGAGCAGGCACGCGCCGCTTTGGGCACCAAAATCGTCTCGGCCTGGGGCATGAGCGAAAACGGGGCCGTCACGCTGATCAAACTGGATGACCCTGACGAGCGTGCCTTCACCACCGACGGCTTGCCCCTGCCCGGGGTGGAACTCAAAGTGGTCGAAGTCGATGCCTCGGGCCCGGCGCTGCCTCCAGGAACGCAGGGCAAGCTGTATCTGCGTGCCTGTTCCAACTTTGGCGGCTACCTGCGTCGGCCGCATTTGAATGGCACGGATACGGAAGACTGGTTCGACACGGGTGATCTGGCCCGCATCGATGCACAAGGCTATGTGCGCATCACCGGCCGCAGCAAGGACGTGATCATCCGTGGCGGAGAAAACATCCCCGTGGTCGAGATCGAATCGCTGCTCTACAAGCACCCTGCCGTGGCCATGGCGGCCATCGTGGCCTACCCCGACGAGCGCCTGGGTGAGCGCGCCTGCGCCGTGGTGGTGACCAAGCCCGGCCAAAGCTTTGACATGCCCACCATGGTGGCTTACCTCAAGGAACAAAAGGTCGCGATCCAGTACATCCCCGAACGGCTGGAGGTGCGGCAAAGCATGCCGTCGACCCCGTCCGGAAAGATCCAGAAATTCAAGCTGCGCGAGGATTTGCGCGACGGTGCAGCTTAAGACAAAGCGCTCGACATCCAACCACCACATCAGGAGACAAACCATGAAATCCACACAACGCTTTCAACTGCGCCGCAGCTTGACGGTCGCCGCCCTGTCCTTGCTGGGCATGGGCGCTTGCATCAGCAGCCATGCCCAAAGCTGGCCGAGCAAACCCATCCGCATCGTGGTCGGCTTTGCCCCTGGCGGCACCACCGACGTGATGGCCCGCTTGGTCGCGCAGGGCCTGACCGAGAGCCTGGGCCAGTCGGTGGTCGTCGACAACAAACCCGGGGCCAGCGGCAACATCGCTGCCGCCGAAGTGGCCCGCGCCACGCCAGACGGCTACACCCTGCTGATCGCCCCGACCTCGGTCGAAACCGTCAACCCGCACCTGTTCAAGTCCACCTTGCTGCCTTCGCGTGACCTCACACCCGTGGCCGGTGTGGGCAAGTCGCAGATGTACCTGGTGACCAAGCCGCAAAGCACCGCCAAAGACGTGCGCGAACTCGTGGCGCAGGCCAAGGCGGGCAAGCTGTCCTACGCCTCTGCCGGTGCTGGTACGCCCCCTCACCTGGCGTGCGAGCTGTTCAAGCAGGCCACAGGCACCGACATCCTGCATGTGCCTTACCGTGGCGCAGCCCCGGCGCTGCAAGACGTGCTGTCAGGCCAGGCCGACATGGTCTGCGATCCGGGCATTGCCTTCCCGCACATCCGCACCGGCAAAGTCAAGCTGCTGGCTGTCGTCAGCGAAAAACGCTCGCCGTTTTTTCCTGATGTGCCCACCGTCGGTGAGCAAGGCTTCAAAGGCGCGAACCTGGACATCTGGTTTGGCATGTGGACACCCAACAACACACCATCGGATGTTGTGGCACGCCTGAACCGCGAGATCGCCAAGACGCTGGCATCGCCCACGCTGAAAGCCCGCTACGCGGATTTGGGCGGTGAGAACGTGGCGCTGGACACCGCCGAATTCAAGGCCTTGCTGGCCAACGAAGGCAAGGTTCTGGGCGCACTGATCCGCGACCAGAAGATCACCGTCGAGTGAGCAGGAGCGTCGCATGTCCGAGTCCCCCATCCTGAGCAACCGACACGGCCGTGTCGGCGTCATCACCCTGAACCGACCGGCCCAGCTCAATGCGCTCAACGACGCCTTGATGGACGCGCTGGGCCAGGCGCTGCTCGCTCTGGATGCCGACCCGGACACCGGCGCCATCGTCATCACCGGCAGCGACAAAGCGTTCGCCGCCGGTGCCGACATTGCCGTGATGGCCGACTGGTCCTACATGGACGTGTTCCAAAGCGGCTTCATCACCCGCAACTGGGAAACCATCCGCCAGGTGCGCAAGCCGGTGATCGCGGCTGTGGCGGGTTACGCCATGGGCGGCGGCTGCGAGCTGGCCATGGCCTGCGACATCGTGATCGCCGCAGAGTCGGCGCAGTTTGCCCTGCCCGAAATCAAGCTGGCCATGCTGCCCGGTGCCGGTGGCACGCAGCGCCTGCCACGCGCGATTGGCAAGGCCAAGGCAATGGACATGTGTCTGTCGGCCCGCATGCTGAACGCGCAAGAGGCTGACCGTTACGGTCTCGTTTCGCGCGTGGTGCCCAATGCCGAACTGCAGGCCAGCGCCATGAAGCTGGCCACCCAAATTGCAGGCTATTCACTGCCTGCGCTCATGGCCATCAAGGAGTCGGTCAACCGCGCCCACGAGGCCAGCCTGACCGAAGGCATCTTGTTTGAGCGCCGCGCGCTGCACGCCCGCTTTGCCAGCGAAGACGCCCACGAAGGCATGCACGCCTTTTTGGACAAACGCAAACCTGTTTTCCAGCACCGTTAATCTGCATCCAACAAGCCCTTGACACCGAATCCTTTGACCGCCTGCTGATCACATAACCCGCGCTTCATCCTTGAGCACCTGCCGCCCGCAGAAGCCCCATCGTCGGCAGCATCGGCGACAGGATTCACGCCCGGTATATTCCATACTGACACCCTATCCCTTGGAGCACGTATGAAAACAATCGGCATGATCGGCATCGGCATGATGGGCCACGGCATCGCGAGCAACCTGCTCAAGCATGGGCAAAGCCTGACGGTGCTCGAACACCCCGGCAACCAGCCGCTGGACGCCTTGCTGGCCGCAGGCGCGCGCACCTGCAAAACACCCCAAGCCCTGGCGGTGCAGTCCGATGTGATCATCCTGTGCGTGACCGGCACACCCCAGGTCGAGGCCGTGCTGCTGGGTGAAGACGGTGTGCTCAAGGGCATGCGCCCGGGCACCATCGTCATCGACTGCTCCACCGCCGTGCCCGCCTCCACCGAAAAAGTGGCTGCCATGGTGATCGCACAGGGCGGTCAATTCCTGGATTCGCCCATGACCCGCACCCCAAAAGAAGCTGCGGAAGGTCGCCTGAATTTGCTGGTGGGGGGTGACGCCGCACTGTTTGAAACCTGCAAACCCATCTTGTCGTGCTTTGCAGAAAACATCGTGCACACCGGCCCGATCGGCTCGGGCCACCGCATGAAGCTCTTGCACAACTACGTGTCGCTGGGCTCGGTGACCTTGCTGGCCGAAGCCGCTGCGTGCGCACAGCTGTCGGGCGTGGATGCCAACACCTTCGTGGAAGTGCTGTCCAAGGGTGGCGGCTGGGGCGCTGCGCTGGACCGCCTCAAGCCCACGCTGGCCACCGGCGACACCTCAGGCCTGCGCTTTTCCATGAGCAATGCGCTCAAGGATCTGAGCTATTACAACCAGATGGCCATCGACACGCATGCCGACCACACGGTGGCGCAAGCGGTCAAGAACACGCTGGATGCGGCCTGCAAAGAAGGCGACCCGAACGCCCTGGTGCCCGAGTTGATCGGGCTGCTGGTCAAACGCCAGACGGCTTGAACATGAAAAGCCCCTCACTGCGAGGGGCTCAAGTCAAACCAAGGGCACGGTGAGTTTGTCGATCACCGCAGCCGTGTCAGGACGCACGCCGCGCCACCATTCAAAGGCCTCGGCCGCTTGCTCGGCCAGCATGCCCACACCATCGGCCAATCGCGTCACGCCCGCCTGGCTGGCCAGCTTCAGGAAAGGCGTGAGGCCTTTGCCATAGGCCAGTTCATAAGCCAGGCAACCCGGGGCAAAAACCGTGGCCGACAAAGGCGGCAATTCGGCCGTGAGGCTGGCCGACGTGGCGTTGAACACCACGTCAAAGATTTGAGTCCCCAGATCGGCATAACCCACGCCACTGACCGGCACGGCTTTGGCCTGGTGCTTGCGGGCCAATTCGGCCAAGGCCTGGGCTTTGGCCACCGTGCGGTTGACGATCACCACCTCGGCAGGCCCCTGGGCCAAAATGGGCAGCAAGGCCCCCCGCGTGGCACCACCGGCCCCCAAAATCAAGACACGGCGGCCTTGCAGCGGGCAGCCCAGGTTGTGCACCACATCGCGCACCAAGCCCACGCCATCGAAGTTCTCGGCATAGACCTTGTCGCCCTCGAATTTCATGGCATTCACGGCACCGGCCATCTGCGCGCTGGGCGCCAGATCGGTGGCATAAGCAAAAGCGTCCAGCTTGAAAGGCGCTGTCACGTTCATGCCCCGGCCACCGGCCGCACGGAACGCATCCACGGTCTTGGCAAACTCGCCCAATGGGCTCAGCACCTTGGTGTATTCAATGTCCTGCCCGGTCACCTGGGCAAAAGCGGTGTGGATGAGCGGCGACTTGCTCTGCTCGATGGGATTGCCGATCACGGCGTAATGGTCTGTCATGAAGAAATTCCAAAAAAAACAGCGCTAAGGATCCATCTTAGCTGCCCTGGCAAGCTCAGATTTTCGGAATGCGCCCCATCGATCAGGCTCGTCAGGCGTTCACTCTCGGACACGGGCTTCAGGCGATGCGAACCCCATTGGCGGTTCACCGTGCGCATGAACCCGCAAGCCAGGCAGTTTGTTTGTTTTTGAATTCCCAAAATAGTGATGAATTGATTTTTTAATTAAGTTAAAAATACCTAAATAAATAAATCAAAAGAAAATAATCCACACCATCCACGTCCACCATCAAACTACGCTTAATACGTACAATCAAACATGTTGACCGTCATCGAAACACCTGTCTTTCAGCGCATGGTCGCTGAGGTTCTGGATGAACACGAATGCTTGCTGCTGATCCAGTGGATCGCTGGCAATCCGCAAGCGGGCGATGTGATCCCTGGTGCAGGAGGCTTGCGAAAGCTGCGCTGGCAACGAAGCGGCATGGGCAAGCGAGGCGGCGCACGGGTGATTTATTTCGTTCGAAACGCGCAAGGGCAAGTGGTACTGGTGGCGATTTACGCCAAGGCGAAATTCGACAGCATGCCTTTGTCGGTTCTCAAAACATGGAAGGAGGCCTTTGATGCCTAAAGAAAAAATGGATGCCGAAATGCAGGCCTTTGCGCAGGATGTGCTCACATCCATAAAGCAAGCCAAGCGCGGCGAAGGCCGGGTGCATCAGGTCACGCTGTCTGCAGCAGCCGAGGCTCGCGCCAAAGTGGGCTTGACGCAATCTGCGTTTGCACAGTTGATGGGCGTGTCTGTCCGCACCTTGGAAAATTGGGAACAAGGCCGCAGCCAGCCTTCTGGTGCAGCGCAGACCTTGATCAAAGTGGCTCAACAATGGCCTGATGTCTTGCGCGCCATGACGTGACACCCTGGCGTCAGCCCCTGAAGGGGACATGGTCTAGATTGCCTTCTTCCCTTCAGGAGACAAGACATGAACATTGGCCATTCACTCTGGCGCTTTCTTTTGACGCTGGTCCTCAGCATCGGCATGAGCGTGCATGCACAGGAAGCACCACAAAGCGGCAGCTGGCTTGTCAAGGATTTCAAGTTCCACACCGGCGAGGTGCTGCCTGAATTGCGTTTGAACTACACCACGCTGGGCGACCCGAAAAACGAAGCCGTGCTCATCTTGCACGGCACCACAGGCTCGGGCGCGGGCATGCTGGGCGCAGCTTTTGGCGGCGAGCTGTTTGGCCCGGGCCAGATCCTGGACGCCAAACGTTACTTCGTGATCTTGCCGGACGCCATTGGCACCGGCAAATCCAGCAAGCCTTCGGACGGCTTGCGTGCCAAATTCCCGGCCTACAACTACGACGACATGGTCTCGGCGCAGCACCGCCTGGTGACCGAGCATCTGGGCATTCGCCACCTGCGTCTGGTGCTGGGCAACTCCATGGGCGGCATGCAGACCTGGATGTGGGCCATGAAATACCCCGACATGATGGACATCGCCGTGCCCATGGCTTCGCTGCCCTCGGCCATGTCCGGGCGCAACTGGAAGCTGCGCCGCATGCTGACCGAGTCGATCCACAAAGACCCGCTGTGGATGGGTGGCAACTACAAGGAGCCGCCACCCAGCTGGCAATTCGCTTCGGTGTTCTATTCCACAGCCACCAGTGGCGGCAACCAGGGCTTGCAGAAAATCGCGCCCTCCAGCGACAAGGGCGATGCCCTGCTCAAGCAACGCTTGACGGCACCCATGCCGGGTGATGCCAACGACCACCTTTTCCAGTGGGAATCGTCCAAAGACTACGACCCGTCTGCAGGACTGGAAAAAATCAAGGCCACCGTGCTGGTGATCAACTCAGCCGATGACGAACGCAACCCACCCGAGCTGGGCGTTCTGGAAAAAGCGCTGCCCCGCATCCGGAACGCCAAGGCCTTGATCATTCCCGGCAGTCCCGACACCTTCGGGCACGGCACCACCGGCAATGCGCGTTTTTGGAAAAAGGAAGTGGGCGAACTGATGCAGTCCGCCCCACGCCTGGCGCGCTGAGGCTGGCGCAAGGGCTGCGCTGTCCTCTCGTTCGTCTTGCCAATGGCAAGACGAACCATCAAGCCCTGACCAGCGGCACGATGTGGTCGCCGCCCGTGGCCCCGAAGGCCTGTTCCTTCAGGATGGCCAGCTGATCGCGCACCTGGGCCGCTTTTTCGAACTCCAGGTTGCGGGCGTGCTCCATCATCTGTTTTTCGAGCTGCTTGATGGCCTTGGCGATGTCCTTCTCGCTCATGTCCTCGACCTTGGCCTTTTGCAGCGCGGCCTGCTCCAAGCGCTCGGCCTCTTTGCCCGACTTTTCGCTGTACACGCCGTCGATCAAGTCCCTCACCTTCTTGACGATGCTCTTGGGCGTGATGCCATGCTCTTCGTTGAAGGCCACCTGTTTGGCGCGGCGACGCTCGGTCTCGCCCATGGCTTTTTTCATGGATTCAGTGATGCGGTCGGCATACAGGATCGCCTTGCCGTTCAGGTTACGCGCCGCCCGGCCGATGGTCTGGATCAAACTGCGCTCGGCGCGCAAAAAGCCCTCCTTGTCCGCGTCCAGGATCGCCACCAACGACACCTCGGGGATGTCGATGCCCTCGCGCAACAGGTTGATGCCCACCAGCACATCAAAGGCTCCTAAACGCAAATCGCGCAAGATTTCCACGCGCTCCACGGTGTCCACATCGCTGTGCAGGTAGCGCACCTTGACGCCGTTGTCGCTCAGGTAATCGGTCAGCTGCTCGGCCATGCGCTTGGTCAGCGTGGTGATCAGCACCCGCTCGTTCTTGTCCACCCGGATGCGGATTTCCTGCAGCACATCGTCCACCTGGTGCGTGGCGGGGCGCACTTCCACCAGCGGATCGACCAAGCCTGTGGGCCGCACCACCTGCTCGACCACTTTGCCCGCGTGGGTCTTTTCGTAATCGGCCGGGGTGGCCGAAACGAAGATGCACTGGCGCATGCGCTTTTCAAATTCTTCGAACTTGAGCGGTCGGTTGTCCAGCGCACTGGGCAGGCGAAAGCCGTACTCCACCAACGTGGTCTTGCGCGCCTTGTCGCCGTTGTACATGGCGTTGAGCTGCCCGATCATCTGGTGGCTCTCGTCCAGGAACATGATGGCGTCCGCCGGCATGTAATCGGTCAAGGTGCTGGGCGGGTCACCAGGGGCCGCACCCGACAAATGCCGGGTGTAGTTCTCAATGCCCTTGCAATGGCCCACCTCGGACAGCATCTCCAAGTCAAACCGCGTGCGCTGCTCCAGGCGCTGGGCTTCCACCAGCTTGCCCATGCCCACCAGCTCTTTCAGGCGCTGGTCCAGCTCCAGCTTGATGGTCTCCACGGCAGCCAACACTTTGTCGCGGGGCGTCACATAGTGGCTCGACGGGTAGACCGTGAAACGCGGGATCTTTTGCCGAATGCGGCCAGTGAGCGGGTCAAACAGTTGCAGGCTCTCGACCTCGTCGTCAAACAGCTCAATGCGAATCGCCAGCTCGGAGTGTTCTGCCGGGAACACGTCGATCGTGTCGCCCCGGACCCGAAACTTCCCGCGCGAGAACTCCATATCGTTGCGCTGGTACTGCATGCGGATCAGCTGGGCGATCACATCGCGCTGGCCCAGTTTGTCGCCCGTGCGCAGCGTCATGATCATGCGGTGATAACTCTCGGGCTCGCCAATGCCATAAATGGCCGAGACGGTGGCCACGATCACCACATCGCGCCGCTCCATGATGCTTTTGGTACACGACAGGCGCATCTGCTCGATGTGCTCGTTGATCGCGCTGTCTTTTTCGATGAACAGATCGCGCTGGGGCACATAGGCCTCGGGCTGGTAGTAGTCGTAGTAGCTGACGAAATACTCGACCGCGTTCTTGGGGAAAAACTCGCGAAACTCGCTGTACAGCTGCGCCGCCAGCGTCTTGTTGGGCGCAAACACGATGGCCGGACGCCCCAGCTGGGCGATCACATTGGCCATGGTGAAAGTCTTGCCTGAGCCGGTCACGCCCAGCAGGGTCTGGAACACCTCGCCGTCGTGCACGCCTTCGACCAGCTGCTCAATGGCCACGGGCTGGTCGCCTGCAGGCGGGTAAGGCTGGAACAGCTCGAACGGCGAGTCCGGGTAGTGGACGAACTGGCCTGCGGTGGGTTCGGTAGAAACTTCAGTGAGCTCGGTCATCGGTGGGGCTGTACAGGCCGTTAAAATCAGGGACAACCCGAAAGCCTAACCGAGGATCGGGATTCCTGCCACCACTGAACAATCCAAGGACTTTTCATGTCTCTGTTTTCTGCCGTCGAAATGGCCCCCCGCGACCCGATCCTGGGTCTGAACGAACAATTCAACGCTGACACCAACCCCAACAAGGTCAATCTGGGCGTGGGTGTGTATTTCGACGACAACGGCAAACTGCCCCTGCTGCAATGCGTGCAAGCCGCAGAAAAAACCATGATGGCCACCCCTTCGGCCCGCGGCTACCTGCCGATTGATGGCATCGTGGCCTATGACAACGCCGTCAAGGCGCTGGTGTTTGGCGCTGAATCCGACGTGGTCAAGTCCGGCCGCGTCTCCACCGTGCAAGCCATTGGCGGCACGGGCGGCCTGAAGATCGGCGCCGACTTTCTGAAGAAAGTCAGCCCCAACGCCAAAGTACTGATCTCGGACCCCAGCTGGGAAAACCACCGTGCCATCTTCGTGAACGCCGGTTTTGAAGTTGACACCTACGCCTACTACGACGCGGCCAAGCGCGGCGTGAACTTTGACGGCATGCTGGCCAGCTTGAACGCGGCCGCCCCTGGCACCATCGTTGTGTTGCACGCTTGCTGCCACAACCCCACCGGCTACGACATCACCGACGCCCAGTGGGACCAGGTCATTGCTGTCGTCAAGGCCAAGGGCCTCACGGCGTTCCTGGACATGGCTTACCAAGGCTTTGGCCACGGCATTGCCGAAGATGGCGCCGTGATCGGCAAGTTCGTGGCTGCGGGCCTGAACATCTTCGTGTCCACCTCATTCTCCAAGAGCTTCAGCCTGTACGGTGAGCGCGTGGGCGCCCTGTCGGTGGTGGCTTCTGACAAAGAAGAGGCGTCTCGCGTGTTGTCGCAATTGAAGATCGCGATCCGCACCAACTACTCCAACCCGCCCATCCACGGCGGTGCGGTGGTGGCTGCCGTGTTGAACAACCCCGAACTGCGTGCCCAGTGGGAGCAGGAATTGGCCGAAATGCGTGTGCGCATCAAAGCCATGCGCCAGAAACTGGTCGACGGTCTCAAAGCCGCTGGCGTCCAACAAGACATGGGCTTCATCACCAGCCAAATCGGCATGTTCAGCTACTCGGGCCTGACCAAGGACCAGATGGTGCGTCTGCGCAACGAATTCGGTGTGTACGGCACCGACACCGGCCGCATGTGCGTGGCCGCGCTCAACAGCAAGAACATCGACTACGTCTGCCAGGCGATCGCCAAAGTCGTTTAAAACTGGCCAAAACCAGCCCCAAAACCGCCCTCGTGGCGGTTTTTTTGTGGGGTCTCCGAGTCGACACCGGATTAGGGAGAACACTCGAAAATTTCCGCGCCAAGTCCTGTACGATTGCTGCACCGCACCATATTTTGGTCACGACACAAGGGAAACTGTCACATGCTCTACCAGATCTTCGAAACACAACGCTCGATCATGGAACCTTTTTCCGATCTGGCGCAGGCTGCAGCCAAGCTGTATAGCAACCCGCTGAGCCCCATTTCGCAGACCCCTCTGGCGCAGCGTGTGTCGGCGGGCTATGCCCTGATGCACCGCCTGGGCAAGGATTACGAAAAACCCGAATTCGGCATCAAGACCGTCAAGGTCAACAAGACCGACGTGGCCATCCACGAGCGCATCGAGATCGACAAGCCTTTTTGCGAGCTGCGCCGCTTCAAGCGTTTCTCGGACGATCCTGCCACCCTGACCCAGCTCAAGGCCCAGCCTGCCGTGCTGATCGTAGCGCCCTTGTCGGGTCACTACGCGACCTTGCTGCGCGACACCGTCAAGACCATGCTGCAAGACCACAAGGTCTACATCACCGACTGGAAAAACGCCCGCCTGGTGCCGCTGTCTGAAGGTGAATTCCACCTGGACGACTACATCAATTACGTGCAGGAATTCATCCGCCACCTGCAATCGATCTATGGCAACTGCCACATCGTGAGCGTGTGCCAGCCGACCGTGCCCGTGATGGCCGCCGTCTCCCTGATGGCCAGCCGTGGCGAGAAGACCCCGCTGACCATGACCATGATGGGCGGCCCGATCGATGCACGCAAATCGCCCACCTCGGTGAACAACCTGGCCACCAACAAGAGCTTTGAGTGGTTCGAGAACAACGTGATCTACCGCGTTCCGGCCAACTTCCCCGGCGCTGGTCGCCGCGTGTACCCAGGCTTTCTCCAGTACACCGGCTTTGTGGCCATGAACCCCGACCGCCACGCCACCAGCCACTACGACTACTTCAAGGACTTGATCAAGGGTGATGACGCCAGCGCCGAAGCCCACCGCAAGTTCTACGACGAGTACAACGCCGTGCTCGACATGGACGCCGATTACTACCTGGAAACCATCCAGACCGTGTTCCAGGAATTCAAACTGGTCAACGGCACCTGGGACGTCAAGGGCGTGGACGGCAAAGTCGAACGTGTCCGTCCACAGGACATCCAGGGCACCGCCTTGCTGACCGTGGAAGGCGAGCTGGACGACATTTCCGGCTCGGGCCAGACCCGTGCCGCACAAGACATGTGCACCGGCGTGGCCGATAAAGACCGCATGCACCTGGAAGTGCCCGGCGCAGGCCACTATGGCATTTTCAGTGGCAGCCGCTGGCGCACCATCGTCTACCCCCAAGTGGTGAAGTTCATCCAGAGCCACGCCGCACCGGTGGCGGTCAAAGCTACCCCCGTCAAAGCCAAACCCGTGGTCAACGTTGCCGCCAAATCGGCTGCTGCTGCGCCCAAAGCGGTGGTCAAACCTGCCGCCAAAGCTGCTGTTAAGGCGCCTGTTAAAGCGCCCGTCAAGGCGGTCAGTGCCAAGGCCCAAGTGGCTGCCAAGCCTGTGGCCAAAGCCAGCGCACCGGCGGTCAAAACCAATTGGGTTGAGCCCAAGAAAAAAGCCTGAGGCCCATGCCCGCTTCTCAAGAAACAGCGCCTGAGACCCAGGCGCTTTTTCAATGCCTGAACGATGCACTGCCGCAAACGCAGTGCACGCGCTGCGGCTACCCCGATTGCGCCAGCTATGCCATGGCCATGGCGCGGGGCGAAGCCGCCATCAACCAGTGCCCGCCCGGCGGACAGGCCGGTATTGAGCGACTGGCGCAACTGACGGGTCAGCCGGTCTTGCCGCTGAACCCCGAGCATGGGGACGAAGGCCCCCGGCAAATGGCCATCATCGACGAGGCCTGGTGCATCGGCTGCACGCTGTGCATCAAGGCCTGTCCGACCGACGCCATTTTGGGTGCCAACAAGCTCATGCACACCGTGATCGAGCCCTGGTGTACCGGCTGCGAGCTGTGCATCCCGGTCTGTCCGGTCGACTGCATCCAGCTGGAAAACGTGACCGGTGCGCACACCGGCTGGGCCGCCTGGTCACCCGCGCAAGCGAACACCGCACGCGAGCGCTACCAAACGCGCCAGCAGCGCCTGGTGCGCGAAGCACAAGCCCACCAAAAGCAGTTGCTAGCCAAAGCCGAACACAAGCTGGCCGACCTGGCTGCGCACACCAAAGGCACCGACAACGCCCCCGAGGTGGACCGCAAACGCGCCATCATCGAAGCGGCACTGGCCAAAGCAAAAGCCCGCCAGACCGGAGCCTGACGGGCCTCAGGGTCAAGAGGGCCTCAGCGGATTCAGCCGCCCTGCTTCAGGCTTTGTCACCCCCGACTTGCTCGGGGGTCCATGGCTTCAGCCACCATGGATACCCGCGTTCGCGGGTATGACACATCCTTGCTGGTCGGACCTTCAGGCCCGACACTGATCAATGCGCGTTGGCCGCCAAGGCCGCAAAGGCCTTGACCACTTCGGCCGGCGCCTGCACCAGCTCGATCAACACGCCTTCGCCGCCAATCGGGAACTCTTCGTTCGCCTTGGGGTGCAAAAATGTGATGTCAAAACTGGCAGCGCCCTTGCGGATGCCGCCCGGCGCAAAACGCACGCCTTGCGACGTGAGCCATTCGACAGCCACCGGCAGGTCGTCGATCCACAGACCGATGTGGTTCAGTGGCGTGGTGTGCACGGCGGGCTTTTTCTCGGGGTCCAGCGGCTGCATCAGATCGACCTCGACCTTGAACGGGCCGGTGCCGATCGCGCAGATGTCCTCGTCCACGTTCTCGCGTTCGCTTTTGAAGGTGCCAGTCACTTCCAGGCCGAACATGTCGACCCAGAGTTTTTGCAGGCGGGCCTTGTCAGGCCCGCCGATGGCGATCTGCTGGATGCCCAGCACTTTGAACGGGCGTTGGGTGCTCATTTATTCGAACTCCACGATCATCTGGTCCACCGTGAGCGATTCGCCCTTGGCCGCGACCACTTTCTTCACAACGCCGTCTTGAGCGGCAAAGAGCACGTTTTCCATCTTCATGGCTTCGATCACCGCCACACGCTCACCGGCTTGCACCTTCTGGCCAGGTTGCACCGACACCTCGACCAAGAGGCCGGGCATGGGCGACAACACAAAGCGGCTCAGATCGGGCGGCGCCTTGAACGGCATGAGCTTATGCAGCTCGGCCATGCGGGGCGACATCACCAGCGCTTCGATGCGGGTGCCGTTGTGCTGCACTTGCAAAGCCAAGGGGTTCTTGACGGTGCCACGTTCGACCTGTGCGGTGAAGGGCTTGCCGTTGCAAGTGCCTTCGATGCGGATGTCGTTCAGACGCGAATTGCTCTCGATCGCGTAGGTCTTGCCATCCACGGTGATCTGCGCCACGCCGGACTTGCCCACGAACTCGTCCACATGCACTTGCACATAGCGGTTGTTGCCGCCTTGGCCGAGTTCGACCACGGTGTAGTCCTGGCCGACCTTGACGTCGTAGCCGGGCAGCTGGCCGCTCAGGTTGGCGGCGCGCTCGCGCGACTTGCGACGCACAAAGGCGGCCAATGCAGCCAGGAAGTCGTGGTCGTCGTGCGGCACGTCTTCGGCACGGAAGCCGTGGGCGTAGTGCTCGGCGATGAAGCCGGTGTTGAACTGGCCGGTCACAAACTTGGGGTGCGCCAGCAAAGCAGCCTGGAACGGGATGTTGGAGCTGATGCCGCGGATCACAAAACCGTTGAGGGCTTCGCGCATTTTGGCAATGGCTTCGTTGCGGTCTTTGCCGTGCACGATGAGCTTGGCGATCATCGAGTCGTAGAACATCGGGATCTCGCCGCCGTCCTGAACGCCGGTGTCCACACGCACGCCCTGCAAGGCGCTGGTGTTGCCCTGGAACATGCTCTGCTTGGGCGTCTGGAAACGCACCAAACGGCCGGTCGATGGCAGGAAATTGCGGAAGGGGTCTTCGGCGTTGATGCGGCACTCGATGGCCCAGCCGTCGCGCTTGACGTCAGCCTGGCCAAACGCCAGCTTCTCGCCTGCGGCCACGCGGATCATTTGCTCAACCAGGTCCAGGCCGGTGATGCACTCGGTCACTGGGTGCTCCACCTGCAGGCGGGTGTTCATTTCGAGAAAGTAAAAGTCCTGGTCCTTGCCGACCACGAATTCCACCGTACCGGCGGACTGGTACTTCACGGCCTTGGCCAGGGCCACGGCCTGCTCGCCCATGGCCTTGCGGGTGGCGTCACTGATGAAAGGCGACGGCGCCTCTTCGATCACCTTCTGGTGGCGGCGCTGGATTGAGCACTCGCGCTCGTTCAGGTACACCACGTTGCCGTGGCTGTCGCCCAGGATCTGGATCTCGATGTGGCGGGGCTCCAGCACGTATTTTTCGATGAACACGCGGTCGTCGCCGAAGCTGTTGCGGGCTTCGTTGCGGCAAGAGGTGAAGCCTTCAAAAGCTTCCTTGTCGTTGAATGCCACGCGCAGGCCCTTGCCGCCACCACCGGCCGAAGCCTTGATCATGACGGGGTAGCCAATGCCCTTGGCGATTTCGACCGCCTGCTCGGCGGTGTCGATGGCGTCGTTGTAGCCGGGGATGGTGTTGACCTGGGCTTCGTTGGCCAATTTCTTGGACGCGATCTTGTCGCCCATGGCCGCGATCGAGTGGGCCTTGGGGCCGATGAAGGCGATGCCTTCGTCTTCGCAGCGTTTGGCGAATTCGGTGTTCTCGCTCAGGAAGCCATAGCCGGGGTGGATGGCCTGGGCACCGGTGGCCTTGGCGGCCGCGATGATTTTGTCCGCCACCAGATAGGACTCACGCGAAGGCGCGGGGCCGAGCAAGACGGCTTCGTCGGCCAATTGCACATGGCGTGCTTCTTTGTCCGCTTCGGAATAAACGGCCACGGTTTGGATGCCCATTTTGTGGGCGGTGGCAATGACACGGCAGGCGATTTCGCCGCGGTTGGCAATCAGGATTTTGGTAAACATGTTCGTCTAGCGTTGAGTGTTGAGCGAAAAATCAGGAATGGCGCTGGTTCAATACGCTGAACACTGAACGCCAAACGCTGAACCTCAAAGTGGAATGTTCCCGTGCTTGCGCCAGGGGTTCTCAATCTTCTTGTCTTTGAGCATGACCAGCGAGCGGGCAATGCGCTTGCGGGTTTCGTGGGGCTGAATGACGTCGTCGATGAAGCCACGGGCACCGGCCACAAAGGGGTTGGCAAAGCGGGCTTTGTATTCGGCTTCCTTGGCGGCCAGCTTTTCGGGGTCGCCCTTGTCTTCGCGGAAGATGATTTCCACCGCGCCCTTGGCCCCCATCACCGCGATTTCGGCGTTGGGCCAGGAGAAGTTCACGTCACCGCGCAGGTGCTTGGAGGCCATCACGTCGTACGCGCCGCCGTAGGCCTTGCGGGTGATGACGGTGATTTTCGGCACCGTGCACTCGGCGTACGCGTACAGCAGCTTGGCTCCGTGCTTGATGATGCCGCCGAACTCCTGGCTGGTGCCGGGCATGAAACCGGGCACGTCCACGAAGGTGATGACAGGGATGTTGAACGCATCGCAAAAACGCACAAAGCGGGCGGCCTTGATGGAGCTCTTGATGTCGAGACACCCGGCCAGCACCAGCGGCTGGTTGGCCACGATGCCGACGGTCTGGCCATCCACACGGGCAAAGCCGATCAGGATGTTCTTCGCGTAATCGGGTTGCAGCTCGAAGAAGTCACCATCGTCCACGGTCTTGACGATGAGTTCCTTCATGTCATAGGCCTTGTTGGGGTTCTCGGGCACCAGGGTGTCCAGGCTCATGTCCATGCGGTCGATGGGGTCGCCGCTCTTGCGCACGGGGGCCTTCTCACGGTTGTTGAGCGGCAGGTAGTTGTAGAGGCGGCGCAGCATCAGCAGCGCTTCCACGTCGTTTTCAAAGGCCATGTCGGCCACACCGCTCTTGGTGGTGTGGGTCACGGCACCGCCCAGCTCTTCGGCAGTCACTTCTTCGTGGGTCACGGTCTTGACCACGTCAGGGCCGGTCACGAACATGTAGGACGTGTCCTTGACCATGAAGATGAAGTCGGTCAAAGCGGGCGAGTACACCGCACCGCCAGCCGAGGGGCCCATGATCATGCTGATCTGGGGCACCACACCGCTGGCCATGACGTTGCGCTGGAACACTTCGGCGTAGCCGCCCAGCGACGCCACGCCTTCCTGAATGCGGGCGCCGCCCGAGTCGTTCAAGCCGATCACAGGTGCGCCGACCTTCATGGCCTGGTCCATGATCTTGCAGATCTTTTCGGCGTGTGTTTCAGACAGGGCACCGCCGTAGACGGTGAAGTCCTGGCTGAACACGAAGACCAGACGGCCGTTGATCATGCCGTAGCCGGTGACCACGCCGTCGCCGGGGATCTTGTTGTCAGCCATGCCGAAGTCGGTGCAACGGTGTTCGACGAACATGTCCCACTCTTCGAAAGTGCCTTCGTCCAGCAAGACCTCAATGCGCTCACGGGCCGTGAGCTTGCCTTTGGCGTGCTGCGCGTCAATGCGCTTTTGCCCGCCACCCAAGCGGGCCGCAGCGCGCTTTTTTTCCAGTTGTTCAAGGATGTCTTGCATGGTGGTTCTCT